>Ga0180220_1000004_pt1 | contig 930071 bp, 900 predicted proteins | sample eDN5th37CBELigBY_FD_151335 | JGI IMG/M metagenome (GOLD analysis project Ga0180220, IMG submission 151335) | Enriched backyard soil microbial communities from Emeryville, California, USA - eDNA 5th pass 37_C BE-Lig BY (version 2) (version 2) | ecosystem: Environmental > Terrestrial > Soil >...
ATGGCAAAGGGTAAGTTCGAGCGCACCAAGCCCCACGTGAACGTGGGCACGATCGGTCACGTTGACCACGGCAAGACGACGCTGACGGCGGCGCTGACGAAGATCGGCGCGGAGCGTTTCGGCGGCGAGTTCAAGGCCTACGACCAGATCGACATGGCGCCGGAGGAGAAGGCGCGCGGGATCACGATCTCGACCTCGCACGTGGAGTACGAGTCCCCGACCCGCCACTATGCGCACGTGGACTGCCCGGGCCACGCCGACTACGTGAAGAACATGATCACGGGTGCGGCGCAGATGGACGGTGCGATCCTGGTGTGCTCGGCGGCGGACGGCCCGATGCCGCAGACGCGCGAGCACATCCTGCTGGCCCGCCAGGTGGGCGTGCCGTACATCGTGGTCTACCTGAACAAGGCGGACATGGTGGACGACGCCGAGCTGATGGAGCTGGTGGAGATGGAGGTGCGCGAGCTGCTCTCCAAGTACGAGTTCCCGGGCGACGACACCCCGGTGGTGAAGGGTTCGGCGCTCAAGGCGCTGGAAGGCGACCAGTCGGAGATCGGCGTGCCGTCGATCCTGCAGCTGGTGGAGGCGCTGGACACCTGGATCCCGGAGCCGGAGCGCGACGTGGACAAGACCTTCCTGATGCCGGTCGAGGACGTGTTCTCGATCTCGGGTCGCGGCACGGTGGTGACCGGGCGCATCGAGCGCGGCGTGATCAAGGTGGGCGACGAGATCGAGATCGTGGGCATCCGCCCGACGACCAAGACCACGGTCACCGGCGTGGAGATGTTCCGCAAGCTGCTGGACCAGGGCCAGGCGGGCGACAACGCGGGCCTGCTGCTGCGCGGCACCAAGCGTGACGAGGTGGAGCGTGGCCAGGTGCTGGCCAAGCCGGGTTCGATCACCCCGCACACCGAGTTCGAGGCCGAGGTCTACGTCCTGTCGAAGGACGAGGGCGGCCGCCACACGCCGTTCTTCAAGGGCTACCGCCCGCAGTTCTACTTCCGCACCACGGACATCACCGGTGCGGTGGAGCTGCCGGAGGGCGTGGAGATGGTGATGCCGGGCGACAACGTGAAGATGAAGGTCACGCTGATCAACCCGGTGGCGATGGACGAGGGCCTGCGCTTCGCGATCCGCGAGGGCGGCCGCACCGTCGGCGCCGGCGTGGTGGCCAAGATCATCAAGTAAACCGGACCCTCCGGGCAGGTTCACGGGGCTTGCACAGGCCCCGTGGATCCGGCTAGAATGTCCGACTTCCCGCGGCCCTGCCTTCCCGGACGGCCGCGGACCAGCGAAATGAGGCCATGGAAGCGCCTCGTTTTCGCCAGGCAGGGAAATGCCGCGCGGCAGTGCTCCGTCCGCCCCGAAAGATAGTTCGGGGCACTCGTGACGGGGCATTTTCGCGTCCGCAAGACCTTTCCTGGCGGGCCGGGCAACCGGCCTGCCTTGCTTTTCGAAGGACGCTCCAAAACACACGGGGTTCGGCGCACCCAGCCGCCGGCCTGTCGCTCTTTAGGATTTATTTCGAGGAATTCCTCATGGCGGACCAGAAGATCCGGATTCGGCTGAAGGCTTTCGATCATCGCCTGATCGACCGCTCGGCCAGCGAGATCGTCGAGACGGCCAAGCGGACCGGCGCGCAGGTGCGCGGCCCGATCCCGCTGCCGACCAAGATCGAGCGTTACACGGTGCTGACCTCGCCGCACGTCGACAAGGACGCGCGCGACCAGTACGAGACCCGCACGCACAAGCGCGTGCTCGACATCGTCGACCCGAACGACAAGACCGTGGACGCGCTGATGAAGCTCGAGCTCGCGGCCGGCGTCGACGTCCAGATCAAGCTGACCTGAGGGACGCCAGGATGACCGCGAAGAAGCATGCGCTGGGCATCGTCGGCCGCAAGGCCGGCATGAGCCGCCTGTTCACCGAGGACGGCAAGTCCGTGCCGGTGACCCTGATCGAGGCGACCCCGAACCGCATTACCCAGATCAAGACGGTCGAGACCGACGGCTACAGCGCCGTGCAGGTCGCGGTCGGCAGCAAGCGCGCCGCGCTGGTGAACAAGCCCGAGGCCGGCCACCTGGCCAAGGCCAAGGTCGAGGCAGGCCGCGGCCTGTGGGAGCTGCGCGTGGCGGACGACGCCATCGGCGGCTTCGAGGTCGGCGGCGAGATCAAGGCCGACATCTTCGAGCCGGGCCAGATCGTCGACGTCCAGGGCGTGACCAAGGGCAAGGGCTTCCAGGGCACGATCAAGCGCTGGAACTTCCGCATGGGCGACGCCACCCACGGCAACTCGCTGTCGCACCGGTCCCCCGGTTCGATCGGCCAGCGCCAGACCCCCGGCCGCGTGTTCCCGGGCAAGAAGATGGCCGGCCACATGGGCGCCGTGCAGCAGACGACGCAGCGCCTGCAGGTGGTCAAGGTCGACGCCGAGCGCGGCCTGATCGCGGTCCGCGGCGCGGTGCCGGGTGCGCCGGGCGGCGACGTGGTCGTGCGCCCGTCGAGCAAGGTTTAAGGAGAGATGACGATGGAACTCGCCATCAACAACGGCAAGAAGCTGTCGGTGTCCGACGCTGTCTTCGGCCGTGAGTTCAGCGAAGACCTGGTGCACCAGGTGGTCGTCGCCTACCGCAATGCCGGCCGCGCCGGCACCAAGGCGCAGAAGACCCGCTCGGAAGTCGCCGGCACCACCAAGAAGTCGAAGAAGCAGAAGGGCGGTGGCGCCCGCCACGGCGCCCTGACCGCGCCGATCTTCGTCGGCGGCGGCGTGACCTTCGCGGCCAAGCCGCGCAGCTTCGAGCAGAAGGTCAACCGCAAGATGTACCGGGCCGCGATGGCCGCGATCCTGTCGGAGCTCAACCGCCAGGGCCGGATCACCGTGGTCGAGGGCTTCGAGCTCGACAGCCCGAAGACCGCCGGCATGGTCGCGAAGCTCAAGGAGCTGAACGCGGGCAAGCGTCCGCTGATCGTCACCGAGGACGCGACCGAGAACCTGTACCTGTCGGCCCGCAACCTGCCGTACGTGGAAGTCCGCGACGTGCAGGGCCTGGACCCGGTCGCGCTCGTGGGCGCCGACTCGGTGGTCATGACCGCCGACGCCGTCAAGAAGATCGAGGAGTGGCTGGCATGAGCAAGCAAGACAGCGCCCCGGCCAAGGCCGTGTCGGCGGCCAAGCTCTACAACGTGATCCGCGCGCCGCGCATCTCCGAGAAGACCGCGCGCCTGCAGGAAGTTTCCAACCAGTACGTCTTCGAAGTGGCGACGGACGCGACCAAGGCCGACATCAAGGTGGCGGTCGAGAAGCTGTTCGACGTCACCGTCGAGGCGGTCAACGTGGTCAACGTGAAGGGCAAGGGCAAGGCCTTCCGCAACCGCATCGGCCGCCGCGGCGACTGGCGCAAGGCATACGTGAAGCTGGCCGAGGGCCAGTCGATCGACGTGATGGCCACGGCCTGAGGATAGAACCATGGCACTGATGACCTTCAAGCCCACCTCGCCCGGCCGCCGCAGCGCGGTCCGCGTGGTGACGCCCGAGCTCCACAAGGGCGCCCCGCACGCGCCGCTGCTGGAGAAGCAGGGCCGCACCGGCGGCCGCAACCACCACGGGCGCATCACCACCCGCCACATGGGCGGCGGGCACAAGCAGCACTACCGCATCATCGACTTCAAGCGCGACAAGGAAGGCATCCCGGCGCGCGTCGAGCGGATCGAGTACGACCCCAACCGCACCGCGCACATCGCGCTGCTGTGCTACGTGGACGGCGAGCGTCGCTACATCATCGCGCCCAAGGGCCTGAAGGCCGGCGAGCAGGTGATCGCGGGTTCCGACGCGCCGATCAAGGTCGGCAACACCCTGCCGCTGCGCAACATCCCGGTCGGTTCCACCGTGCACTGCATCGAGATGAAGCCCGGCAAGGGCGCGCAGATGGCGCGTGCCGCCGGCGCCGGCGTGCAGCTGGTCGCCCGCGAGGGCGTCTACGCGATGCTGCGCATGCGCTCGGGCGAGATGCGCAAGGTGCCGGCCGAGTGCCGCGCCACCATCGGCGAGGTGAGCAACCACGAGCACAACCTCGAGAAGCTCGGCAAGGCCGGCGCCAGCCGCTGGCGCGGCATCAAGCCGACCGTCCGCGGCGCGGCCATGAACCCGGTCGACCACCCGCACGGCGGCGGCGAGGCCAAGGCCGGCCAGGGCAACCCGCATCCGGTCACCCCGTGGGGCGTCCCGACCAAGGGTTACAAGACCCGCAAGAACAAGCGCACCCAGCAGTTCATCGTGCGCGACCGCAGGAGCTGATCGACATGCCACGTTCACTGAAGAAGGGCCCGTTCGTGGACCACCACCTGATGAAGAAGGTGGAGACCGCGGGCAGCAACAAGCGGCCGATCAAGACCTGGTCGCGGCGTTCCATGGTGCTGCCGGAGATGGTCGGCTACACGATCGCCATCCACAACGGCAAGAACCACATCCCGGTGCTGGTCAACGAGAACATGGTCGGGCACAAGCTCGGCGAGTTCGCGATCACCCGCACCTTCAAGGGCCATGGCGGCGACAAGAAGGCCGGGAAGTAAGGAGATGACGACCATGGAAAACGGCAATGGCGCGAAGGCGATCCTGCGCACCGCCCGCATCTCCCCCCAGAAGGCCCGCCTGGTCGCCGACCAGGTGCGCGGGCTGTCGGCCGAGCGTGCCGTCAACCTGCTGAAGTTCTCGGACAAGAAGGCCGCCCAGCTGATCCGCAAGGTCGTCGAGTCGGCGATCGCCAACGCGGAGAACAACCAGGGCGCCGACGTCGACGAACTGAAGGTCACCACCATCATGGTCGACGAGGGCCCCACGCTGAAGCGCTTCATGGCGCGGGCAAAGGGCCGTGGCACGCGCATCCTGAAGCGCACCAGCCACATCACCGTCGTCGTCGGCGAGGGCAAGTAATATGGGTCACAAAGTACATCCGACCGGCATCCGCCTGGGCATCTCCAAGGACTGGAACTCCAAGTGGTTCGCCGGCAAGAAGGAATACGCCGAGTACCTCGCCGCCGACCTGCGGGTCCGCGAGATGCTGCGCAAGAAGCTGGCCGCCGCCGGGATCTCGAAGATCCTGATCGAGCGCCCGGCCAAGACCGCGCGCGTCACCATCCACACCGCCCGCCCGGGCGTGGTGATCGGCAAGCGCGGCGAGGACATCGAGAAGCTGCGCAAGGAAGTCAGCGACATGATGGGCGTCCCGGCGCACATCAACGTCACCGAGGTCCGCAAGCCCGAGCTCGACGCGCAGCTGGTGGCCGAGTCGATCGCGCAGCAGCTCGAGCGCCGCATCATGTTCCGCCGCGCGATGAAGCGCGCCGTCGGCAACGCGATGCGCCTGGGCGCGCTGGGCATCAAGGTCAACGTGGCCGGCCGCCTGAACGGCGCCGAGATCGCGCGCTCGGAGTGGTACCGCGAGGGCCGCGTGCCGCTGCACACCCTGCGTGCGGACGTGGACTACGGCTTCGCCGAGGCGCGCACCACCTACGGGATCATCGGCATCAAGGTCTGGGTCTACAAGGGCGAGATCTTCGACTTCGCCCAGGTCGGCCAGGAAAAGCAGGACGACACGCCGCGCGGCGACCGTGGCGATCGTCAGGACCGTCCGCGCGGCCCGCGCCGCAACGATCGTAACGACCGCGGCGAGGCGAGGGAATAAACCATGCTGCAACCCAAGCGAACCAAGTTCCGCAAGATGCACAAGGGCCGCAACGACGGCCTGTCCTGGAACGGCAATGCCGTCAGCTTCGGCGAGTACGGGCTGAAGGCGACCGCCACCGGGCAGCTGACCGCGCGCCAGATCGAGGCGGCCCGCCGCTCGATCAGCCGCTACGTCAAGCGCGGCGGCAAGATGTGGATCCGCGTGTTCCCCGACAAGCCCATCACCAAGAAGCCGATCGAGGTCCGCATGGGCTCCGGCAAGGGCAACGTCGAGTACTGGGTCGCGCAGGTCCAGCCGGGCCGCATGATCTACGAGATCGAGGGCGTCGACGAGGCGACCGCGCGCGAGGCGTTCCGCCTGGCCGCCGCCAAGCTCTCGGTCACCACCCAATTCGTGACCCGGACGGTGCGCTGATGGACATGAGGCAGATGCGACAGAAGTCGGCCGAAGAGCTGGAGGCCCACCTGGCCGAGCTGCACAAGGAGCAGTTCTCCCTGCGCATGCAGAAGGCCACCGGGCAGCTTGCCAAGACCCACGAAGCCCGCCGGGTGCGCCGCGAGATCGCTCGCGTGAACACCCTGCTCGGTGCGAAGAAGTAAGGACGGGCTGACATGACCGACAACAATGGCAAGAAGCTGCACACGGTCGAAGGCCGCGTGGTCAGCAACAAGATGGACAAGACGGTGACGGTGCTCGTCGAGCGCCAGGTCAAGCACGCGCTGTACGGCAAGTACATCCGCCGCTCGACCAAGCTGCACGCCCACGACGCGGACAACGCCTGCAACACCGGCGACATGGTCCGCGTGGCCGAGTGCGCGCCGATGTCCAAGACCAAGAACTGGCGCGTGGTCGAGATCCTCGCCCGCGCGGCCGAATAAGGAGGCCTTGCAATGATCCAGATGCAGAGCCACCTCGACGTGGCCGACAACTCGGGCGCCAAGGAAGTGATGTGCATCAAGGTGCTTGGCGGTTCCAAGCGCCGCTACGCGCACATCGGCGACATCATCAAGGTGTCGGTCAAGGACGCGATCCCGCGCGGCAAGGTCAAGAAGGGCGAGGTCTACGACGCCGTCGTGGTGCGCACCCGCAAGGGCGTGCGTCGCGCCGACGGTTCGCTGATCCGCTTCGACGGCAACGCCGCCGTGCTGCTCAACAACAAGCACGAGCCGATCGGCACGCGCATCTTCGGGCCCGTGACCCGCGAGCTGCGCTCCGAGAAGTTCATGAAGATCGTCTCGCTCGCACCCGAAGTGCTCTGAGCGGAGGAAGGAAGATGAATCGTATCCGCAAGGGCGACCACGTGGTCGTCATCGCCGGCAAGGACAAGGGCAAGCGTGGCGACGTGGTGAGCGTCCACGGCGACAAGGTCGTCGTGTCCAACGTCAACCTGGTCAAGCGCCACACCAAGCCCAACCCGCAGGCCAACCAGCCGGGCGGCGTGATCGAGCGCGAGGCGCCGATCCATGTTTCGAACGTGATGCTCTTCAACCCGGCCACCGGCAAGGGCGAGCGCATCGGTACCAAGGTGCTGGAGGATGGACGCAAGTTGCGCGTGTTCCGCTCCAGCGGTGAGGCGCTCGACGCCTGAGGAATGCCGAGATGACGACCCGACTGGAAAAGTTCTACAAGGACGAAGTGGTGCCGAAGCTGATGGAGCGCTTCGGCTACACCAATCCGATGCAGGTCCCGCGCCTGGAGAAGATCACGCTCAACATGGGCGTGGGCGAGGCCGCGACCAACAAGAAGATCCTCGAGAACGCCGTCGCCGACATGGCCAGGATCGCCGGCCAGAAGCCGGTGGTGACCAAGTCGCGCGTCTCGGTGGCCTCGTTCAAGATCCGCGACGGCTGGCCGATCGGCTGCAAGGTGACCCTGCGCCGCGCGAAGATGTACGAGTTCCTCGACCGCCTGGTCAACGTCTCGCTGCCGCGCGTGCGCGACTTCCGTGGCGTGTCCGGCCGTTCGTTCGACGGCCGCGGCAACTACAACATGGGCGTCAAGGAGCAGATCATCTTCCCGGAGATCGACTTCGACCAGGTGGACGCGCTGCGCGGCATGGACATCGCGATCACCACCTCCGCCCGCACCAACGAGGAAGCCAAGGCCCTGCTCGAGGCCTTCCGCTTCCCGTTCCGCAACTGACAGGAACAGGCAAATGGCAAAGACCTCCATGGTCAACCGCGAAGCCAAGCGCGAGAAGCTGGCGAAGAAGTACGCCGCCAAGCGCGCCGCGCTGAAGGCCATCATCAGCAGCCAGACGGCCAGCTACGAGGAGAAGATGGACGCCTCGGTGAAGCTGCAGAAGCTGCCGCGCGACTCGTCCGAGAGCCGCCAGCGCAGCCGCTGTGCCCTGACCGGGCGCCCGCGCGGCGTGTACGGCAAGTTCGGCCTCGGCCGCAACATGCTGCGCCAGGCCACCATGCGCGGCGACGTCCCCGGCCTGCGCAAGGCCAGCTGGTAACCCAACCCCACGAATTCGCATAGCGCGGATATCGGTGCTACTCACAAGGTGAATCCAAATGAGCATGACTGATCCCATCGCCGACATGCTGGTCCGCATCAGGAATGCGGCCGCGGTCGGCAAGCCGACGGTGAAGATGCCGTCCTCCAAGGTCAAGGTCGCGATCGCCAAGGTCCTCCAGGACGAGGGCTACATCGTGGACTCGCGCGTGATCGAGAACGGCGCCAAGGCCGAGCTCGAGATCGTGCTGAAGTATTTCGAAGGCAAGCCGGTGATCGAGCGCCTGCATCGCGTCTCGCGTTCGGGCCTGCGCCAGTACCGCGGCAAGGACGCGCTGCCGAAGGTCCTCGGCGGCCTCGGCGTCGCCATCATTTCCACCTCGAAGGGCATCATGACCGATGCGCAGGCGCGCCAGCAGGGCGTCGGCGGCGAGGTCCTGTGCTTCGTGGCCTAAGGGAGCAGGAACCATGTCTCGTGTCGCCAAGAAGCCGATCGCCCTCCCGAAGGGCGTGGAACTGAACATCCAGCCCGGTTCGGTGTCCGTGAAGGGCCCGAAGGGCGCGCTGTCGATCGACAAGCCGGAAGGGATCGAGGTCAAGGTCGAGGACGGCCAGGCCCAGCTCGCGGCCGCCGACCCGGCCGACGTGCCGCTGGCCGGCACCCTGCGCTCGATCGTGGCCAACATGGTCAAGGGCGTGTCCGAGGGCTTCGAGCGCAAGCTCGAGCTGGTCGGCGTCGGCTACCGCGCCGCCATGCAGGGCAAGGACCTGAACCTGTCGCTGGGCTTCTCGCACCCGGTGCTGTTCAAGGCGCCGGAGGGCATTACCATCACCACCCCGACCCAGACCGAGGTCGTGGTCAGCGGCGCCGACAAGCAGCGCGTCGGCGAGGTGGCTGCCAAGATCCGCGCGTTCCGCCCGCCGGAGCCGTACAAGGGCAAGGGCGTGAAGTACTCCGACGAAACCATCATCCGCAAGGAAGCCAAGAAGGCCTAAGGGCGCTTCAGCTTCCGGAGACAGAACCATGGACAAGAAGATCGCCCGCCTGCGCCGCGCCAAGTCGACCCGTTCGCGCATCCGCGAACTCGGCGTGCCGCGCCTGTCGGTGCTGCGCACCGGCCAGCACCTGTACGCCCAGCTGTTCAGCGCCGACGGCTCGAAGGTCCTGGCCGCGGCCAGCACCACCCAGGCCGACGTGCGCGAGGGCCTGAAGAACGGCAAGAACGTCGAGGCCGCCGCCAAGGTCGGCCGCGCGATCGCCGAGAAGGCGAAGGCCGCGGGCATCGAGCGGGTCGCGTTCGACCGCTCCGGCTACCGTTACCACGGCCGCGTCAAGGCGCTGGCCGATGCCGCCCGCGAGGGTGGCCTGCAGTTCTGATCCACCAAGCTCCAGGCAACTGACCAACAACTATAAGCGGCCGCATGAGCCGTACATACCGAGACCAGAGAGGAACACATGGCAGACGAACGTGCACCGCGGGGACGCGACCGCAATCGCGACCGCGAGGAAATCGACGACGGCATGATCGAGAAGCTGATCGCGGTCAACCGCGTCAGCAAGACGGTCAAGGGCGGCCGCCAGTTCACCTTCACCGCGCTGACCGTGGTCGGCGACGGCGACGGCCGCGTCGGCTTCGGCTACGGCAAGGCCCGCGAGGTGCCGGTCGCGATCCAGAAGTCGATGGAGCAGGCCCGCCGCGGCATGGCCCGCGTCGAGCTCAACAACGGCACCCTGTGGCACGTGGTCAAGTCGAACCACGGCGCGGCCAAGGTCTACATGCAGCCGGCCTCGGAAGGTACCGGCGTGATCGCCGGCGGCGCCATGCGCGCCGTGCTCGAGGCGGTCGGCGTGAAGGACGTGCTGGCCAAGGCCACCGGGTCGCGCAACCCGATCAACCTGGTCCGCGCCACCCTCAAGGGCCTGACCGGCATGCATTCGCCGAGCGCCATCGCGGCCAAGCGCGGCAAGAAGGTGGAGGAACTCCAGCATGGCTAAGAAGAACGAAGCCACCGGCACCATCAAGGTGCGCCTGGTCAAGGGCCTGCGGGGAACCAAGGGCATCCATCGCCTGTCCGTGAAGGCACTGGGCCTTGGCAAGCTCAACAGCGTGCGTGAATTGAAGGACAGCCCGCAGGTGCGCGGCCTGATCAACAAGGTCCACTACCTGGTGCGGGTCGAGGAGTAATCCAGATGAAGCTCAATACTCTCAAGCCGGCTGACGGCGCCCGCACCGAGCGCAAGCGCGTCGGCCGCGGCATCGGCTCGGGGCTCGGCAAGACCGCCGGCCGCGGCCACAAGGGTTCGTTCGCGCGCTCGGGCAAGGGCAAGATCAAGGCCGGCTTCGAAGGCGGCCAGATGCCCATGCAGCGCCGCCTGCCGAAGATCGGCTTCCGTTCGCGCATGGCCGCGGACACCGCCGAGGTGCTGCTGTACAAGCTCGACGTGCTCGAGGCGGGCACCGTCGACTTCGCCGCGCTCCGCGCCGCCAAGCTGGTGCCCAGCACCGCCAAGCGCGCCAAGATCGTGAAGAAGGGCGAGGTCAGCAAGAAGTTCGTGCTCCAGGGCCTGCTGGCCACCGCCGGCGCCAGGGCCGCGATCGAGGCCGCGGGCGGCCAGGTCGGGGAGTAGGGATGTCGCGCAGCGCGGGCGCCCTCGGCGGATTGGCCGGGGCCGGCAAGTTCACGGAGCTGCGGCAGCGCCTGCTGTTCGTGGTCGGTGCGCTGCTGGTCTACCGGCTGGGCTGCTTCATCCCCGTCCCGGGCGTCAACCCGGAGGCGATGCTGCAGCTGATGGAGACCCAGGAAGGGACCATCGTGGACATGTTCAACATGTTCTCCGGTGGCGCCCTGGAGCGCTTCAGCCTGTTCGCGCTCAACGTGATCCCGTACATCTCGGCCTCGATCGTCATGCAGCTGATGGTGCAGGTGATCCCGAGCCTGAAGGCGATCCAGAAGGAAGGCGAGTCCGGGCGCCGCAAGATCACCCAGTGGTCGCGCCTCGGCTCGATCCCGCTGGCGATCTTCCAGTCGGCCGGCATCGCGATCGCGCTGCAGAGCTCCGGCGCCAGCAACGGCATCCCGGTGGTCTACTCGCCGGGCATCGGCTTCATCCTGACCGCGGTGGTGTCGCTGACCGCCGGCACGATGTTCCTGATGTGGCTGGGCGAGCAGGTGACCGAGCGCGGCATCGGCAACGGCGTCTCGCTGATCATCTTCGCGGGCATCGTGGCCGGGCTGCCGGGCGCGGTGCTGGGCACCATGGAGTCGGCGCGCAACGGCCAGATGACCTCGATCGCGGTGATCGCCATCGTGCTCATCGTGCTCGCGGTGACCTGGTTCGTGGTCTTCGTCGAGAGCGGCCAGCGCCGGATCACGGTCAACTACGCGCGCCGCCAGGGCGGTCGCAGCGCGTACATGAACCAGAGCTCGTTCCTGCCGCTGAAGCTCAACATGTCGGGCGTGATCCCGCCGATCTTCGCCTCGTCGATCATCATGTTCCCGGCGACCGCCTCGACCTGGTTCGGCCAGGCCGGTTCGGCCACCTGGCTGCAGCGGGCGAGCCAGGCGCTGTCGCCCGGCGAACCGCTGTACATCCTGCTCTATGGCGGCCTGATCGCCGGCTTCACCTTCTTCTACACGGCGCTGGTCTTCAACTCGCAGGAGACCGCCGACAACCTGAAGAAGTCCGGCGCGCTGATCCCGGGCATCCGCCCGGGCAAGGCGACCGCCGACTACGTGGACGGCGTGCTGACCCGCCTGACGGCGGCCGGCGCGGCCTACCTGGTGGCGGTCTGCCTGCTGCCGGAATTCATGCGCACGGAGCTGGGGGCCTCGTTCTACTTCGGCGGCACCTCGCTGCTGATCGTGGTCGTGGTGGTGATGGACTTCATCGCCCAGATCCAGGCGCACCTGATGTCGCACCAGTACGACAGTTTGCTGAAGAAGGCGAACCTGAAGGGCGGCAGGAGGTAGGACACGCCCCGACAGGGGCAGCCCCGAAAGGGGCAAATGGGCGACCCGGGCGGCGATTCCGCGCACGGGTGGCCCGGGGCCGATCCGCGCGCCAGAGTAGCGCGCGGGCCGGGCAGGGCGGTCCTCCGCCCCGGCCGGCCAGCCCCGGGCCGTCGCCGGAGCATGGGCACACTCCCCATGCCGGGCCTGGGCCGTTGGATGGCCTGGGCTTCCAGACGACCCGGAATCTTGCTAAAATTTCCAGTTCACTCCGCCGGGGACGCGTGCCCTGGCCGACAACCAGTTTGGAGACCGCGTCATGGCGCGTATTGCCGGCGTCAACCTGCCTGCCCAGAAGCACGTCTGGGTGGGCCTGCAAAGCATCTACGGCATTGGCCGTACCCGTTCGAAGCAGGTCTGCGAGGCCGCCGGCGTCGCGCCGTCGACCAAGATCCGCGACCTCTCCGAGCCCGAGGTCGAGCGCCTCCGCCTGGAGATCGCCAAGTACCCCGTCGAGGGCGACCTGCGCCGCGAGGTCGGCGTCGCCATCAAGCGCCTGATGGACCTGGCCTGCTACCGCGGCCTGCGCCACCGCCGCGGCCTGCCCCTGCGCGGCCAGCGCACCCGGACCAATGCCCGTACCCGCAAGGGTCCGCGCAAGGCCATCAAGAAGTAAGGAACCGACATGGCCAAGCCAGCTGCCGCGAAAGTCAAGAAGAAGATCAAGCGCGTCGTCACCGACGGCATCGCCCACGTGCACGCGTCGTTCAACAACACCATCGTGACCATCACCGACCGCCAGGGCAACGCCCTGTCGTGGGCGACCTCCGGCGGCGCGGGCTTCCGCGGCTCGCGCAAGTCGACCCCGTTCGCGGCCCAGGTCGCGGCCGAGAAGGCCGGCAAGGCCGCGCTCGACTACGGCGTGAAGTCGCTGGAAGTGCGCATCAAGGGCCCGGGCCCGGGGCGCGAGTCGGCCGTGCGTTCGCTGAACAACGTCGGCTACAAGATCACCAACATCATCGACGTGACGCCGATCCCGCACAACGGGTGCCGTCCGCCGAAGAAGCGTCGCGTCTAAGGGGGCGATAGAAAATGGCTCGTTACATCGGTCCCACCTGCAAGCTCGCCCGCCGCGAAGGCGTCGACCTCGGCCTGAAGTCGCCGGCGCGCGCGCTCGATTCCAAGTGCAAGCTGGAGCAGAAGCCCGGCCAGCACGGCGCCGGCACCGGCGCCCGCCGCAGCAAGCTGTCCGACTACGCCCTGCAGCTTCGCGAGAAGCAGAAGGTCAAGCGCATCTACGGCCTGCTCGAGCGCCAGTTCCGCAACTATTACAAGAAGGCGTCCACCCGCAAGGGCAACACCGGCGAGAACCTCCTGCAGATGCTGGAGACCCGCCTGGACAACGTCGTCTACCGCATGGGCTTCGCCGTCACCCGCCCGGCCGCGCGCCAGCTGGTCAGCCACCGCGGCGTGACCGTGAACGGCAAGCTGGTCAACCTGCCGTCCTACCAGGTCAAGGCGGGCGACGCGATCGCGCTGTCCGAGAAGGCGCAGAAGCAGCTCCGCGTGCAGGAGTCGCTGGCGGTGTCCTCGCAGATGGACCTCTCGCCCTCGTGGATCGAGGTCGACGCCAAGAAGTTCGCCGGCGTGTTCAAGGCCGTGCCGGACCGCGCCGACCTGCCCTCCGACATCAACGAAGCGCTGATCGTCGAGCTGTACTCGAAGTAATCCAGGAGACCTCCGAATGACGGTTACCGCCAACCAAGTCCTGCGCCCCCGCGGCCCGCAGATCGAGCGCCTCGCCGGCAACCGCGCGAAGGTCGTGATCGAGCCGCTCGAGCGCGGCTACGGCCACACCCTGGGCAACGCCCTGCGCCGCGTGCTGCTGTCCTCGATCCCCGGCTTCGCCATCACCGAGGTCGAGATCGACGGCGTGCTGCACGAGTACAGCACCATCGAGGGCCTGCAGGAGGACGTGCTCGAGGTGCTGCTGAACCTCAAGGACATCGCCATCCGCATGGGCACCGGCGACAGCTCCACCCTGACCCTGTCCAGGCAGGGCCCGGGCGTGGTCACCGCCGGCGACATCCGCACCGACCACAACGTCGAGATCCTCAATCCCGACCATGTCATCGCCCACCTGACCAAGGACACGGCGCTGAACATGCGGCTGCGCATCGAGCGCGGCTTCGGCTACCAGCCGGCCGCCGCCCGTCGCAAGCCGGACGAGGAGACCCGCGCGATCGGCCGGCTGATGCTGGACGCCTCGTTCTCGCCGGTGCGCCGCGTCGCCTACGCGGTCGAGGCCGCGCGCGTCGAGCAGCGCACCGACCTCGACAAGCTGGTCATCGACATCGAGACCAACGGCACCATCGACGCCGAGGAGGCCGTGCGCACCGCCGCCGACATCCTCAGCGAGCAGCTCTCGGTGTTCGGCGACTTCACCCATCGCGACCGCGGTGCGGCGAAGCCGGCGACCGCCGGCGTGGATCCGGTGCTGCTGCGCCCGATCGACGACCTCGAGCTGACCGTGCGCTCGGCCAACTGCCTGAAGGCCGAGAGCATCTACTACATCGGCGACCTGATCCAGAAGACCGAGGTCGAACTGCTGAAGACGCCGAACCTGGGCAAGAAGTCGCTCACCGAGATCAAGGAAGTGCTCGCGCAGCGCGGCCTCTCCCTCGGCATGAAGCTCGAAAACTGGCCGCCGGCGGGCATCGCCTCGCACGGCATGATGGGCTAAAGGAAGAATTGCAATGCGCCACCAGAAATCCGGACGCAAGTTCAGCCGCACCAGCGCGCATCGCGATGCGATGTTCAGCAACATGGCGGCCTCGTTGATCAAGCACGAGCTGATCCGCACCACCCTGCCCAAGGCCAAGGAGCTGCGCCGCGTCGCGGAGCCGCTGATCACCCTGGCCAAGACCGACAGCGTCGCCAACCGCCGCCTCGCCTTCTCGCGCCTGCGCGACAAGGAAGCGGTGGGCAACCTGTTCACCACCCTCGGCCCGCGCTACGCCGCGCGCCCGGGCGGCTACCTGCGCATCCTCAAGTGCGGCTTCCGCCCCGGCGACAACGCGCCGATGGCCTACGTCGAGCTGGTCGACCGCCCGCAGCCCGCGGCGGAGTGACCGAGGCGCCAAGGCGATACCACGAGCCCCGGCCATGCCGGGGCTTTTCTTTTAAGATGCGCGGATGACTGCCAACCCCTTCCGCTGGTCCTTCCGCGCGCGCTGCCTGCTCGGCGCGGCCGCGTGCGCGCTGCTGATCGGCTACGCGCTGTACACCCAATTGGTGGGCGGCCTGTTGCCGTGCCCGCTGTGCATCTTCCAGCGGGTCGCCTTCGCCGCGCTCGGCCTGGTGCTGCTCGCTGCCGGCCTGCACGCGCCCCGCGGCACCGCCGGGCGCCGTGCCTGGGGGGTGCTGGCGCTGCTGCCCGCGCTGGCCGGCATCGGCATCGCCGGACGCCATGTGTGGCTCCAGCACCTGCCGCCGGAGCAGGTGCCGATGTGCGGCCCCGGGCTGGACTTCCTGATGGAGGCGATGCCGGTCACCAGCGTCATCCGCACGGTGCTGACCGGCTCGGGCGAGTGCGCCAACGTGGACTGGACCTTCCTCGGCCTGTCGATGCCGGCCTGGAGCCTGGTGTGGTTCGTGCTGCTGGCGCTGTGGGTGCTGGCGACGATGTTCCCTGCCGTCGCGCGCGAGGCGCGCCGATGAGCGACCGCAAGCTCGCCCCGGTGCCGCCGGACGACGGCTGGTCCCCGCGTTCCTGGCGCGCGCGCCCTGCCGCGCAGCAGCCGGAGTACCCCGACCGGGAGGCGCTCGCGCAGGTCCTGCGCGAGCTGCAGGCGCTGCCGCCGCTGGTCACCTCCTGGGAGATCCTCGCGCTCAAGCAGCAACTGGCCGAGGCGCAGGAGGGCAGGCGCTTCCTGCTCCAGGGCGGCGACTGCGCGGAGAACTTCGAGGACTGCAGTTCCGAAGTGATCTCGAACCGCCTCAAGGTGCTGCTGCAGATGAGCCTGGTGCTGGTGCACGGGCTGCGCCTGCCGGTGGTGCGCGTGGGCCGCTTCGCGGGCCAGTACGCGAAGCCGCGCTCGGCGGACACGGAAACGGTGGGCGGCACCACGCTGCCCAGCTACCGCGGCGACATCGTCAACGCGCCCGCGTTCGACGCCGCGGCGCGCCGTCCGGATCCGCGGCGGATGGTCAAGGCGCACGCGCGCTCGGCGATGACCATGAACTTCGTGCGCTCGCTGATCGACGGCGGTTTCGCCGACCTGCACCATCCGGAGTACTGGGACCTGGGCTGGGTCGGGCACTCGCCGCTGGCCGAGGAGTACCGGCGCATGGTCGCAGGCATCGGCGACGCGGTTCGCTTCATGGAGACCCTGTCCGGCAGCGAGGTGCACAACCTCAACCGGGTGGACTTCTACACCTCGCACGAGGCCCTGCTGCTGCCCTACGAGGAAGCGCAGACCCGGCAGGTGCCGCGGCAGTGGGGCTGGTTCAACCTGGGCACGCACTTCCCGTGGCTGGGCATGCGCACCACCGCGCTCGACGGCGGCCACGTGGAGTACCTGCGCGGCATCCGCAACCCGGTCGCGGTCAAGGTGGGGCCGTCGGTCACGCCGGACCAGCTGCTGCGGCTGGTGGACGTGCTCAACCCCGGCGACGAGCCGGGGCGCCTGACGCTGATCCACCGCATGGGCGCGAAGCACGTCGCTACCGCGCTGCCGCCGCTGCTCGAAGCGATGCGTCGCGACGGCCGCCGCGTGCTCTGGGTCTGCGACCCGATGCACGGCAACACCGAGAAGGCCGCCACCGGCTACAAGACCCGGCGCTTCGCCAACATCCGCAGCGAGCTCGAACAGGCCTTCGAGCTGCACGCCGCGGCGGGCACGCGCCTGGGTGGCGTGCACCTGGAACTGACCGGCGAGGACGTCACCGAATGCACCGGCGGCGCGCGCGATCTCACCGACGCCGACCTGGCACGTGCGTATCGGTCCACCGTGGACCCGAGGCTCAACTACGAGCAGGCGCTCGAGGTCGCGATGCTGGTGGTGCGCAAGCAGGCGCAGCTCGCCGCGCCGCGGGGCGCGTGATGCGGCGGTGGCGTGCCGTGCCCGCGGTCGTGCTCGCGCTTGCCGCCGGCACGGCCGCGGCGCAGGCCACGCTCGTCCCGCAGGACTCCGGCGTAAACGTGCGCCTGCGCGGCATCTCCGCCGTGGATGCCAACGTGGCCTGGGCCAGCGGCCGCGAGGGCACCGTGCTGCGCACCGTGGACGGTGGCGCGCACTGGCAGGCGCTGCGGGTCCCCGGGGCCGAAGAACTCGATTTCCGCGACGTCGAGGGCTTCGACGCGAATACCGCCGTGGTCCTGTCGATCGGTCCCGGCGCCTCCTCGCGGGTGTACCGCACCGCGGACGGCGGCGCGACCTGGACCCTGGCGCTGCGCAACGACGATGCGCGCGCGTTCTTCGATTGCATGGCCTTCGATGGCGATCGCGGCTGGTTGCTGGGCGACCCCGTCGACAGGCATTTCCAGGTCTACACCAGCGAGGACGCCGGCCGGACCTGGCACCCCGCGGAGCCGGCCCCGGGCCGGCGTGCGCTGCCCGACGAGGCCGCCTACGCCGCCAGCGGTACCTGCATCGCCGTGACTCCCTGGGGCGAGCGCTTGGTGGTGACCGGGGGCGGCGCGGCGCGGGTGCTGCTCGGCGACTCCGGGGGCGAACTGTGGTTCGCGTACGACGCGCCGATGCCGGCACGGGTGCCGGCGGCCGGGATCTTCTCGGCGACGCCGGTGGGCGAGGACATGCTGCTGGTCGGTGGCGATTTCGAGCACGAGGAGACGGGCAGCGCGGCGCTGGCGCAATTCGTGTCCGGCGAGGGATTGAGCCTTTCGCCGCTGCCCGATCCCAACGGCTACCGCTCTGGCGCGGCCTGCCTCGATGGCCGGTCCCCGCAATGCATCGCGGTCGGCCCCAACGGCGTCGACCTGCTGCGGCAGGGGCGCTGGGAATCCCTGGGCACCAGCGGCTACGACGCGGTGGACCTGGCCGGCACGGTCGGCTGGGCGAGCGGCGACCAGGGCCGCATCGCCCGCATCGAATTCACTGCACCGTAGGCAGGAAGCGCGGCGGCTTGCGCGCGTGCGTGAGCTGCTCGAAGGCATGGGCCATGCCGATCAGCTGCGGCTCGCTCCAGGCTGGTCCCATGAAGGTCAGGCCCAGCGGCAACCCATGCGAGTCGCCGGACGGCACCGTGATGCTGGGCGTGCCGGCCACCGCCGCCATGCCGTAGCCGGCACCGACGAAGTGGTCGCCGAGCACCGGGTCGGTGAGCCACGCCGGCGACATGCTCGGCGCCACGATCGCGTCGAGCCGGTGCTCGCGCAGCGTCGCCAGCAGCCCCTCCTCGCCGGCCAGACGCCGCGCCTTCGCCCTGGCGTCCAGGTAGGCCCGGTCGGTCAGCGGTCCCTTGGCCTGCGCCGCCTCGAAGATCTCATGGCCGAACAGCGGCATTGCCCGGTCCGCGTTCGCCTTGTTCCATTCGATCAGCTCGGCCAGCGAGCCGGGGCCGTCGGTCACGCGTGCCAGGTAGGCATCCAGCCCGTCCTTGAACTCGTACAGCAGCACCGCGTATTCGGCTTCGTTCCAGTCGTCGTAGCCGGCGACTTCGACGTCCACCACGGTGGCCCCGGCCTGGCGCAGGGTCTCGAGCGCGGCCTCGGTCGCGGCGTCCACGTCCGGGTGGTAGCCCATGGCCTGGCGCAGCACGCCGATGCGCTTGCCGTTCAATGCGCCCGCGTCCAGGAACGTGGTGTAGTCGGCGGCGACGTGGCCCTCGGCGGCCGCGCCCGCCGGGTCGGCGGGATCCGCGCCGGCCATCGCGCCGAGCAGCGCCGCCGCGTCGGCCACGGTGCGCGCCATCGGCCCGGCGGTGTCCTGCGAGGCGGCGATCGGGATGATCCCGCTGCGGCTGACCAGGCCCACGGTCGGCTTGATCCCGACCAGGCCGGCCACCGACGACGGACAGATGATGCTGCCGTCGGTCTCGGTGCCGACGCCCACCGTGGCGAGGTTGGCTGCGATGGCGGTGCCGGTGCCGGAGGACGAACCACAAGGGTTGCGGTCCAGTGCGTACGGATTCTTCGTCTGGCCGCCGCGCGAGCTCCAGCCGGAAATCGAGCGGGTGGAGCGGAAGTTCGCCCATTCGCTGAGGTTGGTCTTGCCGAGGATCACCGCGCCGGCGTCGCGCAACCGGCGCACGAGGAACGCGTCTTCGGCGGGACGGTTGTCGGCCAGCGCCAGCGAGCCGGCGGAGTTGACCATCGGCACCGCGTCGATGTTGTCCTTGAGCAGTACCGGGATCCCGTGCATCGGGCCGCGGACCTTGCCCTGCGCGCGCTCGGCATCCAGCGCGGCGGCTTCCTCCATCGCCCGCGGATTGAGTTCGATCACCGCGCCCAGCATCGGCCCGGCGTCGTCGATCGCGGCGATGCGGTCCAGGTAGGCGCGGGTCAGGGTTTGGCTGTCGAGCTGCCCCGCGGCCATGCGCTCCTGCAGCTGGGCGATGGTTGCCTCTTCGAAGGCGAAAGCCGTGCTGTCGCCGGCCGTGGCGGTGTCCGTGGCTTCGGAAGGCGTCGCCGGCGGCTGCCGGTCGCAGGCGGCGAGCAGCGCGCAGGCAAGGACCAGCGCGACGGGCGATCGGTGCAGCTTCATGGCGGTCTCCCCGTGGACGGACCGGCAGCATCGCGCGCCGCGGCCGCGTGGGCAAGGCGCCGCCTAGAGCAGCGTTCCCTGTTCCGGTGCCCGCGGCAGTTCGGTGCCGGCCAGCGCCCAGCAGCGCGGGCGTGGCGCGCTCGCCGTGGCCGAGGAAGCACAGGGTCACGTGCCACTGGTCCGGCCGGCGCAAGGAGCGCGGGCCGAGACCGCGCGCACGGAACTGCCCATGGAGGGCCCGGACGACGGGTTGCAGCCGTTCCGCCTCGGCGGCGCGCGGGCGCCACGCCGGGAACAGCGCCTGGCTCACGCCGCGCGCGAGGCCCGCTTGCGGTCCACCTCGGTGCGCAGCTTCTTGCGCAGGCGGATCTGCCGGGGCGTGACCTCGACCAGTTCGTCGTCGTCGATGAACTCCAGCGCCTGCTCGAGCGAGAACTTGATCGCCGGCACCAGGCCCTCGTCGTCGTCCTTGCCGGCGGCGCGGAAGTTGGTCAGCTGCTTGGCGCGCAGGGCATTGACCGTGAGGTCGTTGTCCTTGCTGTGGATGCCGACGATCTGGCCTTCGTAGATCTCCTCGCCCGGCTCGATGAACAGCCGCCCGCGTTCCTGCATCGCGATCTGCGCGTAGGCCGGGGAGGGGCCGGTGCCGTTGGAGATCAGCACGCCGTTCTGGCGCTGGCCGACCTCGCCCTCCACCCGCGGACCGTAGTGGTCGAACACGTGGAACAGCAGGCCGGTGCCGGCGGTCAGGGTGCGGAACTCGGTCTGGAAGCCGATCAGGCCGCGCGCCGGGATGATGTAGTCGAGGCGCACGCGGCCCTTGCCGTCGGGCTCCATGTTCTGCAGCAGGCCCTTGCGCTCGCCGAGGCGCCCCATCACGCCCCCCTGATACTGCTCGTCCATGTCCACGACCAGCGCCTCGTACGGCTCCTGCACCTCGCCGTCGACCTCGCGCACGATCACCTCGGGGCGCGACACGGCCAGCTCGTAGCCTTCGCGGCGCATGGTCTCGATCAGGATCGACAGGTGCAGCTCGCCGCGCCCGGAGACCTTGAACTTGTCGGCGTCGGCTGTGTCCTCGACCCTGAGCGCGACGTTGTGCTGGGTCTCGCGGACCAGGCGGTCGCGCAGCTGGCGCGAGGTCAGGAACTTGCCGCCGCTGCGCTCCTTGACGCCGGCGAACGGCGAGTCGTTGACCTGGAAGGTCATCGAGATGGTCGGCTCGTCCACCGCCAGCACCGGCAGCTGCTCGACCGCGGAGGGATCGCACAGGGTGTCGGAGATGCCGATGCCTTCGATGCCCGAGAAGGCGATGATGTCGCCGGCCTGCGCCTCGGCGACCTCGACGCGCTCCAGGCCCATGAAGCCGAGCACCTGCAGCACCTTGGCGTTGCGCCGGGTGCCGTCGGCGGCGACCACCGTCACCGGCATGTTGGTGCGCACCTTGCCGCGCTGGATTCGGCCGACGCCGATCACGCCGACGTAGTTGTTGTAGTCGAGCGAGGTCACGCGCATCTGGAACGGGCCGTCCGGGTCCACCGGCGGCGCCGGCACGTGCTGCGTGATCGCCTCGAACAACGGCGTCATGTCGCCGCCGCGCACCGTGTCCTCGAGGCCGGCGTAGCCCTGCAGGCCGGAGGCGTAGACGGTGTGGAAGTCGAGCTGGTCGTCGTTGGCGCCGAGCCTGTCGAACAGGTCGAAGGTCTGGTCCAGGACCCAGCTCGGGCGCGCGCCCGGGCGGTCCACCTTGTTGACGACCACGATCGGCTTGAAGCCCATCGCGAACGCCTTCTGGGTGACGAAGCGCGTCTGCGGCATCGGCCCGTCCATCGCGTCCACCAGCACCAGCACCGAATCCACCATCGACAGCACGCGCTCGACCTCGCCGCCGAAGTCGGCGTGGCCGGGGGTGTCGACGATGTTGATGCGCCACTGTTCGCCGGTCTTCGGATCGGTCCAGCGGATCGCGGTGTTCTTCGAGAGGATGGTGATGCCGCGCTCCTTCTCGATGTCGTTGCTGTCCATCACCCGCTCGGGCACCACCGCGCGCTCGTCGAGGGTGCCGGACTGCTTGAGCAGCTGGTCGACCAGGGTGGTCTTGCCATGGTCGACGTGGGCGACGATGGCGATGTTGCGGAGGCGTTCGACGGACATGTTTGCGGGCACGGGCGAGGGCGCCTTGGGCGCGGGCCGAAAATCGGGGGAAGCCGGTTAGTATACCTTCCCCCCAGCCTCGCCGGAGACCCCGATGTCCCTTCACGCCATCTTCGATACCGACCGCGGCCCGATCCGGGTCGAGCTGCTGGCCGACAAGGCCCCGCTGACCGTGGCCAACTTCGTGAACCTGGCCCGGCGCGGCTTCTACGACGGGCTCAACTTCCACCGGGTGATCCCCGACTTCATGATCCAGGGCGGCTGCCCCGAGGGCTCCGGCCGCGGCGGCCCCGGCTACCGCTTCGAGGACGAGACCGACAACGGCGTCGCCCACGAGCGCGGCGTGCTGTCCATGGCCAACGCCGGCCCGGACACCAACGGCAGCCAGTTCTTCATCACCCACGTGGCCACCCCCTGGCTGGACGGCAAGCACACCGTGTTCGGCAAGGTCGTCGAAGGTCTGGAAGCGGTGGACAAGGTCGAGCAGGGCGACAGCATCCGCAAGGTGACCATCGAGGGCGACGCCGACGCGGCGCTGGCCGCGAAGGCGGACCGCGTCGCGGAGTGGAACCGCATCCTGGCGGCGTGACGCAGTGGCGGCGACCCCGGTCGGGGGTCGCCGCCATGCTAAAATTCCGGGCTGCCAGCGTCCTTTCCCACGAGGTCCCGCATGCCCCAGTTCGCCAGCCGCATCGGCCGCGCCAAGCCCAGCGCGATCATGGCGGTCGCAGAGAAGGCCAAGCGCCTGAAGGCCGAAGGCCGCGACATCATCAGCTTCTCCATCGGCGTCCCCAACTTCCTGCCCGGCGAACACGTCTACGCCGCGGCCCGCGAGGCGCTCGAGCGCGATTCCGGCCAGTACGGCAGCAACCGCGGCGGCGACGCGCTGCTCGATGCCTTCCTCGCGCACATCTCGAAGATCGGCCTCACCGGCTACACCCGCGCCAACGTCGCCACAGGGGTCGGCGCCAAGCACGTCATCTACAACCTGTGCGAGGCGCTGCTCGACGAGGGCGACACCATCGCCTTCCCGGTGCCGTACTGGACCAGCTACCTCGACATCGCCGAGATCGTCAACGCGAAGATCGAGCTGCTGCCGTGCCCTGCCTCGCAGGACTACAAGCTGACGCCGGCGCAGCTCGACGCCGCGCTGGCGAAGAAGCCGCGCGTGTTCCTGTTCAACAACCCCTCGAACCCGACCGGCATGGTCTATTCGAAGGACGAGATCTCCGCGCTCGCCGACGTCATCGCGAAGCATCCGGACACCTGGGTGATCACCGACGACATCTACAACCGCATGATCTTCGACGGCGTCGGCTACCACAATTTCGTGCACGCCCGCCCGGAACTGCGCGACCGGGTGATCTTCATCGACTCGCTGTCCAAGACCTACGGCATGCCCGGTTGGCGCGTCGGCTTCATGGCCGGCCCCGAGTCCGTGGCCAAGGCCGTGGTGACGATGAACTCCAACCACATCACCAGCCTGCCCGAGGTGATCACCGCGGCCGCGGTCGCGGCGCTGTCGGGCCCGCAGGACGTGCCGGACGGCAAGCGCGCCGAGTTCGAGGCCAAGCGCGACCAGGTGATGGCGGTGTTCGACGCCATCCCGGGCGTGACCTGCCCGCGCCCGCAAGGCGCGTTCTACGTGTTCCCGGACATCAGCGCGTACTTCGGCAAGACCCACGGCCCCACCGGCCTGCGCATCGGCAACGACGTGGACTTCTGCAACGCGCTGCTGGAAGCCAAGGGCGTGGCCTGCGTGCCCGGGTCCGCGTTCGGCGAGCCGCGCGCGCTGCGCATCAGCTACACCTGCCCGACGCCGCAACTCGCGCCCGGCCTCGAGCGCATCCGCGAGTTCTTCTCCGAACTCGCCTGACCGAGCTCGCCCGACCCAGACGCCCCCATCCAAGACACGGAGTCCGCCCCATGAAGTCCCCCGTCCGAGTTGCCGTCACCGGCGCCGCCGGCCAGATCGGCTACGCGCTGCTGTTCCGCATCGCCTCCGGCGAGATGCTGGGCAAGGACCAGCCCGTCATCCTGCAGATGCTGGAACTGCCGCTGGAGAAGGCGCAGGCCGCGCTCAAGGGCGTGATGATGGAGCTGGAGGACTGCGCATTCCCGCTGCTGGCCGGCATGGTCGGCACCGACGACCCGCGGGTCGCGTTCAAGGACGCCGACGTCGCGCTGCTGGTCGGCGCGCGCCCCCGGGGCCCGGGCATGGAGCGCAAGGACCTGCTGCTCGAGAACGCCAAGATCTTCACCGGGCAGGGCAAGGCCCTCAACGAGGTCGCCTCGCGCGACGTCAAGGTGCTGGTGGTCGGCAACCCGGCCAACACCAATGCCTACATCGCGATGAAGTCGGCGCCGGACCTGCCGGCGAAGAACTTCACCGCGATGCTGCGCCTGGACCACAACCGCGCGCTGTCGCAGCTCGCCAACAAGGCCTGCGTGCCGGTCGGCGACATCGAGAAACTCATCGTCTGGGGCAACCACTCGCCGACGATGTATCCCGACTACCGCTTCGCCACCGCCAACGGCACCTCCCTCAAGGACGTCATCAACGACGCCGACTGGAACGAGAACGTGTTCATCCCGCAGGTCGGCAAGCGCGGCGCCGCGATCATCGAGGCGCGCGGCCTGTCCTCGGCCGCCTCCGCCGCCAACGCCGCGATCGACCACGTGCGCGACTGGGTGCTGGGCAGCGACGGCAAGTGGGTGACCATGGGCGTGCCGTCCGACGGCAGCTACGGCATCCCCGAGGGCATCATCTACGGCGTGCCGGTCACCACGAAGGACGGCGAGTACACCCGCGTCGAAGGCCTGGAGATCGACGACTTCAGCCGCGCACGCATGGACCGGACCCTGGCGGAGCTCGAGGAAGAGCGCGCCGGCGTCGCGCACCTGCTGTAGGCGCATGGCCACCGCTTCCGCCGGGGCGCGCTTCCGCGCCGCACTCGCCGAGGAATCGCCGCTGCAGGTGATGGGCGCGATCACCGCCTACGCCGGGCTGATGGCCAAGCGGGTCGGCTACAAGGCGCTGTACCTGTCCGGCGGCGGCGTCGCCGCCAACTCGCTCGGGATGCCGGACCTCGGCATCTCGACCATGGAGGACGTGCTCACCGACGCGCGCCGGATCGTGGATGCGACCGGGATGCCGCTGCTGGTGGACATCGACACCGGCTGGGGCGGGGCGTTCAACATCGCCCGCACGATCCGCAATTTCGAGCGCATCGGCGTCGCCGCGGTGCACATGGAGGACCAGGTCGGGCAGAAGCGTTGCGGCCACCGTCCCGGCAAGGAAGTGGTGTCGAAGGACGAGATGGTCGACCGCGTCAAGGCCGCCGTGGACGCCCGCGGCGACGACGCCTTCGTCATCATGGCGCGCACCGATGCCGCCGCGGTGGAGGGCATCGACAGCGCGATCGAACGCGCGGTCGCCTACGTCGAGGCCGGCGCCGACATGATCTTCCCCGAGGCGATGAAGACCCTCGACGACTACCGCCGCTTCAAGGCCGCGGTGAAGGTGCCGATCCTCGCCAACCTGACCGAGTTCGGCAGCACCCCGTTCTTCACCACCGACGAGCTGCGCGACGCCGGCGTGGACATCGCGCTCTACTGCTGCGGCGCCTACCGCGCGATGAACAAGGCCGCGCTCGGCTTCTACGAGACCGTGCGCCGCGAAGGCACCCAGAAGAACATCATCGACCAGCTGCAGACCCGCGCCGAGCTGTACGACTTCCTCGGCTACCACGCCTACGAAGACAAGCTCGACGAACTGTTCAAGAAGGATCCGAAATGACCGAAGCAACCGAGCAGGCCAGGCCGAAGCCGAAGAAGTCCGTCGCCCTCAGCGGCACGCCCGCGGGCAACACCGCGCTGTGCACCGTCGGCCGCAGCGGCAACGACCTGCACTACCGCGGCTACGACATCCACGACCTGGCCACGCAGTCGAGCTTCGAGGAAGTGGCGCACCTGCTGGTGCACGGCGCGCTGCCGACCGCTTCGCAGCTGAAGGCCTACAAGGCGAAGCTGAAGCGCCTGCGCGGGCTACCGGCGATCGTGTCCGAGGCGCTCGAGCTGGTCCCGGCCAACGCGCACCCGATGGACGTGCTGCGCACCGGCTGCTCGGTGCTCGGCACCGTGCTGCCCGAGCGCGAAGGCCACCCCGCCGCCGAGGCGCGCGACATCGCCGACCGGCTGATGGCCAGCTTTGGCTCGATGCTGCTGTACTGGTGGCACTTCACCCGCAACGGGCGCCGCATCGACTGCGAGACCGACGACGACTCGATCGCCGCGCACTTCCTGCACCTGCTGCACGGCGAGCCGCCGTCGCAGCTGCACGCCGATTCGCTGGACAAGTCGCTCGTCCTGTACGCCGAGCACGAGTTCAACGCCTCGACCTTCACCGCGCGCGTGATCGCCGGTACCGGCAGCGACATGCACTCGTGCATCACCGGCGCGATCGGCGCGCTGCGCGGGCCCAAGCACGGCGGCGCCAACGAGGTGGCGATGGAGATCATCAGCCGCTACGGCACGCCGGAGGAGGCCGAGGCCGACATCCGCGCGCGCATGGAGCGCAAGGAGATCGTGATCGGCTTCGGCCACCCGGTCTACACCATCGGCGACCCGCGCAACCCGATCATCAAGGAAATCTCGCGCAAGCTGTGCGCGGACGGCGGCAACCAGGTGCTGTTCGACATCAGCGAGCGCATCGAGACGCTGATGATGGACACCAAGAAGATGTTCCCGAACCTCGACTGGTACAGCGCCAGCGCCTACCACATGATGGGCATCCCGACGCCGATGTTCACCCCGCTGTTCGTGATCGCCCGCACCTCCGGCTGGAGCGCGCACGTCATCGAGCAGCGCGAGGACGGCAAGATCATCCGCCCCAGCGCCAACTACACCGGCCCCGAAGACCGCCCCTACGTCCCCCTCGCCAAGCGCTGAGGCAACAAGCTAGGGCGTTTTGGCAAAAGCTCCTTGCCGTCAGTTGAACGACGCGAGGTAGCCGGAGGTCTGGATGGCGCGGAGGAAAGGGTCGACGATGCGGACGTTGCCGGCGACGACCTGGCGGCCGCGGGCCTCGGCGACGTCCAGGCGCGACAGCGCGGCGCCGCGGAAGTCGCTGACGCGGCCGCCGGCCTCGCGCACCAGCAGCGCGCCGGCGGCGATGTCCCAGGGCTGCAGGCCGGACTCGAAGTAGGCGTCGGCGCGCCCGCAGGCGACGTAGGCCAGGTCGAGCGCGGCCGAGCCGGTGCGGCGGATGTCTTCGGCGTCGCGCAGCAGTTCGCGCACGCATTCCAGCTGCGCGCCGGCGCGGACGCGCTCGCGCGGCGGGAAGCCGGTCACCAGCATCGCACCCGCGAGCTCCTTGCGCTCGCTGACGCGGATGCGGCGGTCGTTGAGGGCGGCGCCGCTGCCGCGGCTGGCGGTGAACAGCTCGTTGCGCAGCGGGTCGAACACGACGCCGTGCTGCGGTTCGCCGTTCTCCACCAGCGCGATCGAGACGCACCAGTGCGGCCAGCCGTGCAGGTAGTTGCTGGTGCCGTCCAGCGGGTCGATCACCCAGGTCGGCTTCGACGGCAGCGCCGCGCCGCGCCCCTTCTGCGCGCCGCCTTCTTCGCCGAGGACCGCGTATTCCGGGTAGGCCCGGCGCAGTTCCTTGACCACCGCCTCCTCGGCGAGGCCATCGACCTCGCTGGCGTAGTCCATGCGGTCCTTCTCGACGATGTTGAGCGCGTCGAGCTTGTTCATGTGCCGAAGCAGGACGCCGCCGCCCGCGCGGGCCGCCTTGACCATGACGTTGACGACGGGCTTGAGCATGGCGGGAATGGCCTGTGGGCGGGAACGGGGGAACCGCAAAGTTTACCATTGGCCGATGGACCACTCGGCTGACCAGCCGGCCGCACAGGCCGCCCCGCGCATCCGCATCGTGCTCGTCGGCACCCAGCATCCGGGCAACATCGGCTCGGCCGCGCGCGCGATGAAGACCATGGGCCTGTCGCGGCTGGTGCTGGTCGCCCCGGAACGCTTCCCGCACCCGGAAGCGCGGGCGCTGGCCGCCGGCGCCGACGACCTGCTCGACGCCGCCACGGTGCATGCCGGCCTGGCCGCCGCGGTGGCCGACTGCACCCTGGTCCTGGGCTGCACCGCGCGCAGCCGGCGCGTGCCCCTGCCCGAGAGCGGGCCGCGCGAGGCGGCCGCGGCGATGCACGCCCATGCGGCGGCCGGAGGCGAAGTGGCGCTGGTGTTCGGGCGCGAGCGCACCGGGCTGGACAACGACGAGCTGCAGCTCTGCCACGGCGCGGTGCACATTCCCGCCGACCCCGGCTACAGCTCGCTCAACCTGGCCGCCGCGGTGCAGGTGCTGGCCTGGGAACTGCGCGCCGCCATGCTCGCGGGCGGGTCAGCGCCGGCGGGCGACCCGCGCGACCCGCCGGCCAGCCACGCCGAGCTCGAAGGCCTGTTCGCGCAGCTCGCCGACACCCTCGACGCGATCGACTTCCACAAGGGCAGGGCCCCGGAATCGGCCATGCGCAAGCTGCGCCGCATCTACCTCCGGGCCGGGCTGGACGTGCGCGAGGTGCGCCTGCTCCGCGGCGTGCTGGCCGACGCCCAGCGCATGGCGCGCCTGGCCAGAGGCGGGGGCGACGCATCGGAGTGACCACCGCCCGCTGTCATGGGACGGCGGTTTCGGCTAGCCTTGACGCGGCCTTCACACGGAAGCCCTGCTTGCGCCTGATCCAGCGACTCTCGACGTGGCTCCTCGTAGCGCTGGGGGGGCTGGCATGGAGCATGCCGGTCGCGGCCAACGACCCGCACGTGCTGGTGCTCGGCCGGGTCAGCGACGATCCCAAAGCGCACTACGAGCAGCTCAAGCCGCTGCTCGACTACATCGTCCCGCGGATGGCCGACGTCGGCATCACCGAAGGCCGGATCCTGATGGCCGGCGACCTGCAGCAGATGTCCAGCTACCTGCGCCGCGGCCGCGTCGACTGGGTCACCGAGACCTCGGCCAACGCGATGCGCCTGCAGGAGCGTGCCGACGCGGTCCCGCTGCTGCTGACCGAGCGCGACGGCGTCAGTTCGTATCGCAGCCTGGCCTTCGCCCGCCGCGACAGCGGGATCCGCTCGCTGCCCGGCCTGCGCGGCCACAGCATCGCGTTCCAGAACACCTCGTCCACCAGCGCCTACGTCGTGCCCGCGGTGGAACTGCTCCAGTCCGGGCTGCCGATGCAGCTGCTGCTCTCGCCGATGGACAAGCCCGACCCGCGCGCGGTCGGCTACCTGTTCGCGGGCTCCGAGTTGAACATCGCGACCTGGGTGCACAAGGGCCTGGTGGACGCCGGCACCATGAGCAACCTCGACTGGGAGAACCCGCTGCGCATGCCGCCGTCCTACCGCCGTGACCTGGTGGTGATCGCGCGCAGCGAACCGTACCCGCGTGCGCTGGAGATGGTGCGCGGCGACCTCGACGCGCGCATCCGCGAGCGCCTGCGCGAGGTGCTGCTGGAGGCGGGCAACGATCCCGACGCGCGCGAGGCCCTGCAGCGCTTCTTCCGCACCACCCGTTTCCTGCCGGTGGACCGGGACACACAGGCGGCGCTGCGCGAGCTCGCCGCCGGGGTCTCGCGCGTGCGCGCGGAGGTCGAATGAGGTTCCAGTGGAGCCCGCGCGGGCTGCAGGCCAAGCTCTCGGTGCTGGTGGGCGCCACCCTGCTGCTGATGCTGGCGGTGGTGGTGCTGATGCTGCAACGCCAGGGCGCGGTGCAGAAGCAGGTCGCCGGCCACAGCCGCGAGGCGATGCACGAACTGGTGTTCGAGCGGCTGCGCGAGCACGGCAAGGCGCAGGCGGCGCAGGTCGCCGATTCGCTGGTGAACCCGCTGTACTACTTCGACCTCGACAAGATCGGCGACATCACCCGCGCCGCGCTGCGGCAGCCCGACGTGGGCTACGTGCTGGTGTACGACCCCAGCGGCAACATCATCCACGACGGTTCCGGCGACATCCCCACCTACGGCCAGGCGATGCGCGACGGGCTCGCCTACGAGGCGGTGTCGGCCGAATCGGTGCACGCGCAATGGAGCGAGACCGTGCTCGACATCGCCGCGCCGATCCGGCTTGGCGACCAGCGCCTCGGCGGCGTCCGCATCGGCTATTCGCTGGATGCCGTGCGCGCCGACGAGGCGCGCGCCAGCGACGCGCTGCAAGAGCGGCTCGGCGACATCGGCAACCGCCACCTGTGGTGGGTGGGGGTGGCGCTGCTGGCGCTGCTCGGGCTGGGCGCGGTCGCGGTGCTGGTGCTGCAGGTGACCGTGGTCGGCCCGATCCGCATGCTCGGCGACGTCGCGCGCGAGATCGAGGCCGGGAACTTCGCCGCGCCGATCCCGCAGTCCGGGCGCCGCGACGAGGTCGGTGACCTGATGCGCGCGTTCGGGCGCATGGGCGAGAGCATCGCGCGCCACGATCGCGACGTGCGCCGCATGGCCTACACCGACGTGCTCACGGGCCTGGGCAACCGGCTCGCGTTCCGCGAGAACCTGGACCAGCGGCTGATGCAGCTGCGCGGCGCCGGCCAGCAGCTCGCGCTGCTGTTCGCCGACGTGGACGACTTCAAGCGCGTCAACGACACCCTCGGCCACGAGGCCGGCGACGAGGTGCTGGTGCAGTTCGCCAACCGCATCCGCGACGCGGTCGAGGGCTTCGGCGGCGCATCGCTGATCGCGCGCTTCGGCGGCGACGAGTTCGTGATCCTGCTCGAGGGCGGCGACGGCAGCGGCGACGACCTGCGCGGGCGCGCCGCCGACCTGGCCGAACTGCTGGTGGACCTGCTGGCGCAGCCGCTGATGATCCACGGTCGCCAGGTGTTTCTCGGGACCTCGATCGGCATCACCCTGTTCCCCGACGATGCCGCCAGCGCCACCGCGCTGATGAAAAACGGCGACATCGCGATGTACGAGGCCAAGCACGCCGGCAAGAGCTGCCACCGCTTCTACAGCCGCGCCATGGACCAGGCGGTCGAGCGCAGCGTGCGCATCGAGCAGGACCTGCGCGGGGCCTGGGAGCGCGGCGAGCTGAGCCTCGCGTACCAGCCGATCTACCGGCTCGGCGACGGCCGCCTGGTCGGGGCCGAGGCGCTGCTGCGCTGGCAGCATCCGGAGCAGGGCAGCATCGCCCCCTCGGTGTTCATCGACGTCGCCGAGCAGAGCGGCCTGATCGACGTCATCGGCCCGCGCGTGCTGCAGACCGCGTGCAGCGACGCGGTGCGCTGGCACCGCGAGTTCGAGCGCGGCGAGGGCTTGTTCATCTCGGTCAACGTGTCGCCGCGCCAGCTGCGCAGCGGCACCCTGCCGCAGCAGGTGGCGGAGACCCTGCGCGACACCGGCCTGGCCGCGCACCAACTGCACATCGAGCTGACCGAGACCGCGGTGCTCGGCGACGAGCTGCACACCGCGACCCTGCTCACGCGCCTGCGCAACACCGGGGTCAAGGTCTGGCTGGACGATTTCGGCACCGGCTTCTCCGGCCTCAGCCACCTGCGCCGGGTGCCGGCCGACGGCGTCAAGATCGACCGCAGCTTCATCTCCGACGTGCTGCGCGACCCGGACGACCTCGCCCTGACCACCGCGATCATCGCCATGGCGCATTCGCTCGGCATCACCGTGATCGCCGAGGGCGTGGAGAAGGAAGGCCAGTACGCGATCCTGCGCGAACGCGGCTGCGACCTGGCCCAGGGCTACTGGATCGGGCACCCGGTCGACGCCGAGGCCTTCGCCGCCCTGCTGGCCTGACCCCGGTTGCCCGTCCGGGGCGGCTGCTTCCCTGTTCAGGCCCGCTGGCGTAAGATTCGCCCCGTACTGCGCACGGCTGATCACAGCCGCTTCCGCCGCAACGTCCTCTCGTCGCGCAGGCACGGCCCGGAACCTCCGGTGCCGTCATCCACGACCGGAGCTTCCATGACGTTCGAAATGCTCGGGCTTTCGCCCGCGTTGCTGCGCGCGCTCGCAGAAAACGACTTTTCCACCCCGACCCCGATCCAGGCCCAGGCGATCCCGCTGGTGCTCGGCGGCCACGACGTGCTCGGCGCCGCCCAGACCGGCACCGGCAAGACCGCCGCCTTCGGCCTGCCGCTGCTGCAGCGCCTGGCCAAGCAGACCCCGCCCAAGGGCCCGCGCAAGCCGCGCGCGCTGGTGCTGGTGCCCACCCGCGAGCTGGCGGTGCAGGTCGCCGACAGCCTCAAGACCTACGGGCGCCACCTGCAGCTCAACGTCACCACCGTGTTCGGTGGCGCCGGCATGGGCCCGCAGGTGGACAACCTGCGCCGCGGCACCGACATCCTGGTGGCCACGCCCGGCCGCCTGATCGACCACATGGAACGTGGCAGCGCCAGGCTCGACGCGGTCGAGGTGCTGGTGCTGGACGAGGCCGACCGGATGCTCGACATGGGCTTCCTGCCGCCGATCAAGCGCATCCTCGGCCGGCTGCCGAAGGAGCGGCAGACGCTGCTGTTCTCGGCCACCTTCGAGCCGCGGATCAGGGCGCTCGCGCTGGAGTTCATGCGCGACCCGCGCCAGGTGCAGGTCGCGGCCAGCAACACCATCGCCGAGACCATCGTGCACCGCGTGCATCCGGTGGACGCCACCCGCAAGCGCGACCTGCTGGTCGAGATCCTGGCGCGCCGCCACGCCGACCAGGTGCTGGTGTTCGGCAAGACCAAGCACGGCTGCAACCGCCTCGCCGAGCAGCTGGAGAAGTCCGGGCTGCGCGCGGTCGCGATCCACGGCAACAAGAGCCAGGCGCAGCGGCAGAAGGCGCTGAACCTGTTCAAGGCCGGCAAGGCCCGGGTGCTGGTGGCGACCGACGTCGCCGCGCGCGGCCTGGACATCCCCGACCTGCCGCTGGTGGTCAACCACGACCTGCCGATGGTCGCCGAGGACTACATCCACCGCATCGGCCGCACCGGCCGCGCCGGCGCGCAGGGCGAGGCGCTGTCGCTGGTGTCGCCGGAAGAGGGCGGCCTGCTCAACCAGATCCAGAAGCTGCTGAAGGTGGACCTGGAGATGGACGTGGTCGACGGCTACGCCCCGGCCAGGCCGATCCGCCTGGACGCGCCGATCCCGAAGAACGGCGGCGGCAAGCGCCAGCCGGCTACGCCGCGGCGTGCTCGCGCAGCGCGTCCGCACGCGCACGCCCGAGGTAGCGATGGATCCCGGCGCGCGCGAGGTAGAGCAGCGGGATCAGCGCGATAGCCGCGGCCATCTTGTAGGCGTAGTTGACGGTGCCGACGGCGAGGAACAGCGACGTCGGCCACTGTTGCGGCCCCAGCACGAAGGCGATGTACAGCACCACGAAGCTGTCCACCAGCTGCGAGACCGCGGTCGAACCGGTGGCGCGCAGCCAGGCGTGGCGGTTGCCGGTGCGCCGGCGGATGCGGTGGTACACGTGCACGTCGATGACCTGCCCGACCAGGAACGCGACCAGCGAGCCGCAGATGGTCCACAGGCCCTGGCCGAACACCGCCGCGAACGCGGCCTGGTAGTCGGGCACGCCCTGGTCGCCGGCGATCCCGACCCACCACGACGCCGGCGCTAGGTGGATGGCAACGTAGGCGAACGCGAACCCGTACACGATCAGCCCCGCGGCCAGCCAGCTCACGAAGCGCACGCCGCGCTTGCCGAAGTACTCGTTGACCGTGTCGGTCATGATGAACACGATCGGCCACAGCAGGGTGCCGGCGGTGAAGCTGAGCGAGCCGGCCTGGCCGAACAGGTTCCACTGCAGCGGGGCGATGCCGAGGGTGTCCTCGAGCGCGAAGATCTTGACCCCGATGAACTCCGCCAGCACCGCGTTGACGCAGAAGAACCCGGCGAGGGCGATGAACAACCGCGTGGCGCGGTCGTCCAGCAGGCGCTGGCCGACCGCCGCGCTCACGTCTCCGGGTCCCGCGGCGGCGCCTTGGCCGAAGCCACCGAGAAGGGGATGGCATCGGGCGACACCGCGCCGCCGGAAATGATGAAGGCCATCGCCTCGTCCACGGTCCAGTCGGTCGGCGTGATCTTTTCGACCGGCACGATCTCCAGGTAACCCGAGGTCGGGTTGGGCGTGGTCGGCACGTACACCGCGGCCAGCTCGCGGCCGCTGCCGCGCTCCCGGATCACGCGGGTGACGAAACCCACCGACTTCATCTGGTCGTGCGGGAAGTCGATCAGCACCACGCGCTGGGTGCCGTCGGGCTGGGTCTGCAGGATGTCCAGCAGCTTGCGCGCGCTGCCGTAGATGGTGCTCGCTAGGGGGATGCGTGCGACCAGCGATTCGAACCAGCGCAGCAGCCGCTGGCCCAGCACCCGCCGCGCCATCCAGCCGGAGAGCAGGATCACCCCGACCGTCGCCAGCAGCGCGATCCCGGTCTGCACCCAGGGATCCTGCAGCCACCACAGGGCACGCGGGCTGGCCTGCGCGAGGTTGGCCAGCACCGGCCCGGCCAGCGGCCGGCCCAGGTCGGACAGCAGCCCGAAGACGAACTTGACCACGATCCAGGTCAGCCAGATCGGCAGCAGCGTCAGCAGTCCGGTCAGGAACAGGCGCTGCAGTCGTTGTCCCAGGCTTGGCGAGGTCCCCATGGCCGGCATTGTAGGGCCGGCGCGGCCGTCGCTACACGCAGGTGGTCCGGCCGGCTACGCCGGTTTCGGCCGCTTGCGCCGCAGGTAGAGCTGCTTGCGCACCAGCGCGACGGTGTCGCCGGAAGCGTCGCGCACCGGGGTCTCGAACCAGCGCAGCACCTTGTCGCCGCCCGCGGCCGCCGCCCGCAGTTCGTCCAGCACCGCGTCCTCGACGTGGAACTCGGCCGAGACGGTGCCGCGCCCGGGCTTCTCGAACACGATCTCCGCGGCCCTGTCCCAGACGATGTAGCCGTCGCCGATGGCGTGCATCACCAGCAGCATCCAGAACGGGTCGGTCATCGCGAACAGCGAGCCGCCGAAGTGGGTGCCGACGTAGTTGCGGTTCCACGGCCGCATCCGCAGCTCGACCCGCGCGCTGCGGAAGTCCTCGCCGAGGTGGGTGACGTGGATGCCGGTGAACAGGAACGGCGGCCACAGGTTGAGGCCGTGGCGCAGGACGCGCGCCGGGAACGTGCGCATGCGGTCAGGACAGGAGCAGCGAGGACATCCGGCGCCGGTAGCGGCCGACCAGGTCCTCGTCGTCGAGGATGCGGAAGGCGTCGATCAGCGCGCGCCGGGGCAGGCCGTCGTCGAAGCCGCGGTCGCGCCGCAGCATCTCCAGGAACTGCTCGAGCCCGGCCTCGGGATCGCCGGACACGATCTCGTGCACGCCGAGCAGGTAGCGGGCGCGCAGGTCGCCCGGGTCGGCGTCGATCGCCGCGCGCAGGGTCTCCGGCGGCGGCGCGTCCTGCAGGGTGGCGGCGAAGCCGAGCCGCGCCCGCGCCTTCACCGCGCGCTCGTCCGTCGCCAGGTTGGCGGGCAACGCGTCGATCAGCCGCGCCGCTTCCTTCGCGCCGCCGGTGGCGAGCAGCGCCAGCGCCAGGTCGAGCTTGAGCTGGTCGTCGTCCGGCGCGGCCTCGACCGCCTTGCGCAGGCGGCCCACCTCGGCGTGCGGGTCCACCGGGGGCGCCGCCGGTGCCGCCTGCGCGCCAGTCGCCAGGCCCTCGACGCCTTCCAGCACCGGCGCTGCCGGAGCCGGCTCGATGCCGTGGTGCTTGAGGAACTCGCGCAGCTGGCCTTCGGGCAGCGCGCCGGGGAAGCCGTCGGCGAGCTGACCGTCCTTCACCAGCACCACCGTGGGCACCGAGCGGATCTGGAACGCGGCGGCGAGCTGCTGCTCCTTGTCCACGTCCACCTTGGCCAGCTCGAACGCGCCGTTGTACTCGGCCGCCAGCTTCTCGAGGATCGGGCCCAGCGTGCGGCACGGCCCGCACCAGGTCGCCCAGAAGTCGACCAGCACCGGCACCTGCAGCGAGCGCTGGATGACGTCCGCTTCGAAGCGATCGGTGGTGGCGTCGAACACGTGCGGCTTGCTGGCGGTGGCGTCGGTCATGGAAGCGGTCCCGGTGGCGATGCCTGCAAGATGGGGCTTCCGGGCGCGGAATCCAACCGCCCGCGCGCGCGGATTGGGCGAAAGGCGCCGCGCTGCGGTAGGCTTGCCGGTCCCTCCCGCATGCGCAACGCCGTGTCCGCCGAAGCCCCCAGTCCCGCCGATCCCGCCGCCTACCAGCCCGCCGCAGTCGAGGCGGCCGCGCAGGCCTTCTGGGACCGGACCCGCGCCTACGAGGTGGTGGAGGACCCGTCGAAGCCGAAGTACTACTGCCTGTCCATGCTGCCGTACCCCTCGGGTGCGCTGCACGTGGGCCACGTGCGCAACTACACCATCGGCGACGTCATCAGCCGCTACCAGCGCATGACCGGCAAGAACGTGCTGCAGCCGATGGGCTGGGACGCGTTCGGCCTGCCGGCCGAGAACGCCGCGATCAGGAACCACACCGCGCCTGCGAAGTGGACCTACGCCAACATCGAGCACATGCGCGCCCAGCTCAAGGCGATGGGCTACGCGATCGACTGGTCGCGCGAGTTCGCCACCTGCCGGCCCGAGTACTACGTGCACGAGCAGCGCATGTTCGTGCGCCTGATGAAGCAGGGCCTGGCGTATCGCAAGAACTCGGTGGTGAACTGGGACCCGGTGGACCAGACCGTGCTCGCCAACGAGCAGGTGATCGACGGCCGCGGCTGGCGCACCGGCGCGCTGGTGGAGAAGCGCGAGATCCCGCAGTGGTTCCTGAAGATCACCGACTACGCGCAGGAGCTGCTGGACGGGCTGGACACGCTCGACGGCTGGCCGGAGCCGGTCAAGACCATGCAGCGCAACTGGATCGGGCGCTCGGAAGGCCTGGAGATCGCGTTCGAGGTGGACGGCGGCGGCGAGCTGCGCGTGTTCACCACGCGTCCGGACACGCTGATGGGCGCGACCTTCCTCAGCATCGCCGCCGAGCACCCGCTGGCGCAGCGCGCCGCGCAGGGCAATGCCGACCTCGCCGCGTTCATCGCCGAGCTGCGCAAGGGCGGCGTGTCCGAGGCGGAGCTCGAGGCGCAGGACAAGCGGGGAATGGACACCGGCCTGCGCGCGATCCACCCGCTCAGCGGCGAGCGCCTGCCGGTGTACGTGGCCAACTTCGTGCTGATGGGCTACGGCACCGGCGCGGTCATGGCGGTGCCCGGGCATGACCAGCGCGACTGGGAGTTCGCCCGCAAGTACGGCCTGCCGGTGAAACTGGTGGTGGTGCCGGGCGCGGTCCGCGACGCGGTGCGCGAGATCGCCGCCGACCTGGCCGGCGGCCGCGGCGACGCGATGGCCGCGGCGCTGCACGGCGGCGGCGACTTCGACGTCTACGCCACCGACGCCGCGGTCCAGGTGGTGGCGGACTTCCGCCGCGGCATCGACGAGGACGCCGCCTACACCGAGCACGGCTGGCTGGTGAACTCGGGCGAGTTCGACGGCCTGGATTTCGAGCGCGCCTTCGACGCGATCGCGGCGAAGCTCGAAGCGGCGGGCCGCGGCCAGCGCCGCGTGAACTTCCGCCTGCGCGACTGGGGCGTCAGCCGCCAGCGTTACTGGGGCTGCCCGATCCCGGTGATCTACTGCAACGAATGCGGGGCGGTGCCGGTGCCGGAGGACCAGCTCCCGGTCGTGCTCCCGGAGGACGTGGAGTTCTCGGGGGTGCGCTCCCCGATCAAGGCCGATCCCGAGTGGCGCAGGACGACCTGCCCGCAATGCGGCGGCGCGGCCGAGCGCGAGACCGACACCTTCGACACCTTCATGGAGTCGAGTTGGTACTACGCGCGCTACACCTCGCCGGGCGCCACCGGGCAGGTGGACAAGGCGCGCGCCAACCACTGGCTGCCGGTGGACCAGTACATCGGCGGCATCGAGCACGCGATCCTGCACTTGCTGTACTTCCGCTTCTACCACAAGCTGCTGCGCGACCAGGGGCTGGTGGACAGCGACGAGCCCGCGACCCGGCTGCTGACCCAGGGCATGGTGGTCGCCGACACCTATTACCGCGAGGACGCGCAGGGCCACCGCGAGTGGATCAACCCGGCCGATGTGGACGTGACCCTGGACGACAAGGGCCACGTCGCCGGTGCCGTGCTCAAGGCCGACGGCAAGCCGGTCTCGGTGGGCGGCATCGAAAAGATGTCCAAGTCGAAGAACAATGGCGTGGATCCGCAGGCGATGGTCGAGCGCTACGGCGCCGACACCGTGCGCCTGTTCTCGATGTTCGCCGCGCCGCCGGAGCAGTCGCTGGAATGGCACGAGGCCGGGGTCGAGGGCATGGCGCGCTTCCTGCGCCGCTTCTGGCGCATGGTGGTGGAACACGCGGCGCAGCCCGACCATCCGGAAGTGGACCCGGCGGCGCTGACGCCGGCGCAGAAGACCCTGCGCCGCCAACTGCACCAGGCGATCCAGAAGGTCGGCGACGACTACGGCCGCCGGCATGCCTTCAACACCGCGATCGCGGCGCTGATGGAACTGCTCAACCACGTCGCCAGGTTCGACGACATGTCCGACCAGGGCAGGGCGGTGCGGCACGAAGCGCTGCAGGCCATGGTGCTGCTGCTCAACCCGGTCACGCCGCACGTCAGCCACGCCCTGTGGCAGGTGCTCGGCCACCCGGAGACGCTGCTGGAGGACGTGCCGTTCCCGGTGGCCGATCCCGCGGCGCTCGCGCGCGACAGCGTGACCCTGGCGGTGCAGGTCAACGGCAAGCTGCGCGGCACCATCGAGGTCGCCCCGGACGCCCCGCGGGAGACGGTCGAGGCCGCCGCCCTGGCCGAGCCGGGCGTTGCGCGGTTCCTCGCCGATGCCACGGTGCGCAAGGTCATCGTGGTGCCGGGCAAGATCGTGAACATCGTCGCCGGCTGAGCTTCACGCGCCGCCGCTTGCCGCTGCCGCCGGCCTCGTACAGACTGGCCCGATGATCCGACGACCGAGCGCCGCCCCGACCGCCGTACTGGCCGTGCTGCTGCTGGCCCTGGCCGGCTGCGGCTTCCACCTGCGCAACGCCCTGCTGCTGCCGCCCGACCTCGGGCCGCTGCAGGTGGACAGCCGCGACCCGTACAGCCAGCTTGCGCTCGACCTCGAGCAGGCGCTGGCGCGCGCCGGGGCCGAGATCGTTCCCGCCGGGGCCGCGGCCGCCGAGAGCGAGCACGCCACGCTGCGCATCATCGGCGAGCGCTGGGGCAACACCCCGATCAGCATCGACCAGTTCGGCCGCTCGCAGGAATTCACCCTGCGCTACGCGGTGATCTTCGGCGTGGAGCGCGCCGACGGCACCGATCTCGTGCCGCAGCAGGCGATCGAGCTGGCGCGCGACTACGTCTCGACGCCCACGCGCTCCATCGGCACCGAAGGCGAGCGCGAACTCCTCGCCCGCGAGATGCGGCGCGAGATGGTGACTTCGATCCTGCGCCGCATCGACGCCGTCTCGCGGCTGGCGGGGGAGGCACCCTGAAGCCGGCCTACCTCGTCGCCGGCAGCGAGCGGCTGCTGGTGCTCGAGGCGGCCGATGCGATCCGCGCGGCCGCCGCCGCCGAGGGCATCGGCGAGCGCGAGGTGTTCGACTTCGACGGCGACCCTCGGCAGTGGGACTGGCAACCGGTGCTCGCGACCCTGCAGGCGCCGAGCCTGTTCGCCCCGCGCCGGCTGATCGAGCTCCGGCTGGGCTCGGGCAAGCCCGGCAAGCAGGGCGCCGAGCTGATCCTGGAGTTCTGCGAGCGACCGCCGGAGGACGTGGTCCTGCTGGTGGTCGCCGGCGACTGGAGCAAGCGCGAGCACGGCGGCAAGTGGGCCGACGCGATCGCGCGCATCGGCAAGGTCGAGGTGTTCTGGCCGGTGCGTCCCGACGAGATGGCGGGCTGGATCGACCGGCGCATGCGCGCGCGCGGCGTGCGCGCCGACCGCGAGGCGGTCCAGCACCTGGCCGACCGCGTCGAGGGCAACCTGCTGGCCGCGGCGCAGGAAGTGGACAAGCTCGCGCTGCTCGCCGCCGGGGAAACCCTGGACGCCACGCGCATGGACGCGCTGGTCGCCGACTCCGCGCGCTACGACGTGTTCCGGTTGCTGGACGCCGCCTTCAACGGCCGCCCGGAGCTGGTGGCGCGGATGCTGCGCGGACTGCGCGCGGAGGGCGTGGCGGTGCCGGCGCTGCTCGGCATGGTAGTGATGGAGCTGCAGCGCGGGGCCGCGCTGGCGCTGGCGCAGGAACGCGGCGGCAACATGGCCGCGGAGTTCCGCGCGCAGCGCATCTGGGATTCGAAGCAGGCGATGTACAAGCGCGCGCTGGCGCGCCATCCGGCGGCGCGCTGGCAGCGCTTCGTGGCCGAGGCCGGGCGCGTGGACCGCATCGGCAAGGGCCGCGCGCGCCCCGGCCAGGAGCCGGACGACGCCTGGCTGCAACTGGAGCGCCTGCTGCTCGCGGTGGCCGAGCCGAAGGCCGCCGCGCTGCTGGCGGGGTGAGCGTGCACGCGCCGTTCGTGCTCTACGGCGGGACCTTCGATCCGGTCCACCACGGCCACCTGGCGATCGCCCGCGCCGCGCGCGCCGCGCTGCGCACCGACATCCGCCTGATGCCGGCCGCCGATCCGCCGCACCGCGCGCCCCCTGGGGCTACGGCCGCGCAGCGCGCCGACATGCTGCGGCTCGCGATCGCCGGCGAGCCCGGGCTGCTGCTGGACGAGCGCGAGCTGCGCCGTGGCGAACCGTCGCGCAGCGTGGACACCCTGCGCGCGCTGCGCGGGGAGATCGGGGACAGGGTGCCGGTGGCGCTGCTGGTCGGCGCCGACAGCTTCGCCGGGTTGCCGCAATGGAAGGCGTGGCGGGAGCTGTTCGACCTTGCGCACTTCGTCGTCGCCAGCCGCGCCGGGAGCGACCCGGAGCAGACCCTCGACCCGGCGCTGGGCGAGGCACTCGCCGGCCGGGTCGTCGACGACCCCGGGGCCCTGCGCCTCGCCCCCGCCGGCCGCGTGCTGTACCTGCGGCAACCGCTGCACCCGCAGTCGGCGAGCGCGATCCGCGCGGCGATCGCGGCCGGGGACGACTGGCGCGGGCTGGTTCCGGCCGCGGTCGCCGGCTACATCGCCCGCCACGGCCTCTACCGGGGTGGCGGCGTCAACGGGGCCGTCGCAGGCCCGCAGGTATAATCGCGACCGTTTCCAGCCACGGCAGACGCCCTTGACCAGCCAAGCCCAGGTCATCCGCACGCAACTCCCCAATCCGCCGCCGCCCCTCGAGCGCCTGCTGCAAACCGTCCACGCCGCGGTCGAGGAACTCAAGGCCCGCGACGTGACCGAGATCGACGTGCGCGGCAAGAGCAGCGTCACCGATTTCATGGTCATCGCCTCCGGCACCTCGACGCGCCACGTCAAGGCGATCGCCGACGAGGTGGTACGCTTCGCGAAGAAGCTCGACGTGCAGCCGCTCGGCGTCGAGGGCGAGGGCGAGGCCGAATGGGTGCTGGTGGACCTCGGCGACGTGGTGGTCCACGTGATGCTGCCGCGCGTGCGCGAGTTCTATGCGCTGGAGCGGTTGTGGACGGTCGGCGACCAGCCGCCGCCCGACATCGAGGCCCAGGACGGCGAGTCCCGGGACGGCCGCGGCGACGACGCACGCGCCTGACGCGGTGGACATCCGCATCGGCCACGGCTTCGACGTCCACGCCTTCGGGCCGGGCGACCACGTGATGCTGGGCGGCGTGCGCGTGCCCCACGAGCAAGGCGTGCTCGCGCACAGCGACGGCGACGTGGTGCTGCACGCGCTGTGCGACGCGATGCTCGGCGCGCTCGCGCTGGGCGACATCGGCCGCCACTTCCCGCCCTCGGACCCGCAGTGGAAGGGCGCCGACAGCCTGCGCTTCCTGCGCCACTGCAACGCGCTGGTGCGCGAGCGCGGCTGGCGCGTCGGCAACGCCGACGTCACCGTGGTCTGCGAACGCCCGAAGCTCGGCCCGCACGTCCCCGCCATCCGCACCATGCTCGCCACCGCGCTCGGCTCCCACGAGGACGCGGTCAGCGTCAAGGCGACCACCACCGAGGCGCTCGGCTTCACCGGGCGCGGCGAAGGCATCGCCGCGCAGGCGGTGTGCCTGCTCATGCGCGCGTGAGCGGAGGCACGCCCGCCTGGCCGCGGGCGCATGGCGCGCCCGTGCTGCAGGGGCGCATCCGCGATGTCCCCGAGGACTTCCGCGTCGAGGAGATCGACGCGTTCGCACCCAGCGGCAGCGGCGAGCACCTGCTGCTGACGGTCGAGAAGCGCGGCACCAACACCGCGTTCGCCGCGAAGCTGATCGCTGAATGGGCGGGGGTGCCGGAGTCCGCGATCGGCTACGCCGGGCTCAAGGACCGGCATGCCGTCACCGTGCAGCGCTTCAGCGTGCACCTGCCGGGGCGCGAGGCCCCCGACACCGCGCCGCTGGAAGCGGACGGCACGCTGCGTGTCCTGGCTCGGGCGCGGCACGCCAGGAAGCTGCCGCGCGGGGCGCTCGCGGGCAATCGATTCACAGTGGTGCTGCGCGACGTGCAGGGCGTCCGCGATGCGGTCGAGGCGCGGCTGCGGTCGATCGCGTCGCGCGGCGTCCCCAACTATTTCGGCGAGCAGCGCTTCGGGCGCGAAGGCGGCAACGTCGCCGGCGCGCTTGCGATGTTCTCCGGGCGCCGGATGTCGCGCGCGCAGCGCACGCACCTGCTGTCGGCGGCGCGCTCGCAGCTGTTCAACCGGGTGCTGGGCGCGCGCGTCGCGGGCGGACACTGGGACGCCGCGCTCGAGGGCGAGGTGTGGATGCTGGACGGCAGCCGCAGCGTGTTCGGGCCGGTGCCGTTCGATGATGCCCTGGCAGTCCGCCTGGCGGATTTCGACATCCATCCCACCGGCCCGCTGTGGGGCAGGGGCGAACTGCGCAGCGCCGCCGCCGCGCGCGAACTGGAGCTCGGCGCCCTGGCCGACGACGAATCGCTGGCACTGCGCGCCGGGCTCGAGGCCGCCGGTCTCTCGCAGGAACGCCGCGCCACCCGCCTGCGCCCGCGCGAGCTGGCATGGAGCTGGCCGGACGACGACTCGCTGGAATTGCGTTTCGAACTTCCCGCCGGCACCTACGCCACCAGCGTGCTCGCCGAACTGATGTAGCGCCGGCCTAGGCCTTCTTCAGCAACACCAGCACCGCGCCGTTGCCGCCCTGCGCGGCGGGGGCCGAGTGGAACGCGAGCACGTCGGCGCGCTGGCGCAGCATCCGGTCCACCAGGTTCTTCAGCACCGGCACGCCGCTCTCCGAGTGCAGTCCCTTGCCGTGGACGATGCGCACGCAGCCGTGCCCCTGCGCGCGCGCCTCGGCCAGGAACGTCCGCAGCAGCGCCTCGGCACGGGCTGCGTCGCTCCAGTGCAGGTCGAGTTCGTCCTGCGCCGCGTACAGACCCTTGCGCAGGCGCTGCAACACGCGCCCGGGGACCTCGTCGCGCCGGTAGCGCAGGGCGTCGCCGGCTTCGAGCGCGTCGGCCGTCATCGCGCGCCGGAACTCGCCGACCGCCTCCTCGTGGTCGCGCTCGGCCATCCGCGTCGACGGCCGCGGCGGCGGCTTGCGCGGCGGCTCGGGCACCGGCGCGAGCGTGCGCACCGGTCCGATCGCCTCGCGGAACAGGGACGCGTCGTCGTCCTCGCGCGGGGCGTCGCCCGGGACGTCGCGTGGTGGCTTGGGCGGGCGGCTTTTGGCCATGGCCCACGCTATCATGGCGGGCATGCGTGTATTGGTCAGCAACGACGACGGCGTCGACGCCCCCGGCATCCGGATCCTCGCCGAAGGGCTGCGCGCCGCGGGCCACGACGTGATCGTGGTGGCGCCGGATCGCGACCGTTCCGGCGCAAGCAACTCGCTCACCCTCGACATGCCCGTGCGCGTGGTCAAGCTCGACGAGCGCACCTGGCGCGTGTCGGGCACGCCCACCGATTGCGTGCACGTGGCGATCACCGGGATGCTCGAGCGCGAGCCGGACATGGTCATCTCCGGCATCAACAACACCGCCAACCTCGGCGACGACGTGATCTATTCCGGGACCGTCGCCGCGGCGATGGAAGGCCGCTTCCTCGGCCTGCCGGCGGTCGCGGTGTCGCTCGCCACGGCGGAGCGCCTGCCCAACCACTACGAGACCGCGGCGCGCGCGGTGGTCGAGATCATCGCGCGGCTGAAGACCGATCCGCTCCCGGCCGACACCATCCTCAACGTCAACGTGCCCGACCTGCCGTGGAGCGAGGTGCGCGGCTTCGAGGTCGCGCGCCTGGGCAACCGCCATCGCGCCGAGCCCTGCGTGCAGCAGGAGGACCCGCGCGGGCGCAAGTGGTGGTGGATCGGCCCCGCCGGCCCCGAGCTGGACTCCGGCCCCGGCACCGACTTCCACGCAGTGCGTACCGGGCACATCTCGATCACCCCCATCCAGGTCGACCTCACGCGCTACCAGGCGCTGGAGCAGGTGGCGAGCTGGGTCGGCGGGCTCGAGTCGGCGCTGCGCAATGCCGCCAAGGACGCCGCGGCATGATGGCGCGGATGCGGCTGCAGCCCGAGGCGATCGGCGTCGGCATGACCTCGCAGCGCGTGCGCGACCGCCTGATCGAGCGGCTGCGCCAGGGCGGCGGCGGGCTCCCGGGGATCCGCGACGAGCGCGTGCTCAACGCGATCCGCACGGTGCCGCGCCACCTGTTCGTGGACGAGGCCTTCGCCACGCGCGCCTACGAGGACACCGCGCTGCCGATCGGCCACGGCCAGACCATCTCCCAGCCCTGGGTGGTGGCGCGCATGACCGAGGCGTTGTTCGAGGGCGGAGCGCAGCCGAAGAAGGTGCTGGAGGTGGGCACCGGTTCCGGCTACCAGGGTGCGATCCTGGCGGCGCTGGGACTGCAAGTGTTCACCGTCGAGCGCATCGGCGACCTGCTGCGGCAGGCGCGCAAGCGTTTCCGCCAGCTCGGCCTGGACGTGCGCAGCCGCCACGACGACGGCCGCATCGGCTGGCCCGAGGAGGCGCCGTTCGACGCGATCGTGGTCACCGCTGCCGCGCCGGAACTGGTCGAGGCGCTGTCGGCGCAGCTGGCGCCGGGCGGCACCCTGGTGGCGCCGGTGGGCGGCGCGGGCGGGCAGTCGCTGCTGCGCCTGCGCAGGGATGCCGACGGCCAGCTCTCGCGCGAGGACCTCGGCCCGGTGATCTTCGTACCGTTGCTGTCCGGCCTCGTCGACTGATGCAGGGGGCCGGATGAAGCGGGCTTTCGAATGAAGCTGTTCCAGCCGATGTACGAGCGCGCGCTGGTGTGGGCGGCGCACCGCAGCGCGCCGCGCTTCCTCGGTTTCCTGAGCTTCATCGAGGCGATCTTCTTCCCGGTGATGCCCGAGGTGATGCTGGCGCCGATGACCCTCGCGCAGCCGCTGCGCTGGTTCCGCTACGCCACCATCAGCCTGCTCGGGTCGCTGGCCGGCGCGCTGGTGGGCTATGCCCTCGGCTACTTCGCCTACGAGGCGATCAAGCCGCTGCTGGCGAGCCTGGGCTGGATCGAGAAGATCGACGAGCAGGTGGTCTACCTGCGCGGGGTCGCGGCGGAATCGCCCTGGAAGGCATTCTGGATCCTGGTGCTCGCCGGCTTCGCCCCGATCCCGCTGAAGTTCTTCACCTGGGCCTCAGGCATCGTAGGCGTGCCGCTGGTACCGTTCATGGCGAGCATGTTCATCGGCCGGGGCAAGCGCGTGTACCTGCTGGCCGGCGCGATCCGGCTCGGCGGGCCGCGCGCGGCGGCGGCGCTGCACCGCTGGGTCGAGCCGCTGGGCTGGGTCGCGGTGGCGTCGCTGGTGGCGGTGGCCGGTTACCTGGTGTGGAGGGCACAGGGCGGATGAGGCGACTGGGACGGATCGGGGCAGTGGTCGTGGCGGCACTATTGTTGGCCGCGTGCGGCAGCAGCCACGTGGTCAAGCGCAGCGCCGGCGGAGGCAGCCAGCGCGGCCCGGTGACCGTGTCCACGCCGAAGTACGGCGTCACCACCACGGTCCAGCGCGGCCAGAACCTGTACCGGATCGCCACCGACAACGGCATCACCCTGCACGACCTCGCGGCGTGGAACGGCATCCCGCCGCCGTACACCATCTATCCGGGCCAGCGCCTGCGGCTGTATCCGGGCGGCGGCTCCGCCACCGCGGGCAGCAGCGGCGCCAGCGCGGGCAGCTCGAAGCCGCCGCCGCGGCCGGCGCCCAGGCCCAGCGCGCCCCCGCCGAGCAGTCCGTTCGCCTGGCACTGGCCGGTGGACGGCACGCTGCTCTCGCGTTTCGTCCCGGGCGAGCCCACCCGCCAGGGCATCGACATCGCCGGTCGCGAGGGCGCCCCGGTGCGGGCGGCCGCCGACGGCGTCGTGGTCTATTCCGGGTCGGGCCTGGTCGGCTACGGCGAGCTGGTCATCGTCAAGCACGACGAGCACTGGCTGAGCGCCTATGGGCACAACCGCGCGCGGCTGGTGAAGGAGGGCGACGCGGTGAAGTCGGGACAGCAGATCGCCGAGCTCGGCCACAGCGGGGCCGCGCGCGACATGCTGCATTTCGAGATCCGCTACGACGGCAAGCCGGTGGATCCGCTCCACTACCTGCCGAAGCGCTGAGGTGGGAGCGGCCCTTGGCCGCGATCGCCCGAAAGGCGCGCTCCTACAGCGGAAAAACGAACGCCGCCACGACTTTCCGCTCCTCGGCCGCCAGCACCGTGTAGGTGCGCGCGGCGGCGGCATTGGTCATCGCCTCGAGGCCGACGCCGCGCGCCAGGCACGCGGCCACGGTCTCCGGCGGCGGGAATGCCTGCGCCGCGCCGGTGCCCAGCACCAGCACCTCGGGTTGCAGCGCCAGCGCCGGCTCCAGGTCGGCGATGCCCAGGCTGGCGACGTCGCGCACGCCCCAGCCCTCGAGCAGCCGGTCCGGGGCGAGGATGAAGCTCTCGCGGAGCACGCGATCGTTGACGGTGGCGGTGTCGCCGCCGGCGCCGCGCAGCACGTATGCGTAGTCGGGGCGTTCCTGGTGGAGCTGCATCTCAGGCGCGCGGCAGCACGATCTGCCGATGGTCGGTGGACGGGCGGTAGAGCACCGCGACGTGGCCGATGCGCTGGACCAGCGCGGCACCGGTGCCGTCGGCGAGCCGCGCGACCAGCGCGTCGCGCTCTTCGCGGTCCGCGGCGGCGACCTTCACCTTGACCAGCTCGTGGTGCTCCAGCGCCAGGTCGAGTTCGGCCAGCAGGGCCTCGGTGACGCCCTTGCCGCCGACCTGCAGCATCGCCCGGAGGTCGTGCGCCTGGCCGCGGAGGAAGCGGGTCTGCGCGGCGGTCAGGGCGGTCGGCATGGCAGGGAAAATCAACGGCGGGGCGGGAGCCGCAGGGTATCATGGCCGCGACCATGGCCACGCGCAGCAAGTCCAGCCAACGCTGGCTGAAGGAGCACTTCTCCGACCCGTACGTGAAGAAGGCGCAGGCCGAGGGCATGCGCTCGCGTGCGGCGTACAAGCTCGAGGAGCTGGTCGCGCGCGACCGCTTCCTCAAGCCGGGCATGACCGTAGTGGACCTCGGCGCCGCTCCCGGGGGCTGGTCGCAGTGGGTGCGGCAGGCGCTGGGCGAGCAGGGGCGGGTGATCGCGCTGGACATCCTGGAGATGCCCTCGCTGGCCGGGGTCGAGTTCCTTCATGGCGACTTCAGGGAGGATGCGGTCCTATCGGAACTGGAAGCGACGCTGGGCGGCGCCCCGGTCGACCTTGTGCTTTCCGACATGGCCCCCAATAAAAGTGGCATGGACGCGGTGGACCAGCCGCGCATGATGTACCTGGCGGAGCTGGCCATGGACTTCGCCGACAACCACCTGCGACCGGGCGGGACCTTCCTGATCAAGCTGTTCCAGGGCGCCGGGTTCGACGACTACCTGCGGGAACTGCGGCGCAGGTATGCGAAAGTGTCCATCCGCAAGCCTGCCGCCTCGCGCAGGCGCTCGCCCGAGGTCTACGCCCTCGCCCAGGACAAGTTGTCCAGCCCAAAGTGAACGCCCCTGCCAAATGAACGATCTCGTGAAAAACCTGCTGCTCTGGGTCGTCGTCGCCGCCGTGCTGATGCTGGTGTTCCAGAGCTTCAGCCCGAAGTCCGCGGCCACCCAGCCGCTGACCTACGACCAGTTCGTGCAGGAAGTGCAGGCCGACCGCGTGGCCCAGGTCAAGATCGCAGAGGACCGCACCACCATCACCGGCGAGCGCAAGGACGGCAGCAAGTTCACCACCTATGCGCCGAACGACAAGGACCTGGTCGCGGACCTGCTGAACCACGACGTGCGCCTGGTGCAGGCGCCGCCGTCGAGCGGGCTCTCGCTGGGCATGATCCTGATCAACGTGCTGCCCTGGCTGCTGTTCATCGGCATCTGGGTGTATTTCATGCGCCAGATGCAGCAGGGCGGCGGCAAGGGCGCGATGTCCTTCGGCCGTTCGCGCGCCAAGCTGCTCAACGAGGACCAGACCAAGATCACCTTTGCCGACGTCGCCGGCTGCGACGAGGCCAAGGAGGAAGTGTCCGAACTGGTCGAGTTCCTGCGCGACCCGACCAAGTTCCAGAAGCTGGGCGGCAAGATCCCGCGCGGCGTGCTGATGGTCGGCCCGCCGGGCACCGGCAAGACGCTGCTGGCCAAGGCCATCGCCGGCGAGGCCAAGGTGCCGTTCTTCTCGATTTCCGGTTCCGACTTCGTCGAGATGTTCGTCGGCGTCGGCGCCTCGCGCGTGCGCGACATGTTCGAGCAGGCCAAGAAGCACGCGCCGTGCATCATCTTCATCGACGAGATCGACGCGGTCGGCCGCCACCGCGGCGCCGGCCTCGGCGGCGGCCACGACGAGCGCGAGCAGACCCTCAACCAGCTGCTGGTCGAGATGGACGGCTTCGAGGGCGGCGAGGGCGTGATCGTGGTCGCGGCGACCAACCGCCCCGACGTGCTCGACCCCGCGCTGCTGCGCCCGGGCCGCTTCGACCGCCAGGTCGTGGTCGGCCTGCCCGACGTCAAGGGCCGCGAGCAGATCCTGCGCGTGCACATGCGCAAGGTGCCGCTGGCGGACGACGTCGAGGCCATGGTGGTCGCGCGCGGCACCCCGGGTTTCTCCGGCGCGGACCTCGCCAACCTGGTCAACGAGGCGGCGCTGTTCGCCGCGCGCGAGAACGCCAAGGAAGTGCGCATGGAGCACTTCGACAAGGCCCGCGACAAGATCATGATGGGCGCCGAGCGCCGCTCGATGGCGATGAGCGAGCAGGAGAAGACGCTCACCGCCTACCACGAGGCCGGGCACGCGATCGTCGGCCGCCTGGTGCCGGAGCACGACCCGGTCTACAAGGTCACGATCATCCCCCGCGGCCGCGCCCTGGGCGTGACCATGTACCTCCCCGAGGGCGACAAGTACAGCTACAACAAGACCGCGATCGAATCGCAGCTGTGCTCGCTGTACGGCGGGCGCGTGGCCGAGGAGCTGATCTTCGGCGAGGACAAGGTCACCACCGGCGCCAGCAACGACATCGAGCGCGCGACCAAGATGGCGCGCAACATGGTCACCAAGTGGGGCCTGTCGGAGCTGGGACCGATCACCTTCGGCGAGGAGGAGGACGAAGTGTTCCTCGGCCGCTCGGTGACCCAGCACAAGAACGTGTCGGACGAGACCGCGCGCAAGATCGACGAGGTCGTGCGCGACATCCTCGACCGCGCCTACGGCCGCACCCGCCAGCTGCTGACCGAGAACCTCGACAAGCTGCACGCGATGGCCAAGCTGCTGCTGGAGTACGAGACCATCGACGTGCCGCAGATCGACGCGATCATGGAAGGCCGCGACCCGCCGCCGCCGATGGGCTGGAGCCCCGGCGGCCCGGCCAAGGAGCGCCCCAAGACCATCACCATCGGCGGCCCCGCCGAAGTGTAGGGCGGCGCTTGCGCCGCGACGCCGGCCCGCTTCGGGTCGGCGCTTCTTGCCGGGTGGGGCAGCCCTTTGGGCGAATGTCCCCCGGCCTTCGGCCTCCTCCTTGATTTCGCCCAAAGGGCTACCCCACCCGGCAGCGCGTCCACAAGCGGGTAGCGCATGCTCGGCTACAAGAAGCCGCAGGCTTCGAGTGCCGGGAAGCGTAGCGGGGAAGGCGGTGCCCCTGACCGACGACTCAAAGCGCTCTGGAGGAGGGCAGGGGCACCGCCTTTCCCGCGAGAGCGCCTACCCGAAGTTCGCACTTCGGGGGTCCGCGCATGCCACCGCGGCCGCTGCGGGTATGCTCTCGGGATGTTCGACACCGCCCCCCAGCTCGACTGCGCCGGCCGCATCCTCAAGCTCGACCGCCCCCGGGTCATGGGCATCGTCAACGTCACTCCGGACTCGTTCTCGGACGGTGGCGAGCACGCCAGCCTGGAGGCTGCGGTCGCGCACGGGCTGAGGCTGGCGGAGGAGGGGGCGGACATCCTCGACGTCGGCGGCGAATCCACCCGCCCCGGCGCGGCGGAGGTCCCCCTCGAAGAAGAACTGCGCCGCGTGGTGCCGGTGGTCACCCAGCTGGCGCGCGAGACCGGGTTGCCGGTCAGCATCGACACCTCCAAGCCCGAGGTGATGCGCGCCGCGGTGGATGCCGGCGCCGGCATGGTCAACGACGTCTACGCCCTGCGCCGCGAAGGCGCGCTGGAAACGGCCGCGTCGCTCGGCGTGCCGGTGGTCCTGATGCACATGCTCGGCGAGCCGCGCTCGATGCAGGACGACCCGCGCTACGACGACGTCGTCGCCGAGGTCCACCGCTTCCTGGCCGAGCGCATCTTCGCCGCCGAGATGGCCGGCATCGACAAGAAGCGGATCGTGGTCGACCCGGGCTTCGGCTTCGGCAAGACCCGCGACCACAACCTGCTGCTGCTCGCGCAACTCGAGCGCTTCACCGGGCTCGGGGTGCCGGTGCTCGCGGGCCTGTCGCGCAAGCGGACCATCGGCGAGCTCACCGGCCGCGACGCCCCGCACGAACGGGTGCACGGCTCGGTGGCCGCGCACCTGGTCGCGGCGCAGCGCGGCGCGCGGATCCTGCGCGTGCACGACGTCGCCGCCACGGTGGACGCGCTGGAGGTCTGGAACGCCGTCGCCGCCCAGCCGATGCCCCGGGCCGAGCCCGCGCCCCCCGCGATCCGCTGGCCCGACGACGACTAGCATCCGCCTTGTGGGAGCGGCGCTCGCGCCGCGATACCCTGTGCGGCCGGAACACCGGTCGCGGCGCGCGCGCCGCTCCTACAGGGGAACCGCATGACCGCATCGACGCCGCTGCTCGTGACCTTCGCCGCCTACCTGGTCCTGATGGTGGGCATCGGCTTCTGGGCCTGGCGCTCCACTCGCAGCTTCGACGACTACATCCTCGGCGGGCGCTCGCTCGGCAGCTACGTCACCGCGCTCTCGGCCGGCGCCTCCGACATGAGCGGCTGGCTGCTGCTCGGCCTGCCCGGGGCGCTGTACCTGGCCGGCGTGTCGGAAGCCTGGATCGCGCTCGGGCTGGTGCTCGGCGCATGGGCCAACTGGAAGTTCGTGGCCGGTCCGCTGCGGGTCTACACCGAGCACGCCAGCAACGCGCTGACGCTGCCGGACTACTTCACCAACCGCTTCGCCGACACCGGCAAGCTGCTGCGCGTGATCGCCGCGCTGGTGATCCTGGTGTTCTTCGCGGTGTACTGCGCCAGCGGCATCGTCGCCGGCGCGCGCCTGTTCGAGAGCGTGTTCGGGCTGCCCTATGCACAGGCGCTGTGGTGGGGCGCGGCGGCGACCATCCTGTACACCCTGGTCGGCGGCTTCCTGGCGGTCAGCTGGACCGACACGGTGCAGGCCACGCTGATGATCTTCGCGCTGATCCTGACGCCGGTGGTGGTGATCTTCAGCACCGGCGGGCTCGGCCACAGCCTGGCGATGATCGAGCACGTGGACCCGTCCAAGCTGGACTGGTTCCGCGGCGGCGAACTCGGCTTCGTCGGGATCGTGTCGCTGCTGGCCTGGGGCTTGGGCTATTGCGGCCAGCCGCACATCCTCGCCCGCTTCATGGCCGCCGACAGCCTCGCGACCATCCCGCGGGCGCGCCGCATCGGCATGACCTGGATGATCCTGTGCCTGGCCGGCGCGATCACGGTGGGCCTGTTCGGCAACGCCTACTTCGCCATGAACCCGGAACAGGTCGGGGCGCTCGGGGGCAACCCGGAGCGGATCTTCATCGCGCTGGCGACGCTGCTGTTCGACCCGTGGGTCGCGGGCGTGCTGCTGTCGGCGATCCTGGCCGCGATCATGAGCACGCTGTCGTGCCAGCTGCTGGTGTGCTCCAGCGCGCTCACCGAGGACCTGTATCGCGGGTTCCTGCGGCCGCTGGCCTCGCAGCGCGAGCTGGTCTGGGTCGGCCGCGCGATGGTGCTGGCGGTGGCGCTGGTGGCGATCTGGATCGCCCGCGACCCGGAGAGCCGCGTACTCGGCCTGGTCAGTTACGCCTGGGCCGGTTTCGGCGCGGCCTTCGGCCCGCTGGTGCTGGTGTCGCTGTCGTGGAAGCGCATGACCCGCGCCGGCGCGCTGGCCGGCATGCTCACCGGCGCGATCGTGGTCATCGCCTGGAAGCAGGTCGCGGTGGACCAGTACGGCAGCCAGCTGTACGAGATGGTGCCGGGCTTCTTCTCCGCGCTGGTCGCGATCGTGGTGGTGAGCCTGCTCGGGCCCGAGCCGCCGGGCCACGTGCAGCGCACCCACGACAAGGTCCGCGCGCAGCTCGGCGGAGGCTACTGAGCCCGGCCATGCAACGCCCGCCCGCGCTCGCGCTGATGGGGCCCACCGCCTCGGGCAAGACCGCGCTGGCACTGGAGCTGGCGGAGCGCCACGGCGGCGAAGTGGTCAGCGTCGATTCGGCGCTGGTCTACCGCGGCCTCGACATCGGTGCCGCCAAGCCGGGTCCCGCCGAGCAGGCACGCGCGCGCCACCACCTGATCGACCTGCGCGATCCGTGGCAGGCGTACTCGGCGGCCGAGTTCGAGCGCGACGCGCGCGCCGCGATCGAGGACATCGTCGCGCGCGGGCGTTTTCCGATCCTGGCCGGCGGCACCGGCCTCTACTTCCGCGCGCTGCTGCGCGGGCTGGCGGGGATGCCCGGCGCCGACGCCGGCGTGCGCGCGGGGCTGGAACGGGAGGCCGCCGAGCGCGGCTGGGCCGCCCTGCACGCCGACCTCGCGGAGGTGGACCCGGAAGCCGCCGCGCGCATCCACGCCACCGATGCCCAGCGCATCCAGCGCGCGCTCGAGGTGTACCGGCTCAGCGGCCGTCCGATCAGCGCGTGGCAGCGCGAGGGCCTGCGGCCGCGGCTGCCGGTGCGCGTGCTTCAGCTGGTGCTGGCCCCCGCCGACCGTGCGGTGCTGCACGAGCGCATCGTCCGCCGCTTCGACCGGATGCTGGCGCAGGGGCTGCTCGACGAGGTGCGGGCCCTGCGCGCGCTGCCGGAACTGGCCTCCCATCCCGCGCCGCTGGACCTGCCCGCGATCCGCGCGGTCGGCTACCGCCAGGCCTGGGAACACCTGGACGGCGCCACCACCGCGGCCGGGTTCCGCGAGCGCGCGATCTCCGCCACCCGCCAACTGGCCAAGCGCCAGCTCACCTGGCTGCGCGGCGAGCTGGGCGCGCGCTGGTTCGATCCGGCCGGCGATGCCGCGAAACTGAACGATTCGGTCGCCCGGTTCCTGTGAAACTTCCCGTGAAAACCGGGTTAAGATCGGCGCTCGGGGCCCAACAACACTCAGAAGAAGCCCAGGGGTAGGGGAGTACACATGTCCAAGGGGCAGTCCTTGCAGGATCCATTCCTCAATGCGTTGCGGCGCGAGCGCGTGCCGGTCTCGATCTACCTGGTGAACGGCATCAAGCTCCAGGGCACGATCGAGTCGTTCGACCAGTTCGTCGTCCTGCTGCGCAATACCGTCAGCCAGATGGTCTACAAGCACGCCATTTCCACCGTGGTGCCGGCGCGCAACGTGCGCCTGGGCGGGAGCGCGGCGGAAGAGGCCGAGGCCGAAGAGCTGGCGTAGGAGCGGCGCTGGCGCCGCGATTGAAACTGCCGGCGCAGCCCCCATCTGGGACAGCATGTTCGAACGTTCCCGCAAGGGCGAGACCGCTCTGCTGATCCAGCCCCACGCGGGCGGCCCGCCCGACGACGGCGTGGTCGAAGAGTTCGCGGAGCTCGCGCGCTCGGCCGGGGCCACCGTGGCTGCGATGCTGCCGGCCCGCATCGACCGGCCCAATCCCGCGACCCTGATCGGCAGCGGCAAGCTGGACGAGGTCAAGGCCGCGGCGGACGCCACCGGCGCCGACCTCATCCTGGTCAACCATGCCCTCACCCCGGTGCAGGAGCGCAACCTGGAGAAGGCGCTGGATCGGCGCGTGGTCGACCGCACCGGGCTGATCCTGGACATCTTCTCGCAGCGCGCGCGCAGCGCCGAGGGCAAGCTGCAGGTCGAGCTGGCGCAACTGCGCCACATCGCCACGCGGCTGGTGCGTGGCTGGACCCACCTGGAGCGCCAGCGCGGCGGCTCGATCGGCCTGCGCGGCCCCGGCGAGACCCAGCTCGAGACCGACCGGCGCCTGCTGCAGAAGCGGGTCGAGCAACTGTCGAAGCGCCTCGACAAGGTCGAGGTCCAACGCAACCAGATGCGCCGCGCGCGCGTGCGCAGCGAGTTGCCGCGCGTCGCCCTCGTCGGCTACACCAACGCCGGCAAGTCCACGCTGTTCAACGCCCTGACCGGGGCCGGCGCCTATGCCGCCGACCAGCTGTTCGCGACCCTCGACCCGACCGTGCGCCGGATCGTGCTTCCCGGCGGCACCGTGGTGCTGGCCGACACCGTGGGCTTCGTGCGCGACCTGCCGCACGAGCTGGTGGCCGCGTTCCGCTCGACCCTGAGCGAGGCGCGCGAGGCCGACCTGCTCCTGCACGTGGTGGACGCGGCCGATCCGCTGCGCGAGGAGCGCATCGCCCAGGTGGACGCGGTGCTGGCCGAGATCGGCGCCGGCGAGATCCCGCAACTGCTGGTCTACAACAAGATCGACCGGCTCGAGGGCGGCGCGGCGGCCCCGCGCCACGACGCGCCGGCCGGGGCCGGCGATCCGGGCAGCCGCGAGCGGGTCTGGGTCTCGGCCCGCGACGGCCTCGGCGTCGACCTGCTGCGCGCCGCGCTCGGCGCCCGGCTCGGCCTGCGCCGGATCCGCGCCGAGCTGCGCCTGCCGCCGCATTCCGGGCGGCTGCGCGCGCGCCTGCACGAGATCGGCGCGATCCGCGGCGAAGCCCACGACGAGCACGGCTGGACCCTCGACCTGGACCTTGCGCATGCCGATGCCGTGCGGCTCGCGCACCACGACTGGGGCGCGCCGCTGCAGCCGCTGCTGGTTGAGCAGGGCGGACCCCCCGCCTAGAATCGAACGACTCACGCATGCCCCGGCGGCGTGCCCACTTGGAGATCAGATGGCCTGGAACATCCCCGGCGGGTCCGGCAAGGACGGCCGCAACCCGCGTCGGCGCGGCGGCGGCAGCCCCCTCGACCGGCTCCTCGACCCGCTGCGTGGCGTGTTCGGCGGCGACGGCGATGGCGGCGGTGCCGGCCCGGCGCGCTGGATCGCGATCGCGATCGTGGCCTGGCTGCTGTTCAACAGCTTCACCCTGATCGCCGAGCAGCAGCGCGGCGTGGTGCTGCGCTTCGGCGAGGTCGCGCGCGTGATGCAGCCCGGCCCGCACCTGAAGTGGCCGTGGCCGATCGAGCGCGTGGCCAAGGTGGACGCGACCTCGATCAAGAACTTCAACGACACCGTGCCGGTGCTGACCCGCGACGAGAACATCGTCACCGTCGAGGTCAACGTGCAGTACCGCGTGGACGACCCGATCCTGTACCTGTTCGGCACCCGCAACGCCGACGAAGTGCTGCAGCAGGCGACCCTGAGCGCGGTGCGCGAGCAGGTCGGCCGCTCCGACCTCGACACCGTCCTCAGCGCCCGCAGCGCGCTCTCCGTCTCGGCGCGCGAGCGCCTGCAGGCGGCGCTGGGCGAATACCAGACCGGCCTGATCGTGACCGAGCTCAACCTGCCCAACGCGCGGCCTCCGGAGGAGGTCAAGCCCGCGTTCGACGACGTCAACAGCGCGCAGCAGGACAAGGAGCGGCTGGAGAACGAGGCCGAGGCCTACGCCAGCAAGATCGTCCCGGAGGCGCGCGGCCAGGCCGCGCGCGTGCGCACCGAGGCCGAGGGCTACAAGACCGCCGCCATCGCCGAGGCGACCGGTGACGCGGAGCGCTTCAGCCTGCTGCTGGACGCCTACCGCCAGGCGCCCGAAGTGACGCGCAAGCGGCTGTGGCTGGAGACGGTCGAGAGCGTGCTGGCCGGCAACCGCACCATCGTCGGCGCCGACGGCAACCAGCTGATCTACGTGCCGATGGCGCCGGGCCAGGGGTCCCCGACCAGCGCCGCGACGCCGCCGCTGCTCACGCCGGAGATGATCTCGCCGACCGTGGACAGCAACCCGCCCACCACCACGCGCCCGGTGCGCGAGCCGCGTCCGTCGGGACGCGGGGAGGCCCGCCCGTGAGACTGAACCTCTGGATCGCCGCCGCGGTGGCCGCCGTGCTGCTGCTGATGAGCTCGACCTACGTCGTGCGGGAAGGCCATGTCGGCATCGTGCTCAACCTGGGCCGCGTGGTCCGCGCCGACGTCGGCCCGGGCCTGCACTTCAAGTGGCCGCTGGTCGAGACCGCGCACGTCTACGACGAACGCCTGCAGGTGCTCGACGCCGAGCCCGAGCGCTACCTGACCAGCGAGAAGAAGGACGTGAGCGTGGACTTCTTCTCGATCGGCAAGATCGAGGACGTGACCACCTTCTACCGCGCCACCGGCGGCGACGAGACCATCGCCGTGGCCCGCCTGGCGCCGATCATCAAGGACTCGCTGCGCAACGAGATCAACTCGCGCACGCTGCAGCAGGTGGTGTCGGGCGACCGCAACCAGATGGTCGCGCAGCAGCTCGACGCCATCAATCGCGGCGCCGCCACCCTCGGCATCCGCATCGTGGACATCCGCATCAAGCGCATCGACCTGCCCCCGGGCGGCGAGGTGATCGAGCAGGTGTACCGGCGCATGCGCGCGCAGCGCCACCAGGTCGCCGCGCAGTTGCGCGCCGAGGGCGAGGAGCTGTCGCAGCAGATCCGTTCCGAGGCCGACCGCCAGCGGCGGGTGATCCTGGCCGAAGCGGAACGCGACGCGCAGAAGCTGCGCGGCGAGGGCGACGCCGAGGCCACCCGGATCTACGCCGATGCCTACGGCCGCGACGCCGCCTTCTACGCCTTCCACCGCAGCCTCGAGTCGTACCGCAAGGCCTTCGACGGCGGCAACGCGGCGATCGTGCTGGACGAGGACGATCCCTTCCTCGAGTTCCTGCGCAACGACCGATGAGCGACCTGTGGGCGGCCCTGTGCCTGGTCGCGGTGCTGGAGGGGCTGATGCTGTTCGCCATGCCCGACGCCTGGCGCCGGGCCGCCGAGCAGCTCCACGCGCTGCCCAACCGCGCCCTGCGCAGCCTGGGGGCGGTGGTGATGGCCGGCGGCCTGCTGGCCCTGATGCTCGTGCGATCATAGGCACTGTAGGAGCGGCGCTCGCGCCGCGACCTGTGGGAGCGGCCCTTGGCCGCGATCGCGCGCAAGGCGCGCTCCCACACCGGCACCACCAAGGAGCATGTGAATGGGTCAGTCAGTCGTAGTCCTCGGTGCCCAGTGGGGCGATGAAGGCAAGGGCAAGATCGTCGACCTGCTCACGCAGGACATCGGCGCGGTCGTGCGCTTCCAGGGCGGCCACAACGCCGGCCACACGCTGGTCATCAACGGCAAGAAGACCGTCCTGCACCTGATTCCCTCGGGGATGATGCGCCCCGACGCGCTGTGCCTGATCGGCAACGGCGTGGTCCTGCACCCGGGCGCGCTGCGCAAGGAGATCGAGGAGCTGGAGGCGACCGGCGTGGACGTGCGCTCGCGGCTGAAGATCAGCCCGGCGACGCCGATCATCATGCCGTACCACATCGCCCTCGACCAGGCGCGCGAGAAGGCCGCCGGCGGCAAGGCCATCGGCACCACCGGCCGCGGCATCGGCCCGGCCTACGAGGACAAGGTCGCGCGCCGCGGCATCCGCGTCGCCGACCTGCGCTACCCGCACGAGCTCGCCGAGACCCTGCGCGGCACCCTCGACTACCACAACTTCGTGCTGACGAAGTACCTCGGCGTCGAGCCGGTGGACTTCCAGCAGACCCTCGACGAGGCGGTCGCGTTCGGCGAGTACATCGAGCCGATGAAGTCCGACGTCGCCGGCGTCCTGCACGAGCTGCGCAAGCAGGGCAAGCGGGTGCTGTTCGAGGGCGCGCAGGGCTCGCTGCTCGACATCGACCACGGCACCTATCCGTACGTCACCTCGTCCAACACCACCATCGGCGGCGCGCTCGCCGGCACCGGCGTCGGCGCCGACGCGATCGACTACGTGCTCGGCATCGCCAAGGCCTACGCCACCCGCGTCGGCGGCGGGCCGTTCCCGACCGAGCTGTTCGACGACGACGGCCAGCGCCTGCGCGACCGCGGCCAGGAATACGGCGCCACCACCGGCCGCCCGCGGCGCTGCGGCTGGATGGACATCGTCGCGCTCAAGCGCGCGGTGGCGATCAACGGCATCAACGGGCTGTGCATCACCAAGCTCGACGTGCTCGACGGCTTCGAGACGCTGAAGATCTGCATCGCCTACGAGTACCACGGCAAGCGCACCGAGTACGCCCCGCTCGACGCCGAGGGCTGGGAGGAGTGCAAGCCGGTGTACCTGGAGTTCCCGGGCTGGGAGGAGTCCACCCACGGCATCACCGAGTGGGACCGGCTGCCGCCCGCCGCGCGCGCCTACCTGCGCGCGCTGGAGGAACTGGCCGGCAGCCCGCTGGCGATCGTCAGCACCGGGCCGGACCGCGACGCGAACATCGTCCTGCGCGATCCCTGGGCCTGACGCGCGCCCCGACGCGGCGGCCGTCAAGACGCCGTCACGCCGGCGGTGACAGGCTGCGCGGGTGCCCCGCAAGAAGCAGCCGCTGCGCCTGGCGACGTTCAACATCAACGGCATCCGCTCGCGGTTGCCGCACCTGTTGCAGTGGCTCGAGCGGGAACGCCCCGACATCGCCTGCCTGCAGGAACTGAAGGCACGCCACGAGGCGTTCCCGCGCGCCGAGATCGAAGCCGCCGGCTACGGCGCGCTGTGGCAGGGGCAGGTGTCCTGGAACGGCGTGGCGATCCTCGCGCGCGACTCCGAGCCGGTCGAAAGCCGCCGCCGGCTGCCCGGCGAGCGCGAGGACGAACAAGCCCGCTACCTCGAGGCCGCCGTGCACGGGATCATGGTCGCCTGCCTCTACCTGCCCAACGGCAATCCGCAGCCGGGTCCGAAGTTCGACTACAAGCTGCGCTGGATGGACCGGCTGCTGCGCCACGCCAGGTCGCTGGTGGCCAGTGAGCACCCGGTGGCGATGGTCGGCGACTACAACGTCGTGCCCACGGACTTCGACATCTACAACCCGCGCTCCTGGCGCAAGGACGCGCTGTTGCAGCCGGAATCGCGCGAACGCTACGCGGCATTGCTGGCGCAGGGCTGGACCGACTCCCTGCGCACGCTGTTCCCCGACGAGCAGGTGTTCACCTTCTGGGACTACTTCCGCGACCACTGGCCCCGGAACGCCGGGCTGCGCATCGACCATCTGTTGCTGAACCCGGTGCTTGCGAAGCGGCTGCAGGCCGCCGGTGTCGATCGCTGGGTGCGGGACCTGCCCAAGGCCAGCGACCACGCCCCCACCTGGATCGAGCTGTCGCGCCAGGCTACCCGCGCCAGCGCCGGGTGATCTTCTGGAAGAACTGCGAATTCGGGATCTGCAGCACCGTGTCGCTGCCGTCCTCCGCGGTCTCGTGCAGCGTGGTGTAGACGAAGTTGATGTCGATCACCCGGCCCTTGAGCCCGGGTTTCTCGCCGTTCTCGAGCAGTTCGATGCGATCGTTGACGCGGAACGGGCGCGTGGTGAGGATCAGCAGCGTGCAGAAGATGTTCGAGAGCACGCTCCAGGCCGCGAAGAAGGCCACCGCCCCGACCGCCACGAAGCCGGTGAGCGTGCCCCACAGCGCCGAGCCCGAGACGCCCAGCCGCTGCAGGATCGCCACGAAGGCGATCGTGTAGACCAGGAAGCCGATCGCACGCCGCGTGCCGATCGCGAACGCCGGCGCGAAGTCGTAGCGCTTGCACAGCCGGTCGAGCGCGCGCCGCACCAGCCAGTTGAACAGCCAGGCGGCCACGAAGATCGCCAGCGCCGCGAGCAGCGAGGACAGGGCGATGCGGAGTTCCGGGGTGGCGGCGGAAGGCGCGAGCCAGGGCAGGGAGGACATGCCGGGATGTTAACGCCTCCGCCGCCGTTCGCAGGGCATCTGCGACGTCCATCACAGTTCGCGGACAAGGCCTGACCGGCTTGCCGGCGGTCCGCCGTCTTTCGATGATGGGGAACAGGGGAAAACACGATGGACAGCGACAGGGCCATGCTGCTTGCCCGGGTCGTCGACGCCTTGCAGTTCGCTGCGGACGCGCACCGCGAGCAGCGGCGCAAGGACCGCGTCACGCCCTACATCAACCATCCGATCGAACTGGTCTGGCTGCTCGCGGTGGAGGGCGGCGTGGACGACCCCGACGTGCTGGTCGCGGCGGTCCTGCACGACTACCTGGAGGATTGCTGCGGCCGCTCCGGCCAGCCCTCCGTGGCGGAGGGATCGGACATCCTGCGCCAGCGCTTCGGCGAACGGGTGCTCGCCTGCGTCCAGGCCTGCAGCGACGACAAGTCGTTGCCCAAGGAGGAGCGCAAGCGCCTGCAGGTGGCGCATGCCGGCGCGTTGCCGGAGGACGCGCGGCTGGTGAAGCTCGCCGACAAGATCGCCAACCTGCGCGACCTGGTCGCGGCTCCGCCGCAGGGCTGGTCGCTCGAGCGCCGCTGCGAATACTTCGACTGGGCCCGGGCCGTGGTCGACCGCATCCGCGGCACCCACGCCGGGCTCGAGGCGCTGTTCGACGAGGCCTACGCGCTGCGCCCGGGCTGGCGCTGAGGTCGCGTCAGGCGGGCTTGCGCGCGCCCAGGAAGGTCCACAGGTCGCGGTACGAGGGCACCAGCACGTCCTGCTCGCAGCGGCCTTCGAAATGCGCGTCCACCGCCGCGCGGATCTGCGGCAGCAGCTCGCGGCGCGTGGCGCGGTCGCCGGCATCGTGCAGGCCATGGCCGCAGCACTGCATGCTCAGCATCCCGCCGGGACGCAGCGCGCGGGCGATGTTGGCGATGATGCGCTCGATGAACTCGGCGCGGCCCTGGCCTTCGCGCACCGGGTCCATGGTCAGGTCGTAGACCACCGCGTCGAGGTCGCGGGCGCGCTCGATCCAGCCGAAGGCGTCGCCGACGACGACGTTGGCGTGCCGGCTGTCGAAGGCGTCGCCGCAGGTCCCCGGCAGGTGCTCGCGCGACAGCTCCATCACCCGCGCGTCGATCTCGATCATGCTGATCTCGGCGGGCATCGGGCCCAGCGGCTCCAGGGTCCGCAGCAGCTCGCACAGCACCCCGCCGTCGCCACCCCCCAGGATCGCCACCCGCTCGAGCCGCCGCAGCTGCAGCAGCGGGCTGGTCATCGCCACCCCGTAGGCGCTGTCGGATTCGGAGACCTGCAGGTCCCCGTCCAGGTACAGCTGGCCGCCGTACTGGGGGTGCCGGGTGATGCGGATGTGCTGGAACCGGGAATGCTCGTCCGCCAGGACGATTTCGCGGTGCAGCGCGGGTGACGGGTGTCCGGCGACCTGGCCGGTGCGTGCGTGCATCGTGCTTCCTTCCATTGCGTGAAGGACCATGGTCTTGGAGATGGCGCCGAGGTTCAAGTTGGCGGTAGGGTGGGCGCATGGGCACGGATTTCGACGGCACTGACTTCGACCTCGTGGTCGTCGGCGGCGGTTCCGGTGGGCTCGCCGGCGCCTTCCGCGCGGCGCGCCACGGGGCGCGGGTGGCGCTGCTCGAACCGGGCGACCTCGGCGGCACCTGCGTCAACGTCGGCTGCGTGCCGAAGAAGGCGATGTGGCTGGCGGCGGACCTCGCGCACAGGCTGGCGATCGCGAAGCAACTCGGCTTCGACCTGCCGGACGGCCCGCCGGCGCTGGACTGGCCGGCGTTCATCGCCTTCCGCCAGCGCTACATCGGCAACATCCACCAGAGCTACCTGCGGCGCCTGGACGAGGCCGGGATCGCGCTGATGCCTGTGCGCGGGCGGCTGGCCGGGCCGGGGACTGTGGCCTGCGACAACGGCGTCAGCCTGCGCGCCGGCCAGGTGCTGCTGGCGACCGGCGGACACGCCTGGCGGCCGGACATCCCCGGGGCCGGGCTCGGGATCGACTCCAACGGCTTTTTCGGCCTCACCGCGGCGCCGGCGCGGGTCGCGGTGGTCGGCGGCGGCTACATCGCGGTCGAGCTCGGCGCGGTGCTGCAGGCGCTCGGCAGCCGGGTCGAACTGTTCGTGCGCGGCGAGCGCCTGCTCAACGGCTTCGACGGCGAGATCGCCGCGCAACTGGGCGAGGACCTGCGCCAGCAGGGCCTGCGCCTGCACTTCGGGCACGCCGTGCTGGGTCTGGGCGGCAGCCCGGGCGCGGTCACCGTGCGCGGCGGCGATGGCCGCGAGAGCGACGCCTTCGACTGCGTCGTGTTCGCCACCGGGCGCCGCCCCAACACCGCCGGCATCGGGCTGGAGGAGGCCGGGGTGGCGCTGGACGCGCGCGGCCACGTGGTCGTGGACGCCTTCCAGCGCACCAGCGTGGACGGCATCCACGCCGTCGGCGACGTGACCGGCCGGATCGAGCTGACCCCGGTCGCGATCGCCGCCGCGCGCCGGTTGATGGATCGCCTGTTCGGCGGCCAGGCCGAGGCCAGGCTCGACTACGACGACGTGCCCACCGTGGTGTTCTCGCATCCCCCGGTCGGCGTGGTCGGCCTGACCGAAGAACAGGCGCGCGAGCGCCACGGGGACACGGTCACGGTGCACCGCAGTGGCTTCCGGCCGATGCTCAACGCGCTGGCCGACGTGCCACAGCGCAGCCTGTTCAAGCTCGTCTGCGTCGGCGAGGAACAACGCGTGGTCGGCATCCACCTGCTCGGCGAGGCCGCCGACGAGATGCTGCAGGGATTCGCGGTGGCGCTGAAGCGCGGCATCACCCTGGCCGACCTGCACGCGACCGTGGCCATCCACCCGACCTCGGCCGAGGAAGTGGTGTTGATGTAGCGGTCAGCGCAGCGCGGCTTCCGCGCGCGCCGACAGCACCGCCTTCTCGCCCGCGTTCGCGGTCAGCTCCGCGGCGCGGGCGAAGGCCTCGCCGGCTTCGCGCGCGCGCCCCAGCCGTTGCAGCAGGTCGCCGTGCACCGCGTGCAGTGGCGCGTACTGCTGCAGCTTCGGTTCCCCCAGCAGCGGCTGCAGCAGGATCCAGGCCGCGTCGGCGTCCTGCGCCCGCGACACCGCGACCACGCGGTTGAGCTCCACCACCGGCGAGGGATGGACCCGGGCCAGTCCTGCGTACAGCGCCGCGATCCTCGGCCAGTCGGTGTCCTTCGCGCGCCGCGCGCGGGCGTGGCATTCGGCGATCGCCGCCTGCAGCACGTAGCGGTCGCGCGCGCCGCCGAGCGCGAGCGCGCGCTGCAACGCGGCCTGGCCGCGCGCGATCTGGCCACGGTCCCAGCGCCGCCGGTCCTGCGCGTCCAGCAGCACCGGGCTGCCGTCCGCGCCGACCCGCGCGGCGCTGCGCGAGGCCTGCAGTTCCATCAGCGCCAGCAGTCCGTGCACCGCGGCCTCGTCCGCCATGCGATGGGCCAGGATGCGGCCCAGGCGCAGTGCCTCCTCGCACAGGGCGGTGCGCATCCACGCCTCGCCGGCACTGGCCGCGTAGCCTTCGTTGAACACCAGGTAGACTACCTCCAGCACCGACTCCAGGCGCTCCGGAAGCGCATCGCGGCGCGGTACCTCGAACGGCACCTGCTCGCGCGCGAGCGTGCGCTTGGCGCGCACGATGCGTTGCGCGATGGTCGCCTCCGGCACCAGGAACGCGCGCGCGATCTCGGGGGTCGACAGCCCGCACAGCAGCTTCAGCGTGAGCGCGACCCGGGCATCGGCGGACAGGGCCGGATGGCAGGCGACGAACACCAGGCGCAGCAGGTCGTCGCCGATATCGTCCTCGAGTGCCTGGTTGTCGTCGGGTGCGGCCATGGCTTGCGGCGCGGTTTCCTCCGGGCCCCAGTGCTCGTGCTTCTCGCGGATGCGCCGTTGCTGGCGGATCGCGTCGATCGCGCGGTTGCGCGCGGTGGTGGTGAGCCACGCGGCGGGGTTGTCCGGAACCCCATGGGCCGACCAGTGCTCGAGCGCCGCGATCCAGGCGTCCTGGACCAGGTCCTCCGCCTGGTCCAGGTTGCCGAGCTGGCGCGCCAGCCGCGCGATCAGCCCCGGCGACTCCATGCGCCAGAGCGTTCCCAGGAGGTCGTGCAGCGCGGCCGCGTCCATGCGCCGATCACAACATCCCCCGTGGCGCCGCGCAATTCACCCGGCCTGCTGGGCGCGGTTGCGCTGGCGCTGTTCCTGCTCGCGCAGCTCCGGTGTCAGAGCCTCACCGAAGTCCTCCATCTCGAACACCGGGCGCAGCTCCAGCTCGGCACCGGCCTGGAAGGGGGCGCGCTTGATCCACTCGGTGGCCTCGTCGAGCGAGCGCACCTGCCACAGCCAGTAGCCGGCGAGCAGTTCGCGGGTCTCGGCGAACGGGCCGTCGGTAACGCGGTGGCGGCCGCCGTCGTCGAAGCGCACCCGGCGTGCCCTCGACGTCGGATGCAGCCCTTCGCCGGCGAGCATGATCCCCGCCGCGATCAGTTCGTCGTTGAACTCGCCCATCGCCCGCAGTTCCTCGGTCGAGGGCATCTGCCCGGCTTCGCTCTCCGGGGTCGCCTTCACCAGCACCATCACCTTCATGTCGGTTTCCTCTTCTTCGGGCCGGGGAATCCGCGCCCTTCACTCCGTACGACGCGCGGGCGGCCACGAAATCGACATCCCGCGCGGGCGGGACCGGGCTGGGGCATCATGGGGCCCCGCCCGAGCTTCCCGTTGCCATGCAATTCCTGATCCTGGTCAACATCGACGAGGCGCTGATCGAGGCGCTCCCCGACGACGAATACGACGCGCTGATGCGCGGCTGCCTGCGCCACGCGGACGAGCTCAAGGCGCAAGGGACGCTGGTCATGGCCCAGCAGCTCGAGGCGCCGTCCACCGCCCGCACCCTGCGCCAGCGCGGCGGCGAGGAGCGGGTCACCGACGGCCCGTTCGCCGAGACCCGCGAGCTGCTGGCGGGCTTCAACCTCATCAATGCCCGCCACGAGGAGGAGGCGATGCGCATCGCGCGAGGTTTCCCGTGGGCGCGCTACGGCAGCCTGGAAGTCCGCCCGGTCGCCGACATGGAGGCGGAGCGCCGCCGGGTCGGGGCCTGAAATACCGTAAAATCAGGCGCATGGACGTGTTCACGCTCCACCGCGGCAGCGTCCCGCTGCTGCTCAGCCTGCCCCACGACGGCAGCGAGATCCCGCCCAGCCTGGCCGCGCGCATGACCGACGCGGCGCGCCAGGCGCCGGACACCGACTGGCACGTCTCGCGCCTGTACGACTTCGCGCGCGAGCTCGGCGCCTCGGTGCTGGTGCCGCGCTTCTCGCGCTACGTGGTGGATCTCAACCGGCCCCCGGACGACACCTCGCTGTACCCGGGCCAGAACACCACCGGCCTGTGCCCGGCGGTCCGGTTCAGCGGCGAACCGGTCTATCGCGCCGGCGCGGAGCCGGACGCCGCCGAGGTGCAGGCGCGGGTCGAGACCTACTGGCGGCCCTACCACCAGGCCCTGCGCAGCGAACTGGCGCGGATCCGCGCCGAGCATGGCCGCGCGGTGCTGTGGGAAGGGCATTCGATCCGCGGCGAGGTGCCGTTCCTGTTCGAGGGCCGGCTGCCGGACCTCAACCTCGGTACCGCGGGGGGCACGAGCTGCACCCCGGAACTCCAGGCCCGCCTCGAAGCCGTGCTCGGGGCCCAGGTGGACTACGACTGGGTGGCCAACGGCCGCTTCAAGGGTGGCTACATCACCCGCCACTACGGCAATCCTGCCGAAGGCGTGCAGGCGGTGCAGATGGAAACCAGCCAGCGCACCTACATGGACGAGGACAGCCGGGCCTACGAGCCGGACAGGGCGGCGCGGCTGCAACCGCTGCTGCGCCGCCTGCTCGAAGCCACGCTGTAGCGGCGGCGGCCGGGGCCGCCGCCGCAGGCGTGCTCAGTCGCCGATGTACTTGTCCAGGAACGCTTCCATGCGTCGGTAGAGCTCGGCGCGGTTCTCCGGCTTGTAGAAGCCGTGGCCCTCGCCGCGGGCAACCAGCGTCTCGACCGGGACCCCGCGCGCCTCGAACGCCTTGCGCAGCGCGTCGAACTGTTCCATCGGCACGCGCTTGTCGATGTTGCCCTGGACCAGCAGCACGGGGATGGTGATGCTGTCGACGTTCTGCGCCGGCGACCATGCCTTCAGCCGCGCGGTGTCGGTGCCGAGCACGCGGTCGAGGTAGCGGCGGCCGGAGGCGCGGTCGGTGATGTCGCCCTCCTGCTTCATGACCTCGAGGTCGTACACGCCGACGTAGCCGATCGCGCACTTGTACAGCTCCGGGTAGCGGATCGGCTGCATCATCGCGGCGTAGCCGCCGTAGCTCGCGCCGTAGGTGCAGATGCGGTCGGCATCGACGAGGCCCTCGTCGATGGCCCAGCGCACGCCGTCGGCGATGTCGTCCTGCATCTTTCCGCCCCACTCCCCGTAGCCGCGCTCCATGAACGCACGGCCGCGACCGCCGGAGCCGCGGTAGTTCACCTGCAGCACCGCGTAGCCGCGGCTGGCCAGGAACTGGACGTCGCTGTCGTAGCCCCAGGTGTCGTACGGCCCGTGCGGGCCGCCGTGCGGCAGCACCACCAGCGGCTTCGGGCCGTCGCCGGCGGGCGCGGTGTACACGCCGTGCAGCGTGAGCCCGTCGCGCGACTGGAAGCTGACCGGCCGGCTGGGCGACAGCGTGGCGGCATCCATCCACGGCCGCAGCGCGTTGACCAGCCTCACCCGGTTGGTGTCGCGGTCGAAGATGTAGTAGCTGCCAGGATTGCGGTCGCTCCATGCGAAGAAAAGCAGCTTGCGGTCGTCCCGGGTCCACTCGAGGATGGACACCATCTGCCCGGGGAAGGCCTTGAGCAGCCCGGCGTGCAGCCCCGCCCACTCGGAAGCGGTGTCGAGGTACTGCACCATCGGCTTGTCCTCGCGGTACACCACCGCGAAGGGCGGGCCGTCGTGGCCGGCGTACATGAGCGAGGCGATCTCCACGTCGGGGCGCCCGGCGAGGCGCTCGCGCGTGCCCTTCGCGAGGTCGACGCGGTACAGCTGCGCAGGCTCGTCCCGGTCCACGATCATGGCCCAGGCGGTGTTGTCGTCGGGCGCCACGTAGCGCAGCGACATCGCGTAGCCGGCCAGCGACCCGGGCACCGGCTGCCAGTCGCTCCCAGGCGTCGGCCGGTAGGCGAGCACCGGGTCGTCGTTGTCGTCGGTGGTGATCCTGAGGCGCGGGCGGCCGGAATGGTCGAACTGGAAGGTCGCGGTTTCCCGCGTCTGCTCGAGCATCTCGCGACGACCGGTGCGGGTGTCGACCTTGTAGATGGAGGTGGTGCGGTCCTCGTCGCGGCGGGAGTCCGCCCCGGCGGTGAAATCCACCAGCACCATGCCCGGCTCCTGCTCGAGCACCTTCACCACCGAGGCGAAGCCCTCGTCCTTGCGGCGGCCGCGGCGCGTGCCGGAGTCGGGCACGTACGCGAACAGCGTCTCCTGGTTCCGGCCGTTGACGTCGGTGCTCATCAGCTCGCCGTAGCTGTACGGGCGTGCCTTGAGCGGCTCCATCTTCGCGCGCGCCACGACGATCTGCTTGTCGTCGCTCCACACCAGGTCGGTGACGTGCTGGCCGCGCGCGAAGCGCAGCACCTGGGTGTCGCCGTTGTCCAGCCTGACCACGTGCAGGCGCGTCTCCATCCCGTCCTCGGTGGGCACTGCCAGCGCCACGTACTCACCGGTCGGAGACAGGCTGGCAGACGAGATTTCCTCGTGCCGCGCGAAGTCCTCGACCGGTACCTGCGCGGCCGCGGTCGCGCTGGCCGTGCACAGCAGGAAGCCGCCGATCCAGGCAGCGATGCGTTGTTCCATTGTGTCCCCTTGTCTGCAGGCCCTCCCCGGGCCTGCCGGAAGGTTACACCTCCAGCGTGGCGAGGTCGCCCTTGTCCTCGAGCCAGCTCTTGCGGTCGCCCGCCCGCTTCTTGCCCAGCAGCATGTCCATCAGCGCGGTCGTCTCCACGGCGTCGTCCACGGTGAGCTGCACCAACCGGCGGGTGTCCGGGTGGATGGTGGATTCGCGCAGCTGCGAGGGGTTCATCTCGCCCAGGCCCTTGAAGCGGGTGACGTGCACCGCGCCCTTGATGTTCTCGCGTTCCACCCGCTCGAGCAGCAGCCGCTTCTCCTCCTCGTCGAGCGCGTAGAACACCTGCTTGCCCACGTCCACGCGGAACAGCGGGGGCATCGCGACGAAGACGTGCCCGGCCTCCACCAGCGCCGGGAAATGCCGCAGGAACAGCGCCGAGAGCAGGGTGGCGATGTGCAGGCCGTCGGAGTCGGCGTCGGCGAGGATGATGATCTTGCCGTAGCGCAGGCCGGAGATGTCCGGCTTGCCCGGATCGCAGCCGATCGCCACCGCGAGGTCGTGCACCTCGCTGGAGGCGAGCACGCTGCCCGAGGCCACTTCCCAGGTGTTGAGGATCTTGCCGCGCAGCGGCAGGATCGCCTGGAAGTCCTTGTCGCGGGCCTGGCGCGCGCTGCCGCCGGCCGAGTCGCCCTCGACCAGGAACAGCTCGGTGCGCGACAGGTCCTGGCTGATGCAGTCGGCGAGCTTGCCGGGCAGGGCGGGGCCCTGGGTGACCTTCTTGCGGGTCACCTGCTTCTCGGTCTTGAGGCGCGCGCTGGCGCGCTCGATCGCCAGCTGCGCGATCTTCTCGCCGAGTTCCACGTGCGCGTTGAGCCACAGCGAGAACGCGTCATGCGCGGCGCCCTCGACGAAGCCGGCGGCCTGGCGCGAGGACAGGCGCTCCTTGGTCTGGCCGCTGAACTGCGGCTCGGTCATCTTCAGCGAGAGCACGAACGCGACCCGGTCCCAGACGTCCTCGGGCGCCAGCTTGACCCCGCGCGGCAGCAGGTTGCGGAAGTCGCAGAATTCCCGCAGCGCGTCGGTGCAGCCGGTGCGCAGGCCGTTGACGTGGGTGCCGTGCTGCGCGGTCGGGATCAGGTTGACGTAGCTCTCCTGCACCAGGTCGCCGTCGGCCACCCAGGCGATCGCCCAGTCGACGATCTCGGTCTCCTTCTGCAGCGAGCCGGTGAACAGGTCGGGCGGCAGCAGCTCGGTCTTCGCGAGCCCGCCCTTCTGCAGTTCGCTCGACAGGTAGGCGCGCAGGCCCTCGTCGTAGCGCCACTCGTCGCGCTCGCCGCTGGCCTCGTCGTGCAGGCGCACGGTCAACCCGGGGCACAGCACCGCCTTCGCGCGCAGCAGGTGGCGCAGCGCGCGCAGGTTGAACTTCGGGCTGTCGAAGTACTTCGGGTCGGGCCAGAAGCGCAGCCGGGTACCGGTGTTGCGCTTGCCCACGCTGCCCACGACGTCCAGGGCGCTGGCGCGCTCGCCGTCGGCGAAGGCCATGTGGTACTCGTTGCCCTCGCGCTTGATCCACACCTCCAGCCGCTTCGACAGCGCGTTGACCACGCTGACGCCGACGCCGTGCAGGCCGCCGGAGAAGGTGTAGTTGCGGTTGTTGAACTTGCCGCCGGCGTGCAGGCGGCTGAGGATCAGCTCGACGCCGGGCACGCCTTCCTCAGGGTGCACGTCCACCGGCATGCCGCGGCCGTCGTCGGAGACCTCGCAGGAGCCGTCGGCGTGCAGCACCACCTCGATCTCGCGGGCGTGGCCGGCCAGGGCCTCGTCCACCGCGTTGTCCACCACCTCCTGGGCAAGGTGGTTGGGGCGCGAGGTGTCGGTGTACATCCCCGGCCTGCGCCGGACCGGGTCCAGCCCGGAGAGGACCTCGATGTCTGCTGCGTCGTAACGGCTGCTCATCCCCCCATTGTCGCGTAGAATGTGGCTTTCCAGCGAGCCGCCGGCGCCATGAATCCTGCAAGCCCCGTCACCCCCCTGATCTTCGTCACCGGGGGCGTGGTGTCTTCGCTAGGCAAGGGAATCGCCGCGGCCTCGCTCGCGGCGATCCTCGAGGCACGCGGCCTCCGGGTCACGATGATGAAGCTGGACCCGTACATCAACGTGGACCCGGGCACGATGAGCCCGTTCCAGCACGGCGAGGTCTACGTCACCGACGACGGCGCCGAGACCGACCTCGACCTCGGCCACTACGAGCGCTTCGTCAACACCCGCCTGTCCGGGCGCAACTCGATCAGCGCCGGCAAGGTCTACGAGGCCGTGATCCGCAAGGAGCGCCGCGGCGACTACCTCGGTGGCACCGTGCAGGTGATCCCGCACATCACCGACCAGATCAAGCGCTCGATCGACGATGCCACCGCCGGCTACGACGTGGCCCTGGTGGAGATCGGCGGCACCGTCGGCGACATCGAGTCGCTGCCGTTCCTCGAGGCGATCCGCCAGCTGCGCACCGAGCGCGGCCCGGACAAGGCGCTGTTCATGCACCTGACCCTGGTGCCGTGGATCGCCGCCGCCGGCGAGCTCAAGACCAAGCCGACCCAGCACTCGGTCAAGGAACTGCGCTCGATCGGCATCCAGCCGGACGTGCTGGTCTGCCGCAGCGAGCAGCCGCTGCCCGACAGCGAGCGCCGCAAGATCGCGCTGTTCACCAACGTGCCGGAGAAGGCGGTGATCTCGGCGGTGGACCTGGACAACATCTACAAGATCCCGATGTGGCTCCACGGCCAGGGCCTGGACCGGATCGTGGTGGACGCGCTGCGCCTGGGCGACAAGGCCGCGCCCGAGGCCGACCTGTCGCAGTGGCAGGCGGTGGTGGACGCGGTCGAGCGCCCGGTGGACGCGGTCACGATCGGCATCATCGGCAAGTACGTCGACCACCAGGACGCCTACAAGTCGCTGGCCGAGGCGCTCAAGCACGGCGGCCTGCGCCAGCGCACGCGCGTGACCCTGCGCTGGCTCGAGTCCAGCGAGGTCGAGCGCGACGGCGCGAAGGCGCTGCAGGGGCTCGACGGCATCCTGGTGCCGGGCGGCTTCGGCGATCGCGGCTTCGAGGGCAAGGTGCTCGCTGCCAGGCACGCGCGCGAGCAGGGCATCCCGTACTTCGGCATCTGCTACGGCATGCAGGCCGCGGTGGTGGACTACGCCCGCCACGTGGCCGGGCTGGAGGGCGCCAACAGCACCGAGAACGACAAGCAGACCCCACACCCGGTGATCGGCCTGATCACCGAGTGGCGCACCGCGAGCGGCGACATCGAGCGCCGCAGCGAGGACTCCGACCTCGGCGGCACCATGCGCCTGGGCCTCCAGGAGCAGCGCATCAAGCCCGGCACCCTGGCCCACGCGCTGTACGGCAAGGACGTGGTCGGCGAGCGCCACCGCCACCGCTACGAGTTCAACAACCGCTACCGCACCCAGCTCGAGGAGGCCGGCCTGGTGATCAGCGCCAAGTCCATGGACGACCTGCTGGTGGAGATGGTGGAACTGCCGCAATCGGTGCATCCCTGGTTCCTGGCGTGCCAGGCGCATCCCGAGTTCCTGTCCACCCCGCGCAGCGGACACCCGCTGTTCATCGGGTTCATCGAGGCGGCCCGCGCGTACAAGGCGGGCAGCGGCCAGCAGCAGGAGCGGCGCGCATGAAGCTGTGTGGATTCGAGGTCGGCCTCGATCGTCCGTTCTTCCTGATCGCCGGTCCCTGCGTGATCGAGTCCATGCAGCTGCAGCTCGACACCGCCGGCAGGCTGAAGGAGATCACCGACCGCCTCGGCGTTCCCTTCATCTTCAAGTCGAGCTTCGACAAGGCCAACCGCACCTCGGGCACCAGCTTCCGCGGCCCCGGGCTGGAAGAAGGCCTGAAGGTGCTCGCGGAAGTGAAGCGCCAGGTCGGCGTGCCGGTGCTTACCGACGTGCACGAGTACACGCCGATGGACGAGGTCGCCGCGGTGGTGGACGTGCTGCAGACGCCGGCCTTCCTGTGCCGGCAGACCGACTTCATCCAGAAGGTGGCCAGCGCCGGCCGCCCGGTCAACATCAAGAAGGGCCAGTTCCTGTCGCCGTGGGAGATGAAGCACGTCACCGACAAGGCGAAGGCCACCGGCAACCAGCAGATCATGGCCTGCGAGCGCGGCGCGAGCTTCGGCTACAACAACCTGGTCAGCGACATGCGCTCGCTGGCGGTGATGCGCGACACCGGCTGCCCGGTGGTGTTCGACGCGACCCACTCCGTGCAACTGCCCGGCGGCGCCGGCGGCAAGTCCGGCGGGCAGCGCGAATTCGTGCCGGTACTCTCCCGCGCCGCCATGGCGGTCGGCATCGCCGGCATCTTCATGGAAACCCACCCGGATCCCGACAAGGCCCTCAGCGACGGCCCCAACGCCTGGCCCCTGGGCAAGATGGAAGCCCTCCTCGAAACCCTAAAAATCCTCGACGAAGCCACCAAGCGCTCCGGCTTCCTCGAGACCCAGGCTTAGTTTTTGCCACAGATCACACAGATGAAAAAAGGATAAGAAGCAACAGCAAAAGCACTTCTTTTTTTAATCCTTTTCAATCTGTGAAATCTGTGGCTAAAAAATTCCCCATTCCAAGTGTGACAAGACGAGAGAGATGACCAACATCGCCAAGATCCACGCCCGCGAGATCCTCGACAGCCGGGGCAATCCGACGCTCGAAGCGGAGGTGACGCTTGCCGACGGCAGCTTCGGCCGCGCGATGGTGCCCTCGGGCGCCTCCACCGGCAGCAAGGAGGCGGTGGAGCTGCGCGACGGCGACCGCGTCCGCTTCGGCGGCAAGGGCGTGCGCAAGGCGGTGGCCAACGTCAACACCACCATCGCCCAGGCGCTCACCGGCTTCGACGGCGACCAGGCCGCGCTCGACAAGCGCCTGGTGGACCTGGACGGCACCGAGAACAAGGGTCGCCTCGGCGCCAACGCGCTGCTCGGCGTCTCGCTGGCCTACGCGCACGCGGTTGCGGCCTCGAAGCGCATGCCGCTGTGGCAGCACCTCGCCAACGGCCGCGTGGTCTCATTGCCGGTGCCGATGATGAACATCGTCAATGGCGGCGCGCACGCCGACAACAACGTCGACCTGCAGGAATTCATGATCCTGCCGGTGGGCTTCGACTCGTTCTCCGAGGCGCTGCGCGCCGGCACCGAGATCTTCCATGCGCTGAAGTCGGTGCTGAAGGGCCACGGCCTCTCGACCGCGGTCGGCGACGAGGGCGGCTTCGCCCCCGACCTGCGCAGCAACGCCGAGGCCCTGGACACCATCCTCGAGGCGATCGGCCGCGCCGGCTACACCGCCGGCGAGGACATCCTGCTCGGCCTGGACGTGGCCTCGACCGAGTTCCACGAGAACGGCAAGTACAACCTCACCGGCGAGGGCAAGCGCCTGACCAGCGAGCAGTTCGCGGACTTCCTCGGCAACTGGTGCGCGCAGTACCCGATCGCCACCATCGAGGACGGCATGGCCGAGGACGACTGGGACGGCTGGAAGCTGCTGACCGAGCGCCTGGGCGAGCGCGTGCAGCTGGTCGGCGACGATCTGTTCGTGACCAACCCGCGCATCTTCCGCGACGGCATCGACCAGCGGGTGGCCAACGCCATCCTGATCAAGGTCAACCAGATCGGCACCCTGAGCGAGACCCTCGAGGCGATCGCGATGGCCGACGCCGCGCGCTACGCGGCGGTGATCTCGCACCGCTCCGGCGAGACCGAGGACACCACCATCGCCGACATCGCCGTGGCCACGACCGCGACCCAGATCAAGACCGGCTCGCTGTGCCGAAGCGACCGCGTGGCCAAGTACAACCAGCTGCTGCGCATCGAGGAGATGCTCGGCGCCGACGCGAGGTACGCCGGCCGCGACGCGTTCGTCTCGTTGAAGCGCTGACGCTACCGGCCATGCGCGGCCTGCGGATCCTGCTGGTCTTGCTGATCGTGCTGCTGGCATGGCTGCAATACCGGCTGTGGTTCGGCAGCGGCGGCGAGCGCGAGGTGGCGGCGCTGGAGGCCCGCGTGGAAGCGCAGGCGCGCGACAACGCCGGACTGCAGCAGCGCAACGACGCGCTCGCCGCCGAGGTCGAGGACCTCAAGTCCGGCGAGGCCGCGGTCGAGGAGCGCGCGCGCAACGAACTCGGGATGATCAAGCCCGGGGAAATCTTCTACCGCGTGGTCGAGCCCGATGCGCCCCCGCCGCCCGGGTCCGGCGCCGATGCCGTGGAGCCGGCGCCGTGACCTGGGCGATCGTTCCCGCCGCCGGCCTCGGCATGCGCTTCGGCGGCGAACTGCCGAAGCAGTACCTCGAGGTGGACGGCGAGCCGCTCATCGCGCACGCGCTGCGCGCGCTGCTCTCGCATCCGGCGGTGCAGGGCGTGGTCGTCGCGCTCGCGGACGGCGACCCGCACTGGCCCGGTTGGCGCGAGTTCGAAGGCAAGCCGGTGATCGCCTGCACCGGCGGCGACAGCCGCGCCGATTCGGTGTTGGCGGCACTGGAGGCGTTGCCAGAGAGCGTGCGCGCGGACGATTTCGTGCTCGTCCACGACGCCGCGCGCCCGAACCTCGCGCGCGCCGACCTCGACCGCCTGCTCGAGCGCGGCCGCGCCGACCCGGTCGGCGCGATCCTCGCCGCGCCGGTGCGCGACACCCTCAAGCGCGCCGGCGACGACGGCGGCATCGATGCCACCGAGCCGCGCGAGCGCCTGTGGCGGGCCTTCACCCCGCAGCTGTTCCGCCGCCTGCAGCTCACGCGCGCGCTGCAGGCCGCGGCCCGCGACGGGGTCGCGGTCACCGACGAGGCCATGGCCATGGAGCGCCAGGGCGTGCGCCCGCTGCTGGTCGAAGGCAGCGAGGCCAACCTCAAGGTGACCACCCCGGCCGACCTGGCCTACTACCGTTTCCTGCGCCGGTGAAGGCGCGGCTGGTCGCGGTCGGGGAGCGCGCGCCCGCCTGGGTCGCGGAAGGCTTCGCCGAATACCGCAAGCGCCTGTCGCACTGGCTGCCGCTGGAGCTGGTGGAGGTCGCCCCCGGGGTGCGCGGCAAGGGCCGCGACCCGGCACGGGCCATGGCCGAGGAGGGCGCACGGGTGCTGGCGGCGCTGCCGAAGAACGCGCGCGTCGTGGTGCTGGACGGCGGCGGCAAGGCCTGGACCTCGGAGCAACTCGCGGCGCGCCTGGAGCAGTGGCGCCAGGGCGGGCAGGACCTCGCCTTCCTGGTCGGCGGCCCCGAGGGCCACCCGCCGGAGGTGCTCGACGCCGCGGCCGAGACCTGGTCGCTCGGCCCGCTGACCCTGCCGCACATGCTGGTGCGCTTGGTGGTCGCGGAGCAGCTCTACCGGGCCGCCGCGCTGCTGGCCAACCACCCCTACCACCGCGCCTGAGACGCTGAATGGCGCCTGTCCGGGAAGGCCCCGGGCGGCCCCGTACCGGGGCGTACGGGAGCAGGATCGGGGTGCGGCAGCCAGCCGCGCCAGAGGAGGTGGCCATGACGCATGCGACCCGTGCAGTCCGTCCCGACCCGAAGCGCATCGCCGGATACGCGCTGGCATTCGGCTTCAACGCCCTGCTGCTGATGGCCCTGGTGGCACCGATGCAGGGCGGCATCGACTGGCCCGGGCCAGCCGACGAGGGGCCGCGGATCATCTGGTACGAGGCCGAGCCGGTCCCGGTGGTGCCACCGGCCCCGCCGACGCCGGTCGAGCGGCCGAGGCCGCGCCTGCCGCAACCCGAGGCGGTGCTGCCGCGTGCCCCGGAGGCGCCGGTCGCCGACCCGGCCCCGGTGCTGGTGGCGGCGGGCAGCGAGCCGGCCCCGCCGGTCGTCGCGCCGGTTGCAGGCCCGGTGGCGGACATGGGGCCGCCGGCGGGTCCGGTGGCCGGGGTGCGCCTGGAGTACCTGCACGCGCCGGCGCCGGACTATCCGCGCGCGGCCGTCCGCGCCCGCATCGAGGGCACCGTGCTGCTGGAAGTGCTGGTCGGCACCGACGGCCGCCCGCTGGACGTGCTGGTCCGGGAGAGCAGCGGCAACCGCAGGCTCGACGCCGCGGCCCGCGACCAGGTGCTGCAGCACTGGCGTTTCCGCCCGGCCATGCGCAACGGCCGGGCGGTGCAGGCGATCGGCCTGGTGCCGGTGGACTTCAGGCTGCGCTAGGCCTCGTCGTCCGGGCGTCCCGTGGGATCCCGCGGGACGTCCGGCGAGGGCTGCGACGGCTTGCCGTCCCGGCGCGCGTCGTCCGGGTCGCGCGGCTGGTCCTCGGGGTAGCCCGGCTCGCTGCCGGGACGGGGATCGGCGTCCGGGGGCGCCTGCTTCCCGCCCATGTGCCCGCCGCCCATGTCAGCGGCCCAGCTCGAACACGACGTTGAGGTTGGCCGTCAACGTGCTTTCGCCCGGCGACACCGCGGTGTCGTAGGCGACGCCCTTCTCGGCGCGGCCCATGGCCATCATCGGCATCGGCATCGGCGGCTGGAACCCGCCGCCCTCGTCGATGCTGACGATCCGGCGCACGCGCATCCCGAGCGCTTCGGCATACATGTTCGCGCGCGCCTGCGCCTTGGCCAGCGCCGCGCGACGGGCCTCGTCGTAGGCCGCCTCGGGCTTGTCGATCTCGAACGCGGGGCCGTACACCTGGTTGGCGCCGCTGGCGACCAGCGCGTCGAGCACCCGGCCGAGCTTGCCGATGTCGCGCACCTTGATGCTCACGGTATTGCTGGCCTGGTAGCCGGTGATCGCCGGTGGCTGGTTCTCCGCGTAGCGGTACTGCGGGTTGAGGGTGATGCCGCTGGTCTGGACGTCGCGTTCGGCGATGCCGGCGTCGCGGATGGCGCGCATCACGCCGTCCATCTGCTTCGCGTTCGCCTGCATCGCGGCATTGGCGTCGGCGGCCTGGGTGACGACGCCGGCGGAGACGGTGGCGATGTCGGGAACGCGGGTGGCTTCCGCCTGGGCGGACACCGAGACCAGGGTGCCGTCGGTTGCGGGGACCTGCGACCAGGCGGCGCCGGCCACGGCCAGCAGCAGGGGGGCAAGCAACAGCGGGGCGAAAAGCGGGGCGGCGGAGCGGAAACGACGCATTGGGACTCCTTGGCGTGGGCTTCGTCAGCCCGTGAAGGTTGGTGGAGGCGGGGTGAACGGGCGGTGAGTCGCCCGCTGCCGGCGCGACGCGGGTTGCAGGTTGGGCAAGGGGGCGCGGGTTATTCTTCGACCAATGCTTTATCTCGCCTCGCAATCGCCGCGCCGCCGCGAATTGCTGGCCCGGCTCGGGCTGGCGTTCGGCACCCTGTCGCCGGAAGTCCCCGAGGTGCGCGAACCCGGGGAGGTGCCGGAGGACTACGTGCGCCGGGTGGCCCGCGAGAAGGCAGGCGCGGGCCTGCTGCAGGTGGCCGGCAACCCGGGCGTGCTGGTGATCGGCGCCGACACCGAGGTCGTGCTCGGCGACGAGGTGTTCGGCAAGCCGGCCGACGCGCGCGCCGCCGAAGCCATGCTACGCCGGCTGTCGGGGCGCGCGCACCGGGTGCTGTCCGCGGTGTCGCTGGTCTCGGCCGACCGCGAGCTGCAGGCGCTCGACGTCTCCGAGGTCCGGTTCGCGGAACTCGACGACGCGACGATCGCGGCCTACGTCGCCGGCGGCGAGTGGCGCGGCAAGGCCGGCGGCTATGCCGTCCAGGGCAGTGCGCAGACCTTCATCGCGCACGTCTCCGGCAGCTTCTCCGGGGTCATGGGCCTGCCCTTGCATGCCACCGCCACGCTGCTCGCGGGCTTCGGCCTGCGCCCGACGCTGCAGGCCGCGGCATGAGCGAGGAGATCCTGGTCAACGTCACCCCGCGCGAGACCCGCGTGGCGGTGGTCGAGAACGGCATGTTGCAGGAGCTGCACATCGAGCGCGGCTGGGCGCGCGGCGTGGTCGGCAACATCTACAAGGGCAAGGTCCAGCGGGTGATGCCCGGGATGCAGGCCGCGTTCGTCGAGATCGGCCTCGAGCGCGCCGCCTTCCTGCACGCCAACGACATCCAGCGCCCGCTGCCCGCGCGCGGCGCCGATGCCACCGACTCGCCGGCCGCGCCGACGCCGCTGATCACCGACCTGCTGCGCGAAGGCCAGGACGTGGTGGTGCAGGTGGTCAAGGACCCGATCGGCAGCAAGGGTGCGCGCCTGACCACCCAGATCAGCATCCCCTCGCGCTACCTGGTGCTGCTGCCGCAGTCGCAGGTGGTCGGGATCTCGGCCCGGATCGAGGACGAGGACGAGCGCGCGCGGCTGAAGACGCTGGTCACCGAACTGGCGGCGCCGCACGGCGGCTTCGGCTACATCGTGCGCACCAACGCCGAGGGCCAGCCGGCCGAGGCGCTGGCCGAGGACATCGCCTACCTGAGCCGCGCGTGGGCGCTGGTCGGCGAGCGCGTGCGCGAGGCCGCGGTCGGCAGTTGCGTGTACGAGGACCTGAGCCTGCCGATGCGCGCGGTGCGCGACCTGATGCGCCGCGACGTCGAGAAGGTCCGCGTGGATTCGCGCGAGACCTTCGAGCGCCTGCGCGAGTTCGCGGCGCAATACATGTCGGCGATGTCGCCGGAAGAGGACGACCTCGCCGCGCTGATCGAGCATTACTCCGGCGCGCGCCCGATCTTCGACCTGTACGGCATCGAGGACGAGATCCAGCGCGCGCTGGCGCGCGAGGTGCGGCTGAAGTCCGGCGGCTACCTGGTGTTCGACCAGACCGAGGCGATGACCACGGTGGACGTGAACACCGGTTCGTTCCTTGGCCAGCGCAACCTCGAGGAGACCGTCTATCGCACCAACCTCGAGGCGGCGCAGGCGGTGGCGCGGCAGCTGCGCCTGCGCAACCTCGGCGGCATCGTCATCATCGACTTCATCGACATGCACGACGCCGAGCACCGGCGCCAGGTGCTGCGCACGCTGGAGAAGTCGTTGGCGCGCGACCATGCGCGCACCACGGTGTACGACTTCTCGCCGCTGGGTCTGGTGGAGATGACCCGCAAGCGCACCGTGGAATCGCTGGAGCGGCAACTGTGCGAGCCCTGCCACGAGTGCGGCGGCCGCGGCATGCTGAAGACGTCCGAGACCGTCACCTACGAGGTGTTCCGCGAGATCACCCGCGCGGTGCGCCAGTTCGACGCCGCGCGGCTGCTGGTGATCGCATCGCCCAAGGTGGTGTCGCGCATCACCGACGAGGAGTCGGCCGCGGTCGCGGAGCTCGAGGAGTTCCTCGGCAAGTCGATCCGCTTCCAGGCCGACGCGCAGTACATGCAGGAGCAGTTCGATGTCGTGCTGCTCTGAGCCCGCGGGACAGCCGCGATGAGTCCGGTCGCCCGCCGCCGCCTGCGACTCGCGCGCCGCGGCCTCTGGTACGCGCTGGCCATCGGCCTCGTGCTGATGGCGCTCGGCTCGGCGCTGTTCAGCCAGTTGCTGCCGCTGGCCGAGCGCCATCCCGACCTCATCGCGCGCTGGCTCGGCGAGCGCGCAGGGCGCGATGTCGCTTTCGCGCGCGTGGAGACGGACTGGACCCGGCGCGGGCCGCTGTTGCGGCTGGAAGGCCTGCGCCTGGGCGAGGGCGACCAGGCGATCGCGATCGGCGACGCGGAAGTGCTGGTGTCGCAGTACGCCGGCCTGCTGCCCGGCCGCTCGTTCACCGAACTGCGCCTGCGCGGCCTCGACCTGACCGTCGAGCGGCAGCCCGACGGGACCTGGCAGGTGCGCGGCCTGCCGGGCCAGGCGCAGTCCGAGGGCGACCCGTTCGCAGCGCTCGAGGGACTCGGCGAGCTGCAGGTGATCGGCGGGCGCCTGCGCGTGCTCGCCCCGGCGCTGGACATCGATGCGCGGGTCCCGCGCGTGGACCTGCGCCTGCGGGTGGACGGCGACCGCGTTCGCGCCGGCCTGCGCGCGTGGATGGATTCCGCGGGCGCGCCGCTGGCGGGCGGGCCTCTCTCTGGAACGTTCGAGCTGGACCGCGGCAGCGGCGACGGCCGCGGCCATGTGCGCGCCGAAGGGCTCGACCTGACGGCGTGGTCGCCGCTGTTCCGGTTCGCGGGCGTGGCCACCGAAGCCGGACGCGGCCGCGGCCAGGCCTGGGTGCTGCTGCGCGGGCACCGGGTCGAGCGCGCGATCGTGGACGCGGACGCGCACGACGTGGCCCTGCGCGGCGCGGTGCTCGACGGCACGACCCGGCCGCGGCTGCGCTTCGAGCGGGTGCAGGCGCGCGCGCGCTGGCAGCGCGAGGGCGGCGACTGGCGCATCGACGCGCCGGTGCTGCGCTTCGGCAGCGACCAGGACGCGCAGGTCCTCGACGGGCTGGCACTGGCCGGCGGCAGTCGCACCGCGTTCGCCGCCGACCACCTCGACGCCGGCCCGCTGTTCGCGATCGCGGCGCTCAGCGACCGCGTGCAGCCCGACATGCGCCGCTGGCTGCTGGCCGCGCGCCCGCAGGCCAGCCTGGACGACGTGGAGTTCGGCCTCGCGCCCGGCGGTGCGCTGCGCGCCTCGGCGACCGTGCGCGACGCGGGCTACGCGCCGGTCGGCGACGCGCCCGGCTTCCATGGACTGGCCGGGAAGCTGCTGGGCGACGGCGACGCGCTGTCCCTGCAACTCGATCCGCGCGCGCGCTTCCGCTTCGAGTGGCCAAGCGGCTTCGGCGTTCCCCACGAGGCCAGCCTCGCCGGCACCATCAACGGCTGGCGCGAAGGCGAGGGCTGGCGCGTCGGCACCGATGCGCTGCGGGTGCGCGGCGACGACTTCGGCCTCGACGTGCGCGGCGGCATGTGGTTCCAGGGCGACGGCACGCGCCCGTGGATCGACCTGGCGGCGCACGTGCAGCCGACCGCGGTGACCACGGCGCGCGGCTTCTGGCTGCACCACCTGATGCCCCCGGCAACCGTGCACTGGCTCGACCAGGCGCTGCAGGGCGGCCGCCTCGAAGGCGCGCGCGCGGTGGTGTCGGGCGACCTGGACGACTGGCCGTTCCGCGACGACCAGCACGCCGGGCGCTTCCAGGTGGATGCGCGGATCGCCGACGCCACCCTCGCGTTCGCGCCCGACTGGCCCGCCGCCGAGCACGTGGACGCCGACGTCTCGTTCGTCGCCGACGGCTTCCACCTGGACGGCAAGGGCGTGCTCGCGGGCGTGGGCATCCGCAGCCTCGACGCCGGCATCGACAGCTTCGGCCACGCCGTGCTCGAGGTCGCCGCGCAGGGCGGCGGCGATGCCGCGCGGCTGCTGTCGCTGCTGCGCGCGAGTCCGCTGCACGCGAGCCACGGGGACACCCTCGACAACCTGCGCGCGAGCGGGCTCGCCTCGGTGACCTTCGGCATGGAACTGCCGCTGCATGCGAAGGCCCCGCCGGCCGACATCACCGGTACCGTCACCCTGGCCGGCGCGAAACTCGCCGACCGCCGCTGGGACCTCGCCTTCGAGGACGTGCGCGGGCGCGCCATCTACGGCAGCGGCGGCTTCCGGGCCGAGCGCCTCGCGGTGCGCCACGACGGCGAGCCTGGCACGCTGAGCCTGCGCGCCGGCGACGACACCCGCGACCGCGGCCAGGCCTTCGAGGCCGAACTGCGCGCGAACCTGGCCGCGGCCGACCTGCTGCGCCGGGTCGACGCGCTCGACTGGCTGCGCCCGCACGTGAGCGGCCGGTCCGACTGGAGCGCGCGGCTCAGCATTCCGCGCGCCGGCAACGGCACCGGGACCGCGCGCCTGCAACTGCAGTCGGACCTCGCCGGTACCGCGCTGGCACTGCCGGCGCCGCTGGACAAGGTGGCCGGCATCGGCCTGCCGGCCAGGATCGAGACCGCGTTGCCGGTGGAAGCGGGCGAGGTCACCGTCGCGCTCGGGTCGCGCATGGCGGTGCGCGCGCGCAGCGGCGCCGCCAACGGGGTGCGCGTGGTGCTCGGCAGCGACACCGTGGCGCAGGCGCCGCCGGCCTCGGGGCTGTTGGTGGCGGGGCGGACCGGAACGCTCGACGCGCTCGGCTGGATCGGCATCGCGCGCGCGGCCACCGCGTCCCCGCCGCGCGCGGAGTCCGCGCAGCCGTCGCCGACGGCTGCGACATCGGCGCCCGCGTTCCCGCTGCGCGGGATCGACGTGCACGCATCGCGCCTGCAGTTGCTGGGTGCCAGCTTCGCCGACACGCGCCTGCAGCTGGAACCGGCGAACGGTGCCCTGCTGGCACGGGTGGAGGGCGCCGGCATCGCCGGCGAGATCCGCGTCCCCGACGCCACCGGGGCCACCGTCTCCGGGCACTTCCGGCGCGTGCACTGGCCGCTGCCGCCGCCCGGCACCGCGGTGGCCGCGGGTGGCGACGATGCGACGCTCGACCCGGCGTCCCTGCCGCCGTTCGCCGTTGACATCGACGCCTTGAAGGTCGGGGACGCCGTGCTCGGCAGTGCGGTGGTGCGCACCCGTCCCGTGCCCGCCGGGTTGCGCATCGTGCAGTTGCAGGCCACCGCACCAGGCCAGCGCATCGACGTGCAGGGCGACTGGCTCGGCAGCGGCACGCGCGCCCGCACCCGCGTCGGCGTGGCCGTGCAGACCGAGGATTTCGGTGCCTTGCTCGGCGGCCTGGGCTACGGCGGCCAGCTCGACGGCGGCAGTGGGACCGCCACCCTCGACGCCACATGGCCGGGCAGCCCGGCCGGCTTCTCGCTGCTCGCGCTGGACGGCACGCTCGAGCTCGACGCGCGCGACGGCCAGCTCACCGAGATCGAGCCCGGCGCGGGCCGCGTGCTCGGCCTGCTCGGCATCGCGCAGCTGCCGCGGCGCCTGACCCTGGACTTCAGCGACTTCTTCGAGCGCGGCTTCGCCTTCGACCGCATCCACGGCACGGTGCGCCTGGCCGGCGCGCGCGCCGACACCGAGCGCATCACCATCGCCGGGCCCGCGGCCGAGATCACGATCCGCGGCGGCGCCGACCTGCGCGCGCAGACCTTCGACCAGGTGATCGAAGTGGTGCCGCGCACCGGCAACCTGCTGACCGCGGTCGGCGCGATCGCGGGCGGACCGATGGGCGCGGCCATCGGCGCCGCCGCCAACGCCGTGCTGCGCAAGCCGCTGGGCGAGCTGTCGGCGAAGACCTACCGCGTGACCGGCCCGTGGAAGGATCCCGAGGTGGAAGTGGTCGGGCGCGGTCCGCCGCAGGCGACCGCGGTGGCGGGGCCGGCGCCCGCGGGTTGATCCTCGCCGCGGCGCCCGCAGATCATGGGGACGACCGTCCCGTCGCGCCACGGAAACCCCGCATGTCCCAGTCGCTGCAAATCGCCGAGTCCCGCCTCCTGCTGCCCGCGGGCCTCGACGCCGGCGGCCTGGAACGCGCGTTCGGTGCGCTGCTCGGCCCCGGCATCGATTTCGGCGACCTGTACTTCCAGCATTCCCGGCGCGAGAGCTGGACGGTGGAGGACGGCATCGTCAAGGACGGCGCGCATGCGATCGAGCAGGGCGTTGGCGTGCGCGCGATCGCCGGCGAGAAGACCGGCTTCGCGTACTCGGACGACATCAACGCCGCGGCATTGCTCGAGGCCGCCGGCTCGGCGCGCGCGATCGCGCGCGCGGGCGACGCCACCGCGCCGCGCGCTCTGGTCGCGGGGCAGGGGCGCGCGCTGTATCCCGCGATCGATCCGATCGACGGCATCGGCAATGAGGACAAGGTCGAGCTGCTGCGCGCGCTGGACCGCCTGCTGCGCGCGGCCGACCCGCGCGTGAAGCAGGTGGTGGCGAGCCTGTCCGGGGTCGTGGACACGGTGCTGGTCGCGCGCAGCGATGGCGTGCTCGCGGCCGACGTGCGCCCGCTGGTGCGCCTGAACGTGCAGGTGATCGTGGAGCAGAACGGCCGCCGCGAATCCGGGTACGCCGGCGGCGGCGGGCGCCATGCCTACGCCGAGCTGTTCACCGACGGCCGGCCCGAGAAGCTCGCGCGCGAGGCCTTGCGCCAGGCGCTGGTGAACCTGGAGGCGGTGGACGCCCCGGCCGGCGCGATGCCGGTGGTGCTCGGCAGCGGCTGGCCCGGCGTGCTGCTGCACGAGGCGGTCGGCCACGGCCTCGAGGGCGACTTCAACCGCAAGGGCACCTCGACCTACGCCGGTCGCATGGGCCAGCGGGTCGCGTCGCCGGGCGTGACCATCGTCGACGACGGCACCCTCGACGGACGCCGCGGCTCGCTCAACATCGACGACGAAGGCACGCCCTCGAACTGCACCACGCTGATCGAGGACGGCGTGCTGGTCGGCTACATGCAGGACACGCTCAACGCGCGGCTGATGGGGATGCAGCCCACCGGCAACGGCCGCCGCGAGTCGTTCGCGCACCTGGTGATGCCGCGCATGACCAACACCTACATGCGGGCCGGCACCCACGACCCGGAAGAGATGATCCGTTCGGTCAGGCGCGGCCTGTACGCGGTCAACTTCGGTGGCGGCCAGGTCGACATCACCAGCGGCAAGTACGTGTTCTCGGCGACCGAGGCCTACCTCATCGAGGACGGCAAGGTCACCGCGCCGGTCAAGGGTGCGACCCTGATCGGCAACGGCCCGGAGACCATGCAACGGGTGAAGATGGTCGGCCACGACCTCGCGCTCGACGAGGGCGTCGGCGTGTGCGGCAAGAACGGCCAGAGCGTGCCGGTCGGCGTCGGCCAGCCGTCGCTGCTGGTGGACGAGATCATCGTGGGCGGGACGCGGGCGTGAGCGCCGGCTACTCCGCCATCAGCGCCTTGAGCTCCCGGAACAGCTCCCGGAACGCCTTCGGCGGCTTGCCCTTCGCGCGCTCGTCCAGGGCATTGCGCACCAGTTGCCGCAGGCGCTGGCGGTCGGCGCCGGGATGCGACGCCAGCAACGCCGACAGCGCCGCGTCGCCGCCTTCCAGCAGCTCCTCGCGCGCGGCCTCGGCGCGATGCAGCAGCGCGGTCTCCCGGCGCGCGGACTCGCCGCCGGCCTCCAGCGCGTCGCGGATCGCTTCCAGCACCTCCTCGTCCTCGCGCCGCATCTGCTTGGCGAGGAAGCCGAGCTGGCGCTTGCGCGCGACGTGCGAGGTGATGCGGCGGGTGTCCTCGATGTGCGGCAGCAGCGCGTCGGGCACCGGCAGTTTCGCCAGCCGCGCCGGCGGCAGCCCGGCCAGGGTCTCGCCCAGCGACAGCACGTCCAGCGCCGCGCGCCGGCGCTCGCTGCGGCTGGGGGCGTGGAACTCGCCGCTGTCCTCGTCGCGTCCTCTCATTGCACAAGGATAAGTCATGCTCCCCCAGACAGGCCGCAACGGCCGCGACGGCCACGCCCACCTCGACCGCCTCGCCGACGTCGCCACCCGCCTGCTCGACCGTTGCCGCGCGCTGGGCGCCAGCCAGGCCGAGGTCAGCTGCTGCGAGGAGCGCGGACTGAACGTGGACGTGCGCATGGGCGAGGTGGAGACGGTCGAATCCACCCGCGACCGCGGCATCGCCGTCACCGTGTACTTCGGCAAGCGCAAGGGCAGCGCCAGCACCGCGGACCTGCGCGAGGAGAGCCTCGAGGCGACCGTGGCCCAGGCCTGCGCGATTGCCCGCCACACCGAGGAGGATCCGGCCGCCGGGCTGGCGGACGCCGCGCTGATGGCGCGCGCGCCCGAAGGCGGTTTCCCCGATTTCGACGGCTGGCACCCCTGGGAGCTCGATGCCGAGCGCGCGATCGCGCTGGCGCTGGAATGCGAGCACGCCGGGCGCGAGCATCCCCGGATCGAGAATTCCGATGGCGCCTCGGTGTCGACCGGCGAGTCGCTCTCGGTGTACGCCAACACGCACGGCTTCGTCGGACGCTCGCGCGGGACGCGGCATTCGATCGGTTGTGCGCTGATCGCCGGCCGGATGGAGAACATGCAGCGCGACGGCTGGTACAGCACCGCGGTCGCCGCAGCGGACCTGGAAGGCGCGGCCGCGATCGGGCGGCGCGCGGCCGAGCGCACCGCGGCGCGGCTCGATCCGCGTCCGCTCGCCACCGGCAGCATGCCTGTGCTGTTCAGCGCCGAGATGGCGCGCTCGCTGCTCGGCCACCTGGTCGGCGCGGTCTCCGGGGGCGCCCTGTACCGGCGCGCCAGCTTCCTGCTCGACAGCGCCGGCACCAGGATCTTCCCGGACTGGCTGGACATCGTCGAACGGCCGTTCCTGCCGCGCGGCTTCCGCTCCAGCGCGTTCGACGCCGACGGCGTGGCCACGCGCGAGTCGCCGCTGGTCGAGGGCGGCGTACTGCAGCGCTACGTCCTCGGCAGCTACTCGGCGCGCAAGCTGGGGTTACGGACCACCGGCAATGCCGGCGGCGTGCACGAGCTCGAAGTCGGCGCCAATGCCGGCGACCTCGAGGCGATGCTGCGCGGCATGGGCAACGGCCTGCTGGTCACCGAGCTCATGGGGCAGGGCGTCAACGCGGTCACCGGCGACTACTCGCGCGGCGCCGCCGGCTTCCTGGTCAGGGACGGCGCGATCGCCCATCCCGTGGACGGCATCACCATCGCCGGCAACCTGCGCGACATGTTCGCCGCGATCGAGGCCGTGGGCGCCGAGGCCGACACCCGTTCGCACCTGCGCGTCGGCCCGGTGCTGGTCGGGCGCATGACCGTCGCCGGGGCTTGACTCGGCCCCGGCCCGCCCCGAGAGTGCAGGAAGGCGCCGGGTGGCGCCGCATGGAGGGGACATCGCAATGAACGACATCAATCCGGCGCCGGCCAGCGTCGAGGGCGGCATTCCGGCGGAGCAGCGGCAGTGGGCGATGTTCGCGCACCTGTCCGCGATCGTCGGCGGCCTGGTCACCGCCGGCTGGGCCGGCAGCATCGGCTGCTTCCTCGGCCCGCTGGTGATCTGGCTGGTGAAGAAGGAGACCATGCCCTTCGTCGACGACCAGGCCAAGGAGGCGCTCAACTTCAACATCACCGTGGCGCTCGTGTTCCTGGTGCTGCTCCTGCTCACCATCGGCACGCTCGGCATCGGCATCCTGCTGACCGCCCCGCTGATGATCATCGTCGGCATCGCCTGGCTGGTGTTCACCGTGATCGCCGCGATCAAGGCCAACGATGGCGTCAGCTACCGCTATCCGATGACCCTGCGGCTGGTGAAGTAGGGTGGACGCGCCCGCTTCCGGCGAGCGCACCTGGGCCGCGGCCGCGCACGTCGCGGCCCTGGTCCTGGCGCTGTGCACGAGCTGGCTGGCCGGCGTCGCCGGGATGCTCGGCGCCGGCGTGGTCTACCTGCTGAAGCGCGACGACTCGCCGTTCGCCGCGCAGCACGCGCGCGAGGCGTTCAACTTCAACCTGAGCATGTTCGTGTACGCGCTGGTCGCGTGCGCGATCGGCATCGCGCTGCTCGGCGCCACGGTCCTGACCCTGGGCATCGGCCTGCTGTTGACGCTGCCGGCCGGGATCGTGCTGCTGCTCGCGATCGCGGTGGTGGCGGTGGTCTGGCTGGTGTGCAGCATCATCGCCGCGGTCAAGGCGATGAACGGGGAGCCGTACCGCTACCCGTTCACGATTCGCCTGCTCTGAGCGACCTGCCTAGCGGCCGGCGTAGCGCTCCAGCCCCGGCACGCCGCCGCGGTCCATGTGGTCGAGGCGGTCGTCCAGCGGCGGGTGCGTGCGGTACAGCTGCGCCAGGCTCGCCGACTCCGTGCCGAACGCGGTCATCTTCTGCAGCACCGCGTACAGCGCCAGCGGGTTGAAGCCCGAGCGCACCAGGTAGACCTCGGCCGCCTGGTCGGCGCGGAACTCGGCATCACGGTCCAGCCCCGCCAGCAGTGCCCTGGCGCCGAACTTCGTCGCGTATTCCTTGGCGTAGTGCTCGGCGAGGTTGCCGGTGGAGACCTGGCTGGCGGCGGCGCGCACGCCGGCCTGGGTCACCTGCTGCTTGTGGATCACGTTGTAGTGGTCGCGCTGGACGACGTGGCTGATCTCGTGCCCGAGCACCGCGGCGACCTCGGCGTCGTTGGCCAGCAGTTCGTACAGGCCGCGGGTCAGCAGCACGTAGCCGCCGGGCGCGGCGAAGGCGTTGATGTCCGGCGAATCGATCACGCCGAAGGCCCAGGGCAGGTCGGGGCGGGTCGTCTGCGAGGCGACCCAGCGCCCCAGCACGTTCACCCGCCGCTGCGCCGCCGCGTCCTGCCACAGCGGCGCCGCGCCGAGGACGCGTCCGGCCAGTTCCGGCCCCAACGCCAGCTCCTCGGCCAGGATCTCTTCCTCGGACTTGCCGATCGTGGCGTCGGCGACATCGAGCGCGGCGTCGCCGGCATTGCCCAGCGTGTTGCCGGTGAGGCTGCCGAGCAGGCTGCGCGCCAGGCCGAAGCCCTTGCGCTTGCTGGCCTGGGTGGCGCCGCCGCGCTTGCCGGTGGTGGCCTCGGCGGCGTACTCGAAGCGGGTCGCTTCCCAGCCCTGCGCACGGGCGTGCGCGGCGGCGGTCGCGGCATCCACGCGGTTGGCTTCCATCGCCTGCAACTGTCCGCCGTCGAAGGCCGCGGACTGCAGCGTGCTCTCGTCCAGCCCGCGCACGCCCGCGGTCTCGGTGACGCGGCCCTTGCCGGCCTGGCCGGTGAACAGCGCGCGCACGTTGGCGTCGCCGCCTTCCTGCGCCGCGTAGTCCATGCGCACGTCGGTGACGCGGAGGTAGCCGCTGGCGCCGTCGGCGAGCGCGACCTTGAACCACAGGCCCTCCTGCGCCGAGACCGAGACGCTGTCGCCGCGGCGCAGGTCCGCCACCTTCGGCGCGTCGAAGTCGGGTGCCTGGCGAACCTCCGCCTTCGGCTTGTGCACGGTTGCCGCCATCTCTGCGGCGGTCGCCGGCAGGGCCGCCGCGCACAGCAGCGCGAGGGTGGCGAGGACGACGGTCAGGCCCCGGGGGCCGCTACTTGCCCGCATCATGACTGCACTCCTTGTCCGTGGCTGGCGCGGTGGTTCCTGCAAGACTACGGATTCCGGGGCCCGGGTGCGACACGGGCGCGCCACCCGCGCATTCAGCCTGGTCCGGCGCCTCGTCCGCGGCGAAGGCATCGAAGGCCGACAGCGGGCGCTCGGCCTCGGCCGCGAGCAGCCGGCCCAGGACCCGGCACACGCGGACGCGCGTCTGCTCCGCGGTCTCGTCGTCGTGCACGGCGGCGCTGATCAGGCTGGCGACCAGCACGTCGCCGTCGGCCGACAGGATCTGGTCCTTCGCCGCCAGATAGTCGCGCAGCGAGCGCAGTTCGCGTTCGGCCAGCGCCGCGACCTCGGCACGGTCGTGGCCGCGCCACATCAGCACGTTGATGTCCATCAGCGACTCGTACAGGAAGTGCTTGTATTCGACGATGCCCTCGATCGCCACCGCCTCGGCGCCGCGGTACAGCCAGCCGCGCAGGCGGCGCCGGTACTCGCGGACACGTCGGCGGCTCTCGCGCCTGCCCAGGTCGACCTCGTGCGGGTCGAAGCGCAGCCGCACCAGCGCCAGCCAGTGGTCGTTGTCGGGATCGAACTGCGGGCGGTAGTCGTCGTTGCCGACCGCGCGCCCGCGCTGGGTCGCGGCATAGCTGCGGCACAGCCCGAACACCAGGCTGACGAAACCGATCGCGGCGAAGATGTCGAAGAACACGCCGAACGTGCTCAGGCCGACGAACGCGGCGCCGACCAGCAGCAGGTTGCTGGCGACGAAGATCGCGTCCATGTCCCAGGACGGCTCGCCGCGCCAGAACACGAAGCACGAGAACAGTGACAGCAGCGCCGCGAACACGTACTTGAACCAGGCCGGCGGCATGCGCACCGCGGTGCCGGCGAGCAACGCCTCGACCGCCTCGGCGTGGACCTCGACCCCGGCCATGGCGGCGTCCACCGGCGTGGGCTTGGCGTCGTTCAGCCCGGAGGCGGTGTAGCCGACCAGCGCGACCGCGCCGGCGAGGTCCGGGAGCGCGTCACCGCACACCGGCTCGCCCTCGATCAGGTCGGCGGCGCTGGCGAACGGCAGCCGGCTGTGCTCGCGCCAGTTGACCCGGATGGAGGCCGGGTACGAGGCCGCCGGGTGGCCGCTCGCGGCGCTGGCGACCTGCAGCGCCAGCGACGGCAGCGCCCAGTCGCCGGCCTCGTGGCGCAGGCCGACGTCGCGCAGCACGCCGTCGTTGCCGCGGTCCACGTCCAGCAGCGCGCTGTGCGCGCGCATCGCCTCGCCGTAGGGCTGCATCAGCACCAGGCCAGGCCCGGGGACGGCCGGGTCCGGCACCAGCGCGAACGCGTTGGGCGCCAGCGAGGCGGGCGTGGTGTTGCCGGCGTTCGCGAACGACTCGTCCACGGTCGCCGAGCCGAACACGAAGCGCCCGTTGCCGCCCTCGGCCATGGCTTCGAGCACCATGTCGCCCATGGGGTCGGTGCGCGAGGCCTCGATGAACTGGATGTCGTAGCCGACCGCGCGCACTCCCGCGCGGTCGAGCGCGTCCAGCACGTCGGCGTGGCGTTGCCGGCTCCAGGGCCAGCCGCCTTCGCCGCGCGCGCGGTAGTACTCGATCGAGCAATCGTCGATCTCCACCACCACGACCTTGCCCGAGGGCACCGGTTCGGTCGGGCGCAGGCCGATCACGGTGTCGAACACCGCGTCCTCGGCCGCGGCCAGGTTGCGCGCATGGCTCCAGTCCCAGCCCAGCCACGCCAGCGCCGCCACCGCGAGCAACGGGTAGAAGGCGAACTTCAGGCGCAGCGCGAGCTTCGCGTACGGGCGCCGGTAACCGCGCTCGAGCGCGCCCCAGCGGGTGATGAAGGTGAAGCTGGCCCAGGCCATGGCGGCCTCGAACCGGCGCGCGACGCGCGTCGTCCAGCGCATTCGGTCTCCCCTTGCCCGGCCCGTGCGACGGGTTGCAGGGGGAGGATACTGCGTCCCGGCCCTTTGCTATGCTCCGCGCGGAGTTGGAAAGCTGCAATCACGGACTTGCCCTGGGGAGGGAATTGCAATGGATTCGAATGCACTGATCGCGCGGGTGAAGGGCATCCTGCTCGCGCCGAAGGCCGAATGGCCGGTCATCGCCGGCGAGCCGGCCACCGTCAAGGGCCTGTACACCGGCTACGCGATGATCCTCGCCGCCATCCCGGCGGTGTTCGGCTTCATCAAGGGCAGTTTCATCGGGCACAGCCTGTTCGGGGTCACGGTGACCACGCCGATCGCCGCGGGCCTGGTCGGCATGGTCGTCGGCTACGCGCTGGGCCTGGCGATGCTGTACGTGGTCGCGCTGGTGGTGAACGCGCTGGCGCCGAGCTTCGGCGGCGAGAAGGACCAGGTGCAGGCGCTGAAGACGGTGGTGTACGCCTGGACCGCGTCCTGGGTCGCGGGCATCGCGAACATCGTGCCGTGGATCGGCTGGCTGGTGCTGCTGGCCGGCGGCATCTACAGCATCTACCTGCTGTACCTGGGCCTGCCGCACACCATGAAGTGCCCGCCGGACAAGGCGATCGGCTACACGGCGGTCAGCGTGATCGTGACCATCGTGCTGAGCTGGATCCTGGCGCTGGTGGTCGGCGGCATCACCGCCATGGGCGGGCTTGCGGGCGCGGCCGCGATGGGCGGCGACGGCGCGGAGGTCAGCTTCGACAAGGACAGCCGCCTCGGGCGCCTGGCCGAGATGTCGCGGCGCATGGAGGCCGCCGCCGAAGCCAACAAGGAGGCCGCGGAAAGCGACGACCCGCAGGTCCAGGCGCAGGCCATGGCCGCGATGATGGGGGCGATGGCCGGGCGCGAGGACGGCCAGCCGGCCGAGTCGCTGGCGCCCGACCAGCTCAAGGCGTTCCTGCCGGGCACCCTCGGCGGACTGGACCGCCAGGCGCTGTCCGCCAACCGCCAGGCCGCGATGGGCATGCAGGTCAGCGAAGCCTCGGCGACCTACGCCGACGACGCGCAGCGGGTCGAGATCGAAGTGACCGACCTGGTCGCGCTCGGCGGCATGATGGCGATGGCGACCGCGTTCGGCGGCGAGTCCGAGAGCGAAAGCGAGAGCGGCTACGAGCGCACCTACGTGCGCGACGGCCAGCGCATCCACGAGCGCTGGGACGCCACCAGCGGGTACGGCGAGTACAGCGTGCTGGTCGGCGACCGCTTCCAGGTCGAAGCCAGCGGCCAGGTGGCCGACATGGGCCAGCTCAAGCGCATGGTCGGGAGCATGGACCTCGACGGCCTGGCCCGGCTGAAGGACGCCGGGACCCGCTGACGCCTCAGCGGTCGCGTTCGACCGCGAGCCGGGCGAGGCGGCGCAGGCCGTCCGCCCGTGGTCCGAAGCCGGAGAGCGCCGCGTCCATCGCGGCGCTCAACGTTTGTAGCCGCGCGCGCGCGGCGTCCACGCCCAGCAGCGCGGGGAAGGTCGCCTTGTCGCGCGCCGCGTCGCGGCCCGCGGTCTTGCCGAGGGTGGCGCTGTCGCCTTCGACGTCGAGCAGGTCGTCGCGCACCTGGAAGGCGAGGCCGAGCGCGTCGGCGTAGTCGTCGAGCCGTGCGCGCGCGGGCGCGTCCACGCCGGCGGCGATCGCGCCCAGGCGCACCGCCGCGCGCAGCAGCGCGCCGGTCTTCAGCGCATGCAGGCGCTGCAGGGCGTCGGCGTCGATCGCGCGTCCGGTGGCATCGATGTCCAGGGCCTGCCCGCCGCACATGCCGTGCACGCCGGCGGCGCGCGCCAGTTCGGCCAGCATCGCCACGCGCGCCGTGGCCGGCAGCGGCGCGGCGGCGAGCAGTTCGAACGCCAGCGACTGCAGCGCGTCGCCGACGAGGATGGCGGTGGCCTCGTCGAAGGCCACGTGCACGGTCGGCTTGCCGCGGCGGAGGTCGTCGTCGTCCATCGCCGGCAGGTCGTCGTGCACCAGCGAGTAGGCATGCACCAGTTCGACCGCCGCGGCGGCGTGGTCCAGCGCCTCCTCGCCGCAGCCGAACGCGGTGCCGGTGGCGTAGACCAGCAGCGGGCGCATGCGCTTGCCGCCGTCGAGGGCGGCATGGCGCATGGCCGCATGCAGGCGCCTTGGTTCGGCCGCGGGGTCGGGCAGGGCGGCTTCGAGCGTGGCTTCGGTGCGCGCGCGCCAGCCCGCGTGCGCGTCGCCGCCGGCGTCAGGCATCGCCGCCGTCGCCGGCCGGGGGGAACGGCTTCGCGCCCTCGGGATCGTCCGGGTCGCCGAGCAGCCGCACGCGCAGTTCGGCCTGCTCCAGCGCGGCCTGGCAGCGGCGGTAGAGGCCGACGCCCGACTCGTAGGCGGCCAGCGATTCCTCGAGGCTCATGTCGCCGTGCTCCATCTTCTCGACCAGCTTCTCGAGCGCGTCGAGCGAGCGCTCGAAGTCGGCGACGGGGGAGCGCTCGGCGTTGTCCTTGGCCATGGCGCGATTCTATCGCGGCGCGGGCGCCGCTCCTACACGTTCCCCGCGGGCCGGGTCCAGGCCAGGCGCGCGCCGCGGGCCTCCAGCCAGGCTGCCAGCGCCGCAGAGACGATGCGGTCGCCGGCCGCGAGCACGGCGCCTTCCGCGTCCGACAGCAGCGGCAGTTGCGCGCGCTCCCAAGGCGGCACGGCGCGCTCCTGCAGCACGTGCTTGAGCGCGTGCGAGTGCCTGCGCCCGGGCAGGGTGATGCGTTCGCCGCCCTGGCGCGCGTGCACGGTCACGGGGTGCTCGAACACGGCGCCCTCCAGGCGCAGCACGCCGCCGGGCAGTGCCAGCGGAGTGCGGCCGTCCCAGGTCGTGCGCCAGTCGCGCGGCAGCGGCGCGCGCTGCCGGCCGGCGTGCAGCAGGTCGCGCCAGCGCTGCAGGCAGGCATCTGCCCAGGCGTAGGTCGCGCCCGAGTCGGGCGCGGCCTGGAGCAGGTCGGATTCGACGCTGGCGACGCCGCTGGCGGGGAGCGGCGGCAATCCCAGCGCGTGGATCCAGCGGCGCAGCACGCGTGCGCGTCGTGCCCGGGGCAGGACCAGCAGCGCGCGCGCGTCGAGCACGTCGGCGGCGCCGACGCGGACCGAGTCCAGTGCCCGCGCATCCTCCGCCTCGAGCAGTCCCACGGCCTCCGCCGCAAGTGCCGCGCTGCGCGCGAACGCCATCCCGGCATGCGGCCAGCGCTCGCGCAGGAGCGGCAGCACGCGGGCGCGCAGGTAGTTGCGATCCAGCGTGTCGTCGGCGTTGCTGGGGTCCTCGATCCAGTCGAGAGCTTCCCCGCGCGCCCACGCCAGCAGGGCGTCGCGCGGCGCGTCGAGCAGCGGCCGCCAGAGCCAACCGCGGCCATGCGCGCGCCAGGCTTGCATCGCGGCGAGGCCGTCCGGCCCGGACGCGCGCAGCGCGCGCAGCAGGAAGGTCTCGGCCTGGTCGTCGGCGTGGTGGGCCAGCGCCAGCACCTCGCCCTCGCGCAGGGCCGCGTGGAAGGCCGCGTGGCGCGCCGCGCGTGCGGCGGCCTCGGGTCCGGCGCCGGCATTGCGCGGGACCTGCACCCGCACACCCTGCAGCGGGATGCCGAGCCGGGCGCATTCGCCCTCGCAGTGCGCCTGCCAGGCATCGGCCGCGGCCTGCAGCCCGTGGTGCACGTGCAGCGCGCGCAGGCCGCCGTGCAGCGACGGCGACGCTGCCAGCAGGTGCAGCAGGACCGTGGAATCGAGGCCGCCGCTGAAGCCCAGCAGGACCGGGCGCGGTTCGCCGGGCTGCGGGATCAGCGGCGGCGCGCCACTCACGCCGCCTCGTAGGCGCCGTAGCCGCGCAGGCGCTCGTAGCGCCGCTGCACCAGCTCGTCGAGCGGCACGTCCACGAGCGCATCGAGCTCGTTCAGCAGCACCGCCTTCAGGCGCTTGGCCATCTGCATCGGGTTGCGGTGCGCGCCGCCGATCGGCTCGCGGATGACCTTGTCCACCAGGCCCAGCTCCTTGAGCCGCTTCGCGGTCAGGCCGAGTTGCTCGGCGGCGTCCTTCGCCTTGTCCGCCGAGCGCCACAGGATCGAGGCGCAGCCTTCCGGCGTGATCACCGAGTAGGTGCTGTACTCGAGCATCAGCGTGCGGTCGCCGACGCCGATCGCGAGCGCGCCGCCGGAGCCGCCCTCGCCGATGACCGTGCACACGATCGGCGTGCGCAGCCCGGCCATCTCCATCAGGTTGCGCGCGATCGCCTCGGACTGGCCGCGCTCCTCGGCGCCGATGCCGGGGTAGGCGCCCATGGTGTCGATGAAGGTCAGCAGCGGCAGGTTGAAGCGCTCGGCCAGCTTCATCAGCCGCAGCGCCTTGCGGTAGCCCTCGGGGCGCGGCATGCCGAAGTTGCGCTTGAGCTTGGCCTTGGTGTCGCGGCCCTTCTCGTGCCCGACCACCACCACCGGGCGCCCGCCGATCCGCGCCAGCCCGCCCACGATCGCGGCGTCGTCGGCGTAGGCGCGGTCGCCGGCCAGTTCCTGGAACTCGTCGCAGATCACCCGCAGGTAGTCGAGGGTGTAGGGCCGCGCCGGATGGCGCGAGAGCTGCGAGACCTGCCAGGGGCTGAGGTCGCGGAAGATGTGCGCGGTGCGGGTGCGCAGCTTGTCCTGCAGCGCGTGCACCTCGGCGTCGACGTTGACGGCCGGGCCGTGGCTGGCGTGCCGCAGCTCCTGGATCTTGGCTTCCAGGTCGGCGATCGGCTGCTCGAAGTCGAGGTAGTTCGGGTTCATCCGTCCAGTTTAGCCCGCCCACGGCTTGTTCAGGTGCAGGCGGGCGCTGCGCACGCCCGGGAGGGCGCGCAGCAGGCCGGGGAGCGCGGCGTCGGCCAGCACCCCGCGGCCGGAGTTGATGCTGAGCCGGCCCACCGCCGCCTCGGTGATCGCCTCGACCAGCAGCGGGGTGGCGCCGGCGTGGCCTTCCAGCGCTTCCAGGAACCGCGCCAGGGCGTCGCCCTCGCGCAGGTCGATCCGCACCGACAGGCCCTGGGCATGCTGCTGGCAGAGTTGGGCGTAGTCCCAGCAGCGGCGCGCGCGCAGCGAGAAGCCGCCGCTGAACTCGTCCTCGCGCAGGCCGCCCTCGACCACCAGGATGCGGTCGCGGGTCAGCAGCGCGGCGTGCTCCTGCCAGGCCTCGGCGAAGAATGCGCACTCGATCCGGCCGCGGCCGTCGTCGAGCTGCACGAAGGCCTGCGATTCGCCGCGCTTGCGCATCGCCACCACCTGCCCGGCGACGATCGCCGGCGTTTCCTGGCGCCAGCCGCGGCGCTCCTCCTGCGGCCGCGCCTGCCAGAGGCGGTCGAGGTCGCCGAGGTCGTGGCCGAGCAGCGCGCGCAGCTCCTCGCGGTAGGGATCGACCGGATGGCCGCTGAGGTAGTGGCCGAGGGTCTCGCGTTCGCCCTGCAGCCGCTGCAGCAGCGGCCACTCGCCGGCTTCCGGCAGTTCGATCCGCAGCGCCGGCTCCTCGCCGCCACCGCCGAACAACGAGACCTGCCCTGCTTCGCGCTCGCGCGCGAGCTGCTCGGTCGCCTTCAGCACCTCGGGCAGCTGCAGCATCAGCGAGGCGCGGTTGCGGCCGAGGCCGTCCAGCGCGCCGGCGTTGACCAGGGCTTCGAGCGCGCGCTTGTTGAGCCGGGTCGAATCCACGCGCTTGCAGAAGTCGAGCAGGTCGGCGAACGCGCCGCCGCCCTCGCGTGCCTCGACGATCGCCTCGCAGGCGCCGCGGCCGACGCCCTTCACCGCGCCCAGGCCATAGCGGATGGTGTCGGCGGCCTTGGCCTCGAACATGTAGGCCGAGGCGTTGACGTCGGGCGGCAGCACCTCCAGCCCCATCGCCCGCGCCTCGTCGAGGAAGCCGACCACCTTGTCGGTGTTGTCCATGTCGCTGGACAGCACCGCGGCCATGAACTCGGCCGGGTAGTGCGCCTTGAGCCAGGCGGTCTGGTAGGAGACCAGCGCGTAGGCGGCGGCGTGCGACTTGTTGAAGCCGTAGCCGGCGAACTTCTCCAGCAGGTCGAAGATCGGGCCGGAGTCCTTCGGCTGCAGGCCGTGGTGCTCGAGCGCGCCGGCCTCGAACTTGGCGCGTTCCTTGGCCATCTCCTCGGGCTTCTTCTTGCCCATCGCGCGACGCAGCAGGTCGGCGCCGCCGAGCGAGTAGCCGGCCAGGATCTGCGCGGTCTGCATCACCTGTTCCTGGTACACGACCACGCCGTAGGTCGGCGCCAGCACCGGCTCCAGCAACGGATGCGGGTACTCGACCTCGGCGCGCCCGTGCTTGCGCTCGATGAAGTCCGGGATCAGGTCCATCGGGCCCGGGCGGAACAGCGAGACCAGCGCGATCAGGTCGTCGAAGCGGTCAGGCTGCGCCCGGCGCAGCAGCTCGCGCATGCCGCGCGACTCGAACTGGAACACCGCCACGGTGTCCCCGCGCGCGAACAGCTCGTAGGTGGCGGGGTCGTCCAGCGGAATCGCGCTGATGTCGAGTGTTCGGGACTCGGGACTCGGGACTCGGGACTCGTGGGAGCGCTCTTCCGAGTCCCGAGTCCCGAGTCCCGAGTCCCGCCTGTTGATGGCTTTCACCGCCCAGTCGATGATCGTCAGGGTCCGCAAGCCCAGGAAGTCGAACTTCACCAGGCCGATGGTCTCGACGTCGTCCTTGTCGAACTGGGTCACCGGGTTGCGGCCGCCGCCCTGGCCGTCGTGTTCCGCGAACAGCGGGCAGAAGTCGGACAGCGGCGAGGGCGCGATCACCACGCCGCCGGCGTGCTTGCCGGCGTTGCGGGTCAGGTCCTCGAGCTGCAGCGCCAGGTCGATCAGGTCGCGGACATCGTCCTCGGCCTGGTAGCGCGCGATCAGCTCGTCGGAACGCCAGTTCTCGTCGTGGCGCGACTTCTCGGTGCGGCCAAGCGCATCGTCCAGCGAGATCCCGAGGGTCATCGGCACCAGCTTGGCGATGCCGTCCACGAAGCCGTAGGGGAAGCCGAGCACGCGCCCGGCGTCGCGCACCACCGCCTTCGCCGCCATGGTGCCGTAGGTGATGATCTGGCTGACCCGGTCGCGGCCGTACTTCGCGGCGACGTAGTCGATCACCTCGTCGCGCCGGTCCATGCAGAAGTCGATGTCGAAGTCCGGCATCGACACGCGCTCAGGATTCAGGAAGCGCTCGAACAGCAGGTCGTAGGGCAGGGGGTCGAGGTCGGTGATCCCCAGCGCCCAGGCCACCAGCGAGCCCGCACCGGAGCCGCGGCCGGGGCCGACCGGGATGTCGTGGTCCTTGGCCCAGTTGATGAAGTCGGCCACGATCAGGAAGTAGCCGGGGAAGCCCATGCCGACGATCACGTCGAGCTCGGACTCCAGGCGCGCGTCGTAGTCGGCGCGGGTCTTGCCCGGCGCCAGCGGATGCCGCGCCAGGCGCCGCTCCAGGCCTTCGCGGGCGCGCGCCCGGATCCAGCTGTCCAGCGTCTCCCCGGACGGCACCGGGAACGCCGGCAGGAAGTAGGTCCCCAGCGACAGTTCCAGGTTGCAGCGCGTGGCCAGCGCGATCGCGTTGTCCACCGCGTCGGGGACGTCGGCGAACAGCGCCGCCATCTCGTCGCCTGACTTGAGGTACTGCTCGGCGGTGTAGTCGCGCGGGCGCCGCGGATCGTCGAGCACCCGCCCGGAGGCGATGCACACCCGCGCCTCGTGCGCCTCGAAGCCGTCGCGATCCAGGAAGCGCACGTCGTTGCTGGCGACCACCGGGATGCCGCGCGCGCTGGCCGCATGCAGCGCGAACGCATTGAACGCCTGCTCGCCATCGCGCCCGGTGCGCACCAGCTCGAGGTGCAGGCGCTCGCCGGTGTGGCGCTGCCAGTCGGCGAGCCACTGCTCCGCGAGCTCGTGCTTGCCGGCCGCGGCCAGGCGCCCGGCCTCGCTGTGCGGGCCGGCGAGCAGGAACAGCCCGCCGTTGCCCTCGCGCAGCCACTCCGGGCGCACCACCACGCCGTCGTGGCGCTGGCCCTGCATCCACGCCCGGGTCAGCAGCCGCGACAGCGCCAGGTAGCCTTCGCGGTCGCGGCACAGCAGGGTGAGCCGGGTCGGCGCCTCGTCGTCGCCGGCCAGCAGCACGTCGGCGCCGGCGATCGGCTTGACCCCCGCGTTCTCGGCCGCCTTGTAGAACTTGACCAGCGCGAACAGGTTGTTGTGGTCGGTCACCGCGACCGCGGGCTGGCCCAGCTCCACGCAGCGCGCCACCAGTTCCGGGATGCGGATGGTGGAGTCGACCAGCGAGTACTCGCTGTGCAGGTGCAGGTGTGCGAAACGGGCGGGCATGCCTTCCCGGAGGGTCATGGGCGGCTGCGGGGGAATCGCCCCAGCCTAGCCCCCCGCCCAGCGCCGGACAAGGCTTGACAGCCGCGCCGGCGACGCCCGCCGGGATGCACCAGCGATGCGCTCAGGCGATCCGGAACAGCGCGCGCGGCTGCGGGCTCTCGCTGGCGTAGTGGCTGTCGTGGATGGCGCGCAGGTGGCGGCGCAGCGCGGCTTCCGCGAGGTACTCGCGCAACAGGACGTCGGCGGCCTCCGGGTCGAGGCCCTCCAGCAGTTCGTCGAGTCCGGCGGGCTGGAACGGGGCGTGTGCGAAGACGGGATTGACGGTGGCCATGGCGCACCTCTTCCGCTGGCGGGGGGACGTTTTTCCTTGGATGCACGTCGAGGTTGCGCGGTTGCACGGCGCCGGTCCCCTCCCGGAAGTCGCCCAACGAGTGGCAGTACTGCAATCGTTCAGGCAGATCAGCCCGTCAAATCAGCCCGGGACGCATTCAGCGAACAGGTCCGGCGACTGCAGCGTCGCCTGCACCGGGGCCCAGCTGCGCCGGTGCGCGGGGCAGGGCCCCAGCCGCTGCAGCGCGGCGCGGTGCGCGGGCGTGCCGTAGCCCTTGTGCTCGTCGAAACCGTAGTCGGGCCAGCGTGCGTGCAGTTCGCGCATGTGCCGGTCGCGGCTCACCTTGGCGAGGATCGAGGCGGCCATGATCGCGCGCTCGCTGGCATCGCCGCCGACGATCGCGCGCGCGCGGCACGGCAATCCCTTCGGCAGCGCATTGCCGTCCACCAGCGCCTCGACCGCGCCGACCCGCGCGGCCACGGCCTCGATCGCCCGGCGCATCCCGAGCATGGTGGCGTGGTAGATGTTGAGGCGGTCGATTTCCTCGACCTCGATCGAGACCACCTGCCAGGCCAGCGCGCGCTCGATGATGCGGGGGTACAGCTGCTCCCGCCGTTCCGCGCTCAGCGCCTTGGAATCGTCGAGGCCGTTCACGGGCGTGCGCCCGCGCGGGAACACCACTGCCGCGACGACCACCGGCCCGGCCAGCGGGCCGCGCCCGGCTTCGTCGACGCCGGCCACCGGCAACGGCGCATCCGGGGGGGGCGGGGCGAACGCGAGCGGCATGCCGACAGTGTCGCCGACCTGCCGGGCACGCGGCAATCTCAAGCGCGCGCGGCGAGTTCCGCGACGGCTTCGGCGGCCTGGCGCGAGGCATCGCGCCTGAGCTGTTCATGCAGTGCGCGGAAGCGCGGACGCAGCGCCGCGACCGCTTCCGGCTCGCGGAACCAGTGCAACACCGCGCCCGCCAGCGCCGGCGCGGTGCAGTCGTCCTGCAGCAGCTCCGGCACCAGCGCTTCGCCGGCGAGCACGTTGGGCAGGCTGACGTGCGCGGACTTGAGCATGCCCAGGCCGCGCACGATGCGGTGCGTGGTGGGCGCGATGCGGTGCCCGACGACCATCGGCCGCTTGCACAGCATGGCTTCCAGGGCGGCGGTGCCGGAGGCGAGCAGGACCACGTCGGCTGCGACCATGGCGCGCTGGGCCTGGCCGTCGAGGAGCAGGGAACGGGGAACGGGGAACGGGGAACGGTCGATCGTCGCTTCGATCGACGCGCGGCAGGCTGCGGTGGCGGCGGGAATCACGAGTTGCAGGCCGGGCACCTGTCCGGCGACGCCGGCGGCGGCTTCCAGGAACACCGGCAGCATGCGCTGGATCTCGCCCAGGCGGCTGCCGGGCAGCACCGCGAGGACCGGGGCATGGAACGGGATGCCGAGGGCCTCGCGCGCGCCGGCGCGGTCGGGTTCGAGCGGGATGGCATCGGCCAGCGGATGGCCGACGAAGCGCGCGTCCACGCCGTGGCGGGCGTAGATCGCGGGTTCCATCGGGAACAGGCACAGCACCCGGTCGGCGCTCTCGCCGATCCTGGCCGCGCGCGATTCGCGCCAGGCCCACACCGAGGGGCTGACGTAGTGCACGGTGCGCACGCCGCGGCGCTTGAGCCAGCGCTCGACGCCGAGGTTGAAGTCCGGGGCGTCGATGCCGGTGAACACGTCCGGTTGCCAGGCCAGCACCCGCCGCCGCAGCTCGCGGCGCAGGCGCAGCAGGCGCGGCAGTTCGCGCAGCACTTCGGCCAGCCCCATCACCGCGAGCTCGCCGGCGTCGAACCAGGTGTCCACGCCGGCCGCGCGCATCGCGTCGCCGCCGATGCCGGCGAACTCCGCGTCGGGATGGTGTTCGCGCAGCGCCGCCACCAGGCCGGCGCCCAGCTGGTCCCCGGAGGCTTCGCCGGCGACCAGCGCGAAGCGCTTGCGAGGGCCGCTCATCGCAGCAGCGGTCGCTCGCCGGAGCCGATGAACTCGAGCAGCGCGCGCACGTCCTCGCTGTCGCGCGCCAGCTCCTCGAGTCGCTGGCGGGCGTCCTCGAGCTTCGCCCCGGAGACGTACAGCGCCTTGTAGGCGCGGCGGATCGCGGCCACGCGCGACGGGTCGAAGCCGCGTCGCTTCAGGCCCTCGACGTTGACCCCGCGCGGGCGGCTGTAGCCTTCCTGCGCCACCAGCACGAACGGCGGCACGTCGCCGTTGACGAACGCGCCCATGCCGATGAACGCGTGCGCGCCGATGCGGCAGAACTGGTGCACCCCGGCGAAGCCGCCCAGGATCACCTGGTCGCCGACCTCCACGTGGCCGGCCAGCGTGGCGTTGTTGGAGAACACGCAGCCGTTGCCGACCCGGCAGTCGTGGGCGACGTGCACGTAGGCCAGCAGCCAGTTGTCGTCGCCGATGCGGGTGCAGCCGCCGCCGTGGCCGGTGCCGCGGTTGATGGTGCAGAACTCGCGGATGACGTTGCGGTCGCCGATCTCGAGCTCGGCGTGCTCGCCGGCGAACTTCTTGTCCTGCGCGTCGCCGCCGATGGCCACGTGCGAGTGGATGCGGTTGTCGCGGCCGATCCGGGTCGGGCCCTGCAGCGTGCAGTGCGCGCCGATGGTGGTGCCGTCGCCGACCTCGACCCCGGCGCCGACCACGGTGTAGGGCCCGATCGAGACGCCGTCGCCGATCCGGGCCGACGGGTCGACCAGCGCGGTGGCGTGGATGCCGGCCGCGGGGGCCACGGTCACTCCTGCACTTCGGCGCAGAGGATCTCGGCGCAGGCGACCTGCTCGCCGTCGACCCGGGCCACGCCCTCGTACAGCGCCATGTTGCGGATGGTGCGCTTCAGCGCCACGCACAGCTCGAGGCGGTCGCCCGGCACCACCATGCGGCTGAACTTCGCATTGTCGATCTTGACCAGGTAGAACACCTTGCCGCTGGCATCGGCCTCGTTGGAGAGCTGGGTCAGCAGGCCGCCGGCCTGGGCCAGCGCCTCGATCACCAGCACCCCGGGCATCACCGGGCGGCCGGGGAAGTGGCCCTGGAAGAACGGCTCGTTGACGGTCACGTTCTTGATGCCGACGATCTTCGCCCGCGGCTCGAACTCGACCACCCGGTCGACCAGCAGGAACGGATAGCGGTGCGGCAGCATCCGCTGGATGGCGATGGCGTCGATCGGCAATTGCACGGTGTGGTTCCCTGTCCAGGCAGCCGGGGCTGCGGTCACTCGTCCGGATTATCGCGCAAAGGGCCCGCGCGGCGGGCCCGCGCGTCGAGGCGGCGGAAACGGGCCGCGGCGCGGCGCCAGTCGCGGTTGCGCATCAGCGGCGTGCCCGAGGAGTATTCGCCGGGCTCGCGGATGGAGTGGGTGACCAGGCTCATCGCGGTCACCACGACCCGGTCGCACAGCTCGATGTGGCCGACGATGCCGGCGCCGCCGCCGATGAGGCAGTGGCGCCCGATGCGCGCGCTCCCCGCGACCGCGGCGCAGCCGGCCATCGCCGTGTGCGCGCCGATGTGGACGTTGTGCGCGACCTGCACCAGGTTGTCCAGGCGCACGTCCTCCTCGAGCACGGTGTCGTCGAGCGCGCCGCGGTCGATGCAGGTGTTGGCGCCGATCTCGCAGTCGTCGCCCACCACCACGCCGCCGAGCTGCGGCACCTTGGTCCAGCGGCCGCCGTGCATCGCCAGGCCGAAGCCGTCCGCGCCCAGCACCGCGCCCGGATGCACCAGCACGCGCTTGCCCAGGCGCACGCGCCTGACCAGGGTGGCGCGCGCCACCAGCTCGCTGCCGGCGCCCACCACGCAGTCCTCGCCGACGACGCAGCCGGGACCGACCACGGCGCCGGCCTCGACCACGCTGCGCGCGCCGATGCTGGCGAACGCGGCCACGTGCGCGCCGGGATCGATGCGGGCCGTGGGATGCACGTCGGCCGAGGCATGGATCCCGGGCTCGCGCGCCTCGCGCACCTCGAACAGCGCCGAGGCGCGGGCGAACGCGGCGTAGGGGTCGTCGGCGACCAGCGCGGTGCCGGGGTAGCCTTCGGCGTCGCCGGCGCGCATCACCACCACCCCGGCAGCGGTGCCGGCGAGCTGGGAGCGATAGCGCGGGTTGGCCAGGAAGGCGAGGTCGCCGGCGCCGGCGCGGGCCAGCGTCGCGACCCCGCTCACGCGGGCCGTGGCATCGCCCTGGACGCGGAGCCCGAGGCGCTCGGCGAGTTCGGCGGCGGTGAACGACGGCATGCAGGCGCCCCCGCCGCCGTCAGAACGTACCGCCGAAGGAGAACTGCAGGCGCTCGGTGCGGTCGCCCGGCTCGGTCTTGACCGGGAACGCGTAGCTGATCTGGATCGGGCCCATCGGCGAGCGCCACAGCAGCGCCACGCCCGCGGACGCGCGCAGCAGGCTGGCGTCGAAGCTGTCGATGTCGCGGTACACGTTGCCGAAGTCGAGGAACGCGGAGATCCGCGCGGCGTTGGTGTCGAACAGCCGCGGGAAGAACATCTCCAGCGAGCCCACCGTCTTCAGCGCGCCGCCGGACGGGCGCAGGAAGCCGAAGGCATTGGCCACCTGCGGGCCGAGCGTGTTGTCCACGAAGCCGCGCACGCGGCCGCCCGAGCTGATGCCGCCGGCGTAGAAGTTCTCGAAGAACGGCAGGCCGTCGGCGGTCAGGGTCTCGACGTAGTCCGGCGAGTCGGTGGTGCACGGATCGCTCGGCGGCGGCGGGGGCGGCGGCTGCTCGGGGTTCGGGTTCTCCTCGGTCGGCGGCACCGGCGGCTCGGGCCTGGTCCAGCAGATGTCGCTGGTGATCGGCGAGCCGTAGCTGTCGCCGTAGCCGAGGTTCACGCCGGTGCGCAGCACCAGCGACGGGCTCAGCGGCCAGTACCTGGAGTATTCGTATTCGAGCTTGTAGTACTCGACCGTGGAGCCGGGCAGCGCGACCTCCGCGGAGACCCGCTGGTAGGTGCCGATGCTCGGCATGAAGTAGTCGTTGCGGGTGTCGCGCGCCCACGCAAGCTGGCCGCGCCAGGCGTGGAAGGTGCGCCGGCCGACCGCCTTCAGGTAGTCGTTGAACTCCTTCGGCATGTTGCCGCCGGCGGTCAGGATCTCGTTGCTGTCGATGCCGAGCATCGCCGAGAAGCGGTCCCACTCGGTGATCGGCACGCCGAGCACGACCTGCGCGCTGCCGCTGCTGGTCGAGTACTGGGCGACGTTGAAGTTCGAGTAGTCGAACTCGCTCCAGCGCAGGTTGTAGCCCAGCGACAGCCCGTCGTCGGTGAAGTACGGGTTGAGGAACGAGAAGTTGTAGGCCTTCTGGTAGTAGCTGCGCTGCGCCGCCACCGCGACCCGGTTGCCGGTGCCGAGGAAGTTGTTCTCGGACAGCTGCACCGAGGTGGTCACGCCGCTGAGCTGCGAGTAGCCGACGCCGAACATGAAGCTGCCCGAGGTCGTCTCCTTGACCGTGAACACCACGTCCACCTCGTCCGGGCTGCCCGCGACCGGGACCTTCTCGACGTCCACGGTCTCGAAGTAGCCCAGCTGCTGCAGGCGGATCTTGGAGCGGTCCACCGCCGCCTGCGAGAACCAGGCGCCCTCGAACTGGCGCATCTCGCGGCGCATGACCTCGTCGGCGGTGCGGGTGTTGCCCTTGAAGTCGATGTGGCGGACCTGCACGCGCGGGCCCGGGATCACGTTGAAGGTGATGCCCACGGTGCGCGCGTCGCGGTCCACCGTCGGGATCACGTTGGCGGTCGCGAAGGCGTAGCCGATGTTGGCCAGGGTCAGGGTGATCGAGTTGGAGGTGGCGTCCAGCAGCCGGCGCGAGAACACCTGGCCCTTGCGCACCAGCAGGCGCTTCTCGACCAGGTCCTTCGGCAGCACCGTGTCGCCGGTCAGCTCGACGCTGGAGACGGTGTACTGTTCGCCCTCGGTGATGCCGGCGGTGATGAAGATGTCGCGCTTGTCCGGACTGATCTCGACCTGGGTGCTGTCGAGGCTGAAGTCCACGTAGCCGCGGTCCAGGTACCAGGCATTGAGCTTCTCGAGGTCGCCGGAGAGCTTCTCGCGCGAGTACTGGTCGTCGTTGCGGTACCAGCTCAGCCAGTTGGTCTCGGCCGACTCCCAGTTGTCGCGGATCTGCTCCTCGTCGAACTTCTCGTTGCCGACCAGGTTGATGTGGCGGATCTCGGCGGCCTTGCCTTCCTTGATGTCGATCGTGATGTCGACGCGGTTGCGGTCGAGCCGGGTCACGGTCGGCGTGATCACCACGTTGTACTTGCCGCGGTTGTTGTACTGGCGGTTCAGTTCCTGCACCACGCGGTCCAGGCTGAGCCGGTTGAAGGTGTCGCCCTCGGCGAGGCCGATGTCCGCGAGGCCCTTGGTCAGGTCCTCGGTCTTGATGTCCTTGTTGCCGACCAGGGTCAGCTTGTTGATCGCCGGGCGCTCGGTCACGGTCACCACCAGGATCGAGCCCTGGCGGTCCATGCGCACGTCCTCGAAGAAGCCGGTGCCGTACAGGGCCCGGATCGCCTCGGCGATGCGGTTGCGGCCAACGGTGTCGCCGCGCTCCACCGGGAGGTAGGTGAACACGGTGCCGGCGGAGATCCGCTGCAGGCCGTCCACGCGGATGTCGGTGACGGTGAACGCCTCCGGGTCCGGCGCGACCGGGGCCGCGGCGGGCGCGCCCGGCACCGCGAAGGGGTTCGACGACTGCGCGAACGCGGGGGCGGCGCCGGTGGAGGCGGCTGCGGCCAGGGCGAGGACAAGCAGGCGGCGTGGGGGGAGTCGCGTCATCGTCACTTCCGGGGTTGGACGTTCCTGTTCGACCTGCTGCCCGGCTCAGCGCAACAGTTGCAGGATGTCATTGTAGAAAGCCAGGCCCATGAGGCCGGCCAGCAGGGCGAGGCCCAGGTACTGCCCGGCCATCATGGCCCGCTCGCTCAACGGGCTGCCCTTGGCCAGCTCGATAAGGTAGTACAAGAGATGGCCGCCGTCCAAGACGGGGATCGGCAGCAGGTTGATGATCGCCAGGCTGAGCGAGAGCAGGGCGAGGAAGTTCAGGAACCAGGCCGTGCCCAGTTGCGCCGACGCGTTGGCGTAGCGGGCGATGGTGATCGGCCCGGAGACGTTCTCGACCGAGGCGCGGCCGGTCAGCAGGCGGCCGATCATGGCGACGGAATCGCGAGCGAGCCGCCAGGACTCGGTGAATGCGGCGGGCACGGCCGCCCAGGGGCCCACGCGCAGTTCCGCGTCGTAGTCCGGCACTTGCGACGGGGCGGGCGCGACCCCGAGCGCCCAGTAGCTGCCGCCCTCGCCGTCGTCGCGGCGTTGCGGGGTGACCTCGAGCGCCAGCCGGTCGCCGTCGCGCTCGACCTCGACCATCGCCGGTTCGCCGCCGATCGCCTGCAGCAGCGGGCTGATGTCGGCGAAGTCGTCGACCGGGGAGGCGTCGATGGCGGTGATCCGGTCGCCCTCGGCGAGCACGCCCCAGGCGGCGCTGCCGGGCTCCACCCGGCCGATCACCGGCGGCAGCAGGAAGTGGCGCGGGGTCAGCCCCATGGCCTGGACCGCGCGGCGCTCGTCGGTCTCGGCGGGGAGGCGCGACAGCGCGAGCTTCCGGTCGGCGGGCGCACCACCGGCGGTGCGCACTTCGATGCGGACGTCCTCGCGGTCCATGGCCGCGGTGGTCAGCGCCATCGCCGCCTCGCTCCAGGTCGGCGTCGCGCGGCCGCCGACGGCCACCAGGGTGTCGCCCTCGTGCAACCCCGCGGCGGCGGCGATACCCTCGGCGTGGCCGACCACGGGCGCGTAGTCCGGCCGCCCGATCACGAACATCGCCCACAGGAACAGCACGCACAGCAGCAGGTTGGCGAGCGGGCCGGCGGCGACGATCGCGATGCGCTGCCAGACCGGCTTGCGGTTGAAGGCGCGCCCGGCGTCCCGTGCCGGCACCTCGGCCTCGCGCTCGTCGAGCATCTTCACGTAGCCGCCGAGCGGGATCGCGGCGACCACGTACTCGGTGCCGTCGCGCCCGCGGCGCGACCACAGCGGCTTCCCGAAACCGACCGAGAAGCGCAGCACGTGCACGCCGCAGCGGCGCGCGACCCAGTAGTGGCCGAACTCGTGGAAGGTCACCAGCACGCCGATGCTGACGATCATCCACCAGACCGAACCGAGGAAACTGCTCATGCGCGTGCCCGGGCGATGCGGTCGCTGGCATGGGCGCGCGCGCGCGCATCGGCGTCGAGCAGCGTCTCCAGCGAATCCGCGGGTGCGGCCGGCAAGGCCTGCAGGCAGTCCTCGACCAGCGCGGGAATGTCCAGAAAACCGGTCCGGCCCTGAAGGAAGCATGAAACCGCGACTTCGTTGGCGGCGTTGAGCACGGCCGGCGCGGTGCCGCCGGCCTCCAGCGCCTCGAAGGCGAGGCGCAGGCACGGGAACGCATCGAGGTCCGGGCGCTCGAAGTCGAGGCGGCCGTGCTGCAGCAGGTCGAGCCCGCCGACGCCCGACCGGATCCGTTCCGGCCAGCCCAGGCCGACCGCGAGCGCGGTGCGCATGTCGGGCAGGCCGAGCTGCGCCAGGGTCGAGCCGTCGGTGAACTCCACCAGCGAATGCACCAGGCTCTGCGGGTGCACCAGCACGCCGATGCGCTCGCCGGGCATGCCGAACAGGTGGTGGGCCTCGATCACCTCCAGGCCCTTGTTCATCAGCGTCGCCGAGTCCACGGAGATCTTCGGGCCCATGGACCACTTGGGGTGCGCGACCGCCTGCGCCGGAGTAACGTCGGCGAGCTCCTCGCGGCTGCGGCCGCGGAACGGTCCGCCCGAGGCGGTCAGCTGGATGCGCGCCAGGCCGGCCGTGGCCGGGGTGCCGTCGGGGTTGCAGCCCAGGCACTGGAAGATCGCGTTGTGCTCGCTGTCCACCGGCACCACCAGCGCGCCGCCCTCGCGCGCGGCGTGCATCAGCAGCTCGCCCGCGAGCACCAGCGATTCCTTGTTGGCCAGCAGCAGGCGCTTGCCCGCGCGCGCCGCGGCGAGGGTGGAGGCCAGCCCGGCGGCGCCGACGATGGCGGCGACCACGGTGTCGCAGTCCTCGCCCGCGGCCAGCTGCTCGATCGCGGCGGCACCGGCGTGGGCCCGGGTCGCCAGCCCGGCCGCGCGCAGGCCGTCGCGCAGGGCCGGGTAGCCGGCTTCGTCCGCGATCGCGGCGTGCACCGGTTCGAACCGGCGGCACAACTCCAGCAGCGCGTCGACGTTGCTGCCCGCGGCCAGCACGCTGGCACGCAGCCGCCCGGGATGGCGCGCGACCACGTCCAGCGTGGACGTGCCGATCGAACCGGTGGCGCCGAGGACCGCGACCTGCATGGCCATCGCTAGAACCCGAGCCAGGCTTTCCCGACCGCGAACACCGGCAGGGCGGCGATCACGCCGTCGATGCGGTCGAGGATGCCGCCGTGCCCGGGGATCAGGTCGCCCGAGTCCTTCGCGCCGACGTGGCGCTTGAGCAGGCTTTCGAACAGGTCGCCGACCACCGAGAAGGCCACCGCGACCACCGTCGCCAGCGCCACCAGCGGCAGCTGCGCCCAGCCGGCGCCGGCCATCGGCGCGAACACCAGCGCCACCAGCAGGCCGCAGGCCATGCCGCCAGCGAGGCCCTCGACGGTCTTGTTGGGGCTGATCCGCGGGCTCAGCTTGCGCTTGCCGAAGCGGCGCCCGGCGAAGTACGCGCCGGAGTCGGCCGCCCACACGATCGCGAGCGCGACGAACAGCCAGCGGTGGCCATTGGGTTCGGCGTGGTGGAGCATGCCCATCGCGCACCACGCGGGCACGATCGCGGCGGTGCCGGCCAGCAGCTTGAGCACGCGCGCGTAAGGCCGCTCGTGGTCGGCCCCGAATTCGAAATGGCGCAGCCACAGGCAGGCCAGCAGCCACCAGACCACGCCCAGCACGGTCGCGAGCTGGATGAGCACGTAGTTGAAGCCGCTGCTGGTGCGCGAGGCCCAGACCAGCGCCACCATCAGCGCCAGGTTCAGCACCAGCAGCACGCTGCGCGCGAGGGTGTCCTCGACGTCGGCCAGCCGGAACCACTCCCACAGCCCGGCCAGGAACACGATCGCCGACAGCGCCATCAGCCACGGCGTCGGCAGCAGCAGGATCGCGGCGATCGCGACCGGGGCGAGGATCAACGCGGCGATCACGCGGGTACGGGTCATGCGGTCGGTTCGTCCTGTCGGCCTGCTACCTGTGCTCCGGTCAGGCCGAAGCGGCGTTCGCGGCTGGCGTAGTCGTCCAGCGCGCGCTGCAGTGTCGCCGCATCCAGCGCCGGCCACAACGTTTCGGTGAACCAGAGCTCGGTGTAGGCCAGCTGCCAGAGCAGGAAGTTGCTGACCCGGTGGTCGCCGCCGGTGCGGATGAAGAGGTCCGGCGGCGGCAGGTCGGCCAGCGCCACCCGGGTGCCGAACAGGGCCTCGTCCACCTGCTCCGGGCGCAGCCGGCCGGCGGCGACGTCCTCGGCCAGCGAGCGCGCCGCGGCGGCGATGTCCTGGCGGCCGCCATAGCTGGCCGCGATGTTCAGCGCCAGCCGGTCGTTGCCGGCGGTCAGCGCCTCGGCCTCGCGCATGCGCGCGCGGATCCCGTCCGGGAAGCGTTCGCGGTCGCCGATGAAGCGCACCCGCACCCCGCGCCGGTGCAGTTCCGATACTTCGCGCTCGAGCGCGTTGAGGAACAGCTTCATCAACGCCCCGACCTCGTCCTCGGGGCGGCCCCAGTTCTCGCTCGAGAACGCGAACAGGGTCAGCGCGCCGATGCCCTTGTCGAGGCAGAAGTCGATGCACAGGTTGACCGCGCGCGCGCCGGCGCGGTGGCCGATGGCGCGCGGGCGGTGGCGCTGCTGGGCCCAGCGGCCGTTGCCGTCCATGATCACCGCCAGGTGGCGGGGAACGCGGGGCGCGGCCGGCGGCGGCGTGGGCGGAGCGGTCATGCAGGCGGCCGGGTCAGACCGCCATCAACTCCTGTTCCTTCGCCTTCACCACCTCGTCCACGTCCTTGATCGCCTTGTCGGTCATCTTCTGGACCTCGGTCTCGCTGCGCGAGGCCTCGTCCTCGGACACCTGCTTCTCCTTCAGCAGTTCCTTGACCTGCTGGTTGGCGTCGCGGCGGATGTTGCGGATGGCGACCTTGGCGTCCTCGCCCTGGGCGTGCACGACCTTGGTGAGCTCGCGGCGGCGTTCCTCGGTCAGCGCGGGCAGGTTGAGGCGGATCACGGTGCCGGCGGTGTTCGGGGTTAGGCCGAGGTCGGAGCCGAGGATCGCCTTCTCCACCGCGCTTACGATCTGCTTCTCGTACGGGGTGATGGTCAGCGAGCGCGCGTCGGACACGGCCACGCTGGCGACCTGCGACAGCGGCACGTCGGAGCCGTAGTAGTTCACCTTGATGTGTTCGACCAGCGCGGTCGAGGCGCGCCCGGTGCGGACCTTGACCAGGTCGTGGCGGAGGGCGTCGATGCTCTTGGCCATGCGCGCCTGCGCGTCCTTGTGGATGGTGTCGATCATGGGCATTCCGGTTCCGGAGGTCAGCCCCGGGAGTATAGCCGTCAGTGCCCGTGCGGGGCGCGGTCGTCGCGGTCGTGCAGGCAGGCGCCGCCGAACTCCACCTGCAGCGTGGGGTGGTTGATGCCGAAACGCGCGTCCAGCTCGCGGTGGACGTGGTCCAGGAACGCGTCGTGGCCGTCGCTGCCGGTGCGCACCAGGTGCGCGGTCATCGCGATCTCGCCCGCGCCCAGCGACCAGATGTGCACGTGGTGCACCGCGCTGACGCCGGGCTGCGCCTGCAGCCACGCGCGCACGCCTGCCTGGTCGAGCGCCGCCGGCACCGCGTCCATGGCCGCGTTGAAGGCGTCGCGCAGCAGCCCGAACGCGCTAAGCGCGACCACCGCACCGACCAGCAGCCCGGTGGCCGGGTCCAGCCACTCCCAGCCCAGCCAGAGCATGCCCAGGCCGGCCAGCACCGCGGCCAGCGAGACCCCGGCATCCGCGATCAGGTGCAGGTAGGCGCCGCGCCGGTTGAGGTCGCGGCCGTGGCCGCCGCGCATCAGCCAGGCGCCGCCGAGGTTGACGAGGATGCCGATCGCGGCCACCACCACGACCGGCATCGCCGGGATCTGCGGTGGCGCGCCGAGCCGGCGCACCGCCTCCCACGACAGCGCGCCGGCGAAGGCGACCAGCAGCACCGCGTTGGCGAGCGGAGAGAGCAGGGTGGCGCGGCGCCAGCCGTAGGTGTGGCGTTCGGTCGGCGCGCGCCGCGCCAGCACCGCCGCGCCCCAGGCCAGGCCGAGTCCGAGCACGTCGCCGAGGTTGTGCAGCGCGTCCGAGAGCAGCGCCAGCGAATCGGTGGCGAAGCCATAGCCGGCTTCCACCACGGTGTAGGCCAGGTTGGCCAGGGTCACGATCGCGAACGCGCGCGTCCCCGAGCCGTGGAAATGGTCGTGCCCGTGCACCTGCCGAAGCCTCCTGTGGGAGCGGCGGAAGCCGCGATCAGGCTCCCCCGCGTCCCTGCACCAACGTCCCGACGTCCTCGCCGCGCAGGATCCGCAGCAGCGTCCCCGGCTGCGACATGTCGAACACCCGCAGCGGCAATTCACTGTCGCGCGCGAGCGCGAACGCGGCGGTGTCCATCACCTGCAGGTCGCGCGCGATCACCTCGTCGTAGCCGAGCCGGTCGTAGCGCTTCGCGTCGGGGTGCTTGGCCGGGTCCTTGTCGTACACCCCGTCCACCTTGGTCGCCTTCAGCAGCAGGTCGGCGCCGATCTCGATCGCGCGCAGGGCGGCGCCCGAGTCGGTAGTGAAGAACGGGTTGCCGGTGCCGGCGGCGAAGATCACCAGCCGGCCCTTCTCGAGGTGGCGGATGGCGCGGCGGCGGATGTAGTCCTCGCAGACGTCGTTGATCTTGATCGCGCTCATCACCCGGGCCTTGCCGCCGAGCTTTTCCAGCGCGTCCTGCATCGCCAGCGCGTTGATCACGGTGGCGAGCATGCCCATCTGGTCGCCGGTGACCCGGTCCATGCCGCCGGCGGCGAGCCCGGCGCCGCGGAAGATGTTGCCGCCGCCGATCACCAGCGCGATCTCGGCCCCGGCCTCGCGCGCTTCCATCACCTCGCGCGCCAGCCGCCCGATCACCTTGGGGTCGATGCCGTAGTCCTCGTCCCCCATCAGCGCCTCGCCGGACAGCTTGAGCAGGACGCGGCGATAGGCGAGTTGCGACATGGGGTGGCTCCGGCGGCGGGCGAGGGCGTCGCCGGATTCTAGCCGATGCCTCCGTCAGGCGGCCTCGGCTTCGGCCGTTTCTTCCTCGCCGGCCCCGGCGCCTGCCGTCGCGAGGGCACGACGGGTGGCCTCGCGCGCCATGTCGTGGCCGCGTGCCTTGTCGACGATGGTGAGCGACTTGTGGCAGGCGACGCTGTCCGGGCACGCCGCGCGCACGTAGTCGGCCTCGAAGCGCAGCCGCTCGACGAGGAAATCCACGAAGGCGCGGATCTTCGGCGATTGCGCGAGCCCTCCCGGGAACACTGCGTTGAAGTCCAGCACCGGGCCGGTCCACGCCGGAAGCACGCGGCGGACCAGGTTGCGCTCGACCCAGGGCTTGGCGCTGATCTCGCTGAACAGCATCAGCCCCTCGCCATGCAGCAGCGGTTCGGTGAGGGCGGACGGGTCGTTGGCCACCACCACCGGGTCCACGCGGAACTCCTGCTCGCGCTCGCCATCGTGCAGCGGCCAGTAGTAGTTGCCGTTGCGGCGGAACTTGGGGAAGGCGAGGGTGCGGTGCTGGAGCAGTTCGTCCGGGTGCCGCGGCTCGCCGTGGCGCGCGATGTAGTCGGTGCTGGCGAAGACCTGGCTGCGGAACTGGCCGAGCCGGCGCGCGACCAGGCTGGAGTCCTCCAGCGGCCCGATCCGCAGCGCGATGTCGATCTCCTTGTCGATCAAGTCGAGCTTCTCGTTGGTCAGGATCATCTCGACCCGCACGTCCGGGTTGCGCTGGCGGAACTCCGCCAGCAGCGGGGCGATCCAGATCACGCCGGCGCTGTAGGGCGCGGTGAAGCGCAACCAGCCGCGCGGCCCGCCCTGCAGCTGGCTGACCGCGCTCTCGGCCTCGTCCAGGTCGCGGGCAATGCGCTGGCAGTGCTCGTAGTAGATGTTGCCCGCCTCGGTGAGCCCGAGCTTGCGGGTGGTGCGATGGAGGAGCTGCGCCCCGAGCCGGGCCTCCAGTTCCTGCACCTTGCGGCTGACCGTGGTCTTGGGCAGCCGGAGCGCGCGGGCGGCGCCGACGAAACTGCCCAGTTCCACCACCTTGACGAACACGAGGGTGTCGTTGAGATCGCGAGCCATGTGGGGCCTCCAGAGGGGTGCGGGCCGATTGGCCCGTTGCCGGGACAATTATTCCCCGTTTTGCCGGCTAATCAAGTGCCGCCCTGGGGCCTAGGCTCTCCCCGTCGAATCACGGGAAGGTCCCATGTCCATCCGTCGCCTCGCCATCCTGAGTTCCATTCCGGCCCTGCTGCTCGGCGCCCTTGCCCTGTCCTGGCTGGCCTTCATCGCCCTGGGAGCCGCATCGGCAGTGGGTTCCGTCGAGGGCGCGCTGATGGCCTGGACGCTGGCGTTCGTGGTCGGCGTGCCGCTGGCGCTGCCGCTGCTGGCCCTCGCGCGATTCGCACTGTTCCGTATTCGGGAGAGAAAGTCCCGCCATCGGGACAATCCGTCCCCCCACCGAGGTTTCCCCATGACACACCGCAAGCTCCCCGCCGCCGGCAGGGCGGCCTCCCGTTCCGGCACCGGCGCGCGCTGGCTGCTGGCCTCGGCCGCGTTGCCGCTGGCGCTCGCCGTCGCCGGCTGCGACAGCCGCGCCCAGGAAGCGTCGGCCATGCCGCCGCCGCCCGCGGTCAGCGTCGCCACCGTGCTCAGCAAGCCCGTGCACCAATGGGACACCTTCAACGGCCGCGTGAGCGCGGTCGAGAGCGTCGAGCTGCGGCCGCGCGTGAGCGGCTACGTGCAGCGCGTCGCGTTCGACGAAGGCCAGGAAGTGGAGAAGGGCGACCTGCTGTTCGTGATCGACCAGCGCCCGTACCGCGCCGCGCTCGACCGCGCGCTGGCGCAGCTGCAGCGCGCGCGTGCCGAAGCCGGGCTCGCGCGGGCCCAGGATGCCCGCGCCCGGACCCTCATCGAGGCCCAGGCCATCTCGCGCGAGGAATTCGAGGCGCGCAAGGCGGCCAGCGCCCAGGGCGACGCCGGCGTCCGCGCCGCCGAGGCCGCGGTCGCCGCCGCGCGGCTCGACCTGCAGTTCACCGAGGTCCGCGCGCCGATCGCCGGCCGCATCGGCCGCGCCATGGTCACCGAGGGCAACCTCGCCCAGGCCGACCAGACCCTGCTGACCACCCTGGTGTCGCAGGACCCGATGTACGTGTACTTCGAGAGCGACGAGCAGACCTACCTGCGCTATGCCGAACTGGCGCGCAAGGGCGAGCGCTCGCGCTCGAGCAACCCGGTGCGGGTCGGCCTGGCCAACGAGGACGGCTTCCCGCACGAGGGCACCGTGGACTTCGTCGACAACCAGGTCGATCCGGCCACCGGCACCATCCGCGCCCGCGCGGTGCTGCCCAACCCGGACCGCGTGTTCACCCCCGGCCTGTTCGCGCGCGTGCAGGTGCAGGGCAGCGGCCGCTTCGAGGCCATGCTGATCGACGACAAGGCCGTGCTCACCGACCAGGACCGCAAGTACGTCTACGTGCTCGGCGCCGACAACAAGGCGGTGCGCAAGGACGTCGTGCTCGGCCGGATGATCGACGGGCTGCGCGTGGTCGAGTCCGGCCTGGCCGCCGACGACAAGGTGATCGTGCACGGCGTGCAGAAGGTGTTCATGCCGGGCATGCCGGTCACCCCGCAGGACATCGCCATGGGCGCGCCCGCGCCGTCGCCCGCGCAAGCGGTCGCGATGCAATAGGCACCAGCAAGGAGCGACATCATGGACTTCTCCAGGTTCTTCATCGACCGGCCGATCTTCGCCGCGGTGCTGTCGATCGTGATCTTCGCCGCGGGGCTGGTCTCGATCCCGCTGCTGCCGATCGGCGAGTACCCCGAGGTGGTGCCGCCGTCGGTGGTGGTCACCGCGGTGTACCCGGGTGCCAATCCCAAGGTGATCGCCGAAACGGTGGCCACGCCGCTGGAGGAGGCGATCAACGGCGTCGAGGACATGATGTACACCAAGTCCGTCGCCGGCTCCGACGGCGTGCTGCAGATGACGGTGACCTTCCGTCCCGGCACCGACGCCGACGACGCCACCGTGCGGGTGCAGAACCGCGTCAGCCAGGCGCTGGCGCGACTGCCGGAGGACGTGCGCCGCCAGGGCGTGACCACGCAGAAGAAGTCGCCGACCTTCCTGATGGTGGTGCACCTCACGTCGCCCAACGGCAAGTACGACACCCTCTACCTGCGCAACTACGCGCGCCTGCACGTCAAGGACGCGCTGTCGCGCATCACCGGCGTCGGCGACGCCCAGGTGTTCGGCGGCGGCGACTACGCGATGCGCGCCTGGCTGGACCCGGACAAGGTCGCGTCCCGCGGGCTGACGGCGGGCGACGTGGTGCGCGCGATGCGCGAGCAGAACGTGCAGGTCTCGGCCGGCCAGCTCGGCGCCGAGCCCATGCCGGACAGCGACTTCCTGACCCTGATCAACGCCCGGGGCCGCCTGCACACCGAACAGGAGTTCGGCAATATCGTGCTCAAGGCCGGCGCGGACGGCGAGGTGGTGCGGCTGTCCGACGTCGCCCGGCTGGAACTGGGCGCCGGCGACTACACCCTGCGTTCCAAGCTCGACGGCAAGAACGCCGTGGGCATCGGCATCTTCCAGGCGCCGGGCGCCAACGCGCTCGACATCCGCGACTCGGTCATCGCGACCATGGACGAGATGTCGGAGCGATTGCCCGAAGGCATCAAGTACGAGGCCGTCTACGACACCACCATCTTCGTGCGCGACTCGATCAAGGCCGTGGTCACGACCCTGCTCGAGGCGGTGCTGCTGGTGGTGCTGGTGGTGATCCTGTTCCTGCAGACCTGGCGCGCGTCGATCATCCCGCTGATCGCGGTGCCGGTGTCGATCGTGGGCACCTTCGCCGCCCTGTACCTGCTGGGCTTCTCGATCAACACGCTGAGCCTGTTCGGGCTGGTGCTGGCGATCGGCATCGTGGTGGACGACGCGATCGTGGTGGTGGAGAACGTCGAGCGCAACATCGAGGAAGGCCTGAGCCCGCTGGCGGCCGCCCACCAGGCGATGCGCGAAGTGTCGGGCCCGATCATCGCGATCGCGCTGGTGCTGTGCGCGGTGTTCGTGCCGATGGCCTTCCTGTCGGGCGTGACCGGGCAGTTCTACAAGCAGTTCGCGGTCACCATCGCGATCTCGACGGTAATCTCGGCGATCAATTCGCTGACCCTGTCGCCGGCGCTGGCCGCGCGTCTGCTCAAGCCGCACGATGCTGCCAAGGACGCGCCGACGCGGCTGATCGATCGCCTGTTCGGCTGGCTGTTCGTTCCGTTCAACCGCTTCTTCAAGCGCAACTCCGCCCGCTACCAGGGCGCAGTCTCGCGGACGCTGGGCCGCAGGGGCGCGGTGTTCGTGGTCTACGCGGTGCTGCTGGCGTCCACCGGGCTGATGTTCAAGGTGGTGCCGGGCGGCTTCATCCCGACCCAGGACAAGCTGTACCTGATCGCCGGCGTGAAGATGCCGGAGGGCGCCTCGATCGCGCGCACCGACGCCATGCTGTCGCAGGTGGCGGAGATCGCGATGAAGACCGAGGGCGTCGCGCACTCGATCGCCTTCCCCGGCCTGAACGCGCTCCAGTTCACCAACACCCCGAACACGGGCGTGGTGTTCCTGCCGCTGGATCCGGCCAGCGAGCGCGGCCGCAGCGCCGCCGAGATCAACGCCGAGATCAACCGGAAGATCGCCGGGCTGCAGGAAGGATTCGCGTTCTCGCTGATGCCGCCGCCGATCCTCGGCCTGGGCAACGGCAACGGCTACCAGATGTTCATCGAGGACCGCGGCAACCTGGGCTACGGCGCGCTGCAGGACGCGGTGGCGGCGATGCAGGGCGCGATCATGCAGACGCCGGGCATGGGCTTCCCGATCACCAGCTACCAGGCCAACGTGCCGCAGCTGGACGCCGAGGTGGACCGGGTCAAGGCCAAGGCCCAGGGCGTGCCGCTCACCGAGCTGTTCGACACGTTGCAGACCTACCTGGGCTCGGCCTACGTCAACGACTTCAACGAGTTCGGCCGCACATGGCAGGTCATCGCCCAGGCCGACGCGCGCTTCCGCGACGACGTCCAGGACATCGGCAACCTGCGCACCCGCAACGACCGTGATGAGATGGTGCCGATCGGGTCGATGGTGACGATCCGCCAGACCTACGGCCCGGACCCGGTGCTGCGCTACAACGGCTATCCCGCCGCCGACCTGGCCGGCGAGGCCGACCCGCGCGTGCTGTCGTCGGCGCAGGCGATGGACACGCTGGCGGACCTGGCCGCCAGGGTGCTTCCCAACGGCATGACCATCGAGTGGACCGATCTCAGCTACCAGCAGTCCACCCAGGGCAACGCGGCACTGGTGGTGTTCCCCCTCGCCATCCTGCTCGTGTTCCTGGTGCTGGCAGCCCTTTACGAGAGCTGGACGCTGCCGCTGGCGGTGATCCTGATCGTGCCGATGTGCATGCTCTCGGCCCTGCTCGGGGTGTGGCTGGCCGGCGGCGACAACAACGTGTTCGTGCAGGTCGGCCTGGTGGTGCTGATGGGGCTGGCGTGCAAGAACGCGATCCTGATCGTGGAGTTCGCGCGCGAGCTCGAGCTGCAGGGCAGGGGCATCGTCGAGTCGGCGCTGGAAGCCTGCCGCCTGCGCCTGCGCCCGATCGTGATGACCTCGATCGCGTTCATCGCCGGCACGGTGCCGCTGGTGCTGTCGCACGGCGCCGGTGCGGAAGTGCGCTCGGCCACCGGCATCACCGTGTTCGCGGGCATGCTCGGCGTGACCGTGTTCGGCCTGTTCCTCACCCCCGTGTTCTACGTCGCGCTGCGCAAGCTGGTGACGCGCAACGCGGCGCCCGCGGGCGCTGCCACGGAGTCCGTCCATGCATGACCATCGCCCCCATCCGCGCACCCGTCCGCGCCTCCTCCGGCCCGGCCGCAGTGTCTTGGCCGCCCTCGCCACCGCGCTGCTCGCCAGCGCCTGCGCGGTGGGCCCGGACTATGTGAGGCCCGAACTCCCGGTGCAGCAGCGCTTCGTGCGCGCCACGGCCGCTACGCCGGCGCCGATGCCGGCCGCGGACGCCGGGTTCTGGCATCGCTTCGACGACCCTTTGCTCGACCGGCTGGTCGAGGAAGCGCTGCTCGCCAACCACGACCTGCGGATCGCGCTTGCCCGTTACGACCGGGCCAACGCGCTGCTGCGCGGGGCCGGCTTCGACCGCTTCCCCACGGTGACGGCGCAGGCGACCGCCAGCGACTCGCGCGCCAGTGCCGGGCAGATGCCCGGGGCGACCCGCGCCGAGCGCGACGTCCGCAGCAGCGAGGCGGGCATCGTCGCGTCCTGGGAGCTCGACCTGTTCGGGCGCGTGCGCCGCGGCGTCGAGGCCAGCCGCGCCGATACCGCGGCCAGCGCCGCCGACCTGGCGGCCGTGCAGGTCGCGATCGTGGGCGAAGTGGCGAACGGCTACCTCGGGCTGCGCGGACTGCAGGAGCGCCTGCGGGTGGCCAGGGCCAACGCCGACAACCAGCGTGAGACCCTGCGCCTGGTGGACGCGCGCTTCGACGCCGGCCGCGGCACCGCGTTCGACACCTCGCGCGCACGCGCCCAGCTAGAAACCACGCTGGCGCGGTTGCCGGCGCTGGAGGCGGAGATCGCGACCACCATGCACCGGCTCGCGGTGCTGACCGGGCGCACGCCCGACGCCCTGGTCGCGCTGCTGGAAGCGCCGACCGGCCTGCCGACGGTGCCCGCCCGACCCGCGGCCGGCACCCCGGGCGAGCTCCTGCGCCGGCGCCCGGACGTCATCGCCGCGGAGCAGCGCCTGCACGCGGCCACCGCGCGCATCGGGGTCGCCACCGCCGACCTGTTCCCGCGCTTCACCCTGGGCGGCCTGCTCGGCAGCCACGCGCTGGAAGGCAGCAGCCTGTTCGAGCGCGACAGCGAGACCCGGCTGGTCGCGCTGGGCATCGACTGGTCGTTCTTGGACGTGGGGCGCGTGCGCGCGCGGATCGCCGCCGCCGATGCCGACGCTGCCGGCGAGCTCGCCCGCTACGAGCAGGCTGTGCTGCGCGCGCTGGAGGACACCGAGAACGCGCTGGTGCGCAGCAGTCGCGCGCGCGAGGAGGACGCGCACCTGCAACGGGCCGCCGCCGACAGCGCGCACGCCGCGGAGCTCGCGCGGATCCGGTTCGAGGCCGGCGCCGCCGACCTGTTCGAAGTGCTCGACGCCGAGCGCACGCAGTTGCAGGCGCAGGATGCCTTCGCCGCCGCGCGCACCCGCAGCGCGACCAGCGCGGTCGCGCTGTACCGGGCGATGGCGGGCGGCTGGCCGTCGCGCCTGCCGCAACGCCCGCAACCCCGGCAATGAAAAAAGCCCGCGATCGCTCGCGGGCTTTTCGTTGTTGCCGAAGCGGGTGGCGGCTTACGCCAGGCCGGCCTGCTTCATCACTTCCGAGGCGAAGTCGTCGGCCTGCTTCTCGATGCCCTCGCCGACGGCCAGGCGCACGAAGCCGATGACCTCGGCGCCGGCGGCCTTGAGCGCGGCCTCGACGGTCTGGTTGGTGTCGAGCACGTAGGGCTGCCCGGTGAGGCTGATCTCGGCCAGGGTCTTGGCGATCTTGCCGGCGACCATCTTCTCCAGGATCTCGGCCGGCTTGCCGGAATCCTTGACCTGGGCCAGCGCGATTTCCTTCTCGCGGGCGACGAAGTCGGCCGGCACGTGCGCGGGCGAGACGTAGGGCGGGTTCATCGCCGCCACGTGCATCGCCAGGCCGCGCGCTAGCTCGTCGCTGCCGCCCTTGAGCTCGACCAGCACGCCGATGCGGCCGCCATGCACGTAGGCGCCGATCAGGTTGCCGCTCTCCATGCGCGCCAGGCGGCGCACCTGCACGTTCTCGCCGACCTTGGCGATGAGCGCGGTACGGGCCTCCTCGACGGTCTCGCCCGAACCGAGCTTCGCCGCCTTCAGCGCCTCGGCATCGTCGGCGCCGCTGGACAGCGCGACCTTGGCGACTTCCTCGGTGAAGGCCAGGAAGTTGCTGTCCTTGGCGACGAAGTCGGTTTCCGAGTTGACCTCGACCAGCACGGCCTTGCCCGGGGCCTGGGCCATCGCGATGCGGCCCTCGGCGGCGACGCGGCTGGCCTTCTTGTCGGCCTTGGCCAGGCCGCTCTTGCGCAGCGCGTCGGCGGCGGCCTGGATGTCGCCGTTGTTCTCGGTGAGCGCCTTCTTGCACTCCATCATGCCGGCGCCGGTGCGCTCGCGCAGCTCCTTGACCAGGGATGCGGTGATTTCTGCCATGGGGGTAGGTCTCCTGTTATTCGGCGGCGTCGGCGGCCGGTGCTTCGGTCGCCGCGGGGGCTTCGGCCTCGGCGGCCGGAGCCTCGGCAGCCGGGGCCTCTTCGGCCTTGGCGGCGGCCTTCTTCGCCGGCGCCTTGCGCGCGCTGCGGCGCGCCGGCTTCTCGCCCTCGGCCTCGGCGAACTCGTCCTCGCGCACGCTCGCGGCCTGCGGCGCGGCGGCCTTGCCCTCGAGCACCGCGTCGGCGGCGGCGCGCGCGTACAGCTGCACCGCGCGGATCGCGTCGTCGTTGCCCGGGATGGCGTAGTCCACCAGCGCCGGGTCGTAGTTGGTGTCGACCACCGCGATCACCGGGATGCCCAGCTTGCGGGCTTCCTTGACCGCGATGTCCTCGTGGCCGATGTCGATCACGAACAGCGCGTCGGGCAGGCGGTTCATGTCCTTGATGCCGCCCAGCGAGGCTTCCAGCTTCTCGCGCTCGCGGCGCAGGCCCAGCACCTCGTGCTTGACCAGCTTCTCGAAGGTGCCGTCGGTCTCGGCGGCCTCGAGCTCCTTGAGCCGGCCGACCGACTTCTTCACGGTGGCGAAGTTGGTCAGGGTGCCGCCCAGCCAGCGCTGGGTCATGTACGGCATGCCGCAACGCTCGGCCTCTTCCTTCACGGCGTCGCGCGCGGAGCGCTTGGTGCCGACGAACAGGATCAGGCCGCGCTTCTGGGCGATGCCCGAGATGAAGTTCATCGCGTCGTTGAACAGCGGAACCGTCTTCTCGAGGTTGATGATGTGGATCTTGCCGCGGGCGCCGAAGATGTACGGGCCCATCTTCGGGTTCCAGTAGCGGGTCTGGTGGCCGAAATGGACGCCGGCTTCCAGCATCTGGCGCATGGTGATCTGGGGCATTGCTGCGACTCCGATATGGAATCCGCCGCCCGGACAGGTGAGGGCGGTGGGCCGCCGCGTGGGCGGGCCGTGGATTCCGGGGTTGGGCCTCCCCGTCCGCTTCCATGGCCGAACTTCCTGGCGGAAGCACCCCGGCATGGTGGGTGGCGGTCGGGTGTGTATTCGGTGGTGACGCCCACCGTGGGCGGTGTAACCGGTGAATTATAGGGAGTGTGCCGGGCCCGGGCAAGCAGCCACCGGCTGGGGGATAATGGGCCGATGAGCATCGACATCAAGACCCCGGCCGAGCTGGAGAAGATGCGGGTGGCCGGGCGGCTGGCCGCCGAAGTCCTGCAGGTCGTCGCCCCGCACGTGAAGCCCGGCGTGACCACCGCCGAGCTGGACCGCATCTGCCACGACCACATCGTGAACGTGCAGAAGGCGATCCCGGCCAACATCGGCTACGGCGGCGGCCCCGGCCGCATCCCGTTCCCGGCCACCGTCTGCACCTCGGTCAACAACGTCATCTGCCACGGCATCCCCAGCGAGGGCAAGGTGCTGAAGGACGGCGACATCCTGAACATCGACGTCACCGTGATCAAGGACGGCTGGCACGGCGACACCAGCCGCATGTACTACGTCGGCGAGCCCTCGGTGATGGCGCGCCGGCTGGTGGAGGCCACCCGCGAGGCGATGTTCCGCGGCATCCGCGCGGTGAAGCCGGGCGCCACCCTCGGCGACGTCGGCCACGCCATCCAGCAGTACGCCGAGTCCGAGCGCTTCAGCGTGGTCCGCGAGTACTGCGGCCACGGCATCGGCAAGGTCTACCACGACGAGCCGCAGGTGCTGCATTACGGCCGCCCCGGCACCGGCGTGGTGCTGAAGGAAGGCATGACTTTCACCATCGAGCCGATGATCAACGAGGGCAGCCGCCACACCCGGCTGCTGCCCGACGCCTGGACCGTGGTCACCAAGGACCGCAAGCTCTCGGCGCAGTGGGAGCACACGGTCGCGGTGACCGCCGACGGGGTCGAGATCCTGACCCGGCTGCCAGGCGACGACAACGACCTGTGAGCACCCCCCAGCCCCGGCCGGCGAGCGACGACGCGGGCTGGGCAGCCACCGCCCGCGCGGCGCTGGCCCGGGATGACGCCGCCTTCGCCGCGCGCTTCGACGCCGGCGAGGACATCGACCGCCTGCTGGCCGCGCGCGCCCGCGCCGTGGACCAGTGGGTGCGCCAGGCCTGGGAGCGTTGCATCGGCCCCGAGCCGACCGACCTGGGCCTGTTCGCGATCGGCGGCTACGGCCGCGGCGAGCTGTTCCCGCATTCGGACATCGACCTGCTGGTGCTGGCCGAGCCGGCCGCGCAGCAGGCCCAGCACGACGCGCTGGCGCGCCTGTTCGCGCTGCTCTGGGACGCCGGCCTGCCGGTCGGGCACGCGGTGCGCTCGGCCGCCGAGTGCACCGAGGCCGCGGCCGCCGACATCACCGTGCTGACCGCGATGCTGGAGGCGCGCGCGCTGCAGACCAACGCCGCCGAGATCGCGCGCCTGCAGGACGCGGTCTCGCCGCAGCGGGTGTGGCCGCCGCGCGACTACTTCCTGGCCAAGCGCGCCGAGCAGCGCGAGCGGCACGCGCGCTTCGACGACACCGCCGACAACCTCGAGCCCAACCTGAAGGACGGCCCCGGCGGCCTGCGCGACGTGCAGACGCTGCACTGGATGGCGCTGCGCGTGCTCGGCGCGCGCGGCCTGGAACCGCTGGTCGCGCTGGGCCAGTTCGGCGCCGACGAGTACGCGACCCTGGAACGCCAGCGGCGCGAGCTGTCGCGCCTGCGCTGGGGCCTGCACCTCGTCGCCGGGCGGCGCGAGGAGCGCCTGCGCTTCGACTACCAGAAGGCGCTGGCCGCGCGCCTCGGCCACACCGGCGACGCCGGCAACCTCGCGGTCGAGCAGATGATGCAGGGCTTCTACCGCAGCGCCGCGCTGGTGCTGCGGATCAACGAGCGCCTGCTGCAACGCTTCGAGGAACAGCTCGAGGGCGATGCCGAGGACGTGCCGCTGCAGGACGGCTTCGCCGCGCAGCGCGACTACCTGCGCGCGACCGACCCGGCGTGGCCGCGCGGCATGGACGACGTGTTCGACCTGTTCGAGGCGTGGGCGGCGCACCCGGGGCTGCGCGGGCTGCACTCGCAGACCGCGCGCGCGCTGGCCGAGTCGCTCTCGACACTGGGCGACTACGCCGGCGCGACCGCGGAGCAGCGCGCGCGCTTCATGGCCTTGCTGCGCGGTCCCGAGCCGGTGGCCACGCTCACGCGCATGGCGCGGCTGGGCGTGCTCGCGCGCTGGATCCCGGCCTTCGCGCAGGTGTCCGGGCGCATGCAGTTCGACCTGTTCCACGTGTACACCGTGGACCAGCACACCATGGCGGTGCTGCGGAACATCGCCGGCTTCGCCGCGCGTACCCCGGACCCGCGCTTCTCGATCGTGCACAACGTGTGGCCGCGGCTGCGCAAGCCGGAACTGCTGCTGCTCGCCGCGCTGTTCCACGACATCGCCAAGGGCCGCGGCGGCGACCACTCCGAGCTCGGCGAGGTGGACGCACGCGAGTTCTGCGCCGCGCACGGCCTGAGCGAGGGCGAGACTGCGCTGGTCGCCTGGCTGGTGCGCCACCACCTGCTGATGTCGGTGACCGCGCAGAAGCAGGACATCAGCGATCCCGAGGTCATCCATCGCTTCGCGAGCAAGGTCGCCGACCGCGAGCGCCTGGACCTGCTCTACCTGCTGACCTGCGCCGACATCGCCGGCACCTCGCCCAAGCTGTGGAACGCGTGGAAGGACCGCCTGCTGGCCGATCTCTACACCGCCACCCGCATGGCCCTGCGCCGCGGCTTGGAGCATCCGCTCGACGCCGAAGAGCGGATCGGCGAGACCCGCGACCACGCCCGCGCGCGGCTGCTCGACGCCGGCCTGGACGAGGACGAGATCGAGTCGCTGTTCGCGCGCATGCCCGAGACCAGCTTCCTGCGCGGCCGCGCCGACAGCGTCGCCTGGCAGGCGCAGGTATTGCACCGCATGCGTCCCGGCCAGGAGCTGGCGGTGCGCGCGCGCCGCCTCATGCAGCACGCCGGGGCGCTCGAGGTGTTCGTGCACGCGCCCGACCGCGACGGGCTGTTCGCGGCGATCGTGGCCTCGCTCGACCGGCTCGGCCTGGCCATCCAGCAGGCGCGGTTGCTGCTGGGCGGCGAGGGCACGGTGTTCGACACCTTCGAGGTGCTGCCCTCGGATCCGCAGCGGCCGGTGGAACCCGCCGCCGTGGAGCGTGCGCTGCAGGAAGCGCTGTCGCGCGCCGACCTCGACGCGGTGCGCCCGCCGCGTCGCGCGCAGCCGCGCCACCTGCGCCACTTCCGGCTGGTGCCGCAGGTCGGCTTCGACACCGCCGAGAACGGCACCCGCACGCTGCTGAGCCTGGTGTCCACCGACCGCCCCGGCCTGCTCGCCGACGTCACCCGCGTGCTGCGCCAGCAGCGCCTGCGCGTGCACGACGCGCGCATCGCCACCTTCGGCGAGCGCGCCGAGGACGTGTTCCAGATCACCGACGAGCGCGACCGCCCGCTGCTCGACCCCGAACCCCGGCAGGCGCTGCGCGACGCGCTGCTCGCCTGCATCGACGGAGAAGACGACCGATGAGTTCCACGGGACCGCGCCGCAAGACGGCGAAGAAGACCACGAAGAAGGCGGCGAGGAAGACCGCTCAGCGCACGCGGCCGACCCGCGCCCAGATCATCGAGCAGCTGCGCTTCGAGATCGACAGCGCCTGGGAGCGGCGCACCATGCTCACCGTGGACGAGGTCGAGGGCTCGACCCGGCCGACGGTGGAGCGGGTGATCGACGGCATCGAGAAGGGCGAGTTCCGCGTCGCCGAGCCCGACGGCAACGGCGGCTGGCAGGTCAACGCGTGGCTGAAGAAGGCGGTGCTGCTGTACTTCCGCACCCAGGAGATGGAGCTGGTCGAGTCCTACCCGGCGCCGTTCTGGGACAAGATACCGCCGCGCTTCGGCGACTTCGACGAGAGCGCGTTCCGCAAGCTCGGCGCGCGCGTGGTCCCCGGCGCGATCGTCCGCCGCGGCGCGCACATCGGCAAGGACGTGGTGCTGATGCCGAGCTTCGTCAACATCGGCGCCTACGTCGGCGCCGGCACCATGGTGGACACCTGGGCCACGGTCGGCTCCTGTGCGCAGGTCGGCAAGCACTGCCACCTGTCCGGCGGCGCCGGCATCGGCGGCGTGCTCGAACCGCTGCAGGCCTCGCCCACGATCATCGAGGACCACTGCTTCATCGGCGCGCGCTCGGAGGTGGTCGAAGGCGTGGTGGTCGGCCACCACAGCGTGATCGGCATGGGCGTGTTCCTCGGCCAGTCCACGCGCATCTACGATCGCGCCACCGGCGAGGTCAGCTACGGCCGCATCCCGCCGTACAGCGTGGTGGTCTCCGGCCAGTTGCCGGCCGCCGACGGCTCGCACTCCCTGTACTGCGCGGTGATCGTCAAGCGCGTGGACGGGCGCACCCGCGCCAAGACCTCCATCAACGACCTCCTGCGGGGCCTCGCGGAATGACGGTGACACTCTACGGCCTCACCAACTGCGATACCTGCCGCAAGGCGCGCAAGTGGCTCGACCGCTTCGGCATCGCCCACGAGTTCGTCGACTACCGCGACGAGCGCCAGTCCCCCGAGACGCTGCTTGCCTGGCGCGATGCGCTCGGCGGCTGGGACGCGATGGTCAACAAGTCTTCGCCGACCTGGCGCAACCTGCCGCCGGCGCGCAAGTCGCCGCAGTCGGACGCGGAGTGGAAGCTGCTGCTGCGCGAGCACCCGACGCTGGTGCGGCGCCCGGTGGTGGTGACCGCGGACGGCGTGGTCAGCCAGGGCTTCAGCGACAACGGCTTCAAGAAGCGGTTCGGCAAGTGACCAGCGAGGTGCTGGCGCTGGCGAAGGAGCTGATGCTGCGGCCGTCGGTGACGCCGGACGACGCCGGTTGCCAGGCGCTCGTGGCCGAACGCCTGCGCCGCGCCGGGTTCGCCTGCGAATCCCTGCGCTTCGCCGAGGTCGACAACCTCTGGGCGACCCACGGGCGCGACGACACCGGTCCGGTGCTGGTGCTGCTCGGCCACACCGACGTGGTGCCGCCGGGCCCGCGCGAGGCCTGGTCGAGCGACCCGTTCGTGCCGGAGATCCGCGACGGCGTGCTCTACGGGCGCGGCGCGGCCGACATGAAGGGCAGCGTCGCCGCCTTCGTGGTCGCGCTGGAGCGCTTCGTCGCCGCGCACCCCGGCCATGCAGGCACGGTCGCGCTGCTGTTGACCTCGGACGAGGAGGGCGACGCCATCGACGGCGTGCGCAAGGTCGCCGACGTGTTCCGCGAACGCGGCCAGCGCATCGACTGGTGCATCACCGGCGAACCCTCGTCGAAGCAACGGCTCGGCGACCTGCTGCGCGTCGGCCGCCGCGGCAGCCTCTCGGCCATGCTGAGCGTGCGCGGCGTGCAGGGCCACGTCGCCTATCCGCAGCTCGCGCGCAACCCGGTGCACGAGGCCCTGCCGGCGCTCGCCGCGCTCGTGGGGCGCCAGTGGGACGACGGCTTCGAGAGCTTCCCGCCCACCAGCCTGCAGGTCAGCAATATCCACGCCGGCACCGGCGCCAACAACGTGATCCCGGGCGAACTGCAGGTCGCGTTCAACCTGCGCTACAACCCGCGCTGGACCGCCGATGCGCTCAAGGCGGAATGCGAGGCGGTGCTGCGCACGGGCGGGCTCGACTTCGACATCCGCTGGCACGACAGCGGCGCGCCGTTCTTCACCCCGGAAGGCCCGCTGCGCGCCGCCGCGCGCGAGGTGCTGGCTGCGCATGTGGGCGCGCCCCCGGAGGAGAGCACCGGCGGCGGCACCTCCGACGCGCGCTTCATCGCCCCGCTGGGCGCGCACTGCATCGAACTTGGCCCGGTCAACGCCAGCATCCACAAGGTCGACGAGCACGTCGCGGTCGCCGACCTCGAAGCGCTGCCCGGCCTCTACCAGTCGCTCATCGAGCGCCTGCTCGCGTAGCCGCGATCAGGTCCGCTTCAACAGCCGCCACGCCGAGGTGTGCAGCGAGCTGATCCCCTCGGCCTGGAACCCCGGCTGCTCGGCCAGGATGTCGCGCCGTTCCAGCAGGTCCACGGCCCAGCGCTCGCCGAACAGCGCGCGCATCTCCGCGGCGTCCACGCTGAAGGGCGGGCCCTGCTTCTCTTCCTGCGGGTACTCCAGGTCCACCACCAGCGCGCGCGTGCCCGGCGGCATGCGCGCATACACGCGGTAGGCGTACTGCCGGCGCATGTCCGGCGGCAGCGCGATCAGCGCCGCGCGGTCGAAGACCGCCTGGCAACTCGCCAGCAGGCCGTCCTCGAGCGCGAAAGCGTCGCCGACCACCACTTCGATCGGGCCGCAGCTGTAGTGCGTGCCGCTCGGCGACACGTGGATGCCGGGCGTCATCCGGTGCTCGGTGAAGAACTGCTGCACCGCGATCGGCGACAGCTCGACCCCCAGCACCCGGTGCCCGCGCTCGGCCAGCCACAGCAGGTCCAGCGACTTGCCGCACAGCGGCACCAGCACCCGGCAGCCCTTCGGCGCGAACACCTCGGACCAGTATTGCTCCAGCAACGGCGTCGGCCGGTCCTGGTGGAAGCCGGTCTGCCCCTGTTGCCAACGCTGCTGCCAGAAATCGGGATCCATGCGCGTCCTCGCGGTTACGCCACCGACAGCCCGTCGACCTTCTGCCAGCCGCGCGGCAACAGGCCGCCGCGGGTGGCGCGCTTGCCCAGGTACTGCTCCAGGTCCTTGAACGACAGCGTCATCGTGCGCGCGCCGGAATGCACCGCCAGCGATCCGCCCGGCGGCACGACGGCAACGGCGACCACGCGCTCGGTGCCGAGCTTGGCCTTGGGGATGTCGATGATCTTGTTGCCCTTGCCCTTGTCGAGCTCCGGCAGCTCCGACAGCGGGAACGCCAGCAGGTGGCCGGCGCTGGTCACCGCGACGATGCGGTCGTCGGCGACGCTGGAGACCGGCGCGGGCTGCAGCAGCTTCGCGCCCGGGGTCAGGGTCTTGATCGCCTTGCCGGCCTTCTGCCGCCCGACCAGGTTCTCGAAGCGGGTCACGAAGCCGTAGCCGTGCGACGAGGCCAGCACGAAGCGGCTGTCGCCGTCGCCGGTGGCCAGCGCCTGGAAGCTCGCGCCCGGCGCCGGCGAGAAGCGTCCGGTCAGCGGTTCGCCGTTGCCGCGCGCGCCCGGGAGCGAGTGCGCCAGCGTCGAATAGCTGCGCCCCTTGGAATCGAGGAACGCCACCTGCTGGGTGCTGCGGCCCTTCACCGCCGCGAGCAGCCGGTCGCCCTCGCGGTAGGAGAGCCCGGCGGCATCCACGTCGTGGCCCTTGGCCGCGCGCACCCAGCCCTTCTCGCTGAGCACGACGGTGACCGGCTCGCTCGGCACCAGTTCGGTCTCGTCCAGCGCCTGCGCGGCCTCGCGCGCGACCAGCGGCGACATGCGCGCATCGCCGAACTTCTTGGCGTCGGCCAGCAGCTCGTCCTTGATCAGCTTGCGCAACTTCGCCTTGCTGCCGAGGGTCGCGATCAGCCGGTCGCGCTCGCTGTCGAGTTCGTCCTGTTCGCCGCGGATCTTCATTTCCTCCAGCCGCGCGAGCTGCCGCAGCTTGGTGTCGAGGATGTAGTTGGCCTGTTCCTCGCTGAGTTCGAAGCGCTGCATCAGCACCGGCTTCGGCTCGTCCTCGCTGCGGATGATGCGGATCACCTCGTCGAGGTTGAGGAAGGCCACCAGCAGGCCTTCCAGCAGGTGCAGGCGGCGCTCGACCTTGTCCAGGCGGTGCTGCAGGCGCCGGGTGACGGTGTCGCCGCGGAACGTCAGCCACTCGGCCAGCAGCTGCTTGAGGTTCTTGACCTGCGGGCGGCCGTCCAGGCCGATCACGTTGAGGTTGGCGCGGTAGCTCTTCTCGAGGTCGGTGGTCGCGAACAGGTGGCCCATGAGCTGTTCGGCATCCACGCGATTGCTGCGCGGAACCAGCACCACGCGCACCGGGTTGGCGTGGTCGGACTCGTCGCGGATGTCCTCGAGCCACGGCAGCTTCTTCGCGCGCATCTGCGCCGCGATCTGCTCGATCACCTTGGACGGCGAGACCTGGTAGGGCAGCGCGTCGATCACGATGTTGCCGTGCTCGCGCGTCCAGGTGGCGCGCGCGCGGATGCTGCCGTTGCCGGTCTCGTACAGCGCCAGCAGGTCGTCGGCGGCGGTGATGATCTCGGCCCTGGTCGGGTAGTCCGGGCCGCGCACGTGCTCGCACAGGTCGCGCACGCTGGCGTCCGGGTCCTCGAGCAGGCGCACGCAGGCACTGACCACCTCGCCGAGGTTGTGCGGCGGCACGTCGGTGGCCATGCCGACCGCGATCCCGGTGGTGCCGTTGAGCAGCAGGTGCGGCAGGCGCGCGGGCAGGAACGACGGTTCCTGCAGGGTGCCGTCGAAGTTCGGGGTCCAGTCCACCGTGCCCTGGCCGAGCTCGCCGAGCAGGACCTCGGCGATCGGGGTCAGGCGGCTCTCGGTGTAGCGCATCGCCGCGAACGACTTGGGGTCGTCGCTGGAGCCGAAGTTGCCCTGGCCGTCGATCAGCGGATATCGGTACGAGAACGGCTGCGCCATCAGCACCAGCGCCTCGTAGCACGCGCTGTCGCCGTGCGGGTGGTACTTGCCGATCACGTCGCCGACGGTGCGCGCGGACTTCTTCGGCTTGGCGGTCGCCGCGAGCCCGAGCTCGCTCATGGCGTAGATGATCCGCCGCTGCACCGGCTTGAGGCCGTCGCCGATGAAGGGCAGCGCGCGGTCCAGCACCACGTACATCGAGTAGTCGAGATAGGCGCGCTCGGCGTACTCGCGGAGGGGGATCTGTTCGAAGCCGTGGAAGGTGGCGCGGACGGTGTCGTTCATCCGTCCATTGTAGGAGCGGCGCTGGTGCCGCGACAGCGCCGCGTCAGGCGCCGTGCGCCCAGTGCCAGGGTTCGTAGGCGATGCCGTGGGGGTTGCCGCGGGGGTAGCTCATCGCGAATCCATAGGCCCCGGCGTTGTCGCGCAGCCAGGCGAACGCCGGCGTGGCCTCGAAGCTCTCCTCGGCCGGCGGCTCGCCGGGGGTGCCGATGTCCAGCGCGCGGCCGCCGTGGTGCTCGCTGTAACCGGGCGCGGCGTTGACCAGCAGGATCTCCTCCACCGTCTGCCCGCGCGCCAGCTTGCGCTCGAAGATGCCGAGCTGGTAGTCGTGGCTGCGGTAGCCGGAGATCGCCTCCAGCACCACGCCGTCGCGCAGCGCGCCGGATTGCATCCGGTTCCAGTCGCGAGCGGCCTCGGCGTGCAGCCACAGCGGCCGGCGGTAGCGGTCGAACCCGGCCAGCGCGAGCCATGCCGGTTCCGGCACCAGCGCCAGGCCGCTGCGTTCCCCGTAGCCCTCGTCCAGCCCGAGCCGCGCCAGCCGTTCCTGCAGCCGCGACAGCGGCAGCACCGGAACCGCTTCGATCCCCGGGCGGCGGTGTACGCCGGCCCCGCCGATCGCTGCCATCGCCGCCTCCAGTCCGGGCTCGCTCGCGAAGGCCGGCCGCAATGGCTCCAGTGCGCCCTCGCGTTCCACCGCGAGGTAGGCGCCGTCGCGCTTGCGCCGCAGCACGTGGCCGGCGGTCGCCAGCAGGCGTGCATCGTGGTTGCCGCGCGCGCGCAGCAGGCCGCCGGGCCAGGCCTCGACCAGCGGCGTGTTGAGCAGGATCGCTTCGGCGCGCATGCCCGCAGGTTAGCGGGCGCGCCCCGCGGGCGCCATCGCGGCCAGTTCGCGCAGCGCCTCGAGCGCCGCGCGCGGATTGCGCGGCTGCAGCAGCAGCCCGTAGCCACGGGTGGTCGGGATCCACAGCACGCGGTCGCCGCCTGCGGTGGCCACCAGCATCCGTTCCAGCGCGCGCGAGCGGAACCAGCCGCTGCGGAAGCCGGGCAGGGACATGCCGTTGGACTTGAACACCGGCTTGAACTCGGTGCGTTCGCCCAGGGACAGCACCCGCGCCTCGTCCAGCCGCAGGTCCGGCCACGCCAGCCTGCGTCCATAGAAGGTGGTCGCCAGTTCGATGCCGGCGGCATCGTGCGACAGCCGGTGGCGGCGCATCATCGCCCCCAGCAGCGCGGACACCGCAAGCAGCACCGCGCCCACGCCCAGGGCCGCGTAGAGCTTTGCGCGCAGCGGATCTGCCGTCTCGACGTCGCCGCCGGCCACCGGCAGCACCAGCACCAGGCCGAAAGGCAGCGCGACCACCAGCACCAGCATCAGCCAGTACGCGCGCATGTTCGGCGGCTCGAGCTGCAGGCGCGGATCCTGCGTGTCCTTCGCCGCCATCAGTGCGCCCCGATCCATGCCGCGACGTCGGCGACCAGCCCGGCGTCCACGTGCCCGGGCACCGCGTACTCCTCGAGGCCGCCGTCGCCTTCCCCGGCGATGCCGAGGTGGTTGAGCGCCGGGTAAAGCTTGAAGGTGACCTTCGGGTCGTCGTGGAACGCGGCCTTCCACAGCTGCCAGTCCGCGTCCACGACCTGGATGTCACGCGCGCCCTGCAGCACCAGCATCGGCAGGCCGACGGCCTCGGCCTCGGCGACGGGCTCGACCGCGTCGGTGCTGCGCCAGTAGCCGGCCGGGAGGTTCATCGGGGTGGACTCCACTTCGCCGCCGGCGCGGATCGCGCGGACCTGCGCCCGCAGCGCGTCGATCGCCGCGCGTTCGTCGTCGCTGGTACGTGCGTCGTCCAGTACCGCGAGGCGGCGGTTTTGCTCGATCACGATGTCCATCAGCTTGCGCGACGGCGCCGCCAGCAGCACCAGTCCGGCGACCGGCGCGCCGGCGTCGGCGGCGCGTGTGGCGATGCGCCCGGCGAGCATCCCGCCCTGGCTGTGCCCGAACACGAACACGCGCGCATCGTCCACCTCCGGCAGCGCGTGCAGGGCCTGCACCGCCAACACGGCGTCGTCGGTGGTTTCGCTGTCGATGGTCAGGCTGTCGGGAGCCGTGTAGTCCTGGGGCCGCGCGCGGGTGCGCTTCTCGTAGCGCAGCACCGCGATGCCCTGCGCGGCGAGGCCGCGCGCGATGTCCAGGAACGGGCGGTTGGGGCCGATGGTCTCGTCGCGGTCGTGCGGGCCGGAGCCGTGCACGAGCACCACGGCGGGGAAGGGGCCCGCGCCGTCGGGCAGCGCCAGGGTCGCCGGCAGGGCGCGCTCGCCCTCGCCGATGGACAATTCGCGCTCGCTGAAGCCGGCGTCGGCCGTCGGCGCCTCGGCGGCGGGCGGCGGCGCCGGCTGCACCAGGAAGCCGGCGACCTTGCCGTCCGCGGTCACCGCGACCTTCGCCACCAGCCCCGCGCCGGCGTAATGGAGCGGGACGTCCACGAGCATCGCGCCATTGGCCTGCGTGGCCCGCATCTCGCCGCGGCCCTGCGCCTCGCCGGCCTGGGCCGGCAGGGAGTCCCACACCGCCTGTAGCCGGTCCGCGGGAACCGCCGCGGCCATCTCGGCGGTGAGCATCGCCTCGACCGCGGCGTGGTCGCCTTCGTCGAGCGCGTCCAGCAGCGCGGTCGCCACCGCCTTCGCGGCGTCGGCGTCCTGCGCATGAGCCGCGAAGGGCAGCAGCAGCGTCGCCGCCAGCGCAACCGCGATCAGCCAGTTCTTCAGCTTGTCCATCACGATTCCTTCTTCAGGTACAGGTACATCGGAGCGAGCTGGTGCGGCTGCACCGCCGACACCAGTTCCCAGCCCTGCAGGCCGAGCTGGGTGAGTCTTTCCTGCGCCAGCTTGGCGAGCGAACCGCCGAACAGCTTCGGCTTCAGCTCCACCACCTGGTAGGCCCAACGGTTACTTGCCATCGTCGTCTCCTTCCTCGCCGGGCGACTTCAGCCGCCCGGCCTTGCGCAGCGCGTCGCGCAGCACGTATTCGATCTGTGCATTGAGGCTGCGCAGCTCGTCGTCGGCCCAGCGCTGCGCCGCCGCCAGCACGTCGGCGTTGATGCGCAGCGGATAGGCCTTCTTCGCGGCCATCTCAGTACAGCGATCCGGCGTTCACGATCGGCTGGGTGGCGCGGTCGCCGCACAGCACCACCAGCAGGTTGCTGACCATGTTCGCCTTGCGCTCCTCGTCGAGGTCGACGACGCCGTTGCGCTGCAGCTCGGCCAGGGCCATCTCGACCATGCCGACCGCGCCGGCCACGATCCGGGTGCGCGCGGCGATGATCGCGTTGGCCTGCTGCCGCTGCAGCATCGCCTGCGCGATCTCCGGGGCGTAGGCGAGGTGGCTGATGCGCGCCTCGAGCACCTGCACGCCGGCGTCGGCCAGGCGCTCGGCGAGCTCGTCGCGCAGGTGCTGGCTGATCTCGGCGGCGTGGCTGCGCAGCGACACCTGGCCGTCCTCGTGCTGGTCGTACGGGTAGCTGGTCGCCATCGTGCGCAGCGCGGCCTCGGACTGGATGTGCACGAAGCTCTCGTAGTCGTCGACGTTGTAGACCGCCTCGGCCGAGTCCACGACCTGCCACACGATCACCGCCGCGATCTCGATCGGGCTGCCCTCGAGCTCGTTGACCTTGAGCTTGCCGCTCTCGAAGTTGCGCACGCGCAGCGAGACCTTGCGCTTGGCGAAGAACGGGTTGTTCCAGCGCAGGCCGTCCTCCTTCACCGTGCCCACGTACTTGCCGAACAGGCTCAGCACCGCGGCCTGGTTGGGCTCGACCTTGTACAGCCCGATCAGGCTCAGGAAGGCCAGCACCACCACCAGCACGCCGGCGAGCACCCGCCAGCCGGACACGAGGCCGTTGTCGGGGTCGGGGCCCAGCCCGGTGGCGAACATCCAGGCGCCGGCGACGGCCAGCACCAGGACCCCCAGCAGGAACGGGATGCCGGGGAGCGACTTGATGGGGTTCTCTTTCATCGACGTGTCCTCTCGCGGCCGGATGGCCGTGAGATATTGATATCACTTTGATATCAGTCCTGCAATACCCCGGCTAGGGATGCAGGTAGAACAGCGGCGCCGGGCTCAACTCCCCGGTGGCGAACAGCGCCCGGCCGTCCGCGCTCCAGCCCAGCGCCTCGGCCTGCGGGACCAGGGGCAGGGGATGGACCCTGGGCGGACGCGAGACCGCCTCGGCCCAGCCTTCGCCGCCCCGGCGCCGGTACACCAGCACGTCGCGGTAGGTGAGCACCGCCAGCGCGTGGCGGTCGCGGGCGACATCGGCCGCGGTCACCTGGCTGCGGATGCGGGCCAGTTCCGGGTTGGCCTGGATCTCCTCGGCGTCGCCCCGCGGCACCCCCGCGAGCGTCCCCAGCAGGCGCGCCACCTGGGGCTCCGCCCCGCCCGGGCGCAGCGGCACCGAGAACAGCTCCGGCGGCTCGCGCTTCTTCGACACCAGCAGCACCTCGCCGGTAGCCGGATCCACCGCCGCCGCCTCGCAGTCGCGCGCGCCGTCGGGCCAGCGGAACACGATCGACCACGCCGGCCGCAGGCGCGCGTCGGCGACCGTGGCCGGCTCCTCGAACACGTGCAGCTGCAGGGTCCGGCGCAAACCGCCGTTGTCGCCGGTGTCGGCGACCAGCAGGTAGTCGCGCCCGTCCAGGCGGAACGCGGCGATGTCTTCCCAGTCGGTGTTGTCCACGCCCTCCGCCTCGAGCGTCGCCAGGTGGCTGCCGCGCGGGCTGACCGCGTGGATGTGGGCGTCGTTGCCGCCGTCGTTGACCACCCACAGCGTGTCCGGGTGGCGCGCGGACACCGCGAGCCCGCTGACTTCGCCCAGGCGCGCGTCCAGCATCAGCCCGGAGAGCTGCGCGAACGGCGGCGGCGCGCTGCAGCCGGCGACGACGGCGAGCAACACGGCGAGCAGCGCGGTGGTCGGGGCAGGGCGCCGGGCCATGCCCGAAGCATCGCATAGACTGTGCACCCCAACCGCGCGGCAGTGCCCATGCCCACGATCGGAACCCCCCTGACCCCGCAGGCCACACGCGTGCTGCTGCTCGGCTCCGGCGAGCTCGGCAAGGAGGTGGCGATCGAACTGCAGCGCTTCGGCGTCGAGGTGGTCGCGGTGGACCGGTACGCCGACGCGCCGGCGATGCAGGTGGCGCATCGCAGCCACGTGATCGACATGCTCGACGGCGCCGCGGTGCGCGCGGTGATCGAGCGCGAACGGCCGCACATCGTCGTCCCCGAGATCGAGGCGATCCACACGCCGACGCTGGTGGAGATGGAGGCCGAGGGCCTGCACGTGGTGCCGACCGCCCGCGCAGCGCGCCTGACCATGGACCGCGAAGGCATCCGCCGGCTCGCCGCCGAGGAGCTCGGCATCCCGGTGTCGCCGTACCGCTTCGTCGACACGGTCGAGGACTACCGCGCCGCGATCGACGCGCTCGGCCTGCCGGTGGTCGTCAAGCCGGTGATGTCTTCCTCCGGCCACGGCCAGAGCATCGTGCGCGATGCCGGCGAGGCGCAGGCGGCGTGGGACTACGCGCAGACCGGCGGCCGCGCCGGCGCCGGGCGCGTGATCGTCGAGGGCTTCGTCGCCTTCGACTACGAGATCACCCTGCTCACCGTGCGCCACGCCGGCGGCACCAGCTTCTGCGAGCCGATCGGCCACCTGCAGCGCGACGGCGACTACCGCGAGAGCTGGCAGCCGCAGCCGATGTCGCCGGCGGCGCTGGCCGCGGCGCAGGAGATGGCGCGCAAGGTCTCCGACGCGCTCGGCGGGCACGGCGTGTTCGGCATGGAGTTCTTCGTGCGCGGCGACCAGGTGTGGTTCTCCGAGGTCTCCCCGCGGCCGCACGACACCGGACTCGTCACCCAGGTGTCGCAGGACCTGTCGGAGTTCGCGCTGCACGCGCGCGCGATCCTGGGGCTGCCGATTCCCGTGATCCGCCAGCTCGGCCCCTCCGCGTCGTGCGCGGTGCTGGCCGAGGGCCACGGCGTGCCGGTGTTCGGCAACCTCTCGGCCGCGCTGGCGGTGCCGGACACCGCGCTGCGCCTGTTCGGCAAGCCGCGCGTGGCCGGCCATCGCCGGGTCGCGGTGACCCTCGCGCGCGGCCGCGACACCGACGAGGCCCGCGCGATCGCGCGCGAGGCGGCCGCGGCGATCACGCTCGAGCTGGCCTGAACGCGGCACACTGGACCCTTTCGGCAACGGACACAGGCGCGAATGAACGGAAACAAAGGCTACGCGGTGTTCTTCTTTCCCCAGGCGCTGGAAGCGCTGGGCGAGGCGATCAAGCCCTACCTGCAGGACAGCCCCGCGGGCCCGCACGTGATGTGCAAGGAGATCGACACCGGCGGCGCGCTGATCGAGATGTCGCTCGAGGGCGTCACCGGCGACGGCCGCACCGTGCAGCTCGACCTGATGGTGCCCGGCTCGATGGTGCGCATGATCGTGTCGAGTCAGGCCGACGGGAACTTCGGCTTCGGCCCGCGGTTGCCGGAACCCGGCCCGACCGCGGCGACCCTGCCGGCTGCCGGTCCCACCGCGGAGCCGCCGCAGTCGCCCTCGGAGACCGTGCCCGACGGCGGCCCGAAGACCGCGCCCGCGACGACCCCCGACGACGACTTGTAGGAGCGGCGCTCGCGCCGCGACCCCCCGTCGCGGCGCAAGCGCCGCTCCTACAGGTCCTTCCAGCCGCGCCCGTCGAAGGCTTCCAGCGGCCGGAACCGGCGCTTGTAGTCCATCTTGCGGTGGCCCTCGATCCAGTAGCCGAGGTACAGGTGCTCGCGCCCGTCGCGCGCGGCCCATTCCAGCTGCCGCAGGATCGCCAGCGTGCCGAGTCCGCGCCGCAACTCGTCGGGCTCGTAGAAGGTGTACACCGCCGACAGCGCGCGGCTGCCGACCAGGTCGGTGACCGCCACCGCCAGCAGGCGATGGCTGCCGTGCTCGCGCAGCTCGAGGAACCGGCCCTCGGACCACGCCCCGACCAGGAACTGGTCGAACTCGGCGGCGCCGTGGTCGTCCATGCCGCCGCCGGGATGCCGCGCCTTCAGGTAGCGGCGGTACAGCGCCAGCTGCTCCTCGCTGCGGCGCGCCGGCACTACGCGCGCGTCCACGTCGGCGTTGCGCGCCAGGCAGCGCCGCTGCGCGCGGTCGGGGACGAAGCGCGCCACCGGGATGCGCACCGCCACGCAGGCACGGCAGCCGCGGCAGTGCGGCCGGTAGACGATGTCGCCGGAACGGCGGAAGCCCCAGTCCAACGCCATCGGATACAGCTGCGGCATGCGCGCGTCGCGCGGATCCAGCACCAGGTCGCGCGCCGCGCGCTGCGGCCAGTAGCCGCAGGGATGCTCGCCCGTGTGGAACAGGCGCAGGTCCGCGCGCGAAGCGTCTTCGTCGTGGCCGGCATTGCCCATGCCCAGAGCATAGCCCCGGCCGTGCGAAGGAATCAGAGCAATTCGATCACGCGCCAGCCGCGCTGGCCGTGGTGGACCTCGTAGGTGTCGCCGCGGCGCGCGGCGTCGGCGCCGACGGCCCGCTCGAGCGTGATCGAGCCGCTGCCGGAGGGCGCGGTGGCGCGATAGGCGTGGATCCACAGCCGCGGCAGCGCGCCGGTGGGGCACTGCGACATCGGGATCACGTCGCCGGGCGTGCGCAGCTGTTCCAGCAGGGAATCGGCGGGATCGACACCGTCCACCGACAGGCACACCGCGTCGCCGGCCGCGGCGGGCAGCTCGCCGGCCAGCACCGCGACCGCGAGCGCATCCGGCGTGGCGCGCTCGCCCGCGGCCAGCACCGGCGCCTGGCGCGTCGGCGCCGGCGCCTCCGGGGCGCCGCCGAACTGGACGAACAAGGCCAACGCCAGCACCACCGCGATCGCCAGCAGCAATCCGAGCTTCAGCCGGAACACGCGCTTGCGTCCGAGTTCCTCGCGCGAGGGCGGCGCCTCGCTGTGGAAGGTCGGCAGGGCATAGCCGGTGTCGCCGCGGGTGCTGTCGAGCAGGCCCTGCTCGCGCAGCATCGCGCGCGCCTTCGGCTGGTCCTCCGAGCGCACCACCCACACCGCCGGCACCGGCTTGTCGTCCGCGCCCTCGCGGTAGCTGAAGTTGCCGCGCAGGCCGCCGCGATAGGAGCGGCCATGGGTGATGCGGGTCTGGATGCCGGCGTCCTCGAGCAGCTGCGCGACCCGCTCCACGTTCTCGAGCCGGGGGCTGGAAAACACGCGGCGCACGTCAGGCCCTCGGCACGTGGGCCGCGGCGGCGGCGTCGGCCACCAGCCGGATCAGGCCTTCCTGCGCGGTGCTCGCGACCAGCCTGCCGTCGCGGTCGTAGACCATGCCGCGCGCGAGCCCGCGGTTGCCCTGCGCGCCGGGGCTGTCGATCGAGTACAGCAGCCATTCGTCGGCGCGGAACGGGCGGTGGAACCACAGTGCGTGGTCGAGCGAGGCCATCTGCACGTTCGGCTGGTAGTAGCTGATGCCGTGCGGGAAGGTCGCGGTGCCGAGCAGGTGGAAGTCCGAGGCATAGGCCAGCAGCGAGCGGTGCAGCTCCGGCGAATCGCCGACCTTTTCCGAGAGCCGGAACCAGACCTGCTGGAACGGCGGACGCTTGGGCGGCTTGAGCTCGTCGCGCGGATAGACGTGGCGGAACTCGAACGGCCCCATCCGGTCGAGCCAGCGCTGCACCTTGGTCGGCAGCGTCTCCAGCACCTCGGGCGGGAGCGGCCGGCTCGGCTCGATGTCCTCGGGCTGCGGCACCGCCGGCATCGGCAACTGGTGCTCGGGGCCGTTCTCGCGGTCCTGGAACGAGGCCGCGCAGAAGAAGATCACCTGGCCATGCTGGATCGCGGTGACCCGGCGGACCGAGAAGCTGCCGCCGTCGCGGGTACGGTCCACGAAGTAGACGATCGGCGCCTCGATGTCGCCGGCGCGCAGGAAGTAGGCGTGCAGCGAATGCGCGTCGCGGTGGTTGTCGAGCGTGGACTGCGCCGCCGACAGCGCCTGGCCGAGTACCTGGCCGCCGAACACGTACTTGGTGCCGATGTCGCGGCTCTGGCCGCGGAAGAGGTTGTCCTCGAGCCGTTCCAGCGACAGCAGGTCGACGAGTTCCGAAACGGGGGATGTCATTGCGGCGAGTATACCGGCAGCCGCGTCAGCGGCACCGACGCCAGCACCCGCGGCCACGGGAACAGCGGCCCCGGATCTCGCTTGCGCGGCACCCGCAGCGTGGGGTCGTCGCTGGCGGCCACGCGCTCGACGTCGAGGTCCTCGTGCCCGGCGATGAAGCGCAGCGCGGGCAGCTCGCCGGCCAGCCCGCGCAGCAGCGCCACCAGCGCGTCCACCTGCGGGTCGGGGTAGGCCTCGTCCATCGCCTGGTGGCGCGAATCGAACCAGTCGGGATAGCGCCCGCGGTTGACCAGCTCGAAGCCGATCGAACGCGGGTTGTACCCGCGCACGTGGTGCGCGACGCGCTCCACCGGCACCCAGGCGTGCACGCTGCCGTCGCGGTCGATGTAGAAGTGGCCGCTGTTGCCGGTGCCGCTCTCCGGATGCACCACCCGCTCGCCGTACTCGCGCGCCATCGCCAGGTCGGGCAGCTCGGTGCAGTGCACGACCGCCAGGTCGATGTCGCCGCGCCCGCGCAGGGCCAGCTTGTGGACGTAGGGCAGCGGCAACTCGTGCACGGCGGGAAGGGCGCTCATCGCGCGGATGCTAGCATCGCCGCATGCGCGGCCATTGCATCCTCTCCCACGGGTTCGAGAGCGGTCCCGACGCCACCAAGGTGACCGCGCTGGCCGAGGTCGCCGGGCGACTGGGCTGGAGCCACGAACGCCCCGACTACACCGACCTCGACGCCCGGCGCGACGTGAGCGAACTCGGCGACGTGCCCGCGCGCCTGGAGCGCCTGCTCGGGCTTGCGCGCGCGGCCGCCGCGCGCGGGCCGCTGCTGCTGGCCGGGTCGAGCCTCGGCGCCTGGATCTCCGGGCGGGTCTCGCTCGAGGTTCCGGTCGCCGGCCTGTTCCTGCTCGCGCCGCCGACGCGCATGGACCCCGCGCCGCCGATGGACGCGGCGCCGGTGCCGGTCTCGATCGTGCACGGCTGGCGCGACGAACTGATCCCCGCCGAACGCGTGGTCGACTGGGCCAGGGCGCGCGGCGCGCGCCTGCTGCTGGTGGACGACGACCACCGCCTCGGCGGACACGTGCGCGACTGCGCGGCCGCCTTCGAGGCGCTGCTGCAGTCGCTCGACGGCTGACCCGCATGACCACGCCGGACACGCGATTCTTTGCCAGCTGCGGCAAGGGCCTGGAGTACCTGCTTGCCGACGAGCTGCAGGCGCTCGGCTGCGCGCGCGCGACCGCGGCGGTCGCCGGCGCCAACGCCGAAGGCGGCCTGCTGGACGCGCAGCGCGCGGTGCTGTGGTCGCGCCTGGCCAGCCGCGTGCTGTGGCCGCTGGCCACGTTCGACTGCCCCGACCAGGACGCACTCTACGCCGGCGCCGCGGCGATCGACTGGCCGGCGCACCTGGACGCGGGCACGACCATCGCGGTGGACGCGCACGTCTCCGGCAGCGCGGTCACGCACGCGCGCTACGCCGCGCAGCGGGTGAAGGACGCGGTCGTGGACGTGATGCGCGAGCGCACCGGCGCGCGCCCCGACGTGGACGTGGACGCCCCCGGCCTGCGCCTGAACCTGGTGGTGCGCAAGGGCATGGCGATCGTGTCCGTGGACCTGGGCGGCGGGCCCTTGCACCGGCGCGGCTGGCGCATCGCCCAGGGCGAGGCGCCGCTCAAGGAGACCGTCGCCGCCGCGGTGCTGCTGCGCGGGCGCTGGCCCGAGGCCTACCGCGAGGGCGGCGCGCTGCTCGACCCGATGTGCGGCAGCGGCACGCTGCTGGTCGAGGGCGCGCTGATGGCGGCGGACGTCGCGCCCGGCCTGCTGCGCCACGGCGACGCGCCGCCCACGCGCTGGACCGGCTTCGATGCCGACGGCTGGCGGGCGCTGGTCGCGGAGGCGCGCGGGCGCGAAGCCGCGGGCCGCACCGCCTTGCGCGCGGCGTTCGCGGGGCGCGACCTCGATCCGCACGCGATCGCGGCGGCGCGCCGCAACGCCGAGCGCGCCGGCGTCGCCGGAGCCATCGACTTGCAGGTCGCCGACGTCCGTGCGCTGGAGCCGCAGGCGGCCGCGCGCGGGGTGGTCGTCTGCAACCCGCCGTACGACGTGCGCCTGGCCGCCGATCCGGCGCTGTACCGCGCGCTGGGCGACGCCCTGCGCCGGGCCACCCCCGACTGGCGCGCGAGCCTGCTGTGCGGCGACGCCGAACTCGCGCGCGCCACCGGCCTGCGCGCGAACAAGCGCTACCAGGTCTTCAACGGCGCGATCGAATGCACCCTGCTGGTCGCCGACCCGGTGGCGCCGCCGCAGCGCGAGCGCACGGCCGCGCCGGTGCTCTCGGAAGGCGCGACCATGGTCGCCAACCGCCTGCGCCGCAACCTGCGCACCCTCAAGGCCTGGCGCGAGCGCGAAGGCGTGACCTGCTTCCGCGCCTACGACGCCGACATCCCCGAGTACGCTGCCGCCATCGACGTGTACGCGGGAGCCGACGACCCGGCGTCCACCTGGCTGCATGTGCAGGAGTACGCCGCGCCCGCCGACATCCCGGCCGACGTCGCCCGCCGCCGCCTCAACGAACTGCTCGCCGCGGCCCGCGAGGTGTTCGGGCTGCCGCGCGAACGCATCGCGCTCAAGACCCGCGCCATCGGCAAGGGCGGGAGCAAGTACGCGACCGGCTTCGAGCGCCGTGGCGAGACCATCGTCGTGCGCGAGGGCGACGCGCGCCTGCGCGTCAACCTGTTCGACTACCTCGACACCGGACTGTTCCTCGACCACCGGCCGCTGCGGCTGCGCATCGCCGACGAGGCCCGCGACACCCGCTTCCTCAACCTGTTCGGCTACACCGGCGCCGCCAGCGTGCACGCCGCGCTCGGCGGCGCGCGCGCCACCACCACGGTGGACCTGTCGGCCACCTACCTGCAGTGGTGCGCCGACAACCTGCGCGAGAATGGGCTCGGCGGCCGCGCGCACCGCCTGGTCCAGGCCGATGCGCTGCAATGGCTCGAGGCCGACACCGGCCAGTACGACCTGGTGTTCTGCGACCCGCCGACCTTCTCCAACTCCAAGCGCGCGGGCGACTTCGACGTGCAGGCCGCGCACGTCGGGCTGCTGCGCGCCGCGGTGGCGCGGCTGGCGCCAGACGGGGTGCTGTACTTCTCCAACAACTTCCGGCGCTTCCGCCTCGACGAGGCGGCGGTCGCCGCCTTCGCCACGGTCGAGGACATCAGCGCCGGCACCATCCCGCCGGACTTCGCCCGCAATCCCCGCATCCACCGCGCCTGGCGTTTGCGGCGGCGCTAGCGGCGGTCAGCGCGCGGCGAGCTGCTGGTCGGCCTGCTGTTCCCGCGGTTCCGGTTGGTACGTCGGGGCGGCGTCCAGCATGCGGCGGGCCTCATCCCCCTCGAGTTCGAAGATCTGGTCGAAGGTGGCCTTGTCGATGCGGCGCAGGGACGCGATCCGGCAGGGGTGGTCGTTGAGGCGGTCGCGATACGGCCCGGTCGGCAGCACGGCATCGCCGAGGTCGCCGCAGATGCGGCCGTCCTGCAGCCCGTGCCGGTCCTCGAGCAGGGCGAGGAACATCTTCCTGTCGCTGGCCGGGCACTTGTCCTGGAGCTCGACGTCGAAATAGCGGCCGTCGCGGGTTTCCACCACCAACCGCTGCTGGTCGACCAGGCCCCAGTTGCGGGCGTTGCCCGCGCGCATGCAGGCGGCGAGCGGCGCCGCTGGCGCGGAATCGCTCGCCGGCGCGGCTGGAGCGGCGGGGTCGGCGGCGCGCGCGGCGCCGATCGTGAGCAGTGCGGTCGTCGCGGCCGCGAGGAGCATCGCCTTCATCGGACTGCCTCCGTGCCAGGGGACGTTTCGACCTTGCTCTCGCAATCCTGAACGCGGCACGAACGGGGCAGGATGCAGCGTCCCACCGGTGCGGCTGGTCGCGGCCGGCGACAGGGTCCATCCTTGCGCCAGACACCTATGGAGAGCCAACCATGGCCACCCCTGCCGAGACCGCCCGCATCGTGCGCAAGCTGCGCGGCATGCCCACCAGCGACGGCGCCGGCGTCAAGCTGACCCGCGTGATCGGTTCGCCCGAGCTCGACATGCTCGATCCGTTCCTGATGCTGGACGAGTTCGGCACCGACAAGGCCGAGGACTACATCGCCGGCTTCCCGAGCCATCCGCACCGCGGCTTCGAGACCGTCACCTACATGCTCGACGGGCGCATGCGCCACAAGGACAACCACGGCAACGAGGGCCTGCTGGTCCCCGGCGCGGTGCAGTGGATGACCGCCGGGCGCGGCGTCGTGCACTCGGAGATGCCCGAGCAGGAGGAAGGCCGGATGCGCGGCTTCCAGCTCTGGGTGAACCTGCCCGCCAGCGCCAAGATGACCGAGCCCCGCTACCAGGAGTTCGGCCCCGAGCGGATCCCGGTGGCGCAGGTCGGCCCGGGCGCGAGCGCGAAGGTCATCGCCGGCGAAGTCACCGACCTGGACGGCGCCACCGTGCACGGGCCGATCGACCAGCCGGCGACCTCGCCGATCTACCTGGACGTCGCGCTCGAGCCGGGCGCGCGCTGGCAGTACGCGCTGCCGTCCGGCCACAACGCCTTCGCCTACGTGTTCGAAGGCGGCGCCGGCATCGGCGCGGGCGAGGACGCGCGCGCGCTGGACCGGCACGAGCTGGGGGTCCTCGGCGGCGGCGACGACGTCGTGCTCGAGGGCGGCAAGGACGGCGCGCGCCTGATCCTGGTGGCCGGGCGCCCGCTGCGCGAGCCGGTCGCCCGCTACGGCCCGTTCGTCATGAACACCCGCGAGCAGGTCATGCAGGCCTTCGTGGACTTCCAGGAGGGTCGCTTCTAGGCGCCCTTCAGGCCGGCGCCAGCGCCGCCAGCAACCCGCGGGCCGCCTGCAGGCGGCTCGCGGCATCTTCCAGCTCCAGCCGTACCCGCAGCTTGTCCGGGCCGTCCATCGCGTAGTGCCTGGGTTGCTTCTGGATCAGCTGGATCACGGTCATCGGATCCACCTTCGGCCTGGCCTCGAACTGCACCCGGCCGCCGTTCGGCCCCAGGTCGAGCTTCCGGATGCCCAGCCGCGTGGCCTCGAGCTTGAGCTCGGCCACCGCGAACAGGTGCTTCGCCGGATCCGGCAGCAGCCCGAAGCGATCGATCATCTCCACCTGCAGCTCGCGCAGCTCGCCGCTGTCGCGCGCCGAGCTGATGCGCTTGTACAGCGTCAGCCGGGTGTGCACGTCGGGCAGGTAGTCTTCCGGGATCAGCGCCGGGATGTTGAGTTCGACCTCGGCGCCGTGCGCGGTCGGCGCGTCCATGTCCGGCAGTTCGCCGCGGCGGATCGAGCGCACCGCGCGCTCCAGCAGCTCGGTGTACAGGCTGAAGCCGACCTCGGCCATCTGCCCGCTCTGGTCCTCGCCCAGCAGCTCGCCGGCGCCGCGGATCTCGAGGTCGTGGGTGGCGAGGGTGAAGCCGGCGCCGAGCTCGTCCATCGAGGCGATCGCCTCCAGCCGCTTGCGCGCGTCGCTGGTGATCGAGCGCTTGTCCGGGACCACCAGGTAGGCATAGGCGCGGTGGTGCGAGCGGCCGACGCGCCCGCGCAGCTGGTGCATCTGCGCCAGGCCGAGCTTGTCGGCGCGGTTCATGATGATGGTGTTGGCGTTGGGGATGTCGATGCCCGACTCGATGATGGTCGTGCACAGCAGCACGTTGGTGCGCTGCTTGTGGAAGTCGAGCATCACCCGCTCGAGTTCGCGCTCGGGCATCTGCCCGTGGGCGACGCCGATGCGCGCCTCCGGCACCAGTTCCTGCAGTTCGCGCTGCATGCGCCCGATGGACTCGACGTCGTTGTGCAGGAAGTAGACCTGGCCGCCGCGCGAGAGCTCGCGCTGGAAGGCCTCGCGGATCTGCGCGCCGTCCCAGGGCACGACGAAGGTCTGCACCGCCATCCGGTGCGCGGGCGGGGTGGCGATGATGGACAGGTCGCGCAACCCGGCCATCGCCATGTTGAGCGTGCGCGGGATCGGCGTCGCTGTCAGGGTCAGCAGGTGCACGTTGGCGCGCAGCGCCTTCAGCGCCTCCTTCTGGCGCACGCCGAAGCGCTGCTCCTCGTCCACGATCACCAGCCCGAGGTCCTTGAACTTCACGTCCTTCTGCAGCAGCCGGTGGGTGCCGACGATCACGTCCAGCTCGCCGCGCGCCAGCTTCTCGAGCTCGGCCTTGATCTCCTTCGTGGTCTTGAAGCGCGACAGCACCTCGACCCGGATCGGCCAGTCGGCGAAGCGGTCGCTGAAGTTGCGGAAGTGCTGCTCGGCCAGCAGCGTGGTCGGCACCAGCACCGCCACCTGCTTGCCGGCGGTGGCGGCCACGAACGCGGCGCGCACCGCGACCTCGGTCTTGCCGAAGCCGACGTCGCCGCAGACCACGCGGTCCATCGGCTGCGACGAGCCGAGGTCGCGGATCACCGCCTCGATCGCGGCGTGCTGGTCCGGGGTTTCCTCGAACGGGAACGCCGCCGCGAACGGCTCGTACATCGCGCGGTCCACCGGCAGCGCCAGCCCGGCGCGCGCCTGGCGCTTGGCCTGGATCTCCAGCAGTTCGGCGGCGACGTCGCGGACCTTCTCGGCAGCCTTCTTCTTCGCCTTGGTCCACTGTTCGCCGCCGAGCGAATGCAGCGGCGCGGTCTCCGGCGACGCGCCCGAATAGCGGTTGATCAGGTGCAGCTGCGCCACCGGCACGTACAGCCGGTCGCCCTTGGCGTACTCGATCTCGAGGTACTCGGCCGGCTGGCCGCCGGCCTCCAGCGTCACCAGCCCGCGGTAGCGGCCGACACCGTGGTCCTCGTGCACGATCGGCGCGCCCTCGGACAGTTCGCCGAGGTCGCGGATGATCGCCTCCGGCTCGCGCCCCGCGCGCCGCCGCCGCTTCGGCAGCCCCGCGCGCTCCGGGAACAGCTGCCGCTCGGTCAGGACGACGAACGCCGGCTCCTCGACCGCAAACCCGTCCTCCAACGGCGCCACCGCGATGGCGAACCGTGCGGATGAGGGGCGAGTTCTTCCCACGAACTCCCCGAACCCCCCCACCACCTCCGGCACCACCCCGGCCGCCCCCAACACCTCCAGCAGCGCCTCGCGCCGCCCCGGCGAATCCGCCGCCACCAGCACCGCCCCCGGATAACTCCCGAGGAAGCGCTTCAAGGCCTCAGCCGGCGCATGGTCCTTCGCCGCCAGCGGCAGCTCCGGCGCCGCGTGCACCGCCAGCGCCTGCGCCTCGCCGTGCCGCGCATGCTTCGGCCCCCACACTTCGACCCGCTGCAAGCCGTTGAGGCGTTCGCGCAGCGCGTCCGGCGCGAGGTACAGCTCGCCCGGCGGCAGCAGCGGCCGCTCGACGTCGTGCCGGCGCTGCTCGTAGCGTTCGGCCACGTGCGCGTGGAACTGGTCGGCGGCGTCGCCGGCGCCTTCGCCGACCACCGCCAGCGTGCCTTCGCCGAGGTAGTCGAACAGGGTCGCGGTGGCGTCGAAGAACAGCGGCAGGTAGTACTCGATGCCGGCCGGCGCGACCCCGGCCTTGAGGTCCTGGAACAACGCGCTGCGGCGGGTGTCGATGTCGAAGCGCTCGCGCAGCGCGGCCATCGCGCGCTGGGTGGCGGCGTCGTCCAGCGGCACCTCGCGGCCCGGCAGCATGCGCACCGCGTCGACCTTGTCCAGCGAGCGCTGGCTCTCGGGATCGAAGGCGCGGATCGAGTCGACCTCGTCGTCGAACAGTTCCACCCGGAACGGGGCGTCCGCGCCCATCGGGAACACGTCGAGCAGGCCGCCGCGCACCGCGAAGTCGCCGGGGTCCAGCACCTGCGGCACGTGCCGGTAGCCGGCGGATTCCAGCCGCCGCTTCTCGGCATCGAGGTCGAGGCGTTGCCTGACCGCGACGTCGAAGCTGCCTCCGACCACGTAGCGCAAGGGCGGCAGGCGCTGCAGCAGCGTCTGCACCGGCACGATCACCACGCCGCGCGACAGCGCCGGCAGCTTCAGCAGCGCCGACAACCGCTGGCTGACGATCTCCGGGTGTGGGCTGAACTGGTCGTAGGGCAGCGTTTCCCAGTCCGGGAACGCCACCACCGGAAGCGCGTCGCCGTCGTCGCCGCCATCGAGCAGGGTGCGCAGGTCGGACTCGAGCTGGTGCGCCGCGTGGTTGTCGCGCGCGACCGCCAGCACCGGCCCGTTGTGCGCGTCGGCGGCGCGCGCGATCGCCCACGCCAGCGCCGACGCCGAGCCCGGGGCACGCCAGTACGCACGTTGCTGGCCCGCGCGCGGCAGCGGCGGGGTCGGGAAGGGGGAATCTTTCATCAGCCGGCTATTGTAGGAGCGGCGCTCGCGCCGCGACCCGTGGGAGCGGTCCTTGACCGCGATCCGGTCGCGGCGCCAGCGCCGCTCCTACAGGTCCAGCACCACGCGCACGAAGCCTGGCTGCGGCACGGATTCGCGGCGGAAGCCGAGCGACTCGGCGAGCGCGAGCATCGGCTGGTTGTCTTCGGCGACGTCGCCGTAGACCTGCTCGAGCTTCTTGCCCTTGGCCCAGCGCACCAGCCGCCGCATCAGGTGGCGGCCCATGCCCATGCCGGCGATGAAGCGGCCGACCAGGATCGCGAACTCGGCGCGCCTGCTGTCGTCCACGATGCCGATGCGCGCGACCGCGCCGATCAGCGCCTCGCCCGCGGGCAGCGGCTCGGAGGCGACGATCGCGAACTCGCGGCGCGGGTCCGGGTGGGTGAGCCGCTCGGCGGCCTCCGGGGTGATCCCGCCCTCCGAGCGCAGCAACTGGCCGTGCAGGGCATCGGGTTCGAGCAGCGGGAAGCCGGCGCGCAGCGGCACGGCGTCGTCCGGGCGGATGGGGCGGATCAGCAGTTCGCGTCCGTCGGCGGTGCGAACCATTTCATGCCAGGGCGGGAGACGGTTTCGGGCGGCCATGCAATGGATGCTCGCACGGGCGAAGTGAACGCCGGCTCCACGCCCCGTTCACGTTGCCGGGGCGTCGCCGCGAAGCGCGTCGTCGTGCCAGCCGGGCCGCGGCGCGAAGCGTTCGCCATGCCGCGTCTCGAGTTGCTTCAGGCGCGCCAGCAGGACGTCCACGCCGGTTTCGCGCACGTACTGGATGGGGCCGCCACGGAACGGCGCGAAGCCGGTGCCGAAGATCACGCCGGCATCCAGCAGGTCGGCGTCGGCGACCACGCCGTCGTGCAGGCAGGCCACCGCCTCGTTGAGCAGCGGCAGCACGAGGCGGTCTTCGAGGTCGTCGGGCGCCCGGTAGTCCTTCGGCACTTCCGGCTTGACCGGCTTGCCGTCCTCCCACTTGTACAGGCCCTGGCCGTCCTTCTTGCCGCGCCGGCCGGGCTCCGGCGGCGTGGCCAGCGCGGCCGGCACCGGCAGCCCGAGGAACGGCGAGAGCTCCTTCGCGACGCCGGCGGCCACGTCCAGGCCGACCGTGTCGATCAGCTCGATCGGGCCCATGGGCATGCCGAAACGCTTGGCGGCGCGATCGATCGCCGCGCCGGGGATGCCCTCGGCGAACGCGGTCGCCGCTTCCAGCATGTACGGGAACAGCACCCGGTTGACCAGGAAGCCCGGCGTGCCCGCCACCGGCACCGGCAGCTTGCCCAGCGCCTTGCAGAACGCGGCCAGCCGCTGCTGCGTCTCCGCGGCCATCGCGTCGTGCAGCACGATCTCCACCAGCGGCATCAGCGCCACCGGGTTGAAGTAGTGCAGGCCGGCGAACTGGGCCGGGCGCTGCAGGTGCCCGCGCAGGTCGGTGAGCGGGATCGACGAGGTATTGCTGGTGAGCAGCGCGCCGGGCTGCAAGCGGGGTTCGATGTCCTCGTACAGCGCGCGCTTGGCGGCGGCATCCTCGATGATCGCCTCGATCACCAGGTCGGCGTCGGCGACGCCGTCGCCGGCGAGGTCGCCGCGCAGCCGCGCCGCCACCGCCGGACGCTTGGCATCGTCCTTGACCTTTTTCGCGAACAGCGCCTGCGCGCGCTCCAGCGCGCCGTCGATGAAGCGCTGCTCGCGGTCCGACAGCGTCACCTCGAAGCCCTTGTAGGCCGACCACGCGGCGATGTCGCCGCCCATCACCCCGGCGCCGACCACGTGCACGCGCTGGATGCCACTGTCGCCGCTGCCGGCGGACTTCAGCCGCTCCTGCAGGAAGAACACGCGGATCAGGTTGCGCGCGGTCGGGGTGCCCGCCAGCTTCGCCACCGAGCGCCGCTCCGCCGCCAGCAGCCGCTCGCTGCCGCCGCCGCTGCGGCGCCAGGTCTCGATCAGCGCGTACGGGGCGGGGTAGTGCGCCTTCGGGGCCTTGCCCGCGACCTGCTTCACCAGGATCGGCGCCAGCACCTGGCGCACCGGCCACCAGTTGCTCGCGCGCGCCAGCAGGCGCTGGCGCAGCGGCCGCGTGCGCCCCTTGCGCGCGAGGTCGGCGGCGGCGTCCACCAGCATCGCCTTGTCCACGACCTTGTCCACCAGCCCGATCGCGCGCGCGGCCCTGGCCGACAGCGCGCGCCCGGTCAGCATCATGTCGAACGCCGCCGGCGCGCCGACCAGCCGCGGCAGCCGCACGCTGCCGCCCCAGCCGGGATAGATGCCGAGCTTCACCTCGGGCAGGCCGATCCGGGTGGAGGCATCGTCGGAAGCGACGCGGTAGCGGCAGGCCAGCGCCAGCTCGGTGCCGCCGCCCATGCAGAAGCCGTGGATCGCCGCGACCGTGGGGCAGGGCAGCGCCGCCAGCCTGGAGAACACCTGCTGGCCGCGGAACAGCGCGTCGCCGACGCTGCCCTCGGCGTCGAACTGCTGGAACTCCTTGACGTCGGCGCCGGCGACGAAGCCCGAGGCCTTGCCGGAGCGGAACACGACGCCCTTGGGCGGATCGATCGCCAGCCGCTCGAGCAGCTCGCCGAGCTCGATCAGCATGTCCTGCGAGAGCGCGTTGACCGCCTGGCCCTCGCGGTCGATGGTGACCACCACCACGCCGTCGGCGCGGCCTTCCAGCTGCCAGTGCCGGAAGCGGAGCCCGTCGAAGCCTGCAATCGTCGCCATGGCGCCATCCGTTACGGTATGGGAGCCGAGTATCATCCCGGTCGCATTTGATTGCCGTCAATGCCGCCCCAATCAATCCTGCCTGGGGAACTTTCCCCGCGTTGGCGTTGTCCCACCGCCCGGTTGCCGCCGGGCCGACATGCAGGAGTGCCGGCAAGGCATGGCAGAACAGGATCCACGCGACGCGGACCAGGCGCTGGTGGAGCGCGTGCAGCGCGGCGACAGCGCCGCGTTCGACCTGCTGGTGCGCAAGTACCAGCACCGGATCGTCGCGCTCATCGGCCGCTACGTCGGCGACTGGAGCGAATGCCAGGACGTGGCCCAGGAAGCCTTCCTGCGCGCCTACCGCGCGCTCGGCAACTTCCGCGGCGACGCCCAGTTCTACACCTGGCTGCACCGGATCGCGGTCAACACGGCCAAGAACCACCTGGTCGCGGCCGGGCGCCGGCCGCCGGGCGCGGACATCGACGTCGCGGACGCCGAGCAGTTCGATTCCGGCATCCGCCTGCGCGACAACGACACCCCCGAGCGCGAACTGATGCGCCAGGAGATGGAACAAACGGTCATGCGCGCTGTCCAAGACTTGCCGGACGAGCTGCGCGAGGCGATCACCCTGCGCGAGGTCGAAGGCATGAGTTACGAGGAGATCGCGCAGAGGATGGATTGCCCGATCGGCACGGTGCGTTCGCGGATCTTCCGCGCGCGCGATGCGATCGACCAGCAATTGCGGCAACTGATGGACGATGCGGAGCAGTAAGGGCATGACTTCAAGGCAACCCGAAGACAAGGTCCTCGACCACACCCGGCAGCAGCTCTCGGCGCTGTTCGACGGCGAGCTGGGGCTGGACGAGGCGCGCTTCCTGCAGCGCCGGCTCGAGCACGACGGCACCCTGGCCGCGGCCTGGTCGCGCTGGCAGCTGGCCGGCGACGTGCTGCGCGGGCAGGCGGTCGCCGCAGCGCCGCCGGGGTTCGCCGGGCGGGTCGCGGCCGCGGTCGCCGCCGAAGGCGCGCCCGCGCGGGCCGCCACCGACAGCCGCCGCAGCCGGCTGCTGCCCGGGGCCGCGCTGGCCGCCTCGGTCGCCGCGCTCGCGATGTTCATGACCCGCCAGGCTCCCGAGGTCGCGCCGCCGCCGGCGCCGTCCATGGAAGTGGCCAGCGCCGCCGACACCGTGCCGGCCCGGGTGCCCCAGGCCCCGGTGGCCCCAATCGCTCCCGCCGCGCCCGACACCGTGCCCGCGGGCATGCTCGAGGCCGCCGGCACCGCGATCGCGGTCGCCGAGGTCCCGCGCCGTGCCGCCGAGCGCCGCTCACGTGCCCAGCAGCAGCGCGCCGCCGCCACCCGCGCCCAGCGCACCGCCGCCGAGCCGCGGCTGGTGGCCGCTGCCGCTGCCGCTGCGGCCGCGCCTGCCGCCGACACCTCCGCCAATCCGTTCCTGCCGGAGGCGGCGGCCGAGGCCATCACCACCAGGCCGTGGCCGCGCGCGCTGCTGCCGGACAACGGCGCCTTCACCGTCGGCTACGGCCGGCTGGAGCAGGGCATCTCGACGCCGCACCCCTTCCAGCCGCGACCGGTCGCCCTGCCGCAGGTTTCCCCCACTTCCGAATCGGAGGACATCGATTGATGCATCCCAAGCTCCGCACCTGGATCGGCGCGCTGGCGCTGGTCGCCGTCGCCTCTGCCGGAACCGCCGCGGTGGTGCTGCCGCAAGCCACCGCGCAATCGAGCCAGCCGGCACCGCAACTGGTGCAGGGGCTGCCCGACTTCACCAACCTGGTGGCGCGCGTCGGCCCGGGCGTGGTCAACATCGAAGCCACCAGTGACGGGCGTTCCGACGCGGCCGCGTCCGGACTCCCGGACGAGATGGAGGTCCCCGAGATCTTCCGCCGCTTCTTCGGCCCCGGGATGCCGTTCCCGATGCCGCGCGCGCCGGGCGAGCGCTTCGGCACCTCGCTGGGCAGCGGCTTCATCATCTCCGCCGACGGCTACGTGCTGACCAACCACCACGTCATCGACGGCGCCGACACCGTCACCGTCAAGCTGTCCGACTCGCGCGAGTACAAGGCCGAGGTCGTCGGCAGCGACGAGAAGTCCGACATCGCGCTGCTCAAGATCGACGCCACCGGCCTGCCGGCGCTGCGCCTGGGCGATTCCAACGCGCTGCGCCCCGGCCAGTGGGTGGTCGCGATCGGTTCGCCGTTCGGGCTCGACCATTCGGTCACCGCCGGCATCGTCAGCGCGGTCGGCCGCTCGGCCGGCGCCAGCCAGCAGTACGTGCCCTTCATCCAGACCGACGTCGCCATCAACCGCGGCAACTCCGGCGGCCCGCTGCTCAACACCCGCGGCGAGGTGGTCGGCATCAATTCGCAGATCTTCAGCAACTCCGGCGGCTACATGGGCGTGAGCTTCGCCATCCCGGTGGACCTGGCGATGAACGCGGTGCAGCAGCTCAAGGCCAGCGGAAAGGTCCAGTACGGGATGATCGGCGTCGGCCTGCAGCCGATCACCTCCGAGATGGTCGACGCCATGGGCCTGCCCGACAGCCGCGGCGCGCTGATCCGCAGCGTCACCCCGGGCAGCCCCGGCGAGAAGGCCGGCCTGGCGCCCGGTGACGTGGTCCGCAGCGTGGACGGGCGTGCCATCAACCGCTCCAGCGAGCTGCCGCCGATCATCGGCGCGATGGCCCCGGGTACCCGGGTCGAGCTCGGCATCCTGCGCGACGGCAAGCCGCGCACGGTGAAGGTGGTGCTGGCGCCGCTGGACGAGGAACTGCTGGCCGGCGACGCCCCGTCGGCGCGCCCGGGCGCGGCGCCCGCGGCCCCGGCGAAGACCTCCGACAACCCGCTCGGCCTGGTCGCCGAGCCGCTCGACGCGCGCACCCGCCAGGCGCTCGACCTCGGCCCGTCCGAGGGCGTCGCCATCACCCGCGTGGAGGGCGCCGACGCGCGCCGCGCCGGCCTGCGCCCGGGCGACGTGGTGCTGCAGGTCGGCCGCACCCCGGTCGGCAGCCCGGCCGCGCTGGACAAGGCCCTCGCCGGCGTGAAAAAGGGCGACACGGTGATGCTGCTGGTCAATCGCCGCGGCAACGCCCAATTCATCGCCGTTCCGGTCCTGTAGGAGCGGCGCTCGCGCCGCGATTCCCTGGCCCCATGCGATAATCCCGCGTTTGGCCCGGGTGTCCGGGCACTCCCCCGGCCCCGGACCAGATGCGGAACATTCGCAACTTCTCGATCATCGCCCACGTCGACCACGGCAAGTCGACCCTGGCCGACCGCATCATCCAGCTCTGCGGCGGCCTGACCGCGCGCGAGATGGAACAGCAGGTGCTCGACAACAACCCGATCGAGCGCGAGCGCGGCATCACCATCAAGGCGCAGTCGGTGTCGCTGCCGTACACCGCGCGCGACGGCCAGACCTACTACCTCAACTTCATCGACACCCCCGGCCACGTGGACTTCAGCTACGAGGTCAGCCGCTCGCTGGCCGCCTGCGAGGGCGCGCTGCTGGTGGTGGATGCCGCCCAGGGCGTCGAGGCCCAGTCCGTGGCCAACTGCTACACCGCGGTGGAGCAGGGCCTGGAAGTGGTCCCGGTCCTCAACAAGATCGACCTGCCGACCGCCGACGTGGACCGGGTCAAGGCCGAGATCGAGGCGGTGATCGGCATCGACGCCTCCGAGGCGGTCGCGGTCAGCGCCAAGACCGGCCTCAACGTCGAGGAAGTGCTGGAGGCGATCGTCACCCGCATCCCGCCGCCGCAGCCGCGCGACACCGACAAGCTGCAGGCGTTGATCATCGACTCCTGGTTCGACAACTACCTCGGCGTGGTCAGCCTGGTGCGGGTGATGCAGGGCGAGATCCGCAAGGACGACAAGCTGCTGGTGATGTCCACCGGGCGCAGCCACGAGGTGGACAACGTCGGCGTGTTCACCCCCAAGCGCAAGGTCCTCGACAAGCTCGGCGCCGGCGAGGTGGGCTGGATCACGGCCAGCATCAAGGACGTGCACGGCGCCCCGGTCGGCGACACCCTCACCCTGGCCTCCGACCCGGCGCCGAAGCCGCTGCCCGGCTTCCAGGAGATGCAGCCGCGGGTGTTCGCCGGCCTGTTCCCGGTGGACGCCGAGGACTTCCCGGACCTGCGCGAGGCGCTCGACAAGCTGCGCCTCAACGACGCCGCGCTGCGCTTCGAGCCGGAGAGCTCGGAGGCCATGGGCTTCGGCTTCCGCTGCGGCTTCCTCGGCATGCTGCACATGGAGATCGTGCAGGAGCGGCTCGAGCGCGAGTACGACCTCAACCTGATCACCACCGCGCCGACCGTGGTCTACGAGGTGCTGAAGACCGACGGCAGCATCCTCGAGCTCGACAACCCCGCCAAGCTGCCCAACGCCAACCTGGTCGAGGAGATCCGCGAGCCGATCATCCGCGCCAACATCCTCACCCCGCCGGACTACGTCGGCAACGTCATCACCTTGTGCGAGGAGAAGCGCGGCAGCCAGGTCGGCATCACCTACCTCGGCAGCCAGGTGCAGGTCAGCTACGAGCTGCCGATGGCCGAGGTGGTGCTGGACTTCTTCGACCGGCTCAAGTCGGTCAGCCGCGGCTACGCCTCGCTCGACTACCACTTCGTGCGCTTCCAGGCCGGCCCGTTCGTGCGCGTGGACACGCTGATCAACGGCGACCGCGTGGACGCGCTGTCGCTGATCACCCATCGCGCGCACGCCGACCGCCGCGGCCGCGAGCTGACCGAGCGCATGCGCGAGCTGATCCCGCGGCAGATGTTCGACGTCGCCATCCAGGCCGCGATCGGCTCGCAGATCATCGCCCGCACCACGGTCAAGGCGCTGCGCAAGAACGTGCTCGCCAAATGCTACGGTGGCGACGCCAGCCGCAAGAAGAAGCTGCTCGAGAAGCAGAAGGCCGGCAAGAAGCGGATGAAGCAGGTCGGCAGCGTCGAGATCCCGCAGGAGGCGTTCCTCGCCGTGCTGCAGATGGACAACAACAAGTAGTCACGCCCGAGTCGTCACGCCCGAGGAAGCCGCATGCGCTGGTTCGAAATCGCCCTGGTGGTACTCACCCTGTTCACCGGCCTGGTGTGGCTGCTGGACAAGCTGTGGTGGCGCAAGCAGCGCGAATCGCGCGCCGGCCTGCTGGAGGCGAAGGAGCCGGTGCTGGTCGACTACTCGCGCGCGTTCTTCCCGGTGCTGGCCGCGGTGCTGTGCCTGCGCAGCTTCGTCGCCGAGCCGTTCCGCATCCCGTCCAGCTCGATGATGCCGACGCTGCTGATCGGCGACTTCATCCTGGTCAACAAGTTCGCGTACGGCCTGCGCCTGCCGATCAACAATCACAAGATCGTCGAGATCGGCGAACCGGAGCGCGGCGACGTGGTCGTGTTCCACCCGCCGCAGTACCCGAAGCAGGACTGGATCAAGCGCGTGATCGGCCTGCCGGGCGACACCATCGCGTACCGCGACAACACGGTCTACATCAACGGCGAGGCGCTGCGGTACGTGGACGGCGGCCGCTACGTCGGCAAGGGCCGCGGCGCCGAGGCCACCGGCGCGCACCTGCTGTTCGAGCAGCTCCCCGGGCGCCCGCACCCGGTCCTGGAACGTGACGACGTGCCCTTTTTCATGCAGGGCGAGGGCGAATGGCAGGTGCCGCCCGGCTACTATTTCGTCATGGGCGACAATCGTGATAATAGCGAGGACAGCCGCTTCTGGCCCGAGGGCATGCACTTCCTGCCCGAGGAGAACCTGCGCGGCAAGGCCTTCCTGGTGTGGATGCACTGGGACGGCAGCGCCGGCGGGGTCGACTTCGACCGGATCGGCAGCGACATTCCATAGCCTTCACGTACTGGGGGAAAGGCAATGAGGCGCAAGCAAGGCGGCATGACCCTGATCGGCTTCATCATCGTGCTGGCGCTGGTGGGCTTCTTCGCCTACATCGCCATGCGCCTGGTGCCGATGTATTCCGAGTACTACGCGGTGAAGCAGGCGCTCAAGGGCCTGCAGCAGGAGCCGGGCATCGCCAACCGCGACCCGGGCAAGATCCAGGACCTGTTCTTCCGCCGGCTATACATCAGCTATGCCGAGAACGTGAAGCCCGCGCACGTGAAGATCGAGCGCGTCGGCAACGGCTGGAAGATGTCGGTCAACTACGAAGTGCGCAAGCCGCTGATCTACAACCTCGACGTCGTCGGCAAGTTCTCCGCGACCGAGGACCTGACCAACCGCGGCCCGGACTGAGCCGGGCGATGACGGGCGCGGCGCCGCCGGACGGCTTCGGGGGGCACCGCTTCGCGGACCCGGCGCTGCTGCGCCAGGCGCTGACCCATCGCAGCGCCGGCAGCCCGCACAACGAACGCCTGGAGTTCCTCGGCGACGCGTTGCTCAACCTGTTCGTGGCCGAGCAGCTGCACGCGCGCTGGCCGCGCGCCGACGAGGGCGCGATGACCCGCGCGCGCGCCGAGCTGGTGCGCGAGTCCGCGCTCGCCGGCATCGCCCGCGGCATGGACGTGGGCGCGCGCCTGATCCTCGGCCCGGGCGAGATGAAGTCGGGGGGCCACCGCCGCGACTCGATCCTGGCCGACGCGCTCGAGGCGCTGGTCGCCGCGATCTACCTCGATGCCGGCTTCGACGCCTGCCGCGCGCGCGTGCTGGCCTGGTACGAGCCGCTGCTCGACGCGCTGCCGCCGCTGCACCAGGTCGGCAAGGACGCCAAGACCCGCCTGCAGGAGTGGCTGCAGGGCCGGCAGTTGCCGCTGCCGACCTACACCCTGCTGTCGGAGAGCGGCGAGGAGCACCACAAGACCTTCCACGTCGCCTGCACCCTGGCCGAGCCCCCGCTCGCCGCCGAGGGCGCCGCGCACTCGCGCCGCGCCGCCGAACAACAGGCCGCCGAGGCGATCCTCGATAGACTGGGCGCATGAACCAACTCGCCCACCGCGCCGGCCACGTCGCCGTCATCGGCCGCCCCAACGTCGGCAAGTCCACCCTGGTCAACGCGCTGGTCGGGGCCAAGGTCAGCATCGTCTCCAACCGCCCGCAGACCACGCGCCACCGCCTGCTCGGGATCGCCACCTTCCCGCACGGCCAGCTCGTGCTGGTGGACACGCCCGGGCTGCACCGCGGGCTCGGCAACTCCACCGCCTCGGCCATGCACCGCTGGATGAACCGCGCCGCGCGCGGCGCCCTCGAGGGCGTGGACGCCGCGCTGCTGGTGGTCGAGGCCGGGCGCTGGGACGAGGAGGACACGCTCGCCTACGAGGCGCTGCGCGAAGCCGGCGTGCCGGTGGTGCTCGCCGTCAACCAGGTGGACCGGATCAAGGACAAGGCCGCGCTGCTGCCGTACCTGGGCGAGGCCACGCGCGAGCGCAGCTTCGCTTCCGTGCACCCGATTTCCGCGCTCAAGCGCCAGGGCTTGGAGTCGCTGGTCGCGTCGTTGCTGGAGCTGCTGCCGGAGCAGCCGCCGGTGTACGGCGAGGACGAGATCACCGACAAGAGCCAGCGCTTCCTGGCCGGCGAACTGCTGCGCGAGCAGCTCATGCGCCAGCTCGGCGCGGAACTGCCGTACGCGACCACGGTGGAAGTGGAGAGCTTCGCCGAGGAACCCGGCAGGCACGGTCCGCTGTACCGGATCGGCGCCGTGATCTGGGTCGAGCGCGACGGCCAGAAGGCGATCGTGATCGGCAAGGGCGGGGCCCGCCTGCGCGAGATCGGCAGCCGCGCGCGCGAACAGATGGAACGGCTGTTCGGCGCCAAGGTGTTCCTCGAGACCTGGGTGCGCGTGCGCGCCGGCTGGTCCGACGACGAAGCCGCCCTGCGCACCCTCGGCTACCACGACTGACCTGTAGGAGCGGCGCTGGCGCCGCGACCGGGGAAGAGCTCGCCGCCATGGCGGCTCCCACTGCCCGGTCGCGGCGCCAGCGCCGCTCCTACACCGGCTTCACCAGCCGCCCCAGCTCGCCCATCAGTTCCCAGGACTTCAGCGGCCGGCCGCCGAGCTGGTGCGCCAGCACCGGGCGCAGCGCGCGCCGCAGCCCGGCGAGGTCCTCGGCTTCGGGAGGCGTGTCCCCGGATTCCGCCAGCAGCAGCAGCGCGCGCCCGGTGGCGGCATCGCTGCGGTCGCCGTGGCCGCGGTCGGACAGCAGTCGCCGCGGCCCGTGCTCGGGATCGATGCGGTAGCGCGCGGCCGGATCGATCGGCTGGCCGTCGCCGTCCTCGAGGAAGTCGAAGCCGACGCCGAGCGCCCCCAGCAGCTCGTGCTCGAAGCGGCGCAGCGTCCACGCCAGCGGGCCGTGGCCGCGCAGGCGCGCGCGCATCCGCGCATAGGCGTCGAACAGTTCCGGCTGCGGGTCGCCGCGCGGCGCCAGCCGCAGCACCAGCTCGTTGACGTAGAAGGCCGCCAGCGCCGCCTCGCCGGCGAGCTGGGGTGCCGCGTCCAGCGCTTCGGCGTTGCGCAGCTGCGCCAGTTCGCCGCGCTGCACCGCATGCAGGCGCACGCACTGCAGCGGCTGCAGCGCGGCGCGCAGGGCGTGCTGCTTCGGCCCGCGCACGCCGCGTCCGAGCAGCCCCAGGCGACCGTGGGTCGCGGTCAGCGCCTCGACCAGCAGGCTGCTCTCGCGCCACGGACGGGCGTGCAGGATGAAGGCGGGCTCGCCGACGATGCGCATGCCCCATTGTAGGAGCGGGCGCTCAGAGCAAGGCGTGCAGTCAGAGCAAGGCGCGTACCGCGGCCTGGAAGCGGGCGAGGGCGGCGGTATCGGTCGGCGCGGCCTCGAGCAGCAGCACCGCGTCGCCCAGCCGCGCCGCGCCGACGAAGCCGCAGCTCGCGCGCAGGCGGTGCAGGACCGCGGCCGCACCGGCGACGTCGCCCGCCCCCAGCGAGCGTGCCACCGCCTCGGCCTGCGCCGGCAGTTCCGACAGGAACAGGCGCCGCAGGCCCTGCACATGGCCGGCGTTGCCGTTGAGCGCTTCCAGCGCGCCAGCCTCGTCCCAGTCCCCGCAGCGCTCGCCGAGCAGGCGCCGCAGGGCCTCGCGCAGCGCGGCGGCGGACAGCGGCTTGGCCACCACCGCATCGAAGCCGGCGGCGCGCAGGTCTTCGAACACCTGCGCGTCGTTCGCCGCGGTGTGCGCCAGCGCCGGCGTGTCCGGATACCGGGCGCGCAGCTCCGCCAGCAGCGTCGCGCCGTCGCCGTCGCCGAGCTGCGCGTCCAGCAGCCACAGGTCGAATGCTTCGCCGGCGGCGAGCGCCTGCGCCTGCGCGCATCCCGCGGCCTCGGTGACCCGCGCGGGCAGGGTGGCCGCGGCCGCCGCCAGGAAGGCGCGGCTGGCCGGATCGTCCTCGACCAGCAGTATGCGTGGCGTCATCGTTGGCTTCATGCCCCCCGGTATGCTGCGCCCATGTCCGCGTGGCGACTGCCAACCCTAGCACTGCTGTCCGCGCTGGCCGCGACGGTAGCGGCGTGGCCGATGCCGGGCCGTGCGCAGGCACGCGTAGCCGATGCCAGCATCGCGCGCGTGGTGACAGCGGTGGCGACGCTGGAAGGCGTCCGCGTGCGCCTGGCGTGGGTGCCCGGCGCCGACAGCGGCGAACTGAGCGTGCACGCCGCGCGCGTGGACGCCCCCGACCTCGGCTACCGCTACCGCGACCTCGCCTGGCGCTGTCCGTTGCAGCGCCTCGGCGACGGCTGGCGCTGCGACGGCACCGTGCGCAGCGGCAACGGTGCGCCGCTGCGCCTCGCGGTCGCATTCACCGGCGACGACACCGACGCGCTGCTGGCCAGCGGCAACCGCCGCCTCAGCCTGCACCGCGATGCCGCCACTCCCGACGACACCCGCATCGACCTGCTCGCAGTGCCGGCCACCTGGGCGCAGGCGCTGCTGGCGCAGGCCTGGGAGGCGGGGCGGCTGCAGGACGGCACCCTCGACGGCAGCTTGCTGATCCGCGCATCCGAGGATCGCCCGCTGCAGGTCACGGGCACGCTCGAGGTCGCCGGGCTCGCGCTGGAAACCCCGGACGCGAGCATCGCGGCCCAGGGCATCGGCGGGCGCATGGCGCTGGACTACCGCAGCCGCGCCGGCTGGTCCGCGTTCACCGTGGACGGCGCCCTGCACGGCGGCGAGCTGCTGATGGGCAATACCTACATCGCGCTTCCGGAGACGCCGGTGGCGATCGCGGTGGACGCGCAACGCGAAGGCAGCGGCGGCTGGGAGGTGCCGCGCTTCGCCTGGCGCGACGGCGAAGTGCTGATTGCCGAAGGCAGCGCCTCGCTCGGCGCCGACGCCACCCTGCAGGCGCTGCAGGTGGACCTGCACAGCAACGACATCGCGCCGCTGCGCGACCGCTATCTGTCCGGCTGGCTCGGCCTCGCCGGCCTCGGCGACATGGAGATGACCGGCGCCCTCGACGCCAGCCTGCGCATCGCCGGCGGCGCCCTGCAGGAAGCCGTCGCCGACCTGCGCGACATCGGCCTCGCCGACGCGCGCGGCCGCTTCCGCTTCGACGGCCTGTCCGGCACGCCGCGCTTCTCCGCCGGCGCGCCGGTGGCGAGCGAACTGCGCTGGCGCGGCGGCGAGCTGTACGGGCTGCCGTTCTCCGCCGCGACCCTGCCGCTGTCCAGCGGCCACGGCGAGATCCGCCTGCGCGAGGCGGTGACGCTGCCCGCGTTCGGCGGCCACGTCACCGTGGACGGCCTGGTGTTGCGGCCCCCCGCGGCCGGCGCCCCGATGCGCGCGGAGTTCGGGCTCGCGCTCGATCGCCTGGACATCGCTGCGATCGCGGCCGCGCTGGACCTGCCCGAGTTCACCGGCGCGCTCAGCGGCAACATCCCGCGTGCCTGGTACGAGGACGGCCGCCTGCAGTTCGACGGCGGCCTGGCGATGCAGTTGTTCGGCGGCACCGTGCAGGTGTCCGCACTCGCGCTCGAGCGCCCGTTCGGGGTCGCGCCCTCGCTCAGCGCCGACCTGGTGCTGGACGACATCGACCTGCAGTCGCTCACCGGTGTGTTCGACTTCGGCAGCATCAGCGGCAAGCTCGACGGCCGCATCGCCGGCCTGCGCCTGGTGGACTGGACCGCGACCGCGTTCGACGCCGAGCTGCACACCGACCGCGACGCCGCGCGCGCCGCCGGCGTGCGCCAGCGCATCAGCCAGCGCGCGGTGCAGAACATCTCCAGCGTTGGTGACGCCTCGTTCGCCGGCAGCCTGCAGGGGCGCCTGCTCGCCTTCTTCGACGACTTCGGCTACCGCCGCATCGGCATTTCCTGCGAGCTGCGCAACACCGTCTGCCTGATGGGCGGGCTGGAGCCGGCACCGCCCGCCAGCCCCGGTTCAGGCCCGGGCTTCATCATCGTGCGTGGCGCCGGCCTGCCGAACCTGAACGTCGTCGGCTACAACCGCCTCGTGGACTGGCCGGTCCTGCTCGAGCGGCTGGCCGACGTCGCCCAGGGCGAGGTCGCCCCGGTCGTACAATGACAAGCAACCGCAGCATTTCCCCTAGGTCGAGGAGACCCCGGATGAAACCCTGGATCGGACTGCCCTTCGCCGCCACGCTGGTGCTCACCGCCTGCGTCACCATCAACGTCTACTTCCCGGCCGCCGAGGCCAAGGAAGCCGCGCGCGAGTTCGTCGAGAAGGTGATCGACGAGAACCCGCCCGCCGACACCGGCAACGACGGCGGCATGGCCTTCGTTGCGCCGCGTGCCCAGGGTGGCCCGTCCTCCGCGGACGCGTCGTTCGATCCGTGGATGCTGCTCGGCATCGGCCAGGCCCACGCGCAGTCCCAGCCGGACATCACCATCCGCACCCCCGCGATCCAGGCGATCCAGTCGCGCATGGAGGCCCGCTTCTCCTCGACCCTGCGCGCGGCCTTCGACGCCGGCGCGCTCGGCTTCGGCAACGACGGCATGATCGTGGTCCGCGATGCCGGCAAGCTCGCGCTCAAGGACCGGGTCGCGGTCAACAACGCGGTCGCCGACGACAACCGCGACCGCAAGGCCGTGTACCGCGAGATCGCGGTCGCCAACGGCCACCCGGAATGGGAGTCGCAGATCCGCCGCGTGTTCGCGCAGCAGTGGATCGAGAGCGCGCGGTCGGGCTGGTGGTACCAGGACGCGGCCGGCAACTGGCGCCAGAAGTGACGGGGCGCTGGGGCCGCGTCCGGTGAGCGGCCGCTGCGCGGCCTTGTAAGCCGGGCGCTGCGCGCCCTGTAAGATTGGCCGCTGCGCGGCCTGTGAGCGCTCGCTTCGCTTCGCTGGTGAGCGGGCGCTCCGCGCCCTGGTAAGCCGCAAGGCAAAGGCTTCTCCCCAACTGACAGGCGCGAAGCGCCGCCTCACCAGGCGCCGCAGGCGCCGCTCACAAGGCCGCACAGCGGCCGCTCACTGCTCCCCAATGGCCCGCATCGACCAGACGCCCTTCGAACTCGAGATCACCGACCTGAGCCATGACGGCCGCGGCGTCGCCCGCAGGCCGGAAGGGCACGCGCATGCCGGCAAGACCGTGTTCGTTGCCGGCGCGCTGCCCGGCGAGCGGGTGCTGGTGCAGCAGACCGGGCGCCAGCGCAGCTTCGACGAGGCACGCACGCTCGAGGTGCTGGAGGCCTCGCCCGACCGGGTGGCGCCGCGCTGCGTCCACTTCGGCACCTGCGGCGGCTGCGCGCTGCAGCACCTGGACGAAACGAAGCAGATCCACGCCAAGCAGCGGGTGCTGCTGGAGAACCTCGAGCGCATCGGCCACGTCGCGCCGAAGGCGGTGCTCGAGCCGCTGGTGGACACCGCCTGGGGCTACCGCCGCAAGGGCCGGTTCTCGGTGCGCCGGGTGGAGAAGAAGGGCAAGACCCTGGTCGGCTTCCGCGAGCAGGATCCGCGCTTCGTCGCCGACCTCGCCGAGTGCCACACCGTGATCCCGCTGGTGGGCACGAAGGTCGCCGCGCTCGCCGCGCTGGTCGACGCGATGGATGCGCGCCGCGACATCCCGCAGGTCGAGTTCATCGCCGGCGATCCGTCGCCGGATTTCTGCGGGGTGGCGCTGGTGTTCCGGCACCTGCAGCCGCTGTCCGACGGCGACCGCGAGCGCCTCGTTGCGTTCGGCCGCGAGCACGGCTTCGCCATCTTCCTGCAGCCCGGCGGCGTGGACTCGGTGCACGCGCTGTGGCCGGCGGAGCCGCGGCTCGCGTTCCGCCTGCCGGACTGGGACGTCGAGTTGCTGTTCCGGCCGCTGGACTTCATCCAGGTCAACGCCGGGCTCAACGCGCGCATGATCCGGCGCGCGATCGAACTGCTCGACGTGCAACCGGGAGAACGCGTGCTCGACCTGTTCTGCGGGCTCGGCAACTTCAGCCTGCCGCTGGCGCGCACCGCCGCCGAGGTCGTCGGGGTGGAGGGCGATGCCGGCTTGGTCCGGCGCGCGCGCGACAACGCCGCCCACAACGACCTCCCCGGCGCCAGCTTCCACGCCGCCGACCTGGCCAAGGACCTGTCGGGCCAGCCCTGGATGCGCGGCGGCTTCGACCGCCTGCTGCTCGACCCGCCGCGCTCGGGCGCGATCGAGGTGCTGCGCCAGTTCCCGCTCAAGGGCCTGAAGCGCATCGTCTACGTGAGCTGCCACCCCGGTTCGCTGGCCCGCGACGCCGGTTACCTGGTCAACGAGCGCGGCTGGACCCTGCAGGCCGCCGGGGTGATGGACATGTTCCCCCACACCGCCCACGTAGAATCCATCGCAGTCTTCACCCCCTGACACCCCGACACCCTGACCCCCTGGCCTGCCTCTGTGGGAGCGGCGGAAGCCGCGAAAGGACAACCCAAATGCTAGTCATCGGCATCGCCGGCACCGAACTCACCCCGCAGGAACACGACTGGCTGCAGCACGACGCCTGCGCCGGCGTGATCCTGTTCGCCCGCAACTTCGCCTCGAAGGCGCAGGTCGCCGAACTGTCGCAGGCCATCCGCGAGGGCGCGCCGCGCCCGCAGCTCATTTGCGTCGACCAGGAAGGCGGCCGTGTACAGCGCTTCCGCGAGGGCTACGCCGCGCTGCCGCCGCTGGAAGGTTTCGGCAAGCTCTACGCCGGCGACCGCGAGCACGCGCTGCAGCTCGCGCGCGAGCACGCCTGGCTGATGGCCAGCGAAGTGCGCGCCAGCGGCGTGGACCTGAGCTTCGCGCCGGTGGTCGACCTCGGTCGCGGCAACCGCGCCATCGGCGATCGCGCGTTCTCGCCCGACCCGGAGGTAGTCGCCGCCTTCACCCGTGCCTACGTCGAAGGCATGCACGAGGCCGGCATGGCCGCGACCCTCAAGCACTTCCCCGGGCACGGCTCGGTGCTCGAGGACACCCACGTCGACGACGCGGTGGACGACCGCCCGCTGGAGGAGATCCGCGCGCTCGACCTGATCCCGTTCGTCGCCGGAATCCAGGCCGGGGCCGACGCGGTGATGATGGCGCACGTGGTCTACCCGCGGGTCGCGCCGGAACCGGCCGGCTATTCGAAGCGCTGGATCGAGGACATCCTGCGCAGCGACCATGCTTCCGGGGGGCTGGGCTTCCGCGGCGTCGTGTTCTCCGACGACATCGGCATGGCCGCGGCGTTCTCCGCCGGCGGCGTGGGGGCGCGCATCCACGCCCACCTGGACGCCGGCTGCGACGTGGTGCTGGTCTGCCACCCAGGGCTGGTCGAGGATTCGCTGGCCGCGGTCGAGGGCCGCCGGCTCAACACCGCCGCGCTGATCGGGCTGATCGGCCGCGGCCCGATGGCCTGGGACGGGCTGCTCGCCGATACCCGCTACGACGACGCCCGCGACCGGCTGGAGGGCGGACTCGCATGAGCAAGCCGACGACCGGGACCGTGCCGCCGCTCGCCGAGGCGATGCAGCGCGCCGAGCTGATCCACGACCGCGCCGCCATCGAGGCCGCCATCGAGGCCATGGCCGAACGCATCGTCGCCGACTACACCGCGCTCGACGCGATCTGCCCGGAACGCCGCCCGCTGTTCCTGACCGTGATGCACGGCGGCCTGCCGTTCGCGGCGCGCCTGGCGCTGGCGGTCGGGGCGCTCGGCCTGGACGCCGAGCTCGACTACCTGCACGCCACCCGCTACCGCGGCGCCACCACCGGCGGCGAGTTGGCCTGGAAGCACCGCCCGGCGACCCCGCTGCGCGGCCGCCGCGTGCTGCTGCTGGACGACATCGTGGACGAGGGCCACACCCTCGCCGCGGTCCGCGCCTGGTGCGACGGGCAGGGCGCGCGCGAGGTCCGGATCGCGGCCATGGTCACCAAGGCCCACGACCGCTGCGTCGCCGGCCTGTGCGCCGACTACGCCGGCCTCGAGGTCCCGGACCGCTACGTGTTCGGCTACGGCATGGACTACCACGAGCAGGGCCGCAACCTGCCGGCGATCTACGCGCTGTGAGCGGCCAGCCCATCGACCTCGCCATCATCGGCGGCACCGGCGTCTACGCCCTGGCCGAGCTCGCCGACGTCGAGACCATCGGGCAGGGCACCCGCTACGGCCAGCCCTCGGGCCCGGTGCGCGTGGGCACGCTGGCCGGCCGCCGCGTCGCCTTCCTCGCCCGCCACGGCGAGGGCCACGGCGTGCCGCCGCACCGGATCAACTACCGGGCCAACCTTGCCGCACTGCAACAAGCGGGCGCCCGCCGGGTGCTCGCGCTCAACACCGTCGGCGGCATCGGCGCCGGCTACCCGCCCGGCGCCCTCGGCTGCCCGGACCAGCTCATCGACTACACCTGGGGCCGGATCTCGACCCTGTGCGAGGAGCCGGGCACCGAGGTCCTGCACGTGGATTTCGGCGAGCCCTACACCGCGGCGCTGCGCCGCGAGCTGCTCGAGGCCGCGCGCCGCGCCGGCGTCGCGGTGGCCGACGGCGGCTGCTACGGCGCCACCCAGGGTCCGCGGCTCGAGACGAAGGCCGAGATCGCGCGCATGCGCCGCGACGGCTGCGACCTCGTCGGCATGACCGGCATGCCCGAGGCCGGGCTCGCCCGCGAGCTCGGCCTGGACTACGCCTGCCTCGCCATCGTCGCCAACTGGGCGGCCGGCGCCGGGCCCGATCCGGACGAGACCATCACCCTCGAGGAGGTGCTGGCCAATGTCGCGGCCGCCACCGGCGGCGTGTCACGGATCGTCCAAGCCCTGCTGGCGGGGTGATTGCAAGCGGCCCCATGGCTTTGCATACTCGGCCCGTGCGCCGGCTGCCCCACGCGCCACGCACGCATACCATCCAGGACGAGGTCAGCAGCGATATGCAGTACGGCACCGTGAAGTGGTTCAACGACGCCAAGGGATTCGGCTTCATCGCTCCCGAGGACGGCAGCGCCGACGTGTTCGTGCACTATTCGGCGATCAACTCGAAGGGATTCCGCAGCCTGCAGGAAGGACAGCGCGTGAGCTACGAGGTCCAGCAGGGCCCGAAGGGCGCGCAGGCGGCAGGCGTGGAACCCGTCACCGCGTAACCCCAAATGTAGCGCCGGGCACGCCCGGCCGAAGCCCCGCCCCGGCGGGGCTTTTTTTGCCTGCGTCATGACGCCGCCTGCGCACGGGCCCTGCAATGCTCCGTGCATGGACCCGATCGGACGCAAGCGCTGGGCGATCGCCGAAGGCTACATCCCGGCCTGGAGCAACGGCCCCGCGCCGCAACTGGAAAGCCACGAGACCTGCTGCATCCTCAACGCCGGCGACGCCGAGGCCACGGTGCGCATCACGGTGTTCTTCGCCGACCGCGAGCCGGCCGGCCCGTACACCGTCACCGTGGCGCCCCGGCGTACGGACCATTTGCGCTTCAACGCGCTCGAGGATCCGGAACCGATCCCCAAGGACACCCCGTTCGCGAGCGTGATCGAGTCGGACGTTCCGGTCGTGGTCCAGCACACGCGCCTGGACTCGCGCCAGGCCGAAAACGCGTTGATGACCACGATCGCCTTCGCGGCGGACTGAGCGCCATGGCCAGGGTCGGCTACCACGCCTCGCACGAACAGTTCGCGCCCGCTGCGCGATTTCGGCCGCAAGGGCGAGGCGAAGGCGATGCGCCGGCAGGCACGGGAACTGCAGCGCCGCTTCAACGCCCGAGTGGCTGCCGGAAATCACCCTGCGCAACCTGCGCGTCGGCAATGCCGGCGTCGACCTGCGCTTCGCGCGCCAGCCCGATGGCACCAGCACTCATGAGGTCCTCGACCAGCGCGGCAAGCTCGACGTGCGCCGCCGCGCCATCCCCTTCGGCACCGACCTGTAGGAGCGGCGCTGGCACCGCGACCGCGACGACTCAGTCGGTATCGTTCTTCCGCGCCCCGCGCAGGTTCAACACGAACAGCCCCACCTGCAGCACGATCAGCGCCCATGCGGCCGCCTGCCAGCCCCACGCGATCCACAGCACGTTGCTGGCCACGAACCACCAGAATCCCTGCTCGCGCCGGCGCTTGTGCTGCGAGGCGACCAGCCACGCCGCGTACAGCGTGACCGCCATCGCCGGCCACTGCAGCAGGTCGAGCCAGGCGGGCACGCGCCGCTACTTCCAGCCCGGCACGTCGGCCGCCTGTCGGATCCAGGCCTTCAGCTCGTCGGATCCGGCTTCCTCGACCGACCTGATCTTGATGTAGCGTGAATCGCCCTCGCCAAGCGGCGGGGGAGGATCGAGTCTCTTCCCGCCGTGGAACACGACGTTGACCGAGACGTCGTAAGCGACCATCTCGATGATCCAGCCGCGATCCGGCAGCCCGTAGAACGCCTTCTTCCACTTCACCGCGTACTCCAGGCCGTCGATGGTGTCGCGGATCAGCTTGTCCAGCTTCTTCACCACCGGCTGCAGGCCCGGCATCGCCTCGTTGATCCAGTCGGCGATCACCTTGTGGCTGTCCGCGGCTTCCGGCGGCTTCTTGCCGCTGGTGCCCTTGGGAGCCTTCTTCGCCATGGGCGTCCTCCGTTGCGGGTGTCCGGCAAGGATCGTGGCAGGCGCGTCAGCGTGGCGTCAGGCGCCGACCCTCTCCAGCACCTCGGCCGATCCATGTCATGCCTCCTTCCGCAGGATCTTCGCCATGGGCTTGCCCTTGGCGAGCTCGTCCACGAGCTTGTCCATGTAGCGGATCTTCCGCATCAGCGGGTCCTCGATCTCCTCCACCCGCACGCCGCAGACCACGCCCTTGATGAGCGCGGCGTTGGGATGGAACGCCGGCGCCTGCGCGAAGAAGGCTTCGAGGTCGGCGCCCTGGTCGATCTGGCGCTGCAGGCCGGCCTGGCTGTAGCCGGTCAGCCAGCGGATCACCTCGTCCACCTCCTCTCGCGTGCGCCCCTTGCGCTCCGCCTTCTGCACGTACAGCGGGTGGATCTTCGCGAACTTCAGCCGGCGGATCCGCTCCTGCGTCATCCGTCGCCCCGCTACGCGGCCCGGATCGGCGCCGGATGCGTCCGCCGCAGCGCCACCGACTTGAGGAAGTCGAGCGGCTCGACGTAGAAGGGGTTCGCGCGGACCTGCTCGCCCAGGACCACGTGCGGGTGCGTCGCCAGCGCATCGGCCACGACCTGGCCGCTGCAGGCGTTGACGTCGTAGACGCACAGCAGCGAGCAGTCGTACTGCGGGGCGAGCAGGTTCACCTTGGCCTCGTACGCCATCAGCTCGTCCGTGGTCTGCAGGTTGCGCAGCACCCAGTCCGTATCGCCGTACACGCGCATCCGGCTCCAGGCGCCGTCGCCGGCAGCCTGCAGTTCGTTCTCCAGCAGCGCGTACATGCGGTCGACCACGAAAATGCCGTCGCGCAGGTAGGTGTCGTTGGAGGCAAGGACCTTCAGTTGCCCGCTCTCCAGCGCCGGGTCGACCGCCACGCCGCCCTCGCGCATCCGCTCCAGGTGCTCGTCGTGGAAGTCCGCCTCGACGATGGTCACCACCGACTCGCCGGCCTCCAGCCCCTCGCGGAAGTACGGGTTCAGGATCCGGTACTGCTCGTCGGTGGACGAGACGAAGGCGCAGACGTGCTGGCAGGGCACCGATTGCCCGCACAGCGTGACGGAGGGCGCGGGTCCGGTCATGGCCGGGCGACCACCCCCACGTAGCCGAGCCAGAGCAGGGGCGCCAGCAGCAGCCCGCCGGCGACGCCGGAGGCGATGCCGCCGAATGCCACCCCGAACAGCAGGCCGCCGATGCAGCCTGCGAAGACGAAGCCCGACAGGCTCCGTGACGCCCGGTCCAGGTCGATGATGCGGTTCTTGCTCGGCACTGCAGAATCCCTCCCAGGTCAGAACACGCTGTCGGCCCCATCCTGCGGCCTGTACCCCCGTCAGGCAAGCCGGGCGGTCAGGGCGTCGCGACCTTTTCCTGCCATGGCTCGTCCCGCGACTCACGGTACCAGTGCCGCCAGCCATGACGGTAGGCGGTTTGAACGTAGGGTCCGCGCAGCAGCATCGCCGTGTCATCGGTGCCCGTGTCCGTGCCCAGCAGGTAGACGGCACCCGACCAGGGGACGACGTTTGCGTGGGGCAGGGTCGCGAGGTGGCGGTCCGCGAGTCGTGCTGCCTCTTCCACGGACCCCGCGCGGACCAGGCAGCAGGTGTCCCAGCCATTGGGGCCGCCGGTCACCGGATCGTCGGAGTCGTTGCCCCAGCGGATGACTTCGAACAGCCGCATCACACGCGGTCGCCATGGCTCGGCGGCGCGGACACGACGAGGAACTCCAGGTCCGCCGTGCCGTCGTTGGCGAGTTGGTGCGGCAGCCCCGGCGGAACCGGGTATCCCTCGCCGGGGCCGAGCTGCACGATCCGGCCGTCGACCTCGAGCGTTGCGACGCCGGAGAGGACATGGAAGAACTGGTAGGCGTGCCGGTGGTAGTGCCGGACCTCACGCCGGCCAGGAGGCACGAGCTCCTGGATCACGCTCAATCCCGGCGACTTGAGCAAATGCCAGCCATCGCAGTCGCCACCCCAGGTGTAATGCTCGGCGTTGTGGCGGCTGATGACGCCGGTCATAGGTGCCACCCCGCTGCTAGCCGGTGACAACGGTGACGATATGGCCGTCGCGTTTCACGAGGAAGGTGATTGGCGTGGCCTTGTCGAGCGCCTTCCAGTACTTCATCAGGGAAAGTGCGCGGCTTCCGGGAACCTTGCGGTCGTTCACCTGGAGGATCTCGTCCCCCACCTGCAGCTTGCAATCGTCGGAGGGGCCGACCTGTTCGACGGAGGTGACGGTCAATCGATCCAGGGTCGGGTTCAACACGAACCCGCTGGTCTTGGGAGCGAATCCCACCTTGCACGACGCGGCCTGCACCGGCAACGCGCAAGTGAGCATCAACAGTCCGAACAGCGCGATTGCGATCCTTCGATCCATGGGAACCCCGCTGCGTAGCCTGACAGCAACGCCCTTGCGTTGAGCGCGCCGTTCACAAATGCTCAAGGACATTGAGGAGCCTACCAAAGGGGTCGCGCACATAGAAGCGACGAACGCCCCACGGCTCTTCCGCAGGTCCGTACTCGATGTCGATACCGGCTTGCTTGGCCCTATCTAAAGCGCTGGATAGATCATCAACCTCAACTGACAGATCAGGAACCGGCGTGCCGGAGCCACCCTGCGATGCAACGCTGACTTGAACAGTCATCTCCTGTTTTGACCCGAACGTCTTGATCCAGCCGTGATCCATCAGTAGGTCCAGGCCCAGCAGGTCTTGGTAGAAGGCCTGGGCCGCTGCAGGGTCAGGAGCTTCAATGTTGGCGACGACGCGAAGGACTTTCATGGCTCTCCGTTTGCGGCTGCGACCTAACACTCAAGTCAAGCCCCGTCGTGAGGCGGGTTGGGCCAGGTGGCAAGTTCCACCTGCCGCCAGGGCCGGCCTGCGGAACGATGTTGGCTTGAACGCAATGTCAGGGCTCACCGCCGCCACCTTGATAGTTGAAGGCGAGAACAGCCGAAGCTTCGAATAAGGTGGCAAGCTCTGCGCCCTGGCAGAACGTTCGAAGATCCTGTTGCATCTGACGAAACGGAATCCTGGCCAAGCTGGATTGGAAGGTGGCAGGAACGATGGCGACGATGCGACCCGCTATCCAGTACTCGAGCTTTTCGGTTTCGTCACCCGGAGGAAGGGAAAGGTATGTGCTGCAGGTTATGTTGGCGGTGGACATCAAGTGCATTGGCACGTCCGAAGCACCCACGCCGAACGGTAGCAAGCTGAAGAAAAGCGCAAGTCCGTAGCGCATAAGATCCTCCCTGAAACCTAACGCACTGTTAGGCCGCACGCGTACGCTTCCGTTTGGTCACCAGCGTACCGAATTGCCCACTGGCAACGCCGAGCAAGCCGCATTGGAGCCCGACAAGCAACGGGTTCTCTACGTACGAGATACCGTAGTAGACCGCCAAGCTGAAGAACGCGACGAAGAACACGACAGTGATGATCGAGCGGATGAGGCCTGGGCTGTCAAGACGCTTGAGTGCGTATTCGATCGGCGCCGAAAATGCCATTGCGACAAAAGCGGCGGCGCCTAATGTCAGTGCAGCAGCTTGCCATTTCTCAGGGGTCATGGATCCTCCTGCGGCCTAACACTCAAGTTAAGCCGCATCGTGCAGCGGGGTGGGCCAGGTGGCAAGCTCCACCTGCCGCCTGGGCCAGCCCGCGGAACGGTGTCGGCTTGAACGCAATGTTAGGGCTACGTGTGACCTCACGGAGTCGAACCCGAAACTGATTAGGCTTGATCGAATTGCTATCTGCCGTGATCGGGTGGCCGCTCTACCCATGTCTTTTGTGAGCGAATCATCCATAACAAGCAATAGTAGGCCAGCACGACAATAGTCAAAAGGAGCGCCCAGTAAATATACGGGGAGCTGATTTGAAGCGACGCAAGCCTCATCATTGAGACTCCAACGAGTACGGTTGAAAGGAATGCGGCCAAGCAACGCAGCCGTGCTCCTAACGGAAGCACGAGCCAAGTGTGGCAGTGGGGGCATTGCAGCTGGCCGCCCCTGCCACTAGGCGGCTTGCTCCCGCCAAAACGGTAGTCGATTACGCCCCAATAGTCGGAAAGCGACCAACTGAGGGGCTCAGCGCAACGTGGGCAATGGACAGGAGCTTTAGCCACAGGCCTAACGCTCAAGTTAAGCCGAATTGCAGCGCGTAGCCGGCAACATGGCAAGCTCCTTCTGCCATGTTGACGGCGTAGCGATGCAATTTCGGCTTGAACGCGATGTTAGGCCTCTGCTCCGCTGGTGAAACGAAGCCCGAGCCAGACCGCAGCAACGCCCACGAGGACGCTGCCAGCAATGTACAGCAGGGCAAGGCTGGTCTCTCCGCGCCGCAGAAGGGTGAGTGACTCCAGGCCGAACGCCGAGAAGGTTGTGAAACCACCGAGGATACCGGTGACCAGGAACAGTCGAACCGGCTCCGAGACCGATTCCCTGGCAAAAGCGCCTACGAGAAGGCCGATCAGAAGACAGCCAAAACAATTGACAGCGAAGGTGGCCCACGGAAAGCGATCCGCCGGCGCAGCACCCAACGCGACGCTCACAGCATGACGGGCCACCGAGCCGATGAAGCCGCCGAGTCCTACCCACAAGTACGCGTTCATTATTGTGTCTGAGGCCTAACGCCTGAATTAAGCCGCGCCGCGAAGCGGCGTCGGCTTGAATGAATTGTTAGCGCTACTGCGCGGTGAACTTGCCGGCGAGATGCTCCATCTCATATGTCAGCCGTAGGAGCTCGGCCGTGAACATGACAGTGCTCTCAGCGCGCTCCTTGGAAGGGGCTGCGATTGCATGAGTTGACTCATTGCCATTGGCTCTTATCGCATTTACCCAGCCCTTCATCGGAGGTGTCACGTAGCCAGACTTCTCCAAATGGTCTAGGTAGAAGACGAAGGACTTGCCCTCCGGCGCAGATTTCTCGACAGCGATATGCATGAGGATCTTTCTGCAAAGAAGCTCCGAGGCCGTAAATGCATTGGCTTTCATGCAATTGCGCACCTCCTCATAGGCTGCTTTCACCTCGGATGGCAGTCCTTGGATTGAAGGACCAAATGCAGTACCAGGAATTGCTTTTCCGTCAATCAGTACCGAACCCTTGGCGCAGCCGGGACAAAGCACCCACTGGTTCTTGATTGTGTTCCTGAGCTGATCCTGCCAGGCATACGAAGCAACGACAGCGCCACTCACACGGTTGTAGCAATGGCCGCAGATGTAGTTAACCCAACCCTCTTGGGTTGATCCGTCATGCCGCGAGATCGAGTGATGACCTTTGAACGCCATTGAACTTCCCCTGTAGAGCTAACACTCAAGTTAAGCCGAATTGGAGCGCGTAGCTGACAACATGGCAAGCTCTCCCTGCCATGTTGTTGGCGTAGCGATCCAATTTCGGCTTGAACGCATAGTTAGGCCGCGCCGTTGATAAGCTCGACGATAAAGGCTTCATCTGGGATCAGGGGTGCAAGATGATTGCGGATGCGCATCTCCTTCTCCTCGCGTGGCATAGCAATCCATTTCGGGTCTGAGATGAGACGCGTCCTGGCAATTTGAACTCGCGCAGGATGGCGGCTTGCGATGCGCCAATCAGCCCACCGAGGATCATCTTGAGATAGAAGATCTACGATCCGATTGGCCATAGAAGCCAGCAGAGGACTACCCGGTACATCTTTGTCGTGAGGTGACTCGGAGAACTGAGCCTCAAACAAGGCACGATGGAGCGCGAGGAGCTCGACCTTTTCGGTGACTGTGAATGGAGAGATTCTTTCCATTGCGGCCTAACGCTCAAGTTAAGCCGAATTGCAGCGCGCAGCTGGCAACATGGCAAGCTCTTTCTGCCATGTTGACGGCGTAGCGATGCGATTTCGGCTTGAACGCATTGTTAGGTTGTTGCCGACTCACTTTGTGACTGTGATCTTGCTTGGATCTTTATCAACAACTCTCTTCCAATTTAAGAAGGCGCCGACAGCGGCAAGCACGACTCCGAGCAAAATAAACCAGCCGAAATTGATTGCGATGCTGAGTTGCATAGAAATGAAGAAGATGGCAATGGCAATCAACCCGCCAATGCCAGCCCCCACTTTCTTTGCTTCGTTGCGTTCATATGGCGTGGCGCCGTAATAGATCCTTCCCTTGCATCCTTGGCAGATGCGATCCCCTTGATTGAACAAGAAGCTGCAGAGAGGACACTTAATCTGTGCTTGTGAGCTCATCTAATTCCCCCGAATTAGCCAACATGCCCAAGCTACAACCTAACACCTGAGTTAAGCCGCGCCGCGAAGCGGCGTCGGCTTGAATGACTTGTTAGGGCGCACCTTACTCTGCCCCGCCTGTTGCCACGCAATGGGCGAATTTAATGCGCTTGTAGATGATCCATGGGATGTACAAGATGGTTGCGACCAGCGCTGCAACAAGGCCCCAACCAAAGCCAAAAGCCAACTTCCATCGGGTCAGATCCGAAGCGGATAGCTCTGTCGGAACCTCCATGATCGTGAAGCCGTAAGCGATGCCGCCCAGGATGCTGATCAGGAGAATTAGCCCGCAATGAAAGATAATTTGGCTGTTAGAAGGGCAGCCGTGCTTCTTGCGGCAGTAATTTTCGGTTTGCTTGTCCATGGCCCGCCTGTTCGTAGTGCGCCCTAACGCTCAAGTTAAGCCGAATTGCAGCGCGTAGCCGGGCACATGGCAAGCTTTTCTCGCCATGTGCCCGGCGTAGCGATGCAATTTCGGCTTGAACGCATTGTTAGGCGGCGCCTCGAACTCGAGGGAGCACCCATCTGCGGATCAGAGCATAAAGAACGAAAGTGAGGAGAGCCGGCGCGCCTAAACCGAGCACCCAGCCCAGGTATGGACGCCCCGAGACCATCCTCCACGGTCCACCATCGCCATCCGCGCAGACGTCCAGCTGCTGGTGAATGATGCCGCCACTGTCCAGGCATGCGTCGGCCTCCACGAAAGCGAATAGCTCTCGGGCTAGCCAAACGAAGACCAGAAAGGCCGAGATCCGAAGTGCTGCAATTAGAAGACTGCGAATGCTCATAGCGGCCTAACGCTCAAGTTAAGCCGAATTGCAGCGCGTAGCTGACAACATGGCAAGCTCTTCCTGCCATGTTGTTGGCGTAGCGATGTAATTTCGGCTTGAACGCATTGTTAGACGGCACGCCAGATCTCCAAGGTTCCTGTCCCATAATCATCCACGACCAGAATTGCATACGGCTGGATGGGGAGCACAAGCGTGGCTTGATCGAGCAGCGATCGGGCGGCGTCTATTAGAGTTGCAGGATCTCGCGAGGAACTGTCGGATATGACCTCGGCGACTAGGCCTTCAGGAGTTGGACGTAGAGCTAAGAAATTGTCCAGGACGACGACCCCTTGGCCAGCGCCTAGAAGGTCTTGGGCAAGAGCTAGGCGGCCGCCAGACTCATTGCTAGTAATGTGCAGGGCGTCTTTGTATGCGCTCATGCCGTCTAACGCTCAAGTTAAGCCGAATTGCAGCGCGTAGCTGGCAACATGGCAAGCTTTTTCTGCCATGTTGACGGCGTAGCGATGCAATTTCGGCTTGAACGCAATGTTAGGGCGCGGCTCACGGTGACATGCAATGAGAGCAGCGAGTCAGTGGCCGGCCGAACTTGGCCTCGGAATACCGCTCGAGCGCGTCCAGGTCGGCACAACAGAACTTGACGTAGTCGCCGGTAGTGAAGTTGCCAATCTTGGGGCTAGACATCGAACCATGAGTCGCCGCGTGAACCATCGGGTAGTGCGTGACTGTCCCGGCGCGATCGACGTTTGCGACGAAACCATTCGGGTTGGCTTGGACCCATTTGAGGTAGCCGTCCTCATCGTTGTCAAACAGCTCAACCATGATTGTCCCCTTGCCTGAGTGGCATTAGCGGCCTAACACCGGAATTCAGCCGCCGACAGCCCGCGTAGCGGGATGGCGGTCGGCTGGAATGACTTGTTAGCCGTGCTTTTCAGAAAGAGTAGCAATGATGGGTGCACCTTTGGTTATTATCATGGTGTGCTCATACTGCGCTGAGAAATTTGTGGGATGACCCACCAGCGTCCAACCATCCTCCGATTCGGAGGCATAACTGCTCTTGGTTGATAGGAATGGTTCAATTGCGACAACTTGACCAAGCTTCAGTCGGCGCGCATCCCTACGGTCGTAGTAACTAACGATATCACCGGGTTCCTCTTCATGCAGGTGACGGCCAGTTCCATGACCAGCGAGGTTCTTGATGACCTTGAAGCCGTGCGCCTTCGCAGTCTGTTGAATGACTTTTCCGATCTGGTTGATTTGGACTCCCGCACGAGCCTTATTCAGCGCACGCTCCAGGGCAATTTTCGTGGCGTGGCACAACCTTGCTTTAATGCTTGAGACGGGAGGAACAACAATTGTGCCCCCTGTGTCAGCAAAATACCCATTCAGTTCAGCAGATACATCAACATTAACCACATCTCCGGCCCGGATGAGCCTGTCCCCAGGGATGCCATGTGCAATCTGTTCATTGATGCTAATGCAGGTGGCGCCGGGGAAGTTGTAGGTAACCTTTGGTGCTGATCTGGCTCCGAAGCGTTCCAATATGCCGCTTCCAAGTTTATCCAGTTCACTGGTAGTCATACCGGGCTCAATTGCATTGAGCATGGCATCGCGGACACGGGCAACGACGCGACCGGCTTCCATAATACCGTCGATGTCTTGCTGGCTTTCTATAGTCATGTGTTTCCTCGATAATGGTCATTGACGGCTAACACCTAGTCGATTGAAAAACGGGGTGTAGACGGGCGGGATAGCCCCGTCCAGCCTGTCCGCTCGCGATCGGAAAAACCCCACGAATCCAACGTCTTGTCCCCGACGGTGCAGCCTAATTCTGCAACCTAATCTTGCCGTGTATTCCGGATGCCTGGAAACACGCCCCGATGGGATCGTCTCACCGCGAAACACCGCCCGCAAGCGAGCCACCAGCCGCCACGGATGCCGTGGCCAGCCCGCTCGAACCGGACCGCCCCGGCAAGCTGCTTGCCGAAGCCCGCGCCCGCATGCGGCGCCTCGGCATGGCGCTGCGTACCGAGCAGGCCTACGTCGGCTGGATCCGGCGCTTCATCCTCGCCAACGGCAAGCGCCACCCACGCGACATGGGCGCATTGGAGGTGGAAGCCTTCCTGACCCGCCTTGCGATGCAGGGCAGGGTGGCGGCGTCCACCCAGAACCAGGCGCTGTCGGCGCTGCTGTTCCTGTACCGCGAGGTCCTCGGCATCGAGCTGCCGTGGATGGAGGAGATCCGCCGCGCCAAACGTCCCAAGCGCCTGCCGGTGGTGCTGGCCCGCGAGGAGGTGCAGGCGCTGCTCGACGAACTCGACGGCGTCCACTGGCTGATGGCCAGCCTCCTGTACGGCACCGGGATGCGGCTGATGGAGTGCGTGCGCCTGCGGGTCAAGGACGTGGACTTCGGTCGCGGTGAACTTACCGTGCGCCAGGGCAAGGGCGGCAAGGACCGCCGCACCATGCTGCCGGCGCGCCTGCGTGATCCGCTGCGTGCGCAGTTGCGTGAGGCGCAGCGCATCCACCAGCGCGACCTGGCGGCGGGCTTCGGCGAGGTCTGGTTGCCCGACGCGCTGGAACGCAAGTACGTCGGCGCCGCGCGCGAGTGGGGCTGGCAGTACGTGTTCCCGGCGCGCCGGCGCAGCGTCGATCCGCGCAGCGGCGTGGTACGCCGTCATCACCACGAGGAGAGCCTGCTGCAGCGGGCGGTGAAGTCGGCGGTGCGCCGCGCGGGCATCGCCAAGCCAGCTACCTGCCATACCTTGCGCCACTCCTTCGCCACCCACCTGCTCGAGGACGGCTACGACCTGCGCACCATCCAGGAATTGCTCGGCCACAAGGACGTCGCCACCACCCAGGTCTACACCCACGTCCTCAACCGCGGCGGCCACGGCGTCCGCAGCCCGCTGGATCGCTAGTGGCGACGAGCGTAGATTCATGCGTTGAACAACAGGAGCGTGGCAAATGGGCAGGCCAACGCGAGCGCGGCCACGTGTCGAAGTCACCACCGGCGAATCCGTCCGCATCATGCGGGAGTTGCAGGGCATGACCCAGGCGGAACTGGCCGCAGCCTGCGGGATTCCGCAGGCCACGATCTCGAGTATCGAGACGGGGCGGGTCAACCTGGGCATCGAGCGGGCCAGGAAGCTGGCGGTTGCGCTGCGCTGCCATCCCGCGGTGCTCGCCTTCCCCGGTTGGCAGGTGGACTCGGCAGCCTGACTCCGCCGCAACGGCACGACGGAGTAGATTCGGGGCATGGACCTGCCGCCGTTCGAGACCCACGTCGTCGACAACCAGCCGCCGCCGTTCGCGCCGCGTGACCTGTGGTCGGGCGACATCGCACTGCGCGAGGCAGTGGCGCGCGAGGGCGCCTCCGGGTTCGCGGAGCGCATCGCGGGCTACGGCGCGCTCGCCGGAAGCGCGCTGTACGCGCTGTCCTTCGATGCCCACCGCGACCGCCCGCGCCTGCGGACGCACGATGCGCACGGGCATCGCATCGACCGGGTCGAGTTCCACCCCAACTACCACGCGGTGATGGACGCGGCGATCCAGCACGGCGTCGCCGGCCTCTCGTGGGCCGAGCCGGTGCCCGGCGCGCACGTGGCGCGCGCGGCGCTCAGCTACCTGCACTACCAGGCCGAACCCGGCAGCAGCTGCCCGCTGACCATGACCCACGCCGCGGTGCCGGTGCTGCAGCGCGAACACGGCCTCCGCGAATGGGCACGGAAGGCGGCGGTCCCGGCCTACGACCAGCGCGAGGTGCCGGTCGCCGACAAGGCCGGCATCACCCTCGGCATGGGCATGACCGAGAAGCAGGGCGGCAGCGACGTGCGCAGTAACACCACGGTCGCCACGCTGGAGGCTGCCACCGGCGGCGATCCGGGCGAGCCCTACGCGCTGGTCGGCCACAAGTGGTTCTTCTCGGCGCCGATGTCCGACGGCTTCCTCGTGCTGGCGCAGGCGCCTGGCGGGCTCACCTGCTTCCTGATGCCGCGGCGCTTGCCCGATGGCGCGAAGAACGCGTTCGCGCTGCTGCGCCTGAAGGACAAGCTGGGCGACTGGTCGAACGCGTCCTCCGAGGTCGAGTTCCGCGGCGCCCGCGCCTGGCGCGTGGGCGAGGAAGGGCGGGGCATCGCCACCATCCTCGAGATGGTGATGCTCACCCGCCTGGACTGCATGCTTGGTTCCGCCGGGTTGATGCGCATGGCCCTGGCCCAGGCAATCCACCATTGCCGCCACCGCGTCGCCTTCGGAAAGCCCTTGCTCGAGCAGCCGCTGATGCGCAACGTCCTCGCCGACCTCGCGATCGAGTCCGAGGCCGCGCTGGCGCTGTCCATGCGCGTCGCCCGCGCCGTCGACGACGCGCCGCGCGACCCGTCGGAAGCCGCGTTCGCGCGCATCGCCACCGCCATCGGCAAGTACTGGATCTGCAAGCGGGCCCCGGCCTTCGTCAACGAGGCCCAGGAATGCCTCGGCGGCAACGGCTACGTCGAGGAATCCCTGCTCCCGCGCCTCTACCGCCAGGCCCCGCTCAACTCGATCTGGGAAGGCAGCGGCAACATCCAGTGCCTCGACGTCCTCCGCGCCCTCGCGCGCGAACCCGACACCGGCCAGGCCCTCTGGAACGAACTCCACTTCGACGCCGGTCCTGCCTACACCGCCGCCATCGAGCCCCTCCGCGCCCCCCTCCAGGGCAAAACCCCCATCCCCGAGGAATCCGCTCGCCGCTTCGTGGAATCCCTCGCGCTGGCGCTGCAGGCGAGCGTCCTCCTCAGGGCAGCGAATCCCATCGCCCAACCGTTCGTCCGAACCCGCCTGGCAACCCCCCACCTCCTGGGATTCGGCACGCTCCCCACCGACCTCCCGCTCGACCAGTTCATCGCCCGCGCAGCCTGAAGGAGGGAGGCGTTGCGAGCACCTCAATCGATGAACTGCAACCGCGCAAGTTCCGCGTACAACCCACCTTGAGCCATCAAGTCCTCGTGGCTGCCCTCGGCCACGATCCGCCCCCGATCCATCACCACGATCCGATCCGCCTTCAGGATCGTCGCCAGCCGATGCGCGATCACCAGCGTCGTCCGCCCTTCCATCAGCTTCTCGAGCGCATGCTGCACGGCCCGCTCGCTCTGCGCGTCCAGCGCGCTGGTGGCCTCGTCCAGCAGCAGCACCGGCGCATCCTTCAGCACCGCGCGCGCGATCGCCACCCGCTGCTGCTGGCCGCCCGACAGGCGCGCACCGCGCTCGCCGAGCTCGCTGGCGAAACCCTCGGGCAGGGCGTCCAGGAAGTCGTCCGCCTCGGCGTTCTCCGCCGCCGCGCGGACCTCGGCGTCGGTCGCGTCCAGTCGCCCGTAGCGGATGTTGTCGGCGGCGCTCGCGGCGAAGATCGTCGGCGCCTGCGGCACCAGCGCGATCCGCTCGCGCAAGGCCGCCGGGTCCACCTCGCGCACGTCAACGCCGTCCAGCAGCACGCGCCCACTGCTCGGGTCGTGGAAGCGCAACAGCATGGTGAACACGGTGCTCTTGCCGGCCCCGGACGGGCCGACCAGGGCCACGGTCTCGCCCGGGTGCACCGTCAGGTCGAAATGCTCCAGCGCCGGCAGGTCGGGCCGCATCGGGTAATGGAAGGTGACGTCCTCGAAGCGGATCTCGCCGCGCAACGGCGTCGGCAGCGGCTTCGGCGACGCCGGCGCGACCACCTCCGGCTGCTGCTGCAGCAACTCGCTGATCCGGCCCATGCCGCCGGCCGCGCGCTGCAGTTCGTTCCAGACCTCGGCCAGCGAGCCCACCGAGCCGCCGCCGATCAGCGCGTACAGCACGAACTGGCCGAGCGTGCCCGGGCTCATCGTGCCGTCCACCACTTCCTGTGCGCCCGACCACAGCACCAGCGTGATCGCGCCGAAGATCGCGACGATGGCGACCGCGGTGACCATCGCCTGCGCGCCGATCCGCTTGCGCGCGGTCTCCACCGCGCGCGCCACCGCCGAGGCGAAGCGCCCGCGCTCGTACGGCTCGCGCGCGTGCGCCTGCACCGTGCGCACCGAGCCCAGAACCTCGGTGGCCAGCATGTTGGCGTCGGCCACCCGGTCCTGGCTGTCGCGCGACATCTTCTGCAGCCGGCGCGCGCCGAGCACGATCGGCAGCACCGCCACCGGGATCCCGACCAGGGTGTAGCTGGCCAGGTGCGGGCTGGTCACGAACAGCATCGCGATCGCGCCGACCACCGTCACCAGGCTGCGCAGCGCCACCGACATGCTCGAACCGACCACGCTGCGCAGCAGCTCGGCGTCCGCGGTCAGCCGCGAGACCAGCTCGCCGCTGCGGCTGCGGTCGAAGAACGCGGCGTCCAGCGCCAGCAGGTGCGTGTACAGCTTCTGCCGCAGGTCGGCCACCACCTTCTCGCCGAGCAGCGACACGAAGTAGAAGCGCGCCGCGGTCGCCAGCGCCAGCGCCAGCGCGACCCCGAACAGCAGCAGGAACGCGCGGTCGATGTTGGCGCTGCTCGAGAACCCCTGGTCGATCATCTGCCGGAATGCCACCGGCAGGCTCAGCGTCGCCGTGGACGAGCACGCCAGCGCCACCAGCCAGGCCGCGAACAGCCCCCGGTGCGCCCGCACGAACGGCCACAACGCCCGCAAGCTCCCCACCGGCGCCTTGCTCTTCGACTCGGATGTCCCTGTCATCCCCCTATTGTAGGAGCGGCGCTAGCGCCGCGACCCGTGGGAGCCGCCATGGCGGCGAGCCCTTTCCCGGTCGCGGCGCCAGCGCCGCTCCTACAGGATCCGAGCCCGATCGCGCGTCGAGTCCCGCAACCGCTCCCGCAGATCCCCAACCGCCTCCTCCGCCACCGACACCCGCATCACCACCCCCTCCGCATCGAAGGCCTCGTCCAGCTTTGCCGCACCGGCCGCGGCCAGCACCGCGTGCACCGCGCCCAGGTCCTCGAAGCCCGCGCGCACGCGCAGCTCGCGCAGGGTGACCAGCAGTCGCCGCGGCGCGGTGCGCAGGCACTCCGCCGCCGCACCGCCGTAGGCCCGCACCAGCCCGCCGGCACCGAGCTTGATCCCGCCGAACCAGCGCGTCACCACCACCATCACCTGGTCCAGGCCCTGGCCGTCGATCGCCGCCAGGATCGGGCGCCCCGCGGTGCCCGCGGGCTCGCCGTCGTCGCTGGAGCGGTACTCGGCGCCGATCCGGTAGGCCCAGCAGTTGTGGGTCGCGCCGGGGTCGGCGACCGCGTCCAGGAACGCCAGCGCCTGCGCCGGGGACTCCACCGGTGCGGCCTGCGCGAGGAAGCGGCTGTGCCGCACGTCGAGGGTGAATGCGGCTCGCGCCGCCAGCGTCTGGCTCATTGCGGTGCCATCTTCGCATCCGCGGCGCTATCCTGCGGCCATGGGAGGGGGCACGATCACTGCGCAGGCCGTACCCGCCAAGGCTGCGCCGCAGGCGGGGACGCCGCTCGACGGCCTGGCCGAAGCGCTGACCGAGACCCTGCCGGCGGGGTCCGGCGTGGTGGTGCGCTGGCGCGGCCCCGAGGGCCAGGGCTTGTCCGCCTCGGACGGCGCCGCCGATGCCCTGCACGCCAACGCACTGGCCAGCCTCGACGGGCGGGCGCCCGGTCCGTGCCGCGGCTGCATCGACGAGGCGTGGGAGGCCGACGGCCTGCGGATCGCGCTCGCGGTGCAGATGCCCGAGCCCTTGCCCGCGACCATGCGCGCGGCGTGGGCGTCGCTGGCGCGCCGGACCGTCGCCGCGACACTGGCCTCGGCCCGCGCGCAGGCGCGCATCGAAGCGCTGCAGAAGGCGCAGCGGCTGCAGCAGGCCCTGTACGAGATCGCCGACCTGGCCGGCTCGGCGCTCGAGATGGAGGAGATGCTGCGCCGCATCCACGCCGTGGTCGGCGGGCTGATGTACGCCGAGAACTTCTACATCGTGCTCTACGACGAGGTCGCGCGCTCGATCCGCTTCCTCTACTTCGCCGACCGCCTGGACCCGTACGAGGCCGACCCCGAGGTCGCGCTGTCCATCGACGAGATGCCCAACAGCCTGACCGTGGCCCTGCTGCGGCACGGGCGCCCGCTGCTCGGGCCGTCGGCGCGCCTGCGCAAGGAGCTGGGCGTCACCCTCGACCTGCGCCACGGCCCGGACAGCGCCGACTGGCTCGGCGTGCCGATGCGCCGCGACGACCGCGTCGCCGGCGCCATCGTGGTCCAGAGCTACGACCACCCCGCCAGCTACAGCGACGAGGAGCGCGCGCTGCTCGAGTACGTCGCCCAGCACATCATGACCGCGCTCGACCGCAAGCACGCGCGCGTGGAACTCGAGCGGCGCGTGGACGAGCGCACCCTCGAGCTGCAGCAGGCCAACCTGGTGCTGCAGGCCGAGATCGTCGAGCGCCAGCGCGCCGAGCGCCTGCAGCGCGCGCTGTACCGGATCACCGAGATGTCGGTCACCGCCGGCAGCCTCGAGCGCTTCTACGCCGACGTCCACGGCGTGGTCGGCGAGCTGCTGTACGCGCGCAACTTCTACATCGCGCTGCTCACGCCCGAGGGCGACCAGATCGAGTTCCCGTACTCGGTGGACGAGCGCGATGCCGCCCGCGTCACCCGCAAGCTGACGCGCGGACTCACGGAGTACGTGATCACCCACGGCGAGGCGCTGCTCGCCGACCGCGCGCGCATCGCCGAGCTCGAGGCGAGCGGCGAGGTCCGCAGCCACGGCGCGCTTGCGCACAGCTGGCTGGGCGTGCCGTTGCTGCGCGACTCCACCGTGGTCGGCGCGATCGCGGTGCAGACCTACACCCCCGAGATCATGTTCAGCGAGCGCGACCAGGAACTGCTGACCTTCGTCGCCCACCACATCGGCGGCGGCCTCGCGCGCAAGCGCGCGCAGGAGCACCTGAAAGCGGCGCACTCGGAGCTGGAGTTCCGGGTTGAGGCGCGCACCCGCGAGCTGGCCGGCGCCAACCGCGAGCTGCGCGCGCAGATCGGCGAGCGCGTGCGCGCCGAGCAGCGCCTGACCCACCAAGCCCGCCACGACGCGCTCACCGGCCTGCCCAACCGGCCGCACCTGCTCGAGCGCCTGGATTCCGCCATCAGCCGCGCGCGCGACGCCGGGCGCGGCAGCTTCTCGGTGCTGTTCCTGGACCTGGACCGCTTCAAGCTGATCAACGACTCGATCGGGCATGCCGCCGGCGACGAGATGCTGGTCGAGATCGGCCGCCGCATCGCCGACGCGCTCGGCGACGATGGCGTGGTCGCGCGCTTCGGCGGCGACGAGTTCGCGATCCTGGCAGAGGGCGTGGACGACGCCGAGGCCAGCCTGGCGCTGTCGGCGCGGATCCTCGAGGCGGTCGGCAAGCCACTATGGCTGGGCGGGCGCGAGCTGTTCCCATCGGCGAGCATCGGTATCGCCCAGTGGCAGCCGCGCTACCGCCTCGGCGAGGAGTTGCTGCGCGACGCCGACGCCGCCATGTACCGCGCCAAGGCCGAAGGCCGCGACCGCAGTGCGCTGTTCGACGAGGCCATGCGCGCGCACGCCATCCGGCTGCTCGACCTCGAGGCCGACCTGCGCCGCGCGATCCTCAACGACGCCTTCGTGCCGCACTTCCAGCCGATCGTGCGCCTGGCCGACGGCCAGGTCGTCGGCCACGAGGCGTTGCTGCGCTGGAACCACGAACTGCATGGTGCGCTGCCGCCGGCCGAGTTCATCGGCGTGGGCGAGGACAGCGGCCTGATCGAGCAGGTGGACTGGCTGATCTACGAGCGCGTGGTGGAGTGGCTGTGCCGGCAGCCCGAAGGCTACGTCTCGATCAACGTCTCGCCGCGGCACTTCCGCTCGGACGATTTCGCCGAGCGCCTGCTGCGCATGCTCGATGCCGCCGGCGCCGACCCGCACCGGCTGCGCATCGAGATCACCGAGGTCGCGCTGCTCGACGACGCGCCGCGCGCGCTGCGCATGCTCAGCACCCTGCGCGGGCGCGGCGTGCAGGCGCTATTGGACGACTTCGGCACCGGCTTCTCGGCGCTGTCCTACCTGCACCGGTTCCCGATCCAGTCGCTGAAGATCGACCGCAGCTTCGTCGCCGGCCTGGATGGCGAGACCCGGGCCGAGAGCCTGGCCCTGGTCCGCGCCATCCTGGCGCTCGCCGGCACCCTCGGCATCGACGCCATCGGCGAAGGCATCGAGACCGAGGCCCAGCGCGACATCCTCCGCCAACTCGGCTGCGAGTTCGGCCAAGGCTACCTCTACGGCCGTCCGCGCCCCTAGGACCCTCCCACCGCCCCTTCAGCCAGCTCCACCAACCCCACGAACTCCGCCCGCAACGGATCCCCCCCAGCGCTCGCCCGCGCACTCTCCAGGATCTCCTCCCAATCCCACTCCCCGATGTGCGCGCCCCCGCGCAGCGCATCCGCATACGCCGCCACGGTCGCCGCGAACCGCAAGGTATCGCTCGGCGCCTTGCGCAGCGACGCCGCCGCGATCGGCGTCTCGATCAGCCGGCTCGCGTCCTCGCCGGGGCGCTTGTAGCGCAGCCGCAGGTGCGCGACCTCGTCGCGGCGCGCGTCCGCCGGCGCGCTCGCGTTGCCATAGCGCAGCGGCGGCAGCCGCTCGGCGCCCGAGCCCACCGGCGTCAGCTCGTACAGCGCAGTGACCTCGTGGCCGGCGCCGATGTCGCCGGCGTCCACCTTGTCGTTGGCGAAGTCCTCGTTGCGCAGCACCCGGATCTCGTAGCCGATGAGCCGGTACTCGGCCACCAGCGCGGGGTTGAACTCGACCTGGATCTTGACGTCGCTGGCGATCGTCAACAGCGTGCCGCCCATCTGCTCGACCAGCACCTTGCGCGCCTCCGACAGGCTGTCGATGTAGGCGTGGTTGCCGTTGCCAAGGTCCGCCAGCCGTTCGGCCAGCGCGTCGTTGTAGTTGCCGCGGCCGAAGCCGAGCGTGGTCAGCGCGATCCCGGACTTGCGCTGGTCGGCGACCAGCGTCTCCAGCGCGCCCTGGTCCACGGTGCCGACGTTGAAGTCGCCGTCGGTGGCCAGGATCACGCGGTTGACGCCGCCCTCGACGAAGCCCTGGCGGGCCATCGCGTAAGCGAGCCGGATGCCGTCGCCGCCGTTGGTCGAGCCGCCGGCCTCGAGGCGCTCCAGCGCGGCCAGGATCTCGCCGCGGCGGTCGCCCGGCGTCGGCGGCAGCACCAGCCCGGCGGAACCGGCGTAGACCACGATGGACACGCGGTCCTGCGGCCGCAACTGGTTCACGAGCTGCTGCATCGAGCGCTTGAGCAACGGCAGCTTGTCCGGCGAGTTCATCGAGCCCGAGGTGTCGAGCAGCAGCACCAGGTTGGCCGGCGGCAGCGTCGACTTCGGCACGTCGTAGCCCTTGATGCCGATCATCAGCAGCTGGCGGCGCGCGTCCCAGGGCGCCGGCGCAAGCTCCGTGGTCACCCGGAACGGCACCTCGAGCGAGTCCGGGGCAGGGTGGCCGTGGCGGAAGTAGTTGATCATCTCCTCGGCGCGGACCGCGTCGGCCGGCGGCCGCGTGCCCTCGCGCAACATCCGGCGGACATTGGTGTAGCTGCCGGTATCCACGTCGATCGAGAAGGTGGACACGGGTTGCTCGCTCGTGCGGTGCACCGGGTTGTCGTCGATCGCCGCGTAGTGCTCGGTGTTGGCGGGCTGGCCGTACATCGGCGGCGGCGGCGCCGGCGGCGCGAACATCGGCATGGCCCGGCGCTCGGCGACCGCGATGGAGGCGAGGGCCGTCGCCTGCTGGTGCGCCTGGTCGCGGGCGCTGGCGGCCTCGCGCGCGGCCTCCCGCTCGCTGGTGCTGCTGCAGGCCGCCAGTAGCAGCGCGAGGGCGATGGCGCAGGACGGCAGGATCGTGGCGTGGCGTCGCATGCAGTGCCTCCGGGAGGTGGTTTCACACGGACTATACGGGCGGGCCACGGGCCCCGGGCCAGGCCCACTGGGCTACGATTCATCCGGGAGACACGTGGGGAGCGCCGCGAGCATGCAACTGCAGGCAGCCGGAACCTTCGCCGGGGCGCCGAAATACTTCGTCTACCCCTTCTTCCTCGTGCACATGCTGATGTTCGGCGTCGCCGGCTTCGTGCTCGCCTACGGCGCCGACGGCGACGTCGGCTTCCTGTACATGCACGGCGGCCTGGCGATCGTCGTCTACACCGTGTTCTACCTGGCCATCTTCGGCTTCGACGAAGTGCTGTGGATGTTCATCAACGCCGGCCTCGGCGTTGCCGGCATCCATACCCAGCTCGGCTGGATCCTCGGCATGTTCTTCGGCCGCAACCTCGCCGACTTCCCCTGGTACGTGCACGCGATCCCGATGCTGTACTTCGTGCTCTACACCTTCCTGCTGCGCCAGCTCGTCCTCGACCTCACCCGCTCCCGCGACAACCCGAAGCGTCGCCGCCTCGTCGAAGCCGCCTACATCATCCTCACCCTCGCGCTCTACGCCGCCACCTGGCTCCTCCACCTGTAGGAGCGGCGCTCGCGCCGCGACCCGCGCCTCAGAGCACCTTCAGCCGGATCTGCCCATCGCTGACACGGGCATTCAGCTCGTCGCCCCGGCCCACGTCGCCGACCGCACGCACCACGCGCCCGTCGTCGTGCTGCAGGATCGCGTACCCGCGCGCCACCGTGGCCAACGGACTGATCGCCGACAGCGACCGCGCCAGCTCCCGCAGCCGCGCGGCATCGCGCTCGTGCCGCCGCTGCCGCGCCGCGCGCAGCCGCCGCAGCGCCTCCGCCTGGCGCTGGGCCAGCAGCTTCAGGCGCGCCTGCGGACGCAGCGCCTGCAACCGCAGCGCCGCCCGGTCCGCGCGCTGCGCCGCCTGCCGCAGCCGCACTTTCTGCGTCGCCGACACCCGCTGCGACAGCGACTGCAGCCGCCGGCGCAGGTCGTCGGCGTGCGGCACCAGCAGTTCCGCCGCGGCCGACGGCGTCGGCGCGCGCAGGTCGGCGGCGAAGTCGGACAGGCTGAAGTCGGTCTCGTGCCCGACCGCCGACACCACCGGCACCGGCGAGGCCGCGATCGCGCGCGCCAGCCACTCGTCGTTGAACGCCCACAGGTCCTCGAGCGAACCGCCGCCGCGCGCCAGCAGGATCACGTCGTAGCGGCCGCTGGCGGCCGCGCGCTGCAGCATCGCGGTGATCTGCGCCGCCGCGGTCGCGCCCTGCACCTGGACCGGCAGCACGTCCACTTCCGTCAGCGCGAAGCGCCGGCCCAGCACGCTGAGCACGTCGCGCACCGCGGCGCCAGTGGGCGAGGTCAGCACCGCCAGCCGGCGCACATAGGCGGGCAGGGGGCGCTTGCGCGCCTCGTCGAACAGGCCCTCGGCCTGCAGCCGCGCCTTCAGCTCCTCGAACGCGCGCCGCAGCGCGCCTTCGCCGGCTTCCTCCATGTGGTCGAGCACCAGCTGGTACTCGCCGCGCGCCTCGTACAGGGTCAGCCGGCCGCGCGCCAGCACCCGCAGGCCCTCGCGCGGGGCGAACTTCAGCCAGGTGCTCTTCGGCCGGAACATCGCGCAGCGCACCTGCGCGCGGGCGTCCTTGAGGCAGAAATACAGGTGCCCGGAGGAGGGGCGGGCGACGCTGCTCAGCTCGCCCTCCACCCAGACCAGCGGGAAGGCGTCCTCCAGCAGTCCCCGGGCCAGGGTGTTGAGCTGGCTGGGGCTGAGGATCTCGCCGGTGGATTCGGTCGCCATCGGGACAGGATAGCGCCACTACAATAGGGCCCATGCTCGAACATGCGTTGACGCTGGCCTTCGGACCCGCCCCCCGCCGCGCGACCCGCCGGGTGCGGATCGGAAACGTGCTCGTGGGCGGCGGGGCCCCGGTGGTGGTGCAGTCCATGACCAACACCGACACCGCCGACGTCGCCGCGACGACGAAGCAGGTGGCCGAGCTCTGGCGCGCCGGGTCCGAGATCGTGCGCGTCACCGTCAACACCCCCGACGCCGCCGCCGCGGTCCCGCGCATCGTGGACAAGCTGGCGATGATGGGCGTGGAGGTGCCGATCGTCGGCGACTTCCACTACAACGGCCACCAGCTGCTGGCGAAGGAACCGGCCTGCGCGCGCGCGCTGGCCAAGTACCGCATCAACCCCGGCAACGTCGGCTTCGGCAAGAAGAAGGACCTGCAGTTCGCGCAGTTGGTGGAGTTCGCCATCGCCAACGGCAAGCCGGTGCGCATCGGCGCCAACTGGGGCTCGCTCGACCAGGCGCTGGCGACCACCCTGATGGACGAGAACGCGACCCGCGCCGAGCCCTGGGACGCCGCCCGCGTGCTGCGCGAGGCGCTGATCCGTTCGGCGCTGGACTCGGCCGCGCGCGCGGTCGAACTGGGCCTCCCGGCCGACCGCATCATCCTGAGCTGCAAGGTCAGCGGCGTGCAGGAACTGATCGCGGTCTACCGCGACCTCGCCGCGCGCAGCGACTTCGCGCTGCACCTGGGGCTTACCGAGGCCGGCATCGGCAGCAAGGGCATCGTCGCCTCCAGCGCCGCGCTCGCGGTGCTGCTGCAGGAGGGCATCGGCGACACCATCCGCATCTCGCTCACGCCCGAACCGGGGGCGCCGCGCACCCAGGAAGTCGTGGTCGCGCAGGAACTGCTGCAGACCATGGGCCTGCGCGCGTTTACGCCGATGGTCACCGCCTGCCCGGGCTGCGGCCGCACCACCTCCGAGTTCTTCCAGCACCTGGCCCAGGTCGTGCAGGAGCACGTGCGCGCCAGGATGCCGGAGTGGCGCATCAGCCATCCGGGCGCCGAGAACCTGACCCTCGCGGTGATGGGTTGCGTGGTCAACGGCCCGGGCGAGTCGCGCCACGCCAATATCGGCATCTCGCTGCCGGGCACCGGCGAGGCGCCGTCGGCACCGGTGTTCGTGGACGGTGAAAAGACCGTCACCCTGCGCGGGGATAGCATCGCCGAGGACTTCATCGCGATCATCGACGCCTATGTCGAACGACGCTTCGGCGCCGACGCCACCGCCCACGCCAACGTCTGAGGCCGCCCGCGCGCTGCGCGACGAAGCGCGCTTCGGCGCCGCGTTCCTGCGCCGCCACGGCCTGCGCCTGCTGGTGCTGTTCGGCCTCATCGGCCTGTCGCTCTGGGGCTTCGCCGAACTCGCGGATGAAGTGGGCGAGGGCGAACCGTTCCCGTTCGACGACCCGCTGCTGCTGTTCGCGCATGACATGGCCCGGGCAGGCTTCGATCGCTTCTTCCTGCTCGCTTCGCGCCTCGGCTACGAGGGCGTGATCGTCGCCGACACCCTGCTGGTGCTCGCGCTGCTGTTCCGCCACCGCCTGCGCGCCAGCCTGTTCGCCGCCACCGCCTTCCTCGGCTCGATGCTGCTCAACGTCGCCACCAAGCACTTCTTCGAACGCATCCGCCCTGCGCTCTGGGACTCGATCGCCCCCGAGACCACCTACAGCTTCCCCAGCGGCCACGCCATGGGCTCCATCACCCTGGCCTGGGTCGCCATCCTCCTCCTCCGCCACCTCGACACCCCGCACGCGCGCATCCTGCGCCCCCTGGTCGTCGCCCTCGCCACCACCTTCGTCCTCTCCGTCGGCCTCTCCCGCATCTACCTCGGCGTCCACTACCCCAGCGACATCCTCGCCGGCTGGGCCGCCGCCACCGCCTGGACCCTCGCCAGCTACGGATTGATCTACCCCCGCGGCCGTCCCTTCTCCCCGCCCAGCGGGGAGAAGGTGGCCCGAAGGGCCGGATGAGGGGCAAGCTCTCCACCCAAGCCCCCGCGCATTCCCTTCTCCCCGCAAGCGGGGAGAAGGGACGGCCGCCGCTTGGGTGGGGTTATTCGCCGGGTTTGGCGGCTTCGACGGGGGCGGTGGTCGCGGCCTTGCGGGACAGGGTTGCCTCGCGATGCGCGATGTAGCCGTTCGCGCCGAAGATGATCACCGCGCCCACCACCGTCCAGACGCTGATCACTTCCCCGAACAGGATCCACGCCAGCCCCGTCACCAGCGGCAACTGCATGAAGCTGATCGGCGTCAGCGCCGACACCTCGCCCAGCTTCAGCGCCCGCGTCCAGAACAGTTGCCCGCCGGTGCCGAGCACGCCGATCGCCGCCAGCCACAGCCAGGTGATGCCCGACGGCCACGTCCAGTCGAACAGCGCCGGCACCAGCGACAGCGGCACCCAGAACACGTAGGTGTAGAACACGATCGTGTCCGGTGCGTCCACCCGCGACAGCTGCTTGATCTGGATCGCCACCACGCTGCTGAGCAGTGCCGCGGCCACCGCCACCAGCGAACCGGCGCTGAAGCCCTCGGTGCCGGGACGCACGATCACCAGCACGCCGATGAAGCCCAGCACCACCGCGGTCCAGCGGCGCCTGCGGACGACCTCGCCCAGCCAGATCACCGCGAGGATGGTCACGAACAGCGGCGCCGAGTAGGACAGCGAGATCGCCTGCGCCATCGGCAGGTTGCCGATCGCCCAGAAGCCGCACAGCATCGAGGCCACGCCGATCGCGCAGCGCACGAAGTAGCGCGGCAGCTGTTGCGTGCGGAACACCGCGCGCCCGCTGCGGTGCAGGAACGGCAGCAGCGCCAGCAGCCCGAAGAAGTTGCGGAAGAAGGCGATCTCGACCGTCGGCACGTCGGCGTCGGAGGCGATCCGGATCACCACCGCCATCAGCCCGAAGAACGTCGTGCTGAGCAGCATCAGCCCGGCGGCCTTCAGGAACGGCGGCGTCGATTTCTGCGGACCGGCCGCGGCGTCCGTGCTCACCAGCGCGCTCCCACGATCCGCGGCTCCGGCTCGATCGCCACCCCGAAGCGCTGCTCCACCGAAGCCGAGATCCGCCGCGCCAGGTCCAGCAGCTGCGCGCCGCTGGCGCCGCCGTGGTTGACCAGCACCAGCGCGTGGCTCGCGGCCACGCCGGCATCGCCCTCGCGGTGGCCCTTCCAGCCGCAGGCGTCGATCAGCCAGGCCGCCGAGAGCTTGCGCACGCCGGCGTCGTTGCCGCGGAACACGGGCAGGGCGGGGTGTTTGGCCTGCAGTGCCTCGGCCTGCGCCACCGGCACCATCGGGTTCTTGAAGAAGCTGCCGGCATTGCCGATCACGGCCGGGTCCGGCAGCTTGCGGCGACGGATGCGGCATACCGCCTCGGCCACCTGCGAAGGACGCGCGGCGCCGGCGTCCACGCCCATCGTCGCCAGCTCCTCGCCGATGCCCGCGTACTCCAGCCGCAACTCCGGCGTGCGCGGCAGCGCCAGCTCGACCGCGGTGACCACGAACCGGTCCGGCTCGTGCTTGAAGCGGCTGTCGCGGTAGGAGAACGCGCACTCGTCCGCGGAGAAGCGGTGCACCGTCCGGGTCGCGCGTTCGAACGCCTCCACCGCGTGGATGCGCTCGCGCACCTCGACCCCGTAGGCGCCGATGTTCTGGATCGGCGCGGCGCCGACCGTGCCCGGGATCAGCGCCAGGTTCTCCAGCCCCGACAGGCCCTGGCCGAGGGTCCACAGCACCAGGTCGTGCCACTCGCCGCCGGCCTCGGCGCGCACGATCGCGTGGGTTCCGTCATCGCCGACGATGCGCCGCCCGCGCCCGGTGAGTGCGACAACCACGCCTTCGGGATCGCCAGCGAACAGCAGGTTGCTGCCGCCACCCAGCACCAGCACCGGGCCGTCGCGCAGCATGGCGTTGCCGAACAGCTCCGGCAGCGCCGCCGCGTCCGGCACCTCGACCAGCATCGGCGCGCGCGCAGGCACGCCGAAGGTGTTGCGCGCGTCCAGGCGCGCGTCCTCGAAGATCCGGTAACCGGGGGCGGGCGGGGTGCCTGCGGCGGGGGCGTCATTCATCCGGGGGCAGGTTACCCCGGCTGGGTGCTTCCTTGCGTCGACGCATCGCGTCCACGCACTCGCCGACCAGCGTCGGGCCGCGATACACCAGCCCCGTGTACAACTGCACCAGGTTTGCGCCGGCCGCCATTTTCTTGGCGGCGTCGGGCCCGCCCATGATTCCGCCCACGCCGACCAGCGGGATCGTCTCCGGCAGGCGCGTGCGCAGCATCCGCAGCACCGCGGTGGACTTCTCCATCAGCGGCGCGCCCGACAGCCCGCCGGTCTCCCTGGCCAGCGGGTGGTCCTGCACCGCGATCCGCGAGGTGGTGGTGTTGGTCGCGACCACGCCGTCCACCTGCAGGTCGCCCAGCACCCGCGCGCAGGCCTCGACGTCGTCGTCGCTGAGGTCGGGCGCGACCTTGACCAGCATCGGCACGCGCTTGCCGTGCAGCGCGCCCAGCCGCTCCTGCGCCTCGCGCAGGGTGCCGACCAGCCGCCGCAGTGCCTGCTCTTCCTGCAGCTCGCGCAGGCCGGCGGTGTTCGGCGAGGAGATGTTGACCGTGATGTAGTCGGCGAGCGGGTAGATCCGCTCCAGGCAGAACAGGTAGTCGCCCTCGGCGAAGTCGTTGGGCGTGTCCTTGTTCTTGCCGATGTTGATGCCGAGCAGGCCGTTGCCGGCGCGGCGCGCGCGCGAGACATTGCGCACCAGCGCCTCGACGCCGTCGTTGTTGAAGCCCATGCGGTTGATCAGGGCCTGTTGCCGCGGCAGCCGGAACAGGCGCGGGGCAGGGTTGCCGGCCTGCGGCCGCGGCGTGACCGTGCCGACCTCGACGAAGCCGAAGCCCAGGCCGAGCAGCGCGTCCACGTGCTCGCCGTTCTTGTCCAGCCCCGCGGCCAGGCCCACCGGATTGGGGAACGCCAGCCCCAGCACCTTGGTCACCAGCGGCGCCACCGGCCGCGCCAGCAACCGCCCGAGCGCGGTCCCGTGCACCCGGTCGAGCGCGCGCAAGGTCACCCCGTGCGCGCGCTCCGCTTCCATCGAGAACAGCAGTGGCCGCAGCATCCGGTACATCAGCCTCGCTCCGTCACCACCGTTCCCTGTTCCCCGTTCCCTGTTCCCGCTTTTTGCGCCAGGCCTACAAGTCGAACTTGATCCCCTGCGCCAGCGGCAGCGAATCCGAGTAATTGATCGTGTTCGTCTGCCGCCGCATGTAGGCCTTCCACGCATCCGAGCCCGATTCCCGGCCACCGCCGGTCTCCTTCTCGCCGCCGAAGGCGCCGCCGATCTCGGCCCCGGAGGTGCCGATGTTGACGTTGGCGATGCCGCAGTCCGAACCGGCCGCCGACAGGAACTTCTCCGCCGCCTTCAGGTTGTTGGTGAAGATGGACGAGGACAGGCCCTGCGGCACGTCGTTCTGCATCGCGATCGCGTCGTCGAGGTCGCGGTACTTCATCACGTACAGGATCGGCGCGAAGGTCTCGGTCTGCACCACCTCGGCGTCGTTGGACAGGCCGGTGACGATGGTCGGCAGCACGAAGTTGCCGGGCCGGTCGATCGCGGCGCCGCCGGTGGCGATGGTGCCGCCGGCCGCCTTGGCCTGCTCGATCGCGGCCAGGTAGGCCTTGACCGCGTCCTGGCTGTTGAGCGGACCCATCAGGTTCTTCGGGTCGGTCGGGTCGCCGATCTTGCCTTCGACCTGCTTGTACGCGGACACCAGCTTGCCGAGCACGTCGTCGTAAATGGACTCGTGCACGAACAGGCGGCGGGTGGTGGTGCAGCGCTGGCCGGCGGTGCCCACCGCGCCGAACACGATGCCCGGGATGGCCAGCTTCAGGTCCGCGGTCTCGTCGAGGATGATCGCGTTGTTGCCGCCGAGCTCGAGCAGCGAGCGGCCCATGCGCCGCGCCACGCGCTCGCCGACATGACGGCCGACCTTGGTGGAACCGGTGAACGACACCAGCGCGATCCGCCTGTCGTCCACGAACGCCTGCGCCAGCTCGTTGCCGGCGTCGTTGAACAGGTAGAACAGGTCCGGGAAGCCGGCTTCGCGCAGCGCCTCGTTGCAGATGCGCATCGAGGCGATCGCCGACAGCGGGGTCTTGGGCGACGGCTTCCAGATCGAGATGTCGCCGCAGACCGCGGCCACGAACGCATTCCAGGACCAGACCGCGACCGGGAAGTTGAACGCCGAGATGATCCCGACCAGGCCGATCGGGTGCCACTGCTCGTACATGCGGTGGCCGGGGCGCTCGGAATGCATGGTCAGGCCGTAGAGCTGGCGCGACAGGCCGACCGAGAAGTCGGCGATGTCGATCATCTCCTGGACCTCGCCGTCGCCTTCCGGCTTGGACTTGCCCATCTCCAGCGCGACCAGCGAGCCGAGCGCGTCCTTGTGCCTGCGCAGCGCGTCGGCGCACAGCCGGATGGCCTCGCCGCGGCGCGGGGCCGGGGTGGTGCGCCAGGCCTTGAAGCCCTCCTGCGCGCGCCGGACGATGGTCTCGTAGTCCTCGCGGCTGGTGGCCTGGACCTTCGCCAGCACCTTGCCGTCGGTCGGGTTCACCGGCTCCAGCACCCCGGCGCCGGTCGCCTTCGACCACTCGCCATTGCCCAGGTAGGTGCCCGACTCGTTTTCGGTGAGTCCAAGCGCGGTCAACACGGGATGCGTCATTACAAACTCCTGTTCGTGGCGCCCCCGGCGCGATTCGAACGCACGACCTTCCCCTTAGGAGGGGGACGCTCTATCCAGCTGAGCTACGGGGGCCTGGAACCGCCGATTTTCGCACGACCACGCTGTTGGCGGCCATGTCGCCGCTCACGTTGCCGACGGTCGCGAACACGTCCGGGATGGTATCCACGGCCAGCAGCAGGCCCAGCGGCCCGACCGGCAGCCCCATCGCCGCGGTGACCGGCAGGTTGGTGGCCATGAAGCTGACCTGCCCGGGCAGGCCGACCGAGCCCATGCTGATCAGCACCGCCAGCCCGGCGCCGGTGGCGAGCTGGGCCGGGGTGAGTTCGATGCCGAAGGCCCAGGCGATGAAGCAGGCCGTGGCCATGTACTGGATCGGACTGGTGATGCGGAACAGCGAGACCGCCATCGGCAGCACCAGCGACGATACCTCGCGCGGATAGCCGAGGTTGCGCTCGGAGCTCTGCAGCATCGCCGGCAGCGAGGCCAGCGAGGACTGGGTGCTGGCGGCCACCGCCTGCGGCGGCAGCAGCGCCAGCGCGAAGCGGCGCAGCGGCTCGCCGCCCCAGACCAGCGCCACCGGCAGCATCAGCACCGTGGCCAGCAGGTACAGCAGCACCTCCAGGCCGATGTACACGCCGAGCGCGCTGATCATGCCGATGCCGGCGCGCGCGCACACCGCCAGGATCAGCGCGAACACGCCGAACGGCGCCGCCCACAGCACCCAGCGCACGATCACGATCATCGCGTCGGCGATCGCCTGGAAGAAATCCACCAGCTTGGCGCGGTGGTCGCCGCCGATGCGGGTCAGCGCGAAGCCGAAGAACAGCGCGAACACCACCAGCGGCAGCATCGCGCTCTCGGCCGCGGCGGCGATCGCGTTGCTCGGCACCATCGCCACGAGGGAGTCGGCCCAGCTCGCCGGCTGGGTGGCGGCGGCCGCGCCGGTGCCGGCGGCGCTGTGCAGGGCCGCGGCCAGGTCGGGGTCGCGCGGCACCAGCGCCAGCAGCGCCGGGGCCAGGACCGCGGCCATCGCCGCCGCCCCGGCCAGGATCAGCAGGAACACGATGATCGCGCGCCGCGCCACGCGCCCGGTGGCGGCGGCGTCGGCGGCGGTGTTGACGCCGACGATCACCAGCGCCAGCACCAGCGGCACCACGGTCATCTGCAGCGCGTTGAGCCAGAGCTTGCCGAAGGGCTGCACCACGTCGGCGACCCGGGCCCCGAGCGCCGGGTCGAACCAGGCCAGCAGCAGGCCGAGCAGGGCGCCGGCGGCGAGGCCGGTCAGGATGCGTGCGGTGGCGCTCATCGCGTCGGCTCCGGCAGGCGCCAGGCCGAGCGCAGTTGGCGGTACTCGGCATCGGGCAGGAGGACGAACACTGGGTGCAGGGCGGGGTCGAGCCAGCCGAGCACGGCGTCCATGGTGGCGGGCGCCATCGCCGTGCAGCCGGCGGTCGCGGTGTCCGGGGTCTTCCACAGGTGCGCGAAGATGCAGCTGCCGGCCATCGGCACCGCCCGCGGGTTGTGTTCGATCACGAAGCCGAGGCGATAGCGCTGGTCGCCGTCGGCGTGCAGGTCGCGGCGCATCGGTTCGGTCGAGCCTTCGACCGCGGCCTGGCCGACGTCGTCGGCGTCCACGATGCGGTTGTAGAGCGGCGAGCCGCTGACGTCGATGCACCAGTCGCTCGCGTCCATCGCCTGGTAGGGCAGGCGGGTGTCGGCATCGGCGGCGTAGCCGAACGCGGTGCCGATCGCGAACACGCCGGCCGGTGCGCGGCCGTCGCCCTCGCGCTTGATCGGGTCGCCGGCCGCGACCGCCTGGTCCGGCGCCGGGTTGAGGCCGAAGCCCCAGCCGCTGCCGCTGCGGCCGACCACGATCGGCTGCGCTTCCCCGACCGGCTGCCAGGTCCCGGAGGCGTCGCGCGCGAAGCGGCGCAGCGTCCCGCGGGTCGCGTCCCAGTCGGGCGTGGTGACCACCACCATCTGCCGGGACTTGTCCCAGGGCAGCGGGGCGGGGGTTTTTGCGGGAGCGAGCGCGCAGGCGCCCAGGGCGAGCAGGGTGAACGGCAACAGCAGTCGCAACATCGCGGCCTCTACGGTTCGAGGAGCGGCTGGATCCGCTCCAGGTTCGCCAGCAGGTTGGCGTGGCGGTCGGGATCGGATTCGCACAGCACCACGAACAGCCCGTCGAGCAGGTGCTGCAGCGCCGAGTGGTACAGCAGCGGCTCGATGTGCGCGCGCTCGTCGTGCGCGGACACCAGCAGCGCCAGGTCGGCATTCGCGCGCAGCGCGTTCGAGGTGTGCCGGGTGACGGTGATGACGCGGCCGCGCTGGTCGCGGAAGTAGCGGCACACCTGGCACAACGCCGGCTGCTTGCCGTGCTCGGAGAACACCAGCAGGACGTCGCCCGGGCCGGCCGAGGACAGGCTCGCGGTCATGTGCGCGGGGTCGAAGTTGTGCACCGTCGGGATCCCGAGCAGCGACAGCTTCAGGCCGAAGGCGCGGGCGTGGATGTCGTCCTCGCCCAGGCCGATGATGAACACCTTGCCGGCGGTGGCGATCGCGCCGGCTGCCTGCTCGATGGCCTCGGGCGGGTTGATCAGGCGGGTCGCTTCCTCGGCCTCGGACTTGCGCCGCCACAGGGTGGAGGCGAGCGTGCTCTTGCGGTCCTGCGGCACTTCCTCGGCGGCGGGCTCGCCGTTGCCGTTCTCCGCGCGCAGCACCGCCTCGCTGATCGCGAACTTGAGGTCCGGGTAGCCCTTGAAGCCGAGCTTCTGGCAGAACTTGACCACGCTCGACTGGCTGATCCCGAGCGCGTTGGCCAGTTGCTGCGAGGAATAGTCGCGCAGCAACTGCGCGTTCTCGAGGACGAAGTCGGCGATGCGGCGCTCGATCGCCGACATCTGGTCGCGCTGCGATCGGATCTTGACCAGCGCCGACGGCATCGTTGCTTCAGGCCGCGCGTTCTTTCGCCAGCGGGTCCAGTCCGCGGATCTCGCGGATGCCCAGGCCCGGCGCGTCGGTGATCGAGATCTCCGACTCGTTGAAGATCACGCCGCCCTCCACCGGGTCGAACTGGCACAGCGAGGGGCCGTCGAGGTCCACCTTGGTGATCACGTCCGACTTGGCCACCGCCAGGTGCACCGCCGCGGCCACGCCGATGCTCGACTCGAGCATGCAGCCGATCATGCAGTCGATCCCGTGCAGCCCGGCGATGTCGGCGATCCGCACCGCATTGGAAATCCCCCCGGTCTTCATCAGCTTGATGTTGACGATGTCGGCGGCGCGCATGCGGATCAGCTCGATCACTTCCATGGGGCCGAACACGCTCTCGTCCGCCATCACCGGAGTATGCACGCGCTCGGTGACGTAGCGCAGGCCCTCCAGGTCGTAGGCCTTGACCGGCTGCTCGACCAGCTCGAGCTTGACCCCGGCGTCCTCGAGCGTCTGCAGCGCGTAGACCGCCTGCTTGGCGGTCCAGCCCTGGTTGGCGTCCAGGCGGAGCAGGGCGCGGCCCTCGACCGCGGCGTGGATCGCCTTGGTCCGCTCGATGTCCACGCCGATGTCCTTGCCGACCTTGATCTTGAGCGAGTCGAAGCCGCGCTCCACCGCCTTGAGGGAGTCGGCCACCATCTTGTCGATGGTGTCCACGCTGATGGTGATGTCGGTGGTGATCACCGGGTCGCCGCCGCCCAGCAGCTTGTACAGCGGCGCGCCGTAGAGCTGGCCCCACAGGTCGTGCACCGCGATCTCGACCGCGGCCTTGGCGCTGGAGTTCTTCTCCATCGCCGCCTGCACCAGGTGGGTGATGCGGTTGAGGTTGGCGATGTCCTGGCCGATCAGCCGCGGCGCAATGTAGTGGCGGATCGCGTCCACGATCGAACCGTGGGTGTCGCCGGTGATCACCGCGGTGGCCGGGGCGCTGCCGTAGCCGACGTGGCCGCTGTCGGTGCGCACCATCACCACCACGTCCTCGACCTGCTCGACGGTGCGCAACGCGGTCTTGAAAGGCGTCTTCAGCGGCACCCGCAGCATGCCGAACTCGATTTGGGTGATCTTCATGGCATGCATTCCATCAGTGGGTCGCCACCCGGACGATGTTGGTGATGCGGTCGATGTAGTCGTGGTCCTTGCCGAAACGCAGCGGCGTCAGCGGGGTCAGCGACACCCCGTTGAGCTGCATCGACACGAGCTGGCCGTCGGCGCCCAGGTAGCTGCCGCCGTTGGTGTCGTGGATCACGTAGGGCACGTCCCCGATGCGGCCAACGTACATCATCACGTGGCCGGGGATGTAGATCAGGTCGCCGACGTCCATCGCGTCCACCGCGGCCATGCGCTCGGCGCGGGTGGAGCCTTCGTCGAAGTGCACGCGTTCGAACGCCGGGCTGACCGACTGCGCGCTGGTGTTGCGCGGGATCCGTACGCCCATGCTGCGGTAGATCTCGGACACGAAGCCGCTGCAGTCGCGGCCGTTGTACGAGTGGCCCCAGCCGTAGCGCTCGCCCAGGAACTTGAAGGCCTGGCGGATGAGGTTGGCGCGGGTCAGCGGCAGGTAGTCGGCCACGCTCTCTTCCTTCTTCTGCAGCAGCGCCGGGGCGAATGCCAGGCGGCCGTCGTCGCCGCGCATCGGCAGCTCGAGGATCCAGGACGCGTAGGGGTGCTGGCCGTTGACCGGCCGGTTCGCCGGCACGTCGGCCAGCGGCACGCGCACGCCCATGTCGAGCTGCAGCTCGGACAGCTGCGGCTGCTCCGGGGTGAACACGGTCTCGACCTTGTCGCCGGTGATGATGCGGTACGGCGCCTTGTCCTGGTAGCCGAACACCTGCTCGCGGCTGCCCTCGGCGACTGCGTCGGCCGCGATCCAGGCCGCGTAGCGCGGGCTCACCACGAACAGCCACTTGCCGTCGGCGCTGGCGTGCGCGACCACCACCGGCGTGCCCGGGAACAGGGCGCTTTCCTGGAAGCGGTCGATGTCGGTGTCGCCGGGATTGCTGAATACGCGCAGGTCGGTCGGGAAGGTGCGCAGCGCCGAGCGGTGCAGGACCATGCCGAAGCGGGTGGGCTGCGTCGCCGGCACCGCGTCCAGCGCCAGGTTGGCGACCAGCGCGTCGAGGCTGGCCTCGGCCACGCGCACGCCGTCGAGGTCGTAGCGCGGACGCTCCGGGCGGCCCGACAGGTCTTCGATCCAGCCGCGCACGGTGGCGCCGTCGAGGGTCGCCGGCAGCGCGCGCAGGTTGTGCATCGACCCGTCCACTTCGAACAGCCTGGCGTTCTGCGCCGCGATCGCCGCGCGGTCCATCAGCACCGCGTCCGGGGCCTGCAGCCGGGCCACCCAGAATTCGGGGTCTAGGTAGGCCTCCTCGACCCCGATCACCCCGCTGGCGGGAACCGGAAGGGCGGCGGAAGCCGACTGCGGCGGGCTGCCGTCGGCGGCACATGCGGACGGCGCAAGCGCCAACGCCAGCGCGAGTGCCGCGGCGAGGGTGGAAGCTGGGACGCGCATGGCGGATACCTTCATTTGTGCGATGCGGAATAGCTGATTCGCAAAACTTATACGCTAAGAATAAATTATTGACCATCCCCGTGGCACATGTTACACAGCCGTTATCACCGGCCTTGGGGAAGTCCGTCGGGTGGAGGGACCACGCCACAACCAGCGTCGCCGCGGCAACTCGATGTTGCTGGCCATCGCGTGCATCGCGATGGCGTTGCCGACGACGCTGTTCGCGGTCCAGTCCGGCAGCGACAGCGTGTTGGGCGACAGCGGAGTGGCGATGGGCGCCGCGGTCTCCGACAGTGCAGTAGTGCGCGATGTCGTCGCGCGCGTGGATGCCGGCGACTTCGCCGGCGCCGAGGCCGCGATCGCGGCGGCGCTGGCCGATGCGAGCGCGCGCGATCGCGAGGTGCTCGCGTACCAGCGCGAACGCATGCGCCGCATGCGCATGGACTTCACCCTCGACGCGGAGGCCGCCAGGGAGCGCATCCGCCGCCAGGTGCCTGACCTCACCGAGGCGGAGTTCGCGCGCTGGGACGCCGAGGGCCTGCTCGAGCGCATGGACATCGACGGCGAGCGCCTGTACTTCAGCCGTGCGCCCTCCAACCTGTTCCGGCTCAGCGCCGAGGCGCGCGCGCGTCGCGCCGACCCCAAGCCGTTCCGCGACAGCCCGCTGGAGTCGGTGCATCCGCACCACGCGGCCGTGATCGCCGCCGCGCGCGAACAGGGCAGCAACAGCGTGCTGCCGCAGCGATGGCGAATCACCCAGACACTCACCGTCGACGCCGACGCGGTCCCCGCCGGCGAGACCATCCGGGCCTGGATCCCGTATCCACGCGAGATCCCGGGACAGCAGCAAGCCATCACCCTCGTTTCAAGCACTCCCGCCGCGCACCAGCTCGCGCCGGCCTCCACCCTCCAGCGCACCATCTACTTCGAGCAGCCGGCGGTCGCCGGCGAGAAGGCGACCTTCCAGGCCAGCTACGAGCTCGACATCAGCGCCCGCCACTTCGAAGTCGACCCCGAACGCGTCGTCCCGGCGGAAATCACGCCGGAGCTGGCCCCGTTCGTCGCCGAGCGCGCCCCGCACCTGGTGTTCACCGACGACTTGCGCGCGTTCTCGCGCAAGGTCGTGGGCGACGAAACCAACCCCTGGCGCATCGCGCAGAAGTTGTACGCGGCGGTGGACGCGATCCCGTGGGCCGGCGCGCGCGAGTATTCGACCATCAGCAACATCAGCGACTACGCGCTGCACGCCGGCCACGCCGACTGCGGCCAGCAGACGCTGCTGCTGATCGCGCTGCTGCGGCTCAACGGCATCCCCGCGCGCTGGCAGTCGGGGATGATGTTCTCGCCGGGCACGTACTGGAACCTGCACGACTGGGGGCAGCTGTACATCGCCCCGTACGGCTGGATGCCGATGGACGTGACCTTCGGCAGGCTCGACGCCGGCGACCCATCCGTCGCAGGCTTCTACCTCGGCGGCCTGGACGGCTACCGCATCGCGTTCAACGACGACTATGGCCGGCCGCTGGTGCCGGCAAAGGCGCACTTCCGATCCGAGACCGTCGACCTGCAGCGAGGCGAGGTCGAGTGGAACGGCGGCAACCTGTATTTCGACCAGTGGGACTACGACTTCGAGTTCGAAGCATTGCCACAACCATGAGCACCAACCGGGGAGAGACCATGAGAAGCACCACCCGTAATCCGCGCACCCGCAACCTGCGCAAGTCCGTACTCTGCATGGCGATGGGCGTGTGCCTCTCGTCCCTGGCCGCTCCGGTGCTTGCGCAGAGCGTCACCGGTGCCGTGGCGGGCAACGCCGAAGCCGGCACGCAGGTCACCATCACCAACACCTCGACTGGGCTGACCCGCTCGGTGACGGTGGACCAGGACGGCAACTACCGCATCGGCCAGCTGCCTCCCGGCAACTACACCCTGACCGCGGGAGCCGGCGACCCGATCCCGGTCAACGTCTCGCTGGGCGGTACCACCCAGGTCAACCTCGACGCCCAGGGCGCCGTCAACCTGGCCACCGTGCAGGTGGTCGGCTCGCGCGTGGTCAACCGCGTGGACGTGTACTCGACCGAATCCGCCACCAACATCACCCGCCAGGAGCTGACCCGCCTGCCCGTCGACCAGAACCTGAGCTCGGTCGCGCTGCTCGCGCCGGGCGTGGTCGACTCGGGCGCCACCTTCGGCGGCCTCAGCTTCGGCGGTTCCTCGGTGGCCGAGAACGTGGTCTACATCAACGGCCTCAACGTCACCGATCCGTACCGCCGCCAGGGCTTCTCGAGCGTGCCGTTCGCGTTCTACGAGGAGTTCCAGGTCAAGACCGGCGGCTACTCGGCCGAGTTCGGCCGCAGCACCGGCGGCGTGATCAACGCCGTGACCCGCTCGGGCGGCAACGAGTTCCATGCCGGCGCCCAGCTCACGATCGAGCCGGACTCCTGGACCGCGACCAGGAAGGACCAGTTCCACAAGGACGGCACCCTCGACGAGCGCGACCGCCGCAGCCGCGACGACGCCTCGTTCTACAAGGCCAACGTCTGGGCGTCGGGCCCGATCGTGAAGGACCACCTGTTCTTCTTCGCGATGTACGAGAAGCGCGACACCGATCCGCGCGACATCGACACCAGCGAGGCCTGGTACACCGACAGCAACAACGACTTCTGGGGCGGCAAGCTCGACTGGCAGATCAACGACAGCCACCTGCTCGAGTTCCTGGCGTTCTCGGACAAGGCCGAGTCGCAGACCAGCAAGTTCAAGTACGACTGGGACAGCGCCACCCGCGGCGAGCCGGACGGCGAAAGCTTCTCCGGCTCGGGCGGCGACAACTGGTCGCTGACCTACACCGGCCACCTCACCAGCAACTTCACGGCCAAGGCCATGTACGGCGTCAACGAGCGCAGTTCCAGCTCGAACGGCGGCCCGTGGGACGAGGTCTGCAGCATCACCAGCATTTCCGCCTACGAGGCGGCGTTCGGCGAAGTGGAGGGCGTCGGCTGTCATCCGAGCGACAGCAGCGTCAACAACCGCATCGACGAGCGCAAGGCCGCGCGCCTGGACTTCGAATGGACGCTCGGCAACCACCTGCTGCGCTTCGGCTGGGACCAGGAAATCATGGACTCCAACAGCGAGCGCTATTATCCGGGCGACGGCATCAGCTATAGCGTGCTCCCGCAGACTGCGGGCCAGCCGCTGCCCAACGGCGCGGTGGTTCCGGACGGCGTCACCGCAATCGTCGATGCCCGCTACTACGTCACCGGCACGCCGGTCAGCACCGAGGCGCAGGCGTTCTACATCGAGGATGTCTGGAACATCACCCCGAACCTGCTGTTGAGCCTCGGCGTGCGGGCCGACAAGTTCCACAACAAGCTGGCCTCGGGGGCGACCTTCGCCAAGGCCGACTTCTCCGACATGATCTCGCCCCGTCTCGGCTTCAGCTGGGACATCCAGGGCGACGGCACCATGAAGCTGTTCGGCAACGCCGGTCGCTACTACACCCCGCTGACCAACAAGCTGACCGACTACTTCGGCGGCGGCACCACCGACGAGCACACCTACTACGTGTTCGAGGGCTGGGTGGAGCAGACCGACCCGGTGAGCGGCAACACTTACTTGTTCCCGGACCTCGGCGCCCAGCTCGGAGCGGTCAATACCGACGGCAACGTGGAGGCGCCGGACGACGTCCGCACCGCGGTCGCCCGCGACCTCAAGCAGGTCTACCAGGACGAGTACATCCTCGGCTTCCAGCAGGCGATCAACAACGCCTGGTCGTGGGGCGTCAACGCCACCTACCGCGAGCTCAACCGCGCGGTCGAGGACGTGCGCATCAACCACGTCGAGGGCTGCCCCTGGTACTCCGGCGACTGGCCGATCCTCAACCCGGGCGAGGTCAACACGCTGTGGTGCCCGACCACCGAGGAGTGGGTCACCTTCGACAGCTCGGTCGACGGCTACCAGGCGCTCGGCAGCGGCCTGATCATGGGTTACAAGAAGCCCAAGCGCACCTACAAGGCGATCGAGTTCCAGCTCGACCGCGCGTGGGACGACAAGTGGGCGTTCAACGCCAGCTACCTGTGGTCGAAGTCCGACGGCAACATCGAGGGCCCGGTCAACTCCGACACCGGCTACAACGACACCAACCTGGTCCAGTACTACGACCACCCGGCGGTGAACGAGCGCTTCGGCCCGACGTTCAACGATTCGCGCCACCAGATCAAGCTGCGCGGCAGCTACAAGCTCAACGAGATGTGGAGCTTCGGCGGCACGTTCACGGCGCGCTCCGGCGGCCCGATCACCGCGTTCGGCGTGCGCTGGCCCAACGACGACCGCAGCGCCGGCGGCCCCGGCGAGTTCAGCGGCGGCGGCTCGGGCTGGATCTGCGTGTCGGGTTGCGGCGACTGGACCACGCGCGAGCTGGTCTTCACCCCGAAGGGCGCCTTCGGCCGCATGCCCTGGGTCACCAACCTCGGTGCCAACGTCACCTGGACGCTGCCTTCGGAGACCTACGACCTGACCGCGCGCTTCTCGGTCTTCAACCTGCTCAACAAGCAGACCCCGATCAACGTCCACTCGCGCTACGAGCGGACCCCGGGCGAGAAGATGCCGTACTTCGGCGAGCCGACCGTGTGGCAGTCCCCGCGTTACATGCAGCTGGTCGTCACCTGGAGCTTCTGACGCACCCGATGCACGCGTAACGAATCGTTCTACCCCTTGGGCGGCCTTCTCGGGCCGCCCCTTTTTTGGAGCCGGCATGGCACCAGCGTTGTTGCAACACCCCTTGTTGGACGGGGTCGCCCCGGCGGCCCTGGCCGCCGCGGAAGGCACCCCGCTGCACGTGTATTCCGCCCCCGCGATCCGCGAACGGCTGCGCGGCCTGCAGCGCGCCCTGGACGGCCTCGACGCGCTGGTCTGCTACGCGGTCAAGGCCAACAGCAACCAGGCGGTGCTGGCACTGATGGCCGCCGAGGGCGCCGGCGCCGACATCGTCTCCGGTGGCGAGCTGTGGCGCAGCCTGCGCGCCGGCATCCCCGCCGACCGCATCGTGTTTTCCGGCGTCGGCAAGAGCGCAGGGGAAATCGTGCAGGGGCTGGACGCAGGCGTGGCCCGCTTCAACGTCGAATCCCGCGACGAGCTCGAACTGCTGCAGGCGATCGCCGCGCAACGCGGCACCACCGCGCGTGCCGCGGTGCGCATCAACCCGGACGTGGACGCGCTGACCCACGCCAAGATTTCCACCGGCAAGGCCGAGAACAAGTTCGGCGTCTCGATCGCCGAGGCGCGGACCTGGTTCGAGGCGCAGGCGGCCTGGCCGCACGTGCGCCTCGACGGCCTGCACATGCACATCGGCTCGCAGCTGCTGGACATGGCCCCGATCCGGCAGGCGCTGCAGCGGCTGGCCGCGTTCTGGCGCGAGCTCGAGGCGGCGGGCCACAGGCTCGCCAGCATCGACGTCGGCGGCGGCCTCGGCGTGCGCTACCGCGAGGGCGAGCAACCGCTCGACCCGGTGGACTACGTCGCCGAGATCCGCGCGGCGCTGCAGGGCTTCCAGGGCCGCATCGTGCTCGAGCCGGGCCGTTACCTGGTGGCCGAGGCCGGCGTGCTGCTGACCCGCGTGCTGCGGGTCAAGCAGGGCGAGCAGCGCAACTTCCTGGTGCTGGACGCGGCCATGAACGACCTGCTGCGGCCCAGCCTCTACGACGCCTGGCACGACATCCTGCGCCTGGGCGACAACGGCGGCCGCGAGGCCGTCGCCTACGACGTCGTCGGCCCGGTGTGCGAGACCGGCGACACCTTCGCCGTCGGCCGCCCGCTGCCGCGCTGCGAGGCCGGCGACCTGGTGGCGATCGGCGCTACCGGGGCCTATGGTGCGTCCATGGCCTCCACCTACAACTCGCGGCCGCTGGCCGCCGAGGTGCTGGTGGACGGAGGCCGCTACGCCGTCGTCCGCCGGCGGCAGACCTACGACGAGATGATCGCCGGCGAGCAGCCGGCCGGGGACTGGAGGACACCATGAACACCCGCACCGGACTGCTTGCCGCGGCGCTGGCCGCAACCCTCGCCGCCTGCGCGCACGGGCCCGCGGCGCCGGCGGTTGCGACCGCGGACGCGGACGCGCTGCTGACCGTCGACACCCACGTCGACATCCCGCTCGACTACATGCGCGACCCGCGCTACGACGTCGGCGGCGACACCGCGCTGCAGGTGGACCTCGGCAAGATGGAGCGGGGCGGGCTAGATGCCGCGTTCTTCGTGGTCTACGTGGGGCAGGGGCCGCTGACCCCCGAAGGCTATGCCAGGGTCGTGGCCCAGGCCGACCGCAAGTACTCGGCGATCCACATGATGCTGGAGCGCTACCCGGACCGCATCCGCCTGGCGACGACGCCGGCCCAGGTGCGCGCCAACCATGCCGACGGCCTGCTGTCGGCGATGATCGGCATCGAGAACGCGTATTCGCTCGGCCACGAGCTGTCGCGGCTCGACGAGGCCTTCGGCCGCGGCGCCCGCTACGTCGGCATGACCCACGTCGGCAACAACGACCTGTGCACCAGTGCCAACCCGAACGAGGAGGCCGGCGAGCCGGCCCACAACAGTCCGGGCGACACCGGCATCACCGACTTCGGGCGCGCGGTGGTGAAGCGCGCCAATGCGCTGGGCATGATGGTGGACATCTCGCACGCCTCCGACAACTGCGTGCGCGACGTGCTTGCGCTGTCGAAGGCGCCGGTGATCGGCTCGCATTCCTCGGCGCGCGCGCTGGTGGACGTGCCGCGCAACGTGCCGGACGACCTGCTGCGCGCGATCGCGGCGAAGGGCGGGGTGGTGCAGGCAGTGGCCTACTACCAGTTCGTCAAGGACGATCCGGCGCGCGTGGCCGCCGAGGATGCACTGCAGGCCGAGGTCGCCCGGCAGGCCGGGGCCGAGCGCTTCGACTGGGACGTGCACGTGGAGTTGCCGGCCTACGTCGAGGGCATGGCGCGGATCGAGCGCGAACACCCGCTGGCCACGCTGCAGGAGTACGTGGACCACATCGACCACATGGTGCAGGTTGCCGGCATCGACCACGTCGGCATCGCCTCGGACTTCGACGGTGGCGGCGGCATCACCGGCTGGATGGACGCTTCGGAAACGGCGAACGTCGCCGCAGAGCTGCGCCGGCGCGGCTACGGCGACGAGGACATCGCGAAACTCTGGGGCGGCAACCTGCTGCGCGTCTGGCAGGCGGCCATCGACGTCGCCGCCGCGAACGCACCGACGACGGGGGGCGCACGATGATGCGCGCGCGCTGGCTGGCCCTGCTGCTGTTCGCCGCGCTGCCTTGGGCGGCCGCGGCGCAGCCGGCGCTCCTGGAGCCGGCGTTCCCGGAGCCGTCGCAGTACGCGCCGGACTACATCCTCGACGCCGACGCTCGGGCAGCGCTCGAGCGCTTCCACCTGGCGGGCATCGCGCTGGGCGTGATCGAGGACGGCAAGGTCACCTACGCGCGCGGCTTCGGCGAGACCGTGGTCGGCTCCGGCGACCCGGTGACCACCGACACGCTGTTCAAGATCGCCTCCAACTCCAAGGCGATGACCGCGGCGGTGCTGGCACGCCTGGTGCAGGCCGGCAAGCTGCGCTGGGACGACCCGGTGGTGAAGCACCTGCCTGGCTTCGCCATGCGCGACCCCGAGGTCACCCGCACGATGACGGTCGGCGACCTGCTGGTGCACAACAGCGGCCTGCCCGAGGGCGGCGGCGACCTGATGCTGTGGCCCGAGCCCAACCTGTTCACGCGCGCCGACATCATCCACGGCCTGCGGCACATCGAGCCGGCCTATCCGTTCCGTTCCGGCTACGCCTACGACAACCTGCTGTACGTGGTCGCCGGCGAGGTCGCGGCCGCCGCCGGCGGCGCCTCCTACGAGGAGCTGGTGCGGCGGGAACTGTTCGAGCCGCTCGGGCTGGACGGCTGCCGGGTCGGCGAGTTCAGCCGCAGAGAGGCCGGCAGCGTGGCGCAGCCGCACTGGTACGACGGCGAGCGCGTGCTGCCGATGCGCCAGGATCCGGAGGTGGTGCCGGCGATCACCTCGGCCGCGGCCGGCGGCATCCGCTGCAGCCTCGAGGACATGCTCGCTTGGGCGCAGAACTGGCTGGCGCCGACGCCGGAACAGCTCGAGTGGCTCGGCCCGGAGCAGCGCGCCGAGATGTGGAAGCCGCGCACGCCGATGCCGATCTCGGACTTCAAGCGCAAGTGGGACGACACCACCGAGTACGCCTACGCCTACGGCTTCCGCATCGCCGACATCCACGGCGAGCACACCGTCTCGCACACCGGCACGCTCGGCGGCATGTACTCGATGATGATGCTGATGCCGGACCGCAAGTCGGGCTTCGTGTTCATGATCAGCGGCAATGGCGGCCGCGCGCGCACCGTGCTGGGGACTTCGCTCATGCGGCTGTTCACGATGCCGATGGACGAGATGGGCTTCGAGGACATCGCCAACGCGATCTACGGCGACGGCTCGGCGCCGTCGGCGGCGGAGGCGGGACCGAAGCTGCCGGACATCGGCGAGCGCAAGCCGGTGGCGCCCGCCGACATGCGCCAGTGGCTCGGCACCTGGCGCGACCCGTGGTTCGGCGAGGTGCGCATCTGTCCGCTCGGCGACGAGGTCGAGTGGCGCTCGGCGAAATCGCCCAAGATGCACGGCCGCGTCTCGCTGCTGCAGGGCCGCCACTTCCTGCACTGGGACGACCCGGGCGTGGACATGGACGCGTGGCTGGACTTCTCCGGCGAGGGCGACGCGCGCCGCCTGCACATGGCCAAGCTCGACCCGGACGGCGACTTCAGCTCCGACTACGAGGACCTGGCCTTCGTGCGCACCGGCGACTGCCCGCAGACCATGGCCGACGCCGGCCTGGTGGACATCCGCGCGCTGGTCCCGGACATCGCCCAGGACATCAAGTATGCCGGCAACGACAACTTCGTCGGCGCGCCGGTGGACGGCTACGAGGCGCCGCGCTGCCTGCTCAAGGTGGACGCGGCCGCGGCCCTGGCCCGGGTGGAGGCGAACCTGCGCGGGGACGGCCTGCGCCTGAAGCTGTTCGATTGCTACCGCCCGGCGCGCGCGGTCGCGCATTTCGTGCGCTGGGCCGGGGACCTCGCCGACCAGCGCACCAAGGCGGTCCACTACCCGGCGCTGGACAAGTCCACGCTGCTCGACGGCTACATCGCGCCAGTGTCCGGGCACAGCCGCGGCGCCACCGTCGACCTGACCCTGCTGCAATGCGACGCCACCGGCGCCTGCCACGAGCTCGACATGGGCACGCCGTTCGACTTCTTCGACCCGCGCGCGAATACCGATTCGCCGCAAGCGACCCCGGCGCAGCGCGCCAACCGCCGGCGCCTGCTGGCGGCGATGCAGGCGGAAGGATTCCGCAACTACCCGATGGAATGGTGGCACTTCACCCTGCAACCGGAGCCGAACCCCGCCGTGATCCACGACGTCCCCATCCATGCCGGCGACCACAACCGCGCCGGCGCCATCGCCGCGCTCATGCAGCGCTACGACGGCGCGGTGCCCGGCGCCTCGCTGCTGGTGCTGCGCGACGGCGAGCCGCTGGTGCGACGCGGCTTCGGCCTCTCCGACCTGGAGCAGGGCACCGAGGCCGGGCCGGCCACCAATTACCGACTCGCCTCGGTGAGCAAGCAGTTCACTGCCGCGTCGATCCTGCTGCTGGCGCAGGACGGCGCGCTGTCCGTGGACGACCCGCTGTCGCGCTGGCTGCCCTCGTTGCCGCCGGCGACCAGGGGCATCACCCTGCGCCACCTGCTCACCCACACCTCGGGGCTGGTGGACTACGAGGACCTGATGGGCGACGACTGGCAGGGCCAGATCCGCGACGCCGGGGTGCTCGAGCTGCTCGAACGCGAGGACCGGCTGTACTTCCCGCCCGGCAGCGACTACCGCTACAGCAACGGCGCCTACGCGCTGCTCGCCCTGATCGTGGAGAAGGCCTCGGGACTGGCCTACCCGGAGTTCCTGCGCCAGCGCATCTTCGAGCCGCTGGGCATGCATGACAGCATCGCCTACGTCGCCGGCGGCCCCGACGTGCCGCACCGGGCCTGGGGCTACAGCGCCGACGGCAAGGGCTGGAAGCGCACCGACCAGAGCACCACCAGCGCGGTGCTCGGCGACGGCGGCATCTACTCCTCGATCGACGACCTCGCGCGCTGGGACGCGGCCATGTACGACGACCGCCTGCTCTCCGACGCCTCGCGCGCGCTCGCCTTCGCCCCGCACGTCCGCGTCACCGGCGAACCCTACGAGGCGTCCTACGGCTTCGGCCTGCGCATCACCGGCGACACCATCTGGCACTCGGGCGAGACCATCGGCTTCCGCAACGTCATGGTGCGCTGGCCGGAAGAGCGCCTGACGGTGGTCCTGCTCAGCAACCGCAACGATCCCGAACCCTACGAGACCGCCCTCAGGATCGGCGCCCTGTTCCTGTAACCGGTAGGAGCCGCCATGGCGGCGGCTCCCACCCCCGCCTGCAGACGGCCATCACGCCGGGCCGGTAACCTGAACCACCCGGCCCAATCGATGGAATGACGATGGCAGGCAATTCCTCACGCGCGATCCTGTTCGCGCTCGGCGCCAACTTCGCGATCGCGGTGGCCAAGGGCGTCGCCGCGTACTTCACCCGCTCCAGCGCGATGCTGGCCGAGACCGTCCACTCGCTCGCCGACTGCGGCAACCAGCTGCTGCTCCTGCTCGGCCTGAAGCAGGCACGGAAGCCGCCGTCGCCCGAGTATCCGCTGGGCCACGGCAAGGCGACCTACTTCTGGTCGTTCCTGGTCGCGGTGATCCTGTTCAGCGTCGGCGGCATGTTTTCCCTCTACGAAGGCATGCACAAACTGCAGGCACCAGAGCCGCTGCGGCAATGGTGGTGGGCGGTCGGCGTGCTCGTCTTCGGCATCGTCGCCGAGGGCATCTCGATGCGCGCCTGCCTGCAGGAAGTGAACAAGTCGCGCGGCGACCGCAGCCTGTGGCGCTGGTTCCGCGAGAGCCGCCAGAGCGAACTGGTGGTGATCTTCGGCGAGGACCTCGCCGCGCTCCTCGGCCTGTGCTTCGCCCTCGTCGCGGTGCTGGCCACGGTGGTCACCGGCAACCCGGTGTGGGACGCCGTCGGCACCATCGCCATCGGCGTGCTGCTGGTGGTGGTCGCGGTGCTGGTCGCGATCGAGGTCAAGGCGATGCTGATCGGCCAGAGCATCGACCCGCGCCGCCAGGCCGAGATCCGCAGGTTCCTCGAGGGGCGCGCCGAGATCGGCCGCGTGCTGAGCCTGATCACCCTGCAGCTCGGCCCCGAGGCCCTGGTCTCCGTCCAGGCGCGCATGCGCGAGGAAGGCGACGCCGGTGCCATGCTCGCCGACATCACCGAAGTCGAGCGCGCCCTGAAGGCGCAGTTCCCCGAAGTCCGCTGGAGCTTCTTCGAACCCGAGTCCCGCAAGGTCCTGACGGCCGAAGAAAAAGGCGCCCCCGGCCTCTAGGCGACTCCTACCCGGGTTCCTTCAACCACTCCAGACGCGGAGCCGGCGCCCCGGGTTCGCCGAGGGCGATGGCCAAGGCGGCGATCGCCGGCGCCAGCACCGCGTCGAACCGGTAGGGCACGTTCAACAACAGCATCCCGCTCCCGTTCATCCGCAACGGCGAATCGTCCGCCCGCACCAGCAACTCCGCCACCAGCGCCGACTTCGCCGGCAGGTTCCCGGCCGAGCGCAGGAACGGAAGCAGCACCCGTCGCTGCTTGACCGGATACCACAGCGCGAAGCACCCCTGCGGCCAGCGCTGCAACCCCTCCCGCAACGCCCGCAGCGCCACCTCGAACTCCGCGAGCTGCGCCTCGTAGGGCGGATCCACCAGCACCAGCCCGCGCCCGAAGCGGGCGCCGTCCACCACCGGTGGCAGCAGCGCGCGCATGGCCGCGTAGCCGTCGCGATAGTGCACCGCCACCCGCGGGTCGCCGCGGAACCGGGCCTTCAGCGCCGCGGCCTCCTCGGGCTGCAGTTCGCAGCAGGCGATGCGGTCCTGCGGGCGCAGCGCATGTGCCAGCAGCCACGGCGAGCCCGGATAGGCCCCGGCGCCCAGGTCGGCCCGGCAGGCCGCCACCGCGTCGAGGTAGCGGGTGAGCAACGGCTCCGGCGGGCCCGCCGCGGCCAGCTTCGCGTAGCCGGCCTGCGCCTCGCCGGTGCGCGCGGCCGGCGCGTCGTCGAGCGCGTAGGCACCGCGGCCGGCGTGGGTATCCAGCGCGAACGCCGGCGCCGGCTTGTGCCCGAGCGCCTCGCACAGGCCGAGCAGGACCACGTGCTTGAGGACGTCGCCGTGGTTGCCGGCGTGGAAGGCATGGCGGTAATTCATGACGCGAGTCTACGGGACCATGACCGAGGACATGGGCGCCGGGTCGCCCCCGCCCCTATGCTCGGGGGTCGGACTCTTTCACCAGCCATGTCGGGGGACACCTTGAAGCGAATTCTGTTGGCGGCATGCATGTCGCTGGCCGCGGGCGCCACGCTCGCGCAGCCGGCCGAACCGGTGGACCTGGACATGGTCAGCCGCATCCGGCAGGAAGCCTTCCACCGCTCGCAGGTCATGCAGACCCTGGCCGAGCTCACCGAGGACATCGGCCCGCGCCTGACCAACTCGCCGGCGATGGACCGCGCCAACGCCTGGGCCCGCCGCAAGATGGAGGGCTGGGGGCTGCAGAACGTGCACGACGACGCCTTTGCCGACTTCGGCCGCGGCTGGGAGTTCGGCAGCGCCGGCATCGAGATGCTGGCGCCGCGGCAGCTGCCGCTGTACGCGCTGCCCAAGGGCTGGACCGCAGGCACCGACGGTGTGGTCGAGGGCGAGGCGATCGCGCTCAAGCTGGAGAAGGAGGCCGACCTCGACAAGCACCGCGGCAAGCTGCGCGGCAAGGTCCTGTTCGTGGACGACCTGCGCAAGTACAAGCCCGGCGAGGAGCCGGACTTCCATCGGCACGACGGCACCAGCCTCGAGGACCTGCAGGCGTTCACCGTGCCGGGGGACCGCGACGATTCCGAGCGCGCCCGGCGGATGAAGCAGTACCTGGAGCGGGTCGAGTTCGGCAGGAAGCTCAATGCCTTCCTCGCCGAGGAAGGGGTGCTGGCCACGGTCGAGCTGAGCAGCCGCGACAACGGCATCATCCGCACCGGCGGCGGCGGTTCGCGCAAGGCCGGCGAGCCGGTCGGGGTGCCGGAGTTCGCGATGATCGCCGAGCACTACAACCAGGTGATGCGCGCGCTCGACGACGGCGAGACCGTGCGCCTGCGCCTGCATTCGGACGCCCGCTTCACCACCGACGCCGACCGCGAGGGCTACAACACCATCGCCGAGATCCCCGGCCGCGGTGCGCTCGCCAACGAGGTGGTGATGATCGGCGCGCACATGGACTCCTGGCACACCGCGACCGGAGCGGCCGACAACGGCGCCGGCGTGGCGGTGATGATGGAGGCGATGCGGATCCTCAAGGCGGTCGGGGCCAAGCCGCGCCGCACTATCCGCATCGCGCTGTGGAGCGGCGAGGAGCAGGGCCTGATCGGCTCGGCCGACTACGTCGCCCGGACCTTCGCCTCGTACCCGGAACCGACCGACCCGGAGCAGGCCAAGCTGCCGGCGTTCTTCCGCACCGAGCGCGGCCAGCTGCAGCGCAAGCCGGCCTACGACCGCTTCAGCGCCTACTTCAACCTCGACAACGGCTCCGGCAAGATCCGCGGCATCTACGCCCAGGAGAACCTGGCCGCGATGCCGATCTTCGAGGCCTGGCTGAAGCCGTTCAACGACGTCGGCGCCACCGTGGTGACCGCGCGCAACACCGGCAGCACCGACCACATCTCGTTCGACCGCGCCGGATTGCCGGGCTTCCAGTTCGTGCAGGACCGCCTGGACTACTTCAGCAACGTCCACCACACCAACCTGGACACCTACGACCACGCCTCGCCGGACGACCTCAAGCAGGCCGCCGCGATCGTCGCCAGCTTCGCCTACCACGCCGCGATGCGCGACGCGAAGCTGCCGCGCAAGCCGCTGCTGGAGGACTGACCCAGCCGGAGCGACGGAGCCGCCGCTCAGGCGGCTTCGATCGACAGCGTGATCCCGAGCCCGCGGAAGGCCGCGGGCTCGTCCTCCAGGTCGCTGCGCAGCAGCGGCCGGGTCTGCAGCCAGTGCTCCGGCAGCACCAGCACCAGGCGGTCGCCCTCGGCATGGAGCTGCAGTTCCGGCAGCAACTGGTCGGGTTCGTGCGAGCGGTGCAGCAGCACCGCCAGCCGCAGCAGCCCCGCCATCCGCCGGGTCGCCGGCAGCAGCCGGTCCGGGATCAGCTCGAACGCGTCCTTTGGCACCTTGCGCCGATGGGTGCGCACCAGCGCGGCCAGCATCCGCTGCTCGGGCACCGAGAAGCCGGCGATGTCCGAGTGCTGCAGCACGTAGGCGCCATGCACCTGGTACTGGCTGTGGGCGATCGCGAGGCCGAGCTCGTGCAGTCGCGCCGCGCGCGACAGCATCAGCCGGTCCTCGACCTCCAGCTGCCAGTTGCCGCACACCCGTTCGAACAGCTGCACCGCGGTGGCCGAGACCCGCGCCGCCTGCGATGGATCGATGCCGTAGCGCTGCATCAGCGCCGCGACCGACGCGTCGCGCGGGTCGTCGGCGCCGCCGCGGCCGAGCATGTCGTGCAGCACGCCCTCGCGCAGCGCCGCCTTGCTCGGCGCCATGCGTTCGATGCCGAGCACCCGGAAGGCGGCCTCCAGCACCAGCAGGCCGCCGGCGATGATCGGCTTGCGCTCGCGCGACAGGCCGGGCAGGTCGATGTCCTCGATCCGCCTGGCCTGCAGCAGGCGGTCGCGCACCTGCGGCAGCGCCTCGGCCAGCACCGCGCCCTTGCTCAGCTTCATGGTCGCGCAGACCGTGCCGATCGCCTTGATCGTGCCCGAGGCGCCGATGGTCTCCTGCCAGCCGATGTGCCGGTAGACGCCGGCGAACTGCTGGAACTGGGCGGCGACCTCGATCAGCGTCTCGTCCCAGCGCCGGCGGTCCAGCCGGCCGTCGCCGAAGAAGCGCGCGGTGGTCGCGACCGCGCCGAGCTGCAGGCTCTCGCGCTCGATCGCGTCGAAGCCGCTGCCGATGATGCACTCGGTGGAGCCGCCGCCGATGTCGATCACCAGCCGCAGGTTGCCGGGCTTGGGCCGCTGCGCGTGGGCGACGCCGAGGTAGATCAGGCGCGCTTCCTCGCGGCCCGGGATGACCTCGATCGCGTGCCCGAGCGCGGTCTCCGCGGGCACCAGGAAGGCCTGCGGCGCGGCCAGCAGGCGCACGGTGTTGGTGGCCACCGCGCGTACCCGCTGCGGGGGGATGTCGCGCAGTCGCTGGCCGAAGCGGAACAGGCACTCGAGCGCGCGCTGGCGCACCTCCGGATGCAGCCCGCGCTTCGCGTCCAGGCCTTCGGCCAGGCGCACCATCTCGCGCAGGCGGTCGACGACGCGGAGCTGGCCGAGGACGTAGCGCGCAACGACCATGTGGAAGCTGTTGGAGCCCAGGTCGATCGCCGCCAGCAGGTCGCCGTCCTGCAGCGGCAGCGCCTGCGAGCGCAGGTGCAGGTGCGCGCTCTCGTTCATTCGCGGCCCCCGGCGACGGCTTGCAGCAAGGTCTCCTGGGCCGAGTGCGGCGCTTCGCCCGGCGCCGGCGTGGCGCGCACGTAGCTGCCGTCGGGCTGCAACAGCCAGGCGTCCACGTTGTCGGCCAGGTAGTTGTCCAGCGCCTCGGCCTTGACCCGGGCGGCGAGCGCCGGGTCGAGGATCGGGAACGCCACCTCGACGCGGCGCAGCAGGTTGCGTTCGAGCCAGTCCGCGCTGGCGCAGAACAGCTCCGGCGCACCGTCGTTGCAGAACCAGTAGGCGCGGGAGTGTTCGAGGAAGCGGCCGAGGATCGAGCGCACCCGGATGTTGTCGGACACGCCCGGTATCCCCGGGCGCAGCGTGCAGGCGCCGCGCACGACGAGGTCGATGCCGACGCCCGCCTGCGAGGCCGCGTACAGCGCGCGCACCACGCGTGGCTCGTTGAGCGCGTTCATGCGCGCCACGATCCGCGCCTCGCGGCCGTCGCGGGCGTTGCGCGCCTCGCGTTCGATCCGCTTCAGCAGCCCGGCGTGCAGGGTGAAGGGCGATTCCAGCAGGCGCTTGAGCTTCACCCCCGAGGACAAGCCCGACAGCTGCTGGAAGATCTGGTGCACGTCGGCGCCGATGTCCGGGTCCGCGGTGAGCAGGCCGAGGTCGGTGTACTGGCGCGCGGTGCCGGCGTGGTAGTTGCCGGTGCCCAGGTGCACGTAGCGGCGCAGCGCGCGGCCCTCGCGGCGCACCACCAGCAGCATCTTGGCGTGGGTCTTGTAGCCGACCACGCCGTAGACCACCTGCACGCCGGCCTCCTGCAGCCGGTCGGCGAAGCCGAGGTTGGCCTCCTCGTCGAAACGCGCGCGCAATTCAACCACCGCGGTCACGTCCTTGCCCCGGCGCGCCGCGTCCACCAGCGCCTCGACGATCGCCGAGTCCTCGCCGGTGCGGTAGAGGGTCTGCTTGATCGCGAGCACGTTCGGGTCGGCCGCGGCCTGGCGCACCAGTTCCAGCACCGGCGTGAACGCGTCGTACGGGTGGTGCAGCAGCAGGTCGCCCTCGCGCATGCGCTCGAACATGGCGTCGCTGCCGGGCAGCGGGCGCGGCTGGAACGGCGGGTATTTCAGCTCCGGCCGCTGCACCAGGTCGTACACCTGGATCACGCGGTTGAGGTTGACTGGGCCGTCGATCCGGTACACTGCGTTGGCGTCGAGCTCGAAATTCCCGAGCAGCGCGTCCACCACCGGCGTCGGGCAGTCGGCGGCGATTTCCAGCCGCATCGCGCGCAGGTAGCCGCGCCCGGCGAGCTCGTCGCGCAGCGCCAGCGCCAGGTTCTCGACCTCCTCCTCGTCCACGATCAGCTCGGAGTTGCGGGTCACGCGGAACTGGTAGGCGCCGCGGACCTCCAGCCCGGGGAACAGGTCGCCGACGAAGGCCGAAAGGATGCTCGACAGCAGCACGAAGTCGTGCTCGCCGCCGGACACCCTGGGCGGCAGCCGCACGATCCGCGGCAGCGAGCGCGGCGCGCGCACCACCGCGAGGTGGCCGGCGCGGCCGAACGCGTCCTTGCCGTGCACCTCCACCACGATATTCAGGGTCTTGTTGAGGATCTTGGGGAACGGGTGCGCCGGGTCCAGCGCCAGCGGCGACAGCACCGGCATGATCTCGTCGCGGAAATAGTTCCGCAGCCACTGCGCCTGGCGCGCGTTCCAGCGGTTCGCCGCGAGCACGCGCACGCCCGCTTCGTCGAGCGCCGGGCACAGCACCTCGTTCCAGCAGCGGTACTGCGCCTCGACCAGCTCCGCCGCGCGCTCGTGGATGCGCTCGAGCACCACGGCCGGCGGCATGGCTTCCGGGCCCAGCGGGAGGTCGAAGTCCTGCGCCTGGCGCACGGTCGCCGCGCGGATCTCGAAGAACTCGTCGAGATTGGTGCAGGAGATGCACAGGAAGCGCAGCCGCTCCAGCAGCGGCACCGACGGATCTTGCGCCAGCGCCAGCACCCGGAACTGGAAGGCGAGCTGGCCGAGCTCGCGGCTGCTGTACAGCGCCGGATCGCGCAGCGGGTCGCCGCGCTCGTCGCGGCGGCTCATGCCGGCCTCCCCGCCGCGCGCCGCGGGCGCACCCGGTCGGCGCCGAAATGGCAGGAGAAGGTGCTGCCGCGCCCGACCTCGCTGTCGATCTCCAGCCGTGCCTGGTGCAGGCCGAGCACGTGCTTGACGATCGCCAGGCCGAGGCCGGTGCCGCCCTTCTCGCGCGAGCGGCTGGCCGAGACCCGGTAGAAGCGCTCGGTCAGGCGCGGCAGGTGGTCGCGCGGGATGCCGAAGCCGGTGTCGGTGACCGCGAGCACCGCGCCGCCGTCGTCGCCGCGTTCTAACGTGATGGCGATGCGGCCGCCCTCGGGCGTATAGCGCACCGCGTTGCTGACCAGGTTGGAGAAGGCACTGTGCAGTTCGCGCGTCGAGCCGAGCAGGTCGGCGCCGGCCTCGTCCGCGACGGCGACCTCGTGCCGGCCCTGGCTGAGCGCCTCGGCCTCGCGCCGCAGCGTCGCCAGCATCGGTGCCATCGCCACCACCTCGTCCTCGACGGCTTCCTGCGCCTCCAGCCGCGACAGCGTCAGCAGGTCCTCGACCAGCTGGTTCATGCGCTGCGACTGGCGCTGCATCTCCTCGAGCATCGGCGCCCAGGCCGGTTGTTCGGTCGGGTCCAGCATCTCAAGGTACCCGTGCACCACCGTCAGCGGCGTGCGCAGCTCGTGCGAGACGTTGGCCACGAAGTCGCGGCGCACCTGCTCCAGCCGCGTCAGGCGGGTGACGTCGCGCGCGATCACCACCCAGATGTCCTCGGAATAGGGCACCAGGCGCAGGCCCAGGCGCAGGCCGGGGTCGTGCGGCGAACCGATCTCGTTGATCGGCTCGGCGTTGCGGCCCGCGGCCAGCCAGTGCGCGACCGGCAGCGGCTGCAGGCGCTCGCCCAGCGGCGCGCCGGTATCGGCCGGGTGCTGCAGCTTCAGCAGTCGGGTGGCCGCGGCGTTGAACCACAGGATGCGCTGGCTGTCGCGCTCGACCACCACCAGCGCGTCGGGCAGGGCGTCGCCGAGCGCGCGGTAGGCACGCAGCAGCTCGAGCAGCTTGCGCGCGCGGTTGCGCGCGTCCTCGTGCTCGCGCTGGAGCTGGCGCTCGACCTCGCCCCAGGCGCCGCGGTCGGCGCGCGCGCGCGGACGCTGGCGCGAGGCCATCAGCGCCAGGAACGCACGCAACCGCCACGCCTGCCAGCCGAGCGCGGCGATCGCGGCCAGCGCCAGCGCCGGCCAGGGGTGCCCCAGCAACAGTCCGGCCAGCAGCGCCAGCGCCAGCCAGCCGGCGGTCCAGCCCAGCGTCCGGTACCACGCCGGGCGGGTCTCGGGAGTCATGTCGTCGAGAAACGATAACCCGCGCCGCGGACGGTCTGCACCAGCCCCTCGAGCGCGAACGGTTCCAGCGCCTTGCGCAGGCGGCGGATGTGCACGTCCACTGTGCGTTCCTCGACGTAGACGGTCCCGCCCCAGACGTGGTCGAGCAGCTGGCTGCGGCTGTAGACGCGGTCGGGATGGGTCATGAAGAAGTGCAGCAGCCGGTACTCGGTCGGGCCGAGCGTGACCGGGTGTTCGCTGCCGTGCAGATCCGCGAACACGCGGTGGGCCGCGCCGTCGATGCGCAGGCCGCCGGCGCTGACGCTGCCGTCGGCGTCGTCCTCCCGCGAGCGCCGCATCACGGCCCGGATCCGGGCCAGCAGTTCGCGCGCCGAGAACGGCTTGACCACGTAGTCGTCGACCCCGGCCTCCAGGCCTCCGACGCGGTCGTCCTCCTCGCCGCGGGCGGTGAGCATGATGATCGGCACCTCGCGGGTCAGCGCGTCCTTGCGCCAGCGTCGGGCCAGTTCCAGCCCGCTGCTGCCGGGCAGCATCCAGTCGAGCAGGATCAGGTCGGGGACGCGTTCGGCGATCGCCGCCTGGGCCTCGCGCCCGTCGCCCGCGTGCACCGCCTGGAAATCGCCCTTGCGCAGGGCATAGGCGACCATGTCGCGGATGGCCGGCTCGTCGTCGACGATGAGGATGCGCTTTTGCATGTCCCCTTATTGAACGACAGATTTGTGACCGGCCGGTGACACACGTTACCGCCGGTTGATGTCCTCGTCGCGGATGCCCTGGCGGTGCAGCTCCAGCACCACCGGGGTGATGGCGGCGATGCGGGCGTCGATCCGGGCCCGGGCGTAGTAGTCCAGGTCGTCGCGGCGCTTGAGCGTGTTGAGCTGGAGCAGGGCCTGCTCCGGGCGGCCGTTGAGGAAGGCGGCCTCGGCATAGGCCTCGCCAGCGCGCACCGGGTCGCCGGCGATCTCGCTGGCGCGGGCGTAGGTCTGCTGGAACACCGGGTCGTCGCCGGCGCCGGCGAGCAGCGGGCGCAGCAGGGCCTGCGCGCGGTTGCCGGCCGCGCGCGTGTTGCGCTCGTTGAGCATCTCCGCGTACGTCAGCGCCACCGGGCGGCTGTGCGGCATCCGCGCCACCAGCGCTTCGAAGCGTGCGTCGGCCTCCTCGGTGCGCCCGGCGCGTGCCAGCGACTGCGCCAGCGCCAGTTCCAGCCAGGTGTCGCCGGGGTGCCGTTCCAGCAGCGCCGCCAGCGCGGTCGCGGCGGTCGCCGGCTTGCCGTCCAGGTAGTGCGCCACCGCCTGCCCGTAGCGCTGGGCGTCGTCCAGTTCCCCGGACCGCGCCAGCCGTTCGTATTCGCGCACCGCCGCGGCCGGCGTATCGGCGCTGAGCACGCGCAGGCGCTCGCGTGCCCACGGGAACATCCCGGTCGCCCCGCGCGCCGGCAGCGCTGCGCCGATCCGCAGCGAGGAGGGCAGCAGCAGGTTGTCGCGCTGCGACGCGGTGGGCACGAAGCCCTGCGGCGCCGACGCGATCTGGCGCGCGCGCTCGCGCGCCTCGCTGATGCGCGAGGTGGTGACCGGGTGGGTCTGCAGGTAGTCGGGGGTGCCTTCGCGGCTGCCGCTGATGTTGCTGCGCACGCTCGCCTGCAGGGTCTGGAAGAACCCGGCCATGGCATCCACGTCGTAGCCCGCGCGCGACAGCGTGCGGATGCCGATGCGGTCGGCCTCGGCCTCGTTGCTGCGGGTGTAGTCGATCATCCGCTGCACCATCAGGCCCTGGGCCGAGGCCAGCGCCGCCATGGTCGCGTCGTCCGCGGAGTTGCCGCCGGCGCCCTGCGCCAGCGCGATCGCGCCGAGCATGGCCAGCATGATCGGGACCCGGTCGCGCTGCGCCTGCTCGACCGCGCGCAGCACGTGGGCCTGGGTGACGTGCGCGATCTCGTGCGAGAGCACCGCGGCGACCCCGTCCTCGTGGTCGGCGGCCAGCACCAGGCCGGCGTTGACCCCGATGTAGCCACCCAGGGTGGCGAAGGCGTTGATCTGGCGGTCGCGCAACAGGAAGAAGGTGAACGGCTGCTTCGGGTCGTCGCTCGAGGCGGCCAGGCGCTGGCCCATGGCGCGCAGCCAGGACAGCAGCAGCGGGTCCTCCAGGGTGTAGCCGTAGTAGCGCAGCTGGCTCAGCATCATCGCCCCGTACTCGGCCTGCTCGGAGGGCGAGATCACGGTGGCGGCGGAGGAGCCGATGTCGGGCAGGCGCGCCTCCTGCGCCGGCGCGGGGACGTGCAGCACGGCGGCGAGCGCGGCGGTCAGGGCGGCGGCGGCGAGGGCAGGGCGCATCTGGGTCCTGAGCATAGGGGAAACGGCGGCGCGGCGAGGCCGGCGGGTGAACGGGCCGTTAATCCGCCCCGAGGCTGGAAACCCGGCCCGCGCGCACCCATGTTGGACAATGCTTCCCCGCGCGAGTTTCCGGAGACCCCCGTCCATGCCAGAGATCACCATGTACACCTCGGCCAGCTGCGGCTACTGCGTCGCGGCCAAGAACTTCCTCAGGAGCCGTGGACTGGAATGGCGGGAAGTGCGCATCGACCTGGACCCGGAGGAGCGCGCGCGCATGGTCGAGCGCGCCCGGCGCACCAGCGTGCCGCAGATCTTCATCGGCGACACCCACGTCGGCGGCTACGACGACATGATGGCGCTGCACCGCGCCGGTGGGCTGGAACCGCTGCTGCGCGACGACGGCTGAGCCGGTCCATACCCCGGCGTCTGGCATAATTGCCGGCTGGCTTCCCCCTCCGCGAGTCCCCCACCAATGACCCAGACGATTACCGTGATCCGTGGCGATGGCATCGGCCCGGAGATCATGGATGCCGCGCTGCACGTGCTCGACGCCCTGGATGCCGGCCTGCAGTACGAGTTCGCCGACGCCGGCCTGGTCGCGCTCGAGAAGCACGGCGAGCTGCTGCCGGCCGCCACCCTGGAGTCCATCCGCCGCAACAAGGTCGCGCTCAAGAGCCCGCTGACCACGCCGGTGGGCGGCGGCTTCTCCTCGATCAACGTCGAGCTGCGCAAGCGCTTCGACCTGTACGCCAACGTGCGCCCGGCCAAGTCGCACCCGAACACGAAGTCGCGCTTCCCGAGCGGCGTGGACCTGATCACGGTGCGCGAGAACACCGAGGGCGCCTACAGCGCCGAGGGCCAGGAGCTTTCCGCCGACGGCGACACCGCGACCTCGATCACCAAGACCACGCGCCGCGGCTCCGAGCGAATCGTCCGCTACGCCTTCGACCTGGCCCGCCGCACCGGCCGCAAGAAGGTCACCATCGTGCACAAGGCCAACATCCTGAAGTCCACCTCGGGCCTGTTCCTGCGGGTCGCGCGCGAGGTGGCGGCGCAGTACCCCGACATCGAGGCCAACGAACTGATCGTGGACAACTGCGCGATGCAGCTGGTGATGCGCCCCGAGCAGTTCGACGTGATCGTGACCACCAACCTGTTCGGCGACATCATCTCGGACCTGTGCGCCGGCCTGGTCGGCGGCCTCGGCCTGGCCCCGGGGGCCAACATCGGCACCGACGCGGCGATCTTCGAGGCGGTCCACGGCTCCGCGCCGGACATCGCCGGCAAGGGCGTCGCCAACCCCTGCGCGCTGCTGCTCGGCGTCGGCCAGATGCTCGACCACCTGGGCATGCACGACAAGGCCGCGCGCCTGCGCGAAGCGATCGTGGCGACCCTGGAGGCCGGCGACTCGCTGACCCCGGACCTGGGCGGCACCGGCAACACCATGGCCTTCGCGAAGGCCATCGCGAAGCGCGCGGCCGCTTGAACGAGCCGGCGGCGGTGGTCGCGACGCCCGCCGCCGCCGTGCGGCCGGATGCGCTCGCGCTGACGCCGCTGCTGCTGTTCCTGGCGCTGTTCTTCGGCGCCGGCCTGTACTTCACCCTCGCCGGCGAGGCGATGGGCTTCTACCAGTTGCGCGCGCCGGTGGCGATCCTGCCGGCGCTCGCGCTGGGCGCCTGGCTGGTGCACCGCAAGGGCCTGCCGGCCGGCGACATCCTGCTGCGCGGGATGGGCGACCCCAACATCGTGCTGATGTGCCTGATCTTCCTGCTCGCGGGCGCCTTCGCCTACGTGTCCAAGGCGATCGGCGCGGTGGACGCGGTGGTGGCGCTGGGGATCGGGGCGCTGCCGCCGGCGCTGCTGTTGCCGGGGCTGTTCGTCCTGGCCGCGCTGATCTCGCTCTCGATCGGCACCTCGATGGGCACGATCGCGGCCGTGGTCCCGATCGCCATCGGCACCGCCGACGCCAGCGGCCTGGACCGCGGCCTGGTGCTGGGCGCGGTGGTCGGCGGCGCGATGTTCGGCGACAACCTCTCGGTGATCTCGGACACCACCATCGCCGCCACCCGCAGCCAGGGCGCGGCCATGCGCGACAAGTTCCGCGAAAACTTCCGGATCGCGCTGCCGGCGGCGCTGGCGACCATCGTGCTGCTGGCCTTCCTGGGCGAGCCGGCGCCGGTCCCCGCGGCCGAGGCCTCGGCGTCGCCGTGGCTGGCGCTGCCCTACGTGCTGGTGCTCGGGCTGGCGCTGGCGGGGCTGGACGTGCTGGTGGTGCTGGCGATCGGGCTGGCCCTGGCAGGCGGCTTCGGGCTGCTGCTCACCGACGGCTACGACCTCGTGCAGTTCGCCGGCGACACCTGGATCGGCTTCGAGGGCATGGTCGAGATCCTGCTGCTGTCGCTGCTGATCGGCGGCCTGGGCGCGCTGATGAAGGCCGGCGGCGGCCTCGACTGGCTGGCCGCGACCATCGCCCGCTTCGCGCGCGGCCACCGCGGCCGCCGCACCGGCGAGTTCAGCATCGCCGCGCTGTCGGCGACCAGCGACGTGTTCACCGCCAACAACACCGTGGCGATCCTGGTCGGTGGCGGGGTGGCGCGCGACATCGCGGTGCGCCACGGCATCAGCCCGCGGCGCGCGGCCAGCCTCCTCGACATCTTCGCCTGCGTGCCGCAGGGCCTGCTGCCCTACGGCGCCCAGTTGCTGCTGGCTTCGTCGCTGGCCGCGGTCTCGCCTCTGGCGCTGGCGACCCAGGTCCACTACTGCTGGCTGCTGGCCCTCGTCGCCGTCGCCTTCATGGCTTGGCCGTCCCGGCGCTGACGGTCAGTCGCGGGACTGGAGCTTGGCCAGCAGGCGCAGGATCTCGAGGTAGAGCCAGACCAGGGTGACCAGCAGGCCGAACGCGCCGTACCACTCCATGTACTTGGGCGCGCCGTGCTCGACGCCCTGCTCGATGAAGTCGAAGTCCAGCACCAGGTTCAGCGCCGCGACCACGACCACCACCGCCGAGAACCCGATCCCCAGCCAGCCGCTGTCGTGGATGAAGCCCATGCCCTCGAACCCGAACAGGCGCATGCCGATGTTCACCAGGTACAGCAGCATGATCCCGCCGGTGGCCGCGACCACGCCGAGCTTGAAGTTCTCGGTCGCGCGCACCAGGCCGCTGCGGTAGGCCAGCAGCAGCGCCGCGAGGGTGCCGAAGGTGAGGCCCACGGCCTGCATCACGATCCCCGGGAAGCGCTGCTCGAAGACCGCCGAGATCGCGCCGATGGCCAGTCCCTCGAGCACCGCGTACAGCGGCGCGGTGACCGGCGACCACTCCTTCTTGAACACCGTCACCAGCGCCACCACGAGGCCGCCGATCAGGCCGCCCCAGACGAAGGGCATCAGGCCCTCGATGCCGCCGGTGAAGAACCGGCTCCAGGTGTACATCGCCGCTGCCAGCGTGAGCACCAGCAGGAACGCGGTCTTGTTGACGGTGCCGTTCAGGGTCATGGCCCCGGCGTCGCGGCGCACCACGGTGCCGGTGCCCAGGTCCAGGAAGGTCGATTCGGAAAGTGCGGGGTTGCCGCTGCGCATGGAAATCCTCGTGGCCGCTGCAAAGGGTCTGGGAGGAAGCATACACAAGGGCAGGGCGCGCTTCGGGCGCGCGTTGACAGGCCCGCGCCCGCTCCCGACAATAGCCGGCCTTTCGTCGCGTTGGCGCGCCTCGGAAGTGTCCCGTCCGGCGGGGTATAGCGCAGCCTGGTAGCGCGCCTGCTTTGGGAGCAGGATGTCGGGGGTTCGAATCCCTCTACCCCGACCATTCCGGCCAGGGCGCCCGTAGCTCAACCGGATAGAGCACCGGCCTTCTAAGCCGGTGGTTGCAGGTTCGAGTCCTGCCGGGCGCGCCAATCCGGCTTGTCGTTCAGTGGTGGCTGTAGCTCAGTTGGTTAGAGTCCTGGATTGTGATTCCAGATGTCGGGGGTTCGAGTCCCCTCAGCCACCCCATTCCATGCAGTCGCGGTAGTTGCAGTACCCCGGTTTTTGTTACACTTTCCGCCTTTCCGGGCCGTTAGCTCAGTTGGTAGAGCAGTTGACTCTTAATCAATAGGTCCAAGGTTCGAATCCTTGACGGCCCACCAAGACCCGGACGCCCGGCCCAGTGCCGGGCGTTTTCTTTTCCTTACAATCGACCGCCTGCGAAAGTGGCGGAACTGGTAGACGCACTGGATTTAGGTTCCAGCGCCTTTCGGCGTGGGGGTTCGAGTCCCCCCTTTCGCACCAGCGACGCCCCTGTGGCGGCCCCGGCCCGGATCGGCGAAACTATCGCGTTCCGCCGCGTCCAAAGGCCCCGGCCCGGGCAGGCATTCCAACAATCAGGCAGATCCCCGCGGCCGGGCCGCGGCCGCACGGAGTGGGTATGGCAGTTCCAGCAACGCAGGTTTCGGTCGAGAACACGGGCAACCTCGGGCGCCGCATGACGCTGCGCGTCCCGGCGAGCGACGTCGAGGAGCAGGTCGGCGGCAGGCTGCGCGAGATCGCGCGCACCGCCCGCATCAAGGGCTTCCGCCCCGGCAAGGTCCCGACCAGCGTGGTCAGGCAGCGCTTCGGCGCGCAGGTCCGCGCCGAGGTGCTCGACGGCCTGCTGCGCGAGGGCTTCGACTCCGTGGTCCGCGAGAACGAGCTCAAGGTCGCCGGCAACCCCCGGATCGAGCCGGTCGAAGGCGGCGAGCAGGGCGGCGAGATCGCCTACGTCGCGGATTTCGAGCTGGTCCCGGAGTTCGGCGAGATCGAGGTCGAGAAGCTGCAGGTGGTGCGCAACACCGCCGAGGTCACCGAGGAAGACATCGACCGCATGGTCGCGAACCTGCGCCAGCAGCGCCGCAGCTGGACCGCGGTCACGCGCCCGGCGAAGGAAGGCGATGCGGTGGACGTGGAGAACTGGTCGCAGCTGGGCGACGAGCGGCTGCCGCCCGAGGGCGTGGAGCACGGGGTCGCCGTGATCGGCGCCGGCTCGATGCTGCCGGAGCTGGAGCAGGCGCTGGTCGGGATGACCGCCGGCGAGGAGAAGGTCGTCGAAGTGACCTTCCCCGAGAACTGGCGGGTGCCGAAGCTGGCCGGCAAGACGGTGCAGGTGCACATGAAGGCGGTGCAGGTCTCCGAGGAAGTGCTGCCGGAGGTGGACACCGCGTTCATCCGCAGCTTCGGGGTCAAGAGCGGCGAGCTGTCGCAGTTCCGCAGCGAGATCCGCGCCAACCTGGAGCGCGAGCTCAAGGGTGCGCTGATGAACCGGCTGCGCCGCGCCGTCGGCGAGCAGTTGGCCGAGGCCTATGCGCACGTCGAGCTGCCGCCGCGCCTGGTCGAGCAGGAGGCCCGCAGCCTGGCCGCCAGCGCCCGGCAGCAGGCCGCCCAGCAGGGCCGTCCCGGCCCGCAGGGCGAGGATGCCTATCAGCAGTTCATGGAGCCGGCGCGCAAGCGCGTGCTGGTCGCGCTGCTGGTCGGCGAGATCGCGCGCCGCAACGAGCTGCGCCTGGACCCGGCGCGCCTGAACGAACTCCTGCGCCTGATCGCCTCCACCTACGAGGAGCCGCAGCAGGTCATTGAGTTGTACCGCAACGACCCCCAGCTCATGGCCGGGCTGCAGAACCGCGCGATGGAGGAACAGGTCATCGACTGGATCGCCGAGCGCGCGCAGCATACCGTCGAACCCATGACCTTCCAGGAAGCGATCGGATGACAGACAACCGGACCAAGGCCCTCAACCTCGTGCCGATGGTGGTCGAGCAGACCAGCCGCGGCGAGCGCGCGTACGACATCTACTCGCGCCTGCTCAAGGAACGGGTGATCTTCCTGGTCGGTGGCATCGACGACCACGTCGCCAACGTGATCGTCGCGCAGATGCTGTTCCTCGAGGCCGAGAACCCCGAGAAGGACATCAGCCTGTACATTAACTCGCCGGGCGGCATCGTCACCGCGGGCATGGCGATCTACGACACCATGCAGTTCATCAAGCCCGACGTGAACACGATCTGCGTGGGCCAGGCGGCGAGCATGGGCGCGCTGCTGCTGGCGGCCGGCGCCAAGGGCAAGCGCTACGCGCTGCCCAATTCGCGGGTAATGATCCACCAGCCGCTTGGCGGCTTCCAGGGCCAGGCCACGGACATCGACATCCACGCGCGCGAGATCCTGTCCATGCGCCAGCGGCTGAACGAGATCCTGTCCAAGCACACCGGGCAGGCGCTCGACACGATCGCCCGCGACACCGAGCGCGACAACTTCAAGAGCGCCCAGGCCGCGCAGGAATACGGCCTCGTCGACCAGGTGCTGGAGCGCCGCCCGGACGAGTCCATCCAGCCGGCGTGACCCGGCCTGGAATGTGCGGCAAGTCACTGAAACGGAACATGTTCCGATCCACATCGCGACCCCGGCTTGCGGCCGGGAACGCTGTGCTATTCTCGGGCCGCAACCGCGGCTGCAGCAGGTAACTGGGGAATGACCGAAGACCGTCAAGGCCGATCCGGCGACAGCAGCAAGATCCTCTACTGCTCCTTCTGCGGGAAGAGCCAGCACGAGGTGCGCAAGCTGATCGCGGGCCCCAGCGTGTTCATCTGCGATGAATGCGTGGAGCTGTGCAACGACATCATCCGCGAGGAGCTCGAGGAGAAGGCCCAGTCGGCGCGCAGCTCGCTGCCCAAGCCGAAGGAGATCCTCGAGGTCCTGGACCAGTACGTGATCGGCCAGGCGCGCGCCAAGAAGACGCTCGCGGTGGCGGTGTACAACCACTACAAGCGGATCGAGAGCCGGCAGAAGAACGACGACGTCGAGCTGGCCAAGTCCAACATCCTGCTGGTCGGGCCCACCGGCTCGGGCAAGACGCTGCTGGCCGAGACCCTCGCGCGCCTGCTGAACGTGCCGTTCACCATGGCCGACGCGACGACCCTCACCGAGGCCGGCTACGTCGGCGAGGACGTCGAGAACATCATCCAGAAGCTGCTGCAGAAGTGCGACTACGACGTCGAGAAGGCGCAGCAGGGCATCGTCTACATCGACGAGATCGACAAGATCTCGCGCAAGTCCGAGAACCCGTCCATCACCCGCGACGTGTCGGGCGAGGGCGTGCAGCAGGCGCTGCTGAAGCTGATCGAGGGCACCGTCGCCTCGGTCCCGCCGCAGGGCGGGCGCAAGCACCCGCAGCAGGAATTCCTGCAGGTGGACACCCGCAACATCCTGTTCATCGTCGGCGGCGCCTTCGCCGGCCTGGACAAGATCATCCAGCAGCGCAGCACCGAGGCCGGCGGCATCGGCTTCGGCGCCAAGCTCAAGAGCAGCGAACGCAAGGTCGAGATCGGCAAGGTGCTGGCCGAGGTCGAGCCCGAGGACCTGATCAAGTTCGGCCTGATCCCCGAGTTCGTCGGCCGCCTGCCGGTGGTCGCGACCTTGGAGGAACTGGACGAGGCCGCGCTGGTTAAGATCCTCAGCGAGCCCAGGAACGCGATCACCAAGCAGTTCCGCAAGCTGTTCGACATGGAGGGCGTGGAGCTGGAGTTCCGCCCGGACGCGCTGGCCGCGATCGCGCGCAAGGCGCTCAAGCGCAAGACCGGCGCCCGCGGCCTGCGGACCATCGTCGAGTCGGTGCTGCTGGACACCATGTACGACCTGCCGTCGCTGGAGAACGTGAGCAAGGTGGTCGTGGACGAGTCGGTGATCGAGCACAAGTCCGAGCCCTACCTGATCTACCAGGCGCCCCCGGCCAAGGCCGCCGCCGGCGAATAGCGCAGTCGGCTTTACGCGAGGTTCATCGCGCAAGTCATTGAAAAGCCGTCCGTTCCACGGGCGGCTTTCTTTGTTCACGGATCTCCGCTTGCATCCCCCGCGCCACGGCCCCATAACCGTGGACAGGGCGCCCGAGGCGCCACCCGCAACCGGAGCCGACATGCCTGAACGACCCGAAATCGCGACCCTGCCGGTGCTGCCGCTGCGAGACGTGGTGGTGTTTCCGCACATGGTCATCCCGCTGTTCGTCGGCCGCGAGAAGTCCATCCGCGCGCTGGAGCTGGCGATGGAGGGCGACCGCCGCATCGCGCTGGTGGCGCAGAAGTCCGCCGAGGTGGACGACCCCGGCGCGGCCGACCTGTACGGCGTCGGCACCCTGGCCACCGTGCTGCAGTTGCTCAAGCTCCCGGACGGCACCATCAAGGTGCTGGTCGAGGGCGTGGACCGGGCCACCGTGGACAAGGTCGCCGAGCGAGACGGCACGCTCACCTGCCGTGCACAGGTGGTGGAGCCGACCGGCGAGCGCGAGCCGCGCGAGATCGAGGCGGTGGCGCGCTCGCTGATGTCGCTGTTCGAGCAGTACGTGAAGTCCAACCGCAAGCTTCCGCCGGAGCTGCTGCAGACCCTGTCCGGGATCGAGGAGCCCGGGCGCCTGGCCGACACCATCGCCGCCCACCTGGGCGTGCGCCTGGCCGACAAGCAGCGGCTGCTGGAGACGGTGGACGTGTTCGAGCGCCTGGAACTGCTGGTCGGGCTGGTCGACGGCGAGATCGACGTGCAGCAGATGGAGAAGCGCATCCGCGGCCGCGTGAAGTCGCAGATGGAGAAGAGCCAGCGCGAGTACTACCTCAACGAGCAGATGAAGGCGATCCAGAAGGAGCTCGGCGAGATGGACGACGCGCCGAACGACCTCGAGGAGATCGCGCGCCGGATCGCCGCCGCCGGGATGCCCAAGGCGGTCGAGGCCAAGGCCAAGGCCGAGTTCAACAAGCTCAAGCAGATGTCGCCGATGTCGGCCGAGGCCGCGGTGGTGCGCAACTACCTGGACTGGCTGCTGGGCGTGCCGTGGAAGAAGCGCAGCAAGATCCGCAAGGACCTGAAGGCCGCGCAGGACGTGCTCGATGCCGATCACTACGGGCTGGAGAAGGTCAAGGAACGCATCCTCGAGTACCTCGCGGTGCAGACCCGGGTGAAGAACATGAAGGGCGCGATCCTGTGCCTGGTCGGCCCGCCGGGCGTGGGCAAGACCTCGCTCGGCCAGTCGATCGCCAAGGCCACCAACCGCAAGTTCGTGCGCATGAGCCTGGGCGGCGTGCGCGACGAGGCCGAGATCCGCGGCCATCGCCGCACCTACGTCGGCTCGATGCCGGGCCGGATCGTGCAGAACCTCAACAAGGCCGGCACCAGGAACCCGCTGTTCATGCTCGACGAGATCGACAAGATGTCCATGGACTTCCGCGGCGACCCGTCCTCGGCGCTGCTGGAGGTGCTCGACCCGGAGCAGAACAACGCCTTCAACGACCACTACCTCGAGGTCGACCTGGACCTGAGCGAAGTGATGTTCATCGCCACCTCGAACTCGCTGAACATCCCCGGCCCGCTGCTGGACCGCATGGAGGTCATCCGCATCCCCGGCTACACCGAGGACGAGAAGATCAACATCGCGATGCGCTACCTGGTGCCCAAGCAGATGAAGGCCAACGGCCTGCGCGACGGCGAGCTGAAGATCACCGAGGAGGCGGTGCAGGGCATCGTCCGCTACTACACGCGCGAGTCCGGCGTGCGCAACCTGGAGCGCGAGATCGCCAAGATCTGCCGCAAGGTGGTCAAGGAGATCGCCCTGAAGGGACCGCCGACCGGCAAGCGCAAGCCGCGGGCGATCGTCGTCAACGGCAAGAACCTCGACAAGTACCTGGGCGTGCAGCGCTACGACTTCGGCCGCGCCGAGGAGCAGAACGAGATCGGCCTGGTCACCGGCCTGGCCTGGACCGAGGTCGGCGGCGAGCTGCTGCAGGTCGAGTCCACCCTGGTGCCGGGCAAGGGGCAGCTGATCCTCACCGGCCAGCTCGGCGACGTGATGAAGGAGTCCGCGTCGGCGGCCCTGAGCGTGGTGCGCGCGCGCACCGAGCCGCTCGGCATCGACCTGGACTTCCTGCAGAAGCTGGACGTCCACCTGCACGTGCCCGAGGGCGCGACCCCGAAGGACGGCCCCAGTGCCGGCATCGCCATGGCCACCGCGCTGGTGTCCACGCTGACCAAGGTGCCGGTCAAGGCCGAGGTGGCGATGACCGGCGAGATCACCCTGCGCGGGCGCGTGCTCCCGATCGGCGGGCTCAAGGAAAAGCTGCTGGCGGCGATGCGCGGCGGCATCCGCACCGTCATCATCCCCGAGGAGAACCGCAAGGACCTGGCGGACATCCCCAAGTCGGTCACCGAGCAGATGAAGATCGTGCCGGTGCGCTGGATCGACGAGGTGCTCGACATCGCCCTGGAGCGGCCGCTGACCCCCAAGGTGGTGGACGAGGCGCTGGCCGAGCCCGCGCGAGCCGATGCGGAGGGCGCCGCGTCCCGCAGCGGGGCGCGCCACTGAGGGGCATGCCACCGAACGCGGCGGCGCGCGTTGCGCCGCCGCTGGTGCCGCTGGTATAACGATCCGGTCCGCGCGGGCCTTGCTGCGCCTGCCGCGGGATTTCGTCCGGGGAGCGGGCACGGCACGCCCAGCGGGGAACCCCGGCTCACACCACATGTCCAGCGGCGCCTGCCGCACAGGGAGTTACCGAATGAATAAATCGGAATTGATCGACCACGTCGCCGAGGGCGCCGACCTGTCCCGCGCCGACGCGGGGCGCGCAGTGGACGCGTTCGTCGCCACCATCACCAAGGCCCTGAAGGGCGGTGACAGCGTGACCCTGGTCGGCTTCGGCACGTTCGAGGCGCGCAAGCGCGGCGCCCGCACCGGGCGCAACCCGCGCACCGGCGAGGAGATCGCGATCGCGGCCTCGGTCAACCCGGCGTTCAAGGCGGGCAAGGCGCTCAAGGACGCGGTCAACGGCTGACCGCCCGCTCCGGAACCACGACCGAAGAGCCCGGCCCAGCCGGGCTTTTCGTTATCATGCCGCGCGGGGTGCTTAGCTCAGCGGTAGAGCGTCTCCCTTACAAGGAGAGGGTCGGGGGTTCGAACCCCTCAGCACCCACCAGGACCATTGCGAATCCGGAGGAGGCTCTGTATCATCCTCCGGCTCAGCGGAGTGGTAGTTCAGTTGGTTAGAATGCTGGCCTGTCACGCCGGAGGTCGCGGGTTCGAGTCCCGTCCACTCCGCCAATCCATGCACTGCAAGGAAGCAACACGGAGGCCCGCAGCGATGCGGGCCTTTTCCGTTTAAACTGCCCGGCTTCGCCACAACGCAAGACCGCCCATGCTTTCGAAACTTCGCGAAAAGACCTCTGGCTGGATCGCCGGCGTGGTGCTCGGGATCCTGACCATCCCGTTCGCGTTCTTCGGCATGGAGCAGTACATGACGCAGAGCACCGCGAGCTGGGTGGCCACGGTCGAGGCGCCGCCGTCCTGGTGGGCCGGCGCGCCGCACTGGTGGCCCGCGTCCATGCTGTGGCAGCGCGAGGAGATCTCGATCGACGAGTTCCGCAGCCGCTTCGAGTCCGAGCGCCAGGCGCGCCGCGCGGAGCAGGGCGAGGCCTTCGACTCGCGCGCGTTCGAGGACCCGGCCAACAAGCGCGCGGTGCTCGACGGCATGATCGACGCGCTGGTGGTGCGGATGATGGCCGACGAGGCCGGCATCGCGGTCAGCGACGCGCAGCTGCGCAAGGCGATCGCGGAGATCCCCGCGTTCCAGGTCGGCGGCCGCTTCGACCCGCAGCAGTACCAGCTCGCGCTGGCCTCGCAGGTGCCGCAGCGCACGCCGCAGCAGTTCGAGCAGCTGCTGCGCGAGGACCTGCAGCGGGCGATGATCCCGCAGGGCGTGATGGCCTCGGCGTTCGCCACCGAGGGCGAGGTCGAGCACCTGCTGCGCCTGCTGGGCGAGCAGCGCGACGTGGCGTTCGCGGTCATCCCCGCGCCCGAGCCCGACACCGGCGCGGTCGGCGCCGAAGAGATCCAGGCCTGGTACGACGGCCACGCCGACGCGTACCGCAGCCCCGAGCGGGTGACGGTCGAATACGTGGAGATCCGCTCCGCGGACCTGCCCGAGCCGCCGGTGGACGAGGCCGCGCTGCGCCAGCGCTACGAGGCCGAGAAGGTGCGCTTCGGCGAGCCGGAGGAGCGCCTGGCCTCGCACATCCTGGTGCAGGTCCCGGCGGATGCCGACGCCGAGGCGCAGGCCGCCGCCAAGGCCGAAGCCGAAAAGCTCGCCGCCGAAGCGGCGGCGGAAGGCGCCGATTTCGCCGCGCTCGCGCGCGAGCATTCCGACGACAACGTCACCGCGGCCGGTGGCGGCGACCTGGGCTGGGTGACCGAGGACACGGTTGCCGAGCCGTTCGCAGAGGCGCTGTTCGCGATGCAGCCCGGCGAGGTCTCCGCGCCGGTGCGGACCGAGTACGGCTGGCACGTGATCCAGCTGCGCGAAGTGAAGGAAGGCAGCATCACTCCGTTCGAGCAGGTGCGCGACGAACTGGCGCGGGAGCAGCAGCAGGCTTCGCGCGAGCGCGCCTTCAACGACCTCGCCAGCCGCCTGGTGGACCAGGTGTACAAGAACCCGACCTCGCTGGCGCCGGCGGCGCAGGCGGCCGGGCTGCAGGTGCAGCGCATCGGTCCGGTGGCGCGCGGCGCGGGCGAGGGCATCTTCTCGAGCGCGGCCGTGCAGCGCGCGGCGTTCTCCGAAGCGCTGGTCGAGGACGGCACGGTCAGCGACCCGATCGAGATCGCGCCCGGCCACAGCGTGTTGCTGCGCGTGGTCGGCCACGAGCCGGAACGCCAGCGCCCGCTGTCCGAGGTCGCGCAGCAGGTGATCGCCGCGGTGCGCCGCGACCGCGCGGCCAGGGCCGCGGAAGCGCAGGCCGCCGGCATGGTGGCCGCCATCGAAGGCGGCAAGTCGCTGCGGGAAGTGGCCGAGGCCGCCGGCTTGCAGGCGGCGGAGCTGGAACTGCCGCGCGGCATGCCGGTGCCGACCGCGGAAGCCGCTCAGGCGATGTTCGCCGCGCCGGCCCCCGAAGAGGGCGGCAAGAGCGTCGGCCACGTCGCGCTCGGCGACGGCAGCCTGCTGGTCTACGCGGTGCGCAAGGTGATCCCGGGCGATCCCGCGGAAGCCAGCGCCGAGCAGCGCGCGGCGCTGCGCGCGCAGCTGGGACAGGTGATGGGCAGCGAGGACGTGGAGGCGCTGGTCGAGGCGTTGCGCCGCGCGGTGCGCATCAACGTGGCCGAGGAGCGCCTCTGACGGAGGGCGCCCCTGGCCACGGCGGCCGGGAGCGTCACTCGATCCCGGGCATGCCCACGATGCTGAAGCCGGCGTCCACGTAGGTGACCTCGCCGGTGATGCCGGCGGCCAGGTCCGAGCACAGGAACGCGGCGGCGTTGCCGACGTCCTCGATGGTGACGTTGCGGCGCAGCGGCGCTGTTGCCTCGAACGTGCTCAGCATCTTGCGGAAGTTGCCCACGCCCGAGGCCGCCAGGGTCTTGATCGGGCCGGCCGAGATCGCGTTGACGCGGGTCCCCTCGGGCCCGAGGTTGAGCGCCAGGTAGCGCACCGTGGACTCCAGGCTTGCCTTGGCCACGCCCATCACGTTGTAGTTCTGCAGCGCGCGCACCGCGCCCAGGTAGCTCAGGGTGAGGATGGCGCCGTTGCGGCCCTTCATCTGCGGCCGCGCGGCCTTGGCCAGCGCCGCCAGCGAATACGCCGAGATGTCCTGCGCGATGGCGAAGTTCTCGCGGCTGATGCCGTCGAGGAAGTCCCCGCCGATCGCCTCGCGCGGTGCGTAGGCGATGCAGTGCACGAGGATGTCGAAGCCGTCCCAGTGCTTGCCCAGTTCCGCGAAGCAGGCCTCGATCTGGGCGTCGTCGGCGACGTCAAGCGGCAGCACGATCTTCGCGCCGTACTCGGCCGCGGCGTCCTCGACGCGCGACTTGAGCTTCTCGTTCTGGTAGGTCAGGGCGAGTTCCGCGCCCTCCCGGTGCATCGCCTCGGCGATGCCGTTGGCGATCGAACGCTGGCTGGCGATGCCGGTGACCAGTGCGCGCTTGCCCTGCAGGAATCCCATCGTGGTGCCTTCCGTGTACGGATCAGGGCGATAGTGTGCCCTGTGCGGCGGCATCCGGGCCAGCGCCGGCGGTGGCGGCGAGCGGCGGCGCCGGACGCAGCGCCTGCGCCAGCACCCGGCGCGGTTCGCCGTGCGGCACGCGGCCGCCCGCGAAGGCCGGGTTCAGGCGCCGCACGCGCGCCGGGTCGCGGCCGTTGCCGCTCGCCCATGCCGCGATGTCGCGGGTGCCGGCCGGCAGTTCGACCGCCTCGAGCAGCGGCACCTGGCGGTCGAGCGAGGCCAGCCAGGCGGGATCGTCGTCGGCGCGGTCGAGCAGGCACGACAGCGCGTGCAGCTTGCGTACGTAGGCGCGGGTGATGCCGGACAGGCTCTCCAGCTTCTCCGGGTCGGCGTCGCGCGCGACCTGGCCGCTGCGCCGCAGCGCGCCGAACACGCGGTACTCGCCGGCGTTGTAGGCCATCACCGCCAGCCGCCAGTCGCCGGCGAACATCCCGTGCAGGGTCTTCAGGTAGCGCACCGCGGCCCGCGTCGAATCCACCGGCGAGAGCCGGCCGTCGTAGCCGGCGTGCATCGGCACCTGGTGGGCGCGCGCGGTCAGGCGGATGAACTGCCACATGCCCGCGGGCCCGAGCTTGCTGCGCGCGTCCGGCTTGTAGCCGCTCTCCACGAACGGGATCAACGCGTACTCGGTCGGCAGGCTGGCCTCGCGCAAGGCATCGACCACGTAGCCGAACAGCGCCATCGCCTGTTCGTCGCCGCCGCCCAGGCGGCGGGTGGCGGCGCTGAAGTGGCGGCGCCAGCGCGGGCTGCTGGACTCCGGCTCGCACACCGGGTCGGCCAGGCCCTCGCGGAAGCGGGCGTAGATCTCGCGGCCGCTGCGCGTGGCCGGGACCAGCGTCGCCGGTTCCACCACCGCGATCTCGTCCAGCGCCGGCGGATCGGCCGCCCACACCGGGGCCGCCGCCAACAGCAGCGCGGCCAGCAGGCCCGGCGGCCTCACGCGCGGAATCCGTCCTTCCAGCGCCGCAACGCGGCGAAGGTGCCGACCCGGTCGCCCGGGTCGTGGCCGAGCCAGTCGGCGGCCGCCGCGCGCACCGCGGGCGCATCCACGCGCAGGAACGGGTTGGCGGCGAGTTCGCCGCCGAGGGTGGCGGGGAGGGTGGGCAGTCCGCGGTCGCGCATGGCGGTGGCCTCCTGCAGGCGCGCATCGAGCGCGCGGTTGTCCGGTTCGACCCGGCGCGCGAACGCGCCATTGGCCAGCGTGTACTCGTGCCCGCAGCACACCAGGGTGTCCACGGGCAGCGCCGCCAGCCGGTCGAGCGAGGCCAGCATCTGTGCCGGCGTGCCCTCGAACAGGCGGCCGCAGCCGAGACTGAACAGCGTGTCGCCCGAGCACAAGACCCCGTGGCCCAGGAATGCGACGTGGCTCACGGTATGCCCGGGGACGCCGATGACCTCGAAGCGCCAGCCGCCGGCGACCGCCGCCACCTCGCCGTCGCGTACCCGCGTGCACGGCAACGCGATGCGCGGATCGTCCGGCGCGAACACCGGCAGCCCGGGAAAGTCCCCCAGCAACTCCGCGGTGCCGCCGATGTGGTCGGCGTGGTGGTGGGTCAGTAGCACCGCGGCGGGCCGCAGCGCGTGCCGCGCCAGGGCCTTGCGCACGGGCGCCGCTTCGCCGGGGTCGACCACGACCGCGTCGCCGCCGCGGCCGGGCAGCAGCCAGACGTAGTTGTCGGACAACGTGGGGACCGGAACAGGGGCGGCGATGGGTTGCATAGAATGGCGACCATGCAACCCGCTTCCATCAACGGTCAACCCGCCGGCGCCGCCAGCTGGTTCGGCAGCGGCCCGGGCCGGGCGCTGCTCGACAGCGAGGCCGACAGCGTGCGCGAGGCGCTGGCCGGGCGCCCGGGGCAGCCGTGGCTGTGGCTGGCGCCGTGCGCCCACGGCGCGCGCCCCGCCGGGCATGGCCTGCGCCTGCAACCGGACGGCGACGGTTGGCGCGGCGACGCGCGCTGCGCGCTGCCCCTGCCGCTGGCGAACGAGTCGGTGGCCACGATCGTGCTGCAGCACGTCGCCCGCGGCAGCGACGCCCCGGCGTTGCTGGAGGAATGCGCGCGCGTGCTGGTGCCCGGAGGGCTGCTGTGGCTGTTCGGGCTGAATGCACTCTCGCCCTATCGCTGGCGCTGGGCCGGGAACGGCCTGGGGGCGTCCGAGCCGCTGCCCTGGCGGCGCCGCCTGCGCGCGGCCGGGCTGGTGCCGGACCCGGTCTCGCGCGGCCTGGGCCCGCGCTGGCATCCGGTCAGCGTGAGCGGCGGCCACCACGGCCCGGGCCTGCGTGCCGGCTGGATGCTGCGCGCGGAGAAGCGCGTGTCGCCGCTCACCCCGGTGCGCCAGCGCGGGCCGCTGCGCATCGGCGGCGGAGTCCCGGCGGCATGACCGTGGCGGAGTCGGCCAAGCAGGTCGAGATCCATACCGACGGCGCCTGCCTGGGCAATCCCGGCCCGGGCGGCTGGGCCGCGCTGCTGTGCTTCCGCGGGCGCGAGAAGGAGATCGCCGGCGGCGAACCGCTCACCACCAACAACCGCATGGAGCTGACCGCCGCGATCATGGCGCTGGAGGCGCTCACCGAAGGCTGCACGGTGGTGCTGCACACCGACTCGCAGTACGTGCGCCAGGGCATCACGCTGTGGTTGCCGAACTGGCTGCGCCGCAACTGGCGCACCGCCGGTGGCGACCCGGTCAAGAACCAGGACCTGTGGGAGCGGCTGCACGCGGCCTGCGCGCGGCATCGCATCGATTGGCGCTGGGTCAAGGGCCACAGCGGCAATCCCGGCAACGAGCGCGTCGATCGCCTCGCGCGCGAGCAGGCCGAGCGCTTCAGGCGGTAGACTGCACCCGATGCGACAGATCGTGCTCGACACCGAAACAACCGGCCTGTCCTGGGAGAAGGGCAACCGCATCGTCGAGATCGGCTGCGTCGAGCTGGTCGAGCGGCGTCCCACGGGACGCACCTGGCAGCGCTACCTCGACCCGGAATGCGACTTCGAGCCGGGCGCGCAGGAGGTCACCGGACTGACCCGCGAGTTCCTCGCCGGCAAACCAAAGTTCGCCGACGTCGCCGAGGACTTCCTGGCCTTCGTCGACGGCGCCGAGCTGGTGATCCACAACGCCGCCTTCGACCTGGGCTTCCTCGATGCCGAGTTCGCGCGCCTGGGCCGCGGCCATCGCCCGCTGCGCGAGCTGTGCGCGGTCGAGGATTCACTGGAACTGGCGCGGCAGCGCTACCCCGGCCAGCGGAATTCGCTGGACGCGTTGTGCAAGCGGCTCGGCGTGGACAACTCGCACCGGCAGCTGCATGGCGCGCTGCTCGACGCGCAGCTGCTGGCCGAGGCCTACCTGGCACTGACCGCCGGGCAGGGCGAGATCGGCTTCGACGCGGTCGCCGGCGCCGCCGGCGCGGCGGCGGCCGTGGCGTTGCCCGCGGCGGCCGGGCCGCGCCCGCGGGTGCTGGTCACCGCCGCCGAGCGCGAGGCGCACGAGGCGCGGCTCGAGGTGCTGCGCAAGAAGGCAGGCGGGGCGGCGGTCTGGGACCGGCCGGCGGACGAGGCCGCGGACGAGCCGGCGCTCGCGGTGGCCTGAATGGCCCCCCAAAAACGAACGGACCCACGAGGGGTCCGTTCTTCCATCTGGCGGAGAGGGTGGGATTCGAACCCACGGTACGCTTGCACGTACGCCTGATTTCGAGTCAGGTACATTCAACCACTCTGCCACCTCTCCGGTGGGCCGGAAATGATACGGGGCAGGGCCGCCTCGGACAAGCAAGGCGGCATCTGGACAAGCGACCATGATCGAGTTCGGACACCTGACCCATCCCGGCCTGCGCCGGGAGCTGAACGAGGACACCTACCACGGCGATGGCGAGCTCGGCCTCTGGCTGGTCGCCGACGGCATGGGCGGGCACGAGTACGGCGAGGTCGCCAGCGCGCTGGCGCGCGAGGCGATCGTGCGCGAGGTCGGGCGCGGCGCCTCGTTGGCGCAGGCGATCCGGGTGGCCGACGAGGAGATCATCGCCGCCTCGCGCCAGCGCAGCGACGCCCTGCCGATGGGCACCACGGTGGTCGCGGCGCGGGTGGACGGCGGGCGGTTCGAGGTGGCGTGGGTCGGCGACAGCCGCGTCTACCTGTGGCGCGACGGCAAGCTGGTGCAGCTCTCCCAGGACCACAGCTACGTGCACGAGCTGATCGAGCGCGGCGAGATCAGCGTCGAGCAGGCGCGCACCCACCCGCAGCGCAACGTCGTCACCCAGGCGCTGGGGGTGACCCAGCCGCAGGACCTGAACGTGGAGACCATGTCCGGCGAGTTCGGCCACGGCATGCAGCTGCTGCTGTGCAGCGACGGGCTGACGGAAGAGGTGCCGGACGCGCAGATCGCCGGGATCCTCGCGCGCCAGGACTGCAGCGCGCAGGAAAGCGTGGACGAACTGGTCTCGGCGGCGCTCGACAACGGCGGTTCGGACAACATCACCGCGATCCTCGTGCGTCGCGGCTGAGGGTAGAATCGCGCCATGGACAACGAACTGCTCGTACCCGTCTCCTACGGCGAACTGCTCGACAAGATCGCGATCCTGCAGATCAAGTCCGAGCGCATGACCGACCCCGGCAAGGTCGCCAACGTGCGCAAGGAACTCTCCGCGCTCGAGCGCACCTGGATGGCGCATCCCGCCGCGCAGAAGGACATCGCCGAGCTGCGCGCGCGGCTCAAGGCGGTCAACGAGCGCCTGTGGGTGATCGAGGACGACATCCGCATCAAGGAGAAGGCGCAGGCCTTCGACGACGAGTTCATCCGCCTGGCGCGCAGCGTGTACGTGCAGAACGACGAGCGCGCGCGCATCAAGAAGGACATCAATCTCGCGCTGGGCTCGGCCTACGTTGAGGAGAAGTCCTACCAGGACTACGGCGCGGGCCCGGCGTAGCGCTCGAAGGCGGCGATGCCGTCCTCCACCGTCACCAGGTCCATCACCCCGTCGGCCTCGATGCGCGTGCCCCAGCGCAGTTCGCTGGCCGGCTTGCCCAGGAACCTGCGCGCGGCGTCGTCGTAGCGGTTCGCGCAGAAGCGGCGGTCGGAATAGGGTCCGCTGCGGTCGGGGTTGGTGGCCGCGTGCAGGCCGAGCACCGCGGTGCCCATGGCGTTGGCGATGTGCATCGGCCCCGAGTCCGGGGTCATCAGCAGGTCGGCGCGAGCCAGCAGCGCCGGCAACTGCTTGAGCGTGTCCTTGCCCACCAGGTCGAGCGCCGGCCCGCGCATCGCCGCGAGGATCGCGTCGGTGGTCTCGCGCTCCAGCGTGCTGCGGCCGCCGCACAGCACCACCCGCCAGCCGCGCGCGATCGCGTGGTCGGCGACCGCCGCGTAGCGCTCGGCGCGCCAGTTGCGGCGCACGTGGCTCGAGCACGGCGAGACCATCAGCACCGGGGTGCCGTCGTCGGGCCACTGCGCGCGTGCCCATGCGTGCGCTTCCGCCGGCACCGGCAGGTTCCACTCGACCACGCCCTGCACCAGCCCGAGCGGTTCGCAGAAGCTGCCGATCGCGTCGAGCACGTGGATGCCGGGACGGTCGGGGATGCGTTCGTTGACGAACAACCCGTGCAGGTCCTTGGAGCGCGAGCGGTCGTAGCCGATGCGGCGGCGCGCGGGGATGAAGGCCGACAGCAGGTTGGCGCGCGCCGCCACCTGCAGCTGCAGCAGCGCCTCGAAGCGGCGACCGCGCAGTTGCCGGCGCAGCGCGCGCATGCCGGCGAGGCCCGAGCGCTTGTCGTATTCGATGAACTCCACGCCGGGCAGGCCTTCGAGCAGGCGATGCTCGCCGCGGCCGATCACCCAGGTCACCGGCGTCCCCGGCCAGGCATTGCGCAAGGTGTGCAGCAGCGGCAGCACGTGGGTGACGTCGCCGAGCGCCGAGAGCCGGAGCAGGCACAGCGAGGCCGGGGCCGGCGGGGGTTGCGCGGCGCGCGGGGGCGCTGCCGGAAGGGCGGAATCGGTCGTCATGGCCTTGCTAGACTCGCCGGATGGTCGCCTTCGACGCCAGCGAAAGCCTGACGCCATTCGAATGGCGGCGCGACGGACGCGCCGGGTATGGCGCGATTCTGTTCGACGCGCAGCGGGTGCAGCAAGCCGAGCCGGAATGGTTCGACCCAGGGTACTGGGGCGAGCGCGCGCGGCCGGTTGCCGCGGGTGGCCGCGGCGGCGCCTGGTTCGTGGACGCGCCGTTCGGCCGCGCGGTGCTCCGGTTCTACCTGCGCGGCGGCCTGCCGGCGAAGCTGAGCCGCGACCGCTACCTGTGGCGCGGGGCCGACAGCACCCGCGGCTTCGCCGAGTTCCGGCTCACGCGCGCGCTGCACACGCTCGGCCTGCCGGTGCCGCGCCCGATCGCCGCCGCGTACTGGCGCCACGGCCTGACCTGCCGCGCCGCGATCCTGCTCGAGCGCCTGGAGGACACGCGCCCGCTCGCCGAGCTCGCCGCCGAGCAGGGCTCGCAGGCGCCGTGGGAGAAGGCCGGCAAGCTGGTCTCGCGCTTCCACCGCGCCGGCCTCGACCACGCCGACCTCAATGCCCACAATCTGCTGTTCGACGCCCACGGCCGCGGCAGCATGATCGACTTCGACAAGAGCGTGATGCGGATCCCCGCGACCGGCTGGCGGGAGGCCAACCTCGCGCGCCTGCGTCGCTCGCTGCTCAAGCGCCGCGGCAGCCGCGAGCGCGAAGCGGTGCTGCGCGATTTCGACCGCCTGTACGCCGCCTATCGCGCCGACTGGGAGCGCGGCATCTGATGGACGCCGGCGAATCGCGCTGGTCGCTGCGCTTCCACGGCGTCGGCAATTCGCACGCCACCGCGCTGGGCTCGGCGATGGCCACGATCGAACGCGACGGCGCGCCGTGGCTGGCCATCGACTGCGGCAGCGAGGGCCTGAGCGCGCACGTCGCGCAATACGGTGCGATGCCGCGCGCGCTTTTCATCACCCATGCCCACCTGGATCATGTCGGCGGCTTCGAGCGCCTGTTCGGCGACAGCTACTTCGCCGGCAACCGCGACACGCGCGTGTACCTGCCCGCCGACCTGGTGCCGCTGATGCAGCAGCGCATCGCCGGCTACCCGAACGTGGTCGCCGAGGGCGGGGCGAACTTCTGGGACGCGTTCCGGCTTGTGCCGGTGGGCGACCACTTCTGGCACGACGGCGTGCGCCTGGAGGTGTTCGAGGCGCGGCACCACTGGCCGCGCACCGCGTTCGGGCTGCGCCTGCCCGGGAGCCTGGCGTGGACCGGCGACACCCGGCCGATCCCGGAAGTGCTGGCGCGTTACGCGGGCGAGGGCGAGCTGGTGGCGCACGACTGCGCGCTGCGCGGGAACCCCTCGCACAGCGGCATCGACGACCTGGAGCGCGAATACCCGCGCGAGCTGCTGTCGCGCTGCGTGCTGTACCACTACGGCGGCGACGAAGATGCCGCGGCGATGGCGGCGCGCGGGCACCGCGTCGCGCGCCCTGGCGAGGTGCTGGAGCTTGCGCCGCCGAAAGGCGGGCTTCCGAAAGGCGGCGACCCCGCCGGCTGACCTCGGCACCCGCGTCGATCGATACCGTTGCTGCCTTCCGGCCCTGGCGGGGTTTTCGACCTAGCGTCGCGAGGGGCCGACGGGGCCACCATTGGAGCGGGCTGCGCGAACACGTGCAGCCTGGGGATTTGGCGGAGAGAGGGGGATTCGAACCCCCGAGGCGGTGTTTAGCCGCCTACACACTTTCCAGGCGTGCTCCTTCAACCACTCGGACACCTCTCCGCTGGGCGGGCAATTCTACCTGCTCATGCCACAATGGGCCATGTCCTATCTCGTCCTAGCCCGCAAGTGGCGCCCCCGGCGCTTTTCGGAACTGGTCGGCCAGGAACACGTGGTCCGGGCGCTCACCAACGCCCTGGAAACGGGCCGGGTCCACCATGCCTTCCTGTTCACCGGCACCCGCGGCGTCGGCAAGACCACCATCGCCCGGATCTTCGCCAAGTCCCTGAACTGCGAGCGCGGGACCTCGGCCGAGCCCTGCGGCGAGTGCGAGACCTGCCAGGCCATCGACGCCGGCCGCTACATCGACCTGCTGGAGATCGACGCCGCCTCCAACACCGGCGTGGACAACGTCCGCGACCTGATCGAGAACGCCCAGTACATGCCCTCGCGCGGGCGCTACAAGGTGTACCTGATCGACGAGGTGCACATGCTCTCGAAGCCGGCGTTCAACGCGCTGCTGAAGACGCTCGAGGAGCCGCCGGCGCACGTCAAGTTCCTGTTCGCGACCACCGACCCGGAGAAGCTGCTGGTGACGGTGCTGTCGCGTTGCCTGCAGTTCAACCTCAAGCGCCTGGACGAGGACCAGATCGCCGGCCAGGTCACGCGCATCCTCGAGGCCGAGGGCATCGCCAGCGAGCCGGGCGCGGTGCGCCAGATCGCGCGCGCCGCCGACGGCAGCCTGCGCGACGGCCTCTCGCTGCTCGACCAGGCGCTGGCCTACACCGGCGCCGGCGAGGGCAAGGGCTGTCTCGACGATGCCGGGGTGGCGGCGATGCTCGGCACCGTGGACCGCACCCGCATCGGCGCGCTGCTCGACGCGCTCGCCGACGGCGACGGCAAGGCCCTGCTCGACGAGGTCGCCACCCTGGCCGGATTCTCCCCGGACTGGGGCGGCGTGCTCGACGCGCTCGCCGAAGCGCTGCACCGGATCCAGGTGCGGCAGCTGGTGCCGGAGGCGGCGGTCGAGGAGGGCGGCATCGCGCTCGATCGCCTGGCGCAGGCCCTGCGCCCGGAGCTGGTGCAGCTCTGGTACCAGATGGCGCTCAACGGGCGCCGCGACCTGCCGCTGGCGCCAGGCGCGCGTGCCGGTTTCGAAATGGTGGTGCTGCGCATGCTCGCGTTCCGCCCGGCGGATGCGGGCGCCGACGAAACGTCGCCGGGTCCGGCGCAATCGGCCGCGCGCGGCGGCAAGGGCGGGGTCGCGGCGGCACGCGCGGCGCTCGCCGAGGCGCCCGCGGGCGGGGGTCGCACGCGCGCCGCGGCGCCGCGTGCCGAGAGCGCGCCTGTTGCGCCTGCCGCGCCCGCGCGCATCGAACCAACGCCGCCGGCCGCAACGCCCCCGTCGCCCGCGACGGCGACCCTCGATCACGACGGCTGGATCGCACTTGTCCGAGACTCCGATCTTGCCGGTCCGGCGCGGCAACTGGCGGCACACGCCGTGTTCGTCGGCCATGCCGACGGCGTGCTGCGGCTGGCGCTGCCACCCGAGGACGCGCTGCTCAAGAAGTCGGTGCGCGCGCTGGAAGCGGCATTGGCCCCGGCGCTCGGTGGCAGGGTGCAGGTGAAGTTCGAGGACGTCGCCCCCGCCGGCGGCGAGACCCTCCACCAGCGCAGCGAGCGCGAGCGCGACGCGCGCCAGGAGGCGGCCGAGGCCGGTTTCCTGGCCGACCCCGGCGTGCGCCGGCTGATGCAGCGCCACGGCGCCACCGTGGTCCCCGATTCGATCCGTCCCCACGACGACTAACCCCCACACGACAGCAGGTGCAGCAGATGCGCGGAAACATCGCCCAACTCATGCAGCAGGCGCAGAAGATGCAGGAACAGATGCAGCGCGCCCAGGAAGAACTCGCCAACCTCGAGGTCACCGGCAACGCCGGCGGCGGCATGGTGAACGTCACCCTGAGCGGGCGCATGGAATGCCGCCGCGTGCGCATCGACCCGAGCGTGCTCTCCGACCCGGAGATGGCCGAGGACCTGGTCGCGGCGGCCTTCAACGACGCCGTCAACAAGGTCAACGCGGCCTCGCAGGAAAAGATGGGCGCGGCCACCGCCGGCCTGCCGCTGCCGCCCGGGATGAAGCTGCCGTTCTGACGTGTCGTCGGCATTGCTCGAACAATTGATCGAGGCCCTGCGCGTGCTGCCCGGGGTCGGGCCGAAGTCCGCCCAGCGCATGGCCTACCACGTGCTCGAACGCGAGCGCGACGGCGGCCGCCGCCTGGCCGACGCGCTCGCCGCCGCGGTCGAACGCATCGGCCACTGCGCGCGCTGCCGCGACTTCAGCGAGAGCGAGGTCTGCGCCACCTGCGCCAGCAGCGCGCGCGACGTGCACGTGCTGTGCGCAGTGGAGTCGCCGGCCGATCGCCTCGCGATCGAGCAGGCCACCGGCTACCGCGGCCTGTACTTCGTGCTGCAGGGCCGGCTCAGCCCGCTCGACGGCATCGGCCCGCGCGAACTCGGCCTGGACACGCTGGCCGCGCGCCTGGCCGAGGGCGAGGTGCAGGAGCTGATCATCGCCACCAACCCGACGGTCGAGGGCGAGGCGACCGCGCACTACCTCGCGCAGCTCGCGCGCCAGCACCGGGTGCGCCCGAGCCGGCTTGCGCACGGCGTGCCGCTGGGAGGCGAACTCGAATACGTGGACCGTGGCACGCTGTCGCATGCCTTCGGAAGCAGGAGCGAGATGCCATGAGCGACACCATCTTCCACAAGATCATGCGGCGCGAGATCCCGGCCGACGTGGTGTACGAGGACGAGCACCTGATCGCGTTCCGCGACATCGCGCCGCAGGCGCCGGTGCACGTGCTGTTCGTGCCCAGGGTGGACATCGCCAGCATGAACGACCTGCAGGCCTCGCAGGCCGAAGTCGTTGGCAGGCTGGTCGTGGCCGCGGCCGCGTACGCGAAGCGGGAGGGCTTCGCGGACGCGGGTTACCGCGTCGTCATCAACTGCAACGAGGACGCCGGGCAGACGGTGTTCCAGCTCCACCTGCACCTGCTCGCCGGCGCCCCGCTGGGCCGCTTCGGCACCCCCTGACCAGCCTTCCAGGCGGCGCAGCCGCCGCTCACAAGGCCGCGCAGCGGCCGCTCACCCGCGTCAATACCACCAGCCCCAGGGCGCGCCCCAGTACGGGTACGGGCGGTGCACCACGTTCACCCGCTCCTGCACCGGCCACAGGTACACGACCTCGGCGTCGAGCCGCGGGAAGCGGTAGTCGTAGCCGCCGATCTTGCGGGTCTCGTAGCCGGCGATGCGTCCGGTGAAGGTCACCTCGCGGTCGGCCTGGAACAGCGCCGGGTCGTAGAAGCCCTGGCGGCAGGCGATGAAGCGGCCGCCGACCTCGTCGCTGGCCCAGTACGGGCGGCCCTGGCTGTCGAGGCGGGTGGAGATCATCTCGAAGCAGGTGCGGTTCTGCTGCGGCTCGACGCTGACGACGCGGCCGCCCCAGCGCACCAGCGCGCCGGTGGCGTCGCGCGCCGCGGCCTCGTGCGGGGTGATGCCGGTGTACTGGCCCTGCAGCGGCACCGGGTAGGTGGCGCAGGCCGACAGCAGCAGCGCGGCGCAAGCGAGCAGGGCGAGTCGGATCTTGGGCATGGCGGTCTCCTTGGCGATTCGTGGCCTCAGCGGGGGCGATGCCGGCGCAGTTCGCGCGCCAGTGCGCGCAGCGCGCCGACCCCTGCCTGCCCACGAGCGTAGCGCGCGCTGTTGAAACGGGACATGAGCCGGAGCAGGGTTTCGGCCTCGCCGGGGCGGATCGCGGCCACCCGTTCAGCCCATCGTGACGCCGGTTCGTGCGGTGCCCGGGCCAGCACCGGGGCCAGGCGCGCGTAGCGCTTTTCCAGCCCCCGCCAGGCGCGCAGCAACGGGTCCTGCTCGCGGCTGGCGCGGGCGACCAGCCAGCCCATCCACAGCAGCGAGAGCACGGCCGCGCAGACGAACAGGCCGGCCAGCCGCGCCGCCGGCAGTTCGGGGAGGCCGAGCGGCTGCAGCAACTGCCGCTGGCGGGTGGCGTCGAAGCCGAGCACGAAATCGTTCCAGCCGCGGCGGAGCCAGTCGCTGACGTCCATCACCGGGGTGGCGATGTCGCCAAGCACGCCGCCGGCGCCGGGGGCGCGGTCGGCGAGGGTGTCGTAGATGCGTTCGGGCGCGACCGCGGCGGTCGGGTCCATGCGCACCCAGCCACGATCCTCGAGCCAGACCTCGGCCCAGGCGTGCGCGTCGGAGTTGCGCACCAGCCAGTAGCCGCCGATCGGATTGCGGTAGCCGCCGACGTAGCCGGTGACCACGCGCGCCGGGATCCCGGCCGCGCGCATCAGCACCACGAACGCCGAGCTGAAGTGTTCGCAGTAGCCGGCGCGCGTGTCGAACAGGAATTCGTCCACCGCGTTGCGTCCGGCCAGCTCCACCGCGAGGGTGTATCCGAAGCCGTCGTTGATCATGCGCATCGCGCGCTCCGCGATCGCCGCATCGGCCCCCGGGCCATCGCCGGCCTCGCTGCGCCACTGCCGCGCCATCGCCACGGTGCGCGGGTTGAAGCCCTGCGGCAGCTGCAGCGCCATCCGGCGCATGGTCTCGCGCAGTTCCGGCGCGAAGCGGCGCGGCGGCGCGGACACCATCTCCCAGTGGCTGAGCGAGCCCAGCCGGCGCTGTGCGTACAGGCCGTAGTCGAGCGACAGCGAGGTGCCCTGCGGTGCCGCCCGCGGCAGTTCCAGCGCGACCATCTGGCGGCGGTCGGTCGGTTCCAGTTCCAGCCGGTAGCGCCAGCGTGCCGGCCCCGGCTCCACCGGCGCAGGGGGCAGGCCGCGCAGCCAGTCCGGGCGCGTCCAGGTGCGGCCGTCGTAATGCCACAGCACCGGGCCGCGCCAGTACATCTCCTCGCGCGCCGGGGTCGCGCCATGGAACTGCACGCGCAGCGCGGTGGTGTCGTCGTTGAGCACTTCCAGCCAGTCGCCGGGCGACATCGTGTCGGACAGGCCGGGCCGTGCCATCGCCCGCTCGGGCACGCCCCACAGCGGCGACGCGAGGCGTGGGAACAGCCAGAACGCCGCCAGCGCCAGCGGCAGACCGATCGCCACCAGCCGCCAGACGCGCGCGAGCCGGCGCATCGGCCGCGGCGCGTGGCGGGTGTCGCCCGACTCGAGTTCGGCCATGCGCAGCAGTGCCGCCAGCGCGAGCGTGGCGCCCAGCAGGGCGAGCAGCAGCGGCAGCGGTCCCTGGTCGAGCAGGAAGGTGGCGAACGGCGCGAACAGCGCAAAGCCGACCAGGCTGCGGCCGTCGCGCAGGCGCTGGGTCTCGGCCGGCTTGATCGCCAGCATCGCGGCGAGCAACGCACAGGCGGTGTCGCGTCCGAAGCCGCGCGACTGCGACAGCACCAGGGCCACCAGCACCAGCGCCAGCAACAGCCGCGCCCAGCCGGGGACCGGGCGCCGCCAGGACAGGGCGCCGACCGCGAGCGCGGCGGTCCCGATCGCCAGCGCCAGCATCGGCGGCAATTGCAGCAGCAGCGGCAGCAGGCAGGCGCCCGCGGCCAGCAGTGCCCACGCCCGGCTCTGGGCGTCCAGCATAGGGCTGGCGCCTGCCTCCGGGCCGCGCTTGCGTGCGCGCTTCATGCGGTCGCTCCGTCGCGGAACGGCATCAGCGCCAGCGCGCGCAGGCAGGCGTGGCGGTGCTGCACCCCGGAGCCAGGCCCGATCGGGGGCTGCCCCGGCAGTTGCAGGCGGTAGCGGCGGCCTTCGCGTTCGGCGTCGTCCACCCAGCGCGCCAGCCTGCGGATGCGCGCCTCGTAGGGCAGCGCGTGCAGGCTGCTCCAGTCGAGCACCACGTCGGCAGCGCGCGGCTGTTCGTACTCGCGCACCAGCAGCGTGTCGCGGCGCGCGGACGGCTTCCATGCGATCGCCCGGCGCGGGTCGCCGCGGCGGTAGGCGCGCAGGTGGTGCACGTCGTCGCCGGCCGGGTTGAGGCGCGCGCTGCTGGCGGCGCCGGCGCCTTCCGGCAGTGGCGGCGCCTGCGCCTCCGGTGCCGGGTAGACCAGCAGCGGCGCCGCCGGCCAGACCCAGGCCCAGGCGCGCGCGAGGCCGAGCGGGCGGGTGGTGGAAACTCGCAGCCGTCCCGGCGCCAGCCAGCCGCGCTGGTGGGTGGGCAAGGCCAGCACTGCCTGGCCGACGCCATCGTCGAGCGACAGCACGCCGGCATGCTCGCCGCGCGCGAGCCGCAGCCCGCGGCGCTGGCGCCCAAGGGGCGCGCGCACGTGCACGTGCACCTGCAACGGCGCCCCGGCCGGCACCGGTTCGGCCTCGACCGCGAACACCTGCAGGCCGCTGAGCTGCAGGTGCGCCGCCATCAGGCTGGCATTGGCGGCGCCGGCCAGCAGCAACGCCAACAGCAAGGCCGGGTTGTTGTTGTAGTTGAGCGCGCCCACGCCCATCGCAAGCAACAGGGCGGCGAAGAACCAGCCGAACCCGGTCGGCAGCAGGTAGATGCGGCGCCGGTCCAGCGCGACCGGAAGCGGCTCGGGGCCGCGCGGGCGCGCCAGCGACAGCAGCCGCGCCGACAGCGAGCGCAGCGACGGCAGCCGCGGCGCGGGCATGCTCAGTCCACCGGCACCGCGTGCAGGATCGCCTTGGCCAGCGCCTCGTGCGCGCCGGCGTCGGCGTCCGGCACCAGCCGGTGCGAGGCCACCGCCAGGAACAGCGCCTGCACGTCCTCGGGCAGCACGTGGTCGCGGCCGAGCAGCAATGCGTAGGCGCGGGCCGCGCGCAGCAGCGCGATGCCGGCGCGCGGCGACAGGCCCACGCGTACTCCCGGATGCTGGCGGCTGCGCGTGAGCAATGCCTGCACGTAGCCGAGCAACGCATCGCTGGCGTGCACCTGCGCGACCGCGGCGCGCAGCGCGAGCACGTCCTCGGCGCCGAGCACCGGCAGCGCGCGCGCGATCAGGTCGCGGCGGTCGTCGCCGGCGAGCAGGGTGCGTTCGGCGGCCTCGTCCGGATAGCCGAGCGCCAGCCGCAGCAGGAAGCGGTCGAGCTGCGAGTCGGGCAGGGGATAGGTGCCCGACAGGTCCACCGGGTTCTGCGTGGCGATCACGAAGAACGGATCGGGCAGCGGGTGGGTGGTGCCGTCCACCGTCACCTGGTGTTCGGCCATCGCCTCGAGCAGCGCGCTCTGCGTGCGCGGCGGCGCGCGGTTGATCTCGTCGGCCAGCAGCACGTGCGCGAAGATCGGCCCGGGATGGAACTCGAAGCGCCGCGCCTGCGCATCGAACACCGACACGCCGACGATGTCCGAGGGCAGCAGGTCGGAGGTGAACTGCACGCGCTGGAAGCCGAGCCCGAGGGTCGCGGCCAGCGCATGCGCGAGGGTGGTCTTGCCCAGCCCGGGCAGGTCCTCGATCAGCAGGTGGCCGTCCGAGAGCAGGGCGACGAACGCCAGCCGCACCTCGCGCGGCTTGCCCAGCACCAGCGCGTTGACCTGGTCGAGCGCCCTCGACAACGCGTTGCGCAGGTGCTCGGGTAGCATGGCGCGGAGCGGGGGCGTGGCGGGCATGCGCACCTCCTGGACGAATCACGCGAGTGTACCGAGGCAGGGACGGATGCAGGTAACGACGCCGGCACGACGCTGGTTCCTTGTGCTGTGGGTCACGTTGCTGGCGGTGAAGCTGCTGCTGGCGGCGCGCCTGCCGCTGTTCGTGGACGAAGCGTTCTATTGGCAGGAGGGGATGCACCCGGCGTGGGCGTATTCCGACCTGCCGGCACTGACCGCGTGGCTGATCCGCCTGGGGGTGGAAGTCGGCGGCAACAACGCGTTCTCGGTGCGCCTGCCGTTCCTGCTGCTGGCCGCCACCGTGCCCTGGCTGGTGGCGCGGATCAGCGCGCGCGAGTTCGGCGCCGCGGCGGGCTGGCAGGCGGGCAGCTTCGCGATGCTGCTGCCGCTGGCCGGCACCCTCGGCCTGCTGGCGGTGCCGGACGTGGCGATGGCGGTGGCCACGCTGCTGTGCATGGACGCGGGCACGCGCCTGCTGCGTGGCGTGAGCGCGGGCGCGGCGGTGGAGCTGGCGCTGGGCCTCGGGCTCGGTGCACTGACCCATTACCGCTTCATCGCCGTGCTCGCGGTCGGTGCCGTTGCGCTCCTGCTGCTGCCCGAGGGACGGCGCGCGCTGCGCGACCCGCGCGTGATCGTGGCGATCGCGTTCGGGCTCGCGGCGTGGGCGCCGCTGGTGGGCTGGAACATCGACAACGCCGAGGCCGGGCTGCGCTTCCAGCTGGTGGACCGGCACCCGTGGGCGTTCCATGCCGACGGCCTGTGGTTCCTGCTGGTGCAGGCGCTGCTGGTGACCCCGCTGCTGTTCGCGGCGCTGGCGATCGCGGCCTGGCGCCACCTGCGCGGCGACGCGCTGGTGGCGCGCTATTTCGCCTGGCTCGGGGTTCTGCTGGTCGGCGGCTTCTTCGTGCTCGGCTTCTTCGCCGACACCGAGCGGGTCAGCTTCCACTGGCCGTTGCCGGGCTACATGGCGCTGTTGCCGTTGTTGCCGGGGGTGCTGCGCGGCTGGCCCGCCTGGCTGCGCCGCGCCACCACCGCGCTGGCGGCGCTCGGGCTGCTGGCGATGCTCGGGTACTACGCGGCCGTCTCGGTGCCCGCGTTGCGCGCCGAGTCCTCCGACACCAAGGCCTACCCGGCCAACTTCGCCGGGTGGGAGCCGCTGGCCGAGGCGGTCCGCGGGATGCGCGCAGGCATGCCCGCGGACACCCGGGTCGTCGCCGACAACTTCAAGGTCGGGGCCGAGCTCGGCTTCGCGCTCGGCGACCCGGACATCGCGGTGCTGCCGCACCCGCTCAACCGCAAGCACGGGCGCGCGCCACAACTCGCCCTTTGGAAGCTGCGGGTGGACGGGCGCGAAGACCTTGGTCCGCATCCGGTGCTGCTGGTGGTCGGCGCCACCGAGGTCGAGTACAAGCATTTGTTGGCGCGCTACCACGAGCTGTGCCGGCGCATGGGTCCGCTGCCGCCGCCGCGCACGGTGCACGTGGACCACGGCCGCCAGCGCTTCCTGCTGTTCCCGCTCGCGCGCGAGCCCGCGACCGGGCCGTGCACCGCGCCCGCGATGGCCTGGTTCGACGGACCGGCGCCGGGCAGTCGGGTGGGTCGCAGCTTCGACGTGGCCGGCTGGGCGTTCAAGGACGGCGTCGGCATCGCGCGCGTGGAGGTGACGGTGGACGGGGAGGTGGTCGCGGAGGCCGACTACGGCAGCCCGCGCACCTACGTCGCCGAGTACTGGAAGATCTCCACCGACGAAGCGCATCCGCGGGTCGGCTTCGATGCCCGGGTGGACCTGCCCAAGGACATCGGGCCCGGCGTGCACTGGCTCGGGCTGGTGCTGCACGGCAAGGACGGCAGCCGCGAGCCCTGGCCGCGGCAGCGGATCATCGTCGAGTAGCGAGCAGCACCGTGCGCCGGTGGCCGCCGAAGCCGCGTGGCGGGGTCCACAGGAAAGCGTCGTCGAAGCCGGCATCGCGCACCCGCGCGGGGAGGTCGCGGCCGTAGTCGCGGTACACCAGCACGCTGCCCGGCCCGTTGAGGCGGTCGCCGTGGTACGCGGGCGGCAACAGGTGCTCGAGCGAGGCGCCGCTGCCGCGGGCGCGCTCGACGGTCGCGTCGGCATCGTGCATCGGCACCGTCAGCGCCAGCCAGCCGCTCGGCGCCAGCACGCGGTGCAGTTCGCGGAACCCGGCGCGGTCGTCGGGCACGTGCTCGAACACCTCGGTCGAGGTGCACAGGTCGAAGCTGCCGTCGGCGAAGCTCAGCCGCTGCACGTCCTCGCAGCGTATGCCGTCGCGCAGGCTGCCCGGTGCGACGCCGTCGAGGTACTCGCTGGTGGCGACGCTGCCGCAGCGGCGCCGCAGCCAGGCCAGGGCGGCGCCGGTGGTGGACAGTTCGTAGGCCCGGCGCGCTGCCAGCCCGGGCACGTGCGCGGCGACCGCGGCGACCAGCGACAGGTGCACCGGCGTGCCGCGGCAGCGCAGGCAGCGCACCAGCATCTCGTCGTCGCCCAGCACCGCCAGCAGCGAGGGGCCGCAGCACGGGCAGCGCAGCGGCGCGAGGCGCAGGCGCGAGGGCTTCACGGCAACTGGAAGCCGGCCTGGCGCAGCAGGCCCGCGGTGGCGATCAGCGGCAGGCCGACCAGCGCGGTCGGGTCGCGCGACTCGATCGCCTCGAACAAGGTGATGCCGAGGCCCTCCGACTTGAAGCTGCCGGCACAGTCCAGCGGCTGCTCGGCTTCGACGTAGCGCGCGATCTCCGCCTCCGACAGGGCCCGGAAGCGCACCGTGGTCGTGTCCAGCGCCTGCAACCGCCGGCCGTCGCCGTGGGCCAGGCAGACCGCGGTATGGAAGCGCACCGCTTGCCCGGCCATGGCCGCCAGTTGGGCGCAGGCGCGCTCCCGGCTGCCGGGCTTGCCCAGCGGCGCGCCCCCGAGTTCGGCGACCTGGTCGGAGCCGATCACCCAGGCGTCGCCGTGGCCGCGCGCGACGGCGGCGGCCTTGGCCTCCGCGAGGCGGATGGCGAGCGCCGCCGGCGCCTCCCCGGACAGCGGCGATTCATCCACTTCCGGGCGCGCCGCCGCGAACGGCAGCCGCAGCCGCGCCAGCAGTTCGCGCCGGTAGGGCGAGGTGGAGGCGAGGACCAGCCGTGGCATGGCTTCAGTGCAGGCTCGGCGCGCGGGCGCGCTCGATCCGCGCCAGCTGCTGGTCGATCCGGCGCCGGCCGGCGTCGATCGAGTCGCGGACCTGGTCCAGCTGCTCGACCGAGGCCTGCTGGCCGTGCTGCTGCAGCCACAGGCGCTGGCGCAGCATTTCCTGCATGGCATCGCGCACCGGGTTGTCCTCGCTGCCGGCCACGGCCTCGATCTCGGCCCGCGCCTCGCGCAGCCGGGCCTCCAGCGCGTCGGCCGAATCCAGCACCTGGGCGAGCGCCCGCTGGCGGCGGTTGCCGCGGCGCAGGGACAGGAACAGCACCGCGGCGACGGCGGCGAGGGTCAGCAGCGCGATGGCGAGGGTCAATGTCCGATCCGGCCCGGGCGGACCGCCAGTCTGCCGCGCCCCGGGACCCTGGGCAAATCCCCGTGGCGCAAGGACTTGCGGGTTTGACAGGACCCCGGCCGACCCTTAACATTTTGCGGCTTATGTCCGCTGGAACGCTGCCGGAAGTGCTGGACGCCTGGCGCATGGTGGCCGCGCGACGGGGCTTCGAGGGAACCTTGCCGTTGTCCGCGCTGGAGCGCCTCGTCGAGGTGCTCAGCGACGACGAGGGCGAGGTCCGATACGCGATCGAGTTCGACCGCGACGCGCTGCAGGTCCCGTACGTGGAGGTGCGGCTGCAGGCGGCGCTGCCGTTGACCTGCCAGCGCACCCTGCAGCGGTTCCTGCATCCGGTGCAGCTGGCGCAGCGGCTGGCGCTGCTGCCCGCGGGCACCGACCTGGAAGCCGCGGAGGCCGGCTTGCCGGAAGGATACGAGCCGCTGCCGCTGCCGCCCGATGGCGCGCTGCGGCCGCAGGAGCTGGTCGAGGACGAGTTGATCCTCGCGGTTCCGGTGGTACCGATCTCGCCCGGAAGCGAGGCGGTGGAGCGGGACTGGTCCCCGCCGCGGGAAGACGCGGCGAAGGCCAACCCGTTCGCGGCGCTGGAAGCGCTGAAGAAGCGCGACTGACCGATAATTAGTTGCATCACGCATTCAAGCTGGAGCGATTCCCATGGCTGTGCAGAAGTCCCGAGTTTCCCCGTCCCGCCGTGGCATGCGCCGCGCCCATGACGCGCTGAGCGCCAAGCAGCTGGCCACCGACCCGACCTCGGGCGAGACCCACCTGCGCCACCACGTGACCGCCGACGGCTACTACCGCGGCCGCCAGGTGGTCGCGCCGAAGACCAAGATCGTCGAAGAAGACTGATCCCTGATGGCCTTCGCGCGCATCGCGGGCACCGGCAGCTACCTGCCGGAGAAGGTGCTGACCAACGACGACCTGGCGAAGATCGTCGATACCAGCGACGAGTGGATCGCCACCCGCACCGGGATCCGCGAGCGGCACGTCGCGGCCGAGGGCGAAACCACCGGCGACCTGGCGTACCAGGCCGCCGTGCGCGCCATGGAGGCCGCCGGCGTGGATGCCTCCGAGCTCGACCTGATCGTGCTCGGGACCACCACGCCCGACCTGATCTTTCCGTCCACGGCCTGCCTGCTGCAGGCCCGGCTGGGCGTCTCCGGGTGCCCGGCGTTCGACGTCAACGCCGCCTGCTCGGGCTTCATCTACGCGCTGTCGGTGGCCGACAAGTTCATCCGCGCCGGCGCCGCGAAGACCGCGCTCGTGGTCGGCGCCGAGACCCTCACCCGCATGCTCGACTGGAACGACCGCAGCACCTGCGTGCTGTTCGGCGACGGCGCTGGCGCGGTGGTGCTCAAGGCGGACGACGAGACCGGCATCCTCGGCACCCACCTGCATGCCGACGGCGCCAAGAAGGAACTGCTGTGGAACCCGGTCGGTGTCTCGGTCGGCTTCAAGCCCGACGAGCACAACGCCGGCGTCAAGGTGCTGATGACCGGCAACGAGGTCTTCAAGCACGCCGTCAAGGCGCTCGACGCGGTGGTCGAGGAAACGCTGGCCGCCAACGGCCTGGACCGCCACGAGATCGATTGGCTGATCCCGCACCAGGCCAACCTGCGCATCATCGAGGCCACGGCGAAGCGCCTGGACATGCCGATGGAGCGCGTGATCGTCACCGTGGACCGCCACGGCAATACCTCTTCGGGCTCGGTGCCGCTGGCGCTGGACGAAGCGGTGCGCTCGGGCAAGATCGAGCGCGGCCAGATGGTGCTGCTCGAGGCCTTCGGCGGCGGTTTCACCTGGGGCAGCGTGCTGCTGCGTTACTGATCATGCGTGTGGGAGCGCGCCTTGCGCGCGATCGCGGCCAAGGGCCGCTCCCACATACGCCGCAGTACAGACGATCCCGGAGGCTGGTGATTATCATGCGCGTCCCTTTTGCAGCCCCCGCTCGTTCCGCCTGATCCGATGACCGCTTCGCTCGCCTTCGTGTTTCCCGGCCAGGGTTCGCAGTCCAGCGGCATGCTCGGCGCGCTCGCCGACGCGCATCCGCTGGTCCGCACCACGTTCGCCGAAGCCTCGGACGGCGCGGGCGTGGACCTGTGGGCGCTGTCGCAGGACGGCGACGCGCGCCTGGACCAGACCGAGTTCACCCAGCCCGCGCTGCTCGCCGCCGGCGTTGCCGTGTGGCGTGCGTGGCTGCATGCCGGCGGCGCGCAGCCGATGGCGCTGGCCGGACACAGCCTCGGCGAGTACAGCGCGCTGGTCGCCGCCGGCGCGCTGTCGCTGGCGGATGCCGCGCGCCTGGTGCGCCTGCGCGGGCAGCTGATGCAGGACGCCGCGCCCGCGGGCACCGGCGCCATGGCCGCGGTGCTGGGCGCCGAGGACGAGGTGGTCGCCGCGGTGTGCCGCGAGGCCTCCGGTGACGAGGTGGTCGTGCCGGCGAACTTCAATTCCCCCGGCCAGGTGGTCATCGGCGGCCACGCGGCCGCGGTGGACCGCGCGATCGCGCTGCTCGCCGAGCGCGGCGTGCGCAAGGCGGTGAAGCTGGCGGTGAGCGTGCCGTCGCACACGCCGCTGATGCGCGAGGCCGCCAACCGCCTGTCCGAGGCGATGGCCGGCCTTCGCTGGCAGGACCCGAAGCTGCCGGTGGTGCAGAACGTCGACGCGGAAGTGCACGAAGGCGTGCAGGCGATCCGCGATGCGCTGGTGCGCCAGCTCTACCTGCCGGTGCAGTGGACCGGCTGCGTGCAGGCCCTCGCCGCGCGCGGCGCCACCCGCATCGCCGAGTGCGGCCCCGGCAAGGTCCTCAGCGGCCTGTGCAAGCGCATCGACAAATCCCTCGACGCCCGCCCCCTCGGCACCCCCCAGGACTTCGACGCCGCGCTGGCCGACTGGACATAGTTTTTAGCCACAGATTCCACAGATTGGAAAGGATCAAAGCGGATCAATCGGTAATCGGTTCGCTGCACGTCGGCAGATCGCCGCGAACCCAATCCTTTTTTCATCTGTGAAATCTGTGGCAAAAAGAAAGTTTGAAGGAGCACGTGATGGACAAGGTGTTGCAGGGTGAGGTGGCGCTGGTCACCGGTGCGAGCCGGGGGATCGGGGCTGCGATCGCGGACGAGTTGGCGGCGCTGGGCGCGACCGTGATCGGCACCGCGACGTCCGACGGCGGCGCCGCCGCGATCGGCGAGCGCCTGCAGGCGGCCGGCGGCCACGGCCGCAAGCTCGACGTCACCGATGCCGCGTCCGTGGACGCGCTGGTGGACGCGATCGCCAAGGAGTTCGGCCCGGTGTCGATCCTGGTCAACAACGCCGGCATCACCCGCGACAACCTGCTCATGCGCATGAAGGACGAGGACTGGCAGGCGATCCTCGACACCAACCTCACCAGTGTCTACCGCACCAGCAAGGCGGTGATGCGCGGCATGATGAAGGCGCGCAAGGGCCGCATCGTCAACATCGCCTCCGTGGTCGGCGTCACCGGCAATGCCGGGCAGGCCAACTACGCCGCCGCCAAGGCCGGGATCATCGCGTTCAGCAAGTCGCTGGCCAAGGAGGTCGGCAGCCGCGGCGTGACCGTCAACGTGGTCGCGCCCGGATTCATCGACACCGACATGACCCGCGCGCTGCCCGAGGCGGCCCGCGAGGGCCTGGTGTCGCAGATCGCGCTGGGACGCCTCGGCGAGCCCGCCGACATCGCCCGTGCCGTGGCCTTCCTGGCCGGGCCGGCAGCCAGTTACATCACCGGCGAGACCCTGCACGTGAACGGCGGCATGTACATGCCGTAGGGGCCTTTTGCCTTTACACTACCCACCTGAACAGACTCCCGGGAGGAGCGGATACCCATGAGCACCATCGAAGAGCGCGTCAAGAAGATCGTTGTCGAACAGCTGGGCGTCAAGGAAGAGGAGGTCACCAACAGCGCCTCGTTCGTCGACGACCTGGGCGCGGATTCGCTCGACACCGTCGAGCTGGTGATGGCGCTCGAGGAAGAGTTCGAGTGCGAGATCCCTGACGAGGAAGCCGAGAAGATCACCTCCGTGCAGCAGGCGATCGACTACGTCAAGGCGCACGTCAAGGAGTAATCCCGCGCGTCCGTGACACACTGCCGGGGCCGCTTCTTGCGGCCCCGTGCATTTGAGAACAGGGAGCTGGACACATGTCGAAACGTCGCGTCGCCGTCACCGGGCTTGGCATCCTTTCGCCGCTCGGCAACGACCTGCAGTCGAGCTGGGACGGGATCGTCTGCGGCCGCTCCGGCATCGGCCCGATCACCCACTTCGACGCCTCGGGCTTCCCGACCCGCATTGCGGGCGAGGTCAAGGGTTTCGACGCCACCCGGTGGGTCGCGCCCAAGGACATCAAGAAGATGGACCCGTTCGTGCTGTACGGCGTGGCCGCCTCGATGATGGCGATCGCCGACTCCGGCATCGCGATCGAGGGCGAGGCCGCCGAGCGCATCGGCGTGGCCATCGGCGCCGGCATCGGCGGGCTCAAGGGCATCGAGGAAACGACCCTGAAGTACGCCGAGGGCGGCGCGCGCAAGGTATCGCCGTTCTACGTGCCCAGCACCATCATCAACATGGTCGCCGGCCAGGTCTCGATCATGACCGGCGCCAAGGGCCCGAACATCGCGGCGGTCACCGCCTGCACCACCGCGACCCACAACATCGGCCTGGCCATGCGCATGATCCAGCACGGCGACGCCGACGCGATGATCGCCGGCGGCGCCGAGTACGCGACCACGCCGACCTCGCTGGGCGGGTTCTGCGCGATGAAGGCGCTGTCCACCCGCAACGACGAGCCGGAGAAGGCATCGCGTCCTTGGGACCGCGAGCGCGACGGCTTCGTCATGGGCGACGGCGCCGGCATCCTGGTGCTCGAGGACTACGAGAAGGCGAAGGCGCGCGGCGCGCGCATCTACTGCGAACTGATCGGCTTCGGCATGAGCGGCGACGCCTTCCACATGACGGCGCCGAGCGAGAGCGGCGAGGGCGCGGCGCGCTGCATGCGCAACGCGATCCGCGACGCCGGCATCGACGCCGGGGAAGTCGGCTACATCAACGCCCACGGCACCTCGACCCCGGCCGGCGACCTCGCCGAGACGCTGGCGGTCAAGGCCGCGCTCGGCGAGCACGCGCGCAAGGTGATGGTGAGCTCCACCAAGTCCATGACCGGGCACCTGCTCGGCGCGGCCGGCGGCGTCGAGGCGGTGTTCTCGGCGATGGCGCTGCACACCGGCGTGATCCCGCCGACCATCAACCTGGACGATCCGTCGGAAGGCTGCGACCTGGACTACGTGCCGCACACCGCGCGCGAACGGCAGGTCGAGGTCGCGCTGTCGAACTCGTTCGGCTTCGGCGGCACCAACGGCACCCTGGTCTTCCGCCGCGCCTGACGCGGGCGGGCGCGTGCTCGTCACCCGCAGCCTCGACCCGGGCAGCGACCTGCCCGCGCTGCAGCGGCTCGCGCCCGGCCGCTACCCGCTGCTGCTCGAGTCCTCCGCCGCGGGCACCGCGCAAGGCCGCTGGGACCTGTTGCTGGCGTCCACCGGCGAATCGCTCGAACTCGACCGCCACGGCACCCTCCGCCGCACCTCCCTTGTAGGAGCGGCGCTAGCGCCGCGACCAACCACCAACGACTTCCTCGCCGCCCTCGACACCGACTGGCAGACCCTGCGGATCCCCCGCGAGGAACCGCGCTGGCCGTTCCGTGGCGGTTGGGCGCTGTTCCTCGCCTACGAGCTCGCGGCCCAGGTCGAACCGGTGCTGTCGTTGCCGCCGGCGCCCGGCGGGCTGCCGGTGGCGCGCGCCGTGCGTTGCCCGGCGGCGATCCTGCGCGACCGCGCCGGTGGCGACTGCGTCGCCGTGGCCGAGGCCGGCCACGAGGCCATGCTCGATGCGATCGAGGCCGACCTGCGCGCCGCGCGCGACCTGCCGCCGCCGGCCGCGTGGACGCCGCCCGCCACGGTCCGCGAGGACGATCCGGCGCGCTTCACCGACGGCGTGCGCCGGGTGCTGGACTACCTGGCCGCGGGCGATGTGTTCCAGGCCAACATCTCGCGCGCCTGGAAGGCACGCTTCGACGGCGCGGTCGAACCTGCCGCGCTGTTCGCGCGCCTGCGCGAGCACAACCCGGCGCCGTTCGCCGGGGTGTTCGCGGGCGAAGGCTGGGCGATCGCCAGCGCCTCTCCCGAACGCCTGGTCTCGGTGCGCGGGGAAGTGGTGGAGACGCGCCCGATCGCCGGCACCCGCGCGCGCTTCCCCGGCGACGACGATGCCGCGCGCATGCGCGAGCTGGTCGGCCACCCCAAGGAACGCGCCGAGCATGTGATGCTGATCGACCTCGAGCGCAACGACCTCGGCCGCGTGTGCACGCCGGGCAGCGTCGAGGTGGACGAGCTGATGACGGTCGAGAGCTACGCCCACGTCCACCACATCGTCAGCAACGTGCGCGGGCGCCTGCGCGCCGGCGCGACGCCCGGCGAGGTGGTGCGCGCGGTGTTCCCGGGCGGCACCATCACCGGTTGCCCCAAGGTGCGCTGCATGCAGGTGATCGCCGAGCTCGAAGGCCAGGGCCGCGGCGCCTACACCGGCGCTTTCGGCTGGCTCAACCGCGACGGGGACCTCGACCTCAACATCCTGATCCGCAGCGCCGAGCTCGAGCCGGATGCGCCCGGTGGCAGCCTGCTGCGTTTTCGCACCGGCGCCGGCATCGTCGCCGACTCCGACCCCGACCGCGAACTCGAGGAGACCCGCGCCAAGGCGCGCGGCATGCTGCGCGCGCTGGGGGTGCCGGGATGAGCGTCCGCCTCTTCCGCGGCGAACGCGAAGTGGACGCGGTCGCGCCCGGCAACCGCGCCATGGCCTACGGCGACGGCCTGTTCGAGACCCTGCGCGTGCACCACGGCACCTTGTCCTGGTGGGATGCGCACTGGGCGCGGTTGTCGCTCGGCGCGACGCGCCTGGGGATCGCGTTGCCCGGGGAAGGGGCGGTGCGCGAAGCCGCCGCCTCGCTGTTCGCCGACGGTGGCGACGGCGTGCTCAAGCTGCTGCTGGCGCGGGGCGCCGGCGGCCGCGGCTACGCGCCCGACCCCGATGCGGCGCCGGAATGGATCGTTTCGCGCCATCCGTTGCCGGCGCCGCCGGCGGGGCCGCTGGTGCTGCACTGGTGCGCCACCCGGCTCGCGCGGCAGCCGCTGCTGGCGGGCCTCAAGCACTGCAACCGGCTGGAGCAGGTGCTGGCGCGCGCGGAATGCGATCGCGCCGGCGCCGACGAGGGGCTGCTGCGTGATGGCGAGGGCAGGGTGGTGGCCGGCATTGCGGCCAACCTGTTCGTGCTGCGCGACGGCGCCTGGCTGACGCCGCCGGTGGACGACTGCGGCGTGGCCGGCACCTGCCGCGGCGCGTTGATCGAGCCGCTCCGGGCACGCGAGGCGCGCCTGTCGGTCGCCGAGGTGGAATCGGCCGACGCGGTTTTCCTGTGCAACGCGGTGCGGGGTATCCTGCCCGTGGCCCGCGCCGGGGCGCGCGACTGGCCGCCGCATCCCGCGGTGGCCGATGCGCGGCGGACCCTGGCGCGGCTGCACCCCGCCTTTGCAATGGACGATCCGGACACGTGAGTTCCCGACGCAAGACCCGCCGCGGCATCGGCGCCCTGTTCGTCATCACCGCGCTGCTGGCCGGCGCGCTCGCGTTCTGGGCGTTCGACCGCTACCACGGCTTCGCCGACACCCCGGTCGCCGGCCTCGAGCAGGGCGCGAGCATCACCATCGAGCGCGGCGACTCCTTCAACACGGTGCTGCGCAAGCTGCGCGAGGCCGGCGCGCGTGGCGGCCACGACCTGGAGTGGCGCCTGCTGGCGCGGCAGATGGGCGCCGCCGGGCGCATCCAGGTCGGCGAGTACGCGCTCGCGCCGGGCATCACCCCGCGGCGGCTGCTCGCGGACCTGCGCGACGGCAAGGTCGTCAGCCACCGCTTCACCATCGTCGAGGGCTGGAACGTGCGCGAACTGCGCGCGGCCCTGGCCCGGGCGGAACCGTTGCTGCAGGAAACCGCCGAGATGGACGACGCCGCGCTGATGGCCGCGCTCGGCCACGCCGGCGTGCATCCGGAAGGCCGGTTCCTGCCCGAGACCTACCACTACACCCGCGGCGACAGCGACCTCGACCTGCTGCGCCGCGCCTACGACGCGATGGACGCCGCGCTGGAGCGCGCGTGGGCCAGCCGCGACCCCGGCCTGCCGCTGGCCTCCGCCGAGGAGGCGCTGGTGCTGGCCTCGATCGTCGAGAAGGAGACCGGCGTGCCGGAGGAACGGCCGCGGATCGCCGGCGTGTTCGTGCGCCGCCTGCAGAAGGGCATGAAGCTGCAGACCGACCCGACCGTGATCTACGGCATGGGCGAGGCCTACCAGGGCAACATCCGCCGCGCCGACCTGCGCACCGACACCCCCTACAACACCTACACCCGCACCGGGCTGCCGCCGACGCCGATCGCGATGCCCGGCGCCGACGCGCTGCACGCGGCCACGCACCCGGACGACGGCGATGCGCTGTACTTCGTGGCGGTCGGCGACGGCAGCGGCCGGCACGTGTTCAGCCGCACCCTGGCCGAGCACCAGGCGGCGGTTCGCGCCTACCTGCGCAACTACCGTGCGCGGCGGGACGCGCGATGAACCACGCCGACGACGGCCTGCTGCGCATCGAGCCGCGGCTGGTGACGCTGGAAGGCGGCGAGGGCGCCGGCAAGACCACGGTGCTCGAGGCGCTACGCGATGCGTTGCGGGCGCAGGGCCACGAGGTGGTGTGCACGCGCGAGCCCGGCGGCACCCCGCTGGCCGAACGCATCCGCGACCTGCTGCTCGACCCCGAGCACGAACCGCCCACCGCCGAGGCCGAGCTGCTGCTCATGTTCGCCTCGCGCGCGCAGCACGTGCGCGAGACCGTGCTGCCGGCGCTGCGCCGCGGCGCCTGGGTGCTGAGCGACCGCTTCACCGATTCCAGCTACGCCTACCAGGGCGGCGGGCGCGGCCTCGACGAGGCGCTGATCGCGGAACTGGAGCGCCGCGTGGTCGGCTTCCGTCCGGGGCTGACGCTGCTGCTCGACCTTGCCGTGTCCGAGGGCCGGGCCCGCGCGCACGGACGCAACGGCGATGCCGACCGCATCGAGCGCGAGCGCGACGGCTTCTTCGAGCGCGCACGCGCCGTGTTCCTGGCCCGGGCCGCGGCCGAGCCCGGGCGCTTCCGCGTGCTCGACGCGGCACAGCCCGCGGCGGCCGTCGCCGCCGAGGCGGTCGCGCTGCTGCGCGCATGGCAGGCGTCGCAATGAGCGACGCCGGCTTCGCGCCCTGGCAGCAACGCGCGTACGACCAGGCCGCGGCGGCGCTCGACGCCGGGCGCATGGGTCATGCGCTGCTGTTCTGCGGACCGGCGCGGCTGGGCAAGCGTGCGGTCGCCGAGCGCCTGGCGCAGCGCGTGCTCTGCCTGGCGCGCGCGCCGGGCGGCGACGCCTGCGGCAGCTGCCGCAGCTGCACGCTGTTCCGTGCGCGCTCGCAGTCCGATCCGGTGGAGCTGCGTCCCGACGGCAGCCTCGCACATCCCGACGGCAAGCCCGGGCACCCGGACGCCTGGTTCGTCGGCTACGCCACCAACGAGCGCACCGGCAAGCCGCGCACCGAGATCGTGATCGAGCAGGTCCGCGAACTGTCGCGCAAGCTGTCGCTGACGCCGCAGCTTGGCGATGCGCAGGTGGCGATCGTCGAGCCCGCCGATGCCATCAACCACGCCGCCTTCAATGCGCTGCTGAAGACCCTGGAGGAACCGCAGCCGGGGCGCTACCTGTGGCTGGTGGCGGCCGACCCGGCGCGCCTGCCGGCGACCATCCGCAGCCGCTGCCAGCAGCTCGAGTTCCGCCTGCCGCCGGCCGCGGAGGCGCTGGCCTGGCTGCGCGCGCGCGGGCACGCGGAAGGCGAGGCGGGGGAGGCGCTGGACGCCGCCCGCGGCCATCCCGGGCTGGCCGACGCCTGGCTGCGCGAGGGCGTGCTGGCGCTGCGCCGGGAGGTCGCCGACGACCTCGCGCGGATCGCCCGCGGGCAGGCCGCGCCGGCGGCCACCGCGCAGGCCTGGGTCGCCGACGCCAACGCGCCGCTGCGGCTGCGCTTCGCCGCCGACCTGGCGCAGCGGGAAGCGGCGAAGCTCGACGGCGGGCGCTTGACCGATCCCGGCCGAACCCGCAGGCTGGCCGCCTGGTTCGACGCCGCGAACCGCACCGTCGCGCTGCTGCGCACCACGGTGCGTGCGGAGCTCGCGGTGGCGGAACTGTTGTTGGACTGGAAGTTGCTCGACGGCAAGGGGGCGAAGTGATGGTCAATGCAGCGGCAGCCGGTGGCGGCAAGGGCTTCCTGTCGCTGGCCCTGAAGGACAAGGCGCACCTGCACCAGTCGTGGATGCCGTTCCTGCGCCAGGGCGGCGTGTTCGTGCCGACCAACCGCCGGTTCGCGCTCGGCGACGAGGTGTTCCTGGTGCTGACCCTGCCCGAGTCCAGCGAGCGCATCCCGGTGCCGGGCAAGGTCGCGTGGGTGACGCCGCTCGCCGCCCAGGGCGGGCGCGCGGCCGGGATCGGCGTGCAGTTCGCCGAGGGCGGGGAGAACGAGGCCCTGCGCGGGCGCATCGAGGCGCTGCTCGCCGGCTTCAACGCCGACAAGCCGACCCACACCATGTAGGACCGGCGCTGGCGCCGCGACCTCCCCGGAAAGCAAAAGGCCCGGTCGGTGACCGGGCCTTTCACGTTGGTGGTGGAGCGGAAGGGGATCGAACCCTCGACCTTCGCATTGCGAACGCGACGCTCTCCCAGCTGAGCTACCGCCCCACGTGAAGCCGCGCATTATACGGGGCCGACTTGCGCGCCGCCAGCGGTTTTCACTCCGGCAGCAACGGCGCCAGCCGCGGCTCCAGCAACCGCCGGCGCCAGCCCGCGAGCGCGCCGGGCCAGCGTGCGTCGCCGCGCGCGCGCCGGTCGAGCAGGGCCTGCAGCCAGCGCTTCGAGGCCAGCACGCCCTCGGGCAGCCCGTGCTCGGCCGCGAGCGTGGACACCGCGTCCTGCAGGCTGCGCAGGAGCGCCTTGTCGCGCTCGCCGCTGCGCACTTCCGGCGCCTCGGCCTCGTCCGGCAGCGGCGCCTGCAGGGCCGCCCAGATCGCGTCGCCCAGGTTGCGCGGCGCCTTGGGCGTGGCCTCGAGCTGGCGCTGCAACGCGGCGCGGTCCGCGGGCGGGTTCCTGGCCAGGCTCGCGGCCAGTTCGTTGTCCAGGATCCAGCCGCGCGGGCGGTCGTGGTCGCGCGCGTAGGCGTCGCGCCAGCGCAGCAGCCGCAGCAGTCGCCGCTGCCCTTCGGCATCCATGAACTGCGCCGCACGCATGCCCAGGTGCGGCCAGCGGTCGAGCGCGTCGTCGCGCGCGCCGGCGACCATGCGCGCGCAGTCCTCGGCCAGCCACTCGAGCCGGTCGAGCTCGCGCAGGCGCCGTTCCAGGTCGGCGTGCAGCGCGTCGAGGTGGAGCACGTCGTCGGCCGCGTACTCGAGCTGGGAGGACGACAACGGCCTGCGCAGCCAGTCCGAGCGGGTCTCGCCCTTCGGCAGCGTGCTCCCGGTGGTGTCCAGCACCAGCCGCTGGTAGCCGATGCCCGCGCCGACGCCGGCCAGCGCCGCCGCCACCTGGGTGTCGAACAGCGGCGCCGGGACCACGCCGCAGCCGCGCTTGAGCGCGACCAGGTCCTCGCTGGCGCTGTGCATCACCTTGAGGATGGCAGGGTCGGCGAGCAGCGGCGCCAGCGCTTCGCCGATCCCGGGTGCCAGCGGGTCGGCGAGCAGGATGTCGTCGCCGACCGCGAGCTGGACCAGCGCCAGCCGCGGCCACCAGGTGCGCTCGCGCACGAATTCGGTGTCCATGCCCACCCGTGGCGGCGCATCGGCCAGGCGCGCGGACAGTTCCTTGGGGTCTTCGATCCAGAGATTCACCCGCCAAGCGTAACGTACCGCCACCCGCGCCAACCTGTTAGCTTTCCGGCTGTGCGCCTTGCCCGGATCGCCCTCTTCGCCATGCTGGTCGTGCTCGCGGTGGCCGCGTGCCGGCGCGACGCCGACGGCGACCGCCAGGCCGACGCCGGCGACGGCGGCCGGGTAGAGGTGTCCGGCGACGACCGCCTGGCACGCACGCTCACCTGGGAAGTGCCCGAGGTGGAGATCGCGCCGGATGCGCTGGCGGACGCGCGCGAGCGTGCCGCCGCGGCGTTGGCCGAAGGCCGCCTGCACGAAGGCGCGGACGCGGCGATCCCGCTCTACCTCGAGATCCTCGAGGCGGCCCCCGGCGATCCCGAGGCGACCCGCGGGCTGGCCGTCGCGGTGGTCGCGCTGCTCGCGGAGGGCGACGCTGCGCTGCGCGACGCGGGCGATTCCGCCGACGCGCTGCGCCACGCGCACGTGGTCGCCGCCGTCGCGCGGGTCGCCGCGCCCGGCAACGAGGCGGTGCGCGCCTACCTGGCGCGGGTGGACCGCGCCGACCGGCTGTGGGACCTCAATACCGGCGCCGAAGCCGACATCCGCGCCGGCAACCTCGGCGAATCCGGCGGCGGAGCCCTGGCCAAGCTGCACGAGGCGCTGCGCATCCAGCCGGGGCAGCCGCGCGCGTTGCAGGGCCTGGCCGCGGTCGAGAGCGGACTGATCCGGCGCGCCGAGGAAGCGGCCGCGCGCAGCGACTTCGACAACGCCGCCGCGTGGCTGGCGCTCGCGGACGGCGTGCGCCCCGGCGACGCCACCATCGTCGACGCGCGCGAGCGCATCGCCGCGGTGCGCCGGGCGCGCGTCGCCGACCTGCGCGACCAGGGCCTGGCGGCGCTGCAGGGCCGCGACCGCGACGCGGCACTGGATACCGCGCGCGCGCGCCTGGATGAGCTGCTGCGCATCGCCGAGCCCGGGAGCCCGGCCGCGGCCGAACTACGCACGCGCATCGACCTGGTCGCGCACTACGGCTGGTTCCATCCCGGCCAGGCCTTCACCGACGCGATTGGCGCTGGTGGGCGTGGTCCGGAAATGGTGGTCGTGCCGCACGGCGCCTTCCGCATGGGCGCGGCCGACGACGAGGACGGCGCCAGCGACAGCGAGCGCCCGGCGCACTACATCCGCTTCGCGCGCGGCTTCGCGATGTCGCGCACCGAGGTCACGGTGGACCAGTTCCGGCGCTTCATCACCGCCACCGGGCATCGCACCACCGCCGAGCGGCGCGGGCATTCGATGGTCTACGAGCCGCGCAGCGGCAACTTCGTGCGCCGCAACGGCGTGGACTGGCGCCACGGCTACGACGGCAAGCCCGCGAGCGGCGACATGCCGGTGCTGCACGTCAGCGCGCGCGACGCTGACGCCTACGCCGAATGGCTGAGCGAGCGCAGCGGGCGGCGCTACCGGCTGCCGAGCGAGGCCGAGTTCGAGTACGCGCTGCGCGCGGGCAGCCAGGCGCGTTTCCCCTGGGGCGACGGCGCGCCGCCGCCGCGCGCCGGCAACTTCACCGGCGAGCACGACCGCGGGCCCGGCGGCCGCCGCTGGAACAACGCCTTCATGGACTACGGCGACGGCCACTGGGGCCCGGCCCCGGTGGCCAGCTTCGCCGCCAATGCATACGGCCTTCACGATGTCGCAGGCAACGTCAGCGAGTGGGTGGCGGACTGCTGGCACGACGGCTACCGCCGCGCGCCCGCGGACGGCGGCGCCTGGGTCAACCCGGGGTGCCGCACGCGGGTGATGCGCGGCGGCGCCTGGGCCAGCGCCCCGGCGCAGACGCGCTCGGCGTGGCGCGCGCCGGCGGATGCAGACACCACCAACGCACGGCTCGGCTTCCGGGTGGTGCGCGACCTCTAGCCCCGGATCGGACAAGGAGCGGCGCATGCGACAGGATCCCCTCGGCAACGGACAGCAGGGCGCCCGGCGCCGGCGCGGCGGCGGGCTGCGCTGGTGGGTGCTGATCCTGTTCGCCGGCTACGCCGCCTGGTACTGGTTCTCCAACCGCAGCACCGATCCGTACACCGGCGAGACCGTGCTGATCGACGAGAGCATCACCCCGCAGGACGAGAAGGCGCTCGGGCTGCAGGCGTTCCGGGAGATCCTGGCGCAGGAGCCGCCGCTGGACGACAACGCCGAGATCTCGCGCCAGGTATCGGAGATCGCGCAGCGCCTGATCGCCAAGGTGCCCGAGGTCGAGGACGCGCTGGCGGCGGAGCACGGCATGACCTCGCCGCACATCGAACGGCACTTCGAATGGGACGTGGCGGTGATCCCGTCCGAGCAGGCCAATGCGTTCTGCCTGCCCGGCGGCAAGATGGCCGTGTACACGGGGCTGGTGCCGGTGGCGCAGAACGCCGACGCGATGGCGGTGGTGATGGGCCACGAGATCTCGCATGCGCTCCTGCGCCACGGCGCGCAGCGCATGACCGAGCAGCGCCTGGCCCAGATCGGGCAGATGGCGGGTGCGATGAGCGGCATGGACGCGCAGCAGATGCAGGCGGTGATGGCGGTCTACGGGTACGGCCGCGCGCTGCCGTACGCGCGCAAGCAGGAAACCCAGGCCGACGAGATGGGGCTGATGCTGGCCGCGGCCGCGTGCTTCGATCCGAACGAGGCGATCCCGCTGTGGCAGCGCATGGAAGCGGCCTCGGGCGGCAGCGGCCAACCCGAATACGCGTCGACCCACCCCGACCCGGGGACGCGCATCGAACGCTTGCAGTCGCTGATGCCCAAGGCGCTGGAGTACCGCGACCGCTTCTGCGAGGCTTCCGGGACGACGGCTCCGGCGATGTAGCGCGCCGCCGGCGCTGCCGCGGTGCTCAGCGCACGCGCGCGGTGCCGCGGCCGAGGCCGCCGAGCAGGCCCTGCTGGAACTCGTTCCACTGTTCCAGGTTGCGCTCTGTGAGCTGGTTCATCATCGCCCAGGGCTGCTGGGCGCCGCCCGAGCCCGCGTCCTCGCGCAGCTGCCGTTCCTGCGCGAGGAACTGCTGCATGCAATGTTCGAGGTAGCTGCCGACGCACCCCTGCAGGCTGTCGCCGTAGAGCCGGATGATGCCGGCGAGGGTGGCGGTGGAAAGCACGGGTTCGCCGGCCTGCTCGTGCTCGGCGATGATCTGCAGCATCACGCAGCGGGTGAGGTCCTCGCCGCTGCGCGCGTCGCGCACTTCGAACGCCTCTCCGTCGACGACGAGCTGGCGGACATCCTCGATGGTGATGTAACTCGAGATCTCCGTGTCGTACAGGCGGCGGTTCGGATACTTCTTGATGACGCGGACGCTCATGCGCTATCCCCCGTGCTGTGCCCCGAGCATGGCGCAGTGCAGCAGCGCTTGCAAGCAGGCGGTGCCCGTGGCGCGAGTGCCGCAAGTCATGGATCGACACCGGGGGTGGGCAGGGCGTTCATGCGCGGGATGGCCGCCGGGTCGAAATGCGCGCGTGCCAGCCGCAGCGCCGCGTCCACCGCGCCGGAGCCGTCCAGCGCGCGCGGCGGCTGGCCCAGCAGGCGCCATGCCGCGCGCAGCGCCGGCAACGGGTCGGCGGGATCCACCGGCGTGCCGGCCAGCGACTTCGACAGCTTGCGTCCGTCCTCGTCGAGCACCAGCGGCAGGTGGGCGTAGCGCGGTTCGGGCAGGCCGAGCGCGCGCTGCAGGAGGATCTGGCGCGGGGTCGAGTCGAGCAGGTCGGCGCCGCGCACCACGTCGGTGATCCCCTGCTCGGCGTCGTCCACCACCACCGCGAGCTGGTATGCCCAGGGTCCGTCGGCGCGGCGCACCACGAAGTCGCCGACCGCCGCGGCGACGTCCTGCCCGAAACGGCCCTGGATGGCGTCGTCGAAGGCGACGCGGCTGCCGGGCGGCACCCGGAAGCGCACCGCGGGGTCCTCGCGGCGCGCCCCGGGGACGCAGGCCCGGTGGATGCCCCCGGCGTCGGCGAGGTCGGCGCGGCTGCAGTGGCAGTCGAAGGCATGCCCGCGCCCGCGCAGGCGTTCGAGCGCGGCCCGGTAGGCATCGCCGCGCGTGGACTGCCACAGCACCGGGGCGTCGGATTCGAGCCCGAAGGCGGCGAGCGCGCGCAGCTGCGCGTCCGCGGCGCCAGGGACCTCGCGCGGCGGGTCCAGGTCCTCCATCCGTACCAGCCACTCGCCGCGATGGTGGCGGGCGAGCAGCCAACTGCCGAGCGCCGCCAGCAGCGAGCCCAGGTGCAGGGGGCCGGTGGGCGAGGGCGCGAAGCGGCCACGGTAGCCGGGGTGGGTGGGTGTCGGGGCCTTGGTCATGTGGACTTGCATTCAGCGCGCGGCAGCCACACTTCCCGGGTGGAGCCGCGCCGTCGCGCGGCGTGCTGGAAGCATTGCATGTTCAAGCGGGTCGCATTGTTCGTCGCCACCAACCTCGCGGTGCTGGTCCTGGTCAGCGTGGTGATGGCCGTCCTCGGCGTCAATCCCCAGGACTTCACCGGGCTGCTGGTGATGGCCGGACTGTTCGGCTTCGGCGGCGCGTTCGTGTCGCTGCTGATGTCGAAGTGGATCGCCAAGCGCAGCACCGGCGCGCACGTGATCGACACGCCGCGCAACGAGGCCGAGCAGTGGCTGCTGGCCACGGTCCGGCGGCAGGCCGAGCGCGCCGGCATCGGCATGCCGGAAGTGGCCATCTACGACGCGCCGGAGATCAACGCCTTCGCCACCGGCGCCAACCGCAACAACGCGCTGGTGGCGGTGTCCACCGGCCTGCTGCGGGCGATGGACCGCGACCAGGCCGAGGCGGTGCTGGCGCACGAGGTCAGCCACGTGGCCAACGGCGACATGGTGACCATGGCGCTGCTGCAGGGCGTGTTGAACACCTTCGTGATCGTGCTGGCGCGGGTGGTCGGCCGGGTGGTGGACGGCTACCTGAGCGGCGGCCGCGACAACGGAGGCGGTGGCATAGGCTATTTTGCGGTGGTGATCGTGCTGGACCTGGTGTTCGGGCTGCTGGCGAGCATCATCGTGATGTGGTTCTCGCGCCGCCGCGAGTTCCGGGCGGACGCGGGCGGCGCTTCGCTTGCCGGTCGCGGCAAGATGATCTCGGCGCTGCAGGCGCTGCAGCGCAACCAGGGCGTCAATACGCTGCCGAAGGCGGTGCAGGCGTTCGGGATCTCGGGCGGGATCGGGCACGGGCTGCGGCGCCTCTTCATGTCGCATCCGCCGCTTGAAGAGCGCATAGAAGCACTGCAGAAGTCTGTGGTCGCGTAGGTCAAGCGCGGGGTTGTACGTTTGAGTCAGGGGCGTGAGGGCACTCGGGCGAATGCGGCATGGTGTTTTTCACCATGTCGGGAAAGAGTGCGTTGGGGCAGGACGCGTCGCTCGCGCGAGGTCGTGAGCTTATTCCCCACTCCCCCCAGACACGGAGCCGCCCGCGAAAGGGTCAGTGGGCCGGGTGGTGTGCCCGCCAAAGGCGGGCGCGCGCCCCGGCCCTCCCTCAAATCGTACTCCCCCGGCTACGCACCTACTCGAAGTCGTAGCTCATCTCGGGCCCGGCCGGCGCCAGGAAGTTGCCCTCGACGAAGTCGATGCCGGCGGAGAACAGGATCGCCATGCTGGAAGCGTCCTGCACGAACTCCGCGATGCTGCGGATGCCCAGGCTGCGCGCCTTCTCCGCGATCTCCGCCACCCGCTGCTGGCTCGCCTGGTTCTTCGGCAGGTCCTCGGTGAAGCTCCGGTCCAGCTTCAGGTAGGCCGGATCGAAGTGCGACAGCAGCTGGAACGAATCCAGCCCCACCCCGAACTGCTCCAGCCCCACCAGGCAGCCGCAGGCGGTGATCGCCGCCGCGAATTCCTGGGCCGCGCGCAGGTGCGTGAACACCTTCGCCTCCGGCAGCTGCAGGATCAGGCGCTCGCCGGCCACGCCGGTCGCCGCGAGCCGCTCGCCGACGAACTTGGCCAGGGTGTCGTCGGCCAGCGAGGCCTGGGTGATCTTGACCAGCAGGGTGACGTCCTTGCCGGCCTGCTGCTGCTCGGCGATGACCTTGATCGCGCGCCCGACCACCCAGCGGTCGATCTCCCACAGCAGGCCGTGTTCCTCGGCGATCTGCTGGAAGCTCAGCGGCGGCACCATCTCGCCGGCGCCGACATCGAGGCGGATGTAGGCCTCGTACATCGCGCGGGTCTCGCCCTGCAGGCTGATCACCGGCTGGTAGTGGAGCAGGAAACGGTCGTTGTCGAGCGCGTCGCGCAGGTGCGTGACCCAGGCATCGATGCGTTCCTGCTCGGCGCGGTCCACCGCGCCCGGGTCGAAGATGCCGAAGCGGTTGCCGCCGACGTTGGCCGAGGCCTGCACGCCCTCGATGGCCTTGTTCAGCACCTGGCTGACGCTGGCGATCTTCTCGCCGATCTGCACGCCGCCGATGCTCACGGTGATCGCGGCCGAGCGCTCGCCGATCTCGACTACGTGCGAGGCGAAGGCTTCGCGGATCTTCTCGGCCAGCGCCTCGGTGGCGACGTGGTCGCCGCGCGCGAGCGCGGCCAGGGTGTGTTCGCCGAAGCGCGCCGCGGTCGCGTCCGCGCCGAGCACGCCCTGCAGGCGCTCGGCCAGGCCGCGCAGCAGGGCGTCGGCCGAATCCAGGCCGATCTCCTGCAGCAGGCGCTGGTAGTGGTCCGGTTCGACCAGCAGCAGGCCGTACTGGCCTTGGCGCTGCGCGGCATCGGCCACCGCGTCCTCGAGCGTGTGCAGGAAGGTCGGACGGTTGAGCAGGCCTGTGACCTGGTCGCGCTGGCGCAGTTCCTCGACTTCCTTCGCCAGCTCGGGATCCAGCTCCTGGCGGCGGAAGATCACCTGCAGGCAGGGCTCGCCCTCGTAGCTGGCCGGGGTGAATTCCATGACCGCCGGGAACGGGTTGCCTTCGCCGTCGCGGGCCTCGAGCTCGTAGCGCGGCGGCGGCGCCTCGCCCTTGCTCAGGCCCTTGAGCAGGTTGCGGAAGCCGTCCACGTGCTTGGGCGCGACCATGTCCAGCAGCGACATGCCCTCGAGGTCGTCGAACGACTCGAAGCCGAACATCTCCATGTACGCCGCGTTGGCGCGGATGTGCATGCCCTCGTGGATGTAGGCGATGGGGTCGCGCGAGGATTCGATCAGGGCGTCGCAGCGGCGCTCGGTCTCGCGCACCTGGGCCTCGAGCCTGCGCAGCGCGCGCCGGGCCTCGAGGTCGCTCCACTCGGTGCGGACCACGCCCAGCAGCTGCTGCGGCTGGTGGCGCAGGGCGATGCCGCGCACGCCGTTGGCGAGGGCGCGGGTCAGCGCGGCGTCGTCCACCTGGTCCACGACCACGACCACCGGCAGGTCCTTGCCGCTGGCCTTGATGCAGTCGATCACGTCCTGCAGCGGCACGCTGGCCGCGTCCTGCGCGACCAGCGCCAGGTCCATCGGCTGCGCCGCGAGCTGCGCGCCCAGCGCGTCCACCGACTCCGGGCGCGACGGGCGCACGGCCACGCCTGCGTTGCGCAGGGTGCTGACGATCGCCTCGGCCGCCTCGACGCTGTCGTCGACGATGATCAGGCGCAGCGCTTGGTCGGGTCCGTTCGCCATGGTCCAGCGATTTCTACAGGATGGCCACTGTAACGTCCAATGCCGCCTTCAGCGGCCGGGCCATGGCATGACCACGGTCACAGCGGGCGCTTCCCGGGATCCCCGGCGACCTCGCGCACCAGCCGCGGCACCAGGTACCCGGACAGGCGCGCGGCGAGCCCGGCATGCAGCGTGCGCGCGCGTTCGTCCGGCACCTCGAAATGCGCCGCGCCGGCGACGCGGTCGAGCTGGTGCAGGTAGTAGGGCAGCACCCCTGCGGCGAAGCCGCGCTCGCACAAGGCGGCCAGCGCCTCCACCGAATCGTTGACCCCGCGCAGCAGCACCGCCTGGTTGAGCAGGGTGGCGCCGGCGTCGCGCAAGGCCGTCAGCGCCGCGTCCACCGCCGGGTCGAATTCGTTGGCGTGGTTGGCGTGCACCACCACCGTCACCGGCCACGGCTGCCCGCGCAGCCAGGCGAGCAGGTCGCGGTCCACCCGCGCGGGCAGCACGATCGGCAGCCGGGTGTGGATGCGCAGCCGGCGCAGGTGCGGGATGCCGGGGAGCGCCGCGGTCAGCTCGGCGAGCTTGGGGGTGGCCAGCGACAGCGGGTCGCCGCCGGACAGGATGACTTCCTCGATCGTCGCGTCGGCGGCGATCGCGGCCACCGCGTCGCGCCAGTGGTTGGCGGCAGCCGCCTGTTCGGCGTAGGGGAAGTGGCGGCGGAAGCAGTAGCGGCAGTTGATCGCGCACGAGCCGGTCGCCACCAGCAGCGCGCGGCCGCGGTACTTGCGGATCACCCCCGGGCTGGTCGTCGCCGCGCCGTCGCCGACGGCATCGAGGCCGAAGCCCGGAACCACCCGGTCCTCGTCCAGCACCGGCAGCACCTGGCGCAGCAGCGGGTCGGCCGGGTCGCCCGGGCGCATGCGCGCGACGAAGGCGCGCGGGACCCGCAGCGGGAACGCCGCCGCGGCAGCGGCCGACAGGCACCCGGCGAGGTGGCCGAGGTCGAGCATCGCCAGCAGCTCGCGCGGATCGCGCACGGCCTCGCGCCATTCGCGCTTCCAGTCCGCGGGCGGGCGCACCGCCTCCGCGGGGGATGGCTCCCGGGGAGCAAGCTGCAGGGCGGGGGAGGCAGCAGGTATCATGGCCGACCCATTTTAACCGTCCGCGGGCCACGCCCCGCGCGGCAGCACAGCAGGAGCATCGATGGCCACCCTCGGCATGAACGACGTCAAGAACGGACAGAAGATCCTGGTCAACAACGAGCCGGCGATCATCACCGACACCGAATACGTCAAGCCGGGCAAGGGCCAGGCCTTCACCCGCGTCAAGTACCGCCAGATCCGCACCGGCCGGGTGCAGGAGATCACCATGAAGGCGACCGACTCGCTGGAGTCGGCCGACGTCGTGGACACCGACATGCAGTATCTGTACTCCGACGGCGAGTACTGGCACTTCATGAACCCCGAGACCTTCGAGCAGGTGCAGGCCGACAAGGCCGGCATGGGCGGCGCCGAGAAGTGGCTGAAGGGCGAGGAGGAGTGCGTGGTGACGCTGTTCAACGGCACCCCGATCATGGTCACCCCGCCGAACTTCGTCGAGCTGAAGATCACCGAGACCGATCCCGGCGTGCGCGGCGACACCTCGGGCGGCGGCGGCAAGCCGGCCACGCTCGAGACCGGCGCGGTGGTGCGCGTGCCGCTGTTCGTCGGCCAGGACGAGGTGATCAAGGTCGACACCCGCTCCGGCGAATACGTCTCGCGCGTGAAGTAGGCGATGGCGGGCGAGGGCGCTCCGGAGCGTTGCGACCTGCTGATCGAGGCCGGCTGGGTGGTCCCGGTCGAGCCGCACGGGGTGGTGCTCGCCGACCACGCGGTGGCGGTGCGCGACGGCGGCATCGTGGCGCTGCTGCCGCGCGCCGAGGCCCGCGCGCGCTTCGCCGCCGGCGAGGTGGTGTCGCGTCCGGACGGCGTGCTCATCCCGGGCCTGGTCAACGCGCACACGCACAACCCGATGACCCTGCTGCGCGGGGTCGCCGACGACCTGCCGCTGCAGGAGTGGCTGCAGGGCCACATCTGGCCGATCGAGGCGGCGGTGATCGCGCCCGACTTCGTCGCCGACGGCATCGAACTGGCGATCGCCGAGATGCTGCGCGGCGGCACCACCTGCTGCAACGAGAACTATTTCTTTCCCGACGTGCAGGCGGCGACCTACAAGCGCCACGGCTTCCGCGCGCGCGTCGGGCTGCCGGTGATCGACTTCCCGACCGCCTGGGCCAAGGGCGACGACGAGTACTTCGACAAGGCCGGCGAGGTCCACGACCAGTGGCGCGACGACCCGCTGGTCGCGACCGCCTTTGCGCCGCACGCCCCGTACACCGTGTCGGACGCGAACTTCGAGCGCATCCGCATGCTCGCCGACCAGCTCGACGTGCCGGTGCACCTGCACCTGCACGAGACCGCGCACGAGGTCGAGGAAGCGCAGCGCACGGCCGGGCAGCGCCCGATCGCGCGCATGGACCGGCTGGGCCTGGTCAACGACCGCCTGGTGGCGGTGCACATGACCCAGCTCACCAATGGCGAGATCGCCCTGTGCGCGCAGCGCGGCGCCACCGTGGTGCATTGCCCGGAGTCCAACCTCAAGCTGGCCTCCGGCTTCAGCCCGGTCGCCGAGCTGGCGCGCGCCGGCGTGGTGCTGGCGATCGGCACCGACGGCTGCGCCAGCAACAACGACCTCGACATGTTCGGCGAGACCCGCACCGCCGCGCTGCTGGCCAAGGCGGTGGCGCGCGACGCGGCCGCGTTCGACGCGGCCAGCGCGCTGCGCGCGGCGACACTCGGCGGCGCGCGCGCGGTCGGCTTCGAGGACCGCATCGGCTCGATCGAGCCGGGCAAGCAGGCCGACCTCGTGGTCGTGGACATGGCGCAGCTGGAGACGCAGCCGCTGCACCACGTCGTCTCGCAGTTGGTCTATGCCACCGGCCGCCACCAGGTCACCGATGCCTGGATCGCGGGCCGCGCGAAGCTGCGCGAGCGCCGGCTCGTGGACATGGACGAAGCGGCCATCATGGCCAGGGCGCGGCAGTGGCGCCAGCGCATCGCAGGCATCGAGCAGACCCGATGAGCAACGTTTCGCAGGCCGAACTCGACAAGTTCAACAGCCTCGCCAGCCGCTGGTGGGACCCGCAGGGCCCGCAGAAGGCGCTGCACGCGCTGAACCCGGCGCGCCTGCGCTACGTCGCCGACCGCGTTGCGTTGCGCGACGCGACCGTGCTCGACGTCGGCTGCGGCGGCGGCCTGCTCAGCGAGGCGCTGGCGGCCGAGGGCGCGCGGGTGACCGCGATCGACCTGGCCCCCGACCTGCTCAAGGTCGCGCGCCTGCACGGGCTCGAATCGGGCGTGCAGGTGGACTACCGGCAACAGTCGGTGGAATCGCTCGCCGCCGAGCGCCCGGGCAGCTTCGACGCCATCACCTGCATGGAGCTGCTCGAGCACGTCCCGGACCCGGTGTCCGTGGTCGCCGCGTGCGCCACCCTGCTCAAGCCGGGCGGGCGCCTGTTCCTGTCCACGCTGAACCGCACGCCGGCGGCCTTCGCGCTGGCGATCGTCGGCGCCGAGTACGTCGCGCGCATGCTCCCCAGGGGCACCCACCGCTACCGCGATTTCATCCGCCCGTCCGAGCTCGCCGGCTGGCTGCGCGGGCAGGGCCTGCAGCTCGAGGACGTCAGCGGCCTCGCCTACGCGCCGTGGCGCGACGCGGCGCGCCTCTCGCGCCGCACCGACGTCAATTACCTGGCCTGCGCGCGCAGGCCGGGGGCCGCGTGATGCCCGCGGTGCCGGGCATGCAGGGCGGGCAGGTGCCGCCGCTGGTGCTGTTCGACCTGGACGGCACGCTGCTCGACAGCGCGCCGGACTTCGTCGCCACGATCGCGGTGCTGCGCTCGCGCCACGGGCGCCCGTCGATGCCCGAGTCGCAGCTGCGCCCGCACGTCTCGCGCGGCTCGCGCGCGATGCTCGAGGCCGCGTTCCCGGATTTCGACGACGACGCCCGCGAGGCGCTGGTGCAACCGTTCCTCGACATCTACCGGCGCGAACTCGCGCAGCACGGCGCGCCGTTCCCCGGTATCGCCGAACTGCTGGACGCGATCGAGGACGCCGGCAGCCGCTGGGGCATCGTCACCAACAAGCCCGAGGCGCTGGCGCGCGCGCTGATGCCGCTGCTGGGCTGGGAAACGCGCTGCGCGGTGCTGGTCGGCGGCGACACGCTGCCGGTCGCCAAGCCGGACCCGGCGCCGCTGCTGCACGCGGCCAGGCAGGTCGGGGTGGCGCCGGGCGAGTGCGCGTACGTCGGCGACGACGAGCGCGACATCATCGCCGCGCGCGCCGCCGGCATGCCGGCCCATGCCGCGCTCTGGGGCTATCGCCTGGACGACGACGACCCGCTCACCTGGCAGGCCGACGCGGTGCACGCGGAGCCGCTGCAACTGCTCGACGCCTGGCGGGCGTGAGCGTGGGCGCGGGCGTGGCCGAGGGCCCCGACAGCTTCCTCGACAAGTGGCGCGCGCGCTGGCCCGAGTGGGCGCTGGCCGAGGTGTTCGTGCCGGCACCGCAACGCGAGGCCGTCGTGGCCTGGCTGGCCCTGCGCCAGGAACTGCTGGACGCGGCCTGGGGCGGCAGCGATCCGCGCCCGGGCGAGGCCAAGCTGGGCTGGTGGCAGGAGGAACTCGAGGCCTGGCAGCGCGGCATGCGCCGGCATCCGCTCGGCAAGCTGCTGCAGCCGCGCGATGCGCCCTGGGCGATGCTCGCGGCGGCCTTGCCGCTGCTGGCGGCGACCCGCGAGCAGCCGGCGCCGGCGCGGCTGCGGCCGTTCGCCGAAGCGCTGGCCGCGGTCGGCGCGGCGCTGGAGCCGGGCAGCGTCGCGGTGCCCTGGGACACCCTCGCCGACGGGCTGCGCGCGCAGCGCCTGCTGGGTGGCGCCGACGATGCGGTGCACCGCCAGGAAGCCGCGGCCCTCGCGGCCGGCTGGCATACAGGCGGCCTCGACGCGCGCGGGCGACCGCTGGCCGGGCGCCTGTTCGACGCGATCCTGCACGCCCGGCTCGCGCGCCACGCACGCGGTGCCCACGGCCCGCCGGCGCGCATGCGCACGCTGTTCGCGGCCTGGCGCGCCGCGCGCAAGACCTAGCGTTCCACCTCGTCAACGGTGGCCGCGCGGGCGCCCGGTACAATGCGCCGATGGCAACTGCCCCCGAATCCCCCCTGACCCTGCCCGACGTCGCCTGCGACCCGGTCGCGCTGGCGCGGCCGCTGGACTGGGTCGGCATGGACAACATCGCGCTTCCGGTGCGGATCGCCGGCGACGACGGCGCCACCGTGCAGGTCGCCGCGTCGGTGGACGTGGCGGTGGACCTCGGCGACGCCGCGGCGCGCGGGATCCACATGTCGCGCCTGTACCTGGGCCTGCAGCAGGCCTTCGCCACCGAGGCGATCACGCCCGGCGGGCTGCGCAAGGTGCTGCAGGGCTTCGTCGAGTCGCAGCGCGGCCTGAGCACGGCCGCGCGCCTGGTGGTGCGCTACGCGCATCTGCTCGAGCGGCCGGCGCTGGCCAGCGCGCACGCCGGCTGGAAGCAGTACCCGGTGGCGATCGAGGCGACCCTGCGCGACGGCCACTTGAAGCTCGCGCTGTCGCTGGCGGTGGAGTACTCCAGCACCTGCCCCGCCTCGGCCGCGCTGTCGCGCCAGATCAACGCCGAGCGTTTCGCGGAGGACTTCGCCGCTGCGCGCCCGCTGTCGCCCGAGGTCGTGCGCGACTGGCTGGCCTCGGAGCGCGGCATGGCGGCCACGCCGCACGCGCAGCGCAGCCGCGCCGACGTGCGCGTGGAACTGAAGCCGGCTTTCGACGAGCTGCCGGTGGCGGCGCTGGTGGACCTGCTCGAGGAGGCGCTGGGCACGCCGGTGCAGACCGCGGTCAAGCGCGAGGACGAGCAGGCCTTCGCCGAGCTCAACGCCGCCAACCTGATGTTCTGCGAGGACGCCGCCCGCCGCGTCGCGGCCGCGCTCTCCGCCGACCCGCGCGTGGATCGCTTCGACGCCACCGTCGCCCACTACGAATCCCTCCACCCCCACGACGCCGTCGCCCGCGTCAGCGGGTGAGAGCATTCTTTAGCCACAGATTTCACAGATTGAAAAGGATTGAAAAGCAATCGGTTTCGCGGTGACCGGTCAGATCGCAGCGAACAATCCTTTTCAATCTGTGGAATCTGTGGCTAAAAGGCAGTCCGGTCAGCGGTTGAAGCTGAGGCGGTGGCCGGCGGCTTGGCCGAGGAGGCGGGTGCCGTCCCAGACCTGGGTGCCGTTGACCCAGGTGGCGGCGATGCGGGAGCGGAAGGTCATGCCGTCGAAGGGGGACCAGCCGCACTTGGAGAGCACCTCCTCGCGGCGCACCTGCAGCGGCGTGTCGTCCACCAGCACCAGGTCGGCGAAATGGCCCTCGCGCAGGAAGCCGCGCTCGGCGACGTCGAACAGTTGCGCCGGCGCGTGCGACACCTTCTGCACGACCTGCGCGGTCGTCAGCTTGCCCTCGTGCACCAGTTCCAGCGCCGCCAGCAGCGCGTACTGCACCAGCGGCAGCCCGCTCGGCGCCTGCGCGTAGGGGCGCTGCTTCTCCTCCCAGGTGTGCGGTGCGTGGTCGGTGGCGAGCACGTCGATGCGGCCGTCGGCCAGCGCGGCGGTGAGCGCCTCGCGGTCGGACGGCTCCTTGATCGCCGGGTTGCACTTGATCAGGTTGCCCAGCCGCGGATAGTCGCGGCTGTCGAAGCGCAGGAAGTGGATGCAGGTCTCGGCGGTGATGCGCTTGCGGGTGCCGTCCGCGCGCAGCAGCGGGCCGGGCTCGAACAGCGCCAGCTCGTCGGCGGTGGAGATGTGCAGCACGTGCAGGCGCGCGCCGTGCTTCTTCGCCAGCGTCGTCGCAAGCACGCTCGACTTCATGCACGCCTCCCGCGAGCGGATCAGCGGGTGGCACTCCACCGGGATGTCGTCGCCGTACTTCGCCTTGTACGCCGCGAGGTTGGCCTCGATCGTCGGCGTGTCCTCGCAGTGGGTGATGATCGGCGTCGGCGCGTCGCGGAAGATCGCGTCCAGGGTGTCCGGGTCGTCCACCAGCATGTTGCCGGTGGACGCGCCCATGAACACCTTGATGCCGGGCGCGGACAACGGATCGAGCGCGCGGATCGCTTCGATGTTGTCGTTGCTCGCGCCGAGGTAGAAGCCGTGGTTGGCCCACATCCGCCCGGCCGCGCGCCGGTACTTGTCCTCGAGCGCCGCGGCGTCCAGCGTGGGCGGGCTGGTGTTGGGCATGTCCATCACGCTGGTCAGCCCGCCGGCCACGGCGGCCGCCGATTCCGTGGCCATGTCGGCCTTGTATTCCAGGCCCGGTTCGCGGAAGTGCACCTGGTCGTCGATCATGCCCGGCAGCAGGCGGCGGCCGGCGGCGTCCACCACGGTCTCGCCGTCGCGCGCAGCCAGCCCGCTGCCGATGGCTTCGATGCGGCCGTCGCGGATGCGCAGGTCGCCGTCGAACTCGCGGCCTTCGTTCACCAGGCGGGCATTGACGATCAGGGTGTCGGTCATCTGGGTTCCCGGGTCAGGGCGGGGGCACGGGATCGTGGCCCCCGGGGTGGAGCGGATGGCAGCGGCCAATGCGCCGCAGCGCCAGCCAGCCGCCCTTGAGCGCGCCGAAACGCGCGATCGCGGTCATCGCGTACTCCGAGCAGGTCGGCACGAAACGGCAGCGCGGGCCCAGCAGGGGGCTGAGCCAGCGCTTGTAGCCGCGCAGGAGGGCAATGAGCAGGCGTGCGATCACGATAATTGGACGGCGCGCCGCGCACACTCGTGCAAGGTTGCCGGTATGGTCCCCGCAGGGTATAACAGCGCGCTTTCCCGTCTCAAGGGAAGAAGAGGAACGAAACACCGTGGCTTCGAAGAAAACCCCGAAGAAGGCGGCCAAGGCTGCCTCCAGGAAGACCCCCGCCAAGGCTCCCGTGAAGAAGGCGGCGAAGAAGGCCGTTGCCGGGAAGGGCGCGGCGAAGAAGGCGCCGGTGAAGAAGGTGGCGGCGAAGAAGGCGGTCGCGAAGAAGGCGCCGGCCAGGAAGACGCCGGCCAAGAAGGCCGCCGCCAGGAAGGCCGTGGCGAAGAAGGCCGCGCCGGCGAAGAAGGCCGTTGCGAAGAAGGCGCCGGTGAAGAAGGCGCCCGTCAAGAAGGCTGCGGCGAAGAAGGCCGTGGCGAAGCAGGCCCCGGTCAAGAAGGCCCCGGTCAAGAAGGCCGTCGCGAAGAAGGCCGCGCCCGCGAAGGCGGCGCCGGTCAGGAAGGCGGCGGTCGCGAAGAAGGCCGCCCCGGCCAAGGCCGCGCAGCGCCCGGTCGCCAAGGCCGCGTCGCGTCCGGCCAAGCAGGCCCGTGTCGAGGCGCCGGCGCGCACCGCACCGCGCGCACGCCCGATCGGCAAGGTCGCGGTCGCGCGGATCGCAGCGCCGGCCGCGCCCGCGCCGCGCACCAAGGTCAAGGTGGTCCCGTACAAGACCGACGACAGCGGTCGCCCGATCGTGCCCGACGGCTACAAGCCGAGCGCCGACGAGGAGTACATGAACCCGCTGATGCTGGAGTACTTCCGCCAGCGGCTGCTGCAGTGGCGCGCGGACCTGGTCGAGGAATCCAAGCAGACCATCGAGAACCTCAAGGACGAAGTGCGCGACGTCGGCGACGAGGCCGAGCGCGCCACGCGCGAGACCGAGAATTCGCTGGAGCTGCGCACCCGCGACCGCTACCGCAAGCTGATCGGCAAGATCGACAGCACGCTCAAGCGCGTGGACGAGGGCGAGTACGGCTACAGCATCGATTCGGGCGAGGAAATCGGCCTCGACCGGCTGGAGGCGCGCCTCACCGCCGAGCGCACCATCGACGAGCAGGAGCGCTGGGAGCACCTGCAGAAGCAGATCGGCGACTGAAGCCACCCGGCGGCCGCGATCACGCGGCCGCCAGCTGCGCCTCGATCTCCAGGTTGGCGCGGTCGCGGCCGGCGGTCGCGGCGGCCACCGGGCGCCCCCAGTGGTAGTAGCGCGCGACGAAGTCGTGCGCGTCCGGCGTGCCCTCGATGCGCAGCTCGTCCCAGTTCGACAGGTGGCCGGTCACGCGCAGCTCCAGCTCGTACTGGTGGGTCCAGAAGAACGGGACATCGGTGAACGTGCGCGCGTCGCCGAGCAGGTTGTCGGCGACGCACTCGCCCTGGCGCTGCGCGTGCACCCAGTGCTCGACGCGGGTGCGCACGCCCGCATGCGGATAGCGCGCGACGTCGCCGGCCGCGTAGTGCCCCGGGATGGACGCCTGCAGCGTCGCGTCCACGAGGATGCCGTTGTCCACGGCCAGTCCGGCGGCTTCCGCCAGCCGCGTGCGCGGCACCACGCCGGCGCCGACGATCACGAGATCGGCGGCCACGCGGCTGCCGTCGTCCAGGACCAGGGCCTTGCCGTCCACGCGCAGTGGCCTGCGCCCGAGGTGGAAGGCGACGCCGTGCGCGCGGTGCAGCGCGACCAGCATCTCGCCGAGTTGCCCGCCGAGCAGGCGCCCCATCGGTAGCGCCTCGGGCGCGACCACCGACACGCCGAGGCCGCGCTGGCGCAGCGCGGCGGCGGCTTCCAGGCCGATGAAGCCGGCACCGACGAAGGCCACGTCGCGCGCCTGTGCGGCGGCGGCCACGATCGCGCGCGCATCGGCCAGCGTGCGCAGCGCGAACACGTGCGGCAGGTCGAAACCGGGCAGCGACAACCGCCGCGGCTGCGCGCCGGTGGCGAGCACCAGCGCGTCGTAGTCGAAACGCTCGCCGCCGCGCGTGGCCACGTGCCGCCCCCTGGGATCCACGCTGGCGACCTCGCAATCCAGGCGCAGGTCGATGCCCTGGGCGACGTAGTCGTCCGGCGACTGCAGCGGCAACCATTCCGGCGGCGCGGTGCCGGCAAGGAAATCCTTCGACAGGTTGGGCCGGTCCACGGGCGCGTCCGCGTCGGCGCTGAGCATGGTGATCGCGCCGTCGAAGCCGCGCGTGCGCAGGCGGCGCGCGGCGGCGTAGCCGGCGGCGCCACCGCCGACGATCAGCACCCGCCGGGGGAGGTCGGGACGGCCGCTGCGTGGCGGTGGCGGTGGCGCGACGGCCGGCAGCCGCTCGCCGACGAACACGGTGTTGCCGCGCAGGTCGACCTTCCAGCGGTCGAGCGGCGCCATGGCGGGCGCGCAAGCGGCACTGCCGCTGCGCAGGTCGAAGCAGGCGTGGTGCCACGGACAGTGGACGCGGCCATCGGCGATCCTGCCTTCCGCCAGCGGCGCGCCGTAGTGGGTGCAGTGCGCGGCGACCGCGTGCACCCCGTCGTCCAGGCGGACGAGCAACACCGCGTCGTCGCCGACGCGTCCGGCGAACACGCCGTCCTCCGGGATCGACGCCAGCGGCACGCCTCGGGTGAGGTCGGGGGCCGGCGCGGGACCGCTGCCTTCGGCCATGGCTGCAACCCTCCGGTCGCCGGGGAGGGCGACCCGGTTACGACCCTAGCGCGACCGTCGGCGGGCGTCAGGAACGCATGTGCAAAGGCGTCGTGGTCAGTGCAGCTCGCGCAGGTCGAGGCGCCGCAGGCGTGGCGCGCGCAGGGCGGTGACCGCGGCCACACCCATGGTGACGCAGCCGCCGAGCACCACCGCCGGCACCAGCCCGAGCAGCCGCGCCATGGAGCCGGCGTAGAACGCGCCGAGCTCGTTGGAGGAGCCGATGAAGATGCCGTTGATCGACGACACCCGGCCGCGCATCGCGTCCGGCGTCGCCAGTTGCAGGATGGTCGAGCGCACCACCACCGAGACCCCGTCGCAGGCGCCGGAGAACAGCAGGAACGCGGCCGACAGCCACAGGCTGGTGGACAGCCCGAAGCCGATGTTGCACAGCCCGAAGCCGGCCACCGCGTACAACAGGATGCGGCCGGCGTTGCGTTCCAGCGGCTTGCGCGCGAGCCAGGTGGCCACGCAGATCGAGCCCAGCGCCGGCGCCGCGCGCAGGATGCCGAGCGCCTCCGGCCCGGCGTGCAGGATGTCCTTGATGAAGGCCGGCAGCAGCGCCACCGCGCCGCCGAGCAGCACCGCGAACATGTCCAGTGCGAGCGCGGCCAGCAGGATCTGGTGTCCCCAGACGAAGCGCGCGCCCTCGGCGATGCTGCGCAGCACCGGCTGCTTCGGCGGTGGCGGCGGTTCGGTGACGCGCAGCAGGCGCACCGCGACCATCGCCACCAGCGCGAAGCCGACCGCGGTGGCGTAGGCGACGTGCTTGCCGGCGAAACCGGTGAGGGCGCCGCCCAGCGCCGGCCCCACCACCAGGCCGGCCTGGAACACCACGCTGCCGAAGCCGGCGCCGTGCGCGTACTGTTGCCGCGGCAGCACCCGCGCGAACAGCGCGTTGTACACCGGGCCCAGGAACGAGCGCACCGAGCCCGTCAGCAGGATCGCGGCGTAGATCGCGCCGACCCCGGACGTCGGCAGCCAGCCGAGGGTGATCGCGACCAGCAGCAGCGGCGTGACCGCCAGCAGCGCGCACGCCAGCGCCCCGAGCTTGCGCCGGTGCACGTTGTCCACCAGATAGCCGGCGAAGGGCGCGGTGCAGAAGTAGGGGATGACCTCGGCCAGGCCGATCAGGCCGAGCGAGAACGGGTTGCGGGTGATCTCGTAGACGTGCCAGCCGACCGTCACCGCCACCACCTGGTAGGACAGGATCGAGCTCAGGCGGTAGACCAGCAACTGCAGGAACGGGCCGTTCCGCAACGGCGAACCAGGCGCCGGGAGCAGCGATCTCACGGGGCCGCGAGCGCCGCCTCGGCGCGCGCGCGAATGAAGCCCAGCAACGCCGCGAGGCCGTTGCTGCGGGTCGGCGAGAGGTGCTTCGACAGCCCGATCGCGGCGATGTAGTCCGGTTCGGTGGCGAGGATCTCGGCGGCCGGGCGCCCGGAATACACGCGCAGCGCCAGGTACACCAGGCCGGACACGATCGCGGAATCACTGACCGCGGCGAAGTCGAGCCGCGCGGCGTCGCCGGAGGGCACGATCCAGACCTTGGACTGGCAGCCGTGCAGCCGGTGTTCCTCTGTCTTCCACTCCTCGGGGAACGGCGGCAGCTTGCGCCCGAGGTCGATCAGGTACTGGTAACGCTCGGACCAGTCGCCGAAGAACGCGAACTCGTCGGCGATCGCGGCCTGCGCCTCGGCGGCGGTGGCTTCGAGCGGGAAGGGCGCGTCGTTCATGCCGGTGCCTTGCGGGTCCAGCGCACGCCCTGCGGCGTGTCCTCGAGCACGATGCCGTCCCCTGCGAGCTGCGCGCGGATCGCGTCGGCGCGCGCGAAGTCGCGCGCCTGCTTGGCCGCGGTGCGCTCGTCCACCAGCGCCTGGATGCGGGCGTCGTCGTCGCCGGAGGCGCCGCGCGCGAACCACTGCGCCGGGTCCTGCTGCAACAGGCCGAGCGCCGCGCCGGCGCCGAGCAGCTCGCCCTTCAGGCGCGCGCGCTCCGCGGGTTCTGTCGCCTTGCGCGCCTCGCCGGCGATGCGCGCGATTGCGGCCAGCGCCGCCGGCGTGTTGAGGTCGTCGTCGAGCGCGGCCTCGATCGCCGCGGGGATCACCGGGGTCGCCTCCACGTCCGCCAGGTCGCGCAGGGTGCCGTACAGCCGGTCCAGCGTGCTCACCGACTGCTCGACCAGGCGCGGGGTCCAGTCCAGCGGCTGCCGGTAGTGGGCCGACAGCAGGGCCAGGCGCAGGGCCTCGGCCGGATGCCGTTGCAGCAGGTCGTGCACCTTCTCGATGTTGCCGACCGACTTCGACATCTTGGCGCCGCCGAACTCGAGCATCCCGTTGTGCAGCCAGAAGCGCGCGAACGGCTTGCCGTGCGCCGACTCGCTCTGCGCGATCTCGTTCTCGTGGTGCGGGAACTGCAGGTCCACGCCGCCGGCGTGGATGTCGATGGTCTCGCCCAGGTGCGCCGCGGCCATCGCCGAGCACTCGATGTGCCAGCCCGGGCGGCCGCGGCCCCAGGGCGAGTCCCAGCCGGGCAGGTCCGGGGTCGAGGGCTTCCACAGCACGAAGTCGCCCGGATCGCGCTTGTACGGAGCCACCTCGACCCGCGCGCCGGCCAGCATCTCCTCCGGATCGCGGCGCGACAGCTTGCCGTAGTCGCCGAAGCTGGCCACCGAGAACAGCACGTGGCCCTCGGCGGCGTAGGCGTGGCCGGACGCGACCAGCCGCTCGATCATCGCGATGATCTCGGGGATGTGCGCGGTGGCCTCCGGCTCGACGTCGTAGGCTGAGACCCCCAGTGCCGCCATCTCCTCGCGGTAGGCCGCGGCGTAGCGGTCGGTGATCCTGGCGATCGGGACCCCGGCCTCGCGGGCCGCGGCGTTGATCTTGTCGTCCACGTCGGTGATGTTGCGGGCAAAGCGCAGGTCGCCATGGCGGCGGCGCAGCAGGCGTGCCAGCACGTCGAACACCACCGGCCCGCGCGCGTTGCCGATGTGCACGTAGTTGTAGACCGTGGGCCCGCACAGGTACATCGTCGGGCAGCCCGGGTCCAGGGGCGCGAACGGCTCCAGCCGTCGCGTCAGGCTGTTGTGGAGGTGCAGGCTCATGGGCCCGCGATTCTAAACGGCCCGGCCGCCGACAGCGATGATTCAGCCGTTTCCGGAGCCGCAGCGCATACACTGTTGCCCCGTGGAACCGTCCCGTCCCGCCTCCTGCCCATCGCAGGCGCGCCCGCAAGGCCGCCTGGCCTTCGCGTGCCTGCTGCTGGCGTGCATGCTGCTGGCCGCGCTGGCGCTGCCGGCCGCCGCGCAGGAAACGGTGGTGCCCAAGCGCAACGTCCGCACCGGATACGCCAAGGTGCTGAGCGTGACCCCGGTGTACCAGACCCTCACCGCCAGCCGCATGGAGCAGCAGTGCGAAGGCGCGGAGGCGGAGGAGCCGCCGCGCCGCGGGATCGCGCGCCTGGTGGACAAGGTCAAGGACGCGCTGGGCGGGGAGGAGGAAGCGCCTGCCCCCGCGCCGTCGGCGGAGGACTGCCGCATGGTCCGGGTCGAGCGCGAGTTCCGGCGCCCGATCGCCTACGACGTGGACTACATCTACCGCGGCATGAAGTACCGCTCGCGGCTGCCCTACGACCCCGGCCACCGGCTCAAGGTGCAGGTGACCCTCGAGCCCTACGTGGCCCCGCCCGACGGGGAATGACCGGTGCTTGCCCGCGGCCCCCGCGCGTGCGAGGATGCGCGCCGATGAACCACCCCAGCGCCAACGCCCCCGTCCTGACCAGCGCCCGCATGGCCGCTGGCATGACCTCGCGCGCGCGCCGCCTGGAAGCCCGCATTCCCGCTGGGTAACCCGGACGCGCAACTGCACCTCCGATAAAAGCCCGGCCCAGCGCCGGGCTTTTTGCTTTTCATTCGCGGGTCCCTCCGCAAAAGCCCGCACATCCATGTGCGGACTCTTCAAAAAGGCAGGCCATGAAGCATTTCCTCAATACCCAGGATCTCTCCCGCGCCGAGCTGGACGCGCTGCTGGCCGCCGCCGCCCGCTTCAAGCGCGCGCCGGTCGGCGACGCGCTGAAGGGAAAGTCCATCGCGCTGGTGTTCTTCAATTCGTCGCTGCGCACCCGCGCCAGCTTCGAGCTCGGTGCGTTCCAGCTCGGCGGGCACGCCATCGTGCTGCAGCCGGGCAAGGACGCCTGGCCGATCGAGTTCGACCTCGGCACGGTGATGGATGGCGACGCCGAGGAGCACATCGCCGAGGTGGCGAAGGTGCTCGGCCGCTACTGCGACCTGATCGGCGTGCGCGCGTTCCCGAAGTTCACGGACTGGTCGCTGGACCGCCAGGACCGGGTACTGCAGGGCTTCGCCCGGCACGCCACCGTGCCGGTCGTGAACATGGAGACCATCACCCATCCCTGCCAGGAACTGGCGCACGCGATGGCCCTGCGCGAGCACTTCGGCAGCGACGACCTGCGCGGGAAGAAATACGTGCTCACCTGGACCTACCACCCGAAGCCGCTCAACACCGCGGTCGCCAACTCCGCGCTCACCATCGCCACCCGCCTGGGCATGGACGTGACCCTGCTGTGCCCCACGCCCGATTACGTGCTCGACGAGCGCTACATGGGCTGGGCGCGCGACAACGTGGCCGAGGCCGGCGGCTCGCTGCAGGTCAGCCACGACATCGAAGCCGCCTACGCGGGCGCCGACGTGGTCTACGCCAAGAGCTGGGGCGCGCTGCCGTTCTTCGGCAGCTGGGCCGCGGAGAAGGCGATCCGCGACCGTTACCGCCACTTCATCGTCGACGAGGCCAAGATGGCGCTGACCAACGACGCCGTGTTCTCGCACTGCCTGCCGCTGCGCCGCAACGTCAAGGCCACCGACGCGGTGATGGACTCGCCGCGCTGCATCGCCGTCGACGAGGCGGAGAACCGGCTGCACGTGCAGAAGGCGGTGATGGCGTGGCTCGCGGGAGGCGGGGCATGAGCCGGGACATCGTGCTGGCATTCTCCGGCGGGCTCGACACCAGCTTCTGCGTGCCGTACCTGCAGGAGCAGGGCTGGACCGTGCACACCGTGTTCGCCGACACCGGCGGGGTGGGTGCCGCCGAGCGCGCGGCGATCGAGGCGCGCGCGGCCGAGCTGGGCGTCGCCTCGCATCGCACCGTGGACGGCGGGCCGGCGCTGTGGCGCGACTTCGTGCGTCCGTTCGTGTGGGCGGGCGAGGGCTACCAGGGCCAGTACCCGCTGCTGGTCTCCGACCGCTACCTGATCGTGGACGCGGTGCTCGCCCGGGCGCGGGAGCTGGGGACCAATGCCGTTGCCCACGGCTGCACCGGCATGGGCAACGACCAGGTGCGTTTCGACCTGGCCGTCATGTCCACCAGGAGCGGGACAACCGGCGACTGGACGATCGTGGCCCCGATCCGCGAGATCCAGAAGCAGCACGCGCAGACCCGCGCCTACGAGCAGGCCTACCTCGAGCAGCGCGGCTTCGCCGTGAACGCGAAGCAGAAGGCCTACACCATCAACGAGAACCTGCTCGGCGTGACCCTGTCCGGCGGCGAGATCGACGACTGGCGGGCGCCGGGCGAGGGCGCGCGCGGCTGGTGCGCGCGGCGCGAGCAGTGGCCGGCCGAGCCGCTGCAGGCGCGGCTGCGCTTCGAGCGCGGCGAAGCGGTCGCGCTGGACGGCAAGCCGCTCGCTGGCCAGGAGCTGCTGGCGCGCCTCAACACGATGTTCGCGCAGTACGGCGTCGGCCGCGGGCTGTACACCGGCGACACCACCATCGGGCTCAAGGGCCGGATCGTGTACGAGGCGCCGGGCCTGGCCGCGTTGCTCGCCGCGCATCGCGCGCTCGAGGAGGCGGTCCTCGGCAAGCAGCAGAACCGCTTCAAGCCGCAGGTGGCGCGCAAGTGGGTCGAGCTGGTCTACGAGGGCTTTTGGCACGACCCGCTGAAGGTCGACCTGGAGGCGTTCCTGGCGTCGTCGCAGCGCACCGTCAACGGCGAGGTGCTGCTGGAGACCCGCGGCGGCCGCGTGGACGCGGTCGCCGTCGAGTCGCCCCACATCCTGCGTTCCGGCACCGCCACCTACGCGCAGAGCGCGGACTGGGGCGTGGAAGAGGCGGAAGGGTTCATCCGGCTGTTCGGGATGAGTTCGACGTTGTGGGCGGAGGTCAACAACGGCAAGGGCGGGAACGGGGAGCAGGGAACGGGGAACGGTGGGGGCGGCCATGCTGGGTGACGTGCTGCGCCACCTGGAGGCGCTGGTGGCGTTCGATACGCGGAATCCGCCGCGGCGGATCGGCACCGGAGGCATCTTCGAGTACATCCGTGCGCAGTTGCCGGATTTCCGTTGCGACGTGACGGACCATGGCGACGGGGCGGTGTCGTTGCTGGCGGTGCGCGGCAACCCGCGCCGGGTGTTCAACGTGCACCTGGACACGGTGCCCGACTCGCCGGCGTGGAGCGCCGACCCGTGGCGCCTGCGCGTCGAGGGCGAACGCGCCATCGGACTGGGCGCGTGCGACATCAAGGGTGCGGCGGCCGGACTGATTGCCGCGGCCAATGCCACCGGCGGCGACGCGGCATTCCTGTTCAGCAGCGACGAGGAAGCCAACGATGCGCGCTGCATCGCCGGCTTCCTGGGTGCTGGCCACGGCTTCGCGGAGGCAATCGTGGCCGAGCCGACCGGCTGCGAAGCGGTGCTCGCCCACCGCGGCATCGGCTCGGTGCTGCTGCGTTTCCGGGGCGAGGCGGGGCACGCCTCGGCCGCGTCCGCGCTGGAGGCCAGCGCGCTGCACCAGGCGGTGCGCTGGGGCGCCGGCGCGCTGGCCCTTGTGGAAGCCGAATCGCACCGCCGCTTCGGCGGCCTGACCGGGTTGCGCTTCAACATCGGCCGCATCGAGGGCGGCATCAAGGCCAACGTGGTCGCGCCCGAGGCCGAACTGCGCTTCGGGTTCCGCCCGTTGCCCTCGCACGACATCGACGAGCTGCATGCCCGCTTCGCCGCCTGCACCGGGCCGGTCGCGCACTACGAGGAAACGTTCCGTGGCCCGCCGTTGCCCGCCGGCGACGTCGCCGCGGCGGAGGAGCGCCGGCTGGCCGCGCGCGACCTCGCCGACGAGCTCGGGCTGCCGATCGGCAACGCGGTGGACTTCTGGACCGAGGCCTCGCTGTTCTCGCGCGCCGGCATGACCGCCTTCGTCTACGGACCCGGCGACATCGCGCAGGCGCACGCGGCGGACGAGTGGGTGTCGCTCGCGCAGCTGCAGCGCTATGCGGACTCCGTCGCTCGGATCATCGGCTGATCGCGGCTTCCGCCGCTCCCACACCTGATCTCCATGAACATCCACGATCTGCAAACCCGTCAGACCATCATCCGCCTGCTGTCCAGCATGGGCAGCGCGAAGGAGGTCTCGCAGTACCTCAAGCGCTTCTCGCAGCTCGACGCCGCGCGCTTCGCCGTTGTCAAGGTCGGCGGCGCGGTGCTGCGCGACGACCTGCCGGCGCTGGTGTCCTCGCTGGCGTTCCTGCAGGACGTCGGCCTGACGCCGATCGTGGTCCACGGTGCCGGGCCCCAGCTCGATGCCGAGCTGGCCGCTGCCGGGATCGACAAGCGCACCGTGGACGGCCTGCGCGTGACCTCGGCGGAAGCGCTGGCGGTGGTGCGGCGGGTGTTCCATGCGCAGAACCTGGCCCTGGTCGAGGCGCTGCAGGCGGAGGACGCGCGCGCCACCTCGATCGTCACCGGCGTGTTCGAAGCCGGCTACGTGGACCAGGCCACGCTCGGGCTGGTCGGCAACGTCCAGCGCGTGCAGCTCGCGCCGATCCACGCCGCGCTCAAGGCCGGCTCGATCCCGGTGATCGCCAGCCTCGGCGAGACCGCCGGCGGACAGATCCTCAACGTCAACGCCGACTTCGCCGCCAACGCGCTGGTGCGCGAGCTGCAACCGTACAAGATCGTGTTCCTCACCGGTACCGGCGGACTGCTGGACGGGGAGGGCAAGGTCATCGACTCGATCAACCTGACCACCGAGTACGACGGGCTGATGGCGCAGCCGTGGATCGACGGCGGCATGCGCCTGAAGCTGGAGCAGGTCAAGCAGCTCCTGGACGGCCTGCCGCCGTCGTCCTCGGTGTCCATCACCCGTCCGGTGGAACTGGCCAAGGAGCTGTTCACGCACAAGGGCTCGGGCACGCTGGTGCGGCGCGGCGAACGCGTGCTGCAGGCCGATGCCTGGGACCAGCTCGACCTGCCGCGGCTGCGCACGCTGGTCGAGTCAGCGTTCGGGCGCCGGCTGGCCGCCGACTACTTCGAGCGCACCCGGCTGCACCGTGCCTACGTGAGCGAGCATTACCGGACCGCGATCATCCTCACCAGGGAGGACGCGGGCATCTACCTCGACAAGTTCGCGGTCCTGGACGAAGCCCAGGGCGAGGGCCTGGGGCGCGCCGTGTGGCAGGTGATGCGCGAGCGGACCCCGCGCCTGTTCTGGCGCTCGCGTCGCGGCAACCCGGTGAACCCGTTCTACTTCGCCGAGTGCGACGGCTGCCTCAAGCAGCCGCGCTGGAAGGTGTTCTGGTACGGCTTCGAGGCGCTTGCCGACATCGCCGCCTGCGTGGAGCATTGCGAACACCGCCCCGCGACCCTCGAGGAGCGCGCGTTGGAGAACCTGCCATGAGCGCCGACTGGAGCACGCCGCCGACACTGCAGGGCGCGCACGTCCGGCTCGAGCCGCTGCAGCCGGCGCATGCCGCCGGCCTGCGCGCCGCGGCCGCGGACGGCGAGCTGTGGACGCTCTGGTACACCAACGTGCCGGCGCCGGCCGAGGTGGACGCATGGATCGAATCCGCGCTCGCCAGGCAGGCGCGGGGCGAGCAGCTCGCGTTCACCGTACGCGATGCCGGCGGCCGCATCGTCGGCAGCACCCGTTTCTACGAGATGCTGCCGGACACCCCGCGGCTGTGCATCGGCTACACCTGGTACGCGCATTCGGTGCAGCGGACCGGCGTGAACACCGAGGCCAAGCTGCTCCTGCTCGAGCACGCCTTCGATACGTTGCGCTGCGCCAGCGTCGGCTTCCACACCAGCACCGAGAACGCGGCCTCGCGCGCCGCGATCGCGCGGCTCGGGGCCACCCAGGAGGGCATCCTGCGGCAGCACCTGCGCCACCGCGACGGCAGCCTGCGCGACACCGTGTGCTTCTCGCTGCTCGACGTCGAATGGCCGGCGGTGAAGGCACGCCTGCGGGCGCGGCTGGGAGCGCACGCCCATGGCTGAGCCGCGCATCACGCTGGGCATCGTCGGCGCCCGCGGCCACACCGGCGCCGAGCTGATCCGCCTGGTCGCCGCCCATCCGCGCTTCGAGTTCGCCTTCGTGTCCTCGCGCGCGCTCGACGGCCAGCGCGTGGCCGACCACGTACCCGAATACAGCGGCGAGTTGCGCTACGGCGCCCCGGAACACGAGGACCTGCCCGGCTTCGGCGCCGACGCGGTGGTGCTGGCGCTGCCCAACGGCAAGGCCGCGGCCTGCGTCGCCGCGTTCGATACCGCCGGCGCGGATCCGGTGATCGTGGACCTGTCCGCGGACTACCGCTTCGACGACGCATGGTGGTACGGCCTGCCCGAACTCACCCGCGACGGCTACGCGGGGCAGCGGCGCATCGCCAATCCCGGCTGCTACGCCACCGCGATGCAGCTCGCGGTGGCGCCGATGCTGGACCTGCTCGCGGGGCCGGTGCAGTGCTTCGGGGTGTCCGGCTACTCCGGTGCCGGCACCACGCCTTCCGAGCGCAACGACCCCGCGAACCTGCGCGACAACCTGATGCCATACGCGCTCGCCGACCACGTGCACGAGCGCGAGGTCACGCGCCGGCTCGGCCACCCGGTGGAGTTCATGCCGCACGTGGCGCCGCACTTCCGCGGCATCACAGTGACCGCGAACCTGCACCTGGCGCGGCCGTCGTCGCTCGACGAAGTCCAGGCCCGCTATCGCGAGCGCTACGCCCACGAGCCGCTGGTGCGCGTGGTGGACGAGGCGCCCTGGGTCAGCCGCGTCGCCGGCAGGCACCATGTCGAGATCGGCGGCTTCACGCTGTCCCCGGATGCGCGCCGCCTGGTCGTGGTCGCCACCGAGGACAACCTGCTCAAAGGCGCAGCCACCCAAGCCCTGCAGAACCTCAACCTGGCCTTCGGCCTGCACGAACTCACCGGCATCCCCCTGTAGGAGCGGCGCTGGCGCCGCGGCCGCCGCAAGGAACCCACATGTCCGATCTCCTCTGGCAAAAACCCGGCGTCGAAGTGGACGCGAACATCCAGGCCTTCCTCGCCGGCGACGACGTGCTGCTCGACCGCGAGTTCTTCCTGTTCGACATCCAGGCGAGCCAGGCCCACGCCGAGGGCCTGCAGCGCATCGGCCTGCTGTCGCAAGCGGAACTCGACGGCATCGTCCGCGAACTGGACGCGCTGGCGGCCGACTTCCGCAGTGGCGCCTTCGTGCTCGACGACCGCTTCGAGGACGGCCACTCGGCGATCGAGGCGCGCCTGGTCGAGCGCCTCGGCGACGCCGGCAAGCGCATCCACGCCGGCCGCAGCCGCAACGACCAGGTGCTGGTCGCGACCCGCCTGTGGCTGAAGGAGCAGCTGGGCCAGGTGCACGCGATCGCGCGCGAGGTCGCCGGCATCGCGCTGGAGCGCGCCGAGGCCGAGCAGGGGCTGCCGATGCCCGGCTACACCCACCTGCAGCGCGCGGTGGTGTCGTCCGCGGGCCTGTGGTGGGCCGGCTGGGCCGAGGCCTTCCTCGACGACGCCGTGCGCGCCCGCGACACCCGCGACTGGATCGACGCCAATCCGCTCGGCAGCGCCGCCGGCTACGGCGTCAACCTGCCGCTGGACCGCGACCATTCCACCGAGGCTCTCGGCTTCGGCCGCCTGCAGCTCGCCGCCAGCTACGCCCAGCTCTCGCGCGGCAAGTTCGAACTGGCCGCGCTGGAAGCCCTCGGCAGCGCCATGCTCGACCTGCGCCGCCTGGCCTGGGACCTGTCGCTGTTCACCAGCGCCGAGTTCGGCTTCGTCGCGCTGCCGCCGCAGTACACCACCGGCAGCTCGATCATGCCCAACAAGCGCAACCCCGACGTGGTCGAACTCATGCGCGGCACCTACGCCAGCGTCGCCGCCGCCAAGGCCGAGCTCGAGCACCTGCTGTCGCTGCCCTCCGGCTACCACCGCGACCTCCAGGTCTCCAAGGGCGCCCTGTTCCACGGCTTCGGCAAGGGCATCCAGGCCCTCGCGCTGCTCCCCGACCTCCTGCGCCGCATGCGCTGGAACGAAGAGGCCATGCGAGCCGCCCTCGACCCCTCCATGTACGCCACCGACCTCGCCGTCGACCTCGCCCGCCAGGGCGTCCCGTTCCGCGACGCCTACCGCCAGACCGCCGACCCCGCCCGCTGGGCCGAAGGCGACCCCGAAGCCAGCCTCGCCGCCCGCGTCTCCCCCGGCGCCCCCGGCAACCCCAAGCTGGAACTCTTGCGAGCGCGGTTGAGCGTTGCGGGAAGGCGGGGGCCCTGACCGACGACTAAAAAACGCTCTGGAGGAGGGCAGGGCCCCGCCTTTCCCGCGGAGCGCCCAGCCGAAGCCAGGCTCCAGGCAACAAAAAAACCGGCCGCAAGGGCCGGTTCCGAGATCTTTGGTCGGGGAGACAGGATTTGAACCTGCGACTTCTACGTCCCGAACGTAGCGCTCTACCAGGCTGAGCTACACCCCGACAGGTGAGCCGCCCATTTTACGGACCCCCGAGGGTCCCGGGCAAGTAGCGGACCGGTAAACTGTCCACGGATTCAGTCTCCGGAGCCCCCTTGATCAAGCCCCGCACCCCGCCCGGCGTCATGGAACTGCTGCCGCGCGACCAGGTCGCCTTCCAGCGCATGCTCGACGCCATCCGCGGCACCTTCGAGTCCTACGGCTTCCTGCCGGTCGAGACCCCCGTGTTCGAGCTCACCGACGTGCTGCTGACCAAGTCCGGGGGCGAGACCGAGCGCCAGGTCTACTTCGTCCAATCCACCGGCGCCCTCGAGAAGGGCGGCCCCGGGCTGCCCGAGCTGGCCCTGCGCTTCGACCTGACCGTGCCGCTGGCCCGCTACGTGGCCGAGCACGAGCACGAGCTGGCGTTCCCGTTCCGCCGCTACCAGATGCAGCGCGTGTACCGCGGCGAGCGGGCCCAGCGCGGGCGCTTCCGCGAGTTCTACCAGTGCGACATCGACGTGATCGGCAAGGACGGCCTGTCGCCGCGCTTCGACGCCGAGATCCCGGCGGTGATCAACGCCGTGTTCGAGCGCCTGGCGATCGGCGAGTTCACCATCCAGTTCAACCACCGCAAGCTGCTGCGCGGCTTCTTCGAGGGGCAGGGCATCGACGGCGAGCGCCAGCTGCTGGTGCTGCGCGAGCTCGACAAGCTCGACAAGCGCGGCGAGGAGGCGGTGGCGGCGACCCTGGCCGGCGGCGACTTCGGCCTGGCGTCCGACGTCGTCGCGAAGCTCATGGCCTTCTCGCGCGTGCGCTCGACCGGCCACGCCGACGCGCTGGCACAGCTCGAGGCGCTCGGCAGCGGCACCCCGCTGTTCGAGGAGGGCCGCGAGGAACTTCGGCTGGTGCTGGACCAGCTCAAGGCGCTTGGTGTCCCCGAGCACCGCTATGCCCTCAACCTGTCGATCGCGCGCGGCCTCGACTACTACACCGGCATCGTCTACGAGACCACGCTCGACGCGCACCCGGAGATCGGCTCGATCTGCTCCGGCGGCCGCTACGACGACCTCGCCAGCCACTACACCAAGTCGAAGCTGCCCGGCGTCGGCATCTCCATCGGTTTGACCCGGCTGTTCTACCAGCTGCGCGAGGCCGGCCTGCTGCCGGCGGCGGAAAGCCCGGTGGACGTGCTGGTCGCGCTGATGGACGACGCCATGCTCGGCGACGCGCTGGCGCTGTCGCAGCGGCTGCGCGCCGCCGGCTTCAAGGTCGAGACCCAGCTCGAGCCGCGCAAGCTGGCGAAGCAGCTGCAGTACGCCGACCGTGCGGGCATCCGCTTTGCGCTCATCCGCGGCAGCGACGAGGCCGCGCGCAACGCGGTGGCGGTCAAGGACCTGCGCCGCGGCGAGCAGTTCGAGGTCGCCGAGGACGCCCTCGTGGAACGGCTGCGCGAGGCGCTGGCATGAGCGCGCTCGCCGGGGAGCCGGTCCATCTCGACGGCCGCTCGCTGACCCGCGCGCAGCTGGTCGCGGTCGCCCGCGGTGCCAGCGTCACGCTCGACGAGGGAGCGTTGCGCAACGTGGCGCGCGCCGCCGCGTTCCTCGCCGACAAGGCCGAGCAGGGCGCGCCGATCTACGGCGTGACCACCGGTTTCGGCATGAACGCCGACAAGCTGCTGGCCGGCGCCGGGCACGCGCTGCGCGGCGCGTCCGAGAAGCTGCAGCGCAACCTGATCGAGACCCATGCCGTGTGCGTGGGCGAGCCGTTCGCGCCGGAGGTGGTGCGGGCGATGCTGTGCATCCGCATCAACACCCTGCTGCGCGGGCACTCCGGGATCCGGGTCGGCACCGTGCAGGCGCTCGCGGCCATGCTCAACGCCGGGGTGGTGCCGGTGGTGCCGCAGCTCGGCTCGGTCGGCGCCTCGGGCGACCTGGCGCCGCTGTCGCACCTGGCGATCGTGCTGCTTGGCGGCGGCGAGGCGTTCTTCGGTGGCGAACGCCTGCCCGGTGGCGAGGCACTCGCGCGCGCCGGCCTGCAACCGGTCACGCTGACGATCAAGGAAGGCCTCGCGCTCAACAACGGCACCGCGCAGATGCTGGCGACCGGCGTGCTGGCGCTGGCGAAGCTGGAGGATTTGCTGGACACCGCCGACCTCGCGGCGGCGATGACGCTGGACGCCTTCGCCGGCCGTCTTGGCGCGTTCGCGGAAGAGGTGCACGCGCTGCGTCCGCATCCAGGGCAGGTCCACGTGGCGGCGCGGATGCGCGCGTTGCTGGCGGGCTCCACCCTGGCCGACATCGCCTACGACCGCGTCCCCGGCAAGAAGGTGCAGCCGCAGGACAGCTACTCGTTGCGCTGCGTGCCGCAGGTGCACGGCGCGGTGCGCGACGCCGCGGCCCAGGCCGCGCGCGTGCTCGAGATCGAGCTCAACGCGGTCACCGACAACCCGCTGGTGTTCCCGGACGCCGGCGACGCGCGCCTTGACCGCCAGGTGATCTCGGCCGGCCACTTCCACGGCATGCCGTTGGCGCTGGCGATGAGCTACGTCAAGGCGGCGATCCCGGTGCTGGCCTCGATCAGCGAGCGCCGCCTGAACAAGCTGGTGGACCCGGCGACCAGCGACGGCCTGCCGGCCTTCCTGGTCGGCAACGCCGACGGCACCGAGTCCGGCTTCATGATCGTGCAGTACACCGCCGCGGCGATCGTCAACGACCTCGCCACGCGTGCGATGCCGGCCTCGGTGTATTCGATCCCGACCTCGGCCAACGCCGAGGACCACGTGTCCATGGGCGCCAACGAGGCGCGCCACGTGCTGGCCATGGTCGAGGACCTCGGCAAGGTGCTGGCGCTGGAACTGATGACCGCGGCCCAGGCCCTGGACCTGCGCCTGGGCATGGTCGCCGGCGAGGCGCGTCCGGGGCGCGCGGTGGCGGCGGCGCACGCCGCGATCCGCGAGCGTATCGCCTTCCTCGCGCACGACCGCGCGCTGGACCGCGACGTGCGCGAAGCGGTCGGCATGGTCGCCGACGGGAGCGTGCTGGCAGCGGCGAGGAGCGGCAGGTGATCCGTCACCGCCCCGGCCCTTGTGGGAGCGGCCCTTGGCCGCGATCGCGCGCAAGGCGCGCTCCCACAGGATGGGTGTTTGCAATCCTCCTGTTCTTTTCGGCTCCCGCAGTTGCCGGCACCGCCTCCGGCATCGTGTTCGAGGACGCCAACGGCAACGGCCTGCACGATGCCGGCGAGCAGGGGATCGGCGGCATCGGCCTCTCCAACGGCCGCGCGATCGTGCGCAGCGCCGCGGACGGCAGCTATGCCATCGAAGCCGCGAAGGGCGACGTGGTATTCGCCATCAAGCCCCCTGGTCGTGCGTTCGGACGCGGCGACGACGGCCTGCCGGTGTTCTGGCGCATCGTCGATGCCGGAGCCGCCAGCTTCGACGTCGCGCTGTCGCCGCCGCGCGCGGCTGGCGACGCCCTCGAGGTGCTGGTGTTCGCCGACCCGCAGGTCGCGTCGCTGGTCGACATAGACGACTACTACACCGACATCGTCCAGCCGCTGGAGGGCACCACGGCACGGCTGGGCCTGAGCCTGGGCGACATCGTCGCCGACGACCTGTCGCTGTATCCGACGATCAACGCGGTCACAACCTCGCTCGGCGTGCCGTGGCTGCACGTGGCCGGCAACCACGATCTCGACGGCGACGCCACGGACGACGCCGCTTCGCTCGAAACATTCCACCGCACCTACGGCCCGGACACCGTGGCCTGGGAGGAGCCGCAGGCGAGCTTCATCGGCCTGGACGACGTCATCGCGCAACCGGGCCGGCGCCCCGCCTACCTCGGCGGCCTGCGCGACGACCAGTTCGACTTCCTCGAGGCCTACCTGCCGGGCGTGCCGAAGGACCGGCTGCTGGTGCTCGCCCTCCACATCCCGCTGTTCGACGACGCGTTCCGCGCCGCCGACCGCGAACGCCTGCTCGCGTTGCTGCAGCCGTTCCCCCGCGTGCTGGTGCTGAGCGGGCACAGGCACACGCAGCGGCACGTCTTCCACGGGCACGTGCACGAGTACAACGTCGGCGCCGCCTGCGGCGCGTTCTGGTCGGGCGTGGAGGACGCGGCCGGCGTCCCCGACGCGACCATGGCCGACGGCACGCCGAACGGTTACGCGCGGCTGGTGGCCGGGCAGGGCGGCGACTACGCGCTGTACTGGCACAACGCCAGGGATCCGGACGACGCCACGATCGGGCTGCATGCGCCGAAGGTGCTGCGCCGCGGCGCCTACCCGGCCTTCGGCGTCTACGCGAACGTCTACATGGGCATGGACGACACCGTCGTCGAGTACCGCGTGGACGAGGGCGCGTGGCGTCCGATGCGCAAGGTGCTGCAGCCCGATCCGCGCCTGGTGGTGGAGAACGTGCGCGACGACCTGGCCACCGAACTGCGGGGCTGGGACCGCTCGCCAGAGGCGGAACCGTCGCACCACCTGTGGCGCGGCGCGCTGCCGACCGACCTCGCGATCGGCGAACACACCGTGGAGGTCCGCTACATGGACCGCTGGCGCGGCGAACAGCGCGCCAGCACCCGCTACCGCCTGGCCGACGGAATGTAGGAGCGGCGCTAGCGCCGCGACCGTAGGAGCCGCCATGGCGGCGAGCTGTTTCCCGGTCGCGGCGCTAGCGCCGCTCCTACAGGTACGGGTCCACCGCGGAGAAGGACCCGACGCGCGGATGGCCGTTGCATTCGGCCTTGGTACGGGGCTGCGGATAGTCCTCGCGGCGGTCCAGCAGCACGGTGCGCATGCCGGCCTCGCGCGCGGCGTCCAGTTCCTCGACCACGTCGGACAGGAACACGATGTCGCCGGCCTCGACGCCGAGCTGGCTGGCGATCGTGGCGTAGCTGCCGGACTCGCGCTTGTGCCCGACCTCGGTGTCGAAAAAGGCATCGAACAGCGAGGCCAGGTCGCCGGCGTCGGTATGCGCGAACAGCAGCTTCTGCGCCGCCACCGAGCCCGACGAATACACCGCCAGCCGGTGCCCGGCGGCGTGCCAGCGCTGGAGGCCGGCGACCGCGTCCGGGTACATGTCGGCGCGGAGCTCGCCCGACAGGTAGCCCTCGCGCCAGACCATGCCCTGCAGCGCCTTGAGCGCGGTGTGCTTGCGGTCCTGGTCGATCCAGCCCTGCAGGGTCTCGACGATCATCGCGTCGTCGCACATGGCGCCGTGCTCGGCCGCCACTGCGTCCAGCCAGCGCCGCACCTCCGGGTCGTCGCCGTGCGTGCGCACGAACCCCGGCAGCGCCCTGCGCGCGAACGGGAACAGCACCTCCTTCACGAACGAGATGCTGCTAGTGGTCCCCTCGATGTCCGTCAGGATCGTCGTCACTTGGAAGTATCTTTGGCCACAGATTTCACAGATTCAAAAGGATCAAAAAACATAAAAACCTCTGTGTAAATCGTTTTGAAATCTGTGCAATCTGTGGCAAGAATCATGTGTCATTCGTAGCGAGGGAAGCGCCGGGCGATGTCGGTGCCGGTGAAGTGGCCGACCCAGCCGTCGGGTTCGGTGAAGAAGCGGATCGCGACGAAGCTCGGTTCCGGGCCCATGTCGAACCAGTGGGTGGTCGAGTCCGGCACCGCGATCAGGTCGCCCTGCGTGCACAGCACCTCGTACACGCGGTCGCCCACGTGCAGCGTGAACAGCCCGGAGCCGGCGACGAAGAAGCGCACCTCGTCTTCCTTGTGGAAGTGCTCGTCGAGGAACTTCGCGCGCATCTCCTCGCGCTGCGGGTGGTCCGGCGCGATGCTGACCACGTCCACGCTGCGGAAGCCACGCTCGGCGACGAGGCGGTCGATGTCGGCGCGGTAGGCCTCCATGACCTCCTCGGGCGAGGCGCCCGGCATCACCGGCCGCGAGGCTTCCCACTGCTCGAAGGTGACGCCGATGGCGGCCAGCTCGCGCGCCATCTTGGCGCGGTCACGGGTGGACAACAGCGCCTCGTCGGGATGGTCGTCGCGGAAGATGCGCAACCGGCTGGTCGTTGCCGGGCTGGTCGCCGCCTGGGTGGTCACACCGGGCATTGCAGGTTCCTCAGGTCGAGTTCGCAGCCGAGCAGGAATTCGAACGCCTCCAGGTGGCGGCGCGCCTCGGCCATGTCGCGCCCCCAGGCATACATGCCGTGGCCGTCGATCAGGTAGCCCCACATGCAGCGTTCGTCGAGCAGGGCGTCCACCTGCGCGGCGAGGGTCGACATGTCCTGGCTGTTGGGCAGCACCGGCAGGTCGATCTCGGTCTCGTGCGTTGTGTTGCCCTGGAAGGCCTTGAGCAACTCGTAGCCCTCCAGCCGCACGCGCCCGGCGCCGGCGAACAGGCGCGAGGCCACCGTCTGCACCCGCGAGTGGGTGTGCAGCACGCAGCCGATCTCGGCGAAGCGCGCGTAGAGCTGGGTGTGCAGCAGGGTCTCGGCGGAGGGGCGGTGGTCGCTGCCGACGGCGCGGCCGTCGAGGTCGACGACCATGATGTCGGCCTCGGTCAGGCGGCCCTTGTCGCGCCCGGAGACGGTGATCGCGACGTGGCGCTCGTCCAGGCGCTGCGAGAAGTTGCTGCTGGTCGCCGGCGTCCAGCCCGCATGGGCGAGTTCGCGGACGTTGGTGATCAGCTCGCCGGCCAGGTGGCGCAGGCGCTGGCCGTCGTAGGCGGGGGCGGCGTTCATGCCGCCCAGTTTAGCCCCGGCGACCGAAGATCCGGTACAGGATCCAGGCCAGCGCCATGGCGCCCGCCGCACCCACCATCATGTCCACGGACGAGGACGCGAAGAGCAGTGCGCAGGCGACCAGCGCGCCGATGCCGAGCAGGCGGTCGCGCAGGGTGGGCCGGCGCTCGCGCGTGCCCACCACCAGGCTCAGCCCGGCGGCAGCGTAGGCCAGCACCACCAGGTTGACCACGATGTTGATGATCACCCCGAACTGGCCGGAGACCTTGGGCGACAGCGTCAGGATCGCGATCAGCGACATCGCCGAGGCGATGATCAGCAGGCCCCAGCCGGCGGCGCCGCGGCTGTTCAGGCGGCCGAAGATCGCCGGCAGGTAGCCGTGCTGCGCCGCGCGCGCGCCGGTCTCGCCGCTCACCAGCATCCAGCCGCCGAGCGTGCCGGTGGCCTTGAGCGCCGCGGCCGCGGCGATCGCGATCGCCGCCCACGGCCCGAAGATCTCGGCCGCGACCAGCGCGAAGGGCGCGCTCGAGGCCTCGAGTTCGGCCGCCGGCACGATGCCCATCACCAGCACCGAGGACACGACGTAGACCGTGCCCGCGAGCAGCACGCCGCCGAGCGTCGCCAGCGGCACGTCGTGGTCGGGGTCGCGCACCAGGCCGGCGATCATCGCGCCGGTCTCGAGCCCCACGAAGGCCCAGAACACCGGCGACAGCGAACCGAACACCACCGCGGCGTCGGACTGCCCCGACACGTTCCAGGCGGCCTCGTAGATGCCACGGTCGAAGCTGCCCCAGCCGAACAGCAGCACGAGCGCAACGGGCGCCAGCCCGAACACCACGCACAGCGACTGGAACCTGGCGACAGGTTTCGGGCCGAGCAGGTTGATCGCGAACATCAGCCAGATCAGCACGACCTGCCCGGCGACCTGGACCTGCGGGTCGCCGCCGTCGAGCGGCAGCAGCGTTACCAGGTAACCGAACGCGGCCACCGCGATCGCGTTGTTGCCGATCCACGACGACGCCCAGTACAGGGTCGAGGCCAGGAAGCTGGCGTCGCGGCCGAGCGCAGGCCGCACGTAGTCGTCGGCCGAGGACAGGTCGGGGTAGTCGCGCGCCAGCCGCGCGAACGCGCCGCCGAGCACTACCGCCAGCAGGGTCCCGATGACCCAGCTGAAGGCGGTGATCGCGCCGGAGGCGGCGAGGCTGGCCGGGAGCAGGAAGAACCCCGAGCCGATCATGTTGTTGGCGACCACGAAGGTCGCCAGCACGGGACCGATCTTGCGCGTCTGCATTGCCTGGCTTGCTTAGCCGGCGCGGAGCTTGCTGTGGCGGTAACCGTAGAGCGCGTACACGATCGAGCCGATCACCAGCCAGCCGACCAGCAGGTGCCAGTGCTCGCGGAACACCTGCCAGAACAGGTACATGCACGACAGGAAGCCGAGCGGGCAGATCAGGAGCGCGAACGGCACCCGGAACGGACGCTGCACGTTCGGCCGGGTGTAGCGCAGGATCAGCACGCCGATGCTGACCACCGCGAACGCCAGCAGCGTGCCCATCGAGACGATGTCGCCGAGGAAGCCGACCGGCAGCAGGCCGGCCAGCAGCGCCGCGATCACGCCCACGATCACCGTGCCGATGTGCGGCGTGCGGTACTTCGGGTGGCAGCGGCCGAACATCTTCGGCATCAGGCCGTCCTGCGCCATCGAATAGAAGATGCGCGGCTGCGCCATCAGCATCACCAGGATCACCGAGGCCAGGCCCGCGATCGCGGCGATCTCGACCAGGGTCTGCAGCCAGCCCAGGGCCGGGTAGTTGTTGAGCGCGGTCGAGACCGGCTCCGGGGTGCCGAGCTGCGCGAACGGCATCATGCCGGTCAGCACCGCGCTCATCAGGATGTAGAGCAGGGTGCAGACCGCGAGCGAGCCGAGGATGCCGATCGGCATGTCGCGCTGCGGGTTCTTGGCCTCGCCGGCGGCGGTCGAGACCGCGTCGAAGCCGATGTAGGCGAAGAACACCACCGCCGAGGCGCGGATCACGCCTTCCATGCCGTAGCGGGTGCCGCCCTCGTTGGCCGGGATGAACGGCTCCCAGTTGGACGGGTCCACGTACTGCAGGCCGAAGCCGATGAACATCACGATCACGGTGACCTTGATCGCGACGATGATCGAGTTCACGAACGCCGACTGGCTGATGCCGACGTAGCCGACGCCGCTGACCGCGGCGATGATCAGCACCGCCGGCAGGTTCAGGATCGCGCCGGTGCCGACGAACTTTCCGGTGGCCGCCTCGTAGACGTAGGGCGCGCTGGCCAGCGCTTCCGGCAGCTGCGCGCCGAAGTTGCCGAGGAACGCATTCAGGTACCCCGACCAGCCGACCGCCACGGTCGAGGCCGCGAACAGGTACTCGAGCACCAGGCACCAGCCGATGAACCAGGCCACGCCCTCGCCGAGGGTGGCATAGGAATAGGAGTAGGCGCTGCCCGAGACCGGCAGCATGGCCGCGAACTCGGCGTAGCACAGGCCGGCGAAGGCGCAGGCGAGGCCGGCGAGCACGAAGCTGAGCATCACCGCGGGGCCGGCGTACTCGGCCGCCGCCTGGCCGGTGAGCACGAAGATGCCGGCGCCGATGACCGCGCCGATGCCGAGCAGGATCAGCTGGGTGCCGGTGAGCGTCCGCTTGAGGGTGACCTCGCCCTGCAGCGAGCCTTCGAAGGGTTCGCCGGCGTCCACGTGCCCCGCGGGAGCGATCGGCTTGGTCCTGAACAGGTTGTTGAGCATCGAAATCCCCATTGACCCCGGCCCGCCGCGCAGCGCGGCGGGCGACGCAGCACCTTACCCCAGCGCCGAATCAAGCGGCAAGGCATGACCTCTGGCAGGGTCGGCGCCGCGCGCGCACCGCATCCATGGGGGTGCGCAGCGGTCGCGGGGGCTGGTAGGCTCACGGCTCTTTTCCGCAGGGGAGCGGCCGTCTTGCAAGAGACCCTCGACGCGATCAACGCGATCATCTGGAGCCCCGCGCTCATCTACCTGTGCCTGGCGCTGGGCCTGTACTTCTCCATCCGCACGCGCTTCATGCAGGTGCGCGGCGTGCCGGAGATGCTGCGGCTGATGGCCAACAACAAGTCGTCGCAGTCGGGCGTTTCGTCGTTCCAGGCGCTGGCCATGTCGCTCGCCGGCCGCGTCGGCACCGGCAACATCGCCGGCGTCGCCACCGCGATCGCGTTCGGCGGCCCGGGCGCGGTGTTCTGGATGTGGGTGATGGCGTTCCTCGGCGCCTCGACTTCCTACGTCGAGTGCACCCTGGCGCAGATCTACAAGGAGCGCGACGACAACGGCCAGTACCGCGGCGGCCCCGCCTACTACATCGAGAAGGCGATGGGGCAGAAGTGGTACGCGTGGCTGTTCGCGGTGGTCACCATCGCGGCCTGCGGCTTCCTGCTGCCGATCGTGCAGATCAACACGCTGTCCGAGAGCATGGTCAACGCGTTCGAGGTGCCGCCGCTGGCGCTGGCAGCGGTGATCACCGTCGGGCTCGCGCTGATCATCTACGGCGGCGTCAAGCGGATCGCGACCTTCGCCGAGGTCGTGGTCCCGTTCATGGCCGCGGCCTACATCATCGTCGCGGTGGCGCTGATGGTGCTCAACGCCGACCGCCTGCCGGCGATGTTCCAGATGGTCATCGGCAGCGCCTTCGGATTCGACGCCGGCTTCGGCGCGATGGTCGGCCTGGCGATCGAGTGGGGCGTCAAGCGCGGCGTCTACTCGAACGAGGCCGGGCAGGGCACCGGTCCGCACTCGGCCGCCGCCGCCGAGGTCGCGCACCCGGCGCAGCAGGGCTTCGTGCAGGCGTTCGCGGTCTACGTGGACACGCTGCTGGTGTGCAGCGCGACCGCCTTCATGATCCTGTCGACCGGCATGTACAACATCCCCGATCCGGCGGTCGCCGGTGGCTTCCTGTACCAGGCGCTGCCGGGTGCGGTGGCCGGTCCCGACTTCCCGCAGGCGGCGGTGGACTCCGCGCTGCCGGGCTGGGGCGCGGGCTTCGTGGCGCTGGCGGTGCTGTTCTTCGTGTTCACCACGCTGGTCACGTACTACTACATGGCCGAGACCAACGTCGCCTACATTAACCGCAAGGTGCACCGGCCGTGGCTGATCCAGCTGCTGCGGGTGGTGATCCTGGCCGCGGTGGTCTGGGGCGTGCTGCGCACCACCAGCGCGGCCTGGGGCTTCGGCGACATCGGCGTCGGCCTGATGGCCTGGCTCAACCTGGTCGCGATCATCATCCTGCAGAAGCCGGCGCTGGCCGCGCTGCGCGACTACGAACGCCAGCGCAAGGCGGGCGGCGAACTGCGCTTCGATCCGGAAGGCCTGGGCATCCGCAATGCCGAGTTCTGGGTCAGGCGCAAGCGCGAGCAGGACGCCGGCGCGGGTGCCGGGGACTGACCCGCGACGTCCGTTGCAGGCCGCGCTGGCGGACTACCGCCGGCGCTGGCCGGGCGAAGCGGGCACGGTCGCGCTGTTCGAGGAGTTGCTGGCGGAGGGCGGCCATGGCTTCCTCCGCGAGCGGCTCGCCGGGCACTTCACCGCCTCGGCCTGGCTGGTCGCCGCCGACGGCGAACGCACCCTGCTGACACACCACCGCAAGCTGGGGCTGTGGCTCCAGCTGGGCGGCCATGCCGACGGCGACGACGACCTGGCGCGCGCCGCGCTGAAGGAAGCCGGGGAGGAGTCCGGGCTGCCGGGCCTGCGGCTCGAGGGCGACGCGATCTTCGACCTCGACCGCCACTGGATCCCCGAGCACAAGGGCGTGCCGCCGCACTGGCACTACGACGTGCGCTACGTGGTGCGCGCGGGCGCGGACGAAGCCTTCGTGGTCAGCGACGAGTCGCACGCGCTGGGGTGGCGCGGGATCGCCGAACTGGCGCGCGACGAAGCGGCGGACGCGTCGGTCCGCCGCATGGCACGAAAGTGGATGGAGGCTAATCGGCCCGCCCGGCGAACTCCCCGGTCGTGGTGTTGACCCACACCTTCTCGCCGCTGGCGACGTACTCGGGCACCAGGATCTCGATGCCGGTGGACAGCGTCGCCGGCTTCGGCCGCTTGGTCGCGGTGCCGCCCTTGAGTTCCGGCGGCGTCTCGACCACCTCGATCGCCACGCTCTGCGGGAGCTGCAGCGCCACCGGTGTATCGTCGATGAGCTGCACGTAGCAGCCGGACAGGTCGTCCACGATGTAGCCGGCGGCGTCGCCGACCAGGTCGGCGTCGAGGGTGTACGGCGTGTAGTCCTCGTCGTCGAGGAACACGAAAGCCTCGCCGTCGCGGTAGGAGTAGGTCGCCTGCCGGCGCGTCAGCTCCACCTCGCGCAGCTCGTCCTCGGCGCCGAGGCTGAGGTCGAGCTTGTTGCCGCCGGGCACGGAGTACAGCGTGAAGCGGTACTTGACGTTGCCGCCGCGGCCCTGCGGCGAGCTGCGCTCGATGTCGCGGACCTGGTAGACGCCGCCGTTGTGCTCGACGACGTTGCCCTTCTTGATGTCGTAGGCCTTCATGGGGGTGCTTACTTCGGTGCGAGGCGGGTGGCGCCGTCGAGGCGGATGGTCTCGCCGTTGAGGTAGGTGTTGCCGAGGATGTACGCGACCAGCGAGGCGTACTCCTCCGGCTTGCCCAGGCGCGAGGGGAACGGAATCGAAGCGGCCAGCGACTGCTGCACGCTCTCCGGCATGCCGTCCACCATCGGCGTCCAGAACACGCCCGGGGCGATGGTCATCACGCGGATGCCGAAGCGCGCCAGCTCGCGCGCCATCGGCAGGGTCATGCCGACCACGCCGCCCTTCGAGGCGGAATAGGCGGCCTGGCCGATCTGGCCTTCGTAGGCCGCGACCGAGGCGGTGTTGACGATCACGCCGCGCTCGCCGTCCTCGCCGGCCTCGTTCTCCTGCATCAGCGCGGCGGCGGCCTTGGCGACGTTGAAGCTGCCGACCAGGTTGACCATGACCGTGGCCTGGAATCGCGACAGCGGCATCGGGCCTTCCTTGCCGAGCACGCGGCCGGCACCGAGGATGCCGGCGCAGTTCACCGCCACGTTCAGGCCACCAAGGAACTCGCGGGCCTGCGCCAGCGTCGCCTCGACCTGGGCCTCGTCGGTGACGTCGGTGCGGAAGAAGCGCGCGTTGCCGTCGCCGAGTCCGGCGACCGCGGCGGCGCCTTTCTCCTCGTTGACGTCGAGCAGCGCGACCTTGCCGCCGTTGGCGACCAGGTGGCGGGCCACGGCGAGTCCGAGTCCGGACACGCCGCCGGTGATCACGGCGCGTGAGGCATTCAGTTGCATCGGGCGATCCTGCGGGGAAAGCCGCGATTTTACAGGTCGCGGAGGTAGAACGTATTGCAGCCGCCGTGCCCGGTGGCCCCCAGAGGGCCCTCGATGCGGTGGAAGCCGCTGCGTTCGTACAGGCGCTGCGCCGCGTCCATCCCGGTGAGGGTTTCCAGGTAGCAGCGGGCGAACCCGGCGGCGCGCGCCGCCTCCAGGCAGCGGGCCATCATCGCCGTGCCCGCGCCCAGTCCGCGGGCCTCGGGCAGGAAGTACATCTTGCGCAGTTCGCAGGTGTCCGCCGGCCCGGCGACCAGCGGCGCGATCCCGCCACCGCCCAGCACGGAGCCGTCGCGCTCGAGCACGAAGTAGGCGTTGCGCGGGGCCGCGTAGGCGCGCGACATCCAGTCCACCTCGGGGTCGTTGATCGCGAAGCCCTCGCCACAGGCGCCGAACTCGGGCATCACGGTGCGGATGATGCGCGCGACCGCGGCATCGTCCGCGGGCGCGATCGGCCGGATCGACCAGTCGCGAGCGCTCATGCGGTGACGGTCTCCGAGGTCGAGCCCGCCAGCCGCGCCGCGAACTCGTCCGGGGCCAGCCCGGGTGCGAACAGGAAGCCCTGGCCGACCGGCACCCCGAGCGCGATCAGGAAGTCGCGCTGCGCCCCGGTCTCCACGCCCTCGGCGACCAGGCCGAGCCCGAGGCTGCGCGCGATCCCGGCTACCGCCTGGCACACCGCCACGTCGGATTCGTTGCCGGGCACGCCGTGCACGAACATCTGGCTCAGCTTGAGCCCGTGGATCGGCAGCCGGCGCAGGTAGTTGAGCGCGCTATAGCCCTCGCCGAAGTCGTCGATCGCCAGCTTCACGCCGAGCGCGCGCAGCGCGGCGAAGTTGCGCTGGGTGTCGGGCGCGTCCTCGATCAGCACGCGCTCGGTGAACTCGAGCTCGAGCGCGTCGCCAGGCAGCCCGAACTCCTCCAGCAGCGCGCGCATGGTGATCGCCAGGTCGTCGCCCAGGAACTGCCGGTAGGAGACGTTGACCGCGATCCGCACGTCGCCGGGCCCGCTGTCGCGCCAGGCGCGCGCCTGGCGGCAGGCCTCGCGCAGCACCCAGTTGCCGATGCGCACGATGTCGCCGGTGACCTCCGCGTGCGCGATGAAGTGGTCCGGGCGCATCTCGCCCAGTTGCGGGTTGTCCCAGCGGATCAGCGCCTCGGCGGCGACGATGCGGCCGCTGGCGAGCTCGACCTGCGGCTGGTAGACAAGGTGGAACTCGTCGTTCTCGACCGCGCGCCGCAGGTGCGTCTCCACCCGCAGGCGCTCCTCGCGCGACTTCGCCAGCGCCGGGGTGTAGGCCTGCCAGCCGTTGCGGATGCGGCGCTTGGAGTCGTACATCGCCGCGTCCGCGTTCTGGATCAGCGCCTGCACGGTGCTGCCGTCGGTGGGGGAGTGGGCGATGCCGATGCTGGCGGTGATCGCGAAGTCCTCGTCCTCGAAGTGGAAGCTCTCGCCGAGCGCATCCACGATCGCGTTGGCGATGCGTTCGGGGCGGCCGGGGTCGTCGGAGGCGCCGCACACCACCAGGAACTCGTCGCCGCCGAAACGCGCGACCAGCCCTTCCTCGCCGACCGCGTCGCCGATGCGCCGCGCCACCGACACCAGCAGGCCGTCGCCGGCAGCGTGGCCGAGCACGTCGTTGACCACCTTGAAGCGGTCCAGGTCCACGTACAGCACCGCGAAGCGCGACAGCGCCGGATCGTCGAGCCAGTCTGCGACCTGGCCGAGGATGGCGTCGCGGTTGAGCATGCCGGTGAGCGGGTCGGTGCGCGCCTGCACCCGCAGCGCATCCTCGGCGCGCTTGCGCTCGGTGATGTCCTGCACGGTGCCGGTGAGATGCAGGGCCAGCGGGTTGCCGGCCTCGGACTCGCCGATCACGCGCACCCAGAACGTCTCCCCGGCACGGGTGCCGCGCAGCTCCAGGTCGAAGCCGCTGCCGCCGGCGAGCAGCCGCTCGACCGCCGCCTGCAGGCGCTTGCGGTCGTTCTCGACGAGTACCTGCTGGGCCTCCTGCATGGTGCCGGGCGGATGTTCCAGGCCGAGGATGCGCATGGCCTCGCCGCTCAGGTACAGGCGGTCGCGCCCCGAGTCCCACTCCCAGGCGCCGATGTGCGCCATCTCCTGCACGCGCGCGAACAGCGCGCTGTCGCGCTTGAGCTTGGTGACGTCGGTGAACAGCGACAGCACCTGGTGCGGCCGGTCGGCGCCCGGCGCGTACTGCGGCACCGAGGTCACCGCGAACCAGGTCAGCTTGCGCAGGCCCAGGTGGTAGAAGCCGAGCACCTTGTTGTCCTCGGCCTTGCCCTGGCGCAACGCTCGGAACGAGGGCATCTCCTGCTCGGACAGCTCCTTGCCGTCCTCGTCGATCACCTTCCAGCGCGACGGGCGCATCGACTCGGCCACGCCCAGGGTCGGATCAACGTCGAGCATGCGCATGGCCGCGGCGTTGGCGTAGACGACCGTGCCCGAGGCGTCGCGCACCAGGATGCCCTTGTCCACCACCGCCATCAGCTCGCGGTAGCGCAGCTCGGCCTCGGCGCGCCCGCTCATGTCGCGCGCCACCGCGACCACGCACGGCTGCGCCTCGTACTCGAAGTTGGCCGAGTGCACCTCCACCGGGAAACGGGTGCCGTCGGCCCGCATGTTGGTGACCTCGACCACGTGGCTGCGGCCGCTGGCGAGGGTGTCGCGCACGGGCCCCATGTGGTCGCGCGGCAGGTCCGGGTTCAGCACGTTGATGTCCTGGCCGATGATCTCGTGCGCGGGACGGCCGTACGCCTCGGCGCCGGCGCGGTTGAGGTCGAGCACGGTGCCGTCCCAGGCGATCACGCTCACCGGGTCGGGCACCGCGTCGAACAGAGCGCGGTAGCGGACGCGCTCGGACTCGGCCACCAGCAGCGCGACCTGCAGCGCGTCGGCGGCGTCCTGCAGCAGCGCGCGGGCGTCGTCCGGCAGGCCCGGGTCACCAAGCGCGCCCAGCAACGCGAGCAGCGTGTCCTCGCCGCCCGGCGCGGGCGGCTGGGGCGGGGCGTCTGGCGCGCGCCTGCTCACGCCCCCGCCAGCGCGCGGCCGACCTTGCTGCCGCTTTCGCGCCCCAGCAAGGCCGCCAGCCAGCGCCCGGTGGCGACCAGCCGGTCCAGGTCGATGCCGGTCTCGATCCCGAGCCCGTGCAGCATGTACACGACGTCCTCGCTGGCGACGTTGCCGCTGGCGCCGCGCGCGTACGGGCAGCCGCCAGTGCCGGCGACCGAGGAGTCCACCACCGCCACGCCTTCCTCCAGGCAGGCGAGGATGTTCGACAGCGCCTGACCGTAGGTGTCGTGGAAGTGCACCGCAAGCCGCTCCACCGGCACTTCGCCGGCAACCGCGCGCAGCATGTCGCGGGCCTTGCCCGGGGTGCCGATGCCGATGGTGTCGCCGAGCGAGACTTCCTCGCAGCCCATGTCGAACAGCGCGCGCGCCACCCGCACCACGTCCGCCAGCGGCACCTCGCCCTGGTAGGGGCAGCCGAGCACGGTGGAGACGTAGCCGCGCACGCGCACCCCGTCCGCGCGCGCCCGCTCGAGCACCGGGGCGAAGCGCTGCAGCGACTCGTCGATGCCGGCGTTGGTATTGCGCTGGTTGAACGCCTCCGAGGCCGCGGTGAACACCGCGATGTCCTCCGCACCCGCGGCGCGCGCGCGTTCGTAGCCCTGCAGGTTCGGCACCAGCACCGGGTAGCGCACGCCCGGACGGCGCTCGATGCCGGCCATGACCTCGGCGGCGTCGGCCAGCTGCGGGATCCACTTGGGGCTGACGAAGCTCGTCGCCTCGATGCTCTGCAGGCCGGTGGCCGAGAGCCGGTCGATCAGTTCGATCTTGGCGGCGGTGGGGACGATCGCCTTTTCGTTCTGCAGCCCGTCGCGGGCTCCGACTTCGACGATGCGGACGCTGCGGGGGAGCGCCATCTCAAGCCTCCAACTCCAGCAGCACGGTGTCGGCCTCGACGAACTCGCCGGCGCTGGCGGTGACGGCCGCGACCTTGCCGTCGCGCGGCGCCTTGAGCGCCAGCTCCATCTTCATCGCCTCGATCACCAGCAGTTCCTGTCCCGCCACGACGTTGTCCCCCCGTGCGGCCCGGACCACGACCACGCGGCCCGGCATCGGCGCGCGCAGCTTGTCGTCCTGTACCGACGACGTGTCGCTGTCCCGACGATACACCTCCACCGGAACCAGCGGCAGGCGGCGCTCGCCGTCGTGCAGCACCAGGCTGCCGGGCGCGTGCAGCACGCGGTAGCTGGCGGCGGTGCCGTCGAAGCGGGCGCTCAGGACGCCATCGTTCAGCATCGCGCCGTCAACTTCCACGATCGCGCCTTCTTCTGGCGTCATCGGCTGGATGCTGTAGCGGCCGCCGTGGCCGTGGGCCACGAGGTCCAGGCGCCGGCCGCGATGCAGGAAGCCGAGCAGGCGCTTGCCCGCATGCCCCAACCGCCAGCCGTCCGCCAGCGCCCACGGCGATCCCGGATCGCCGGAGGCCGCGGCGCGGCGCGCGGCCGCCTGTTCCTGCAGCAGCATCCGCGCGGTCGCCGCCGCGACCAGCAGCGCCGGCGCGATCGGCGCGTCTGGATCGGGCAGGAACTCGTCCAGGTGGCGGTCGAGGTAGCCGGTGTCGATCCGCGCCTCGACCACCGCGGGATGCCGCACCAGCTGCTCGAGGAAGGCGATGTTCGACTTCGGCCCCGCGACCTCGCACTGCGCCAGTGCCTCGCGCAGGCGCGCCAATGCCCGCGCGCGGTCGGCGTCGTGCACGATCAGCTTGGCGATCATCGGGTCGTAGAAGATGGTGACGGTGTCGCCCTCGACCACGCCCGAGTCCACGCGCACGTGCGGCGACGCGGCCGGCAGCCGCAGCCGTTCCAGCTTGCCGGAACCAGGGAGGAAGCCGGCTTCCGGATCCTCTGCGTACAGCCGCACTTCGATCGCATGGCCGCGTTGCGGAATGTCCTCCTGCGCCAGCGGCAGCGGCGCCCCTGCGGCGACCCGCAGCTGCCACTCGACCAGGTCGAGCCCGGTGGTCATCTCGGTGACCGGGTGCTCCACCTGCAGCCGGGTGTTGATCTCCATGAAGAAGAACTCGCCCGAGGGCGCGACGATGAACTCCACCGTGCCGGCGTTGGCGTAGTCGATCGCGCGCGCCGCCTGCACCGCGGCCGCGCCCATCGCCGCGCGCAGTTCCGGGCCCAGGAACGGGGAGGGTGCCTCCTCCAGCACCTTCTGGTAGCGGCGCTGCGCCGAGCACTCGCGCTCGTTGAGGTGGATCACGTTGCCGTGCGCGTCGCCGAACACCTGGATCTCGATGTGGCGCGGGGACTCGACGTAGCGTTCGAGCAGCACGCGGTCGCGGCCGAAGGCGTTGGCGGCCTCGCGCTGGCAGCTCTCCAGCGCCGCGGCGAACTCGCCAGGCGCGCGCACGATGCGCATTCCCTTGCCGCCGCCGCCGTGCGCAGCCTTGATCATCAGCGGGTATCCGATCCGGTCGGCCTCGCGCCGGAGCAGGTCGGGCGACTGGTCCTCGCCGGTATAGCCCGGCACCACCGGCACCCCGGCCGCCGCCATCAACTCCTTGGCGCCGGCCTTGCTGCCCATCTTCCGCATCGAGGCCGCCTTGGGCCCGATGAACACCAGCCCGGCGGCCTCGACCGCGTCGGCGAAGTCCGCGTTCTCCGACAGGAACCCGTAGCCCGGGTGGATCGCTTGCGCGCCCGAGGCCAACGCCGCCGCGATGATTGCGTCCCCTCGCAGGTACGACTCCTGCGGCCGCGGCCCGCCGACCGGATACGCCTCGTCCGCCAGCCGCACATGCTGCGCATCCCGGTCCGCCTCCGAGAACACCGCCACCGTCCGCACCCCCAACCGCCGCGCCGTCCGGATCACCCGGCAAGCGATCTCACCGCGATTGGCAATCAGTACCTTCTCGAACATTCTTTTGGCCACAGATTTCACAGATAAAAAAGGATTTGGCTCGTCAGTAGATGCGGCGTCGCACTTGGGCCTTGGGGCCAAAGTTCAGGAGAAGGCCCAAAGGGATATTCGTGGCTTTCAGGTAGTTCAGAAGCTGGGCATCATGGGCAGGGAGAAGGTGCTCCACGGCTTTGATCTCCACGATCACTTTACCTTCCACCAGGAAGTCTGCCCTGAAGATGCCGACGCATTTTCCCTTGAAGCGCACTTCCAGGCTGGCTTGGCGCACGAAGCCAATTCCCTGGGCTTCCATCTCCAGTGCCAGGGCATTTTCGTAGACCCCTTCCAGGAAGCCATGCCCCAGCAGGTTATAGGTCTCGTAGAACGCACCAATGATCCGGCGGGTCAACGCGGCTTCGATGTACCGGCGTGAGTTCGCATCCATGCGCACCCAATCCTTTTTTTATCTGTGAAATCTGTGGCTAAAAAATGCCTTACCCCACCCACGAAGGGTTGCGTTTTTCGAGGAAGGCGGTGATGCCTTCCTGGCCTTCGGGGGAGACGCGGAGGCGGGCGATGAGGTCGGCGTTGGCGGCGTCGATGGCGACCGGGCCGGAGGCGTGGGCGACGTTGCGGACCAGGGCCTTGGCCGCGGCCGCGGCGACCGGGCCGGCCTTCAGCAGCAGGTCCACCTGGCGCTGCACGGCGGCGTCCAGCGCGTCCGCCTCCACCACCTCGTGCAGCAGGCCGATGCGGTGCGCCTCGGCGGCGTCGAAGACCTCCGCGCTGGCGAAGTAGCGGCGCGCGTTGCGACTGCCGATGGCGGCGACGACGTAGGGCGAGATCACCGCCGGCAGCAGGCCGAGGCGGCTCTCGGTGAGCCCGAACTTCGCCGCGGGCACGCCGATGGCGATGTCGCAGGCGGCGACCAGGCCGACGCCGCCGCCGAACGCGGCGCCGTGGACGCGGGCGATGGTCGGCTTCGGCAGTTCGTCGAGGGTCCGCAGCAGGCGGGCGAGGGCGAGGGCGTCCTCGCGGTTGGCGTCCTCGCTGGCCGCGGCCATGCCGCGCATCCAGTTCAGGTCGGCGCCGGCCGAGAACGAGGCGCCGGCGCCTTCGAGCACCACCACGCGCACCGCGGCATCGGTGGCCAGCCCCTCGAGCGCGCGGGTTAGGGCGGCGACCAGGGCGTCGTCGAAGGCGTTGTGCAGTCCAGGGCGCTCCAGGCGCAGGCGGGCGACGGCGCCGTCCCGGGTCAACCGCATGGGTTCGCTCACGCCTCGGCTCCTGCTGCTGGATGGCGCTCCATGATACCGGCGGGCACCGCGCGCCCGGCCCGGCCTTGACGGAAGCAAATGCGAGCCATTCTCGTTTTCTCGTAGAATGCGGGGATCGTTTCCGACGGACACCCCGATGCGCCTCCCGATGCGCCTGCTCAGCTTCGTTTCCCTGGCCGTCCTGCTGGCGGCCGCGCTTGCCGCCAAGGCCAACCCGCAGGTGCAGCAGCTGTGGCAGCTGCTGGACTACATCGCGGTGGACTACGCCGCGGCCGTGCAGGATGGGGAGGTCGTCAGCGAACTTGAATACGGCGAGATGCAGGAGTTCTCGGCGACCGTGTCCGAGCGGCTGGCCGGGCTCCCGGCGGAGCCGGCGCTCCCGGACCTGCAGGCGCGCGCGCAGGCGCTGCAGCAGGCGATCGCGGACAGGGCGGACCCGTCCGAGGTGGATCGCCAGGCGCGCGCGCTGGCCGACGCCCTGCTAGAGGCTTACCCGGTCCCGCGCGGTCCCGCCGAGGTGCCGGACCTGGCCCGCGCCGACACCCTGTACCACCAATACTGCGCCAGCTGCCACGGTCCGACCGGCGCCGGCGACGGTCCCGCCGGGGCTGGCCTGGAGCCGGCGCCGATCGCCTTCACCGACCTCGAGCGTGCGCGCCAGCGCAGCGTGTTCGGCCTGCAGCAGGTGATCGAGAACGGCCTCGAGGGCACCAGCATGGCCAGCTACGCGCAGCTGCCGGAAGCCGACCGCTGGGCGCTCGCCTTCCACATCGGGCAGATGGCATTCCCGGACAGCGATACCGGCAAGGCGCTGTGGGAGCGGCGCGCCGACGTGCGCGCCGCGCTGCCGGACCTGGACGCGCTGGTGCAGGCGCTGCCGGCCTCCATCGCCGGCCTGCACGGCGCCGAGGCCGATGCGCTCACCGCCTACCTGCGCCGGCATCCGGAAGCCGTCGCCGAGGCCGCTCCCGAAAGCGGCGGCCTGCTCGACCTGGCACGCCTGCGCCTGCGCGAGGGCGCCGCCGCCTACGCCGCCGGCGAACACGCGCTGGCGCGCGAAAAGATCCTGTCGGCCTACCTCGACGGCTTCGAGCCGGTCGAGCCCATGCTGCGTGCGCGCGACACCGGGCTGATGGCCGAGGTCGAGACCGCGATGGCGCGGCTGCGCGCCGACATCGGCAGCCGCGCACCGGTGGGCGAGGTCCAGGCACGCGTGGACGAAGTGGCGGGGCTGCTCGACCGCTCGGAGCTGGTCCTCACCGACGACCAGTCGGCCGGTGCCGGCGCTGCCTTCGTCGGCGCGCTGACCATCCTGCTGCGCGAGGGCATCGAGGCGCTGCTGCTGGTGATCGCGATGGTGGCGTTCCTGCGCAAGGCCAACCGCACCGACGCCATGCCGTACGTGCACGCCGGCTGGATCGGCGCGCTGCTGGCCGGCTTCGCGACCTGGTTCGCGGCCACCAGCCTGGTCGCGATCAGCGGTGCCGGCCGCGAGGTCACCGAGGGCATCGCCGCGCTGGTGGCGGTGGTGGTGCTGGTGTCGGTCGGCATCTGGATGCACGGCAAGGGCCAGGCCGACGCGTGGCAGCGCTACATCCGCGAGAAGCTGTCGCACGCGTTGTCGAAGGGCTCGAGCTGGTTCCTGTTCGGGCTCGCGTTCCTGATCGTGTACCGCGAGGCCTTCGAGACGGTGCTGTTCTACGCGGCGCTGTGGAGCCAGGGCAACCATGCCGCGGTGCTGGCCGGTGCGGCGGTGGCCGCCGTCGTGCTGGCGATCATCGCCGGGGTGATGCTGCGGGTCAGCATGCGGCTGCCGTTCGGCACCTTCTTCAAGGCCAGCGCGGTGCTGATCGCGGTGCTCGCGGTGGTGCTGGCCGGCAAGGGCGTGGCCGCGCTGCAGGAAGCCGGCTGGGTGTCGATGACGCTGGTGCCGGTGCCGCGCTTCGACCTGCTCGGCATCCACCCGACGCTGGAGACGCTGCTGGCGCAGCTCGTGGTGCTGGTGGTGCTGGTGGCCGGGTTCGCATGGAACGCGCGCACGGCGCGCGCCGCGGCGGTCGCCGGCTAGCGGCTCAGTGGCGGCGGCGGGCCTTCGCGCCCGTCGCCTCGGTCATCTCGACCTCGAGGGTGAAGCTGCGCTGCTCGCCCGGATAGAGCGCGCCGACGCCGATCACCTGGCGGTTCACTTCCTCGCCGCGTTCGTTGCGGATGCTCAGCACCATGGCGTACTCCCAGGTGCGGTCGTCGCCGCCGGGCGGGGCGAGCGTGCCCTCGATGTGCAGCGGCTTGACCTTGGTCCTGTCGCGCGCGAGCGACGCCTCGTCGTAACGCAGGTGGCCCCGGCACGCGGGGCACACGCTGGCACTTTCGAGGATGGTCGCCTTGCAGTGGGGGCAGGCGCGGGTCGCGCCCGCGCTCCCCGGGCGCGCCGTGCTCATGAGGCGGACAGCGACTCCACCTTGGCCTTGCCGTTGCTGCCGGCGCCGGCGGACTTCTCGTCCCAGCCGAAGTCGGCCTGGCCGCGCATGCGCGCGCCGGAGGCGACGGTGAGCGAGCCGGCCTTGACGTCGCCGACCAGCACGCCGCCCTGCTGCAGCTCGACCTGCTGCGCGGTCTCGATGTTGCCCTCGAGCTCGCCGGAGATGACCACGCGGCGCGCACGGACGCCGCCGGTGAGCTTGGCGCCCTGCTCGATGGTGAGGTCGCCCTGCACGTTGACGTCGCCCTTGAACTTGCCGGCGATGCGGACGTTGCCGGCGCCCTCGATCTTGCCCTCGATGGTGAGGTCGGCGGCGATCAGCGATTCCTTGCCGGAGGCCTGGCGCGGGGCCGGGGCGGCCTCGGGCGCGGTGTTGGCGGCGGGCGGCTCGCGGAACGGCGCCGGCTCGTTGGTGAACGGGGACGCTTCCTTCCTGGCCGCGGTTTTCTGGTCGAAGATCGCCATGTCTGTTGCCCTCTGCGCGATGTCTGGTGGAGCGGGTGGTCCGGATCCCCCGGGAGCCTTCGAGCCTAGCACGCGCCCCCGGGGCGGATGCTGTGACCGCGGGCTACATCCGGAACACGCCGTAGCGCGGCGGCCCTTCGATCGGCGCGTTCAGCGAAGCAGAGATGCCGAGTCCGAGCACGCGGCGCGTGTCGGCCGGGTCGATGATGCCGTCGTCCCACAGGCGCGCGGTCGCGTACCAGGGGCTGCCCTGGGTCTCGTACTGCTCGCGGATCGGGGCCTTGAACGCGTCCTCCTCCTCCGCGCTCCAACTTCCGCCGCGCGCCTCGATGCCGTCGCGGCGGACCGTGGCCAGCACGCTCGCGGCCTGCTCGCCGCCCATCACCGAGATCCGCGCGTTCGGCCACATCCACAGGAAGCGGCCGCCATAGGCGCGGCCGTTCATCGCGTAGTTCCCGGCGCCGAAGCTGCCGCCGATGACCACGGTGAACTTCGGCACGTGCGAGCAGGCCACGGCGGTGACCATCTTGGCGCCGTCGCGGGCAATGCCGGAGTGCTCGTACTTCTTGCCGACCATGAAGCCGGTGATGTTCTGCAGGAACACCAGCGGGATGCCGCGCTGGTTGCACAGCTCGATGAAGTGCGTGCCCTTGAGCGCGCTTTCCGAGAACAGGATGCCGTTGTTGGCGACGATGCCCACCGGGTAGCCGTGCAGGTGCGCGAAGCCGCAGACCAGGGTCTTGCCGTAGCGCGCCTTGAACTCCTGCAGCTCGCTGCCGTCCACGATGCGCGCGATCACCTCGCGGATGTCGAACGGGCGGCGCGGATCCTTCGGCACGATGCCGTACAGCTCCTCGGCCGGGTAGAGCGGCTCGCGCACGTCGCGCGTGGCCAGCGTGAACTGCTTGCGCCGGTTGAACCCGCCGACGATGTCGCGCGCGATCTGCAGCGCGTGGCGGTCGTCCTCGGCGAAGTGGTCGGCGACGCCGGAGATGGAGGTGTGCACATCGGCGCCGCCCAGGGTCTCGGCATCCACGACTTCGCCGGTCGCGGCTTTCACCAGCGGCGGGCCGCCGAGGAAGATCGTGCCTTGCTCCTTGACGATGATCGACTCGTCGCTCATCGCCGGCACGTAGGCGCCGCCGGCGGTGCACGAGCCCATCACCACCGCGACCTGGGGGACGTTCTCCGCGCTCATCCGCGCCTGGTTGTAGAAGATGCGGCCGAAGTGCTCCCTGTCGGGGAACACCTCGTCCTGCAGCGGCAGGAAGGCGCCGCCGGAATCCACCAGGTAGATGCAGGGCAGGCGGTTCTCGCGCGCGATCTCCTGGGCGCGCAGGTGCTTCTTGACCGTCATCGGGAAGTAGGTGCCGCCCTTGACGGTGGCGTCGTTGGCCACGACCACCACTTCCTGGCCCATCACCCGGCCGATGCCGCAGACCATGCCGGCAGCAGGGGCCTGGCCCTCGTACATGTCCTCGGCCGCGAGCGGCGCGATCTCGAGGAAGGGCGAGGCCGGGTCGAGCAGGGCGATGATGCGGTCGCGTACCAGCAGCTTGCCGCGGGCGACGTGCTTGCCGCGCGCCTTGTCGCCGCCGCCGTCGGCGGCACGGGCCAGGCGGCGGTCGAGCTCGGCGACCAGCGCGCGGTGGAAGTCGGCGTTGTCGCGGAATTCCTGCGAACGCGGATCGAGTTGCGAGGTGATGGCGGCCATCCGCCGATTGTAGGGGCAAAAAAAAGACCCGCCGGAGCGGGTCTTTCTCGAAGCGACGGAGCGGTGGCTCAGTCGTTCTCGCCGTCGATGGCGACGTCGGCTTCCTGCGCGGCCTCGTTGGTCTCGGCGGCAGCCTGGTCGGCGGCGGCGGAGACTTCCGCGGCGGCGTCCTGGGTGTTGCCGGCGATCTCGCTCACGGCCTCGCCGGTGGCGGCGGCAGCGGCTTCGGCGCCCTGCTCGACCATCTCGCCGGTGGCGGAAATGGCGTCGGCGGCCTCGGCACCGGCGGCGTCGGCGGCGGCAGCGGCCTCGGCCGCCTCCTGCTGGGCGGCCGGGGTCTCGTTCTTGCAGGCCGACAGCGCCAGCACGGCGGCAGCGGCAATGACCAGCAGCTTGGTGTTCATGACTCTCTCCTCGTGGATGTCGTTGAACGGAAAAGCCGCCGTTGCCGGCGGCTCTCCGTAACCAAACCGAAGCCGGTCTTACTGGCCGTCGGTGTTGTTCTCGGCGTCGGCCGAAGCAGCAGCTTCCTCGGCCGCGTCCTGCGCCTGCTCGGCGGCGTCGGCCGCGTTCTCGGCGGCATCGGCGGCGTCGTCGGCGTCGCCCATGTCGGTCGCCGAAGCAGCGGCGTCGGCCGAGGTGGAGGCGGCGTCGGCGGCGGCGGCAGCGGCGTCGGCCGAAGCCTGGGCGGCGTCGGCGGCGTCCATGTCGCCCGTCATGGCGGCGTTGTCGGCGGCTTCCTGGGCCTCGTTCGCGGCCTCGGCGGCCTCGGCGGCCGAGTCAGCGGCCTGCTGCTGGTTGGTGCACGCAGCCAGGGCAAGGCCCATGGCAATGGCGAGCAGCGCCTTGTTGATGGTCATGAAATATTTCCTCGTCGTTGAGTTTGGCAACGCGCAACTGCGCGCCGATAACATGATGACAACCCCATGTCGCCTGTCAAGCGGCAGGGCGTCTTTTTTTGGTTAAAAAATCATTCGTCCTTTCACGCCATTTCCACGGCGACTGCGGTTGCCTCGCCGCCGCCGATGCACAGCGAAGCCACCCCGCGCCTGCCGCCCCGGGCCTGCAGGGCATGCACCAGGGTGACCAGCAGGCGGGCGCCGCTGGCGCCGATCGGATGGCCGAGGGCGACCGCCCCACCGTTGACGTTGAGCCGGTCATGGGGGATGCCCAGGTCGGTCATCGGCGCCATGGCCACGCACGAGAAGGCTTCGTTGACCTCGAACAGGTCCACGTCGCCGACCGCCCAGCCGGCCTTGTCGAGCACGCTGCGCAGGGCCGAGACCGGGGCGGTGGTGAACCACTCCGGCTCCTGCGAATGGGTGGCATGGGCGACGATGCGCGCGACCGGCTTCAGTCCGCGGGCGGCGGCCTCGTCGGCCGACATCAGTACGGTGGCGGCGGCGCCGTCGGAAATCTTCGAGGACGAGGCGGCGGTCAGCACGCCCTCCTTGCCGAAGGCCGGGCGCAGGCCGGGGATCTTCGCGGGGTCGATGCGGCCGGGCTCCTCGTCGGTGTCCACCACGACCTCTCCCTTGCGGGTCTTGACCGTCACCGGGACGATCTCGGCCTTGAACGCGCCGGAGGCCACGGCTTCCTGCGCGCGACGCACGCTCTCGGCCGAGAACGCGTCCAGCCTGGCGCGGTCGTAGCCGTACTTGTTGCAGGCCATGTCGCCGAACACGCCCATGGCCTTGCCGTCGTAGGGGTTGGTCAGGCCGTCGTAGGCCATGTGGTCGAGGAACTCGGCGCTGCCGTAGCGGATGCCGGTGCGCGAGCCGTTGAGCAGGTGCGGGGCGTTGGTCATGGACTCCATGCCGCCGGCGACGACCACCCTGGCCGAGCCGGCCTTGATGGCGTCGTGGGCCAGCATCACCGCCTTCATGCCCGAGCCGCACACCTTGTTGATGGTGGTGCAGCCGGCCGCCGGCGGGATGCCGGCACCGAGCGCGGCCTGGCGGGCGGGCGCCTGGCCGAGGCCGGCCGGGAGCACGCAACCCATGATCACCTCGTCCACCTGGTCGGCGGCCAGGCCGGCATGCTCGAGCGCGCCGCGGATCGCGGTGCTCCCCAGGGTAGGCGTGGGCACCCCGGTGAACTGGCCGAGGAGGGAACCGATGGCGGTGCGCTTCGCACCGACGATCACGACATCCGACATGCTGACTCCGTTGGGTTTGTGACGGCCTTGGCCGCATGCCGCGATTATCGCATCTGCTGCCGACGCCGAAGAATTTGCATAATGGGCCAGCGGCGCGCAGCGGTTCCGCGGGGGTGGATGGCGCGCCGGGGTACGAACCATGTCCAAGCCTGATCGTCTTTCGAATCCCTGCGCGCTTTCGGCCCTGGCCTGCGCCATCGCCCTTGGCCTGGCTGCCTGCGGTGGTGGCGGCGGCAACGTCCGCGCCACCCCGCCGCCGCCGGTGGTGCCGGGCGGCACCGGCCCGGACTTCACCCCGACCGTACCCACCGATACCTCGCTGACCCAGGTGAACCCGCCGTCGGTGCCGGGGCGCGGGGCGCCGGTCAGTTTCGCCGACCCGAGCCTCAGCGAGCACCTGGTCCTGATCAACGCGGCCGGCGCCCTGGGCGCTGGCCTGCGCGGCGCCGGCGTGACCATCGGCTTCGTGGACTCGGGCGTGAACCGCAACCACCCGACGCTCGCCGGCCGGGTCACCGCCAACTTCGTCAACGTCAACCCGGCCACCAACGACCTCAGCGTGGACGACAAGGTCGGCCACGGCACCATCGTCGCCTCGCTCGCCGCCGGGCGCGCGGCCACCGGCCAGTACCTCAATTCCGACGGCAGCAACTCCGGCCAGACCGGGCGCTGGGGCGGCGGCGTGGCGCAGGACGCCACGGTGGTGTCGTCGCGCATCATCTCCGACGAGCCGCCCGAAGACGACGGCTCGGGCGAGGGCAACGAGATCGGCGCCGGGCAGGGCTACGGCGACTACTTCCGCGCGATCAATGGCCAGCTCGCGGACGCGGGCGCAAGGATCATCAACAACTCCTGGGGCGGCCTGTACTGGAACGACCCGGCGCTCACCACCGAGCTGGCCAACGCGTGGAAGGACTTCGTGGTCAACCGCGGCGGCATCATCGTGTTCGCCAACGGCAACTCCGGCCGCAACGCCGCGTTGCGCCCCGAGCCGTCGGACAACGCGCGCCTGCCGACGCTGGCCAACGACGCCGCCCTCGAGAAGGGCTGGCTGGCGGTGGCGGCGCTCGATCCCGACAACCCGACCCAGCTCACCGACTATTCGCAGGAGTGCGGCTCGGCGATGAACTACTGCCTGGCCGCGCCCGGCGATGTCGTGTTCATCGACCCCGACGCCACCTCGCAGGCGAACAGCGGGCTGTACGTCGGCGGCGGCACCTCGTTCGCGGCGCCGCTGGTGTCGGGCGCGGCGGCGGTGGTGTGGGCCGCGTTCCCGTACTTCAGCAACGACCTGGTGCGGCAGTCGATCCTCGGCGGCGCCAGGGACTTGGGCGCACCGGGCGTGGACCCGGTGTTCGGCTGGGGCCTGCTCGACGTGACCAAGGCCGCCAACGGCCCGAGCGTGTTCGCCTGGGGCAACGTTAGCGTGTCGTTCACCGGCAGCTCGGTGTGGCGCAACGCGATCAGCGGCAGCGGCGGGCTGACCAAGTCCGGCTCCGGCACGCTGACCCTGACCGAGCGCAGCACCTACACCGGCGACACCCGGCTGCTGCAGGGCGGCCTGTACCTGCGCGGCGGCAGCGCCAACTCCGACCTGTTCGTCAGCCAGGGCGCGACGCTGTGGCTCGGCGGCATGGCGCCGGCTGTGGACAACAAGGGTCGCCTGCTGGCATCGGCTTCCGGGAACGTCGGCGCCGAGACCTTCGTGCAGTCGGCCACCGGCAACCTCGGCGTGTGGCTGGGCAACCCGTTCCGGGTGACCGGGCAGGCCAGCCTCGACGGGCAGGTGAGCATCCTCGGCGTCAAGCAGGGCTACACCACCAGTTCGCGCGAGACCCTGCTCACGGCCGGTTCGATCACCGGCACGTTCGACACCCTGCGAGCGGCGCCGAACGTGTTCCTCGACGCCTCGCTGAGCTACGACCCGACCAACGTGTTCCTCGACATCAAGCGCATCGACGTCACCAAGGCGGCGGCGGGCATGGGCTTGGCCGGCATCAGCATCGCCTCGGCGCAGCGGGTCGAGTCGGCCATGGGCGCGATCGACGCGCAGCTCGCCGGCACCGCGCCGGCCGGCATCGGCGGCGCCTTCATCGACGCCGCGGGCGCGCTGCAGCAGTCCGGCAGCGTGGCCAACGCCGACCTGTCGCTGCGCAGCCTCGGCGGGCAGCTGCACGCGGCCTCGTCGGCGCTGACCTTCGACACCATCGACGCTGGGCGCAAGGCGCTCGGCGCGCGCCTCGACCGGGTGGCGGCGCAGCCGCGCGCGGCCGGCGGCTGGTACCGCGACCTCGCCAGCAGCGGCACGCTGGCGCAGGCCGGGCACGACAGCATGGCGCTGGACGCGCAGGGCCAGATGATCGGCAACGACTGGCGCGTCGGCGACAGCGACGCGGTGGTCGGCCTGGCCATGAACCGCGTGCGCCAGGCCGGCTGGATCGGTGCGCTCGGCGACCGCAGCCGCGGCGAGCAGCGCGAGGTGCAGCTCTACGCGGCCGGCTGGCACGGCGACTGGCAGCTCCAGGGCCAGCTCGCGGCCGGCGGATTCGAGCGCGAGATGCAGCGCAACCTGCTGCTGGGCAACGCCCGCGACACGGTCGGAACCACGCTGTCGGGCCGCTACCAGAGCGCGTTCGTGGAGGCGGGGCGCCGCTTCGACGTCGCCGGCGTGGCGCTGACGCCGTACCTCGGCACGCAGTACGCGCGGATCGACAACGACGGCTTCGCCGAGCGCGGCGACACCGGCTTCGGCCTGCGCGCCGAGGCCTGGAACAGCAGCCGCTGGCAGGGCTTCGCCGGCCTGCGCGCGGTGCGCGGCTGGACGCTGGGCGACGTGGCCCTGCGCGCCGACGCGCGCGCGGAGTGGCAGCAGACGCTGGCGTCGCAGGGGCAGATGTTCGAGGCCAGCTTCACCGGCCTCGAGCAGTGGTCGCCGCTGCAGGGCATGGGCCTGGCCGACCACGCCGCCACCTTCGGCGCCGGCCTCTCCGCCCTGTTCGGCGACAACGCCCTCCTGCGCCTCGACGCCGCAAGCCGCCGCACGCCGCTCGGCACCAGCAACACACTGTCGCTACAGGGCCAGTTCCGCTTCTAGAGCATTTTCAGCCACAGATTTCACTGATTTGAAAACGATCTGCACGAGATCTTTTTATACAAAAAATCCGCTGTGATCCTTTTCCAATCTGTGGGATCTGTGGCTAATGCTTCCCGTCGAAGAGTTCGCGGCCGATGAGCATGCGGCGGATTTCGTTGGTGCCGGCGCCGATGGCGTAGAGCTTGGCGTCGCGCAGGATGCGGCCGGTGTCGAACTCGTTGATGTAGCCGTTGCCGCCGAGCGCCTGGATGCCTTCCAGCGCCACCTGCACCGCGGCCTCGCTGGCGTGCAGCAGGCACGACGCCGCGTCCACCCGCGAATCGTGGCCGGCGTCGTAGTCGCGCGCCACCTGGTAGGCGTAGGCGCGCGAGGACTGCAGCGCGGTGTACATGTCGGCGATCTTGGCCTGCATCAGCTCGAAGCAGCCGATCGGCTGGTCGAACTGCCTGCGTTCCCGCACGTAGGGCAGGGCGATGTCCAGCGCCGCCTGCATCAGCCCGATCGGGCCGCCGCTGAGCACCAGGCGCTCGGTATTGAGGCCGGACATCAGCACGCGCACGCCCTCGTTGACCTCGCCGAGCACGTTTTCCGCCGGGATCTCGCAATCCTCGAACACCAGCTCGCAGGTGTTGGAACCGCGCATGCCGAGCTTGTCCAGCTTCTGCGCGGTCGAGAAGCCCTTCATGCCCTTCTCGACGATGAAGGCGGTGATGCAGCGGCTGCCGGCGTCCTTCGGCGCGGTGCGCATGTACACGATCAGCACATCGGCCTCGGGGCCGTTGGTGATCCACATCTTGTTGCCGTTGGCGATCCACACCCCGTCGCGCAGCTCGGCGCGGCAGGCCATCGAGCCGACCACGTCGGAGCCGGCGCCGGGCTCGCTCATCGCCAGCGCGCCCTTCCACTCGCCCGTGCACAGCTTCGGCAGGTACTTCGCGCGCTGCGCGTCGTTGCCGTTCTTGTACAGGTTGTTGACGCACAGGTTGGAGTGCGCGCCGTAGCTCAGGCCGACCGAGCCGGAGGCGCGCGAGATCTCCTCCATCGCGACCACGTGGGCGAGGTAGCCCATGCCGCTGCCGCCGAACCCGGCGGGCACGGTGAGCCCGAGCAGGCCCATCTCGCCGAGCTTCGGCCACAGGTCCTGCGGGAAGGCGTTGTCGTGGTCGATCGCCGCTGCGCGCGGCGCGATCTCCGCCTGCGCGAAGCGATGGACCGCTTCGCGCAGGGCGTCTACCTCTTCACCTAGCGGGAAGGCCCGCATCAATGCCCACGAATCCGGCCCTGGAAGCGCGGCTTGGAACGACCCAGCGGCAGCTTCAGCTTGCCCATGATCGCGATGCGCTCCTCGGCCATGCGGTCGGCGGCCTTGTAGGTCGGGATGCTGTCGCGCTCGGCGATCTCGTAGATGCGCGTCAGGTTGTGGTAGATCGTGCGCATCATGCGCATGGCGCGCTCGCGGTTGTAGCCGGTGATCTCCAGCGCCACGTTCATCACGCCGCCCGCGTTCACCGCGTAGTCCGGCGCGTACAGGATGCCGCGCTTGGCCACCTCGTCGCCGATGGCGTTGGTGGCGAGCTGGTTGTTGGCCGCGCCGCAGATGACCTTGAACTTGAACCGGGGCAGGGTCTGCTCGTTGACGGTGCCGCCCAGCGCGCACGGCGAGTAGACGTCGGCGGCGACGTCGTAGATCTCGTCCGGGTTCACCGCCTCGGCGCCGTACTCGGACACTGCCTTGTCCACCAGGCCCTTGTTGATGTCGGTGACGAAGATCTTGGCGCCGCGCTCGCGCAGCAGCTTCACGTACTCCATGCCGACGTGGCCCAGGCCCTGCACGGCATAGCTGTACTTGCCCACTTCCTCGTCGCCGAACTTCTTCTGCAGCGTGGCCATCAGGCCCTGCAGCGCGCCGTAGGCGGTGAACGGCGACGGATCGCCCGAGCCGCCGTGGACCTGGTGCACGCCGGTGACGTACTCGGTCTCCTTGAACACGTATTCCATGTCGTTGACGTCGATGCCGACGTCCTCGGCGGTGATGTAGCGGCCGCCCAGCGACTCCACGAACTGGCCGAAGGCGCGGAACAGCGCCTCGGACTTGTCGGTGGCCGGGTCGCCGATGATCACGGCCTTGCCGCCGCCGATGTCGAGGCCGGCCACGGCATTCTTGTAGGTCATGCCGCGCGACAGGCGCAGCACGTCGTTCAGCGCCTCTTCCTCGCTCTTGTACGGCCACATGCGGGTGCCGCCGAGGGCCGGGCCGAGCACGGTGTTGTGGATCGCGATGATCGCCTTCAGGCCCGCGTCCTTGTTGTGGCAGAAGACAACCTGTTCGTGGCCGAAGGTGTCGAGGGTTTCGAAAATCATCACGTTCTCCGGAATAATGGGCCCCCGGGGTTGGGGAGGGGAGAGCCCGACCAAGCCCGCAATTGTAATGGAAATCCGGGAGCAGGCCCCCCATGTCCACTCCAAAAGCGCTCCAACGCTGGCGGGAAGCCGAGCAACGCCTCCAGGCCGGCGACGCCCGTGGAGCCGCCGATGGCTTCGCCGGGCTGGTCGACGACCCGATGCTGGGGCCCGTCGCGCACCTGCGCCTGTCGCTGATCGCCACGGAACAGGGACGCTGGCGCGACTCGATCGAACAGGCGCTGGCCGGCTTCCGCAAGCGTGTGCCCGATCCGGACCTGCTCGCCATGCTGGCCAAGCGCCTGGCCACGATGGGTGAAATGCGCGCGGCGCTGGATTGCGCCATGGATCCGGCGATGCTGCAGCAGGGCGATGGCCCGACCCTGGCGGACACGGGGCGCCTGATGTCGGACGCATCCTGCCCGGCCGAGGCGCGCGAGCTGCTGGAACGGGCGCGCCAGCGTGGCGAGGACACCCCTTCCACGCGCTACCTGATGGGCCTGAACCGGATGTATTGCGACGGTGGCGAGGCCGCCGTGCCGGAACTCGAGGCCGTGGCCAGCGACCAGCCGGACATGGCCGTGGCGTTGTGGGCGCTGAGCAAGGCACGCCCCGGCGTGGAGGGGTTCGAGCGCCGGGTCGAGCGCATCCGCGCCGCGATCGCGCGCCGCGCCCCCGGCGCCGACGACCTGCCGCTGCTGCAGTACGCGCTGTTCAACGAGATCGACCGCGACGGCGATCCGGACGAGGCCTGGGCCGCGCTGGAGGCCGGCATGCGGGCGCGGCGCGCGCAGGTGGAGTACGACGCCGAAGCCGAGGCGCAACTGTTCCGCTACCTGGGGGAGCTGGAGGCCGAGGCCAGGCCCGACGACGGCCGCCACGAAAGGCCGCGACCGATATTCATCGTCGGCATGCCGCGCTCCGGGACCACGCTGCTGGAGCGCGTGCTCGGCAACCATCCGGACATCACCGACGCCGGCGAGCTGCACGACCTCGTCTGGCAGATGCGCTGGTGCGCCGACCTGCGCGGCAGCAAATACCTGGACCTGGCCCTGGCCCAGCGCGCCGAGCAGTTCGATTTCGCCGAACTCGGCCGTCGCTACCTGGAACACAGCGCTTGGCGCGCGCGCGGCAAGCCGGTCTACACCGACAAGATGCCGGCGAACTTCTTCAACATCCCGTACATCGTGCGCGCGCTGCCGCAGGCGCGGATCCTGCACATGGTGCGCGGCCCGATGGACACCTGCTTCTCCAACCTCAAGGAACTGTTCGCCGGCGCGTATCCGCACACCTACGACCAGGAAGAGATGGCGGCGCACTTCCGCAACTACCGCGCGCTGATGGCGCGCTGGAAGGTGCAGTACCCGGATCGGATCCTCGACGTGCGTTACGACGAACTGGTGCGCGATCCCGAGCGCGTTGCGCGGGAGGTGGTGGAATTCTGCGGCCTGCCCTGGGTCGATGGCATGAGCGACATCCAGAAGCGCGGCGGCGCGGTGGCCACCGCGAGCGCGGCGCAGGTGCGCGAGCCGATCCACGCACGTTTCCTCAACCAGTGGCGGCGCTACGAGACCCACCTGGGCCCGTTGCGCAAGGCGCTCGGCACGCTCGGGTATTGAGATGACCGGGCCCATGCCGTCCGGGGCGAAGCTGCAGGCGTGGCAGCAGGCCGAGCGATGCCTGGCGCAGCGCGATTTGGAGGGCGCGCGCGCGGGATACCTCGCGCTTGTCGGCGAACCGGTCCTGGCACCGCTGGCGCGGCTGCGGTTGTCCCTGGTGGCCGGCGCGCAGGGACGGTACCGCGACGCGGTGGACCAGGCGCTGGCCGCCCATGCCGCGCGACGCGCTGACCCCGATCTGCTGGAGCTGATCGCCAAGCGCCTGTTCGGACTGGGCGAACTGCAACCGGCGCTGGCCTGCGCCACCGACCCGATGGTGCTCGGCACGCGCACGGTGTCGACCCTGGCGGAACTGGGCAAGCTGCTGAGCGAGCATGGATTTCCCGGCGAGGCGCTGCCGCTGCTGGAGCGCGCGCAAGCGCTGGGGCTGGACACGCCGATACTCGGCTATCTCATCGGCCTGTGCCGGGTCTACACAGGCGAACCGGATCGTGCCGAGGCCGAGCTTCTGGCCTGCCTGCGCGCCGAACCGGGCATGCCGCTGGCGCTGTGGGCGCTGGGCAAGCTGCGCCTGCGCGAGGGTGGCGACGAGCGTGTGCGCCAGCTCCGCGAATCCATCGACCGGCGCGGCGACGGCGATCCGGAAGCGCCGCTGCTGTACTACACGCTGTTCGCGGAACTGGACCGCCGCGACCAGCTCGCACCCGCCTGGGACGCGTTGGCCCGCGGCATGGCCCTGCGGCGCCGGCAGACCCGGTACGACGCGGCGGCCGACGCGGCCCTGTTCGATTACCTGGAAAAGCTGCATGTGCCCGCGGCCACGGGCGAGGGCGCCGGCGGTCCGCGGCCCGTGTTCATCGTCGGCATGCCGCGCTCCGGCACCACGCTGCTGGAGCGCATGCTCGGCAACCATTTCGACATCGCCGACGCCGGCGAGCTCAACGACCTGGTGCGGCAGCTCCGTTACCTGTGCGACCAGGCGGGGCCGCCGAAGCTGGACCTCACGTTGGCGCAGCGCGCCGAGGGCGTGGATTTCGCCGAGCTCGGGCGGCGCTATCTCGCGCACACGCAATGGCGCGCGCAGGGCAAGGCCGTCTACACCGACAAGATGCCGCCGAACTTCCTCAACGTGTCCTACATCGTGCGCGCGCTGCCGCAGGCACGGATCCTGCACATGGTGCGCGGGCCGATGGACACCTGCTTCTCCAACCTCAAGGAATGGTTCGCCGGCGCGTACCCGCACAGTTACCAGCAGGAGGAGATGGCCGAGCACTTCCTGCGCTACCGCCGCTTGATGGCGCACTGGCGCACGCAGTACCCCGATCGCATCCTCGACGTACGCTACGACGAGCTGGTGACCGACTCCGAGGCGGTGCTGCGCGAGGTGCTGGCGTTCTGCGGGCTGCCGTGGCAGGAAGGGCTGGCGGCGATCGAGAAGCGTTCCGGCACGGTCGCCACCGCCAGCGCCGCGCAGGTGCGGGAGCCGATCCACCAGCGCTTCCTCGACCAGTGGCGCCGCTACGCTGACCACCTGGGCCCGTTGAAGCAGAAGCTGGGCGCGCTGGGCTACTGAGCTCGTTCGGCCGGTGCCTTCGGGGCCTTGAACGCGGCGCAGGGATCCTCGCGCTCGGCCGGCGGGATTTCGTGGATGCTGTCGAACCAGCGGTAGGCGCCGGGTTCGACCGGCGCTTCCAGGTAGCCGACCGCGACCCACTGCTCGCCGCTGCCGCGCAGCCACCACGGCACCGCGATGTCGCGCTTGACGTGGCCGTTGCCGGCCAGCAGCAGCACCACGCCCCCGGTGTCCGGCAGGGCGCGGAGCATGGCGTCGGCCATGGCCACGTCGCGGGCCACCTGCGCGCGCGCCATCGGCTCGAGCAGCGATTCGGGGAGCATGTTGCAGTGGCCCTCGCGCACCGCCTCCACCTGCGCCGAGAGCAGCGCCTCGGGCAGCGGCCGGTCGAGGCCGAAGGCGTCGCGCAGGTCGCGGGGCAGCGCGTCGAAGCCCTCCTTGACCACCTTCGATGCATCCGCGCGCGACAGGTTGGCGGCCACCAGCGGGATGTCGTGGTCGAGCGCGTGCTGGATTACCGGCGCATAGAAGTCCCAGTTCCAGCCGGCCTTGTCCGGGGACGCGGCTTCGATGACGCACGCGGCGTCGGCGCAGCGCGCCATCGCCGCGTCGAGGTCGGCCTGGCGCTCGCGGTCGAACTGTTCCATCGCGATCACCACCGGGAAGTCGTCGCTGCCGGTGTAGCCGCGCACCGCCTCGAGCCGCTGGCGATGTCCCTCGGCGTTGTCGTGCACCTCGCCGAGCAGCACCAGGCGCGGCGACGGCTCGACGATCGGCGGCTGCGGTGCGTCGGCCTGCGGCGTCGCGCAGGCAGTGGCGGCCAGCGGCAGCAGGCAGGCGAGGGCAAGGCGGAGCGTGGTGTTGGGCGGCATGCAAGGTCCCCGTGTCAGGTCCAGTCCGGCGCCGGAAGGCGCGGCCCCACAGCCTAGGGCAGCCCGGCGGGACCGGCCAGCCCGCGGAGCTACAATCGCGGCATGAATACCGCAGCCCACCAAGCCACCGCCACCCCGACGCAGCCGGACACCGCGACCCCGCTGCGCTTCGTCACCGCCGCCAGCCTGTTCGACGGCCACGATGCCGCGATCAACATCATGCGCCGCCTGATCCAGGCCCAGGGCGCGGAAGTCATCCACCTCGGCCACAACCGCTCGGTCGAGGACGTGGTCCGCGCCGCGCTGCAGGAGGACGCCGACGGCATCGCCCTGTCCAGCTACCAGGGCGGCCACGTCGAGTACCTCAAGTACATGGTGGACATGCTGCGCGAGCGCGGCGCCGGGCACATCAAGGTGTTCGCCGGCGGCGGCGGCACCATCACCCCGGAGGAGATCAAGGAGCTCGAGGCCTACGGCGTCGAGCGCATCTACCACCCCAACGACGGCATGCACATGGGGCTGGTGGCGATGATCGAGGACGTGGTCAGGCGCGCCGAGGAGGCCCGCCAGCCGGTCGAGACACCGCACAAGGTCGAGCTGACCGACGAGGCCGAGATCGGCAAGATGCTCTCGGCGATCGAGGAGGGTGCGCTCGACGACGCCGAGATGGCCAAGCTGCGCAAGCAGTGGCAGCTCGCCAGCGGCAAGACCCCGGTGATCGGCATCACCGGTACCGGCGGCGCCGGCAAGAGCTCCGTCACCGACGAGCTGCTCAACCGCTTCCTGGCCAACTTCCCGGAGATGCGCATCGCCGTGGTCTCGGTGGACCCGACCCGCCGCCGCACCGGCGGCGCGCTGCTGGGCGACCGCATCCGCATGAACTCGCTGCGCTCCAAGCGCGTCTTCATGCGCTCCATGGCCACCCGCCGCCAGCACGCGGCGACGAACGTGGTCCTGCAGGACTGCATCGGCTTCCTCAAGTCGCTGGGCTACGACCTGGTGATCGTCGAGACCGCCGGCATCGGCCAGAGCGACTCGGAGATCGTGGACCTGGTCGACTTCCCGATGTACGTCATGACCAGCGACTTCGGCGCCCCGAGCCAGCTCGAGAAGATCGACATGCTCGACTTCGCCGAGCTGATCGTGCTCAACAAGTTCGACAAGCGCGGCGCCGAAGACGCGCTGCGCGACGTGCGCAAGCAGTGGAAGCGCAACCACGTGCAGTTCAAGGTCGCCGACGAGGACGTGCCGGTCTACCCGACGATCGCCAGCCAGTTCAACGACCCCGGCATCACCTGGATGTTCGCGAACCTGTGCCGCCTGCTGCGCGAGAAGCTCGGCGTGGACTGGGAGCCGACGGTGGACACCAGCCTGAAGGAGCCGCGCGCCACCGTCCTCATCCCCGGCAGCCGCGTGCGCTACCTGGCCGAGATCGCCGAGCAGGGCCGCGCCATCAACAGCCGCATCGAGACCCAGGCCGAGATCGCCGACCGCGCCCAGTCCCTGTGGCAGAGCCTGCAGGAGCTCGAGGACGGCAAGCTGCCGAAGGCGCTCGACCTGTACGAAGCGCAGGACCTCCTTGTGGGAGGGGCGGAAGCCCCGAACCCGATCGCGGCTTCCGCCGCTCCCACAAGGCAAGTGGACAGGAGCCTCCTCACCCTCCGCCAACGCTACAACGACGCCATCCAGTCCCTCGACAGCGAAGCCCTCAAGCTCCTGCGCGAGTGGCCTCAGCGCCTCGAGTCCATCACCGCCGAGGTCAACGAGTACCAGGTCCGCGGCAAGACCATCCGCGTGGACAACTACCGCGAGTCGCTGAGCCACCTGCAGATCCCGAAGATCGCCGCGCCCACCTACAAGAGTTGGGGCGAGCTGCTGACCTTCCTGCAGAAGGAGAACCTGCCAGGGCATTACCCGTACACCGGCGGCGTCTACCCGTACCGCCGCACCGGCGAGGACCCGATCCGCATGTTCGCGGGCGAGGGCACGCCCGAGCGCACCAACCGCCGCTTCCACTACCTGAGCCTGGGCCAGCCGGCCGCGCGCCTGTCCACCGCCTTCGACAGCGTCACCCTGTACGGCGAGGACCCGGCCACGCGCCCGGACATCTACGGCAAGATCGGCAACTCCGGGGTCAACATCGCGACCCTGGACGACATGAAGAAGCTGTACTCCGGCTTCGACCTGTGCGCGCCGACCACCAGCGTCTCGATGACCATCAACGGCCCGGCGCCGATGATCCTGGCGATGTTCATGAACACCGCCATCGACCAGCAGGTGGAGAAGTACCTGCGCGAGGACCAGCAGCGCTGGGACGCCGCGTCCGCGAAGATCGACAAGCTGTTCCAGGGCCGCCCGCGCCCCGAGTACAGCGGCATGCTGCCCGAGGGCAACGACGGCCTGGGACTGGGCCTGCTCGGCGTCACCGGCGACCAGCTGGTCGAGCCGGAGGTCTACGAGCGCATCAAGGCGCAGACGCTCAGGACCGTGCGCGGCACGGTGCAGGCCGACATCCTCAAGGAGGACCAGGCGCAGAACACCTGCATCTTCAGCACCGAGTTCGCGCTGCGGATGATGGGCGACATCCAGCAGTACTTCGTGGACAACGAGGTCCGCAACTTCTACTCGGTGTCCATCTCCGGGTACCACATCGCCGAGGCCGGGGCGAACCCGATCTCGCAGCTCGCCTTCACGCTGTCCAACGGCTTCACCATCGTCGAGTACTACCTCGCGCGCGGGATGAAGATCGACGACTTCGCGCCCAACCTGTCGTTCTTCTTCAGCAACGGCATGGACCCGGAGTACACCGTCATCGGCCGCGTCGCCCGCCGCATCTGGGCGCGCGCCATGCGCGAGCGCTACGGCGCCAGCGCCCGCAGCCAGATGATGAAGTACCACATCCAGACCAGCGGCCGCTCCCTGCACGCGCAGGAGATCCAGTTCAACGACATCCGCACCACGCTGCAGGCCCTGTACGCGCTGTTCGACAACTGCAACAGCCTGCACACCAACGCCTACGACGAGGCCATCACCACGCCGACCGAGGAAAGCGTGCGCCGCGCCGTCGCGATCCAGATGATCATCAACAAGGAGCTGGGGCTGAACTACTGCGAGAATCCGTGGCAGGGCAGCTTCATCGTGGACAAGCTGACCGACATGGTCGAAGAGGCCGTGTACCGAGAGTTCGAGGCCATCAGCGACCGCGGCGGCGTGCTCGGCGCCATGGACACCATGTACCAGCGCGGCAAGATCCAGGAAGAGAGCCTCTACTACGAACACAAGAAGCACGACGGCTCGCTGCCCCTGGTCGGCGTCAACACCTTCCTGCCGAAGGAACACGCCGGCGACATCGTCACCGAGATCGAGCTGATCCGCTCGACCCCGGAGGAGAAGGCGCAGCAGATCGCGAACGTCGAAGCGTTCCGCGAGACCCGAAATTCACTCTCCCCGCCTGCGGGGAGAGTCGGCGCCGAAGGCGCCGGTGAGGGGCGGCTTTTCAACGGCCTGCGCGACCTCCAACAAGTCGCCCGTGACCGCCAGAACGTCTTCGCCGCGTTGATGGAAGCAGTGAAGACCCACAGCCTGGGGCAGATCAGTCATTCGCTGTACGAGGTGGGTGGGGAGTATCGGCGGAATATGTAAAACGCGCCATGTTGTCGGTAGAGAGATGTAGCGCACACCAAGTGCTGGGGAGAAGGCTTTCATGACTAGGAAAGTTGCGGAGATCGCTTACGACCTTCATGCCGGACTTGCGGCATGCCGGGTGTCGGAATTCGACGATCTCACTACCATCGGCATGGCGGGGACGCTGGCGATTCACATTAAAGGACTGGGACAGATCGACTACGAAGTGCTCCGGAAAGTTTCGGACCACCTGATGTCTATCCCATCTATCGCGCTGGAGAAGGTCCTACGCTTGCTAGAAGAGGTCAGGTTCGTTCGCCTAGTCGAAAAAGGTCGGAAAATTGAGGCGGTTATTCCGAACATCCCCGTATTCGATGACGTATACGACCGCCTCGGGGAATATGCAGACTCCGAATGTGTGCTCAATGCGCACGAACAGGCAACCATTCAGATTCTTGCGGAGTTGCAAGACTCGCCGCGGAACCGGGACCAACTCTTCAACAGCTTAGGGATTGACAAACCAGTTTTTGACCGGTGCGTGACTGTCGGCGGTGAAAGTGGAATTGTTTCCCAACATACGGCGCGCGGGAAAAGCATACTGATCAGCCCATTCTACTTCGCCGACAATCTGGATGGTTTGGCGGACGCTGCCGCGTCTGCCGGTGCATCCTCCATCAAATCCGCGCTTGAAAAGGTCAAGTTGAACCAAGGATGGCCGCTGTCATTGATTGAGCACTCGGGAGAAATCGGTGGGACCAAGTTGTCCAGCACTGAGAAGGCGTTGATCGGCAAGTTGTCCGAAGAAGGGGTAATGAAGCCTCCTACGATTCGATTCGGTCAGGCTACAGAATCCTTCGTTTTTACACCGCGGCCTGGCGGAACACGTTTGAACTCTGCGAACAAGGAAATCTACGAGCGCGCAATGGCGTTGATCTCTGCTGTTCGGAAAGGTCAATTGCTCCCAGACGCATATCGAATCTATTCGCCTTTGCGAATCCTTGAAGCCTTGCGTGACAGAGGGTATCTGGGCTCCAACTCAGAAGCGCGGCATCAGTACCACAACTTGGTTGTGCTGCGTGTGGCCACATTGAAGCCAGTCGGCACCAATCGGTGGCAACTTCATCTTAATTCTACGGAAGAAAACAAAAAGGCTCTGGATTTGGCAATCTCGCTGCTTGCAACCGGCATGCTCGCCGGAATGGAGGTAAATCAGGAGGCGCGCATCGCGTTGACGAAAGGTGAGGAGTACATCCAGTCACTCATTTCCGCATCTGAGTTGAAGAGGCGTCACAAGCAGATCAAAGACGAGCAGGCTGCTTATGAGTTCGAACAACTACTCTTCAAGTTCGGGTGACACATGGGAAAGTTTGATAAAGATCGGCATCAAAAGGAACTAGCGGTTCGTTTTTGTCTCGCTAGGGGCATGACTCCATTTTTGGAGGTGCTCGTCTCGAGCATGGCGGACCTCAGTGACTCCGTGGAGGTGCTGACCGATTTGGACGTTGTTGGGGTCGAGTCGGTGAGCGATGGTGAATTGCGTCGAACAATTTTTGATTGCAAAACCGCAAGCAAGATGAGCTCGGTCAACAGAGCGTTCTGGGCGGCCGGAGTGATGCAATATTCGGGCAGTCACCATTCGTACGTCATCTTGAAGAATAAGGCCGTCCACAACCACCGGATGTCGGCATTATTGATGGGGGTTGATCTTCATAACGACGCTTCGTTTATTGACCTGGGGAGGTCACTGGATCCGGCGTTCCCTGAGGATGTTTGCTACCAATCCTCGCTGTCACGCTGGGGCCTCGTTGACGAAAGTTTCCAGAAGTTGGTGTGGTCGAGGGAACTGCTCGCGCTCGTTAGGAATTCTGTTCCCCTGACCAAGAGTCCGGCCGCGATTTTCCGGCGCTGCATCGCAGAGTTGCGTTCAGTCCGAGGAGAGTTTGATCCGGGAAAGGAGCTTCACGTATCACTGTTCCTTGAGGTCGTGGTTGGTGTATGCGTGTTGTGGACTAGTCTTGCTCGCGATGCGCGAAGGCTCTACGAGCCAACTATCTCCCGTGAACAGTTCGAGAAGGCGCTGCGTTATCACCTTTGGGGCGGAAAGGAGTCATACCTCCTGCGCCAGCAGATGCGCGATCGTGCTGCTATTGATAACCAAGCTGTTGCCGCGGTGGAACTGCCTGCTTGGGACCAACTAGTTGCGTTCGTAGGACTGATTATTTCCGCACCGCAAAGCGTATTCGATTGCGCTCATTTTTGTCGGGAGTTGTCATTCTCATTGGTATGTGAACGAGATCCGAAGTTTGACGGACGCTTGTCCGCGTTGGTGGCACGCAATTCCCGACTTAAGCAGTTTTCGGTTGCCTTGGCCGATTACCTGGTTGCGGCGTGCGGATTGCCAAAGGATCTCGCGCGACGGGTCAAAGACGTCGTCTTCGCTATTTAGATTTCTAAGCGTCTGGATGCCTGGATCGGGATCCTTTCATGACTGGCGTAAATGTCTGACGCCGGTGTAGCTTCAGCTGCTCGGCACGATTTGCGCATGTTCCAGACGCGGCCATGGCCAGCATGCGCAAGGCCGGTGGCGAGGACGGGATCTGGGCCGGTGCCTTCCTCGACGACGGGCGCACGCCGCTGCCGCCCGCGGATGAGCTGCGCGCGGCCTTCGCGAACGGCGACCTCAAGGTGATGGGCGAGATCGGGGCGCAGTACCACGGCCTCGACCCGAGCGACGCGTGGTTCGAGCCCTACCTGGCGCTGGCCGAGGAGTTCGACATCCCGGTCGGCATTCACACCGGCCTGGCGCCCCCGGGCACGCCGTACGGCTGCTGCCCCGATTTCAGCGTTTCGCTCGGCAATCCGCTGCGGCTCGAGCCCATGCTCAAGCGCCACCCGAAGCTGCGGGTCTGGATGGCGCACGCCGGCTGGCCGTACCTGGAGGAGACCAAGGCGATCCTCTACATGTACCCGCAGGTGCACGCCGACCTCTCGGTGATCAACTGGATCATCCCGCGGCAGGAATTCCACGACTACCTGCAGGCGCTGGTCACCGCCGGGCTCGGCGACCGCCTGATGTTCGGTTCCGACCAGATGGTCTGGCCCGAGTCGATCACGCTCGCGATCGAGGGCGTGGACAGCGCCGCGTTCCTGACCCCCGAGCAGAAGCGTGCGATCTTCCACGACAACGCCGCACGCTTCCTGCGGCTGGAGGCCCCCGAGGGTCGTTGACCCGAGGCAGTGCTGCGCTAACCTGCGTCGGGTGCGCGGCACCTTCTCCTTTCTCGCTGTCCGGAACGTGGCGTCCTTCCGTTCGCTGGCGCTGATCGCCCTGTGCCTCGCGGTGCTTCCGAGCGCTGCGCGGGAGCGCTACGCCGTCCTGGAAGGCGCCACCTGCGACGGCTACCCGCGCCTCACCATCGGCACCCTCCGCGGCATGTGCGCCGGCCTCGTCATCGGGCCGACCGCGCAGAATCCGAAGCGCGTCCTGCACCTCCCGCGTTCGCTCCTGCAGCTCGACGCCGACACCTGGCTGGTGACCGACCTCGGCGCCTGGGAGGGTAGGCCGGGCAAGGTCTGGCGGCTGCGCGCCCCGCGCGGGCGGGCACCCTCGGTCGAGCGCCTGCTCGACGGCCTGCACCTTCCGCATGCGATCGCCCGCGGCCCGGACGGCCTGGTCTACATCGGCGAGATGAACCGGATCGTGCGCTTCGATCCCGACGCCGCGTCCCCGGCCGACACGCTGGAAACCGTGGTCGACGGCCTGCCGGGCAACCGGCTGCACGCCAACCGGCATCCGCTGTCGCGCTTCGTGTTCCTGCCGGACGGCGACCTGCTGGTCAACGTCGGTGCGCCCAGCGACCAGTGCAACGGCGAGGGCGCGCGCACGGAGGACGGCTTGTGCGCGGAGAGCGAGGGCGCCGCGGACGCGGCCTCGCTGCGGCACTATCCCTACCTCGGCGAGGGCCGCTGGTCGCGGGAGTACACGGTGGAGGCCCGCGGCCTGCGCAACTCGCTGGCGCTGGCCGTGCATGCATCCGGGACCGTGCTGCAGGCCGAGAACAGCTACGACTTCGACAGCCGCTGGCACCCGTACGAGGAGCTCAACGTGATCGCGCCCGGGCGCCACTTCGGCTGGCCGTATTGCACCGCCACCGGCGAGGCCACGCCGGCCTGGCCCGACCGCGCGACGTGGTGCGGGTCCGAAGCGCACGCCAAGCCGGACCTGGTGCTGCCCCCGCACACCGCGCCGCTGGACATGCTCTGGTACGACGGCGCGATGTTCCCCGCGCTGCGCGGCCGGCTGCTGATGAGCTGGCACGGCTACCGCTCGGTCGGCGGTCGCATCGCCAGCTTCGCGGTGGACGCGCGCGGCGTCCCCATCCCGGACCGCAACCCGCGCTTCCCGGCCTACGGCCTCGGCTGGCGCAGCTATGGCGCGGGTCCGGCTGCGACGCCGGTCGTGCTGACGCCGGGCTGGGGCAAGCGTGCCGGCGAACAGCCGCAGGGTTCGCCGGTCGGCCTCGCGGTCGCCGACGACGGCGCGATCTGGGTCGCCGACGACCGCGCCGGCGCGATCATCCGGTTCGCCGCGGAGGAGTAGCCCGCACGGTTTTCCGTAGGATAGAAATGCGGTCCCGGATCGCGCACGTTTTGACTCAGAAGTACCCGCCCATCGACTTCCAGTAGATGATGCGAATTGCCATAGTGGGTTACGGAACCGGCGGCCAAGCCGCTGCGCTCATGCTGTCGGCCGACGGCCACGAGGTGGAAGTTTTCGAACAGGCCAGTACGCCGGGGCCGGTGGGCGCTGGCTTCCTGCTTCAGCCCGTGGGCCTGCACGTCTTGTGGGAACTGGGCCTGCTGGACGGCGTGCTTGCCCATGGCGCTCGGATCACTCGCCTTCACGGATGTACTGCCGCCGGCCGGCAGGTGATGGACATGCGCTACCCGGAACTGGATCCACGTCTCTTCGGCGTTGGGCTGCAGCGAGGGGCGTTGTTCGAGCTGCTGGATTCGGCCTGGAAGGAGGGGCGCTGTCTCCACGCGGGTTGCAGAGTCATGGCCGTGGATGCCGAAGCGGGCGTTCTCACGGATGAGAAGGGACGACGTCATGGCCCGTACGATCTGGCGATCGTCGCAGACGGCAGCCACTCTCGCTTGCGCGGTCAGGTGGCCGAAGCTCGCGTCGACCGGGTCTATCCCTGGGGTGCGCAGTGGTGCCTCGTGGCGCAGGGGGACTGGCCATGGGTGGAGGAACTGCGCCAACGCTATGTGCGGGCCCGGCGCATGGTTGGCATGTTGCCGGTCGGTACGCGTCCGGGTGATCCGGTCCCGCGGTTGAGCTTCTTCTGGAGTGTGCCCACGGCCGAGTTGGAATCCGCAGCGGATGATGCCGAAGGCTGGCGGCGCGAGGTCGCCGACCTGTGGCCGGAAGCCGCCGAGAGACTGCGGAACACCGCAGTGCCGGCCGGACTGGCGATGGCACGTTACCGTGACACCGTCCACCGCCAGTGGTTCGCTGGCCGAGCCGTCCTCATGGGCGACGCAGCGCACGCAATGAGTCCGCAGCTGGGTCAGGGCGTCAACATGGCGCTGCTGGATGCCGCCGCCCTGCGTGATGCCCTGCGTGCTGAACGTGAGCTCGCGTCTGCACTCGCGCGTTACCAACGTTCGCGCAGCAAGCATGTAGCGATCTACCACTTCTGGAGTCGCTGGCTGACGCCGCTGTTCCAATCCGATCGCGACAGGTTTGCAGCGTGCCGGGACTTGGTCTTCCATCCGATGTCGCGGCTGCCGGGCGGGAGAGGGCAGATGTTGCGAGTGCTTACGGGAACGCGCCACGGATGGCTCGGCGCCATCCGCTTGCCGGAGGCATTCCTCGACGCAATGGGCACAACTCGTCCCTCGGGCTCCGTATACGGTCCAAGCCCCCAGAGAGCGTGAGTCTCGCGTAACCCCGAAGCGCGCGTTCCCGTCGCTGCCAATGAGACGGGGCCGGAGCAAGGTGGCCTTGCGATGGACGTCATCGGGAGGGCGCCAGTGTGTACGTCAGCACTGAAAAGGTCCCATGACGGCTTGCGTTATATAACGGGGGGCGTTATAGTCGCCGTGATCCGGAATTTCACCGACAGGGAAGCGGAAAGGGTCTGGGCCGGCGCCGCCTCACGGCGTTTGCCGGGATCGATCCAACGGGTCGCCAGGCGGAAGCTGCGCATGCTCAACAACGCCGCGAGTCTGGAGGATCTGCGGATTCCTCCTGCAAACCGCCTGGAGGCTTTGAAAGGCGACCTCAGGGGCTGGTACAGCATCCGGATCAACGATCAGTGGCGCGTGTGCTTTCGCTGGCATGATGGCGATGCGCACGACGTCCGGATCGTCGACTACCACTGACCGGAGCCGGCCATGAAGCGTCTCCCCAACATCCATCCCGGCGAAGTGCTGCTGGAAGAGTTCCTGGTGCCGATGGGTATCAGCCAGAACGCGCTTGCCCGCGCGGCAGGCGTCCCGCCGCGCCGCATCAACGAGATCGTCCTCGGCAAGCGCGGCGTCTCCGCCGATACGGCCGTGCGCCTGGCGGCGGTACTGGGTACCAGCGAGCGCTTCTGGCTCGGGCTCCAGGCCGACTACGACCTGGAGGAAGCCCACCGCGAGCTGGGCAGCGCGATTTCCAGCTTCCGGCGACTTGCAGCCTGACCCGGAGGTTCCCATGCCCCACGCAGCGGAATCGCCCTGACTTCACGGCCGGAAAGCGATGCTGATCGCCCATTGGAACTGGAGGCTACGGCGCATGCGGCGCTTCCTGGCTGCACTTCCCCCTGGTGCCCTGGTGGCGCTCGTCATGGGCGCGTGCGCGCAGCTGCAGCCGCAGTTCGAGGGAACAGTGGAAAGCGACGTGGACGTGGCCGCGGTCGCGCCTCCGCCGAGCGAAGACAAGCCGGCCGTCCCGCCGCGAATGCAGGCGGAGTTCGATGCCTGCCTCGCCGGCCTGCGTGACGATGCCGCCGCCGCGGGCATCTCCGCGGCGACGTTCACGGCCAACACCAGGGACCTCGTGCCCGACCCGGGCGTGCTGGCGCTGCTCAACCGCCAGCCGGAGTTCACCACGCCGATCTGGGACTACATGGCCGGGCTGGTGGATGAGGAGCGGGTGGCGGACGGGCGCGCGATGCTGGCCAGGCACGCCGACACGCTGGCGCGCGCGCAGCAGCGCTATGGGGTGGACCCCGCCACGGTGGTCGCGGTCTGGGGTGTCGAAAGCGATTACGGCCGCACCTTCGGGACGCGTCCGTTGCTGGTGTCGCTGGCGACCCTGTCGTGTTTCGACCGGCGCCAGGCGTTCTTCCGCGGCGAGCTGTTCAGCGCCCTGCAGATCATCCAGTCCGGGGATATCGACGCAGATCGCTTGCGCGGCTCGTGGGCCGGTGCGTTCGGCCATACCCAGTTCATGCCCTCGACCTTCCAGCGCATCGCGGTGGATTTCGACGGCGACGGGCGCCGCGACCTGATCGGAAGCGTGCCGGATGCCCTGGGTTCGACCGCGCATTACCTGCAGCGTGCCGGCTGGCGCAGCGGCCAGCCCTGGGGGTACGAGGTCCGCGTGCCGAAGGGGTTCGATGCCCGTTTGGCCGGGCGTACCGATCGCCGCGCGCTGTCGGACTGGCTGCGTCGCGGCATCGAGCGCGTCGACGGCCGGCCCATCGACCTGCCCGGCGACACCCGCGCCGCGCTGCTGCTGCCTGCGGGCATCGAAGGACCGGCGTTCCTGGTGTTCAAGAACTTCGACGCCATCTACGCCTACAACGCATCGGAAAGCTACGCGCTGGCGATTGCCCACCTGTCCGACCGCCTGCGCGGCGGCGGCGGGTTCGCGACCCCGTGGCCCACCGACGACCCGGGCCTGTCGCGGAAGGAGCGGGAGGAATTGCAGGCCCTGCTGCTGGCGCGCGGCCACGACATCGGCGAAGTCGATGGCATCATCGGCAGCCGCACGCGCGAGGCGATCCGGCAGGAACAGCAGCGCCTGGGCCACCCCGTCGACGGTCGCGCCGGACAGCGCCTCCTGCGTGCCTTGCGCGCCCAGCCGCAGGCGCCCGCGGGCCCCGACGCCCTGGCCCAGGTCGGCCGATGGAAGCTGCAGGGGGCCACGGATGCAGCGGGCCAGCCGGTCGCGGCCGTCGCGCCCCACGGCAAACCGGTCCACGCAATCGTCTTCTCCGATGGTTCGCTCGGGATCGAGGGCGGCTGCAACCACATGGGCGGGCGCTACGACATCGACGCGCAGGGGCGGCTCGTGGTCCGCGAGGTCCAGTCCACGCTCATGGCCTGCGCCGATCAGGCGCTGATGACGGCCGACGGTGCGGTGGCCGGCCTGCTGCAGGGCGCTTCGGAATGGCGCATCGCCGAGAGCTACCCCGAGCAACTGTACCTGGACCATGCCGACGGCCGGCGCAGCCACTGGGTGGCGGTGCGTCCGGCGCCTTGATGCCGGTGCGCGGCACCTTCTCTTCCCTCGCGATCCACAACTACCGGGTCTGGGCGATCGGCGCGCTGGTGTCGAACGTCGGCACCTGGATGCAGCGCATCGGCCAGGACTGGCTGGTGCTGGTGGTGCTCACCGACAACAACGCCACCGCGATGGGCATCGTGATGGCGCTGCAGTTCGGGCCGCCGCTGTTGCTGCTGCCGCTGACCGGCTGGGCGGCCGACCACCTGGATCGGCGCAAGCTCCTGTTGTTCACGCAGGGCGCCGCCGGGCTGCTTGCGCTCGGGCTGGGCGTGGTCACGCTGCTCGGCGTGGTGGAACTGTGGCAGGTGTACGGCTTCGCCTTCCTGCTGGGCTGCGTCACCGCGTTCGACGCGCCGGCCCGGCAGGCCTTCGTCTCGGACCTGGTGGACGATGCGCACCTGGCCAACGCGGTCGCGCTCAACTCGACCTCGTTCAACGCCGCGCGCATGCTCGGCCCGGCGGTGGCGGGCGCGCTGATCGCGGCGGTGGGCGAGGGCTGGTTGTTCCTCATCAACGCCGGCACCTACGCAGCAGTGCTGGTCTCGCTGGGCTTCCTGCGCGTGCACGAGCTGCACGCGCACGAGCGTCCGGACCGCGAGCGCGGCGGCTTGCTTGCCGGCTTCCGTTACGTCTGGCAGCGGCCCGACCTGATGGCGGTACTGGTGATGCTGGCGCTGATGGGCGCGTTCGGCTTCAACTTCGCGATCTTCATCTCGACCATGTCGGTCACCGTGTTCGACGGCGACTCCACCCAGTTCGGCATCCTGACCTCGGCGATGGCGCTGGGGACGATGGCCGGCGCACTGCTGTCGGCGCGCCGGCCGATGCCGGGGATGGTGCTGATGGGCGCCTCGGCGGCCGCGTTCGGGATCACGACCGCGCTGGCTGCGGTGATGCCGTCGCCGTGGCTGTTCGCGGCGATGCTGGTGTTCGTCGGGCTGGCGGCGCTGACCTTCATGACCGGCAGCAACTCGATGATGCAGCTCACCACCGAGCGCGGCATGCGCGGGCGGGTGCTGGCGCTGCGCATCGCGGTGGTGATGGGCGGCACGCCGATCGGGGCGCCGCTGATCGGCTGGCTGGTGGACCGCTTCGGCGCGCGCGTGGCGATGGGCGCCGGCGCGCTCTCCGGGCTGCTGGCGGCGGCCGTGGCGGTGGTCTACCTCGTCCGGTATCGCGACCTGCGGCTGCGGCGCGTCGCCGGCCGCTGGCAGTTGCAACTCCGGCCGGCACCGGCCGAGCTCGAAGCGGTGCGCGTTGCGGCCGGCGAGCGGGTGAAGTAGTACCGATTGCCATGATCAGGACGCTCCATCAGCAGTCGATCCCCGCGGCGGCCCGGCTGCTGGCCGGCAGCATGGCGGACAACCCGCTGCACCTGCGCGTGTTCGGCAGCGGGGCGCGGCTCGAGCCGATGCTGGAGGAGGCGTTCGCGCGCTTGCTGCACCGGCAGCTGCGCACCGGCATCGTGCTGGGCGCGCACGAGGGCGACGTGCTGGTCGGCGTGGCCGCGATGGTCCCGCCGGGGCAATGCCAGCCGGGCCTGCTGGAACAGCTCGCGATGCTGCCGATCCTCGCGCGCGGCGGCGCGCTGCCGCGCTTGCCACGGATCCGACGCTGGCTACGGACGTGGGAGCGCCTGGACCCGGAGTTCGACCACTGGCACCTCGGGCCGGCGGCCGTGGCGCGCACGCACCAGGGGCAGGGCATCGGCACCCGGCTGATGGCGGCGGTGTGCGAACGGCTCGACCTGGAGCAGGGCGTCGGCTACCTCGAGACCGACAAGCCGGAGAACGTGCGGCTCTATCGCCGCGGCGGATTCGAGGTGGTGGCCGAGCGGCAGGTGCTCGGAGTGACCAACTGGTTCATGCTCCGTCACCAGCCCTTGAAGCGTGGCCAGGTCGCGACGCCACCGGGAAGCAGCGCGGAATAGGCGGGAGACTGCGCCGCCGTGGCGCAGGCGTGGTTGGGCAGGATCCGCAGCCGCGTGCCGACCGGGAACCGCGCCGCGATGTCCGGATCCATGTCGCCCGTGCGCGCGACGATGCCGTGCTCCTGGTTCGCGCTTTCGATGAGGTAGCCGGCGATCGGCGCCGCAGTTCCAGCGCCCGCGGCAGCTTGTTCGGCGCGATGCCGACCGCGTAGAGGATGTCGGTGATGCCGGCGTCGAAGAACTCCTCTGCCTCCTTCAGCGTCGACACGGTGATGCCGCGCGCGCCGGCCTCGAGCTGGGCCTGGACCACCGGCAGGCTCTTGCTGGTCTTCACGTGCGGGCGCAGCTTGGCGCCCAGCGCGTCCATGCGTGCCTGCATGCGGGCGATGTCGGCCTGCATCCGGGCGGTGTCGACCAGGGCGGCGGGGGTCTGCAGCTCGGGGATCGCGGTCATGGGCCGAGGATACGGCCTGGCGCGTCAAGCCGGCCGCTCGACCACGTGTCCGGAGGCGTCCACCACCAGCCGCACCCGCTTGCCCGCGTAGTAGAAGCTGGCACGGTACAGACCCGCGTCGGGACCGGTGCCCCGTTCGCAGAGCTGGGTGATCTTGCGGTCCTCCAGCAACTGCATGAACTCGGCCGGCGCCAGGCCGAGGCCCTCCGCCACCGGCGCAGCCTCGATTTCGATCGCGGGCGCGTGCTCTTCCAGCGAGATCGGGATGGGCTTGGCCATGGCTCCATGCTCGCGCAGCGACGGCGCCTCGGGCTTGATCCGGGTCAAGGACGCGCCGGTTGCGCCCGTCGAAGATGCGCCACCACGCGACTTTGCGTGCGACTGGAGCAACTCCCGATGCAATTCGAACTGTCCACCGCCCCGAACCCCGATGCCTCCCGACTCGCTGCGGCGTTGCTTCCGCTCGATCCCGAAGCGCGGATCGCGCTGGACGCCCGCAAGGGACGCCTCGAAGTCCTCACCGTCGCCACCGCTGACCAGGTCATCACCGCCATCGAGTCCATTGGCTGGTCGGCGCGCCCGCTCGAGCAGGAAGTGCACATCAGCGGCGGCAGCACCTGTTGCGGGCATTGCGCCTGAAGACGGCGGGCGGGTGATGCGCCCCAGGCGGTGATGTGGCAAGGTCTGGGCACCGGCTATCGATGGGAACTGCCATGAGGATCGTCACCAGCAGCACGAGGACCGGCTGAGATGGCGCCGGCGGCCATTCCGCTGCGCTGTCGCTGCGGCCAGGTGCAGGGCGAGGTCGGCACCCGCGGCACCTACGCACGCGCCACCTGCTACTGCAACGACTGCCGCGCCTACGCGCAATGGCTCGGCGTGCCCGGCCTGCTGGACGAGGCCGGCGGCGTGGACGTGGTGGCGATGGCGCCGTCGCAGCTGCGCTTCACCGCGGGCGTGGACCAGGTCGCCTGCATGTCGTGGAGCGAGCGCGGGATCCATCGCTGGTATGCGGCCTGCTGCCGGACGCCGCTGGGCAACACGCCGCGCGATCCGCGCGTGCACTACGTCGGCCTGTCGACGGCCTGCATGGAAGGGGCGGGCGCCGCGGTCGATGCGGCTTTCGGTCCGCCGCGGCGTTGCCTCGTGTCCACGGCCTCCGCCACGGGGCCAGTGCGCAAGCGACCCCTCGGCACGCTGTGGGGAATCCTGCGCGTGGCGTTCGGCCTCGTCGGTGCACGGCTGCGCGGCCGCCGCGTATCGCCGTTCCTCGACGCAAGCGGCCACCCCATCCGCACGCCGGAGATCGTCCGGCGCTGATGCCGGCTCAGATCGCCGGGTCGTCGCTTCCCTGGGTTTCCGGGGCCTCGGTGGTCATGTCCATGGTGGCGCAGGCGGACAGGCCGAACAGAACGGCAAGGATGAGCGCGGTCGCGATGGTCTTCTTCATTGGATCCCCCTGGATGTCTTGACTGACAAGGCAAGTGCACGGAATCTTCCGGAAGGGGACAGGGGGGTGTCAATGCATTTTTCTTCGGGAAGGACCCGTATCCTTGCCGCCGCGGCCTGCATGGGCGCGGCGTTCGTGTTTCCATGGCAGGCCGTGGCGGCGGTCCCGGATGATGCATGGGGCGCCTTCTCGGGCATGGCCGGCTCATGCTGGGCGGGCGAGCGCGAACTGTCCTGTTTCGAGTGGGAGTTCCCCGGCGAAATGATGCGCCAGGTGACGTACGCCCCGGAGCAAGGCCAGGGCGAGGTGCGCTACCAACTCGATGCCGCGGGCACCGGCGTGGATGGCGACGATGGCAGCCACATGCATGCGCCCCGGCCCGGCGTCACCGTGCGCGAAGTGGCCGGCAGCAATCCGATGCGGATCACCTACCGACACCAGGACGACAAGCTCTGGATCACCATCGAGCGCCAGGTGGGCGGGCGCTGGGCCGTCGCGAGGGCGGAGCAGCGCACGCGCGCGACCGAGGCACAGATCGAGGCGGCGCATGCAGCGGTGCAGGCGATGCGCGATGCGTCGCGCAAGGACTGGGGCGTGCTGACCGACCTGGCAGGGCGCCACTTCCTGTTCCAGGGGCGTGCGGCCTACGCGTTCTACTGGACGGAAGCTGGCCGGGACCTGGTGTTCCAGGCCATGCACGAGGACGGCCGCGGCGACAAGGTGCGCGAGATCAGCCTCGACCCGGAACAAGGGACGCTAGTCAGCCGCGTCAAGGTCCGTTACGGCAATGGCGGATGGTTGCTGCGCGGCGATCCGGAACAGGCCTTCCCGTTGGCCGATGGCGGCTTCTACTTCTCCGATCCGGGCGTGCGCGTCGGGCTCGACGGCGAGGGCAACCTGACGCTGCAGCCGGGCAAGGCACGAAAGTCAACGGGCGGGTTCGAACCCGGCGGACCCGAGGTCACCGTGGCGCCCGCGCCGCGCGCTGCCTTCGACGCGGTGGCGGCACGCAGCAGGCAGGCCGGCCAACGCATGCACCAGGCGGCCGTGGAAGCAGAACGCGCCCGGCGGGCCGCCCAGGCGCGCGAGAGCGACGACGGGGGCGGCATCTTCGGTGCGCTGGTGGGCGCCGCGGTCGGCGCCTATGCCGGCTCGGCCGCGGGGCTCGACAGCGCGCAGACGCTGGATCTCATGGTGCAGGGCGCTGCGGTAACCTCAGGCGGCAACCCGGTGGTGGACGCCTTCGCGCGCGGAATGGCGGAGGAAAGCGCCAAGCAGGAGGTGCTGCGCCAGGGCTACGAGGACGCGATCGCCGACGGCATCGCGCGCGGGTCGGCGGAGTATGCGCGACGCCAAGGCGGCGCCGCGGATGCCCATGCATCGGCTTCGGGAACGTCGGGCGCGGGCCTGGTCATTGCGGACCGGGCGCCTGCGCCCGCGGTTCCAAGACCGGAGCCCCCGAAGAGCAACACGCGCGAGCGCTACATCATCTGCGAGGTCATCCTCAACGGGAATTTCGACGGCAACAATGGCGCCCTGTTCCAGTCCGCGGTCGGCAAGGCCATCCTGGTCGACGGCAGGGTCCAGGGCAATCCCGAAGCTTCGTTCCTGGCCAAGGTCCGCTCGGCCCATGGCAAGGGCGGGGTGCCGGTGTGCGAGACCGGCGATTCGCCGGCCGCGCTGCAACGCCAGCTGCAGGAGTGGCGCAAGGGCTACCCGCACTACAAGCTGGTCCAGACCGGGATGACGCCGCTGTAGCGGGCCTCAGCGCAGGTCCACCTGCCCGACCTTGTCCTCGTAGCTCTCCTTCGGGTCGCTGCCGAGCAGCAGCCTGATGCCGGCGACCATGCTGTTCTCGTTGAGCCAGACCTGGGCGTCGGCGGCGTCCATGCGCAGCAGGCGCAGCTTGGGGTCGTCCTTGCCCTCGAACCAGGCCGCGATGAACGGGTTCCAGAGGCGGTCGATCACCGCGCGGTCGTTGTCGGGCACCAGCCGGCCGATGAGCGTCGCGAACAGGTCGTGGCCCTTGGCCGCGAACGACGCGGTCGCCTGCAGCCCCTGCGAGCGGTCCAGCGCCTCGCCGAGGTCGGTGTCGGCGGCGGTGAAGAACCACAGCGGCGCGCGGTCGTCCTCGGCGATCGCGGTCATCGGCCGCGGCGGGATGCCTTCGCCGCCCAGCATCACCACGCGGTCGTCGTTCAGGTGCTTCCAGAAGCGGGCTTCGAGTTCGCGGGTGTCGGCCATGCCTGGCTCCGTATCGGCGGGGCTTCCGTTGTAGCGGGGCGGTCGTGAGCGGGGCGTTGCTTCACGTGGCGCTGACGCGCGTGTGGTGGCATAGGTGGATTCGCCGAGGGAGCGACGCAGGACGAGGCTGGATTGATGGGGGGTGATTTCAGCGACGCGGCGCTGGCCGCCGAACGACTGCAGCTGGCGCTCGACGCCGGCGCGATCGTCGGTACCTGGGTCTGGACCATCCCCGACGACCGCTTCATCGCCGACGAGCGTTTCGCGCACAGCTTCGGCCTGGATCCGGACGCCATCCGCGAAGGGCTGCCGCTGCAGGTGCTGTTCGAGTCCATCCACCCGGAAGACAAGCAGCGCGTGGCGGCCGCGGTAGACGAGGCGCTCGCGCGCGGCGGCCGCTACCGCTGCGACTACCGGGTGCGGCGTGCCGACGGGCAGTACGACTGGATCGTCGCCAGCGGGCGGGTCGAAGTGGACGACCAGGACCGGCCGGTGCGGTTCCCGGGCGTGCTGCTCGACGACGGCGAACGGCGCCGCATCGCGGCCGAGCGCGACCGCGCCCACGCCCTGCTGCAGACGGTCATCGAAGCGGTGCCAGGCGTGGTCTACGCCAAGGACCGCGAGGGCCGCCTGGTGATCGGCAACCGCGGCGTCTCGGAGTTGCTGGGGGTCGGGCCCGAAGGCTTCATCGGCAAGACCGACCGCGAACTGATCGCCGACAGGACGCAGGCCGACCGGGTGATGGCCAATGATCGCCGGATCATGCAATCGGGGGTGGCCGAGCAGGTGGAGGAGGTGATCCATCGTCCGGACGGCACGCCCGCCATCTGGCTGTCCACCAAGGCACCGATGCGCGACGCGGGCGGCAACGTGGTGGGGCTGCTCGGGGCGTCGCTGGACATCACCGACCGCAAGCGTGCGGAGGACGCGTTGCGCCTGTCGGAACAGCGCAATGCGCTTGCGCTCGAAGTCGCGCGGCTGGGCACCTGGACGCTGGACGAGGACACCGGCCGGCTGGAGATCGACGCGCGCGCGGCCCGGATCTGCGGCGCGCCGCCGGGCCGCACCGCGTTCGAGTTGCGCGACCTGCCCAAGCGCGTGCATCCCGAGGACTGGTCGCGGGTGGTGTCGGTGCTGCGCGGCGCGCTGTCGCCGGAGGGCACGGGCGCCGTCTCCGAGGAGTTCCGCCTGCGCCATCCCGACGGCACCGTGGTCTGGGTCGCCTGCCACGGGCGGGCCAGCCAGCAGGGGCTCGGCACGCGCGCCGGCGCGCGCACCATGATCGGCACCCTGCTGGACATCACCGAGCGCCGCCGCATGATCGAGGCGCTGGAGCAGGGCGACCGCCGCAAGGACGAGTTCCTGGCGATGCTCGCGCACGAGCTGCGCAACCCGCTCGCTCCCATCAGCACCGCCGCCCAGCTGCTGCGGGCCGAGCCCGGGGACGCGCGTCGCGTGCACCAGGTCGCGGACACCATCCAGCGCCAGGTCGAGCACATGACCGGCCTGGTGGACGACCTGCTCGACGTGTCGCGGGTGACGCGCGGGCTGGTGGTGTTCGCGCGCGAACCGGTGGACATGCGCACGGTCTTCGCCCTGGCCGCGGAGCAGGTCGTGCCGCTGTTGCGGGCGCGCGGGCACACGCTGGCCGGGGTCCCCGACGGCTGCCCGGCGTTCGTGCTCGGCGACCAGTCGCGGCTGGTGCAGGTGGTGGTCAACCTGTTCACCAACGCGGCCAAGTACACGGCGCCGGGCGGGCGCATCGAAATGAGCTGCTACTGCACCGGCGAGCAGGTGGCGTTCCGGGTCAGCGACAACGGCATCGGCATGGAGCCGGACCTGGTGCCGGTGGTGTTCGACCTGTTCACGCAGGCCGCGCGCGCGCCGGACCGGGCGCAGGGCGGGCTTGGCATCGGCCTGGCGCTGGTGCGCAGGATCGTGCAGGCGCACGGCGGCACGGTCACCGCGCAGAGCGCGGGGGCCGGGCAGGGGAGCACGTTTACGGTGGTGCTGCCGCGCAGCGCGACCGCGCCCTGCGCGCCGGAGCCGCCGCAGGAACATCCGCGAGCGACGCGCGGCAGGACCGTGCTGGTGGTGGACGACAACGTGGACGCCGCGGACATGCTGGCGCTGGCGTTGCGGCTGCTCGGGCACGATGCCGTGGTCGCGCACGATGGCCCGCAGGCGCTGTCGCTGGTCGGCACCCGTTCCGACTGGGATGCCTTCATCCTCGACATCGGCATGCCCGGCATCACCGGGCTGGAACTCGCGGGGCAGTTGCGCGACCGCATCGGCGAGCGCCCGGTGCGCTTCATCGCACTCACCGGCTACGGCCAGGCGCAGGACCAGGCTTCCTCGCGCGCGGCCGGATTCGACCACCACATGGTCAAGCCGGCCGACATCGACGAACTGCAGCGGCAACTGGAGCTGGCGGGCTAGCCCGGGGCGCTGGCCGCGAAGACCGGAATCTGCGCTCTTGGCCGGGGCTTGCGGACGCGCCCGCTTCGCCCTAGGTTTGGCGGACCTCCCGAGCAAAGGAACTGCCATGCGTCCCTCGCGAACGATCGTCTCCCTCCTGCAGCTCGCCCTGGTCATCGCCGTGCCGGGCACCCTGGTGGCGTGCGGCGGCGAGCGGGCGAGCGACACCGACGCCGAGGCGACGATGGAGGACGCGGCGCCGATGGACGATGGCGCCGCGATGGACCAGGACGCCGGTGCCGATGACGGCATCGGCGCCGGCGCCGAGGCGACCGCGGTCCCCGACTGGTTCCCGCAGGATGTCTACCTCCCGGCGGACTACACCGTGGTGGTCGCACGCAACATGGGCGACGTGCAGCAGGTCGAACTGCGGGTGCCCGGCGCCGCGCCGGCGATCGCCGCGGAAGCCGGCGACGCCATGGAAGCGCAGGGCTGGGAGGAGAACATGGAGAGCGGTCCCACCACCGGCTACCAGAAGGGCCAGCGCATGGTCTCGCTGACAGTCGCCGACCGCGACGAAGGCGGTGTCCGTGTCACCTACCAGTTGGTGAGCGTGGGCACTTAGCGCGCGCTGTCACGTTCTCCGGCCCCGGTTCGTCCTGGAGGGCAGGCCGAGGGAGAATCGTGAGATGGACGCCGCCACCACGTTGTTCGAAGACCAGCGACCGCGCCTGTTCGGGCTCGCCTACCGCATGCTGGGCACGCCCGCGGATGCCGAGGACGTGGTCCACGACGCCTGGCTGCGGCTGCACGACCAGGACGTCGCGGCGCTTGACGACCCGGAGGCCTGGCTGGTGACCGTGACCACCCGGCTGGCGCTGGACCGGCTGCGCCGCGCCAGGGTCGAGCGCGAGGCCTACACCGGCCCCTGGCTGCCGGAACCGCTGGCCCCGGAGGGCGAGCACCCCGATGCCGTGCTCGAGCGCGACGAGTCGCTCACGCTGTCCTTCCTGCTGCTGCTCGAACGGCTGGGGCCGGAGGAGCGTGCCGCCTTCCTGTTGCACGAGGTGTTCGACTACGGCCATGCCGAGGCGGCGGCCATCCTGGGCATCGCCGAGGACGCCTGCCGGCAGCGCGTGCACCGGGCGAAGCGGCGCCTGCGCGAGGGACGTCCGCGCTTCCGGGTGGACCGCGCGGCGCAGACGCGGATGTTGCAGCGCTTCGTCGCGGCGATGGCCGAGCCGACGCTGGAGTCGCTGCGCGCGCTGTTCGCCGAGGACGCGATCCACATCAGCGACGGCGGCGGCGTGGCGCGCGCAACGCTGCGGCCGCTGCACGGCGCCGACCGCCTGGCACGCCTGTACTTCCAGCTCGCGCGCGACTTCTTCGGGCCCGGGTTCCGCTACGACATCGTCACCCTCAACGGCGCCCCGGCGCTGCTGCAGCACGACGGCAGCACGGTCGCGTCCGCGATCTGGCTCGAGTGCGAGGGCGACCGCATCACCGCCATCCATGCGCTGCGCCATCCCGGCAAGCTGGCGCGCCTGCTGCCTGTCACGAAGGCGCTGGCCGGGACGTCCTTGCACTGAAGCGGCCGATGTCCGGCCGCACCATACGAGGAACCCCCATGCAACGCTTCGACCTGCAGGCCCACGGCGCCGCCCTCAAGCCACTGTTCGTGCTCGGCCAGTCGCCGAAGAAGGCCGGCCGCCTGGAACCGGCGCTGATCGAGCTGGTGCTGATGCGCGTGTCGCAGATCAACGGCTGCGCCTATTGCCTGGACATGCACAGCAAGGATGCGCGCGCCGCCGGCGAGAGCGAGCAACGCCTATACCTGCTGCCGGCGTGGCGCGAGACCACGCTCTACAGCGAGCGCGAACGGGTCGCGCTGCACTGGGCCGAGGAGCTGACCCGGCTGTCCTCGCGCGAGGCCCTGCCCGACGCCTTGTACGAAGAGGCGCGCCGGCACTTCGACGAGGCCGAGCTCGTCGACCTCACCGTGCTGGTGGTGGCGATCAACGGCTGGAACCGGGTGAACATCGCCGCGCGCACGATCGGCGGCGACTACAAGCCGGGCCAATGGGGCTAGTCCTCGCGCGGCGTCGCCTCACGGCGCTGGCTGCGCCGGATCGATATCGCCGGCCAGCGTCCACACGACGTCGCGGCCTTCCGGATCCCTGCTGAGGTGGAAGTGCGCCGCGGTCCCGGTCCCGAACGCGGGCGTGCCGCGACCCGCGGTGGGGCCGGACGGGTGGAAGGGCACGATGTACAGGCCGGTAGCGTCGATCGTGCGCCGCGCGTTGCGGCCGGCGAGGTCGCCTACCTCGCGGATGCGGCCCTCGCGCCACAGGAGCGGCTGCTCGAAGTCCACGATCACGTCCACGCGTGCCGGCGGCTGCCCGGGCACCGCCAGCGTGCCCCCGCTGACCAGCAGGTCCGGCCAGGTGTCCCCGTTCTCCGGCAATTCCTCGTAGGGCGCGTGCGGCAGGCCGGCGTAGGCGCCGGTGGCGATGGCGTCGAGCGCACCCACCAGGGCGAGGAAGTTGAGCTTGCGCAGCTGCTGCTTCTGCGGGTCGCCCTCGATGCCGCCGGACTCGATCAGGATCGTGGACACGCCGGCCTGCTGGGTCAGGTCGCCGAAGGCGCGCGCGTTGAAGGTGTCGTCCCACTTCGCGATATGGCCGGCGATGTAGGGCTCGAGCACGGCGCGGATCGCGACCGAGACCTCGATCGCGCGGGCGCGCGACGCGTTGACCTCGCGCGCCTCGTTGTAGGCGGGGGCGAGCAGGGCGATGGCGGTGCCGCGCTCGCTGTCGCCGACGCGGGTGCCGACGTCCTGGTCGTGCAGGTTGAAGCCGAAGGCGGGCTGGAGCCGTTCGCGCAGGCCGTGCAGGGCACGCGCTTCGGGCGAGGCAAGGGCGCGCGCGTCGCGGTTGATGTCGATGCCCTGGGCGTTGCGGCGCTGGAAACGCGCCGCGCCGTCCGGGTTCACGATCGGCAGGAAGTGCAGGGTGGTCCCGGCGCCGATGCGCTGCACCAGCGGGTGGTTCGGGTGCTCGCCGAGGAAGCGGAACAGGTCGGCCAGCGCCATCGACGCGGTGCTCTCGTCGCCGTGCATCTGCGTCCACAGCAGCACCGGGGTCGCGCCCCGGCCCCAGCGCACGTGGCGCAACGGCCGACCCTCGACGCTGCGCCCGATCTCCTCGACCGCGAAGCCGTCCGCCGCGTTCGCCAGCGGCGCGGCCACGTTCCACCACTGTTCCGGCTGGAAGCGGCGGTCCTCCAGGCCTTCGACGCGGATCTTCGCGTCGTAGAGCGCGTCGAGTTCGGCCAGCCAGACGGGTGCTTGCGGCATTGCAGTGGACGTCATGGGTGCGAGGGCCATCATGAGAAGGAACGTTGCGAGCTGGCGATGCATCGGTGTCTCCCGTGGACAGCGCCCGCAGTGTACAGTCGGGCACCCATGAGCATCGTCCTCACCGATTTCGCGCGCAGCCGGCTGTTCCGAGCCAACCGCCGCAACACCATCCAGGACATCACGCCCGAGGAGTTCGAGCGGCATCTCAACAGGCACGCACCGCTCGATGTGCTCGACGGCTACGCGCCGTTCTGCAAGCTGCACGTGCACCGCAACTGGACCTCGACCCGCTGCCTGGCAGTCCCGATCACCGACGCCAACCGGCACCTGCTGCGTTCCGACTACGAGGCCCGCACCGACGACGAGCTGCCGGTGCTGGTGCGCTGGTTCGAAGGCCTGGAGCCGCCGGTCGCCGAGTACCTGGTGGTCATCCTCTACGATCGAGAGCAGCTCGCGCGCGAGGGCACCGCGATCGACGCCGATTGGGGCGTGGTCGGCTGCATGTACACGATGGAGCCGGAGGAAACGCCGATGGCGCCGATCACGATGATGCGCAACGCGCTCGGCGTGGAGGAGGGCGGTTCCGGCGTGCCGATCGACCGCGAGGCCTACCGGCGCGCGGTCGCGTTCTGGCGTACGCACGCCAACTGGCGCGGCTGAACGGGCGTAGCTGCACGACGCCGCGCGTTTGCGCGCGTACGGTGCAGTCGTTATCGTGGCGGGGTGGCTCCTTTCGCATCGTGGGTACGCCGATGCCTGTCCAATGCCACCACCTCCCTTCATTCCTTCCAGGAGACTCCCCATGGAGATCACCGACGCGCGCGTCGCCAGCATCCACTACACCCTCACCGACGACGACGGCAAGGTCATCGACAAGTCGCCCGAATCGCAGCCGCTGAGCTACTTCCACGGCGCCGGCAACATCGTCCCGGGCCTGGAGAAGGCGCTGTCCGGCAAGCAGGCGGGCGACTCGGTCAAGGTCGATGTCGAGCCCGAAGAGGGCTACGGCCCGCACAACGCGGCGCTGGTCAAGGACGTGCCGCGCGAGCTGTTCCAGGGCGTGGACAAGGTCGAGCCCGGCATGCAGTTCCATGCGCAGAGCGAACGCGGCCCGCTGCTGGTGACGGTGGTCGAGGCGGGCGACGAGACCGTGCGCATCGACGGCAACCATCCGCTCGCCGGCAAGACCCTGCACTTCGACGTGTCGGTGGTGGACGTGCGCGAGGCCTCCGAGCAGGAGAAGGCCGAAGGCCGCGTCGCCGCTTAGGTTTCCGCCGCGGCCGCCCGGGCCAGTTCCGCGGTCCACTCCTCGGCGATCGCGTGCACGGGCTCGGTGAGCCATTCGCGCATCTCCGAGGGCAGGGCATAGGCCGCGGCCACGGAATCGGCCCGCAGCTTGCGCCATTCGTCCAGCACCGCGGCCGGGTCCGGGTGGCTGCGGACCAGCGCCCGCAGGGCCAGGTGCTGCACCGCCAGGTGGGCCTTGATGGCCCCCAGTTCGTCGCGCCAGTTGTCCATGTCCTGCTCCACGACATTGGTTGGAAGGGGGAGTCGCGACGGAACATTTAGGTGATGGCGCGGGGGTTTTCAAGGCCGCGGCGTCGTCATCCGGCGCACGCATCGCGCTGTCTACACTCCGCCTCCGGCAGCCTGCCGCGGAGTCGCGCCGATGCACCTGGTCCAGCTGTTCCTCCCGCTCAGGGACAACGCAGGCAAGCCGTTCCCGGCGGCCATGTACGGGGCGGTGCGCACCGAGCTGACCGAGGCCTTCGGCGGGGTCACTGCCTACCAGCGGGCCCCGGCCACCGGCCTGTGGGAGGACCGCGAGGACGACCTGCACCGCGACGAACTGGTCCTGGTCGAGGTCATGGCGGAGACCCTCGACCGCGCGTGGTGGAAGCGCTTCTCGGCCGCGCTGGCGGCGCGCTTCCGGCAGGAGGAGATCCTGGTGCGGGCGCTTCCCTGCGAGTGGCTGTGACCGGCGCTCAGGCGCCAGCGGGCGTGAGCTTCAGCAGCGCGCCGTCGCCGCCGCGGCTGCCGTCGCCGAGCAGCCACAGGGCGCCGTCCGGGCCCTGCTCGACTTCGCGGATGCGCCGGCCCATGTCGAAGCGCTCGGCCTCGCGCGCGCTGTCGCCGTCGAACTCGATCCGCACCAGCGACTGCGACGACAACCCGCCGATGAAGGCGTCGCCCTGCCAGGCCGGGAACGCGGCGCCGTCGTAGAACACCAGGCCCGCCGGCGAGATCACCGGGTTCCAGGTCACCACCGGCGCGCGGAATTCCGGGCGGGTGTGGTGGTCGGGGATGTCGCGGCCGTCGTAGTGGTCGCCGTTGGACACGATCGGGTAGCCGTAGTTGGCGCCGCGCTCGATCAGGTTGAGCTCGTCGCCGCCGCTCGGGCCCATCTCGTGCGCCCACAGGCGGCCGTCGGCGTCGAAGGCGAGGCCGAGCACGTTGCGGTGGCCCAGGCTCCACACCTGCGCGGCAACGCCGCCCTGGCCGGCGAAGGGGTTGTCGGCGGGCACGCGGCCGTCGTCGTGCAGGCGCAAGATCTTGCCGAGGTTGGTGCCCATGTCCTGCGCCGGGTCGAAGTGCTGGCGCTCGCTGGAGCTGATCCACAGCATGCCGTCCGGGCCGAAGGCGATGCGCTGGCCGAAGTGGCCGTTGCCGTCGAGCTTGGGCTGCTGGCGCCAGATCACCTCGAGATCCCTGAGCGCGCCGCCGCCGGCATCGCCCAGCGCGAGCCGCGCGCGCGCGACCGCGGACCCGAGCAGGCCACCGTCGCCGGCCTCGACGTAGCTGATGTACACGAGCCCGTTGCCGGCGTACCCGGGATGCAGGACCACGTCGCCGAAGCCGCCCTGGCCGGCACGGCGCGTTTCCGGCACGCCGGTGACTTCGCCGATGTCGCCGCTGGCCGGGTCGAACAGTTTCAGCCGGCCGTCCATCTCGGTCACGAGCAGGCGGCCGTCGGGCAGGAAGGTCATGGCCCAGGGGTGGTCGAAGCTGGCGACCTCGGTGATGTCGAAGCCTTCGCCCTGCGCCGCGGCGCGCGGGGCGTCCGCCGCGTTTGCGTCTCCGGCCGGCTCCGGCGCCGCGGCCTTGCCGTTCCCGCCCGACTGGCCACCGCAACCGGTGAGCGTGAGCACGGTACCGAGCAACAATGCATTCAGGAGCTGGCGCATGGCCCTGCCTCCGGAGTGGGGGTCAGCGGATCATAGTCCAGCGCGGCGCAGCAGCCTGCCCGGGCGCGCGACCGCTTCGCCCGCCTCGAACGCGGGCTCGCCGTTGACCACGACCAGGTCGAAGCCTTCCGCCCAGGCCTTCGGGTCCACGTAGTCCGCGCGGGCGCGCACCTTCGACGGGTCGAACAGCACCAGGTCGGCGGCGGAGCCGACGCGGACCGTACCGCGATCGGCCAGGCCGAGGATCGACGCAGGCAGCGCGGTGGCCTTGCGCACCGCTTCCTCCAGCGGCAACCGCCCGCTCGCCGCGAACTCCTCGATGAAGCGGGCGAAGGTCCCGGCCGAGCGTGGATGGCTGCCGCCCGGCGAGCCGTCGCTGCCCAGCGCCACGTTCGGATCGAGCAGCAAGCGGTCCTGCAGCGCCCGGTCCATCACGAAGTGGGCGGCTTGGCCGCCGCCGGGGCCGATCTCGAGCAGCAGGTCGGGGTAGGGCAGGCCGCGTTCGGCGGCGACCTGCGCCAGGGTCTTGCCGGCGTGCGGGCCGGTGCCGAACAGCAGCGCCTCCGGGCCATTGCGCTGCTCCATGCGCCGTTGCAGCCAGGCGCGCAGTTCGCCGTGGCGCGCGGCACGCACCTCGTCGTAGTCGCTCGGCGGCAGCGCCCATTCCGGGAACAGGATCGCGACCCCGGTGTAGCTGGCCTCGTACGGATAGGCGTCGGCGGTGAGCGGCTGCGCCGGCGTGCGCAACAACTGCATGAACCCCAGCAGCGACTCCGCTTGGTCGACGCCCTTTCCGTAGACCATCTTCAAGTGCGACACGTGGGCGCGCGCGGGCCCGCTGGCGGCGACCAGCTCGCGGATGGACTCGCGCACGTCGCCGGCGTCCTCGTTGCGCATGTGGCTCATGGCGACGCCGTTGGCGCGCGCGATCACGGGGCCGAGGCTGGCCAGCTCGCGGAGTTCCGCGTAGCGCCCGGGGACGTACTCCAGGCCGGTGGACATGCCGAACGCGCCGCTGCGCAGGTCGTGTTCCAGGATCGCCTGCAGCTTCGCGAGCTGCGCATCGGAAGGCCGGCGCGTGCCGTCGTCGATCCCGGCGCGCCGGCGCAGCGCGCCATGGCCGGAGAGGGTGGCGACGTTGACGTCCAGCGTGGCCTGCGTGACCGCATCCATCCAGGCCGGCAGGCTGCCCGGTTCGCGCCCCTTGTCGGGCAGCGACGGGCTGCCGCCGTCCTGTCCGAGCAGCACCGTGGTCACGCCCATCGCGAGGAACTGGGTGTAGTCCGCCCCGAGCGGATCGCCGTGCGTATGCAGGTCGATGAAACCCGGAGCCAGCACGCGCCCGCCACCCTCGACCACGCGCAGGCCGCGCGCGTCGCCGGCGGCGATGCGCCCGATCCGTTCGATGCGGCCGTCGCGCACCAGCACGTCGGCGTCGCGCGCCGGCGCGCCGCTGCCGTCCACCAGCAGCACGTCGCGCAGCAGCAGGCCATCCGCCGCAGATCCACGGCATCCGCCCAGGCCCAGCGGCACCAGCGCGCAGGCGCCACCGGCCGCCACCACCCCGAGGAACTCACGCCTGCTCCAGCCCCCCATACGGCCTCCTGTCCCCTTGCTGCCCATCAATGCGCCGGTGGCAACAGATAGACGACGCGGCAGGCCGCGACATCGAAATTGTCCACGCCGTCCGGCGCATTAGCGGCCGTGCCGAGCACGCGCACGCTGGCGGTGGGCGAGGTGCCGACCAGGCCCAGGACTTCGTCGTGCGCCGGCTGGTTGCCGATGTCCATGTCGAACACGAACACGTGGTCGCCCGCGGCGTCGCGCACCGCGAGTCCCATGTGTTCCGGATGCGCGGAGGCGTGCACCAACGCGCCGGTGACGTCGAGCAGCGGAGCGTGGTCGCGCGCGGGCCCGGCCTCGGCTTCGGACGCAAGTACCGCGATGCGCTCGTAGCCGGCGGGCAGGGTGGACGCCGCGTGCCGCTCGAGCGCGGCCACGCAGGCGTCGGCGGCCAGCGGCGATCCGCCGCGCGCGAGTTCTTCCTCGACAGCGCTGAACGCCGAGCGCCCGCCGAGCCGCTCGGGCGGCATCCCGGTCGCGAACCAGGCCACGCCGCTGCCGCCTTCCAGGTCCAGCCACAGCCCCGATTGCAGCCCGTAGGCCGAGCCGGAATGGCCGACCCGGGCCACGCCGTCGCCGAAGGGATCGTCGCGGCAGCCTGCGACCGGCGTGGCCAGCGTCTGCATCGCCAGGCCGTAGCGGCAGAAGAAGCCGGTGCCGAGGTCGCCGGTGTCCTCCTCATAAGTGAGGCCGTCGCCCGGCGCGTACTGCCAAAGCGGTGTCGCCAGCGTGCGCACCGAGTCGGGCGACAGCAGGCGCACGCCGTCGAGCTCGCCGCCGTTGAGCAGCATGCGGCCGATGCGCGCCAGCCCGTTGGCGGAGATGCGCAGGCCGCCCTGCGGCGAGAACAGCGCGCCGTTCGCGCCGGCGCGCCATTGCGCGAGGTCGCAGCTGCCGTCCTCGGCCGCGATCACCGGGCAGTCAGGACGGTGGCCGTGCAGGTCGTCCTTGGCCGGTGCGCCGTCGCCGTCGTAGATGACCACCGCGCGCGCAACGGTGGCGTCGTCGCATCCGGCCCAGTTGAAGCAGGCCTCCACCCCGAGCGGCGCCAGCACCAGGCGCTCCATCAGCCGGTCGAAGCGCTCGCCCGTGGCGCGCTCCATGATCTGCGCCACCAGCGGGAAATTGAGGTTGGTGTAGCGGAACCAGGTGCCGGGCGCGTGTTGCGTGTCCCAGGCGCGCGGGTCCTCGAGGAGGGTACGCAGCTCGCCGCCCAGCGGCGTCTGCCAGTAGCCGGCGGCGTCGGTCAGGCTGGAACGGTGCGAGAGCAGCATGCGCAGCGTCACCGGCGTGTCCGGGAACGCCGGATTGCGCAACGGGAAGCCGAGCAGCTCGCCGGCATCGGTGTCGAGGTCGAGCTTGCCGGCCTCGACCAGCCGCATCACCCCGATCGCGGTCACCAGCTTCGAGATCGAGGCGATGCGCACCGGGTCGTCGGCGGTGATCGTGCGGCCGGCGTCGCGATCGGCGAAGCCGCGCGCGTCCACGTCGGTGACCCCGTCGCGGTCGAAGGACACGCGCACGGTGGCGACCGGGTCGCCCGCCAGCGCCACCGGCGCAGCGAGCAACAGGAGGGAGGCAAGCACGAGGGAGAGCGGGGCGGTCCGGGTCATGCCCGGATGTTAGCCGCCCCGCCGGCCCTGCGGGCTACTGTGCGCCCATGCCGCCGTCGATCCGGTACTGCACGCCGGTGATGAAGCGGCTCTCGTCCGAGGCCAGGAACAGCACCAGGTCGGCGATGTCGCCCGGCTCGCCGTAGCGGCCCAGCGGGATCAGCGAGGTCAGCATCTGCTTCGCTGCTTCCGCGTCCTTCGGGTCGAAGCCCGACTCGAGCGAGCGCATCATGCGGGTGTTCACCGGCGAGGGATGGATCGAATTGACCCGCACCCCGTGGCGCGCAGCCTCGAGCGCGGCGACCTTGGTCATGCCGCTCACGGCATGCTTGGAGGTCACGTAGGGCAGGATGTCAGGCGTGCCTTGCAGCCCCGAGATCGACGAAGTGTTGATCACGCTGCCGGCCCCGGCCTTGTACATGTGCGGCAGCACGTGCTTCAGGCCCAGGTAGGCACCGCGCACGTTGATCGCCATGACCTTGTCGAACATCTCGAGCGGCTGCTCGTGCAGCGGGGCGACCTGGCCTTCGATGCCAGCGTTGTTGAAGAACGCGTCGATGCGGCCGAACGCCTTGATCGCCGCGTCGGTGTAGCGCTTGACGTCGGCCTCGTCTGTGACGTCGGCCTGGACCGTGAGCACGCGCTCGCCGGCGTCGAGGCGCCTTCATCGAGGAAGCGCTTCGCGGTGGCCTTGCCGATGCCGCCGGAACCGCCGGTGATGACGATGGTCTTGTCCTGCATGCGTTTCATCCGCTTCTCCTGCTTGCGCCACTTGGGCATTCGTTACAGGGATGCGGGCGCCGGGGGCGGTTCCGAAGCGCCGGGGATGGAACGCTGCGTGCCAGTGGCCGCCTGTCGTCCCTCAGGTGTCGTCTTCGACGAGTTCCCGCAGCCGCGCGAGGGCGTCGTCCCAGCGTGCCTCGATGGCGTCCAGGTGGCGGCGTGCCGCATCCAGCCGGCGCGGACGCAGCCGCCAGACGTGCTCGCGCCCGCGGCGCTCGCCGGACACCAGTCCTGCACCGGCCAGCGTGGCCAGGTGCTTGCTCACCGCCTGGCGGGTCACGCCGGTGCCCTCGGCCAGGCGCACGACGGGCAGGGGGCCGTGCTCGGACAGGCGCGCGAGGAGGCGCAGCCGCACCGGATCGCCGAGCGCGGCGAACACCGGCGCGGCGTCCGCGGGATCGCGGCGGCGGCGCGGCCTGGCGCTCACGCGTCGTCCTGCGCCAGGTACTTCGCGATCAGGCCGGCCTGGGCTTCCCAGCCGCCGGTGTTGTCGCGGATCGCCTGCGCTCGGCGTGCCAGCGGCACGCGCTCGAAGCCGGACTCGGTGATGGTCAGGCGCACGCCGCCATCGGTTTCCTCGAGCGCGAACTCGACCAGGGTGGTCTCGTCGTCCGGCGCATCCGGGCCGACGTCGGTGCCGCCGGGATGCCAGCGGAACGACAGCAACCGCATCGGTTCGACGCGCTCCACCAGCAACACGAACGCGACGCCGTCGTAGGGTTCCTGGAACTTCGCGATCTCCGGGTCCACGCGGGTCGGGCGGATCCTCGCCTGCAGCCGCGCGCCGGGCGCGAATGCGCCATCCACCTCCGCGCCGAACCAGTGCCCGAAGCGTTCCGAATCGGCGATGGCCTGCCAGACCCGTTCCAGCGGCGCCTTCAGCACCACCTGTTTCACGATCGTGTTCGCGCTTGTCATATGCAACCTCCCGGTTGCGCTTGAAGGTAGCGCCGCCGGGCGCTCGATGCAAGCCCCACGGCGGGCGGGGATTCGGATATAAAGCCGCGACGGGTCCATGGCGGGCCCGGCAACCAACCAGGGGACATTTGCATGGGGAAACTCCCGATCGTTTTGGGCGCGCTCGTGCTGGGCGTGGCGGTCGCACCGGCGGCGCTGGCGCAGGACACGCCGTACGGGGCGCTGGCCGTGGACGAGGTGCAGGGCTACCACTTCGGTTTTGCGCATGATCATGGCAACCAGGTCGACGCCGACCGGCGCGCGACCGAGGAGTGCCAGAAGGCCGGCGGCACCAGCTGCCGGGTCGTGTTGCTGTGGTCGGGCGCCGGCTGCGGCGCCTACCGCTCGGTCACCGAGGGCGGCTACGCCTACGGCTGGGGCGTGGCAGGCACCCGCGCCGCCGCCGAGAACATCGCCGAGCGCGAGCTGATGGCGCGCAGCAACGGGCGCATGGCCCAGAACCAGGCCTGGGCCTGCAACTCGGCCATGCCGGCACCGCTGGCGGTGCTGCTGGAACAAGCCCCGCCGCAGGCCGGCCCGATGCGCTTCCCCGACAAGGAGGGCGACGAGTTCGAGTACCAGGGCGCGCTGCAGGGCGGCGTGCCGCACGGCCATGGCGTCGCCACCTTCCCGGACGGCATGCGCTACGAGGGCAGCTTCGTCAACGGTGCGTTCCATGGCCACGGTGTCTACACCTGGCCGAGCGGCGCGCGCTACGAGGGCGAGTTCCAGCATTGGGAGATGCACGGGCAGGGCACCTACCGCTTCGCCAGCGGCAAGACCTACGTCGGCGACCTGCGCAACAGCAAGCTCGAGGGCTACGGCAAGTACTACGACACCAGCGGCAACCTGGTGTACGACGGCCGCTGGAGCAACAACCGGCAGGTCGACTGAGGCAAGCGGCGCCGGCCCCCGCGCAACGGGGGCCGCGCGCGAGGATGGGCGATAATGGAGGCATGAACGACACGCTTCCCGATTGCCCGCGCTGCGGCCAGGGCGACACCTATCCCGACGGCACGCTGCTGGTGTGCCCGCATTGCGCCCACGAGTGGGCGCCCGGTTCCGAGAACGAGAGCGACGGTCCCGAGGTCCGCGACAGCAACGGCAACCCGTTGGCCGCGGGCGATACCGTGGTCGTGATCAAGGACCTCAAGGTCAAGGGCAGCTCGATCCCGCTCAAGCAGGGCACCGTGATCCGCAACATCCGCCTGGTCGACGGCGACGCCGAGCACATCGAAGGCCACTCGGACAGGATCAAGGGCCTCGTGCTCAAGACCTGCTTCCTGCGCAAGGCCTGAGCGCGGGCCGCTGCGGCCTGACCTGGATCAAGGGCGGCCCCGGGGCTGCGCGGGAAGATGCAGCGCCGGCATGTGCCGGCTTCCCGGAAGGAGCCCGCCATGCAGCCTGGACAATCCACCCCGCGAGACGTCGTGGTCGTCGGCGCCGGGCCTGCGGGATTGTGCGCGGCACTCGCACTCGCTGCGCGCGGACTGCGCGTGGACGTGGTCGAGCGCCAGTCGCGCGCGGCACTCGAGGCGCCCGCGTTCGACGGGCGCGAAATCGCGCTGACCCACGCTTCGACTCGCATCCTGCGCGAGCTCGATGTGCTGCAACGGATCGCCGACGCCGATATCGGGCCGTTGCGCCGCGCGCGCGTGCTCGACGGCGACCATCCGGGCTTCGAGGTGGACGCCGGCGGCGGCGCGGCGGACCTCGGGGTGCTGGTGTCCAACCACTGCATCCGCGCGGCGGCGTGGCAGGCGGTCGGGGACAGCGACGCGATCGCGGTGCACGACGCGGCGGCAGTCGTAGCGGTCGCCACCGACGCCGGCAGCGCGAGGGTGGTGCTGGCCGATGGCAGCGAGCTGCGCGCGCCGCTTCTGGTGGTCGCCGACAGCCGCTTCTCGGAAACGCGCCGTGCGCTCGGCGTGCCGGTGGCGATGCACGACTTCGGCAAGACCATGCTGGTGTCGCGCGTGCGCCACGCCGAAGCCAACGACGGCGTGGCCTGGGAGTGGTTCGATCAAGGCCAGACACGCGCGTTCCTGCCGCTGGAAAAGCATCTCGCGTCGGCCGTGCTCACGGTCACCGGCGCCGAGGCACGGCGCCTGCTGGCGCTGTCGCCCCGGGCCTACGCCGACGAGCTTGCGGCTCGCTTCGAGGGGCGCTTCGGCACGATGGAACCGGCCAGCAGCGTGCACGCCTATCCGCTGGTCGCGACCTGGGCAAAGCGATTCGCCGGGCCGCGCTTCGCGCTGGTCGGCGACGCCGCAGTGGGCATGCACCCGGTGACCGCGCATGGCTTCAACCTCGGCCTGGGCAGCGTCGAGCGGCTGGCGACGGCGGTCGGGGAAGCGATGGCGAGCCACGGCGATCCGGGGCACCCGGCCGCGCTGCGCGACTACGAGCGGCGTCATCGTCGCGCCAGCCTGCCGCTGTTCGCGGGCACCGGGCTGGTGGTGCGCCTGTTCACCGACGACCGCGCGCCGATGCGGCCGCTGCGGCGCGCGGTGCTGCGCGGCATGCGTGCGCTGCCGCCGCTGCGTCGCCTGCTCGCCGCGCAACTGATGGACGCGAGCGCGCGGTGATAAAGTCCGTCGGATGACGAATCCGGATCCGCGTCCCTATCCCATCGGCACCCCCGGGCAACCGTGGGGCCCGGCCGAAGTCGCCGCGTGGCGCGCGCGGCAGGTGCGCAGGCGCAGCCATGCCGACGAGGTCGTGTCGGTGATCGAACGGCTGGCGGGGCGCTTCGAACTCATCCAGTACGGCGAGCTCGACTACGCGCCGGATCGTTACCCGCTGCTGGCGCTGCGCTCGCGCGACTGGGACGACGCCCTGCCGGTGGCGCTGGTGACCGGCGGCGTGCACGGCTACGAGACCAGCGGCGTGCACGGTGCGCTGCAGTTCCTCGACCTGCACGCGGATGCCTATGCCGGCCGCGTCAACCTGCTGGTTGCGCCCTGCGTCAGCCCCTGGGGCTACGAGCGCATCCACCGCTGGAACCCGGACGCACTCGACCCGAACCGCAACTTCCGCGAAGGCAGCCCGGCCGGCGAATGCGCGGCGCTGCTGCGGCTGGTGGCGCCGCTGCGCGGACGCTTCCTGCTGCACGTGGACCTGCACGAGACCACCGACAGCGACGAGTCCGAGTTCCGCCCGGCGCTGGCCGCGCGCGACGGCAAGCCGTTCGTGCCCGGCACCATCCCGGACGGCTTCTACCTGGTGGACGACAGCGCGAACCTGCAGCCGGGTTTCCAGCAGGCGATCATCGAGGCGGTATCGCAGGTGACCCACATCGCGCCGGCCGACGCCGACGGCGAGATCATCGGCTCTCCCGTGCTGGCACCCGGCGTCATCGCCTACCCGGTGCGCGAGCTAGGCCTGTGCACCGGCATCACCGGCGCGCGCTACACCACCACCACCGAGGTCTATCCGGACAGCCCGCGCGCGACCCCGGAGCAGTGCAACGCCGCGCAGGCGGCCGCGGTGCGCGCGGCGCTCGACTACGCATTGGCATGATCCGCCGGGCATGAAACCCCCGGGCTACACGCTTGTCTACACCCCGCGCTCGCACTTCGCGCGCAAGGTGCGGCTGCTCGCCGACGCGCTCGGCATTCCGCTCGCGCTGGTGGACGCCGGCAACGTCGCCGACGCCGATCCGGCCGCCTACGGGCCCAACCCGCTGATGAAGGTCCCGACACTGCTGGACGGCGAGCGCGTGGTGTTCGAATCGGACCATATCGCCGCCTGCCTCGTGCGCGCGCACGACCCGGGCGACCGCTTCGGCGTGCTCGCCACCGACGTCGCCACCCTCAACGCGCGCGCGGTGATGAACGGCGTGATGGCGCAGGAGGTGGAACTGCTGCTGGCCGAACGCAGCGGACTGTCCACCGACCACCCGCGCTTCGACAAGATGCGCGCCTCGCTGCTGCAGGGGCTGGCGTGGCTCGAGGACCATGCCGGGGTGTTCCCGCGCCAGCCGAGCTACCTCGGCTTCCACCTGCTGGCTCTTTGGGACCACCTCGTCATTTACGGGATGGTGCCGCTGGACTATCCGCGGCTGCGTGCGCACATCGAGGCGTGGCGGGACTGGGCGTTCGCCGCCGCCTCGCGCCCGCCGCCTATCCGCTCGTGAACGCGTAGGCGCGCGCGCCCGGGTCGAGGAAGCTGATCTCGAACAGGCGCTCGCGGCTGCCGCCGCGCTGGCGCACGAGCTGGTAGAGGCGCTCGCCGTCGATGGTGCCGTTGCCCGCCGCGTCGATGTCGCTGCCGGCATCCGCGCCCGGCGGCTGGCCGTCCAGCGTGACCCGGAACCGCACCGGGGTGCCGTCCTCCGCCGGCGCCAGCACCAGGTGCAGGTCGCGGGCGCGGAAGCGCAGGGTGATGCTGGCGCCGGCGCGCTCGGCGCGCGCGAATTCGGGCTGCACCGTCCAGCGGCCTTCGAGCGCCCACTGGTCGGGCTCGAGCTGCGCGACCCGCGGGTAGTCCCAGGCCACGCCCTTCGCGAGCGCGTTGTTGGCGAAGCGTTCGGCGCGGGCGTGGCCGAGGTAGGTTTCCGGGGTCCGCCGCCAGTCCCTCGAGGGCGGTGCCTCCGCGCCCGCGGCGCGGTTGCCGACGTAGCCGCCTGGCAGGTCGGTGGCGCCGGCCTCGGCCAGCAGCCGTCGGATGACGTCCTCGCTGCGCGCGTACTCGCCCTCGCCGAAGTGGTGGTAGCGGATCCGCCCCTGGGCGTCGACGAAGTAGTGCGCGGGCCAATAGCGATTCTCGAACGCGCGCCAGATCGCGTAGTCGTTGTCGAGCGCGACCGGGTAGCCGATGCCCAGCGTTTCGATCGCGTCGGCGACGTTGCCCGGATCCTTCTCGAACGCGAACTCCGGCGTGTGCACGCCGAGCACGACCAGGCCGTGGTCGCGGTACTTGTCGGCCCAGCCGCGCAGGTAGGGCAGGGTGCGCAGGCAGTTGATGCAGGAGTAGGTCCAGAAATCGACCAGCACGACCTTGCCGCGCAGGCCTTCGCGGGTCAGCGGCGGGCCGTTGAACCAGCCGGTGGCGCCGTCGAGCCGCGGCAGCCAGCCCTCCACGGGCAAGGGCACGCCCTCGCGTGGCGCTGGCGACGGCGCGCTGCGCGAGGGCGAGACCACGTCCACCAGGCGCTGCTCCAGCTTCGCGGTGCTGGCCAGCGACAGGCGCGTGAGCAGTCCGGTGTCCAGGCCGAGCGCGATCGCCGCGACCCCGAGCAGCACGAGCGCGCCGAGCACGCGCCGCAGCTGTTCGCCCCAGCCCAGCGAGCGCTGCATCGCCGCGAACACGCGGCCGCCGAGCAGCAGCGCCAGCGCCAGCGAGGTCGCGGCGCCGGCGGCGAACGCGACCAGCAGCAGGGTGGTGCCGACGCTCGCGCCCTTGAGCGCCGCGGCGGTCAGGATCAGGCCGAGGATCGGGCCGGCGCAGGGCGCCCACAGCAGGCCGGTGGCCACGCCCAGGCCCAGCGCGGCCCAGGCCGAGTCGCCGGCGTCGGCGCGCATGGACAGGCGTCCACCGAGCGCCACGAACGGGCGCGCCAGCCAGTCGGAGAAGCGCGGCAGCAACAGCGCCAGCCCCACCAGCGCAAGCACCGCCATCGCCATCCAGCGGCCCCAGGTGTTGAGCTGCACCACCCAGTGCCCGCCGACCGCGGCCAGCGTCGCCACCGCCGCGAAGGTGAGCGCCATGCCGATGAGCATCGGCAGGCCGTTGCGCGCGAACGGCCGGTCGGCGCGCGCGAACACGAACGGCAGCACCGGCAGGATGCACGGGCTGACGATGGTCAGCACGCCGCCCAGGTAGGCGAGGATCAGCACCAGCATGCCGCCACGTTACCCCTTGCGCCTGCGGTCCGGGCCGGACCCGGGCAAAAAAAACGCCGCGCGGTCGCTGGACCGGCGCGGCGCTTCGTGCGCGAGCGTGTCGCCTCGGGTCAGCCGTTGGCCTTGCGCTTGGCGGCCGCCTTCTTGGCCGGCGCCTTGCGGGTCGCCGTGGTGTTGGAACGGAACGGCGTCGGCGCGCGGGTGCGCAGCGGCGTGTTGCCGATGACTTCGATGCGGCCACCGCGCTTGCGGAAGGCGGCGATGTCCTCGGCAATGGACTCGTGCGACATGCTGTTCGCAGCGACGGGCTTGGACGGGGTACGAGCCATGAGTCTCCTTCTGAAAGGGGCGGAGAAAGCCGCCATCTTACGCGAAGTGCATTGATTTTGCAAATAAAACCGCCAAACCTCGGCCAAAATGCGGCGATCCTCGGCGATCTGCGGTCAATGCCCGGACAGCTCCAGCCCGCCCGCGGCGCGGTGCAGTTCGCGCAGGCGGCTTCCGAGGACGGCGACGTTGCCTTCGACGGCCTCCAGCGCGGCCTGCCGGTGCGCGGGAAGCCATCCGCGCGCCTGGGCGAAGAGGGCGTCGCGCTGGCCCTGCCAGCGCGCGGCCAGGGCCGTTGCCTCGGGGCCGATCGCGCGGCGTTCGGCAGGCTGCGGTAGCCCGTAGCCGTCAGGGGCGAGCTGCGCCGGGCGGGTGAGCAGGTCCTCGATCGCCAGCAGTCCGCCGGCCCCGTCGCGGGCGACATCCGGCATGTGGCGCTTGAGTACGTCGCGTGCCTCCAGTTGCAGGCGTCGCAGGGCCGCCTCCTCGAGCAACAGCAGGGCAGCGCTGGCGCGCAGCCCGGCAGCCTCGAACACGGCCGCCCGATCTCCCGCCGGCAGCGCCATCCACTCGCGCACGTCGCGCTGCGGAAGCTCGAGCGCGGCGCGTGCGACGTCGAACATCGCCTGGTATCGCGCGCTCGCGGGCGGGAAGTAATAGCCAAGGCGGATCGCGCGGTCGCGATCGTCGAGCACCGAGGCGTCGACGACACCGGCCGCGTCGAGCCGCCGCAGCAGGCCGCCGGGCGTGATGCTCATCAGGTCCGCCGCGTGCAGGCCGGGCACGCCGTCGGCCAGCAGCCGCGCGGTCTCCACGGCGCAGTTGTTGCCGATGAAGTAATAGCGGCCGTCGTAGCTCCAGTGCAGGCGGGCCGCGCGCTGCAGCAGCATCGCGACTTCTTCCGGGTGCAGCCGCAGCGGGATCGAGCGCAGGCCGCGCAGTTCCACCTTGGTGTACTCGTCGACCACCTGCGCCAGCGGCAGCAGGAACAGCCGCGAGGGGTAGGAGCCGGTGAGCCCGCGCCAGCTCGAGACCTGGACGTCGTCCACGAAGGCGCGGAACGAGAGCACCAGGTGCCAGTCCAGGTCGAGCCGGCAGTCGGGCCCCGGCGCGCGTCCCGGTGCGCACACCACCAACCGCAGCATGCTGTGGCCCCAGCGGCTCATTGGTCGCTCGTTGCCCTCCGCGAGCAGGTAGTCCACCGCGTACACGCGCGCGGGATCGAGTTCGAGCAGCGGCGCCGACGGGGTCGCGGTGGCGTCGAACTGCACGAACGGCAGGCCTGGCGGGCAGGGCGCATGCGCGCGCGGCTCCCCGAATGCGGCGTCGAAGTGGCGTGCCAGCTGCGGGCGCCGGCACGGGTAGCTGTCGTCCAGCAGGTAGTACTCGAGGTTGACGGCCACGAACTCGGCCGGCGACTCGAGCTCGTAGAGGTCGGGGCTGCGGTCGGTGAAGCGGTTGCGCGTGCGCCAGGGCCGCAACGGTGCGTCCTGCCAGCCGGCCAGGTCGAGCAGGCGCGGATCGCGCGACAGCCCGCCAGCGGCGCTGCGGTCGTAGAGGTGCGCGAGCTCGTGCACCAGCGCCGCGCGCGCGGCATGCCCGTCGGCGTCCGCCAGCAAGGCGCGCCGCAGCAGGATGCGGTCGCCACGTGCGCGGCCGTGGACGTCGGCAGGAAGGTCGTCGCGCCATTCCACCCGGACCGCGCCCAGCGCATCGGCCCAGTGCCGCGGCAAGGCCCGGGCGACCTCGTCCATCGCGGCACGCGCCTGCGTTGCCTCTTCGTCGTGCAGGCCGTCGGCCGCGAGCTGCAGCTCGAGCGCCCGCGCGGGTGCGGCGCAGGCAAGCAGTGCCAGGAAGGCCGCGGCGAAGCGCCGCGCCGGCATCACTGCGCCAGGATCGCCCGCGCCAGCTGCATGTCGCTGCGCCCGCGCAGCTCCGGATGGCGCTCGCGCAGGTGGCGCAGCGCGGCTTCGAGCATGGCGCCGCGGATCGCCCCGTCGCTGGCGACGAAGCCGGCGGCATCGTCGCGTGCCTGGTGCACGATCTTGTCGTCGCCCGAGGTGCTGCCGGACGAGGCGGAACTGCCCGCGGCCGAGGTGCCGGCGCTGCTGCCGGCGAAGCTGCTGGCGGCCGCCGGCGACGCTGCGAGTGCGAGGCAGGCGAGCAGGGCAAGGCTGTGGATGCGCATGAGGCGTGCGTGGGCGTGGGGAGTCACAAGCCTAGCGCGTTTCCGGCGATCACGGCGCGGTGCGCTCGCCGAGCGCGGCGACCGCGTCCAGCATCGCGCGCACGTGCTGGTTCGGGTTCATCTCGGAATGCACCGCGGCGATCCTGCCGTCGGTGGTGATCACGTAGGAGGTCCGGCTGGACCATTCGGGCTTCTGCTCGAGCACGGCGTCGTATTGCGCCGCGATCTTCGCGCCCTGGTCCGCCGCGACCGGGAACTTGCCGCCGCAGTGCTCGGTCTCGGCCGAGAACTCCGCGAGTTCGTCGGTATTGCCGGCGGTAATGCCGATCACGCTGGCGCCATGGCTGGCGAACTCGTCCACCGCTTCCGAGAACAGGTGTGCCTCGAGGTTGCAGCCGGGCGTGTGCGCGGCGGGGAAGAAATACAGCACCACCGGCCCGCTCTCGAGCGCCGTGGCCAGGTCGTAGGTGAACGGATTGCCGGCGAGGTAGGCGGGCGCCGTGAACGTGGGCGCCTTGTCGCCGGGCTTCAGCGCGGCCAATGCAGGGGCGGCCAGCAGGATCGAGAGGGCGACGCCGCAGGCGGCCAGCTTGGGCAGGGGGTTCATGGCGGACTCCGGGGGCTAGTGACAGCCCGGTTATACGCCAATCCGCCCGGCAGGCGCCTGCGGGACGTCGCCCGGGGGGGATTACTGCTCCGGCGGTGTCGTCGTGCCGCCGCCGCTGCCCGTGTCGCCGCCGGTGTCGGCAGGCGCGGTCGGCGCCGGGACATCGATCTGGACGTCCGGGTTGTCGTTGGTGCCCATCTGCGCGATCACCCAGATGAGGATCGCCAGCACGATCACACCGATGATCCAGGGCCAGGGGCTGCGGCTGCGCTCGGTGACGTTGATCTGGTCGGCCATGTCCATGCTCCGCTCTTGGGGTGGCGCCACGCTAGCCAAGGGCGCGTGGCGCCGGAGTGAGCGTCGGCAAGTCCATTCAGGATCACTTGACCAGGATCAGGGAAAGGCGCCGCCGCGACGCCCATGCTGTGCGCATGGAATTCCACGTCGCGCTCGACGGCATGCAACCCGATGCGGCCAGGCTGGAGGCTGCACTGCTCGAGCAGGATCCCGCCGCCGTGCTCGACCTGCTCCCCGGCACCACGCTGCTTCGCGTGTCGACCTGGTTGCCGGCCGAGGACCTGCGCGGCGTGCTCGCCGCGGCGGGCTACCCGGTGCCGCCTGACCGCATGCAGCAGTTGCCGTCCGTGTGCTGCGGAGGTTGCAGCGGCTGATCCGGGGCCGAGCGAAGCGTCTAGTCTGGCAACATGGTCGGCCATGACCGACCGATTGGCAGCCGTCGAACAGGCGATCGCACGCGACCCGAACGACTACCTGGCCTGGCACGAGCGCGGCACGCTGCTGTTCGCGATGGGACGGATGGCCGAGGCGCTGGCCAGCTACGACCGGGTGATCGCGATCGAGCCCAGGCTGGCCGAGCCCCACGACAACCGCGGCCTGGTGCTACAGCGGCTCCAGCGTTACGGCGAAGCGGTCGAGGCCCACGGCGCAGCGATCGCGCGCAATCCGCGGTTTGCCCTGGCGTACCTCCGCCGCGCCATGGCGCTGCGCGAGTTCGGGCGTTTCCGCGAGGCGCTGCGCGATGCCGAGCAGGCGGTCGCGCTGCAACCGGATTCGCCCCTGGTCCATAACGGGCGCGGCGTGCTGCGCGACGACCTCGGCGATGCGGAGGCCGCGATCGAGGATTTCCGTGTCGCGCTGCGGCTGGCGCCGGGATTCGCGGAAGCCCGCAACAACCTGGGAAACGCGCTCCACGCCCTCGGCCGCTACCAGGAGGCGCTCGTCGAGTTCGATGCCGCGATCGCGGCGCGGCCCGGTTACCCCGAGGCGCTCGGCAATCGTGGACTCGCCCTGCATGAACTCGGGCGCTTCGACGAGGCGATGGCCGCCTACGACGCGGCGCTGCGCGGGCAGCCTGGCGCCGCCGAAACACGCAAGCGTCGCGCGATGCTGCACCTGTTGCGCGGCGACTTCGCGGCCGGCTGGCAGGACTACGACCATGCTGTTGCCGCCAGTCGCGCCCGGCAGCGCGCGAACGGGCAGGCGCCGGTTCCGCGCTGGTGGGAGGGCCAGCCGTTGCAGGGCCGCTCGATCCTCGTGTCGGAGCCGAACGGACTGGGCGATCTCTTGCAGTACTGGCGGTTCATTCCGGTACTGCAGGCGATGGGCGCGCGGGTGGGCTGCGCCGGTCCCGCATCGATGCGCCGCCTGCTCGAGGGGAGCCCGTGGCGGGTGGACTGGGTGGAGCCCGCCGATGCGGCCGGTTTCGATTTCCAGACGCACCTGTGGAGCGTGCCGCGGCTGCTGCGCATCGACGCCGACGCGATCCCTGCACCGGTCCCGTACCTGCGGTCCGAGCCAGCGGCCGAGGCGCGCTGGGCGGGGCTGGTCGAGCACGGATGCATCAACATCGGCATCAACTGGCAGGGCAAGCCCGGACGCAGGATCGACGCCGGGCGATCGATTCCGCTCGCAGCCTTCCTGCCGCTGGCGCGGGTCCCCGGCGTGCGCCTGGTCAGCTTGCAGCGCAAGGTCGGGCTGGAGCAGTTGAAGGCGCTGCCGGAGGGAATGGAGGTCGTCGACCCCGGGTCCGGTTTCGACGCAGGAGGCGATGCCTTCGTGGACACGGCCGCGCTGATGGCGAGCCTCGACCTGGTGGTCAGTTCGGACAGCGCGGTCGCCCATCTGGCGGGGGCGATGGGCAGGCCCACCTGGCTCGCCATCAAGGCGGTGCCCGAGTGGCGCTGGATGCTGGGCCGCGACCACACACCGTGGTATCCCACGATGCGCCTGTTCAGGCAGCCGCGCGCGGGCGACTGGGACAGCGTGTTCGCGGCCATGGCGCAAGCGCTTCGCGCCGGTGACACGCGCCTGCCGGACGGTTCAGCCTAGGCTTCCCGCCGTTGGTTACCATCGTCCCATGGCAACGGGCTGGGCAGGCGACAACGCGGTGCAGGACCAGATCGACGCGACCGTCGACGACGCGATCAAGCGTGCGCGCAGCAAGCTCCCGAGCGGGCCTGGCGCGAGCCACTGCGAGGAATGCGACGAGCCGATCCCGCCCGCGCGCCGCAAGGCGCTGCCCGGCGTGCGCCTGTGCGTGTCCTGCCAGGATGCCCTGGACCGCGCCGAAGGTGCCGCCGCCGGCTACAACCGGCGCGGCAGCAAGGACAGCCAGCTGCGTTGAACGGGCGGTGCCGACCGTGCATTCACGGTCGCGGCCCTATACCGGCAAGGGTCGAACCCAGGGCACGACGCCCGCAGGAGACCCCCATGCGCAAGTTCCCGCTCCTTCCCGGCATCCTCGCCGCCGCGCTGCTCGCGGCCGCCGGATGCAATGCCACCGATGACCGCGTGCCGGCAACGACCGACGATGCGACCGCCTCCGGCGCGGATCCCTACGCCGACACGCCGCCGGGCGCCAGCAACGTCCCGGGCGAGGACGGCATGGCCGGCGACCGTGCCGGCGCGAGCGGCTCCAACCCGCTGACGGTCGCGACCTCGGAAGGCATCGACGGCACCTTCCTGTCCGACAGCGCCGGAACCTCGCTGTACTACCTCGAGGGGGGTCGTGACGGCAGCGGGTGCGTGGACGCCTGCACCGACACCTGGCCGCCGTTCCTGGTCGAAGGCGCGATGCCGAGCGAGAGCCCGGGGCTGGACGCCGGGATGGTGGGCGTGGTCACGCGGCCGGACGGCACCACCCAGGTGAGCTACAACGGACACCCGCTGTACCGCTACAGCGGCGACTCCGGGATCGGCAGCACCGCCGGCCACGGCGTCGAGGACCAGTGGGGCCACTGGTACCTGATCACCCCGGCCGGCGGCGAGGTCGGCGCGGCGCGCACCTCGAGCGACGCCGCCGACGAGGCCAGCCCGGGCTACTGATCGCAACGCACGCGGGCGTAGCCGTTGGCGTCCGCGAGCGTGTTGCCATCCGCGGACAGGGTGAAGGCGTAGGTCGCCTCGCGGGTCTCGCCTTCGCCGGTCAGGCGCGCGGTCAGCGTGAGCGTGCTGCCATCCTCGGTGAAGTTCACGATCGGGCCCGAGCTCTCGTGGAAGCGGATGTCGTCGTCGCCGATGTGCAGGCGCGAGACGTCGCCGCGGCGCTCGCAGGCGGCGGCATCCGCGGCCCAGTCGCCGCGATAGCGCTGGGGCACGTCGATGTCGCCGATGTCGTGGCCGTCGTCGTCATCGTCGTCATCGGGGTAGGGCGCCGGCGGCTGGTCGCTGGCGGCGTCGAGGCCGGGTGCCGGCGTGCCGACGGTCGCATCGTCCACAGCGCGGTCGGGGGCCCCGTCGTCGGGGGCGTTGCACGCGCACAGCAGTGCGGCGACGGCAAGCATGGCCAGGGCGTTCCTCATGGCGTTCTCCTGGTGGCGGTGGGTGTCGAGGATCGCGGCTGCGCCGTGACCGCGGCGTGCTTCGCCCAGGGAACGTGCACTCAAGGGACGATCGCGGTCCACTCCGGGTTGGAGAACTTCTCCAGTACCAGCCGTTGCGCGCGAGCGAGCTCGTCCTCGCGGATGCCGCCCGCGGCGAGTCCGCCATGGCGCGTCCGGAAACTCTCGACCAGGGCGGCGATCACCGCCTCGCGGGTCATGCCGGTCTGGCTGCGCAGCGGGTCGACCCGCTTCTGCGCGCTGGTGGTGCCCTTGTCCGATAGCTTCTCGCGGCCGATGCGCAGCACCTCGAGCATCTTGTCGGCGTCGATGTCGTAGGCCATGGTCACGTGGTGCAGGACCGCCTTGCCGCGGCGCGCCTGCGCCGCGCCGGCGATCTTGCCGGCGGGCGAGGCGATGTCGTTCAAGGGCTGGTACCAGGCCTGGATGCCGAGCTCGCCGAGCGCCGCGATCACCCACGCGTCCATCTGCGCGTAGGCCTGTTCGAAGTTCATGCCCTCGACCATGCTCAGCGGCGCGAACACCGAGTAGGTGATGGTGTTCCCGGGCTCGATGAACATCGCGCCGCCGCCGCTGATCCGGCGCACCACGTCGATGCCGTGGCGCTGCGCGGCCTCCAGGTCCACCTCGTTGCGCAGCGACTGGAAGCGGCCCATGACCACCGCCGGCCCGGCCCATTCCCACACCCGCAGCGTCGGCGCGCGCCGCCCGGCGGACACCTCGTCCACCATGACCTCGTCCAGCGCCATGTGCAGGGCCGGCGATTGCGGGCCCTCGTGCACCAGTTCCCAGTCGTGGTCCAGCCAGTGGCTGCGGCTCATGCGGCGCCCCCGTCGATGGCGCGGCGCACGGCGATCGCCACCGCCTCGGGATTGAACCCGTACATCGAGACCTCGGGACCGAGGGTGACGTGGATCGCCGCGGCGATCAGCGCTTCGTTGGCATCCGCGGGCAGGCCGCACACGGCGCGGTCGATCGCTTCCAGCGCCGTGTCCGGCTCGAGGAAGAAATCGCCGCTCACCTGGACCTTCGCGATGTGGCCGTCCGCGAGCTCGAGGTCGACGACCACGAGCTTGCCCCCCGGGACCTTGTATTCGCCGTGCATTCCGCCATCCGTCGGATCCCCTGGCGTCCAGTCTACCCCCGGCGGCCTTCACTTGCCGTCCACGCCGACGACGGTTTTCCGCGGCTTCCGGAACAGCCGAGGGTGATGCCCGTCGCGAACCGCGAAACCGGTGCGCGCCAGCGGCCGCGCGGGTGGCTAGGCTGGCGTCGTGAACCGTCCAAGTCCCCCCCTCGGACGCAGGCTCGCGGCATGGTTGTTGCTGCTGCTCCTGGCGTGCTTGCCGCTGTTGTCGTCGGCCGACGGCATGCCCGTGCTGCAGGGGGGCTGGGCGCCGGCGACCGCGGCCGATACCGGGCCGCCGATGGCACCGGACGCCGACGGCTTGCGACGCTTCGACCCGGGGCGCCTGCAGGTGTTCGGGCGCGAAGCGAGCTGGGTGCTGCTGTGGCCCGGCGAGGGCGACTGGCCGCAGGCGCCGTTCGTGCTCGAGATCGAGGGCGCGGGGCTGCAGGCGCTGACCCTGCACGGGCCCGGCCCGGGCGTCGTGCGCACGACCCAGTCCACCCGCGGCGAGCAGGCATGGCCGGCACACGGCCACCTCGCGTTCGCGATCGCGGAGGCGCCCGCACCCGGGGAACCCCTGCGGCTGCGCATCGACGCCGCAGGCGTCGCGGCCACGCCGATCAGCTTCGCGCTGCGGCCGACGGTGGAGTACCTGCGCGCCGATGCGCGCTGGCTTGCCTTTGCCAGCGCCTGCCTGGCGATCATGGGGGCGATGTCGCTGGTGGCCGTGTTCTTCGCGGTGCGCCTGCGCGACCACACCTTCGCCTGCTACGCCGGCTTCGTGCTCGCGTACGCGACCATGCTGGCGCTGCAGACCGGCTACCTGTTCGAGCCGCTCGGGTGGGGGCCGTCGCCACGGCTGCTGCACGTGGTGGTGCAGCTCGCCACGGCGGCATCGCTGGTGTTCGGGATCCTGTTCCTCGACCGCTTCGCGAACCTGGGCAGGCACCTGCCGCGCGCGCGCCGCCCGTTGCTGGGCCTGGCAGCGCTGCTCGGGATCATCGGGCTGGCCGGGCTGCTGCCGCAGCTCGAGTCGAGCGCGCGCGCCCTGGTGCAGCCGCTGCTGGTCTGCGGCGGCGTCGCGCTGCTGGTGATGGCGGCGCTGGCGGTGCTGCGCGGGTCGCGCTACGCCGCGTTCTTCCTGGTCGGCTGGGTGCCGTTGCTGGCGGCGACGGTGGTCGGCGTGCTGCAGCGCTACGGCGCGCTGGCCGGCTGGACCGACGCCGCCGACGCGACCCTGGCCGCAGGTGCGTTCAACGCGATGATGCTGTCGCTGGGCCTCGCGGACCGCTCGCTGGCCCTGCGCCACGATCGCGACCGCGCGCAGCGGCTGGCCGACATCGACTCGCTCACCGGTGTCTACAACCGGCGCGCCTGGAGCGAACGCCTGCTGGCGCTGCACGCGCGCACCCAGCGCGAGGGGCAGCCGCTGTCGCTGCTGTTCCTCGACCTGGACCAGTTCAAGGCGCTCAACGACCGCCTCGGGCATGCCGCCGGCGACGCCGCCCTGCGCGCGATGGCCGCGGTGATGCGCGCGGAGATCCGCGAGCACGACACCGTCGGCCGCTACGGCGGCGAGGAGTTCGTGGTGTGCCTGCCCAACACCAGCCACGCGCGCGCGGTGCAGGCCGCCGAGCGCATCCGCAGGCGCCTGCAGGAGCGGGCCCGGCGCGAGCCCGACGGCAGCCTGCCGACGGTCAGCATCGGCGTGGCCACGCTGCGCCCGGGCGAGGAACTGGCGGCCCTGATCCGCCGCGCCGACTCGGCCATGTACGAGGCCAAGGCCGCGGGCCGCAACCGGGTGGTCGCCGGCTAGTATCCTGCGGGCATGCACCCGTTCGTCTTCGCCCTCGACCTGCTCGGCACCTTCGCCTTCGCGCTGAGCGGCGCGACCCTGGGGGTGCGCAAGCACTTCGACCTGTTCGGGGTGCTGGTGATCTCGTTCGCGGCCGCGGTCTCCGGCGGCATCGCCCGCGACCTGATGCTCGGCGCGACCCCGCCGGTGGCGGTGGCGAGCTGGCCCTACCTGGCGGTGAGCTGCATGGCCGGGCTGATCGGTTTCTACAACGGGCCGACGGTCGAGCGCCTGCGCAACCCGGTGCAGCTGTTCGATGCGATCGGCCTCGGGCTGTTCGCGGTCACCGGCGCCTCCAAGGCGCTGGCCTGGGGCCTGGAGCCGGTGGGCGCGGTGCTGCTGGGCATGTTCACCGGCATCGGCGGCGGCATCGCGCGCGACATCATCGCCAACCGCATCCCGGTGGTGTTCCAGGCCGACCTGTACGCGGTGGCGGCGCTGGCCGGCGCAGTGGTGGTGGTGGGCGGGCGCTCGCTGGGGCTGCCGCCCGGACCGCTGCTGGTGGGCGGCGCCGCGCTGGTGATCTTCCTGCGGCTGATGGCGTTGCGCCGTGGCTGGCAGCTCCCCGTGGCGCGGCCCAGGGACTGACGGGCGTGGGCCTGGAAGGCTTGCTGCTGGACCTGCCGCCCGGGCAACTGCAGGCACTGGAAGCCGCGCATGCGACGCCGCCGCGGGCGTACCACCACTTCGGGCACGTGCGCGAGGTGCTGCGGCACTACCGCGAGGTCGCCGACGGCCCCGGCTGGCGCCGTCCGTGCGAGGTGGCGCTGGCGGTGCTGTACCACGATGCCGTGTACGTGCCGGGGCGCAGCGACAACGAGGAGCGCTCGGCGCGGCTGGCGGTATCTGAAACGGAACGCTGGCTCGGCGCGGAGGCGCCGGACGTGGCGCGGGTAGCGGAGCTGATCCGCCTGACCGCGCGGCACGGCAGCCATGCGCCGGGCGATTTCGACGGCGGGGACGCCGACGACACCCGGCATTTCCTCGACTGCGACATGGCGATCCTGGGTGCCCCCGAGGCGGCGTTCGACGCCTACGACGCGGCGATCGCGGAGGAATACCGGGGCGTGGTCCCCGGATGGATCTACCGGCGCAAGCGCCGGCAGTTCCTGGCGTCGCTGCTCGATCTCGAACGGATCTTCCTCAGCGACTTCTTCCATCTCCGGCTGGAGGCCCGCGCCCGCGCGAACCTCCGCCGGACCCTCTCCCTCGACTAGCCCAGGCGCTGCAGGCCGAGGATCGCCTCGAGCACCGCCTGGATGATGATCGCCTCGCCGTTCACGTAGCTGCCGTAGCGGCCGCGGCCGTAGAAACCGTCCTCGTAGCCGCGCTGGAAGCCCTGGCGGAAGTAGTGCGCGTAGTCGGCGCGGCTGACGTAGCGGCCGCCGAAGCCATGGCTGCCGTCGATCCAGATGCGCGAGCGGCGATGGTCGTAGCCCCAGCGGTCGTAGCGGTCGGAGCGGCCGGCGCGCAGGCCTTCCTGGTAGCCGCGCTGCACCGCGGCGCGCAGCACGTCGGCACCGTAGTGGCTGGTGCTGTACCAGCGCCCGCCGTAGTTGTAGCGGTACGACGTGCCGGGGCTGTAGTGGCGGCTGTAGTAGTAGGCGCGGCGCTGCGCTGCCTGGCGGGCCTGTTCGGCGCGCAGGCGCTGCTGGTAGGCACGCTGGCGGGCCTGGTGCTGCGCCCGGGCCTGCTGCTGCGAGCGGATGCGCTGCTGGTGGGCGCGCTGGCTGGCCTGCCGCTGGGCGATGCGGGCGCGGACCTGGCGGTTGTCCTGTCGCGCTTCGCGGCGGTCCTCGCGGCGTTCCTGCTTCGCCTCGCGGCGGTCCTCGCGCCGATCCTGCCTGGCCTCGCGGCGGTCCTCGCGGCGCTCCTGGCGCTGTTCCTTGCGGTCCTTGCGATGCTCCTTCCGGTCCTTGTCGCGGGCGGCGGCCGGCTCGGCGGACACGCTGAAACCGGTGGCAAGCAGGGCGCCCAGCGCGAGTGCGGCGAGCAGTCGATGACGGTGGAGAGTCTTCATGGATACCTCGGTCGTGCGGGCAAGCCCCGTTGCTTGCTTCACGTGCACTACACGCCAGCGCGACTGAATCCTTTCTGACGTTTCCCGGATCCGTTCAGTTTGCGGTGCGGGAGCATTCGCACTTGCGCGCGATTCCCGCGTTCCGTATGACGTGCATTCATGTTCCAGCAAGGCCCTTGCCCATGTCGCTCCGGCTCCTGACGTTCGCGTTCCTCCTTCCCGCCACGGCCTTCGCACAGCAGGCTCCACCGTCGGCGACGACGCTGGAATCCGGGTTGCCGCGCGCCCCGGAACAGAAGCAGGTGGTGTTCGAGCACGCCGACCTCGCGTTCAAGGTGGATCCTGCCCGCAAGTGGCTGCACGGCGATGCGTCGCTGACCTTCCGCGCGCTTGCGCCGCTGCAGCGGCTGGTGGTGGACCTCGACCGCAACTACGCGATCGAGGCGGTGGAGGTGGACGGCGTCGCCGTGCCCGACGGCGCGTGGCGCAACCCGGAGGGGCGGATGACGGTGGAGTTGCCGGCGCCGCTCGCGGAGGGCGCGACCGCCACGCTGCGCATCGCCTACGCCGGGCACCCGCACGAGGCGAAGCGCGCGCCCTGGGATGGTGGTTTCGTGTGGGCGACGGCGCCGACCGGCGAGCCGTGGATCGGCAGCGCGGTGCAGGGGCAGGGCTGCGACCTGGTCTGGCCGTGCATCGACCACCCCATGGGCGAGCCGCTGCTGGTGGACGCCGCCTACACCGTGCCGGCCCCGCTGGTGGCGCCCGGCAACGGCGTGTTCGTCGGCATGGATGAAGACGACGGCTGGCGCACCTACCGCTGGCGCGCGCGCAGTCCGGACACCTACGCGGTGGTGGTCAATGCCGGTCCCTACGAGCTGCTGTCGGCGGACTACCAGAGCCGGTACGGCAACACCATCCCGCTTCGCTTCTGGCACCTGCGCGGCAACGCGGAACGGGCGCGAAAGCTGTTCGCGGAGTTCCCGCTGATGCTCGAGTTCTTCGAGGGCATGATCGGGCCGTACCCGTTCGGCGACGAGAAGATGGGCGTGGTCGAGACCCCGTACCTGGGCATGGAGCACCAGACGGTCAACGCCTACGGCAACGACTACAGGCAGAGCGAGTTCGGCTTCGACTGGCTGCTGCAGCACGAGTTCGCGCACGAGTGGTTCGGCAACCAGCTGACCAACGTGGACTGGGACGACATGTGGCTGCACGAGGGCTTCGGCAGCTACATGCAGCCGCTGTACCTGCAGTGGCTGCGCGGCGAGCGCGAGTACCAGGCGTGGCTGATGAACCAGCGCAAGGCGATCGTCGGCAAGCTGCCGATCGTGCGCGGCCGGCCGATGACCGAGGAGCAGGTGGCCGGTCCGGAGGGCGCGGGCAACGACATCTACTATCGCGGCTCGCTGATGTTGCACACGCTGCGCAACCTGGTCGGCGACGAGGCCTTCTTCGCGGCCACCCGGCAACTCGTGTACGGCCGCACCGACCCGGCGCCGGGCAACTTCGAACCGCGCTACGCCGGCACCCGCGACTTCATCGCCGCGGTCAACGCGCAGGCCGGGCGCGACCTCGGCTGGTTCTTCGACGCGTACCTGTATTCGGCGCGGCTGCCGGAGCTGGTGGCCGAACGCGACGCCACCGGCCTGTCGCTGCGCTGGGAGACCGAGGGCGGCAAGCCGTTCCCGATGCCGGTGGAAGTGCGCGTGGACGGCCGCGACGTGGTCGTGCCGATGGCCGGTGGCCGCGGGAGGCTGGAGTTGGCGCCGCACGCGCTGTACACGCTGGACCCGCATTCGAAGGTGCTGCGCGCGCAGCCGCACATCAGCGCCTGGCAGGAGTGGACGAAAGAGCAGGGGAAGCAGGGCGGATGAGCGACGCGCGAAACCCGCAGGCGGAGCAGATGGGCGACGAGTCCATGGCCCGCAACCTCGCGCACCAGGCGGAGGCGATCTGGCCGCAGGAGCAGCGCCTGTTCGAGCGCTACCGGCTGCCGGAACGCCCGCGCATCCTCGACCTCGGCTGCGGCACCGGCGAGATCACCCGGCGCCTCGCCGGGCGCTTCCCCGGGGCGACGCTGCTGGGCGTGGACATCCTCGAGGCGAACCTGGCGCGGGCACGCAGCCAGGGCGACGCCGGCGGCCGCATCGCCTACCGGGCCGGCGATGCCTTCGCCCTGGATTGCCCCGATGCCGGCTTCGACCTGGTGGTCTGCCGGCACATGTCGCAGGCGGTTCCCGGGTTCCCGCAGGTGCTGGCCGAGATCACGCGGGTGCTGGCGCCGGGCGGCTGGCTGCACCTGCTGAGCGAGGACTACGGGATGCTGCATTTCCCAGCGTCGCCGGATTTCGACCCGGACCTGTTCTGGAACCGCAACGCGATCACCTACCTGGACAGCATCGGCTGCAACGGACGCGTCGGCCGCGACACACCGGCGCTGCTGGCCGCCGCCGGCTACCGCGACATCGCCATGGACTACGTCGTGGTGGACACGCTGCGCGTGCCGCGCGAGACCTTCGCCGGCATCCTGCGCGCCTGGCGCGACGGCTACGTGGTGCCGCTCGCAAACGCGAGCGGGCGCGACCCCGCCGCGGTGCGCGCCGACTTCGACCGCATGATCGCCGCGGTGGAGACGCCGCCGGCCTACGCCTGCTGGCACGTGCCCGTCGCCGGTGCGCGCAAGCCTGGCTGACCGATTGAAGTATCTTTCCTGAAGAGCGAAAACCCGGGGACCATCGATGCACTTCAAACCTGCTTCCTTCGCCACCGCCGTCGCGCTGGCCCTGGCCATCGGCCTTGCCCATGCCGCGCCGCCGCAGTCGGTGGTCCTGCCGGAGCCCGTGCGCCCGCTGCCGCCGCCGCTGCCCGCGCAGCTCGGCGACTTCGATGCCTACGTCGAGGGCGTGCGTGAGGCGTTCGACGTGCCCGGCATCGCGGTGGCGATCGTCAAGGACGACCGCGTGCTGCTGGAGAATGGCTGGGGCGTGGCCGACCGCGAGACCGGCGCGCCGGTGGACGCGCACACGCTGTTCGCGATCGCCTCGAACACCAAGGCCTTCACCGCCGCGTCGCTGCAGATGCTGGCCGCCGACGGCAAGCTCGAGATGGACGACCGCGTGATCGAGCACCTGCCGTGGTTCCGCATGTCGGACCCGTACATCACCCACGAGATGCGCATCCGCGACCTGCTCGCGCACCGAAGCGGGCTCAGCCTGGGCGCCGGCGACCTGCTGTACTGGCCGACCACGACCTATACCAACCGCGAGGTCGCCGAGCGGCTGAAGGACGTGCCGATCACCGGCGGCTTCCGCGCGCAGTACGCCTACGACAACATCCTGTTCGGGGTCGCCCAGCTGGTGGTCGAGGCGACCTCGGGGATGGCCTTCGAGGACTTCCTGAAGCAGCGCATCTTCGACCCGCTGGCGATGCAGCGCACGCGCTACAACGCCGACCACCTCGGCGACCTCGACAATATCGCCACCGGTTATTCCAAGGCGGACTTCAAGGACATCGTGCCGGCCCCGCGCATGACCTGGTCGAACGTCGGCGGCGCCGGCGGCATCTATTCCAGCGTGCACGACATGTCCAAGTGGGTGCGCACGCACCTGGCCGGCGGCGAGATCCCGGCCAGCGTCGGCGGCGAGACCGGCAAGCGCCTGTTCTCCGAGCAGGCGCAGCGCGAGATGTGGACCATGCTCACGCCGATCCCGGTGCGCAAGCCGAAGTTCGAGGCCTTCGAGCCGATCACGCCCAACTACATGGGCTACGGCGAGGGCTGGAACCTGTCCGACTACCGCGGCGAGAAGATGGTCTCGCATACCGGCGGCTGGCCCGGCATGGTCTCGCGGGTGACGATGCTGCCGGGGCAGGGCATCGGCGTGGTCGTGCTGACCAACGCCGAGTCCGGTGCCGCCTTCAACGCCGTCACCAACCGCGTGCTCGACGCGATGCTCGGCCTGCCGCCGACCGACTGGACCAAGGCCTACGCCGAAGCGCGCGCGAAGCAGGAAGGCGACGCCGACGAGGACTGGAAGAAGCACCTGGCCGCGCGCGACGCGAAGTCGAAGCCATCGCTGCCGCTGTCCGGCTACGCCGGCACTTACGTCGACCCGTGGTACGGCGACGTCGTGATCAGCCGCGAGGGCGGCAAGCTGCGCCTGCGCTTTGGCCGCACCGCCGACCTGGTGGGCACGCTGGAGCACTGGCAGCACGACACCTTCATCGTGCGCTGGGACCAGCGCTGGCTCAACGCCGACGCCTTCCTCAGCTTCGCCCTCGACCCCGACGGCAACATCCGCGAAGCCCGCATGGAACCCGTCTCCGACCTCACCGACTTCAGCTTCGACTTCCAGGACCTCCGCCTCACCCCGAAACCCGACGACGCCGAGGACTGAAGCAACCCTTCAGCCACAGATTCCACAGATTAAAAAAGGATCAACACGGTCAATGGCGAAAGTGGCTTCGTCGGTGCCGGAGCGCCGCAGGCACCTGGCGACTGCGTAACCACTATCGCCTTATCAGTGTTGATCCTTTCCCATCTGTGAAATCTGTGGCCAAAGAATGCCGCTGGTCAGGCGAGGAGGGCGGTGCCGGCGGCGTGGGCGGAGGCCCAGGCCCACTGGAAGTTGTAGCCGCCGAGCCAGCCGGTGACGTCGACGACTTCGCCGATGAAGTACAGGCCGGGCACGTGCCTGGACTGCATCGTCGTCGACGACAGGCCGTCGGTATCCACGCCGCCGAGGGTGACTTCCGCGGTGCGGTAGCCCTCGGTGCCGCTGGCGACCAGGGGCCAGGCCTGCAGCAGCGTCGCGACCTCGCGCAGCTCGCGCTCGTTGAACTGGCGCACCGGGCGCTGCGGCCGCAGCGGCGCCAGCCAGGTCTCGCACAGGCGCTGGGCGAAACGCCGCGGCAGCAGCTCGCCGAGCAGGGTGCGCAACTCGGCGGCCGGCCGCTCGCGGCGCAGGCGCAGCAGCGTCTCCATCGCGTCGCTGCCGGGCAGCAGGTCCAGCAGCAGCGCGTCGCCGGGCTGCCAGTACGACGAGACCTGCAGGATCGCCGGGCCGCTGACGCCGCGGTGGGTGAGCAGCATGAAGTTGCTGAAGCTGGTGCCGTTGGCGGTGGCGGTCACCGGGAAGGCGACGCCGCTGAGGCCGTCGAGCCGCTCCTGGTGCTTGCCGCTGAGGGTCAGCGGCACCAGCCCGGCACGCGTCGGCAGCACCGCGTGGCCAAACTGGCGGGCGAGCTCGTAGCCGAAGCCGGTGGCACCCATGCGCGGGATCGAGAGGCCGCCGCAGGCGACCACCAGCGCCGGCGCACTGCATTCGCCCTGGCTGGTGTGCACGCGGAAGTCGCCGGCGTCGCCATGGACGACGCGCTCGATCGTGCACGAGGTGCGGATCTCGACGCCCGCGGCCTCGCATTCGGCCAGCAGCATCGCCACGATCTGCTTCGAGGACTCGTCGCAGAAGAGCTGCCCCAGCTCCTTCTCGTGGTAGGCGATGCCGTGGCGCTCGACCAGTTCGATGAAGTCCGCCGGCGTGTAGCGGGCCAGCGCCGACTTGCAGAAGTGCGGGTTGGCGGAAATGTAGTTGGCCGGGCCGGCGCCGGTGTTGGTGAAGTTGCAGCGTCCGCCGCCGGACATGAGGATCTTCTTGCCGACCCGGTTGGCGTGCTCGAGCACGCGCACGCGCAGGCCGCTGCGGCCGGCGGTGATCGCGCACATGAGGCCGGCGGCGCCGCCGCCGATGATGAGGACGTCGCAGTGGTCGCGCACGGGCGGCGGCTCAGCCGTCGCGGCGCGGGCGTGGCTTGCGCGGCGGACCGGGCGGACGCGGGCGCGTGCCGGGGCGCGGCTTGAACGGCCGCCTGGCGCGCGGCGCGTCCAGGTCCGCGGCCTCGGCCAGGCGCATGCGCAGCGGCTGCCCGCCGACGCGCACTTTCTTCAGGTGCTGCAGCAGTTCCGGCGGCATCCCTTCGGGCAGGTCCACCAGGCTGAAGTCGTCGCGGATGTCGATGCGGCCGATGTAGCGCGACTCGAGCTCCGCTTCGTTGGCGATCGCGCCGACGATGTTGCCCGGCTGCACGCCGTTGCGATGCCCGACCTCGATCCGGTAGGTCACCATGCCCACGTCGGCGCCGGGGCCGCGCCCGGTGGGAGCCGCCATGGCGGCGAGCCCTTCCCGCCTTGGCCGCACCGGCGGCGGGGGCGGTTCCTCCCGCGCCTCCAGCAGCAACGGCGTCTTCCCCTGCACCAGCCGCGCCAGCGCCGCGGCGATCTCGATCGCCGGCACGTCGTGCTCGCGCTCGTAGCGTTCGACCAGCTCGCGGAACGGTGCGAGTTCGTCGCCCTCCAGTACCTCGTCGATGCGGCCCAGGAACTTCGCGACCCGGCGCTCGTTGACCGCCTGCACGGTCGGCAGCTGCATCGGCTCGATCGGCTGCCGGGTGGCGCGCTCGATCGTGCGCAGCATGCCGCGCTCGCGCGGGGTCACGAACAGGATCGCCTCGCCCTTGCGGCCCGCGCGCCCGGTGCGCCCGATGCGGTGGACGTAGCTCTCGGTGTCGTAGGGGATGTCGTAGTTGAGCACGTGGCTGATCCGCTCCACGTCCAGGCCGCGCGCGGCGACGTCGGTGGCGACCAGCACGTCGATCTCGCCGTCCTTGAGCTTCTGGATGGTGCGCTCGCGCTGCTTCTGCTCGACGTCGCCGTTGATCGCGGCGGCGGCAATGCCGCGTGCGAGCAGCTTCTCCGCCAGCTCCTCGGTGCCGAGCTTGGTGCGCGCGAACACGATCATGGCCTCGAACGGCTCGGCCTCGAGGATGCGGGTGAGGGCGTCCAGCTTGTGCAGGCCGGAGACGAGCCAGTAGCGCTGGCGGATGTTGGCGGCGGTGGTCGTCTGCGCCTTGATCGACACCTCGACCGGATCCTTCAGGTAGGTCTGCGCGATGCGCCGGATCTGCGGCGGCATCGTGGCCGAGAACAGCGCCACCTGGCGGCCCTCGGGCGTGCGCCGGAGCACCGCCTCGACGTCGTCGATGAAACCCATGCGCAGCATCTCGTCGGCTTCGTCGAGCACCAGGCAGCGCAGGCCGGACAGGTCGAGCGTGCCGCGCTCGAGATGGTCGATCACGCGTCCGGGGGTGCCCACCACCACCTGCACCCCGCGGCGTAGGGCCTGCAGCTGCGGACCGTAGCCCTGGCCGCCGTAGACCGGCAGCACCTGGAAGCGGGGCAGGTGGCTGGCGTACTTCTGGAAAGCCTCGGCGACCTGGATCGCGAGCTCGCGCGTCGGCGCCAGCACCAGCGCCTGCGGCCGCGACTCGGCCGGGTCGATGCGCGCCAGCACCGGCAGCGCGAACGCGGCGGTCTTGCCGGTGCCGGTCTGGGCCTGGCCGAGCACGTCGCGGCCGGCCAGCAGCGGCGGGATGGTCGCGGCCTGGATCGGCGAGGGCGATTCGTAGCCGACGTCGGCGAGCGCGCGCAACAGGGGCTCGGGCAGGCCGAGGTCGGTGAAGCGGCCTGCGGGGCCTGTGTCGTGGGGCTGGGCACTCATCGTGCACAGTCTACGCGGCTAGCATGAAAGCCATGGATGCGCTGCGCTTCGACAACGCCTTCGTGCGCGACCTGCCCGGCGATCCGGAAGCCGGGCCGCGCCTGCGCCAGGTCGAGGGCGCAGCCTGGTCGCCGGTCGCGCCGACGCCTGTCGCGAAGCCGCGGCTGCTGGCGTGGACGCCGGACCTGGCCGCGCGGCTCGGTTTCAGCGAGGCCGCCGTGACCTCGCCGGCCTTCGCCGAAGTGTTCGGCGGCAACCGCCTGCTGCCGGGCATGCAGCCGTTCGCGGCCAACTACGGCGGCCACCAGTTCGGGCACTGGGCGGGCCAGCTCGGCGACGGCCGCGCGATCACGCTCGGCGAGGTCGTGGACGCCGGCGGTGCGCGCTGGGAACTGCAGCTCAAGGGTGCCGGTCCGACGCCGTACTCGCGCATGGCCGACGGGCGCGCGGTGCTGCGCTCCTCGATCCGCGAGTTCCTGTGCAGCGAGGCGATGCACCACCTCGGGGTGCCGACCACGCGCGCCCTCAGCCTGGTCGGGACCGGCGAGCAGGTCGTGCGCGACATGTTCTACGACGGCCATCCGCGCGAGGAGCCGGGCGCGATCGTGTGCCGGGTGGCGCCCTCGTTCCTGCGCTTCGGCAGCTTCGAGCTGCCGTTCTCCCGCGGCGACGCCACGCTGCTGCGCAGGCTCGCCGACTTCTGCATCGCGCGCGACTTCCCGCACCTGTCCGGTTCGGGCGAGGCCTTGTACGCGGACTGGTTCGCGGACGTGTGCACGCGCACCGCGGGGCTGGTCGCGCACTGGATGCGGGTCGGCTTCGTGCACGGCGTGCTCAACACCGACAACATGTCCATCCTCGGGCTGACCATCGACTACGGCCCGTACGGCTGGATCGACGACTACGACCCGGACTGGACCCCGAACACGACCGATGCGCAGGTCCGCCGCTACCGCTTCGGCTGGCAGCCGCGGATCGCGCAGTGGAACCTGCTCAGGCTCGCGCACGCGCTGTCGCCGCTGTTCGCCGACACGGCGCCGCTGCAGGCCGGGCTCGACCGCTACGTCGCCGCCTTCGAGGCCGCCGAGCAGGCGACCATCGCCGCCAAGCTCGGCCTGTCGGCCTGCCGCGAGGACGACGTGGCGCGGATGCGCGAGCTGCACGTGTGGATGCACGGCGCCGAGGTGGACATGACGCTGTTCTTCCGCGCACTGGCGGAAGTGGACATGGCCGCGGCGGCGCCGGACCCGGCGCCCCTGGACGACGCCTTCTACGACCCCGGCAAGCGCGAGGCCGCGCTGCCGGTGCTGCGCGAGTGGCTGGCGCGGCTCGGCGCGCGCGTGCGCGAGGACGGCCGCGACCCCGCCAGGCGCAGGGCGGCGATGGACGCCGCCAACCCGAAATACGTGCTGCGCAACTATCTCGCGCAGCAGGCGATCGACCTGGCCGAGCAGGGCGACCTGTCCGGGGTCCACGCCCTGCAGGAGGTGCTGCGCAAGCCCTACGACGCGCAGCCCGGGCGCGAAGCCTACGTCGGCAAGCGGCCCGACTGGGCCCGCGACCGGCCGGGCTGCTCGACGCTGTCCTGCAGTTCCTGAACGCTGCCCGCGGCGGTCAACCGCAGGTTCACGTTTCCGGCGCGAAGGTTGATGCGCACCCCATCCAGGAGTCCCGCCATGATCCGTTCCGCTGCCTTCCGACGCTGGCGCGTGGCGCTGGCGCTCCTCGCCGGCCTGGCCCTGGCCGGCTGCGCCAGCTATGGCGGCAGCCCCTATGGCAACTACCCCGGCAACGACGGCTACTACCCGGGCGGCTACGGCAACCAGTACGGCAGCCAGCGCTTCGTCGCCACGGTGGTCGGCGTGGACGCGCGCTACGGGCGCCTGCTGCTCGACGCCGGCGACCCGCGTGACTACCGCCAGCAGCGCGTCGAGGTGTACTTCGACAACAGCACGCGCCTCTACTACCAGGGCCGTCAGTACCCGGTCACCGGGCTCGAGCGCGGCGACGTGGTCTCGGTGGACGTAGTCGAGTCGCGCAACCGGCTGTGGGCGCGCCAGATCGAAGTCGTGCGCAACGTGCGCGAGTACGGCGGCTATCGCTACTAGCCGCCACTGAAGCCAAGGAAAAGGCCGGCTACTTGCCGGCCTTCTTTTCCTTCTTCGCCTGGCGCTTTTCCTTCAGCGACTTCTCCGGCTTCTTCTTTTCCTGCTTCTTCGGGCGGTCCTGGCTCTTCGACACGGGAAGCTCCTCGCTGGATGAAACGTGACTGGTGTGACGCGGGCGGATTATGCGCCCTTTACAATGGGGCATGCCCCTCGTCACCCTGCAGGACGTCGACTACGGTGTCGGCGGCCCCCTCTTGCTTGAACGCGTCGCCCTGGCGATCGAGCCCGGCGAGCGCATCGCCCTGATCGGCCGCAACGGCGCCGGCAAGTCCACCTTGCTCCGGCTGCTGGCGGGCGAGTTGCGTCCGGACGACGGCGAGGTCCGGTTGGAGGGCGGGGTGCGGGTCGCCCGGCTCGCCCAGGAGGTGCCGTCCGGCCTCGGCGGCGACGTCGTCTCGGTGGTCGCCGGCGGCCTGCTGGACGACGAGGCCTGGCGCGTGGACGAGACCCTGTCGCGGCTGGGCCTGGACGGCAGCGCCGCCTTCGGCGACCTGTCGGGCGGCCTGAAGCGCCGCGTGCTGCTGGCGCGGGCGCTGGTGTCGCGGCCCGACCTGCTGCTGCTGGACGAGCCGACCAACCACCTGGACATCGAGGCCATCGAATGGCTCGAGGGCTTCCTCAAGGCGTGGCCGGGCGCGCTGGTGTTCGTGACCCACGACCGCCGCTTCCTGCGCGCCATCGCCAACCGCATCGTCGAGATCGACCGCGGCCAGCTCACCAGCTGGCCCGGCGACTGGGAGAACTACGTGCGGCGCCGCGAGGAGCGGCTCAATGCGCAGGCGCAGGAGGAGGGCCGCTTCGACAGGCTGCTGGCCCAGGAGGAGGCCTGGATCCGGCAGGGCATCAAGGCGCGGCGCACCCGCGACGAGGGGCGGGTGCGGCGGCTGGAGGCGATGCGCGTGGAGCGCGCCCGTCGTCGCGAGCAGGCCGGCAACGTGCGCATGGAGGCCGCCCGCGGGGAGGCTTCCGGCAGGAAAGTGATCGAGGCGCGCAGGGTGTCGTTCGCCTACCCCGGGCAGCCGCCGGTGGTGCGCGACTTCTCCACGACCATCCTGCGCGGCGACCGCATCGGCCTGGTCGGCGCCAACGGCAGCGGCAAGACCACGCTGCTCAAGCTGCTGCTCGGCGAACTGGCGCCCACGGCGGGCGAGGTCCGCCTCGGCAGCAACCTGCAGGTGGCCTATTTCGACCAGTACCGCGCGACCCTGCGCGAGGACTGGAACGCGCTCGAGAACGTGGCCGAGGGCCGCGACTCGGTGACCATCAACGGCCGCCAGAAGCACGTCGTCGGCTACCTGCAGGATTTCCTGTTCACGCCCGAGCGCGCGCGTGCGCCGATCACCCGGCTCTCGGGCGGCGAGCGCAACCGCCTGCTGCTGGCACGCCTGTTCGCGCAGCCGTCGAACCTGCTGGTGATGGACGAGCCGACCAACGACCTCGATGTCGAGACGCTGGAGCTGCTCGAGGAATTGCTCGCCGACTACGAGGGCACCCTGTTGCTGGTCAGCCACGACCGCGACTTCCTCGACAACGTGGTGACCTCGACGCTCGCGATGGAGGGCGACGGCGTCGTCGGCGAGTACGTCGGCGGCTACAGCGACTGGCTGCGCCAGCGCCCGCAGCCGGCCGTGGCCGAGGCCCCCACGGCGCCATCCCGCCCGCGCGAGTCGCCACCGCCGCCGAAGCCGCCGGCGAAGAAGAAACTTTCGTGGAAGGAACAACGCGAACTGGAAGAACTGCCCGCGCGCATCGAACGGCTCGAGGCCGAGGTCGCCCGCCTCACCGAAGCCATGCACGACCCCGCCTTCTACGACCGCGACGGCGCCGCCATCGCCGCCGACACCACCACGCTCGCCCGCGTCCAGGCCGACCTCGACACCGCCTACGTCCGCTGGGAAGACCTCGAAAGCATCGCCCACCGCTGACTGTGAACGGAGCAAAAGCAGCCACAGATTTCACTGATTTATAAGGATGAAAAGGCTGTCCTTCGGGCCCACCTCAGTCTCTGGCCCCGCCGTATCCAATCCTTTTTTCATCAGTGTGATCTGTGGCAAAAGAATTTCCAGACGACCTTTTCGATAGCGGCCCGCTGCGGCTGGTGGACGATGCCGAGGGCGGGGTGTGGTACCGGCCGGGGTTCGTGGACGCGGGCACGGCGGCGCGGTGGTTCGCGGCACTGCGCGGGGAAGTGGCGTGGCAGGCGCAGCGGCGGCCGATGTACGACCGCGTGGTGGACGTGCCGCGGCTGACCGCCGCCTATTGGCTCGACCGTCCTGACGTGCCCGCGCCGCTGCTCGAGGCCGCCGCGCTGCTGCGCCGCGAACTCGGCGAACCGTTCAATGCCGTCGGCCTCAACCTGTACCGCGACCGCAACGACAGCGTCGCCCCGCACGGCGACAAGCTGCACATGCTGGTCCCCGGCCATCCGGTGGCGTTGCTGTCGCTGGGCGCCGCGCGGCGCATGGTGATCCGCGCCAGGCCGCCCGCGCGCGACGTCCATCGCCTCGAGCTCGCGCCCGGCAGCCTGCTGGTGATGAGCCACGCGTCGCAGACCAGCCACGAGCACGGTGTCCCCAAGCTGCGCGAGCCCGTCGGCGAACGCATCAGCCTGGCGTTCCGGGTGCGCCCGCCGCCGCGCTGAGGGCATACTCGGGGCATGGACAGGGATCCCCGCATCGACGCCTACATCGCCGGGGCCGCGCCATTCGCGCAGCCCATCCTCGAACGCCTGCGCGCCATCGTCCACGAGGCGGTGCCCGGCATCGAGGAGACCCTGAAGTGGGGCATGCCGAGCTGGGTCCACGCCGGCGGCATCGTGTGCATGATGGCCGCGTTCAAGCAGCACGTCTCGTTCGGTTTCTGGCAGCACGCGCTGGTCATGGGCGAAGGCGTCGAGCGCGACGGCATGGGCAGCTTCGGCAAGCTGCGGACCGCGGGCGACCTGCCGCCGAAGCGCGAACTGGTCGCGCTGGTACGCAAGGCGGCCAGGTTGAACGAACAGGGGGTGAAGGCCACAGGTCCGCGCAAGCAGGCCGCGCCGAAGCCGGCGCCCGAGGTGCCGCCGGCGCTGGCAGCGGCGCTCCGCCGCAACAAGGCCGCGGCCGCTGCGTTCAAGGCGTTCACGCCCGGCAAGCAACGCGACTACTGCGAATGGATCGCCGAGGCGAAGCGCGAGGACACCCGCGAGCGCCGCGTCGCGCAGGCGGTCGAGTGGATCGCGCAGGGCAAGCCGCGCAACTGGAAGTACATGTAGCCGCTACAGGTAGGCGCCGCAGCCCTGGTAGGCCTGGCCGCCGACCGTGAGCTCCACCGCGACCGGGAAGCGGTGCCCGCTCATGCCGTCGAAGCATGGACCCTTGCGCGTGCGCAGCACGACCTCGGTGCCGTCCGCGGTGGTGCCGTGGAAGCCTTGCGTGCCGTCGGCGGTGGCTGCGGCGACGTCCACGACGCGCTCCCCGTAGTCCAGTTCGGCGTGCAGCGCCGGCGCTTCACCGCCGCCGACCTCGACGTACCAGCCCGGCTCCTGGCCCAGTCCGCGGAAGGCGACGCCGCGTTCGGCCGCCTGCTTCCAGACCGGGTTCTCGGTACCGTCGACCGGCAGGTCGGGAGTGGCCGGCGTGCGGTCGATCGGGCGCGCCGGGCGCGGGGTGGCGGGGGCGGCCGCCGTGCCGGCGGCCTGCGGCGTGGGCGGGACCTCGGGCGGCTCCGGCTCCGGGGCGTTGCAGGCGGCGAGCAGGAGCGCCGCCAGTGCGGGGGCTAGCGGCGCGGGGGAGGGGGTGTACGGGCGCATGGGGGCTCCTCGCGGCGCTAGCGCCGCTCCTACAGGGACTGCCAGCCTAGGCCCGGTCAGTGCAGCGGGGCGTCGAGGCGCAGCACCGGGTAGACGTTGTAGCCGCTGTCCCAGGCCGGGTGGCGCTGGTAGAAGAAGTCCAGCCGCGCGTACGGGCTGGCCGCGAATTCCGGATCGTCGCGCAGCTTCGCCTCGAATTCGGCTTTCAGCGCCGGGTCGGCGGCCAGCATCCTGCGGGCCTCGGCCTCGGCCACGTACGGCTCCATGTACTCCTTGCGCTCGAAGGCGTTGTTGAAGCCGCCCCAGCGCGCGATCGAGTCGGGCGCCCGTGGCTCGAGCACGTGCACCACGAGCCGCGACAGCGGCTGCGCGATCGGCACGAACAGCGACCCGGGGAGGACCGGCGCAGCGACCTGCCGCCAGTCGCCCTCGATGGCGGCGCGCTGGTGTCCTTCCATCGGCGACGCGGCCATCTCCACCTTGTTGGCATGGAACTGCCACGCCGGCACCTCGCGCGCCGCGTCCACGCGCTGGTAGGCGATGCCGTGCACGTCCAGCCACGGCTGCACCACCGGCGCCCACTCCACCGGCACCAGGTAACCGCCGGTCGGGGCCGTGACCACGGTGCGCGGCACGATCACGTCGCGCAGCGGCACCTGCCAGACCTGCGGCGTGGACTCGTCGTAGCGGGTCATCAGCGCGCCGGAGACTTCCGAGGGCGTGCGCGTGTAGGCATAGCCGAGGAAGTCGATGGTGCGCACGTCGTCGGTCGCGCGGTAGTCGAGCGCCACCTCCTCGCCGCCCAGCGCGCGGGCGCGCGCATCGGCAGCACGGGCGAGCGCCTGCCATTCGGCCGCGTGGCGCACGGTCAGTTCGATCGCGTCGAGCACGGTGTCGCGGGTGGCGCGCACGCGCTCGGGATAGGTGCGCCAGGAATGCGTCTCGACCAGGATGCCGAGGCGGTTGCGCAGCGGGAAGTAACCGTGCGAGAAGCGCGGCGGGTTGACGCCGTCGACGAAGCCCGAGGCCGGGTCGTCCATCTCGTCGAAGCTCGGGTAGAAAACCACCGGCAGCGAGCCCTGTTCGGTGAGCATCGCGGCGATGCCGTCGCGCAGCGCGCGGCCGGCTTCGCGCAGGGCCATGTCGCCGGTGTTGACCGGTTCCCCGGTGATCGAGATGTCGTGCTGGAACTGGGCGCCGTCGGTGACGTGCAGGTCCAGCGTGACCAGCGGGTCCCAGTCGCGCACCAGCGCCAGCATGGCGCGCATCTCCGGGCTGTCCGCCTTCATGTAGTCGCGGTTGAGGTTGTAGCGCTGGGCGGTGGTGCGGAAGCCCATCTCCTCGGGCCCGCGCTGGTTGGGGCGGTTCCAGGCGCGGAAGTTCTCGTGGCCGTCGACGTTGAACACCGGCACGAAGACCAGCACCAGTTGCTCCAGCGCGCCGGGCGCGGCCTCGCCCTCGAGCAGCTGGCGCAGCAGCAGGAAGCCGGCGTCCTTGCCGTCGATCTCGCCGGCGTGGATGCCGCCCTGGGCGAGCAGCACCGGCAACCCCCTGGCCTCGGCCTCGGCGGGGGTGAAGGCGCCGCTGCGGGTCACCACCAGGCGCTGCATCGGCCGACCCTGGGCCGAGGTACCGAAGCGCTCGCAGCGGACGGCGTCCGGATAGGCGCGGGCAAAGGCCCCGCACAGGGCGATGACTTCCTCGTAGCGGCCGGTACGCTGGAACCCGGATCGTTCGGCGACGGTCGTCAGCTCCTGGTTGGCGCTGCCGGCCGCGGCGACGGACTGGGCAAAGGCGGGTGGCAGGGCGCCCAGGAGGCAGGCGAGCAGGGTGGTGCGGATCACGGTGCGGATCATGGGGTCCCCGGGGGTCGGCGCGGTCTCCGTTCGATGATAACGTTTGGCCGGATGACCATCCTCTACTACTCCCCGGGCGCGGCCAGCATGCTGGTCCACTGGCTGCTGCTGGAGCTCGGGATCGCGCACGAGCTGCGCGCCATGGACTTCGCCACCCGCGAGCACAAGCGTCCCGCCTACCTCGCGCTCAATCCTTCCGGGGTGGTGCCGACGCTGGTGCTGGACGGCAGGCCGATGACCGAAGCCGCGGCGATCGCCATGCACCTGGCCGATACCCATCCGCAAGCCGGGCTCGCACCCGCGCCCGGCGACCCGGCGCGCCGCGACTACCTGCAGTGGATGCTGCACCTGGCCAACATGGTGCAGCCGCTGTTCCGCATCTGGTGGTACCCGCATGAAGTGGCCGGCGTGGAGCTGGCCGACTCCGCGCGCGAGCACGTGCGTCCGCGCATCGAGGAAGCCTGGGCGCGGATCGACGCGCAGCTGGCCGCGGGCGGCCCGTTCCTGCTCGGCGACGCGCCGTGCGCGGCCGACTTCTACCTGGTGATGCTGATGCGCTGGTCGCGGAACATGCCGCGCCCGGCCACCGACTGGCCGCAGCTCGCGGCACTCGCACGGCGGATGAAGGCGCGGCCTTCGTTCGCTGCCCTGTACGCCGCGGAAGGCCTCGAGGAATGGGCATGACCGAAGCCGCAGCACGTCCGCGCCTGCCGCGGCAGATCCCCTACATCATCGGCAACGAGGCCTGCGAGCGCTTCAGCTTCTACGGCATGCGCAACATCCTCGTGCAGTTCCTGGTCAGCAGCGTCATCCTGGCCTACCTGCCCGAGGCCGAGCGCGAGCTCGCGGCCAAGGACGTGTTCCACAGCTTCGTCATCGGCGTGTACTTCTTCCCGCTGCTGGGCGGCTGGCTGTCGGACCGCTTCTTCGGCAAGTACGACACGGTGCTGTGGTTCTCGCTGATCTACTGCGCCGGCCACGCCTGCCTGGCGATCTTCGAGGACAGCCGCCAGGGCTTCTACACCGGCCTGTTCCTGATCGCGCTCGGCTCCGGCGGCATCAAGCCGCTGGTGGTGTCCTTCGTGGGCGACCAGTTCACCCAGGCCAACAAGTCGCTGGCCAAGGTGGTGTTCGACTTCTTCTACTGGACCATCAACTTCGGCAGCTTCTTCGCCTCGCTGCTGATGCCGCTGTTCCTGCGCGAGCTGGGGCCGTCGATCGCGTTCGGCATCCCGGGCGCGCTGATGTTCATCGCCACCTTCATCTTCTGGCTCGGGCGACGCAAGTACGTGCGCGTGCCGCCGACCCGCGGCCAGGATCCGGACTCGTTCTACAACGTGGCCCGCACCGCGCTGCTGTCGCAGGCGCCGGGGCAGGGACGGCCGGGGCTGGTGGTGGCCGTCGTCGGCGTCGTGGTGGCGGCCTTGATGCTGGTGTTCTGGGCGCTGCATGCCTGGGCCGGGGTGTCGCTGGCGTTCTGGCCGGACGACTTCCACTTCGTGATCAGCGCCTGCCTGGCGCTGGGGGTGCTGATCGCGTTCGGCGGCATCGGCGTCTCGATGCAGCTCGAGCGCGCCCGCGGCCGCCACGCCGACGAGGCCGTGGACAGCGTCCGGTCGGTGCTGCGGGTGATCATCGTGTTCGCGCTGACCACGCCGTTCTGGTCGCTGTTCGACCAGAAGGCCAGCACCTGGGTGATCCAGGGCCGCGACATGACTGTGCCGCACGACGCCTGGTGGTGGCCGAGCTGGCTGGTGCGCGAGGCGGCGCAGATGCAGGCGCTCAACCCGCTGCTGGTGATGCTGATCATCCCGTTCAACAACCTGGTGCTGTACCCGGCCGTGCGCCGGCTTGGCTACGAGCCGACCGCGCTGCGGCGCATGGGCTGGGGCATCGCCTTCGCCGGCGTCGCCTGGATCGTGGCCGGCCTGATCCAGCTGAAGATCGACAGCGGCGCGCCGACCTCGCTGGCCTGGCAGACCTGGCCGTACATGCTGCTGACCTTCGGCGAGGTGCTGGTCTCGGCGACCGCGCTCGAGTTCGCCTACAGCCAGGCGCGGGCCTCGATGAAGGGCGTGATCATGGCGTTCTGGTACCTGGCCAGCACCTTCGGCAGCCTGTGGGTGCTGCTGACCAACGTCGCCGTGCGCAACGACACCGTGACCGCGTACATCGCCACCACCGGCTGGACCGAGAACGCGTTCCTGATGTTCTTCTTCGCCGCGTTCGCGTTCGCCGCGGCGGTGGTGTTCGGCCTCTACGCGCGCAGCTACCCGATGCAGGACAACTACCGTGTCGCCTGACCGGCGGGCGCCGTGATGGGCGGCCTCTCGATCACCCTGGTGCTGGTCGGCGTGACCGTCGCCGTCTCGTGGATGGCGTTCAACAACCCGCGCCTGCTCGACCGGCTGCTGCTGTGGCCGCCGGCGATCGATCGCAGGCACCAGTACGACCGGCTGGTCACCCACGGCTTCGTGCACGCCGACTGGATGCACCTGCTGTTCAACATGATCACGCTGTTCTTCTTCGGGCGGGCCACCGAGGCGTTCTTCGCCTCGTACATCGGCTCGTTCGGTTTCGTGCTGTTCTATCTCTCGGCGATCGTGGTCGCGATCCTGCCCACGTACCTGCGCCACCGGCACGATCCGCGCTACCGCAGCCTGGGCGCATCGGGCGCGGTCTCGGCGGTGCTGTTCGCCTACATCCTGCTGGCGCCGTGGGACCTGATCCTGGTGTTCTTCCTGCCGGTGCCGGCGATCCTCTATGCGGTGTTCTACGTCGTCTATTCGATCCGGATGGACCGCCAGGGCACCGACAACGTCAACCACAGCGCGCACCTGTGGGGCGCCGGCTACGGGGTGTTGTTCACCCTGATGATGGAGCCCCGGGTCGGGTCGCACTTCCTGGCGGCGCTGTTCAACCCGACGTTCTGACGGGCGGCGCTCACCCGGCCTGTATGCGCGGCATGCTACCCCGGCAGCGGATGCGGCACGGGCCGCGACGCGAGGGAGGCGACATGGCAACGAGGAAGGCGACTGCGAAGAAGGCTGCGAAGAAGACCGCGGCCGGGAAGCGGACGGCGAAGAAGGCGACGAAGAAGACGGCTGCCCCGAAGAAGACGGTGAAGAAGGCCGCGAAGAAGACCGCGGCGAAGAAGACCGTGCGCAAGACGGTCACCAAGCGGCCAGCCGCGAAGAAGACTGCGACGAAGAAGGCCACGCCGAAGAAGACGACGGCCAGGAAGGCGCCCGCGAAGAAGGCCACGACGAAGAAGACCGCCGCGAAGAAGGCCGCTGCGAAGAAGACCAGCGCCCGCAAGGCGCTCGCCAATACCCGCAAGCTGCTGCGGCAGAAGCAGGAACAGGCACGCCAGGTCCCGCCCTGGCAGGCGCTGGACGCGCGCCACGGGTCGGCCCCGCAGCCGGGGTTCCAGTCCGACGAAGCCCGGGTCCAGGCGGAGGCGCTTCACGAGGCGGAAACGCGGATGGCGGGGAACCAGGGCTCGATCAGCGCCCACGACCGCCACGACCAGGGCCGACGGGATTCGCGCTGAACACGGCGCAGGAACGGGAGCAGAGGAATGACGGAAGCCAGGGCAATCGACATCGGCCACGACGCGGAGCGCAGGCGCTTCAGCGCCACCGTGGACGGCCACCTGGGGTACGTGGACTACGCGCTCGACGGCGGGGTGCTGGAGATCCTGCACACTATCGTCCCCGACGCGATCGGCGGGCGCGGCATCGCCGGGCAGTTGGTGCGGGCGGCGCTGGACCACGCCCGCGCCAACGGCCTGCGCGTGCGCCCGACCTGTCCCTATGCCGACGCCTGGATGCGCCGCCACCCGGACTACGAACCGCTGCGGGAGGGAGCGGGGGGCTGACCTCCGATGCCGCCCATTCACACTTCCGGCCAAAAGTAGGTTAAGGTGCGCCCACTGTTCAAAGCGGGATCACGGTACATCGTGGCCCGATGCGGTTGATCCACACGATCCGCTACATCGTCGCGTCATTACCCCTTGCTAGACAGTCTCGGTTCCGCGCGTGCGGGCCGTGCCAATCCAACACCAAACGTTTCAAGGAGTAAGACATGTCGGATCGTCAGACCGGTACCGTCAAGTGGTTCAACGACGCCAAGGGCTTCGGCTTCATCACCCCGGAGAGCGGCGCGGACCTGTTCGTGCATTTCCGTTCCATCCAGGGCACCGGCTTCAAGTCGCTGCAGGAAGGCCAGAAGGTTTCCTTCAAGGTCGTCCAGGGCCAGAAGGGCCTGCAGGCGGACGAGGTCCAGCCGCTCTAAGCGGTCGCGTCCAACGCACCACGGAAAGGCCCGCCTCGGCGGGCCTTTTCTTTTGCCCGTCGTTCACGAGCCGCTCGCTAACGTGACCGCGGACAAGGCGGGGCAGGGAGCCCTCATGCGGCAGTTGGCACTGGCAGGGATGGTGGCATTGGCATTGTGCGCCTGTGGACGGGAACCCGCGTCCGGCACGGAACAGCGATCACCCGCGGGCACGGGCGGGTCGGTGGCGGCCGGGCCGGCGGACCCCGCGCCGGTGCCGGTCGCGCTCGACGACGTGATGGAGCGCGACCCACGCTACCTGATCGGCATCAGCTATCCGCCGGTGGCGCGCGCGCATCCCGGCCTGGCGCGCCTGCTGCAGGCCTATGCGGCCGCCGCGCGCGCGGAACTGATGCAGGCGGTCGAGGGCCTCGGTGACACCAAACCCCCCATGCCCTACGACCTGTCGCTGGCCTTCACCGAACTGGTGGCGACGCCGCAGGTGGTGGCGGTCGCGGCGGACGGCAGCAGCTATACCGGCGGTGCCCACGGCAACCCGCTGGTGGCCCGTTTCACCTGGTTGCCGGAAAGCAAGGAGCGCCTGACCGCGGCGAAGCTGGTTCCCACCGGGGCCGGCTGGCAGGTGGTTTCCGCCTACGTCCGCGAGCAGCTCGCCACCGACCTCTCGCAGCGCGTCGAGGCCGCCGGCTACCCGCCCGACGAGCGCGCGCAGCTGCTCGAGGGCGGCCTGCAGATGATCGACCAGGGCACCACCCCGGAGCCGGCCAACTTCGACCAGTTCGAGCCGGTGCTCGACGGCGACGGCCGGATCACGGCCCTGCGTTTCGTGTTCCCGCCGTACCAGGTGGGGCCCTATTCGGACGGCACGCAGTACGCGGAGGTGCCGGCCCGGGTGTTGCTGCCGGTGGTGGCCCCGGGCTACCGTCACCTCTTCCAGGGAGGCTGAAACGGGGAGGCTGCATGGCCATGCACCCCTTGCGGCAGCGGGTCCACGCGCTGCTGGAAGCAGCAGGGCTGGAGGCGAACGGCCCGGGCGAATGCGATCCGCGGATCCTCGACGACCGCTTCTACGGCCGCGTGCTCCGCCAGGGATCACTGGGGCTCGGCGAGTCCTACATGGACGGCTGGTGGACGGTGCCGTCGCTGGACGGGATGCTGTACCGCCTCATGCGCCACGGCATCGACGACCGCGTGCACGGGCTCAGTTCCTGGCTCGACGACCTGCGCGCGCTGCTGCTCAACCTGCAGACCGGCCGGCGCGCGCGCAAGGTCGGCGAACAGCACTACGACCTCGGCAACGACCTGTTCGAGGCCATGCTCGGCGAGCGCCTGGTGTACAGCTGCGGCTACTGGCGCGAGGCCGGCGACCTCGACGCGGCCCAGGCCGCCAAGCTCGACCTGACCTGCCGCAAGCTCGGCCTGCGCCCAGGCATGCGCGTGCTCGACATCGGTTGCGGCTGGGGCGAGGCGCTCAAGTTCGCGGCCGAGCGCTACGGCGTCGAGGGCGTCGGCATCACCATCTCGCGCGAGCAGGCGGAATATGCGCGCCGGCTCTGCGCCGGGCTGCCGGTCGAGATCCGGCTGCAGGACTACCGCGAGCTCGACGAGCCGTTCGACCGGATCTTCTCGATCGGCATGTTCGAGCACGTCGGGGCCCGGAACTACGACACGTACTTCGACGTCGCGCGGCGCTGCCTGCGCGACGAGGAGGCCACCGGCGGCGGCCTGTTCCTGCTGCACTGCATCGGCGGCAACGTCTCGGTCACCCACACCGATCCGTGGATCGGCCGCTACATCTTCCCCAACTCGATGCTGCCCTCGGCGCGCCAGATCGCGGCCTGCACCGAGCGCCGCTTCGTGATCGAGGACTGGCACGGCTTCGGCACCGACTACGACCTGACCCTGCAGGCCTGGCGGCGCAACGTCGAGGCCGCCTGGGAGCGGCTGCCGCCGCGCTACGACGCGCGCTTCCGGCGCATGTGGCGGTTCTACCTGGCCGCCTCGATGGCCGCCTTCCGCGCCCGCCGGATCCAGCTGTGGCAGATCGTGATGTCGCCCCGGGGCGTGCCCGGGGGCTACGTCGGGCCGCGCTAGGCGACGTTTCACGCCGCGGCAACGGCCGGGTTGCTGAGATGGCGGTCCGGATTCATGGAGCCGCTCCCGATGATCGTTCGCCTGCCGCATTCGCATTCGCTGGACCAGGACGAGGGCCGCGCGCGTGCGCGCGTGTTCGGCGAGGAGGCCAACGGGCTGTACCCGGGCCGCAGCTGGAGCGAGGTCGAGCCGCAGATGGCGGACGAGTGGCGCCAGGTGCGCGGCGAGTCGCGGCTGCGCTGGTCCGAGGTCCGCCGCGACGCGCACGCCGCCTGGCAGGTGGCCAAGCTGGTCCACGACGACTGCCTGCGCGACCACGCCCCGGTGATGGCCGGCCGCAGCGGGGCATGAGCAAGGCATGGCTCGCCCGGTCTGGACAGGCACGCTCTCCTTCGGGCTGCTGAACATCCCGGTCTCGTTGATGACCGGCGAGCGCAAGACCGACATTTCCTTCCGCATGCTGGACTCGCGCAACAAGGCGCCGGTCCGCTACGAGCGCGTCAACGCCGAGACCGGCGAGGAAGTGCCATGGAAGGACATCGTCAAGGCCTTCGAATACGAGAAGGGCAGCTACGTGGTGCTCGAGCAGGAGGACATCGCCTCCGCCGCGCCGGAAAGCCATGACGCGATCGAGGTCGAGGCCTTCGTCGAGGCCGACGCGGTCGGCCCGCGCTATTTCGAGAAACCCTACGTGCTGGTCCCCGCCAAGAAGGCGGAAAAGGGCTACGTGCTGCTGCGCGAGGCGCTGCAGAAGACCGGCAAGATCGGCATCGCGCGGGTGGTGATCCGCACCCGCGAGCACCTGTGCGCGGTGATCCCGCACGAAAACGCGCTGCTGCTGATGATGATGCGCTACCCGCAGGAACTGGTGGACATCGGCGAGTACAACATCCCCGAGGGCGCCAAGGGCGACTACCGGATCAGCGCCAAGGAGCTGGCGTTCTCCGAGCAGCTGATCGAGACCATGTCCGGCGAGTGGGACCCGGAGGCCTACCACGACGAATTCCGCGAACGCCTGCAGAAGGTGATCCAGGAGCGGATGAAGGCCGACGGCGTGGTCAAGCGCGCCGCCGAGGAGCCGGAAGTCGAGGAGGGCGCCGCCACCAACGTGGTCGACTTCATGTCGCTGCTGCAGCAGAGCATCGACCGCAACAAGCGTACGCCGGCGAAGAAGAAGGTGCCGGTGAAGAAGACCGCGAAGAAGGCCAAGGCCGCGAAGAAGGCGACGAAGAAGTCGAGCGCGCGCAAGCGTGCGTGACGGAGTGGCGGCGTGAGCCTGCGCGAGTACGCACGCAAGCGGCGCTTCGGCGAGACCCCGGAACCGGGGGACGAGGCGCCCCGCCCCGGCAAGCGCGGGCGGCGCCCGATCTTCGTGGTCCAGCTGCACCACGCGCGTGCCCGCCACTACGACTTCCGCCTGGAGATGGACGGCACGCTGAAGAGCTGGGCCGTGCCCAAGGGGCCGTCGTTCCGCCTCGGCGAGAAGCGCCTGGCGGTCGAGGTCGAGGACCATCCCATCGGCTACGCCGACTTCGAGGGCGACATCCCGGAGGGCAACTACGGCGCCGGCCACGTGGACATCTTCGACCGCGGCGTGTGGAGCGCGAGCGGCGATCCGCTCGAGTCGCTGGCCGCAGGCAAGATCGAGTTCACCCTGCACGGCGAGAAGCTGCAGGGCGGCTGGAAGCTGGTGCGCACCCAGCAGGTGCGCAGCGGCAAGCCGCAGTGGCTGCTGTTCAAGCGCGACGACGAGTGGGCCGGCGACCTCGAGGCCGACGACCTGCTCGACGGCAGCGGCAAGGCCAGGGGACGCAAGCGCAAGCAGCCTGCACCGGCGCCCGCGGCGAAGAAGAAGCGTGCGCGCCGCCGCCGGGTGGACTGGGCGGCGCGCGCGGCGGCGCTCGAGGGCGCCCGCCCGAAGCCAAAATCCTGGAAGCCGCCCGGCCCGCAACTGGCGACGCTGCGCCAGGTGCCGCCCGAGGGCGACGACTGGCTGCACGAGCTGAAGTGGGACGGCTACCGGCTGCTGGTCGAGGTCGCCGACGGCGAAGTGAAGCTGCGCTCGCGCAACGGCCTCGACTGGACCCCGGATTATCCCGACATCGTGCAGGCCTTCGAGGCCCTGCGCATCGACGACGGCAGCTTCGACGGCGAACTGATCGCGCTCACCGCGAAGGGCAACGACGACTTCGGCCTGCTGCAGAAGGTGATCTCCGGCAACGCCGACGCGCCGCTCAAGTGCATGCTGTTCGACATGCCCTCGCTGGCCGGGCAGGACCTGACGCGCACTCGCCTGGACGAGCGCAAGGCGCTCCTGGAGGAACTGCTCGAAGGCGCGGCGCCCGTGCTCGGCTACAGCCAGCACATCGTCGGGCACGGCGCGGAGGTCTTCGCCGCCAGCCGCAAGCAGGGCATGGAGGGCATCATCAGCAAGCGCGTCGGGGCCGGCTACGTCGCCGGTCGCTCCGGGAGCTGGATCAAGACCAAGCACGCGCAGTCGGACGAGTTCGTGGTCGTCGGCTACACCGCACCAAAGCGTTCGCGCACCGCCTTCGGCTCGTTGCTGATGGCGACCCGCGAGCACGGCGCGCTCAGGTACGTCGGCCGGGTCGGTACCGGCTTCGACGACGCCACCCTGCGCGCGGTGCTCGAGCGCCTGGAGCCGCTGGCGCGGCGCGAGGCCACGGTGCTGCTGCCGGCGCACGTACCGTTCCGGCCGCGCGACGTGACCTGGGTGGAGCCGGAAGTGGTGGCGGAACTCGAGTTCCGCGGTTTCGGCAAGGAGGGCCTGCTGCGGCAGGCCAGCTTCAAGGGCCTGCGCGAGGACAAGACGGTGAAGGACATCGGCGACCAGACCGCCGCGGGCGAGGCCGTGCGCCTGACCAGCCCCGGCAAGATCATCTTCCCCGAACTGCGCATCACCAAGCAGCAGGTCGCGGACTACTACCGCACGATCGCGCCGCTGCTGCTGCCCGAGTTGCGCAACCGGCCGCTGTCGCTGGTGCGCTGCCCGGACGGCATCAAGGGCCAGTGCTTCTTCCAGAAGCACCACGCCGCCACCCTCGGCGACAGCGTGCGCTCGGTGGCGATCCGCGAGAAGGACGGCGGCAGCGAGGACTACCTGTACGTGGACGACGTCGCCGGACTGCTCGAGCTCGTGCAGATGAACGTGCTCGAGTTCCACCCCTGGGGCGCGCGCATCGAGGACGTGGAGCACCCGGACCGGCTGGTGTTCGACCTGGACCCGGGACCTGGCGTGGACTGGGCCGCGATCAAGGCCGCGGCGCGCGACGTCCGCGACCGCCTCGCCGAAGTCGGACTGGAGAGCTTCCTGCGCCTGTCCGGCGGCAAGGGCCTGCACGTGGTAGTGCCGATCGCGCCGGAGCAGGACTGGACGCGCGCCAAGGCGTTCTGCGAGGCGTTCGCGCGCGCGATGGCCACCCAGGCCCCGGACCGCTACGTGGCCACCGCCACCAAGTCCAAGCGCGGCGGCGTCATCTTCATCGACTGGCTGCGCAACGGCCGCGGCGCCACCAGCGTGGCGAGCTGGTCATTGCGCGCACGCAAGGAAGCCGGCGTGGCGGTGCCGCTCGCCTGGAGCGAACTCGGCCGCACGAAGTCCGGCAACGACTACAACCTCGACAAAGCCCTCCGCCGCGCCGCCGCCCAGCGCAAGGACCCCTGGCCCGACTGGGCCGCCGCCACCAAGCAGTCCCTGCCGGACCTTTGAGACATTCTTTGGCCACAGATCACACAGATTGAAAAGGATCAAAACGAACTGGGCCCGCGCAACTTCAAGCTCGCGCGGGCCCAATCCTTTTTTTATCTGTGAAATCTGTGGCTAGCTGTTGCTCAGTCCAGGCCGCGGCGCTCGAGGAGGGGCTGGATGTCGGGGGCGTGGCCGGCGAAGTCCTGGAACAGTTCCAGCGCGTCCTTGCTGCCGCCCTGCGACAGCAGGGTGGCGCGGAAGTGGTCGCCGTTGGCGCGGCTCAGGCCGCCGTTGTCCTTGAACCACTGCACCGTGTTCGCGTCCAGCACCTCGGACCAGATGTAGGCGTAGTAGCCGGCCGCGTAGCCACCCATGATGTGGCTGAAGTAGGGCGTGCGGTAGCGCGGCGGGACCGCGGCGAAGTCGAGCCCGACCTTCTTGAGCGCGGCGGCCTCGAACGGCATCACGCCGTCCGGGCCCGGGATCTGCGAGGCCTCGGTGAGCTGGTGCCACTCCTGGTCGAGCATCGCCGCCGCCAGGTATTCGGTGGTGGCGAAGCCCTGGTTGAACTTGCTGCTGGCCAGCACCTTGTCGAGCAGCTCGCGCGGCATCGGCTCGCCGGTCTGGTAGTGCTTCGCGTAGTTGGCGAGCACGCTCGGCCAGTCGGCCCACATCTCGTTGACCTGCGACGGGAACTCGACGAAGTCGCGCGGCACGCTGGTGCCGGAGAAGTACGGGTACTTCACGTTCGAGAACATGCCGTGCAGCGCATGCCCGAACTCGTGGAACATGGTCGTCACCTCGTCCCAGGTCAGCAGCGTCGGCTCGCCGGCGGCCGGCTTCGGGATGTTGAGGTGGTTGGCGACCACCGGCTTGTAGCCGGTCAGTCCGGACTGGTCGACGTAGGAGTTCATCCACGCGCCGCCGCGCTTGGACGGACGCGCGTACATGTCGGCGATGAAGATCGCCAGCTGCGAGCCGTCCTTGTCGAACACGTCGAACACGCGCACGTCTTCCTGGTACACCGGCAGGTCGTGGCGCTCCTTGAAGGTCAGGCCGTAGACCTGGTTGGCGGCGTGGAAGACACCGTTCACCAGCACGTTGTCCAGCTCCAGGTACGGCTTGAGCTGCGACTCGTCGAAGGCGAACTTCTCCTGGCGCACCTTCTCGGTGTAGTAGGCCCAGTCCCAGGGCTGCAGCTGGAAGGTCGGCTCGCCCTTGGCGGCCTGTTCCTTGTCGATCATCGCCTGCAGGTCGGCGGCTTCCTTCCTGGCGTTGGCGACCGCGGCCGGGGCCAGGCGGCCGAGCATCTCGTTCACCGCCTGCGGCGTCTTCGCGGTCTCGTCGGCGAGCACGAACGAAGCGTAGTCCGGGTAGCCCAGCATCTTCGCGCGCTCCAGGCGCAGCGCCATGATCCGCGACACCAGGCCGGTGTTGTCGTAGGCGTTGCCGCGGCTGCCGCGCGCGACCGAGGCCTCGTGGATGCGCTGGCGCAGCGCGCGGTTCTCGAGGTAGGTGTTCGGCGGCTGGCCGGTGGTGTTCTGCAGCGCGATCACGTACTTGCCGTCGAGGCCGCGCTTCTTCGCCGCTTCCGCGGCGGCGGTGATGTCGGCTTCGGGCAGGCCGGCGAGCTCCGCACGGGTATCCACCACCACCGCGGAATCGTTGACCTCGGCCAGCACGTTCTGGCTGAACTTGGTGCCCAGCTGCGCGAGCTCGGCGTTGATCGCCTTCAGCCGCGCCTTGTCGGCGTCGGGCAGCTGGGCGCCGGCGCGGACGAAGTTCTCGTAGTACTTCTCGACCAGGCGGCGGTCCTCGCCCTGCAGGCCGGAGGCGTCGAGGCCGTCGTGCACCGCCTGGATGCGGGCGAACAGCTTCGGGTCGAGCACGATGGCGTCGCGGTGCGCGGAGAACTTCGGCGCGTACTCGGCGCGCAGCGCCTCGCGGGCGTCGTTGGTGTCGGCGCTGATCAGCGCGTAGAACACGGTCTGCGCGCGCTCGAGCACGTCGCCGGTGCGCTGCAGCGCGACGATGGTGTTCTCGAAGGTCGGCGGCTCGGGGTTGTTGGCGATCGCCTGGATCTCGGCCAGCTCGGCGGCCATGCCGCGCTCGAACGCGGGCCCGAAGTCGCTGTCCCGGATCCTGTCGAACTGCGGGTAGTGCAGCGGCAGCGGGCTCTCGGCGAAGAACGGGTTGGCCTGGCCTTGGCCGGCCTCGGATGCGGGAACGGACACGGGCGATGAATCCTGTGCGGGGGCCTGGGGGGTAACGGCGGCCAGCGCGACGGCCAGCGCCAGGACAAGTGGGTGCCTCATGTCATTTTCGCTCCGGGATCGTGAATTCCAAGCGTAGCGGGTCCACGCGCCGCCTGCCCATGACGAAAGGCAGGGGCGGGGCGGCGGTTCACGTCGGCCAAACCGCCTTCCGGGCAGGCTGTCGGGGTTTCCCGCCAGTACAGGAGTCCCCCATGGAACTCGATAGCGTGATGACCGCAAACCCGGCCTGCTGCAAGCAGGACACCCCGCTGCGCCAGGTGGCGCAGATGATGTCGGACAACGACTGCGGGATGATCCCGGTGGTGGACCAGCAGGACGTCCCGGTCGGCGTGATCACCGACCGCGACATCGCCGTGCGCGCCGTCGCCGGCGGCAAGGACACCACCCGCGCCACCGCGGCCGACTACATGACCACCCCGGTGCGCACCGTGGGCCAGGACAGCACCCTGGCCGACTGCGTGGCCGCGATGGAGGCGGGCCAGGTCCGCCGCGTGCCCGTGGTGAACGCCGACGGCAAGCTGTGCGGCGTGGTCGCCCAGGCCGACATCGCGTTGCGCGGCGACGACCGCATCACCGGCGAGGTCGTGCAGCAGGTGTCGAAACCGTCCTGACGCTCACCTGAAGTCGCGCGAACGCGCGTCCAGGCCGGCCAGCAGCGGCGACAGGTTCTCCAGCCGCGTCGCGACCAGGTGGCGGGTGCCGTCGGCGACCTGCAGGCGGCCCTCGACCGCCATCAGTCGCGATTCCAGGAACGCGCGCCGCTGGCGTTCGGCCACCTGCCGCCAGACCACCACGTTGACCATGCCGGTCTCGTCCTCGAGGGTCATGAAGGTGACGCCGCTGGCGGTCTGCGGGCGCTGCCGCGACACCACCAGCCCGGCGTAGCGCGCCGGGCGGCCGTCGGCGAAACCCTCGAGCTCGCGGGCCTGGCGGAAGCGGCGTTCGCGCAACTGCCGGCGCAGCAGCGCCAGCGGGTGCGCGCCGAGGGTCAGGCCCGTGCTGGCGTAGTCGGCGCGGGTGTCCTCCCACGCGCTCGGCGGTGGGATCGCGACGCGCTCCTCGTGCTGCGCCGTGCCGGCGAACAGCGGCAGTTGCTGCTGCGTGCCGGCGCCCAGCCAGCGCGCGCGATGGCGGTGCCCGGCGAGGCCGCGCAGCGCGGCGGCCTCGGCCAGCTTCGCCAGGCTGCCGCGGTCGAGGCCGGCGCGGTGCAGGAGGTCGTCGAGGTCGCGGAACGGCGCCTGCGCGCGCGCCGCGGAAATGCGGCGGGCGGCGCCTTCCTGCAGTCCCGCGACCATCCGCATCCCGAGGCGCAGCGCCGGCTGCCGCTCCGGTTCGCCCGGCCAGCCCTCGAGGCTGCAGTCCCAGTCGCTGTAGCGCACGTCCACCGGGCGCACCTCGATGCCCTGGCGGCGCGCGTCGGCGACCAGCTGCGGCGGCTGGTAGAAACCCATCGGCAGCGAGTTGAGCAGGGCGCAGGAGAACGCCGCCGGCTCGTGGCACTTGATCCAGGCGCTGGCGTAGGCGAGCAGCGCGAAGCTGGCCGAGTGCGATTCGGGGAAGCCGTAGTCGCCGAAGCCTTCGATCTGCTGGAAGATGCGCTCGGCGTACTCCGGCGTGTAGCCGTTGCGCGCCATGCCGGCGAGCAGCGCATCGCGGTGCTTCTCGAGTCCGCCGCGGCGCTTCCATGCCGCCATGTCGCGGCGCAGCTGGTCGGCCTGTCCCGGCGTGTAGCCGGCCGCCTCCATCGCGATCCGCATCACCTGCTCCTGGAACAGCGGCACGCCGAGGGTGCGCTCGAGCACCTTGCGCAGGGCCTCGGACGGGTACTCGACCGGTTCCAGCCCCTGTCGGCGGCGCAGGTAGGGGTGCACCATGCCGCCCTGGATCGGGCCCGGGCGCACGATTGCGATCTCGACCACGAGGTCGTAGAAGGTTTTCGGTTTCAATCGCGGCAGCATCGCCATCTGCGCGCGCGACTCGATCTGGAACACGCCGACGACGTCGCCGCGCCGGATCATCGCGTACGTGTCCGGATCCTCCGCGGGGATGTCCACCATCGCCAGCTCGCGGCCGCGGTGCGCGCGCAGCAGGTCCAGCGCCTTGCGGATGCAGGTCAGCATGCCCAGCGCGAGCACGTCCACCTTGAGCAGGCGCATGCTCTCGAGGTCGTCCTTGTCCCACTGGATGATGGTGCGCTCGTCCATCGCCGCGTTCTCCACCGGCACCAGCTGGTGCAGCGGGTGCTCGGAGATGACGAAGCCGCCGACGTGCTGCGACAGGTGCCGCGGCTTGCCCAGCAGTTCGCCGACCAGCGCCACCAGTTGCCGCATCGGCCGGCTGCCGGGATCGAAGCCGCGCTCGCGCAGGCGCTCGGCGGCGGGCGCGTCGGAGTCCCAGTTGCCGACCGTGCGGCTGAGCTGGGCAACCTGGTCCTCGGCCAGGCCGAGCGCGCGCGCGACGTCGCGGACCGCGCTGCGCGCGCGGTAGCGGATCACGGTGGCGGCGATCGCGGCGCGTTCGCGGCCGTAGCGTTCGTAGATGTACTGGATCACCTCCTCGCGGCGCTCGTGCTCGAAGTCCACGTCGATGTCCGGCGGCTCGTTGCGTTCCTCCGACAGGAAGCGTTCGAACAGCAGGCCCATGCGCGCCGGGTCGATCGCGGTGATGCCGAGCACGTAGCAAACCACCGAGTTGGCGGCCGAGCCGCGGCCCTGGCACAGGATCCCGCGCGAGCGCGCGAAGCGGACGATGTCGTGCACGGTGAGGAAGTAGGGCTCGTAGCCCTTGCTGCGGATCAGCGCGAGTTCCTTTTCCACCAGCGCGCGGGCCCCTGCGTCGATGCCCTCGGGCCAGCGTTCGCGGATGCCTTGCTCCACCAGGTGCCTCAGCCAGGTGTCCGGGGCGTGTCCCTCGGGCACCAGCTCGCGCGGGTACTGGTAGCCGAGGTCGTCGCGCAGCGAGAAGCGGCAGCGCGCGGCGATGCGCAAGGTCTCGGCGAGCAGCTCCGGGGGGTGGATCGCGGCCAGCGCGCGGCGGCTGCGCAGGTGGCGCTCGCCGTTGGGGAACAGGCGGGTGCCTGCACGCGCCACCGGCACGCGGTGGCGGATCGCGGTCATCGTGTCCTGCAGCGCGCGGCGCCCGCGCACATGCATGTGCACGTCGCCGCTGGCGACCGCGGGGATGCCGAGCTCGCCGGCCAGCGCCTGCAGCGCGCGCAGGCGCGCGTCGTCGTCGGGCCCGCGGTGCAGTTCCACCGCCAGCCACAGGCGGCCGTCGAAGCGCCGTTTCAGCCATTCGCCCTGTTCGCGCTCCGGCACCGTGCCCGGGATCCACAGTGCGAGCAGGCCGTGCAGGCCGACGGCGTCGAAGTCCGCGCGCTCGAGCCGGTACCCGCCCTTGGCCGAGCGGCGGCGGCCGCGGGTGATGAGCCGGCACAGGTTGGCGTAGCCTCCGCGATCCTCGACCAGCAGCACCAGCTTGAGGCCGTCGTCAAGGCTGAACTCGCTGCCGACGATCAAGGGCACGCCGCTGGCTTCCGAGGCCTCCAGCGCGCGCACGATCCCGGCCAGCGAGCATTCGTCGGTGACCGCCAGCGCGCGGTAGCCCTGCTGCTTCGCGCGCTCGAACAGTTCCGCGGCGTCCGAGGCGCCGCGCCCGAAGCTGAAGTCGGACAGGCAGTGCAGCTCCGCGTAACCGGGCAGGGCGTCGCTCATGCGAACCACCCGTGCAGCATCAGCGGCGCGTCGCCGGCGCCGGCGGGGCGGAACGCCCAGGCCCGCTGGCCCTCGCCGGTGTCCACCACGTAGTAGTCGCGGCGCACGTCGCCGCCGTCCCACCAGCCGCTCTCGACGCGCTCGGGCCCGGCCTGCACGCGCAGGCCATGGCCGCGCAGCGGCAGCGGCCGGGGCAGCAGCCAGGTCGGGCGCGGCGCGCCGGGCAGGGGCTGGGTGGCGGCCGCCGGCAGCGGCACCCGCCGCCAGGCCTGTTCCGGGCGATGGTCGTCGTGCATCGCCAGCCCGTGCAACGCGTCTTCGCCGAGGCGCGCGCGCAGGCGCTCGCGCAGCAGTTCCCAGGGCATCGCCTGTGCCGGGCGTTCGTCGAACAGCTCGCGCCCGGCAGGCACGAACGGCGGCAACTGCGTGGCCAGCAGGCGCAGGCCGCGCACCGGTGCCGGGATCGCCGCCTGCTCCAGGCGGCTGCGCGCGAGCTCGAACAGCAGCGCCGGGTCGCGTTCGGCGGCCAGCAGTCCGACCGCGACCTCGGTGTCGGGGTGGCCTTCGTGTTCGAGCAGGACGGTGAAGCGCTGCACGCCGCCGTCGCGGCCGGCCAGGTAGGCGCCGAGGTCGGCGGTCATGCGCCGCAACGGGAACAGCAGCGCCTGCGAACTCTCGACCTCGTGGCCGAGCTCGATGCGCAGGTCGAAGCGGTCCGGCGGCGCGTAGGCCACGTGCGGGTCGGGGGCGCCGCGCAGGCGGTCGAGGTGCTGCAGCAGGCCGGTCCCGAAGCGCTTGCCGAGCGCGTCGCGCGGCGCGGCGAACAGCTGTCCCAGCCGGCGCAGGCCCATCGCATGCAAGGCCTCGGCCTGCTTCGGCTCCAGTCCCGCGCGCGCCACCGGGATGCGCGACAGCGCCACCTGCAGCCGCGCCTCGTGCACGATCGCGAGTCCGTCCTGCACCCCGGCGAGCACGCGCGCGGCGCGCGGGTTCGGCGCCACCGCGATGCGGTGCGCGAAACCGAGTTCGCGCAGGTCCGCGCGCAGCCGCCGCTCGAACACCGGCCACGGCCCGAACAGGCGCAGGCTCGCGCGCACCTCGAGCGCGATCGCGTCGTCGAAGCCGGCCAGCACCTGCGAGCTGTAGCGGTAGGCCCAGGCGGCGAGGAAGTCGCGCCAGCGCGCGACCTCGGCCGGGTCGTGCTCGACGGTGGCGAAGTCGGCCAGCAACGCGTGCGCGGCCGCCAGTGCCTGGCCGCGATGCAGGCCGGCGCGCGCGGCGGCGGCATTGACCGCCACCAGCACGCGCCGTTGCGCCGGGCCGCCGACCAGCGCCAGCGGCGCTTCCGGACGCGGGTGCCGGCGCAGCACGCCGTCGAGCGCCAGCGTCGGCAGGTGGATGCAGGCCCAGAGCATCGTGGGTCAGCCCGCGGCGGACAACTCGAAGGCGCGCGCGGGCGGCGTGCCGCCGCGGCACTTCACCACCCGCAGTCGCGGCGGCGCGCCCTGGATCGCGAGCCGCAACGCCGCCGGCGACGGGTTGGCGAGCGCGCGCAGGTCGCGGAACACGAAGCCGAACGCGCGCCCGCTGTCCGCCGCCACCTGCAGCCGGCGCAGCGCGCGGTCGTCGGCATGCGCGCCCTTCGATCCCGGCGGCCAGGCCAGCACCGCGCCGGTGCAGCCCGCGCGCAGGCACTGCTCGGCGGCCCACAGCGCTTCGCGCGGCGGCGCCTCCACCACATGCAGGTGCGCCAGGTCCACGCCGGCCTGGCGCCAGGCGACGGGAAAGGGCAGGTAGGGCGGCGCCACCAGCACCACCGGCAGCCCGGCGCGGGTCAGCCGTGCGAGGGTCGGCAGCAGCAGGCGCAGTTCGCCGACGCCGTCGGCGGGCAACAGCAGTTCGGTGAGCGCGGCCCGCGGCCAGCCGCCTTCCGGCAGCGCCGCGTCCAGCGCCGCGTGTCCGGTCGGCTGCGGCGCGTGCGCCGGCGGCGACGGACGGCCGCGCCAGACCCGCTGTTGCGAGAGCAGGCTTTCGAGTGCGACGACCTGGCCCATGCTCAGGTCCTGACCAGCCCGCAGTACACCCCTTCGATGGCGAAGTCCTGGCCGCGCGCGACCTCGATCGGCGCGTAGTCCGGATTGCGCGGCAGCAGGCGCACGGACTGCCCGCGCAACTGCAGGCGCTTGATCGTCAGTTCTCCGTCCAGCCGCGCCACCACCACCTGGCCGTCGCGCGCATCGCTGCCGCGCTTCACCGCGACCAGGTCGCCGTCGAGGATGCCTTCGTCGCGCATCGAGTCGCCGTGCACGCGCAGCAGGTAGTCGGGGCGCAGCGGGAACAGCGCCGGATCGAAGCGCAGCACGCGCTGCACGCCGGCGTCGGCGCCGATCGGCGCGCCGGCGGCGACCCGCCCGAGCACCGGCAGTTCCAGCGACCGGTCCATGTGGGAGTTTTCAGCCAGCCGGCTTTCGACCAGTTTGATCCCGCGCGCCTTCCCCGGCAGCAGTTCCAGATGCCCCTTGGCGGCGATCGCCTGCAGGTGCTTCTGCGCCGCGCGGGTCTGGCGGAAGCCGAACGCTGCCGCGATCTCGGCCCAGGTCGGCGGCAACCCGTCGCCCTCGATGCGTGTGCGCACGAAGTCCAGGATCGCCTGCTGCCGGTGGGTCAGTTCGTCGGGCTTGCCACTCATGGTCGCAATTTTAGTACCTCTGCGGACATGGCTCCGCAACTGCAACCGATTCAAGCGCTTGCCCGTCTCACCTCAAGAGATTTGTCACTTCTCGACGAAGGCGCGCTCGAAGACGTAATGCCCGGGGGTGCCGATGCGCGGCGACGCGGTGAAGCCGCGGCCGTCGAGGAGCGCGCGGAAGTCGGCGAGCATGCCGGGGCTGCCGCACAGCATGGCGCGGTCGTGGTCCGGGTCCAGCGGCGGCAGGCCGAGGTCGGCCATCATCTGGCCGCTGGCGAGCAGGTCGGTCAGGCGCCCGCGGTGGCGCTTGCCGCCGTGCACGAAGTCCTCGCGGGTCACCGCCGGGTAGTAGTGCAGGCGGCCGCGGACCAGTTCGCCCAGGTACTCGTGGTTGGGCAGCACCCGTTCGATGTCCTCGCGGTAGCAGAGGTCCTGCACGCGGCGCACGCCGTGGCACAGCACCACGTGCTCGAAGCGCTCCCAGGTCTCCGGGTCCTTGATGATGGACAGCCACGGCGCGAAGCCGGTGCCGGTGCCCAGCAGGTACAGGTTGCGCCCCGGGTGCAGGTCGTGCGCGAGCAGCGTGCCGGTGGGCTTACGCCCGACCAGCACCTTGTCGCCGGGCCGGATGTGCTGCAGCCGCGAGGTCAGGGCGCCGTCGGGCACCTTGATGCTGAAGAACTCGAGGTGTTCCTCCCAGCTCGCACTGGCGATCGAATAGGCGCGCAGCAACGGCTTGCTGCCGCCGTCGGGCTGCGGCAGCTCCAGCCCCAGCATCACGAACTGGCCGCTGGTGAAGCGCAGCCCGGGATCGCGGGTGGTGGAGAAGCTGAAGTAGTCGTCCGTCCAGTGGCGGACGTCCAGCACGGTTTCGGTGCCGAAGGCGGAGGACATGGCGCGGGGGAACTGCAGGAAGGCCCCCATTGTACCGGAACCGCTGCGTTCACGATGGGCCAACGCCACGGCTGGGACACTGTGGTTTCCCCGCCGGAACGTGAGGTGCAGCATGGCCAGGAGCGCCGGAGACCCGATCCTCGACTCCATCCACGTGGACCGCCCGCACGTGGACCGCCCGGGCGCCTCGCGCACCCGCGACCAGCTGTTCTGCCTCGAGCTCGCCAGCCAGGCCGCCGACGTCTATTTCGACCGCACCTGGGAACAGATCGAGCCGATCCTGGAGAGCACCTGGGAGAACGGCACCCACGAGATGTCGTGGTGCGAGGCGCGCTGGTTCGTGAAGTGCGCCTGGACCGACTGCCTCAACCGCGGCGCCGCCGGGCACGCCGACGTCCTCGACGCGCGCACCGCGACCCTGTAGGCGTCAGCGCGGCCCGCGCTCCTCGCGCGGGCGCGCCTTGCGATCGCCGAACAGCGCGCTGGCCACGATCATCAGCCCCAGTACCGCGCCGACCAGGAACAGCACCAGCGCGATCGCCGGGTAGCCCAGGATCCGCCACCCGGAATCCACCCGCATCATCATCGCCGAGGCCACGATCAGGGCCGCGGTCACCAGGCCGGCGGAGATGCGGTTGGCGATCTTCTGCAGGCTCTCCATCAGCGGCGAATCCGCGATCCCGTCCACCCGCACCTGCATCCGGTTCTCGGCCAGCAGCGAGAGCAGGTCGGAGAGCTTGCGCGGCGCCTCGCGCAGCAGGCCCTGCACCTCGATCAGCTCGCTGGCGATGTTGGACGGCGAGAACGAACGCTTCAGGCGCTCGCGCATGACGTGGTCGAGGTGGTCCTCGACCACCGCCTTGACGTCGAGCTCGGGGTCGAGCGCGTCGGACACCTGCTCCAGGTTGAGCAGGGTCTTGCCCAGCAGGCTGAGCGCCGGCGGCGAGCGCAGGCCGCAGGCGGTGGACAGGGTCACCAGCTCCAGCATCAGCCGGCCCTCCGACTGCGAGGTCTGGTGGCTGTGCGCGGCATAGCGCGCGACCATCTGCCCGACCTCGCGCAGGAAGCGCTCCTCGTCGAAGCACTCCAGCCGCGTGCCCATGTCGATGGTCTCGTTCGCGACTTCCTCGCCGCGCCCGTCCACCGCGGCGAACAGCAGCTTGAGCAGGCGGTCGCGCTGCTTCGGCGGCACGTGCGCGATCATCCCGAGGTCGAACAGCGCCAGCCGCCCGTCGTGGGTCACCAGCAGGTTGCCGGGATGCGGGTCGGCGTGGATCTCGCCGTGCACGAACACCTGGTCGAGGTAGCCGCGCACCAGCGCCTCGGCCAAGCAGTGCAGCGGCTGCTCGGTGCGCTGCACGCCGCCGATCTCGGTGACCTTGGTGCCGCGCACCAGTTCCATGGTCAGCACCCGGGTCGCGGTCAGGTCCCAGTACGGGCGCGGCACCACCAGTTCCGGGTAGTCGCTCAGGTGTTCGCCGAAGCGCTCGAGGTTCTCGGCCTCGGCGCGGTAGTCCAGTTCCGCCATCAGCGTCTTGCGGAACTCGTGCACCCAGTCGGCGAAGTGCACGCGCCGGCCCATCTCGGTGTGGCGGTCGGCGGTCCCGGCCAGCCCGGCGATCGCGTCCAGGTCGGCGCGCACCAGTTCGGCAATGCCCGGGCGCTGCACCTTGACCGCGACCTCGCGGCCATCGCGCAGGGTGGCGCGGTGCACCTGCGCCAGCGAGGCGCAGCCGAGCGGGTGCTCGTCGAACGAGCCGAACAGCTTGCCCAGGCGCCCTCCCAGCGATTCCTCGACCACCTCGCGCACCTGCGCGAACGGGATCGGTGCGACGTCGTCCTGCATCCGCTCGAGCGCCGCGATGTAGGGCGCGGGCACCATGTCCGGCCGGGTCGAGAGCGCCTGCCCGATCTTGACGAAAGTCGGGCCCATCTTCTCGAGGTCGTCCACGAACTGCTCCGGCTTGCCCTCGGTGGGCGGCGGCTCGGACCCCGGCGCCAGCGCGGCCTTCTCCAGGTCGAGGCCGGTGAACACGCCGGCGCCGCGGTACTTGAGCAGGAAGCGCAGGATCTGGGCGGTCCGGGCAAGGCCCCGGCTGGGCTGGTTCATGGTGGGGTCCGGGTCGGGAGGCCGCGCAGCGCGGCGTTGCACGCAGCCTAGCCAGCGCGCCGTCAAGACAGCTTCATCACGACGGCGGCAACACGACGGCGGCAACACGACGGCGGCAACACGACGGCGGCAACACGACGGCGGCAACACGGGCGCCGGTGCACCATGGGCCCATGCAGCACGGCGACACCCTGTGGACGATCGGCCATTCGACCCGCCCGTGGGAGGACTTCGTGGCGCTGCTGCGCGAGCACGCGATCGCCTGCCTGGTGGACGTGCGCCGCTTCGCCGGTTCGCGCCGCAACCCCCAGTACGGGCCCGGCGAGATGGCGCCGGCGCTGGCGGCGGAAGGCATCGCCTATCGCCCGATGCCGGCCTTCGGCGGACGCCGCAAGCCGGATGAGGACTCGCCCAACGGCGCCTGGCGGGTGGCCGCGTTCCGCGGCTATGCCGACTACATGGCAAGCGACGAGTTCGCGGCCGCGCGCGAGGAACTGATGGCGCTGGCGCGCGCGCAGCGCACGGCGGTGATGTGCGCCGAAGCAGTGTGGTGGCGCTGCCACCGGCGACTGATCGCCGACGATTTCACCGCCCGCGGCTGGACCGTCCAGCACATCATGGCCCCCGGCAAACTCCAGCAGCACCAGCTCCACCCCGAAGCCCGCCTCCACGGCGACCACCTCGTCTACCCACCACCACAGCAAAAGCTTTTTTAGCTGTTACTTCTTTGAGCGGATGAAAAGGGTGCTGGTCTTGCCGTCGGGGGTGGTGCGGTCCTCGAGGCGGTAGTCGGGGTGGGCGGCGACCAGGTCCTTGAGCTTGCGGAAGCCCCAGCTGCGCGGGTCGAAGTCCGAGGCCAGCCGGACCAGGTTGCTGCCGACCGCGCCCAGGTGCGCCCAGCCGCTGTCGTCGGAAGCCGCGTCCACCGCCTCGCGCAGCAATGCGTCGAGCTTGCGGTCGCGCTTGAGCGTCGCGGTCTTCTTCGCCGGCCGCTTCTGCTTGCCGTCGCGCTGCGGCTCGCCGTCGTCGTCGCCGAGGTTCTCGACGTACACGAACTTGTCGCAGGCAGCGACGAAGGCCTGCGGCGTCTTGCGCTCGCCGAAGCCGTACACGGTCAGGCCCTGCTCGCGGATGCGCGCCGCCAGCCGGGTGAAGTCGCTGTCGCTGGAGACGATGCAGAAGCCGTCCAGGTGGCCGCCGTACATCAGGTCCATCGCGTCGATGATCAGGGCGCTGTCGGTGGCGTTCTTGCCGGTGGTGTAGTTGAACTGCTGGATCGGGGTGATCGAGTGGGTCAGCAGGCCGTTCTTCCAGCCGCCCAGGTGGCCGGAGGTCCAGTTGCCGTAGGCGCGGCGCACGCTGGCGTTGCCGTACTTGGCGATTTCCGCCAGCAGCGCGGGCAGGGTGGCGGGGTTGCTGTTGTCGGCGTCGATCAGGATCGCCAGGCGGGCGCTTCCGTTGCTGGCCATGCGGTGCTCCTCGGGGGTCGACCCGACGATACCACCGCGCCGGGTTATGCTCGGGGCATGACCCCGCCGCGCCCACCGCTGCCCGACGCCCCGGCGATCGCGTTCCTCGCCAGCAAGGCCGAGGGCGCGCAGCTCGCGCTGGCCGAGCTCGAGCGCGCCCATGGCCGGGTCGCGCCCGAGGACGCCGACGTGCTCGTCGCGCTCGGCGGCGACGGCTTCATGCTGCAGGTGCTGCACCGCCACGGCGCGCTGGGCAAGCCGGTCTACGGCATGAAGCACGGCGGCGTCGGCTTCCTGATGAACCACTACCACCGCGACACCCTGGTCGAGCGCCTGCACGGCGCCGAGCCGGCGGTGCTGCGGCCGCTGGAGATGCTGGCGCAGACCGAGTCGGGCACCAGCACCGGTTCGCTGGCCTACAACGAGGTCTCGCTGCTGCGGCAGACCCGGCAGGCCGCGCACATCGGCATCGACCTCAACGGCAAGCCGCGCCTGGACGAGCTGATCTGCGACGGCGTGATGGTCGCGACCCCCGCCGGCAGCACCGCCTACAACTATTCCGCCCACGGCCCGATCCTGCCGCTGGGCTCGAGCGTGGTGGCGCTGACCCCGATCGCCGCGTTCCGCCCGCGGCGCTGGCGCGGGGCCCTGCTCAAGTCCGGGACCGAGGTCCGCTTCCGGGTGCTCGACCCCTACAAGCGGCCGGTCAGCGCCACCGCCGACTCCCACGAGGTCCGCGACGTGGTCGAGGTCACCATCCGCGAGTCCCACGACCGCACCGTGACCCTGCTGTTCGACCCCGAGCACAACCTCGAGGAACGGATCATGGCCGAACAGTTCATCGCCTGACGTAACAACCATCGACCCCCCGGCCGGCCCAATCCGGCCCGGGTGGGGGCCCGGCGACCCGAGCTGCGCGGGAGGCCGGCAGTGCGCTGTCATCCAGGGGAGATGCGGCTGTGTTGATGGGGGATGGGGCGCACGAGGTGCGCATCAGTGTCCAGGGCCTGGCGCTGGGGATGTTCGTCAGCCGGCTCGACCGGCCTTGGCTCGACAGTCCCTTCCCGCTGGAGGGGCTGGCGCTCGAATCCGAGGAGGACCTGGCCAGGCTGCAGCGCATCTGCAGCCACGTGTGGGTGGACACCCAGCGCGGCAAGGCGCCCGAACTGCGCTACATGGAGTTCGACCAGGCCGCCGCCAGCGTCCCGCCCGACGAGTTCGCGCGCCTGCGCAAGACCCGCTGGGCGATCAAGAGCGACTTCGCCGACGAGATGCGCGAGGCCGGCAAGGCCAACGCCGAGCTGGAGGCGGGCATCGCCGAAGTGATGCGCGACCTGCAGGAGGGCAAGCGCCTCGACGTGCAGCGGCTCAAGCACGGGGTCGAGGCGATGATCGACTCGATCCTGCGCAACCCGAACGCCTTCATCTGGCTGCGCGAGATGAAGCACCGCGACGCCTATGCCTACCAGCACGCGATGGGCTGCGCGGTGTGGGCGGCCAGCTTCGGGCGCCACCTCGGCCTGGAGCGCGAGGAGCTGGGCGTGCTGGCGATGGGCGGCCTGCTCAGCGACGTCGGCAAGGCGCGCGTGCCGCCGGAGCTGCTCGCCAAGCAGACGCCGCTGTCGCCGGACGAGGTGGCGCTGGTGCGCGAGCACGTGCGCCACGGGCTGGAGATCCTCGAGGACGCGCCGGGGGTCTCACCGGACACCGTCGAGATCGTGGCCACCCACCACGAGCGCTTCGACGGCAGCGGCTATCCCCATGGGCTCAAGGGGGGCGAGATCCCGATCTTCGGGCGCCTGGTGGGCATCGTGGACAGCTACGACGCCATGACCAGCCTGCGCCCCTACGCCAACAGCCGCTCCCCGCACGAGGCGGTTGCCGAGCTGTACCGGAATCGTGGCAAGCTGTTCCAGGCCGAGCTGGTGGAGCAGTTCATCCAGAACTGCGGGATCTACCCGATCGGCACCCTGGTGGAGCTGTCCAATGGGTCGGTCGGGGTGATCACCGAAGTGCACAGCCTCAAGCGCCTGCGGCCGCGGGTGATGCTGCTGCTCGGGCGCGACAAGGCGCCGCTGCCGCGGTTCCGCGAGGTGGACCTAGCCAGGATCGAACAAGACGAGGAGGGCGCGCCCCTGGTGATCCGGCGGGGCCTGCCGTCCGGGATGTACGGGCTGGATCCGGTCGAGCTGTTCCTGGGCTGACGGACCTTCGATGTCCACCACCGAAGACGAGCTGACCGGGCTGCACCACCGCCGCAGCTTCCTGTCGCTGCTGCGCCAGCAGGTCGGCTTCAGCAACGAGCGCAAGACGCTGCTCGGGCTGGTGGTGGTGGACCTGGACGGGTTCGCCCGGCTCAACGCCGCGCACGGCTACGGCTTCGGCGACGAGGCCCTGCGCCATGTCGCCCAGCACCTGCAGTCGGTGGCGCGGCAACAGGACTACGTGGCGCGGATCGGCGACAACCGCTTCGCCCTGCTGCTGACCCGGATGATGAACCAGGGCCACGCCGAGCTCGCGGTGCAGCAGGTGTTCCGCCACCTCGAGGTGCCGTTCCGCGGGCCGCAGGGCACGGTGCGGCTGATCGCCACCGCGGGCGTGGCCCTGTGCCCGCTGCACGCGACCCATCCGGAGCATCTCCTGCGCCAGGCCGAGAAGAGCCTGGAGATGGCGCGCGGCGCGGGCGCACGCTGGATGTTCCCGCCGGAGATCGAGCAGGACCAGGGCTTCTCCGAGTTCTGGGACCTGGAGATCGAGCTCGACGGCGCGATCGAGCGCGGCGAACTGCAACTGGGCTACCAGCCCAAGCTGCGCACCAGCGACATGCAGCCGGTCGGCGCCGAGGCGCTGATGGTGTGGCCGCACCGCAGCCGCGGCGTGGTGTCGCCGGAACAGTTCATCCCGATCGCCGAGAAGACCGGGCAGATCCGGCCGATGACCATGTGGGCGCTCAACACCGCGGTGCGCCACGCGGCCGCGTGGAAGCACCCGGGGCCGATGTCGGTGGCGGTCAACGTGCCGGCCGACATGGTGGTGCGCGACGACCTGCCGGACCTGGTGGAGAACGCCCTGCGCCTGTGGGGCGACCCGGCCGTGGAGCTGGTGCTGGAGATCACCGAGCGCTCGCTGGTGTCGGATCCGCGCCAGAGCTTCGGCATCCTGTCGCGGATCCGGGACCTCGGGGTCAAGGTCTCGATCGACGATTTCGGCACCGGGTACTCCTGCCTGGCCTACTTCAAGGACATCCCGGCGGACGAGCTGAAGATCGACCGGTCCTTCGTGCAGGGCATGGTCTCGGACACCGCCAGCGCCGACATCGCCACCCTGATCATCGACCTGGCGCACCGCTTCGGGCTCTCGGTGGTGGCGGAGGGGGTCGAGGACATCGAGACCTTCAAGCTGCTGCGACAGCGCGATTGCGACGTGGTCCAGGGTCACTTCTTCGCGCGCGCGATGCGCACCGACGCCTTCGCCACCTGGTTGCAGGCGCGCTCGGCGGTCCGGGCCTAGTCTCGGCGCGGGAGACGCGGAACCGGGATACTGGGGCCATGGAAGCCGCCACGCCACAGCCCGGACCCCTCGTCGTCGCGATCTCCTCGCGCGCGCTGTTCGATCTCGAGGAGAGCCACCGCCTGTTCGAGCGCGAGGGCATCGGGGCCTACCAAGCCTACCAGCGCGAGCGCGAGGACGAGGTGCTGGCGCCGGGCATCGCCTTCCCGCTGGTGCGCAAGCTGCTGGCGCTCAACAGCGCGGCCCCGGTGGGCGAGGGCGGGGTGCCGCGGGTCGAGGTGATCCTGCTGTCGCGCAACTCCTCCGACACCGGGCTGCGCATCTTCAACTCGATCCAGCACCACGGCCTGGACATCAGCCGCGCGACCTTCACCTCCGGGGCGCCGACCTGGCCCTACGTGCGCCCGTTCGGCGCCGACCTGTTCCTGTCGGCCAACCCGGAATCGGTGCGGCGCGCGCTCGAGCACGGCATCGCCGCGGCCACCATCCTGCCGGCGAAGGCGCCGGCGCACCGCCACGACCAGCTGCGCATCGCCTTCGACGGCGACGCGGTGATCTTCGGCGACGAGAGCGAGCGCGTGTCGCGCGAACAGGGGGTCGAGGCCTTCGGCCGGCACGAGCGCGAGCGCGCGCGCGAACCGTTGTCGGGCGGGCCGTTCCGCGGTTTCCTGGACGCGCTGCACCGGCTGCAGGAAGCCTTCCCGCCGGGCGAGGAGTCGCCGATCCGCACCGCGCTGGTGACCGCGCGCTCGGCGCCCGCGCACGAGCGGGTGATCCGCACGTTGCGCGAATGGGGCGTGCGCCTGGACGAGGCGTTGTTCCTGGGCGGGCGCCCGAAGGGCCCGTTCCTGGAGACCTTCGGCGCCGACATCTTCTTCGACGACTCCGACGAGAACATCGCCTCGGCGCGCTCGCACGTCGCCGCCGGCCACGTGCCGCACGGCGTGGCCAACTCGTAGGAGCGGCGCTCGCGCCGCGACCGGGGACGAACTCGCCGCCATGGCGGCTCCCACGGTCGCGGCGCGAGCGCCGCTCCTACAGGATCCGGAGCGGGACCCGGCCGGCGTCGCGGCCGTCGGCGATCGCGAGCACGTCCGGGCCGCTGCGCCGGAACACCAGGTCGATGCGCCGCTCGCCGACCTCCAGGTCGCGCAGCACCAGCCGGTCGACGCCGACCGGCAGCCGCGGACGCGTGATGTGCACCTCGCCGGCCCAGCCGTCCACCTCCACGCCGAGGCAGGCCTGCAGCAGCATGAACGCCGCGCCGGCCGCCCACGCCTGCGGCAGGCAGGCGACCGGGTAGGAGACCGGGGTATTGCCGTGCTTGCGCGGGAACCCGCAGAACAGTTCCGGCAGCCGCATGCCGAAGTGGTTCGCGGTTTCGAACATGGCGCGCAGCAGGCGCAGGGCGCCGTCGCGGTCGCCGCTGCGGGCGATGCCGGCGGCGCACAGCGCGGTGTCGTGCGGCCACACCGAGCCGTTGTGGTAGGACATCGGGTTGTAGCGCGCCTCCCCCGCGGCCAGCGTGCGCACGCCCCAGCCGCTGGCGAAGGCCGGCGACAGCAGTTGCGCGGCGGTGCGTGCGGCGCGCTCCGGCGAAGGCAGCCCGACGTAGAGCAGGTGCCCCGGGTTGCTCGCGCGCACCCGGCACAGCGTTCCTTCGCCGTCCAGGGCGATCCCGTAGAAGCCGTGCTCGGGCATCCAGAAGTGGCGCTCGACGCCGTCGCGCAGGCGCCCGGCGCGTGTCTGCCAGCGCGCCGCGTCCTCGTGCTCGCCGCGGCGCAGCGCCAGGGTCGCCATCGCCTGCAGCGCCGCGTAGGCGTAGCCCTGGACCTCGACCAGCGCGATCGGGCCGCGCGGGAAGCTGCCGTCGGCGTGGAACACCGAGTCGTGGCTGTCCTTCCAGCCCTGGTTGGCGAGGCCGCCGTCCTCGCCGCGCGCGTAGTCGAGGAAGCCCAGCGGGTTGGCGTCGCAGGTGCGTTCGATCCAGGCGGTCGCCGCGCGCAGCGCCGGCCACAGTCGTTCGATGAAGGCGAGGTCGCCGGTGCGCCGCGCATAGGCGCCGGCGAGCATCACGAACAGCGGGGTGGTGTCGACGCCGCCGTAGTAGCGCCCGAACGGCAGCTCGCGCAGCGTCGCCATCTCGCCCTTGCGGGTCTCGTGCATGATCTTGCCCGGGGCCGCGTCGAGGAACGCCGAGGACTCGTGCGCCTGGTGCTCGGCCAGGAAGGCGAGCACGCCGCGGGCCAGGGTCGGGTTGAGCCACAGCACCTGCAGCGAGGTGATCACCGCGTCGCGGCCGAAGGGGGTCGAGAACCAGGGAATGCCGGCGAACGGGTAGGGCCCGGTCGGCAGGTCGCTGGTCAGCAGCGCGAGGTCGGCGCGCGAGCGTTCCATCCAGTCCGCGAACAGCGGGGCGCCGCTGCGCACGCGCGCGCCGCGCCGGTGGCGTGCGCGCATGCGCCGGCGGGCGTGCGCGGCCGCATCGCGGTAGCGGGCGAGGTTCGGCACTTCCTGCGCGACCAGTCCGACCTCGATGAACAGTTCGTCGGCCGCGCCGGGTTCGAGCTCCAGCAGGAACTCGGCGCCCTGTTCGTCCACCCGCAGCGGTGCCCGCGACCAGGCCACCGCGGATTCGCGCAGGCGGCCGTCCAGCCCGCGGTACCCGAACACCAGGTTGTCGGTGCCGACCCGCGCCGGCTGCATCTCGCCGCGGCGGGAGCGCTCGACGCCGCGCACCTCGAACATGTCGCGGAAGTCGGCGGCGTAGTCGAAACGCAGCGGCGCGCGCACCGGTTCGAGCCCGTAGTTGTGGAAGCGCAGGCGCTCGTACAGGCGGTTGCCGCTCAGGAAGCGCGTGCGTGCGATATGCAGCAGGCCGGACGGCAGCGCGTCCACGCCCAGCGGCGGCAGCGGCTGGTTGGTGAGGTGGGCGACGAAGAAGACGTTGTCGCGGGTGACCGTCGCGCTCAGCATCTCCGGGCGCGCGCCGGCGATGCGCAGCGTCGCGCGCGAGAGCAGCCGCGTGTCGTCGTGGAACAGTCCGTCGCTGTCGCCCTCGATGTCGCCATAGGCGTTGGCGACGAGGAAGCTGTCCCCGTCCTTGAGTACGTGGGTGGTGAAGGAGGCGGCGGTCGCCGCCGGTTGCACCTCGCTGGTCATCGCGCGCGGGTTCGGATCCTCATGCCATGGGCTGGTTTGCCGCCACGGCGGCCGGCGCCAGCAGCGGCAGCGGCTGTGCGGTTTCCGGCAGCAGGCGCGCGTACAGCGCCTCGTAGCTGCGGGCCATGGCCTCGGCCGAATAGCGGCGCTCGAACACGGCGCGCACCGCGCGGCGGTCGTAGCCGGCGACTTCCGCGACCGCGGCCACCGCCTCGGCATGCGAATCCACCACCCGTCCGCTGACGCCGTCGTCCACGACCTCGGGCACCGAGCCGCACCTCCAGGCCACGACGGGCGTGCCGCAGGCCATGGCCTCGATCATCACCAGGCCGAACGGTTCCGGCCAGTCGATCGGGAAGAGGAGCGCGGTGGCGCCGCCGAGGAACGCGGGCTTCTCGCGGTCGCCGATCTCGCCGAGGAATTCCACCAGCGGGTGGTCGAGCAGCGGTTCGATGACGTCGTGGAAGTAGTCGCGGTCGACGTTGTCGACCTTGGCCGCGATCTTCAGCGGCATGCCGGCGTCGATCGCGATCGCGATCGCGCGGTCCGGGCGCTTCTCCGGCGAGATGCGGCCGAGGAAGGCCAGGTAGCCGCCGTCCGCCTGCGGCGAGAACGGGTACAGCCGCCGCGGCATGCCGTGGTAAACGGTGCCGAGCCAGTTGGCAAAGCGCAGCGGATGGCGCTGGTGGTCGGAGATCGACACCAGCGGGTAGTGCGGCCAGCGCCGGTAGGTCTCGGCCAGGTCCTTGAGGTCGAGGCGCCCGTGCAGGGTGGTCAGGGTGTGCGCGGCGCAGTCCTCGAACATCGGGAAGTGCAGCATGTCCACGTGGAAGTGGATGACGTCGAACTCGCGTGCGCGCCGGCGCACCTCGTGCAGCAGCGACAGGTGCGCGGCGAGGTCGGACTTCAGCGGCGCCGGGTCCAGCCGGATCGGCTGGTCGCGCACCGCGACCAGCCTGGCATCGGTGCGCGCGTCCGCGGCGGCGAACAGCGTCACCTCGTGCCCGAGGTCCACGAGTGCATCGGTGAGGTGGGCGACGACGCGCTCGGTGCCGCCGTAGAGCCGCGGGGGGACGGCTTCGTACAGTGGCGCGACCTGGGCGATCCTCATGGCGTGCGGGCTCCGGCGGGGGGTGCCGCCAAGATAGGGACGCGCGCGTGTAAGCCAAGTGGTGTCAGCGCGGCAGGCGTACGTCCGTGAGCCGCCAGCGCAGGCCCTGGCGGGTGAGGATGAACGCCAGCGGAGCGCCGGAGGCGTCCTGGACCGTGATGCTGAACCGGGACGGCGACAGGTAGCGGTAGCGGGCGTCGCGCAGCGGCTCGCGTCCGGTGTCGCCCGGCGCGGGCGGGGCGAAGTCGTCGCCGACCTGGCGCCAGATGGCGCGGCCTTCCATCAGCGCGGCGAGCCCGGCAGGGTTGACCGTCGCGTCCACCGCGAGGCTGGTCGCGCCGGTGGCCATGCGCAGCCCGACCGCGCCGAGCACGCTCGACTGCATTTCGGCGCCGGCATCGCGGACCAGGCGGTCGGCGAGCTGGTGCTTGAGGCTCGCGCGCAGGGCCGGGAAGTCGACGTGCGTGGCGAGCGCCCCGGCGTCCTGGTTGCGCAGTGCGTCCTTGATCGCGTGCACGGCCAGCCACGGGCCCGCCGCGACCCAGCCGAGCAGGACGAGCAATGCGACGGCCAGCAACCATCCGGCCTTCTTCATCTCAGAACTCCAGGTCCAGGGCGGCGCACAGATAGTCCACGAGCGGCGCCAGCGCCGCCAGGTCGCGTTCCAGCGTGGCGCGCAGGCGCGGCCCGGCCATGGTGGCGTCGGGCAGCGGCCGGGTGGCGACGAAGTTGCGCCGGCGCAGGTCGTCGATGAAGGCGAAGTCGCGCGGGAACCCGTGCGGCGGGCGCACCAGCATGTCGCTGTCGCCGTGCGCGTAGCGGCGCGCGAAGGCCGGCGCGTGCGCGGCCGCTTTCCAGGCCCCGGGGTTGTCGAAGATGAACTGGCGCACCCGCCGCTGCGTGTGCGTTTCGGGGTGCCAGAGTCCGGCGCCGACGAAGCTCGCGCCCGGTTCGAGGTGGATGTAGAACGAGGGTGCGGCCACCTCGCGGCGGCGGTGGTGGAACAGGCGCGCGCCCTGCCAGGACTTGTACGGCGACTTGTCGTTGGCGTAGCGGGTGTCGCGCTGGATCCGGAACAGCGAGCCGCCGACCGGGCGCGGGTCGGCGCGGTAGTGCAGGCTGATCGCGGCCAGCGCCGGCTGCAGGTCGCCGAGCAGGCGCTGGAACGGCGCGCGCACATGCGCCTCGTAGTCCGCCTTGTGGGCGTGGAACCAGGCGCGTTCGTTGTGGCGCGCGAGCGCCCGCAGGAAGCGGAAGGACCTGTCCGAGAAATACGCGGCCATGGCCATATTGTAGGAGCCGCCATGGCGGCGAGCTCTTCCCGGATGGCGCGGCAATCGGGGAAAGGCTCGCCGCCATGGCGGCTCCCACGGGGTTTTTACAGGCCCAGGCCGGCCTTCCAGTCCTCGAGCGCGTCGAGCAGCGCGAGCTTCGCCGGGTCGCCGGCATGCGCGGCGCGCAGCGCTGTCAACTCGGCCTCGAACGCACCGAGGTCGGGGTCGGCCAGCCCGCTCCCGGGGCGCAGGCGCTCGCGGCGCCAGGCGTCCCAGCGCGCACGCTCCTCGACCGACAGGGTGACCGGCCAGTTGCGCGCGCGGTACCGGAACAGCAGCTCGCGCAGGCGCGGGTCCTCGAAGCCGAACTCGCGCTGGGCGAGCGCCTGCGGCGGCGTGGCCCGCACCATCGCGCAGCGCTGGCGGTCGCCGTCCGGAAGGAAGCCGTCGTACAGCGAGGCGTCGGCGTCGCCGGGCGGGCGCGGCGCCTGCAGGGCGAACACGCGGCGGACCTTCTCGGCGACCTCCGCGGCGACGCCGCGCAAGCGCTCCGCGCGTGCCTCGGCCAGCGCGCGGTCGATGCCCAGGCGCTCGAAGTCGGCCTCGCGCAGGTGGTTCCAGGCCACCAGCGCCGGGCAGCGGTTGAGGTGCACTTCCTTCAGCGGGACGCGCTCCTCGCCCTCGGCCAGCTCCTCGCGGCGCACGTACAGGCGCGAGGCGATGGTCTCGGCGTCGAGCCCCAGCAGCAGTTCCGGGTCGCCGTCGAGGTCGAACACCAGCATGCGGCCGTCGATCCCGGGGTGGCGGGCAAGCGGCAGCACCGCCGCGGCGCACAGGCGGGCGGCCGGGTAGCGCTGCGACACGTGCAGCGCGGGCTGCATCGCGATCGGGTCGAGCAGCTGCGCGGCGCGGCGCTTGTCGCGCAGGCTGAGCGCATACTCCCACAGCCGCGGCTGGGCCTCGCGCAGGCGTCGCGCGAGGCCGATCAGCGCGCGCACGTCCGACAGCGCCTCGTGGGCCTGGCCTTCGCGCACGCCGTTGGCCTCGGCCAGGTGCTCGAGCCGGAACGAGGTCGCGCCGTCCTCGCGCTTGGGCCAGGCGATGCCTTCGGGGCGCAGCGCGTGCGCCAGCCGCATCACGTCGAGCAGGTCCCAGCGGCAGTTGCCGGCTTTCCACTCGCGCTCGTAGGGATCGTAGAAGCTGCGGAACAGGCCGCAGCGCACGAACTCGTCGTCGAAGCGCAGCGAGTTGTAGCCCAGCGTGCAGGTCTTCGGGCGGGCCATCTCCTCGAAGATGCGCGCGAATGCGGCGGCCTCGTTCACGCCCTCGGCGAGGGCGCGCTGCGGGGTGATGCCGGTCACCAGGGTGGCGCCGGGGGAGGGCAGCAGGTCGTCGGCCGGCTGCACCAGGAACTCGACCGGCTCCTCGACCTGGCGCAGCGACTCGTCGGTGCGGATCGCCGCGAACTGCGCGATGCGCGACAGGCGCGGATCGCTGCCGAAGGTCTCCAGGTCGTAGAACAGGAAGCTCGCGCTCATGCGGGAGCCGCCACGGCGGCGATCGGCGGCAATCTTGCCTCCACCATCGCATCGGCCGCGGCCCAGTCCACTCCGTCGAGCGAGTCCAGCCCGCGCGTCGCCTCGACCAGGATGCCGCGTTGCACTTCGCTGCGCTCGAGCGCCAGCGAGTACGGGATGCGCATGAAGGTGACCATGCTGTAGTGCGGCACGAAGCGCGTCGGGTGCCGCTGCTGCAGCGCAAGTTCGAGTTCGCGTTGCAGCAGGAAGTCCGGGTCGTCCACCAGGTCGCGCATCTCGATGTAGTTGTCGAGCGCCATGCGCTGGATCGCCAGCGCGTCGGGCATGCGCTCGCGCTCGAAGGCGGCGAAGGCCGTCGCCAGGTCGGGCGCCGCGTCCATGTGCCCGGCCAAGGCCACGCAGTCCTCGAACGCGCAGTTCATGCCCTGGCCGTGGAACGGGACCATGGCATGCGCGGCGTCGCCGAGCAGGACGGCGTCGCCGCCGAGGTGCCAGCGGTCCAGGTAGAGGGTGCCCAGGCTGCCGACCGGATTGGTCTCGTACAGTCGCGCCAGTTCGGGGATCAGCGGCAGCGCATCCGGGAAGTCGCGCTCGAACAGCGCGATCGCGTCGGCGGCGGAGTCCACCGCATCGAAGTTGGGGTCGCCGTGGCCCTCGTCGTGCAGGGCCATGAACAGGGTCACGGTGAAGTTGCGCTCGTCGTTGGGCAGGGCGATGCACATGTAGCGGCCGCGCGGCCAGATGTGCAGCGCGTTGGGCTCGATCCGGAAGCCGCCGTCGCGCGCGGGCGGGATCTCCAGCTCCTTGTAGCCGTGGCCGAGCCATTCGGTGCGTTCGCCGAGGTCAACCCATTTCGCCATCTGCGCGCGCAGCGTGGAGCCGGCGCCGTCGCAGCCGAGCAGGCAGGCGAACGGGCGTTCGTGGACCTGGCCGTCGCCGCGGTAGGTGGCGCGCTTGCGCTCGAAGTCCACCGACACCAGTCCGTGGTCGAAGTGCAGGCGCGCGCCCGCCGCCTCGGCGCACTCGATCAGGCTGATGTTGAGCTCGCCGCGGCTGACCGACCAGATCACCTCGCTGTCGTCGCGACCGTAGCGTTGCAGCTGCGGGGTGCCGCCGAGCGGATGCACCATGCGCCCGCGCATCATCACCGCGCGCTCGAGCACCGGGCGGTCGGCCTCGGCCTGGCGCAGCGCGTGCAGGCCGCGTTCGGCCAGCGCGAGGTTGATCGAGCGTCCGCCGGCGTAGCCGTGCAGGCGCGGGTCGCCGCGCCGCTCGTAGACGTCCACCTCCCAGCCGCGCCGGGCCAGCAGGATCGCCAGCAGCGCGCCGGCCAGGCCGGCGCCGACGATGCTGGCCTGCCGCGGCGTGCTCACGCGCCGCCTCCGCGCCAGGCCTCTACCGTGCGCGCGAAGCGCAGGATGTCGGCGTGGCTGTTGTACAGCGGCGCCGGCGAGATGCGGATCACGTCGGGCTCGCGCCAGTCGCCGAGCACGCCGTGCCGCGCGAGGTGTTCGAACAGGGCGCGGCCGCGCTCGCGGCCGCCGGCCACGCGCAAGGACAGCTGTGCGCCGCGCCGCTCGGCTTCGCGCGGCGTGACCACCTGCAGGGTGTCGGCCAGGCGCTCGCGGATCAGCGCTTCGAGGTAGCCGGTCAGGCGCACCGAGCGCGCACGCAATGCGCCCATGCCGCCGGCGCGCGCGAACAGCTCGAGCGAGGCGCGCAACGGCGCCAGCGACAGGATCTGCGGGTTGCTGAGCTGCCAGCCGTCGGCCCCGGGCGTCGGCGCGAACTCCGGCCCCATGCGGAAGCGGCTGGCCTGGTCGTGGCCCCACCAGCCGGCGAAGCGCGGGCGGGTGGTGCGCGCATGGCGCGCGTGCACGAAGCAGCCGCCGACCGCGCCCGGCCCGGAATTCATGTACTTGTAATGGCACCAGACCGCGAAGTCGGGGCCGTGCGCGTGCAGTTGCAACGGCAGGTTGCCGGCGGCGTGCGCGAGGTCGAAGCCGACCACCGCTCCGGCGGCATGGCCGAGGCGGGTGATCGCCTCGAGGTCGAAGGCCTGGCCGGTGCGGTACTGCACCCCCGGCCACAACACCAGCGCCAGGCGCTTGCCGTGGGTGGCGATCGCGCGTTCGATGGCTTGCATCGAGAAGGTGCCGTCGGGCTCGTCCGGCTCGAGCTCGATCAGGTCGGTGGCCGGGTCGAAGCCGTGGAAGCGTACTTGCGACTCCAGCGCGTGGCGGTCGGACGGGAACGCGCCGGCCTCCATCAGGATCGCGGGGCGCTCGCGGGTCGGGCGGTAGAAGCTGACCAGCATCAGGTGCAGGTTGGCGGTCAGCGAGTTCATCGCCACCACCTCGGCGGGCTCTGCTCCCACCACCTCGGCCAGGCCATTGCGCACCAGCTCGTGGTAGGGCATCCACGGCGCCGGGTCGAGGAAGTGGCCCTCGACCGCGTCGCGCGCCCACTTGTCCATGACCTCGTCCACCATCGCCCGCGCGCCCTTCGGCTGCAGGCCCAGCGAGTTGCCGACGAAGTAGGCCTGTTCGCCGTCGCCATGGCGCGGCAGGTGGAACTCGGCGCGCAGGGCGGACAGCGGGTCGGCGGCGTCGAGTGCGGCGGCGTGCTGGTCGGAGAACGGCTCGGTCATGATCGGATCAATGTGTGTGGGAGCGCGCCTTGCGCGCGATCGCGGCCAAGGGCCGTTCCTACAGGAAGCGACTCTCCGGCAGCCCGAGCCATTCCAGCGCGGTGCCGTGGTAGAGCCGCGCGCGATCGTCGCTGGACAGCGCCATCGCCTCGATCCCCGCCCCCGGCGTCTGCTCGCCGAGCGGGAACGGGTAGTCGGTGCCCAGCATCACCCGGTCCGCGCCGCAGGCCTCCAGTAGGTAGCGCAGGGCGCGGTCGTCGGCGACCCAGGAATCGAAGTACAGGCGCTTGAGGTACTCGCGCGGGTTGCGGAAGTTGTCGGTGGCGACCAGGTCCGGGCGCATGTTGAAGCCGTGCTCGATGCGGCCGATGGTGTAGGGGAAGCTGCCGCCGCCGTGGGCCAGGCACACCTTGAGCTTCGGCAGCCGCTCCAGCACGCCGCCGAACACCAGGCAGCAGGCCGCGCGCGACTGCTCGGCGGGCATCCCCACCAGCCACGGCATCCAGTACTTGGGCATGGTGTCGGTGCCCATCATGTCCCAGGGGTGCACCAGGATCGCGGCGCCCAGTTCTGCGGCGGCCTCGAAGAACGGGAACAGCTCCGGCGCGTCCAGGTTCCAGTGGCCGCCGTCGGGCAGCGGCACGTGGCTGCCGATCTGCACGCCCTGCAGCCCGAGCTGGTCCATGCAGCGCTCGAGCTCTTGCACCGCCAGCCGCGGCGACTGCAGCGGCACCGTGCCGATGCCGGCGTAGTGGCGCGGGAAGTCGCGCACGGTCCCGGCCATGTGGTCGTTGAGCGCGGCATGCAGCTCCAACGCCTGGTTCGGCTTGGCCCAGTAGCTGAACATCACCGGCACGGTGCTGATCACCTGCACCTGCACCCCGAAGCGCGCGTAGTCGTCGATGCGCTGCCGCGGGTCCCAGGTCTTGGGCCAGATCTCGCGGAAGAACTTGCCGTCGCGGTAGATCCGGTGGCGGCCGTCGTCGCCGTGGTGGATCACCGGGAAGCGGTTGTCGCCGTACTTCCTGGCCAGGTCCGGCCAGTCGCGCGGCAGGTAGTGGGCGTGGATGTCGATCTTCAGCAAGGGCCGTTCCTCAGGTGTCCGGCATCGTGTACTTCGCCGGCGCCGGGTTCAGGTGGCCGCAGGCCTTGCAGGTGCGGTGTTCCTTCGAGGAATAGAAGCGGTCGAACACGGGCGGGAAGTCGGTCTCGATGTCTTCGAGGTGGAAGTACTCCTCGTACAGGCGGGCGTTGCACCGTTCGCAGAACCAGAGCAGGCCGTCCTTCTCGTGCGCCAGTCGCTTGCGCTCGATCACCAGCCCGATCGAGTCGGGCATGCGCTGAGGCGAATGCGGCACCCGCGGCGGCAGCAGGAAGCTCTCGCCGGCGCGGATCGGGATGTCGCGAACGCTGCCGTCTTCCTGGATGCGCAACACCATCTCGCCCTCGAGCTGGTGGAACCACTCCGGGCCTTCGTCCCAGTGGTAATCGGTGCGCTGGTTGGGGCCGCCGACCACCATCACGATGAAGTCGCCGTCGTGCACGACCTTGTTGCCGACCGGCGGCTTGAGCAGGTTGCGGTGCTCCTCGATCCAGGCTTGCAGGTTGATCGGGTTGGGGAGTGGCATTTTGGCCTCCATGGTCGCGGCGCGAGCGCCGCTCCTACGGTGTCATTCTGGCAGGGCTGCGATGCACTTGAGTTCGACCGAGATCGGGGTGGGCAGCGCGGTGATGCCGACGGTGGTGCGGCAGGGCGCGCTGGCGGGATCGGGGAAGTGCTCGGCCCAGACCGCGTTCCAGCCCTTGAAGTCGCGGGCCATGTCGGTGAGGAACACGGTGACGTCCACCAGGTCCTCCCAGCGCGCGCCGCTGGCCTCGAGGACCGCGCGCACGTTGGCGAGCACCGCGCGCGACTGCGCCTCGATGCCGTCCGGGATCGCGTCGGTGCCGGGCGTGCGCGGGCCGATGCCGGAGAGGAACAGCAGGTTGCCGACCCGGCGCGCGTGCGGGTAGCTGCCCACCGCCTTCGGCGCGTTGCCGGCCTGGATGCCGCCGCCACTCATGCCCCGGCTCCGTAGCGCTCGCGCACGCCGGCGATGGCGCCGTCGTAGACCGACTGCAGCGCCGCGGGGGAATCCACGTCCATGCCGAGTTCGCGCACGCGACCGTCGGCCAGGCTGTAGACCCAGCCGTGCACCATCAGCTGCTGCCCGCGCGCCCAGGCGTCGCGGATCACCGTGGTCAGGCACACGTTTTCGGCCTGCTCGATCGCGTTGAGCTCGCACAGCACGTCGTGGCGGCGGTCCCCGGGGACGCGCTCGATCAGCGCGGCGTGCTTCTGCGCGACGTCGCCCACGTGCCGGATCCAGTTGTCGGCCAGGCCGACGCGCTTGCCGTGCAGGGCCGCGCCGACGCCGCCGCAGCCGTAGTGCCCGACGACGAGGATGTGGCGGACCTTGAGCACGTCCACCGCGAACTGGATGACCGACATGCAGTTGAGGTCGGTGTGCACCATCACGTTGGCGATGTTGCGGTGGACGAAGACCTCGCCGGGCGCGAGGTCGATGACCTGGTTGGCCGGGACCCGCGAGTCCGAGCAGCCGATCCACAGGTAGGCCGGCGCCTGTTGCCGGGACAGCCGCTCGAAGAAGCCGGGATCCTCGCGCTCGATGCGCTCGGCCCAGCTGCGGTTGTTGCGCAGCAGCGCGGCCAGTTCGTTCCTCATGCGGCGGGATCCTCGGGTGTCATCGGGGCAGGGCGATGCAGACGTTGCGCGGCTCGGTGAAGAAGCGCATCGCTTCGCTTCCTCCCTCGCGGCCGAGGCCGGACTGGCCCGTGCCGCCGAACGGCGTGCGCAGGTCGCGCAGCAGCCAGGTGTTGATCCAGACGATGCCGGCGCGCAGTTCCGCGCCGAAGCGGTGGGCGCGGTCGAGGTCGCGGGTCCAGACGCTTGCGGACAGGCCGTAGTCGCAGGCGTTGGCGAGCGCCAGCGCGTGGTCGTCGTCGTCGAACGGCTGCAGCGTGGCCACCGGCCCGAAGATCTCCTCGCGGTTGCTGTCGCAGTCCGGGCCAAGGCCCTCGAAAAGGGTCGGCTGCACGAACCAGCCCGGGCGGTCGAGCGCCTCGCCGCCGCACAGCAGCGTGCCGCCTTCCTCGCGGGCGCGGGCGATGGCGCGGGTCACCTTGTCGAAGTGCGCCTGCGAAACCAGCGGTCCGAGGTCGGTGCCGGAATCGGCCGGGTCGCCGACCTTCATCTTGCGGGCATGCGCCACCAGCGCGTCGCGGAAAGGTTCGTAAATGCTCCGCTCGACCAGCAGTCGCGAGCCGCACAGGCAGATCTGTCCGGAGTTCTGGAACACCGAGCGGACGATGGCCGGTAGCTGCGCCTGCCAGTCGCTGTCGGCGAACACCAGCGTCGGGTTCTTGCCGCCGAGCTCCAGCGAGACCTTCTTCAGCAGCGGCGCGGCGATGCCGGCGATGCGGCGGCCCACCGCGGTGCTGCCGGTGAACGAGACGGCGCGCACCTCGGGATGCGCGACCAGCGGTTCACCGACCTCGGGTCCCGGGCCGTGCACGATGTTGAGCACCCCCTTCGGAAACCCGATCCCCGCGGCCAGTTCGCCGAGCAGGGTCGCGGTCAGTGGCGTCACCTCGGACGGCTTGGCGACCACGGTGTTGCCGGCGGCCAGCGCCGGCGCGATCTTCCAGGTGAACAGGTACAGCGGCAGGTTCCAGGGCGAGATCGTGGCGCCCACGCCCAGCGGCTGGCGCAGGGTGTAGTTGAGCCCGGCCTGGCCGTGGTGCGACTCGCTGGCGAACTGGGTGGCGGCATGCGCGAAGAAGCGCAGGTTGCTGACCGCGCGCGGGATCTCGGCGTCGCGGGCCAGCTTCAGCGGCTTGCCGCCGTCGCGCGACTCGGCGCGGGCGAAGTCCTCGAGGCGCGCCTCGAGCGCGGCGGCCAGCTTCTCCAGCCAGCCGGCGCGGACGTCGTTGGGCAGCGCCGACCAGGCGGGGAAGGCGGCGCGGGCGGCGGACACGGCGGCCTCGACGTCGGCGCGGTTGCCGCGCGCCACCTCGGCGAAGGGCTGGCCGCTTGCCGGGTCGAAGACCTCGATCCACCCGCCGCTGGCGGGATCGCGCGGCCCGCCGTCGATCCAGTGCGTCAATCGCATCGGGGCAGTTTACCCCCGCGGGTCAGACCGACTGCATCCGGCCGCCGTCCACGGCCAGGCTGACGCCGTTGACGTAGCCCGCCGCGGGCGAGCACAGGAAGGCGATGACGCCGCCGACTTCCTCGGGCCGCGCGAAGCGTCCGGCCGGGACGGCCTGGCGCATGCCTTCGGCGATCTCGGCCTCCGGCCGGCCCGTGGCCTCGGCCCGTGCGCGCACCAGCCGTTCGATGCGGCCGGTGTCGGTGAAGCCGGGGAGCACGTTGTTGACGGTGATGCCGAGCGGCGCGAGCTCGCGCGAGAGGGTCTTGGCCCAGCCGGCGACCGCGCCGCGCACGGTGTTGGAGACGCCGAGGTTGGGGATCGGCTCGCGCACCGAGGTCGAGACCACGTTGACGACGCGGCCCCAGTTCGCCGCGCGCATCCCCGGCAGCACCGCCTGCAGCAGCAGTTGCGCGGCCACCAGGTGGCGGCGGAAGGCGTCCTCGAACTCGGCGGTGGCGGCGGCATGCGCCGGTCCGCCGGGAGGTCCGCCGGTGTTGTTGACCAGGATGTGCACGGGGCGGCCGGCGACCAGTGCGTCCGCCTTCGCCTTCAGGGCGTTCGGCTGCGCCATGTCGGCGGCGATCCAGGCGTGCTGCTGCCCGTCCTTGCGCGGCAGCGCGGCCGCGGCTTCCGCCAGCACCTCCGCGCGGCGCGCCAGCAGGGTGACGTCCGCGCCGAGCAGGGCGAGTTCGTGCGCGGTCGCGCGGCCGATGCCCTCGGAGGCACCGCAGACCAGCGCATGCCGGCCATCGAGGTTCAGGTCCATGGCCCGATTGTAGGCCTCAGTACGGGCGGCACTGCAGGAAGCGCACCGGGCGGGTGCTGCCCGCGGGCGCCTGCAACTGGATGCGCGAGGCGCGCAGGTCCGGATCTGCCTCGAGCAGCGGGCACAACCGTTCCTTCGGATCGAAGTCGTCGTCGTCCACGTCGACGCGCAGCGTGGACTCGGTGGTCCACTCGGTGGCGAGCACGTGCGGGAGCGAGGCGATCGCCTCGGCGAGGTCGGTCCGGCGCTGCTCCAGCGGGAGCGGTGCCAGGGTCGCGTCGGGCGGCGCGTCCACGGCCGAGGGCTGCGCCGCCGCCGAGCCGGCAGTGGCAGGGTCGGCGGATGCGCCAGGGGCGGCGGCGGCGGGGCTCGCTGCGACGGTCGCTTCCTGCGCCTCCTGCCGGTTGCGGTCGTGGCCGACCACCGCCAGCACCAGCGCGATCGCCGCCGCGGCGCTCCAGGCCACGCGCGTCTGCCGGCGCATGCGCGCCTGCGCCGGCGCGTTGATGGCTTCCAGCTGGTCCTCGCCCAGCAGCGCTTCGAGTTCGGGCCAGTTGTGCGCGGTGTCGATCAGCTGCACGCGGTGGCCGCGGGCGAGCCCGAACGCCGCGCGCGGGAAGCGCCCGGGGATCGCGAGCACGCCGCCCTGGATGCCGCGCTGGCGCAGCTGGCTACCGAACTCCGCGATCGCCGTGGAACCGGGCGCGTACGCCCGGCTGTAGTGGCTGGACAGCAGCCAGCGCTGGCCGTCGCGCTCGAGCAGGTACTCGCCCGGCTGCAGCGGCAGTTTCTGGTCGTAGGTGCGCTCGTAGCCGCGCCGGTGCAGCAGCGACAGCACCAGGTGCATGAAGTCGCGCTCCTCCATCGCGCTCAGCGCGGCGATGCCGGCCGCGCGCTCCTCGCGCGGCAGTCGCGCCCGCAAATACAGGCTGGCGCCGGCCCCCGCGAGCACGAACACCGCCACCACCCACATCCAATCGGCTGGACCCACCCGGACATCCCCTGTAGGAAAGCGCGCGAAGCATACCTTGCCGCGGCGCGAAGCGGGCGCGATCCAGTGCCCGCTACAGACGCTCGGCGAGCAGGCGTTCGAGCTCGGACTGGATGGTGCCGCGCATCGCGGACAGGAGCATGCCCAGGCGGGCGGTCACGTGGACCTCGCCGGGCAGCAGCGCGATGCGGCCGTCCACGCCCGGGCGCACGAAATGCAGCGTGTCGCCTTCCCAGCGGAAATCCAGGCCGTAGCGCTGGCCCAGCGTGGTGATGGCCTGCTCGACGGCGGCGCGGGCTTGCGCGGGCGCGAGGCGGTGGGCGTGGCGGATGTCGATCGCGGACATGCGGGCATTGTAGAGTGCGCCCGTGAACGGGATCACATTACGCGCTCCGGGAACCCAGCTCGACGGCCGGCCGTTGGGCGAGGGCATGCACGACCTCGGCGGCGCGAGCATCCGCGTCGACCGCCGCGGCTGCTGGCTGCTGGTCGGCGACGGCGCCGCGGGCGTCCACGTCAACGGACGGCCCGTGCGCCGCAAGGCCCTCTTGCGCGCGGGCGACTGCCTCCACGTGGGTGGCACTGCGATCCTGCTGGCCGGCAGCGCCGCGGCGGCGCCTGCCGAGCCGCCGCCCGGTGGCGGCGAAGCGGGCGATGCACGCTGGCTGCTGCGCGCGGTCGGGGGTCGCCACCACGGACGCGGCTTTACCCTGGAGCGTGTACGCACGATCGGCAGCGACGACGATGCCGACATCCGCCTCGACCCGCCGGTGGCCGGCCGCCACGCCCGCATCGTCCGCGAAGGCGGCCGCGTCGTACTGCGCGCGCTGGCCGGCGGCGACCACCTGGTCAACGGCGAGCAGGTGCGGGATGCCGAGCTGCACGCCGGCGACCAGTTGCTGGTCGGCGCGCGCGATCGCTTCGTGCTGGAAGCCCCTTGCGATGCACCGTTGCCGTTCGACGCCGGGGACGTTCGCGCGGCGGCGGACCAGGAAGGCAAGCGCGCGTCGCCGGCGCCGCTGCGCCTGCCGTGGCTGCTGCTCGCGGCGTTGCTGATCGCCGCCGTGCTCAGCGCGCTGTTGCTGCTGTAGGCTTCCCGTCATGCGCGCATTCAACTTCAGTGCCGGGCCGGCGACGCTGGCCGAACCCGTCCTGCGCCAGGCGGCGGACGAAATGCTGGACTGGCGAGGCACCGGCGCCTCGGTGGCCGAACTCAGCCACCGTGGCGCGGAGTTCATGCAGGTGGCGGCGGAAGCCGAGGCCGACCTGCGCACGCTGCTGTCGGTGCCGGCCGACTACGCGGTGCTGTTCACCACCGGCGGCGCCACCCTGATGCAGGCGCTGCTGCCGCTCAACTTCGCCGCACCGGGGCAGGCGGTGGACTACGTGATCACCGGCCACTGGGGCAAGACCGCGCTCAAGCAGGCACGCCACGGCGTGGCGGCGCACGTGGCCGCCAGCAGCGAGGACACCGGTTTCCGCGACATCCCGCCGCCGTCGGAGTGGCGGCTCTCGAACGACGCCGCCTACGTCCACGTCACCGCCAACGAGACCATCCACGGCGTCGAGTTCCGCGACGTGCCCGAGGTCGGCGCCACGCCGCTGGTCGCCGACTTCAGCTCCTCGATCGCGTCGGAACCGGTCGAGGTGTCGCGCTACGCGGTGCTGTACGGCGGCGCGCAGAAGAACCTGGGGCCGGCGGGGATCGCCTTCGCGATCGTGCGCCGCGACCTGCTCGAGCGCGAGGGCCAGCCGCGCGCCGAGATCCTCGACCTGCGCGCGCACGCGGCCAAGGGCTCGATGCTCAACACGCCGCCGACCTGGAACTGGTACCTGCTCGGCCTGTCGCTGAAGTGGATGCTCGGCGAGGGCGGGGTCGCCGAGTTCGCGCGCCGCAACGCGCGCAAGGCGGAACTGCTGTATGCCGCCATCGACGGCTCGGGCGGCTTCTACCGCAACCAGGTGGCGCCGGCCGCGCGTTCGCGCATGAACGTGCCGTTCTCGCTGCACGACAGCGCGCTCGACGCCACGTTCCTGTCCGAGGCGAAGGCGTCCGGCCTGATCGGGCTGAAGGGCCATCGCGCCCTCGGCGGCATGCGCGCTTCCCTGTACAACGCGATGCCCGAGGCGGGCGTGCAGGCGCTGGCCGGGTTCATGGCCGACTTCGCGCGTCGCCATGGCTGACAGGCGCGACTGGGTCGCCACGCCGGGCACGGCCCTGCGCGGCGACCTGGCGATCCCCGGCGACAAGTCGGTCTCCCACCGCGCGGTGATGCTGGCCGCGATCGCAGAGGGCGAGAGCCGGATCGACGGATTCCTGGAGGCCGCGGATACCCGCGCCACCGCCGCCATCTTCCGCCAGCTCGGCGTGGCCATCGAGATCCCGGAGGACGGCGTGCGCATCGTGCACGGCGTCGGCATGCACGGGCTGCACGCGGCCCGGGAGGCGCTGGACTGCGGCAACGCCGGCACCGCCATGAGACTGCTCGCCGGGCTGCTCGCGGCGCAGGCGTTCGACAGCGAACTGGTCGGCGACGCCTCGCTCGGCCGCCGCCCGATGCGTCGCGTGATCGAGCCGCTGCAGGCGATGGGCGCGCGCATCGACGCCAGCGACGGCCACGCGCCGCTGCGCATCCATGGCGGCCGGCCGTTGCAGGGCAGGGAGCACGCCTTGCCGGTGGCCAGCGCCCAGGTGAAGTCGGCGCTGCTGCTGGCAGGGCTGTGGGCGGACGGCGAGACCGTGGTGCGCGAGCCGCGGCCGACCCGCGACTACACCGAGCGCATGCTGGCGGCGTTCGGCGCCGAGGTGTCGCGCGCGCCGGGCCGGGCCGCGGTGCATGGCGGCCAGCGCCTCGTCGCCACCGACCTGCAGGTGCCGGCGGACTTCTCCTCGGCTGCGTTCTTCATCGTCGCCGCCAGCCTGGTCCCGGGATCGGAACTGCGCCTGCGCGAGGTGGGCGTGCACCCGCGCCGCACCGGGTTGCTCCGCGTGCTGCGCGCGATGGGCGCGGACCTGGAACTGGTGCCGTGCGCCGGTCCGGGACGCGCGGGCGAACCGCTCGCCGACATCGTCGTCCGCCATGCCCCGCTGCACGGCGTGGACGTCCCGCTGGACGTGGTGCCGGACATGATCGACGAGTTCCCGGTGCTGTGCATCGCGGCAGCGGCTGCCCGCGGCGCCACCCGGATCCGCGGCGCGGCCGAGTTGCGGGTGAAGGAATCCGACCGCATCGCGGCGATGGCTTCCGGCCTGCGCACGCTGGGCATCGCGGTCGAGGAAACCCCTGACGGCGCGGTGGTACGCGGCGGCACGCTGCAGGGCGGCACGGTGCACAGCCACGCCGACCACCGCATCGCCATGGCCTTCGCCGTGGCCGGGCAGGTCGCGCGCGCCCCCGTGCGCATCGGCGACGTCGGCAACGTCGCGACCTCGTTCCCGGGCTTCGAGGTGCTGGCGCGCGACGCCGGCTTCGGGCTCAGCGCTGCAGGGTGAAGTCGATCGGCACCTGCACGGTGCCGTCCACCGGTCGGCCGTCGCGCACCGCCGGCGCGAAGCGCCAGCGGCGCACCGCCTCGAGCGCGGCACGGTCGAGGTCGCGCGAACCGCTGCCGTCGACGATGTCGACCTGGCCGGGCACGCCGCGCGCGTCCACGTGCACGCGCAGCACCACGGTGCCCTCCTGCCCGCGGCGCTGGGCGCGGCGCGGGTAGCGCGGGGGCGGCGCGTCCACCGGCCGCGGCAGGCTGGCGTCGGCCAGCGGCGGAGGGGCCGGGACGGGCGCGGGCGCGACCGGCGGCGGGACCGGGGCGGGCGGGGGAGGCGGCAAATCGCGGGCTTCGCCCGGGCCGGGCCCGTCCGCGTCTTCGCTCTCCCCGCCACGCGCCACGCGGCCTTCGCCGCCGGCCGGCAGTGGCGTGGGCAAGGGTTCGAAGACCTGGCCCTCGATGCTGCGCGGGACCCCGTCGGCCTTGAAGAAATCGTTGTCGTTGCGCTGGTCGAGCCACAGCGCGGCGAACAGCAGCAGCCCGGCGCCGAAGGCGATCGCGGCGACCAGCAGGGCGGTGCGCGAGGGCAGCCAGTCGGGCCGGCCGCGGCGATCGCGCCGTGGCGCGCGCGCGGGCGGATCGGTCTCGGGTGCGGGGGCAGGCATCGCGGGTTCCGGTTCCGTGTTGGCCGCATTCTGGCACGGCCCGGCGCGGCATCGCGGCAAGGCACGGCATAAACACGCGATAATTCAGCTTCCATCCTGCTCCGTGACCCTGGCCATGCTCGATCCCGCGCTCCTCCGCACCCACCTCGCCGATACCGCCGCGCGCCTGCGCGCGAGCCGCGGTTTCGCGCTGGACGTTGCCGCGCTGGAAGCGCTGGAGGCGGAGCGCAAGGACATCCAGGTGCGCACGCAGGAACTGCAGAACCTGCGCAACACCCGCAGCAAGGCGATCGGCCAGGCCAAGGCGCGCGGCGAGGACGTGGCGCCGCTGCTGGCCGAGGTCGCGGGCTTCGGCGAGGAACTGAAGGCCTCGGAGGCGCGCCTGGCCGAGGTCCGTGCCGCGCTCGACGCGCTCGCGCTCGGCATCCCCAACCTTCCCGATCCGTCGGTGCCGGAGGGCGCGGACGAGTCGCAGAACGTCGAGCAGTCGCGCTGGGGCACGCCGCGCGCGTTCGACTTCCCGGTGAAGGACCATGTCGAGCTCGGCGCGCGCCACGGTTGGCTCGACGGCGACGCCGGCGCCAAGCTGTCCGGCGCGCGCTTTACCGTGCTGCGTGGCGGCATCGCGCGCCTGCACCGCGCGCTGGCGCAGTTCATGCTCGACCTGCATACCGGCGAGCACGGCTACCTGGAAGCCAACGTGCCGTTGCTGGTCAATGCCGACGCGATGCGCGGCACTGGCCAGCTGCCCAAGTTCGAGGACGACCTGTTCTCGACCGTGGTCGGGGAGGGCGAGGCGGCGTCGAAGCGCTACCTGGTGCCGACCGCGGAAGTGCCGCTGACCAACCTGGTGCGCGAGGAGATCCTCGAGCCGGCGGCGCTGCCGCTGCGCGTGACCGCGCATTCGATGTGCTTCCGCGCCGAGGCCGGCAGCCACGGCCGCGACACCCGCGGCATGATCCGCCAGCACCAGTTCGAGAAGGTGGAGCTGGTGTCGGTGACCGCGCCCGGCGACAGCGACGCCGAGCACGAGCGCATGACCCGCTGCGCGGAGGTGGTGCTCGAGAAGCTCGGCCTGCCGTACCGCAAGGTGCTGCTGTGCACCGGCGACATGGGCTTCTCCGCGCGCAAGACCTACGACCTGGAGGTGTGGCTGCCGTCGCAGGAGGCCTACCGCGAGATCTCTTCGTGCTCGAACTGCGGCGACTTCCAGGCGCGGCGCATGCAGGCGCGCTGGCGCAACCCGGAGGGCGGCAAGCCGGAGCCGGTGCACACGCTCAACGGCTCCGGCGTGGCCGTCGGCCGCGCGTTGATCGCGGTGATGGAGAACTACCAGGAGGCGGACGGCTCGATCACGGTGCCCGAGGCACTGCGCCCGTACATGGGCGGCATCGACCGGATCGTGTAGGAGCGGCGCTCGCGCCGCGACTACAGGAGGGCCTGCACCGCGGTCACGAACTCCGGATCGGGGCGGGTGCCGATCTTCTCGGTGCGCGCGACGATGCGCCCCTCGGCATCGAGCAGGATCAGCGCGCTGGTGTGGTTGAACTCACCGTCGGAGAGCTGGCGGTAGCGCACGTCGAGCACGCCCGCGACGCTGCGCACGTCGCCCGGCGCCGGCGCGGCCAGCACCCAGCGCGGATCGACCCGGCGTTCCTCCGCCAGCGCGGCCAGGGCCTGCGGCGTGTCGCGTTCCGGATCCATGCTGATCAGCATCACACCCAGCCGTTCGCGCTGCGCCGGCGTGAGCGCGCGTTCCACCGCCTTGCCGCCCTCGATGATCAGCGGGCAGATGTAGCGGCAGGAGGCGTAGAACATGGACACCAGTTGCGGCTTGCCGCGCCGCGACTGCCACTGCAGCGTCCTGCCATGCTGGTCGGTCAGGCGCAGCGGCAACTGGTAGACCGAATCGCGCGGCAGTTCCGCCGCGCGCGTGGACACCGACGACTCGACCCCGGGCATCGTGCCGGACTGCGCCAGCGCCGCGAACGGCACGCAGGCCAGGGCCGCCGCCAGTGCCAGCGGCAGGGGACGGAAAGGCTTCACGTTCACGGTTGCCGGCTCCTCGCGCAGCGGAATCCCATGCTGGTGGTGGTGTCGTTCGCGGCCAGCGAGGACAGCATCGCCACCCGCATGAGTACCGCGTAGTTGTCGCGGTCGTCGATGGACAACGCCCCGGCCCCGCAGAACTTCGCCTTGCCGGGATCGCCCTGGTTGCGCGACTCGGGATCCATCAGCAGCGAGGAGAAGTCCTCGGTCCACTCCCAGACCAGGCCGTGGATGTCCTGCACGCCGTAGGCATTGGGAGCCCGCAGGCCGGCGCGCGGCAGCACCTTGCGCGTCGGCTCGGAGTACCACGCGAGGATGCGCTCGCGCCAGGCCGGGTCGCGGCGTGCGTCGCGACGGGTTTCGTCGGCGGCGGCCACGTATTCCCACTCCGCCCACGTCGGCAGGCGCGCCCCTTGGGCCTCGCAATAGGCCTGCGCCGCGAACCAGCTCACGTTGACCACCGGCTGCCGGCCCTGCGCGTCGGATTCCAGCGCGGTCGCCTCCGGCCAGTGCTGCAGGTAGCGCCCGTCGGCGAGCACGCTCGCCACGCGGTCGCGGCGCCATTCCGGACGCGCCTGCACGAAGGCCAGGAACTCGGCGTTGGTCACCGGCCGGCGTTGCAGTTCGAACGGCGCGACCCGCAGCGTGTCCACGTCCTCGAAGTCGATCGCCGACTCGAAGCTGCCGCCGGGGACCTGCACCCAGCCATTGCCCGCCGCCGCGAACGCGGCGACGGGCAGGGCGACGAACAGGATGGCGAGGCTGCGGCGCATGGCGCGGGGCAGGGCCATGGGGCGTCAGTGCGCCTCCATCCCGCCGGCGCCGATCGGCGGACCCTTGCGGGCGGCCGCGGCCTCTTCCTTGCTGATCGAGCCACCCGGGTTGCCCCAGCTGTTGAGCACGTAGGTCGAGATGTTGGCGACCTCGTCGTCGGTGAGCTGCGACATCGGCGGCATCACCGAGTTGTACTCGACGCCGTTGACCGTGACCGGGCCGGACAGGCCGTGCAGGATCACCTGCGGCAGGCGCTTGGGATCGGCCGCGATCCAGTCGGAGCCGGCGAGCGGCGGGAACACGCCCTCGAGGCCCTGGCCGTTGGCCTGGTGGCAGGTCGAGCAGGTGCCCGCGAACAGCGCCTCGCCGGCCTTGACCTGGTCCTCGACCGTGAGTTCGCCGGTCTGCGCCGCCTCCGCCGCCTGGCCGACCGCGGCCAGGTTGGGTGCGGCCTGGTCGCCGATGTACATCGCGTCCACTTCCTTGCCCGAGTAGATCTCGGGGCGCTCCGGGCCCTCGGCCTTGAGGATCGCCAGCGCGCCCTTGTTGAAGGCGCGGAAGATCGAGTGGTCGACCATCACGTAGCTGCCCGGGACCTCCAGGTGGAAGTCCATGATCGCGGCGCCGCCCGCCGGGATCAGCGTGGTCTGCACGTTCTCGTTGTAGCGCGTGCCGCCCTCGAACCAGACCTTGTCGAAGATCTCGCCGATGACGTGGAAGCTCGACACCAGGTTGGGGCCGCCGTTGCCCACGTACAGGCGCACGTTCTCGCCGGTGTTGGCCTTGAGCGCGTTGTCGCCGGTGAGCGCGCCCTCCATGCCGTTGAACAGGACGTAGGTGGGGTTCTCGTCCACGCCCTTCTGCATGTCGAAGTCCTGGTGGCCCTTCTCGCGGTACTTGCCGGTGGTGTAGAAGTCGCCCTGCATCACGTAGTACTCGCGGTCCACCGGCGGCATCCCCTCCGGCGGCTCGACCAGGATCAGGCCGTACATGCCGTTGGCGATGTGCATGCCCACCGGCGCGGTCGCGCAGTGGTAGACGTACAGGCCGGCATTGAGCGCCTTGAAGGTGAAGCGGCTGACGTGGCCGGGCGCGGTGAACGTCGACGAGGCGCCGCCGCCCGGGCCGGTGACGCCGTGCAGGTCGATGTTGTGGGGCATCTTGCTGTCGGGCATGTTGCGCAGGTGGAACTGCACGGTGTCGCCCTGGCGCACGCGGATGAAGCTGCCCGGCACGGTCCCGCCGAAGGTCCAGAAGGTGTAGGTGACGCCGGGCGAGATCTCCATGTCCTTCTCGATCACGTCGAGCGTGACCACGACCTTGGCCGGGTAGTCGCGGTTGACCGGCGGCGGCACGTTCGGCGGCGACGTCAGCACCGCCTCGATCGGCTCGCCCTGCGGCGGGCCGAAGTCGCCCTTGAGGGAACCGCCTGAACCTTGCGCGGTGGCCGCGGGCTGGTCGGCGTTGCCGTCGCCACGGCAGCCTGCGAGCGCCAGCGTGGCCAGGGCCACGGCGACCAGGGCATGTCGGAGGGTCGGTTTCATCGTTGCTCCCTTTCCTGGGGTGTTGGGTCCACGGGACCGTTGCGCGAAGCTTGGGCCATCCGCGGGCGTATGGAACTGACGTGGGTCAATCCCGCGCCATTCACTATGCGTTAATCCGGCGTGTCTTGCAGGTCAAGAGGTTGGCGCGACTGGCATAATCGGGTTTTCCCCACGCTTCGAAGTAATGACCCGACCGTCCTCGCTCGACCGCGAGCAACTGCTGGCCTGCGCCCGGGGCGAACTGTTCGGCCCCGGCAACGCGCGCCTCCCCGCGCCGCCGATGCTGATGTTCGACCGGATCACGGAAATCTCCACCGAGGGCGGCCGCCACGGCAAGGGCGTGATCCGGGCGGAGCTCGACATCCGCCCCGACCTCTGGTTCTTCGCTTGCCATTTCGAGGGCGACCCGGTGATGCCGGGCTGCCTGGGGGTGGACGCCATGTGGCAGCTCGCCGGGTTCTACCTGCCGTGGCTGGGCGAGCCGGGCCGTGGCCGCGCGCTCGGCGTGGGCGAGGTCAAGTTCACCGGGCAGGTGCTGCCCGAGGCGCGCCTGGTGGCGTACGAGATCGACATCAAGCGGGTCGTTCGCGGCAGGCTGAAGATGGTGATCGCCGACGGCCGCACCCTGGTGGACGGCAAGGAGATCTACACCGCCGAGAACCTGCGCGTCGGCCTGTTCGGTTCGACGGAGGGGTTCTGATGGGCATCGCGCGCGGCCAGCGCCGGGTGGTGGTCACCGGCATGGGCATCGTGTCTCCGCTGGGCAACGATTTCGACACGGTCTCCGACGCACTGAGGCAATCGCGCCCGGGGATCCGCTTCGTGCCGGAATATGCCGAACTCGGCCTGCGCAGCCAGGTCGCCGGCGTTCCGGACATCGACCTGGACGCGGCCATCGACCGCAAGCTGCGCCGTTTCATGGGCGATGCGGCGGCCTACGCCTACGTGTCCATGCGCGACGCGATCGCCGATGCCGGCCTGTCCGAGGCCGAGGTGCGCGACCCGCGCACCGGCGTGATCGCCGGTTCCGGCGGCGGCTCGGCGGAGTGGCAGATCGCCACCGGCGACCTGCTGCGCGAGAAGGGCGTGCGCCGCGTCGGTCCGTACATGGTGCCGCGCACGATGTGCTCGACGGTCTCGGCCTCGCTGGCCACCGCCTTCGGCATTCGCGGCGTCAGCTACTCGCTGTCCGCCGCCTGCGCCACGTCCGCGCATTGCATCGGCGCCGCCGCCGACATGATCCGGCACGGCATCCAGGACGTGGTGTTCGCCGGTGGTGGCGAGGAACTGCACTGGGGCATGACCGCCCAGTTCGACGCGATGGGCGCGCTGTCCACGCACCACAACGACTCGCCGGGGACCGCGTCGCGGCCCTACGACGTGGACCGCGACGGCTTCGTCATCGCCGGCGGCGGCGGCATGCTGGTCCTCGAAGACCTCGAACGCGCGAAGGCGCGCGGCGCGCGCATCCATGCCGAACTGGTCGGTTACGGCGTGACCTCCGACGGCGTGGACATGGTGGCGCCGTCGGGCGAGGGCGCGGTGCGTTGCATGCGGATGGCGCTGCAGGGCGTGGACACGCCGGTGGACTACCTCAACACGCACGGCACCTCGACCCCGCTGGGCGACATCGTCGAACTGCAGGCGGTGCGCGAGGCCTTCGGCGACGCGGTCCCGCCGCTGTCGTCGACCAAGGCGCTGACCGGGCACTCGCTCGGCGCGGCCAGCGTGCACGAAGCGATCTACAGCCTGCTGATGCTGCGCGACGGCTTCATGGCCGGCTCGTACAACATCCTGTCGCTGGATCCGAAGGCCGAGGGCTACCCGATCCTGCGCCACGCGCAGGAGGCCGACCTGGCCACGGTGATGTCCAACAGCTTCGGCTTCGGCGGCACCAACGGCAGCCTGGTGTTCCGCAAGGCCTGACGCGCGCGCCGCGTCAGGCGGTGGTGCTGGCGCGCAGGCGCGCCAGCTCGGGCGCCGGGTCCAGCCCGCGCCCTTCGAGCCAGGTGCGGTCGAACAGCGTTTCTTCGTAGCGCTCGCCGCGGTCGCAGAGCAGGGTGACGATCGCGCCGCGCTTGCCCCAGGTGCGCAAGCGCCCCGCGAGCTGCAGGCAGGCAACGAAATTGGTGCCCGAGGAACCGCCGTAGCGCCGCCCCAGCAGCTCCTCGAGCAGCCAGGCGGCGGCGATGGACTGCACGTCCGGCACCTCGACCACGTCGTCCACGACCTCGAACAGGAAGCCCGGCTCCACGCAGGGGCGGCCGATGCCCTCGATCACCGTCGGCTGCAGCGCGCGCGCGTTGCGGTTGCCGCTGCGCCAGCCCAGCGCGAAGCCGGCGCCCTGCGGCTCGGCGACGCATAGCTGGGTGTGCAGGCCGCGGTAGCGCAGGTACCGCCCGATCGTCGCCGAGGTCCCGCCGGTGCCGGCGCCGCACACGATCCACGCCGGTTCCGGATGCTGCTCGTGCTCCAGCTGTCCGATGATGGACTCGGCGATGTTGTTGTTGCCGCGCCAGTCGGTGGCGCGCTCGGCGAGCCCGAACTGGTCCAGGTGGCAGGCGCCGCGCGAGGCATGCCACTGCGCCCGCGCCTGCACCTCGCCAGGGTCCTCGACCAGGTCGCAGCGGCCGCCGAGGGCTTCCACCGCCTCGACCTTGCGCGGCGCGGTGCAGGCCGGCATCACCGCGGTGAAGGGGATGCCGAGCAGGCGCGCGAACCAGGCCTCCGAGATCGCGGTGCTGCCCGAGGAGGCGTCCACCACCGGCTGGCCCGGTCGCAGGCGGCCGTTGCACAGGGCGTACAGGAACAGCGAACGCGCGAGCCGGTGTTTGAGGCTGCCGCTCGGGTGCGCGGCCTCGTCCTTGAAGTAGAAGTCGATGCCCGGGAACGCCGGCAACTGCAGGTGCAGCAGGTGGGTGTCCGCCGAGCGGCGCGCCTCGCGGCGCAGGACCTCCAGCGCTTCCTGGGTCCAGACGCGCGGTTCGCGCGGCCGCCCTGCGCCGTCAGCCGGCGTCTGCGAGAGCCCGGACACGGGTCGTGAGATGTTCGAAGTAGCCATGGATGTAGCTGATCCCGTTCTCGTGGTCGATCAGATAGGGGTTCATCAGCGTGTGGCGCAGGATCACCAGGCAGGCGTCCCCTTCGCCTGCAGGCGGATCGAGTCCGAGCCGGTCCACGATCCTTTTCCTGTCTTCGTGGTCCAGGCCATCCAGGTGCAGGGTGGTGACCGAACCGAAGTACTCCCGGACCTGCAGCGGCTGGCTCGGATCGCTGTTCAGGCCTCGATGGAGTTCACGCACGAAGGCGCTGGCAACGGCCAGTTCCCGGTTCCCGGCCGGATTGAGGGCGAGGCAGACCAGGTTGCTGTCGGGGGCGAAGGGGACGGTCGCCCGGCAGATGTCCGATACCGCCCCGGAAAACCGTTCCGCGGCGGCGTGGAAAGCCTCGGCGGCGCGGATCGAGTGCGCCTGCAGCCGGCCAAGGCCGGCGTGGTCGAGCGGCAGCACCCGGTGGGTCACGAAGGCGGCCGCGGCCGCGGCCCCCGGCTTCGAACCCTCGATGGTGTAGCGGCCCAGGCTGCGGTAGTGGCGCAGGTAGTCCGCCGGGCCTTCGGAATGGAACACGTAGTCGGCACCCTCGGCCAGCAATGGCATGGCGCGGTGGTCGCGGCACACGAACGCGCCGGCGCCGTAGGGCAGGTAGCCGAGCTTGTGCGGGTCCACGGTGATCGAGTCGCAGCGGGACAGCGCCGCGAAGGCCGCGTGCACGCCCGGGGACGGGAAGGCCTGGAAGCCGGCCGCCACCTCGTCGCGGCTGCGCAGGTTGCCATCGGGATCGCGGAACAGGCTGGCGAGGTAGCCGCCCCAGGCGGCATCCACGTGCACAGCCGTGCCCAGGCCGCGACCGGCCGCGGCGTCACGGGCGTCGCAGATGCGGTCGAGCGGATCGATGCTGCCGTACTCGGTGGTGCCGAGCACGCCCACCACCATCAGCACCGGTTGCCGGCGGCGGGCGCAGTCGTCGAGCATCTCCGCCAGCGCAGCGGCGTCCATGCGCATGTCGTGCTGCGGCACCGCACGCAGTTGCGCGCGCCCGAGGCCGAGCAGCTTCATGCCCTTGCTCCACGAGTAGTGCGCGGTGGCGGGGGCCAGCACCACCGGCACCTGCAACTCCGGATGCGCCTGCAGGAACCCGGCCAGGCCGAGCTGCTCGAGCCGCTGCGCCTGCACGCGCTGCTGCCAGTGCCGGCGCACCTCCGGCTCCAGCCCGGCGAGCCAGTCCTGCCAGTCCTGCAGCAGGGCGATGCCTGCGGCCGGCGCCAGGTTGAAGGCGGCGTGGTCGTCGTCCGGGAGCGCGAGCCCGGGCACCCGCGCCGCGCGCAGCGCCACGGGGAACGCCTTCAGCGCCAGCGCCAGGCGCAGCGCCTGCAGGTTCGCCGAGGTGCCGCCGGAGGCCAGGTGCCCGAATGCGCAGTCCGGTCGCGACGGGTCGTGGCGGTAGCCGAACATGCGTGCGAGCTGCAGTCCGACCTGGACCTCCATGTCCACCGTCACCGGCGCGGCATCCTCGCTCACGTTGTTCGGGTTGTACGGGAGCGTGAGGATCTGCGCGGCCAGCCCCGGCAGCAGCAGGTCGGAGACCATGTGCCCGATGTAGCGGGGGCTGTGGAAGGGCACCGAGCGCTTCAGCGCCGCCGAAAGCTGGTGCAGCTCGCGGCGCGTGCGCGCCTCCATCCGCTGGTAGCCGGCACGCTGGGCGGCGCTGGTCGGGATCGGCGGCGGGTCCTCGGGATGGAAATTGCGGCGCCAGTACACGTGGTCGCGCAGGAACTCCACCACCAGCTTCTCGAGCAGGGTGTCGTTCTCCCCGTACGGCCCCAGGAAGCAGGCCTCGGTCATCCCCGGCTCGTCCTGGTGATGCATGTCGTCGTCGCGCGCAGGCAGGTCCATGCGCGCATGCTGCGGCCGCGGGCCGGCGCCGGCCCTGACCTGCATCAAGCGCCGGTCAGGCCAGGTAGGGCAGCAGCCAGCCCCAGGGATGGTGCATGCGCGCGATGCCGACGACCGCCAGGAACGCGAGCAGGGCGAGCAGGTAGAACAGCGCCTTGCGGCCGCGCGTGCGCCCGCGCTTCAGCGCGAACACGCCGAGCACGATGTAGACCACGACCAGCACCAGCTTCACCGTCAGCCAGCCGTTGGCGAACATCGCCCCCGGCAGGATGGTCAGCAGCATCAGCGCAGCGGTCAGCAGCACGGTGTCGATGGCGTAGCTCAGGTAGCGCACCGGAGCCCACAGCGGCCAGCGCATGCCCAGCAGCACGCCGAGTCCGCGCAGCGCGAACAGGCTGCCGCTCAACGCGACCGCCAGGATGTGCGCGTACTTGATCTGCGGGTAGAACTCGAGCATCGGCTCAGCCCGGCCGGCCGTCGGCGCGCGGCGACAGGTAGATGCCCAGCGAGCGCAGCACCCATGGCACGAAGGCGAGCACCCAGCCGATCGCGGCCGCGGCCTGCCACGCCATCTGGTCCGGAACCAGTTCCGCCACCACCCGCGTCACGGTCACCAGCTGGATGACCACGAACGCGAACACAGCCACGCCGCCGAACACCAACGGGCGCCCGGAATGTCCCTGGGTGACGCGCGTGACCATGGCCACCAGCAGGCTGCCGAAGAACCCGATGAACATCGCGTGCGCCGGTGCCCGCCCGAGCAGGTAGTCGCCGCCGGCCAGGTAGAGCACGCTCTGCGCGATGTACAGCAGCATCGCGACCGGCAGCCAGGCGTAGCCCCAGAACAGCACCCGCGCCAGCAGCGGCCCGCCACCCCGCGGCCAGTTGCGGAACAGCCAGGTGCCCGACAGGCCCAGCAGCAGGACGTCCGGCAGCCACAGCCACGCGTAGGCATGGACCAGCTCGAGCGCCAGGTGGGCCAACGCCAGCGGCCAGAACGCGGCCAGCACCCACATCGCGCGCCATGGACGGTATCCGGGGACGACGTTGCCCGCGAAGAACGGGAACATCCTGTGCGCGACGGTGAAGTACACCGGCAACAGCAGGCCGAAGCTGCCGATCTTGATCGCCGCGAACGCGAGCCGCGCATCGGCAAGGTGCAGGTACGCCGCGTAGGCGAGGAAACCCGCGAAGCCGAACAGCATCGCGGCACCGCAGGACAGCGCATGCCAGGTGCGGGCCTGGTCGTGCCACAGCCAGCGCAGCAGGTAGAACAGGCCCGTGGCCCAGCCGGCGAGGGTCACCAGCGCGCCCAGGTGGAGCAGGTGCGGCGGGCCGAGCGCCCCGGCGAGCGTGAGCAACTGCCCGCCGAACAGGCCGACGCCGACCGGGACGTAGTGCCAGCGCGTCAACTCCCGTTGCCCCATCCAGCGCGGGAACACCGTCAGCAGGAACCCGAACATGAAGGGCGCCAGCACCTGGTACTGCATCACGATGGCGTGCAGCCAGCCAGCGTAGACGGCAGGCTGCCGGAGCCCGGGCAGCTGCCAGCGCACGTCCACCAGCCACACCGCCCACCACAGCATCGCCAGCAGCACGTTGGCCGCGCCGATCGCGAACATCAGCCGGTGCGGCGCGTCGGCCAGCAGCCGCGGCGACAGGCCCGTGCCTGCCGCCGCACCGCCGGTTCCCCCCTGCATGTTCATTCGTCCGCGGCGCCTTCCGCGCCGACCACGGCTTCCCGGGCCGGCGCGATCCACAGCCGCAGCACGAACCAGGCCAGCGCGATCGCGCCGATGCTGAAGACGGTGTCGCCGGGCACCCGCATCCATACCAGCAGGTCGACGATCGGCTTCTGCATGAACTCGGCCGAGCGCGCGTACCAGTAGCCGTGCTCGATGGCCGCCAGCAGCTGCATCGTGCCCAGCGGCAGCAGGGTCAGCACCGCCATCAGCGCCAGGCCCAGGTTGAGCGCCCAGAACGAGAGCTTGAGCGCGCCCGTGTTCCAGCGCATCTGCCCGCGCAGGCCGCGCATGCAGAACAGCACCAGCGCGATCCCGAGCATCCCGTACACGCCGAACAGCGCGGTATGCCCGTGCAGCGGAGTGAGGTTGAGCCCCTGCATGAAGTACAGCGAAAGCGGCGGGTTGATCAGGAAGCCGAACAGCCCCGCGCCGACGATGTTCCAGAACGACACCGCGATGAAGAACAGGATCGGCCACTTGTAGCGGACCATCCACGGCGTGGCCTGTCCAAGCTTCCAGGTGTGGTAGGCCTCGAAGCCGATGTAGGCCAGCGGCACCACCTCGAGCGCGCTGAAGCTGGCGCCGATCGCGACCACCGCGGTCGGGGTGCCGACGAAGTACAGGTGGTGCAGCGTCCCGAGCACGCCGCCGGCCATGAACACGATGGTCGCGAACAGCACCGCCACCGACGCGGTCGAGGTCCGGATCAGCCCCAGGCGGGTGAAGATCAGCGCCATCACCGCGGTCGCGAAGACCTCGAAGAAGCCCTCGACCCACAGGTGCACCAGCCACCAGCGCCAGTACTCGACTTCCGAGATGTGGGTGTCGTGCCCCCACATCAGCGCCGAGCCGAAGAACAGGCCGATGCAGACGGTGGACAGGAACAGCAGGCCGACGATGGAGCGGGTGCCGGAGCGGGGGCCGCGCAGGATCGGCCACACCGCGCGGCCGACCAGGACCAGCCACAGCAGCAGCCCGACGAACAGGAACACCTGCCAGAAGCGGCCCATGTCGGCGTACTCCCAGCCCTGGTGGCCGAACCAGAAATTGGCCGCGTCGATGCCGATGCCCTTGTCCTGCATCACCGCCAGCCACTGGCCGGCGAACGAGCCGACCACGATCAGCAGCAGGCAGGCGAACAGGACGTTGACGCCGAGCCGCTGGAACCTGGGCTCATGCCCGGACAGCGCCGGCCCGATGTACAGGCCGGTGGCGAGCCAGGCCACCGCGATCCACAGCACCGCGAGCTGGGTGTGCCAGGTGCGGGTGATGGAGTAGGGCAGGATCTCGGCCAGGGCGAAGCCGTAGGCCTGCTGGCCCTCGACCTGGTAGTGCGCGGTGATCGCGCCAAGCAGGATCTGCGCCAGGAACAGCGCCAGCACCACCCAGAAGTACTTGGCGGTGGCGCGCATGGACGGAGTGATGCGCAGCGCCGCGAACGGATCGGTCGCGGGCACCAGGTGCGGTTCCTCCTCGCCGCGGCCGTGGCTCCAGGCGTGGTGCCAGCCGAGCAGGGCGATGCCGGCGATCAGGAACAGCACCGAGAAAGCCGACCACACCCACAGCGAGGGCGGCGGGGTATTGCCGATGAGCGGCTCGCTGGGCCAGTTGTTGGTGTAGGTGACCCGCTGCTCGGTGATCCCCGGCCCGGTCGGCGCCAGCGTCTCGCCGATCTTGCCGGGACGTTCGGTGCCCGCCGCCCAGGCGGTCCACCAGAAGAACGCGGACAGGGCACGCCGGTGTGCCGCGTCCGGCACCGTGTCGTTCTTCATCGCGTAGGCTTCGCGCAGCGCCGCGGTCGTCGGATCGTTGCCGAACAGGCTCTCGTAGTGCGCTGCCACGTTCGAGATCGCGGCCACGCGGTCGCGGTGCAGGGTGATGGTGCCGGTCGCCGGGTCGTAGGTGTTGCGGCGCATCAGCGCCTGCAGCCGGCCGCGCAGCGCCGCCTGCTCTTCTGCCGGCAGGTCGGCGTAGGTCGCCATCCCGCCGTCCGCGCGCGCCCACAGGTCGAGCAGGTTTACCGCCTCGCGGTGCAGCCAGTCGGCGCTCCAGTCCGGAGCGACGTAGGCGCCGTGGCCCCAGATCGATCCGAGCTGCATGCCGCCCATGGACTGCCAGACGCGGCGGCCGGTGAGGATGTCCTGCTTCGTGAACACCACGGTGCCGTCGTCGGCCACCACCTGTTCGGGGACCGGCGGTGCCTCGCGGAAGATCTCGGAGCCTGCCCAGAGCAGGACGCCGAAGGAAATGGCGAGCAACGCGCCGAGTGCGATCCAGAGCTTGCGGGTGTTGTCCATCTGGCCTCCTGCAGGTTGGCGGCATGGTGGCGACCACGCTGGCCGCGCTCCATGACCCAGGTCAAGCGGGGGTCAGGACTGGAGGATGCCGCCGGCCATGTTCTCGAGGCGTGGACGATCGGCGAGTTCGATCTCGCGCCGGTCCACGCGCACGACGCCCTCGTCCTGGAAGCGCTTGAGCACGCGGCTCACCGTTTCCGGCGCAAGCCGCAGGTAGTTGGCGATGTCAGTGCGCGCCATGGTCAGCTGGAAGCGGTCCGGCGAGAAGCCGCGCGCGGCCAGCCGCCGCGACAGCCCGACCAGGAACGCGGCCATGCGCTCGTCCGCGGTCCAGTCGCCGGCCAGCAGCGAGGCGGTGCCGATGTCGCGGCTGAGCAGCCGGAACAGGGTCTGCTGCAGCCCGGGCAGGCGGGTGGCCAGCACCGAGATCTGCGGGAACGAGAAGCGGCACAGGGTGACCGTGTCCAGCGCGACCGCGTTGCACGGGTACCTGTCGCCGGCGATCGCGTTGAGCCCGATCACCTCGCCCGGCAGGTGGAAGCCGAGCACGTGCTCGCGGCCGTCGCGGTCGATGCTGTAGGTCTTGACCGTGCCGGCGCGCACCGCCGCGATCGCCTCGAACGGGTCGCCCTCGCGGAACACGTGCTCGCCGGCGTGGAACGGACCGATGTGCTCGACCAGCATGTGCAGGTCCTTCAGCGACGCCTTGTCCAGGCCCTGTGACAGGCAGGCGTGCGAGAACGCGCAGGTGGAGCAGAAGGTGAATTCGTCGCCGTCGTCGGCGACGATGCTGCGGTCGACGCGGGGAAAGGTGGTGCCGGTCACGTCGGGGCGTGCTCCATGGCCGGCGGGCAGGTCAGATGGCGCGCGAGAACCTGGGCGCGGCCCCTTCCGCCGGACGGCGCTTCGAGGGATCGTCGAGGTAACGGTCGAAACACATCGCAATATTACGCAACAACAGGCGTCCCTGCGTAGTGGCGGCGATGCGTTCGGCCTCGACCCGCACCAGGCCGTCCTCGACCAGCGGGTGCAGCCGGTCCAGCGCGTCGGCGAAGTATTCGGCGAAGTCGATCCCGTGGCGCCGCTCGAGCGCGGCCACCGGGATCTCGCCCTGGCACATGAGCTGCTGGATCAGCTCGGCCCGCAGGACGTCGTCCTCGTCCAGCTGCATGCCGCGGAACACCGGCAGGCGGCCCTCGTCCAGGGCGATCTGCCAGGACGGCAGGTCGCGCGGGTTCTGGCTGAAGCTGTCGCCGATGTGGCTGATGGCGCTGACCCCCAGGCCGACGAGGTCGCTGTCGGCGTGGGTGGTGTAGCCCATGAAGTTGCGGTGCAGGGTGCCGCGCTGCTGCGCCTGCGCCAGGTCGTCGTCGGGCAGCGCGAAGTGGTCCATGCCGATGTAGGCGTAGCCGGCCGCGGTCAGTTTCTCGATCGCCAGCTGCAGCAGCGACAGCTTGGTGGCCGGGTCCGGCAGGTCCTCCGCATTGATCTGCTTCTGCGCCTTGAACAGCTCCGGCAGGTGCGCGTAGCTGTAGACCGCCAGCCGGTCCGGGCGCATTTCGAGCACCGTGTCGAGCGTGCGCGCGAAGCCGCCGGGCGACTGTTTCGGCAGCCCGTAGATCAGGTCGACGTTGACCGAGCGGAACCCGCCCTCGCGGCAGGCGTCCACCACCGCGCGGGTCTCCTCGACCGACTGGATGCGGTTCACCGCCTGCTGCACGACCGGGTCGAAGTCCTGCACCCCGAAGCTGGCGCGGTTGAAGCCGATCTCGCCCAGCGCCAGCACGTCGCGCGCGTTGGTGTAGCGCGGATCGAGTTCGATGGACAGGTCGCGATGGGGCGAGTCGGAGAAGCGGAAATGGCTGCGCAGGGTGTCCACCAGGTCGCCGAGCTGGGCCGGCGACAGGAAGTTGGGCGTGCCGCCGCCCAGGTGCAGCTGGATCACCTCGCGGTCGCGGTCGAACAGTTCCGCGGCCAGCGCGATCTCGCGGTACAGGCGCACCAGGTAGGTCTCGCCGCGGGCGAGGTCGCGGGTGATGATCCGGTTGCAGCCGCAGTAGAAGCACGGGCTCATGCAGAACGGCACGTGCACGTACAGCGACAGCCGGCGCGGGATCGGGTCGCCGTTGCTGGCGGCCGCGGCGGCGCGCAACTGGTCCTCGCCGAACGCCGTGCTGAATTGCGGCGCGGTCGGGTAGGAGGTGTAGCGCGGCCCGGGCCGGTCGTAACGGCGGAGCAGGGCAGCATCGAAGCGGGGATTGGCGTACATGCGATGCAGGCTAGCGGCGGCGCGCGCCGCGGGCCTTGACCCTGGTCAAACCGGGCGCGCGCCGCCCGCGCGGTTTGCCGGATACGTTCACGCCGCGTCGGACAGCGGGCAGCCGAGCGAGGCCAGCGCCGAATCCAGCGATTGCTTGCGCTGCTCGGCGGACACGGCCAGGCCTTCGGCGCGCACGAACGCGATGTCGGTGATGCCCATGAAGCCGAACATGTAGCGCAGGTAGGGCTCCTGGAAGTCGGCGCCGCTGTGCTGGTGGAAGCCGCCGCGGCTGCTGGCGATCACCACCTGCTTGCCGCCGGCCAGGCCCTCGGCCATGCCCTGCTCGTTGTAGCGGAAGGTCTTGCCGGCGACCGCCAGGCGGTCGATCCAGGCCTTGAGCGTGGAGGGAATGGCGAAGTTGTACATGGGCGCGCCGACCACGACGACGTCGGCGTCCAGGAACTCCTGCATCACCCCGTCGGCGGCGGCCGCCTCGGCCGGGTCGGTCTTCGCCAGCGAGCCGCCGCTCAGGTGCGGCAGCGGGCTCGCGGCGAGGTCGCGGTAGGTGACCCGCAGGCCCGGTTCGGCCGCCTTGCGGCTGGCCACGATGGCGGCGCTGAGGCGGCGGCTGGCGGAATCCTGGCCGAGGATGCTGGAGTCGACGTGGAGGAGGTTCATGGCGTTCCCTTTGCGTGTTTTCGGAGCGGCGCCTGCCGCGAGGGACCCATGGTGGATCGTTGCCAGCGTGGAATTAAGCTGGTCTGATATGACGGTACGTTCCCCGGATGGAACGGTCGGCCGTCGCCCATGCACGATCTCAACGATCTCTACTACTTCGCCGTGGTGGTCGAGCACGGCGGCTTCGCGGCCGCCGAACGCGCGCTCGGGATTCCCAAGTCGCGCCTCAGCCGCCGCATCAGCCAGCTCGAGTCGGAACTCGGGGTGCGCCTGTTGCAGCGCTCGACGCGCCGCTTCGCGGTGACCGACGTCGGCACCCAGGTCTACCGCCACGCCCAGACCATGCTCGAGGAGGCACAGGCTGCGCGCGATGCCGTCGACCGGCTCAGCGCGACGCCGCGCGGCGTGGTCCGTGTGAGCGTGCCGGTCAGCCTGGCGCAGCAGGAAATCCCGGCGCTGCTGCCGGACTTCCTCGCGCTGTACCCGGAGGTGCGGCTGCAGTTCCACGTCAGCAACCGGCGCGTGGACCTGATCAACGAAGGCATCGACGTGGCGATCCGCGTGCGCACGCGCCTGGACGACGACGGCGAACTGGTGCTGCGCACCTTCGGCCCGATCCAGAGCCTGCTGGTGGCGAGCCCGAAGTACCTGGACGGCATGGGCAGGCCGGCGAGCCCGGAGGAACTGGAGAACGAGCACGTCACGCTGAGCCTGGGCGAGGACGAGACCAACCAGTCCTGGGAACTGCACGGCCCGGCGGGCGAGGTCAGGCGGATCGCGCTGCGCCCGCGCGTGGCCGGTTTCGACTTCCCGCTGCTGCGCTCGCTGGCGACGCGCGGCATCGGCATCACGCTGATGCCGGAGACGATGTGCGCCGAGGCCCTGCGCAAGCGCGAGCTGGAAGTCGTGCTGCCGGAATGGCGCCTGCCGGAGGGCATCTGCCACGCGGTGTTCGCCTCGCGCCGCGGGCTACTGCCGGCGGTGCGGGTATTCATCGACTACCTCGCCGAACGCATGCCGCCGCTGCTGGAAGCAGGGCGCGTGCGCTAAGCTGCGCGCCACGGAGAGGTGGCCGAGCGGTTTAAGGCAGCGGTCTTGAAAACCGCCGTCGTGGCGACACGACCGTGGGTTCGAATCCCACCCTCTCCGCCATCCCCGCCGCGGTGAACGCGGGTCGCCGGCTTGTCGGCGCGGCCACGCCCGCCTAGTCTGGCCCTGTTCCAGGGAGGCCGGATGGCGATTCGCGTCTACATCATCGACGACCACGCGCTGGTGCGGACCGGCATGCGCATGATCCTGTCCGCCGAGCCGGACATCGACGTCGTCGGCGAGGCCGACAGCGGCGAGGCGGCGCTACCGGAGGTGCGCAGGCTCAAGCCCGACGTGGTGCTGTGCGACCTGCACCTGCCGGGCGTCAGCGGCCTGGAGGTGACCGAGCGCATCGTGCGCGGCGACCACGGCACGCGCGTCGTCGTGGTCTCGGTGCTGGAGGACGGGCCGCTGCCGCGGCGCCTGATCGAGGCCGGCGCGTCCGGCTACGTCGGCAAGGGCGGCAACGCCTCGGAACTGCTGCGCGCGGTGCGCACCGTGGCCGCCGGCCGCCGCTTCCTGGCCAGCAGCGTGGCGCAGAAGCTGGCCCTGTACGGCATGGACGGACGGCAGTCGCCGTTCGAGGCGCTGTCGCCGCGCGAGATGGAGGTGGCGATGCTGTTGACCCAGGGCCTGCGACAGGAGGACATCGCACGGCGCCTCAGCCTCAGCGCCAAGACCGTCAACACGCACAAGTCGCGCCTGTTCGAGAAGCTCGGGATCAAGGACCCGATCGCGCTCGCGCGCCTGGCCAGCCAGTACGGGCTGGTGGATCCCGCCGACGTCGTGGCCTGACCGGCCTGCCGCCCCACGGGGAGGCGGCAGGCACGCAAGTCACGCGCTGCGCTTTTCGGCGTCCTCGTCCAGCGATTCGGGCTGCACCGGCTCGTCCGCCGCTTCCTCCGAAGTCGCGTCGGCTGCGGCCTCGGCCGGTGGCTGCACCGGTTCCGGCTCGGGCAGGGCATCGAACAGGCCCGGGGTGGACTCGGTCGCAAGGCCCGGCGGCGCATCGGCGTCGGCCGCGGGCACTGCTGCTTCCGGCGCGGGATCGGGCGTGGTCTCCGCCACAGGCGCGGTTTTTTCAGCCACGAACTCGGGTTCGGCCTCGGTGGCGACGGCCTGCGGTGGCTCCACCGTCCCGGGAACGGCAGGCGCCTTTTCCGGAGCGGCTTCCACGGGCGCCTGGATCGCTTCCGCGGCGGCAGCCGCCGGCGCGTTGTCGTCGAAGTCGAACTCCGGCTGCGAGCGCTGCGCGGGTGCGACGTCGGCGTCCTGCGCGTCGGTGTCGGCGCCGGCCTGCCCGTCGTTCCCGGACGCCGCCGCCTCGGCGTTGCGACGGCGGCGACGGCCACCGCGGCGACCGCGACGGCGACGCCCGCTACCTTCGCCGGACGCCTGCTCGCCAGCCGCGGGCGCAGCCGAAGCACCGGCCTGCGGATCGTTGCCGGCAGGAGCCTGCGCGTCGTCGTTGCCGGCAACCTGCGGGGTGGCATCGCGCGCGGACTCGTCGCGCGCCTGCGCGGGCGCCACGGTGACTGCGGCCGCGGCTGCTGCCGTGGCCTCGGCGGGCGCGGCGACGTCCTTCCGGACTTCGGACTCGGCGGCCGGCGCGGGCCTGGACGCCTCGTTGCGCTGCTGCCGCTGCGCCTTCGGCTGCTTCTGCTTAGGCGGCTGCTCCTGGCGCTGCCTGTCCTGCTTTTCCTGGCGCTCCTGGCGGTTGCCGCGCTCCTGCTTCTGCTGGCCGTTGTCCTGCTTGCGCTGGCCGCGGCCGCCGCGACGGTTGCCGCGCTCGCCGCGCTCGCTGCGGTCATTGCCGCGCTCCGGGCGCTCGTTGCGCTCGCCGGAGCGGCCGCCCTGCGGCTTGCGCCGCGACTGCGGCTTGCCGGCCACGGTCGGCTCGCCGGCCCCGAAGAAACCGAGGATCCGGTCCCACAGGCCGGTGCCGCGTTCCTGCGCCTGCACGGACTCGACCGGCGCGGGCGGGGCCTCCTCGCGCGGCTCGCGCACGGGCGCAGGCTGCGCCGGGCGCACGTTGGTCACCGCGGCCGCGGGCGGCACGTTGAGGTTGGCCTTGGTCAGGGCGATGGTCGCGAGCTTGCGCGGGGTGCCGCGCTGGTAGCTCGGGCGGCTGCTCTCCTCGCCGAGCTCGTTCTCGCGGATGCGCGTGACCTCGTAATGCGGGGTCTGCAGCTGCGGATCGGCGACGATCACGATCGGGGCGCCGTGGCGCTTCTCGATGCCGGCGAGCGCGCGGCGCTTCTCGTTGAGCAGGTAGTTGGCGATCTCCACCGGCGCCTGCACCAGCACCTGGCCGGTGTTGTCCTTCATCGCGTGCTCCTCGGAGACGCGGATGATGGACAGCGCCAGCGACTCGATGCTGCGCATGCGGCCGTGGCCCTCGCAACGCGGGCACACCACCTGGCTCGACTCGCCCAGGCTCGGGCGCAGGCGCTGGCGCGACATCTCCAGCAGGCCGAAGCGCGAGATGCGGCCGAGCTGCACGCGCGCGCGGTCCGAACGCAGCGCCTGCTGCAGCCGGTTCTCGACCTCGCGCTGGTGCTTGTTTGAGGACATGTCGATGAAGTCGATCACCACCAGGCCGCCGAGGTCGCGCAGGCGCATCTGGCGCGCGACCTCCTCGGCCGCCTCCAGGTTGGTGTGGAACGCGGTCTCCTCGATGTCGCTGCCCTTGGTGGCGCGCGCCGAGTTGACGTCGACCGCGGTCAGGGCCTCGGTCTGGTCGATCACCAGCGCGCCGCCGGAGGGCAGGCGCACCTCGCGCTCGTAGGCGTTCTCGATCTGCGATTCGATCTGGAAGCGGTTGAACAGCGGGACGTCGTCGGTGTAGTGCTTGAGCTTGCGCAGGTTGTGCGGCATCACCTGCTCGACGAACTCGCGCGCCTCCTCGTACATCTCCGGCGTGTCCACCAGGATCTCGCCGATGTCCGGGCGCATGTAGTCGCGCAGCGCGCGGATGATCAGGCGCGACTCCTGGTAGATCAGGAACGGCGCCGGCTTGCTCAGCGCGGCCTCGGCCACCGCCTTCCAGACGCTCAGCAGGTAGTCGAGGTCCCACTGCAGCTCTTCCGCGTCGCGGCCGACGCCGGCGGTGCGGATGATCACGCCCATGTCGTCGGGGATGGCGAGCGCGTCCATCGCCTTCTTCAGCTCGGCGCGGTCCTCGCCCTCGATCCGGCGCGAGACGCCGCCGGCGGTGGGCGAGTTGGGCATCAGCACCATGTAGCGGCCGGCCAGCGAGATGAAGGTGGTGAGCGCGGCGCCCTTGTTGCCGCGTTCCTCCTTCTCGACCTGGACCACCACTTCCTGGCCCTCGCGCAGCAGCTCCTTCAGGCCGGCCTTGGACGGGTCCACGCCGGCGCGGAAGTAGTCGCGCGAGATCTCCTTGAGCGGGAGGAAGCCTTGGCGCTCGCCGCCGTACTCGACGAAGGCGGCCTCAAGCGACGGCTCGAGCCGGGTGATGCGGCCCTTGTAGATGTTGGACTTCTTCTGTTCCTTCGACGGCTGCTCGATGTCGATGTCGTACAGCGACTGGCCGTCGACGATCGCGACCCGCAGTTCTTCCGCCTGGGTCGCGTTGATCAGCATTCTTTTCATTGTCTGGCGTCCTTCGCGCATTCCTGCTCGCGACGGCGCCGTGGGGCGTTTCGCCTCTGGATCCACACCGCAAGTCCCGCTGCGCACCGGGGCAGCGGCGGGACCCCCAGGTTTTCCAGCGCTACGACACCACGGCGGGCCGCGGGAGCGCTTGTTCGTTCTCGTATCCGTTTCGGGCCGGCGTCGCGCCACGGCCTTCGGGCCTGCGCGACGCACGGGTCATTGTTCAGCGCCGGCGTCTGACGCGCCGGGCGATGGCCGGGCCTGCCGGCGAGCCGCTAACATGGCCGCCCCGGGGGCGGAGGTCGCGCACTGCTGCCGGAATCGCGCGGGAGGCGGGCTTTCGGCCCTGGCTGCAACTCCCTGCGAAATCAAACCCTTATCTCGCGCGGCGAGTGTAGCAGATCAAGGCACGCCATGGCCCTTCCCGACAAGCCGTCCGCCCGCACCGTGGAGGTGCCCGTGGACCGGGCCGGCCAGCGTCTGGACAACTTCCTCCTGGGCCAGCTCAAGGGCGCCCCGCGCAGCCTGGTCTACAAGCTGGTGCGCTCGGGCCAGGTCCGGGTCAATGGCGGCCGCGCGAAGGCCGAGCGCAAGCTGGAGGCGGGCGACGCGGTCCGGATCCCGCCGGTGCGGCTGGAGGAGGCGGCCGACCGGGGCACGCCGTCCCCCGGGATGCTCGAGGCGATGGCGGCCAGCATCGTGTTCGAGGACGCCCGGCTGCTGGCGATCAACAAGCCCTCCGGCGTGGCCAGCCACGGCGGCAGCGGCATTTCCTTCGGCGCGATCGAGACCCTGCGGGCGCTGCGGCCACGCGAGACGCTGGAACTGGTGCACCGGCTCGACCGCGACACCTCCGGCCTGCTGCTGGTGGCCAGGAAGCGCTCGGCGCTGGCGGAACTGCAGGCGCTGATGCGCGAGGACCGCGGCGGCATCTCCAAGCGCTACCTGGCGCTGCTGGCCGGGCGCATGCCGGACGGCACCATGAGCGTGGACGCGCCGCTGCACGTGGGCCTGCGCCAGGGCGGGGAGCGCCACGTGCGGGTGGACGCAGCCGGCAAGCCCTCGCTGAGCCATTTCCGGCTGCTGGAACGGCGCGGCGGGCAGTCCTGGTGCGAGGTCCGCATCGACACCGGCCGCACCCACCAGATCCGGGTGCACGCGCAGCACATCGGCCACCCGGTGGCCGGCGACGACAAGTACGGGGACCCGGAGGCGAACCGGCGCCTGCGCGGGAAAGCCGGCCTGAAGCGGCTTGCGCTGCACGCGGCCTCGCTGGAATTCGCGCTCGACGGCGGCCGCGCCTCCTACCTGCTCAACGCGCCGCTGCCCGACGATCTCACCGCGGTGCTCGATCGCCTCGCGTGAAGGGGGGAAGCCGGCCGCTACGCGGCCTCGTAAGTCGTCGGCTGCGCCGCCTGTGAAGTCGGCCGCTGCGCGGCCTGTGAGCGGGCGCTTCGCGCCCTTGTCAGTAAGAGCAAAGGCAAAAGTCTTTGCTCTTGCTCTTACTTACAGCGAGCGCAGCGAGTGACTTACCAGGGCGCGAAGCGCCCGACTTACCAGCGAAGCGAAGCGAGCGACTTACCAGGCGGCGCAGCCGCCGCTCACAGGCCGCGCAGCGGCCGACTTACCCAGCAAGGGTGCTGGCGCGGGCGGCGCAGATGAAGTCGTTCTCGGTCAGGCCGCCGGCATCGTGGGTCGAATAGCGCACCACGCAGCGGTCGTAATGCACCGACAGGTCCGGATGGTGGTCCTCGCGGTTGGCCATGTGCGCCAGCGCGTTCACGAACGACATCGTGCGGTAGTAGTCCTTGAAGGTGAAGGTCCGCACCAGCGCCTTGCCGCCTTCGGCAAGCTCCCAGCCGGGCACCTGTGGCTGCAGTTCGCGCAGTTGCGCCTCGGTGAGCCGGTGCTCGCTGCCGCGGCGGGCGATGCAATGGGCCTGGTCGAGGGGAACGAGGTCGGGCATGTCTTCAGCCTCCGGCCGGTCGGGCTGGCTAGAATAGCCCCATGATCGAAATCTCCGAATCGGCGCAGGCGCACTTCAACCGCCTGATCGAGCGCGAGGGCATCCCGGGGCTGGGCGTGCGCCTCGCCGCGCGCCAGCCGGGCACGCCTTCCGCCGACGTGCGGCTCGAGTTCGCCGGGCCGGACGACCTGTCCGGCGACGAATGGGCGATCGATTGCGCCGGCTTCACGCTGTGGGTGGACGCCGCCAGCGTACGCTGGCTCGATGGCGCATTCATCGACTACGAGCAGAAGCCGGCGGGCGGCCAGTTGCAGATCCGCGCACCGAAGATCAAGGGCGAGGAACCGGACGCGTCGGCGTCGCTGGTGGAGCGCGTGCGCTGGGTCATCGAGCACGAGATCAACCCGCAGCTCGCCATGCATCGCGGCAATATCGCGCTCCAGGAGGTCACGGGCGAAGGCGTGGTCGTGCTCCGCTTCGGCGGCGGCTGCCACGGCTGCGGAATGGTGGACGTGACCCTGCGCAACGGCATCGAGAAGACGCTGTTGGCCAGGGTGCCGGGGGTGACCGCGGTCCGCGACGCCACCGACCACGACACCGGACAGGCTCCGTACGTGCCGCGCGACGCCGCGTAGGGCGCGGACGGCGACGGGCGTCCCCCGAGGATGTTCACCTCCGCCGAACTGATCGAAGCCCTGCGCAGGCGCCAGCGCTGGTCGCTGCGTCCGCAGCATCCCGCCGGCGAGTTCCCGCCCGGGTGGCGTGCCTGGTTCGCCGCGCTGCGCGAACGCATGGGCACGATCAGCGGCGCCACCGCGGACGCGATCGTTGCGCTGATGCTGCAGCGCGAACTGCGGCAGGTGCCGCGCAGGCTGCCGAAGCTCAACGACTGGCAGGCCTTCACCACGCTCTGGCGGCAGCAGTGGCACCCGGCGTCGCGCGACGAGCGCGGCCAGCGCATCGCGGCGATGACGGTGTCGGCGCTGGCGCAGTTCTTCATCGCGTTCTTCCTGCTGTGGGTGGGTTACGCCCGCTATGGCAGGGAGCCAATGCAGGACCTCGGCGACGACGTGGTGCAGGTCGAGTTCATCGGCGAGGGCACGCCGGAAGAGCAGGGCGGCGGCGCGGCCGCGGGGCCGGAGCCGGAACCGGCGGTCGCCAGCGAACCGGCGTCGGCCGCGCCCGCCGCGGCGCCTTCGCCTCCGGAAACGCGTCTAGCCGAAGCCAGGCCCGCGCCGCCCGCCACCCCCGCGGAACCGAGCCCGGAACCCAGGCCGGAGCCCCAACCCGCGCCGCCTGCGCCGCCCGAGCCCACGTCGCAGCCGGTGCAGGTCACCGAGGCGCCGCCGGTCGAGGACGCGCCGTTCGTGCTGCCGCCGCCGACCCCGCGCACCGTGGCGGTGCCGCGCGTGGAAGTGCGCGTGCCGCAACTCGCGCAGCAGGCCCGCGAGATCGAGGTGGTGGAAACGCCGACCGTGCGCGCACGCCCGCGCGACACGCCGGTGCGCGAAGTCCAGCTGGAAGTCCCGGAACTCGCCGCGGAAGTCCAGGCGCTGCCGGCGCCTGCGCCGCCCTTGCCCGATGCCACCGCGCGCCGCATCGAGATGCCGCAGGCGGCGATCCGCGTGCCCGGGCTGGCAACCGAACCGGGCGCGTTGCCGGCGATGGCCGGCACCGGGGCAGAGGATGGCCGCGACGACGGCGAGGGCACGGACGCCGGCAGCACCACCGCCGCCACCGGAGCGGGCGAGCAGGGTGCAGGCACCGAGGATGGCAATGCGGTGGCCGACGGAGGCACGGCGCTGGCCGGCAGCGGCGGCGGCCAGGCCACCGGGACCAATCCGGGTGCCGGGGCCGACCCCGTTGCCCCGGCGGGCGCGTTGCCGACGACCCGCGCCGGCGACGACTGGGGCCTGTCGGACCGCTACCGTCCGGGCGGGCAGGCCGGCACCGGACTGTTCGACGAGACCGGCCGTCCGCGCCTGCCGCCGGGGGTCAAGCCGGAAGCCGGCGGCGGCCTGCCGCCCGGCACGGTCACCGCCGACATCCAGGACCTGGACCGCGAAGGCACCTGGCTCAAGCGGCCGCCGATCGGCTACGAGCCGACCCGCTTCGACCGCTACTGGCTCCCCGGCGGCACGCTGCTGGAGGAGTGGGTGCGGCGCGGCATCCGCGAGGTCAGCATCGCGATCCCGGGAACCGGCAAGAAGATCCACTGCGTGGTGTCGCTGCTGGCGCTCGGCGGCGCCTGCGGCGTGGACGATCCCGACATGCAGGACCAGGAAGCGGAAGCGCGCCCGCCGCCGGACATTCCGTGGAAGCCCGGGCTGCAGGAGAACCAGGACGCGCTGTAGGGCCGGGCGTGCCCGGCCCCGTGACGACCCCGCCTACAGGTGGCTGAGGTCGCGCAGCTCCGACGGCTGCGCCGCGAAGTAGGCGGCGAGGTCGGCGATCTCCTGGTCGGTCAGGTCACTGGCCTGCGATGCCATCAGCGCGTTGCTGCGGGTGCCCGCGCGGTACATCTGCAGCGCGTGCGCCAGGTAGTCGCGGTACTGGCCGCCCAGCTTCGGATACGACGGATCGATCGGCGCGTTGCCGGCTTCGCCGTGGCAGTCGATGCAGGCCTGGCCGGTGGCCTTGCCCTTGCGCTGGGCCAGTTGCTCGCCGGAGGCGACATTGCCTTCGGGGAGGCCGGCGGAGGAACCCGCCCGCGCAGGGGCTTCGTGGCCTTCGCCGCCGCCGCAGGCGGCGAGCATGGCGGAGGAAGCGAGCAGGACGAGGGCGAGGGCGTTGCGGAGGGGCTTGTTCGTCATGGGGCGGCTGCTCACTTCAGGCTCGACAGGAAGGCGGCGATGTCGGCGATGTCCTGTTCGGAGAAGCCCTGCGCCTGTGCCTGCATGGTCGGGTGCTGGCGGTTGCCCTGCCGGTACTCCGCCAGGGCGTTGGCCAGGTACGCCTCGGACTGCCCGGCGATCTTCGGCACGTGGTAGTTCGGGTACGCGTTGGTGTAGCCGGTGACGCCATGGCAGCCCTGGCAGGTGTAGGCCAGCACGCGTCCGCGTTCGGCGCTGCCGCCGGAGTTGGCCGTGGCCGTGGCCGTGTCGGCCGGGGTGGCGGGGGCGTCCTGGGCAACCGCGGCGGTGGCCGCGAGGCACAGGCAGGAGGCGATCAGCAACGCTCGGATCATGGGCTTGTCCGCATTCGAAACGAGGATGGGAAGCACGCTGCACGACAGCGCCGCGCGCAATCGCGTCAGTATAGCGATGTCGTGAACGCAAGCCCAACGGCGGTGTCCAACGGCCACCATGACCTCTGGCGGATATCCCCGCCCGGTGCCGGTGATATACCTACATACAACACCCCACTTCGAGCGACCGATGATCCGTACGACCGACCCGAACCGCGGCCGATCGCGCCTGCCGGTGCCGCTGTTCCCGTGTGCCGTGCTCCTGCTTGCGCTGGCCGCGTGCGGCGGGGGACAGGGCGCGCCGCAAGGCGCCGGCGGACCCGCGAAGGACCAGGCTCCCGACGCGGTGCCGGTCGAGGTCGCCCGGGCCGAACGCCGCGCGATCGCTGCCAGCTACACCGGCACCGCGCCGCTCGAGGCGCGCGCCGACGCCCAGGTGGTGGCGAAGACCAGCGGCGTCGCGCTGTCGGTGCACGTCGAGGAGGGGCAGCGCGTGCGCGCCGGGCAGGTGCTGGTGCGGCTGGACGCCGCGCGCGCGGAACTGCAGGCGGCGCAGAGCGCGGCGCAGGTGCGCAAGCTGGAGGCGAACTACGCGCGCGCCCTGGCGCTGGCCGGGGAGCAGCTGGTCAGTGCCAGCGACCTCGACCAGATCAAGTACGACCTCGCCAATGCGCGCGCCGCCAACCGGCTGGCCAACCTCGAGGTCTCCTATGCCAGCGTGCGCGCGCCGATCTCCGGCGTGATCGCGCAGCGTTCGATCAAGCCCGGCAACTTCGTGCAGATCAACAGCCCGATCCTGCGCATCGTGGACAGCGACCGGCTCGAGGCCACGCTCAACGTGCCCGAGCGCGAGCTGGCGACGATGAAGCCCGGGCTGCCGGTGCAGTTGCAGGTGGATGCACTGCCGGGCCGCAGCTTCGCCGGCACCGTGGACCGCGTGTCGCCGGTGGTGGACGCCGGCAGCGGCACCTTCCGCGTGATCTGCGCTTTCGACAACGCCGGCCTGCTGCAACCGGGCATGTTCGGGCGCATCGCCATCGACTACGACCAGCGCGCCAACGCCCTGGTGATCCCGCGCAACGCGCTGCTCGAGGACGATGCCAAGCCTGCCGTCTACGTCGTGCGCGACGGCCGCGCGGTGCGCACCACCATCACCCCCGGCTACAGCGAGGGCAAGTGGATCGAGGTGCGCGAGGGGCTGCAGGACGGTGACGCGGTGATCGTCGCCGGCAAGTCCGCGGTGCGCGAAGGCAGCCCGGTGCAGGTGCTCGGCGCCGAGCCGGAGCCTGCGCCGGCGCCGGCGCAGCCGGCCGAAGAGCCGAAGCAGGCCCCATGAGCACGGTTCCCGGAGAGGAGGGCCACGTCGCCGCGGGCGGCCTGGTCGGCTTCGCCACGCGCCGCAGGGTGACGGTGGCGATGGTCACGCTGACCTTCGTACTGTTCGGACTGATCGCGCTCGGCGGACTCAAGGTCAACCTGCTGCCCGACCTCAGCTACCCGACGCTGACGGTGCGCACCGAATACACCGGCGCGGCGCCCGCGGAGGTCGAGACCCTGATCACCGAGCCGGCCGAGGAGGCGCTGGGCGTGGTCAAGGGACTGCGCAAGCTCAAGTCGGTGTCGCGCACCGGGCAGAGCGATGTCGTGCTCGAGTTCGCCTGGGGCACCGACATGGACCAGGCCAGCCTGGAAGTGCGCGACAAGATGGAGGCGCTGCAGTTCCCGCTCGAGGCCGAGGCTCCGGTGCTGCTGCGCTTCAATCCGTCGACCCAGCCGATCATGCGGCTGGTGCTGTCGCCGAAGGAGGCGACCTCGGGCGAGGAGGCGATCCGCCGCCTGATGGAACTGCGCCGCTACGCGGACGAGGACCTGAAGAAGAAGCTCGAGCCGGTCGAGGGCGTCGCAGCGGTCAAGGTCGGCGGCGGCCTCGAGGACGAGATCCAGGTGGACGTGGACGGCCGCAAGCTGGCCGGGCTCGGACTGTCGATCGACACCGTGATCCAGCGCCTGCAGCAGGAGAACATCAACATTTCCGGCGGCCGCCTCGAGGAAGGCTCGCAGCGTTACCTCGTCCGCACCGTCAACCAGTTCGCGAGCGTGGAGGAGATCCGCGACCTGCTGCTGACCACGCGCACCGTGCAGGCCGGCGACAACGGCGCCGCCGACGAGGTGGCGCGGGTCGCGGCGGCCTCGGGCAACGCCGCGGTGCTGGCCGCGGCGATGGGCGCGCGCAGCTCCGGCGGTTCGCAGCCGGCCGGCGGCGTGGCGGTGCGCCTGGGCGACGTCGCGACCGTGCGCCAGGGCTACAAGGAGCGCGAGGCGATCATCCGCCTCGACGGCCGCGAGGCGGTCGAGCTCGCGCTGTACAAGGAAGGCGACGCCAACACCGTCGCCACCGCCGACGCGATCGAGGAGCGGCTCGCGGACATCCGCAAGCGCATGCCCGCCGACATCGTCCTGACCACCATCGACGACCAGTCGGTGTTCATCCGCCACGCCATCAACGACGTCAAGCTCGACGCGGTGATCGGCGGCATGCTGTCGATCCTGATCATCTTCCTGTTCCTGCGCGACGGCTGGAGCACGTTCGTGATCGGCCTGTCGCTGCCGATCTCGATCATCACGACCTTCTTCTTCATGGGCCAGCTCGGGCTGAGCCTCAACGTGATGTCGCTCGGCGGCCTCGCGCTGGCCACCGGCCTGGTGGTGGACGACTCGATCGTGGTGCTCGAGTCCATCGCCAAGGCGCGCGAGCGCGGGCTCGGCATCCTCGAGGCGGCGATCGCCGGCACCCGCGAGGTGAGCATGGCGGTGGTGGCCTCCACCTTGACCACGATCGCGGTGTTCCTGCCGCTGGTGTTCGTCGAGGGCATCGCCGGCCAACTGTTCCGCGACCAGGCCCTGACCGTGGCGATCGCGATCGCGTGCTCGCTGGCGGTGGCGATGACCCTGATCCCGATGCTGGCCTCGCTCAAGGGGCGGGCGCCGCTGAGCTTCCCGGAGGAGCCGCCGCACCCGCGCTGGCAACCCGCGCGGACCTGGCAGAAGCCTGTGGCCTGGACCGGGCGCGGCATCGGCGGCCTGTTCCGCGGCGTGTTCTTCGGCATCGCCTGGCTGGTGATCCGCGCCTGGCGCGGGCTGGTGGCGGTGGTGGCCCCGGTGATGCGCAAGGCCAGCGACCTGGCCATGGCACCCTACGGCCGCGCCGAGCGCGGCTACCTGCGGCTGCTGCCAGCGGCGCTCCGGCACCCGGGCAAGGTGCTGGGCTTTGCCGGCGCCGCCTTCGCGCTGACCCTGCTGGTGACGCCGTTGCTGGGCGCGGACCTGATCCCGCAGCTCGCCCAGGACCGCTTCGAGATGACCGTCAAGCTGCCGCCGGGCACGCCGCTCCGGCAGACCGACGACCTGGTGCGCGAGCTGCAGGAGAAGCATGCCGGCGACGAGGGCATCCGCGCGCTGTACGGCGTCAGCGGCACCGGCACGCGGCTGGACGCCAGCCCGACCGAGAGCGGCGAGAACATCGGCAAGCTGACCGTGGTGATGGAAGGCGGCGGCAGCCGCGAGCTCGAGGCGCGCGAGACCGAGAAGCTGCGCGCGAGCATGCAGGGCCGCAGCGATGCCCAGGTGGACTTCGCGCGCCCGGAACTGTTCAGCCTGTCGCCGCCGCTGGAGGTGGAGATCCGCGGGCAGGACCTGGACGCGCTGCAGCAGGCCGGGCGCAAGCTCGCCGCGCTGCTGCGCGCGAACCCGCACTACGCCGACGTCAAGTCGTCGGTGGAGCAGGGCTTCCCCGAGATCCAGATCGTGTTCGACCAGCAGCGCGCCGCGGCCTTCGGGCTGACCACGCGGCAGATCGCGGACGCGGTGGTGAAGAAGGTGCGCGGCGACGTCGCCACCCGCTACAGCTTCCGCGACCGCAAGATCGACGTGCTGGTGCGCGCGCGCGAGTCCGACCGCGACTCGGTCGAGGCCATCCGCCGGCTGGTGGTGAACCCGGGGCAGGGCGCGCCGGTGGAACTGGCCGCGGTCGCCGACGTGATCGCGACCACCGGGCCCAGCGAGATCCACCGCGCCGACCAGACCCGCGTGGCGATCGTGTCCGCCAACCTGCGCGACATCGACCTCGGCGCCGCGGTGCGCGAGGTGCAGGCGATCGTGGCCGAGCACCCGCTGGGCACCGGCGTGGACATGCATATCGGCGGCCAGGGCGAGGAGCTGGACGAGTCGCTGCGCTCGCTGCTGTTCGCGTTCGCGCTGGCGATCTTCCTGGTCTACCTGGTGATGGCCTCGCAGTTCGAGTCGCTGCTGCACCCGTTCGTGATCCTGTTCACCATCCCGCTGGCGCTGGTCGGCGCGGTGATGGCGCTGCTGCTGACCCGCTCGCCGGTGTCGGTGGTGGTGTTCATCGGCCTGATCCTGCTGGTCGGCCTGGTGGTCAAGAACGCGATCATCCTGATCGACAAGGTCAACCAGTTGCGCGAGGCCGGCGTGGCCAAGCGCGAGGCGCTGGTCGAGGGCGCGCGATCGCGCCTGCGCCCGATCATGATGACCACGCTGTGCGCGCTGTTCGGCTTCCTGCCGCTGGCGCTGGCCTTCGGCGAGGGCGCGGAGGTGCGCTCGCCGATGGCGATCACGGTGATCGGCGGCCTGCTTGTCTCGACCCTGCTCACCCTGGTGGTGATCCCGGTGGTGTACGACCTGCTCGACCGCCGTCCCGACGAGTACTACGCCGCGAGGGGCAGGCTCGACGCATGAACGTCACCGAGTTCAGCATCCGCCGTCCGGTCACCACGATCATGTTCTTCGTGTCGATGGTGGTCATCGGCCTGATCGCGTCGGTGCGGCTGCCGCTGGAGTCGTTCCCCGAGGCCACGGTGCCGTTCTTCTTCGTGCAGCTCCCGTACCCGGGATCCACGCCGGAGGAAGTGGAGCGCAACCTGGTGCGGCCGGTGGAGGAGGCGCTGGCGACCATGTCCGGCATCGAGTCCATGAACTCGCGCGCGGACGCCAACGGCGGCGGCATCCAGGTGCGCTTCAGCGACTGGAGCCGCAACGTCGCGATCGCGGCCTCGGAGGCGCGCGAGCGCATCGACGCCATCCGCGACCAGTTGCCGGACGACTTCCGCAGGTACTTCGTGTTCCGCTGGAGCACCTCCGACCAGGAGGCGATGAGCCTGCGCCTGACCAGCGACGTGGACCTCACCGGGCGCGGCGACCTGATCGACCGCAACCTGAAGCGGCGCCTCGAGCGCCTGCCGGGCGTCGCACGCGTGGAAGTGGAGGGCGTGGCCAGGCAGGAAGTCGAGGTCGCGATCTCGCCCGAGCGCCTGGACGCGCACGGCATCGGCCTCGACGAGCTGGTCCGACGCCTGCAGGCAGCCAACTTCTCGGTGTCGGCCGGCATGATCACCGACGGCGGCGAACGGCTGCGGGTGCAGCCCAGGGGCGAGATCGACTCGCTGCAGCAGCTGCGCGACCTGCCGCTGGGCAACCGCGGCACGCGCCTGTCCGACGTCGCCGAAGTCACCCTGCGGCCGCAGCGCATGGACTACGTGCGCCAGGTGGACGGCCGGCCCTCGGTGGGCGTGGACATCTACAAGGAACGCGCCGCCAACCTGGTGGAGCTGTCGCGCGCGGTCCGCGCCGAGGTCGAGGCGGTGCGCGAGGACCCGGCGATGGAAGGCATCACCATTGACGTCACCGACGACCAGGGCCGCGAGGTGACCAGCTCGCTGCTGGCGCTGGCCGAGGCCGGCGCGATCGGCCTGGTGCTCTCGATCGCGGTGCTGTTCTTCTTCCTGCGCCACTGGCCGTCCACGCTGATGGTGACCCTGGCGATCCCGATCTGCTTCGTGATGACGCTCGGCTTCATGCACTTCGCCGGCGTGACCCTCAACATCCTGTCCATGATGGGCCTGCTGCTCGCGGTCGGCATGCTGGTGGACAACGCGGTGGTGGTGGTGGAGTCCATCTACCAGGAGCGCGAGAAGTACCCGGACCAGCCGCGGCTCGCGTCCATCGTCGGCACCCGCCACGTGGCCATCGCGCTGTCCGCGGGCACCCTGTGCCACTGCATCGTGTTCCTGCCGATGATGTTCGGCGAGAAGAACATGATCACGATCTACCTCACCCAGCTCGCGGTCACCATCTCGGTGTCGCTGCTGGCCTCGTGGCTGGTCGCGGTGAGCCTGATCCCGATGCTGTCGGCGCGGATGAAGACGCCGCCGGCGGTGGCTTCCGAGACCGGCGTCATCCGCCGCCTGCAGGACCGCTACGCCCGTTTCCTGCAGTGGACCCTGGAGCACCGCGGCTGGGCGGTCACCGGCATCGTCGTGGTGTCGCTGCTGAGCGTGATCCCGATGAAGCTGGCCAAGGGCGACGGCGGCGAGGAGCAGGATCCGAGCGAGATCGGCATCTACTACCAGTGGCACGGCGCCTACTCGAAGGAGGAGATGGGCGCGGAGGTGGCCAAGGTCGAGCGCTTCATCAACGCCAACCGCGAGCGCTTCCACGTCGAGCGCATCTACTCGCGCTACAGCGAGCAGGGCTGGGCGCGGACCGAGATCGACCTCGACCAGAAGGACCCGGAGGTCACCGCGCGCATCCAGGAACAGATCCGCGAGGGCCTGCCGAAGTCGGCCCGCGCCAACATCGGCATCGGCTGGCAGCGCGGCATGGGCGACCGCGGCGTGCAGTTCAACCTGGTCGGCGATTCCAGCACCGTGCTCGCCGAGCTCGGCAACGACCTGGTGCCGATCCTGGCGCGCAACCCGAAGCTGCGCGACGTGCGCATAGACACCGGCGACCGCAACGCCGAGCTGCAGGTGCGGGTCGACCGCGAGCGCGCCGCCGCGGCCGGGTTCACCGCCGAGCAGGTGGCGCAGTTCGTCGGCATGGCGCTGCGCGGCACCTCGCTGCGCGAGTTCCACCGCGAGGACGTCGAGATCCCGGTCAGCGTGCGCTTCTCGGGCGCCGAGGACTACAGCGCCAGCGACCTCGAGTCGTTCATGGTGCGTGGCGCCGGCGGCCGCAGCGTGCCGCTGATGTCGCTGGTGGACGTCGAGGTCACGCCGTCGGCGGACACCATCAACCGCATCAACCGGCAGACCATGCTGACGGTGCAGGCGGCGCTGGCGCCCGGGGCGACCATGCCCGAGGCCCGGCAGGCGATCGAGTCCACGCTGGGCGCGGTGCAGTTCCCGCCCGGCTACGGCTACACGTTCGAGGGCGGCGGCTTCGGCTTCCAGATGGACGCCAACGCGCAGATGTTCGCGGCGATCAAGATCGCGGTGCTGCTGATCTTCATCGTGATGGCCGCGGTGTTCGAGTCGCTGCTGTTCCCGCTGGCGATCATGAGCGGCGTGGTGTTCTCGATCTTCGGCGTGTACTGGCTGTTCTGGATCACCGGCACCGAGATGGGCCTGATGGCCTTCATCGGCATCCTGGTGCTGATGGGCGTGGTGGTGAACAACGGCATCGTGCTGATCGAGCACATCAACAACCTGCGCCGGCGCGGCATGAGCCGTACCGATGCGCTGGTGGCCGGCAGCCGCGAGCGCCTGCGCCCGATCCTGATGACCATGGGCACGGCGATCCTGGCGATGGTGCCGATCGCGCTGTCGGAGACGCAGCTCGCCGGCGAGGGCCCGCCGTACTACCCGATGGCGCGCGCGATCGCCGGCGGCCTGGCGTTCTCGACCGTGGTAACGCTGCTGTTCCTGCCCACCATCTACGCCATCCTCGACGACCTCAGCCACGGCACCACCCGCCTCATCCGCCGCGCCCGCCGCCGCCGCGGCGAACCCGTGCCCGCGTAGTCAGCCGACGAGGGCGCCGAGGAGCCTGGCGCCGCCGAGCCAGACGCCGATGGCGGTGCCGAGGCTGGTGAGGAAGAAGTTGAGCAGTACGCGGGCGACGCGGTTGCGCCACCAGCCGCGGAGGGTGGCGACGTCGTCGCGCAGCGACATGAAGTCGGCGTGGGTCGGCTTGCGCAGCCAGGCCTCGACCAGCGCGCTGACGGTGCCCGAGGCCAGCGCCGGATGCAGCGGCGTCAGCGGCGAGGCCACGAACGCCGCGGCGATGCTCAGCGGGTGTCCGCCGGCGATGGCGCAGCCGAGCGCGCCGAGCACGCCGGTGAGCAGCACCCAGTACAGCATCAGGCCGGCGCCGACCTCGACGCCGCCGTGCCAGAAGCCCCAGGCGAAGCCGCCTAGCACGAACACCGCCAGCGCGATGGTGAACCAGGGGATGCGCGAGGGCGCCTTCAGCGCCTCGAGGTCGGCGCGCACGATCGCCGGCGCGACCGTGTCCTCGCGCAGGTGCGTGGCCAGCCCCTTGAGGTGGCCGGCGCCGACCACCGCGAGCACCTCGCGCGGGCTGTCGTGTCCGATCGCCAGTTCGCGCAGGTGCGCGGCCATGTAACGGTCGCGCTCGGCGATCACGGTCTCGTACAACGCAGGGTTCTCGCCGGCGAAGTCGCCGAAGCTGGCTTCCAGCAGGTCGCCCTGCTTGAGCTTCTCGATCTCGTCGGCCTGGACCTCGTCGTCGGCGACCAGCGAGGCGAACAGCCCCGCCATCAGCTTCGCGCGTCCCCACCAGCCGAGGCGCTGCGAGGCGCGCTTGAAGGTCAGCCCGACGTCGCGGTCCACGAGGTGCAGTGGCAGCCCGCGCGCCTGCGCCTCCTGCGCCGCGGCCTTGAGCTCGGCGCCGGGCTCGATCCCGAGCTGCTCGGCGAGCCTGCGCTGGTACGCGGCCAGGCCGAGGTTGGCGGCGAACAGCGCGGCCTTGCCGTCGCGCAGCACCTGCACCAGGTCCAGCCGCGCGAGCGCACCGGGATCCACCAGCGACTGCAGGCGGTTCGGGTCGAGCTCGACCGCGACTGCGTCGAAGGCGCCGCTGTCGATGGCCTCGCGCACCGCGTCCACGCTGCTGCTGGACACGTGCGCGGTGCCGAGCAGGGTGTAGCGCACGCCGTCGCGCTCGACCACGGCGTGCGGCTGCGCGCGCCAGCCCGGCGCGGCCGCCTCAGTCACGGTAGCGCTTCAGCAGGTCGCCGTAGGCGTCGATGCGGCGGTCGCGCAGGAACGGCCAGATCCGGCGCACGTCCTCGCTGCGGCGCAGGTCGAGCTCGGCCAGCAGCACGCTGGGCGCGTCCACCGGCGCCTCGGCCAGGAACTCGCCCTGCGGGCCGAGCACGTGGCTCGAGCCCCAGAAATCGATGCCGGCGGCGCCGACCGGGGAGGGCTCGTGCCCGACCCGGTTGCAGGACAGCACCGGCAGGCCGTTGGCCACGGCGTGGCCGCGGTGGCTGAGGATCCAGGCATCGCGCTGGCGGTCCTTCTCGGCCTGGTCGTCGTTCGGGTCCCAGCCGATCGCGGTCGGGTACAGCAGCAGTTCGGCGCCGGCCAGCGCCATCAGCCGCGCGCCCTCCGGGTACCACTGGTCCCAGCACACCAGCACGCCAAGGCGCCCGACCGAGGTGTCGATCGGGTGGAAGCCGAGGTCGCCCGGGGTGAAGTAGAACTTCTCGTTGAAGCCCGGGTCGTCCGGGATGTGCATCTTGCGGTACTTGCCCGCGAGGCTGCCGTCCGCCTCCAGCACGACCGCGGTGTTGTGGTACAGGCCCACGCCGCGGCGCTCGAACAGCGAGCCGACGATGACCACGCCGTGCTGTCTGGCCAGGCGGCCCAGGCGCTCGGTGCTGGGACCGGGAATCGGCTCGGCCAGGTCGAACTCGCACACGTCCTGGCGCTGGCAGAAGTAGGGGCCGTTGTGCAGTTCCTGCAGCAGCACCAGCTTCGCGTCCTGGCGCGCGGCTTCCGCCACGCGCTGCTCAATGACCGCGAGGTTGGCATCGGCGTCGCCATGGTTGCGCTCCTGGACGAGCGCGACGGGAAGGATCTTCTTCATCCCGCCATTGTAGGCGGGCGCGCGTCTACAACGTGCCTTGCGGCAGCTGCATGGTCAGGCAGTGCAGGCTGCCGTTCTGCCAGATCAGGTCGCGGCACGGCACCTGCACGATCTCGCGGCCGGGAAACGCCGCGCGCAGCACGTCGGCGGCAGCGGCATCGGCCAGATCGCCGTAGGCGGGCACCAGCACCGCGCCGTTGACGATCAGGAAGTTGGCGTAGCTGGCGGCGAGGCGGCGGCCCTCGTCGAGGACCGGGCGCGGCCAGGGGAGCGGGAACAGCCGGTACGGCTTGCCGTCCGCGGTGCGCAGCGCGGCGATCTCGGCGGCCATCGCCGCGAGTTCGGCGTGGTGGCTGTCGCCGGGGTCGTCGCAGGCCTGGAACACGATCGCGTCGGGGGCGGCGAAGCGGGCGAGGGTATCCACGTGGGCGTCGGTGTCGTCGCCCTCGAGGTAGCCGTGGTCGAGCCACAGCACCCGGTCCTGGCGCAGCCAGTCGGCCAGCTTGCGCGACAGCGCGTCGCGGTCCTGGCCGGGGTGGCGTTCGGCCAGGCAGCGCCAGGTGGTCAGCAGGGTGCCACGGCTGTCGGTGTCGATGGCCCCGCCTTCCAATGCAAAATCAATGGTTTGCACCTCGGAGTTCGAGAAGATTCCCATCTCGGCGAGGCGGACCACCAGGCGATCGTCCTCCGAGGCCTCGAATTTCCCGCCCCAGCCGGTGAAGCGGAAGTCAAGCAGGCGGAAAGACTGCCCCTCATTCGCCGGTACCAGGGTGATGGGGCCGGTGTCGCGCAGCCAGGTGTCGTTGTACGGGACCTCGACGAAGGAGACGCGGCCCATGTCGATGCGCGCGGAGGACAGGCGCGCCCGAGCATAGGCCTCGAGGTCGGCATCGGCCACGCACACCACTGCCGGCTGGAAACGGGCGATCGCCGCGACCAGCGCGATGAAGCATTCCTCGACGGCGGCCAGGCGCTCGGCCCAGTCGGTGCCGGCGTGCGGCCACGCCAGCAGGATCGCGGCCTGGGGTTCCCATTCCGCGGGGAGGCGCAGTGCAGGGTTCATCGGGTCTCTGTGTCGGATCAGCGGATCGGGGGCTTGGGCCCAATCTCGCCCGGGCTGGCCTTGTTCTCGACCGCGTCGATCACCTTGTCGCGCTCGAAATAGACGGTGAACGCGGGATAGGTCCAGCGGTGGATGACCGGCCATGCGGCCTTCTGCCCGCCGCGCGGCTCGAGCTTCAGCGCCGGCTCGCCGTAGCGGGCCTCCACCTGGGCCATGGTCATGCCGCGCGCGGGCAGGGCGGCACGGTTCTCCTGCTGCACGCGCTCGATCAGGAGGGTGTCGGCGGCCGCGGCGGTCCCCGTGGCGGCAGTGCCGGCGATGGCAGCGGCCGCAAGCGCGGCGGCGATCAGGATGGGTTTCATGCCAGGGTCCTCGTCAGGGGTCCGGCCGATTGTAAGCGTCCGGAAACGCGGAAAGGCCGCATTGCTGCGGCCTTTCGCGTGACGCGGTTCACGGGACGTGGCGCCGGGCGGCGCTCCCGTGCCCTTGGCTTCAGCGCTGGCGCGCCTTGAAGCGGGGGTTGGACTTGCAGATCACGAAGACCTTGCCACGACGGCGGACCACCTTGCAGTCGCGGTGACGGGCCTTCGCCGACTTCAGGGAGGACAGGACCTTCATGACGAACCTCGGCAGGAATTGAATTGACTGGAATGGAGCGGGCGGGCCGCATACAAAAACGGCGCGAGCGCGCCAGCCGCACATTCTAGCCGGGATTTCTTCGCCGATTCAACTGCCTGGGACCCGATCGGCGGCTACAATCCCCCGATGCCGGATACCAGCGACCACACCGTCCCGGTCCTTGCCATCGACGGGCCCTCGGGCTCGGGCAAGGGCACCATCAGCCGCCGCGTCGCCAGCCACCTGGGCTGGCACTACCTGGACTCGGGCGCACTCTACCGGGCCGTGGGGGTCGCCGCCGGCTGGGCCGACCTCGACCTGGACGACGCCGGGGCCCTGGTCCGCTGCGCCTTCGATACCGAGATCCGTTTCCGCGAGGCCGCGGACGGCGAGTTGCGGGTGCTGCTGAACGGGCACGACGCCACCGACGAGCTGCGCACCGAGACCGCCGGCGCCGCGGCCTCGGCGATCGCCGCGATCCCCGAGGTCAGGGCGGCCCTGCGCGATCGCCAGCGGGCCTTCCGCCAGCCGCCCGGGCTGGTCGCGGACGGCCGCGACATGGGCACGGTGATCTTCCCGGACGCCCGCTGGAAGGTGTTCCTGACCGCGAGCGCCGAGGAGCGTGCGGAAAGGCGCTATAAGCAGTTGAAGGACAAAGGGGTTTCCGTTACATTGGACGGTCTGCTGCGGGAGATCCTGGCCCGTGACGCGCGCGATGCCAGCCGCCCGGTTGCGCCGCTGCGGCCGGCCGAGGACGCCGTCCGCATCGACACCACGGGGATGCCGATCGACGCGGTCGTCGCGCGCGTACTGGAACTCACCAGTCAGTAGCGGCCGGGCGGTGCCCGGCTGGTTCCCTGGCAACAGACAGGCCCCGGAAACCCGGGCAATCCACCAACCCCCCGGCAAGCACAATCCCGTGCGCGCCGACAGAGACCAACATGACTCCAGCTGCAACCGAATCCTTCGCAGAACTGTTCGAACAGAGCCAGGCCCACATCGCCAAGCTCAAGCCCGGTGCGATCGTCACCGGTACCGTCGTCGACGTGCGTTCCGACGTGGTCGTCATCAATGCCGGCCTGAAGTCCGAGGGCATCGTCCCGATCGAGCAGTTCCGCAACGAGGACGGCGAGATCGACGTGGGCGTGGGCGACACCGTCAAGGTGGCGCTGGACGCGCTCGAGAACGGCTTCGGCGAGACCGTGCTGTCGCGCGAGAAGGCCAAGCGCGCCATGGTGTGGGACGAGCTTGAGGAAGCCCTCGAGAAGAACGAGACCGTCACCGGCCGCATCAGCGGCAAGGTCAAGGGCGGCTTCACCGTCGACATCAAGGACGTCCGCGCGTTCCTGCCCGGCTCTCTGGTCGACGTGCGCCCGGTCCGCGACCCGGTGTACCTGGAAGGCAAGGAGCTGGAGTTCAAGCTCATCAAGCTCGACCGCAAGCGCAACAACGTGGTCGTCTCCCGCCGCGCGGTGGTCGAGAGCGAGCACTCCGAGGAGCGCGAGGCGCTGCTCGAGAAGCTGGTCGAGGGTGCCGTGCTCAAGGGCGTGGTCAAGAACCTCACCGACTACGGCGCGTTCGTGGACCTGGGCGGCATCGACGGCCTGCTGCACATCACCGACATGGCCTGGAAGCGCGTGCGCCATCCGTCCGAGGTGGTGGAAGTCGGCCAGGAGCTCGACGTCCGCGTGCTCAAGTACGACCGCGAGCGCAACCGCGTCAGCCTCGGCCTGAAGCAGCTGGGCGAGGATCCGTGGGACAACATCGGCCGCCGCTACCCGGCCAACACCCGCGTGTTCGGCAAGGTCTCCAACGTCACCGACTACGGCGCGTTCGTCGAGATCGAGCCGGGCGTCGAGGGCCTCGTGCACGTGTCCGAGATGGACTGGACCAACAAGAACGTCAACCCGTCCAAGGTCGTGCAGGTCGGCGACGAGGTCGAGGTCATGGTCCTGGACGTGGACGAGGAGCGCCGCCGCATCTCGCTGGGCATCAAGCAGGTCACCTCCAACCCGTGGGAGACCTTCGCCGCGATCCACAAGAAGGGCGACAAGGTCGAGGGCCAGATCAAGTCGATCACCGACTTCGGCATCTTCATCGGCCTGGAAGGCGGCATCGACGGCCTCGTGCACCTGTCCGACATCAGCTGGAACGCCAACCCCGAGGAAATCGTCCGCAACTACAAGAAGGGCGACACCGTCGAGGCCGTGGTGCTGGCGGTGGATCCGGAGCGCGAGCGCATCAGCCTGGGCGTCAAGCAGCTCGAGCAGGACCCGATGGGCACCTTCGTGGCCAGCAACTCGCGCGGCTCGATCGTGACCGGCACCGTCAAGGAAGTGGACGCGCGCGGCGCGATCGTCGACCTGGGCGACGGCGTCGAGGGCTACCTCTCGGTGCGCGACATCTCGCACGAACGGGTCGAGGACGCCACCCACAAGCTGAAGGTGGGCGACAGCGTCGAGGCCAAGATCGTCGGCACCGACCGCAAGAGCCGCCAGATGCAGCTTTCGATCAAGGCCAAGGACGAGGCCGAGAGCCGCGAGGCAATGGCCGAGTACAACAAGGCCGCCGCCGAAGCTTCCAGCGGCACGACCAAGCTCGGCGCGCTCCTGCGCGAGCAGCTCGAGGGCAAGTCCGAGTAACCGACTGCGCCCACGCACGATGGCCCGGCGGCGACGCCGGGCCATCTGCTGCGCAGCACAGCCGCCGACAGCAAGATGACCAAATCCGAACTGATCGAGATCCTCGCAGCACGCCAGTCGCACCTGAAGGCGGACGACGTGGACCTCGCGGTGAAGTCGCTTCTGGAAATGATGGGGGCCGCGCTCGCGCGCGGCGAGCGGATCGAGGTCCGCGGCTTCGGCAGCTTCTCCCTGCATTACCGGCCGCCACGTACCGGCCGCAATCCCAAGACCGGCGAGGCCGTCGCGCTTCCCGGCAAGCACGTGCCCCACTTCAAGCCCGGCAAGGAACTGCGCGAGCGCGTCAGCAACGCCATGCCGGTCGACGACTGAGGCTGAACGGCCACGCGCCCACGGGGTAAGCTTGGCGTCCACCCCGGAGGCCCCGATGCGCCTGTTCCGCCTGCTGCTCGCAATCGCCTTCCTGCTCGCCGGCGTCGCCGTCGGTGCGCTCAACCCGCAGCCGGTCTCGATCGACCTCGGCTTCACGGTGCTGCGCGCCAGCCTCGGCGTCGCCCTGATCCTCGCGTTGCTGGCCGGCGTCGTCGCCGGCGGCCTGGTGCTGGTCGCCAGCGTGGTCCTTCCGCTGCAGCAGAAGTTGCGCAAGCGCCCGTGATCGCCTTCCTCGACCAATGGATCTGGTACGTCCTGCTGCTGCCGCTGGCGGCGATCAGCGGCTGGGTCATCGGACGCCGTGGCGGCGAGCGCCACAGCGACAGCCAGGTCAGCAAGCTGTCCACCACCTATTTCCGCGGCCTGAACTACCTGCTCAACGAGCAGCCGGACAAGGCGATCGAGCTGTTCCTGCACATCGCCGAGCTGGACAAGGACACCTTCGAGACTCAGGTCGCGCTCGGCCACCTGTTCCGCCGCCGGGGCGAGGTCGACCGCGCCATCCGCCTGCACCAGGCGCTGGTGCAGCGCCCGGACCTGAGCGACCAGCAGAAGGTGCAGGCACTGCTGGCGCTGGGCGAGGACTACATGAAGTCCGGGCTGCTCGACCGCGCCGAGACCGTGTTCACCGACCTCGCCCGGATCGACCAGCGCGCACCGCAGGCGCTGCGCCACCTGATCGCGATCTACCAGGCCGAGCGCGACTGGGCCAAGGCGATCGAGAACGCCACCCGCTACGAGGCGGTCACCGGCGAGCCGATGGGCAAGCTGGTCGCGCAGTTCGAATGCGAGTTGGCCGACCGCCACCGCGCGGCGGGCGAGGTCGAGGCCGCGCGCGCCGCGATCGCGCGCGCCTATGCCGCCGACTCGACCTCGGTGCGCGCGGGCATGCTCGAGGGCCGGATCGAGGTCGAGGCCGGCAACGACCGTGCCGCGATCCGCGCCTTCGAACGCGCCGCCCGCCACGACCCCGACTACCTGCCCGAGCTGCTGCCGGCGTTGCTCGCCAGCTACGCCCGCACCGGCGACAGCACCGGTGCGCGCGCCTTCCTGGGCGAGATGGCCGAGCACTACCGCGGGATCTCGCCGGTGCTCGCGCTGACCCGGCTGGTAGAGGCGGAGCAGGGCGTGGGCCCGGCGCGCGCCTACCTGGCGCAGCAGCTCAAGGACCGGCCCTCGGTGCGCGGCGAGGCCGCGCTGATCGACCTGACCCTGGCCGAGAGCGCCGATCCGCTGGCGACCCTGCACGACCTCAAGCACATCACCGACCAGCTGCTGGTGCGCAACCCCAGCTACCGCTGCAGCCGCTGCGGCTTCGGCGCGCGCAGCCACCATTGGCAATGCCCGAGCTGCAAGGAGTGGGGCACGGTCAAGCCGCTGCTCAACTACGCGGTGGTGTGAGGTGGACCTGGGGGGCGTCCCGGCATGGTGGCTGGCCGTGCACCTGGCGGTCGCGGCGGCCGGCACCTGGCTGGCCCGCCGCTATGCGATCCGGCGCGCGCTGATCGACCACCCCGGCGAGCGCCGCAGCCACCAGTTGCCAACGCCGCGGGGCGGGGGCGCGGGGATCGTCGCGGCCCTGCTGCTGGCCCTGGCCTGGCTGGCCTGGTCCCGGCCGGCGTTGCGCCCGGTGCTGCTCGCCGCGGCAACGGGACTGGCGCTGGTGGCCGGGATCGGCTGGGCCGACGACCACAGACCGCTGCCCGCCATCGTGCGGTTGCTGGTGCACGCGCTGGCGGGCGCCCTGCTCGGGACGGGCCTGTGGCTTTTCCTGGGCGCACCGGCGTGGTTCGGGGTGCTCGCAGCACTGCTGGCGCTGGTGCTCGTCAACGTCTGGAACTTCATGGACGGCATCGATGCACTGGCCGCCAGCCAGGCCGGGATCGCTGGCGCCGGGTACCTGCTGCTGGCCGGCCACGGTCCCGTCGCCTGGCTCGCCGCAGCGCTCGTGGCCGGTTGTGTCGCCTTCCTGCCGTTCAACCTGCCGAGGGCACGCGTGTTCCTCGGCGACATCGGCAGCGGTGCGCTCGGATTCGCGCTTGCATGCGTGGTGGCACTATCATGCGTCCGAACCCGATTTGATGAATGGGCCTTGTTGGCCCTGCTGCCGCTTGCGCCTTTCGGAATTGACGCGGGATTGACATTGGCATCGCGCATCCTTAACGGCGAGCGCTGGTGGGAGCCCCACGCCACGCATGCCTACCAGCGATGGGCGCGCCGGGCCGGGCACGGCACGGTCGCCCTGGCCTACGCGGCGTGGACGCTGGCGGGCGTGGCGCTGATGTTGTGGCTGCCGGCCGGGAGCGGGTGGAGCCTGGCGGCCGCGGCCGGATTCGTCCTGTGTGGCGCCGGCGCGTGGTGGATGGCGAGGACCAAGGGAAACAAACAGGGAAACCAGGGCAGGGAAGGCAACGGATGAAGCAGTGGTTTCCCCCGAAGGGCATCGCGCTCCCCCGCGTCGCGGTGGTGGCGCACGACCTGTTCATGGTCTGGCTGGCCTGGATCGGCCTGCACGTCTTCCGCTATGCGATCCGTTCCGAGCCGTCGCCCCTGCTGCCACTGTCCACCGAGGTCGTGCTGGTCCTCCTGGCCCAGGGCCTGGTGTTCTGGAAGGTCGGCCTGTATCGCGGCATCTGGCGCTTCGCCAGCGTCCCCGACCTGATCAACATCCTCAAGGCCAGCCTGTTCGGCCTGGTCGGCATCTCCGTCGGCCTGTTCCTGTACAACCGCCTCGAGCACGTGCCCCGCTCGGTGCTGTTGATGTACCCGGTGGTGCTGACCGCCCTGCTGGGCATGCCGCGGCTGCTCTACCGTGCGTGGAAGGACCACCAGCGCAGGCGGTCCGAGCAGACCGGCACGCGCGTGCTGATCCTGGGCGCCGGCCAGGCCGGTGAAGCCCTGGTGCGCGACCTGCGCCGGATGGGCACCTACCAGCCGGTCGGCTTCCTCGACGACGCCGGCAAGTTGCGCGGCAGCGTCCTGCAGGGCCTGCCCGTGCTCGGTCGCGTGGACGAGGTCGAGCGGATCGCGCCGGAGACCGCCGCCGGGCTGCTGGTGATCGCGATGCCATCGCTCGACGCCCCCGCCATGCGCCGCGTGGTCGCCGCCTGCGAGCGGACAGGCCTCCCGTTCCGGCGGGTCCCGCGCCTGGACGACCTGCTGGAGGGGCGCTCGCTCCCGGGCGAGCTGAAGGAAGTCGCGATCGAGGACCTGCTCGGGCGCGACCCGGTGACCCCGGACTGGAAGGCGATCCGGACCTGGCTCGGCGGCCGCAGCGTGCTGGTGACCGGTGCCGGCGGATCGATCGGCTCGGAGCTGTGCCGCCAGTGCGCGCGGCAGGGCGCCGCCAGGATCGTCCTGGTCGAGGTGGACGAACTTGCGCTGGCGACGATGGACGCGGAGCTCCGTCGCGACTTCCCGCACGTGAAGCGCGTGCCCGTGCTGGGCGATTGCGGCGATCCGGCGGTGATGCGCCACGCCTTGCGCAGCGCCCCGGAAGCGGTCTTCCATGCCGCCGCCTACAAGCAGGTGCCGCTGCTGCAGACCCAGTTGCGCGAGGCCGTGCGCAACAATGTCCTGGCCACCGCCAACGTCATCCACGAAAGCCGCGCCAGCGGGGTCGGTTGCTTCGTGCTGATCTCCACCGACAAGGCGGTGGACCCGGTCAACGTGCTCGGCGCGACCAAGCGCCTCGCCGAGATGATCTGCCAGCCCTCGGCGGAGCCGCCGGGCGCCATGCGTTCGGTCATCGTGCGCTTCGGCAACGTGCTCGATTCCGCGGGCAGCGTCGTGCCGCTGTTCCGGGAGCAGATCCGCGGCGGCGGACCGGTCACCGTGACCGACGCGCGCGTGACCCGCTACTTCATGACCATCCCCGAAGCCTGCCAGTTGATCCTGCAGTCCGCGGCGATGGGTTCGGACAACACCGTGTACACGCTCGACATGGGCGAACCGGTGCCGATCAGGCTGCTCGCCGAACAGATGATCCGGCTGGCCGGCAAGAAGCCCGAGCGTGACATCGCGATCGTCTACACCGGCCTGCGCCCCGGCGAGAAGCTGCACGAGACGCTGTTCCATGCCGACGAGCGCTACCACCCGACCGCGCATCCGAAGATCCTGCGCGCGGAGGCGCGCGGGATCGAGGCGGCGCGCATCGAAAGCGCGGTGGCCCGGCTCAGGGATGCCGTGCAGCGCTACGACCTCGACGCGTTGTCCAGTGCGTTGCGCGAGGCCGTGCTCGACTTCGCGCCGGACAACGCCGCAGCGGCCCCGGTGGAGTCCGAAGCGGGAACTGTCGTAGCATTCCCGAAGCGCCAGTTGCGCATCTCCTGAGCAGGTCATGCCCTTGAACAATCGAACGGTCCGCAAGGCCGTGTTCCCCGTTGCCGGCCTCGGCACCCGTTTCCTCCCCGCGACCAAGACGGTGCCCAAGGAAATGCTGCCGATCGTCGACCGGCCGCTGATCCAGTACGCCGTGGACGAGGCGATCCAGGCCGGTTGCGACACCCTGGTGTTCGTCACCAACCGCTACAAGCACGCCGTCGCCGACTATTTCGACAAGGCCTACGAACTCGAGCAGAGGCTGGAGCACGCCGGCAAGCACGAGCAACTGGAACTGGTGCGGCACGTGCTTCCGGAGGGCGTACGCGCGGTATTCGTGACCCAGGCCGAAGCGCTCGGCCTGGGCCACGCGGTGCTGTGCGCGAAGCCGGTGGTCGGCGACGAGCCGTTCGCGGTGCTGCTGCCGGACGACCTGATCTGGAACCGCGGCGGCGACGGCGCGCTCAAGCAGATGACCGACCTCGCCGCGAGCAGCGGTGCCAGCGTCATCGCCACCCAGGAAGTGCCGCGCGAACAGACCGGCAGCTACGGCATCGTCGCCACCGAGGGTTTCAGCGGGCGCAGCGGCCGGATCACCGGCATCGTCGAGAAGCCGCGGCCGGAGGATGCGCCGAGCACGCTCGCCGTGGTCGGCCGCTACGTGCTGTCGCCTCGCGTGTTCGACCTGCTGGAGGCCACGCGCCCCGGCGCCGGCGGCGAGATCCAGCTGACCGACGCGATCTCCGCGCTGCTGGCCGAAGAGACGGCGTTGGCCTACCGCTTCAAGGGCACGCGCTTCGACTGCGGCACCCACATCGGCCTGATCGAGGCCACCATCCGCTACGCGCTCGACAACGAGAAGCTGAGCGAGCCGGCGCGTCGGATGATGACCGACGCCCTCGTCGAGATGGGCGTCATCGACTCGGAGTAGGGGCTACAGCGCCTCGAAGATGCCGGCGGCGCCCATGCCGGTGCCGATGCACATCGTGACCATGCCGTACTTCAGTCCGTGGCGGCGCATGCCGTGCACGATGGTCGCGGTGCGCACCGCGCCGGTCGCGCCCAGAGGATGGCCGAGCGCGATCGCGCCGCCCAGCGGGTTCACCTTTGCCGGATCCAGTTCGCTGTCGCGGATCACCGCCAGCGCCTGCGCGGCGAAGGCCTCGTTGAGCTCGATCCAGTCGAGCTGGTCCTTCGACAGGCCGGCCTGCCTGAGCGCCTTCGGGATCGCCGCGATCGGGCCGATGCCCATCACTTCCGGGCGCACGCCGGCGACCGAGAACGAGACGAAGCGCGCCAGCGGCACCAGCCCGTAGTCCTTGATCGCCTGCTCCGAGGCGACCAGCACCGCGGCCGCGCCGTCGCTCATCTGCGAACTGTTGCCCGCGGTGACGGTGCCCCCGGCCTGGCCGTTGCGGAACACCGGGCGCAGTTTCGCCAACCCTTCCTGCGAGGTGTCCGGGCGCGGGCCCTCGTCGACCTCGACCAGGGTCTTCCTCACCCGGATGGCGTTGCCGGCCAGGTCCGGGACCCGGGCCACGACCTCGAGCGGCGTGATCTCGTCGCGGAACTCGCCCTTGTCGATCGCGGCCAGCGCCTTGCGGTGCGATTCCAGCGCGAACGCGTCCTGGTCCTCGCGCGACACCTTCCATTCCTCGGCGACCTTCTCCGCGGTGATGCCCATGCCGTAGGCGATCGCGACGTTCTCATCGCGCGCGAACACCTGCGGGCTCAGCGCCACCTTGTTGCCCATCATCGGCACCATGGACATGGACTCGGTGCCGCCGGCGAGCACCAGGTCGGCGTTGCCCAGCCGCACCTGGTCGGCCGCCAGCGCCACCGCCTGCAGGCCGGAGGAGCAGAAGCGGTTGATGGTCTGCGCCGCCATCGTGTTCGGCAGCCCGGCGAGCAGGGCGCCGATGCGCGCCACGTTCATGCCTTGCTCGCCCTCGGGCATGGCGCAGCCGATGATCGCGTCCTCGATGCGGGAAACGTCGATGCCCGGCGCCTGCGCGACCACGCTGCGCAGCACGTGCGCCAGCATCTCGTCGGGGCGGGTGTTGCGGAACACGCCGCGCGGGGCCTTGCCGACCGGGGTGCGGGTGGCGGCGACGATGTAGGCGTCCTGGATGGTCCTGCTGCTCATTCGATCAGTTCCTCAGCGGCTTGCCGGTCTTCAGCATGTGCGCGATGCGCTCCTGGGTCTTCGGCATTTGCGCCAGCGCCACGAAATGCTCGCGCTCCAGCCGCAGCAGCCAGTCCTCGTCCACCACCGATCCGCGATCCACCTCGCCGCCGGACAGCACCGTGGCGATGCGCGTGGCGATCTCGTCGTCGTGCGCGGAGATGAAGCGGCCTTCGCGCATGTTCACCAGCTGCATGCGGAAGGTGGCGATGCCGACGTCGCCGGCGACCCGGATGCGACGCGCGGGCAGGGGCGGGCGGTAGCCGGCCTCGGCCAGCGCCAGCGCCTGCCGGCGGGCCACGTGCAGCAACTCGTGGGCGTGGAAGACGACGGTGTCGGACGGCCGCAGCAGGCCGAGCTCCTTGGCTTCCAGCGCCGACCCCGAGACCTTGGCCATCGCCACGGTCTCGAACGCCTGCTTCAGTTCGGCGAACACGTCCCCCGACGGCCCCGCGGCCGCGGAGCCGCGCACCGCCAGTTCCTTCAGGCCGCCGCCGGCGGGCAGCAGCCCGACACCGGCCTCGACCAGTCCGATGTAGCTCTCCAGGTGCGCGACCGTGCGTGCCGCGTGCATCTGGAACTCGCAGCCGCCGCCGAGCGCCAGCCCGCGCACCGCGGCGACCACCGGCACCAGCGCGTACTTGATGCGCTGGCTGGTGGCCTGGAAGTTGGCGACCATGGCCTCGAAGCCGGCGAGGTCGCCCGCCTGCAGCAGGCCGAGCGCGCCGGCCAGGTCGGCGCCGGCGGAGAACGGCTCGCCCTTTTGCCACAGCACCAGCGCGCGGAAGTCGCGCTCGGCGATCCCGATCGCCTGCTGCAGGCCGTCGAGCACCTGGTCGTTGACCGTGTGCAGCTTGGTCTTGAACGAGGCCACCAGCACGCCGTCGCCGTCGGTCCAGGCGCGGATGCCGTCGTTCTCGAACACGGTCTCGCCGGGATCGAAGCGCTCGCCCAGCAGCGGGTCGGGGAAGCGCTGGCGCTGGTAGACCGGCAGGGCGGGGCGCGGCAGGCGCGCGTCCTGGCCGGGGCTGTAGCTGCCCTCGGCGCCGTGCACGCCCTCGCGGCCGTCGAACACCCAGTCCGGCAGCGGCGCGTCGCTCATGGCCTTGCCGGCGACGATGTCCTCGGCGATCCAGTCGGCGACCTGCTTCCAGCCGGCCGCCTGCCAGCTCTCGAACGGGCCCAGCTTCCAGCCGTAGCCCCAGCGCAGCGCGAGGTCCACGTCGCGCGCGGTCTGCGCGATGTCGGCCAGGTGGAAGGCGCTGTAATGGAACAGGTCGCGGAACACCGCCCACAGGAACCGGGCCTGCGGATGCTCGCTGGCGCGCAGCGCGGCGAACTGCTTCGCCGGGTCGCGCTCCTTCAGGATCGCGGCCACGCCCGGATCCACCTCGGCAGCGCTCGCGCGGTAGTCCTGCTGCGCGAGGTCGAGCACCAGGATGTCCTTGCCCTGCTTGCGGTAGATGCCGGCGCCGGCCTTCTGCCCCAGGGCGCCCTTGTCCACCAGCGCCTGCAGCCACGCGGGTGCCTTGAAGTGGGCGTGCCACGGGTCTTCGGGCAGGGTGCCGGCCATGGTGTTGATGACGTGCACCATGGTGTCCAGGCCGACCACGTCGGCGGTGCGGTAGGTCGCCGACTTCGGCCGCCCGATCGCCGGGCCGGTGAGCGCGTCGGCGGTGTCGAAGCCGAGCCCGCAGGCCGTGGTGTGGTGCATCGTCGCCAGGATCGAGAACACGCCGATGCGGTTGCCGATGAAGTTCGGTGTGTCCTTGGCGCGGACCACGCCCTTGCCCAAGGCGGTGGTCAGGAAGGCCTCCAGCGCGTCCAGCACCCAGGCCTCCGTCGCCCGGGACGGGATCAGTTCGGCCAGGTGCATGTAGCGCGGCGGATTGAAGAAGTGCACGCCGCAGAAGCGGGGGCGCAGGTCCTCCGGAAGGACGGCGGACAACGCGTCGATGCCCAGGCCCGAGGTGTTGCTCGCGAGCACCGCGTGCGGCGCCACGTGCGGCGCGATCCGCTTGTACAGGTCCTGCTTCCAGTCCATGCGCTCGGCGATGGCCTCGATCACCAGGTCGCAGCCCTCGAGCAGCGCCAGGTCGTCGGCGTAGTTGGCCGGGACGATGGCCGCCGCCAGCCCCTTGGCCGCCAGCGGCGCGGGCGAGAGCTTGCCGAGGTTGGCGATCGCCTTGTCCACGATGGCGTTGGGGGCCTGGTCCTTGCCGGCCAGGTCGAACAGCACCGTGTCCACGCCGGCATTGGTGAGGTGGGCCGCGATCTGGGCGCCCATCACGCCGGCCCCGAGGACCGCGGCGCGCCTTACAAGCAACTTCTCAGGCATGTCTTGCATCTCTTTGATTCAAGAAATGAAACCGGCAGCCGCAAAGCGGATGAGCTCGCGCGCGGCACGTTCGCGGTGGCTGGCCTCGGTGCTGCCGGCCGGGCGCTTGATCATCCCGAAGTCGGCCATGGCGTAGGTCAACGCCCCGGACAGGAAGTCCAGCCGCCAGTACAGCTGTTCCTTGGGCAGGTCGGGCAGGCATTTCGCGATCGCCCTGGCGAACTCGCGCGGCACGTGCCCGTACTGGTCCGACAGGAACTTGCGCAGGCTGTCGTTCTTCTCGGCGTAGGCCCGCGCGATCACGCGGATGAAGGCGGCGCCGCCGTGGCGGTCCTGCGCCAGCGCCAGCGCAGGCTCGACGAAGGCCGCCAGCACCGGCTCGAGCTCGCCGGGACGCTCGCGCTTCGCCGCCTCCAGCATCTCCAGGCGGCGCGCGCTCATCCCGTCCATGCGCCGGCGGAACACCTCGTTGACCAGGTTTTCCTTGCTGCCGAAGTGGTAGTTGACCGCGGCGATGTTGACGTCGGCCCGGCTGGTGACCTGGCGCAGCGAGGTGCCGGCGAAGCCGAATTGCGCGAACAGCTCCTCGGCGGCGCCGAGGATCCGGTCCTTGGTGGAGAAGGCGGAGGAGGGCATGCGGGGGACGGCCGTGAATCAAACGATTGTTTGGACTCTACGCCGGGGCATGAACCCGGGTCAATCCGCGGCGCGAAGGCCGTGCATTTCACCGCCCCGGTGCGTTAGTATTTCCGCAGCCATGTCGGCTAAACCCGCGTCCCGCCGCGGGTTTTTCATCCCGGAGAAGAACGAGTATGGCGCTGGAGCGCACCCTGTCGATCATCAAGCCCGATGCCGTCGCCAAGAACGTCATCGGCGAAATCTATTCCCGCTTCGAGAAGGCCGGCCTCAAGGTCGTGGCCGCGAAGATGAAGCATCTCTCGCGCCAGGAAGCCGAGGGCTTCTACGCGGTGCACCGCGAGCGTCCGTTCTTCAAGGCGCTGGTGGAGTTCATGGTCTCCGGTCCGGTGATGATCCAGGTGCTCGAAGGCGAGGGCGCGGTGGCGAAGAACCGCGAACTGATGGGCGCCACCAATCCGAAGGAAGCCGCGGCGGGCACGATCCGCGCCGACTTCGCCGACTCGATCGACGCCAACGCCGTGCACGGTTCCGACTCGCTGGAGAACGCCGCGATCGAGATCGCGTACTTCTTCCCGGCGACCGACGTCTACGCGCGCTGAGGAAAACCATGGACCGCCCGGGCGACAACACGGTGACGACGGATTCGAGGACCAATGTCTTCGACTTCGACCGTGCGTCGCTCGAGCGTTTCTTCGAGGAGGAGCTGGGCGAGAAGAAGTTCCGCGCGCACCAGGTGATGAAGTGGATCCACCATCGCCACGCCACCTCCTTCGAAGAGATGACCGACCTCGGCAAGGCGCTGCGCGCGCGGCTCGAGGAGCGCGCCACGATCCAGGCGCCGACGGTGATGTTCGACAAGGCCTCCGCCGACGGCACCCACAAGTGGCTGCTCGGCATGGATCCGCGGAACGCCATCGAGACGGTCTACATCCCCGACAAGGGCCGCGGCACGCTGTGCGTGTCCTCGCAGGTGGGCTGCGCGCTCAACTGCGGCTTCTGCTCCACCGCCACACAGGGCTTCAACCGCAACCTGTCCACCGCCGAGATCATCGGCCAGGTGTGGGTCGCGGCCCGCCACCTCGGCAACGTCCCGCACCAGCAACGCAAGCTCACCAACGTGGTGATGATGGGCATGGGCGAGCCGCTGGCGAACTTCGACAACGTCGTGCGCGCGATGAGCATCATGCGCGACGACCTCGGTTACGGCCTCGCCAACAAGCGCGTCACCCTGTCCACCGCGGGCATGGTGCCGTGGATCGACAAGCTCGGCGAGCTGAGCGACGTCTCGCTCGCGGTCTCGCTGCACGCGCCGTTCGACGAACTGCGCAGCGAGCTGATGCCGATCAACCGCAAGTACCCGATCGCGCAGCTGATGGATGCCTGCGTGCGCTACGCGCTGCGCCGCAAGGGCACTTCGGTGACCTTCGAGTACACCCTGATGAAGGGCGTCAACGACCAGCCGGAGCACGCGCGCGCGCTGGTCGCGCTGATGCGCGACTTCGACCGCCGCGTGCAGATGAAGGATGCGGCCAAGGTCAACCTGATTCCGTTCAACCCGTTCCCGGGCACGCGCTTCGAACGCCCCGACGAGGGCGCGATCCGCGCGTTCCAGAAGCAGCTCAACAACGCCGGCATGATCGCGCCGGTGCGGCGCACGCGCGGCGACGACATCGACGCCGCCTGCGGCCAGCTCAAGGGGCAGGTCATGGACCGGACGCGCCGGCAGGCGACGTTCCGGCGCACGCTGGAGCAAGCCGGCAAGACCCAGGCAGGGCAGGCCGCAAAGGCGCAGGGGGATGCGCGAGATGCGGTCGCGTGAACTCCTGCTCCTGCTGGGGACCCTCTGCCTGGTCGCGGCGGGCTGCTCGCGACTGACCTTCGTCAAGCCCAAGCTCGAGCGCGGCGACTACACCCGCGTCGCCCCCGAATACACCGTCCGCGAGGATCCACAGGCCCGCAAGCGCCTGGCCGCGCTCGACCGCGTCGCACTGGCCGAGGACCGCCTGCGTGCGGGCGACCTCGAGGCTGCCGAGGCCCAGGCCCGCGCCGCCATCCAGGCCGACGCCACGGTGGCCGGGGCGCATACGGTGCTGGCGCTGGTCGCCGACCGCCGCGGCGATACCGCCGGGGCGGGCCGCGAGTACGCCCGCGCGGCGGAACTGGCGCCGCGCCGCGGCTCCACCCTCAACAACTACGCCGTGTGGCTGTGCAGCAACGGCCGCCAGGCCGAGTCGCTGCCCTTGTTCGCTCAGGCCTTGCGCGACCCGGGCTACGACACCCCGGCGGTGGCGCTGGCCAACGCCGGCGCCTGCGCGCTCGAGGCCGGGCGGCCCGCCGAGGCCGAGCGCGACCTTCGCCGGGCGCTGGAACTGGATCCGGAGAACCCGGTGGCGCTGGCCACGATGGCCCGGCTGTCGTTCCGGCAGGGCGACTACCTGCAGGCGCGCGCGTTCTCGCAGCGCCGGCTGGCGGCCGCCCCGGCCAGCGCGCAAGTGTTGCAACTGGCGTCACAAATCGAGCAGAAACTCGGCGACAGCGCCGCCATGGCTGGTTATGTTCAAAGGCTCAGGGCGGAATTTCCAGACACGCAGACTCCCCGGGGGGACGAGAGTCAGCAATGAACCAGGTGAATCCGGACGTATCCCGGCTGCACGCCGGCGAACAGCTGCGCTCCGCGCGCGAGGCCGCGGGCCTGGAACTGGCGGATGTCGCCACCCGGCTGAAGATGCCGGTGCGCGTCGTGCGCTCGCTCGAGGAAGAGGACTGGAGCCGGCTGGGGGCGCCGGTGTTCGTCCGCGGGCAGTTGCGCAGCTACGCGCGACTGCTGGGCATCGACGCCGAACCGGTGATCGATGCCGCCGAAGTGGCGCCGGTGGCGCCGCCCCAGCTCACGCCGCGCACCTTCACTCCGCCCCTGCAGCGCTTCGCCGAGCAGGCGGCGCGCCGCCTGGTGTACGTGGTGATGACCGTGGCGATCGCGATCCCGGTGTGGCTGGGGCTCTCCGGCCGCCAGCACCAGGAGCAGGTCGCCTACGACGCCGCGCCGCTCGATGCGCCGGCGGCCAGCGACCGCCAGCCGGCCTCGGAACCGCGCGACCGCGGGGTGGCCGAACCTCGCCCGCTGGTAGCCTCGCTGGCCCCGATGCCGCAGCGCGCCGCGCCCGCGCTGTCGCTGCGCTTCGAGGGGGACAGCTGGCTGCAGGTGTTCGATGCGGACGGCAAGGTGCTCGAGCAGGCGCTGGTGAAAGCCGGCGAGAAGCGCAGCTACGATGCGGGCGAAGCCGCTTCGGTGGTGCTCGGCAACGGTGCCGCCGTCGAGGTCCGCACCCAGGGCAAGGCACGCGACCTGTCGCCGTACATGCGCGCGAACGTAGCGCGCTTTACGGTATCCTCTGAGGGTTCCCTCGCGCCCGCCGCCGACTGACCTTCGGCCGCAACGGCCGCGAGACCTGGTCAACCCCCACCGGCCGCGGCGACCCGCGCCGGGACAACAGGCAGTCGCATGGCAATCGACGATCTACTCGACGAACACGAGCAGGGCGAACGCGTTCGCGCCTGGTTGCGCAGCAACGGCGCCGGCATCATCGGCGGCGTCATCCTCGGGCTGGCCCTGATCTGGGGCTTCCGCTGGTGGCAGGACCAGCAGCTCTCCCAGCGCATGGCCGCCAGCAACAACTACCAGGCCGCGGTCGACCAGCTCGACGCCGGCAAGCTGGCCGAAGCCGCGCCGATGGTGGCGGCGCTGCCCGACGGCACCTACGCCACCCTGGCCGCGCTCGAGTTGGCGCAGGCCCAGGTGGAGGCGGGCAAGCGCGACGAGGCCATCGCCACCCTGCGCGGTGCGGCGACGTCGGATCCGCGACTGGCCGAGATCGTGTCGCGGCGCCTTGCGCGCCTGCTGCTCGACGCCGGCCAGCCCGCCGACGCGCTGGCCCTGCTGCAGGGCGATGCGCCGGCCACCCTGAGCGTCCGCGGCGATGCGCTCGCCGCGAGCGGTGAGCGGGACAAGGCACGCGAGGCCTACGCGAAGGCGCTGGTCGGGCTGGAGGTCGGCTCGCCGCTGCGCAACCTGGTGGAACTCAAACTCTCCGAAGTCGGCGGCACGCCGGCGCAGACCGAGGCAGGCAGCTGATGATGGCAACCCCCTTCCGATCCCGCGCGGCGCTGGTGTCCGCGGCCGCCTGCGTGCTCGTCCTGCTGGGCGGCTGCAGCACCCTCAAGGGCTGGTTCGGCAGCAAGGACCAGGAGGCCCTGAAGCCGGCCGAACTGACCACGTTCACCGCCACCGCCACGCCGCAGCGGCTGTGGTCGGCCAAGGTCGGCAAGGGGGAAGGCCGCGTCGGCGCGCGCCAGGCGCCAGCGGTCGAGGGCGGCCGCGTGTACGCCGCCGCGCTCGAGGGCGGGGTCACCGCGCTCGACCTGCAGACCGGGCAGCGCGCCTGGCACCACGAGAGCGAGCTGCCGCTGTCCGGCGGCCCGGGCGTGGGCGAAGGCCTCGTCGTCGTCGGCAGCCTCGAGGGCGACGTGGTCGCGCTGGACGCCGCAACCGGCGCGCAACGCTGGACCGCGAAGGTCGGCAACGAAGTGCTCGCGGCCCCGGTGATCGGGCAGGGCGTGGTGCTGGTGCGTTCGATCGACGGCCGCGTCACCGCGTTCGACGCCGATGACGGCAGCCGCATGTGGTTCTGGCAGCGCGAGACGCCGGCGCTGTCGGTGCGCGGCAGCGGTTCGCCGCTGCTCGGCCCGGGCCTGGTGTTCGTCGGCAGCGCCGACGGCACCCTGTCCGCGGTCTCGCTGGCCGAGGGCCGGCTGCTGTGGGAGCAGACCATCGCCGCGCCGGAAGGCCGCACCGAGCTCGACCGCATGGCCGACATCGACGGCCAGCCGGCGCTCGAGGGCACCACCATCTTCGCCACCAGCTACAAGGGGCGCACCATGGCCATCGACGGCCCGAGCGGCCGCCCGCTGTGGGCGCACGGCGCCGGCGGCCCGGGCGCGGTCGCGATCGGGCTGGACAAGGTCGTGGTCACCGACCCCCAGGGCACGGTCTGGGGCCTCGACAAGGCCACCGGCACCGCGATGTGGCAGCAGGCAGGCCTGGCGCGGCGCAACGTCAGCGCGCCGGCGGTCCAGGGCGACCACGTGGTCGTGGGCGACTTCGAAGGCTACCTGCACTGGCTGCGCCTGGGCGACGGCGCCTTTGCCGCGCGCGTGGACGCAGCCGGCGATCCGATCATCGCGACCCCGGTCGTCGCCGACGGCATCGTGCTGGCGCAGAGCACGGGTGGCGAGCTGAGCGCCTGGCGCATCGGGGCGACGCCCTGAGCCACGGGTGTCCCGGCCAGGCAGTCCCGCATGCTTCCCCTCGTCGCACTCGTCGGCCGACCCAACGTCGGCAAGTCCACGCTGTTCAATGCGCTGACGCGTACGCGCGACGCCCTCGTGCACGACGCCCCGGGCGTGACCCGGGACCGCAACTACGGCGTCTGCCGCCACGATCCCGAGCGTTCCTTCGTGCTGGTCGACACCGGCGGCATCGCCGGCGACGAGAGCGGGCTGGCCGGCGCCACCGCGCGCCAGTCGCGGGCGGCCGCCAGCGAAGCCGACCTGGTGCTGTTCGTCGTCGACGGCCGCGAAGGCCCGTCGGCGCTCGACGACGGCATCCTGGCCTGGCTGCGCAAGGTCGACACCCCGGTCTATCTCGTGGTCAACAAGGTCGACGGCATCGACGCGCAGGCCGCGCGCAACGAATTCGCGCGCTACGGCTTCGCCGACGTGTTCGCGGTGTCCTCCGCGCACCGCCAGGGCCTCGACGGCCTGCTGCAGGCGGTGTTGGCGAAGCTGCCCGCCGACGGCGACGCGGAAGTGCTCGACGAGGATCCGGACCGCATCCGCATCGCCTTCGTCGGCCGCCCCAACGTCGGCAAGTCCACCCTGGTCAACCGCATCCTCGGCGAGGAGCGGATGATCGCCTCCGACGTGCCCGGCACCACCCGCGACTCCATCGCCGTGGACCTGGAGCGCGACGGCCGCAAGTACCGGCTGGTGGACACCGCCGGCCTGCGCCGCAAGTCGAAGGTCGAGGAGGCGGTCGAGAAGTTCTCGATCGTGAAGACGCTGCAGGCAATCGAGCATTGCGAGGTCGCGGTGATCCTGCTCGATGCCGGCGAAGGCGTCACCGAGCAGGACGCCAGCGTGCTCGGCGCGGTGCTCGACGCCGGGCGCGCGCTGGTCATCGCGATCAACAAGTGGGACAACCAGAGCGACTACCAGCGCAAGCAGACCGAAGCGCTGCTGTCGCGCAAGCTGGCGTTCGTGGACTGGGCCGAGGCGGTGCGCATCTCCGCGCTGCACGGCTCCGGCCTGCGCGAGCTGTTCCGCGCGATCCACCGCGCGCACGCATCGGCCACGCGCCAGTTCGGCACCTCCGAGGTCACCCGCGCGCTCGAGAGCGCGGTCGAGGCGCATCCGCCGCCGGCCTCGCGCGGGCACGCGCCCAAGCTGCGCTTCGCCCATCCCGGCGGCGAGAACCCGCCGACCTTCGTGGTCCACGGCAACCGCCTGCGCACGCTTCCGGAAAGCTACCGCCGGTACCTGGAGAACTTCTTCCGCAAGCGCTTCAAGCTCGTCGGCACGCCGGTGCGCTTCGTGTTCAAGGAAGGCGAGAACCCATACAAGGACCGCAAGAACGTGCTTTCCGAGCGCCAGGTGGAGCGGCGCCGCCGCCTGTTGCGGCACGTCAAGCGGAAGTAGCCGTGGCGCGCGAGATCGCCCCAGCGGAAGCGCTGGCCCGGCAACGTGCCGGGGCGGTGCTGGTGGACGTGCGTGGTGCCGACGAACGCGCGCTGGGCGTGGCCGCGGGCGCGGTGGGCGTGGAGCGCGAAGCGCTGGAGCGCGATCCCGCGGCGCACCTGCCGGACCGCGCCGCCGAGGTGCTGCTGATCTGCCAGTCCGGGCGGCGCTCGGCGCTGGCCGCGGAGACGCTGGAGGGCCTCGGGTACGCGCGCGTGGTGTCGGTCGCGGGCGGCACCGCGGCCTGGGAAGCCGCCGGCCTGCCGATCGCGCGCGACGGGGTGGACGCCGACTTCGCCGAGCGCTACTCGCGCCAGCTGCGCCTGCCCGAGGTCGGCCTGGCCGGCCAGCAGGCCTTGCAGCAGGCGCGCATGCTGCTGCTCGGGGCAGGGGGGCTCGGCTCGCCGGCCGCCTATTACCTGGCCGCGGCGGGTGTCGGCCACCTGCGCATCGCCGACGACGACCGTGTCGAGCGCAGCAACCTGCAGCGCCAGATCCTGCACACCGACGCGCGCATCGGCGACCGCAAGGTGGAGTCCGCGGCGCGCACGCTCTCGGCGCTCAATCCGCGCACGCGGATCGAGGCCGTGGCCGAGCGCGTCACCAGCGACAACGTCGAGCGCCTGCTCGATGGCGTGGACGTGGTCATCGACGGCGCCGACAACTTCCCGGTGCGCTACCTGCTCAACGACGCCTGCGTGAAGCTCGGCAAGCCGCTCGTGTACGGCGCGGTGCTGCGCTTCCAGGGCCAGGTCTCGGTGTTCGACGCCGGCCGCCACCGGGGCGCGCGGCCCTGCTACCGCTGCCTGTTCCCGGAACCGCCCGCGGCCGCGGACGCGCCCAACTGCAGCGAGGCCGGGGTCCTGGGGGTGCTGCCCGGCGTCATCGGCCTGCTGCAGGCGACCGAGGCGATCAAGCTGGTGCTCGGCATCGGCGAGCCGCTCGCCGGGCGGATGCTCCACTTCGACGCCCTGGCGATGCGCTTCCGGGAAACGCGGCTGCCGCCCGACCCGGGCTGCGTCGTCTGTGCGCCGGGGCGCCCGTTTCCGGGCTACGTGGACTACGAGGCGTTCTGCGCAGGCTGACGTTACGCGGGCTGATCGGCCCGTCGGCGCGGACGCGGCTTCGAGCGCGGGTCGATCTGCACGCCGACCACGGCATTGCAGTGGATGCAGCTGTAGCTCAGGCAGCGCGCCTTGCTCTCGCCCTCGACCACGCCCACCACCTGCTCGACGTTGACGTGCAACAAGCGGTGCCCGCACTTCGGGCATTGCCCCAGGATCGACATGCTGCGTCCCCGTTGCGGATAATGTGGGACCGACTGTAGCGCAGGGCCGCCCACAGCGCATGGCGCACTCCCCACGAACCGCACGCATCCTCGACGGCAGGCGCATCGCCGGGGAACTGCTCGATTCGCTCAAGGCCCGCGTGGACGCGCGGGTCGCGGCGGGGAAGGCGCGGCCCGGGCTGGCCGTGGTGCTGGTGGGCGACGACCCGGCCTCGTCCGTGTACGTGCGCAACAAGCGCCGCGCGGCCGAGCGGGTCGGGATCCACGCCCACGACCACGACCTCCCGGCGGGGACCAGCGAGGCCGAGCTGCTGGCGCTCATCGACCGCCTCAACGCCGACCCGGCGATCCACGGCATCCTGGTGCAGCTGCCGCTGCCCGGCATCCCCGACGCCAGCCGCCTGATCCACCGCATCGACCCGCGCAAGGACGTGGACGGTTTCCATCCGGAGAACGTCGGCCACCTGGCGCTGCGCCAGTTCGGCCTGCGCCCCTGCACCCCGCGCGGGATCACCACGCTGCTGGCCTGGACCGACCGTCCGGTGCGCGGGCAGAGCGCGACCATCGTCGGGGTCAGCAACCACGTCGGCCGGCCGATGGCGCTGGAACTGCTGATCGCCGGCTGCACCACCACCAGCTGCCACAAGTTCACCCCGCCGGCGGTACTCGAGGCGGCGGTGCGCGGGGCCGACATCCTGGTGGTCGCCGCCGGCAAGCCGCGGTTGATTCCGGGGGAATGGGTCAAGCCCGGCGCGGTGGTCATCGACGTCGGCATCAACCGCCTGGACGACGGCCGCCTGGTCGGCGACGTCGGCTTCGAGGAGGCGGCGAAGCGGGCCAGCTGGATCACCCCGGTGCCCGGCGGCGTGGGCCCGATGACCGTGGCCACGCTGATGCAGAACACCCTCGAGGCGGCCGAGTCGTTCGACCCCTGATTCCCCGGCCACCGGGCGGGTTACAATGTCGTGCTTCACTCCCTCCGGAATCGGCCATGCTCCGCATCCAGGCTGAAGCGCTCACCTACGACGATGTCTCCCTCGTCCCCGCGCACTCCACGGTCCTGCCCAAGGACGTCTCGCTCGCCACCCGCCTGACCCGCGACCTGCGCCTGAACCTGCCGATCGTCTCGGCGGCGATGGACACGGTCACCGAAGCGCGCCTGGCGATTGCGATGGCGCAGCTCGGCGGCATCGGCATCGTGCACAAGAGCATGAGCGTGGAGCGCCAGGCCGCGGAGGTGGCGCGGGTCAAGAACTTCGAGGCCGGGGTGATCAAGGAGCCGTTCACCGTCGGCCCGGAAACCACGATCGGCGAGGTGCTCAAGCTCACCCGCGCGCGCAACATCTCCGGCGTGCCGGTGGTGGACGACGACGGCCACCTGGTCGGCATCGTCACCGGCCGCGACATGCGCTTCGAGAAGAAGCTGGACGATCCGGTGCGCCACATCATGACCAAGCGCGACAAGCTGGTCACGGTGAAGGAGGGGGCCTCCGACGACGAAGTGCTGGGCCTGCTGCACAAGCACCGCATCGAGAAGGTGCTGGTGGTCAACGACGGCTTCGAGCTGCGCGGGCTGATCACGGTCAAGGACTTCCAGAAGAAGCAGGACAACCCGAACGCCGCCTACGACGTGCACGAGCGATTGCTGTGCGGCGCCGCGGTAGGCGTGGGCGGCGACACCGAGCAGCGCGTGGAGGCGCTGGTCGCCGCGGGCGTGGACGTGGTGGTGGTGGATACCGCGCACGGCCACTCACAAGGCGTGATCGAGCGCGTCGCCTGGGTCAAGAAACGCTTCCCGTCGCTGCAGGTGATCGGCGGCAACATCGTCACCGGCGACGCCGCGCTGGCGCTGATGGATGCGGGCGCGGACGCGGTCAAGGTCGGCGTCGGACCGGGTTCGATCTGCACCACGCGGATCGTCGCCGGCGTCGGCGTGCCGCAGGTCACCGCGGTGGCGATGGTCGCCGAGGCTCTGCAGGACCGCATCCCGCTGATCGCCGATGGCGGCATCCGCTATTCCGGCGACATCGGCAAGGCGATCGCCGCCGGCGCGTCCACGGTGATGGTCGGCGGCCTGTTTGCCGGCACCGAGGAGTCGCCGGGCGAGAGCGAGCTGTTCCAGGGCCGCAGCTACAAGAGCTACCGCGGCATGGGCTCGATCGGCGCGATGGAGAAGGGCTCCAAGGACCGTTACTTCCAGGACGCCTCCGACGCCGACAAGCTGGTGCCCGAGGGCATCGAGGGCCGGGTCCCGTACCGCGGCCCGCTCGGCGGCGTGGTCCACCAGCTCGCCGGCGGCCTGCGCGCGACCATGGGCTACGTCGGCTGCGCCACCATCGACGAGATGCGCAGCAAGCCGAGCTTCGTGAAGGTGACCGCGGCCGGCAGCCGCGAGAGCCACGTGCACGACGTGCAGATCACCAAGGAACCGCCGAACTACCGGATGGGCTGACGCCGCACATGACCGACCTGCACAGCGACCGCATCCTGGTCCTCGACTTCGGGGCCCAGTACACCCAGCTGATCGCGCGCCGCATCCGCGAACTCGGCGTCTACTGCGAGATCTGGGCCTGGGACCACGACCCGGCCGAGATCGCGGCGTTCGCGCCGAAGGGCATCGTGCTCTCCGGCGGCCCGGAGTCCACCACGGTGCCGGGGGCGCCGCGCGCGCCGCAGGCAGTGTTCGATTCCGGGGTGCCGATCCTGGGCATCTGCTACGGCATGCAGACCATGGCCGCGCAGCTCGGCGGCGCCACCGAGGCGGCCGACCAGCGCGAGTACGGCCACGCCGAGGTCGAGCTGGTGGCGCAGGACGCGCTGCTCGACGGCCTCAAGGACCTGCCGGGTTCGCCGCCGCGGCTCGCGGTGTGGATGAGCCACGGCGACCACGTCACCGTGGCGCCGCCGGGCTTCACCGTGACCGCGCGCACCGACCGGATCCCGGTGGCCGCGATGGCCGACGACACGCGGCGCTGGTACGGCGTGCAGTTCCACCCCGAGGTCACCCATACCAAGTCCGGCCAGGCGCTGCTGCGCCGGTTCGTGGTGGACATCTGCGGCTGCGCCACGCTGTGGACGCCGGAGCACATCATCGAGGACCAGGTAGCGCGCGTCCGCGAAACCGTCGGCGACGACGAGGTCGTCCTAGGCCTGTCCGGCGGCGTGGACTCCTCGGTGGTCGCCGCGCTGCTGCACAAGGCGATCGGCGACCAGCTCACCTGCGTGTTCGTGGACACCGGCCTGCTGCGCTGGCAGGAAGGCGACCAGGTGATGGCGACCTTCGCCGAGCATTTGGGCGTGCGCGTGATCCGGGTGGACGCCGCCGACCGCTACTTCAAGGCGCTCGAGGGCATCAGCGACCCCGAGGCCAAGCGCAAGGTCATCGGCAACCTGTTCGTCGAGATCTTCGACGAGGAGGCCGGCAAGCTCAAGAACGCGAGGTGGCTGGCGCAGGGCACGATCTACCCGGACGTGATCGAGTCGGCCGGCAGCAAGACCGGAAAGGCCCACGTCATCAAGAGCCACCACAACGTCGGCGGCCTGCCGGCGGACATGAAGCTCGGCCTGGTCGAGCCGCTGCGCGAGCTGTTCAAGGACGAGGTCCGGCGCATCGGCGTCGAGCTGGGGCTGCCGCCGGCGATGGTCTACCGGCATCCGTTCCCGGGCCCGGGCCTGGGCGTGCGCATCCTCGGCGAGGTCAAGCGCGAGTACGCCGAACTGCTGGCGAAGGCCGACCACATCTTCATCGAGGAACTGCGCAAGGCCGACCTCTACGACAAGGTCAGCCAGGCCTTCGCGGTGTTCCTGCCGGTGAAATCGGTCGGCGTGGTGGGCGACGCGCGCGCCTACGAGTGGGTGGTCGCGCTGCGCGCGGTCGAGACCATCGACTTCATGACCGCCCACTGGGCGCACCTGCCTTATGAGTTCCTGGGCCGCGTTTCGAATAGAATAATCAACGAGTTGCGCGGAATTTCTCGCGTTGTTTATGACATCAGCGGCAAGCCGCCGGCGACCATCGAATGGGAGTAGCCGTGTCCGACGAACAGTGGATGCGGCGGGCGCTGGAGCTGGCGGAACGGGCGGAGCGCGAGGACGACGAGATCCCGGTCGGGGCGGTGGTGGTCGGCCCGGACGGGACGCTGCTCGGCGAAGGCTGGAACCGCAACATCAGCGAAAGCGACCCGAGCGCGCACGCCGAGATCGTGGCCATGCGCGCGGCGGGCAGGGCGCTCGGCAACCACCGGCTGCTCGGCTGCACGTTGTACGTGACCTTGGAGCCCTGCGCGATGTGCGCGATGGCCGCGGTGCACGCACGGCTGGGACGCGTGGTCTACGGCGCCGCCGACCCGAAGACCGGGGCCGCGGGCAGCGTGTTCGACCTGCTCGCCGATCCGCGCCACAACCACCGCGTCGAGGTCCTCGGCGGCGTGCTCGCGGAAGAGGCGGGGCGCCGGCTCACCGACTACTTCCGGCGCAAGCGCGGCAAGGCCGCGCCTTGAGCGGGCCGCGACCCGCCGCGCGCTATCATCGGGCCCATCCAAGGACAGAAGGACGCACCGGCGCATGATCCCGGCCAGCGAAGGACGCCTGATCTGGATCGACCTCGAGATGACCGGGCTGGACACGGTCAACGATTCGATCCTGGAGATCGCCACGGTGGTCACCGACGCCAACCTCAACGTGCTGGCCGAAGGCCCGGAGCTGGCGATCGCGCATCCGCTGTCCACCCTGGAAGCAATGGACGACTGGAACCGGCGCCAGCACGGCAATTCCGGGCTGTGGCGGCGGGTGCTGGAGGAGGGCGTGTCGCTCGGCGAGGCCGAGTCGCGCACGCTGGACTTCCTCGAGCAGTGGGTGCCGGCGAACGCGTCGCCGATGTGCGGCAACTCGATCTGCCAGGACCGCCGCTTCCTGCACCGGCAGATGCCGGCGCTGGAGCGGTACTTCCATTACCGCAACCTGGACGTCAGCACGCTCAAGGAACTCGCGCGCCGCTGGGCCCCCCAGGTGCTCTCCGCGATCCACAAGGAAGCCGCGCACACCGCCCTCAGCGACGTCCGCGATTCCATCGCCGAACTCCGCCACTACCGCCAGCACATGGGCCCCCTCGGCGGCTTGTGACATTCTTTAGCCACAGATCACACAGATTGAAAAAGATTTGGAACTGGACTGCGAAGTTGCTCGGCTCGGGCACGCCCTTCGCACTCAGGTGATAAATCCTTTTGAATCTGTGTGATCTGTGGCAAAAAGAGCCCGCCCGTCAGCCGGCGGCCTTGGACTTGGCGAGGGCGAGCCAGGTGTCTACGACGGTGTCGGGGTTGAGGGAGACGGACTCGATGCCCTGGTCCATCAGCCACTGGGCGAGGTCGGGATGGTCGCTCGGGCCCTGGCCGCAGATGCCGATGTACTTGCCCTTGGCGCGCGCGGTCGAGATCGCCATGGACAGCATCTTCTTGACCGCCGGGTCGCGCTCGTCGAACAGGCTGGCGACGATGCCCGAGTCGCGGTCCAGGCCCAGGGTCAGCTGGGTCATGTCGTTGGAGCCGATCGAGAAGCCGTCGAACAGGTCCAGGAACTCGTCGGCGAGCAGCGCGTTCGACGGGATCTCGCACATCATGATCACCTTCAGGCCGTCCTTGCCCTGCTCGAGCCCGTTCTCGCGCAGCACCTCGAGCACCTTGCGGCCCTCGTCCAGGGTGCGCACGAACGGGATCATGACCCACAGGTTGTCCAGGCCCATGTCCTCGCGCACGCGCTTGACCGCCTGGCATTCCAGGGCGAACGCGTCCTTGAACGAGGGATCGACGTAGCGGCTGGCGCCGCGGAAGCCGATCATCGGGTTCTCTTCGTGCGGCTCGTACTTCGAGCCGCCGATCAGGTTGGCGTACTCGTTGGACTTGAAGTCCGACAGGCGCACGATCACCGGCTTGGGCGCGACCGAGGCAGTGATGGTGGCGATGCCTTCCGCCAGGCGATCCACGTAGAACTCGACCGGACCGGCGTAGCCGGCGATGCGCGCGTCGATTTTCTCCTTCGTCGCCGCGTCCTGGCGGTCGTACTCGAGCAGCGCCTTCGGATGCACGCCGATGTGGCTGGCGATGATCATCTCCAGTCGCGCCAGCCCGATGCCGGCGTTGGGCAGCATGCCGAAGTCGAAGGCACGGTCCGGGTTGGCCACGTTCATCATGATCTTGAGCGGCGCCGGCGGCATGTTGCCGAGGTCGGTGGTGGTGCGCTCGAAGGGCAGGGTACCGGCGTAGATGTAGCCGGTGTCGCCTTCGGCGCAGCTGACCGTCACTTCCTTGCCGTCCGGGATCGCGTCGAGCGCGTTGCCGGTACCGACCACGGCGGGCACGCCGAGCTCGCGCGCGATGATCGCCGCGTGGCAGGTGCGGCCGCCGCGGTTGGTGACGATCGCCGAGGCGCGCTTCATCACCGGTTCCCAGTCGGGGTCGGTCATGTCGGCGACCAGCACGTCGCCGGGCTGCACCGCGTTCATGTCGTCGAGCGAGCGGACCACGCGGGCGACGCCGCTGCCGATCTTCTGGCCGATGGCGCGGCCTTCGCACACGACCTCGCCGCGCTGCGACAGGGTGTAGCGCTCGATCTGCGTCGCATGGCCGCGCGACTTCACCGTTTCCGGCCGCGCCTGCAGGATGTAGAGCTTGCCGGTGATGCCGTCCTTGCCCCACTCGATGTCCATCGGGCGGCCGTAGTGCCCTTCGATCACCAGCGCCTGCTTCGCGAGTTCCTGCACGTCCTCGTCGGAGATCGAGAAGCGGTTGCGCAGTTCGGCCGGCGTGTCCTCGGTGCGCACGCGCTCGCCCGGCTTGTCGGAGTACACCATGCGCAGCTGCTTGGCGCCGAGCGAGCGGCGCAGGATGGCCTTGCGGCCGTCGCGCAGGGTCGGCTTGTAGACGTAGAACTCGTCCGGGTTGACCGCGCCCTGGACCACCATCTCGCCGAGGCCGTAGCTGGCGGTAATGAACACCACGTCGCGGAAGCCGGATTCGGTGTCGAGGGTGAACAGCACGCCCGAAGCGCCCACGTCCGAGCGCACCATCAGCTGCACGCCGGCGGACAGGAACACGTCCTCGTGCCTGAAGCCGTGGTGCACGCGGTAGGCGATGGCGCGGTCGTTGTACAGCGACGCGAACACTTCCTTGACCTTGCGCACGACGTCGTCGGCACCGGTGACGTTGAGGAAGGTCTCCTGCTGGCCGGCGAAGGACGCGTCCGGCAGGTCCTCGGCGGTGGCCGAGGACCGCACCGCGACGGCGACGTCCTGCGCACCGCTCTCCGCGCACAGCTTCGCGTAGGCCTCGCGGATTTCGCGGTCGAGTTCCGGCTGCAGCGGGGCCTCGATGACCCAGCCGCGGATCTCGGCGCCGGCGCGGGTGAGGGCGGCGACGTCCTCGACGTCCAGCGACGCGAGGCGGTCGTAGATGCGCTGCTCGAGGTCGTTGTGCGCGATGAACGCCTTGAACGCGTCGGCAGTGGTGGCGAAGCCCCCGGGCACCGACACCCCCAGGCCGGCCAGCTGGCCGATCATCTCGCCGAGCGAGGAATTCTTGCCGCCCACCTGGGCGAGATCGGTCAGGCGCAGGTCGCGCAGCCAAAGGACCATGCTGGCGGGGATTTGGGCGGTCAAGGCGTGGGGCTCCGGAGGGTTTCCGCTATTTTAGCAACGTGAACAGCCCTGGAGTCGCCCGCATGCCCGGAATCCGCCCGGTCTTCTACGTTTCCGACGGAACCGGCATCACCGCCGAAACCATCGGCCACAGCCTGCTGACGCAATTCAGCGGGTTGCGCTTCACCACCGACCGCCTGCCGTTCGTGGACACCCCCGAAAAGGCCCGCCAGGCCGCGGCCACGATCCGCAGCGCCGGCGAGGCGCACGGCCTGCGCCCGGTGGTCGTCAATTCCTGCGTGGATCCGCAGCTCAACGCGCTGCTGGCGGAGAGCGGGGCGCTGATGCTCGACGTGTTCGCCCCGTTCATCGCGCCGCTGGAGGAACTGCTGGGCCAGCAGCGCGAACTGCACGTCGGCCGCGCGCACGGCATGGTGGACTTCGAGACCTACCACCGCCGGATCAACGCGATGAACTACGCGCTGGCCCACGACGACGGCGTCGCCACCGACTACGCCGACGCCGACCTGGTGCTGGTCGGCGTGTCGCGCGCCGGCAAGACCCCGACCTGCGTCTACCTGGCGCTGCACCACGGCGTGCGCGCGGCCAACTATCCGCTCACCGAGGAGGACCTCGAGACGGTGGACCTGCCGCCGCGGCTGCGGCCGTACCGCCACAAGCTGTTCGGGCTCACCATCGACCCGGTGCGCCTGCACCAGATCCGGCAGGAGCGGCGCCCGGATTCGCGTTACGCGCAACTGGAGACCTGCAAGCGCGAAGTGGCGGCCGCCGAGGCCCTCCTGCAGACGCAGGGCATCCAGACACTCAGCACCACGCACGCCTCGATCGAGGAGATTTCCAGCCGCGTGCTCGAGGTGCTGGGACTCAACCGGGAAATGTTCTGAGCGTGTAGGATCGGGCCATGGCCCAGGTCCTGACCCGCATCGAACGCATTCCCCGCATCGGCCGCTTCGGCTGGCTGATGGGGCTGTATGCCGAAAACCATGCGCTGCTGACGCGCCTGTTCGAGCCGGCCGGCCTGGGGCAGGGCAGCTGGGTCTCGCGGATCGGCGACGGCCTGGACGTGCGCCTGGACGTGCTCGAGCAGCACGCGTACACCAGCGAGCTGCGCCTCACCTACGCGATGCAGGACCCGCTCACCGGGCAACCGGACCCGTCCGCCTACGTGCGCCTCTACCACGACGCGCGCCAGGCGGAGGCGACCCATTGCTACGTCGGCCGCCGCTGGCAGGACGTGCTCGGCATGAACCCGCCGGCCGCCACCCTGGTGGACCACCGCCTGCGCATGAACACCTTCCTCGGCAAGTGGCTGCACTACCTCGCCGAGCGCGGGCACGGCGTCGCCACGCTGGCGCCGTCGACGGGCGCGCGCGACGCGGCCTGAGAGGAGAAAGTGGCGTCCCCACGGGGATTCGAACCCCGGTCGCAACCGTGAAAGGGTTGTGTCCTAGGCCTCTAGACGATGGGGACGCGAAAACCGGACCAGCGTTGTAGATTGGTGGAGCCAGGCGGGATCGAACCGCCGACCTCCTGCATGCCATGCAGGCGCTCTCCCAGCTGAGCTATGGCCCCACTGCTGGAAAGCGCGCAAGTGTACTGGTCACGTCGCGCGACCGTCAAGACGGAACACGGAGGAAAGTGGACATGAAGATCGCAGATATCGGTCCCCGGCCGGACAGCTTCGACCTGGAGACCGCCACCACCGAAAACCGCAACTACCGCACGGTCGCCTGGAGCGGCCGCTACCTGCAGGTCACGCTGATGTCGATCCCGGTCGGCGGATCGATCGGGCTGGAGATGCACGCCGAAACCGACCAGTTCCTGCGCCTGGACGCCGGCCGCGGCAAGGCCCGCATCGGCCCGGCGAAGGATCGCCTCGAGTTCGAGCGAGACGTTTCCGACGGTTGGTGCGTGCTGGTGCCCGCCGGCATGTGGCACGACGTGATCAACACCGGCGACGAGCCAATGCGCCTGTACGCGATCTACGCGCCGGTGCACCACGCCGCGGGCAAGGTCCACGAGGACGCCGCGGCTGCGCAGGAGGACGAGGAATCCGGCAACGACGAGCCGCCGGAGTGGAGCGTGCAGCCGTCCGACTCGGCCCCGGACCGCCACGGTTGAGGGGCGTTCTGCCAGTAATTGAACATAATAGGCATTATGCGAAGTTCTGTATTACCTCAACTTTGCCTCTGGTGACCTGATGCAAACCAGACCGCCCTGCTGGCCTGAGTCCCGGCCCTGCCCGAACGAGTGCGCGCACCAGCTCTACGAGCGCACCGTCCACAACCTGACGCCACTGCACGGCCCCTGGGCGGGCTGGCGCCTGGCTGGCCGTGAGCTGGTCGCACCGGATGGCGACAGGATCACCCCGGAACGCCTGCGCGGCCTCTTGTGGCGCCAGGAACACGAACAGCGGATCGAACGCGCGGCTGGCCGTCGGGCCGCCGAGCAACTGCGCCGCCAGCGCCAACCCGTCAAGGTCATCGTGGTCGAGCTCGCCGAACTGCGAGTGCACGGACAGTTCGCCGGCTAGCGCGACGACGTCCCCGGCCGGCATCGCACAGCTGTGGTTGCCTTGATGCCGATCATCGCCCGGGCCGCCCCTGCCGGGCTATCTTGTTGCTCATTTCCCCTGGAGCCCCCTCATGCGTCCCATGAAGCTCGTCCTTGCGGTCGACGGCAGCCCGGTGTCGGCCCGTTGCGCACGCCACGTTGCCAAGCTGGCCAAGCAGCTCTCGGTCCCGCCGAAGATCCTGCTGCTGACTGCGGACCCTTCGATGATGCCTGGCGTCGAACGCAAGCTCGGTGCCGCGGCCCTGCGCCGCTACCACCAGGAGAACGCCGAGTACGCCTTCCGCGAGGCGCGCGCCATCCTGCAGCGCGCCGGCCTCGAGTTCGAGGAGAGCCTGGTCGTCGGCGACCCTCACGTGGAGATCGTGCGCGCCTGCGGGCCGCGCAGGTGCGACCTGCTGGTGATGGGCTCGCGCGGCCGCGGCGCCGTCGCCAGTGCGCTGCTCGGGTCGGTGGCGTTGAAGGTGCTCGCGACCAGCAAGGTACCGGTCACGCTCGTTCGCTGATGCGCCCGCACGCGCACGACCGGGGCTGGATCCCCCGACTGTTGGTGGCAGTCGTCGCGTGCGTGCTCGCGCTGGCGGCCGCGGCGCAGGTTCCCGACGAACTGCACCCCGGCGAGTATGCGTGGACGCCGGGGCTTGCCCCGGCCGGTCCGGTGCTGGTGGTGGTCAGCCTCCCCGCGCAGCGCGCCTGGGTGTACCGCAACGGCGTGCGCATCGGCACCTCCACCGTCAGCACGGGACGCCCGGGGCACGAAACCCCGGCCGGGATCTACAGCATCCTCCAGAAGCGGCGCGAACATTACTCCAACCTGTACGACAACGCGCCGATGCCGTTCATGCAACGGCTCACCTGGGACGGGATCGCGCTGCACGCCGGCCACCTGCCGGGGTATCCGGCTTCGCACGGTTGCATCCGCCTTCCGCTCGCCTTTGCCGAGCGCCTGTTCGCGACCACCGACGCGGACACCACTGTGGTCGTCAGCGACGTCGCGGAGCAGGCGCCGCTGCTGGTGCCGGGGCCGTTCGCGGGCGCCGCCGCCAAGCCCGGTGCGTCCCATGTCGACCCGGCGACCCCCGTCGCGGGTTGGCATCCGGAACGCGCGGCGGAGGGCCCGCTGACGCTGTTGCTGGGCACCCGCGACGGCCTGCTGGTCGCTTTGCGCGGCGGCACCGAGATCGGACGCGTCGCCGTCACCGCCTCGGGCCTACCGGTCGGCACCTTCGTGTACACGTTGCGCGAAGGCAGTCTGGAAGGCACCCCGGCGGTGCTCCGCGATCGCCCTGCCCGCCCCTGGGACATGGTCGTGGTCGAGGGCGATCCGGGGATGCAGCCCGACCTCCGCGGCGCGATCGCCGAGGGAAAGCTGGCGATCCCGGCGCCGTTTGCGCGCGCTGTCTACGACGCGCTCGTGCCCGGGACGACCCTGGTGGTCACCGACCAGCGGCTGGAATGACGCCCGGTTGATCCAGGTCATGGCCGCGCATTCCGCGCGGGACCACACTGCATCTCGAAGATCCAACCCATTCGATGCAGGCAGGAAATGCCATGAAGAAGATCCGTCGCAGCGCTCCCATCATTGCCATCGCTTTCGTTGCCCTCGCGGCCAGCTTCGCCGGCCTGCCGTACGCCACGGCGTCGGTGGACCAGGCCCCGCAGCAGCAGGGCGCGACGATGTCGATCCCGTTCTGAGCCCCTGCCCGCACGCTCAGGAACCTGGCGGCAGCGACGCGTAGTACGCCGCCAGGTCGCGGATCTCGCCGGGCTCCAGCCCGGCGGCGGCCCGTTCCATCAGGTGCGCGTAGCGGGTGCCGCCGCGCCCTCCCCGCGCGAACAGCCGCAACTGCAGCGCCAGGTAGTCCGGATGCTGCCCCGCGATGTCGGGGTACATGCGGTTGCGCTCGCTGCGATCCGGCCCGTGGCACTCGGCGCAGGCCGGGATCCTGCGCATCCCGTCGCCCTGGAATGCAAGGCGCTTGCCGCGCTCGACCGATCCCGCGTCCACTTCGGCGTCCGCCACCGGCGCGGTGGCATCCAGCGCGGCGAAATGCGACGCCAGTCGCTGCCGCTCGCCTTCGTCGAGCGCCGCCGCCACCGGTTGCATGATCCCGCTCTGCCGCCGCCCGCTGGCGAACGCGTCCAGCGTTGCCGCCAGGTAGGCGGCATCGAGTCCCGCGATCCGCGGGTACGCCGCGTTGCCCCCGCCGCGCTCGCCGTGGCAACCCGCGCAGTCGCCCGGACCCGCGTCCGTTCCGCCGAATGCAAGCCACCGGTATTCCGAAGGCGACAGCTCCGGCAGGCGCTCCAGGAACGCCACCATCGCCCACACCTCGTCGTCCCTGCGTTCGCTGGTCCAGGCCGGCATCGCGGTGTACTTGATGCCGTGCTTGACCACCCAGAACAGCTCCTCGCGCGACATCTCGCCGGCGGCGAGCGTGCGCGGCAGGAACGGCGGCTTCGGCGTCATCCGCCGCGGCACCAGCGGCTGCGGCACCCCCGGTGCGCCGTGGCAGGGCATGCAGGCGGCGGCATAGTGCCCTGCGCCCTTGCGTGCGAGCCACGGCTCATCGAGCGCGGGGGCCTCGATGCCTAGCGAGCGCGTGGACACGCCCCGCTCCATCGCGAAGTGCAGCAGTTCGCGGGTCACCGGCCAGTGCCCGGCCGCGGCCGAGATGGGCGCGAAACCGGCGGTGATGAACACCAACGCGCCCACGCCGAGCAGCGCCAGGGTGATGGCCGCGTGCCACAGGAAGCGCTTCATGCCGACACCTCGCGCCCGTGCCCGAGCAGGCGCAGCAGCAGCGCCAGCGCCCCGGCCAGGTAGGCGATCCCGCCGACCACCAGCATCAGCACGCCGCCAAGCTGCTGGTCCCACAGTGCGCCCGGCAACGGTTCGCCATGCGCGTAGAGCACGCGGCCGGCGGTGGCCAGCAACACGCCGAGCAGGGTCATGTGGGTCGCGGTCAGCAGCAGTGCGAGCGCGCCGGCGCCCGCCCGCTCGCGCGCCCTGCCGCCGCCCTGCCCCAGCGCGGCCAGCCACAGCAGCACCCCGGCGCCGAGGAAGCTGGCCTGCTCCAGCGCCAGTGCGACGGGCTCGTGCCGCGCCAGCAGGTGCAGCCCAGGCACGTGCCAGCCCCACACCACCACGAACTCCAGCGCCGAAGCCAGCAGCGGCCACCAGGCCGCCGCCATCCAGCCGCGCGGCCAGTGCCGGGCCGGATCGAACGGGCCGTCGGCGATCGCGGCCGCCAGCAGCGGGGCGACGACGGCGACCAGGCCCATGTGCACCGCCATGTGCGTGGCGAACGGGAAGCGTTCGGGCCATGGCGCGAGCCACAACACGCCGAGCACGATCACTCCCGCGAGCAGCAGCCACGGCCTCATCCGACGCACCCCCGGACCAGTGCGATCGCCAGCGCCGAGTACAGCACCGCGACGAACGACAGCCCGCACAGCAACAAGGTGGCGAAGCCGAGGAAGCGGTGGCGGTCGCCGGCGCTGGCGTCGTCGTGCGGCAGCGATGCCTCGCCCCACCGGTGCCCGCGCAGGCCGCGCCAGCCGAACCACGCGATCACCGGCAGCGCCACCGCCGTGTAGCTCCACAGCAGCGCGTGCAGCGGGCCGGTGGCCGCCGGGAACGCCGCCTTCGCGCACCAGATCGCGGCGGTGACGTAGCAGAACAGGAAGTGGAGCGCCCAGGTCGCCGGCCCGGCCGCCAGCAGCCACAGGCTGGCGCGACGCTCCGGCAGCAGCCGGTCCTCGGCCGAGGTGCGGCGGCGCGGCGGGTGCGTTCCGTGCTGGCGGCCGTGCGTGTTCATGCCAGCAGCGGGAACCCCGCGATGGTCGCGACCGTGACCACCAGCTTGATCGCGACGAAGTGCCAGTACAGCACGACGTTGTGGATGTCGATGTCGTGGCGCGCGGTCATCCGTCCCGCCAGGCGGCGCGCGATGCAGTACAGCAGCATCAGCACCCCGACCGCCACGTGCGCGGCGGTCCATCCGCACAGCAGCCAGACCACCGCCGGGTACACGTGCGCCGTCGCCACCAGGCCGGTCGTCGCCGGCGCCAGCAGCAAGGCGGCGGCCGCGGCGGCCGCGAGCACCACCGCGGCGGCGGCGGCGGCGTGGAATACGCCGCCGCGGTCGCGCGAGTTCGAGCGGCGGGCGAACAGCCCCGCGGCCCAGGCGCCCAGGCCGAGCACCAAGGCGAGCAACGGCCACGCCAGCCCCGGCCCGGTGGCGCCTGCCGGCGGGAAGTCGTCGTGGATGGTCCAGAAGTAGAAGTAGCCGAAGACGATGCTGGCGTAGGCCGCCATGTCGCCGATCATGGTGATGAACATGGCCCACCACCCGACCGACTTCGAGCCGGACGCGTACAACGGCAGCGTGGTGTCGAGCCCGACCGTCTTCTCCGGCTTCTCGGGTATCTCGGCGGTGCCGGTCCACAACCACGCCAGGATCACCGCGACAGCGAGCGCGCCGCTCACCGCCGCGGCGGCGTACTGGTGGAACACCGGGAAGATGAAGGCGCCGCCGGTGAACAGCGCCGCCAGCAGGGTCAGGAAGGTCGGTCCCGGCACCCGCAGGCACTGCTCGGGCGCGGCGTCGATGGTCGAGGTGATGAGGGTTTCGCGCCTGCCCTCCTCCGCGTCCGGCAGGTAGTAGCGGCCCGCGTCCACGTCCGCCATCAGCCCCGGCTGTTCCCACAGCGGGTAGCGGCTGTGCACCACCGGGATCGAGCGCAGGTTCCAGGACTGGCTCGGGATCTCGCCCAGCCACTCGAGCGTGCCGCCGCGCCACGGGTCCCGTTTCGAATGTCCCTTGCGCAGGGCGGTTCGCACGGCGTCGTACAGCAGCACCGCGAACCCCGCGGCGAGCACGAACGCGCCGAGCGTGGACACCAGGTTGGGCAGCTCGAAGCCCTGCCCCGCGTGGTAGGTGTAGACGCGCCGCGGCATGCCCATCAGGCCGCTGGCGTGCATCGGCAGGAAGGCGATGTTGAAGCCGGCGAACATCAGCCAGAACGCCCACTTGCCCAGGCGGTCCGAGAGCTTCCGCCCGATCACCAACGGGTAGTAGTAGTAGGTGCCGGCGATGACCGGGAACACCATGCCGCCGATCAGCACGTAGTGCAGGTGCGCGACCACGAAGTAGGTGTCGTGCGCCTGGAAGTCGAACGGTGCCAGCGCCACCATCACCCCGGTGAGGCCGCCGAGCACGAAGATCGCCAGCGCCCCGAGCACGAACAGCATCGGCACCGAGCGCACCAGGCGCCCCGCCAGCACCGTGGCCAGCAAGGCGAAGATCTGCACCCCGGTCGGCAGCGCCACCGCCTCCGATGCCGCCGAGAAGAACGCCAGCGACAGGTTCGGCAGGCCGGTGGTGAACATGTGGTGCACCCACAGCCCGAAGCTGAGGAAGCCGGTTCCCACCGCCGCCAGCACGATCCAGCTGTAGCCCACGATAGGCCGCCGCGCGAAGGTCGGCACGATCATCGCCACCAGCGCGATCGCCGGCAGGAAGATGATGTAGACCTCGGGGTGGCCGAAGATCCAGAACAGGTGCTGCCACAGCACCGGGTCGCCACCCTTGGCCGGGTCGAAGAACGGCCAGCCGGCGAGCCGCTGCAGTTCGAACATGATGTCGCCGGCGATCAGCGGCGGGAACGCGAACAGGATCATCGCTCCGACCACCAGGATGTACCACGCGTACAGAGGCATCAGGTTGATGCGCATGCCCGGCGGCCGGGTCTTGAGCACGCCGACGATCAGCTCCACCGCGGCCGCGATCGAGGCCACCTCGATGAAGCTCAGGCCCAGCAGCCAGACGTCGGCGCCGTAGCCTTCGGTGTACTGGGTGGACAGCGGCGGGTACATGAACCAGCCGTCCTTGGGCGCGGCGTCGAAGAACACCGAGCCGCACACGAACACGCCGCCGATCAGGAAGCACCAGAAACCGAACGCGGACAGCCGCGGGAACGGCAGGTCGCGCGCGCCCAGCACCGAGGGCAGCACCAGGATCGAGAACGCCTCGAAGATCGGCACCGCGAACAGGAACATCATCACCGAGCCGTGCAGCGTGAACAGCTGGTTGTAGGTGTCGGCGTCGAGGAAGGCGTTGCCCGGGAACGCGAGCTGCACCCGCATCAACAGCGCGAGCACGCCGGCGAAGAGGAAGAACGCGATCGCCGCGGCGGTGTACCAGCGGCCGACGATCGAGTTGTTGACCGCGGACCAGTAGCGCCAGCCCGTGGGCGCCTGCCACGCGCGGTGCAGGCGTCCGGCCGCGGGATCGTGGTGCGGGTGCGCGGGCGTGCTCACCGCAGTCCCTCGAGCCAGGTCGCGATCGCCCGCACCTCGGCCGGCGGCAGCATGTCGAAGCGCGGCATCAAGGCCTCGGGCTTGGCCGCGTGCGGGCGTTCGATCCAGCGCCGCAGCGACTCGGCGTCGTTGGGCAACGCGCCGGCCGCGAGTTCGAGCCGGCTGCCGACGTGGGTCAGGTCGGGGCCGACGCTGCCGGTGGCGGCGGTGCCGCGCACGGCGTGGCAGGCGCCGCAGCCGTTGCGCAGGAACGCCGCCCTGCCCTGCGCCGCCGGGCCGTCTGGCGCGGCAGCCGCGGGCGCGGCCTGCGCCTCCAGCCAGCGCGCGAACGCATCCGGCGGCATCGCCACCACCAGCAGCCGCATCTGCGCGTGCGAGGCGCCGCAGAACTCCGCGCACACGCCGCGGAACGTGCCGGGCCGGTCGGCCTGCAGCACCAGCGTGTTGCTGCGCCCGGGAATCATGTCCACCTTGCCCGCGAGTGCCGGCACCCAGAACGAATGGATCACGTCGGGGCTGGTGAGCGACAGCGCCACCGGCCGCCCGACCGGGATGCGGATCTCGTTCGCGGTCTCCACGCCGGCGTCCTCGTAGCGCACGCGCCACCACCACTGCTCGCCCGAGACGGCGACGTGCAGCGCGTCCGCCGGCACCGCCGCGCGCAGCCGCGGCATCAGCACCAGGCCCCAGGCGAGCAAGGCGCCGAGCACGACCGTGGGTGTAGCCACGCCGCCGGCCAGGATCAACCAGTGCGCGCGGCGCGCATCCGCGGGGCGACGGCGTCGCAACGCATGCCAGGCGATCGCGAGCACCGCCAGCCAGACCAGCACGCTGCCCGCCAGCATCACCCAGAACAGGCGCAGGACCACCGCGGCCTCGGCGCCGGCCGGCGCGAAGGCGGAGAGCACGGCGTTGGCGGCAGGGTCGACCAAGCAGCGATCCGTCGGCAGGGGTCGCCCCACCCTGCCATTCAGGACTGGACCGCGTCGTGAAGAGGACGTCGTCTAGGAGTCGCCGTCGCGCGACTGTCCTCCGCGAGCCTGCTCGCGAGCCGCGCGCAAGGCGTCGAGTTTCTCCTTGAGCTTCAGCTCCAGGCCCCGCGGCACCGGGTCGTAGTACACGCGCTCGCCCATCGCGTCGGGGAAGCCGGTCTGGTCGAGCGCGATGCCGCCCTCGGCATCGTGGTCGTACTGGTAGCCCTTGCCGTAGCCGAGCTGCTTCATCAGCTTCGTCGGCGCGTTGCGGATGTGCAGCGGCACCTCGAGCGTGCCGTATTCGGAGACGTCGCGGCGGGCGGCGTTGTACGCGGCATAGCCGGCGTTCGACTTGGCGGTGGCCGCGAGGTAAATCACCACCTGCGCCAGCGCGAGGTCGCCCTCCGGGCTGCCGAGGCGCTCGTAGGCGTCCCAGGCGTCGATCGACATCTGCAGGGCGCGCGGATCGGCCAGGCCGATGTCCTCCACCGCCATCCGGGTCAGGCGCCGCGCCAGGTAGGACGGGTCGACGCCGCCGTCGAGCATGCGCGCGAACCAGTACAGCGCCGCGTCGGGATTGGAGCTGCGCACCGACTTGTGCAGGGCCGAGATCTGGTCGTAGAACTGCTCGCCGCCCTTGTCGAAGCGGCGCGTGCGGTCGGCCAGGACCTGCGCGAGGGTGGCGTCGGTGATGCTGCCGCCCTTCCCCGCCCCGCCTTCGTCGGCGACTTCCGCGGCGATTTCCAGCAGCGTCAGCGCGCGGCGGACGTCGCCGTCGGCCGCCTGCGCGATGAGCGCGAGTTGGTCGCGGCCGACCTGCAGCCCGCGTCCGCCGAGCCCGCGGTCCTCGTCCGCGAGCGCCTGCTCCAGCGCCAGCACGATGTCGTCGACCGACAGCGCCTCCATCACGTGCACGCGGCAGCGCGAGAGCAGCGCCGAGTTCAGTTCGAACGAAGGGTTCTCGGTGGTGGCGCCGACGAACAGGATGGTGCCGCGTTCGATGTGCGGCAGGAACGCATCCTGCTGCGCCTTGTTGAAGCGGTGCACCTCGTCCACGAACAGCACCGTGCGCCGCCCCCCGGCGAAGCGCGCCTCGGCCTCGGCCAGGACCTTGCGCACGTCCGGCAGGCCGGACAGCACCGCCGAGATCGCGCGGAACTCCGCATCGGCGTATTGCGCCAGCAGCAGCGCAAGCGTGGTCTTGCCGCAGCCCGGCGGGCCCCACAGGATCATCGAGTGCACGCGGCCGGATTCGATCGCGCGGCGCAACGCCGAGCCGGGCGCGAGCAGCCGGCGCTGCCCGACCATCTCGTCGAGCGAGCGCGGACGCATGCGCTCCGCGAGCGGCCTCAGCGCATCGCTGTCGCCAGCGAGCAGGTCGGGTGTCGTCGGGGGGTCGGCACGGCGCGGCATGCCGGAACGATACTGCAGCCGCGAGGGTCGCGGCGCGAGCGCCGCTCCTACAGGCCGGCGACCGGATCGCCGAGGCCGTCGTCGCCGAGCTGGTAGTCCACGCGCAGCCAGCGCCCGTTGCGCGCATCGTAGAGCGCGTGCACCGCTGCGGCGGCGACGCCTTCGCCGCCGAAGTCGGCGCGCCCGGTTGCATCCAGCACCAGCAGGCCGTCGGCCACGCTGGCGGCGCGCACGCCGGAGAGCTGCAGCGTCGCGGGCTGGCCGGCGAACTCGTCGCGCAGCCGGCGCGCGGCCTCTTCGGCCAGGCCGTCCGCCAGCGCGCCATCCGCGGCGCGCGGCGCGTCGGCGCCCGGCAGCGAAATGCGCTGCGCGCTCGCGGTGGCGCTGGCGACGTCGTACAGCGCGGCGACCTCGACCGGGATCCAGCCGGAACCGGCGACGGCGATGCGTCCGTGCGCCAGCAGCTCGCGCTGCGCCGGGTGCGCGCCGACCACGTCCACGCGCGTCAGTTCGACCTGCACGGCGGTGCCGTCGAAGGCGTCGCGCACGGCGGCGGCCACGGCCGCGTCGAACGGCAGCCCTGACTCGGCCCGCGGTGCCGGAGCCGCCGCCAGGGTCCCGGTCACGGGCAGCCCGGCACCGAGCGTGGCTGCGAGCAGCAACGCGGACACGGCGGCGACGGAAGGAAGGGCGTTGCGCATCGGGACTCCCCGGCTCCCGGCTCCAGGAGCGTTGCGCCGGACTTTGCCTGCTGCTGCGTGGATGCCCCGTGACGCGGCGCGCCGTGGGCGTCCGCGTTCAGCCTTCGATCACGTCCACGCCGGACGGCGGCGAGAACTTGAACGCGTTCGCCGGGAAGGCGGGATTGCGCTGCCATTCGCCGAAGCGGATCACGCTCTTCTGGCCGAGCGCGTCGGTGAACTGCATCCGCTCCAGCCCGTTCGCGCCGAAGCCCAGGCGCGCCGAGCTGAAGCCCGCACCGTCGGCCTGGCGCGGCTTGACCACCAGCCAGTCGAGGCCGCCCTCGCTGCCGGCCTCCTCGACGATGTAGTCGCGGTCCAGGCGGCCCGGGTCGATCAGCGCCGCCAGCGGGCTGCCCTGCTCGGCGTCGCCCTGGGCGCGCCGGGTGGCCTGCTCGAGGTCGGGATCGTAGACCCACACGCGCTCGCCGTCGGCGACGATCAGCTGCTCGTACGGCTTCTTGTACTCCCAGCGGAACAGGCGCGGCGCGGAAAGCGCCACCGCCCCGCTCGAGGTCTCCCTGAGCTTGCCGTTGGGGTCGTAGACCTGCTGCGTGAAATCCGCGCGCAGGCCCTTCAGGCCCTTGGTGAAGGCGTCGAGGTCGTCGCGCGCGCCGGCGAAGGCGTTGCCCGCGAGCAGCAGCACGCCGGCGGCGATGGCAAGGACGGATCGGATCATGGTGGGGGCTCCTGGGGGCTGCATCCGATTTTGCGGAGGCCGACCTGAACGCGCGGTTGAGGGCCCCGGAACCCCCTAGGGCGCTGGCGGCGGCGGCGCGATGACCGTGCGGTCGCCGTTGTGCTCCGGCGGGCTGACGATGCCCGCGGCCTCCATCGCCTCGATCAGCCGCGCGGCCCGGTTGTAGCCGATCTTCAGCCGCCGTTGCACGCCGGAGATGGACGCGCGCCGGGTCTCGGTAACGATGCGCACCGCCTGGTCGTACAGCGGGTCGGATTCGTCGCCGCCGTCGCTCTCCGGCAGGCCGGTGGCGCCGACCACGGTGCCGTCGCCGAGCGACTGCACGTCCTCGAGCACGCCGTCCATGTAGTTGGGGCCGTCGCTGCCCTGCTTGAGGTGCTCGACCACGCGGTGCACCTCCTCGTCGCTGACGAAGGCGCCGTGGATGCGCTCGGGCATGGCCGTGCCCGGCGGCAGGTAGAGCATGTCGCCGTGGCCGAGCAGCGTTTCCGCGCCGGACCGGTCGAGGATGGTGCGCGAGTCGATCTTGCTCGACACCTGGAACGCGATCCGGGTCGGGATGTTGGCCTTGATCAGGCCGGTGATCACGTCCACCGACGGCCGCTGCGTGGCCAGGATCAGGTGGATGCCGGCGGCGCGCGACTTCTGCGCCAGGCGCGCGATCAGCTCCTCCACCTTCTTGCCGACGATCATCATCATGTCGGCGAACTCGTCGATCACGATCACGATGAACGGCAGCGGCTCGAGCGTGCGCGGGGCCTCGCCGGCCTCCGCGTTGGGCTTGTGCAGCGGGTCGAGCATCGGCTGGCCGCCGTCGGCGGCGTCGCGCACCTTCTTGTTGAAGCCGGACAGGTTGCGCACGCCGACCGCGGACATCAGCTTGTAGCGGCGCTCCATCTCGGCCACGCACCAGCGCAGGCCGTTGGCGGCCTCCTTCATGTCGGTGACCACCGGCGCCAGCAGGTGCGGGATGCCCTGGTACACGCTGAGCTCCAGCATCTTCGGGTCGATCATGAGCATGCGCACGTCCTGCGCGCTGGCCTTGTACAGCAGCGACAGCACCATCGCGTTAACCGCCACCGACTTGCCCGAGCCGGTGGTGCCGGCGACCAGCAGGTGCGGCATGCGCGCCAGGTCGGCCACCGTCGGGCGCCCCGCGATGTCCTTGCCCAGCGCCAGGGTCAGCGGGCTGCCGGACTTGTCGTACTCGCGCGAGCGCAGCAGCTCGCTCAGGTAGATCATCTCGCGGTGAGAGTTCGGGATCTCCAGGCCGATCACGGACTTGCCCGGGATCACGTCCACCACGCGCACCGCCTTCACCGACAGCCCGCGCGCGATGTCCTTGTCGAGCGAGGAGATCTGGCTGACCTTGATGCCCGGCGCCGGCTCGATCTCGAAGCGGGTGATCACCGGACCGGGATACGCGCCGACGACCTGCGCGTCGATGCGGAAGTCCTTGAGCTTGAACTCGATCTGCCGCGACAGCGTCTCCAGGGTCTGTTCGTCGTAGCCCTTGGCCTGCGGCTTGGGATCGTCCAGCAGCGCCAGCGGCGGGATCCCGGACGCGTCGCCGACGCCGTGGAACAGCGGGATCTGCTGCTCGCGCCTGGCGCGGTCGCTCTTCTCCACCTGCGGCGGCGCCGGCGGCTCGATCTTCACCGGCGCGCGCTTGGCGCGCAGCTCGCTGTCGGTGCGCCGCACCTCCTCGCGCTCCTCGCGCAGCGCGCGCCGCTGCTGCCAGTGGTCTGCCTCGCGGCTCGAGGTCCGCACGAACTTCGACAGCAGTCCCGGCAGGGCCAGCGTCCACTGCCCGAGCCGGTCCATCACCGCCAGCCAGGACAGTCCGGTCGCGAGGGTGATCGAGACCAGCAGCAGCGCCAGCAGGAACAGGTTGCCGCCCATCGGCCCGAAGGCGCGGAACAGCGACCGCCCGACCTGCTCGCCGAGGATGCCGCCGCTGCCGCCCGGGAAATCCGGCACCGCGCCGATGCGCAGGTACAGCAGCCCAGTGGCAGAGACGATGAAGCCGACGATGCCCACAAGGCGCAGCGCCGGGCCGAGCTCGGCCTCGTTGTCGGCATCCATCCCGAACAGCGCGATCCAGGCCACCAGGCCCAGCACCAGCGGCAGGGTGAACGCGACGTAGCCCGTGAGGTACAGCAGGACGTCGGCCAGCCAGGCACCGACCCGGCCGCCGACGTTGTGCAGCGGCGCGGTGATGCTGCCCGAATGCGACCAGCCCGGGTCCTGCGGCGAGAACGTCAGCAGGCTGGCCAGCAGGTAGAGCAGCAGCGGCGCGACCAGGATCAGCGCGATGTCGCGCCACAACCGCTGGCGCCCGGTCGGCGGGGTGCCGCCGCGCCGGGTGCCCTGCGTCGTGTTCTTCCTGCGACTGGCTGCTGCCTGCGCCACCGTGATGTGCTGTCTCAGCTGATCCCCGTTAGCGCTTGAATATACAGGAGAAGCCCGCCTCGGCCAGTCCCGTCAGGAGAGCATGTCCTGGAGCGCCGGATGGACCAGCCGGCCGCCCTCGACGTTGATCCCGCGGGCCAGTGCCTCGTCTTTCCGCCAGTCGCCGCCGGCCGCGATCTTGTTGACCCACGGCAGGATCGCCGCGCAGATCGCCTGCGACGAGGTCTGCGGCACCGCGCCCGGCATGTTGGTCACGCAGAAGTGGGTCACGCCCTCCTCCACGTAGGTCGGCTCCTTCCAGGTGGTCGCGCGCGAGGTCTCGAAGCAGCCGCCCTGGTCGATCGCGATGTCCACCAGCACGCTGCCGGGCTCCATGCCCTTGAGCATCTCGCGGGTCAGCACCTTGGGCGCCTTGGCGCCGGTGACCAGCACCGCGCCGACGACGAGGTCCGCCGCTGCGACCTTGCTGGCGACCACGTCGTGGTACGGGTACAGTGCGGTGACGTTCGGGCCCAGCCGCATCATCTCGTCCATGCGGTCGGTGCGCATCTCGAACACGGTGACGTTGGCGCCCGCGGCCGCGGCCAGGGCGGCGGCGCCGCCACCGGCCTTGCCGGCGCCGAACACCACGACGTTTCCGCGCTCGGTGGACGGCAGCCCGCCGAGCAGCTTGCCCTTGCCGCCCTGCGGCTGGTGCAGCAGCGTGGTCCCGACCTGGGTGGCGATGCGCCCGGCGATGATCGACATCGGCGCCAGCAGCGGCAGGTCGCCGTTGGGCAGCTCGACGGTCTCGAAGGCGACGCCGGTCAGGCCGATGTCGAGCAGCTTGCGGGTCAGCTCCGGCTCCGCCGCCAGGTGCAGGTAGCAGAACAGCAGGTGGTCCTTGCGCAGGTGCTGCAGGTCGCCGGCGATCGGCTCCTTGACCTTGACGATCAGTTCGCCCTTTTCGTACAGGCCGGCCGCATCCGGGGCGATCCTGACCCCCAGGCGGGTGTACTGCTCGTCGCTGAAGCCGCTCTTGAGCCCGGCGTCCTTCTCGAGCCAGACCTCGTGCCCGCGCTTGACCAGGTCGCCGGCCGCGGCCGGCACGAGCGCGACGCGCCCTTCGAGGGTCTTGGTTTCCTTGGGAACGCCGATACGCATGTCGATGAACCTCTGTGCCAGGCGGATGCCGTGTGGGGGATAATGAACCGACGAATTATACCCGCGAGACCACTCCGAACATGACCTCCACGAAGCATTCCCGCCTGCTGATCCTCGGTTCCGGCCCCGCCGGCTGGACCGCCGCCGTGTACGCCGCGCGCGCCAACCTCAAGCCCGTGGTGGTCACCGGCCTGCAGATGGGCGGCCAGCTCATGACCACCACCGAGGTGGACAACTGGCCGGGCGACGTCGAAGGCCTGATGGGCCCGGACCTGATGGCGCGCATGCAGAAGCACGCCGAGCGCTTCGACACCGAGGTGGTGTTCGACCACGTGCACACCGCCGACCTGTCGCAGCGCCCGTTCCGCCTGGTCGGCGACAGCGGCGAGTACACCTGCGACGCGCTGATCATCGCCACCGGCGCCACCGCCAAGTACCTGGGGCTGGAGTCGGAGGAGAAGTTCAAGGGCCGCGGCGTGTCCGCCTGCGCCACCTGCGACGGGTTCTTCTACAAGGACCAGGACGTGGTCGTGGTCGGCGGCGGCAACACCGCGGTCGAGGAGGCGCTGTATCTGTCGAACATCGCGCGGAAGGTCTACCTGGTGCACCGCCGCGACACCCTGCGCGCCGAGAAGATCATGCAGGACAAGCTGTTCGCCAAGGTCCAGGCCGGGAAGATCGAGCCGGTCTGGCACCACGTGGTGGACGAGGTGCTCGGCGACGACAGCGGCGTGACCGGCTTGCGGGTCAAGTCCACGCAGGACGGCAGCACCCGCGAGATCGCCGCGCACGGCTTCTTCGTGGCCATCGGCCACACCCCGAACACCGGCCTGTTCGAGGGCCAGCTGGCGATGGACAACGGCTACATCTCGATCAAGTCCGGCCTGGCGGGCGGCGCCACCGAGACCTCGGTCAAGGGCGTGTTCGCGGCCGGCGACGTCACCGACCAGCACTACCGCCAGGCGATCACTTCCGCCGGCTTCGGCTGCATGGCCGCGCTCGACGCCGAGAAGTTCCTCGACAAGGACGGCTGATGGCGGACGCGCGGATCCACCGCGCGCTCGCCGACATCCCCGCCGACGACTGGGATGCGCTGCACGACGGGCGCAATCCGTTCGTCGCGCACGCGTTCCTCGACGGCATGGAGCGCACCGGCGTCATCGACCCGCGCCTTGGCTGGACGCCCTGGCACCTCGGGTTGTGGGACGGCGGCCGGCTGGTCGCCGCCGCGCCCTGCTACCTGAAGGGCAACTCGCACGGCGAGTTCGTGTTCGACCACGCCTGGGCGCACGCGTGGATGCAGCACGGCCACGACTATTACCCGAAGCTGCTCTGCGCGGTGCCCTACTCGCCGGTGACCGGGCCGCGGCTGTTGGCGCGCGACGACGGCGCCCGGCGCGCGCTGCTCGAGGCCATGCAGGCGGTGGTGGCGCGGGCCGGGCTGTCCTCGGCGCACGTCAACTTCCACGAGGCCGGCGAGGACGATCTGTTCGACGCCACGTGGCTGCCGCGGCTGGACGTGCAGTACCACTGGCGCAACGAGGCCGGCTGGAGCGATTTCGCGGAATTCCTCGCGGCGATGGACCACCGGCACCGCAAGAACATCCGCCAGGAACGGGCGAAGGTCGCGCGCGCCGGGGTGTCGTTCCGGGTGCTGCACGGCGACGAGGCAAGCGACGCCGAGCTGGCGGCGATGCACGACTTCTACCTGCGCACCTTTGCCGATTACGGCAACACCCCGGCGCTCACGCTGGACTTCCTGCGCCACCTCGCGCGCACCATGCCGCGGCAGCTGGTGCTGGTGCTGGCCAGCCGCGAGGGTCGCGACGTCGCCGGCGCGCTGTGCCTGCGCGGCGGCGACACCTTGTACGGGCGCTACTGGGGCAGCGCGCTGGACGAGCCGCTGCCCGGCCTGCACTTCGAGACCTGCTACTACCAGGGCATCGACTATTGCCTGCGCGAGGGCCTGGTCGCGTTCGAGCCGGGGGCGCAGGGCGAGCACAAGCTGGCGCGCGGCTTCCTGCCCTGCTTCGTGCGCAGCCGGCACCATGTCGCCGACCCCGGCTTCGCCGCGGCGCTGGCGCCCTGGTGCGCGGAGGAGGCGGAGGCTGTGCGGCGGTATGCGGCGAAGCTGCGCGAGCGCTCGCCGTTCCGCGAGTGACCGATCGCGGCTTCCGCCGCTCCCACAAGAAGGGAGCCAGGCACCCGGGTTTGTGGGAGCGGCGGAAGCCGCGAAAATGCAGCCATGACCGCGCACCTGGCCACCCTGGGGGCCGACCCGCGCTCCGGCTTCCCCCCGCCGGCCCGCGCCCTGCGCGAGCCCGACGGCCTGCTCGCGGTCGGCGGCGACCTCTCCCCCGCCCGCCTGCTCGACGCCTACCGGCACGGCATCTTCCCGTGGTTCTCCGAGGGCCAGCCGATCCTGTGGTGGTCGCCGTCCACGCGCATGGTGTTCCGCCCCGAAGCGGTGCACCTGGCGCGGCGCTTCCGGCGGGCCCTGCGCGGGTGCGACTGGGTGGTGCGCGCGGACACCGCGTTCGACGCGGTGGTCGAGGCCTGCGCCGCGCCCCGGCCCGGGCAGGACGGCGGCACCTGGATCGTCACGGCGATGCGCGACGCCTACGCCGCGCTGCATCGCCTGGGCCACGCCCACTCGATCGAGGTGCTGGACGGCGACGCCCTGGTCGGCGGCCTTTACGGCGTCGCGGTCGGGCGCATGTTCTTCGCCGAGAGCATGTTCAGCGCCCGCAGCGGCGGCTCCAAGGTCGCGCTGGGCGCGCTGGCGCTGCGGCTCGGGCAATGGGGCTGGCCGCTGGTCGACGCCCAGCTCGACAACCCGCACCTGCGCTCGCTCGGCGGCGAGCCGTGGCCGCGCCCGCGCTTCCTCGCGGCGGTGACCGGACTGGTGGCCGAAGCCGAGCCTCGCGGCCCCTGGAGCGGACGCTTCGGCACCCTCCCCGCCTCCGCCCTGGCCGACCCCGGGTTCACTGCCGGTTTTGCGCCGCCGGGCAGCCGCGTGCCACAATGATGGACTTTCGCGCCCGGCCACTCGGGCGCCCGCTACAGGAACCCCATGGCGAAAGACGACGTCATCGAATTCGAAGGCACGGTCTCCGAAACCCTCCCGAACACCATGTTCCGGGTGCGGCTGGAGAACGGCCACGAGATCATTGCCCACATTTCCGGGCGGATGCGCAAAAACTACATCCGCATCCTGACCGGCGACCGGGTCAAGGTCGAAATGACCCCCTACGACCTGACCAAGGGGCGCATCACCTATCGCATGAAGTAATCGCGGTAAGTGATTGAATAAAAAGGCGGCCTTGGCCGCCTTTTTTGTTGGAAGGCTCCTTTTTGTGGGAGCGGCGGGAGCCGCGAATGCCTTTCGCGGCTTCCGCCGCTCCCACAATTCAAAGGCCGCTGTCAGACCGTCGCCGGCAGCAGCTTCTCCGGTTCGGCGCGGGTCTCGATGACCAGTTCGCCGTCGCGCACGTCGACGCTGACCCGGCCGCCCTTCGACAGCTTGCCGAACAGCAGTTCGTCCGCCAGCGGGCGCTTGATCCGGTCCTGGATCACGCGCGCCATCGGCCGCGCGCCCATCAGCGGGTCGAAGCCATGGCGGGCCAGCCACTCGCGCGCCTCCGGGGTCGCCGACAGGGTCACGTCCTTCTCGTGCAGCTGGGTCTCCAGCTCGATCAGGAACTTGTCCACCACGCGCAGGATGTGGTCCATGCCCAGCGGCTGGAACTGCACGATCGCGTCCAGGCGGTTGCGGAATTCCGGGCTGAAGCTGCGCCGGATCACTTCCATCGCGTCGGTCGAATGGTCCTGTTGGGTGAAGCCGATCGAGCGCCGCGCCGCCTGCGCCGCGCCGGCGTTGGTGGTCATCACCAGGATCACGTTGCGGAAGTTCGCCTCGCGCCCGTTGGTGTCGGTCAGCACCCCGCGGTCCATCACCTGCAGCAGGATGTTGAAGATGTCCGGGTGCGCCTTCTCGACCTCGTCCAGCAGCAGCACGCAGTGCGGGGTCTTGACGATCTTCTCGGTCAGCAGGCCGCCCTGGTCGAAGCCGACGTAGCCCGGGGGCGCGCCGATCAGGCGCGACACCGAGTGCGGCTCCATGTACTCGGACATGTCGAAGCGCACCAGCTCGATGCCGAGCTGCAGCGCGAGCTGGCGGGTGACCTCGGTCTTGCCGACGCCGGTCGGGCCGGCGAACAGGAAGTTGCCGATCGGCTTGTCCGGGTTGGCCAGGCCGGAGCGCGACAGCTTGATCGCGCTGGCCAGGGTCTCGATCGCCGGGTCCTGGCCGAAGATCACCATCTTCAGGTTGCGCTCCAGGTGCGCCAGCACGTCGCGGTCCGAGGCGCTGACCTGCTTGGCCGGGATGCGCGCCATGCGGGCCACGATCGCCTCGATCTCCTCGACGTCGATCAGCTGCTTGCGGGTCTCGGCCGGCAGCAGCCGCTGGCGCGCGCCGGCCTCGTCGATCACGTCGATCGCCTTGTCCGGGAGCAGCCGGTCGCCGATGTGCTTGACCGACAGGTCCACCGCCGCCTGCAGCGCATCGTCGGCGTAGGTCACGCCGTGGTGCGACTCGTACTTCGGCTTCAGGCCGTGCAGGATCTCGACCGCCTCGCCGACGGTCGGCTCGACGATGTCGATCTTCTGGAAGCGGCGCGCCAGCGCACGATCCTTCTCGAAGATGCCGCGGTATTCCTGGAACGTGGTCGAACCGATGCAGCGCAGCTCGCCCGAGGCGAGCATCGGCTTGATCAGGTTGGACGCGTCCATGGTCCCACCCGAGGCCGAACCGGCCCCGATGATGGTGTGGATCTCGTCGATGAACAGCACCGCGCCCGGCACCTTCTTCAGCGCCGCGAGCACGCCCTTGAGGCGCTTCTCGAAGTCGCCGCGGTACTTGGTGCCGGCCACCAGGGCGCCGAGGTCGAGCGAGTAGATGGTCGCGTCGGCCAGCACCTCGGGCACCTCGCCGTCGACGATGCGCTTGGCCAGGCCCTCGGCCAGCGCGGTCTTGCCGACCCCGGCCTCGCCCACGTAAAGCGGGTTGTTCTTGCGCCGGCGGCACAGCACCTGGATGGTGCGCTCGATCTCGTCGGCGCGGCCGACCAGCGGGTCGATCCGGCCCTCGCGCGCCAGCGCGTTGAGGTCGGTGGCGAACTCGGACAGGGCGTCGCCCTTGCCCTCCCCCTCCGCGCCCTCGGCGTGCGGCGCGTCCTCGCCGGCGCCCGGCTCCTCGCCGCCGTGGCGGGCGATGCCGTGCGACAGGTAGTTGACGACGTCCAGCCGGGTCACGTCCTGCTGGTTGAGGAAGTACACCGCGTGCGAATCCTTCTCGCCGAAGATCGCCACCAGCACGTTGGCGCCGGTGACCTCCTTCTTGCCGGAGGACTGGACGTGGTAGACGGCGCGCTGGAGCACGCGCTGGAAGCCGAGCGTCGGCTGGGTGTCGCGGCCGTCCTCCAGGTCCAGGCGCACGACCGACTTCCCGATCGCGTCCTCGAGCTCGCTGCGCAGGCGATCGAAATCGGCGCCGGTGGCCTTCAGGACGGCCTCGGCGGAGGGGTTGTCGAGCAGCGCCAGCAGCAGGTGCTCGACCGTCATGTACTCGTGACGGGCCTCCCTGGCGCGCTTGTAGCACTGGCCGATGCTGTACTCGAGGTCCTTGCTGAACATTGGGGTCACCGTTTTGGGCTGATGCCTATATGGGGGGCATGCCGGTGAATTCCATCTCTACGCCTTCTCCATGGTGCACAGCAACGGGTGCTGGTTCAGCCTTGCGTATTCGTTCACCTGCGCCACCTTGGATTCGGCCACTTCGCGGGTGAAGACGCCGCAGACGCCGCGCCCGCGGGTATGGACGTGGAGCATCACCTGGGTGGCCTTCTCGATGTTCATGGCGAAGAACCGCACCAGCACCTCGACCACGAAGTCCATGGGCGTGTAGTCGTCGTTCAGCAACAGGACGGAATACAGCGGCGGACGCGCGACCTGCGGCCGCGCCGTCTCCACCACGGTGCCGTGCCCGTGGCCATCGTCCTGTCCGTTTTTTCCGGGCGTATTGGCCATGCAAGGATTATAGAATGGCCACCGCATGAGCTATCGCGAAGGACGCTTCTGGCAACCCGACGTGACCGTGGCCACGGTGGTGGTCCGCGACGGGCGCCTGTTGTGCGTCGAGGAACGCAGCAACGGCCACCTGGTGATCAACCAGCCGGCCGGGCACCTGGAACCGGACGAGAGCCTGGCCGAAGCCGCCCTGCGCGAGACCCTGGAGGAAACCGCCTGGGACGTGCGCCTGACGGCGTTCGTCGGCGCCTACCAGTGGCAGGCCCCCGCCCGTCCCGACGGCAGCGAGGGTCGCCACTACCTGCGTTTCGCGTTCGCGGCCGAGCCGGTGCGCGAGCACCCCGGGCGCGCGCTGGACACCGGCATCGAACGCGCCCTGTGGCTGACCCCGGAAGAACTGTCCGACGCGCGCGACCGCCACCGCAGCCCGCTGGTCTGGCAGGTGGTCGAGGACTACCTTGGCGGACGCAGGCAGCCGCTGTCGGCACTGCGGAAGCTGCCGTGAGCGCGGCACGCACCATCGTCGGCATGTCCGGCGGGGTCGACTCCTCGGTCGCCGCCCTGCTCCTGCAGCGCGCCGGCGAGCCGGTCGCCGGGCTGTTCATGGACAACTGGGCCGACGACGGCAGCGGCGAGTGCCGCGCGGAGGAGGACCGCCGCGACGCGGTCGCGGTCTGCGGCATGCTCGGCATCCGCCTGCACGTGCGCGACTTCTCGCGCGAGTACTGGGACGGCGTGTTCGCGCACTTCATCGCCGAGTACGCGGCCGGACGCACGCCCAACCCGGACGTGCTGTGCAACCGCGAGGTCAAGTTCCGTCATTTCCTCGACGCGGCGCTGGCGCTCGGCGCCGAGCGCATCGCCACCGGACACTACGCGCGGGTGGAGCGCAACGGCGGGCGCTACCGGCTGCTGCGCGCGCTCGACCGCGACAAGGACCAGAGCTATTTCCTGCACCTGCTCGGCCAGGAGCCGCTGGCCGCCACCGACTTCCCGCTCGGCGCGCTGGCCAAGGGCGAGGTGCGCCGCATCGCCGCCGAGGCCGGGCTGCCGACCGCGGCCAAGAAGGACTCCACCGGCATCTGCTTCATAGGCGAGCGCGACTTCCGCGAGTTCCTGTCGCGCTACATCCCCGCGCGCCCGGGCGAGATCCGCGACCCGCGCGGACGCACGCTCGGCGAGCACCCGGGCGTGTTCCATTTCACCCTGGGCCAGCGCGGCGGCCTGCAGCTCGGCGGCATCCGCGGCCGCGACCAGGCACCCTGGTACGTGGTCGGCAAGGACGTCGGACGCAACCTGCTGTACGTGGACCAGGGGCACGACAGCCCCTGGCTGCAGTCCACCACCCTGTGGAGCGAGCCGGCGCACTGGATCGAGGGCGACCCGCCCGCGCGCCGCTTCGCCTGCAGCGCGCAGGTGCGCCACCGCCAGCCCCCCCAGCCCTGCGAGGTCGAAAGCATGGAAGACGGCACCCTGCGGGTGCGTTTCGACGGCGCCCAGCGCGCCGTCGCCCCCGGCCAGTCGGTGGTCCTGTACGACGGCGACCACTGCCTCGGCGGCGCGGTGATCGCGGCCACCGACGCGCCGCTCGAAACCCGGCTGCGGGAGCAGGCGGCATGAGCGTGCCGGTCGACCGCATGCTCGCGCTCGCCGGCCTGGCGCAGGCGCTGGCCCAGGTGCGCCGCATCGCCGACACCGGCCAGTCCGAGGCGTCGGTCGTGGCCACCGCGCTGGACAGCGTGTTCCGCATCGACGCGGAAACCCCGGCCGCCGTCTATGGCGGCGCAGGCGAAGTGCGGCCCGGGTTGCTCCTGCTGCGCGGCTACCTGCGCAACGAACCGCGCGACCAGATGCTGCCGCGCCTGGCGCTGGCGGTGGTGCAGCTCGAGCGGCGCTTCAGCCGCGATCCGATGGCCGCGCGCGTGCAGGAGGGCATCGTCGCGCTGGCCGCCCAGGCCGAGCGCCAGGGCAGCACCCACCCCGACGTCCTGGCCGCGCTCGGCGCCCTGTACGCGGACACCGTGAGCCGGTTGCGGCCGCGGGTGATGGTGCAAGGCAACCCGCATTACCTGGGGCAGCAGGCGGTGGTCGCGGAGATCCGCGCGGTGCTGCTCGCGGCGCTGCGCTCGGCGGTGCTGTGGCGGCAGCTTGGCGGCAGCCTGTGGGACTTCCTGCTGCGCCGGCGGGCCATGCTGGAGGCGATCGAACAGGCGCTCTGACGGGCGGCGCGACGGCGTTTGCGGCATAATAAATGGGCTCGAAGGCGTGTTTTCCGCGGCCTTCCCCCACCCATTCCGGAGCATTCGCATGGCCGACTCCTTCGCCACCCGCGCCCGCCTCGACGTCGACGGCAAATCGTTCTCGTACTGCAGCCTGCCCAAGCTGGGCGAGCGCTTCGACCTGGCGCGGCTGCCCTACTCGATGAAGATCCTGCTGGAGAACCTGCTGCGCCACGAGGACGGCGTGACGGTGCTGCCGGCGCACATCGAGGCGGTGGCGGGCTGGGACCCGAAGGCGGAACCGGAGACCGAGATCGCGTTCATGCCGGCGCGCGTGCTGCTGCAGGACTTCACCGGCGTGCCCTGCGTGGTGGACCTGGCGGCGATGCGCGACGCGGTGGCGAAGCTCGGCGGCACGCCGAGCCAGATCAACCCGCAGATCCCGTCCGAGCTGGTGATCGACCACTCGGTGCAGGTGGACGTGTTCGGCCGCCCTGACGCGCTCGACATCAACGGCAAGATCGAGTTCCAGCGCAACCAGGAGCGCTACAGCTTCCTGCGCTGGGGCCAGAAGGCGTTCGAGAACTTCAAGGTGGTGCCGCCGAACACCGGCATCGTCCACCAGGTGAACCTGGAGCACCTGGCGCGCGTGGTCATGGCGCGCGAGGTGGGCGGGGAACTGATGGCGTTCCCGGACACCGTGTTCGGCACCGACTCGCACACCACGATGATCAACGGCATCGGCGTACTCGGCTGGGGCGTGGGCGGCATCGAGGCCGAGGCCGCGATGCTCGGCCAGCCGTCCTCGATGCTGATCCCGCAGGTGGTCGGCTTCAAGCTCACCGGCAAGCTGCCCGAGGGCGCCACCGGCACCGACCTGGTGCTGACCGTCACCCAGATGCTGCGCGCGCTCGGCGTGGTCGGCAAGTTCGTGGAGTTCTACGGCGACGGCCTGCAGCACCTGCCGCTGGCCGACCGCGCCACCATCGCCAACATGGCGCCCGAGTACGGCGCCACCTGCGGCATCTTCCCGATCGACGCCGAGGCCATCAACTACCTGCGCCTGTCGGGCCGCGACGAGGCGCAGATCGCGCTGGTCGAGGCCTACGCCAAGGCCCAGGGCCTGTGGCACACCCCGGACTCGCCGCACGCGCAGTACAGCGCCACGCTCGAGCTCGACCTGGCCGACGTCAAGCCGTCGCTGGCCGGCCCCAAGCGCCCGCAGGACCGCGTGCTGCTGGAGAAGCTCGGCGACAACTTCCGCACCAACGTGCAGGGGCTGGTCGCCAACCGCAAGGCCCCGGCGACCGAGGTCAAGCGCATGGACCAGGAAGGCGGCTCGCAGCCGCAGGCCCCGCGCCTGGCGGCCAAGCCCTGCTCGATGGTCCGCATCGGCGACGAGGAGCACGAGATCACCGACGGTTCGGTGGTGATCGCCGCGATCACCTCCTGCACCAACACCTCGAACCCCGCGGTGATGCTCGGCGCCGGCCTGCTGGCGCGCAATGCCGTGGCCCGCGGCCTGAAGGCGGCGCCGTGGGTCAAGACCTCGCTCGGCCCGGGCTCGCTGGTGGTCACCGACTACCTGAAGAAGGCCGGCCTGCTCGACGACCTCGAGAAGCTCGGCTTCTTCGTCGTCGGCTACGGCTGCACGACCTGCATCGGCAACTCCGGCCCGCTGCCGCAGGCGGTGTCGCAGGGCATCGCCGAGAACGACCTGGCGGTGGCCTCGGTGCTCTCGGGCAACCGCAACTTCGAGGGCCGCGTGCACCCCGAGGTGAAGATGAACTACCTGGCCTCGCCGCCGCTGGTGGTCGCCTTCGCCATCGCCGGCACCGTGGACATCGACCTGACCACCCAGCCGTTGGGCAAGGACCGCGACGGCAAGGACGTGTACCTGCGCGACATCTGGCCGTCTAACAAGGAGATCGGCGACCTGATCGCCGCGACCGTCGGCCCGGAGATGTTCGCGCAGAATTACGCCGACGTGTTCAAGGGCGACGCCCGCTGGGCGCAGATCGCCTCGCCCGAGGGCGAGAGCTACGCCTGGGACGAGGCCTCGACCTACATCAAGAACCCGCCCTACTTCGAAGGCATGACCATGGAGGTCGGCCGCATCGAGGACCTGCGCGGGGCGCGCGTGCTCGGCCTGTTCGGCGACTCGATCACCACCGACCACATCTCGCCGGCCGGCAACATCAAGAAGGATTCGCCGGCGGGCCGCTTCCTGCAGTCGCGCGGCGTGCAGCCGGCCGACTTCAACAGCTACGGCTCGCGCCGCGGCAACGACGACGTCATGGTCCGCGGCACCTTCGCCAACATCCGCATCAAGAACCTGATGCTGGGCGGCGAGGAAGGCGGCAACACCCTGTTCCACGGCAGCGGCCCGAACGCCGGCAGCAAGATGTCCATCTACGACGCTGCCATGGAGTACAAGGCCCAGGGCACGCCGCTGGTGGTGTTCGCGGGCAAGGAGTACGGCACCGGTTCCTCGCGCGACTGGGCGGCCAAGGGCACCCTGCTGCTCGGGGTCAAGGCGGTCGTCGCCGAGAGCTTCGAGCGCATCCACCGCTCCAACCTGGTCGGCATGGGCGTGCTGCCGCTGCAGTTCAAGGACGGCGAGAACGCGCGCACCCTCGGCCTGGACGGCAGCGAGACGATCGACATCAGCGGCCTGCAGGACGGCGACAGCCGCACCGCCACGGTGGTCGCGCGCAAGGCCGATGGCAGCGAGACCCGTTTCGACGTGCGCGTGCTGCTGCTGACGCCCAAGGAAGTCGAGTACTTCCGCAACGGCGGCATCCTGCACTACGTGCTGCGGCAGCTCGCCGCGAAGAAGGCCTGACTACCTGCGGGGCCGGGGCCTGCCCGGCCCCTGCAGGCGCCTCCTACAGGCGCGGCTCCCAGCTGGCGCTGACCAGGCGCCAGTCGCCGTCCTCCAGGCGCCAGCCGGTCTCCACCGAGTACAGGCGCGCAACCTCCGGCAGCAGGCCCCCGGAGCCGCCGGTGAGCGCAACCTCGAACGACACCGTGGCGTCGCGTTCGCGCAGCGCGACCTGCAGCGGGCCGGCCACGGTGGCGCCGACCTGGCGATGGCGCAGGAAGGCGAGCCGGGCGGTGCGCACGGCGCGCTCGCGATCCATGCCGCCGGGCCCGATGAAGTCCTCGGACAGGAGCCGCCGGATCGCCCCCGGCTCGCGCGCCTCGACCGCCTCCTGCAACGCCGCCACCTGCCCGCGCAAGGCCGTTTCCGGCGGCGTCCGCGAGCATGCCGCCAGCAGCAGGCCGGCACAGGCGGCAAGCGCCACGCGCTTCGCGATCCATGTCCCCATGGCCCCAGACTAAGCGCAAACCGGCGCGCCTGCGCGCCTTGCCGGCGCCATGGCGCTATGGTCCAATCGGTGAAGACCGTACGGTGCCGGACGCACCGTGTCCTGGAGGGAACGCATGCAGCACGAACGCCCCTGGCTGGCCCAGTACCCGGCCGGCGTCCCCGCGGAGATCGATCCCGACGCGTATCCGTCCGTGGTGGCGGTGCTCGAGGATGCCATCCAGCGCTTCCGCGACCGCCCGGCGTTCTCCAGCTTCGGCAAGGTGATCACCTATGCCGAGCTCGACGAGCTCAGCGCGCGCTTCGCCGCCTACCTGCTCGGCGAGCTCGAGCTCAAGCGCGGCGACCGCGTCGCGATCATGATGCCGAACTGCCTGCAGCACCCGATCGCGACCCACGGCATCCTGCGCGCCGGCCTGACCGTGGTGAACGTCAACCCGCTGTACACCGCGCGCGAGCTCGAGCACCAGCTGGTGGACTCGGGCACCAGCGCGATCGTGGTGCTCGACAACTTCGGCCACACCGTGCAGCAGGTGATCGGCCGTACCCGCGTGCGCCAGGCCATCACCACCGGGCTGGGCGACATGGTCGGCGGCGCCAAGGGCGCGATCATGAACTTCGTGCTCAAGCACGTGAAGAAGATGGTGCCGCGCTACGAGCTGCCGGGCGCGGTCCGCTTCGGCGAGGCGCTGGCGATCGGCGCGATGCAGCCGCGTCCCGAGGTCCGCATCGACGCCGAGGACACCGCCTTCCTGCAGTACACCGGCGGCACCACCGGCACCGCCAAGGGCGCGATGCTCACCCACCGCAACCTGGTCGCCAACATGGAGCAGGCCGCGGCCTGGGTCGGCGGCAACCTGCGCCCGGGCGAGGAAACCATCATCACCGCGCTGCCGCTGTACCACATCTTCTCGTTGACGGCGAACGGCCTGGTGTTCACCAAGTTCGGCGGCCTCAACCACCTGATCACCAACCCGCGCGACATGAAGGGCTTCGTCAAGGAGCTCTCGAAGACCAGGTTCACCGCGATCACCGGCGTCAACACCCTGTTCAACGGACTGCTCAACACCCCGGGCTTCGACCAGGTGGACTTCTCCTCGCTGCGCCTGACGCTGGGCGGCGGCATGGCCGTGCAGCGCGCGGTCGCCGAACGCTGGAAGAAGGCCACCGGCTGCACCCTGGTCGAGGCCTACGGCCTGACCGAGACTTCGCCGGCGGCCTGCATCAACCCGATGGACCTGGCCGAGTACAACGGTTCGATCGGCCTGCCGATCCCGTCCACCGATGCGTGCATCAAGGACGAGGACGGCAACATGCTGCCGGTCGGCGAAGTCGGCGAGCTGTGCATCAAGGGCCCGCAGGTGATGAAGGGCTACTGGAACCGCCCGGAGGAAACCGCCGAGGCGATCGACGCCGATGGCTGGCTGCACACCGGCGACATGGCGCGCATGGACGAGAAGGGCTACTTCTACATCGTCGACCGCAAGAAGGACATGATCCTGGTGTCGGGCTTCAACGTGTACCCGAACGAGATCGAGGACGTGCTCGCCGGCATGCCCGGGATCCTCGAGGTCGCCGCCGTCGGCGTGCCCGACGAGAAGTCCGGCGAGGTGGTCAAGGTCGTGGTCGTGCGCAAGGACCCCAACCTCACCGCCGAGCAGGTCAAGGCCTACGCGCGCGAGCAGCTCACCGGCTACAAGCGGCCGCACGTGGTGGAGTTCCGCAACGAGCTGCCCAAGACCAACGTCGGCAAGATCCTGCGCCGCGAGCTGCGCGACGAAGCCGCCGGCTGAGCCCCGGCGCGCCCCGTGGCGCGCCCCGTTCCGCTTCCGGGCGACCTTGCCCGGGCTTTTCCCTTCCTGGAGCCCCACCCGCCCCGCGGGTGTAGCATCCGCGCGTGGAACCGTTTCCGCCGCGGTCCATGCCTCGTCCGGCGGCGACCTATCGAGGATTCGAGAAATGAACAACATCGAGAAGCTCCAGCGCACCCACTCCTTCCCCACCATCCGGGTGGAGGCCGACCCCGCCGGCACCGAGCACTGGCTGTACATGCACGCCGACGCCGCCAGCGGCGCCCGGCCGTGCTTCCGCACCACGCTGATGGACGACATGTGGAGCTACCTGACCTCCATCACCCTGCGCGAGTCGCAGCGGCGCCCGGGGCAGCTGCGCCACGTGGTGCTGGCGTCCGACGCCGACGCCTTCAACCTGGGCGGCGACCTGGAACTGTTCGCGCGCCTGATCCGTGCCGGGAACCGCGAGCAGCTGCTGGCCTACGCGCGCCGCTGCATCGAGGGCGTGCACGCGATCCACGGCTCGCTCGGGGGCGACGTGCGCACCATCGCGCTGGTCCAGGGCGACGCACTGGGCGGCGGCCTCGAGCTGGCGCTGGCCTGCCAGACCATCGTCGCCGAGGAAGGCGCGACCATGGGCCTGCCGGAGGTGCTGTTCGGCCTGTTCCCGGGCATGGGCGCCTACTCGTTCCTGTGCAAGCGCGTGCCCGCACAGCTGGCCGAGAAGATCATCCTCGAGGGCAACATGTTCACCGCCGAGGAGATGCACGCGATGGGCGTCGTGGACGTGCTCGTGCCCAGGGGCCAGGGCGAGGCCGCGGTGCGCGACCTGATCCGCCAGCAGCAGCGCAGCCCGGTGGCGCACCTGGCGCTCAACCAGGTCCGGCAGATCGCGCAGCCGGTCGGCTACGACGAGCTGATGGGGATCACCGAGGTCTGGGTGGACGCCGCGCTGGCCCTGGGGGACCGCTCGCTGCGGACCATGGAGCGCATCGTCAACGCGCAGAAGCGCCGCGCCGCGGCTGCTGCCTAGGGGACTCCGCGAACCGGGGGATGGGGACTAACCGCTCTCGCTTTCGTCCCGGGTGCCCTTGCCACGGGCGCGCGCGTCCAGCGCCGCGCGTCCCTCGGCCATGCGCTCGCGCAGGGCCGTCGCGCAGCGGCGCCACTCGCGGCTGAGCTGCCACTGCGGCAGGTGCAGCACCTCGCTGCTGGCCTCCACCACCCGCACCAGGCCGAGGTTGCCGGCCACGCCCTTGAGCGCGTGCGCCTGGTCCCGGGCCGCGTCCCACTGCCCGCGCTGGCAGGCCAGGTCCATCGCCTGCAGGCAGGCCTCGGCATCGCGCAGGCACTGGACCACGAACTGCTGCTCGAAGCTGCTCCCCATGCCCATGGCCGCCAGGTCGTCCAGCACCCGTGCGTCGAGCACGGAGCCGGGCGCCTGCGGGAAGGCCTGGGTCGCGGCCGGCTGCGGCGCCGTAGTCGGGGCACCGCTCCCGGTGGCGATGCCGGCCACGGTGTCCAGCAAGGTCGCGGCAACCACCGGCTTGGCCAGGAAGGCCTTGGCCCCGGCCTGGTTGCAGCGGTGGATGGCTTCCGGGGTGACGTCCGCGCTGAGCACCACCACCGGGGTGCGCTGTCCGCTGCCGGCCTCCATCACCCGCAGTTGCTTGAGCAGGTCCAGGCCGCTCAGGCCGGGCATGTGCAGGTCGCAGATCACCAGGTCGTAGGCGCTGACCTCGAGCGCGTCGAGCACGCCCTCCCCGGTCTCGACGCTGACCACCTTGTGCCCGGCCTTCTGCAGCAGCCGTTGCAGCACCATGCGGTTGGCCGCGTGGTCATCCGCCACCAGGACGGTGAGCGGGCGCACGCGCGCGCGATGGCGCAGGAACGGATCCCCGAACGCGATCACGTTGGGTGCGCCGGCCGCGGCGGTGGCCGGCGCGGCCGCGGGCGCGGCGCCGTCCGCCCCGGCGTCCTCGGCTTCCACCGGCTCGACCGGCAGTTCCACCCAGAAGCGGCTGCCGGCGTTCTCGGAGCTTTCGAAGCCGATGCTGCCGCCCATGGCCTCGGTCAGGCCCTTGGCGATGGTGGTGCCCAGCCCGGTCCCGCCATGGCGCCGCGACAGGCTGGCGTCGGCCTGTTCGAACGCCTCGAACAGCTTGGCGCGGGCCGATGCCGGGATCCCGATGCCGGTGTCCACGATGGTGAAGCGCAGCCGCACGCGCCCGCGCGCGTCGGTGGCCACGCGGGCGACCTCCAGCCGCACGGAGCCCTGGTCGGTGAACTTGACCGCGTTGCCGGCGAGGTTGAGCAGCACCTGCTGCAGGTGGCCGACGTCGCCGCGGAGCCGGTCGGGCACGTCGGCCGCGACCGACACGTCGTAGTCGATGCCCTTGGCGCGCACCGACGGCTGCAGGATCAGGCCGACGCCGCGCACCAGCTCGCCGAGCGAGAACTCGGCATGGTCCATGCGCAGCTTGCCGGCCTCGATCGCGGAGATGTCGAGCACGTCCTGCACCAGCGCCAGCAGCGAGCGCGCCGATGCCTGGATGGTCTCCAGGCACTCGCGCTGCTCGGCGTCGAGCCGGGTCGTCGCCAGCAGTTCGGACATGCCGACCAGGCCGTTGAGCGGGGTCCGGAACTCGTGGCTCATGTTGGCCAGGAAGCGGCTCTTGGCCTCGTTGGCGCGGCGCGCCTCCTCGGTGGCGCGGGTCAACGCGCGCAGCAGCCGCGACAGGTACATCGGCACCGCGACCAGGCCGACCAGCAGGCCCAGCCCGAGCGCCATGTTCTGCTGCCAGTAGGGGCTCGCCTGCAGCACCAGTCCGAAGCTGGCGCTGGCCATCGCCACCGCTCCGACCAGCCAGCGGTTGCCGAAGCGCAGGCCGTTGCCGACCGTGACCCACATGATGATCACGTACACCCAGGCCAGCGGCTCGCCGATCCGGATCATGGCCGCGGCCATCAGGCCGTAGTCCGAGACCATGCCGACGATGCGGCGCACGCGCGACACTCCCGGGCGCAGGAAGATCGCGGTGACCAGCGAGGTGCCGACCAGGAAGCCCGCCGCCACCATCAGCAGCACGTCGTGGTACGCCTCCTCCATGCCGCGCGGGCCGTGCAGCAGCATGTAGGCGAGCACCACGGCCAGCACCGCCAGCCGCACCAGCGCCTGCCCATGCTCGCTGTCGGGCCGCCCGGAGAAGCGCTGCCGCACCAGTGCGACGAGCTCGGTTGCCTTCACGCGTCCAGTCCCGGCTTGGTCCGGACCGAAGAATAACGCCGGCAGATCTCCTCGAGGCGTGGACGGTTGCGCGCCAGCGCGTCGACGCAGCGCGGGTCGAACAGCTTGCCGCTCTGCCCCTGCAGCCATTCCAGGGCCTCGTCCAGGCTCCAGGGCGCCTTGTACGGCCGGCTGGAGAGCAGCGCGTCGAGCACGTCGGCCACTGCCACGATGCGCGCCTCGAGCGGAATCTCATCGCCCTTGAGACCATCGGGGTAGCCGCTGCCGTCGTAGCGCTCGTGGTGGCGCAGCGCGATGGTCGCGCCCATCTGCACGAACCGGTTCTGGCTGCCGCTGAGCAGTTCGTGGCCGATGCGCGGATGCCGGCGCATCACCGCGACCTCGTCCTCGTCGAGCGGGCCCGGCTTCATCAGCACGGCGTCGGGGATGGCGATCTTGCCGATGTCGTGCAGCGGCGCCGCCAGCTCGATCATCCGCACCTCGTCCTCGAACATGCCGAGTTCCTCGGCGATCAGGCCGGCGAAGTGGGCCATGCGCTCGAGGAAGGCGCTGGTGCCCGCATCGCGGTACTCGATGGCGCGCGCCAGCCGCGACAGCGTCTCGCGCTCGCGCTCCTCGACCTCGTGCATGCTCGACAGCAGCCGCTGCTCCAGCGACAGCGCGCGCTGCTTCACCGATTCGGACTGCTGGCGCAGCTGCAGCAGGTTGCGGCAGCGGGCGCGCAGCTCGCGCGGGCGGATCGGCTTGACCAGGAAGTCGATGACCCCGGCGTCCAGCGCCGCCTGGCGCACCGGTTCGTCGCCGACCACCGTGACCAGCACGATCGGCACGTCGCGGTGGATCAGCGGCTTGCGGAAGCGGCGCGCGAACTCGAGCCCGTCCATGCCGGGCATGCGGTAGTCGAGCAGCAGCAGGTCCGGGCGGTTGTCCTCGCACCAGTCCAGCGCCGCCTGTGCCGCCTCGAAGTCGTGCACCTGCAGCTCCGGACCGATGTCCTCGAGGATGTGGCGCAGCATCGCGCGCGCGGATGTCTGGTCATCGACGATGACGATGTTCAAGGTCGGCCCCCTGTCCCCGTGGCGGTCGCCCCGCCATCCCTGCGCGGCCCGGCCGCCATGGTCGCTGCTGCCCCGGCGAGGGGCAAGCCCCCCGCCTTGCCGCGCCGGCGGGGGTTCAGCCAGCCCGTTCCCGGCAGGCCTGCCCTAGCCGGCCTGCTCCGGGCGCATGTACGGGAACAGCAGGACGTCCCGGATCGAGGCGGAGCCGGTCAGCAGCATCACCAGCCGGTCGATGCCCACGCCCAGGCCGCCGGTGGGCGGCATGCCGACCTCCAGCGCGCGGATGTAGTCGGCGTCGTAGTGCATGGCCTCGTCGTCGCCGCCCGCCTTGGCCTCGGCCTGGGCCCGGAAGCGCGCGGCCTGGTCCTCGGGATCGTTGAGCTCGGAGAAGCCGTTGGCCATCTCCTTGCCGCCGATGAACAGTTCGAAGCGGTCGGTGATGCCCGGCTCGGTGTCGGACTCGCGCGCCAGCGGCGAGACCTCCACCGGGTAGTGGGTGATGAAAGTCGGCTGCACCAGCGTGTGCTCGACCGTCTTCTCGAAGATCTCCAGCAGCAGCTTGCCCCATCCGTACCCCGGCTTCACGTGGATGCCGAGCTTCACGCAATGCGCGGCGAGCGCGTCGCGGTCGCGGCAGTCGGCGGCGGTGATCCCCGGGTTAAGCTCGCGCACCGCTTCCTCCAGCTTCCAGCGGCGGAAGCGCGGGCCCAGGTCGATGGCGCGGCCTTCCCACTGCAGCGACGTGGTACCGAGCACTTCCCTGGCCACGTCCCGGATCAGTCCTTCGGTCAGGTCCATGACGTCCTCGTACGTGGCGTAGGCCTCGTACAGCTCGAGCATGGTGAACTCGGGGTTGTGGCGGGTGCTGACGCCTTCGTTGCGGAAGTTGCGGTTGATCTCGTAGACGCGCTCGAAGCCGCCGACCACCAGCCGCTTGAGGTACAGCTCCGGCGCCACGCGCAGGAACAGGTCCAGGTCGAGCGCGTTGTGGTGGGTGGTGAAAGGCTTCGCGGTGGCGCCGCCGGCGAGGTAATGCATCATCGGCGTTTCGACCTCGAGGAAGCGCCGCGCGTCGAGCCAGCGCCGGATCGCCGCCACGATCCGCGAACGTTGCACGAACACCTCGCGCGCCTCGGGGCTCACGATCAGGTCCACGTAGCGCTGGCGGTAGCGCTGCTCGACGTCGGCCAGGCCGTGCCACTTGTCCGGCAGCGGCCGCAGCGACTTGACCAGCAGGCGCAGGCTGTCGGCCTTGACCGACAGCTCGCCTGTCTTGGTGCGCATCAGGGTGCCGGTGGCGGCGACGATGTCGCCGATGTCCCAGCCCTTGAACGCCTGGTAGGCGTCGCCGAGCGCGTCGCGCTGCAGGAACAACTGGATGCGCCCGCTCACGTCCTGCACCTGTGCGAACGCGGCCTTGCCCATGACCCGCTTGGCCATCAGCCGCCCGGCCAGGGCGACGGTGCGGCCCTCGGCCTCCAGCGCCTCGCCGGTCCAGCGTTCCGCGTCGGCGTACTCGGCCTGCAGGTCGCCGGCATGGTCTACCCGCCGGAAGTCGTTCGGGAACGCGATGCCCTGCCCGCGCAGCGCCGCCAGCTTGGCGCGGCGTTCGGCAATCAGGTGGTTCTCGTCGCCTTCGGTCATGTCTGGTCCCCGATCGTGGGAGCGGCGCAAGCCGCGATCACGCATCCACCCGCTTCGCGCCCGCTTCCAGCCCGGCCTTCAGGCTGGCCTCGATGAACTCGTCGAGGTCGCCGTCGAGCACGTTCTGCGTGTCGGAGCGCTCGACCCCGGTGCGCAGGTCCTTGATCCGCGACTGGTCGAGCACGTAGTTGCGGATCTGGCTGCCCCAGCCGATGTCGGACTTGGTGGCCTCCAACGCGTTCTTCTCGGCGTTGCGCTTCTGTACTTCCAGCTCGTACAGCTTGGCCGCAAGCATCTTCATCGCGCGGTCGCGGTTGGCGTGCTGGCTGCGCTCGGTCTGGCAGGCGACGACCACGCCGGTCGGCACGTGGGTGATGCGCACCGCCGACTCGGTCTTGTTGACGTGCTGGCCGCCGGCGCCGGACGAGCGGTAGACGTCGGTCTTGAGGTCGGCCGGGTTGATGTCGATCTCGATGCTGTCGTCCACCTCCGGCGACACGAACACCGAGGTGAAGCTGGTGTGCCGGCGGTTGTCCGAGTCGAACGGCGACTTGCGCACCAGCCGGTGCACCCCGATCTCGGTCTTGAGCCAGCCGTAGGCGTAGTCCCCGTCCACGCGGAAGGTCGCCGACTTGATCCCGGCGACGTCGCCGCCGCTGACTTCCAGCAGCTCGGTCTTCCAGCCGCGGGACTCGGCCCAGCGCAGGTACATGCGCAGCAGCATCTCGGCCCAGTCCTGGGCCTCGGTGCCGCCGGCGCCGGCCTGGATGTCCACGAACGCGGGGCGCGCGTCCATCTCGCCGGAGAACATGCGATGGAACTCGAGCTGGTCCACGCCGCGCGCGTAGCGCTCGACGTCGGCGGCGACCGCGTCGGCGGTCTCCTGGTCGTCCTCGGCCTCGGCCAGGTCGAGCAGTTCGGCGGCCCCCGCCAGACCCTCGGTCAGTTCGCGGATGCCGGTGACGGTCTTGTCCAGAGTCGAGCGCTCGCGGCCCAGCGCCTGCGCGCGTTCGGCGTCGTTCCAGATGTCCGGGTTCTCGAGTTCCCGGTTGACTTCCTCGAGGCGCTCTACGCGTGCCTCGTAGTCAAAGATACCCCCTGAGCGCATCCAGCCGTTCCCGGAGGTCGGCGATGCGCTGGCGCACGGGATTCAGTTCCATAGGTGTGCGGTAATGCGTTGAAAGGCCCGCGATTCTATCAGGCGGGGGTGGTGGCCGGCGCGCCTTCGCGGTGGACGACCACGAGCTGGAAGGCGTCGCCGCCGCGGTAGCCGTCGGGCTCCAGGCGGAAGGCGATGCGCACGCGGCCCTGCGCCGGTTCGCCGGCGCCGCCGAAGTGGATCGCGTCGAGGCGGCGGCCGTGCGCGGACAACTCCAGCTTGAGATGGCGTTCGCCGACCACGCGCGTGCGCACGACCTCGAACTCGCCGTCGAACAGCGGCTCCGGATAGCCCTGCCCCCACGGCCCGCCGTCGCGCAACAGGCACGCGTGGTGGGCATCGAACTCGTGCGGCTGCAGTTCGCCGTCGCTCAGGATCTCCGGCGCGAACAGCGCCGGATCCACCAGGCGCGCGGCCTCGCGCGCCAGCGCCTCGCGGAACGCCGGCAGGTCCTCGCGCGCGAGCGTCAGCCCCGCGGCCATGGCGTGGCCGCCGAAGCGCGCGACCAGGCCGGGGTTGGCCGCGTCCACCGCGGCCAGCAGGTCGCGCACGTGCACGCCGGCGACCGAGCGCGCCGAGCCGCGCAGCATCGCGGCGCCGGGCTCGGCCGGGGCGAACGCGAGTGCCGGGCGGTGCACGCGCTCCTTGATCCGCGAGGCGACCAGGCCGACCACGCCCGGATGCCAGTCGTCGTCGAACAGGCAGGGCACCATCGGCGGCTCGCCGGCGAGGTCGAGCCGCGCCAGCGCCCGCTCGGCCTGGTCGACCATCTGCTGCTGCAGGCCGCGGCGCTCGACGTTGATCGCATGCAGCGCCGAGGCCAGCGTGCGCGCGTGCCGGGGGTCGTCGCTGAGCAGGCACTCGATGCCGACGGCCATGTCCTCGAGGCGACCGGCGGCGTTGATGCGCGGCGCGATCGCGAATCCGATGTCGGAGGCAGTGAGCGTGCGCTCGTCGCGGCCGGCGACCTCGACAAGGGCACGCAGGCCGGCGCAGGCCTGGCCGGCGCGCAGCCGCCGCAGTCCGGCGGCGACCAGCGCGCGGTTGTTGGCATCCAGCGGCACCAGGTCGGCGACCGTGCCGACCGCCACCAGGTCCAGGAGCGACGACAGGTCGGCGGCGCCGCGCGGATCGCCGGCCCGCCGGAACCACGCGCGCAGCGCGAGCAGCAGGTAGAACACCACCCCGACCCCGGCCAGCGCCTTGCTCGGGAAGCCGTCGCCGGGCAGGTTCGGGTTCACGATCGCGTCGGCGGGCGGCAACGTGGCGCCGGGAAGGTGGTGGTCGGTGACCAGCACCTGCCAGCCGCGTGCCCTGGCGGCGGCGATGCCGGCATGGCAGGCGATGCCGTGGTCCACCGTGAGCAGCAGCGACGGCTGCAGCGACGCGAGTTCGTCGACCAGCGCCGGCGACAGGCCGTAGCCGTGCACGGCGCGGTTGGGCACCGCATGCAGCACGTTGCCGGCGCCGAGCAGGCGCAGGCCGCGCACGGCCACCGCGCAGGCGGTGGCGCCGTCGCAGTCGAAGTCGCCGACGACCAGGATGCGGCGGCCCTGCTCCATGGCGGACGCCAGCAGCGCCACCGCGTCCGCGAGTCCGGACAGCGCGTCGGGCGCGTGCAGCTGCGCGAGCCGCGGATGCGCGTCCGCGAGGCAGGTCGCGCCGCGGGCCGCGTGCAGGCGCCGCAACAGCGGCGGCAGGTCGCCCCAGTCGCCGCCATCGCAGGCGACCGCTTCCCGCCGCCTGATCACCGCGCCGCTGGTTCCCGTGGGAGCGGCGGAAGCCGCCCAAAATCCGAAGCCGGCGCACGCCAGACCCGCCAACGATGCTTGCGAAGCAACAAGCACCCCGCCCCATCCTGGAAATCCAGTCGCAATTCGCGCAATGCCCCGCCGCGCAGGGCCTCGGCCGCTGGCGCCAGCCATCGCGCATGCAGGGCATCGGTGTCGCGCGCGTCGCGCAGGTCCACGAGCACGTCCTCCTCCGGCGGCTCGAAGCCGTTGCCGCGTGGCTCCTGTCGCAGCCCGGCGCGCAGTGCCAGCGCCCGCAACAGCGCGTCGCCACCGCGCACTCGCGCCACGGACGCGGCGACCCGGTCCGGGAGCACGCCCCCGCCCCAGAACCACAGCGAGTTCACCGGCGGCTGGCCGGCTGCCACCCGCCGCTCGTTCCACGGATGGGTGTGCAGGACCACCTGCGCTTCGCTGATCAGCGTGCGCCAGCGTCGCACCGCCGCGTCGCGGGCGGGATCGGTGCCGACCAGGGTGTCGAACAGGTCGCTGCCGAGCGCCTCCTCCGGATCCGGAAACGACGGCAGCGCGGTGCCTTCCGGCAGGCGCAGGTACCAGCGCGAGGGATCCGGCGCGTCGATCGGGAAGCCGGCATCGCCGAACAGCATGCGCAGCGCGGGCAGCAGGGCTTCGGCATCCTCGCGCGCGAGCCGCAGGCCCTCGCCCACCGCGAACAGGCGCGCACCATTGATGTCCGGACGCACCCAGGCCGGGTCGGCGCGCAGCCAGCGGCCGCCGGCATCGCCGGGCGCGTCCACGCCACGGGTCAGCGCCGCCGCGGGCCAGCCGCGCGGCAGCAGTTCGAAGTGCCGTTGCAACTGCGCGCGTTCGCCGGGCTCGCCGGGCGGCAGCGCGTCGGCGCGCCCGATCGCGCGCGCGAGCGACGGCGACAGCGACGCGCCCGCGACGCGGCGGCGCGCGGGCAGCAGCAGGATGGCGGCGGGAGCCATCGCGGGCCGGCGCTCAGCCTACGTAGCTGACCGAGACGATCTCGTACTCGCGCTGCCCGGCAGGCGCGTCGATGGTGACTTCGTCGCCCTCGTGCTTGCCGATCAGCGCGCGCGCCACCGGCGACGAGATCGCGATCATGCCGAGCTTGATGTCGGCCTCGAGGTCGCCGACGATCTGGTAGGTCTTCTCTTCGCCGGTCTCGGCGTCGGCGAGCACGACGGTGGCGCCGAACACGACCTTGTCGCCGGCGTCGAGCCTTGAGACGTCGATGACCTGCGCGTTCGAGAGCTCGCCCTCGAGCTGCTTGATGCGGCCCTCGATGAAGCCCTGCTGCTCGCGCGCGGCGTGGTACTCGGCGTTCTCCTTGAGGTCGCCGTGGGCGCGCGCCTCGGCGATCGCCTGGATCACCGCCGGCCGCTTGTTCGACTTGAGGTCGTCGAGTTCGGCGCGCAGGCGCTGCGCGCCCTTGGTGGTCAATGGTGCTTGCATGTCGTTCCTGTGGGGTTTCAGCCGCCGGCTCCGGCGTGCCCTGCTCCGGCGTGCCCTGTTCCAGCGTGGAGTTCCTGCAGCGACCATACCGGCCCGCTGTCGCGGAAGTCCAGAGAGTGCAGCAGCGCCTTGGCGCCGGCGACGGTGGTCGAGTACGTGACCCGCGCCTGGAGCGCCTCGCGGCGGATCGAGAATGAATCGGCGATGGCTTGCCGTCCCTCCGTCGTGTTGACGATGTAGGCGATCTCGCCGTTCTTGATCAGGTCCACGATGTGCGGCCGGCCCTCGATCACCTTGTTCACCACCTCGCACGCCAGCCCGTTGGCCTGCAGGAAGGCGGCGGTGCCGCGGGTGGCGACCAGGGTGTTGCCGCGGGCGATCAGGTCGCGGGCGACCGGCAGCACGCGCTGCTTGTCCGGGTCGCGCACCGAGACGAAGACCTTGCCGGCCGAGGGCGCGCGGATGCTGGCGGCTTCCTCCGCGCGCGCAAAGGCGGCCCCGAAGCTGCGGCCCACGCCCATCACCTCGCCGGTGGAGCGCATCTCGGGCCCGAGGATGGGGTCCACGCCCTGGAACTTGGCGAACGGGAAGATCGCTTCCTTGACCGAAAAGTAGTCGGGCACGACCTCCGCGGTGGCGCCCTGCTCGGCCAAGGTGCGCCCGGCCATGCAGCGCGCGGCGATCGCCGCCAGCGGCACGCCGGTGGCCTTGGACACGAACGGCACCGTGCGCGAGGCGCGCGGGTTGACCTCGAGCAGGTAGATGGTGGCCTCCCCGTCGCCGTCGTGCTGGACGGCGAACTGCGTGTTCATCAGCCCGACCACGTCCAGCGCGCGCGCCAGCGCCACCACCTGCTCGCGCAGCCGGTCCTGGACCGCGCGCGGCAGCGAGTATGGCGGCAGCGAGCACGACGAGTCGCCGGAGTGCACGCCGGCCTCCTCGATGTGCTCCATCACCCCGCCGATCAGCACCTGGCCAGTGCGGTCGGCGATCACGTCCACGTCCACCTCGACCGCGTTGTCGAGGAAGCGGTCCAGCAGCACCGGCGACTTGTCGGAGACCTTGACCGCGTCGCGGATGTAGCGCGACAGCTCGACATCGGAGTGCACCACCTCCATCGCGCGCCCGCCGAGCACGTAGCTCGGACGCACCACCAGCGGGTAGCCGACCTCGCGCGCCAGGGCCAGCGCCTCGTCGGCGTTGCGCGCGATCCGGTTCGGCGGCTGCAGCAGGCCGAGGTCGTCCACCAGCTTCTGGAAGCGCTCGCGGTCCTCGGCCAGGTCGATCGAGTCGGGCGAGGTGCCGATCACCGGCACGCCGTTGGCCTCCAGCGCCTGCGCCAGCTTCAGCGGGGTCTGCCCGCCGTACTGAACGATCACGCCCTCGGGCTTCTCCAGCTCGACGATCTCGAGCACGTCCTCGAGGGTCAGCGACTCGAAGTAGAGGCGGTCGGACGTGTCGTAGTCGGTGGACACGGTCTCCGGGTTGCAGTTGACCATGATGGTCTCGAACCCGTCCTCGCGCAGCGCCAGCGCCGCGTGCACGCAGCAGTAGTCGAACTCGATGCCCTGGCCGATGCGGTTGGGGCCGCCGCCGAGCACCATGATCTTGCGGCGGTCGCTCGGCTGCGCCTCGCACTCGTCCTCGTAGGTCGAGTACATGTAGGCGGTGGTGGTGGCGAACTCGGCGGCGCAGGAATCCACCCGCTTGTAGACCGGGCGCACGCCGAAGGCCTTGCGCAGCGCGCGCACCGCCGACTCGCCGGTACCGGTGAGCTGGGCCAGGCGGGCGTCGGAAAAGCCCTTGCGCTTGAGCCGGCGCAGGCGGCGCGCATCGAGCCCGTCGAGCCCGGCCTCGGCGACCTCGCGCTCGATCGCCACCAGCTCCTCGATCTGGTCGAGGAACCACGGGTCCACGAACGACAGCGCGAACACCTCCTCCACCGTCATGCCCGCGCGGAACGCGTCGGCGAGGTGGAAGATGCGCTCGGGGCCGGGTTCCTTGACCTCGCGGCGCAGGTTGACCAGGCCCTCCTCGCTGGCCAGGTCCAGGCCGGTCGGGTCGAGGCCCGCCTTGCCCGTCTCCAGCCCGCGCAGCGCCTTCTGCAGCGACTCCTGGAACGTGCGGCCGATCGCCATCACCTCGCCGACCGACTTCATCTGCGTGGTCAGGCGCGCATCCGCGGCCGGGAACTTCTCGAACGCGAAGCGCGGGATCTTGGTGACGACGTAGTCGATGCTCGGCTCGAACGAGGCCGGGGTCTTGCCGCCGGTGATCTCGTTCCTGAGCTCGTCGAGGGTGTAGCCGACGGCGAGCTTGGCCGCGACCTTGGCGATCGGGAAGCCGGTGGCCTTGGAGGCGAGCGCGGACGAGCGCGACACCCGCGGGTTCATCTCGATCACCACCACGCGCCCGGTCTCGGCGTTGACCCCGAACTGCACGTTGGAGCCGCCGGTGTCCACGCCGATCTTGCGCAGCACCGCGATCGAGGCGTCGCGCAGGCGCTGGTACTCCTTGTCGGTCAGCGTCTGCGCCGGCGCCACCGTGATCGAATCTCCGGTGTGCACGCCCATCGGGTCGAGGTTCTCGATCGAGCAGACGATGATGCAGTTGTCCGCCTTGTCGCGGACCACCTCCATCTCGAACTCCTTCCAGCCGAGCACCGACTCCTCGACCAGGATCTCGTGCACCGGCGACAGCTCGAGGCCGCGCTTGGCGATCTCCTCGAACTCTTCCTTGTTGTAGGCGATGCCGCCACCGCTGCCGCCGAGGGTGAAGCTCGGGCGGATGATGGTCGGATACCCCACCTTGGCCTGCGCGGCGACCGCCTCCTCGAAGGTACGCGCGACCTCTGCGATCGGGCACTCCAGCCCGATCTCGGCCATCGCCTGCTTGAACAGCTCGCGGTCCTCGGCCATGCGGATCGCGTCGCGCGAGGCGCCGATCAGTTCCACCCCGTGCTCCTCGAGCACGCCGTGGTCGGCGAGGTCGAGTGCGCAGTTGAGCGCGGTCTGCCCGCCCATGGTCGGCAGCAGCGCGTCGGGCTTCTCCTTGGCGATGATCTTCTCGACCGACTGCCAGTTGATCGGCTCGATGTAGACCGCGTCGGCCATCCCCGGGTCGGTCATGATCGTGGCCGGGTTCGAGTTGACCAGCACCACGCGATAGCCCTCGTCGCGCAGCGCCTTGCACGCCTGCGCGCCGGAGTAGTCGAACTCGCAGGCCTGGCCGATGACGATCGGGCCGGCGCCGATGATCAGCACGGTCTTGATGTCGGTGCGCTTGGGCATGTCAGCGCGCCTCCATGGAATCGATGAAGCGATCGAAGAGATAGGCCACGTCGTGCGGCCCGGGGCTCGCCTCCGGGTGTCCCTGGAACGAGAACGCCGGGGCGTCGGTCAGCGCGATGCCCTGGTTGGAGCCGTCGAACAGGGAGCGGTGGGTGACGCGCACGTTCGACGGCAGCGTCGCCTCGTCCACCGCGAAGCCGTGGTTCTGGCTGGTGATCAGCACGCGGCCGGTGTCCAGGTCGATGACGGGGTGGTTGGCGCCGTGGTGGCCGAACTTCATCTTCACCGTCTGCGCGCCCATGGCCAGGCCGAGCAGCTGGTGGCCCAGGCAGATGCCGTACAGCGGAACTTTCGCCGCGACCAGCTCGCGGGTGGCGGCGATGGCGTAGTCGCAGGCCGCCGGGTCGCCGGGGCCGTTGCTGAGCACCACGCCGTCCGGGCGCATGGCCAGCACCTCGGCCGCCGGGGTCCGGGCGGGCACCACGGTGATGTCGCAGCCGCGCGCGGCAAGCATGCGCAGGATGTTGAGCTTGGTGCCGAAGTCGTAGGCGACCACCTTGTACTTGCCGCCGCCGCCGGCGAACGCGTTGGCGTCCAGGTCCAGCTCGCCGGCATTCCACTGGTAGGCCTCGCGCGTGCAGGTCTCCTGCGCCAGGTCCATGCCCTTGAGCCCGGGGAACTTGCGCGCCGCCTCGATCGCGGCGTCCGCGTCGATGTCGCCCGCCATCACGGCGCCGTTCTGGGCGCCGCGGTCGCGCAGCAGGCGGGTCAGGCGGCGGGTGTCGATGCCGCTGATCGCGACCACCCCGCGCGCGCGCAGCCAGTCGGGCAGCGCCACCTCGCTGCGCCAGCTCGAGGGCCGGCGCGGCACGTCGCGCACGATCAGCCCCGCGGCCCACGCGCGCGTGGACTCGTCGTCGGCCGCGTTGCAGCCGGTGTTGCCGATGTGCGGATAGGTCAGGGTCACGAGCTGGCGCGCGTACGAGGGATCGGTGACGATCTCCTGGTAGCCGGTCATGGCGGTGTTGAACACCACCTCGCCGACCGACAGGCCGGGCGCGCCTACGGAGTCCCCCTCGAACACGGTGCCGTCTTCGAGGACGAGGATTGCGGGCTGGGTCACGGGGGGTTCGCCTACGTCGGGTTGCAGAAGACCGCCGGAGCGGGCGGAACCGTCCGGAGGCGAAGGAATCAGGCGAGCGGGAATGATACCGGCGCGTGGCCTGCCCCGCCAGTGGAAACGCGCGCGAGCGCGCCTGCGGCGCCTACAGCAGGTCCCGGACGCCGTAGAGCCCCGGATCGCGACCCGCCAGTCGCGAGGCCACGTGCAGCGCGCCGCGGGCGAACACGTCGCGGTTGCCGGCGCGGTGCACCAGTTCGAGGCGCTCGCCTTGCCCGGTGAACTGGACAAGGTGCTCGCCGACGATGTCGCCGGCGCGCAGCGAGGCGTAGCGCGGTGTCGCGCCGCCCTCCTCGGCCGCCGCGCCCAGGGTCAGCGCGGTGCCCGAGGGCGCGTCCACCTTGCCCGCGTGGTGCGCCTCGACGATGTCGCAGTCCCAGCCCTCGAGCGCATGCGCCGCGCGCGCGACCAGCCCGGCCAGCACCGCCACCCCGAGGCTGAAGTTCGATGCCCAGCACGCCGGCACCCGCTCCGCGGCCAGCCGCAGCGCATCGCGCTGGGCTTCGGAGAGCCCGGTGGTGCCGGACACGAAGGCCGCGCCGCGCGCGACCGCCAGCGCCAGGACGCGGTCGAAGGCGTCCGGGCGGCTGAAGTCCACCAATGCGTCGAACGCCGGCACGCCCGAAAGCTCGCGCGCCGAGAACTGCGGCACGCCGTCCACCACGCGTTGCGAGGGCTGCTGCGAGACCGCCCCGGCCACCGCGAAGCGCGCGGGTTGCTCCGCGCACAGGCGCAGCAGGGCCTGGCCCATGCGGCCGGTGGAGCCGTGGATCAGCACGCGGAGGGGGGCGTCCATCCGCGAAAGGCTATCACTGTGGGAGCGGCGGAAGCCGCGATGCCGAATCGCGGCTTCCGCCGCTCCCACTACGACACCATCCGGTCCCAGAAGCCCTTGACGCCGTCGAGGAAGGTGCTGGCCTTCGGCGAATGCCGGCGCGCGCCCTCGCCGACGAAGGTGGCCTCGAACAGCTCCAGCAGTTCGCGCTGCTCGGCGGTCAGGTTGACCGGCGTCTCCACCACCGCCTTGCAGTACAGGTCGCCCGGCGCACGGCTGCGCACGGACCTGACGCCCTTGTCGCGCAGCCGGAACTGCTTGCCGGTCTGGGTCTCGGCCGGGATCCGCAGTTCGACCTCGCCGTCGAGCGTCGGCACCCGGATGACGTCGCCGAGCGCCGCCTGCGAGATGCGGATCGGCACCTCGCAGTGCAGGTCGTCGCCGTCGCGCACGAAGATCGGGTGCGGGCGCACCCGCACCTCGACGTACAGGTCGCCGGGCGGGGTGCCGGCGGGCCCGGCCTCGCCCTCGCCCGCCAGCCGGATGCGGTCGCCGCTGTCCACGCCCGCGGGGACCTTCACCGACAGCACCTTCTCCTGTTCCACGCGGCCGTTGCCGTGGCAGGTCTTGCACGGGTTGGCGATAGTCTGGCCGCGGCCGCCGCAGTGCGGGCACGGCTGCTGCATGGTGAAGATGCCGCGCTGCATGCGCACCTGGCCGCGCCCGTGGCAGGTGCCGCAGGTCTCCAGCCGACCGTCCTCGGAGCCGCTGCCGTCGCAGCTGCCGCAGGCCGCCAGCGTGGGCAGCTCGATACGCTTCTCGACCCCGGCCACGGCCTCCTCGAGGTCGAGCTCCATGACGTAGCCGATGTCGGCGCCGCGGCGCGGGCCGCGTGCGCCGCCGCCGCCGAAGATGTTGCCGAAGATGTCCCCGAAGATGTCGCCCATGTCGCCGAAGCCGGGACCCGGGCCGGCACCGCCGCCGCCCATGCCGTGCTCGAACGCGGCATGCCCGTGGGCGTCGTACAGCCGGCGCCGCGACGGGTCGGACAGCACCTCGTAGGCTTCCTTGCACTCCTTGAACGACTCCAGCGCCGCGGCGTCCCCCGGGTTGCGGTCCGGGTGGTACTTCATCGCGCAGCGCCGGTAGGCCTTCTTCAGTTCGTCGTCGCCGGCGTTGCGGGCAACGCCGAGTACTTCGTAGTAGTCGCGTTTCATAGGCTGTAAGCGCCGCTGCGCGGCTAGTGAGGCGGCAGCTTCGCTGCCTTTGAGGAGTAAGTGGAGGCGCGCAGTGGGCGGATCAATGCCGCCAACCGGCCGAACAGGCATTCGACCCGTTGGAGGGCGGGAGCCGGATCACAGAAACCAAAGTCTCCCGCAAGCCGGAGCTGGGTATCCAGTTCCGAGAGCGAACCGCGGGCAATGTACAGGAAGTGGAGTCGCTCGCGGGCGGTCCCGCGGGCACAGCCTTCGGCAATGTTGGACGGAACGCTGACCGCTGCCCTGCGCATCTGCGCCGTCAGCCCGAAACGCTCCGCCACGGGAAACTCCCCGGTGAGCGAATACACCGCGCGTGCCACGTCCATCGCCTCCTGCCAGGCCATCAATCCATGATGCGGCCGCTCCATCGCCCCTGCTCCCCTTGAAGCAGGCCGGCACCTGCCGGCCCGCCTCAACTCTCACGCGTCATCCTGACGCTTCACCCTAACGCTTCACCCTGACCGCTTCACCTCACTGCTTCCGGTCGTCGTCCTTGACCTCGGTGAACTCCGCGTCCACGACGTCGTCCCCGGCCGGGGAACCGCCGCCACCCGCGGCACCTTCGCCGCCGGCGTCCTGCTGCTGCGAGGCGGCGGCCACGGCCGCGAACAGGGCCTGGCTGGCTTCCTCGAGCTGCTTCGACTTGGCCTCGACCTGGGCCTTGTCGTCGCCCTTCATCGCGGTCTCGAGCTCGGCGATCGCGGCCTCGGCGTTGCCGATGACGTCGCCGCCGACCTTGTCGCCGTTGTCCTTGATCGCGGTGCGGGTGGCGTGGATCAGGGCGTCGGCCTGGTTGCGGGCCTGGACCAGCTCCTGGAACTTGCGGTCCTCCTCGCGGTGCGCCTCGGCGTCCTGCACCATGCGCTGGATCTCTTCCTCGGACAGGCCCGAGCCGGCCTTGATCTCGACCTTCTGCTCCTTGCCGGTCTTCTTGTCCTTGGCGCTGACGTGCAGGATGCCGTTGGCGTCGATGTCGAAGGACACCTCCACCTGCGGCATGCCGCGCGGCGCCGGCTCGATCCCGGTGAGGTCGAACTTGGCCAGCGACTTGTTGTAGCGGGCCTGCTCGCGCTCGCCCTGCAGCACGTGCACGGTCACCGCGGACTGGTTGTCCTCGGCGGTGCTGAAGGTCTGCGAAGCCTTGGTCGGGATCGTGGTGTTCTTCTCGATGATCTTGGTGAACACGCCGCCCAGGGTCTCGATGCCCAGGCTCAGCGGGGTCACGTCGAGCAGCAGCACGTCCTTGACGTCGCCGGCGAGCACGCCGCCCTGGATCGCGGCGCCGATGGCGACCGCCTCGTCCGGGTTCACGTCCTTGCGCGGCTCCTTGCCGAAGAACTCGCCGACCGCCTGCTGCACCTTGGGCATGCGGGTCTGGCCGCCGACCAGGATCACCTCGCCGATGTCGCTGGCGCGCAGGCCGGCGTCGTTGAGGGCGGTGCGGCAGGGCTCGATGGTCTTCCTGACCAGGTCGTCCACCAGCGCCTCGAGCTTGGCCCTGGTCAGCTTGATGTTCAGGTGCTTCGGGCCGCTGGCGTCGGCGGTCACGTACGGCAGGTTGACCTCGGTCTGCTGCGCGCTCGACAGCTCGATCTTGGCGCGCTCGGCCGCGTCCTTCAGGCGCTGCAGGGCCAGCGGGTCCTTGCGCAGGTCGATGCCCTGGTCCTTCTGGAACTCCTCGACCAGGTAGTCGATCACGCGCTTGTCGAAATCCTCGCCGCCGAGGAAGGTGTCGCCGTTGGTGGACAGCACCTCGACCTGCATCTCGCCGTCCACCGACGCGATCTCGATGATCGAGACGTCGAAGGTGCCGCCGCCCAGGTCGTAGACCGCGACCTTGCGGTCGCCACCCTTCTTGTCCATGCCGTAGGCCAGCGCGGCCGCGGTCGGCTCGTTGATGATGCGCTTGACGTCGAGGCCGGCGATGCGGCCGGCGTCCTTGGTCGCCTGGCGCTGCGAGTCGTTGAAGTAGGCGGGGACCGTGATCACCGCCTCGGTCACCTTCTCGCCCAGGTAGTCCTCGGCGGTCTTCTTCATCTTCTCCAGGGTCTTGGCCGAGACTTCCTGCGGCGCCATGCGCTTGCCGTCGGCGGTCGCCACCCAGGCGTCGCCGTTGTCGTGCTCGACGATCGCGTACGGCACCAGGCCGATGTCCTTCTGCACCTCGGCATCGCTGAACTTGCGGCCGATCAGGCGCTTGACCGCGTAGAACGTGTTCTTGGGGTTGGTCACCGCCTGGCGCTTGGCCGAGGCGCCGACCAGGACTTCGCCGTCCTTGGTCCAGGCGACGACCGACGGCGTGGTGCGGTCGCCCTCGCTGTTCTCGATGACCCGGGCCTTGCCGCCCTCCATGACCGCGACGCACGAGTTGGTCGTGCCGAGGTCGATGCCGATGATCTTGCCCATTGCTGGCTCCTTGCTGGATCTCTGTGTCTGGGGGCGCGCTTGCGCCGATGCTGTTGAATTGGGGGCGTGTCGCGGAGGTTCAACCGGGCGCCGTCACTCCGCGACGACGACCAGGGCCGGGCGCAGCAGGCGTTCGTTCAGGACGTAGCCCTTCTGGAACAATTGCGACACCGCGCCCGAGGGAATGCCCTCGGCGGCGGCCATGCTCATGGCCTGGTGGCGCTCCGGGTCGAAGGCCTCGCCGGGCGCCGGCGCGACCTCGGTCAGGCCGTTGGCGGCGGCGATCCGGTGCAGCTCGCGCAGGGTCAGCTCGAGGCCGGCGCGCAGCGGGTCGTTGCTCGCGGCGGTGGCCAGTCCCGCTTCCATCGCGTCGAACAGCGGCAGCAGGTCGGCCAGCAGGCGTTCGTTGGCGAAGCGGCGCGCCTGGTCCAGTTCACGCGCCATGCGCTTGCGCTGGTTCTCGAGGTCGGCGCGCTCGCGCAGCATGTCCGCGCGCAGCTGCTCGTTCTCGGCGCGCAGGGTTTCCAGCTCGTCGTCGCGGCCGGCGTCCTGCGCAGCGTCGCGATCAACGTCCTGCGGCTGGTCGCCGCGCTCGTCGGTCTCGGGTCTCTGGGTCATGCTCGGGTTCCGTTCGCGGCCGACTGCCGCCCCGGGGGAGCTATGGGGGCCGCCGCGGGCGGCTTCAACCCCGGTCGAGCGCCGCGCCGAGCACGTCGGCAGCGGCCTGCACCATCGGGATCACCCGGTCGTAGGCCATCCGCGACGGCCCGATCACGCCGAGCACGCCCAGCGGGCGGTCGCCGGCGGCGTACGAGGCGGTCACCAGCGACATCCCCTCCAGCGGCGCAAGCCCGGTTTCCTCGCCGATGAAGATGCGCACGCCGGGCGCGGCCATGGTCCGCTCCAGCAACTGCAGGATCTCGCGCTTGCGCGCGAACGCCTCGAACAGCTCGCGCAGCCGCTCCAGGTCGGCCAGGTCCTGGACGCCGATCAGCCGGGTCTGCCCGGCCAGCACCATGCCCTCGGCCGGGTCCGCGACCCCGCCGTCGTCGTCCTCGGCCAGCGCCTGCTCGGCCAGTTCCACGCTGCGCGACAGCAGCGTCTCCATCTCGTCGCGCGCGGCCTTGAGTTCGGCCACCAGCGCCACCCGGATCTCGGCCAGCGGGCGTCCGGCGAAATGGTGGTTCAGGTAGTTGGCGACCTGCTCCAGCTCGCCGGCGTCGTAGGGGCGCCGGGTCTGCAGCACCCGGTTCTGCACGTCGTTGTCGGCGAACACCAGGATCGCCAGCACCCTGCCCGGCTCGAGCGGCACGAAGTCGATGTGGCGGAACGCGAAGTGCCCGCGGCGCGGCACGCTGACCACGCCGACGAAGCGGCTCATCGCCGACAGCAGCTCGGAGGCGTTGCCGAGCAGCGCGCGCGTGCCCGAGCCGGCCGGCAGCTCCTGGCGCAGGCGCGCGACTTCCGCCTCGGGGAGCGGCCGCGGCTGCAGCAGCGAGTCCACGAACACCCGGTAGCCCTGCGCGGTGGGCACGCGCCCGGCCGAGGTGTGCGGGGAGCTGAGCAGGCCGGCCTCCTCGAGGTCGGCGAGGATGTTGCGGATGGTGGCCGGGCTCACGTCCAGGCCCGCGTGCCGGGCCAGGGTCTGCGACCCGACCGGGGCCCCGTCGCGGATGTGGCGCGAGATCAGCGTGCGCAGCAACTGCCGCGCGCGCGGGTCCAGCAGGTCGTCTTTGGCCATGCCCGGGATATAGCCCCAGCCCGGTAGCGGCGCAAGTCGCAGGCGCAGCGGTTGCGACGCCGATCTCTTACGCTATTGCGATGCTGACCCGCCTGGCCATCCGCGACTTCGCCGTCGTCGCCGTCACCGAACTGGAATTCGGGCCCGGCCTCACCGTGATTTCCGGCGAGACCGGCGCCGGCAAGTCGCTGCTGGTCGATGCCCTCGGCTTCCTGTCCGGGCTGCGCGCCGACAGCGGCATGGTCCGCCACGGCGCCCCGCGCGCCGAGCTGGTCGCCGAGTTCTCGCTCGACGACGCGCCCGACGCGCTGGCGTGGCTGCGCGAAGCCGAGTTCGACGATGGCGGCGAGTGCCAGCTGCGGCGCACCCTGCGCGCCGACGGCGGCTCGCGCGCCTGGATCAACGGGCGCCCGGCGACCATGGCCCAGCTCTCGGAACTGGCCGCGCTGCTGGTCGAGATCCACGGCCAGCACGAGCACCAGGTGCTGCTGTCGCGCGCCAGCCAGCTCGCGCTGCTGGATGCCTTCGGCGGCAACGAGGCGCCGCTCTCCGCGGTGCGCCAGGCCGCGCGCCAGTGGAGCGCCCTGCTGCGCGAGCGCGAGCAGCTGGCCGGCCAGGGCGACGTCGGCGACCGCATCGCCTGGCTCGAACACCAGCTCGGGGAACTGCAGCGCGAGTCGCTGGAGCCGGATCACATTGCGGAGCTCACCAGCAGCCACCGCCGGCATGCGCACGCCGCCGAACTGATCGGGGCCTGCGAGGCCGCGGTGGCGCGCCTGGGCGACGAGCACGAGGCCGCGCCGCTGCGCGTGCTGCATTCGGTGCGCGCCGAGCTCTCGCGCCAGGCCGCGCACGAGCCGCGCCTGGGCGAGGTCGAAGCGATGCTGGAATCGGCCGCGATCCAGGTGGACGAGGCGCTGGCCCTGCTCGACCAGGTGCGCGGCGACCTCGACCTCGACCCGGGCGCGCTGGAGGAGCTGGACCAGCGGCTCGGGCGCCTGCACGAGCTCTCGCGCAAGCACCGGGTGCCGCCCGAGGGCCTGGCCGCGCAACGCGACGCGCTCGCCGCCGAGCTCGAGGCGCTGCGCGGCGCCGGCGAACGGCTGCGCAAGCTGGATGGCGAAATCGCCGCCGCGGAGGCCGGCTGGCGCAAGGCGGCCGAAGCCCTGTCCGCGGCCCGCGCCAAGGCCGCGAAGGCGCTCTCGAAGGCGACCACCGCATTGCTGTCCGAACTGGGCATGGGCGGCGGCCGCTTCGAGGTGCAACTGGAGCCCGTCGGCGGCAGCCAGCCCGATCCGCAGGGCGCCGAGCGCGCCGAGTTCCTGGTCTCGGCGAATGCCGGGCAGCCGCCGCGGCCGCTGCGCAAGGTCGCCTCCGGCGGCGAGCTGTCGCGCATCTCGCTGGCGATCGAGGTCGCCGCGCTGGGCAAGGACGCGGTGCCGACCATGGTGTTCGACGAGGTCGACTCGGGCATCGGCGGCGCGGTCGCGCAGATCGTCGGCGAGAAGCTGCGCGCGCTCGGTGCCTCGCGCCAGGCGCTGTGCGTGACCCACTTGCCGCAGGTGGCCGCGCAGGGCCACGCCCACTACCGGGTCAGCAAGGCCGAGCGCGAAGGCATGACCCAGAGCGCGGTGCAGCGCCTGGACGCCGCCGCGCGCGAGGAGGAGCTGGCGCGCATGCTCGGCGGGGTCGAGGTCGGCAAGGAGGCGCGCGCCGCCGCGCGCCGGTTGCTCAGGGACGCTTCTTCTTCCTGACGTACAGGACCAGCGAGTGGTCCTCGATCTCGTAGCCGTGCTGGGCCGCGATCACGTGCTGCAGCCGCTCGATCTCGTCGTTGTGGAACTCGATGACCTTGCCCGTGTCCACGTCCACCATGTGGTCGTGGTGCTCGCCCCGGTCCAGTTCGTAGACCGCCTGGCCGCCTTCGAAGTTGTGCTTGAGCACCAGCCCCGCAGCCTCGAACTGGGTCAGCACCCGGTACACCGTGGCCAGGCCGATCTCGTCGCCCTGCTCGATCAGGTGGCGGTAGATGTCCTCGGCGGTCATGTGCCGGGGGCGGATCTCGTCCATGAGGGACAGGATCCGCATCCGCGGATGGGTCACCTTGAGTCCGGCCTTGCGCAGTTCCTGGGATTCCATGGCGGGTGCGACTCCGTCTGGGGCTTGCGTGTATTATCGGCACGTTTCCCCACTTCCGCGAATCGCGCATGCCCAGGATCCCCCTCGCCGCCGCCCTGGCCGCCCTCGTTGCGGTCGCCACCGCCGGTTGCGGCATCGTCTACAAGCAGCCCATCTACCAGGGCACGCTGATGGACAAGGAGGCCGTCGACCAGCTCCAGGTGGGCATGAGCAAGCAGCAGGTCCAGGTGCTGCTGGGCTCGCCGTCGATCGCCGACCCGTTCCACCACGACCGCTGGGACTACACCGCCAGCGAGCGCACCGACCGTCTCGGCCACGTCGAGATCCGCAACTTCACGGTGTACTTCGAGAACGACGTCGTCACCCGCTGGGAAGGCGAGTACTTCCCCGAGCAGGATGAGGAGCTGGCGCGACGCATGGCCCGCTACGGCAACCTGTCGCCGGACGACAAGAAGAAATAGACCCCTACCCGTCTTTCGCCGCCCGCTTCCTCCGGGCCTCTTTCGGATCCATGACCAGCGGCCGCAGCAGCTCGACGCGGTCGCCGTCGTGCAACGCCGCCTCCGGGCCCGCGCGCTCGCCGTGCAGCGCGTAGCCCGCGATCCCGTCCAGCGGCAGCCGGCTGGCGGCCAGCGCGTCGCCCAGGGTGGCGCCTTCCGGCAACTCCAGGGCCACCCGCTCGAAGCGCCGCGGCCAGGCGCGCACGACCTCGACCCGGAGCATCCGGCGGTCCGTCGCGCCGTTCACCCCGCGACCTTCACGAAGTCGTCCACCATGCGGTCTGCCAGGCCCTGGAAGCCGAGCGCCATCGCCGGGCCGAGCAGGCGGCTGCGCGGCTCGAAGTCCAGGGTGAGCGTGACCCGGCAGGCGGATTCGTCCAGGGCGTGGAAGGTCCACTGGCCGCTGAGCCGCTTGAACGGCCCGTCGCGCAGGTCCATGTCGATGCGGTGCGGGGGCGAGAGCGTGTTCTCGGTGGTGAACCAGGTGCGCAGCGCGCCGAACCCGAGGTCGAGCCGCGCCACCACCCGCTCCGGGCCGGACTCCAGCACCTGCGCCCCCTCGCACCAGTCGAAGCGGCGCGGGTAGGCCTCGATGTCGTTGACCAGCTCGAACATGCGGGCGGCGGAATGCTCGACGAGGGCGCTGCGCTGGATTCTCGGCATGGGAAGGCTGGACAATGGACGCGATGGCGAAGAAGCAATCCAAGGATAAGGCAAACGGCGGCGGCACCATCGCGCTGAACAAGCGCGCGCGCCACGACTACCACCTCGAGCACAGGCACGAGGCGGGGCTGGCGTTGCAGGGCTGGGAGCTCAAGGCCATCCGCGCCGGCCGCGCCAACATCACCGAAGCCTACGCGGTGATCCGCGACGGCGAGCTGTACCTGTTCGGCGCGCAGATCACGCCGCTGATCTCGGCCTCCAGCCACGTCGTCGCCGACGAGCGCCGCACCCGCAAGCTGCTGCTGCACCGACGCGAGATCGACACTCTGATCGGGCGCGTGCAGCGCGAGGGCTACACCCTGGTGCCGACCGCGCTCTACTGGAAGGGCAACAAGGTCAAGGCCGAGATCGCGCTGGCCAAGGGCAAGCAGACCCACGACAAGCGCGAGGCGGCCAAGGACCGCGACTGGAACCGCGAAAAGGCGCGCGTGCTGCGGCAGCACAACAAGGCCGGTTAGGTCGCTCGCTGCGCTCGCTGTCAGCGGCCGCTTCGCGCCCTGTGAGCGGCGGCTTCGCCGCCTGGTGAGGCTATTCCTGGGGTGTTTCCGGCAGGGTGAAGTGGAATGTGGCGCCCTCGCCTTCCGCGCCCTCGGCGCGGATGGTGCCGCCGTGGCGCTCGACGATGCGCTTGACCGAAGCCAGGCCGATGCCGTCGCCGGCGAACTGTTCCTGCGCATGCAGGCGCTGGAACGGGCGGAACAGCTTGTCGGCATAGGCGGCCGGGAAGCCGGCGCCGTTGTCGCGCACGAAGAACTCCTCGCCGTCGCGGCCGACCTCGATGCGTGGCTGCACTTGGTCGCGGGTGAACTTCCAGGCGTTGGCCAGCAGGTTCTCGAGCAGGTTGCGCACCAGGTGCGGGTCGCCGGTGGCGGACAGCCCCGGCTCGATCACGACGTCGACCTCGCGACCGGGCTCGTTGGAGCGCAGCTCGGCGACCACTTCGGCCGCCATCCGCGACAGGTCGAGCGCGGCCGGCTTGAGCCCGCCGCGGCCCAGCCGCGCCATCTTCAGCAGGCTCTCGATCAGCGAGCCCATGCGCGCGGCGGCGTTGCGCACCCGCACCAGGTGCTCGCGGCCGTCCTCGCCGATCGCCTCGCCGTGCCGCTCGAGCAGCAGGCGGCTGAAGCCGTCGATCGCGCGCAGCGGCGCGCGCAGGTCGTGCGACACGCTGTAGGCGAAGGATTCGAGGTCCTGGTTGGCGCTGGTCAGCTCGCGGGTACGGGCCTGCACCCGCGCCTCCAGGGTCCGGTTCAAGGCCAGCACCTGGGCTTCCGCGCGCAGCCGGTCGGTCACGTCCTCGACCTGCACTAGGCGCGCGAAGTCCTCGCCGATCTCGCCCGGTACCGGCGCGTAGGTCATCTGCACCTGGCGCAGGCCGCCGCCCTCGCTCAGCAGCGAGCGGGTGCTGCGATGGACGCCGCCGGGGCGGCGCTGGCCGTCCTCGCCCTGCAGGAACCAGTCGTCGAAGCGGGTGCCGACGAGCTGTTCGAGCGGCCGGCCCAGGATCCGCGCCATCGCCGGGTTGGCGTCCACGATGCGGTCCTGGTTGTCGAGCAGCGCCTTGCCGATCGCCGAGTATTCCATCGCCGCGCGGAAGCGCTGCTCGCTGCGCCGGTAGGACTCGGTCATGCGCGCGGCCAGCCGCTCCGCGCGCAGGTGGGTGCGGGCCAGCACCAGCGCGACCGCGAACAGCAGCAGCGAGGCCAGCACGCCGACCGCCACGGTGCTGCGCAGGTTGGTCATGCCGGCGGTGATCGCCGACTCGGGGCGCGAACGGTATTCCAGCCGCAGGGTCCTGCCGTAGGCCTCGAGGGTGCCCTCGGTGGTGAATGCGGGCGCCTCCCTGGCCAGGTCGTCGTACAGCGGGCGGGATGCGCCGCCGGTCACGTCCTCGATCCGCATCGCCGGCCGCTGCACCATGGTGCGCAAGGTGGCGTCGACCCAGCCGCGCACCCGGAACGCCGCGTACACCCAGCCCTGCAGGGACTCGCGCCGCGCCGCGGTGCTGCCGGGGCGGTCCCCGAAGCGGTAGACCGGCAACATCAGCAGCATCGCCGGCCCCGAGACCGCGACCCCACGGTCCTGCACCAGTTCGACCTGGCCGGAAAGCCGCGGCAGCCCGCTGTCCCTGGACGCTTCCATCGCCACGTTCCGGACCGGATCGGAGAACATGTCGAAGCCGATCGCGCCGACGTTGGCCGGCGAATGCGGCTCCAGGTACAGGATCGCGCCGTAGTGCTCGCGCACGCCCCGCGGCCAGACGCTGAACAGCCCTTGTCCGCTGTCGCGCAGCAGTTCCTGCAGCGCCGCCAGCTCGCCGGGCGTACCGTAGGTGGCGAAGCCGAGTCCGACCATCTCCGGGTAGCGCCGGTCCAGGCTCAGGCCGTCGACATAGTCCCGCCACTGGCGCGCGCTCGGCCGCGCCACCGAGGCGAACAGCGACACCCCGCCGCGGGCGACCAGCTCGTACTCGCCCAGGCGCTGCCCGAGCAACGCCGTCGCTTCGTCGGCGCGCGCCTCGAACTCGACCCGGGCCGCCTCCATCTCGCGCGCGTGCGCCGAGCGCCAGTACAGCCAGACCAGAAGCAGCGAGGCGGCCAGCACCAGCAGCGCCAGCGCAGGGCCGATCAGGGCACTGCGCGGGGCGTTCGCGGTGTCGTCGACCTTGGCGGGAGGCATCCGGCGCAGGATAGCCGGGCTTCCGGGCCGCATGCGTGAATCCCCGCTGCACGTGCCTTTCCCGGGTCCTTGCCGCGCCCGCCCCGCGGCCTATACTGGGGTGGTCGGCAAAGTCGACGATTCCCGGGGGTGCACTGGCTTCGACGGGGGTTGCGAAATTGCCTGGCGCATGCCGAGGGGGTAGCTTTCCTCGTTAATCCAGCTGCAAAAAACCAGACGCCAACGACGACGTCTACGCTCTCGCCGCTTAAGGCGTAAGCCCCGAACCCACTTGTGCCCTTGCTCGTGGATGTAGGGTCATCATCAAGGGAATAGGCAGTGATGGCGACCGGTCAGTCGCTGCCGAAACCAAAGCCGGTATGGATCGTGGCGTGCTTCGTGCGGTGTGTTGCCACGGTCCGAGATCGAACACCGCACTAAGCATGTAGTGCCGGGGATGGAGTGCCTTCGGACGGCGGTTCGATTCCGCCCACCTCCACCAATCACGTGCCGGCCGCCCCCGCCTCGGGAGCGCGGCCGGCCACCGCGGCGAGGCTCGCGCCGCGCTCGAGCAGGCCGCGCGCCAGGAACAGCTCGACCCGCTCCAGCGGGATCCGGTCGCCGGCATCGCTGCCGTACCACGCCTCCACCACCCGCCCGTGCTCGTCGATCAGGAAATCGGCGGGCATCAGGTTGTTGGTGTTGAGCCCGGCCAGGCCGACGATGCGCAGCCCGCGCAGCAGCGTCGGCACCCGCCGCACGATCGCCTTCAGCTTGCCGGCCAGCGAACGCTCGATGCCGTAGCGCGCGTGGCTGGCGCCGAGCGGGTCGGCGGCGATCCGGAACGGACGCGGGTGCCGCGCCACGAAGCGCAGCACTTCCTCGCGGCTGGAGCCGAACACCGCGACCACGTCCAGGCCCAGCGCCGACAGCGCCGGGTAGTGGTGGGTGAGCTCGAAGATGCGGAAGTTGCAGAACGGACAGGCGGCGTCGCGGAAGAACGACAGCAGCGTGCGGCGACCGCGGTCGCCGATCGCGATCGGACGGCCGTGGATGTCGACCAGCTGCAGCGGCGGCGCGCTGTCGGGAACGGCCAGGCGCATGGCAGGACTCCCCCGTTATGGCTCGGGGACAGCATGCGCTGGCCGGCGCGCGCGCGGCGCGCGGCATGTGCAAAGCGCGCGCTCCGGCCCGGGTTCGCGGGTCAGCCCCCGCGCGCGACGCTGGCCACCGCGGCCACCAGCTCTTCTTCGTCGATCGGCTTGCCCAGGTGCATCTGGAAGCCGGCGGCCAGCGCACGCGCGCGGTCGTCGTTGCGCGCGAACGCGGTCAGCGCGATCGCCGGGGTCTCGCCACCGCTCTCCCTCGCCAGCGCCCGCAGCGCGCGCAACAGGCCGTAGCCGTCGGTGCCCGGCATGCCGATGTCGCTCACCAGCACGTCCGGGAGGAACGCAGGCAGGCGCTCCAGCGCCTCGGCGGCGGAGCCCAGCGTGCAGGTCTGGGCGCCGGCGTCGGACAGCACCCGCCCGATCCAGTCGCGCGCGTCGGCGTCGTCGTCCACCACCATCACGCTCAGGCCCGACAACGGGCGGCCGCCGCCCGGCGAGAAACCGGGGCCGGCCAACGGACGCCGGGTGGCGTGCGCGATGCGCGCCCCGCGCACCACCGGCAGGACCACGGTGAAGGTCGCGCCCTTCCCTTCGCCGGCGCTGTCCACCGCCACCGAACCACCGTGCATCTCGACCAGCTGGCGCACGATCGCCAGCCCCAGCCCGAGGCCGCCGTGCTCGCGCGTGGCGGTGCTGTCGGCCTGGCGGAATCGGTCGAACACGTGCGGCAGGAACTGCGGCGCGATGCCGAGGCCGGTGTCCGCGACGGTGATGCGCACGGTGTCGTCCACCACCTCGGCGACCAGCGCGACCCGGCCCTCGCGGGTGAACTTGATCGCGTTCGAGAGCAGGTTCCAGAGCACCTGCTGGATGCGCCCGGGATCGCCGTGCATCGGCGGCACCCCGGGGTCCACGCGCGCCTCGAGCACCAGCCCGCGCGCAGCCGCCGCCGCCTGCACCGCCTCCACCGCCGCGTCCACCACCTCGCGCAGGTCGTAGCCGCGCACATCGAGGCGCAGCTTGCCCGACACGATCCGACTCATGTCGAGCAGGTCGTCGATGATCCGCGTCTGCACCAGCGCGTTGCGCTCGATCACCTCCGCCGCCTGCAGCAGCTTGGCGTCCTCGTGGACCAGGCGCTTGAGGATCTGCGCCCAGCCGAGGATCGGGGTCATCGGCGTGCGCAGCTCGTGCGACAGCGTGGCCAGGAATTCGTCCTTGAGCCGGCTGGCGGCCTCGGCGTCCGCGCGCGAGGCCTTGACGTCGCGGTCCTGGCGCTCGACCCGCGCCAGCATCTCGTTGAAGGTGTCGGTGAAGGCGCCGAGCTCGTCCACGCCGCTGCCGACGGTGTCCGCGCGCAGGCTGTAGTCGCGGCTCTCCGAGACCCGGCGCGCGGTGCGCGCGAGTTCCGCCACCGGTCGCGTCACCAGCCCGGCCAGGTAGCGCGACACCAGGAACGACAGCAGGATCGCCACGCCCGCGACCAGCGCGCTCAGCAGGGCGTTGCGCCACAGCAGCTCGCGCAGGTCTGTCAGGTCGTAGACCACGCGCAACCGCCCCAGCACCTGGCCGCGCTCCTCCACCGGGACGACGCGTGTCACCAGCCGCGCCCCGGTGCGCAGCAGGCCGTCGCCGGGACTGGCGCGCTGGTAGCGCGCGAACGGCGTGCCGTCGAGCGCGTACAGGGTGGCCGAATCCACGCTGGGCATGGCGCGGAACGCCGAAAGCACCTCGCTCGCGGTGGTACGGTCGCCGAACACCAGCGGGGCGCCGCTGTTGAGCGCGGTGGTGGCCACCTGGGCGTCGAGCGCGGCGAACGCGGCGTTGCGCAGGTTGACGTGGTTGGCCGCTGCCAGCAGCGCCGCCACCAGCAGGATTGCGATTGCGCTGGTGCCGGCCACCAGCCAGGCCAGCTTGTCGCTGAAGCTGCGCGGCGGCCAATGCGGGATCACCCGGTTCATGGCGCGGCTCATGGCGCGCCCCACAGGCGTGCCAGCTTCAGCACCTTGGCGCTGACCTGGACCTCGGAGTCGCGGATCGCGGCCGGATTGGCCTCGATCGCGAGGTTGCGGCCCGAGCGCACCAGGCCGAGCATGCCGCCCGCGGCGGCGAAGCCGGGCACGTCGCTGACGGTGAGCACTGGCGCCCCGGCCACGGCGCGCAGCACCAGGCGCGCGCGCTCGATGTCGCCGCCGGCGACGAACACCACGTGGCTCTCGCGCAGGCGGCGGATGGCGACGCGGCGGCTGGCCGGGTCCAGGCGCGCATCGAAGCGCACCCGGCGCACCACGATCCGGCGGCCGCGGATGCTGCCGGCCGCGGTCGCCACCGCGGCGATCGCGTCGGTAGCCTCGGGCTCTCCGACTACGCTCACCACGTACGGCGCGGCCGGCTCGGCAAAGCGCTGCGCCGGCCAGTCGGCGTAGCGGATGAAGTTGACCAGAAACGCGCCCTCGACCCGCAGCCGCAGCTCCCCTGCCGTCGGTGCCTGCGCCTGCGCCGAGAGCGAGGCAGCCAGCGCCAGTGCCGCGGCGAGCCCGCGCCACCAGCGCCTGCCCGTGCTCGCGCGCTCAGGGCGCAAGCGAATACACCACCTGGGCGTAAACGCCGCGCGGCACCTGCGCGCCCGAGGCTTCCGGGTGCGAGGCGTCCAGCAGGTTGCGCCCCCACAGCGAGAATTCCAGGCCCGGGCGCGGCCGCCAGGCGAGGCCCAGGTCGGCGCGCGTGTAGGCCGGCGTCCCGGTGAGCGGCACGCGGCTTGCGTGGTACAGCGCGCCGTTGAGTTTGACGTTGTCGCCGAGGTCGAGGTAACCGCGCAGTTGCGCCAGCCGCTCCGGCGTGCCGGTCTCTTCGTACGGGTACACCGGGCCGTCGATGCGCGTGCGCAGCTCGCTCCAGGAGGCCTCGACGTGCAGGCGCTCGCCGAACCGCGCCGAGGCGCTGACCGAGCCGCCCCAGGTCGCGCCGGAAGCGGCATCGGTGAAGCTGCCGACGATGCTTTCCGGCACCCCGATCAGGCGCCGGTAGTCGTTGTAGAACAGCGCGGTGTCCAGCACCCAGCGCGGCCCGAGCTGGACCCGGTGGCCGGCTTCCCAGGCCAGCAGCCGTTCCGGGCGCAGGTCCTTGTCGCCGGCGAGGCCGATCGGCACGTTGCGCCCGCCGACGTCGGCATAGGCGAACACCAGCAGTCCGTCCTCCTCGAAGCGCGACGGCACGCGCACCGGTCGCGACACCGCGGCCCACAGCGTCTGGTGCTCGCTCGGCGTCCACCACAGCCGAGCGCTCGGCTGCACCTGGAAGCCGACGAAACTGTGTTCGGTGAACTTGCTGCCGAGCATCAGGAACAATCGTTCCGGCACCAGTTCCGTAGTGTTCTGGACGAAGGCGTTGAGCGTGTCCCAGTGCCGCCGCGAGGGATCGAACCGCAGCACCGGGCCGTTGTCGATGCGGTCGCCGGTGAGGTCGTACTGCACGCCCCAGATCAGCTGCTGGCGCTCGCCCCAGCCGAGCCAGCGCCGGTACTCGAGGTTGGTGGTGTGGCGGCTGGCGCCGTAGCGCTGGCTGTCGCGGCGCGTGTGGTCCCAGTACGCGCGCAACATCCAGCCTTCCTCGGCATCGCGTCCGCTGTGCGCGCGGAACAGCAGGTTGGCGCCTTCCACGGTCGCGTCCCCGGCCACCTGCTCGAAGCGCATGTTCTCGCCGGGGACCGGAAGCTGCACGCGTTGGCCGGCGCGCGGATGGGCATAGGCGTCGCCCTGCAAGGTGTAGCCGACCGCGCCGGTGAGCTGGCCGTCGCGGCGGAACCCGCCGCGCAGCGCCGACCAGGCATCGCCCAGCGAGTCGCCGGCCGGGTCCTCGAAATCGCCGTGCGCGTCGTACTTCAGCCACACCCGCCAGCCGCTGTCCGCGTCGGCGGCGCCGTGGCGGACCAGCAGCCCGTGCTCACCGTTGCTGCCGCCGCCGGCCTGCACCAGGGTACCGGCGGTGGCGGAGGCGCGCTTGGTGATGATGTTGATGACGCCGTTCATGGCGTTCACGCCCCACAGCGTCGCGCCCGGCCCGCGCACCACCTCGATGCGGTCGAGGTCCGGCAGCGGCACGTCGACCGTGTCCCAGAAAGTGGTGGACACCAGCGGGTCGTAGACCAGGCGTCCGTCAACCAGCACCAGGTACCGGTTCGAGGTCAGCGAGGTCCCGGTGAGGCCGCGCGCGCCGGCCACCCAGCTGCCGGAATTGATACGGCCCACGTACATCCCCGGGACCATGCGCAGTGCCTCGACGATGCTGCGATGCCCGCTGCGGCGCACGTCCTCGCCGGTGATCACGGTCACCGCCGCCGGCGTCGCGATCTGCGGGCGCGGGCGGCCGGACACGGTCACCACCTCGGTGCGCATCAGCTCTTCCAGGCTCATCGCCGCCAGGCGGGCCAGCGACTGTTCCGGAGGATCCGTGCCGGGCTCCGTGGCGACGGCCTGGCCCTGCGCGAACGCGAGCCCGATGCCAAGCGTCGCGGCCAGCGCCCGGCGCACCGGCCTTCTCGTGAAACCTGTCATTGCAATGCCGTCCCCTGCGTGCCCGCCGAGGGCGGACGTGTGGCGTCGTGCCAGTGTATGAAGACCGCGTGAAGCCGACGTCGTTGCGCGCGCTGTTGCATCATGGTGGCAGGCAGGCACGCAGGGAGCAGGCAATGGCAATTGGCATGGACATCGGCATGGTCGGCCTCGGCAGGATGGGCGGCAACATGGCCCGCCGCCTGTTGCGCGGCGGGCACCGGGTGCACGGCTTCGACCCGGCGGCGGAACCGCGCGACGCGCTCGCCGCCGACGGCGGCCACCCGGCCGGTTCGCTGGAGACGCTGGTCGCCGCCCTGCCCGCGCCGCGGGTGCTGTGGATGATGGTGCCCGCGGGCGCGATCACCGACGCCACCGTCGAGGCGCTGTCGGCGCTGCTGTCCGAAGGCGACGTGGTCGTGGACGGCGGCAACGCGAACTACAAGGACACCCTGCGCCGCGCCGAAGCGCTGCGCGACAAGGGCATCGGCTACGTGGACTGCGGCACCAGCGGCGGCGTATGGGGCCTGGAACAGGGCTACAGCCTGATGGTCGGCGGCGACGACGCGGTGGTCGCCCGGCTGCGCCCGCTGTTCGAGGTGCTCGCGCCCGGCAAGGACCGGGGCTGGGGCCACGTCGGCCCGGTCGGCGCGGGCCACTTCACCAAGATGGTCCACAACGGCATCGAGTACGGAATGATGCAGGCCTACGCCGAGGGCTTCTCGATCCTGCAGCACAAGCGCGAGTTCGGCTTCGACCTGCACCAGGTCGCGGAGATCTGGCGGCACGGCTCGGTGGTGCGCTCCTGGCTGCTGGACCTGACCGCGGACGCGCTGGCGAAGAACCCTGGCATGGACGGCATCTCGCCGTGGGTCAACGACTCCGGCGAGGGCCGATGGACCGTGCAGGAGGCGATCGACCTCGACGTGCCCGCGCCGGTGATCGCACTGTCGCTGATCTCGCGCCTGCGCTCGCGCGACGACGATTCCTACGCCGACCGCCTGCTCGCCGCGATGCGCAACGAGTTCGGCGGGCACGCGATCAAGCGCTCGTAGCGCCGCCCTTGCCGCGTTCGCGGTAGCGCCGGATCAGCGCGTTGGTGGACGAGTCGTGGCCGAGCGCGGCCTGCGGGTCCGCCAGCTCGGCTTCGGTCGTCTTCGCGAGCTGCTTGCCGAGCTCGACGCCCCACTGGTCGAAGCTGTCGATGTCCCAGATCGTGCCCTGCACGAACACGCTGTGCTCGTACAGCGCGACCAGCGCGCCGAGCGCGTGCGGCGTCAGGCGGTCGACAAGCAGCGTGGTGCTCGGCCGGTTGCCCGCGAAATGGCGATGCGGTGGCAACCCGGGATCCTGACGCCCGAACGCGAGCGCCTCGCCCTGCGCGAACAGGTTGGCCATCAGCAGGTCGTGCTGCCCGGCCTCCCCCGCCAGCGGCTGGCAGAAGCCGATGAAGTCGCAGGCGACCAGCGGCGTGCCCTGGTGCAGCAACTGGTAGAACGAGTGCTGGCCGTTGGTGCCCGGCTCGCCCCAGACCACCGGGCAGGTGGCGTAGTCCACCGGCTCGCCGTCCGCGGTGACCGACTTGCCGTTGCTCTCCATCGCCAGCTGCTGCAGGTAGGCCGGGAAGCGCGCCAGGTAATCGGCGTACGGCAGCACCGCGTGCGAGCCGGCGCCGAGGAAGTTGGTGTTCCAGATCGCCAGCAGCCCGTGCAGCACCGGCAGGTTGCGCGTCATCGGCGCGCTGCAGAAATGCAGGTCCATCGCGTGGAAGCCGTCCAGCAGTTCCCGGAACCGCTCCGGCCCGATCGCGAGCATCGTGGACAGCCCGATCGCGGAGTCCATCGAATAGCGCCCGCCGACCCAGTCCCAGAACCCGAACATGTTGTCCGGGTCGATGCCGAACGCGCGCACGCCTTCGGTGTTGGTGGAGACCGCGACGAAATGGCGCGCGACCGCGTCCTCGCCCAGCGCCGCCACGCACCAGGCGCGCGCGGCGCGTGCGTTGGCCAGGGTCTCCTGGGTGGTGAAGGTCTTGGAGCAGACGATGAACAGCGTCTCGCCCGGGTCGAGGTCGCGCACCGCCTCGTGGAAGTCGGCCGGATCCACGTTGGACACGAAACGCAGGCACAGGTCGCGGCGGCTGTAGTGGCGGAGCGCCTGGTACGCCATCGCCGGCCCGAGGTCGGATCCACCGATGCCGATGTTGACGATGTTGCGGATGCGGCGGCCGTCGGCGCCGGTCCAGCGCCCGTCGCGCACGCGCTCGCTGAAGCCGGCCATGCGCCGCAGCACCGCATGCACCGCCGGCACCACGTTCTCGCCACCGGTGACGATGCGCGCGTCCTCGGGCGCGCGCAGCGCCACGTGCAACGCGGCGCGGTCCTCGGTCGCATTGACCACGGCGCCCTCGAACATCGCCTCGCGCCGCGCTTCCAGGCCGCAGGCCTCGGCGAGCGCGAACAGCAGGCGCAGGGTCTCGTCGTCCACGCGCTGCTTGGCGTAGTCCATGTACAGGCCGGCGCCTTCCGCGGCGAGGCGCTCGCCGCGGCCGGGATCGGCGTCGAACAGCCCGCGCAGGGTGCGGCCCGCGCTCGCCTCGGCGTGGCGCTGCAGCGCCTGCCATTCCGGCCGTGCGACCAGGCGCATGCTCAACCCTCCACCCGGCCGGCCTTCTCGTCGATCCGCGCGAGCAACTGGCGCCAGGACTTGACGAAGGCCTCGGCGCCCTCCTCCTGCAGGCGTTGCGCCAGCGCCGCGGTGTCCACGCCGGCGTCGGCGTAGCGCTGCAGGCGCTCGCGCGCGTCACCGCCGTCCACCGGCAGCACTGCGCCGGCGTCGCCGTGTTCGGCGAAGGCCTGCAGCGTCTTCGGCGGCATCGTGTTGATGGTGTCGGGCGCCGCAAGCGCCTCGATGTACAGCGTGTCCGGCGCCGACGGGTCCTTGGTGCTGGTGCTGGCCCACAGCAGGCGCTGCGGGTGCGCGCCGCGCGCCTCCAGGCCCTTCCAGCGCGGCGAGGCCAGCAACTCGCGATAGGCGCGATAGCTGTCCATGCCCATGGCGATCCCGAGGCCGTTGCGCAGCTCCTCCGGCGCGCTGTCCGCGATCGCGCGGTCCCAGCGGCTGACGAACACCGAGGCGACCGATTCGACCACCGGGTCCAGGCCATCGGCGAGGCGGCGCTCGATGCCGCGCAGGTAGGCCTCGGCCGAGGCCAGGTACTGTGCGGTCGAGAACAGCAGGGTCACGTTGATCGGCACACCCTGGTAGATCGCCTCCTCGATCGCCTGGTTGCCGGCCGGCGTGCCCGGGATCTTGACGAACAGGTTGCGGCGTCCGGCCTGCGCGTGGATGCGCCGGGCGGCCTCGACGCTGCCGGCGGCATCGTCAGCCAGCAGCGGCGAGACCTCCATGGACACCCAGCCGTCCACGCCGCCGGTGGCTTCGTGCACGGGCGCGAACAGGTCCGCGGCGCGGCGCAGGTCCTCCAGCGCCAGCTCCAGGAACAGCGCCTCGCCGGAGGCGCCGGCGCCGTGCTTCTCGCGGATGCCGGCGTCGTAGGCGTCGGAGCCGGCGATCGCCTCGTCGAAGATCGACGGATTCGAGGTCAAACCGGTCAGCCCGTACTCGGCGATCCAGCGTTCGAGGGTGCCGTCGTCCAGCATTTGCCGGGTGATGTTGTCCAGCCACAGGCTCTGGCCGATGGCGCGCAGTCGTTGCAGGTTCTGGTTCATTGCAATCCTCTTCCGATTCCTTCGATGCTGCTCAGCACGGCGCGCTCGATTCCTCGCGCGGATCGTGCCATGCATCGCCGGGGACCAGGGTGCGGGCCGAAGGCGGCCCCCAGGTCCCGGGCTCATACGGTTCCACCGGCGCTGGCAGGCCAAGCACCGGGTCCACCACTTCCCAGGCCGCCTCGACCGCGGCGTCGCGGGTGAACAGCGCGCCGTCGCCACGCAGCGCGTCGCCGAGCAGGCGCTCGTACGGCGGCGCGGCGCCCGCCGGCTGGTGGCGCGCGACCAGTTCCACGTCCTCGCCGCGCATCGCTTCCCCGTTGCGCTTGACCCGTGCGCCGATCGCGATCACCACCTCCGGTCCCAGGCGCAGGCGCACGTAGTTGGCGGACGGGGCGCCGCCATGCGCCCGCTGGTCCTCGTCGAAGATCGCCAGCGGCGGCTGCTTGAAGTTGACCACCACCTCGGTGGCGGTGATCGGCAGGCGCTTGCCGGCGCGGATGTAGAACGGCACCCCGGCCCAGCGCCAGGTGTCGATCCCGAGTTTGAGCGCGACGTAGGTCTCGACGTTCGAGTCGCCGGCCACCCCTGGTTCGTCGCGGTAGCCACGGAACTGGCCGCGCACCACGTGGCGCGGGTCGAGCGGCTTCATCGCCCGGAACAGGCGCAGCTTCTCGGACTGGACCGCGGCCGCGTCGTCGTCGATCGGCGCGTCCATCGCCAACAGCGAGACCACCTGCAGCAGGTGGTTCTGGACCACGTCGCGGATCGCGCCGACGTCGTCGTAGAAGCTGCCGCGCCCCTGCACGCCGAACGCCTCGGCCATCGTGACCTGCACGTTGTCCACGTAGTTGCGGTTCCAGAGCGGCTCGAGGAAGGCGTTGGCGAAGCGGAAGTACAGCAGGTTCTGCACCGCTTCCTTGCCCAGGTAGTGATCGATGCGGAAGATCGCCTCCTCGTCGAACACCGCATGGATCGCGCGGTTGAGCTCGCGCGCCGAGGCCAGGTCGCGGCCGAACGGCTTCTCCACCACCACCCGCGCCCCTTCGGCGCAGCCGGAGGCGCCGAGGCCCTCGACCACGGTGGCGAACAGCGCCGGCGGGATCGCCAGGTAGTGCAGCGGGCGCCTGGCACCTGCGGCGTCGAGCTCGCGCCTGAGCGCGGCGAAGGTCGCCGGGTCGCGGTAGTCGCCGTCGAGGTAGCGCAGGTTGGCGGCCAGGCGCGCGAAGGCGGCCTCGTCGAGCGGCGCATCGGACTCCATCAGCGCCTTGCGGACGTGCTCGCGCAGGGTGTCGATGTCCCAGCCGGCGCGGGCCACCCCGATCACCGGCATGTCGAGCGCGCCGTCGCGCGACAGCGCCTGCAGCGCCGGGTAGATCTTCTTGTGCGCCAGGTCGCCGGTGGCCCCGAAGAACACCAGCGCGTCCGACGCCGTGCCGGGCCGGTCGCCGGCGCGCTCGCCATCCCCGTTCAATGCACGCTCCCTGTCCTTGGAGAACGCATAGTCATACCAGATCGCGTGTGGGGAGTTAGTCGCTCGCTGCGCTCGCTGTGAGCGGCGGCTGCGCCGCCTGGGAAGTCGCTCGCTGCGCTCGCTGTAAGTGAAATCCCTTCCTCGGGCGCGAAGCGCCCCTCACAGCGAAGCGAAGCGAGCGACTTTAGGGCGCGAAGCGCCCGCTTACCCGGTGATCGGGACGATCGTGATCTCCACGCGGCGGTTCTGCGCGCGGCCGGCGTCGGTGCTGTTGCTCGCGATCGGGCGCGACTCGCCGGCGCCGACCACGATCATCCGCTGCATGCTGACGCCGCGGCTCGACAGGTAGTTGGCGACCGAACGAGCGCGCTGCTCGGACAGCGTCTGGTTGTAGGCGTCGGTGCCGACGCTGTCGGTGTGGCCGGCCACCTCGATCACGGTCTGGTTGTACTCGTTGAGGGTGTCGGCGACGTTGTTCAGCACCGGATAGAACTGCGACTGCAGGTTCGAGCTGTCGAACGCGAAGGTGATGTTGCCCGGCATGTTCAGGGTGATGTTGTCGCCCTGGCGGACCACGTCCACGCCGGTGCCGGCGAGCTCGCGGCGCAGCGCGGCTTCCTGGCGGTCCTGGTAGGCGCCGATGCCCGCGCCGGCCAGTGCGCCGACGCCGGCGCCGACCATCGCGCGCTGGCGGCGCTCGACCGCGTCGTCGCCGGTCAGCAGGCCGGCCACCGCGCCGATGCCCGCGCCGATCAGGGCACCGGTGCGGGTGCGGTTGGGATCGTTGGGATCGCTGGTCTGGCCGGTGTAGGTGGCGCAGCCGGCAAGCATGACGGCGCCCGCGAGCGCGGCGCACAGGCCGGTGGTGTGGAGCTTGTTCATGGGCTTCTCCTTGGGTGGGAAAACGGTCCCGGGGTCGGACCTGAATACGCACGCCAAGGTAACCACGGAAGCGTCGCCGGGCGGTGATGGAAGCGGGTTCGTGTTTAGCCCCCGGTCGGGTTCATGCCGCTGGAGCGCCACCCAGGTAAATGCGCGGGATCCGCTCGTTGAGGCCGGTCAGGATCTCGTAGGGAATGGTGCCCGCCGCTTCGGCCACGGCCTCGACACCGATGGCCTCCCCGCCCTGCCGCCCGACCAGGACCACCTCGTCCTCGTTGAACGCGCTGTCCTGGCCGATGTCCACCATGTACTGGTCCATGCAGACGCGCCCGACGATCGGATGGCGGCGGCCGCCGACCAGCACCTGGCCGCGCGAGGACAGCGCGCGCGGCCAGCCGTCGCCGTAGCCGACCGGGACCGTCACCACGCGGGTGTCGGTCGCGGGCGCCCAGGTGGCGCCGTAGCTCACCGGGCTGCCGGCGCGCACGACCTTGAAGTAGACCACCTGCGAGACCAGCGACAGCGCCGGCCGCAGCGCCAGCGGGCGCGCGCTGGCCGGGTCGGGCTGCACCCCGTAGAGGGCGATCCCGGGCCGCACGAGGTCCAGCCAGGTCTCCGGGAAGTGCAGCACCCCGCCGGAGTTGGCCAGGTGGCGCAACGGCATCGGCACGCCCAGGCGCTCGAAGTGCGCGCAGGCCTCGGCGAAGCGTTCCACCTGCAGCGCGGTCATCGGCGAGGCCGGGTCGTCGGCGCAGGCCAGGTGCGAGTAGACGCCCTTGACCGTGACCCGGCGCGAGGCCACGGCCGCCTCGATGAAAGGCGCGCACGAATAGCTGTGCACGCCGATCCGCTCCATGCCGGTGTCCACCTTCAGGTGCACGACGGCCTTGCGCCCGAGCGCCTCGGCCGCGGCCTCCACCTGGCGCAGCTTGGCGATCGACGACACGGTGATCTCGAGGTCGTGCTCGAGGAAGCCGGTGAGCTGGGGGCCGAACAGGCCGCCGAGCACCAGGATCGGCACGCGCACGCCGGCCTGGCGCAGGGCGATGCCCTCCTCCAGGAAGGCGACGCCGAGCTGGTCGATGCCGCAGGCCTGCAGGTGCAGGGCGACGGGGACGAGGCCGTGGCCGTAGGCATTCGCCTTGACGATGCCCATGACCGGCACCCCCACCCGCCCGCGGATCGCGGCGAGGTTGTGGCCGATGGCGTCTAGGTCGACGAGGATCCGGGTGGGCCGCTGGCTCATCGGGCGATTGTAGGGCCGGCTTCGGGGTGGGCGCTCCCGCGTCACCTCATTCGAAGCTGCCGATGGAGTCGTGGGCCAGGTTGTCGAAGCGGGTGTACTCGCCGAAGAACTTGAGCTTGATCGAGCCCGTGGGGCCGTTTCGCTGCTTGCCGATGATGATCTCGGCCAGTCCCTTGTCCGGCGAATTCTCCTTGTTGTAGTACTCGTCGCGGTAGATGAAGACGATCACGTCCGCGTCCTGCTCAATGGCGCCGGACTCGCGCAGGTCGGCCATCATCGGGCGCTTGTCGGTGCGCGTCTCCAGCGAGCGGTTGAGCTGCGACAGCGCGATCACCGGGACGTTGAGCTCCTTGGCCAGGCCCTTGAGCGAGCGCGAGATCTCCGAGATCTCGGTGGCGCGGTTCTCGCTGTTGCCCGGGACCGCCATGAGCTGCAGGTAGTCGATCACGATCAGCCCGAGCCCGTGCTCCTTCTTGATCCGCCGCGCCTTGGCGCGCAGCTTCTCCGGCGACAGCGCCGGTTCGTCGTCGATGAAGATCCTGGCCTCGCGCAGCAGCCGGATGGCGCTGGTCACGCGGCTCCAGTCCTCGTCCTCGAGCTGGCCGGTGCGCAGGCGGGTGGCGTTGATCCGGCCGACCGAGGAGATCAGGCGCAGCGCGAGCTGGCTGGCCGACATTTCCATCGAGAAGATCGCCACCGGCTGCTTCGACTTCATGGCCGCGTACTCGGCCATGTTCAGCGCCAGCGTGGTTTTTCCCATGCTCGGCCTGGCCGCGAGGATCAGCAGGTCGGTCGGCTGCAGGCCGGCGGTCATCTCGTCGAACTCGGTGTAGCCGGTCGGCAGGCCGGTGACGTTGCCGCCGCTCTCGAAGCGCTTCTGCAGCACGTCGAAGGCCTCGGCCAGCGCGCTGTGCACGGACACGTAGTCCATGCGCCCGCGGGCGCTGTGCTCGGCGATGGCGAGCACGCTGGACTCGGCCGCGTCCAGGATCTCGCGGGTCTCGCGCCCGTCCGGCTGGAAGCCGTCGTTGACGATCCCGGTGCCGACCTCGATCAGCTGCCGCAGCACCGCCTTGTCGCGAACGATCTCGGCATAGGCGGTGATGTTGGCGGCAGAGGGCGTGGTGCTGGCCAGCTCGACCAGGTAGCCGCCGCCGGCGACCAGCTCGGCCTGTCCCATGGACTCGAACCACTCGCCGAGGGTGACCGCGTCGTAGGGCCGGTTCTTCTCGGCCAGCTCGCGGATGGCGCGGAAGATGAGCTGGTGGTCGCGGCGGTAGAAGTCGTCGTCGGTGACGATGTCGGCGATGCGGTCGAAGGCATCGGGCGACAGCATCAGGCCGCCGAGCACGGCCTGCTCGGCCTCGACCGACTGCGGCGGCAGGCGGAGCTGCTCGACCCGGCTTTCGTTGTGTCCCTGGAACTCTGCGCGGAACCCCTGGCGTGCGCTCATCAGCGATGCAACTCCCCTGGCCGGACCGTCGCGGCGATCCTGTTGTTGTTGTGTGCCGATCGCCATCGTAGTCGGGCCTGCCCCACAGTGGTTGCAGATAACTCTGTCGCCAACCTGTGGATAACCCCGACCCGTTGCACAGGCTGAGACTCACGCCAAAAGAACACGCCAAGAGAGCACGCCAAAAGAAACGGGCGCCTCGTGGGCGCCCGTTCGGGTGTCGCGATGTCGCGGGGACTCAGGCCGGCTCGGCCTCGACGATCACCTTGACCGGCACTTCGACGTCCGCGTGCAGATGCAGCATGACGTTGTACTCGCCGACCTGGCGGATCGCGCCCTCGCCCATCACCACCTCGGACTTGCCGACCTCGGTGCCGCGCTTGGTCAGCGCCTCGGCGATCTCGCGCGGGCCGACCGAGCCGTACAGCTTGCCCTCGGTCGAGGCGTTGGCGTAGATCGTGACCGACGCTTCCTCGCCCAGGCTGGCCTTGCGCTGCTCGGCCTCGCCCAACAGGGCCTGCGCCTTGGCCTCGTACTCGGCGCGACGGGTCTCGAACTCGGCCAGGTTGGCGGCGGTGGCGGGCACGGCCTTGCCCTGCGGCACCAGGAAGTTGCGGCCGTAGCCCGGCTTCACCGTGACCTTGTCGCCCAGGTTGCCCAGGTTGGTCACTTTCTGCAGGAGGATCAGTTCCATTTCTATCGGTTCCTATTCGTTAGCGGCGCGGGCGCCGCAACAGCTGCTGTCCGAACGGATCAGGCGTTGTGGTTGTCGGTGTACGGAATCAGGGCCAGGTAGCGCGCGCGCTTGACGGCGGTGGCGAGCTGGCGCTGGTAGCGCGACTTGGTGCCGGTGATGCGGCTGGGGACGATCTTGCCGGTCTCGGTCAGGTTCTGGCGCAGGGTGTTGAGATCCTTGTAATCGATCTCCTTGACGCCCTCGGCGGTGAACTTGCAGTACTTGCGGCGGCGGAAGAACTTGGACATGGGTGTGCTCCTAAAGGGCGGGCTCAGGCGGCTTCGGCGTTGTCGTCGGACTTGTCGTCCGCGTCGCCGTCACCGTCGCTGCTGCTGTCGTCGTCGCGGCGCGGGCGACGCTCGCCGCGCTCGGGCTTGTCGCCCTTCTCGTCCTTGTTCTTCATGATCAGCGACTGCTCGGTCACCGCCTCGTCGCGGCGGATGACCAGGTGGCGCAGGATCGCGTCGTTGAAGCGGAAGGTCTCGACCAGCTCGTTGAGCACGGCCTGGTCGGTCTCGATGTTGAACAGGACGTAGTGGGCCTTGACCAGGTTGTCGATCGGGTAGGCCAGCTGGCGACGGCCCCAGTCCTCGAGGCGGTGGATCTTGCCGTTGCCGCCCTCGATCAGCGCCTTGTAGCGCTCGATCATCGCGGGCACCTGCTCGCTCTGGTCCGGGTGGACCAGGAACACGATTTCGTAATGACGCATTGTCGTTTCCTTGTGGATGTCGGCCGGTGGTCCGGCCAGGCAGCCCCCCGGCGGCGCCGGTGGAGCAAGGGTCTCCCCGAAGGGAGCCGGGCATTATAAAGGAATTTCGAGGCTTCTGGAGGGCGGCGGAAGCCGCGACCGGGTCAGGCGGCGCGTTCGGCGTCGGTGGTGAAGGACTCGCCGCAGCCGCACTCACCGGCCACGTTGGGGTTGGCGAAGGTGAACTGCTCGTTCAGGCCGGCCTTGAGGAAGTCGATCGTGGTGCCGTCGACCAGGGCCAGGCTGTCGGCGTCCACGTAGATGCGGACCCCGCCGGACTCGAACACGGTGTCGCCCTCGCGCTGGTCCCTGGCCAGCTCGGCCAGGTAGCCCCAGCCCGAGCAGCCCGTGCGGCGCACGCCGAAGCGCAGCCCGAGCGCCGACGGATCGGCGGCAAGGTAGCTGCGAACGCGTTCGAGGGCGGCGGGAGCGAGCTGGATGGCCATGCATCCATTGTAGCCACTCGCGACCATGACTTCCCCCGGGCAGCGGCCCGAGGTTCAGCTAAACTGCGCGGATGACCACAGTCAGCGTCGAACACGCACTCACGGGCAAGCTGCCGGTCGGCGGCGAAGTCACCGTCCGCGGCTGGGTGCGCACCCGCCGCGACTCCAAGGCCGGGCTGAGCTTCGTCAACGTCAGCGATGGCTCCTGCTTCGCCCCGATCCAGGTCGTGGCCCCCGCCTCGCTGCCCAACTACGAGTCCGAGGTGAAGCGCCTCACCGCCGGCTGCTCGGTGATCTGCACCGGCACCCTCGCCCCTTCCCAGGGCCAGGGCCAGGCGTTCGAAATCCAGGCCGAATCCATCAAGGTCGTCGGCTGGGTCGAGGACCCCGAGACCTACCCGATCCAGCCCAAGGCGCACTCGCTCGAGTTCCTGCGCGAGGTCGCCCACCTGCGCCCGCGCACCAACCTGTTCGGCGCCGTCACCCGGATCCGCGACTGCCTGGCCAAGGCCGTGCACCGCTACTTCCACGAGCAGGGCTACTTCTGGATCTCGACCCCGATCATCACCACCTCCGACGCCGAGGGCGCGGGGCAGATGTTCCGGGTCTCGACCCTGGACCTGTGCAACCTGCCGCTGGGCGACGACGGCCGCCCGGATTTCGGCAACGACTTCTTCGGGCGCGAGGCCTTCCTCACCGTGTCCGGCCAGCTCAACGTCGAGGGCTACGCGCTGGCGCTGAGCAAGGTCTACACCTTCGGCCCGACCTTCCGCGCCGAGAACTCGAACACCACCCGCCACCTGGCCGAGTTCTGGATGGTGGAGCCGGAGATCGCGTTCGCCGACCTGCTCGAGACGGCGCGCGTCTCCGAGGACTTCCTCAAGTACCTGTTCCGCGCGGTGCTGCACGAGCGCGGCGACGACATGGCGTTCATCGCCCAGCGCGTGCAGCCGGACGCGATCACGCGCCTGGAGGCCTTCGTCAACGCGCCGTTCGAGCGCCTGACCTACAGCGAGGCCGTGGCCCTGCTGCAGAAGTCGGGGAAGAAGTTCGAGTTCCCGGTGGAATGGGGCCTGGACCTGCAGACCGAGCACGAGCGCTGGCTGACCGAGGAGCACGTCGGCCGCCCGGTGGTGGTGACCGACTACCCCGAGCACATCAAGGCCTTCTACATGCGCCTCAACGACGACGGCAAGACCGTCGCCGCGATGGACGTGCTGGCGCCGGGCATCGGCGAGATCATCGGCGGCTCGCAGCGCGAGGAACGGCTGGACGTGCTCGACCAGCGCATGGACCAGTTCGGCCTCGACCGCGCGCACTACCAGTGGTACCGCGACTTCCGCCGCTACGGCACCGTCCCGCACAGCGGCTTCGGCCTCGGCTTCGAGCGGCTGGTGGTCTACACCTGCGGCCTGTCCAACATCCGCGACGCCATCCCCTACCCGCGCGCGCCCGGCCACGCCGAGTTCTAGGCATGACCGTCGTCGCTACCGAGCTGATCCTGTTCTTCGCGCTGCTGTTCGTGGCCCTGGCGATCGCCGGCGCCACCGCGTTCGTGATCTTCTGGCCGCTGACCCTGGTGCACATCCGCGACCGCCACCCGGCGATCAAGGCCCAGCTCGGCGAAGGCGCGTTCCTGCGCCCGGCGGCGCTGTGGTGGCTGCTGCGCGGCGGCTACCGTGCGTTCCCCGACCGCTCGCTCAGCGGCCTGGCCACCCCGGCGCGGATTGCGCTCTCGGTGATCCTGCTCGGGCTCGCGCTGGCCGGGATCCTGTGGCTGTGGTCGGTGGCGCCATGAGCGGCCTGCCCGCGTCCGAAGGCGAATGGTGGCTGGCCACCCTCGGCCGGCACATCGTGTGGGCGCGGCTGCGCGTGCGCGAGGCCGGCACTGCCGAGGTCTTCGACGCCGACGGCAACACCCTCGCCTACGACAGCGAGGACAGCGCCCGCGCCGCGCTGATGGACGCCGAGTTCGTGGCGTACGAGGGCCTGGACGACGAGGACGCCGCCGCGCGCGGCTTCGCGCTGGACGCGGTGCGGCCTCCGCGCGCCGACAGCGACGAGGCCCTGCGGCCGAAGATGTTCGTGTCGCTTGCCGCCGGCAAGGGCGCCCCGTAAACTACGCGGCCTGCCCCGGCAGGCACCCTCTTCGGGCGGTTAGCTCAGCGGTAGAGCATTGCCTTCACACGGCAAGGGTCGCAGGTTCGATCCCTGCACCGCCCACCATCGACGACGAAACGGCCACCCTGCGGTGGCCATTCGCGCTTCAGGGGGCGCGCCTCAGAGTCTCGCGTCCGCGGCACCGTCCGCCAGCGCGGACTTGACGTCGTAGACCACGCCCCCGGGTTTCGCCAGCGCGCGCACGTCGAGGTCGCGGAACGCGGCGTGCGCCACCGCCAGCACCACCGCGTCGTAGGCGCCCGGCTCGGGCGCATCCAGCAGCTCCACGCCCAGCCGCTCGCGCGCCTCCACCGGGTCGGCGAGCGGGTCGTGCACGTCCACCGCGGCGTTCGCCGCGCGCAGTTCGCCGATGATGTCGACCACGCGCGTGTTGCGCAGGTCGGGGCAATCCTCCTTGAAGGACAATCCCAGCACCAGCACCCGGGAGCCGACCACGTGCAGCCGCTTGCGCGCCATCAGGCGCATCACCTGGTGGGCCACGTGCAGCCCCATCCGGCTGTTGATCCGCCGCGCTGCCAGGATCAGCTCCGGGTGGTAGCCCAGGACCGTGGCCTTGTGCGTCAGGTAGTACGGATCCACGCCGATGCAGTGTCCGCCGACCAGCCCGGGGCGGAACGGCAGGAAGTTCCACTTGGTGCCGGCGGCCGCCAGCACCTCGGCCGTGTCGATGCCCATCGCATTGAAGATCATGGCCAGTTCGTTGACCAGCGCGATGTTGACGTCGCGCTGGGTGTTCTCGATGACCTTGGCCGCCTCGGCCACGCGGATGCTCGGCGCCCGGTGCGTTCCGGCGGGAATGATCGTGCGGTACAGCGCGTCCACGAACGCCGCCGCTTCCGGGGACGAGCCCGAGGTCACCTTGACGATGTCGCCGAGGCGGCGCGCGCGGTCGCCCGGGTTGATGCGTTCCGGGCTGTACCCGCAACTGAAGTCCTCGCCGAAACGCAACCCGGAGGCCTGCTCCAGCACGGGGACGCAGACCTCCTCCGTGGTGCCGGGATAGACGGTGCTCTCGTACACCACCAGGTCGCCCTTGCGCAGCACCTTGCCGATCGTTTCGCTGGCGGCAACCAGGGGCGACAGGTCCGGGCGGTTGGCCTCGTCCACCGGCGTCGGTACCGCGACCACGAACACGTTGCAGCCAGCCAGCGCGGCCGGATCGCTGCCCAGGCGCAAGCGCCCGGCTGCCGTGAGTTCGTCGGCGCCGACCTCGCCGGTGGTATCGCGGCCCGAGCGCAACGCCGCCACGCGCATCGCGTCCAGGTCGTGGCCCAGGGTATCGAACTGGCGCCCGAATGCCACTGCGAGCGGCAGCCCGACATAGCCGAGACCGACCACGGCGATCCGCGGCTCTTCACCGTTCCAGCGCAGTGCCTCGCCCATGTCAGTGCTTCCCCGGGTGGTAGTACTCGGTGTACCAGCGTGCGAACCTCTCGACGCCCTCGGCGACCTGCACGCGCGGCGCGTAACCGGTGGCGCGCACCAGTTCGCGCGTGTCCGCCTCGGTATCCGGCACGTCGCCGGGCTGCAGCGGGAGCATCTCCAGCTTCGCCTCGCGGCCGAGCGCGCGCTCCAGCGCGTGGATGAAGTCGAGCAGTTCGACCGGCTGCTCCTGCCCGATGTTGTACAAGCGGTACGGAGCGACGCCGCTGGTGGCCGGGTCCGGCTGCAGCGGATCCCAGGCCGGGTCCGGCGTCGCCGGCAGGTCGAGGGTCCGCACCACCCCTTCCACGATGTCGTCGATGTACGTGAAGCTGCGCTTGTGGCGCCCGTGGTTGAACACCTTCAGCGGTTCGCCGCGCAGGATGGCGCCCGCGAACAGCATCGGCGCCATGTCCGGCCGGCCCCAGGGGCCATAGACGGTGAAGAAGCGCAGGCCGGTGCAGGGAATCCCATGGAGATGCGCGTAGCTGTGCGCCATCATCTCGTTGGCCTTCTTGGTCGCCGCGTACAGGCTCAGCGGATGCGCGGCCGGCTGGTGTTCCGAATACGGCATCGCGGTCCCGGCGCCGTAGACCGAACTCGTGGACGCGAACACCAGGTGCTCCACCGGGTGTCGGCGGCAGCCTTCCAGCACGTGCAGGAATCCGGCCACGTTGGCGTGGATGTAAGCGTGCGGATTGACCGCGGCATAGCGCACCCCTGGTTGCGCGGCCAGGTGGACGACGCGTGCCGGACCGTGCTCGGCGAACAGCGCTTCCACCAGGGCACGGTCGCCGATGTCGCCGTGCACGTGCGTGTAGCCGCCCGCCGCCGCGACGCGCGCGAGCCGCGCCTGCTTGAGCCCGACGTCGTAGTAGTCGTTGAGGTTGTCCACCCCGACGACCTCGTGCCCGCGCGCGAGCAGCGAGAGCGCGACCTCGGAGCCGATGAAGCCGGCGGAACCGGTGACCAGGACCTTCATGGTGCAATCATAAGGGACCGCCGCCGCGGCGACGGGTACCATCTGCCCCAGTGCACCCGGGAGAGCCGCCATGCAGCTGTACCACAACCCCCGTTGCTCCAAGTCCCGCGGGGCGCTCGAACTCCTGCGCGAACGCGGGATCGAGCCGGAGATCGTCGCGTACCTGGAGCAGCCGCCGTCGCCCGTCGAGTTGAAGACGCTGCTGCGCAAGCTCGGCCTCCCTGCCCGCGCGCTGCTGCGCACGGGCGAAGCCGAATACGCCGAGCTCGGACTGGCGGACGAGGCGCTTGGCGAGGACGCGCTGGTCGAAGCCATGAGCCGTCATCCGCGGCTGATCGAGCGCCCGATCCTCGTCGCCGGGGATCGCGCCGTGATCGGCCGTCCGCCCGAGCGCGTGCTCGAACTGCTGTAGCGTCCGCTACAACGCCTTGACCCTGCGCAGCGCCGCGACCCCGGCGGGGGGAGCGAAACTGTCGCTGCGGGCCGAGGCCCAGAACTGCTGGAACACGGCGTGCTCCGGAACCCCGCCGAGCAGTTCGCCGGGGGCCAGGAACCGGTACAGGGCGGCCAGCGAGCGGACTTCCACCGGGGAGACCCGGCGCAGGATGTGCTCGGGACCCAGCTCCTCCGGCCCGCCCAGGCCGCAGGCGCACAGCAGGTCGCGCAGCGCGTGCAGGGTGTTCTGGTGGAAGCGGTGGACCCGGACCCCCTTGTCGGCCACGTCGAGCTGGCGCCATCGCCGCGGGTCCTGGGTGGCGATGCCGGTCGGGCAGCGGTCGGTGTGGCAACTCTGCGACTGGATGCAGCCCAGCGCGAACATGAAGCCGCGACCGGCGTTGCACCAGTCCGCGCCCATGGCGAGGGTGCGCGCGATGTCGAAGGCGCTGACCACCTTGCCGGCGGCGCCGATCCTGACCTTGTCGCGCAGGCCCAGCCCGACCAGGGTGTTGTGCACCAGCATCAGCGCCTCGTGCATGGGCACGCCGACGTGCTCGACGAACTCCGCCGGCGCGGCGCCGGTGCCGCCCTCGGCACCGTCCACCACGATGAAGTCCGGCAGCAGCCCGGTCTCCTGCATCGCCTTGGCGACCCCGAACCATTCCCAGGGATGGCCGATGGCCAGCTTGAAGCCGGTGGGCTTGCCGCCGGACAGCCTGCGCAGCCGGGCGACGAACTGCAGCAACTCCACGGGGTTGCCGAACTCCGTGTGCCGCGCCGGCGAGATGCAGTCCACCCCCTCGAGCACGCCGCGGGTCACTGCGATCTCCGGGCTGACCTTGGCCGCGGGCAGCATGCCGCCGTGGCCGGGCTTGGCGCCCTGCGACAGCTTCACCTCGATCATCCGCACCTGCGGATCGGTGGCGTTGGCGACGAAGCGCTCCTCGCTGAAGCGGCCGTCCTCGTCGCGGCAGCCGAAGTAGCCCGAGCCGATCTCCCACACCAGGTCGCCGCCGTGCTCGCGGTGGTACGGCGAGATCGAGCCCTCGCCGGTGTCGTGGTAGAAGCCGCCGAGCTTCGCGCCCTTGTTGAGCGCGCGGATGGCATTCGCGCTGAGCGAGCCGAAGCTCATCGCCGAGATGTTGAACACGCTGGCGTCGTAGGGCTGCATGGTGTCGGCGCCGCTGCCGATGCGCACGCGGAAATCGTGCGACGGAATGTAGGACGGCACCAGCGAGTGGTTGATCCACTCGTAGGCGACGTCGTAGACATTGCGCTCGGTGCCGAACGGCACCACGTCCATCACCCCCTTGGAGCGCTGGTAGACCAGGGCGCGCTGGGCGCGCGAGAACGGCGCCTCCTCGGTGTCGGACTCGATGAAGTACTGGCGGATCTCCGGGCCGATGGACTCGAGCCCGTAGCGGAAGTGCGCCAGCAGTGGATAGTTGCGCCGCAGCGTGCTCCGGCGCTGGACCAGGTCCCAGGTGCCGAGTGCCGCGAGTGCGCCGGCGACCGCCAGCACCCACCACCATTCCCGGTATCCCGCGAACACCAGCCCCGCGGCGACCGCGGTCAGGACCAGGCTGATGATGTAGGCGCTATAGCGCAATCCCTTCTCCTGTAGGAGCGGCGTTGGCGCCGCGACTGGTGCCCGGGGTGGGGATCGAACCCACATGGCCTCGCGGCCTGCGGATTTTAAGTCCGCTGCGTCTACCAGTTTCGCCACCCGGGCGGTGGGACGATCTTACGACGCGCGCCTGGCTCCGGTGCCGGATTCCTTGCCTTTCGGCTTCTGCGCACTCTTCTTTTCCCTGACGAACGCGCGCTCGCCGGCCCGGTGCTCGACGTATCGCCCCCGGGCCGTGACCGCTCGCTCGACTCGACCCACCGCACGGACCAGTTCACTCATTTGATCCTGCAGACCGCTGCCGGCTTCCTTACCTCCTGCCATCACGGTGCGCAAGGCGGCGTTGATCTCGGTCTGGTAGCCCCGCCCCTTCGCCGTCGCGAGTTCGCGAAAGAAGTCGATGACATCGTCGTCCAGGTACATGGTCACGCGGGTTTTCCCGGTGCCCTTTATCACGGCGCCGCGTCGCGCATTCTCGAAGTCATGCTCGATGCTCATAGTGTTGTTTCTCCTTCCGGCGCGCGGGTCTCGCCGAAATCAGGCGGTGATTGTTGCCACGCATCGTCCACACCACGGTGATGACGCGGCCAAGGGCATCCATTCCGGTGGTGACGTGCCGGGTCTCCTTACCCACGACGCGGGTCGTCGTGTAGGCCCCGGGATCGAAGAGAACTGGCTCGGCGTCCGCAAAGGCGATCCCGTGCTTGGCGAGGTTCGACTCGGCCTTGGCGGGATCGAATTCGATCATGCACTACTTATACATACATATATGCACTAGTGCAACTGACCACAACGAAAAAGCCCCGCGCGAGGCGGGGCTTTCCGGGATTGCATGGAGGCCGGGGTCGGAATTGAACCGGCGTACGCGGATTTGCAGTCCGCTGCATAACCACTCTGCCACCCGGCCGGTGGTCTGCAGAATCTGGAGCGGGAAACGAGACTCGAACTCGCGACCCCGACCTTGGCAAGGTCGTGCTCTACCAACTGAGCTATTCCCGCGGAGCCCGCCATTTTACGGGAGGTCCGGTGGGTGTCAATACGTGTTCCCGATGACGGCGGCTTCGGGGCTGGCGCTTGCGCGGGAAAGGCGGTGCCCCTGTCCTCCTCCAGAGCGTTTTGAGTCGTCGGCCAGGGGCACCGCCTTTCCCGCTCCGCTTCGCGGTCGCTCGAAGGCTGCGGCTTCTTGTGGCAGAAGGCACGCTACTCGCTTGTGGACGCGCTGCCGGGTGGGGTGGCCCTTTGGGCGAAATCAAGGAGGAGGCCGAAGGCCGGGGGACATTCGCCCAAAGGGCCACCCCGCCCGGCAAAGAGCGCCTCCCCGAAGCTCAGTCGTGCGCCTGCCCGGTCAGGGAGGGCCAGGCGGCGCGCAGGTAGCCGAGGCCGGACCACAGGGTGAGGATTGCCGCGCCGGCCAGCAGCCAGTCGCCGACGTGGAAGATCAGGTTGCCCATCCACGGCGTCGGGTGCGGCGGGACCGCCGGCGTCACCGAATACAGCAGGCAGGTCAGCGCCACCATCTGCGCGATGGTCTTGATCTTGCCGATGGCGGCGACCGCGACCTTGCCGCGCTGCCCCACTTCCGCCATCCATTCGCGCAGCGCCGAGACCGCGATCTCGCGGCCGACGATGACCGCCGCCCACAGCGCCATCCAGGCGGTCGGGTGGCCCTGCACGATCAGGAACAGCGCGGTGGATACCATCAGCTTGTCGGCCACCGGGTCCAGGAACGCGCCGAACGGCGAGGACATGCCGAAGCGGCGCGCGATCCAGCCGTCCAGCCAGTCGGTGGCCGAGGCGAAGGCGAACACCGCGGCGGCGGCGAAGTTGGTCCAGCCGTAGGGCAGGAAGTAGACCGCCGCCAGCACCGGGATCAGAGCGATCCGCATCAGGGTCAGGATCGTCGGCAGGGTCAGGGTCATCCTTGTCTGCGCTCCATGGCGTCCTCGCTGGCTCCAGCCTCGGGCAGCCCGTGCAGGCTGGCCCAGATCCGCTCGGCGAGAGCGGCGTTGATGCCTTCGACCCGAGCGATCTCCTCCGCGCCCGCGGCCTTGAGCCCGCCCAGCCCGCCGAAATGCCGCAACAGGTTAGCGCGACGACGGGGTCCGATGCCGGGGATGTCCTCCAGCCGGCTGGTGTTGCGCGCCTTGGCGCGGCGGCCGCGGTGGCCGGTGATCGCGAAGCGGTGGGACTCGTCGCGCACCTGCTGCACGAGCTGCAGGCCCGGCGACTCCGGACCCGGGCGGATCTCGCGGCCTTCCGGCAGCAGCAGCGCCTCGTGCCCGGCGCGACGCTCCGGGCCCTTGGCCACGCCGACCAGCACGATCCGCTCGGCGATGCCCAGCTCGGCCAGCACGCTGCGCGCCTGCGCCACCTGGCCGGCGCCGCCGTCGATCAGCAGGACGTCGGGCAGCACCCCGCCCTCGTCCACCGCGCGCCGGAAGCGGCGCTCGAGCGCCTGGTGCATGGCGGCGTAGTCGTCGCCAGGTTCGATGCCGGCGATGTTGTAGCGCCGGTACTGGCTGCGCACCGGGCCGTCCTGGTTGAACACCACCTGCGAGGCGACCGTGGCCTCGCCCATGGTGTGGCTGATGTCGAAGCACTCGATCCGCTGCGGCGGCTCGTCGAGGGCGAGCAGCTCCTGCAGCGACTCGAGGCGCGCGCGCTGGGTGGCCTGGCTGCCGAGCTCGGTGGCCAGCGCCAGTTCCGCGTTGCGCTTGGCGAGGTCGAGGTAGCCGGCGCGGTCGCCGCGCACGTTGCACTTGAGCTGCACCTTGTGGCCGGCGGCCTCGGACAGGGCCTGCTGCAGCAGTTCGCGGTCGTCGATGTCGCGGTCGAGCACGATCTCGGCCGGGGCCGGCTGCTCGCCGTAGTACTGCGACACGAACGCCGACAGCACTTCCTCGCAGCGTTCGGCGCCGTTGGTCCGCGGGAAGAAGGCGCGGGTGCCGAGGTTGCGGCCGTCGCGGAACGCCAGCAGCATCACACAGGCGTGGGTGCCCTCCATCGCGCAGGCGAGCACGTCCAGGTCGGCGACCCGGCCGTCCACGTACTGCCGGGCCTGCAGCTTGCGGATCATCTGGATCAGGTCGCGCACGCGCGCGGCCTCCTCGAAGTCCAGCCGGTCCGACGCCTCGGCCATGTTGCGCTCGAGTTCGGCGCCGAGCTCGCCGCTGCGGCCCTCGAGGAACAGCTCGACCCGGCGCACCGCCTTCGCGTAGTCCTCCGCCGACACCAGCCCGACGCAGGGCGCGCTGCAGCGGCCGATCTGGTACTGCAGGCACGGCCGCGAGCGGTTGCGGAACACGCTGTCCTCGCAGCTGCGCAGCCGGAACAGCTTGTGCAGCAGGTTCAGGGTCTCGCGCACCGCGCCGACGCTGGCATAGGGCCCGAAGTAGCGTCCCGGGATCGCGCGCGCGCCGCGGTGCAGCGCCAGCCGCGGCCACTCCTCCTGCGTGAGCAGCACGTACGGGTAGCTCTTGTCGTCGCGCAGCATCACGTTGTAGCGCGGCTTGAGCGACTTGATGAGCTGGTTCTCGAGCAGCAGCGCCTCGGTCTCGGTGCGGGTAACCGTGACCTCCATCCGCGCGACCTGCGCCAGCATCGCCATGGTGCGCGCGGTCTTGGGCGCGCCGCTGAAGTAGCTGGCCACCCGCTTCTTCAGGGCGCCGGCCTTTCCGACGTACAGCACGCTGTCGTCGGCCGCATACATCCGGTACACCCCGGGGGCCGTGCTCAGTCCCTTGACGAATGCCTTGCCGTCGAATTGTGGGGCCCGCTCCGCCATGCCCCGATTATCCCCGTTTCGGTAATAATCCGGGCATGACAGGCTTCGTCGTCGCCATTCCCGCCCGCCACGCCTCGACGCGGCTGCCGGGCAAGCCGCTGCGCCTGCTCGCCGGCGAACCCATGATCCTGCACGTGGCGCGCCGCGCGCTGGAAGCCGGTGCCGACGCCGTCTGGATCGCCACCGACGACGCGCGCATCGCCGACGCGCTGGACGGCAGCGGCGTGCGCGTCGCGATGACCTCGCCCGACCACGCCTCCGGCAGCGACCGCCTCGCCGAGTGCGCGCGCATCGCCGGCTGGAGCGACGACACCGTGGTGGTGAACCTGCAGGGCGACGAGCCGTTCGCGCCGCCCGAGGGCATCCGTGCGGTCGCGCAGACGCTGCTGGAGTCCGGGGCCGAGATGGCCACGCTCGCCACCCCGGTGACCGATGCGGCTTCGCTGTTCGACCCGAACGTGGTCAAGCTCGTGCGCCGCGACGACGGCGACGCGCTCTACTTCAGCCGCGCGCCGCTGCCCTGGGCCCGCGACGCCTTCGCAAGCGACCGCGACACCCTGCCCGTCGGCGACAACGCCTGGCTCCGCCACATCGGCATCTATGCCTACCGCGCCGGCTTCCTGCAGCGCTTCACCACGCTGCCGCAGGGACGCCTGGAACGGATCGAATCGCTGGAGCAGTTGCGGGTGCTCGAGGCCGGACACCGCATCGCGGTCGGCATCGCGCCCTCGGCGTTCCCGCCCGGCGTGGACACGCCCGAGGACCTGGAGCGCGCCGAGCGCCACCTGGCGGAGGCGCGACGTTGAGCCGGGACCGGAGCTTGCGCCTGCTGGTCGTATGCCTTGGGAACATCTGCCGCTCGCCGATGGCCGAGGGCGCGTTGCGCGCGCGCCTGCAGGCGGCGGGCCTCGGGGACCGAGTCGAGGTGGATTCGGCCGGGCTCGGCGAATGGCACGTTGGCCTCCCGCCCGACCGGCGCGCTATCGCGTGCGCCGCCGGCCATGGCGTGGACATTTCGACGCTCCGCGCGCGCCAGGTCACCGAAGCGGACCATGCCGCCTTCGACGTCCTGCTGTGCGCCGACGCGGACGTGCTCGATGCCGTGCGCACGGGCTCCCCGGGCGGCGCTACCGCCGAGGCGCGCCTGCTGCTCGAGTGGGCCGGCCTCGGCGGGATCGAGGTGCCCGATCCGTACACGCTCGACATGGACGCGTTCGAGCACGCGTGGGAGCTGGTGGACCGTGCCGCCGCGGGGATCGTGGAGCGCTTGATGGCGGAGGCGCCGGCGTCCTGATCAACCCGGGCGGATGCGGTCGAGCAGCGCGACCCAGAAGGCTTCGGGGAGTTCCGCGCTGACCGGGACGCTGTGGAAACGGTCGGTCGCGAGGGGGATGCACTTGACCGCGTCCTTCTCGGTCATCAGCACCGGTAGGTCACTGCCGAAGGCGAAGTCCCCGGCCTGGTAGCGATGGTGGTCCGGGAAGGCGTGCGGGACCACCGCGATGCCCAGTTCGCGCAGCATCGAGAAGAAGCGCTCGGGATCGCCGATGCCGGCGACCGCGTGCACGCGCTGCCCGGCGAAGGCCTGCAGCGGGCGCGGCCGGCCGCCGAGCAGCGGCAACGCCTGGCCCGGGTGCAGGCGCATCGCCCACTCGCCGAAGCGCGTGTCCAGCTCGCCGGCGGTGCCGCCGTTGACCACGTGGAAGTCGCACTCCGAGGCGCGCGCCAGCGGTTCGCGCAGCGGCCCGGCCGGCAGCAGGCGGCCGTTGCCGTGGCGGCGGCGCGCGTCCAGCACCTCGATCTCGACGTCGCGCGCGAGCCGGTAGTGCTGCAGGCCGTCGTCGCAGACCACGATGTCGCAGCCGGCCGCGACCAGGGCAAGGGCGGCGGCGACGCGGTCTGCGTCCGCACGCACCTTGGCGCCGGTGCGCCGTGCCAGCAGCAGCGGTTCGTCCCCGGCCAGCGCGGCGTCCGTGCGCGGCTCGACCCACACGGGCGTGCCCGGCTGCTCGCGGCCGTAGCCGCGGGTGGCGATCCCCGGGGTGAAGCCGGCGCCGCGCAGGCGCTCGACCAGCGCGACCACCAATGGCGTCTTGCCGCTGCCGCCGGCGACGATGTTGCCGACCACCACCACCGGCACGCCGACGCGCTGGCTGCGCAGCGCGCCACGCCGGTACAGGCCGCGGCGCACCGCGATCACGCCGCCGTACAAACGCGACAGCGCGCGCGCGGCCAGCGGCGGCTCGCGCCCGGCGTCGTACCACCAGGCCGGGGGTGCACGGCCGGCGCTCATGCGGTCCCCGTGTCGCGGAACTGCATCCGGTGCAGGTGCGCGTACAGGCCGCCGCGCGCGAGCAGCTCGGCATGACTGCCCTGCTCCACCAGCTCGCCCTGGTCGAGGACCAGCACCTGGTCGGCGTGCTCGATGGTGGACAGGCGGTGCGCGATCACCAGCGTGGTGCGGTCCGGCATCAGCCGGTCGAGCGCGTCCTGCACCAGGCGTTCGGACTCGGTGTCGAGCGCGGCGGTGGCCTCGTCGAGGATCAGGATCGGCGCGTCCTTGAGCATCGCGCGCGCGATCGCCAGGCGCTGGCGCTGGCCGCCGGACAGCAGCGCGCCGTTCTCGCCGATCGGCGTGTCCAGGCCCTGCGGCAGGCGCTCGATGAACTCCCAGGCGTTGGCGGCCTCGGCCACCGCGCGCAGTTCCTCCGGGGTGGCCTCGCTTGCGTAGGCGATGTTGGCGGCGACGCTGTCGTCGAACAGCATCACCCGCTGGCCGACCAGCGCGACCTGGCGGCGCAGGTCGGCCAGCCGGTAATCGCGCAGCGGCACGCCGTCGAGCGTGACGCGTCCGCTGCTCGGCTCGTAGAAGCGCGGCACCAGCCGCACCAGGCTGGTCTTGCCGCTGCCAGAGCGTCCGACGATCGCGGTGACCGTGCCCGGCCGCGCGCTGAAGCTGATGTCGCGCAGCGCATAGCGGGCATCGCCGTCGCCTTCGGCGTAGCGCAGGCTGACGCGGTCGAACACCAGCTCGCCGCGCGCGCGCTGCAGCGGAACGCTGCCCGCGTCGTGTTCCTCCTCGCTGTCGAGCACCGCGAACAGCCGCTCGGCGGCGGCCACGCCGCGCCCGATCACCGCCTGCACGTTGGTGACACGCCGCAGCGACGGGATGATCGCCATCATCGCGGTCATGAGCTGCACGAACTCGCCGGCGTCGATGCGCCCCTGCAGGGCCTCGCGCGTGGCCACCCAGACGATCGCCGCCAGCGCGGAGGCCGCCAGCATCTGCACCAGCGCGGAGCTGCCGGCGCGGGTGGTCTCGACCTTCATGTTCAGCCGCAGCATGCGGTTGACCAGGCCGGCGTAGCGCTTGCGCTCGAACCCCTGGGCGCCGTAGACCTTGACGTCCTGCTGCGCGGCCAGCGACTGCTCGGCCGACTGCGCGAGGTGGCCCATGCCTTCCTGGATGCCGCGGCTGATGCGGCGGTAGCGCTTGCCAACGTACCACACGAGCACGCCGATCAGCGGCGTGATCAGCAGCATCGCGAAGGTCACCTTGAGGCTGGTGTAGACCATGATCCCGAGCAGGAAGGCGATGGTCAGGCCGTCGGTGACGATCGCCTTGGCGGCGTCGGTTCCGGCCTGGGTGACCTGCTCGGTGTCGAAGTTGAGGCGGCTGACCATCGCCGGCACCGACTCGGTGTCGAAGTGCCGGCTCGGCATGCGCAGGTACTTGGCCAGCACCTGTTCGCGCAGGTCGCGGACCACGCTGCGGCCGGTGCGCGCCATGCCGTAGTCGGTGACGTAGGTGGCGAGGCTGCGGATCACGAACAGCGCGATGATCGCCAGCGGCAGCAGCACCGCCATCCTGGGCTCCGGGTTGACGAAGCCGCGGTTGACCAGCGGATCCATCAGCTTGACGAAGGCGCCGCCGGCCAGCGCCTCGACCACCATGCCGATGGAAGAGGCCACCAGCAGCGGCCAGTAGCGGCCGGCATAGCCAAGTAGCCGCCTGTAGACCGGCCAGGCGCCCGGGCGGGGGCTGGCGGCGTCGGTGGCGCTCATGGCGCCGGCCCCGTCGCGGCGCGATCGGCCACGGCCGGTTCCGGCGCCGTCGCCAGGTTGACGTTGCGGAAGCCGAGCTGGCCGAGCGCGTCGAGCGCGGTGATCACGGCCTGGTGCTCGCTGCGGGCGTCGGCGCGCAGCAGCACGCCGCGTTCGCGGTCCTCGCCGGCGACGTCGAGGATGGTGCGCTTGAGCGTATCCACGTCGCTGCGCAGCGCCTCGCGGTCGCCGACGAAGTAGCGGCCGTCGGCGTTGACCAGCACCTCCAGCACCTCGGCCTGGGCCTCGGCCGGTTCGCCGCGCGCGTGCGGGAGCTGCAGCTTGAGCACCGAGCGCGTGTCGAAGGTGGTCGTGACCACGAAGAACACGATCAGGCACAGCACCACGTCGATCAGCGGCACCAGGTCGATCTGCGGACTGTCGTCGGCGCGGAAGTCGCGGATGCGCATCGGCGGCGGACCCTCAGCGCGCGTCCAGCACGTCGACCAGGCGGGCGGCCTCGTGCTCCATGTCCACGATGTAGCCCGCGATGCGGCCGCGGAAGTAGCGATGGAACATCAGCGCCGGGATCGCCACGATCATGCCGGTGGCGGTGCACACCAGCGCCTTGCCGATGCCGCCGGCAAGCTGGTTCACGTCGCCGACCCCGTGGTCGAGGATCCCGAGGAACATCTGGATCATGCCGACCACGGTGCCGAACAGGCCCAGCAGCGGCCCGGCCGCGGCGATGGTGCCGAGCGTGTTGAGGTACTTCTCCATGCGGTGCACCAGGTGGCGTCCGGTGTCCTCGATCCGCTCGCGCACCTGCTCGCGCGGACGCCCGCGCACGTCGAGCGCGGCGGCCATCAGCTCGCCCAGCGGCGAGGTCTCGCGCAGTTGCTCGAGGTGGCCCGGATCCAGCGCGCCGCCGCCCGCGACCCAGGCACGGACCTCGTCGGACAGCCCCGGGGGCAGCACCGCGACCCGGCGCAGGGTCCAGAAGCGTTCGACGATGATCGCCAGCGCGACCCCGGAGAGCAGCAACAGCGGGATCATGGGCCAGCCGCCCGCCTTCACCAGTTCAAGCACGCGCATCCTCCGAAGCGATTCCCGCCAAGGATACTGTAGAGCCGGACCCCGCCCTTTACCTTGTGGGAGCGGCGGAAGCCGCGACTGCATCCCACAACCTGCGATGCACGTCCCGTTCCCCCTCCAGCCGCACCCCGCCCCGCCCCAGCAGCACCCGCTGCGCGCCGCTGTCGAAGGTCGCCACCACCGCGGCGCCCTGCCCCCGCCAGCGCGCCACCACCTCCGGCTTCGGATGCCCGAACCGGTTCCGGTAGCCGGCCGACACCAGCGCCCAGCGCGCACCGGTGGCCGCGACGAAGCCGGGCGCCGATCCGCTGCCGCTGCCGTGGTGCGGCACTAGCACCACGTCCGCGCGCAGCGCCAGGCCCTGCGCGCGCAGCAGCATCCCCTCGACGACTTCGCCGATGTCCCCGGGCAGCAGCGCCACGCGTCCGCCGGCCTCGACCCGCAGCACGCAGCTGGATTCGTTGTCGAGATAGGGAAAGTGCCGCGCGGGATGCAGGAACCGGAACTCGACGCCGTCCCAGGTCCAGTGCATCCCCGCGACACAGTGGCGATGCCCGGTTGTGGGAGGCATGACTGGAGAGGGCATCCCCGGCGGCGCCAGCACGATGCCCGGCGGGAACGCGCGCGCAACGCCCGCGAAGCCGCCGGCGTGGTCGTTGTCGCCGTGGCTGACCACCGCCGCGTCGAGCCGGCGCACGCCCAGGGCGTGCAGCGCCGGCACTACCACGTCGGCGCCGGCGTCGAAGCCGCCCGCGCGCGCCGCGCCCATGTCGTACAGCAGGGCGTGGCCGGAAGTGCGCACCAGCACCGACAAGCCCTGGCCGACGTCCAGCACCCACAGTTCAGCGTGGCCCGGCGGTGGCAGCCCGCGCTGCGGCCACAGCAGCGGCAGCCACAGCAGCAGCGCCAGCGGCTTGCCCGGCACCCCGCGCGGCAACAGCAGCCAGAACCCGCCCGCCAGCGCGAACGGCAGGGCGAACCACGCCGGACGCGGCAGCCAGAACAGCGCCAGCGGCGTTCCCGCCAGCCAGTCGAACAACGGCCACGACAGCTCGAAGCATGCCGCCGCCAGCCGCCAGCACCAGGCGCCGGCCCCGAGGTGGATGGCTTCGAGCGCGGTGCCCAGCAGCGACAGCGGCACCACCACCAGGCTCCACCACGGGATCGCCACCAGGTTGGCCAGCGGCCCCGCCGCCGAGGCCTGGCCGAACAGCGCCACCGCCACCGGCAACAGGCCGATGGTGGCCACCGCCTGTGCGTCGACGAATCCGCGCACCACGCCGCCCAGCGAGCGCGGCGGCGTCGCCGGCAGGCACCACAGCAGCCAGGCGACGCCGGCGAAGCTGAGCCAGAACCCGGCGGTGAGCGCCGCCAGCGGATCGGCCAGCAGCAGGACGATCGCGGCCAGCGCCAGCGCATCAACGGTGCGCTGCGCCCGCCGCAGCAGGCGCGCCAGCACCAGCACCGCGACCATCAGCGCGGTGCGCAGCGTCGGCAGCGCGAAACCGGCCACCGCGGCATAGCCCAGCGCACCCAGCAACGCGCCCAGCGCCGCCGCCTGCGGTCGCGGCAACCAGCGGCCGAGGCGCGGCAGGCACCGCCACAGCCCCTTGGCCAGCAGCGCGAAGAACCCGGCAACCAGTCCGACGTGGAAACCGGAGATCGCGATCAGGTGGGTCAGCCCGGCCGCGCGCAGCACCTGCCAGTCGGCGGTGTCGAGCGCGCGCGTGTCGCCCAGCGCGAGCGCACGCACGAAGCGCGAGGCGCCGGCGTCCACCGTGGCCGCGATGCGCTCGCCCATGCGGTCGCGCCACGCGTCGATGCCGCGCGCCGGCGACAGCCGCCGCGCCAGCCCGGGATCGCGCACGTAGCCGGTCGCGGCGATGCGCTCGGCCAGTGCGCGCCGCTCACCGTCGCGGGTCCCGAGATTGCGCAGCGCATGCGGCGCGCGCAGCTTCAGGCGCAGGCGCCAGCGCTCGCCCGGCGCCAGCGACACGCGGTCGTCGCCGTCGAAATACCAGGACAGCTGCAGCAGCTTGCCGCGCAAGGCCTCCGTGCCGGACGGCGCATCGTCCACGCGGAAGCGGAAGCGCACCCGCGCGGCATCGCGCCGCGGCAATTCCAGCACCGTGCCGGCGACTTCGAGTTCGCGGCCTTCCAGCGCTGCGGGCAGGCGCGCGCCGAGCACGTACCCCGCGTGCAGCCCGGCCAGCGCCACCCCGCACAGCAAGGGGCCGAGCAGGCACCCGCGCCAGCGCAGCGCCCAGCCCAGCAACCCCATCGGCAGCAAGGCCGCGAACAGCCAGGCGCCCGGCAGCGACGGCAGCTGCAGGCAGGCGGCGACGCCCGATACCAGCGCGGCCGCCGCGGCCGGCCCGAACGGCGCGGGTGGCGGCGCGGAAGGCATGGCCACAGCGTGGCAACGCGACGCGGCGGTTGCCGTCGGCAAAACCGGTATCTGATGTAGGAGCGGCGCTCCTACAGGTCGGCGGGCGAGATCTCGCGCAGCTTGCCTTCGTGCAGTTCCAGCACGCGCCCGAGCCGCCGCGCCAGGCCGCGGTCGTGGGTGACCATCACCAGGCTGGTGCGGTGCGCGGCGTTGAGCTCGAGCATCTGCCCGAACACGTGCGCCGCGGTCTTCTCGTCGAGGTTGCCGGTGGGCTCGTCGCCGAGCACGCAGGCCGGGCGGTTGACCAGGGCGCGCGCCACCGCCGCGCGCTGGCGCTCGCCCCCGGACAGTTCGCCCGGCTTGTGCTCGAGCCGGTGGCCGAGGCCGACCGACTCCAGCAGATCGCGCGCGCGCTGCGCGGCGTCCGGCACCGTGGTGCCGTTGAGCAGCACCGGCAGCATCACGTTCTCGAGCGCGGTGAACTCGGGCAGCAGGTGGTGGAACTGGTAGACGAAGCCGAGCGCGTGGTTGCGCAGGCGGCCGCGCTCGGCGTCCGAGAGCGCGCTCATCCGCTGCCCGGCCACGTGCACCTCGCCGGAAGTGGGCGTGTCCAGCCCGCCCAGCAGGTGCAGCAGCGTGCTCTTGCCGGCGCCGGAGGCGCCCACGATGGCCACGGTCTCGCCCGGCGCCACCGCGAAGTCGAGCCCGTCGAACACCGGCGTCCGCAGCGTGCCCTCGGCGTAGGTCTTGCCCAGGCCCTCGGCCCGGATCACGGCGTCATTCATAGCGCAGCGCCTCCGCCGGCGCGGTCCGGGCCGCGCGCCATGCCGGGTAGACCGTGGCCGCGAACGCCATCGCCAGCGCCACCAGCGCGATCGCGGTGATGTCGGTGGAGCGCAGCTCGGTCGGCAGGCCGGTGATGTAGTAGACGTCCTCGGGCAGCAGCTGCACCCCGAGCACGGCCTCGATCGCGCGCAGGATGTGCTCGAGGTTGAGGGTCAACACGATGCCACCGATCACCCCGAGCACGGTGCCGATCACGCCGATCAGCGAGCCCTGCACCATGAACACCTGCATCACCCCGGCAGGCGGCAGCCCGAGCGTGCGCAGGATCGCGATGTCGGCCTGCTTGTCGGTGACCAGCATCACCTGCGAGCTGACCAGGTTGAACGCGCCCATGGCGATGATCAGCGACAGCAGGATCGCCATCACCGTCTTCTCCATCTTGAGCGCGCGGAACATGTTGGCGTTGTCGCGGGTCCAGTCGCTGACCCGGTAAGGGCCATGCAGGCGCAGCGCCAGGTCGCGCGCGACCTCGAAGGCCCGGTCCATGTCGTGCATGCGCAGGCGCACCCCGGTGACGCCGTCGCCCATGCGCGTCACCCGCTGGATGTCGCGCAGGTTGGTCACCGCCAGGCCCTTGTCGAATTCCTGGTAGCCGGCCTCGAAGATCCCGCTCACGGTGAAGCGCTTGAGCTGCGGGATCCCGCCCATCGGCGTGGACTGGAAGGAGGTGGTCACGATCACGTCGTCGCCCACCCCGACCCCGAGCCACAACGCGAGCTCGGCGCCGAGCACGATGTTGAAGCTGCCGGGCGTGAGCTGGTCGAGCGAGCCCTGGGTCATCTTCTCGCCGAGCACCGAGACCTTGCCCTCCTCGGCCGGATCCACGCCGCGCACGATCGCCGGCTGCCGCCGCGTACCCTGGATCAGCGCCTGGGTCTCGATGTACGGCGCCGCGCCGGCGACGCGGTCGTCGCTGCGCGCGACGGCGATCGCCTGCTGCCAGTTCTCCATCGCCTCGCCGTCGGCGGTGACCGTGGCGTGCGCGGCCATCTGCAGCATGCGGTCGCGGATCTCGCGCTGGAATCCGGTCATCACCGCGAGCGTGGTGATCAGCGCGGCGACGCCGATCGCGATGCCGAGGATCGACGCCATGGAGATGAAGGAGATGAAGCCGTTGCGGCGCTTGGCGCGGAGGTAGCGCAGGCCGATGGCGACGGGGACGGGTTTGAACATCGGCGTATGGTGCCACGGCGCCGGAGCTCGCGGCGTGTGGCCTCGTCCAGCGTGTCCGGCCACCAGGCCAAGCGCAGGCCCGGGCCGCGCACGAACAGCAGCGGTCCACGCCATTGCACGGCCGTGCCCTCAGGCGGTGGCCAGTCCAGCGCCAGCGGCGGCCGCTGCCACTCCCGCCAGGCGCGCAGGCCACCCCAGCCGCACGCGAGCAAGGCGAGCGGCCATGCGGCCCGGCGCGGCATCTCCGAGGCCAGCACCGCCAGCGGCGCCAGCACGGCGAGCAGGCACAACGCGCCGGTCACCCAGCGCGAGGGCCGCCACTCAAGGCGGAAGGCTGCGGATGCGCTGCACCAGTGCGTCGACGTCGGCATCGGGGGACCGCTCGTGGCCGAGGAACCAGCGCCACAGCTTGTCGTCCTCGGTGTCCAGCAGCTTTAGGAAACTGCCGCGTTCGGCCTCGGAAGCCGCCGCGTGGTGGCGGTCGAGCCAGCGCAGCAGGAGCACGTCGAGCTCCTGCATGCCGCGCCGGCAACGCCAGCGCAGGCTCCGGTCCTCAGCCACGGCGCTCCAGCATGAGCTGCTTGATGTTCGCGATCGCCCTGGCCGGGTTCAGGCCCTTCGGGCAGGTGCGGGTGCAGTTCATGATGGTGTGGCAGCGGTACAGCTTGAACGGATCCTCAAGGTCGTCCAGGCGCGCGCCGGTGTCCTCGTCGCGCGAGTCGGCGATCCAGCGGTAGGCCTGCAGCAGGATCGCCGGGCCCAGGTACTTCTCGCCGTTCCACCAGTAGCTCGGGCAGGCGGTCGAGCAGCACGCGCACAGGATGCATTCGTACAGGCCGTCGAGCTTGGCGCGGTCGGCCTTCGACTGCAGCCGCTCGCGATCCGGCGGCGGCGCGCTCTGGGTGCGGATCCAGGGCTTGATCGAGGCGTACTGCGCGTAGAAATGGGTGAGGTCCGGGACCAGGTCCTTGACCACCGGCATGTGCGGCAGCGGGTAGATCGGGACCTCGGCCTTGCCGCAGTCCTCGATCGCGCGGGTGCACGCCAGCGTGTTGACGCCGTCGATGTTCATCGCGCACGAGCCGCAGATGCCCTCGCGGCAGGAACGGCGGAAGGTCAGGGTCGGGTCGACCTCGTTCTTGATCTTGATCAGCGCGTCCAGGACCATCGGCCCGCACTTGTCCAGGTCCACCTCGTAGGTGTCGGTGCGTGGGTTCTCGGCGTCGTCCGGGCTCCAGCGGTAGATCTTGAAGGTGCGCGTGCGCCTGGCGCCCTCGGGCGCGGCGAAGCGCCGGCCCGGGCGGACCCTGGAATTCTTCGGAAGTGCAAACTCAGCCATTGTCCTGGACCCTCATCGATCGCCGCGACCCACCGTTCCCTGTTCCCTGTTCCCCGTTCCCGCTCTTCATCAGTACACCCGCTTCTGCGGCGGCACGACCTCGACCTCGTCGTCGAGCGTGTACATGTGCACGGGGCGGTAGTCGATGCGGGTGGCGCCGGCATCGTCGACCCAGGTGAGGCTGTGCTTCATCCAGTTGTCGTCGTCGCGCTCCGGGTAGTCCTCGCGCGCATGCGCGCCGCGCGATTCCTTGCGGTTCTCGGCGGCGACGATGGTCGCCAGCGCCTGGCCGAGCAGGTTCTGCAGCTCGAGCGTCTCCACCAGGTCCGAGTTCCAGACCAGCGAACGGTCGCTGACCTTGACGTCGGCGAACGATTCGCGGATCGCGCGGATGCGCTCGACGCCCTCGGCCAGCGTTTCCTGGGTGCGGAACACCGCGGCATCGGCCTGCATGGTGCGCTGCATGCGGTCGCGGATGACCGCGGTCGGGGTGTCGCCGTTGGCGTGGCGGACCTGGTCGAGGTTGGCCAGCGCCTTGTCGCAGGCGTCCGCGGCCAGGCGGCCGTGCGGCATCCCCGGGCGGATGGTCTCGGCGGCGCGTTCGGCGACCGCACGCCCGAACACCACCAGGTCGAGCAGCGAGTTCGAGCCCAGGCGGTTGGCGCCGTGCACCGAAACGCAGGCGGCCTCGCCGATCGCGTACAGGCCGGGGACGACCGCGTCCGGATTGCCGTCGCGCAGCTGCACCACTTCGCCGTGGTAGTTGGTGGGGATGCCGCCCATGTTGTAGTGCACGGTCGGGATCACCGGGATCGGCTGCTTCTCCACGTCCACGCCGGCGAAGATCCGCGCGCTCTCGGCGATGCCGGGCAGCTTCTCGTGGATGTCCTTCGGGTCCAGGTGGGTCAGGTCGAGGTGGATGTGGTCCTTGTGCTCGCCGACGCCGCGGCCCTCGCGGATCTCGATGGTCATCGAGCGGCTGACCACGTCCCGCGAGGCCAGGTCCTTGGCATTGGGCGCGTAGCGCTCCATGAAGCGCTCGCCGCTGGCGTTGCGCAGGATGCCGCCCTCGCCACGGACCCCCTCGGTGATCAGGCAGCCGGCGCCGTAGATGCCGGTCGGGTGGAACTGCACGAACTCCATGTCCTGCAGGCCGAGCCCGGCGCGCAGCGCCATGCCGCCGCCGTCGCCGGTGCAGGTATGCGCCGAAGTGCAGCTGAAGTAGGCGCGGCCGTAGCCGCCGGTGGCCAGCACCGTGCCGTGGGCGCGGAACAGGTGCAGCGTCCCCTCGCTCATGTCCAGCGCGAGCACGCCCTTGCAGGCGCCGTGCTCGTCCATGACCAGGTCGAGCGCGAAGTACTCGATGAAGAACTCGGCCTCGTGCGCCAGCGACTGCTGGTACAGCGTGTGCAGGATGGCGTGGCCGGTGCGGTCGGCGGCGGCGCAGGTGCGCTGCGCGGTGCCCTTGCCGTACTCGGTGGTCATGCCGCCGAAGGGGCGCTGGTAGATCTTGCCGTCCTCGGTGCGCGAGAACGGCACGCCCTGGTGCTCGAGCTCGATGATCGCGGGGATCGCCTCGCGGCACATGTACTCGATGGCGTCCTGGTCGCCGAGCCAGTCCGAACCCTTGATCGTGTCGTAGAAGTGGTAGCGCCAGTCGTCCGGGCCCATGTTGCCGAGCGCGGCCGAGATGCCGCCCTGCGCCGCCACGGTGTGCGAGCGGGTCGGGAACACCTTGGTGATGCAGGCGGTGCGCAGGCCCTTGTGGGCGAGGCCGAACGTGGCACGCAGGCCGGCGCCGCCGGCGCCGACGACGATCATGTCGTACTTGTGTTCGGTGATCTTGTAGGCGGGAGTGGTCTTGGTCATGGCGTTCAGCTGGCGGTCGTGACGGCGGTCATCGCGACATGACCGAGCGCGTACAGGCAGGCGAGCGCGCCGAGCGCGCAGGCGATGGTGACCAGCATCTGCAGCGCGACCTCCAGGCCGCGCGTGTGGACGTAGTCCTCGATCACCACCTGGATGCCGAGCTTGGCGTGCCAGAACATCGCGATCACCAGCGCGGCGAGCGCGACCGCGTTCCAGGGCCGGGCGATGGTCTCGCGCGCCTGCGCCAGGTCGGCGCCGACCAGCGACACCAGCAGCCCGACCAGCCAGGCGGTCAGCAGCACCAGCGCGACCGCGGTGACGCGCTGCCACCACCAGTGGCCGGTCCCGGACTTGCCCGAGCCGAGGCCGCGCGCACGCTTGAGCGGAGTGCGCAGCTCGTCCAGCCGGGTGCCGTTGCGATCGCTGCGGCGCGGATCGCCCGCGGTGCCGATGTTGCTCATGCGCCTGCTCCCAGGGCGAAGAACCAGATCGCCAGGGTGAACACCACGGTCAGCACCGCGACGGTCCAGCCGGAGGCGTAGAACTCCGGGATCTCGAAGCCGAAGCCGGCGTCCCAGGCCAGGTGCCGGATGCCGTTGAGCAGGTGGTACACCAGCGCCAGCGAGAAGCCGAACAGGAACAGCTTGCCCAGCGGCGAGGCCAGGCAGGCGGCGGCGGCCTCGTAGGCCTCGCCGCCGGCGGCCAGCGCCAGCAGCCACCAGGCCAGCCCGAACGCGCCGACGGTCAGCACGATGCCGGAGGCACGGTGCAGGATCGACATGGTCATGGTGATCTGCCACCGGTACACCTGCAGGTGCGGTGACAGGGGACGTTCGCGGGTCGCCATCGGCACTCGTCCTTTGCGTTGTACGACGTCGTCGGACGTCAGAAGTCGATGCAGCGGCCGTTCTTTTCCCAGTCGCCGTAGCGGGTGGGATCGGGGCCTTCGCGGCCGCCGATTTCCTGCGCGGGCACCGCGTCGGTCGCGGGCGTGCCTGCCTCGGCCCCGGCCTCGCCGGGCTCGGGTGGAAGAACGGTTTCGCCTATCATCGGGGTGTTCACGTCCCCTCAAGTTTAAGTCCCCGCGCCGATGCCGGACAAGCCGCAGCCCTGGTTCGCCCTCCCCCGCCACCGCTTGGTGGTGCTGGAAGGCCGCGACGCGCTTGCGTTTGCGCAGGCACAGTTCATGTCCGACCTGCGCCCGCTGCAGCCGGGCCAGTGGCACTGGAGCGGCTGGCTGACCCCGAAGGGCCGCGTCATCGCCCTGTTCGCGCTGCTGGTGCGCGACCCGGAAACCGCGTGGCTGGTGCTGCACGACGCGGAACCGGACGCATTCGCATCGGCGCTGCAGCGCTTCGTGTTCCGCAGCAAGGTGGCGATTTCGGTGCCGGGGGATGCGGTGATCTCCGGAGCCTTGGGTAGGAGCCGCCATGGCGGCGAGCCTGTTCCGGATCGCGTCGCAACCGGGGAAGAGCTCGCCGCCATGGCGGCTCCCACCGAAGCCTTGCTGGACATGGGCGGAGAAGGTGGTGGCAGGACCCTGCGGATTTCGGGCGAGCGCGGCGTCGAGGACGCGGCAGCGGTCGCGCGCTGGGACGCGTTCGACCTGCGGCACGGGCTGCCGCGCCTGCCGCCGTCGCAGGCGGAACAGTGGACGCCGCAGCAGCTCTCGCTGGAGCGCCTGCGGGCCTTCAGCGTCAAGAAGGGTTGTTATCCGGGCCAGGAAATCGTGTCGCGCACGCACTTCCTGGGCAAGGCGAAGCGGGGACTGGTGCTGCTGGAGGGCGATACGCCGTTCGAGGCCGGCAGCGAAGTCCGGGCCGGGGACCGCGCGATCGGCACCGTGGTGAGTGCCGCGGGGACGCTGGCGCTGGCGGTCATGCCGCTTGAACGGGACGACACCGGATTGTCGGTCGGCGGGAATCCGGTTCGCGAGCAGCTATTGCTGGGCGGTTTGGCGCGGCCGTAGCTTCGGACGGGCGCTTCCGCTACAGCGAATCCGCGGCGGCGACGATGTCGTCTTCGCTGGGGATGACCAGGAACGCGGCGCCGGCGAGCGGGGTGAAGGTGTCGGCGCCGACCACGCGCCGGAACGGGCGCGCCCCGAAGCCGCCTTCCACCACCGCGGTGATGATGCCCTCGCCCACGCCGGCGCTGCGCCGGCCTTCGTCCACGATCAGGATGCGCTTGGCGCTTGCCGCCTGTTCGCGGATGAAGTCCTCGTTGAGCGGCACCAGCCAGCGCAGGTCCACGACGCGCACCTTCCAGCCGTGCTTCTCCTCGATCCGCTTCGCCGCTCGCAGGCTCATCGGCACGCCGTTGCCGAAGGTGAAGACCACGAGGTCGTCGTTGCCCTCGCCATAGACGCGGCCCTCGCCCAGCGGCATCGCCCGGTCGGGCGACGGATACTCGGTCAGCCAGCCGCCGTCGCCGGGCTCGTGCAGGTCCTTGGCCATGTACAGCGCGATCGGCTCGAGGAACGCGCACACGCGCCCGTCCACCTTCGCCAGCGCGGCCAGCGTGCGCAGCATGGTCGCGGCGTCGTCGCCGCGGCTCGGACAGCCGACCACCAGGCCCGGGATGTCGCGCAGCGCGGTGATCGAGTTGTCGTTGTGGAAGTGGCCGCCGAAGCCCTTCTGGTAGCCGAGCGACGCGATCCGCATGACCATCGGGTTGCGGTACTGGCCGTTGCTGAAGAACTGCAGGCTGGCCGCCTCGCCGCGGATCTGGTCGCAGGCGTTGTGGAAATAGGCCAGGTACTGGATCTCGGGCAGCGGCAGCAGGCCCATGTTCGCGTAGCCCTGGGCGAGGCCGAGGATCACGGTCTCGTCGAGCAGCGTGTTGAACACGCGGCGCGGGCCGAAGGCCTTCTGCAGCCCCTTGGTGACGGTGTACACGCCGCCCTTCTGGGCCACGTCCTCGCCGAACAGCAGCGTCTCGGGGTACTTGGCGAACAGGTCGTGCAGGGCGTTGTTGATCTGGATCGCCAGGTGCCGCGGCGGCTGCTTCTCGGGCAGTTTGTCCTTGCCGCCGAACACCTCCTCGCGGCGCTTGGCGTAGTCGGCGCGCGCGGCTTCCTTCGCCACGGCGTCCGGGCTATACGGCGCCAGCGGTGCCACCACCTCCTCCAGCGTGGACAGGCGCGGGCGGCGGTCGGCCTCCTCGGCGGCGGCGAAGCACTTCTTCCGGGTGTCCTCGTACAGCGCCAGGATCTCGTCCTTCGACATCAGCCCGGACTCGAGCGCGATCGCGGCCGAGCGCAGCAGCGGGTCGGTGGCCTCGACCGCGCACAGTTCCTCGATCGAGCGCCACTCGATCTCGAAGTCGGTGCCGGCGTGGCCCATGATCCGGGTGGTGCGCAGGTGCAGGAAGGTCGGCCTGCGCGTGCGCCGGCAGTGCTCGACCGCGCGCTGCACGTCGCCGTAGCCGCTGGCCAGGTCGAGGCCGTCGGCGGCGAAGTAGTCCAGGTCCGGGCGGTCGCGGAAGTTGCGCGCGACCCAGCCGTCCGGGGTCTTCACCGAGATGCCGATGCCGTTGTCCTCGCACACGAACAGCACCGGTGCCGGCAGCTTCTGGTACGCGGTCCAGGCAGCGGCGTTGAAGGCGGTCTGCGCGGTGGCGTGGTTGCTCGAGGCGTCGCCGAAGGAACAGACGACGATGCTGTCGCCCGGGACCGGCAGCGCGTGGCCGATGCGCCGGGCCTGCTCGATCGCGACCGCAGTGCCGAAGGCCTTGGGCAGGTGCGAGGCGATGGTCGAGGTCTGCGGCAGCACCCACAGCGGCTTGCTGCCCCACACCTTGTGGCGGCCGCCCGAGGCAGGGTCTTCCTTCGAAGCCGCGAACGACAGCGCCGAATCCATGATGGGATCACGCGGTTTACCATCGGTGCCCGGCAACTTGCGGAAGCGCTCGGCCATGAAGCCGCCGGAACGGTAGTGCAGGAACGCGGGGTCGGTATGCCGCGTCAGCCGCGCCACCATCGCGTTGCCTTCGTGGCCGCTGGAACCGATGGTGTAGAAGACCTTGTTCTGCACCCGCAGCACCCGCGCCATCAGGTCGAGGTGGCGCGAGATGAGCTGCGACTCGAACAGTTCGCGGAAGCCGCGCGCATCCAGTGCGCTGCCGTCCAGGACCGCCTCGCCCGCTGCGGGCGAGGCGCCGGGCGTCCCGTTCCAGTCGCGCACGAACTCCTGGAAATTGACGTCGCAGATCTCGGCGCGGTTGAGGCCGCGCATGCGCACGGGGATGGGATTGGCGACCTTGGACATGGTTCCTCTCAGGCGTTGGCGCGCCGCGCTTGCCATTCCTCGCGCGACTGCCCCCAGATGTCGGTGGGTGAATCCTCGTACGGCGCCGGCAGCTTGCCGGGGCCGAGGTTGCGCGAACCCAGGCGCATGGCAACGCGTTGCGATGCCAGGTTCGCGGGATCGATGCAGTGGATGACGCGGTCCCAGCCGAGCGCGTCGAAGGCATGGTCGATGGCCGCGGTGGCCGCCTCGGTGGCGTAGCCCTTGCCCCAGGCGTCCGGATGGAAGGTCCAGCCGACCTCGTTGCCGGGCCAGCCCTCCGGCCGCCACGGGCCGCACTGGCCAACCCAGAGGCCGCTGGCCTTTTCCACCACCGAGAACATCGCGAAACCCTGCACTGCCCAGGCCCCGGGCATCTGCAGGAAGCGCCGCCAGGCGCCGGCGCGGGACTGGACGCCGCCGATGTAGCGCGCCGCATCCTCGTTCGCGAGCGTTTCCGCGTAGCGGTCGAAATCGCCGGCCTGCGGCAGGCGCAGGAGCAGGCGATCGGTTTCGATTTCCACGATCAGAATGCGTTGATGCCGGTGAGCTCGCGGCCGATCACCAGCTGGTGCACGGTCTCGGTGCCCTCGTAGGTGATGACCGATTCCAGGTTGAGCGCGTGGCGGATGGCGGCGTGCTCGGTGGTGATGCCGGCGCCGCCAAGCAGGTCGCGGCACTGGCGCGCGATGTCGATCGCCATCCGGCAGTTGTTCCACTTCGCCAGCGACACCTGCTGCGGGGCCATCTTCCCGGCATCCTTCAGGCGGCCGAGCTGCAGCACCAGCAGCTGCGCGGCGGTGATGCGGCGGGCCATGTCGGCCAGCTTGAGCTGCGCGCTCTGGGTCGCGGCCACCGGGCGCCCGAACAGGATGCGTTCCTTGCTGTAGTTGAGCGCCTCGTCGAGGCAGGCGATGGCGGCGCCGACCGGGCCCCAGGTGATGCCGTAGCGGGCCTGGGTGAGGCAGCCGAGCGGCCCCTTCAGGCCCTTGACGTTCGGCAACCGGTTGGCCTCCGGCACGCGCACGTTGTCGAAGAACAGCGCGCTGGTCACCGAGGCGCGCAGGCTCATCTTGTGCTTGATCTCCTGGGCGCTGAAGCCGGCCATGTCCTTCTCGACCACGAAGCCCTGGATGCCGTCGTCGGTCTGCGCCCAGACGATCGCGATGTCGGCCAGGTTGCCGTTGGTGATCCACATCTTGGACCCGTTGAGGACCCAGTCGTCGCCGTCGCGCCTGGCGTGGGTCTTCATGTTGGCCGGGTCGGAGCCGCCGTGCGGCTCGGTCAGGCCGAAGCAGCCGATCACCTTGCCCGCGGCCATGTCCGGCAGCCAGCGCTTGCGCTGCTCCTCGGTGCCGTAGGCGAAGATCGGGTACATGCACAGCGAGGACTGCACGCTGACGAAGCTGCGGATGCCGCTGTCGCCGCGCTCCAGCTCCTGGCAGATCAGGCCGTAGCTGACGCCGTTGAGGCCGGCGCAGCCGTACTCCTCCGGCAGCGAGGACCCGAGCAGGCCCATCTCCGCGATCTCGGGCACCAGTTCCTTCGGGAACCGGCCCTGGTCGAAGGCGTCGCCGATGATCGGCAGCACGCGCTCGTCGGTGAACCGGGCCACGGAGTCCTGCACCGCGCGCTCCTCCTCGCTGAGCAGGGAGCGGACGTCGAACAGGTCGTACGGGTGCAGGGCCATGGCGGTGCGGGTTCCTTTCTGGGACGCGGAAACCGCCATTGTAGCCAGCCAAAGCATTGTGGGAGAGGCAGAAGCCGCGATGGAACGCCGGGTTCCGATCGCGGCTCCCGCCGCTCCCACAGCAAAGGCCGGTTTTACAGGTTGGTGGTACCGGACTCCGTCGCCGCGACGCGGGTCATGACCTCGCCGTCCACCACCGGCAGCCGGTCCTCGAGCGGGCGCTCGGGCAGGCGCACGGTGCGCTGGCGGCCGTCGTACTCGTAGGTCACGTCGTAGGCCACCGGGACCTGCTCGGTCCCCAGCGAGATGCGTTCGCCCGGCTTCTCGTCGGTGCGCATGGTGCCGGTGGTGCCGTCCGGGTTGCGGTAGGTCACGGTGTAGCCGACCACGTGGGTGGCCTTCGAGGTCGCGGTCTCGGTGTGGCAGCGGGTCTCGGTACGGTTGACCACCTGGCCGCCGACGTGGCGCCGGTCGACCCGGTTGCCGATGTAGCCGCCGGCCACGGCGCCGCCGACGGTCGCCAGCTTGCGGCCGTTGCCGCCGCCGATCTGGTTGCCGACCAGGCCGCCGATCACGGCGCCGGCCACGGTGCCGCCGACGTTGCCATCGCGCTCGGGCAGGCGCTCGGCCACGACCACGTCGTTGCAGACCTGGCGCGGGGTGGAGGTCGTGCTGGTCTCGCGGATGGCCTCGCTGCCGAGCACCTGCGCGAACTGCTCGCGCGGCTCGGTCACCGGCTCCACCGCGACCACCGAGGCGTACTCGAGGCCGCCGCCGAACATGCCGGGACCCGCGGCGTCGCCACGGTTGTTCTGGAAGGCCGCGACGGCCACGCCGCCGACCAGCAGCGCGGCCAGGGCAATCGCTAGGGTGTTGTTCTTCATCGTCGCCTCCTGGGTGCGGCGGGGCCGCACGTATCGTTCGGCCCGGATTGCAGCACCGCCCGCCTGAACCGCTGCTGGCAGCATGAGCAAAGCGTGAACACGATCGCCTTCCCCGGTGTCTGCTAGCGTTGCGGCAACCACGGAGGTCCCATGCCCAGTCCCCTGCTTGCCCCGGTGATGCGCTGGCTGTCGCGGCTCAGTTATCCGAAGCTGTTCCTGCTGGCTGCGGGCCTGTTCGTCGTCAACCTGTTCTTCCCCGATCCCCTCCCGTTCGTGGACGAGATCCTGCTCGGCATCGGCACCCTGCTGCTCGCCAACCGCAAGGACCGCGGCAAGCCGCGCTGAACGCCGTGCTGCTGGTCGACACCCACACCCACATCGACGACGCCGGCTTCGACGCGGACCGCGCGGAGGTGGTGGCGCGGGCGCGCGCGGCCGGCGTCACTCGCCAGCTGGTCGCAGGCATCGACGCGGCGGGCTGGCCCGGGCTGCGCACGACCTGCGCCTCGCACCCGGGCCTGTTCCCGGCCTACGGGCTGCACCCGCTGTTCCTGGCGAAGCACCGGCCGGAACACCTGGACGAACTGCGCGAGTGGATCCGCCGCGAACGGCCGCTGGCCGTCGGCGAGTGCGGGCTCGACTACTACGTCGACGGCCTCGACCGGAAGCAGCAGGCCGACTACTTCGAAGCGCAACTCGCCATCGCCGCCGACACCGGCCTGCCGGTGATCGTGCACGCGCGCCGCGCGGTCGAGGAGGTGATCCTGACCCTGCGCCGCTTCGACGGCCTGCGCGGCGTGGTGCACAGCTTCTCCGGCAGCCGCCAGCAGGCGGAGCAACTATGGGAGCGCGGCTTCCTGCTCGGCATCGGCGGCCCGGTGACCTACGCCCGCGCCAAGCGTTTGCGCCGCCTGGTCGCGGAGATGCCGATCGAGTGGCTGCTGCTGGAGACCGACTCCCCCGACCAGCCCGACTGCCGCCGCCAGGGCCAGCGCAACGAACCCGCGCACCTCACCGCCGTACTCGAAGCCATCGCCGAACTCCGCGACGAACCCCCCGAAGCCATCGCCGCCGCCACCACCGCCAACGCCGAACGCCTCTTCAACCTGCCTCCCGGGTAGAGTTTTTTAGCCACAGATTTCACTGATTGAAACGGATTCACACAGAGGAGCTAATGGAAAAGGCTCCACGCGGCACGCGCTGATGCGCGCGCCGCGAATGCAATCCTTTTTTCATCTGTGAAATCTGTGGCTAGCTCTTGCTTTTCAGCAGGAGTTCGAGGGACTTGGCGGCCGCGGCGAAGGCGAAGGCGCCGGTGACGTGGGTGGCGGCGCCGAGGCCGGCGCCGCAGTCGAGCTTGAGGGCGGCGTCCCTGTCGAGGTTGGGGCGCACGCCGCAGACGCTGCCGTCAGCCTGCGGGTACTTCACGTTCTCCAGCGAGTACACCGCCGGCACGCCGAAGTAGCGGTCGCGGTTCTTCGGGAAGTTGAACTCGCCGCGCAGCTTCTTGCGGATCAGCGACAGCATCGCGTCGTGCTCGGTGCGCGACAGGTCGCGGACCCGCACCTGGGTCGGGTCGGTGCGCCCGCCGGCCGCGCCCACGGTCACGATCGGCTGCTTGCGCCGGCGGCACCAGGCGATCGCCTCGACCTTGGTGCGGAAGCTGTCGCAGGCGTCCAGCACCAGGTCGAAGCCGTCGCCGAGCAGCGCCTCGAGGTTGGACGGGGTCAGGAACGCCTCCACCGGCACCGCGTCGATCGCCGGATTGATCGCGCGGCAGCGCTCGGCCATCGCCTGGGCCTTGTTGCGCCCGTACTGCCCGGCCAGCGCCGGAAGTTGGCGGCTGGTGTTGGACAGGCACAGGTCGTCGGCGTCCACCAGGCTGAGGTGGCCGACCGCGCTGCGCGCCAGCGCCTCCGCGGCCCACGACCCGACCCCGCCCAGGCCGACCACCGCCACCCGCGCGCGCGACAGCCGCGCCACGGCGCCGGCGCCATACAGCCGGTCGATGCCGGCGAAACGTTCGAGCCATGACGGATCCATGGCGACAATGCTAACGTTCCCGGCCATCGCCACACCGGGGAAACGCACTTGAACGCACCGGCACCGCGCCCGGGCAACGCCGCCGCCCGCTACTTCTTCCTGTTCCTGGTCGGCCTCGCGGTCGGCATCGTCGCCACGGTGATGACGCTGCGCGCGCTCGAGGCGCGCAAGGACCACTTCCCGGAGAGCGTGATGCACGTGATGGGCGCGCACGTCGGCGCGCTCCGCGCCAGCGTCGAGCAGAGCCGATGCACGGCCTCCGACGTGCTACCGCACCTGCAGGCCCTGCGCACCATGGCCGGCGACATCGAGCCCGCGTTCGGCCCCGACTGGGCCGAGGACAAGCGCTTCGCGGCCCACGCCGCCGACCTGCGCGCCACGCTCGACGGCGCGCTGGCGCGGCCGCCCCTGTCCTGCGCCGGCGTCGGCGACGTGCTAAAGCAGGTCGGCGCGGACTGCAAGGCCTGCCACCAGGATTTCCGCAACTGACCTTCCGCCGCTCCCACAGGGGTAAACAGCGGGTTCACATCGCTCTTTCCAAGATGGGGATGTTCCTACCAAGGAGATCCCCCATGGCCCTGCGCACTCCCCTTCGCCTGATCGGCGCCTCCGCCCTGCTCGCCGCGCTCGCGGCCACCGGCTGCGCCACCACCTCGCCGGGCTACGGCTACGGTGAAAGCTACGGCCCGCCGCCGACCGGCGGCACCTGCTACGACTGCGGCACCGTGACCCGCATCGAGATGGTCTCCAGCGGCGGCAGCAGCGTGCCCAACGCCACCGGCGCCGTGCTCGGCGGCATCGTCGGCGCCGCCGCGGCGCGCGAGATCGCCGACGACCGCACCGACAGCGAGGGCCGCAAGAACACCGCCACGGTCGCAGGTGCGGTCGCCGGCGCGGTCGCCGGCAACGCGATCCAGAACCGCGTGCAGTCCAACAACGCCACCTACAACGTGCACGTGCGCATGACCGACGGGCGCACCACGGTGGTCAGCCAGAGCGACCTCGACGGCATCCGCGAAGGCTCCTACGTCCGCGTGTACAACGGCAGGGCCTGGCTGCGCTAACCTGAAGCCCGCGCCGGCCTAGCGCCGGTCTAGGGGGATCATGGATGACGGTCTGGTACGTGATCGCGGGCATCCTGGTGCTGGTCGGGCTGGCGGGCATCATCCTGCCCGCCCTGCCCGGCCTGCCGCTGGTGTTCTTCGGCATGCTGCTGGCCGCCTGGGCCGGCGGCTTCGCCAAGGTTGGCGTCGGCACGCTGGTGGCGCTGGGCGTGCTGACGCTGCTCTCGGTCGCGGTCGACTTCTGGGCCGCGGCGGTGGGCGCCAGGCGCGTCGGCGCCAGCCGGCTGGCGATCATCGGCGCGGTCCTCGGCACCGCGTTCGCGCTGTTCATGGGCCCGCTCGGGCTGTTCGTCGGCCCGTTCATCGGCGCGGTCGCGGGCGAACTGGTGCACCGTCGCCGGCTGGACCGGAGCGGGGTCGGCCACGCCACCCGCGTCGGCTTCGGCACCTGGCTGGGCATCGTGTTCGGGATCGCGCTCAAGCTGATGCTGGCGCTGGCCATGCTCGGCCTCTTCGCCTGGTCGTGGTGGAACTGAGCGGATGCCCTGGCGCTGGACACAAGGCTGGAGTCGCAAGCGCATGACATGGACCATCGTCGCCACCGCCCTGGTCACCGGCCTGCTGGTGGTCATCGCGCTCAACTTCGCCACCCCGACCAAGCAGCTCGAACGCAAGATCGAGCATCGCTACCCGGTGTCCGATCCGCAGTTCCGGCGCGAGATGGGGGTCCTGCTCGGGCCGTCGATCCTGCCCGGCAACCACGTCACCGGGCTACAGAACGGCGCCGAGATCTTCCCGGCGATGCTGGAGGCGATCCGCGGGGCGCAGCACACGATCACCTTCGAGACCTACATCTACTGGGAGGGCGAGGTCGGCCAGTGGTTCGCCGACGCGCTCAGCGAGCGCGCGCGCGCCGGGGTCAACGTCAACGTCACCATCGACTGGGTCGGCAGTGCCAGCATGGACCAGTCGCAGCTCAAGGAGATGGAGGACGCGGGGGTGCACGTGGTCCGCTACCGGCCGCTGCACTGGTACAACCTGGCGCGCATGAACAACCGCACCCACCGCAAGCTGCTGGTGGTGGACGGGCGGGTCGCCTTCACCGGCGGCGTCGGCATCGGCGATCCCTGGCAGGGCCACGCCCAGGACCCGGACCACTGGCGCGACATCCATTTCCGCATCGAGGGCCCGGTGGTGGCGCAGGTGCAGTCGGCGTTCAACGACAACTGGATCAAGACCACCGGTGAGCTGCTCAACGGCGCCGCCTACTTCCCCGCGCTCGAACGCGCCGGGGACATGCCCGCGCACATGTTCATCAGCTCGCCCGCCGGCGGCAGCGAGAGCATGCACCTGATGTACCTGATGTCCATCGCCGCCGCCGAGCACAGCATCGACCTGGCCGCCGCCTATTTCATCCCCGACGAGCTGGTGACCAAGGCCCTGGTCGCGGCCCGCCACCGCGGCGTGGCGATCCGGGTGCTGGTGCCGGGCAGGAACACCGATTCCGACGCCGCGCGGCTGGCGTCCAAGTCCGGCTGGGGACCGCTGCTGCTGGCCGGCGTCGAGATCTACGAGTACGAGCCGACGATGTTCCACAACAAGATGATGATCGTGGACCGCGAACTGGTCTCGGTCGGCTCCACCAACTTCGACCTGCGCTCGTTCCGCCTCAACGACGAGGCCAGCCTCAACGTCTATGATCGGGAATTCGCAGAGCGCATGACCGAGGTCTTCGAAAAGGACCTGGTGCCGACCACCCGCTACACCTACGAGACCTGGAAGAACCGGCCGTGGACCGAGAAGCTCAAGGAAAGGTTCGTGCAGCCGATCCGTTCGCAGCTGTGAGGCCCTGGCTGCCGGGACTGCTGCTCCCGCTCCTGCTGCTGTCCGCGTTGCCCGCCCTCGCGCAGGACGCCGGCGAAGGCACCCCCGTTTCCGAACTCGCGCCGCAGCAGGCGCCGGACGCGGTCGTGCCCGAGGCCGAGCGCGTCGAGGCCGAGATCCGCGCCGGCGAGGAGGACGACGAACGCATCGCGGCCGCGGTGACCGCGCGCCTGGTGCGCCACCCCGACCTGCAGCAGGTCACCGTCGCGGTCAACGCCGGCAGCGTGACCCTCGGCGGCGAAGTCCTGGAGGACGCCGACCGCGAGCGCGCCGCCAACCTCGCCAACCAGGTGGACGGCGTCGCCGAGGTGGTCAACGAGATCGAACTCAGCGCGGCGCTCGCGCCCCGGATCAACGCCGCCCTGCAACAGGTGCAGGCGCGATTGGTGCGGCTGGTGGCGGCGATCCCGCTGCTGGTGGTGGCGATCGCGATCATCTGGCTCTCGGTGCTGTTCGGCCGGGCGCTCGCGCACCGCCCGATGGGCTGGCTGCGGCGGCACCGCGACAACCCCTACCTCGAAGCGCTGGTGCGGCGCCTGGTGCAGGCGCTGGTGGTGATCCTCGGCCTGGTGCTGGCCCTCAACCTGCTCGGCGCGACCGCCCTGGTCGGCGCGGTCCTCGGCTCGGCCGGCGTGATCGGCCTGGTGGTCGGCTTCGCCTTCCGCGACATCGCCGAGAACTACATGGCCGGCATCCTGCTGAGCCTGCGCCGCCCGTTCGCGCCCGACGACCACCTGGTGGTGGACAAGTACGAGGGCAAGGTGATCGCGCTGACCTCGCGCGCAACCCTGCTGATGACCCTGGACGGCAACCAGCTCTCGCTGCCCAACTCGCTGGTGTTCAAGTCGGTGGTGCTCAACTACAGCGCCAACGCGCGCCGGCGCTTCGACTTCGTGCTCCCGATCGACCCGGCGCAGTCGATCCGCGACGCGCGCGAGATGGGGCTCGCGGCGATCGCGCGGGTCGAGGGCGTGCTCGCCGACCCGGCGCCCTCGTGCGTGGTCGACGGCTACAACACCAAGGGCCTGGACCTGCGCTACTACGGCTGGATCGACCAGCGCCGCAACGACCTCGGCAAGACCCGCAGCGAGGCCCTGCGCGCGGTCAAGGCGGTGTTCGGCGCGGCCGGCGTGCACGGCCCGGAGACCGTGCGCTACCACCGCGAGGAGACCGGCCCGGTCGCGATCCCGCCGCTGCCGCAGGAACCCTGCGGCGACACCTCGGTGAACACCGACATCGACGAGCAGCTGGCCGCGGCGCAGCGCGCGCACGACGAGGACAACCTGGCCTCGCCGGAGACCGACCCGAAGCCGCTGCCCGAGCCGCCTCCGCCGCGCTAGCATGCGCGCGATGACGCGCCCCGCCCGCCGCCTGCCGCCGCTGTCGCTCCTGCTCCTGCTGCCCGTGGCCGTGCTGGCGCAGGAGGCGCCGGAGCCGCCGGGGACCCACCCCGGCATCGAGGCCTGTGTGGCGATCGAGGTGGATGCCACCCGGTTGGCCTGCTACGACGCGGCCATGCAGCGCGGCCCCGAGGCCACCACCCGCGCCGATGCCGAGGCCGCCGCGGCCCGCGAAGCGCCCGGCGCCCCAAGCCTGTTCCGGCGCGACGCGCGCGGCGCCGCCGACCCCGGCGTGCAGGCCGCGATCGCCAACGCCGGCCGCGGCTCGCTGCTGGACAGCCGCTGGGAACTGGCGCGCGATTCCAAGCTCGGCCTGTTCAACTTCCGCGCCTACAAGCCGGTGTACCTGTTCCCGGTGTTCTGGAGCAGCGGCCCCAACGAGCGCCCGTTCTCGCCCAACCCGGACAACAGCGTCGCCGGCGACCAGCTGCTGGACGTGTTCGAGACCAAGTTCCAGGTGAGCTTCAAGACCAAGGCGGTCGAGAACCTGTTCGGCGACAACGGCGACCTCTGGATGGCCTATACCCAGAGCTCGCGCTGGCAGGTGTTCAACGGCGAACAGTCGCGCCCGTTCCGCGAGACCGACTACGAGCCCGAGGTCATGCTCGCCTTCCGCACCGGCTACGGCCTGCTCGGCTGGAAGGGGCGGCTGTTCGCGGTCGGCATCAACCACCAGTCCAACGGCCGCGCCGATCCGCTGTCGCGCAGCTGGAACCGGATCATCTTCAACGTCGGCCTCGACCGCGACGGCTGGGCGCTGATGCTGCGGCCGTGGATCCGGGTGCCGGAGGGCGGAGACGACGACAACCCTGACATCTCCGACTACATGGGCCGCGGCGATCTGACCCTGGTGCGGGTGCTGCCCAGCGGGCAGCAGTTCTCGCTGGCGCTGCGCCACTCGCTGCGCGCCGGCGACCGCTCGCATGGCGCCGCCCAGTTCGACTGGGCGTTCCCGCTGCACCACAACTTCCGCGGCCACGTGCAGGTCTTCGACGGCTACGGCGAGAGCCTGATCGACTACAACCACCGGGCCACGTACATCGGGCTCGGCATTTCCCTCATGGAGTGGTTCTAGAGCAGCACGGCGAGCTTGCGGAGCTGCTGGCGGGTGGCGGGCTGCAGCAGGTAGTCGCGGGCGGTGGCCTCGAGCGCGGCCAGGTTGGTGGCGCTGACGTCGTCGAGGTCGTCCATGCCGATCCGCAGTTCCACCTGCATCCGGAAATAGGCGTCGCCGACCAGGTGGCGCGCGATGTAGTCCACCGACTCGCTGTTGCCGTCGAACAGCACGTCGATGATCGGCACCGCCCACTCCAGCGCGCCCCACTCGCGCGCCGAGGCCAGGTCGATGCTGCGGGTGTGCTCGCCGCTGCCGACCGACAGCACCACCAGGTCGCGCGGCTTGTCGGCGCGCGCGTCCTTGCGCAGCGCCTCGGCGATCGCGCAGGCGGTCGGGTTGTTGGCGACCACGCCGCCGTCGATCAACGCGCGCTTGCGGCCCTCCACGGTCATCGCGTGCGCCGGGAAGTAGGTCGGCGCCGCCGAAGACGCCCGGCACACCTCCCACATCGGCAGCCCGGCGTGGGAAGCCTTGAAGCTCTTGAAGATCACCGGCTTGCGCAGGATCGTGTCGTAGCTGGTGACCATCAGCGGCAGCTTCGACTCGCCCAGGGTGGTGTCGCCGAACACCTTGCGCAGCACCTTCTCCAGGCCCTTGGCGTCGTATTTCGGGGCCGAGGGTCCCTGGGTCAGCAGGCGGCCGGCGCGCGACCACAGCCGGTTGGCGATGCCGGGAAAGATGGTCGGCGCGTGCTCGCGGTACAGGGCGGCCATGGCGGTGGGCGACAGCCCGATGCCGAGGCCGCAGGCGATGATCGCGCCGGTGGAGCTCCCGGCCAGCAGGTCGAAGCTGGCCGGCAGGCCGGGCTTGCCGGCGTCGCGCAGCACGTCCTCGACGCCCGCCAGCCAGCGGCAGGTCACCAGGCCGCGGATGCCGCCGCCGTCCATCGAAAGGATGCGTCTTGCCTTCATGGCGTGGGGCTCCCTGATCGCGGCTTCCGCCGCTCCCACAGGGGAGTGTATCGCTAGGCCACGACCACCGGGATCCGGCCGATGCGGCCCTGCCACTCGCGCGGGCCACTCTCGTGCACCGAGTCGCCGTTGGCGTCCACCGCCACGGTCACCGGCATGTCCTGCACCGTGAATTCGTAGATCGCCTCCATGCCCAGGTCCTCGAACGCGACCACGCGCGCGGCGCGGATCGCCTTCGACACCAGGTAGGCCGCGCCGCCCACCGCCATCAGGTAGGCCGACCCATGCTTGCGGATCGCCTCGCGCGCGACCGGGCCGCGCTCGGCCTTGCCGACCATGCCCAGCAGGCCGGTCTGTTCGAGCACCTGGCCGGTGAACTTGTCCATGCGCGTGGCCGTGGTCGGGCCCGCCGGGCCGACGACCTCGTCGCGCACCGGGTCCACCGGGCCGACGTAGTAGATGAAGCGCCCGCGCAGGTCCACCGGCAGCGGCTCGCCCTTGTCGAGCATGCCGACGATGCGCTTGTGCGCGGCGTCGCGCCCGGTCAGCAGCCTGCCGTTGAGCAGCAGCGTCTCGCCCGGCTTCCAGCCCGCGACGTCCTCGCGGGTGACCGTGTCCAGGTCCACCCGGCGCGCGTTCCGCGGGCTGTAGGTGAGCTTCGGCCAGTCCTCCAGCGACGGCGGGTCCAGCGCCACCGGGCCGCTGCCGTCGAGGGTGAAGTGCGCGTGCCGGGTAGCCGCACAGTTGGGGATCATCGCCACCGGCAGGTTGGCCGCGTGGGTCGGGTAATCCTTGATCTTGACGTCCAGCACGGTGGTCAGGCCGCCCAGGCCCTGGGCGCCGATGCCGAGCGCGTTGACCTTGTCGAAGATCTCCAGGCGCAGCTCCTCGACCCGGTTGCGCGGGCCGCGCGCCTGCAGCTCCTGGATGTCGATCTCCTCCATCAGCGATTCCTTGGCCAGCAGCATCGCCTTCTCGGCGGTGCCGCCGATGCCGATGCCGAGCATGCCCGGCGGGCACCAGCCCGCGCCCATGGTCGGCACCGTCCTCAGCACCCAGTCCACGATCGAGTCGGACGGGTTGAGCATCGCGAACTTCGACTTGGCCTCGGAGCCGCCACCCTTGGCCGCCACGATCACCTCGACCTTGTTGCCCGGCACGATCTTGACGTTGACCACGCCGGGCGTGTTGTCCTTCGTGTTGATGCGCTTGCCGGCCGGGTCGGCCAGCACCGAGGCACGCAACTTGTTGTCGGGGTGGTTGTAGGCGCGGCGCACGCCCTCGTGGACCATGTCCTCGACGCCCATGGTGGCGTCGTCCCAGCGCACGTCCATGCCGATCGCGAGGAACACTGTGACGATGCCGGTGTCCTGGCAGATCGGGCGGTGGCCCTCGGCGCACATGCGCGAGTTGATCAGGATCTGCGCCATCGCGTCCTTGGCCGCCGGCGACTCCTCGCGCTCGTACGCCGCCGACAGCGCCCGGATGTAGTCGACCGGGTGGTAGTACGAGATGTACTGCAGCGCGTCGGCGACGGACTGGATCAGGTCCTCCTGGCGGATGGCGGCGGGGACGCGGCTGGCTTGCGGAGTCTGCAGGACGGTCATGGCGGGCTTGCTGCGGAAAACCTCATTTTATCGCGCGTAACGCGCCCGGGGTTCGTGCACCGCGGTACCGCGCGGCTTCGCTTGCAACCGCGGACGCAGCCAGGCGGCGAAGTCGGCTTCGGACAGGGTGCCTTCGGCGAGCGCCAGCATCTGTACGTACTTTTCCTCGTCGCTGGCGCTGAATTCCATGCCATTGAGGGCCAGGAACACGCGATAGCAGACGTGCGCCGTGCGCTTGTTGCCGTCCACGAACGGATGATTGCGGGCGAGGCCGAAAGCGAGGCTGGCGGCCAGGTCCGCGAGGTCCGGCGGCGGATCGCCATAGGCGTGCAGCTGCTGCGGACGGGCAAGGGCCGATTCGAGCATTCCCTCGTCGCGGATGCCGCTTCCGCCGCCATGCTCCGCCAGCTGCCGCTCATGGATGGCTAGCGCGAGCGCACGCGTGATCCAGGAAATCACCGCCCTACTCCGCCAGCTTCCGCAGCACCGCCCGATCCTTGCGCATGACCTCCTCGGCCACTTCCATCTGCGCCGCCAGTTCCGGGTCGAACGCGGTCAGCCGGATCCCGTCCGGCGTTTCCAGCGCGTACAGCTCGTCGCCCTTCTCCAGGCGCAGGCGGGCCAGCAGTTCCTTGGGCAGGATGACGCCGGCCGAATTGCCGATGGTGGTGATCTTGAGCTTCATGGCGGCTCCGGGCAGGTGGTTATAACCTATGTTATACCGGCCACGGGCAGCCCGCAATGGCCCTGCCGCGGGCGGCATCACGCGCGATCTGGAATGATCGTGCCGGCATGCCACCAGCGTCCCCGCCATCCGCCACGCCCCGTCCGAGCCTGCGCGAGCGTGTCGGCGCGCTGCGCAACCTGCCGCCCTTCCTGCGCGACATCTGGGCCACCAGCCGGCCGCTGACCCTCGCCAGCCTGGGGCTGCGCCTGCTGCGCGCCCTGATGCCGGTGGCGATGCTCTACATCGGCAAGCTGATCATCGACGAGGCGGTGCGCCTGGTCGGCGCCGGCGTCGCCACCGACCTCGCCACGGCCTGGGCCAGCGGTGCCCTGCAACCGCTGCTCGGATGGCTGCTGCTGGAGTTCGCGCTGGCGATCGCTTCCGACCTCACCGGCCGGCTGGTCGCCTACAGCGACGGGCTGCTCGCGGAGCGCTTCACCAACGCGGTCAGCATGCGGCTGATGGAGCACGCGGCCACGCTCGACCTCGAGGACTTCGAGGACGCCGAGCTGCAGGACAAGCTCGAGCGCGCCCGCCGCCAGACCATGGGGCGGATGAGCCTGATGGGCCAACTGTTCGGCCAGGCACAGGACGTGGTCACCGTGGCCAGCTTCGCCGCAGGCCTGCTGCTCTACGCGCCATGGCTGATCGTGCTGCTGGCGGTCGCGCTGCTGCCCGCCTTCCTCGGCGAATCGCACTTCAACACGCTCAACTACAGCCTCAACCACGCGTGGACGCCCGAGCGCCGCCAGCTCGAGTACCTGCGGCAGATGGGCGCCAGCGTGGAGACCGCCAAGGAGGTCAAGATCTTCGACCTCAACCGCTTCTTCATCGCCCGCTTCCGCGAGCTCTCGGAGAAGTTCTACCTGGCCAACAAGGCGCTCGCGGGAAAGCGCGCGCTCTGGGGGACGCTGCTGGCGGCGCTGGGCACGCTCGGCTACTACGTCGCCTATGCCTACATCGCCTGGCGCACCGTGCGCGGCGACTTCAGCATCGGCGACCTCACCTTCCTGGCCGGCAGCTTCCGGCGCCTGCGGCAGCTGCTGGAAGGGCTCCTGGTCGGCTTTTCGCAGGTCGCGGGCCAGGCCTTGTACCTCGACGACCTGTACTCGTTCTTCGAGATCGAGCCCGAGATCCGCACCCGCCCCGACGCGGTCCCGGTGCCGAGGCCGATCACGCGCGGCTTCGTGTTCGAGAACGTCGGCTTCCGCTATCCCGAGGCCGCGCGCTGGGCGCTGCGCGGGCTCGACTTCGAACTGCGCGCGGGCGAGGTGCTGGCGCTGGTCGGCGAGAACGGCGCCGGCAAGACCACGCTGGTCAAGCTGCTGGCGCGGCTGTACGACCCCGACGAGGGCCGGATCCTGCTCGACGGCCGCGACCTGCGCGACTACGACCTCGAGGACCTGCGCGCCAACATCGGCGTGATCTTCCAGGACTTCGTGCGCTACCACCTGACCGTGGCCGAGAACATCGGCGTCGGCCAGGTCGAGGCCATGCACGACCGCGCACGGGTCGAGCGCGCGGCACACAGCGGCGGCGCCGATGGGGTCGCGGCCTCGCTGCCGCTCGGCTACGACCAGCTCGTCGGACGCCGTTTCCGCACCGGCGTCGACCTTTCGGGCGGCCAGTGGCAGAAGATCGCGATCGCGCGCGGCTACATGCGCGACGCGCAGGTCATGATCCTGGACGAGCCGACCGCGGCGCTGGACGCGCGCGCGGAGTTCGAGGTGTTCCGGCGCTTCCGCGAGCTGTCGGAGCAGCGCACCGCGGTGCTGATCTCGCACCGCTTCTCGAGCGTGCGCATGGCCGACCGCATCCTGGTGCTGGCCGAGGGCAGGCTCGAGGCATCCGGCACCCACGACGAGCTCATGGCCGCCGGCGGCCGCTACGCCGAGCTGTTCGAGCTCCAGGCCGCCGGCTACCGCTAGGCCGCCCGCCACGTTGCCGTTACGCGTGGCCGCCTAGGCTCGACCCGTGCCTGCACGAAGACCCGCCATGAACCGCCGCGAAAAATCCCGCCTGTACGACGGCCTGCCCTCCGCGACCAACCGCGAATGGGGCCCGGATCGCTCCAACAACGCCTACAGCTACGGCCAGCAGGGCCTGGGCGGTTACGGCGACTTCAACGGGCCGCCGCGCCCGCGCCACGGCGGCGAGCGCCCGCGCGGCTACCGGGGGCGCGGCCCGCGCGGCTACGTGCGCCCCGACGAGCGCATCGCCGACGACATCATCGGCCGCCTCACCGACGACGCCCACGTCGACGCCAGCGAAGTCCTGGTGATGGTCGAGGGCGGGGTCGTCACGCTCACCGGCAATGTCCCCGAGCGGCGCATGAAGCACCGCGCCGAGGACATCGCCGCCGACGCCAGCGGCGTCAACGACGTGCGCAACGAGATCCGCGTGGACGATGGCACCGCCTCGTTCGGCCAGGCCGGCGAGGCGGTGCGCACCCCCAACTGGCGCTAGCCGCGCGAGGCGAGCTGCGACAGGCGCTGCACCGCCACCGACGCGGTCGGGTAGTCCATGGACTTCTGCGCCGCCAGTTCGGCCAGCATGGCCATGGTGAAGCGCAGGGAGGCGTCGTCGCGCGCCAGCCAGCGCTCCACCTTGGCGTCGGCGTTCGCCCCCGGCGTGGACAGCACCTGCCCGGTCAGCACCCGCAGCTGCGCACCGAGCTCGTCGCGCAGCACGCCGCGCGCGACCGCGTGCCAGCGGCCGTCGACCTTGAGCGCGTCGATCTGCCGCTGCAGCCACGGCGCGTTCAGCGCCTCGGCCAGGCGGAAGTAGGTCTTCGCCACCTCCACCGGCTTCAGCTTGCGCTCGCGCGCCAGCTCGATGATGTCGGCGCACGGCTCCATGTACGGTAGCGCCGCGAGCTGCCCGCCGAGGCCGGCCGGCATGCCCTTCTGCTTCCATTCGCGGATGCTGTCCTCGTAGCCCGGACGCATCGACGCGGGCAGGATGCCCTCGCCCGCGCGGATGGCCTGGAAGCCGTCGCGGTAGCGCTCCACCGCGCTGGTGATGTCGGGGATCGCGCCGGGCCGCGACAGCAGCCAGCGGGTGAACGAGCGCTGCAGGTTCCAGATCACCTGCAGGGCGTCCACCTGCGCCGACTCGTGCACCTTGCCGTCGAGCGCGTCGATCCCGGCCCACAGCTCGCGCGCGTCCAGGGTCTCGCGGGTGATGGTGAACGCCTTGGCGACCTCGCCCGGGGTGCGCCCGCTGTCCTCCTGCATGCGCAGCAGGAAGGTGGCACCCATGCGGTTGATGGTCGAGTTGGTCACCGCGGTGGCGATGATCTCGCGCTTGAGCCGCAGGTCCTGCATCTGCTTCGCGTACTTCTGCTGCAGCGGCTCCGGGAAGTAGCGCACCAGTTCCTTGGACAGGTACGGGTCCTCGGGCACGTCGGAGTCGAGCAGCTGCTGGTAGGCCACCAGCTTGGCGTAGGACAGCAGCACCGCCAGCTCCGGCCGGGTCAGGCCGACGCCGCGCGCCCTGCGCTCGGCGAACTCGGCGTCCGTGGGCAGGTATTCGATCGCGCGGTCGAGCTGGCCCGCGGCCTCGAGCGTGCGGATGAAGTGCTGCTTGGAGCCCAGCCGCGACACGCTCATCCGCTCCATCAGGCTGATCGCCTGGTTCTGGCGGTAGTTGTCGTTGAGCACCAGGGCCGCGACCTCGTCGGTCATGGACGCGAGCAGCCTGTTGCGCTCCTCCAGCTTGAGCTTGCCCGCCTGCACCTGGCCGTTGAGCAGGATCTTGATGTTGACCTCGTGGTCGGAGGTGTCCACGCCGGCGGAGTTGTCGATGAAGTCGGTGTTCAGCAGCACCCCGTTCATCGCCGCCTCGATGCGGCCGAGCTGGGTGAAGCCGAGGTTGCCGCCCTCGCCGACGATCCTGCAGCGCAGCTCGTTGCCGTTGACGCGCAGGGCGTTGTTGGCGCGGTCGCCGACGTCGGCGTGGCTCTCCGACGAGCCCTTGACGTAGGTGCCGATGCCGCCGTTCCACAGCAGGTCCACCGGCGCCTTCAGCACCGCGCTCATCAGCTCGGCCGGGCTCATCGTGTCGACGGATGCGTCGATGCCCAGCGCGGCCTTGGCCTCCGGCGACAGCTTGATCGACTTGGCGCTGCGCGGGAACACCCCGCCGCCCTTGCTGATCAGCTTGGCGTCGTAGTCGGCCCAGGACGAGCGCGGCAGCTTGAACAGGCGCTGCCGCTCCTTGAAGCCCACCGCCGCGTCGGGGTCCGGGTCGATGAACACGTGGCGGTGGTCGAACGCCGCCACCAGCCGGATGTGCTTCGACAGCAGCATGCCGTTGCCGAACACGTCGCCGGACATGTCGCCGATGCCGACCGCGGTGAAGTCCTCCTTCTGCGAGTTGCGGCCAAGCGCGCGGAAGTGGCGCTTGACCGACTCCCAGGCGCCGCGGGCGGTGATGCCCATGCCCTTGTGGTCGTAGCCGACCGAGCCGCCGGAGGCGAACGCGTCGTCCAGCCAGAAGCCGTGCGCCTGCGAGATCGCGTTGGCGATGTCGGAGAAGCTGGCCGTGCCCTTGTCCGCGGCGACCACCAGGTACGGGTCGTCGCCGTCGTGGCGCACCACGTTGCCCGGATGCACGACCTCGCCGTCCACCAGGTTGTCGGTGATGTCGAGCATGCCGTTGATGAAGCGGCGATAGCACTCCTTGCCTTCCGCCAGCCAGGCGTCGCGGTCCACCGCCGGGTCGGGGAGCTGCTTGCAGAAGAAGCCGCCCTTGGAGCCGACCGGCACGATCACGGTGTTCTTGACCATCTGCGCCTTGACCAGGCCCAGGACCTCGGTGCGGAAGTCCTCGCGGCGGTCGGACCAGCGCAGGCCGCCGCGCGCGACCGGTCCGAAGCGCAGGTGCACGCCCTCGACGCGCGGGCCGCACACCCAGATCTCGCGGTACGGGCGCGGCTTGGGCGCGTCGGGCACGCGCCCGGAGTCGATCTTGAACGCCAGGTAGTCGGCCGGGCCGCCGTCGGCGCGCAGCGCGTTGCCGGCGTCGTCGCGCCTGTAGTCGATGTAGTAGCTGGTGCGCAGGGTCGCGTCCATGCAGCCGATGAAGCTGCGCAGGATGCGGTCCTGGTCGAGGCTGGCGACGCGGTCGAGCAGCCCCAGCAGCGCGGCGCGGGTCGCCTCGACCTGGCGCTCGCGGTTGCCCGCGCGCGCGTCCACCACGCCCTGCAGCACGGCGCGGGTCGGCTCGTCGGCCGCCAGCCCGAACAGCTGCTGCTGCAGTGCCTCCTGGCCGCGCTTGACCTCCGCCTTCGACTCGTTGCCGGTGCGCGGGTCGAAGCGCGCCTCGAACAGTTCCACCAGCAGCCGCGCCAGCAGCGGGTAGCGGTTGAAGGTCTCCTCGACGTAGCTCTGCGAGAACGGCACCCCGACCTGCTGGATGTACTTGCCGTAGGCGCGCAGCATCGCGACCTGGCGCCAGGTCAGGCCGGCGCCCAGGATCAGGCGGTTGAAGCCGTCGTTCTCGGCGTCGCCGCGCCACACGCGCGAGAACGCCTCCTCGAACGAGGCGTCGATGCCGTCCACGTCGAGGTCCGCACGCGGCGACTCGACCTCGAAGTCCTGGATCCAGGCGACCTGGTCGCCCTCCCTGCCCGGGAACTCGATCCGGAACGGGTGCTCGGTGATCACCCGCAGGCCCATGTTCTCCATCATCGGCAGCGCGTCGGACAGCGGGATGTCGTGGCCGAGCCGGTAGAACTTGAGGCGCAGCCCGCCGCCGTTGCGGGCGGCGCGGTACAGGTTGATGCGCAGGTCCTCATCGTCCCTCAGCGTGGACAGGCACAGCACGTCGGCCGCCGCCACCGCCGGGGTCACCCGCTCGATGTAGCCGGCCGGCAGCGCGCGCCCGTAGCGGTGCGCGAGCTTGAGCCCCTTCTCCTCGCCGTGCGCGGCGACCAGCGCCTCGCGCAGCTCGTCCTGCCAGTTGCGCACGATGCCCTCGAGCTCGGCCTGCAGCGACGGACCGTCCACCTGCACGCTCTCGCCCTTGCGCGGGCGCACGATCATGTGCAGCTGCGCCAGCGGTGATTCGCCGACCTGCACGTTGGTGTCCACGCTGTCGCCGTTGAGCGCCTCGCGCAGCATGCGCTCGATGCGGCGCCGGACCTCGGTGTTGAAGCGGTCGCGCGGGATGTACACCAGCGCCGACCAGAAGCGGCCGTAGCGGTCGCGGCGCAGGAACAGCTGGCTGCGCACGCGCTCCTGCAGGCCGAGGATGCCGGTGGCGGTGCGCAGCAGTTCCTCCTCGCTGGACTGGAACAGCTCGTCGCGCGGCAGGCTCTCGAGGATGTGGCGCAGGGCCTTGCCGCTGTGCCCGTGCGGATTGAGGCCGGAGCTGCGCATCACGTGCTCGTGGCGCTCGCGCACCAGCGGGATCTCCCACGGCCGGCGGCTGTAGGCGCTGGAGGTGTAGAGCCCGAGGAAGCGCTGCTCCGCGGTCGGCTTGCCGTCCTCGTCGAACTTCAGCACGCCGATGTAGTCCATGTAGCCCGGGCGGTGCACGGTGGCGCGGGCGTTGGTCTTGGTCAGGATCAGCGCATCCACCGAGCCCGACTGCGGCATGTAGTGCGCGGCCAGCGTGCGCAGGTCGCGCGGCTTGCTCTTGTCCTTGCCGCGCATCAGCCCGAGGCCGGAGTCCTGCACCGGACACAGCAGCTCGCTGTCGCCCTTCTCGACCACGTCGTACTCGCGGTAGCCGAGGAAGGTGAAGTGGTTGTCGGCGGCCCAGCGCAGGAACTCCTGCGCCTCGCTGCGGCCTGCCGCCGACACCGGCATCCGGCGGCTGGCGAGATCGTCGGCGATCTCCAGCATCTTGCTGCGCATCGCCTCCCAGTCGCTGACCGCGGCGCGCACGTCGCCGAGCACCTTGTGGATCGCCTGCTCGATCGCCGGCATCTCCGCCTGCGTCTGGCGGTCGACTTCCAGGTGCATCAGCGACTCGTTGCCGGCGCCCTCGCCGGCGTCCGCGCCGAGCGCGACCGGCTTGCCGGCCTTGTCGCGCTTTACCGGCACCACCGGGTGCCCGAGCACGTGCACGCCGATGCCCTGCTCGGCCAGCGCCATGGTCACCGAATCGACCAGGAACGGCATGTCGTCGTTGGCGACCTGGATCACCGTGTGCGGCGACTCCCAGCCATCGCGCTCCAGGCCGGGATTGAAGATGCGCACCGAGGCGGTGCCGGGCTTGCGCGCGCGCACCATCTCGAAGAAATCCAGCGCGAGCGCGGCCCAACCCTGGGGGCTGTGCTGCTCGAGTTCCTCGGCCGTCATGCGCCGGTAGAAGGCGCGCGCGAAGGCCTCGGCCTGTGCCTTGCGGGCGGCCGGGGCGCGCTCGCGCAGCGCGGCGAGCACCGGTTCGAGGCGGGCCGCGGCGGCCTTGCCGGAGGGAAGCTTGCTGGAAGCGGCGCGCGCGGTCTTGCGCGCCGGGGTGGCGTTGCGGGGGGATTTGCGTGCAGTCGTCATGAACGTGGGAGTCCGGATGCAAGAAGGCCCGCGCAATCTGCACGGGCCACGTGGTCTGGGGTCAATGATCCTGTGAAGCGCGCACGGCGGGCTGCGGCTGGTCGGGAACGTCCATTGTTTCAGCGCAGCCCGGTCTCATGCCGGGCGATGACCAGCCGCTGGATCTCGCTGGTGCCCTCGTAGATCTCGGTGATCTTGGCGTCGCGGAAGTAGCGCTCGATCGGCATCTCCTTCGAGTAGCCCATGCCGGCGTGGATCTGCACCGCCTGGTGCGCGATCCACATCGCCGCCTCGGAGGCGGTCAGCTTGGCGACCGCGGCCTCGGTGGTGAAGCGCTTGCCCTGGCCCTTGAGCCAGGCCGCGCGCAGCGTCAGCAGCAGCGCCGCGTCGAGCTTGCACTTCATGTCCGCGATCTTGGCCTGGATCATCTGGAACGAGCCGATCGGCTGGCCGAAGGCCTTGCGCTCGCGCACGTAGGCCAGGCTGGCCTCGTAGGCGGCGCGGGCAATGCCGATCGCCTGCGAGGCGATGCCGATGCGCCCGGCGTCGAGCACGCCCATGGCGATCTTGAAGCCCTGGCCCTCCTCGCCCAGCACCTCGTCGGGCTGGACGACGTAGTCGCTGAACTCGATCTCGCAGGTGGCCGAGGCGCGGATGCCGAGCTTGGGCTCGGTCTTGCCGCGGTGGAAGCCTTCGCGCGCGGTGTCCACCAGGAACGCGGTGATCCCGCGCGCGCCCTTGGCCGGGTCGGTCATCGCGAACAGCACGATGTACTTCGCCACCGGACCCGAGGTGATCCAGCTCTTCTTGCCGTTGACGACGTAGCTGCCGTCGTCCTGCTTCACCGCGCGGCAGCGCATCGCGGTGGCGTCGGAACCGGATTGCGGCTCGGTCAGCGCAAAGGCGCCGATCTCGCGGCCCTCGGCGATCGCCTTGACGTACTTCTGCTTCTGCGCCTCGGTGCCGTGGGTCAGGATGCCGTTGCAGAACAGCGAGTTGTTGACCGACATGATGGTCGAGTGCGCGGCGTCGGCCGCGGCCACCTCGACCATGGCCAGCACGTAGGCCACCGGGTCCATGCCCGCGCCGCCGTACTCGGCCGGGACCTCGATGCCCATCAGCCCGTTCTCGCCCAGCAGGCGCATGTTGTCGAGCGGGAACTCGCCGGTCCGGTCGAAGTGCTCGGCGCTCGGCGCGATCTTCTCCTGCGCGATCCGCCGGGCCACGTCCTGGATCATCAGCTGCTCTTCGGTGAAACCAAACTCCACTCGGCGCACTCCGGTCAGGCGGGAAACCGCAATTGTAGCGCCGCGCTTGACCCGCGGGACAGGGCGGCGGAGACTGTATCTCTACATCGCGATGATGAGATAACCCATGGACCTGGAAGGTTGGTCGGGCCTGCTCAAGGTATTCGCGGACGCCACCCGCGTGCGCCTGCTCGCGCTGCTCGAGGGCGAGGAGCTCACCGTGGCCGAGTTGTCGGCGATCACCCGCCTCGCGCAGCCACGGGTGTCCACCCACCTGGCGAAGCTGAAGGAAGCCGGGCTGGTGCGCGACCGCCGCGCCGGCGTCTCGGCCTACTACCGCTTCGACGAGTCCGCGCTGGACCCGGCGCAGCGGGCGTTGTGGCAGTCCATCAGCACCGGCAGCGACGATCCGCTGCTGCGCCAGGACGCCGCGCGCGTGCCCGGCGTGCTCGCGACCCGCGCCGCCGACCAGAACTGGGCCGACTCGGTGGCCGGCGACATGGAGCGCCACTACTCCCCCGGCCGCACCTGGGAGGCGCTAGCGCGCACCGTGCTGCCGCTGCTGGAGACCGGGGACGTGCTCGACGTCGCGTCCGGCGACGGCGTGCTGGCCGAGCTGCTGGCCCCGCACTCGGCGCGCTACGTGTGCATCGACACCAGCCCGCGCGTCGTCGCCGCGGCGGCCGAGCGACTGCGCCGCTTCCCCAACGTGGAGGTGCGCGAGGGCGACATGCATGCCCTGCCCTGCGAGGACGCCAGCTTCGACCTGGTGGTGCTGATGCACGCGCTCACCTACGCCGGCAAGCCGGCGCAGGCCGTGGCCGAAGCCGCGCGCGTGCTGCGCCCCGGCGGCCAGCTGGTGCTGTCCAGCCTTGCGCGCCACGACCACCGCAGCGTGGTCGAGGCCTTCGGCCACGCCAACCTCGGCTTCACCGCCAGGGAGCTGCGCCGCTTCGTGGAGAAGGCGGGGCTGGAGGTGCTGTCCGCCGGCACCGTCACCCGCGAGCGGCGGCCGCCGCATTTCGAAGTCATCTCGTTGATCGGACGCAAGCCATGACCCCACTTCCCTGGCTCCATCCCGGACGCGTCGCCGCGCTGGAGGACGCCCTCTCCCGCCGCATCCTGGTGCTCGACGGCGCCATGGGCACCATGATCCAGCGCCACGGGCTGGAGGAGGCCGACTACCGCGGCGAGCGCTTCGCCGATGCCGGCCACGACCAGCGCGGCAACAACGACCTGCTGTCGCTGACCCGGCCGGAGATCATCTCGGCGATCCACGCCGCCTACCTCGACGCCGGCGCCGACCTGGTCGAGACCAACACCTTCAACTCCACCGCGATCTCGCTCGCCGACTACGGCATGCAGGAGCTGGCCCGGGAGTTCAACCGCGAGGGCGCGCGGCTGGCGCGCGAGGCCTGCGCCGCCGCCGAGGCGGCCGACCCCTCGCGGCCGCGCTTCGCGGTCGGCGTGCTCGGCCCGACCAGCCGCACCGCGTCGCTGAGCCCGGACGTCAACCGGCCCGGCTACCGCGCCACCTCCTTCGACGAGCTCGCCGCGGCCTACCGCGAAGCAGCCACCGGCCTTCTCGAGGGCGGTGCCGACCTGCTGATGGTCGAGACCATCTTCGACACCCTCAACGCCAAGGCGGCGCTGTTCGCGATCGACGACGTGTTCGAGGCGGCCGGCGGCCGGGTGCCGGTCATGATTTCCGGAACCATCACCGACGCCTCGGGGCGGACCCTGTCGGGGCAGACCGCGGAAGCCTTCTGGTATTCGCTGCGCCACGCGCGGCCGCTGTCCATCGGCCTCAACTGCGCGCTCGGCGCCAAGGAACTGCGCCAGCACGTGGACGTGCTCGCGCAGGTCGCCGACACCCGGGTCAGCGCGCATCCCAACGCCGGCCTGCCGAACGCGTTCGGCGGCTACGACGAGACCCCCGGGGACATGGCCGCGGACCTGCGCGGCTTCGCGGAGGCCGGCCTGCTCAACCTGGTGGGCGGCTGCTGCGGCACCACCCCGGAGCACATCGCCGCGATCGCGGCCGCGGTCGACGGGCTGCCGCCCCGCGCGGTGCCGGCGCTGGCGGAGGCGGCATGAGCGCGGTGCTGGCCCGCAACACCCGCCTGAGCGGGCTGGAACCGCTGCAGATCACGCCCGAATCGAACTTCATCAACGTCGGCGAGCGCACCAACGTCACCGGTTCGGCCAGGTTCAAGAAGCTGATCCTCGAGGGCCGCTTCGACGAGGCGGTCGCGGTCGCGCGCCAGCAGGTGGAGAACGGCGCCCAGGTGCTCGACGTCAACATGGACGAGGGCATGCTCGACTCGAAGGCGGCGATGGTCGCCTTCCTCAACCTGATCGCGGCCGAGCCCGACATCGCGCGGGTGCCGGTGATGGTGGACTCCTCGCGCTGGGACGTGATCGAGGCCGGGCTCAAGTGCCTCCAGGGCAAGGGCATCGTCAACTCGATCTCGATGAAGGAAGGCGAGGCCGAGTTCCTGCGCCAGGCGCGGCTGGTGCGCCGCTACGGCGCCGCGGTGGTGGTGATGGCCTTCGACGAGGAGGGCCAGGCCGACACCGCCGAGCGCAAGGTCGCGATCTGCTCGCGGGCCTACGAACTGCTGACCACGCAGGCCGGATTCCCGCCCGAGGACATCATCTTCGACCCCAACTGCTTCGCGATCGCCACCGGCATCGAGGAGCACGACGACTACGGCGTCGCCTTCATCGAGGCCGCGCGCGAGCTGCGCCGGCGCTTCCCGCTGTGCCACGTCTCCGGCGGCGTCTCCAACGTCTCGTTCTCGTTCCGCGGCAACGAGACCGTCCGCCAGGCGATCCACGTGGTGTTCCTGTACCACGCGATCCGCGCCGGCATGGACATGGGCATCGTCAACGCCGGCGCCCTGCCCCTGTACGACGAGCTCGACCCGGAACTGCGCGAGCGGGTCGAGGACGTGGTGCTCAACCGGCGCAAAGACGCGACCGAGCGCCTGCTCGAGATCGCCGACCGCTACAAGGGCAGGAAGGGCGAGAAGAAGGTCGAGGACCTGGCCTGGCGCGACGGCGACGTGCGCGCGCGCCTGGCCCATTCGCTGGTGCACGGCATCGACCAGTACGTGGTCGATGACACCGAGGAGGCGCGGCTGCAGGCGGCACGTCCGCTGGACGTGATCGAGGGCCCGCTGATGGACGGCATGAACGTGGTCGGCGACCTGTTCGGCGCCGGCAAGATGTTCCTGCCGCAGGTGGTCAAGTCGGCGCGGGTGATGAAGAAGGCGGTGGCCCACCTGCTGCCCTTCATCGAGGCCGAGAAGGCGCGCACCGGGGATACCGGCAAGTCGAACGGCAAGATCGTGATGGCGACCGTCAAGGGCGACGTCCACGACATCGGCAAGAACATCGTCGGCGTGGTCCTGGCCTGCAACAACTTCGAGGTCGTGGACCTGGGGGTGATGGTGCCGGCGCAGAAGATCCTGGACACGGCGAAGGCGGAGAACGCGGACATGATCGGCGTGTCCGGGCTGATCACGCCGTCGCTGGAGGAAATGGGGCACGTCGCGAAGGAGATGCAGCGCCAGGGCTTCACCATCCCGTTGCTGATCGGCGGCGCCACCACCTCGCGCGCGCACACCGCGTTGAAGATCGACCCGCACTACAAGTCGGCGACGATCTGGGTCAAGGATGCCTCGCGCGCGGTCAACGTCGCCCAGTCGCTGGTCTCGAAGGAACTGCGCGAGGCCTTCGTCGCCGCCAACGACGCCGACTACGCCGAGATCCGCGAGCGCCACCGCAACAAGGAAGGCGGCAAGCGGCTCGTGTCGCTGGCGCATGCGCGCAGCCGCGCCTTCGACGGCGGCTGGGACGCGTACGTCCCGCCGGAGCCGAAGCAGCCCGGCATCACCGTGTTCGACGACTACCCGCTCGGCGAGTTGGTGGACCTGATCGACTGGGGCCCGTTCTTCAACGCCTGGGAACTGGCCGGCAGGTATCCGGCGATCCTCGACGACGACGTCGTCGGGCCGCAGGCGCGCGAGCTGTTCGCCGACGCCCGCGAGATGCTCGACCGGCTGGTGGCGGAGAAGTGGCTGACCGCGAAGGCCGTGGTCGGCCTGTGGCCCGCCAACAGCGTCGGCGACGATGTCATCGTGGATGTGGGAGCGGCGGAAGCCGCGAACCCCTCCAGGGGCATCGCGGCTTCCGCCGCTCCCACAAGGGAAACCCTGCACTTCCTGCGCCAGCAGGCGGACAAGCCGCCGGAACGCCCCAACCTGTGCCTGGCCGACTTCGTCGCACCCAAGGACAGCGGCGTGCGCGACTGGATCGGCGGCTTCGCGGTCACCGCGGGGCACGGCATCGAACCGCACCTGGAGCGCTTCCGCGCCGAACACGACGACTACAACGCGATCCTGCTCAAGGCGCTGGCCGACCGCCTCGCCGAGACCCTGGCCGAGCGCATCCACCAGCGCGTGCGCAAGGAGCTGTGGGGCTATGCCGCCGACGAGGCGCTCGACACCGACGCCCTGATCGCCGAGAAGTACCGAGGCATCCGCCCGGCCCCGGGCTACCCGGCCTGCCCCGAGCACAGCGAGAAGCAGACCCTGTTCCGCCTGCTCGACGCGACCGCGAACACCGGCATTACCCTGACCGACCATTTCGCGATGTACCCGGCGGCGGCGGTGTCGGGCTGGTACTTCAGCCATCCGCGCAGCCAGTACTTCGTGGTCGGGCGGCTGTCGAAGGAACAGGTCGCCGACTACGCGCGGCGCAAGGGCGTCAGCCTGCAGCAGGCCGAACGGCTGCTGGCCTCGAACCTGGATTACGACCCGGAGTAGGCGGCCCTCACCACACCAGGTCGGGGGGGATGTCGTCCTCGACCGGGGCATCCGGGTCGACCCGGAGCGCGACGCAGGCGGGGAAGATCGCCGCGGCTTCCTCCAGCGTCGCCACGTCCACCAGCAGGTAGCGCCCGTCGAGCTGGACCACGCCGAGCTCGCCGGCGTTGAGCGCCTTGAGCTGCGCCTCGGTGACGTGGATGCGCTTGATCTTGCCGCCGTACTCGAAGTGCCGCGCGATCTCCGCCTGCGCGTCGTTCAGCGCCTTGCCCTGCAGGAACGCGGCCAGCTTCGCGCGCGCCTCGCGCCGCTCGCGCGCGGCCTCCTGCTTGCGGCGCTCGGCCTCGATCCGCTCCTCCTTCTCCTTCTGCGCCCGGATCGCGTAGGCCTTGGCCAGGTCGATGTCGCCTTGCGGCCTCGGCTTGCGCGGCGGGCGCGGGGCCGCCTTCGCTGCCGCGCGCGGCGGCTTGCGCTCGCCCTTGCGTTCGGGCTTGCGGACGGGCTTGGGCTGCGGCTTGAACCCGAGGCCGAGCAGCTGGTCGCGTAGGGAGTCGCTCATCAGTAGTGCGGAGGCGGTGGTTCGCTGGCGGGATCGGCGGCCAGGCCGCCGCGCGCGAGTTTCAGTTCCTGCACCGCGTTGCGCAACAGTTCCGCCGTGCGCGCGGCCTCGAGCCGGGTCTCGGCGAGGGCGTCGCTGAGTTCCTGCAGCGCCTGCTCCTGGAACGCGAGCCGCGTCTCCAGTTCCACCAGCCGCTGTTCGAGCGCGTCTCCGGCCATCGGCTACTGCCCCGCGCGCGCGCCGGCGACGGAGCGCCCACGGCCGACGCCGTAGTACGCCAGTCCGGCCTCCTCGACTTCGGCCGGGTCGTACAGGTTGCGCCCGTCGAACAGCACGCGGTCGCGCAGCGCCAGCGCGAGCTGCTCGAAGTCGGGGCTACGGAACTGCTTCCACTCGGTGACCACCACCAGCGCGTCCGCGCCCTCGAGCGCTTCGGCCGCCGATTCGCACAACACCAGCCCGTCGCGCTCGCCGAACACGCGGCGCGCCTCGCGCGCGGCTTCGGGGTCGTAGGCGCGGACGCGCGCGCCCGCGTCCCACAGTTGCTGCAGCAGCCTGCGGCTGGGCGCTTCGCGCATGTCGTCGGTGTCGGGCTTGAACGCCAGCCCCCAGACCGCGAAGGTCTTGCCGCGCACGCCCTCGTCCTCGCCGGCGTCGTAGTGCCGCTGCACGAGTTCGAACAGGTGCCCCTTCTGGGCCGCGTTCACAGCCTCGACCGCCTCCAGCAGGCGCGGCGCGTGGCCGTGCTGCTGCGCGGTGCGCGCCAGCGCCTGCACGTCCTTGGGAAAGCAGGAACCGCCGTAGCCGGCGCCCGGATAGATGAAGTGCCAGCCGATGCGCTGGTCCGAGCCGATGCCGCGGCGCACGTGCTCGACGTCGGCGCCGACCTTCTCGGCGATGTTGGCGATCTCGTTCATGAAGCTGATCTTGGTCGCCAGCATCGCGTTGGCCGCGTACTTGGTCAGCTCCGCCGAGCGCACGTCCATGGCCACGATGCGGTCGCGGTTGCGGTTGAATGGCGCGTACAGCCGGCGCAGCCGCTCGACCGCCTCGTCGCTGTCGGCGCCGATCACGATCCGGTCCGGGCGCATGCAGTCCTCGACCGCGGCGCCCTCCTTCAGGAACTCGGGGTTCGAGACCACGTCGAAGGCGATGTCCACGCCGCGCTCCGCCAACGTGGTGGCGATGGTCTCGCGCACCTTGTCGGCGGTGCCCACCGGCACCGTGGACTTGTTGACCACCACCAGCGGCCGCGTCATGTGCTCGCCGATGGTGCGCGCGACCGCCAACACGTACTGCAGGTCGGCGCTGCCGTCCTCGTCCGGCGGCGTGCCCACGGCGATGAACACCAGGCGCCCGTGCGCGACCGCCTCGGCGGCGTCGGTGGTGAAGCGCAGCCGGCCCTCGGCATGGTTGGCACGCACCATCGGTTCGAGCCCGGGCTCGTAGATCGGCACTTCGCCGCGGCGCAGCCCTTCCACCTTGGCCTCGTCCACGTCCACGCAGACGACGTCATGCCCGACTTCCGCCAGGCAGGTGCCGGTCACCAGGCCGACGTAACCGGTTCCGAAGATCGCAACGCGCATCCTGCCGCTTCCCCTTGGTTCAATCGGTGCGAGTCAATCCGGTCGGCTCACTCGATGCCGACCAGCTCGACCTCGAACACCAGCGTGGCGTTCGGCGGGATCGGGCCGCCGGGCGTGCCCATCTCGCCGTAGGCCAGCTCGGGCGGGATCCAGAAACGGTACTTGCTGCCGACCGGCATCAGCGAGATGCCTTCCTGCCAGCCCGGCACGACCTGGCCGAGCGGGAAGTCCACCGGGCCGCCCTGCCCCGCGTTGCCGTCGAACACGGTGCCGTCCAGCAGCTTGCCGGTGTAGTTGACGCGCACGGTGTCGTCGCGCGACGGGCGCGGGCCCGTGCCCGGCTCGAGCACCTGGTACTGCAGCCCGGACTCGGTCACCTGCACGTCCGGCTTGCCCGCGTTCTCCGCCAGGAACGCCTGGCCGGCGATGGCGTTGGCGCGCGCGTCTGCCTGCATCTTCTCGACCTGCGCGTCGCGCACCTTCTGCTCGAACGCGGCGCCGACCTGCTGCGCCTGTTCCTCGGTCATCAGCAGTTCGCCGCCTTCCAGCGAGGTCTTGAGCGCCTTGACCACGACGTCCACGTCGAGCTCGTCGCGGATCGGCTCGAACTGGCGCGCCAGCGCCATGCCGACCATGTAGCTGACCCGGTCCTTCTCCGTCGGCAGCCCGGGGATCGCCTCGCCATCGGCGCTCGCCGGCTTCGCGGCCGCGGCGTCCTTCGCGGTAGCATCGCCGTCGGTGTCGCGGTTGCAGCCAGCCAGCACCAGCGTCGCCAGCAGCAGGCCCGCGGCCAGTCGTTTCAGGTCATGCATGGGAATGCTCCAGGGGGGCGGTCGGTAGGCCACTGTCGCGCAGTGGCCCTCAACGCACGGTCATCACGGGATGGCGAGCAGTTCCACGTCGAACACGAGGGTCGCGTTCGGGCCGATCGGGCCGCCGGGCGTGCCGCTGGCGCCGTAGCCGAGCTCGGCCGGGATCCAGAAGCGGTACTTGGCGCCGACCGGCATCAGCCCGAGGCCTTCGGTCCAGCCCGGGATCACCCCGGAGAGCGGAAATTCCGCCGGCTCGCCGCGCTCGTAGGAACTGTCGAACACGGTGCCGTCCAGCAGCCGGCCCTCGTAGTTCACGCGCACGGTGTCGGTGGGCTTCGGGCGCGGGCCGCTGCCCTGGCGCAGCACCATGTACTGCAGGCCGGACGCGGTCGCGAACACGCCCTTCTCGCCGCGGTTCCGGGCCAGGAACGCGGCGCCTTCGGCCTTGTTCTTCGAAGCCAGCGCCTCGGCTTCCCGGCGGGCGCGCTCGCGCACGCGCTCGCCGAACGCCGCCAGCACCTGCTGCACCTGCTCGGCCGGCATCGCCAGCTTGCCGCCGCCGGCGGCGTCGCCCAGTCCGCGCATGAACACCGCGACGTCGAGCTCGTCCGCGATCGGCAGCAGCGAGGGGCCGACGATGTAGCCGCCGACCAGCTGGCCGACCTTGGCGCGGTCCACCGCCTGCGGCGACGCGGGCGCGCCGGGCGCGCCGCTGCGCGCGGCCAGGGTGGCGCGCAGCGCGGTATCCACCTGCTGCGCCTCGGCCGGCACCAGGCTCGGCTCGCCGCCGTCGAACAGCTTGCGGATCTCGCGCTCCAGCGCGGCCTGGTCGAGCTCGGCCGCGATCGGCTGCAGCGAGCTGCCCACGTCCACGCCCACCGCGTAGCTGGCGCGATCGCGATCGGTGGCCAGCGGCGCGTCCTGGGCGGCGACGGCCCGCGGGGCAAGGGCCAGCCCGGCCACGGACAGCAACAACGCGGCGGCGCAGCGCAGGAAAGGCTTCATCGGGGAACACTCCTGTGGGCCGCGCGGTCGCGGCGTGGTGCGGATCGCCGCCTATTGTCGCGGCCCGGGGCGCGCCCGGCAATCCAGCCCCGGCGCGCCCCCGGACCCAGCCGGGACCCCTGCCATCAGTTGGGGTGGCCGGGGGTTGACCGCCTGTGTCTAGGTGTTATAGTTGCATACAACACCAGTCCCCCAGAGCAGGACGACCACCATGAACCGCAAGCTCCAGCACACCGTCCAGGCGCTCACAGCGACCGTCGCCGTGTTCGGTCTCCTCCTCGTCGCCGGGAACCCGGCCATTCCCGAACCGGCGCCGCCGGGTCTGCACGTGGCCGCCAACGCGGACCAGGTGCCGGCGCTCGACTCCGACCGCGACAGTGCCCGGACGGAAGCCAAGGCCGCCGACCATGTGCGCCGCAACCACCGGGCCGCGCTGGCGATGCCCTACTTCTCGTTCGCGCAGGGCGGCCTGCGCCGCGTCACCGGGAGCTGAGCCATGGCCCAGGTCCAGTGGAACGACAGCGCACCGATCTACCGCCAGCTCAAGGAGCGGGTGATCGCGATGATGCTCGACGGGGTGCTCAAGCCCGGCGACGCCCTGCCCTCGGTGCGGCAGGTGGCGGCCGAATACCAGCTCAATCCGATCACCGTCTCGCGCGCCTACCAGGAACTGGCGGACGAGGCCCTCGTGGAGAAACGCAGGGGACTTGGCATGTACGTGACCGAAGAAGCATCGAAGAAGCTCCTGTCCAGCGAGCGCGACCGGTTCCTCACCGAGGAATGGCCGCTCGTGCTCGAGCGCATCCAGCGCCTCGGCCTGGACATGCAGGCCCTGCTCGCGCCGCTCAAGGGAGGCAGCCGATGAACGCCGTCGACACCCGCTCCGCCGTGGTCAGCGCGCGCGGACTGCGCAAGGCCTACCGCAACAAGGTCGCCCTCGACGGCGCCAGCTTCGACATCGCCCCCGGGCGCATCGTCGGCCTGGTCGGCCCCAACGGCGCCGGCAAGACCACCGCGCTCAAGGCCATCCTCGGCCTGATCCCGTTCCAGGGCGAGCTGGCGGTCCTCGGCCGCGACCCGCGCAGCCAGCGCGACGAGCTGATGAACGACGTGTGCTTCATCGCCGACGTCGCGGTGCTCCCGCGCTGGATCCGGGTCGGCCAGGCCATCGACTTCGTCGCCGGCGTGCACCCGCGCTTCGACCGCGCCCGCTGCGAGCGCTTCCTCGCCAACACCCAGCTGAAGATGGACGCCCGCGTCCGCGAGCTGTCCAAGGGCATGATCGTGCAGCTGCACCTGGCCCTGGTGATGGCGATCGACGCCAGGCTGCTGGTGCTCGACGAGCCCACCCTCGGCCTCGACATCCTCTACCGCAAGCAGTTCTACCAGCGCCTGCTGGAGGACTACTTCGACGAGGAGAAGACCATCCTCATCACCACCCACCAGGTCGAGGAGGTCGAGCACATCCTGACCGACGTGCTGTTCATCCGCGACGGCCGCATGGTGCTGTCGGCGCCGATGGACGAGGTCGGCGAGCGTTACACCGAAGTGCTGGTGGACGCCGGCCAGCTCGAGGCGGCCCGTGCGCTCTCGCCGATCGACGAGCGCGCCCTGCCCTTCGGCAAGACCGTGATGCTGTTCGACGGCGTGCCGCGCACGCAACTCTCGGGCTTCGGCGAAACCCGCGTCCCGGGCCTGGCCGACCTGTTCGTCGCCACCATGAAGGGAACCTACGCATGAACGTCACCGCGCATTCCACCAACAAGTTCCCGCTGCTCCTGCGCCGCGAGTACTGGGAGCACCGGGGCGGCTTCCTGCTCGCCCCGCTGATCGCCGGCGGCGTGTTCCTGCTGCTGTCGCTGATGGGCTTCGGCGTCGGCGAGATGGCCATGCGCCGCGCCGGCAACGGCATGCAGGTCGATGGCGTGCAGCTCAACGGCATCGACTTCTCGCAGATCTCCGCCGACATGGATGCCGGCGACCTGGAGAGGCTCGGCAACGGCATCGACGCCGGGCTGATGATGGCCGCGAGCTGGCCGTTCATCGTGCTCGCGTTCGTGGTCTTCTTCTACTGCCTCGGCGCGCTCTACGACGAACGCAAGGACCGCAGCGTGCTGTTCTGGAAGTCGCTGCCGCTGTCCGACGCGCAGACCGTGCTGTCGAAGGTCGCGACCGCGACCGTGGTCGCGCCGCTGATGGCGATCGGCGCCGCGCTCCTGACCATGCTCGGCTTCCTGCTGGTGATCAGCCTGTTCGTGCTGGTCCACGGCGGCAACCCGTTCACCATGGTGCTCGGCCCGGCCAGCCCGCTGTCCATCGCCGGACAGACCCTGGCGGTGCTCCCGGTGTATGCGCTGTGGGCGCTGCCCACCGTCGGCTGGCTGCTGCTGTGCTCGGCCTGGGCCAAGGGCAAGCCGTTCCTGTGGGCGATCATGATCCCGCTGTTCGCCGGCATCTTCGTCAGCTGGTTCGACCTGATGCAGCTGTTCGACCTGCCCACGGGCTGGTTCTGGAGCAACGTGGTCGGCCGCTCGCTGCTGAGCGCGGTGCCCGGCGCCTGGTTCACCGTCGCCGACGGCCTGCAGGACGTGGATTCGCTGGCCGGTGCCGCGCTGCTGAAGGCCAGCTACGGGACGCTGCTCACCCCGCAGCTGTGGATCGGCGCGGTCGCCGGCGCCGCAATGATCTTCGGCGCCATCCGCCTGCGCAGGTGGCGGGACGAGGGCTGAGCCCTCCCCGCCCGTCCCCCGACCAACACAGGACACCACCATGACTTTGCTCCGCACCGCCGTCCTCGGCGCCTGCCTGGCCCTGCCGGCGATCGCCGCCCCCGCCGCGAAGGCCGCGCCCTCCGACATCGGCAACGAAATCCGCCAGGAACTGGCCGAGGCGCGCAAGGAAGTGCGCGCCGAGATGGCCAAGGCCCGCCATGAACTGCAGACCGGGAACCTGCGCGTGGACAACAGCCTGAGCTTCGGCCGCCACGACGCGACGACCAGGGACCTCCCCGAGGCCGAAATCACCCCCGAAGGCGATTTCCTGGTCGAGGGCGAGGCGCAGGAGGTCGACGCCCACCAGCGGCGCCAGCTGCTGGCCTACCGCGGCCGCGTCATCGGCATTGCGCTGGCCGGCATCGAGATCGGCGAGAAGAGCGCCGAGGCCGCCCTCGACGCGGTCCAGGGCTCGTGGATCAGCCTCGCCTTCCGCGCCATGACCGGCACCCTGGACCGCAAGGTCGAGCGGATGGTCGCCGAACACGTGCAGCCGGCGGTGCTGGCCATCTGCCGGCAGCTGCCGGAGGTGATGGACGCGCAGCAGGAACTCGCCGCCAGCCTGCCGCAGTTCCGCCCCTACGCGACCCTCGACCAGCGCGACATCGAGGAATGCGAGCAGGATGTCCGCACCGAATTCGCCGCACGCTGACCCGGAGGAGCCATGAACCTGCTACGCACAACCATCCTCGCGCTGGCGATCGCCGGCCTGCCGATGCTCGCGGGCTGCAACCGCCCCGCGGCCGACGCCGGTGCCGATGCCGACAGCCGCGAGCGCGGCTTCATCGCCAGGACCATCGACCGCAGCCTCGAGGAGGCGCGCAAGGAACTGCGCGAGGGCAACCTCTCGCTCGGCAGCGAGGGTCCCCAGGTCAGCGTCAACGGCAAGCGCTACGGACCCGGCGCCGACGACCGCGGGCTGCCCAAGGCCGAGATCACCCCGCGGGGCGACCTGCTGGTCGAGGGCAAGGCGGTGGCGATCGATGACGACCAGCGCGCGCTGCTGCTGCAGTACCGCGAACAGGTGATCGCGGTGGCCGACGCCGGCATCGCCATCGGCGGCAAGGGCGTGGGCCTGGCCGAGGTCGCGCTCACCCACGCGGTCGGCTCGATCCTGTCGGGCAACACCGAGGACCTGGAGAAGCGGGTCGAGGCCGAGGCCGACAAGCTGAAGGCCGAGGCGCTGGTGCTGTGCCGGCGGCTGCCGCCGATGCTGGCGACCCAGCAGCAGCTTGCCGCGTCGCTGCCCGAGTTCGCGCCCTACGCGACCATGACCCAGGAGGATGTCGACGACTGCCTCGAGGAACTCGAGGAGGCCGAGGCGGAAGCTGCCGCCTAGCCGGGCTCAGCCCTGGATCCCGCCGCGCGTCAGCGCCGCGGGGTCCAGCAGGTGGCGCAACTCCGCCGCCGGCAGGCCGCTGTCCTCGACCGCGACGTCGAATACCGGCCTGCCCTCGCGATACGCACGCTTGGCGATCGCCGCCGCCTTCTCGTAGCCGATGATCGGATTGAGCGCGGTCACCAGGATCGGGTTGCGATCGAGCGCCGCCGATACGTTGTCGCGGCGCACCTTCAGGCCCGCGATCACCGTGTCCGCCAGCAGGCGCATGGTGTTCGACAGGAGGCCGATCGATTCCAGCAGGTTGCCCGCGATCAGCGGCAGCATCACGTTGAGCTGGAAGTTGCCGCTCGCGCCCGCGACCGTCACCGCCGCGTGGTGCCCCATGACCTGGGCGCAGACCATGCACGCCGCCTCCGGGACCACCGGATTGACCTTGCCCGGCATGATCGAGGAGCCGGGCTGCAGCGCCGGCAGCTCGACTTCGCCCAGGCCGGCGAGCGGCCCGGAATTCATCCAGCGCAGGTCGTTGGCGATCTTCATCAGCGCCACCGCCAGCGCGTTGAGCTGGCCGGACAGCTCCACCGCGTCGTCCTGCGAGGCCAGGCCTTCGAACTTGTCCGCGGCAGGCTCGAACTTCGTGCCCGCCAGTTTCGACAGCGCCTGCGCCATCGCCCTGCCGAAGCGCGGATGGGCGTTGATGCCGGTACCGATCGCGGTGCCGCCGATGGGCAGCCGCCGCAGCCGCTTCAGCGCGTCGGCGATGCGCCCCTCGGCCGACGCCAGCTGCGAGGCCCAGGCGCCGAACTCCTGCGCGAAGGTCAGCGGCATCGCGTCCATCAGGTGGGTGCGCCCGGTCTTGGTGACCTTGGCCAGGCCCCGCGCGCGCCGCTCGATGGTCCTGCGCAGGTGCCTGAGCGCGGGCTGCAGGTCCTCGACCACGGCCAGTTGCGCCGAGACGCGCAGCGCGGTCGGGATCACGTCGTTGGAACTCTGGCCCAGGTTGACGTCGTCGTTGGGGTGGATCCTGGCGCGGCCGCCGCGCGTGGCCAGGGTGGCGATCACCTCGTTGGCGTTCATGTTGCTCGAGGTGCCGGAGCCGGTCTGGTAGAGGTCGATCGGGAAGTGCGCGTCGTGCTCCCCGGCCGCGACCTGCAGCGCAGCGCGGCGGATCGCCGTCGCGCGCGTCTTCGGCAGCAGGCCGAGCCCGGCGTTGACGTCGGCGGCCGCGGCCTTGACCAGCCCGAGCGCGCGGATGAAGCCGCGCGGCATCGGCCGTCCCGAGATCGGGAAGTTCTCGACCGCGCGCTGGGTCTGCGCCCCCCACAGCGCATCGGCGGGCACCCTCAGCTCGCCCATGCTGTCGTGTTCCATGCGGAATCCACCGCTCGATCCGTTTTTCCTGGCCATGTGCACGCTCCTCCCGCCCGAGCATACCCCCGTGGGAGGCATGCGCCGGTCGGGATAGAATCCGCGGATGACCGAAAACGCCGCCCTGCTCGCCCTTTCCCCGCTCGACGGCCGCTACGCGGACAAGGTCGACGCGCTGCGCCCGGTGTTTTCCGAGCATGGCCTGGTCCACGCCCGCGTGCGGGTGGAACTGGAATGGCTGCTGGCGCTGGCGGCCGAGCCCGGGATCGTCGAGCTGGCGCCCTTCGACGAGGCCACCGCGGCCCGCCTGCGCGCGCTCGCGGAAGGCTTCTCCACCGCCGATTCGGCCCGGGTCAAGGAGATCGAGCGCACCACCAACCACGACGTCAAGGCGGTCGAGTACTTCATCAAGGAACGGCTGCAGGACGACGCGGCGCTGGCGCCCGCGCTCGAGTTCGTGCACTTCGCCTGCACCAGCGAGGACATCAACAACCTGTCCTACGCGCTGATGCTGCGCGAGGCGCGCGACGCGGTGGTGCTGCCCGAACTCGACGGCGTGATCGCGACGCTGCGCGCGATGGCCCACGAGTACGCCGCGCTGCCGATGCTCTCGCGCACCCACGGCCAGACCGCCTCGCCGACCACCGTCGGCAAGGAGATCGCCAACGTGGTCGCGCGCCTGCAGCGCCAGCGCGAGGTGCTGGCGGGCCTGCCGATGCCGGGCAAGATCAACGGCGCGGTCGGCAACTACAACGCCCACGTGGTCGCCTACCCCGAAGTGGACTGGCCGGCGTTCTCGCGCCGCTTCGTCGAGGGCCTGGGGCTGTCCTGGCAGCCGTACACCACCCAGATCGAACCCCACGACGGCATCGCCGAGCTGTGCGACGCGATGAAGCGCGTGAACACCATCCTGGTGGACCTGTGCCGCGACGTCTGGGGCTACATCTCGCTCGGCTACTTCCGCCAGGCGGTGAAGGCCGGCGAGGTCGGCAGCTCGACCATGCCGCACAAGGTCAACCCGATCGACTTCGAGAACGCGGAAGGCAACTTCGGGATCGCCAATGCGCTGTTCGAGCACTTCGCTGCCAAGCTGCCAATCAGCCGCTGGCAGCGCGACCTCACCGATTCCACCGTGCTGCGCGCGCTGGGCACCGCCTTCGGCCACGCGCTGGTCGGGCTCGCCTCGCTGCGGAAGGGGCTGGGCAAGCTCTCGGCCAACCCGGAGCGACTGGCGGCCGACCTCGACGCCGCGTGGGAAGTGCTGGCCGAGGCGGTGCAGACGGTGATGCGCCGGCACGGCCTGCCCAACCCGTACGAGCAGCTCAAGGCGCTGACCCGGGGCCAGGGCATCACCGCCGCATCCATGCGCGCCTTCATCGAAGGCCTCGACCTGCCGGCGGACGCCAGGCAGCGGCTGCTGGCGCTGTCGCCGGCGGACTACACCGGCCTCGCGGCGCGGCTCGCGCGCGAAGCCTGAGCACGGCCGTGGCCAGGCAGCGGCGCAAGGTCCCGGCAAAGGTCCCGTCGATCGAGGTGGACGGCAGCGCGCTGCCGCCGCTGGGCATGCCGCCCGCGGACTTCCTGCGCGACTACTGGCAGAAGCGGCCGCTGCTGGTGCGCAACGCCTTCCCGGGCTTCGAATCGCCGCTGTCGCCCGAGGACCTCGCCGGGCTGGCCTGCGAGGAGCTGGCGCTGTCGCGGATCGTCATGCACGACCGCGAACGCGACCGCTGGCAGCTTCGCACCGGCCCGTTCCCCGAGGAACTGTTCCCGACCCTGCCCCACCACGACTGGACCCTGCTGGTGCAGGACGTGGACAAGTGGGATGCCGACGTTGCCGCGCTGCTGCCGGAATTCGGTTTCCTGCCGCGCTGGCGGATCGACGACGTCATGGTGTCGTTCGCGGCGCCGGGCGGCTCGGTCGGCGCGCACGTGGACCAGTACGACGTGTTCCTGCTGCAGGCCCAGGGCCACCGGCGCTGGCAGGTCGATGCCGGCGACGACCCGCCGCTCGCGTTCCGCGACGACGTCGAACTGAAGCTGCTGCGCGAGTTCCACCCGACCCACGACTGGGTGCTCGGGCCCGGCGACATGCTCTACCTGCCGCCCGGCGTGCCCCACCACGGCGTGGCCGAGGACGCCTGCCTGACCTTCTCGGTCGGCATGCGTGCGCCGTCCGCCGCCGAGTTGCTGGGCGACTACGTGGACACCCTGGCCGCCGAGGCCGACGAGGCGCTGCGCTACCGCGACCCGGACCTGGCGCCCGCGGCCGACCCCCACGAGATCGACGACGCCGCGATGGCGCGCGTGCTGGAGGCCCTGAACCTGTTGCGCATGGACGGCGGCGACCGGCTCTCCGACTGGTTCGGCGGCTTCATCACCCGCTATCGCAGCCCCGGCGAGGTCGCCCCCGGCCCGGTACCGCCGCGGATCGAGCTCGAGTACCAGCTCGAGCACGCCGGCATCGCGCTGCATCGCCACCCGCTCAGCCGCATGGCATGGCGGCGCATGCGCAAGGGCGCGCGCCTGTTCGCCAACGGCGAGGGCTTCCCGCTGCCGGTCGCCGACGCGCGCCGCATCGCGGGCGCGGCCACCGTGGACGGCGCCCTCTACGCCGCGCTGTCCCCCGCCGGGCGCGACGCGGTCTTCGCGCTGCTCGAGGCCGGCCACTACCGCTTCCCGGCGGACGAGGAAGAATGAGCGGCGACGCGGGCGCGTCCTTCCGCGTCGATACCGTCGGCTACGACGCGGCGCGCGATGCGCTGCACGCGGTGCGCGACGCCGTGTTCGTGCGCGAACAGGGCGTCCCGGTGGCGCTGGAGCACGATGCGCTCGACCGCGCCTGCGTGCACGTGCTGGCGCGCACGCCGTCCGGCGACGCGATCGGCACCGGGCGGCTGGTCCCGCCCGGCGAAGGGCTCCCGGCGCGGATCGGGCGCATGGCGGTGCTGCCGGCGTGGCGCGGCCGCGGCGTCGGCGCGACGTTGTTGCAGGCGCTGCTGGCCGAGGCGCGCGGCCGCGGCTGGGAGCGGCCGATGCTGCATGCGCAGGCGCCCGTGATCGGGTTCTATCGACGCCTCGGCTTCGTCGAGGACGGGCAGCGCTTCATGGAAGCCGGGATCGAACACCAGGGCATGCGGCTGGCGCCCGCGGAAGGTCATGAAGCGCGGTCCGGGACGGTTCATGCCCCCTGACCGACCGGCGCGCCCTCCGGCTATAATTGCAGGTTGCAACGCCCGTTCCGTCCCCCACTCTTCGAGCTTGCCGATCCCATAGTGGACAGTCCCCTGAAGCAGTTTGCGCAGTCCTCGCAGCTCGGCGCCAACGCCGCGTACATCGAGGACCTGTACGAGCAGTATCTGGTCGCCCCCGACAGCGTCGGGCCCAAGTGGAAGGCCTGGTTCGACGGCTTCAAGGGCCGCGAAGCGGGCGACGTCCCCCACTCCGCCATCGCCGAGGCCGTGGCCCGCGCCGGGCGCGAGGCCGCCCGCGGGCTCGCCCCGGCCGCCACCGGGACCGGCGACGACCGCGACCGCGCGGTCGGCAAGCTGATCACCGCCTACCGCTCGCGCGGCCACCTCGGGGCCAACCTCGACCCGCTGGGCATGGCCGCCAAGCCCGACGCGCCGGACCTGACCCTCGCCTTCCACCGCCTCTCCGAGGCCGACCTGAAGGGCGAGTTCTTCACCGGCGGCGTCGCCGGCCGCGAGCGCATGCAGCTCGACGCGCTGCTGTCGCTGCTGAAGGCGACCTACACCGGCAGCATCGGCGCCGAGTTCATGCACATCACCGACGCCGAGCAGCGCCGGTGGATGTACGAGCGGCTCGAGGCCGCCGGCGGCGACTACGGCCGCTCGAAGGAGGACAAGCTGCGGATCCTGGAGCGGCTCACCGCCGCCGAGGGCCTGGAGCGCTACCTGCACACCAAGTACGTCGGCCAGAAGCGCTTCTCGCTGGAGGGCGGCGACAGCCTGATCCCGATGCTGGACGTCATGCTGCGCCGCGCCGGCACCGCCGGCGTGCGCGACGCGGTCATCGGCATGGCCCACCGCGGCCGCCTCAACGTCCTGGTCAACACCCTGGGCAAGCCGCCGCGCAAGCTGTTCGACGAGTTCGAGGGCAAGTTCGACCACCCCAGCGACCGCGCCCACACCGGCGACGTGAAGTACCACATGGGCTTCAGCGCCAACATCGGCACCCCCGGCGGCCCGATGCACCTGGCGCTGGCCTTCAACCCCTCGCACCTGGAGATCGTCGACCCGGTGGTCGCCGGCAGCGTGCGCTCGCGCCAGCTCCGCCGCGGCGACAGCGAGCGCAAGCAGGTGATGCCGGTGCTGATCCACGGCGACGCCGCGTTCGCCGGCCAGGGCGTGGTGATGGAGCTGTTCCAGATGTCGCAGGCCCGCGGCTTCCGCGTCGGCGGCACCGTGCACATCGTGGTCAACAACCAGATCGGCTTCACCACCAGCGACGCCGACGACGCCCGCTCCACCCTCTACTGCACCGACGTCGCCAAGATGGTGGGCGCGCCGGTGCTGCACGTGAACGGCGACGATCCCGAGGCGGTGGCGTTCTGCGCCGAGCTCGCGTTCGACTTCCGCCAGCGCTTCGCCAAGGACGTGGTCATCGACCTGGTCTGCTACCGCCGGCACGGCCACAACGAGGCCGACGAGCCGGCGGCGACCCAGCCGCTGATGTACCGCACGATCCGCGCGCACAAGACCACCCGCGAGCTGTACGCCGACCGCCTGGCGGCCGAGGGCGTGCTCGACGACGGCGGCGCCAGGGCGATGGTGGATGCGTACCGCGACAAGCTGGACGCGGGCGAGGTCACCACCGAGGTGGTCGAGAAGGCGCCGGACGGCCCGACCGTCGACTGGTCCCGGTTCCTGGCCGGCAAGCTCGGCGACAAGGTGGACACCAGCGTCGCGCGCAAGCGCCTCGACGAGCTCGCCGCCCGGATCAACACCGTTCCCGACGGGATCAAGCTGCATTCGCGCGTCGCCAAGATCTACGACGACCGCAGGAAGATGGCCGCCGGCGAACAGCCGGGCGACTGGGGCTTCGCGGAGAACCTGGCCTACGCCACCCTGGTCGACGAGGGCTACCGCCTGCGCCTGGTCGGCCAGGACTCCGGCCGCGGCACCTTCTTCCACCGCCACGCGATCCTGCACGACCAGGACAGCCACGAGGAATACCTCCCGCTGCGCGCGCTGGCGAAGAACGAGGAGGACGTCACCATCATCGACTCGCTGCTCAGCGAGGAGGCGGTGATGGCGTTCGAGTACGGCTACGCCACCGCCGACCCGATGACCCTGGACATCTGGGAAGCGCAGTTCGGCGACTTCGCCAACGGAGCGCAGGTGGTGATCGACCAGTTCCTGTCCTCCGGCGAGGCCAAGTGGAACCGGCTGTGCGGGCTGGCGCTGTTCCTGCCGCACGGCTACGAGGGCCAGGGCCCCGAGCACAGCTCGGCCCGGCTCGAGCGCTTCCTGCAGCTGTGCGCGCTGGACAACATGATCGTGTGCGCCCCGACCACCCCGGCGCAGGACTTCCACATGATCCGCCGGCAGATGCACATGGCCACCCGCAAGCCGCTGGTGGTGATGACGCCCAAGTCGCTGCTGCGCCACAAGCTGGCGGTGTCCACGCTCGACGAGCTGGCCACCGGCGCGTTCCAGGAGCTGATCCCGGACACCACCGCGACCGCGAAGAAGGTCCGGCGCGTGGTGGTGTGCGCGGGCAAGGTCTACTACGACCTGCTCGAGGAAGCCCGGAAGCGCAAGATCAAGGACGTCGCGCTGGTGCGCGTGGAGCAGCTGTACCCGTTCCCGCGCCCGCAGCTGGTCGCCGAGCTCAAGCGGCACGGCGCCAGGGAAGTGGTGTGGTGCCAGGAAGAGCCGCAGAACCAGGGCGCCTGGTACCAGATCCAGCACCACCTGCGCGCCTGCCTGCAGCCGGGCCAGGTGCTCGACTACGCCGGTCGCGCCCGCTCGCCCTCGCCGGCGGTGGGACACTTCGCCGAACATGTCGCCGAACAGGAACAGCTGGTCGCCGACGCCCTCGTCAATCCCCTCGACGGCGACGTCGTCGAGGAATGATCACAACTGTGCAGGACGCCCGCCATGGCCACTGAAGTCAAAGTTCCCGTCCTTCCCGAGTCGGTTTCCGACGCCACCATCGCGACCTGGAACAAGCAGGTCGGCGACGCGGTCGCGCGCGACGAGAACCTGGTCGACCTGGAGACCGACAAGGTCGTGCTCGAGGTGCCCTCGCCGGTCGACGGCGTGCTCAAGGAGATCCGCTTCGAGTCCGGCGCCACCGTGACCAGCCAGCAGGTGCTGGCGGTGATCGAGGAAGGCGCCGCCCCGGCGAAGAAGGAGGACGCGCCGAAGAAGGAAGAAGCGCCGAAGCAGGACGCGCCGAAGCAGGAGAAGGCCGCCGGGAAGGCGGAGAAGACCCAGGCCGGCGCCGCGCCGGTCGCGCCGAAGCCGGCCGCCGGCGGCAACGCCGACCTGCCCCCGGGCGCGCGCTTCGCCGCCGAGACCTCGGGCGTGGACGCCTCGCAGGTCGAGGGCACCGGCCGCCGCGGCGCGGTCACCAAGGAAGACATCGTCAAGTACGCCGCCGGCCGCACCGGTGGCATGCATGCTGATGGAAGCATTGGCGGCGCCCGCCCCGAGGAGCGCGTGCCGATGACGCGCATCCGCAAGCGCATCGCCGAGCGCCTGATGCAGTCGAAGGACTCCATCGCCATGCTGACCTCGTTCAACGAGGTCAACCTGGGCAAGGTCATGGCCATGCGCAAGGAGCTCGGCGAGCAGTTCCAGAAGGAGCACGGCATCAAGCTCGGCTTCATGAGCTTCTTCGCCAAGGCCGCCGCCAACGCGCTGCAGAAGTTCCCGGTGGTCAACGCTTCCGTGGACGGCGACGACATCATCTACCACGGCTACGCCGACATCTCGATCGCGGTCTCCACCGACCGCGGCCTGGTGACGCCGGTGCTGCGCAACGTCGAGCGGATGTCGTTCGCCGACGTCGAGCGCAACATCGCCGAGTACGCCACCGCCGCGCGCGACAACAAGCTCAAGCTCGAGGACCTGCAGGGCGGCACCTTCACCATCACCAACGGCGGCACCTTCGGCTCGCTGATGTCCACGCCGATCGTCAACCCGCCGCAGTCCGCGATCCTCGGCATGCACACGATCAAGGAGCGCGCGATCGTCGAGAACGGCCAGGTCGTCGCCGCGCCGATGATGTACATCGCGCTGAGCTACGACCACCGCATCATCGACGGCAAGGACGCGGTGCTGTTCCTGGTGGAGATCAAGAACCAGCTGGAGAACCCGCATCGCATGCTGCTGGGGATGTAACGACCCGGCGCTGGAAAGCGCCCCTCATCCGCCCCTTCGGGGCACCTTCTCCCCGCGGGCGGGGAGAAGGGGTACTAAGGAATGGACATGGCTGAACAATTCGACGTCGTCGTCATCGGTGCCGGTCCCGCCGGCTACCACGCCGCGATCCGCGCCGCGCAGCTCGGCATGAAGGTCGCCTGCGTGGACGCCGCGCTGGGCAAGGACGGCAAGCCGGCCCTGGGCGGCACCTGCCTGCGCGTGGGCTGCATCCCGTCCAAGGCGCTGCTGGACTCCTCGCGCCAGTTCTGGAACATGGGCCACATCTTCGGCGAGCACGGCATCAGCTTCGACAAGCCGAAGATGGACGTCGGCACGATGGTTGCCCGCAAGGACAAGATCGTGAAGCAGTTCACCGGCGGCATCGCGCAGCTGTTCAAGGCCAACAAGATCACGCCGTACTACGGCTTCGGCCAGCTCCAGCCCGGCAACGTGGTCAGCGTCAAGCAGCACGACGGCAAGACCGTCGAGCTCAAGGGCACCAACGTGATCCTCGCCGCCGGCTCGGACTCGATCGAGCTGCCGTTCGCGAAGTTCGGCGAGCACATCGTGGACAACGTCGGCGCGCTCGACTTCGACAAGGTGCCCAGGCGCCTGGGCGTGATCGGCGCCGGCGTGATCGGCCTGGAGCTGGGCAGCGTCTGGAACCGCCTGGGTTCGGAGGTCACGATCCTCGAGGGCCTGCCGAACTTCCTCGCCGCCGCCGACGCGGAAGTGGCGAAGGTCGCCGCACGCGAGTTCAAGAAGCAGGGCCTGGATATCCGCCTCGGCTGCAAGGTCTCCGGTACCGAGGTCAAGAAGGATGGCGTGCACGTCGCCTACACCGACGCCAAGGGCGAGGCGCAGGAGATCGTGGTGGACAAGCTGCTGGTGGCCGTCGGCCGCCGCCCGGCGACCAAGGGCCTGCTGGCCGACGGCACCGGGGTGAAGCTGACCGACCGCGGCATGATCGAGGTCGACGAGCATTGCCACACCGGCGTCGACGGCGTCTGGGCGGTCGGCGACTGCGTGCGCGGGCCGATGCTCGCGCACAAGGGCTTCGAGGAAGGGATCGCGGTGGCCGAGCTGATCGGCGGCCTGCCCGGCCACGTCAACCTCGAGACCATCCCCTGGGTCATCTACACCGAGCCGGAGATCGCCTGGGTCGGCAAGACCGAGGAGCAGCTCAAGGCCGACGGCATCCCGTACAAGGCCGGCAGCTTCCCGTTCGCGGCGGTCGGCCGCGCGGTGGCGATGGCCGAGCCCGCGGGCTTCGTGAAGGTGCTCGCGCACGCCGAGACCGATCGCGTGCTCGGCATGCACCTGGTCGGCGCCAACGTCTCCGAGCTGGTGCACGAGGGCGTGCTGACGATGGAGTTCAAGGGCTCCGCGGACGACCTGGCGCGCATCTGCCACGCGCACCCGTCGCTGTCCGAGGCCGTGCACGACGCCGCCATGGCCGTGCACAAACGAGCCATCCACAAGGCGAACTGAGTGGCCGACCTGCGTTCGGTCTGCGTCTATTGCGGCTCGAACGCCGGCTCGCGGCCGGCCTACGCGGAACGCGCGGCCCAGCTCGGCACGCGCATCGCGCGCGAAGGGCTGGCCGTGGTCTACGGCGGCGGCAACGTCGGGCTGATGGGCATCGTCGCCGACGCCGCGCTCGCGGCCGGCGGCGACGTGGTCGGGGTGATCCCCGAGCAGCTGGCCGGCTGGGAGGTCGCCCACCGCGGCGTCACCCGGCTCGAGGTCGTCGCCAGCATGCACGAGCGCAAGGCGCGGATGTTCGACCTGTCCGACGCCTTCGTCGCCCTGCCCGGCGGCTTCGGCACCCTCGACGAGATGTTCGAGATGCTGACCTGGCGCCAGCTCGGCCTGGGCGACAAGCCCTGCGCCTTCCTCGACGTGGACGACTTCTACGACCCGCTGATCGCGATGATGGACCGCATGGTCGCCGAGCGCTTCCTGCACGCCGAACAGCGCCGCGACCTGTGGCACGGCGACGACGTCGACGCGCTGTTCGCGTGGATGCGGGCATACCGGCCGGTGCACGCCGACAAATGGCTGGACGAAAAGCGCCGCAAGGAGTTGCGCTGATGGCGACGGTCCCCACCGCGTTCGAGGCATTCCGCATCCACGACGACGCGGCCGGCTACCGCAGCGGCATCGAACGGGTGTCGCTCGACCAGCTCTCCCCGGGCGAGGTCGTGATCGAGACGGCCTGGTCCTCGGTCAACTTCAAGGACGCGCTGGCCGGCACCGGCAAGGGCAAGATCCTGCGCCGCTTCCCGCTGGTCGGCGGCATCGACGTCGCCGGGCACGTGGTCGCCTCCACCGACCCCGGGTTCCGCGAGGGCGACCCGGTGCTGGTCACCGGCTGCGGCCTCAGCGAGACCCGCGACGGCGGCTATTCGAAGTACGCGCGGCTGGAAGCGCGGTGGGCGATCCCCCTCCCCGCCGGGCTCGACCTGCGCGAGAGCATGGTCATCGGCACCGCCGGCTTCACCGCCGCGCTGGCGCTGTACAGGATGCAGGACAACCGCCAGGCCCCGGACCTGGGACCGCTCTGCGTCACCGGCGCCACCGGTGGCGTCGGCTCGCTCGCGGTCGACATCTTCAGCCGCGCCGGCTACGAGGTCCACGCGATCAGCGGCAAGGCCGACCAGCACGACTACCTGCGCGCGCTGGGCGCGAGCGAGGTCCACGGCCGCGACGCGCTGTCCACCACCCGGCCGATGGAATCCGCGCGCTTCGGCGGCGGGCTCGACAACGTCGGCGGCCCGATGCTGGCCAGCCTGCTTGCGCAGACCTCGCCCTACGGCAACGTCGCCAGCGCCGGCCTCGCCGCCAGCGCCGAGCTGCAGGCCACGGTCATGCCCTTCATCATCCGCGGCGTCTCGCTGCTGGGCGTGGCCTCCGCCGGGACCGCGCGCGACATCCGCGGGGAGATCTGGGCGCGGCTGGGCAGCGACTGGAAACCGGCACGCCTGGACCGCATCTGCACCCGCGAGGCCACGCTGGCCGAGCTGCCGGAGGTGTTCGAGGGCATGCTTGCGGGCGGTTCGCTCGGCCGCACCGTGGTCCGCCTGTAGATTTCGCTACAATCGCCACGACTCCATGGGAAACCGAACATGGCCCGCATCCTGATCGTCGACGACTCCCCTTCGCAGCTGATGGGCATCCGCCGCATCGTCGAGAAGCTCGGCCACGAAGCGCTGACCGCCGAGGACGGCGCCGCCGGCGTGGAACTGGCCAAGAAGGAACTCCCCGACCTGATCCTGATGGACGTGGTGATGCCGAACCTCAACGGCTTCCAGGCCACGCGCTCGATCACCCGCGAGCCGACCACCAAGCACATCCCGGTGGTGCTGGTGACGACCAAGGACCAGGAGACCGACCGCATGTGGGGCATGCGCCAGGGCGCCTGCGCCTACCTCACCAAGCCCTTCAGCGAGGAAGAGCTGGCCAAGCTCATCCTCGAGACCCTGGGAAGCGGCGACGACCCGGGCCCGGCCGCGGCCTGATCCTTCGCGGGCTCAGGCCCGCTTCCAGTCGCTCCCGAACGCATCGCGCAGCGCAGCGTAGGCCTTGCGCTGCGCTTCGGTGGTCGCCTGCGGCGCCAGCACCTCCAGCTCGACGATCTGGTCGCCCGCCGGGGTGCCCGGCAGGCCGCGGCCGCGCAGCCGCAGCTTGCGGCCGGCCTCCGAGTCCGCGGGGATCTTCAGCTCGACCGGCCCGCCCAGGGTCGGCACGCTGACCGTCGCGCCCAGCGCCGCCTCCCAGGGCGCCACCGGCAGCACGTGGATGATGTTGCGGCCGTCCACCTCGAACTGCGGGTGCGCGGCATACTCGATCTCCAGGTACAGGTCCCCGCCCTGCGCGCCCTGCCGCGCCAGCCGGATCGCCTGGCCCGGGCGCACGCCCTTGGGCACGCGCACCTCCAGGGTCTTGCCGTTGACGCCGATGCGCACGCTGTCGCCGTTGTAGACCGCCTCCAGCGGGACCGCCAGTCGCGCGCGGGTGTCGCGCGAGGGCTGCGGGCCGCGCGGCCCGCCACCGAAGCCGCCGGCCGCGCCGCGCCGGCGCCCGAACAGTTCCTCGAAGAAGTCGCTGAAGCCGCCGCCCGCGCCGCCTCCGGCGAAGATCTCCTCGAAGTCGAAGCCTTCCGGTCCGCCGCCATGCCCGAACCCGCCGGGCGGTGGCCGGACCTCGTCGCCGGGGCGGTAGCCGCGCGTGCGCAGCTGGTCGTAGGCCTTGCGCTTGGCCGGGTCGCGCAGCGCCTCGTAGGCCTCGTTGACCTCCTTGAAGCGCTCCTCGGCGTCCGCCTCCTTGCTGACGTCGGGGTGGTACTTGCGCGCGAGCCGGCGATAGGCGGACTTGATCTCCGCCTCGCCGGCACTCGGCTCGACGCCCAGGATCGCGTAGTAGTCCTTGAACTGCATGGATCTCCCGTGCCCTTGCCCGGATCGCTGGGCCATTATCGCAGTCTCGCGGCGGGTGGGTGTTGACGCCCCTTTCCGGCCGCGGCCGCCTACACTGGCGGCAGCAAGGGACCAGCGACAGGAGCGAGACCATGAGCATCAAGGCCGGCGACCGCTTGCCGGAAGCCACGCTGCAGCGCATCCGCGACGGCGTCGAGAACGTCGACACCCGCGCGCTGTTCGACAACCGCAAGGTGGTGATCTTCGCGGTCCCCGGGGCGTTCACCCCGACCTGCTCGGAGAAGCACCTGCCGGGGTTCGTCGAGCATTTCGACGCGTTCCGCGACAAGGGCGTGGACGTGGCCTGCGTGTCGGTCAACGACCCGTTCGTGATGCAGGCCTGGGCCGAGAGCCAGCACGTCCCGGAGGGCATGATGGTGCTGGCCGACGGCAACGGCGACTTCACCCGCGCGCTGGGGCTGGAGATGGATGCCAGCGCCTACGGCATGGGAATGCGCTCCAAGCGCTACGCCATCTACGCCGAGGACGGCGTGGTACGCGAGGTGCTGGTCGAGGCCCCGGGCGAATTCCGGGTGTCCTCGGCCGAGTACGTGCTCCCGCGCCTGCCCTGAGCGACCGGGCGGCCGCCGGCTAGCTTGCCGGCTGCGCCGTCTCGGTGCCGGTCGCGACCTCCGTGGAATCGGCCGGAGCGTCGACGTCCGCCTCGTCCTCGAGCGACGCGTCCACGCGTTCGATCGCCTGCAGCGACTCGCCCTCGCCCAGCCGGATCAGGGTCACGCCCTGGGTATTGCGTCCGACCTGCGCGATTTCCGAAGCGCGCGTGCGCACCAGCGTGCCGCCGTCCGAGATCAGCAGCACCTCGTGGCTGTCGCTGAGCTGGATCGCGCCGACCAGCTTGCCGTTGCGCGCGCTGGTCTGCAGCGCGATCACGCCCTGGGTGCCGCGGCCCTTGCGCGGGTACTCCGAGACCGGGGTGCGCTTGCCGTAGCCGCGCTCGCTGGCGGTGAGGATGTCGCCGTCGCCGTCCACCACGATCAGGCTCACCACTTCCTCGCCCTCGGCCAGCTTCATGCCGCGCACGCCGGTGGCGGTGCGACCCATCGGGCGCACGGTGTTGCCGGCGAAGCGCACGGCCTTGCCGTTGCTGGCGAACAGCATGATGTCGCGGTTGCCGTCGGACAGCTCGGCGTTGACCAGGGCGTCGCCCTCGGCCAGGTTGATCGCGATCTTGCCGCGTTGCAGCCGGTAGGCGTATTCGGTCAGCGGCGTCTTCTTGACGGTGCCGTTGCGGGTGGCGAAGAACACGAACAGGTCCTCGCTGTACTCGCGCACCGGCAGCACCGCCTGCACCTGCTCGCCCGGCTCCAGCGCGATCCAGTTGACGATCGGGCGGCCGCGCGCGTGCGGGCCGGCGTCGGGCAGTTGGTGCACCGGCAGCCAGAACACGCGCCCGTTGCTGGTGAAGGTCAGCAGCGTGTCGTGGGTGTTGACCAGCCACAGCTGGTCGATGAAATCCTCGTCCTTGGTCGCCGCGGCGTTGCGGCCGCGGCCGCCGCGGCGCTGCGCGCGGTAGCTGCTGACCGGCTGGCGCTTGGCGTAGCCCGAGTGCGACAGCGTGACCACCACGTCCTCCGGGGCGATCAGGTCGAGGATGTCGAGGTCCTCCTCGCTGGCGCGGATCTCGCTGCGGCGGGGGTCGCCGTACTCTTCCTTGAGGTTGCGCAGCTCGGTGCGGATGACGTCGAGCAGCACGTCGGGATCCTCGAGGATCCGGATCAGGCCGCCGATGGTGTCGAGCAGCTGGCGGTACTCCTCGGTCAGCTTCTCCTGCTCCAGCCCGGTCAGGCGGTGCAGGCGCATTTCCAGGATCTGCTGCGCCTGGACCTCGGTCAGGCGGTACATCCCGTCCAGCAGGCCGACGCCCTTAGGCAGGTCCTCCGGACGCGAAGCCTCGGCGCCCGCGGCCTCGAGCAGCGTGCCGACCAGGCCCGGCGCCCAGGTGCGCGCGAGCATGCGCTCGCGGGCCTCGTTGGGGTTCGCCGAGGTCTTGATCAGCTCGATCATCTCGTCGATGTTGGCGAGCGCGACCGTCAGGCCCTCGAGCACGTGGGCGCGCGCGCGCGCCTTGCGCAGCTCGAAGATGGTGCGCCGGGTGACCACCTCGCGGCGGTGGCGCACGAAGGCCTCGAGCATCTGCTTGAGGTCGAGCAGCTGCGGACGGCCGTCCACCAGCGCCACCATGTTGATGCCGAACACCGACTCCATCGGCGTCTGCGAGTACAGGTTGTTGAGCACCACCTCGGCCGAGTCGCCGCGCTTGACCTCGATGTAGATGCGCATGCCGTCCTTGTCGGACTCGTCGCGCAGTTCGCTGATGCCCTCGAGCTTCTTCTCCTTGACCAGGTCCGCGATCTTCTCGATCAGGCGCGCCTTGTTGACCTGGTACGGGATCTCGGTGACGACGATCGCCTCGCGGCCGTTGTCGGCCGCCTCGATCTCGGCCTTGGCGCGCATGCGCACGCGGCCACGGCCGTTGCGGTAGGCCAGGTGGATGCCGCCGACGCCGTTGATGATGCCGCCGGTGGGGAAGTCCGGACCGGGAACGTGCTCCATCAGCCCGTCGATGTCGATCCCTGGATCGTCGATCAGCGCGATGGTCGCGTCGATCACTTCCGACAGGTTGTGCGGCGGGATGTTGGTGGCCATGCCGACCGCGATGCCGGCCGAGCCGTTGACCAGCAGGTTCGGGAACCGCGACGGCATCACCGTCGGCTCCAGTTCCTTCTCGTCGTAGTTGGGCTGGAAGTCGACGGTTTCCTTGTCGATGTCCGCCATCAGCTCGTGCGTCAGGCGCGCCATCCGCGCCTCGGTGTAACGCATGGCCGCGGCCGAGTCGCCGTCCACCGAACCGAAGTTGCCCTGGCCGTCCACCAGCAGGTAGCGCAGCGAGAACGGCTGCGCCATGCGCACCAGGGTGTCGTATACCGACTGGTCGCCGTGCGGGTGGTACTTGCCGATGACGTCGCCGACGATGCGCGCGGACTTGTAGTACGGCTTGTTGGCGTGCGCGCCGAGCTCGTTCATGGCGTAGAGCACGCGGCGGTGGACGGGCTTGAGGCCGTCGCGCACGTCCGGGAGGGCGCGGCCCACGATCACGCTCATGGCGTAATCGAGGTAGCTCCGGCGCATCTCGTCCTCGAGATTGACGGGGATGATGTCCTTGGCGTCTGCAGCCATCTGGGTTCCGGTTTCAGCCGTGTCGGCAAGACGTGAAATTGTACCACGCCGGCGCGCCGAACGCACGCCGGATTCCCCGGAAAATCAATGGCTTGGGAAGGCTTCCCGCATCTTTTCCGGATCCGGGTCCAGGACCACCCCGCGCTCGGTCACGATCGCGTCCACGAGCGTGTGCGGGGTGACGTCGAACACCGGGTTCCAGGCCCCGATCCCTTCGGCCACGGTGCGGCTTCCGCCGACCCCGTGCAGCTCTCCCGGATCGCGTTCCTCGATCTCGATCAGGTCGCCGCAGGCGGTCTCCATGTCCACCGTCGACGACGGCGCGACGACCATGAACTTCACCCCGTGGTGGCGCGCGGCTATCGCGAGCTGGTAGGTGCCGATCTTGTTGGCGACGTCGCCGTTGGCGCAGATGCGGTCGGCGCCGACCACCACCCACTGCACCTTGCCCGACTTCATCAGGTGCGACGCCGCAGCGTCGGCGATCAGGGTGGCGTCGATGCCGTCCTGCTGCAGCTCCCAGGCGGTGAGGCGCGCGCCCTGCAGCCACGGCCGCGTCTCGCCCGCGTACACCTGCCCCACCCGGCCCTGGGCGACGCCGGCGCGGATCACGCCGAGCGCGGTGCCGAAGCCGGCGGTGGCCAGCGACCCGGTGTTGCAATGCGTGAGCACGCCGCTGCCCGGCGCGATCAGCGCCGCGCCCAGCTTGCCCATGGTCCGGTTGGCGGCGAGGTCCTCGCGCTCGATCGCGCGGGCCTCGTCTTCCAGCGCCTCGCGCCAGCCGGCGTCGGATGCGGCCAGCAGCGCCGCGCGCATGCGCGCCAGCGCCCAGGCCAGGTTGACCGCGGTCGGGCGCGCGGCGTTGAGGCGCTGCAGCGCCGGCTCCAGTTCGCGCGCGGCCTCGGCCGCGGTGCCGGCGTCGATGTCGCGCGCGGCCAGCACCACGCCCCAGGCCGCGGCGATGCCGATCGCCGGGGCGCCGCGCACGGCCAGGTCGCGGATCGCGGCCGCGACCTCGTCACTGTCGCGGCAGGACAGGTAGTCGGTCGCGAACGGCAGCTTGCGCTGGTCGAGCAGCTCCAGCGCCTCGCCGGTCCAGTGGATCGGACGGACCCGGTCGTAGCGGGCGTAGTCGATGTCGTCGTTGGCCATCCCGCGATTCTACGGCCGCCCGCTGTGGGAGCGGCGGAAGCCGCGACGCGCTTCCCTCAAGCCGCCCCGAAATCGAACGCCAGCACGTCGGCGATCCGGTCCGTGCCGAGCATCGCCATCAGCAGCCGGTCCACGCCCAGCGCCACCCCGGCGCACTGCGGCAGGCCGTGCGCGAGTGCGTCGAGGAAGCGTTCGTCGATGGGCGGCTGCACCTGGCCACGCGCGGCGCGCACGTGCTGGTCGCGCGCGAAGCGCTCGCGCTGTTCCGTCGCATCCAGCAGCTCGTGGTAGCCGTTGGCCAGTTCCACCGGCCCGAGATACAGCTCGAAGCGCTCGGCCACGGCGAAGCCCTCGCCGGTGTCGCGCAACCTGGCCAGCGCCGCCTGGGTCGCCGGCCAGTCGTGCACCGACAGCAGCGTGGATGGGTCGAAGGCCGGTTGCAGCCGGTGCGTCATCAGCAGGTCGAGCCAGTCGTCGCGGACCAGGCCCGCGGGGTCGACGGCGACGTCGCCGAGCGCGTTGCGCAGCTCGTCGTCGCCGGCGAGGAACGGATCGAGCCCGAGCCGGTCGCGGTACAGGTCGCGGTAGGCGATGCGCTCGAGCCTGGCGTCGCGCTCCACCAGCGCCAGCGCCATGCGCACCACGTCGGCGGTCTCGTCCACCAGGCGCTGGTGGTCCCAGCCGACGCGGTACCACTCGAGCATGGTGAACTCGGGGTTGTGGCGCGCCCCGGCCTCGCCGTCGCGGAACACGCGCCCGAGCTCGTAGCAGTCGCCGACGCCGGCGGCGAGCAGGCGCTTGAGCGGGTACTCCGGCGAGGTCCGCAGCCAGCGCGTGCGCGGGCCGCCGTCGGTGCGCCCGGAGAATCCGACGCTGAAGGAGGCGATGTTCGGCTCGGTGTTGCCCGCCGCGGACATCACCGGCGTCTCCACCTCCAGCACTCCGCGCTCCGCGAAGAACCCGCGCACGGCCGCATACAACCGCGCCCGCAACCGCAGCGCCCCCACACCCGCCGTCGGCTGCCAGTCATTGGCCATGCTCGTCCAGGAAGGCGATGAGGCGGGCTTCGTCCCAGATGTCGAGGCCGAGGTCGCGGGCCTTGGCGAGCTTGCTGCCGGCGGCTTCGCCGGCAACCACGAAGCTGGTCTTCTTCGAGACGCTGCCGGAGACCTTGGCGCCGAGGGCTTCCAGGCGCTCGCCGGCCTGCTCGCGGGTCATGGTCGCGAGGCCGCCGGTCAGCACCACGGTCTGCCCGGCCAGCGGACCTTCGCTGGCGCGGCGCGGCGGGCCTTCCTTCCAGTGCACCCCGGCGGCGCGCAGCGCGGCGATCACCTCGCGGTTGTGCGGCTCGGCGAAGAAGTGCGCGATGCGCTTCGCCACCACCGGGCCGACGTCCGGCACCTGCTGCAGCGCCTCCTCGTCGGCCTCCATGATCGGGTCGAGCGCGCCGAAGTGGCGCGCCAAGGTCTTGGCGGTGCTCTCGCCGACGTCGCGGATGCCGAGCGCGTACAGCACCCGCTCCAGGCTCGAGGCCTTGCTCGCCTCGATCCCGGCCACCAGGTTCTCGGCCCACCGGGTCGCGACCTTGCCGGCCTTGGCGGTCGCCGGCACGGTGCCGTCGCGCTCGTCGGCGCGGCGTTTCATCTCGACGAAGTCGTCCACGGTCAGCCGGTACAGGTCGGCCACCGTGCGCACGTAGTCGAACTCGACCAGCGCGGTGATGAAGCGTTCGCCCAGGCCCTCGATGTCCATCGCCCGGCGCGAACCGAAGTGGAACAGCGCCTGCACCCGCTGCGCCGGACAGTACAGGCCGCCGGTGCAGCGCGCGACCACTTCGCCCTCCTCGCGCTCCACCGCGGACCCGCAGACGGGGCATTCGGTCGGCAACTGGTACGGCGGATGCAGCGGCCTGCCCTTCGCGTCCAGCGGCCGCTTGCCTTCGACCACGCGCACCACTTCCGGGATCACGTCGCCGGCGCGGCGCACGATCACGGTGTCGCCCTTGCGCACGTCCAGGCGCGCGACCTGGTCGGCGTTGTGCAGGGTCGCGCGGGTGACGGTGACGCCGCCCACGTGCACCGGCTGCATCAGCACCCAGGGCGTCACTGCTCCGGTGCGGCCGACGTTGACCTCGATCGACTCGACCACGGTCGCCTCTTCCTGCGCCGGGAACTTGTGCGCCAGCGCCCAGCGCGGCGCGCGCGACACGAAGCCCATCGCGCGCTGCTGGTCGTAACGGTCCAGCTTGTAGACCACGCCGTCGATGTCGTACGGCAGCGCATCGCGCCGTGCGCCGATGCGCGCGTAATAGGCGAGCAGGCCCTCGACCCCGGTGGCCACGTCCACCTCGGCGCTGACCGGGAACCCCAGCTCGCGCAGCCAGGCCAGGGTCTCCGAGTGCGTCGGCGGCAGCGCGGCTCCTTCCAGTGCGCCGAGCGCGTAGGCGAAGAACGCCAGCGGGCGCTGCGCCGTGACGCGCGGGTCGAGCTGGCGCAGCGAGCCGGCGGCGCCGTTGCGCGGGTTGGCCATCGGCTTGTCGCCGCGCGCGCGCGCGGCCTCGTTCCAGCGCTCGAAGTCGGCCTTGGGCATCACCACCTCGCCGCGCACCTCGAGCACCTTCGGCGCCTTGCCGCGCAGGCGCAGCGGGATCGAGCGGACGGTGCGCAGGTTGGCGCTGACGTCCTCGCCGGCGCTGCCGTCGCCACGCGTGGCGCCGCGCACGAAGGCGCCGTCCTCGTAGCGCAGGCTGATGGCGAGGCCGTCGAGCTTGGGCTCGGTGGAGAACACCGGCGCCTCGTCGCCGGTCTCCTTGCCGATCCGGGCCACGAAATCGCGCACTTCGTCGTCGCTGAAGGCGTTGCCCAGCGACAGCATCGGCACCTCGTGCACGACCGTGGCGAACTTTCCGGAAGGCGCCGCGCCGACGCGCACGGTCGGCGAGTTGGCGTCGCACAGCTCCGGGTGCGCCTCCTCCAGCTCCGCCAGCTCGCGCAGCAGCCGGTCGTACTCCGGATCCGCCAGCGTCGGCTCGTCCAGGATGTAATACCGGTAGCTCGCCTCCTCGAGCACCCGCCTCAGTTCCGCGACCCGCGCTTTTGGAGAGTCTTTTTTAGCCACAGATTTCACAGATTTAGAAGGATTGGTTCCGCGCGAGCATCATTGCCACCGCTTTTGCCTTTTATCCTTTTTTCATCTGTGAAATCTGTGGCAAGAATGCCGTTGCGGTCACCAGCGGGAGCGTGAGGGCGGCGGGGCTTCGTGCTGGCGGTCCCAGGCGCGGAGTTCGTCGCGGATGTACTGGATGCGCTGGCGACCGAGGGCGTTGCGGGATTCGTCCAGCAGGACGCCGTCGAGCAGTTCGGTCATGCGCTGCGCCGTCGGCAGCATCATCTCCCAGGCGTCCAGCGCGGCGACAGGGGCCGGCAGGGTCAGGAAGAACGCGATCGCCGGGGTCTCCAGCGACTGGATCGTCGCCATGTCGAAGCTGCCCGGCTTCATGATGTTGGCCACGCTGAACACCGGGCCCTGCTCCGGGCGCCCCTCCACCAAGCGGTGGAACACGTTCATGTGGCCGTAGGTGAGGCCGGTCTTCTCGGCGGCCACCACGATGTCGGGCCCGCGCAGCAGCGCGCCCGCGCGCGCTGCGATGTACAGGGTCACGATCTTCTCGAACTCGCCGCTGCTGCGGCGGCCGGCACCGGGGGCCGCCTGGGCGGACGCGTCAGCCGACGGCGCCGGCTCGCCGCCCAGCGGGATCTCGCCCTGCACCGCCTGCTCCTCGCGCCGCGCCGCGTCCTCTTCCTGCATCCGCTGCAGCTGCTCGCCGAGCGTTGGCTCGATCCGCGGCCGGTCGCCGGCGCCGCGGCGCCGGCCCTGGCCGCCGCGCCCGGGGCGGCCGAAGAAGTAGATCGCCGCCAGCAGCAGCACGCCGGCAATGATGATCCCGGTACGCAGGATCCAGACGTCTGACATGGCGGCTCCCTCCTCCGTAGGTCGGCTACGCGGCTCCGGCGAGGCGCGCAGCCTCGGCGAGGTCCACGGACACCAGGCGGCTGACGCCGGGTTCGCGCATGGTAACGCCGGAGAGCTGCTGCGCAGCCTCCATCGTCGCCTTGTTGTGGGTGACGAACAGGAACTGCACCTGCTCGCTCATCTCGGTGACCATCTGCGTGAAGCGGCCGACGTTGGCCTCGTCCAGCGGCGCGTCCACCTCGTCCAGCAGGCAGAACGGTGCCGGGTTGAGGCGGAAGATCGCGAACACCAGCGCCACCGCGGTCATCGCCTTCTCGCCGCCCGAGAGCAGCGAGATATTGGACACGCGCTTGCCCGGCGGGCGCGCCATGATCGCGACGCCGGTGTCGAGCAGGTCGTCGCCGGTGAGCTCGAGATAGGCGTGGCCGCCGCCGAACAGGCGCGGGTACAGCTCCTGCACCCCGGCGTTGACGCGGTCGAAGGTGTCCTTGAAGCGGCCGCGGGTCTCGCGGTCGATCTTGCGGATCGCCTCCTCCAGCGTCTCCAGCGCGGCCACCAGGTCGGTGTCCTGCGCGTCCAGGTACTCCTTGCGCTGCGCGGCCTCGGCGTGCTCCTGGATCGCGGCGAGGTTGACGGGCTCGAGCCGGCGCAGCTTCGCGTCGAGGTCGGTGACGGCCTTCTCCCAGTCGGCCAGCACCGCATCCTCGGGCAGGCTTGCGACCACGTCCTCGAGCACGAAGCCGGCCTCGACCACCGCGACCGAGAGCTGCTCGGCGCGGATCACCAGCGCCTGCTGGTCGAGCTTGCGCTGGTTGATCTTCTCGCGCTGCGCCAGCGCCTGTTCGTCGCGCTGGTGGCGGGTCTGTTCGTAACTGCGCAGTTCGTTGTCGATGGCCTCGAGCGAGGCACGCGCCTCGCCCAGCGCCTTCTCGGTGCGCACGCGCTCCTCCAGCGCGGCCTGGCGTTCGGCCTCGAGGGCCTTGACCGGGCTGTCGCCCTGCGCGAGCTGCGCCGAGAGTTCGCCCAGGCGGCTGTCGATCTGGCCGCGCTGGCCACCCATGCGCTCCAGTGACTGCGCCAGCGCGGCGGCCTGCGCGCGCTGGGTCTCGACGGTCAGCGCCAGCGCATGCGCGGCTTCGGCGGAAGCGCGTGCGGCCTGGCGGGCAGCATCGCGGGCCTCGCCCAGGCGCGTGCGCTCGGCATCCAGCGCCGTGCGTGCGTCCTCGAGCTCGGCCATGCGCGCCACCGCCTGCTCCAGCCGCGCGCGCGCCTCGCGCGCCTGCGTGCGGCTGGTCTCGAGCGTCTCGGCGAGCTGCGCGGTGTCGGCGTCGATCTTCTCGATCCGCCCGCGCGCCGATTCCAGCCGGCCCTGCTGGCTCTGCAGCTGGCCGGCGAGTTCCGACACGCCGCGGTGCGCCAGGTACAGCGCACGCTGCGCGTCCTCGCGCTGCTGCTCGGCCACCAGCGCGCGGTCGCGCCACGCCGCCAGTCCGCGCTCGAGTTCCTGCTCGCGGTGCTGGAGCTGCTTGATCTCGCCGCGCAGCGCCTGGATCTCGCGCTCGCGCAGCAACGCGCCCTGCTTGGCCGCGCCGGAGCGCAGCACGCGCACCCAGCCGGCGCCGAGGCGCTCGCCGGCGCGCGTGACCACCGATTCGCCCTCGCCCAGCCGCGGCAGCAGCGCGCGCGCGTCGGCCAGGGTCTCGGCCGCGTGCAGCTTGCCCAGGATGCGGCGGATCGCCGCCGGGCCCCGCACCTTCGCGGCCAGCGAGGTGTCCGGATAGCGCTCTTCGGCGGCACCGGCGTCGACCAGCGCCAGGCGTCCCTCGCCCAGTTCGCCGAGGGCATCCACCAGCGCCTCGGGCGATTCCACCAGCACGCCCTCGATGAGCTGGCCGAGCGCGCCTTCGACGGCGTTCTCCCAGCCCGGCTCGACCTGCAGCGATTCGCCGACGCGCGCGGCCGAGTCCAGCCCGCGCTGGCGCAGCCACTCCACCGCCGCGCCCTGCTCCTGCCCGAGCGCCGCGTGCTGCAGCGTCTCCAGCGAGGACAGGCGGCCGCGCTTCTCCTGCGCCTCGCGGCGCACGTTGCTGAGCTCGGCCTGCGCGGCGCGCTGCTGGTCCTGCAGCTCGGTGACCGCCTGCTTGCGCGATTCGACCTCGGCGGCCATCCCGTCGAGCGCCCCCTTCTGTTCGTCGTGCTGCGCCTGCAGCGCCGCCAGCGATTCGCCGAGCGCGGCCACGTCCAGTCCGCCGCGTTCGCCGGCGAGCGTCTCGCGGCGGCGCTCGGCGTCGAGCGCCTGGCGGTCGAGGTAGTCCACGCGGGTGCGCTCGACGTCGGCGGCGCGCGCGGCCTCGGACTGCTCGCGCGCATGCGCGTCCCAGCGCTGCTGCCAGTCCGCCAGCCTCGCCTCCGCGTCGCGCAGCGCTTCCTGGCGAGCGCGGTCGTCGGCCTGCAGTTCCGCCAGCTTCGGTTCGGCTTCGGCGATCGCCTCGCGCAACGAGGCCAGGCGCGCCTCGTCGCCGCTGATGTGGGTGCCGATCTCGGCCAGCGCCGCCTGCGCCTCGTCGCGCGCGCGCTGCAACCGCTCGGCCATCTCGCGCTGGTGGGTGATCTGCTGCTCGATCCGGGCCAGCGTGCCGCCGACCTGGTAGACCTCCGCCTGCGCCTTGTTCAGCGCCTCGCTCGCCTGCTCGCGGCGCACCCGGTCCTCTTCGATCCGCCGCTCGGCCTCGCGCTGGCCGGCGATGAGCTCCTGCAGCCTGGTCTCGTCCCGGGCCATCGCCTCGCGCAGCGACTTCAGGCGCTCGTCCAGCCCGCGGAACTCGAGCGCCTTCCACTCGGCGTCCTTGACCCGGCGCTCGGCCTGGATGGCCTGGTACTGCTCGGCCTGGCGGGCCTGGCGCTTGAGGTGGTCGAGCTGCTTGCCGACCTCCTCGCGCAGGTCGGTGAGGCGTTCGAGGTTCTCGCGGGTGTGCTTGATCCGGTTCTCGGTCTCGCGGCGGCGCTCCTTGTACTTGGAGATGCCGGCGGCCTCCTCCAGGTACACGCGCAGGTCCTCCGGGCGCGCCTCGATGATCTGGCTGATCATGCCCTGCTCGATGATCGAGTAGCTGCGCGGGCCCAGGCCGGTGCCCAGGAACAGGTCGGTGATGTCGCGGCGGCGGCACTTGCTGCCGTTGAGGTAGTAGCTGGACTGGCCGTCGCGGCCGACGGTGCGCTTGACCGAGATCTCGTCGTAGGCGCCGTACTCGCCGGTGATGGTGTGGTCGGAGTTGTCGAAGATCAGCTCGACCGTGGCCTGCGACACCGGCTTGCGCGCCGACGAGCCGGAGAAGATCACGTCGGTGAGCGAATCGCCGCGCAGGCGGCTGGCCGCGCTCTCGCCCATCACCCAGCGGATCGCGTCGATGATGTTGGACTTGCCGCAGCCGTTCGGGCCGACCACGCCGGTCATGTTGGTCGGCAGGTGCAGCGTGGTCGGATCGACGAAGGACTTGAAACCGGAAAGCTTGATCGTGGACAGGCGCATGCGGCGTCGTCGGCCCCGTGATAAAGGGGAAGTATACCGGGGCTTTGCTAATGTGCCGGGGCACCCGTGCAGGCGATCCACCCCATGGCCGACCCGGTCCTGCTCGCCGACATCGGCGGCACCAATGCCCGCTTCGCCCTGGCCGACCCGGGCGCCGCGATGCCGTTGCTGGAAGACAGCATCCGCGGCTTCCCGGTGGGTGCGTTCGGCTCGCTGGCGGAGGCCGGGCGCCACTACCTCGACGCGCTGGGCGCGCGCCCCTCGCGCGCGGTGTTCGCGGTCGCCGGGCGGGTCGAGGACGACCTCGCGCGCATGACCAACCATCCCTGGGTGGTCTCGCGCCAGCGGGCGCTGGAGGCGCTGGGGCTAGAGTCCGTGGAACTGGTCAACGACTTCGTGGCGCAGTCGATGGCGGTCGGGCTGCTGGGAGAGGACGACATCGCCGTGCTCGGCGCGCCCGCGCCGCTGCCCGCGGACGGCAGCGACCGTACCTGGGCGGTGATCGGACCCGGCACCGGGCTCGGCGTCGGTGCGCTGGTCGCGCGCGAGGGCCGCACCTGGGCGCTGGCAACCGAGGGTGGCCACGCCAGCTTCGCCCCCGGCACCCCGGAGGAGATCGCCATCCTCGAACGGCTGTCCGGGGAGTACGGGCGGGTCTCCAACGAACGCATCGTCAGCGGCGGCGGCCTGGTCAACCTGCACCGAGCGATCAGCCAGATCGCCGGAGTCGATCCCGGGCCGATGCGCCCGGAGGACGTCACCGCGGGGGCCGCGGCCGGCGACCGCCGCTGCATGCGCGCGGTGGACGTGTTCTGCGCCGTGTTCGGCGCCATCGCCGGCGACCTGGTGCTGACCATGGGCGCCTGGAGCGGGGTCTACCTCAGTGGCGGGATGGTGCCGCCGCTGCTCGATTCCCTGCAGCACTCCGGCTTCCGCCAGCGCTTCGAGGGCAAGGGCCGCTACGCCCCGGCGATGGCGCGCGTGCCCACGATCGCGGTGCTGCATCCGCAGCCGGGCCTGCTCGGCGCGGCGGCGCTGGCGGTGGCCGCGTGATCGACTTCCATGCCCTCGGAAACACCGACGCCTGGCGCTGGGCCGCGGCGGTCGCCATTGCCGGCGCCCTGCGCCGACGCCTCTCGGAGGCGCCGCGTGCGCGGCTGCTGGTCTCCGGGGGCAGCACCCCGGCCCCGGTGTTCGAAGCCCTGTCGCAGGCGCCCCTGGACTGGGAGCGGGTGGACGTGGGCCTGGTGGACGAGCGCTGGCTCGAGCCGGGCGACCCCGACACCAACGCGGTGCTGGTGCGCGAGCACCTGCTGCGCGGCGCCGCCGCGCGCGCACGCTTCGAGGTGCCGCGCGCCCCGGGCCAGTCGCTGGACGAGGCCGTGGCCGTGGCCAATGCGCGCGCGGCCGAGCCGCCGGCGGTGCTGGTCCTGGGCATGGGCGGGGACGGGCACACCGCTTCGCTGTTCCCCGGCATGCGCGGGCTGGACGCGGCGCTGGCCACGGAGGCCGCCTGCGTGGCCGTGGACGCCACCGGCTGCCCGGGCGCCGGCGCCTGGCCGATCCGGCTGTCGCTGACCCCGGCCGGCATGGCCGCCGCCCGGACCCGCCTGCTGCTGTTGCGCGGCGAGGACAAGCGGATCGTGTTCGAACGCGCCCGTGCCGGCAGCGACGCGCGCGAGCTGCCGGTCCGCGCCGCCTTCGGCCTGCCCGGGGAGCCGCTGCAGGTCTACTGGACGGCCTGAGCCGCCCGGGTGGTCGAGGCGCGCACCACCAGTTCGGGCGCGACGCGATGGTGGCGCACCGCGCCGCCTTCGGTCGTCCCGTCGAGCAGCATCACCAGCGCCTCGGCGCCCATCGCCGCGATGTCCACGCGCAGCGTGGTCAGCGGCGGGCTGGCGTGCCGCGCCAGCGGGATGTCGTTGAAGCCGGCCAGGGCGATGTCGCCGGGCACCCGCAGCCCGGCGCGCTGGAACGCGAACAGGCAGCCCAGCGCCATCATGTCGTTGGCCGCGAACACCGCGTCCGGGCGCGGTTCCATGGTCGCCAGCAACTGGCCGGCGCGGGCGCCCGAGGCGGCGTCGAAATCCCCGGGGACCACCACCGGGCCGACCGACGGCAGCAACTCCGCCATCGCGTCCAGGTAGCCGCGGCGCCGCTCGCTGGCGTTGAAGTGCGGCTCGCGGCCGCCGATGAAGGCGATCCTGCGATGGCCGCGTTCCACGAGGTGCCGCACCATCGCCATCGCCCCGGCGTGGTTGTCGACACCGAAGGTGCCGGCGCCGGCGATCCCGGGGTCGCTGTCGAGCAGCAGCACCGGCAGCGCTGCCGGCAGGCGTGCGGCCTGCAGGTCGAAGCCGGCGTACGGTGAGATCGCGAGCAGCCCGTCCACGCGCCGGCGCATGGAACGCAGGGCCTTGCACTGGCTGTCGGCGCTGGCGTGGTGCCCGGACACCAGCAGCTGCAGGGCGCGCTCGCGCGCGGCGCGGTCGATCCCGCACATCAGTTGCGCGAACACCTCGCAGGGCAGGTCCGGCAGCACCACGCCGATGGTGTGGTGGCGGCGGCTGCTCAGCGAGCGCGCCGCGTGGTGCGGACTGTAGTCCAGCGATTCGGCGATTTCCAGGATCCGTTCCCGGACTTCCTTGCCGACGTTTTCGCGCCCGTTGAGGGCGCGTGACACGGTGGCGACGGAGACGTTCGCCAACCGCGCGACATCCTTGATCGTGACGCTCATGGGCCTGCGGGTGCTGCAACCAACGACATGAAACTAACCGATGGTGCGCTGCAACAGCATCAGCGCCCCTCGCCGGGCGCGCGTGCCTGGATGGCGAGCGCGTGGATGTCGGTCTGCATCATGTCGCCGAGCGCGGCATAGACCGCGCGGTGGCGGGCCAGCGGAGCCAGGCCGGCGAACGCGGCGCTGGTCAGTGCCACGGTGAAGTGCCCGCGTCCGTCGCGGGCGCCCTCGTGGCCAACGTGGCGGTGGCTGTCGTCGGCGATCTCCAGCGCCTCCGGGGCGAACGCCGCTTCCAGCAAGGCGCGCATGCGCGCGATCCGCGCGCTGTTGTCCGGGACGCTCACGGCAGCACCGGGCGGAACGGGCGCACCTCCACCCGTTCGTACACGCCGGCGGCGACGTAGGGGTCGGCCTCGGCCCAGGCCCGGGCCTCGGCCAGCGACCCGAACTCGGCGATCACGATGCTGCCGGAGTAGCCGGCCGGGCCGGGATCCTCGGCGTCGATCGCCGGGCACGGCCCCGCCAGCAGCAGCCGGCCGGCGTCGCGCAGCGCTTCCAGCCGCGCCAGGTGCGCCGCGCGCGCCTGCTGCCGCCGCGCCAGCACGTCGGCGCCGTCATGCCCTTCGATCGCGTACCACATCGCAGTCGCCACCTTGCTCCGGAGCCCGCGATTGTATGCGACGGGTGCTGGACAGCCCCCCGACCGTCCCCGTACCCTTGCAGCCATCACCGGTCGCCCGGGTTCCACAAGGCGCCGGCAAGCCTTCACTTCTTCCCCCGGCAGCCGCCGCCCGAGCGTGGCGCGCAGCGCATGCTGCCGGGGAATGCACGGTTTCCACCGATGCCAGTCGATGACGCCAGAGCCAGCTAGCGGCACCCCCGCGGGCACCGCAGGACACAACGGCAGTACCCCGCCGCAGCAGCAGGAAATGCCGCTGGCGATGGTACTCGGCCAGCCGGTGGTCGAGATCCCGCGCGACCTGTACATCCCGCCGGACGCGCTGGAGGTCATCCTCGACGCGTTCGAGGGCCCGCTGGACCTGCTGCTGTACCTGATCCGGCGGCAGAACCTGGACATCCTCGACATCCCGGTGGCGGAGATCACCCGCCAGTACGTGGACTACATCCAGGCCATGCACGAGATGCGCTTCGAGCTGGCCGCCGAGTACCTGGTGATGGCCGCGATCCTGGCCGAGATCAAGTCGCGGATGCTGCTGCCGCGCTCGGAGCTGGCCGAGGACGAGGAAGGCGACCCGCGCGCCGAGCTGGTGCGCCGGCTGCAGGAGTACGAGCGCTTCAAGCAGGCGGCCGAGGACCTGGACACCCTGCCCCGGCTGGAGCGCGACACCAGCACCGTGTCGGCGTTCGTGCCCGACCGCGCCGCGGTGCGGCTGCCGCCGCCGGTGGACCTGCGCGAGATGCTGCTGGCGCTGCACGACGTGCTCAAGCGCGCGGAGCTGTACACCCAGCACGCGATCAAGCGCGACGCGCTCAGCGTGCGCCAGCGCATGGGCGAACTGCTGCAGCGCCTGCGCGACGGCAGCTTCCACCGCTTCGAGTCCCTGTTCGAGCCACGCGAAGGCCGGCTCGGGGTGGTGGTCACCTTCCTCGGCCTGCTCGAGCTGGCCAAGGAGCGGCTGCTGGACATCGTCCAGGAGCAGCCGCAGCCACCCGCGCTGGTCGGCCCGATCTACGTGAAGTCGCTCGCGGCGGAAGCCGGCGAGGACGCCGCGGCCGGCCTGGCCAGCGAGTTCGACGACGAGCCCGGCGACGGCGCCAGCGCCTGAACCGGCACGACAACATTGCACCCAGGACAGGACACAGGACCGGATCCCGCATGGACCAGGCACTGATCACCCGCATCGTCGAGGCCGCGCTGCTGGCCGCCAACCAGCCGCTGACCGTGGCCCAGTTGCACGGGCTGTTCCCGCTCGACGAGCAGCCGCCTGAAGGCGCCGTTCAGCAGGCCCTCGCTACCCTGCAGGAGGCTTGCGGCGACCGTGGCGTGGAACTGGTCGAGGTCGCGTCGGGGTACCGCTACCAGGTCAAGGCCGACGTGCACCAGTGGGTCGCGCGGCTGTGGACCGAACGCCAGACCCGCTACACGCGCGCCACCCTGGAGACGCTGGCGCTGATCGCCTACCGGCAGCCGATCACCCGCGGCGAGATCGAACAGGTCCGCGGCGTCGCGGTCAACAGCAACATCATCAAGGCGCTCGAGGAGCGCGACTGGATCCGCGTGGTCGGCCACCGCGACGTTCCCGGCAAGCCGGAACTGCTCGCAACGACCAAGGCGTTCCTCGACTACTTCGGGCTGAAGCGGCTGGACGACCTGCCGCCGCTGTCCGAGCTCAAGGACATCGGCGAGCTGGAACCGCAGCTCGCGTTCGACGGCGCCGCCGAGGCGCAGGCAAAGGCCGACGCGATGGCGCTTGGCGACATCCCGGCCAACGACGACGACGACGACGACGACGGCAACCAAGCCGACACCAACACCGACATCGACGCGGCAACCGCCGACGAAGACGCAGACACCAGGCAAGAAGAAGCAGATGAGTGAACAGGAAGACAAGGGCAGCCGCCGGCTGACCCTGAAGCGCGGCGATAGCGCCGCCCCGGCGCAGCCGAAGCTGGAGGAACGGCTGCACAAGGTGCTGGCGCAGGCCGGGCTCGGCTCGCGGCGCGCGCTGGAGCAGCGCATCGCCGACGGCATGGTCAAGGTCAACGGCGAGGTCGCCACGGTCGGCATGAGCATCGCCGGCGGCGCCCGCATCGAGATCGACGGCCGCAGCTTCGTCGCCACCGCGCTGACCGAGCCGCCACGGGTGCTGATGTACAACAAGCCCGAGGGCGAGGTCACCACGCGCGAGGATCCCGAGGGCCGCCCGACCATCTTCGACTCGCTGCCGGCGCTCAAGGGCGCGCGCTGGATCTCGATCGGCCGCCTCGACATCAACACCACCGGCCTGCTGCTGCTCACCACCGACGGCGAGCTGGCCAACGCGATGATGCATCCCTCGCACGAGATCGAGCGCGAGTACGTGTGCCGCGTGCGCGCGCCCGAGGGCGAGGACACGGTGTCCGACAGGATCGTCGACCGGCTGGCGCGCGGCGTCGCGCTGGAGGACGGCCCGGCGAAGTTCGACGCGATCGAGCGCATCGGCGGCACCGACTCGCATGACTGGTTCCGGGTGCTGCTCAAGGAAGGCCGCAACCGCGAGGTCCGCCGCCTGTGGGAATCGCAGGGCTGCCAGGTCAGCCGCCTGAAGCGGGTCAGGTACGGCAGCGTCGAGCTGCCGCAGCCGCTGCTGCGCGGGCAGACCCAGGAGCTCGCGCCCGACCGCGTCGAGGCTCTGCGCAGGCAGCTCGGCCTCGAGGAAGGCACCCCGAGCGCGCTGACCCTGCAACCGGTGATCGGCCAGCGCAAGGCGGCCAAGTCGACCGTGCACGTCGGCGGGCGCAGCGGCGCCGGCTACATCGGCGGCCACAACACCGCCGACGAGGGCCGCGAACTGCGCCGCTTCGACCACGTGCGCGACGACCGCCGCGGCGGCCGCGGGCGCAAGCCCCACGGCGGCCTGACCGTCAGCGGCGAGGCCGCGGCCAAGCAGGCCAACAAGGCCTTCAAGCCGAAGGGTCCGCGCCAGCCGGGGCAACGCCGTGGCAAGGGCCAGGGTGCCGCCGGCCAGGAGAACCCGGCCGCGTTCCGTACCTGGTACGTGCCCGACGGCGTCGACACCGGCCCCAGCGGGCACCGCAACCCCGACGGCGCCCGCGGGGCACGGCGTGGCGCCGGCCGCAACGGTCCCGCCGGCGGCAAGCCGCGCAACGGCAGCGCCCCCGGCGCGCGCCGCGAACAGCGCCCGGGCAGCGCCAAGGCCGCGCATCCCTACGGCCATCCCGGCAACGCGCCGAGCTTCCCCTCCGACCACGCCAACCCGGGCGGCTTCAATCCGTACGGCGACAAGCCGCGCGGCCCGCGCCCGGGTGCGCGCCCCGGCGGCCGGCCTGGCGGCCGTCCCGGCGGCGGACCGCGCGGTCGCGGCAAGCCCGGCGGGGGCAAGCCCGGCCCGCGCTGAGGCCGCTGCAGCCACCGATCACGTGGCGTGATGGCGGTGGCCGGCAGAATCCGGCCACATGCCTTCGATCACCGTGCTCACGTTGAACGCCCACATGGGCTTCAATCTGTTCAACCGGCGCTTCGTCCTGCCCGAGCTGCGCGAGGCGATCCGCGCGGTGTCAGCCGACGTGGTGTTCCTGCAGGAAGTGATGGGCGAGCACGCCCTGCACGCCGCGCGCGTGCCCGGCTGGCCGGGCGCGCAGTACGAGTTCCTCGCCGACAGCCTGTGGCAGGAGCACGCCTACGGCCGCAACGCGGCCTACCCGCACGGCCACCACGGCAACGCGTTGCTGTCCAAGTTCCCGATCCTGTCGCAGGCCAACCGCGACGTCTCGGTGCGCGGGCACGAGGAGCGCGGGTTGCTGCACTGCGTGCTCGACGTGCCCGGCAGTGCCCTGCCCCTGCACGCCATCTGCGTGCACCTGGGCCTGCGCGAATCGCACCGCCGCCGGCAACTGCAGCTGCTGTGCGAGGAAGTGCGCGAGGTCCCCGACGCGGCGCCGCTGGTGGTGGCCGGCGACTTCAACGACTGGCGCGGGCGCGGCCACCGGATGCTGCGCGACTGCGGCCTGGTCGAGGCCTTCGAGGACGGGAACGGTCGCCTCGCGCGCACCTTCCCCGCGCGCCGGCCGCTGCTCCCGCTCGACCGCATCTACCTGCGCGCGGCGCGCGCGCTGCAGCCCGGCGTGCTGTCGCTGCGGCCGTGGACGCACCTGTCCGACCACGCGCCACTGGTCTCGGGGGTGGCCTGGTGAACGCCGGCGGCGATGCCCACCGCCTGCGTCTGCTCGAGAACGGCGAGGAGTTCTTCGCGCGCGTGAACGAGGTCGTCGCGGCCGCGCGCAGCGAGATCCTGCTGGAGACCTTCATCCTGTTCGAGGACAAGGTCGGGCGCGAGCTGCACCGGCACCTGGTCGCGGCCGCCCGCCGCGGCGTGCGCGTGGAGCTGACCGTGGACGGCTACGGCTCCCCCGGTTTCTCGCGCGACTTCGTGTCGGAACTGACCGGCGCCGGCGCGCGCCTGCGCGTGTTCGATCCGCACAAGCCGCTGCTCGGCATGCGCATGCACATGTTCCGGCGCCTGCACCGCAAGCTGCTGGTGGTGGACGGCGAACGCGCCTTCGTCGGCGGCATCAACTTCGGCGCCGACCACCTCGCGGACTTCGGCCCCACCGCCAAGCAGGACTACAGCCTGGAGATCGAAGGGCCGCTGGTGGCGACGGTGCGCGGGTTCATGCGCACCGCGCTCGACGGCGACGGCACCGGCGAGCGCTGGCGCCCGCCGCGCCACCAGCAGGACGACCCGGTGCGCTTCGTGGTGCGCGACAACCGCCGCCACTCGCGCGACATCGAAACCGAATACCGGCGCGCGATCCGGGCCGCGCGCGAGGAAGTGGTCATCGCCAACGCGTACTTCTTCCCCGGCTACGGCTTCCTGCGCGACCTGCGCCAGGCCGCGCGCCGCGGGGTGCGGGTGTCGCTGGTGGTCCAGGGCGAACCGGACACGCCGCTGGCGCAGGTTGCCGCGCGCACCCTGTACCGGCACCTGGTGGAGGGCGGCGTGCGCGTGCACGAGTACTGCCGGCGCCCCTTCCACGGCAAGGTCGCGGTCATCGACGGCGAGTGGGCCACCGTCGGCTCGAGCAACCTCGACCCGCTGAGCCTGTCGCTGAACCTGGAGGCGAACGTGTTCGTGCGCGACCGCGCCTTCGCCGCCGACCTCGGGGCGCGCCTGCAGGCGCTGCTGGAGCGCGACTGTCGCCAGGTCGACAAGGCGCGGATGCCGCCGTGGCGACCCTGGCACGTGCTCACCCGCCCGCTGCTGTTCCACTTCCTGCGCCGCTTCCCGGACTGGGCCGGGTTGCTGCCCGCACATACGCCGGCGACCACGGTGCTGCGCCCGGCCGACGGCGGCCGCGGCTGATGCGCGCGCGCCACCCGTGGCTGCGCCACGCCGTGCGCCTCGGCTCGTGGCTGTTCCTGGCGCTGGTGGCGTGGTTGCTGCTGCACTACGCGCGCGGGGTCGACTGGCCCGCCGTTGGCGAGGCCCTGCGCGGCTACAACGCCGCGCAGCTGGCGCTGGTGGTCGCGCTGGCGTTGCTCAGCTACGCGACCTACGCCTGCTACGACCTCGCCGCGCGCCGCTACGCTGGCCACGCACTGTCCACGCGCCGGGTGCTGGCGATCGCCGCCACCTGCTACGCCTTCGCGCTCAGCCTGGGCGCGCTGGTCGGCGGCGCCGGCCTGCGACTGCGCCTGTACGCCCGCTCCGGATTGCCGACTGCCTGCATCGGCCGCGTCGTCGCCTTCAGCGTCACCACCAACTGGCTCGGCTACGTTGCGCTTGCCGGGGTGGTGTTCGCGGCCGGCGCGGTGGCGCCGCCGCCGGCCTGGGGCCTCGGCGGCGGCCTGCTGCGCGCGCTCGGCATGGCGATGGTCCTGCTGGCGCTTGCCTACCTCGGTGCCTGCGCGCGCTGGCGCGGCCGCGTCTTCCACTTCCGCGGCCACCACTTCCGGCTGCCGACGCCGGCGCTGGGCGCCCTCCAGGTGCTGCTGGCCGCCGCGAACTGGTCGCTGATGGGCACCCTGGTGTGGCTGCTGCTCGGCACCGTGGCCTGGCCACTGGTACTGGCGACACTGCTGCTGTCGGCGGTGGCGTCGGCGCTGGTGCACGTGCCGGCCGGGCTCGGCGTGATCGAGGCCGTGTTCCTCGCGGTGCTGGGCCCGCCGGGGCTCGGGCTGGTGGACGAACCGCGGCTGCTCGCCGCGCTGCTCGCCTACCGCGCGGTCTACTACCTGCTGCCGCTGTCGCTGGCGTTGGCCTTCTACCTCGCCTTCGAAGTCCGCGGCGGGCGCTCGCCGTGGCGGGCTACAGCCCGCTGACCTGGAAACGGTCGGCGTCGAGCATCGCCGGGAAGTGCTCGCGGTGCGCCTGCAGGCGGGCGCCGCTCAGGGTGGTGGTGGTGACCACCTCCATGTCGCCGCACTCGCTCACCGCTTCGCCGAGGAAGTCGATGATCGCGCTGTCGCCCGAGTAGGCGTGGCCGTTGCCGTCGGTGCCGACGCGGTTGAGGCCGGCGACGTAGCACAGGTTCTCGATCGCGCGCGCGCGCAGCAGCGTCTTCCACGCGTGCGCACGGACCGCCGGCCAGTTGGCGACGTACAGCGCGAGGTCGTAGTCGGGCTGCCCGGGGCGCTCGACGTCGAAACGGTTGCGCGAGAACACCGGGAAGCGCAGGTCGTAGCAGACCAGCGGGCAGATGCGCCAGCCGCGCCAGTCCACGGTCAGCCGCGGCCCGCCCGGCGCATAGCGTTCGTGCTCGCGCGCGTAGCGGAACAGGTGGCGCTTGTCGTAGTGCCGCACGTCGCCGTCCGGGGTCGCGAACAGCATCCGGTTGTAGACCGAATCGCCAACGCGCAGCTGCACGCTGCCGGTCACGGCGGCATCGAGATCGCGCGCCTGGTCCCGCAGCCACGCGACCGTCGGGCCGTCCATGGTCTCGGCCGAGGCGATGGCCTCGTTGCTGAAGCCGCTGGTGAAGGTCTCCGGCAGCAGCACCAGGTCGGTGATGCCGCGCAGCGCCGAGATCAGCTGGCCGTAGTACTCGCGGTTGCCGGCCGGGTCGTGCCAGCGGGTTTCGCCCTGGACGAGGCTGACGCGGAGGTCGTTCACAGCTTGCGCAGCCTTTCGATGGCGGCATCCAGCGTGGATTCGCTCTTGGCGAAGCACAGCCGTGCCAGCCGCTGGCCCTCCGGCGGCCGCGCGTAGAACGGCGACAGCGGGATCGTCGCCACCCCGTGCTCGACGGTCAGCCAGCGGCAGAACTCCTGGTCGTCGAGGTCGCTCACCGCCGAGTAGTCCACCAGCTGGAAGTAGCCGCCCGGGACGTCGAGCGGACGCAGCTTCGTGCCCAGGAGCTGCTCGCGGAAGCGGTCGCGCTTGGCCTGGTAGAACGCGCCGAGTTCCTCGTAGTGCGCGGGGTCCTCCGCGATCATCGTCGCGAACGCGTGCTGCGCCGGGGTGAAGGTGCAGAAGGTGTTGTACTGGTGCACCTTGCGGAATTCAGCGGTCAAGGCAGGCGGCGCCACGCAGTAACCGACCTTCCAGCCGGTGCAGTGGTAGGTCTTGCCGAAGCTGGAGACGACGAACGCACGCTCGCGCAGCTCCGGATACCGCAGCGCCGATTCGTGGCGGCGGCCGTCGAACACGATGTGCTCGTAGACCTCGTCCGACAGCAGCAGGATGTCGTTGCCGCGCAGCAGCGCGGCGATCGCCTCCATGTCCGCGGCGTCGAGCATCGCCCCGGAGGGGTTGTGCGGCGTGTTCACCATCAGCAGCCGCGTGCGCGGCGTGATCGCCGCGCGCACCGCGTCCCAGTCGGGCGCGAAGGTTTCCGGGTCCAGCGGCACGTGCACCGCGGTTCCGCCGGCGAGTTCGATCGCCGGCTCGTAGCAGTCGTAGCACGGGTCGAGCACGATCACTTCGTCACCGGCGTGCACCACCGCGGCGACCGCGTCGAGGATCGCTTCCGACGCGCCCGAGGTGACGGTGATGCCGGCATCCACGTCGGGACGGAAGCCGTAGCAACGTTCGGTCTTGTCGGCGATCGCGCGCCGCAGTTCGGGGATGCCGTGCGCCGCGGCGTACTGGTTGTGGCCGGCGCGCATCGCGCGCTCGAGTCCTTCCACCAGGCCCTGCGGCGGCGGGAAGTCGGGGAAGCCCTGGCCGAGGTTGACCGCGTGGTGCTCGGCGGCGAGTTGCGACATCACGGTGAAGATCGTGGTGCCGACCTTCGGCAACTTGCTCGACAGCCTGCTGACTGGCATTCCCCGGCTCCGCACGGTTTAGAATGGCAATGTTGTAACACGCCCCCCGCAGGAACATCGTGACCCGCCCGTCCCTCGCCGCGTCCCGCGTCGCCGACCTGGTCGAGGCCTACCTGGCTTCCGATTACCAGTGGGAGTTCGACGGCCGCTGGTACCCGCTGCAGCTGGGCGAGGTCGCCGCCGACGTCGAGGCCGCGTACCCGGACGGCACGTCGTCGGGGCTGCTCGCGGCATGGAACCCGTGCTCGATCGAACGCCCCGAAGCGGAGAACCGCCGCGCCGACGAGGAGCTCGCCGCGATCCTCGCGGACAGCGGCATGCCGCACCGCGCCGGCTTCAGCGCCGCGCGCAACCGCACCTGGCGCGAGCCGGGCTGGCTGGTGGTCGGCTTGCCGGTGGAACGCTTCGACGCGCTCGCCCGCCGCTTCGGCCAGCTCGGCACGCTGTTCGCCGCGCGCGGCGAACCGATGCGCCTGCGCATCTACCATGCGCGTCCCGCCGCGCTCGCCGCCGCGCCGCTGGTGGACTGGGTCGGATGACGACCCCGTTGCTGGCCGCCCACGGGCTGGCCTTCGCGCGCAACGAGCAACCGGTGTTCGGGCCGCTCGACTTCACCGTGGAGCCCGGCGAGGCGCTGCTGGTGCAGGGCGGCAACGGCGCCGGCAAGACCACCCTGCTGCGGGTGCTCGCGGGGCTGCTGCGCGCCGACGCCGGCCGCGTCGAGATCGACGGCCGCGATGCCGATCCATCGCTGCGCGCGCGCGCGATCGCCTTCCTCGGCCACCTGCCGGCGCTGAAGGCCGACCTGACGACGCTGGAGAACCTGCACTTCCTGTGCGGCCTGCACGGCCGCCGCCGCGGCCAGCTCCCGGGCAACGCGCTGGCGCTGGTCGGGCTGGCCGGCTACGAGGACGCGCTCGCGCGCCAGCTCTCGGCCGGGCAGAAGAAGCGCCTGTCGCTGGCGCGGCTGTGGCTGTCGCCGGCGCCGCTGTGGCTGCTCGACGAACCCTACGCAAACCTCGACCTGCAGGGCCTGGACCTGGTCAACCGCATGGTGCAGGCGCACCTGCGTTCCGGCGGCGCCGCACTGCTCACCACGCATGGCGCCTACGCCGCGCCGCCGGTGCGCACGCGCATGCTCGAACTGGGGGCATCGGAATGATCTGGCAGGCCGCGCGCGCGCTGGTGGTCCGCGACCTGCGCCTGCTCTGGCGCCGCCGCGGCGACGCGCTGCAGCCGGCGCTGTTCGCGGTGCTGGTCGTGGTGCTGTTCGCGCTCGCCATGGGCACCGACAAGGCTCGGCTGGCAAGCGCCGCCGGCGCGGTACTGTGGCTGGCGGTGCTGCTGGCCGGCCTGCTGTCGCTGGACTCGCTGTTCCGCGGCGACGCCGAGGACGGTTCGCTCGAGCAGTGGATGCTGTCGCCGGTGCCGTTGTCGTGGCTGGTGCTGGTGCGCACTGCGATGCACTGGGCGACGACGACGTTGCCGTTGATCGTCGCGACACCGTTGCTCGGCGAGCTGCTGTACCTGCCGCACGAACAGATGCGGGTGCTGCTGCTGTCGCTCGCACTCGGCACGCCGCTGCTGAGCCTGGTCGGCGCGGTCGTGGCCGCGCTCACCGTCGGCATGCGCCGCTCGGGCATCCTGGTCGCGTTGCTGGCCCTGCCCTTGTATGTCCCGGTGCTGGTATTCGGCGCCGGCAGCGTGGCCGCGGCCGCGCAGGGCCTCGACCCCACCGGCGCGCTGTTGCTGCTCGGCGCCGGGCTGGTGCTGGGCGTCGTGCTGGCGCCGCTGGCCGCCGCCGCGGCCATCCGCATCGCCACCTCTTGAGCCAGGTCATGTCGCGCCAACGACGGTTGCGCGACCCTATCCACCCGTCCCACAGGAGCATCACGCCATGATGAAGTTCCAGACCGCCGCCCTCGCCGTCGCCTGCGCCCTCGCGCTGGCGGCCTGCGGCAACGACACCCCGCCCCCGGCCGAGCCTGCGGCGACCCCGCAGGCGACCGAGGCCGCCGACGCCGGCGCGCCGCCGGCCATGGAGCAGGAGGCCACCCCGGCCGCGACCCCGGCCCCTTCCGACACCGCCGCCCAGGGCAGCGATCCTGCGGCCGTCGCCGACTGCGCCACGACCATCGACAGCAACGATGCCATGCGCTACGACGCCGACTCGATCACCATCCCGGCCTCGTGCGACCAGTTCACCATCCGCCTGACCCACAGCGGCCAGATGCCGGTGGCGGCCATGGGCCACAACGTGGTGGTGACCAGCCAGGCCGACATGCAGGGCGTCATCGCCGAGGGCATGGGCGCCGGGCTGGACAACGACTACGTCAAGCCGGACGACCCGCGCGTGGTCGCCCACACCGACATGATCGGCGGCGGCGAGGACACCTCGGTGACCTTCGACGTGTCCCGGCTGCGCTCGGGCGGCCCGTTCGTGTTCTTCTGCAGCTTCCCGGGGCACGCCGCCCTGATGAAGGGCAGCATCGCGGTCGAGTAGCCCGCACCCGACCCGCAATGGGCGCGCGGGCGTGCCGGAAACGGTCGCCCGCGCGGCCCCGCATGAGACAATGGCGGCCATGAGCCCCGTCGTTCGCTGGTTCCACCAACTCGGCTCCCCGCCCTATTTCGACCGCTTCGCCGCGCGCTGGTCCCCGTGGGCCTACGCGATCGGCCTGGCGTGCATGGCCTGGGGGCTTTACGGCGCACTGTTCGTGGTCCCGCCGGACTACCAGCAGGGCGACAGCTTCCGCATCCTCTACATCCACGTACCCAGCGCCTGGATGAGCATGGCCGTGTTCGCGCTGATGGCGTTCTACGCCGCCATCGCGCTCGTCTGGCGGATCAAGCTGTGCGAGGTGCTGGCGATGGCCTGCGCGGCGCCGGGCGCGGCCTTCACCGTCGTCACCCTCGCCACCGGCTCGATCTGGGGCAAGCCGATGTGGGGCACGTGGTGGGACTGGGACCCGCGCCTGACCACCGAGCTGATCCTGCTGTTCCTCTACCTGGGCGTAATCGGCCTGTACCACGCCATCGACGACCGCCGCGCCGCGGCGCGCGCGGCCGGGCTGCTGGCGATCGTCGGCGTGGCCCTGCTGCCGGTGATCCACTGGTCGGTGGAGTGGTGGAACTCGCTGCACCAGGGCGCGACGATCAAGCTGTTCGGCGAGTCCAGCATGGACCCGAGCATGCTGCCGCCGCTGTGGTGGATGGTGCTCGGCACCCACGTCTGGTTCGTCGGCTCGCTGCTGGCGCGCGCGCGCGCCGACAACCTGCGCCGCGAGGCGGGCAAGGACTGGGTCGCGCGCATGGCCGGAGGTGCATCGTGAGCTACCAGGGCTACGTCATTGCTGCGTACGCGGTGTTCGCCGTGGTGATGCTGTGGGACCTCGTCGCCCCGCGCCTCGAGCTGCGCAGGCAGCTGCGCGCGGCGCGCCTGCGCATCGCCCGCCGCGAGGCCGCCGCCTCCGCCCCCGATCCCTCCGCGCCGCTGTCGCGCGACTGACCGGAGCACCCCATGCATCCCACACGCAAACGCCGCCTGCTGCTGATCCTGGCACTGCTGGTCGCCGCCGGCATCGCCACCGCGCTGGTCGCGCTCGCCCTGCAGCGCAACGTGGCCTACCTGTACACGCCCTCGGAGGTGCTGTCCGGAGAGGCCGGCGAGCAGGCGCGATTCCGCCTCGGCGGCATGGTCGCCGACGGCTCGTTCGAGCGCGCGCCCGGTTCGATGCAGGCGCGCTTCGTGGTGGACGACGGCGACGCGCGCCTGCCGGTGGTCTACGAAGGCATCCTCCCGGACCTGTTCCGCGAGAACCAGGCGGTGGTCGCCACCGGCAGCATGCGCGACGGCGTGTTCATCGCCGAGCAGGTGCTGGCCAAGCACGACGAGACCTACATGCCGAAGGAAGTGGCCGACAAGATGGGCGAGGCGCACCGCAAGCACGACGTGCAGGTGCCGGCCGACGCCGCTGACGGCTCCGGCTCCGCGGAACCGCGCTGATGCTCGCCGAACTCGGCCAGGTGGTGCTGGTGCTGGCGCTGCTGGTCGCGGCGCTGCAGGCGCTGTTGCCGCTGGCCGGCGCCCAGCGCGGGCTGGCCGCGTGGATGGCGGTGGCGCGCCCGGCGGCCTATGCGCAACTGCTGCTGGTGGCGGCCGCGTTCGCGATCCTCACCGCGGCCTTCGTCGGCCAGGACTTCTCTCTCCGCTACGTGGCCGAGAACTCCAACTCGCTGCTGCCCTGGTACTACCGCTACACCGCGGTGTGGGGTGCGCACGAAGGCTCGCTGCTGCTGTGGGCGCTGATCCTGGCGCTGTGGACCGGTGCGGTGGCGCGCTTCTCGCGGCGCCTGCCCGCGGACGTGCTGGCGCGGGTACTCGGGGTGATGGGCCTGGTCTCGGTCGGCTTCCTCGCGTTCCTGATCTTCACCAGCAACCCGTTCGCGCGCCTGCTGCCGGCGGCGGCCGAGGGCCACGACCTCAACCCGCTGCTGCAGGACCCGGGAATGATCGTGCACCCGCCGATGCTGTACCTGGGCTACGTCGGCTTCAGCGTGCCGTTCGCGTTCGCGATCGCGGCGCTGCTCGGCGGCGAGGTGGATGCGCGCTGGCTGCGCTGGACGCGGCCGTGGACCAACGTCGCCTGGGCCTTCCTCACCGCCGGCATCGCGCTCGGCTCGTGGTGGGCGTACTACGAACTGGGCTGGGGCGGCTGGTGGTTCTGGGACCCGGTGGAGAACGCCAGCTTCATGCCCTGGCTGGCCGGCACCGCGCTGTTGCACTCGCAGGCGGTGACCGAGAAGCGCGGCAGCTTCGCCGGCTGGACCCTGCTGCTGGCGATCGCGGCGTTCTCGCTGTCGCTGCTGGGCACCTTCCTGGTGCGCTCCGGCGTGCTGACCAGCGTGCACGCGTTCGCCGCCGATCCCTCGCGCGGGCTGTTCATCCTCGTGTTCCTCGGCATCGTCATCGGCGGCTCGCTGCTGCTGTACGCGCTGCGCGCGCCGGAAGCCGACGCCGACAATCCGCGCAGACGCTTCGCGCCGATGTCGCGCGAGACCCTGCTGCTGCTCAACAACCTGCTGCTGGCCAGCGCCTGCGCGATGGTGCTCATCGGCACCCTCTACCCGCTTCTGGCCGACGCCCTGGAACTGGGCAAGATCTCGGTCGGCCCGCCCTACTTCGCGCTGCTGTTCACGGTGCTGATGGCGCCGCTGGTGCTGCTGGTTCCGTTCGGGCCGCTGACCCGCTGGCAGCGCGAGCAGGCCTCGAAGCCGATGGCGCTGCTGCTGCCGTGGCTGCTGCTGGCGCTGGTGCTGGGGATCGTCGCCTTCGTGCTCGCGCCGCGCGGGGAATGGAAGGTCGCCGCCGGTGTCGCCGGCGCCACCTGGGTCGGGTTCGGCACCCTGCGCTTCGCCTGGCAGCGCCTGCGCAGCCCCGGCGGGCGCATGACCGCGGAGATGCTCGGCATGGTGCTGGCGCACTTCGGCATCGCGGTGTTCCTGGCCGGCGCGCTGCTGGTCGAAGGCCTCGGCCAGCAGCGCGAACTCGCGCTGGCGCCGGGCCAGCAGGTCGAGCTCGGCGGGCATGCCTTCCGCTTCGATAGCGTCGAGGAACGGCGCGGTCCAAACTACCTGGCCGAATACGGCACGGTCACCGTGCTGCGCGACGGCCGAGAGCTCACCACCCTGCACCCCGAGAAGCGCCGTTACGCCAGCGGCGGCCAGGTGATGACCGAGGCCGGTCTCGATGCCGGCTTCACCCGCGACCTGTACGTCGCGCTCGGCGAGGACCTGGGCAACGGCAGCTGGGCGCTGCGCGTGTACACGCGGCCGTTCGTGCGCTGGATCTGGCTCGGCGCCGCGCTGATGGCTCTCGGCGGGCTGGTCACCGCGACCGACCGTCGCTTCCGCCGCGAACCACGGAGGACGGCGTGATGGCCGCTTCCAGACTCGGCCGCTGGCTGCCCCTGCTGGTGTTCGCTGGACTCGCGCTGCTGCTGGCCGCGGGCGTCTGGCTCAGCCGCAATCCGAACCGCGAGGCACTGCCCTCGCCCCTGATCGGCAAGCCGGCACCCGCGTTCGAGCTGCCGGTGCTGCACGAGCCCGGGCGGCTGGCGACGCTGGACGAGCTCAAGGGCGCGCCGTTCGTGATGAACGTCTGGGGCAGCTGGTGCGTGTCCTGCCGCGCCGAGCACCCCGTGCTGACGAAGTTCGCCGAGAGCAAGCGCGTGCGCGTGGTCGGCTACAACTGGAAGGACGAGCACGCCGACGCCGTCGCCTGGCTGGAACGCTTCGGCAATCCGTTCTGGCTGGTGGTGGTGGACTACGAAGGCCGCTACGCCATCGACTGGGGCATCTACGGCGCGCCGGAGACCTACCTGGTGGACGCCGACGGCATCATCCGCTGGAAGCACGTGGGTCCGCTCACCGACGCGGTGGTCGAAGGCGAACTGCTGCCGGCGCTGGCGAAGCTGGAGGTAGCCGGATGAACCGTTTCTCCGCCGTCCTGCTCGCGCTGCTCCTTGCGTTGGTCCTCGCCCCCGCTCCCGCGCTGGCCCAGGCCGGCAGCGACCCGGCCCCGCTGGTGTTCCGCGACCGCGCCGAGGAGCAGCGCTTCCACGCCCTGGTCGCCGAGCTGCGCTGCGTGATGTGCCAGAACCAGTCGCTGGCCGACTCCGACGCGCAGATCGCGCACGACCTGCGGCGCGAGGTGCTCGGACTGATGCGCGAAGGCCGCAGCGACGCCGAGATCGAGCAGTTCCTGGTCGCGCGCTACGGCGAGTTCGTGCTCTACCGCCCGCGCGTGGAATCCAGGACCTGGCTGCTGTGGTTCGGGCCGCTGCTGCTGGTGCTTACGGGCGGCTTCGTGGTGTGGCGTGTGGTGCGCCGGCACGCGGCGCGCGACCCGCTGCCCGACGACGACGGGCAGGAGTGGTGATGGGCCAGTCGATGCTCGTGTTCGTGTTGCTCTCCACGGTCGTCGCAGTGGCGGTGCTGGCCTTCGTGCTGCGCCCCCTGTGGCACGGGCCCGGCTCGCGGATCGCGCTCGGCGGATTGTTCGCCGGGCTGCTGCTGGCCGCGTTCGCACTGTACCGGCTGGTGGGCACGCCGCTGGCGCTCGACCCGGCCGTGCGCGAGCCGCCTCAGACGCTCGAGGCCGCGATCGCCCAGCTCGAGGCGCAGCTCGAGCGCGAGCCGCAGGCGATCCAGGGCTGGCGCCTGCTCGGCCGCGCGTACGCCGCTGCCGGCCAGCCCGACAAGGCCCGCGACGCCTTCGGCCAGGCCGCGCGCCTGGCCCCGGACGAACCAGACGTGCTGGTGGAGGCCGCCGAAGCGCGCGCGCTGGCCGCGCCGGAACACCGCTTCGATGCCACCGGCACCGGCCTGCTCGAGCACGCGCTCGAGGTGGATGCAACCCACCAGCGCGCGCGCTGGTTCCTCGGCATCGCGCGCCGCCAGGCCGGCGACGCCGCCGGTGCCGCGCGCACCTGGGAGCCGCTGCTGGCGCAGGTGGATGCGCGCACCGCGGCGCCGCTGCGCGAGCAGGTGGACGCCGCGCGCGCGGATGCCGGCCTGCCGCCGCTGCCGCCATTGCCGCCGACTGAAGCTGCTTCCCCGGGGGTTGCGCTGCAGGTGCGCGTTTCGCTGGCGCCGGCCCTCGCCGAACGCCTGCGCGACGAAGCCCATCCCGATGCCGCGGTGTTCGTCTACGCGCGCGCCGCCGGCGGCCCGCCGATGCCGGTGGCGGCCGAGAAGCGGGCCGTCGCGGAGTTGCCGTTCACCGCCACCCTCGACGACGCCGACAGCCTGATGCCGACGCAGAAGCTGTCAGACCTGAAGGAGGTCGAGGTCGTCGCCCGCCTGTCGCGCGACGGCACCGCCAACCCTGGCGCCGGGGACCCGGAATCGACCCCGGTCCGCGTCGTCCTTCCCGCGGAACAGCCGGTCGAGGTCGTCATCGCGGATCGCTGAGGCCCCGTAGAATCAGCGGATGACCGAATTCATCCCGCCCGGCACGCGCTGGATCGAACTCCCCTCGCCCTTCCCGATGAAACGCGGCGGCGCGCTGCACGGCGCCCGCGTCGCCTACGAGAGCTGGGGCAGGCTCGACGCCGCGCGGAGCAATGCGCTGCTGATCCTGCCCGGCCTGTCGCCCGACGCGCACGCCGCGCGCAGCGAAGACAATCCCGCCGACGGCTGGTGGGAGCAGATGGTCGGCCCCGGCAAGGCGATCGACAGCGAGCGCTGGTTCGTGGTCTGCGTCAATCCGCTGGGCAGCTGCAAGGGTTCCACCGGGCCGGCCTCGACCGATCCGGTCACCGGTGCGCCCTACCGCCTCGCGTTCCCGGACCTTTCGATCGAGGACGGCGCCGACGCCGCCGCGCACGTGGTGCGCTCGCTCGGCATCGACCGGCTCGCCTGCGTGGTGGGCAACTCGATGGGCGGGATGACCGCGCTGGCGCTGCTGCAACGGCACCCGGGCATCGCCCGCGCGCACCTCAACATCTCCGGCGCCGCGCACGCGCTGCCGTTCTCGATCGCGATCCGCTCGCTGCAGCGCGAGGCCATCCGCCTGGACCGCAACTGGAACGACGGCAACTACGACGAGGAGCGCTACCCGGACTCGGGCATGCGCATGGCGCGCAAGCTCGGCGTGATCACCTACCGCTCGGCGCTCGAGTGGGATGGCCGTTTCGGCCGCGTGCGCCTGGATTCCGACCGCCGCGACGACGAGGATCCGTTCGGGCTCGAGTTCGAGGTCGAGAGCTACCTGGAGGCGCACGCGCGCCGCTTCGTGCGCAACTTCGACCCCAACAGCTACCTCTACCTGAGCCGTTCGATGGACTGGTTCGACCTCGCCGAGTACGCCGACGTGCCCTGCGCCGACCAGGCCGGCGACGTGCTCAGCGCGCTCTCCGCGATCCGGCTGGAGCGGGCGCTGGCGATCGGCGTGGCCACCGACATCCTGTTCCCGCTGCAGCAACAGGAGCAGATCGCCGAGGGCCTGCGCGCGGGCGGAGCCGAGACCGGCTTCCTGCCGCTGGAGTCGCCCCAGGGCCACGACGCCTTCCTGGTGGACTTCGGGCGCTTCGACCCGGCCGTGCGCGGCTTCCTGGCCACCCTGTAGGAGCGGCGCTGGCGCCGCGACCCGCGCCGGACGCTAGAATCAGGGGCATGAACTCCCACAGCACCTGCGCCCCCGACCTCGACTTCCCCGGCCGCGACAAGCTCGTGCGCGCCATCGACGGAGCGGTGGCCAGCGGCGACCAGCACGCCATCACCGCCGCCCTGCGCGGCGTGCTCTGCGGCCTGATCCGCGACCGCGACGTGCGCCTGCCCGACTGCGTGCACGAGCCGGTCGCCGACCACTACGCGCGCCGCGAGCTGTACCGCAGCCCGGAGCACGGCTACAGCGTGGTGGCGATGACCTGGGGCCCCGGCCAGGGCACGCCGATCCACGATCATTGCGGCCTGTGGTGCGTGGAAGGGGTCTGGGACGGCGAACTCGAGATCACCCAGTACGAACTGCTCGAGCGCGAGGGTGAACGCTTCCGCTTCCGCGCCGCCGGCGGCATCCACGCCGGGCCGGGCAGCGCCGGCAGCCTGATCCCGCCGCACGAGTACCACGCCATCCGCAACGCCAGCAGCGATGCGGTCGCGATCTCGCTGCACATCTACAAGGCACCGATGGAATCCTGCGCGATGTTCGTGCCGGACCATGGCGAATGGTTCGAACGCGCCGCCAAGGCGCTGCCCACGGACGCCGTCGGGGCGGGCCGGTGCTGACCGACCTGCTGCTCGCCATCGCCCACCACCTGCTGGTGTTCACGCTCGCGGCGATGCTGGTCGCCGAAGCGGTGCTGCTGCGCGGGCCACTGGACGCCGACACCCTGCGCCGCCTCGCCAGGCTCGACGCGGGCTACGGCATCAGCGCCATGCTGCTGCTCGCCGCCGGCCTCGGTCGGGTGTTCCTGGGGGTGAAGCCGAGCGCCTGGTACCTGCACAACCCGTGGTTCCACGCCAAGCTCGGCGTGTTCGTGCTGGTGGCGCTGCTGTCGATCCTGCCGACCGTGCGCTTCCTGCGCTGGCGCAAGGCGCTGGCGGCCGACCCGGGCTTCCTGCCGACGGCGGCCGAGCAGTCACGCCTGCGCGGCATGCTGCGGCTGGAACTGGTGCTGCTGGCTGCGATCTTCGCGCTGGCCGCGGCCATGGCCCGCCATGGCGGGTTCTAGCGCCGTACGAGGCCGGCCGCCGTATAATTCGCGCCCGCGCCGGAGTGGCGGAACGGTAGACGCAGCGGATTCAAAATCCGCCGATGGCGACATCGTGAGGGTTCGAGTCCCTCCTCCGGTACCAGGCGGGATCCCGCGAGGAAGTTCCGACAGGGCCGCGTCCTGCGGCCCCCGCGACCGCAAAGCTGCCAGGGGGGACAGGCGGCACGCGTTGTCGGCGGGGTGAGTCTCGCCCCGCGCCCCTGCGAAGGCTGTAGGGGAAGTCCGAATACGGGGTAGGAACGGAACCCGTCATGTCCACGGCCACCACCCGCGCCCGGTCCGCGCGTAGCGGTCGGCCGCGCGCTCGAAACGGTTGCGGGCGCTGACGCCGCCGCACAGCAGGTAGGCCGGCAGGAACAGCGGGCCCAGCACCATCGCCTGCAAGACATGCGCGCGCTCGTGGTCGCAGAGCAGGATCGCCGGCTCGTCGCCCTCGCCCGCCATGTGCGCGTAGGTCAGGCACGGCGTGGCCAGGTCCTCGCCGGTGTGCAGGATCACGTTGCCGAGGGTGAGCGCGCCACCGGGACCCCAGGGGACGCCATGGAACACCAGTGCCAGGTCGCCGCGGCGCAGCGTCGCGCGGGCGCCGAAAGCGACGGCGGCGGCGCCGGCCAGCAGGCCGAGCAGCGTGTTCGGCGCCGTCCACAGCATGCCGAGCGCCAGCAGCGCGCGGCGCACCGGCGTCAGCTGCCCTCTTCGGGCATCAGCAGCCACAGGATCAGGTACACCAGGATTCCCGGGAACGCGACCGAGGCGATCGACACGACCACGTAGACGATGCGCAGCAGCGTCGCGTTCCAGCCGAAGCGCTGGGCGATGCCGCCGAGCACGCCGGCGAACCAGCGGTCGGTGCGGGAGCGGGTGAACGGGCGGTGCTCTGCCATCGGGACCTCGTCAGGGCTTGGGGATGCGCAGGGTCTTGCTGATCATCAGCGACCCGGACACAGCGTAAACCAGGACCAGGGGATGCAGCAGCCAGGGGCCGATGCGCAGTTCGCCGAACCAGAGTTCCGGCCCGAGGCGGCCGGTCCAAGCCGCCACCGCGAGCAGCGCCACGATGAGCACGCTGGTCGGGATCGGCGTGCCCTCGAAATACCTGACCTTGCCCTCCGCGCCCGACAGCGATTCGGCAGTGACGTTGTAGCGCGCCAGGCGGCTGACGCCGCAGCACACGAAGTACGACAGCACCAGCCAGTCCCAGCCGCCCTGCAGGCCGCAGGCGTAGCCGAGGGCCGCCGGGGCGAGGCCGAAGGAGATGATGTCGGCCAGCGAGTCGAGTTCGCGGCCCAGGGTCGAGGCGACCTTGCGCCAGCGCGCGATGCGGCCGTCGAACGCATCCAGCACGAACGCCAGCGGAATCAGCGCCATGCCCCAGAGCAGGTCGCCGACGTGGCCGTCCTGCAGGTAGCGCATCGCCGCGAACACCGCGCCGGTGCCGCAGAACGCATTGCCCAGCGTGAACCAGTCCGCGAGCTGGAAGTCGCGGAGCATCGAGAAGTGGCGCGGGCGCGGCGGACGGTCGCTCATGCCGGCATAGCATGGCACCAACGGCGTGAACCCGTCACAGGCGGGGCCGGCGGCGGCCGCGCTACCCTAGCGGGCATGGCCGCGCGCAAGATCATCCACGTCGACATGGACGCGTTCTATGCGTCGGTCGAGCAGCGCGACGACCCGGCGCTGCGCGGGCGCCCGGTGGTGGTGGCCTGGCGCGGCAAGCGCTCGGTGGTGTGCGCGGCCAGCTACGAGGCGCGCCGGTTCGGCGTGCGCTCGGCGATGCCGGCGATGCGCGCCGGGCGCCTGTGCCCGCACGCGGTGTTCGTGCCGCCGGACTTCACCCGCTACAAGGCGGTGTCGCGCCAGGTGCACGGGATCTTCTCGCGCTACACCGACGCGATCGAGCCGCTGTCGCTGGACGAGGCCTACCTCGACGTCAGCGACAACCGCGCCGGCCTGCCTTCGGCCACCGCGACCGCCGAGGCGATCCGCGCCGAGATCCGTGCCGAGACCGGCCTCACCGCATCCGCCGGCGTCGCGCCCAACAAGTTCGTCGCCAAGATCGCTTCCGACTTCCGCAAGCCGGACGGCCTGTTCGTGGTGCGGCCGCGGCAGGTGCAGGCCTTCCTGGCGCCGCTGCCGGTGGGCCGCCTGCCCGGCGTCGGGCGGGTCATGGAACGCAAGCTCGCCGACATGGGCCTGGCGCTGGTCTCGGACCTGCGCAACTGGAGCGTCGAAGACCTCGAGCGCCGCTTCGGCCGCTGGGGCCGGCGCCTGCACGAGCTGTCGCTGGGCATCGACGAACGCCCGGTGGTCAGCGAGCGCCCGACCTTGCAGATATCGTGCGAGGACACCTTCGAGCGCGACCTGCTGCTGGAGGAGCTGGAGCCGGCAATCCGCGAACTCGCCGGCAAGGCCTGGCAGGGCTACCTGCGCGAACGCGCGCGCCGGCCCGAACGGGTCGCGCGCACCGTGGTGCTGAAGCTCAAGACCGCCGAGTTCCGCATCCTCACCCGCAGCCTGACGCCGCCGCTGCCGCCCGCCGACGCGGCCAGGGTCGCGGACATCGCCTGCGCGCTGCGCGAGCGCGTCGGCCTGCCCTCGCGCACCCGCTACCGCCTGGCCGGGGTCGGCCTCGGCGGCTTCGCCGACCGCGACGAGTTGATCGCGCAGCCGGAATTGTTCACCGTACCGGCGTAGCCGCACGCAAAGGAGCTGCCCTTGCCCACGACCCGCCGCCTGCGCGCCGACCGCCCGGCGTCGCCGGCGCTGGAACCGGGGATCGCCGCGATCCGGCGCGAGATGGACCTCCCCGACGCGTTCCCGCCGGAGGTCGAGGCCGCCGCGCGCGCCGCCGCCGCCAGCCCACGGCTGCCCGCGTTCGACCGCACGGACCTGCCGCTGGTGACGGTGGACCCGCCCGGCGCGATGGACCTGGACCAGGCGCTGCACGTCGAGCGCGACGGTGACGGCTACTTGGTGCACTACGCGATCGCCGACGTCGGCGCCTTCGTGCGCCCCGGCGACCCGGTGGACCTGGAGGCCAACCGTCGCGGCCAGACCCTCTACGGCGCAGGCGACAGCATCCCGCTGCACCCGATGGTGTTGTCCGAGGACGGCGCCTCGCTCCTGCCGGGCCGCGAACGCCCTGCGCTGCTGTGGACGATCACCCTGGACCGGATCGGCGAGGGCGTCGCGGTGGACGTGCGCCGCGCGATGGTGCGCAGCCGCGAACGCTTCGACTACGCCGGCGTGCAGCGCGCGATCGATGCCGGCGAGGCCGGTTCGATGTGGCAACTGCTGCGCGAGGTCGGCGAGCTGCGCATGCAGCGCGAACGGCGCCGCGGCGGCGTCAGCCTGCCGCTCCCGGACCAGGAGATCCGGGTGGACGGCGAGCGCTGGCGGCTGGAGTTCCGCGCGCGCGAGCCGGTCGAGGACTGGAACGAGCAGGTCTCGCTGCTGACCGGGATGGCCGCCGCGCACCTGATGACCCTGCACGGCGTCGGCCTGCTGCGCACGCTGCCGGAGGCGGACCCGCACGCCCTGGAGCGCCTGCGCCGCACGGCGCGTGCGCTGGCGATCGACTGGCCGCGCGAGCGCCCCTACCCCGACTTCATCCGCTCGCTCGACCCGCGGGACCCGGCGCACGTGGCCATGCTGGTGTCGGCGACCACGGTGCTGCGCGGCGCCGGCTACGCCGCGTTCGAGGGCGCGCTGCCGGAACACCCGATGCACGCCGCGCTGGCATCCACCTACACCCACTGCACCGCGCCCCTGCGGCGGCTGGTGGACCGCTACACCGGCGAGCTGTGCCTGGCGCTGTGCGCCGGCGAGGCGCCGCCCGCCTGGGTGCTGGAGGCGCTGCCGGGCTTGCCAGGGACCATGGCCGAATCGGACCGCCGCGCCGGCCGCTACCAGCGCGCGGTGATCGACCTGGCCGAGAGCCTGGTGCTGGCACGGCGCACCGGCGAGCGCTTCCGCGCCAGCATCGTCGAGGTCGAGCGCCGCGACCCGCGCCGGGGCACCATCATGCTGCACGCGCTCGCGATCGAGGCGCGGGTGGAAGGGGAACAACCATTGCCGCTTGGGGAGAGCGTTGATGTCGAACTGGTCGAAGCCGATCCCGCACGCCGCCGGATCCGGTTCCGCGTCGTGGCCTGAGGCCGGTACCGCCGGGCTGACGCGTGCGCAGCTGCGCACGCTGGCGCTGTCCGCGCTGGGCGGAGCGCTGGAGTTCTACGACTTCGTGATCTTCGTGTTCTTCGCGACCACGATGGGCGCGCTGTTCTTCCCGGCGGACATGCCCGGCTGGCTGCGCCTGGTGCAGACCTTCGGGATCTTCGCGGCCGGCTACCTCGCGCGCCCGCTGGGCGGGATCGTGCTGGCGCACTTCGGCGACCTGCTGGGGCGCAAGCGCATGTTCCTGTTCAGCATCCTGCTGATGGCGGTACCAACCCTGCTGATCGGCCTGCTGCCCACCTACGCCACCGTCGGCATCGCCGCGCCGCTGCTGCTGTTGCTGCTGCGCATCGCCCAGGGCGCGGCGATCGGCGGCGAGGCGCCCGGCGCCTGGGTGTTCGTCAGCGAGCACGTGCCGCCGCGCCACCGCAGCCTGGCCTGCGGCACGCTGTCCGCGGGGCTGCTCGCCGGCATCCTGCTCGGCGCGCTGGTCGCGGCCGGGCTGTCGGCCGTGCTCAGCGAGGCGCAGCTGCTCGACTGGGGCTGGCGGGTGCCGTTCCTGGTCGGCGGCGTGCTCGGGCTCGGGGCGATGTGGGTGCGCCGGCGGCTGCACGAGACCCCGGTGTTCGCCGAGATGCGCGAGCGCCGCGCGCTAGCCGCCGGCATGCCGCTGAAGCGCGTGCTGCGCGGCCACCGCGACGCGGTCGCGCTGGCGATGCTGCTGACCTGGCTGCTCACGGCCGTGGTCGTGATCGCGATCCTGATGCTGCCTACCCTGCTGCAGCAGGACGGCGTGCCGCGCACCACCGCGCTGGCCGCGAACAGCGTGGCGATCGTCTTCGCGATGCTCGGCAACGTGGTCGCCGGCGCCGTCGCCGACCGCTACGGCGAAGGCCGCGTGCTGGCGGCGTGGAGCGTGCTGATGGGCGGCGCGTTCTGGGCGCTGTACACGCTCGCGCCGGCCCACCCGGGGCTGCTGTTCCCGCTGCACGCGGTGGTCGGCTTCAGCGTCGGCATCACCGCGCTGGTGCCGTCGATCGCGGTCGCCGCGTTCCCGGCGCCGGTGCGCTTCAGCGGGCTGTCGTTCTCCTACAACGTCGCCTATGCGATCTGCGGCGGCGCGACCCCGGTGGCGGTCACGCTGTTGCTGCGGGACCACCCGCTGGCGCCTGCGTACTACCTGGCCGCCATGGCCGTGGTCGGCGTCGGGCTCGGCCTGTGGGTGGAGCGGCGCGCACGCGCCGGAGGGGCCGGGCAACAGGCATGAAAAAGGCGGGCCCGGGGCCCGCCTTCTTCCGATCATCACCCGGCGCGGGGCGCTCAGGCGGCGTCGCCGCCCTCGCCCTCGGCCACGGCCTTCATGGACAGGCGGATGCGGCCCTGCTTGTCCACCTCGAGCACCTTGACCTTGACCACGTCGCCTTCCTTGAGCACGTCGCTGACGCGCTCCACGCGCTCGTTCGAGATCTGCGAGACGTGCACCAGGCCGTCCTTGCCCGGGGCGATGGTCACGAACGCGCCGAAGTCCATCAGCTTGGCGACCTTGCCCTCGTAGATCCGGCCCGGCTCGACGTCCGAGGTGATCTGCTCGATGCGCGCCTTCGCGGCCTGGCCGGCGGCGGCGTTGACCGAGGCGATGGTGATGGTGCCGTCGTCCTGGATGTCGATCTGGGTGCCGGTTTCCTTGGTGATCCCCTGGATCACCGAACCGCCCTTGCCGATCACCTCGCGGATCTTGTCCGGGTGGATCTTGATGGTGATCAGGCGCGGCGCGAAGTCCGAGAGCTCCGGGCGCGGCGCGGTCAGCGCCTTGCCCATCTCGCCGAGGATGTGCATGCGGCCCTGCTTCGCCTGCGCGAGCGCGGTCTTCATGATGTCCTCGGTGATGCCCTGGATCTTGATGTCCATCTGCAGCGCGGAGATGCCGTTCTCGGTGCCCGCGACCTTGAAGTCCATGTCGCCCAGGTGGTCCTCGTCGCCGAGGATGTCGCTCAGCACCACGTAGTTGTCGCCTTCCTTCACCAGGCCCATGGCGATGCCCGCCACCGGCGCCTTCACCGGCACGCCGGCGTCCATCAGCGCCAGCGAGCTGCCGCACACCGACGCCATCGACGAGGAACCGTTGGACTCGGTGATCTCGGACACCACGCGGATGGTGTACGGGAACTCCTCCATCGTCGGCATCACCGCCAGCACGCCGCGCTTGGCGAGGCGGCCGTGGCCGATCTCGCGGCGCTTCGGGCCCATCATGCGGCCGGCTTCACCGACCGAGTACGGCGGGAAGTTGTAGTGGAACAGGAAGTGTTCCTTGTACTCGCCGGCCACCGCGTCGATCACCTGTCCGTCGCGCGCGGTGCCGAGGGTGACGGCGACGATCGCCTGGGTCTCGCCGCGGGTGAACAGCGACGAGCCGTGCACGCGCGGCAGCACGCCGACCTGGGCGCTGATCGGGCGCACGGTGTCGAGCGCGCGGCCGTCGATGCGGACCTTGGTCTGCAGCACCGAATCGCGCAGGGTCTGGTACTCGAGCTCGCCGAACTCCTTGGACATCGCGGCCAGGTCCCAGCCCTTGGCCTCGGCCTCGTCGGCCAGCTGCGCCAGCACGTCCTTCTTCAGCGTCGACAGCGCGTCGCGGCGCTGCAGCTTGTCCCGGATCGCGAAGGCCTGGCCCAGGCGGTCGCCGATCGCGCCCTTGAGCGCGTCGACCATGGCCTGGTCGGCGGCCGGCGCGGTCCACTCCCACTTCGGCTTGCCGGCTTCGGCGACCAGTGCGTTGATGGCGTCGATCGCCACCTGCATCTGCTGGTGGCCGAACATCACCGCGCCGAGCATCACGTCCTCGGACAGCTCCTGGGCTTCGGACTCCACCATCAGCACCGCCGAGGCGGTACCGGCGACGACCAGCTCGAGCCTGGAATCCTGCAGCTCGCTGACGGTCGGGTTGAGCAGGTACTTGCCGTCCTTGTAACCGACCTTGGCGGCGCCGATCGGACCCTGGAAGGGGGCGCCGGACAGCGACAGCGCGGCGGACGCGCCGATCAGGGCGAGGATGTCGCCGTCGATCTCCGGGTTCAGCGACATCACCGTGGCGATCACCTGGACTTCGTTGCGGAAGCCGTCGGGGAACAGCGGGCGGATCGGGCGGTCGATCAGGCGCGAGATCAGCGTTTCCTTCTCGGTCGCCCGGCCCTCGCGCTTGAAGAAGCCGCCGGGGATGCGGCCGCCGGCGTAGAACTTCTCCTGGTAGTCCACGGTCAGGGGGAAGAAGTCCTGCCCCTCGCGGGCGGTCCGGTTGGCCACCGCGGTGACCAGCAGCACGGTGCCGTCGCACTTGACCATGACCGCGCCGCCGGCCTGGCGCGCGATCTCGCCGGTCTCCAGCGTGACTTCATGGTTGCCGTACTGGAAGGTCTTGGTGATTTTCGCCACGGTGGGAATGTCCTTGGAGTTGTGCTTTCGAAGCATCAAAACAAAACCGCGGCGCATTGCTGCGCCGCGGTCGGGGTGGTACTCAGCGACGCAGGCCCAGCTTCTGGATCAGCGCCTTGTAGCGCTCTGCATCCTTGCGGTGCAGGTAGTCGAGCAGGCTGCGCCGGCGGTTGACCATCATCAGCAGGCCGCGCCGGCTGTGGTGGTCCTGCTTGTGGGTCTTGAAGTGCTCGGTGAGCTGGGTGATGCGGGCGGTGAGCAGGGCGACCTGGACTTCGGGGGAACCGGTGTCGTTGGCGCCGCGCTTGAATTCTTCGATGATGCTGGAGCTGTCGATTGCCATGCTGGCCTCTTGGGGTGATGCGTGGTCGGCAGGAACGCCATTGTCGACAGCAGGTGACAACGCACGCACCGCCAGGCCCGCCGCGTGCGGTTGGTGGAACACGTAATTCTAGCGCGGGGGGCGCTTTGCGGACAAGGCGCCCGGGGCCGTCAGGGCTGGATCGCCGCCCAGGCGAACAGTCGCCGCGGCCGAAGGCGGCCCTCCGGGCCGACCTCCCCGAGCCCCAGCGCGCGCCCCTCCTCGTCCATCACGGCGACCTCGCCGACGGGGTGGAAGGCGCCGTCCACGGCCTGGCCCTGTCCGAGCCGCCGGGCCTCGGCCGCGCCGACGCGGACCTGCGGCCAGCTGGCCATGCCGGCCTCGACCGGCAGCAGGCAGGCGTCGAGGCTGCGCTCGCCGCGCTCGGCCAGCGCCTCCAGCGCCTCCAGCGTCCACATCCGCGGCTCGCGGAACGGGTCCACCCACAGCCGGCGCAGCTCGGCCACGTGCGCGCCGCACCCCAGCAGCTCGCCCAGGTCGCGGACCAGGCTGCGCACGTAGGTGCCGGAGCCGCATTCCACGTGGAGGCGCAGCTGCGGCGGCAGTGCGCCGGAGAGGCCGTCGAGCAGGTCGGCCGCCGACTGCAACTCGAAGCGGTGGACCTCGACCTCGCGCGGCTCGACCTCGATCTCCTCGCCGCGGCGGGCGCGCGCGTAGAGTGGCTCGCCGCCGCGCTTGAGCGCCGAGTAGATCGGCGGCCGTTGCTGGATGCGGCCGCTCAGGCTGGCGAGGGCCGCGTCGATCCGTTCCACCGTCAGCTCCGGCACCGGGCGCTCGCGCAGCAGGCGGCCCTCGGCGTCGTCGGTGTCGGTGACTTGGCCAAGGCGGGCCACGGTGTCGTAGGCCTTGCGCGCGCCGAGCAGGCCGCCGGCGATCTTGGTGGCCTCGCCGAAGCAGACCGGCAGCAGGCCGGTGGCCAGCGGGTCGAGGCTGCCGGTATGCCCGGCCTTGGCGGCCCGGAACAGGTGCCGGACCCGCTGCAACGCCTGGTTGGAGCTGAGCCCGTGCGGCTTGTCGAGCAGCAGGATGCCGTCGAGCTTGCGGAAGGCCTTGCGCAAGGGGACGCTCCTGCGAGGTCAGTCGGCGGGCGGGCGGTCGTCGCGCAGCAGTTGCTCGATCCGCTCGCCGCGGTCGAGCGATTCGTCGTAATGGAAATGCAGTTCCGGCACGTGGCGCAGCTTCACCGCCTGCGCCAGCCGGTGGCGGAGCTCCGGCGCCAGCGCCTTCAGGCCCTTGAGCGCCTCGCCCGAACGCTCGGGCTGCAGCGCGGTGACGAACACCTTGGCGTGGGCCATGTCGCGGCTGACCTCGACGTCGGAGACGCTGACCGAGGGCAGCGCGTGCTCGCGCGCGGCCGCGTGCACCAGGGTGCCCAGCTCGCGGCGGAGCTGGGCGGCGACGCGGTCGGTGCGGGCGAAGGGCCTGGCCATCAGAGCGTGCGCTGCACCTCGACGCGCTCGAAGCACTCGATCTGGTCGCCCGGCTTGACGTCGTTGTATGCCTTCACGCCGATGCCGCATTCGGTGTTGGCGCGGACCTCGTCGACGTTCTCCTTGAAGCGGCGCAGCGATTCCAGTTCGCCCTCGAAGATCACGGTGTTGTCGCGCAGCACGCGGATCGGCTTGTTCCGCTTGACCACGCCCTCGACCACCATGCAGCCGGCCACGGCGCCGAACTTGGAGCTGCGGAACACGTCGCGGACCTCGGCGATGCCGATGATCTCCTCGCGGATCTCGACGCCCAGGATGCCCGACGCGACCTGCTTCACCTGGTCGATGACGTCATAGATGATCGAGAAGTAGCGCAGGTCCACGCCGGTGGTCTCGATCAGCTTGCGCGCCGAGGCGTCGGCACGCACGTTGAAGCCGATGATGGTCGCCTTGGAGGTGGCCGCCAGCTGCGCGTCGGACTCGGTGATGCCGCCGACGCCGGAGCCGATCACGTTGATCCGGATCTGGTCGTTGGACAGCCCCGTGAGCGCCTCGCGCAGCGCCTGCACCGAGCCCTGCACGTCGGCCTTGATGATCAGCGGCAGGGTGAGCTGGCCGGCGCCCTCGCCCATCTGCGCCATGATGTCTTCCATGCGGTTGCCCGCCTGGGCGACCAGGCGCGACTCGCGGCGCTTGGCGTCGCGCTGCTCGGCGACTTCCCTGGCCAGTCGCTCGTCGGCGACCACCACGAAATCGTCGCCGGCATCGGGCACGCCCGAGAGGCCGAGCACCTGCACCGGGATCGACGGGCCGGCCTTGCCGACCTGGCTGCCGGTCTCGTCGAACAGCGCGCGCACGCGGCCGAACTGCACGCCGCAGACCACGAAGTCGCCCTTCTCCAGGGTGCCCTGCTGCACCAGCACGGTCGCGACCGGGCCGCGGCCCTTGTCCAGTGCCGACTCGATCACCACGCCCGAGGCGCGGCCTTCCGCGACCGCGCGCAGCTCCAGCACCTCGGCCTGCAGCGAGATCGCGTCCAGCAGGTTGTCCACGCCCTGGCCGGTCTTGGCCGAGAGCTCCACCATCTGGGTGTCGCCGCCGAAGTCTTCGGCAACCACGTCCTGCGCCAGCAGCTCGTTCTTGACCCGCGAGGGATCGGCGTCGGACTTGTCGATCTTGTTGATCGCGACGATCAGCGGCACGTTGGCCGCCTTCGCGTGCTGGATCGCCTCGATCGTCTGCGGCATCACGCCGTCGTCGGCCGCGACCACCAGCACCACGATGTCGGTGACCTTGGCGCCGCGCGCGCGCATCGAAGTGAACGCCGAGTGGCCCGGGGTGTCGAGGAAGCTGATGACGCCCTTGTCGGTCTCGACGTGGTATGCGCCGATGTGCTGAGTGATGCCGCCGGCCTCGCCGGACGCCACCTTGGTGCTGCGGATGTAGTCCAGCAGCGAGGTCTTGCCGTGGTCCACGTGGCCCATGATGGTCACCACCGGCGGACGGGTCACGGCATCGCCCTGCACTTCCTCGACGTGCGCGAGCAGCTCGCTCTCGGCGTCGTTGGCCTGCTCCGGCACGGCGGTGTGGCCGAGTTCCTCGACCAGCAGCACGGCGGTGTCGTGGTCGAGCGCCTGGTTGATGGTCGCCATGACGCCCATCTTGAACAGCGCCTTGACCACGTCGCCGCCCTTCATGGCCAGCTTCTGCGCCAGGTCGGCGACGGTGATCGCCTCGCCGATCGCCACCTCGCGCACGATCGGCGCGGTCGGGCGGGTGAAGCCGGTGCCCGAACGGGCCTGCTCGGCATGGCGGCGCGGCTTGGGCTTGCCGCGGCCGGCGCCGCGGCGGGCACGGTCGGCCGCGCTCAGGTGCATCTTGCCGGCGAAGCGGCTGGCGCGGTCGTCGTCCTCGACCCCGGCGACCATCGCGTGCGAGCCGCGGGTCTTGTGGCGGCCCGCCTTGTCGTCGGCGCGCGGCGCGGGCTTGGGATGGCCGTGGCCATGGGCCTTGCGCGCGAGTTCCTCCTCGGGCGGCGGCATCGCCGCGGCCTCGGCGGCGAGGCGCTCGGCCTCGGCCTTGGCGGCCTCTTCCTCGAGGCGCTTGCGCTCGGCTTCCTCGGCGCGGCGCTTGTCGGCCTCGGCCAGGCGCTGCTGCTCGGACAGGTTGCGCTGGCGCGACTCCTCCAGCTTGCGCAGGATCTCGGCGCGCTCGCTGTCCTCCGACGAGCCTTCCTCGCGCGGCGCCTCGGTCGGCTTGACCAGGGTGACCTTCTTGCGCACGACCACGTCCACCGTGCTGCGGTTCTTGCCGCCGCCGACGGTGAGCTCCTGCTTGCGGCTGCGGCTGAGCGTGATCTTGCGCGGCGCGGCGATCTCCTCCGCGGCCTTCCCGGACTTGCCGTGGGCGCGCTTGAGGAAGCCGAGCAGCTTGACCTTCTCGATGCTGGTGACGACCTGGTCGGGACCGTCGAAGTTCATGCCGGCCTCGGCCAGCTGCTCCAACAGTTTGTCGACCGGTGTGTTCACCAGTGCGGCCAGCTTGCGGATGGTGGTTTGTTGCGACATTCCGTTCCCGTTTCTAGTGCCGGCCCGCCTGGGGCGGGCGGCAGTGGACCAGCAATTCTACCGTCGGCTCAGCCTTCCCGCTCCAGGCGGGCGATCTCCTCGGCGCGGGCGGCCAGGATCAGCGCCGCGGCGCGCTCCTCGTCCATGCCCTCGATCCCGAACTCGACCACCTCGTCGGCCCCCAGCTCGCCGAGGTCGTCGGCGGTGCGGATGCCGTGCAGGGCCAGCGCGAACGCGGTTTCCTCGTCCATGCCCTCGAGCTGGAGCAGGTCCTCGGCGGGCTGGTTCTCCTCCAGCCCCTCCTCGACCGCCAGCGCGTCGTTGAGCAGGGCGTCGCGGGCGCGCGAGCGCAGCTCCTCGACGATGTCCTCGTCGAAGCCCTCGATCGCCAGCAGCTCGCCGACCGGGACGTAGGCGATCTCCTCGACCGTGCTGAAGCCCTCGGAGACGAGGATGCCGGCGATCTCCTCGTCGACCTCCAGCTTCTCCTGGAACAGCGCGCGCGCCGCTTCCTGCTCGGCCTCGGACTTGGCCTGCACCTGGTCCTGGGTCATGACGTTGAGTTGCCACCCGGACAGGCGGCTGGCCAGGCGCACGTTCTGGCCGCCGCGGCCGATGGCCTGGGCCAGCTTGTCCTCGGCGACCGCGAGGTCCATGGAGTGCTTTTCCTCGTCGACGATGATCGACTGCACCTCGGCCGGCGCCATCGCGTTGATGACGAACTGGGCCGGGTTGTCCGACCACAGCACGATGTCCACGCGCTCGCCGTTGAGCTCGTTCGACACCGCCTGCACGCGCGAGCCGCGCATGCCGATGCAGGCGCCGATCGGGTCGGTGCGGTTGTCGTACGCGACCACCGCGATCTTGGCGCGGTCGCCCGGGTCGCGGGCGCAGGCCTTGATCTCGACCAGGCCCTGGCCGACCTCCGGCACCTCGAGCTTGAACAGCTCGATCATGAACTCGGGCGCGGCGCGGCTGATGAACAGCTGCGGGCCGCGGACCTCGTGGCGCACGTCGTAGAGGTAGCCGCGCACGCGGTCGCCGGCGCGCAGCGCGTCGCGCGGGATGCCCTTGTCCTTGGGGATGAAGGCCTCGGCGTTGCCGCCCAGGTCCACGTAGATGTTGCCGCGCTCGACGCGCTTGACGACGCCGGTGACCAGCTCGCCGACGCGGTCCTTCCACTGGTCCACGACCTGCGCGCGCTCGGCCTCGCGCACCCGCTGCACGATCACCTGCTTGGCGGCCTGCGCGGCGATGCGCCCGAAGTCCGGGTTCTCGATCTGCTCCTCGATGTAGTCGCCGACCTCGACCTCGGGGTTCTCCTCGACCGCGTCCATCAGCCGGATCTGGCGGTCGGGCGACTCCATGACCACGTCGTCGGCCACGACCTCCCAGCGGCGGAAGGTTTCGTAGCTTCCGTCCTTCGGGTCCACGGCCACGCGTGTCAGCACGTCCTGGTCGGGATAGCGCTTCTTCGCCGCGGAGGCCAGCGCGGCCTCGATCGCCTCGAGGATCACCGACTCGGGCACGCCCTTCTCGGCGGCCACCGCGTCGACGACAAGCAGGAGTTCCTTGGTCATACCGATTTTTCTCTCTGAAGAATCCGTCAATTTCGTTCCTGGCCGTGCAGGAGCCGTTGCTTCCACAACCCCACCAGTCGCTGCGCGACTGGTCGCCCCTTGACTCAAGGGGCTATCCAAACCGCTACTTCCTGCCCTTGCCCTTGTCCTTGCCCGGCTTCTTCGCCGGGGCCATGCCGAGCGCGGCCCAGTCGGGGACCAGCCGCGCCTTGTCCATGTTGTCCATCGCCACCGGGAACTCGGCGCCATCGACCTCGAACACGATCGTGTCGCCCTCCGCCCGCAGGATCCGGCCCTGCAGCCTGCGGCGGCCGTCCTGCGGCAGCTTCAGGCCGACCTTGGCCTGCTCGCCCGCGAAGCGCTCGAACTGCGCCGCCGTGAACAGGGGCCGGTCCACGCCCGGGGACGAGACCTCCAGCGTGTAGTGCCCGCTGATCGGGTCGGCCACGTCGAGCTGGGCCGAGACCTCGCGGCTCACTGCCTCGCAGTCCTCGATCCCGACCGGGCGGCCGGCGTCCTCCGGCTGGTCGATGTACAGGCGCAGCACCGCGCCGCCCGGCGCGGGCAGGTACTCGACCCCGAGCAGCTCCAGCCCCAGCGACGCGACGGTCGGGGCGAGCAACCCGGCTACCTGGCTGGCCTTGTCCGTCATCACGCCTCCTGGCAGAACCGACTCGGAAAACCGAAACCAAAAAGGGGCCCGTGGGCCCCTTAGTCCGATGACGCTGGATTCGGCGCGGGCATCCCGACAACGGATGCCCGACGGGCCCGGCGCTCGCAAAACGAAAAAGGCTCCAATGGAGCCTTCATCGCCACGCGAGAGCGTGGTGGTAGCGGGGGCAGGATTTGAACCTGCGACCTTCGGGTTATGAGCCCGACGAGCTGCCAGACTGCTCCACCCCGCAGCAGAAGCGGAATTATGACGGAACCGGCCTTCGCAGGCAAGCCCGCCGGGCGGTTTACATGAACGCCTGCTGGCACCAGGCCATGATCGGGTTCCACGCCAGGCCGAGGGCGATCAGGCCGAGCGCGTTGACCCCGAGGGTGACCCGCAGCACGCGGTCCCCGCGCGGCGCCGGCACGCCCTCCGGCGGATCGTCGAAGTACATCGCCTTGACCACCCGCAGGTAGTAGAAGCAGCCGATCACCGCGAACACGATGCCCAGGATCGCCAGCCACAGCATGCCGCCGTCGATGACCGCGCGCAGCACCGCCAGCTTGGCCCAGAAGCCCAGGAACGGCGGGATGCCGGCCAGCGAGAACATCGCGCACAGCATCATCCCGGCCAGCCACGGGCTGCGCTGGTTGAGGCCGCGGAAGTCGTCGAGCGTGTCCGCCTCGTAGCCCTTCGAGGACAGCACCACGATCACGCCGAACGCGGCCGCCGACATGATCGCGTAGCTGATCACGTAGAACATGGCCGCGGCGTAGCCGGCCTCGCCGCCGCCGGCCAGGCCGAGGAACACGAAGCCGATGTGCGAGACCGCCGAGTAGGCGAGCATGCGCTTGAGGTTCACCTGCATCAGCGCGACCAGGTTGCCGACCACCAGCGAGGCCGCGGCCAGCAGCGCCAGCAGCAGGCGCCACTGCTCGTCCAGCGGGCCGACGCCCGACTCGAGCAGGCGGAACGCCAGCGCGAACGACGCCAGCTCCGGCGCCGAGCCGAGGAACAGCGTGATCGGGGTCGGGGCGCCGTGGTAGGTGTCGGGCAGCCACATGTGGAACGGCGCGGCCGCGAACTTGAACGCGATGCCGGCGATCATGAACACGGTGCCGGTCAGCAGCAGGCCGGTCTCCTGCGAGCCCTCCACCGCCGCGCGCAGGGCGGCCAGGTCGAGGGTGCCGGTGGCGCCGTACAGCAGCGACATGCCGTACAGCAGCAGGCCCGACGACAGCGAGCCGAGCACGAAGTACTTCATCGCCGCCTCGGAGGCCATCGGGTTGTCGCGGTCGATGGCCACCAGCGCGTAGGTGCTCAATGCCATCAGTTCCAGGCCGAGGTAGACCATCACCAGGCTGCCGGCCGCGATCAGCAGGGTCATGCCCAGCGCCGCGAACAGCATCAGCACCACGACCTCGCCGGCGTGCAGCCCGCGCTCCTTCAGGAACGGCCAGGCGTAGACCAGCGCCAGCGCAGTCAGCAGGCAGGCGCCGGCGTTGAGCACGTCGGCCATGTGGTCGCGCACGAACATCCCGGACAGCACCGTGCCCTGCCCGCCGACGCCGGCCGCGGACATCCACGCCACCACCACCAGCAGCGCCCCGCCCAGCACCCAGGTCCAGACCCGGCGCGCGTCGTCGAGGAACAGGTCCAGCAGCAGCAAGGCGAACGCACCGCCGGCCAGCACCAGTTGGGGCAGCAGCGGCAGCAGTTCGGCGGCGGGGGGCATGGTCGCGATCATGCGGCGATGGTCCTCAGAGCTTGCTTGCGGCGAGCTGGCTCGCCAGGTTCGCGATGGACGGTTCCATCAGGTCGGTGAGCGGCTGCGGCCAGACGCCCAGCAGCAGCACGCCGGCGGCGAAGGTGCCCAGTACCACCCATTCGCGCGGTTCGATGTCCTGCATGGTGGCGACGTTGGCGTTGCCGACCTCGCCCCAGATGATCCGCTTGGCCAGCCACAGCGTGTAGGCCGCGCCGGTGATCAGCGTGGTGGCCACGCCGAAGGCGAGCAGCGGGTGCAGCTGGAAGCTGGCCAGGATGACCATGAACTCGCCGACGAAGCCGGAGGTGCCCGGCAGGCCCGAGTTGGCCATCGAGAACAGGATCACGAAGAACGCGAACCACGGCATCACGTTGGCGACGCCGCCGTAGTCGGCGATGCGGCGCGTGTGCAGGCGGTCGTAGAGCACGCCGACGCAGGAGAACATGGCGCCGGAGATGAAGCCGTGCGAGATCATCTGCACCATCGCGCCCTGCAGGCCGAGGCGCGCGGCGCCGTCGTTGCCGAAGTCGCGGACCAGCGCGAAGGCGATGAAGATGCCCATGGTGACGAAGCCCATGTGCGCGACCGACGAATACGCGATCAGCTTCTTCATGTCGTCCTGGACCAGCGCCACCAGGCTGACGTAGATGATCGCCACCAGGCTGAGCGCGATCACCAGCCAGGCCCACTCGTGGCCAGCGTCGGGCACGATCGGCAGGCTGAAGCGCAGGAAGCCGTAGCCGCCGATCTTCAGCATGATCGCGGCCAGGATCACCGAGCCGCCGGTCGGCGCCTCGACGTGCGCGTCCGGCAGCCAGGTGTGCACCGGGAACATCGGCACCTTGACCGCGAACGCGACCAGGAAGGCGAAGAACAGCCACACCTGCTCCTGCATGCCCAGCGGCAGCGCGTACATGTCCGCCAGCTGCCAGCTGCCGCCCTTGATGTACAGGTAGATCAGCCCGACCAGCATGAACACCGAGCCGAGGAACGTGTACAGGAAGAACTTCAGCGATGCGTAGACCCGGCGCGGGCCGCCCCAGACGCCGATCAGGATGAACATCGGGATCAGCATCGCCTCGAAGAACACGTAGAACAGCATCGCGTCCATCGCCGCGAACACGCCGATCATCACGCCCTCGAGGAACAGCATCGAGGCGACGTACTGGCTGACCCGGGTGCGGATCGGGCTCCAGGCACCCACCAGCACCAGCAGCGTGGTCAGGGTGGTCAGGCCGATCAGCGCGACCGAGATGCCGTCGGCGCCGAGGTGGTACTGGATGTCGTAGGCCGGGATCCACGCGCGCTGCTCGACGAACTGCATGCCCGGGTCGGCGAAGTCGAAGCCGGTGAACAGGCCGATGCTCGCGAGCAGGGTCGCGGCCGCGAACGCCAGCGCGGTCCAGCGCGCCGCCTGCGGGCGCGCGTTGCCGAGCAGCAGCGTGATCGCGCCGCCGAGGATCGGCAGCCACACCAGCAGGCTCAGCAGCGGGAAGGAACCATTCACGGTCATCGTTTAATTCCAGAACCAGAGCAGGACGCCGAGCAGCGCGATCAACCCGAGGATCATCGCGAAGGCGTAGTGGTACAGATAGCCGGACTGGGACTTCCGCAGCATGGCCGCCGCGGCGTCCACCACCCGCGTGCTGCCGTTGACGAAGAACCCGTCGATCACCTTTTCGTCGACCTGGCGCGAGCCCTTGCCGAGCAGAAGGCCGCCGCCGGCGAAGCCGCGGATCCACAGCGTGTCGAAGCCGTACTTCTCCTCGAGGATGCGGACCGGGAGCGCGAGCGCACGGCGCGCGCGGTGGTGCAGCTCCGGCTTCCACAGGTACATGAGGGTCGCCAGCAGGAAGCCGGCCAGCGCCAGCCAGAACGTCGGCGCCTTGAACCCGTGCAGCGCGAACTCGACCGGCCCGTGCCACAGTTCCTCGCCGAGCCTGGCGACCACGTCGCGCCCCTCGGCGACGTCGATCGCGCCGAGGAAGAACGGCAGCTGCTTCACGTGCCCCATCATGTCGGTGCCGAACAGCATCGGGCCCGCGGTGAGGAAGCCGATGACGACCGACGGGATCGCCAGCAGCACCAGCGGCACCGTCACCACCCAGGGCGACTCGCGGGGCTCGTGCGCGCCGTGGCCGTGGTCGTCGTGGCCGTGCCCGTGGCCGTCGTGGTGCGCCTCGCGGAAGCGCTCCTCGCCGAAGAAGGTCAGGTACAGCAGGCGGAAGCTGTAGAACGCGGTCACGAACGCGCCCAGCAGCACCGCCCAGTAACCGTAGGTCGCGATCCAGCTGCCTGCCTCGGCGGCGTGGTGGCCGGCCGCCTCGATGATCGTGTCCTTGGAGTAGAAGCCGCTGAAGAACGGCGTGCCGACCAGCGCCAGGGTGCCGATCAGCATGGTCCAGTAGGTCACCGGCATGTACCTGCGCAGGCCGCCCATGCGACGCATGTCCTGCTCGTGGTGCATGGCGATGATCACCGAGCCCGCGCCCAGGAACAGCAGCGCCTTGAAGAAGGCGTGGGTCATCAGGTGGTACACGGCGGCCGAGTAGGCCGACACGCCCAGCGCCACCGTCATGTAGCCCAGCTGCGACAGGGTCGAGTACGCGACCACCCGCTTGATGTCGTTCTGCACGATGCCGATCAGGCCGGTGAAGAACGCGGTGGTCGCGCCGATGAACAGCACGAAGTCCAGCGCGGTCTCGCTCAGCTCGAACAGCGGCGACATCCGCGCGACCATGAAGATGCCGGCGGTGACCATGGTCGCGGCGTGGATCAGCGCCGAGATCGGGGTCGGGCCTTCCATCGAGTCCGGCAGCCACACGTGCAGCGGCACCTGCGCCGACTTGCCCATGGCGCCGACGAACAGGCAGATGCAGATCACGGTCGCCACCGACCAGGCATGGCCGCTGAACACCGACACGGTGCTGTCGGCGATGGTCGGCGCGTTGGCGAACACCGTCGCGTAGTCCAGCGTGCCGAACCAGTACAGCACCGCGGCGATGCCGAGGATGAAGCCGAAGTCGCCGACGCGGTTGACCAGGAACGCCTTGAGGTTGGCGAAGATCGCGCTCGGGCGCTTGAACCAGAAGCCGATCAGCAGGTACGAGACCAGGCCCACCGCCTCCCAGCCGAAGAACAGCTGCATGAAGTTGTTGCTCATCACGAGCATCAACATCGAGAACGTGAACAGCGAGATGTAGCTGAAGAAGCGCTGGTAGCCGGGATCCTCGGCCATGTAGCCGATGGTGTACACGTGCACCAGCAGCGACACGAAGGTCACCACGACCATCATCATCGCGGTCAGCTTGTCGACCATGAAGCCGACGTGCGCCTGGTAGCCGCCGACGTCGAACCAGGTGTAGAGGTTCTCGTTGAACGGCGGCGCGCCCTGGCCCACCAGCTGGTACAGGACCCAGCACGACAGCGCGCAGCTCAGCGCCACGCCGGCGATGGTCACCAGGTGCGCGCCGGTGCGGCCGACCACGTTGCGGAACAGCCCGGCGACGATGGACGCCAGCAGCGGCGCCAGCACCACCGCAAGCAGGACCGATTTGGAGATCATCACGTCCGGCATCGGCTCAGCCCTTCAAGGTATCGATGTCGGCGACGTTGATCGTGCGCCGGTTGCGGAACAGGGTGACCAGGATCGCGAGGCCGATCGCGGCCTCGGCCGCGGCCACGGTCAGGATGAAGAACACGAACACCTGGCCGGCGGCGTCGCCGAGCTGGCGCGAGAAGGCGACGAAGTTGACGTTCACCGCCAGCAGCATCAGCTCGATCGACATCAGCAGCACGATGACGTTCTTGCGGTTGAGGAAGATCCCCGCGACCGCGATGCAGAACAGCACGGCGCCCAGCGCCAGCAGGTGGCCCGGCGCGAGGCCGGAAGCAATGGCCGGGGTCATGGCTGGCCCTCCTCGTCCGGGGCCGCCGCGGGCGGCCGCGTTGCATCCATCCTGACCAGGCGCAGGCGGTCGGCGGCGCGCACCCGCGACTGGGCCGCGGGATCCTGGTGGCGCGCGCCCTGGGTCCGGCGCAGGGTCAGCATCACCGCCGCGACCACGGCCACGGTCAGGATCACGGCCGCGACCTCGAACGGCAGCAGGAACTCGGTGAACAGCGCGCGCGCCAGCCAGGTGGTGTTGCCCGGGTCGCCGTCGGCGGCAAGCTGGGCGGCGTTGTCCGCGAACGGCACCGCCATCCGCGCCCGCACCCCGATCAGCACCAGGATCTCGACCAGCATCACCACCGCGACCGCCAGGCCCACCGGCAGGAAGCGCACGTAGCCCTCGCGCAGGCGCGCCACGTCGATGTCCAGCATCATCACCACGAACAGGAACAGCACCATCACCGCGCCCACGTACACCAGCACCAGGGCCAGGCCGAGGAACTCGGCGCCGGAGAGGATCCAGGTGCAGGCGACCGAGAAGAAGGTCAGCACCAGGAACAGCGCGGCGGTGACCGGGTTGCGGACGCCGATCACCGCGGCGGCGGACAGCACGGCCGTGGCGGCGAAGGCATAGAAGGCGATGAGTACGAAATCCATGGGGTCCTCAGCGACGCGAGGTCATCGATAGGGGGCGTCGGCGGCGCGGCGTGCGGCGATCTCCGGCTCCAACCGGTCGCCGATCGCCAGCAGCTGCTGCTTGGTGACCACGTTCTCGCCGCGGTTCTCGAAGTGGTACTCGAGGATGTGGGTCTCGACGATCGAGTCCACCGGGCACGATTCCTCGCAGAAACCGCAGTAGATGCACTTGAACAGGTCGATGTCGTAGCGCGTGGTGCGGCGGGTGCCGTCGGCGCGCTGCTCCGAGTCGATGGTGATCGCCAGCGCCGGGCACACCGCCTCGCACAGCTTGCAGGCGATGCAGCGCTCCTCGCCGTTCGGGTAGCGGCGCAGCGCGTGCAGCCCGCGGAAGCGCGGCGACTGCGGCGTCTTCTCCATCGGGTACATCAGCGTGTACTTGGGGCGGAACAGGTACTTCAGGGTCAGCCACATGCCCTGCAGCAGCTCGACCAGCAGCAACCCCCTGAACCATGCGATCAACCGGGACATCAGGCACCCACCTCGAACACGCCGAAGTAACCCATCAGCGCGGTCACGAACAGCCAGGCCAGCGTGACCGGGATGAAGACCTTCCAGCCCAGGCGCATGATCTGGTCGTAGCGGTAGCGCGGGAACGTGGCACGGAACCACACGAACGCGCTGGCGAAGAAGAACACCTTGGCGAACAGCCACCACCAGCCGTCCACAGACAGGAGCGGGATGCCCCAGCCGTGGAACGGGCTCAGCCAGCCGCCCAGGAAGAAGGTCGCGGTCAGGAAGCTGACCAGGATCATGTTCGCGTACTCGGCGAGGAAGAACAGCGCGAACTGCGAACCCGAGTACTCGACCATGTGCCCGGCGACGATCTCCGACTCGCCCTCGACCACGTCGAACGGCAGGCGGTTGGTCTCGGCCACGCCGGACACGAAGTAGATGACGAACAGCGGCAGCAGCGGCAGCCAGAACCACTCGAGGAAGCCGGCGTCGCCGGCCTGCGCCATCACGATCTCGCTGAGGTTGAGCGTGCCCGCGGCGACCAGCACGCCGACCACCGCGAAGCCCATCGCGATCTCGTAGCTGATCATCTGCGCCGAGGCGCGCATCGCGCCCAGGAAGGCGTACTTCGAGTTCGAGGCCCAGCCGGCGATGATCACGCCGTACACGCCCATCGAGGTCATCGCCAGCAGGTACAGCAGGCCGGCGTTGGCGTTGGACAGCACCACCTGCGCGTCGAACGGCACCACCGCCCAGGCTGCGAATGCCGGCACCAGGGTGATCAGCGGCGCCAGCACGTACAGGACCGGATGCGCCTGGGTCGGCTTGACGACTTCCTTGAACAGCAGCTTGAAGACGTCGGCGAAGGCCTGGAACACGCCCCAGCCGACGTACATCGGCCCGTGGCGCACGTGCATCCAGCCGATCAGCTTGCGCTCCCAGACCACGTAGAAGGCGACGGCGATGATCACCGGCACGGCGATCGCCAGCACCATCAGCACCAGCCAGGCGACCAGCCCGGCGGGACCGAAGGACAGCAGCCAGTCGCGGAACGGTTCGTGGATCATGCGCGCGTGACCTCCAGCTTGCCCGCGGCCAGCAGCGGCGCGGTGGCGGCGTGGCCGGATTCGATCCAGGCGCAGCCGGCGGCGACGCGCGGGTCCACCACGACCGGCAGGGTCGCGGCGCCGCGCGCGGTGGCGACCCGGGCCATGGCGCCGTCGGCGACGCCGGCGGCGTCGGCATCGGCCGGCGCGAGGGCGATGCGCGCGCCGGTGTTCAACGGATGCGCCTGCAGCGCGGCGGCGCGGCGCAGCACCGCGTCGACGCGGTAGATCGCCTGGCCGGCGGCCACTTCCAGGCCACCGCCCTCGCCCGCCGCCGGCGTGGCGGCCTTGCCGCCCTCCCAGGCGCGGCGCGCGAGGGTGCCGCGCAGCTGCGCGAGCTCGGTGAAGTCGAAGCCGGGCGCCTCGAGCAGGCCGCCCAGGGCGCGCAGCACGCGCCAGCCGGCGCGCGCTTCGCCCGGCAGCTTGCCGCCGGCGACGGCGCGCTGCTCGCGGCCTTCCAGGTTCACGAGCGTGGCGTCGATCTCGGGCAGCAGCCCGATCGGCAGGATGACGTCGGCGACCTTGCGCGTGGACTCGCACGCGAAGTGGCTGAAGGCCACCACCTGCGCGTCGCCCAGCGCCTGCATCGCCAGCGCCTGGTCGGCGAAGTCGAGGCCGGGCTCGATCCCGTAGATGACGTAGGCGCCGCGCGGCTCGCGCAGCATCGCCAGGGCGTCGCGCGACGCCGGCAGCACGCCCGCCTGCGACAGGCCCAGCGCATTGGCGCCCTGCGGGATGCGGCACAGCGCGGCGTTGTTGGCGCCGGCGAAGGACGCGGCGGCATCGCGGATCGCGGCCGCGTGCGCGCCGGCCTCGGCCACGCCGCCCACGATCACGACCGCGCGCGAGGCGTCGCCCAAGGCCACGCCGGACAGCGCGTCGGCCAGCCGCGACGGCGGCACGATCGCCTTCGAGGCGACCTCGAAGGTGAACTCGAAGTCCACCGGGTTGACCACGTGCACCTTCGCGCCGCGCTCCACCGCCTTGCGCACGCGGGCGTGCACCAGCGGCAGCTCGTGGCGCAGGTTGGAGCCGACGATCACGATCGCGTCGGCGTGCTCGATGTCGGCGACCGCCATCGCGAACGGCGCCGAGCAGGCCGACAGGTCCTGCTGCGCGATGCGGTGGTCGAGGTTGCCGGTGCCCAGCGCAGCCGCCAGCCGCACCAGCAGCTCGCCCTCCTCGTTGGAGGTGGCCGGGTGCGCGAGGATGCCGAGGCGGTCGGCGCCGTTGTCGCGCAGCACCTGCGCGGCGCGGGCCAGGGCTTCGTCCCAGCCGGCCTCGCGCAGCTCGCCGTTCTCGCGCACCATCGGCACGGTCGCGCGGTCGGCGGCGTACAGGCCCTGGTGGGAGTAGCGGTCGCGGTCGGACAGCCAGCACTCGTTGACCGCGTCGTTGTCGCGCGGCACGGTGCGCAGCACGTCGCCGCGGCGCACGTGCAGGAACAGGTTGCTGCCCAGGGCGTCGTGGTAGCCGAGCGACTCCTTCGCGATCAGTTCCCACGGCCGGGCGCGGAAGCGGAACACCTTGTTGGTCAGCGCGCCCACCGGGCACACGTCGATCACGTTGCCGGACAACTCGGTGGTCAGCGGCTTGCCGTCGTAGGTGCCGATCTGCAGGTTCTCGCCGCGCATCATGCCGCCCAGCTCGTAGGTGCCGGCGACCTCCGCGGTGAAACGGATGCAGCGGGTGCAGTGGATGCACCGGGTCATGTCGGTGGCCACCAGCGGGCCCAGGTCCTCGTCGGCGACCACGCGCTTGCGCTCGGCGAAGCGCGAGACCGAGCGCCCGTAGCCGAGCGAGAGGTCCTGCAGCTCGCACTCGCCGCCCTGGTCGCAGACCGGGCAGTCGAGCGGATGGTTGATCAGCAGGAATTCCATCACGTTGCGCTGCGCCTTGAGCGCCTTGTCGCTGCGCGTGCGCACCTGCATGCCGTCCATCACCGGGGTGGCGCAGGCCGGGGCCGGCTTGCCCATCTTCTCGACGTCGACCAGGCACATGCGGCAGTTGGCGGCGATCGCCAGCTTGTCGTGGTAGCAGAAGCGCGGGATCGGGATCCCGGCCTTGTCCGCGGCCTGGATGATCATCGAGCCCTTCGGCGCCGCCAGTTCCACCCCGTCGATGAAGACGGTGACGTGGTCGGGCGGCAGGTTCGGGTTCACCGGTTGCGCGCTCATGCCGCCACCTGCCTCGACACCACGGTGCCGTTGCGTTCGTCGTCCACCAGGAAGCGGCCGTTCACGATGCGGTACTCGAATTCGTCCCAGAAGTGGCGCAGGAAGCCCTGCATCGGCCAGGCCGCGGCCTCGCCGAAGGCGCAGATGGTGTGGCCCTCGATCTGGCCGGCGGCGGCGCGCAGCATGTGCAGGTCGTCCACCGTCGCCTTGCCCTCGGCGACGCGCGTGACCATGCGGTACATCCAGCCGGTGCCCTCGCGGCACGGGGTGCACTGGCCGCAGCTCTCCTGCATGTAGAAGCGCGCGATGCGCTGGCAGGCGCGGACCATGCACGTGGTCTCGTCCATGACGATCACCGCGCCGGAGCCGAGGCCGGAGCCGGCCTTCTGCAGCGCGTCGTAGTCCATGGTCAGGCCCATCATGGTCTCGCCCGGCAGCACCGGCATGGACGAGCCGCCCGGGATCACCGCCTTGATGCGGTGGCCGTTGCGCATCCCGCCCGCCAGCTCCAGCAGTTCGGAGAACGGCGTGCCCAGGCGGATCTCGTAGTTGCCGGGGCGGTTCACGTGCCCGGACACCGAGAACACCTTGGGGCCCCCATTGTTGGGCTTGCCCAGGTTGAGGAACCACTCCGGGCCGTTGCGCACGATCGCCGGCACCGAGGCATAGGTCTCGGTGTTGTTGATCGTGGTCGGCTTGCCGTACAGGCCGAAGTTGGCCGGGAACGGCGGCTTGTAGCGCGGCTGGCCCTTCTTGCCCTCCAGCGACTCCATCAGCGCGGTTTCCTCGCCGCAGATGTAGGCGCCGGCGCCGAGCGCGTTGTGGATGTCGATGTCCACGCCGCTGCCGAGGATGTCCTTGCCCAGCCAGCCGTTGGCGTAGGCCTCGCGGGTCGCCTCCTCCAGCCGCTCGAACGGCTCGTGGTGGAACTCGCCGCGCAGGTAGTTGTAGGCCACCTTCGTGTTGGTCGCGTAGCAGGCGATCGCCAGGCCCTCGATCACCGCGTGCGGGTTGTAGCGCAGGATGTCGCGGTCCTTGGCGGTGCCCGGCTCGGACTCGTCCGAGTTGCACAGGATGTACTTCTCGCCGTCGTGCTTCGGCATGAAGCTCCACTTCAGGCCGGTCGGGAAGCCCGCGCCGCCGCGGCCGCGCAGGCCGGACTGCTTGACCATCTCGATGATCGCCGCGCGATCCATCTTTTCCTCGAGGATCCTGCGCAGCGCGCTGTAGCCACCCGTCTTCAGGTAGTTCTCGTACGACCACGGCTTGTCGTAGTGCAGCGTCGTGTAGACGACGTTGTGCTCCTGCGGCGCCGGGCCGACCGGGCCGGTCGGCTGGGAGTAGTCGCGGTGGTGCTGTGCCATCTCGTCCTGCCTCACTTCAACCCGTCGAGCAGCTCGTCCACCTTCGCGAGGTCGAGCTTCTCGTGGTAATGCCCGTTGATCACCACCACCGGCGCGCCGCAGCACGCGGCCACGCACTCTTCCTCGCGCTTGAGGTAGACGCGCCCGTCGGCGGTGGATTCGCCGAGCTTGCAGCCCAGCTTCTGCTCGGCGTGCGCGACCAGTTCCTGCGCGCCGTTGAGCCAGCAGCTGATGTTGGTGCAGAAGGCGACGTTGTTGCGCCCGACCCGATCGGTCTCGAACATCGAGTAGAAGGTCGCGACCTCGTACGCCCACACCGGCGGGATGCCCAGGTACTTGGCGACCGCAGCGATCAGTTCGTCGCTGAGCCAGCCGCCGTTCTGCTGCTGCGCCGCGTGCAGGCCCTGGATCACCGCCGAACGCTTGCGCTCGGGCGGGAACTTGGCCACCCAGTGGTCGATGTGCGCGCGGGTCTCGTCCGCCAGCACCGCCATCGGGTCCACGTTGCGGGCGTTCTCGAAGTTTCCGGTGGCCCTCATCGGTCGATCTCCCCGAACACGATGTCGTAGGTGCCGATCATCGCCACCACGTCCGCCAGCATGTGGCCCTTGACGAAGGTGTCCATCGAGGACAGGTGGGCGAAGCCGGGCGCGCGCAGGTGCACGCGGAACGGCTTGTTGGCGCCATCCGACACGAGATAGCAGCCGAACTCGCCCTTGGGCGCCTCGACCGCCTGGTAGGTTTCCCCGGCGGGCACGCAATAGCCCTCGGAAAACAGCTTGAAGTGGTGGATCAACGCTTCCATGTCGTCCTTCATCTCCTCGCGGGAGGGAGGCGCGACCTTGAAGTTGTCGACCATGACAGGGCCCGGGTTGGCCTTCAGCCACTGCACGCACTGCTGGATGATCCGCGCCGACTGGCGCATCTCGGCGATGCGCACCAGGTAGCGGTCGTAGCAGTCGCCGTGGGTCCCGACCGGAATGTCGAAGTCCACCTCCGCGTAGCGCGCGTACGGCTGCTTCTTGCGCAGGTCCCACTCCACCCCGGAGCCGCGCAGCATCGGGCCGCTCATGCCCCAGGCCAGCGCCTGTTCGGGCTCGACCACGCCGATGCCGACGGTGCGCTGCTTCCAGATGCGGTTGTCGGTGAGCAGGGTCTCGTACTCGTCCACCCGGCGCGGGAAGTCGTTCGCGAACGCCTCCAGGTAGTCCAGCATCGAGCCTTCGCGCCACTCGTTGAAGCGCTTGAGCTCCTTGCCCTTGCGCCAAGGAGACTCGCGGTACTGCGACATGCGATCGGGCAGGTCGCGATAGACGCCGCCCGGGCGGTAGTAGGTCGCGTGCATGCGCGCGCCCGACACCGCCTCGTACACGTCCATCAGCTCCTCGCGCTCGCGGAATGCGTACAGCATCACCGCCATCGCGCCGAGGTCGAGGCCGTTGGAGCCCACCCACATCAGGTGGTTGAGGATCCGGGTGACCTCGTCGAACAGGGTGCGGATCCACTGCGCGCGCTCGGGCGCCTCGATCCCCATCAGGGTCTCGATGGCGCGCACGTAGGCGTGCTCGTTGCACATCATGGAGACGTAGTCGAGCCGGTCCATGTAGCCGATGGACTGGTTGAACGGCTTGGACTCGGCCAGCTTCTCGGTGCCCCGGTGCAGCAGGCCGACGTGCGGGTCGGCGCGGCGCACGACCTCGCCTTCCATCTCCAGGATCAGGCGCAGCACGCCATGCGCGGCGGGATGCTGCGGCCCGAAGTTCATCGTGTAGTTGCGGATCTCCTGCTGCGCCTCGGCCGGGCTGCTGGCGAACGGGGCGTTGGCAGGAGTGATCGTGGGGTCGTAGCTCATTGCGCGGCTCCCTTGCGCGGCACCGGGGCCGGGTTGGGCGTCGGGCCGGTGGTCGGCTTCGCGGGGTCGGCCGGGCCGATGCCGCTGTCCACCTTGAGGTCGTGGTCCTCGCCCACGGCGGTCGCGTAGCGGGCGTCGTCGCGGATCACGCGCGGAACGTTCACGCGCGGCTCGACCGAGGTCACCGGCTCGTACACCACGCGCTTGCGCTCGGGGTCGTAGCGGACCTCGACGTTGCCGATCAGCGGGAAGTCCTTGCGGAACGGGTGCCCGACGAAGCCGTAGTCGGTCAGGATGCGGCGCAGGTCCGGGTGCCCGGCGAACACGATGCCGAACAGGTCGAAGGCCTCGCGCTCGAACCAGTCGGCCACCGGCCAGATGCCGGTCACCGACGGCATCGCCGGCAGCGCGTCGTCGGGCGCGAACGCCTTCAGCCGCAGCCGGCGGTTGTGCCGTACCGACATCAGCTGCACCACCACCGCGAAGCGGCGCGCGGGTGGCTCGACCGGCGCCTCGCCCTGCGGCTGCGGGAACTGCGCGCTGGTGCCCTCGCCGTAGCGGAAGCGGCCCGGGCCCTTGCCCTCGACGCCGCGGCTGAAACCTTCCGAGGAAACGTCGGTGTCCCACTCGTCGGTGCCGTAGCCGAGCATGTCCAGCCCGCACAGGTCGATCAGCTGCTCGAAGCCGAACTCGTCGCGCAGCGCGCGGCAGGCCTCGAGCCAGTCGCCGGCGTCCAGCACCAGGCCGACCTCGCCGCGCGGCAGCGCGACCTCGACGGTGGCCTGCGGGAAGCGTGCGCGGAGCTGCTCCGCGAAGCCCTCGACTGCCATGGCCATCAGCGCTGCTCCGGGGTCTGTGCGCCGGGGACGTTGCCGGTGCCGAAGGTGCTGCTGCGGCGGATTTTCTTCTGCAGCTGCAGGATCCCGTACACCAGCGCCTCCGCGGTCGGCGGGCACCCGGGCACGTACACGTCCACCGGCACGATGCGGTCGCAGCCACGCACGACGGAGTAGGAATAGTGGTAGTAGCCGCCGCCGTTGGCGCAGCTGCCCATCGAGATCACCCACTTGGGGTCGGGCATCTGGTCGTAGACCTTGCGCAGCGCCGGGGCCATCTTGTTGACCAGGGTGCCGGCGACGATCATCACGTCGGCCTGGCGCGGCGATGGGCGGAACACCACGCCGAAGCGGTCAAGGTCCAGGCGCGCGGCGCCGGCGTGCATCATCTCCACCGCGCAGCAGGCCAGGCCGAAGGTCATCGGCCACATCGAGCCGGTGCGCGCCCAGTTCCACAGCGCGTCCATGCTGGTGGTGACGAAGCCGCGCTCCAGCAGCGGGTTCTCGCCTTCCGGACGGAGGATGTCGTCGACCCGGCCGTCGGGCAGCGGGTTGTTGATCATCTTCTCGACCGTTTGGATCACTCCCATTCGAGCGCTCCCTTCTTCCACACGTAGATGAAGCCGATCACCAGCAGGGACAGGAACACGCCCATCTCGACCAGCCCGAACACTCCGAGCTCGCGGAACACCAGCGCCCAGGGGAAGACGAACGCGATCTCGAGGTCGAACACGATGAAGATGATCGCGACCAGGTAATAGCGGACGTCGAAACGCATGCGCGCGTCCTCGAACGCGGGGAACCCGCATTCGTACGGCGACAGCTTCTCGGGGGACGGGCGCTTCGGGCCCAGCAGGTTGCCGATCACGATCAGCGCGATGCCGATGCCGGCGGCAACGATCAGGAACAACAGGGTCGGCAGGTATTCGGCCAGCACGAGTGCGTCCTCTTCCGGTCGTCCAGACCGTGAAATCCGGGCGTCCTGTCCGGAAATCGGTGATTCATGGTGCCCAAGGGGGGACTCGAACCCCCACGACCGAAGCCGCTACCACCTCAAGGTAGTGCGTCTACCAATTCCGCCACCTGGGCAATGTGTTTCTTTCGACTGCGTATTTTAGCCCGTTCACTCGCCCTGGCGGGGAGGCGGCGCCTCATCCGCGGCCTGATCCGCGGCCTGCTCCCCGGCCGGCGCCGCGGGCGCGGCCGGGACGGTGCCGGTGGTCTCCACCGGCGGCGCCACCGGGACCTGCGACATCACCCCCAGGTCCTGCTGGACCGGGCCCTGCGCGGTCGCGCGGTTGGTGGCGTGCCAGGCCATGAACAGGGCGATCACGAAGAACGCGACCGCCAGCCACTTGGTGCTCTTCGACAGGAAGTTGGACGCGCCGCGCGAGCCGAACACGGTGGCGGACGCGCCGCCGCCGAAACCGGACCCGGCCTGGGCGCCCGCGCCGCGCTGCATGAGGATCAACGCGATCATGGCGACCGCGAGCAGCACGTACACGACATTGAGGATGAGGATCAGCATCAGGTGAAACTCTTGGCGATGGCGAGGAAATCGGCTGCCACCAGCGAGGCGCCTCCGATCAACCCGCCATCGACGTCCGGGCTGGAGAACAGCGCGGCGGCGTTGTCGGGCTTGCAGCTGCCGCCGTAGAGGATCGGCAGCGAGCCAGCGATTTTAGCATCCAGCGCCGCCACTTCGCCACGGATGAAGGCGTGGACCTCCTGCGCCTGGGCCGGGGTGGCGACCTTGCCGGTCCCGATCGCCCAGACCGGCTCGTAGGCCACGACGGCGCCGTCCAGGGCCTCGACCCCGCCCAGCTCGAACAGCGGCTGCAGCTGGCGCTGGATCACGTACTCGGTGTGCCCGTCCTCGCGGTCGGCCAGGGTCTCGCCCACGCACAGGATCGGCACCAGGCCCGCGGCCCTGGCGGCCATGAACTTGCGCGCCACCAGGTCGCTGTCCTCGCCGTGGTACTGGCGGCGCTCGGAGTGCCCGACCAGCCCGTAGCGGGCGCCGACGTCGCGCAGCATCCCCGCCGAGACCTCGCCGGTGAAGGCGCCCTTGTCGTTGGCGCTGACGTCCTGGGCGCCGAAGCCGAGGCGGTCGCCGTAGCGCTCCACCAGCCCGGACAGGTACGGCAGCGGCGGCAACACCACCAGCTCCACGCCCTGCGGGGTGTCGGCTGCGACGATCTCGTCGAGCAGCGCCCGGGCGAACGCGCGGTCGCCGTGCAGCTTCCAGTTTCCAGCGACGATCCTGCGACGCATCGGGACGGTCTCCACTCGATCCGGGGGCCGCGCAGTCTAGCCGTTCCGCGCGCAAAAGGCCCCTTTCGTCAGGCCAGCTTGATCTCGCGCAGGCGCTCGAGCAGGTAGTCCTGCGCGGTGATCGGCTGCGGATAGCGGTTCGGGTTGGACGCGTCCACGCACGAGGGCAGCACGTCGATCAGGAAGTCCGGGTTGGGGTGCAGGAAGAACGGCACCGAGTAGCGCGGCTTGCGCGCCTCCTCCCCCGGCGGGTTGACCACGCGGTGGGTGGTCGACGGATACACGTGGTTGGTCAGGCGCTGCAGCATGTCGCCGATGTTGACCACGATGGTGTCCTCGGCGGCGGTGAACGGCACCCACTCACCTTTCCGCGAGAGCACCTCGAGCCCGGCGGCGCTGGCCCCGACCAGCAGCGTGATCAGGTTGATGTCCTCGTGCGCGCCGGCGCGCACGTTGGGCACCTCCGGGCTGGTGATCGGCGGGTAGTGGATCGGGCGCAGGATCGAGTTGCCGAAGTCGGTCTTGTCGGCGAACCAGTCCGCCGGCAGCCCGATGTGCAGCGCCAGCGCCGACAGCACCTGCGAGCCCAGGTCGTCCAGCGCGGTGTACAGCCCGTAGCCCGCCTCGCGGAAGCCCGGGACCTCCTCCGGCCACAGGTTCGGCGGCATGTCGGCGGCATGGCGCGAGTCGCGCGGGATCTCGCGGCCGATGTGCCAGAACTCCTTCAGGTCCGGGTAGCGCGAGTCCTTGGCGGTCTCGACCATGAACGGCGTGTAGCCGCGGGCGCCGCCGCCGCCGGGCACGTGGTACTTGCGCTTGGCCTCGTCGGGCAGCGCGAAGAAGCGGCGGAAGGCATCGTAGGCCTCGTCCACCAGCGCCTGCGGGATGCCGTGGCCGCGGATCCCGGCGAAGCCCCACTCGCGGTAGGTCGCGCCGAGTTCGGCGACGAAGGCCTCGCGGTCGGCGTCGGAGGAGGCGTGGGTGAAGCGGCGGATGTCGAGCGTGGGGATGGTGGCGTTCATTCGGTCATGCTTCCGCGGCCGCGCGCACGGCGCCGGCCAGGGTATCGAGGGTGGACTGCACGAGTGCGGCGTCGTCGGCTTCGACAGTGACCCGCACCACGGGTTCCGTGCCGGAGGGGCGCAGGAAGGCGCGGCCGCGGCCTTCCACCGCGCGTTGCGCCTCCGCCAGCGCGGCCTGCACGGATGCGGCCTCGTCCGGGCGGCTGCCGTTGCGGTAGCGCACGTTCACGGTCTTCTGCGGCACCCGCCGCATGCCTTGCAGCGCGTCCTGCAGGGACAGGCCGGTGCGGTGCAGCACCTCCAGCACCTGCAGCGCGCTGACGATGCCGTCGCCGGTGCTGGCGCGGTCCAGGCACAGCAGGTGCCCGGAGGCCTCGCCGCCGAGCACGCCGTCGTGCTGCAGCAAGGCCTGGTGCACGTGGCGGTCGCCGACCTTCGCGCGCAGGAACTCGATGCCGCGCTCGCCGAGCGCGCGCTCGAAACCGTAGTTGCTCATCAGCGTGCCCACCACGGGGCCGCGCAGGCGGCCGCTGCGCTGCCAGTCGCAGGCCAGCACGTACAGCAGGTCGTCGCCGTCGCGGACCTTGCCGTCGCGGTCCACGAACAGCACGCGGTCGCCGTCGCCATCGAAGGCGATGCCGAGGTCGGCGCCGGTGGCGCGCACGTGCGCGGCGAGGGTCTCGGGGTGGGTCGAACCGACCCCGTCGTTGATGTTGGTGCCATCCGGCTCCACGCCGATGGCGTCCACGCGCGCGCCCAGTTCACGCAGCACCAGCGGGCCGAGCTGGTAAGTGGCGCCGTTGGCGCAATCCATGGCGACGCGCATGCCGGCCAGGTCGAAGCCGCGCGGCACCGAGTTCTTGCACGCCTCCACGTAGCGGCCGACGGCGTCGCGGGTGCGCACGGCCTTGCCCAGTTGCTCGGAGGGCACGGTGCGGAAGGGCTGCTCCAGGGCCGCCTCGATCGCCGCCTCGGTGGCGTCGTCGAGCTTTTCGCCGTGGGCGTTGAAGAACTTGATGCCGTTGTCGTGGTGCGGGTTGTGCGAGGCGGAGATGACGATGCCGCCGTCCGCACGCATCGAGTGCGTCAGGTGCGCGACCGCGGGCGTCGGCATCGGCCCCATCAGCTGCACGTCCACGCCGGCGGCCACCAGCCCGGCCTCCAGCGCGGCCTCGAACATGTAGTTGGAGATGCGCGTGTCCTTGCCGATGATCACCACCGGCTTGCGCCAGTCGTTGCGCGGCAGGACGTGGCCGTAGGCGTTGCCCAGGCGCAGCACGAAGTCCGCGGAGATCGGGCCTTCCCCGACCCGGCCGCGGATGCCGTCGGTGCCGAAATGCCTGCGGTTCAAGGCGCGGCTTCCAGCGGTTCCTCGGGCGCCGGCTGCTTCATCAGCATGGCCAGCAGGCGGGCGATGCGCTCGCGCAGCTCGCGGCGGTCGCAGATCTGGTCGATGGCGCCGTGCTCGAGCAGGAACTCGGAGCGCTGGAAGCCCTCGGGCAGGGTCTCGCGCACGGTCTGCTCGATCACGCGCGGGCCGGCGAAGCCGATCAACGCGCCCGGCTCGGCGATGTTGATGTCTCCGAGCATCGCCAGCGAGGCCGAGACGCCGCCGGTGGTCGGGTGGGTCATCACCGAAATGTACGGCACCCCGGCCGCGCGCAGGCGCCCGAGCGCGGCCGAGGTCTTGGCCATCTGCATCAGCGAGAACAGGCTCTCCTGCATGCGCGCGCCGCCGGTCGCGGAGAAGCACACCAGCGGGGCGCCGATCTCCAGCGCGCGCTCGGCGGCCAGTGCGAAGCGCTCGCCGACGACCGAGCCCATCGAGCCGCCCATGAACGCGAAGTCGAACGCGCAGGCGACCAGCGGGCGCCCGGCCAGCGTGCCTTCCATCGCGATCAGCGCATCGCGCTCGCCGCTGGCCTTCTGCGCGGCCTTGATGCGGTCCGAGTACTTCTTCTGGTCCTTGAACCTGAGCACGTCCACCGGGCCGAGCTCGGCCCCGATCTCGGTGCCCTCCCCGTCCAGGAACGCGGCCAGGCGCGCACGCGCCCGGATCGGCATGTGGTGCGCGCACTTGGGGCAGACCTCGAGGTTCTCCTCGAGCTCGGGGCGGTAGAGCACCGCGCCGCACTTGTCGCACTTCTCCCACAGGCCCTCGGGCACGCTCCGCTTGCGGCTGGTGGCCGCCTCGGTGCGGATGCGCGCCGGCATTAGCTTCTTCAACCAACTCATTGTTTCGTTGCCTGGCCTTGGGCGATTCGCGATTTTAGCCCAGCGGCGGGTTCGGGCCGTCGAGCGCGGCCCGCAGCGGGGCCAGGAAAGCGCCGGCACGCGTCGCGGCGTCGGCCGGATCGGCCGCACCGGACATCGCCTGCACGAGCGCGCTGCCGACCACCACGCCATCGGCCTGCGCGGCCATGCCGGCGGCGGTGGCGGCGTCGCGGATGCCGAAACCCGCCAGCACCGGCAGCGGACAGGCGGCGCGCACGGCCGCGAGGTGCGCGGCGGTGGCGGCGGCATCGGCGGCGCGGGTCCCGGTCACCCCGGCGACGCTGACGTAGTAGACGTAGCCGCGCGCGCCGGCGCAGATCGCGGGCAGGCGTTCGGCCGAGGTGGTCGGCGCCACCAGCGGCACCAGCGCCAGTCCGAGCGCGTCGAAGCAGGCCCGGGTCGGCCCGGCCTCCTCGGGCGGCAGGTCCACCAGCAGCACGCCGTCCACGCCGGCCCCGGCGACCTGGCGCGCGTAGGCCTCGATCCCGCGGACTTCCACCGGGTTGAGGTAGCCCATCAGCACCACCGGGGTCGCGTCGTCCGCGGCCCGGAACGCGCGCACCTGCTCCAGTACCCACTCCAGGCCGGCGCCGCGCGCGAGCGCGCGCTCCGAGCTGCGCTGGATGACCGGGCCGTCGGCCATCGGATCCGAGAACGGGACCCCGATCTCGAGCGCGTCCGCGCCGGCCGCGACCAGGGCGTGCAGCACCGGCACCGTCGCCTGCAGCGACGGGTCGCCGGCGGTGACGAATGGCACCAGCGCCTTGCGGCCTGCCGCGGCAAGCGCGTCGAAACGCGCCTGCAGGCGGGTCATTCCGGCTTGTCGTCCGTGCCAGGCGCGGGGCGGCCCGGCGGGGTGTAGCCGGCGGCTGCGTACTCGGCGGCCAGCTCCGACTCGCCGACGTCGATGCCGCGCTCGGCGCCGAGGCCGTCCAGGTGCTCGTTGAGCATCCGCCGGTACATGTTGCTCATGTAGTCGAGGAAGTCGCCGCGCTCCTCGGCGGCCTTGGCACCGGCGTTGGCCAGGTAGACGTGCGCGTTGAAGCGCGCCGCCGCGTACAGGCTGGCCATGCTGATGCGCTTGAGCCCCTGTTCCTTCGACTGCCTGTTGGTCAGTTCCAGGTACTCGTTGACGCAGGTGAAGAACGCCGGGTCGAGCTGCTGCGGCTGGCCGGCGGCCGGTTGCTGGTTGTTCTCTTCGCTCACGCTGTTGCCTCTGGGTTGGAATCGGGTGGGGTGGAGCCGGCCTGCCGCCGCGCCATCACGGTGTGGAGATCCTTGTCGCCGCGCCCCGACAGGTTGCACAGCACGAGGCCGTCGCGCGGGAGTTCGCGGGCGAGCACCAGCGCCCGGGCCACGGCGTGGCTGGACTCGAGCGCAGGCACGATGCCCTCGCAACGGGCCAGGCGGTGGAACGCCTCGAGCGCCTCTTCGTCGCCCACGCCCACGTATTCGGCGCGGCCGGCATCCTTGAGGAAGGCATGTTCCGGGCCGACGCCCGGGTAGTCGAGGCCGGCGGAGACCGAATGGGTCTCGGCGACCTGGCCGTCATCGTCGCACAGCACGTAGGTGCGGTTGCCGTGCAGCACGCCCGGCCGGCCTGCCGACAGCGAGGCCGCGTGGCGGCCGCCGGCGATGCCCTCGCCCGCCGCCTCGGCCCCGACCAGGCGCACGCCCGGATCGTCGAGGAAGGCATGGAAGATGCCGATCGCGTTGCTGCCGCCGCCGACGCAGGCGGTGACCACGTCGGGCAGGCGCCCGTAGCGCTCCAGCACCTGCGCGCGCGCCTCGCGGCCGACCACCGCGCTGAAGTCGCGCACCATCCGTGGGTACGGGTCGGGGCCGGCCACGGTGCCGATGATGTAGAAGGTGTCGTGCACGTTCGCGACCCAGTCGCGCATGGCCTCGTTGAGCGCGTCCTTGAGCGTGGCCGAACCGCTCTCCACCGGCGCCACGCGCGCGCCCAGCAGTTCCATGCGCTCGACGTTGACGCGCTGGCGGGCCATGTCGGTGGCGCCCATGTAGACCACGCATTCCAGGCCCAGGCGCGCCGCCACGGTGGCGGTGGCCACGCCGTGCTGGCCGGCGCCGGTCTCGGCGATGATCCGGGTCCTGCCCATGCGGCTGGCCAGCAACGCCTGGCCGACGGTGTTGTTGATCTTGTGCGCGCCGGTGTGGTTCAGGTCCTCGCGCTTGAGCAGGATGCGCGCGCCGCCGTTCTCGCGGCTGAGGCGCTCGGCGAAGTAGACCGGGCTCGGGCGGCCGACGTAGTCGCGGAGGTCGGCGTCCAGCGCCTCGATGAAGCCGGGGTCGGCGCGGGCGGCATCGTACGCGGCCGCGAGCTCGCGCAGCGGCTCGACCAGGGTCTCGGCGACGAAGCGCCCGCCGTAGCGGCCGAAGTAGCCGGCGGCGTCGGGCCAGTCGCGGAAACCCGCTGGACTGCCGGTGTCGGGCGTGGCTGCGATCTGCGGGGACGGACGGCTCATCTGCGGCACGGACTGCGGCCGCGACGCGGCTCCGGGCCGGCCAGTGTAGGTGGAAATCCCGGCGACGTCAGGCCGGCGACGTCAGGCCTCGTTCTCGACGTGGCAGTCCGCGCGCCGGACTTCCTCCACGAAGCGGCGCATGCGCTCGCCGTCCTTGATCCCGGGCGCGGCCTCGACCCCGCTGCACACGTCCACGCCCCAGGGCAGCACCCGGGTGACCGCGTCGAACACGTTGGCCGGGGTCAGGCCGCCGGCCAGCATCACCGGGCGGTGAAGCTCCTGCGGCAACCGGGCCCAGTCGAAGCGCGCCCCGGCCCCGCCGGGCGCCCCCGGGGCGTTGCCGTCGAACAGGAACCCTGCCGCCGCTGGGTAGCGCGAGAGCAGGTCCCGCGCCGACGGCGGGGATGCCTCGCCGCCCATCGCCACGGCCTTGATCCAGGGCACCCCGAAACCGCGGCAGAACGCATCGTCCTCGTCGCCGTGGAACTGCAGCAACGTCGGCCGCACCACCTTGACCACCTCGCGCACCTCGGCGGTGCCGTTGTCGCGGAACAGGGCCACCGCGTCCACCAGCGGCGCCAGCGCATGGCGCATCAGCCGCGCCTCGCGCGGCTCCACCCGGCGCGGGCTGCCCTCGGCGAACACGAACCCGACCGCGTCCGCGCCCAGCTCGCTGGCCAGGCGCACGTCGCCGGCGCGGGTCATGCCGCAGAACTTGATCCGGGTGCGGAACAGCGTGCGGCGCAGCTGGATCGGGATCATGGCGTCGGCTCCGGCACGGTCACCTCCTCGGGCAGGCCCCAGCGCGGGGGATAGCACGGACCCAGGAACACCAGGCCCGCGGCGGGCGCGGTGGGCCCGGCCAGCGTGCGGTCGCGGCCACGGAGCAGTTCCGCGGGCCAGCCTTCCCCGGCCTCGCCGCGGCCCACCGGCAACAGGCTACCCACGATGTTGCGCACCATGTGGTGAAGGAAGGCGTTGGCCTGCAGTTCGACCTCGACCACCTCGCCCTGCCGCGACACCACGATCCGCTGCAGGTTGCGGCGCGCGTGCGGCGCCTGGCAGTGCACCGTGCGGAAGGCGGAGAAGTCGTGTTCGCCGACCAGCGCCTGGGCCGCGCGGTGCATGGCCCCGGCGTCGAGCGGCAGCCGCTCCCAGGCCAGGTACTGGCGACCCAGCGCGGGCCGCACGGGACGGTTGAGGATGCGGTAGCGGTAGCGTCGCGCGACCGCCGAGAAGCGCGCGTTGAAGTCGTCCGCCACCGGCACGCACCAGCGCACGCAGACCTCGGGCGGCAGGCGGGAGGTCGCGCCGAGCATCCAGCCGCGCGGCTCGCGCTTCGCGTCGCTGTCGAAGTGGACCACCTGGCAGGCGGCATGGACCCCGGCATCGGTGCGCCCGGCGCAGGTCGTGTGCACCGGGTGCCCGGCGACGAACGAGAGCGCCTCCTCGAGCGCGGCCTGCACCGTGGCTTCGCTGCGCTTCGGCCCGTCCGCGCGGTCCAGCCGCTGCCAGCCGGAAAAGCGGCCGCCGTCGTACTCGACGCCGAGCGCGAAGCGCGTGCCGCTCACTTCGAGTCGCGACGCGGCGGCGCTTCCCCGAACACCCGCGGACGCGGCGCCGGCCTGCGCAGCAGCAGCCAGGCCCCGCCCGCCAGCAGCACCAGCACCAGGCCGGCGACCAGCCACCAGGCGCCGCCGCCGGCCGGTTCCTGCGCCTGTCGCGACGCGAGGTCGTCGGTGGCCGCGGCCAGCGCGCTGTCCTTCATCTCGATCAGCGCTTCCTGCTGGCGCTGGATCTGCTCCAGCTCGGCGATGCGCGCGCGCAACTCGCCGATCTCGGCGTCGCGCGCCGCCACCGCCTCGGTTTCCTGTGCCTGTCGCAGCATCTCGCCGTCGCCTCCTGCCTGGATGCCGGAACCGCTACCCGCCTCGCCGTCGGCCGAGGGCGGCACGATCTCGAGCCGTGCCTCGCCGGCGGCCGGCCCGCGGTCGGCATCGCCCTCCGAGCCGATCGCCGCGGTGGCCACGTCCGGCTGCGGCTGCGGCTGGCCGCGCGCCGCGCGCCACTCGGCGACCTGCTGGCGGACCATGCCCGCGGCCTCGCCGGCACTGTAGCGCGACAGCTCCCCGGCGGGCGGCATGCGCAGCACCGCGCCGGCGCGCAGGCGGTTGATGTTGCCGCCGATGAAGGCTTCCGGGTTCGTGCGCAGCAGCGCCAGCATGGCCTGGTCGAGGCTGTGGCCCTCGCGGCGCATCCGCAGCGCGATCTCGCTCAGGGTGTCGCCGGAGCGGACGGTGTAGTCGGCGTCGCCGCTGGGCGCGCCGGGCTGGACCGCGACCGGCGCGGCCGGCTCGCGGACCGGCGCCGGTGCCGGCGGCGCGGCCTGCGCGGCGGCCTCCGGTTCGGTCGCCTCCGGCGGCAACGGTTCGGCTTCCGCCGGCGGCGCGGCAGGCAGCGGTTCGGGCCGGGACACCGGCTCGCGCGGGATCGTGTTGGGTTCGCCGACGCTCGGCGCCTGCACCTGCTGGGCCGGCGCCGCGATCGCCGTGGGACCGTCGAGCACCGCCGTGTACTCGCGCACCAGCCGGCCGGAGCCCCAGTCCACCTCGACCAGGAAGGCGAGCACCGGCTGTTGCAGCGGCACGCTGCTGGTGACGCGGATCACCGGGTTGCCGCGTGCGTCCAGCGCCACCGAGAGCTGCAGCCCGGTGCCGGCGACGTCCGGCGGCTGCAGTCCGACACGGCGGAAGGTCTCCGGGGAGGCGAAGCGCACGCGCAGGTCGCGCAGCTCCGACGGGTCGCCGGCGACCACCGGGATCTCCGCCAGCAGCGGCTCCCCGGGGGCGGACTTCACCTGGATCTGGCCGAGGCCCAGCGCCAGCACGGGCGCGGCCAGCAGCAGCATCGCCGCCGCCAGCAACGCGCACGCCCATGCCTTGCGGCTTGCCAGGTTCGCGATCACGCGGTTCCCCTGCCCTCGAAAATCGCCGGCGCCAGTGCCGACATCAATCCACGGACTCTAGCGGCCGCTCCGGCCATCCCGCAATGACGGGATCAGCAGTTCCGCGATCTGGACCGCGTTCACCGCGGCGCCCTTGCGGATGTTGTCCGCCACCACCCAGAGGTTGAGGCCGCGCGGGTGCGACAGGTCCTCGCGGATGCGGCCGACGTAGACCGGGTCGTGTCCTGAGGCGTGCGTCACCGGCGTCGGGTAGCCGCCGCCGGCGCGCTCGTCGACGACCTCGACCCCGGCGGCCGCGCGCAGCAGTTCGCGCGCCCGCTCCGCGCTGAGCTTGTCCCTGGTCTCGATCGAGACCGCCTCGGAATGGCCGTAGAACACCGGCACGCGCACCACCGTGGCGTTCACCGCGATCGCTTCGTCGCCGAGGATCCGGCGCGTCTCCCACACCAGCTTCATCTCCTCGGTGGTGTAGCCGTTGTCCAGGAAATCGCCGCCGTGCGGGATCACGTTGAACGCGATCTGGACCGGATAGACCTCGGCCTCGGCCGGCTGGAAGTTGAGCAACGCGGCGGTCTGCCGGCCCAGCTCCTCGAGCGCGCGACGGCCGGTGCCGGAGACCGACTGGTAGGTGGCAACGTTGATCCGCTCGATACCCGCGGCGCGGTGCAGCGGCGCCAGCGCGACCAGCATCTGCATGGTCGAGCAGTTCGGATTGGCGATGATCCCCTTCGGCCGCTGCTCCAGCGCCTCCGGATTGACCTCGGCCACCACCAGCGGCACGTCCGGATCGCGGCGGAAGGCCGAGGAGTTGTCGACCACCACCGCGCCGGCGGCGGCGAATTTCGGCGCGAATTCCTTCGACACCTCGGCGCCGGCGGAGAACAGCGCGATGTCCACGCCGGCCGGGTCGAAGCCGGCCAGCTCCTGCACCAGCACCTCGTCGTCGCCGAACGCGACCAGGTCGCCGGCCGAGCGCGCGCTCGCGAGCGCCACCACTTCCGCGGGGAAGCGGCGTTCCGCCAGCACCGCCAGCATCGCCTCGCCCACCGCGCCGGTGGCGCCGACCACCGCGACCTTCAACTTCCTGCCCATGGTCCTCCGAACCTCGATCTCTTGTAGGAGCGGCGCTCACGCCGCGATTCCACTGCATTGTGGGAGCGGCGGAAGCCGCGATGCCTTACCCGGGAATCCGCGGGGCCACCTCGCCCACGTCCCCGCATTGCGCCCGGTGGCGCAACGCCTGGTCCATCAGCACCAGCGCCAGCATCGCCTCGCAGATGGGGGTCGCGCGCACGCCCACGCAAGGGTCGTGGCGCCCCGTGGTCACCACCTCGACCTCGTTGCCGCGCACGTCCACGCCGCGCGCCGGCAGGCGCAGGCTGGAGGTCGGCTTGAACGCCACCGACACCACCACCTGCTGGCCGCTGGAGATGCCGCCGAGGATGCCGCCGGCGTGGTTGCTGAGGAAGCCCTGCGCGCTCGCTTCGTCGCGGTGCAGGCTGCCGCGCTGCATGACGCTGGCGAAGCCATCGCCGATCTCGACGCCCTTGGCGGCGTTGATGGACATCATCGCGGCGGCGACCTCGGCGTCGAGCTTGCCGTACACCGGCTCGCCCCAGCCCGGGGGCACGCCGCTGGCGATCACGCTGATGCGCGCGCCGACCGAGTCGCCGGACTTGCGCAGCGCGTCCATGAACGCCTCGAGCTCGGGCACCTGCTCCGCATCCGGCCAGAAGAACGGGTTGCGCTCGACCGAGGCCCAGTCGCACTCGCGCGGCACCAGGGTGCCGATCTGCGCGAGGTAGCCGCGCACCAGCACGCCGTGGCGCAGCGACAGCCACTTCTTGGCGATGACGCCGGCCGCCACCCGCATGGTGGTCTCGCGCGCCGAGGCACGGCCGCCGCCGCGCGGGTCGCGGAGGCCGTACTTCTGCCAGTAGGTGTAGTCGGCGTGGCCGGGACGGAAGCGGTTGACGATCGCGTCGTAGTCCTTGCTGCGGGCATCGGTGTTGCGCACCAGCAGCGCGATCGGGGTCCCGGTGGTGCGGCCCTCGTAGACGCCGGAAAGGATCTCGACCGCGTCCTGCTCGCGCCGCTGCGAGGTGTGCCGCGAGCGGCCGGTCGCGCGCCGTTGCAGGTCGCGCTCGAAGTCCTCCGGCGCCAGTTCCAGTCCCGGCGGGCAGCCATCCACCACGCAGCCGATCGCGGGCCCGTGGGATTCGCCGAAGGTGGTGACGCGCAGCAGTCGTCCGAAGGTGTTGGACAAAGCGTTCGGCCCCGCCTCAGAACAGGCTCGCCGCGGCGCCGGGCGCGCCGGCGCCGCGCTCGCGTGCGTCGGCCAGCGCCGCGATCCGCTCGTTTTGCGCGACCAGGTCGTGGCGTTCGGCCACGAACACGCCCATCTGCCCGACCTTGAACTCGACCCAGGCCAGCGGCAGCTCCGGCAGCAGCCGTACCAGCGCCTCCTCGGCTTCGCCGACCTCGCACACCAGCAGGCCGTCGTCGGTCAGGTGCAGCGGCGCGTCGCGCAGGATGCGCAGCGCCAGGTCGAGGCCGTCGGGGCCGGCGCGCAGGCCGAGTTCGGGCTCGTGCGCGTACTCGGGCGGCAGCGCGTCGGTCTCGTCGTCGGTGACGTACGGGGGGTTGCTCACGATCAGGTCGTAGTGTTCGCCGCGCAGCCCGGCGAACAGGTCCGACTGCAGCAGGCGCAGGTTGTCCACCCGCAACCGTTCCTGGTTCTCGCGCGCCAGCGACAGGGCGTCCTCCGACAGGTCGACGCCGTCCACGTGCCAGTCCGGGTTGTAGTGCGCCATCGCGATCGCGATGCAGCCCGAGCCGGTGCACAGGTCGAGCGCGCGCCGCACCTCGCGCCCGCCGAGCCATGGCTCGAAGCCGGACTCGATCAGTTCGGCGATCGGCGAGCGCGGCACCAGCGCGCGCGGATCGCTCTTGAACGACAGCCCGGCGAACCAGGCTTCGCCGGTCAGGTAGGCCGCAGGCACGCGCTCCTCGATGCGGCGCAGGAACAGCGCCAGCACGTCCTCCTTCTCGGCCAGCGTCAGCCGCGCGTTGCCGTAGGCCGGCGGCAGGTCGTGCGGCAGGTGCAAGGCATGCAGCACCAGCTGCGTGGCCTCGTCCAGGGCGTTGTCGAAACTGTGGCCGTAGGTCAGCCCCGCCGCGTTGAAGCGGCTGGCGCCGTAGCGGATCAGGTCGATGATGGTGCGGAGCTCGTCGGTCATGGGCCCGGCCGCGGCGGCGCCCTCGCGGGCGCAGGATCGCGAATTATAGCGGTGGCGCGGCTATCATGGCCGAAGTTCAAGCATCGCATGAAGAAGACCCCGCCATGTTCAACCGCACCACGGTGGCCGTGCTGGTCGCCGCCCTCGCAGCAGGACTGGGCCTGTGGGCCGCCAATGCCTGGTTCGGCGAGCGCCCCGCCCCCGGCCCGCAGCTGCAGGCGCTGAAGCTGTTCGAGGCCCCGCGCGAACTGCCTGCCTTCAGCCTGCGCCAGGCCGACGGCACCCCGCTCGTGCCCGGCGAGCTCCGCGGCCACTGGACCATCGTGTTCCTCGGCTTCACCCATTGCCCGGACATCTGCCCGACGACGCTGGCGCAGCTCGCACAGGCGCAGCGGCAGTGGGAGGCGCTGCCCGACTCGACCCGCCCGCGGGTGCTGTTCGTGTCCGTCGACCCGGAGCGCGACAGCCCCGACCGCATCGGCGAGTACGCGCACGCGTTCCACCGCGACACCCTCGCCGCGACCGCCGACATCCCGGCGCTCGAGGACTTCGCGCGTTCGCTGTCGCTGGTGTTCATGAAGGTGCCGGCCCCGGAAGGCGCGCCGCCCGACCAGTACAGCGTCGATCACTCCGCTGCGATGGCGGTGCTCGACCCGCAGGGCCGCATGGCCGGGGTGCTGCAGCCGCCACTGGATCCCCGGGCGATCGCCGCCGACCTCGCCACGCTGACCACGACCCGCTGACCGGCATGGATCCGCTGACCGCCCTGACGCATGCGTTGCCGCACCGGGTGCTGTCCTCGCTGGCGCGGCGGCTCGCCTATTCGCGCCATCCGCGCGTGCGCCGCTGGCTGATCGACACCGTGGTGCGGCGCTTCGGGGTGGACCTCGAGGAAGCGGCCGAATCGGACCCGGCCGCCTACGACAGCTTCAATGCCTTCTTCACCCGCGCGTTGCGCGCTGGGGCACGCGCGCCCGACCCGGATCCGCGCGCGCTGCTGATGCCGGCCGACGGCCGCATCAGCCAGTGCGGCGCGATCGAGGACGGGCGCATCTTCCAGGCCAAGGGGCGGTCGTTCACCGCCGCCGAGCTGCTCGGCGACGAGACGGCGGCGCATCCGTTCGACGGCGGTGTCTTCGCCACCGTGTACCTGTCGCCGAAGGACTACCACCGCGTGCACATGCCGTGGGACGGGACGCTGCTGGAGACCGTGCACATCCCGGGGCGGCTGTTCTCGGTGGGTCCGGCGGCGGTGCGCGCGGTGCCGCGGCTGTTCGCGCGCAACGAGCGCCTGGTGTGCCATTTCGAGACGGACTTCGGTCCGATGGCCGTGGTCATGGTCGGCGCGCTGCTGGTGTCGGGGGTGGAAACGGTCTGGAGCGGGGTCGAGATTCCGCAGTACGGGAAGTCGGTGGTGGTGAAGGACTACCGGGGCGCCGGGATCGCGCTTGGGCGCTTTGCGGAGATGGCGCGCTTCAACTACGGGTCGACGGTGATCGTGCTGCTGCCACCCGGGGTCGCCGAGCTCGCGCCGGGTCTCGGTGCCGAGACCCCGGTCCGCCTCGGCCAGCGCCTCGCCACCCTCCTGTAGGAGTGCCCGCCCGGAGTCCGGCTTCGGATGGGCGCTCTCGCGGGAAAGGCGGTGCCCCTGCCCTCCTCCAGAGCGTTTTGAGTCGTCGGTCAGGGGCACCGCCTTTCCCGCTACGCTCCGCGGTCACTCGAAGCCTGCGGCTTCTTGTTGCCGGGCATGCGCTACTGGCTTGGGGACGCGCTGCCGGGTGGGGTGGCCCTTTGGGCGAAATCAAGGAGGAGGCGGAGGCCGAAAGGCCGGAGCCGGGGGACATTCGCCCAAAGGGCCACCCCGCCCGGCAAGAAGCGCTAGCCGAAGCTCCGGGGTTACTTGGCCTGGACGATCGCGGCTTCGGCGTTGCTCTGGACCAGACGCTGCGCCAGCGCGGCGCGGGGGCCCTGGACGCAGTAGCGGTCGTACAGGCGGGCGATGCGGGTGGTGGCGTTGAGCCGGGTGCCGGCGGGCAGCCAGCTGTCCGCCTCGTAGCGCGGGTTGAGGTTGCGCAGCGTGCGCATGTAGCCGTCGCGGGTGCCGGCGTTGCCCAGGCAGATGGTCAGTTCGTAGATCGTCGCCGGCTTGCGCAGGGCGAGTTGCGCCGGGCGGGTGTACACGCGGTCGAAGTCCAGGCCGTACTCCTTCGGGTGCAGGTACAGCCACGCCGCCGCGATCACCATCGGCACGTAGTCCCGGGTCTCGGCCGGGAACTGGCGGTAGACGTCGGCGTGCCAGAAGCCGCGGCCGCCGCTGGACTGGTACACGCGGCGGGCGCGGCCCTCGCCGCCGTTGTAGCCGGCCAGCGCGAGCTCGATGCTGCCGCCGAGCTCGGCCATGCGCTCGAGCAGGTAGGCGGCGCTGGCCTCGGCGGCGGCGCCGGGGTCGTAGCGGGTGTCGAAGCCGGTCGCGTCGAGGCCGAGGCCGAAGCGCTTGCCGGTGGCGTGCATGAACTGCATCGGGCCGGCGGCGCCGGCGCGCGAGCGGGCGTGGACCTTGCCGTTGGATTCCTTGGCGATGATCCCGAACAGCAGGGCCTCGGGAAGCCCGGCGCGTTCGAAATGCGGCGCCATGTCCGCGCGCAGGTGCTGGTAGTTGACGTAGCTGTCGAGCAGCTGCGGGCGCATGTCCGTCAGCCAGCGGCGGATGCCGGCCTGGACCGCGGGATTGAATTCGACCATTTCGGCGAAGCGGTGCTGGGCCGGGTCGTAGAGGCTGCCGTCGCCCGCGCCGGCGTTCGCACCGGTCGGCGCGGCCGCAACGACCGCGTTGCCGGTTGACGCAAGCTCCTCGTCCGCGCCCCCCGGGAACAGTTCGTCGGCACCGGACTTCAGCAGGCGTTTGTACGTGGCCAGCAGGGTGGTGGTCTCGCAGCCGCGCTGCGCCGCGCACGCGAGCACCGCGTCCTCCATGTCCTCGAGCGCGGCGTCGGCCGCCTTCTGACCGTCGGGGTCGGCGTTGCCGATGTCCACCAGCGCCTCCCGGTACGCCGCCTCGGCCGCGGCCATGCGCGCGTTGATGGCGTCCACCGCCTGCTGGTCGCGGCGCGACAGCGCGGACGCGCCGAAGGCCATGGTGAGGGCGGCGACGAGGGCGATGGCGGGGCCGAGCCGGCCGGCGGAATGCTGGGTCATCGGGGCACTGGTCAACGTGGGGTGAAGGCAGGGTAGACGGCGTGCGACGACGCCTCAAGCCGGAATGAGACGCCCGTCGGCCCGACCCTGCCTACGACGCCTTCCGTAGAATCCGGGGGCATCCGGGATTCAGGATGGTCAAGAGGCATGCAGATGGATTCGATCCTCGTCGGCAAGGGCGACAGCGGCCGCCAGGTACGCCTGCTCGCGCGCTACGGCAATCGCCACGGGCTGGTGGCCGGGGCCACCGGCACCGGCAAGACGGTGACGCTGATGACCCTGGCCGAGGGCTTCTCGCGCATCGGCGTGCCCGTTTTCATGGCCGACGCCAAGGGCGACGTCGCCGGCCTTTCGGTGCCCGGCGAGACCGGAGACAAGCTGCGCGCGCGGATCGAAGAGATCGGGATCGACGGCTACGCCAGCGAAGGCAGCCCGGTGATCCTCTGGGACCTGTACGGGCAGACCGGCCACCCGGTGCGCACCACGGTGAGCGAGGTCGGCCCGCTGTTGCTGGCGCGCATGCTCGAGCTCAACGACACCCAGTCGGGGGTGCTCGACATCGCCTTCGAGCTGGCCGACGACCGCGGCCTGCTGTTGCTCGACCTCGAGGACCTGCGCGCGCTGCTGGCGCTGCTCGCAGCGGAGCGCAAGGCGGTGTCGGCCGCGTACGGCCTCGTCTCCGCCCAGTCCATCGCCGCGATCCAGCGCGCGCTGCTGCGGCTGGAACAGCAGGGCGGCGACGGCTTCTTCGGCGAGCCGGCGCTGGAGCTGCACGACCTCATGCGCACCACTCCCGACGGCCGCGGCGTGGTCGGCATCCTCGATGCCCGCTCGCTCATCCTGAAACCGCGCCTGTATTCCTCGTTCCTGCTGTGGTTGCTGTCGGAGCTGTTCGAGACCCTGCCCGAGGTCGGCGACCTCGACCGGCCGAAGCTGGTGTTCGTGTTCGACGAAGCGCACCTGCTGTTCGACGACATCCCGCCGTCGCTGCGCCAGCGCATCGAGCAGGTGGTGCGGCTGGTGCGCTCCAAGGGCGTGGGCGTGTACTTCTGCTCGCAGTTCCCGGACGACGTGCCGGACGAGATCCTCGGCCAGCTCGGCAACCGCGTGCAGCACGCGCTGCGCGCCTACACCCCGCGCGACCAGAAGGCGGTCCGGACCGCGGCCGAGACCTTCGTCCCCAACCCGGGGCTGGACGTGGCCGAGGCGATCGGACAGCTCGGCGTCGGCGAGGCGCTGGTGTCCACGCTGCAGGACACGCCCGACGGAAGACGCGGCATCCCGATGCCGGTCGAACGCACGCTGGTGGCGCCGCCGCGCTGCCGCATGGGGCCGATCACCGACGCCGAACGCGCGCGCGTGCGCGCCGGCAGCCCGGTCGCCGGCAAGTACGACACGCCGGTGGACCGCGAGTCGGCGGCCGAGATGCTGGCGCGCAAGGCCGAAGCCGCCGCGAAAACCGCCGGGGCGCCGCCCGCCACCACCGGCACGCCCGGCGCGGCGGACGACGGCGACGGCCTCGGCGCGCGCATCGGCGACTGGCTGTGGGGCACCAAGCGCCGCCAGGGCGCGGTGGAATCCATGACCAAGCAGGTGGCGCGCACCATCGGCAGCCAGATCGGGCGCCGCATCGTGCGAGGCCTCCTCGGCGGCCTCGGCGGCCGTTGAGCGGGGCGCGGCGATGGGACGCTGGCGGCCCGCGCAGGGCCAGGGCACCGCGCTGGTCACCCCGGAGGGCCACGCCCGCCTGAAGGCGGAGCTGGACGACCTGTGGCGCGTGCAGCGCCCGGAGGTGGTGCGCGCACTCGCCGCCGCTGCGGCCGAGGGCGACCGCTCGGAGAACGCGGAGTACACCTATCGCAAGAAGCAGCTCGGCGGCATCGATCGCCGGGTTCGCTACCTGTCGAAGCGCCTGCAGGTGCTGAAGGTCGTCGACACCGTGCCGGCCGATCGCGACGCGGTGTTCTTCGGCGCCACCGTGGAGCTGGAACGGGTGGACGACGGCACCATCGCCCGCTACCGCATCGTCGGGCCCGACGAGACCGACGCGAAGCTGGGCCACATCAGCATCGACTCGCCGCTCGCGCGCGCGATGCTGAAGAAGCGGGTGGACGACGAGTTCGAGGCCGAACTTCCGGGCGGAACCGTCCGTTACGCGATCGTCGCGGTGGAGTACGCCACTTCGCCGTAGAGGTCGTGTTCGTCGCTGCCGAGGATCTCGACGTCCACGAACTGGCCGGGCCGCAGGCCCGCCTCGCGGCCGTCCTGCACCTGGACCACGCCGTCGATCTCCGGCGCGTCCGCCATCGAGCGCGCGAACGCCAGCTCGCCGTCGATCGCGTCCACCAGGCAGCGCTGCACGGTGCCGACCTTCGCCTCCAGCCGTTCCGCGCTGATCGCCGCCTGCCGCTGCATGAAGCGCGCCAGCCGTTCCTGCTTCACTTCCTCCGGCACGGGATCGGGCAGCGCGTTGGCGCTGGCGCCCTCCACCGGCGAGTAGGCGAACGCGCCGACCCGGTCGAGCTGGGCGACGTCGAGGAACTCCAGCAGTTCCTCGAACTCGGCCTCGGTCTCGCCGGGGAAGCCGACGATGAAAGTGGAGCGGATGGTGAGTTCCGGGCAGGCCTCGCGCCAGGCCTGGATCCGTTCCAGCGTGCGTTCCACCGCGCCGGGACGCTTCATCAGCCTGAGGATGCGCGGGCTGGCGTGCTGGAACGGGATGTCGAGGTACGGCAGCAGCTTGCCTTCCGCCATCAGCGGGATGATCCCGTCCACGTGCGGGTACGGATAGACGTAGTGCAGCCGCGTCCACGCGCCGAGTTGCGAGAGGCCCTCGCACAGCGCCTTCATGCGCGTCTCGTAGCGGTTGCCGCGCCATTCGCGCGGCGCGTACTTCAGGTCCACGCCGTAGGCGCTGGTGTCCTGCGACACCACCAGCAGTTCCTTGACGCCGCCGGCGACCAGGCGCTCGGCCTCGCGCAGCACCTCGTCCACCGGACGCGAGGCGAGGTCGCCGCGCATGGACGGGATGATGCAGAAGCTGCAACGGTGGTTGCAGCCTTCGGAGATCTTCAGGTAGGCGTAGTGCTTCGGAGTGAGCTTCAGGCCATAGTCCGGGAGCAGGTCGACGAAGGGGTCGTGCCTGGGCGGCACCGCCGCGTGCACGGCCTGCATGACGCTGCCGTAGTCCTGCGGTCCGCTGATCGAGAGCACGCCCGGGTGCGCCTGCCGGATCACCTCCTCGCGCTTGCCGAGGCAGCCGGTGACGATCACCTTGCCGTTCTCGGCCATCGCCTCGCCGATCGCGTCCAGCGACTCGGCCACCGCCGAGTCGATGAAGCCGCAGGTGTTGACCACCACCACGTCGGCGGCCTCGTAGCTGGGCACCAGTTCATAACCCTCGACCCGCAGCTGGGTGAGGATGCGCTCGGAGTCCACCAGCGCCTTGGGGCAGCCGAGGCTGACGAATCCGACTTTGGGGGTGGCGTGCATCGCGAAGAGTCTGCTGGCGGCGAGGCGGCCGCGTATTGTAGCGATGGCTGGAACGGCGGCCTGAACATGTCAATCTAGGCAGGCCAGTCTGAATCCGGAGGGCGCATGGGACGCGACATCACACTGGAGACGCCGTCGGGCAAGGTCGGCGCGTGGCGCGCCGACCCGCTGGGGGCCCCGCGCGGCGGGATCGTGGTCGTGCAGGAGATCTTCGGCGTGAACGCGTACGTGCGCGCGGTCGCCGACCGATACGCCGCGGAAGGCTACGTCGCCCTCGCCCCGGCGTTCTTCGACCTGGTCGAGCGCGGGGTCGAGCTCGGCTACGACCAGGCCCAGTTCGCGCGCGGCCGCGAGCTCGCGCAGGCGGTCGGGCTGGAGCGCGCCGCGGGCATCGCCGGCGCGGCCGCGCGGCTGCTGCAGGAGCAGGGACTGAAGGCCGGGATCGTCGGCTTCTGCTGGGGCGGCACCGTCGCCCTGCTCGGCAACACCCGCCACGGCCTGCCGGCCTCCAGCTACTACGGTGCCCGCAACCTGCCCTACCTGGACGAGCCGCTGCGCGCGCCGATCCAGTTCCACTTCGGCGCCACGGACGCGTCGATCCCGCCGGACGCGGTCGAGGCGCATCGCACGAAGCAGCCGGCGGCCGAAGTGTTCGTCTATCCCGGCGCCGGGCACGCATTCGACCGCGACGTCGATCCCTCGCACTACCACGCCGACGCTGCGCGGCTGGCGCACGAGCGCACCATGCAGCTGTTCGCCGTGGCACTGGGCTGAGCATGGGCCGCCACCACGCCACGCCGCCGGCCCGCTACGAACTGCACCCGCAGCTCGCCGCCGACACCCACCCGCTGGCCGCGCTCGAGTTGTGCGAGCTGCGGCTGATGGACGACGCCAACTATCCGTGGCTGGTGCTGGTGCCGCGGGTGCCCGAGGCGCGCGAACTGGTGGACCTCGAGGCCGCGCAGCGGCGCCTGCTCACGGACGAGATCGACCTCGCCTCGCGCCTGCTGCGCGACGTGTTCCGCCCGTTCAAGCTCAACGTCGCCGCGCTCGGCAACCTGGTGCCGCAGTTGCACGTGCACGTGATCGCGCGTTACGAGGACGATCCGGCCTGGCCGGCGCCGGTGTGGGGCCGGGTGGCGGCGCGGCCGTATTCGCCGGAAGCGCTGGTGGAGCGGGTGCGGGTGCTGCGCGAAGGACTCAGGTGCGGGGGAGCGTGACGCCGCGCTGGCCCTGGTACTTGCCGCCGCGGTCCTTGTACGAGGTCTCGCAGACGTCGTCGGGGGCGGCCTGGAAGAACAGCATCTGCGCCACGCCCTCGTTGGCGTAGATGCGCGCCGGCAGCGGGGTGGTGTTGGAGAACTCCAGGGTGACGTGCCCTTCCCACTCCGGTTCCAGGGGGGTCACGTTGACGATGATCCCGCAGCGCGCGTAGGTGCTCTTGCCCAGGCACACCACCAGGGTGTCGCGCGGGATGCGGAAGTACTCCACGGTGCGCGCGAGCGCGAACGAGTTCGGCGGGATGATGCAGACGTCCGACTCGATGTCCACGAAGCTGGCGGGATCGAAGGCCTTCGGGTCGACGATGGTGGAGTTGATGTTGGTGAACACCTTGAACTCGCGCGAGCAGCGCACGTCGTAGCCGTAGCTCGAAGTGCCGTAGCTGACGATGCGCTCGCCCTGCCCGTCCTTGCCGGCGAACTTCACCTGCCCCGGCTCGAACGGCTCGATCATGCCGTGGCCTTCCGCCATCCGCCGGATCCAGCGGTCGCTCTTGATGCTCATGCGCTCCTGCCCATGTAGCGCCCCGTGGCGCGAAAGGGAGGGATTGTAGGGCCCTTCACGCCAGCGAGGCGGCGATCGGGCGCGGCGCGCGCGGACGCATCGCCAGGCGAACCGCCAGCGCGCGCGCGGTTTCGCGGTAGGCCTGCGCCGCCGTCGACTCCGGCGCCGATGCCACCACCGGCACGCCCGCATCGCCCTGCTCGCGGATCGCCAGTTCCAGCGGCAGCGAGCCGAGCAGCGGCACCCCGTACTGCGCGGCCATGCGCTCGCCGCCGCCGCTGCCGAACACGTGCTCGGCGTGGCCGCACTGGCTGCACACGTGCACCGCCATGTTCTCCACCAGGCCCAGCACGTGGATCTGCACCTTCTCGAACATCTTCAGCGCCTTGCGCGCGTCCATGGTCGCCACTTCCTGCGGGGTCGTGACCACGATGGCCCCGGCGACCGGGATCTTCTGGGCCAGGGTGAGCTGGATGTCGCCGGTGCCCGGCGGCAGGTCCACCACCAGGTAGTCCAGGCCTTCCTCGCCGCCCCACAGCGTCTGCGTGAGCAGTTGGGTCAACGCCTGGGTGGCCATCGGCCCGCGCCAGATCATCGGCGTGTCGTGCTCGACCAGCAGGCCGATCGACATCGCCTCGATCCCGTGCGCGCGCATTGGCACGATCGACTTGCCGTCGGGGCTCTCCGGCTTTCCGGACAGGCCGAGCATGGTCGGGATGCTGGGACCGTAGACGTCGGCGTCGAGGATCCCGACGCGGGCACCGTCGGCGGCCAGCGCCAGCGCCAGGTTCACCGCGGTGGTCGATTTGCCCACGCCGCCCTTGCCGGACCCGACCGCGACGATGTTGCGGATGCGTGGAGACGGCGACAGCGGCGGCTGCGGCTCGTGGGGCACGATGCGGGCGCGACAACGGAAGCCGGCCAGCGGCGCAGGCGCGAGCGCCTCCCGGACCCTGGTCCGCAACGCGTCTTCGACGCCTCCGCCCACGGGGAATCCGGTCACCAGCTCCACTGCCGGCCCGCCGTCGGTGTCGGTCACCTCGACGGAGATGCCCGCTTCGCCAAGGGAAACCCCCTGCCAACGCATTTCCCGAACCAGCCCTTCCACATTCATTTCCGACCGCTCCCGATTGCTCGAAAAACGGGCCGTGGTAAACGTTTGCAGCCCGTTGCGTTTATGTTAATGTCCCGTGAAACAGATGGCCAATGGTCACTGAAGCCACGTTTTTTGCGACGTTGTGCGCAGATAAGGGGAGATCGATTTGGTGAAGGGACTGGTCAAGGCCGCACTATTCGTGGTGTCCACCTGCCTGGTAGCAGGTCCGTCGCAGGGCGTGGAGCCCATCCCCGCGGAGGCGTTCGCGAAGGTGCCCGACATCCAGTCGGTGTCGATGAGTTCCGACGGCCGGCACCTGGTCGCCATCATCGCCTCTCCGGGCAGCGACCACCAGGAAACCGCGCTGGCGACCTGGGACCTGGCCGACTTCGAAGCCGGCCCGACGATCACCCCGTCCGGCGACCGCATGAAGTTCATTGCCGCCGACGCCCTCAAGGCCGGCAAGGTCCTCGTGGTCGCGCGCCAGGAGTGGACCGGCCAGCTCGGCGGGTGCGGCGAAGGCAAGACCACCGGGGCGACCCGCACCTTCGTCACCAAAGCCTATCTGACCGACAGCGGGCACTCCACGTTCGGCGAGGCCTTCGCCGACAACACCCGGCGCATCGGCGTCAGCGAAAGCATACAGCGCTGCCTGGAGATCGCGGGAACCGCGTCGCTGCTCAACCGATTGCCGCTGGACCCCGACCACGTGGTCGTGCAGCAGCTCAACCAGGCGACGCTGTCGGCCAACATTTACAAGTACAACCTGCGCACCGGCGCCACCGAACTGCTGGTCCGCGCCGGCGGCCGCAGCAGCCCGGGGCTGCTCAGCTCGCGCGACGGCAGCGTGCTGACCCGGGTCGAACTCGAGCCGGCCGGGGCCAACGATTACGTGCAGAAGATCCTGATGCGCGACCCGCAGAGCGACGAGTTCGTGGCCCAGCCCGCGCTGCAGAGCCGGCTGGCCGAGCGCAAGACGGTGAGCATTGCCGGGGTCGACGAGGCCAGCGGCAAGTTCTACGTCCTCACCGACCTGTTTTCCGATCGCGTCGAGGCGTGGATGTACGACCCGGCCACGCGCGCGTTCGACGCCGAGGCGCTGGTCGCGCACCCGCAGTACGGCGTCGCCGGACTGATCCTGGGGAGCCAGCCGAGCAACTTCAACCAGGTGCTCGGGTTCGTCGTCGACGGCCCGGATCGCGAGGTCGTCTACGTCGACCCGGACATGAAGGCGATCGAAGCCGGCCTCGAGCAGGCCTATCCGGGCCTGCGCATCTCGATCCTCGACTACAACGACGACAAGTCGCGGATCCTCTTCTCGACCAGCAGCCATCGCCAGGCTCCTGCCTACTACCTGCTCAGCGACCGCAAGGACGTCGCCCTCGTGGGTGCCCAGCGACCCTGGATCGATCCGTCGCTCATCGGCGAGCAGAAATGGGTGAGCTACAAGGCCCGCGACGGCCGCGCCATTCCCGCGATCCTCGACCTGCCGGCCGGCTGGACCGCCGCCGACGGCCCGCTGCCGGCGATCGTGCATCCGCACGGCGGGCCATGGGCACGCGACTACACCGGCTGGGATGCCTCCGGTTGGGTGCCATTCCTTACCTCGCGCGGCTATGCCGTGCTGCGCCCCCAGTACCGGGGGTCGGCCGGCCTCGGTCGCGACCTTTGGATGGCCGGCGACGCGCAGTGGGGCCTGGCCATGCAGGACGACCTCGACGACGGTGCGGCCTGGCTGGTCTCCGAGGGGATCGCCGCGGCGGACCGCCTTGCGATCTTCGGCTATTCCTACGGCGGCTTCGCCGCGGCGGCCGCGGTGGTCCGCGAGACGGGTCCGTTCCAGTGCGCGATCTCGGGCGCCCCGGTGACCAACCTCGGTCGCCTTGGAACCGCCTGGAGCGACAACCGCCTGCAGCGAATCCTGCAGGGCCAGACCGTCAAGGGCATGGATCCCATGCTCAACGCGGCTTCGGCCAGGTTGCCGGTCTTGCTCTACGTCGGCGATCGCGACGTGCGCACTCCCTCTTTCCACGCTCGCGACTTCTACGAAGCCGTGCGCGACAAGGTGCCCGCCAGGTTCGAGCTGATCGCGGACATGCCGCACAGCATGCCCTGGTATCCCAGGCACCAGACCCAGACGCTGGGGTTGATCGAGGATTACCTCGCCAACCAATGCGGACCGGGCGGCCTCTAGCTCCAGGGATGCCGCGCGTTTTTATCAGTTGTCAACCAGAAAGGTAAAAGCCTAAGGGGCAGATATGAAAATGAGCCGATCGATCAGGGGGATGCGGCGCTTGCCGCTCGTGGCCGCAATCTTGGTCGGCCTGCACGCACCGGCGGTGCTGGCGCAGGAAACCACGACGCAGGACGCCGATGCCCAGCAGGAGCAGCAGGACGAGAACCAGCAGGCCACGGATGAGGTCACCCAGCTGGAAAAGATCACCGTTACCGGTTCGCTGCTGCGTCGCGCCGAGTACGAATCCACTTCGCCGATCCAGGTCATCACCGCGGATACCAACGTCGCGCTGGGCCAGGTGTCGCCGGCCGAATTCCTGCAGAAGTCAAGCGTCGCCGCCGGCTCCACCCAGATCAACCACCAGTTCGCCGGCTTCGTGGTCGAGGGCGGCACCGGCGTGGAGACGCTGTCGCTGCGCGGCCTCGGCGCCAACCGCACCTTGGTCCTGCTCGACGGCCAGCGTCCCGGCCCAGCCGGTACCCGCGGCCAGGTCGGCGCGTTCGACCTGAACGTGATGCCGTCGATCATCCTGCAGCGGGTCGAGATCGTGAAGGACGGTTCCTCGTCCATCTACGGTTCCGACGCCGTCGCCGGCGTGGTCAACCTGCTCACCCGCACCAGCGTCGACCGCCCGGAGATCAACGTCACCGCGCGCATGCCGCTGGACAAGGGCGGCGAGGTCTACTCGGTCTCCGGCGCCACCGGCTGGAAGTTCGGCAACACCAGCATCGTCGCCGCCGGCGAGTACTACCTGCACGACGAGCTGAACATCGGCGACCGCGCGTTCTTCCAGTGCGCCCAGGACCTGGTCTACGACGGTGGCCCGAACGGCACCCGCATCGACCGCGAGGACCGCTCGATCATCGGCGGCACCGACCTCGGCGGATGCAGCGCGACCAACCTGTACGCCAACACCGTCATCGACGCGGTCACCGGCATCCGCTACGTGCCGTCCATCGACGGCAGCACCCAGGGGCTGATCCCCGGGTTCGTGCAGCGTCCTTCGCCGTCGCCGCGCTACGACAACGGCACCGGCGAGGCCTATTTCGTCGACCAGCTGAACTTCCCGTTCTTCGCGAGCCAGCAGGTGATCAACCGCCAGGAGAAGGCGAGCGCCTACGCCGCGGCGAACGTGATGTTCGACAACATCAACTGGAAGACCCAGGTGTTGTACAACCATCGCGAGACCGAGACGCACGGTTACCGCCAATTCTTCCCGCTGACCGGCGGCGCCACCGCGTTCCACCCGGCCTACGATTACCCGAACAACCCCAACGGGTTCAGCTCGCCCGTCCCGTCGGGCGTCGCCCAGCCGGTGATGCCGTTCCCGTCCGACCAGAACATCGAAGTCGACTATCTGTACCTGGCCACCAAGCTCGACGGCCTGCTGAACTTCACCGACACCTGGATGTGGGAAGCCAACGCGACCTACTCCCGTTCCGACGGCGACTACAGCGTGTTCTCGATCGTGGCCTCGCGCTCCGGCGACGTGCAGTTCGACGACAACGCCCCGACGCTCGACTACTTCGACCCTGGCTTCCTGAACGGCGACCGGATGGACGAACTGGCCTCGGCGATCGGTGAGTGGCACACCGGCAACACCGTGTACACGCAGAAGACGGTCAACGCGTTCGTCACCGGCGAAATGTTCGAGGTCCCCGCCGGCGCCGTGGCCGCGGCGTTCGGCGTCGAGTACCGCGACTACAGCATCAACGACCAGCCCAGCCTGCTCTCCACCAGCGGCGACCTCTGGGGTCAGAGCTCGGCGCAGGAGACCCGCGGCGACGACAGCGTGATGGAAGCGCTGGCGGAGGTCGAGGTGCCGCTGCTCAAGGGCAAGCCGGGCTTCGAGTCCCTGACCCTCAACGGTTCGGCGCGCGTGTTCAAGTACGACTCGCTCGACGGCACCGACGACGTCTGGAAGCTGGGCCTCAACTGGCAGGTAAACTCCGCCATCCGCCTGCGCGCCACCACCGGCACCTCGTTCCGGGCCCCGGGCCTGTACGAGCTGTACCTGGGCGACCAGACCGCGTTCGCGTCGCAGATCGCAATCGACCCGTGCATCCTGTGGGGTGAGTCGACCAACGACTTCATCCGTGCGAACTGCGCGGCCGACGGTATTCCCGCCACCTACACCGGTGCCGCGTCCTCGGCGCTCGTCGTGTCCGGCGGCGGCCTCGGCGTGCTCAAGCCGGAGACCTCGCGGGCGTTCACGACCGGCATCGTGCTGACCCCGGCGTTCGCACCGGTCAGCGTCGCGGTCGACTACTTCGACTACGAGATCCGCGACCAGATCGGCCAGCTCAACACCGGCACCATCCTGATGGGCTGCTACGGCGCCCCGGTGTACCCGAACGCGTTCTGCAATCAGTTCGACCGCAACCCTGGCAGCCACGCCACCGATCCGTACAAGATCGAGACCGTGCGCAACCAGTACATCAACATCAACCGCCAGCAGACCCGCGGCTACGACCTGATCGTCAACTACGACGACGACTTCTCGTTCGGCAAGCTCGGCGTCCAGGGCAACTTCACCTACACCATCGAGGACATCTCGTACGTCTTCGACACGGCGGAAGAGAGCGGCTTCTCCAGCGAGAACCAGGTCGGCTACATCGGCCGCCCGAAGCTGGTGGGCAACATCGACATCCGGCTGGTGCGCAACGACTGGACGTTCTTCTGGGGCATGGAATACATCCACGGCACCAAGAACCGCGACCTGTCGCCGCTGCATAACTACCTGGGCTGGGCCGATGCCTGGCGCGACATCAGGGCCGAGGAGCGGCTGTACCACACCGTCTCGCTGCGTTACGACCGGGACGACTGGTCGATCACGGCGGGCGTCCGCAACCTGTTCAACGCCCAGCCGCCGGTGGTCTCCAACGGCGTCGCCACCCGGTACGGCAACGTCCCGGCGTTCGCGACCCAGTACGACTACTACGGCCGCACGCCCTTCGTGCGGGTGTCGTACAAGTTCTGATCGTTCGTTGAATGCAGTACCCGGGGGCGGCACGCGAGTGCCGCCCTTTTTTGTTATAAGGACGGCTGCGCCCCGGCTCCCGGGCCGCCACCGACCACCGGAGGATGTCATGCGAATCGCCCTGCTCTCCCTGCTGTTCGCCGCGTTGCCGCTCGCCGTCTCTGCCAAGGACGCCTCCCCGGTCGGTCGCTGGAAGACCATCGACGACGAGACCGGCAAGGTGAAGTCGATCGTCGAGATCACCCAGGCGGCCGACGGCACCCTGCAGGGCAAGGTCGTCGAGATCCTGCAGTCCGATCGCGGCCCCAACCCGACCTGCGACAAGTGCAAGGGCGCCAACAAGGGCAAGCCGGTCAAGGGCATGACCATCCTCTGGGGCCTGCGCGCCGACGGCGACGAATGGACCGGCGGCACCGTGCTCGACCCGGCCAAGGGCAAGACCTACAAGGCCAAGGTCGAGATGCTGGACGCCAACCGCCTGGGCATGTCCGGCTGCGTGGCATTCTTCTGCCGCCAGCAGGTGTGGCAGCGCGAGTAAGCCCTCGCATCCGCGCGACAACCGCGAAAGGCCCGGCCACCAGCCGGGCCTTTTGTTTGGTGCCTTCCTTTCGCATGGTGCGATAATCGCAGGCCGTCCACGCCACCATCGCCATGCCCGCCGACGCGCTCGTCACCAACGCCCTGCCCTATGCCAACGGCCCGCTGCACCTCGGCCACCTGGTGGGCTACATCCAGGCCGACATCTGGGTCCGGGCACGGCGCATGGGCGGCGGCAGCGTGCACTATGTCTGCGCCGACGACACCCACGGCACCCCGATCATGCTCGCCGCGGAGAAGGCCGGGACCACGCCCGAGGCCTTCATCGCCGAGATCCAGGCCTCGCACGAGCGCGACTTCGCCGACTTCGGCGTGGCCTTCGACCACTACGACTCCACCCACTCGCCCGGCAACCGCGAACTGACGCTCGAGCTGTACCGGCGCCTGGACGAGGCCGGGCACATCGCACGGCGATCGGTCGAGCAGCTCTACGATCCCGAGCGCGGCATGTTCCTGCCCGACCGCTACGTCAAGGGCACCTGCCCCAACTGCGGCACCCCGGACCAGTACGGCGACAACTGCGAGCAGTGCGGTGCGACCTATGCGCCGACCGAGCTGAAGGACCCACGCTCGGTGGTCAGCGGCGCTATCCCGGTGCTGCGCGAGTCGGAGCATTTCTTCTTCGAACTCGGACACTTCGAGGCCTTCCTGCGCGAGTGGCTGGCGGGCGACGTCGCCGTGCCCGGGGTCAAGGCCAAGCTGCAGGAGTGGCTCGACGGCGAGGGCGGCCTGCGCGCCTGGGACATCTCCCGCGACGCGCCCTACTTCGGCTTCGAGATCCCGGGGCACCCGGGCAAGTACCTGTACGTGTGGATCGACGCGCCAATCGGCTACCTGTCCTCGTTCAAGGCCTTGTGCGAACGCGCCGGCATCGATTTCGACGCCTACGTGCGGCCGGGCAGCCGCGCCGAGATGCACCACTTCATCGGCAAGGACATCGTCAACTTCCACGGCCTGTTCTGGCCGGCGATGCTGCACGGCGCCGGCCTGCGCGCCCCGACCCGCCTGCACGTCAACGGCTACCTGACCGTGGACGGCGCCAAGATGTCGAAGTCGCGCGGCACTTTCGTCATGGCCCGCACCTACCTCGACTGCGGCCTGCCGCCCGAAGCGCTGCGCTACTACTTCGCGGCCAAATCCTCGGGTGGCGTGGACGACCTCGACCTCAACCTGGCCGACTTCGTCGCGCGGGTCAACGCGGACGTGGTCGGCAAGTTCGTCAACCTGGCCAGCCGCTGCGCCGGCTTCATCGGCAAGCGCTTCGACGGCAGGCTCGCCGCGGCGCTGCCGGAACCCGCCATGTACGCCCGCTTCGTCGAGGCCCTGGGGCCGATCCGCGCCGCCTACGAGCGCAACGACCCCGCTTCGGTGCTGCGCCAGGCGATGGCGCTGGCGGACGAGGCCAACAAGTACATCGACGAACGCAAGCCCTGGGTGATCGCGAAGCACGCAGGTAGCGAGGCCGAACTGCAGGCGGTCTGCACCCAGGGCCTCAACCTGTTCCGCGTGCTGGCCGCGGCGCTGGCGCCGGTGCTGCCGGCGATGGCCTCCGCCATCGAAGCGTTCCTGGGCGCGCCGCTGCGCAGCTGGCAGGACGTGCAGGCGCCGCTGCTCGACCACGCCATCGCCCCGTACCAGCCGCTGTTCACGCGCATCGACCCGAAACAGATCGAAGCCATGACCGAAGCCTCGAAGGACACCATGAAGCAGCCCGGGGAAAAGCTCGCCGCCATGGCGGCTCCCACCATCTCGATCGACGACTTCGCGAAGCTCGACCTGCGCATCGGCAAGGTGCTCGCATGCGAATTCGTCGAAGGGTCGGACAAGCTGCTGCGCTTCGAACTCGACGCCGGCGACCTCGGCAAGCGCCAGGTCTTCTCCGGGATCCGCGCGAGCTACGCCGATCCGGCCGCGCTGGTCGGCCGCAATGTCGTGTTCATCGCCAACCTCGCGCCGCGCAAGATGCGCTTCGGCCTCAGCGAGGGGATGATCCTGTCGGCCGGCTTCGACGGCGGCGCGCTGCACCTGCTGGACGCGGACGCGGGCGCGGCGCCGGGCATGCCGGTGAAGTGAGCGCCGCCGTGGCCGACGCTGCGGCCGCCACCCTGGTCGAACGGCTCGACCGGATCCTGCCGCAGACCCAGTGCGGCCAATGCGGCTACGCCGGCTGCAGGCCATACGCCGAGGCCATGGCCCGCGGCGAGGCCGGCCCCGACCGCTGCCCCCCTGGCGGCGACGCCGGCGCCCGCGCGCTGGCGCGCCTGCTGCGCCTACCCGCCGTCCCCTACGACCGCGCGCGCGGCGAACACAAGCCGCCGCAGGTCGCCCTGGTCGTGGAGGAGGACTGCATCGGCTGCACCAAGTGCATCCAGGCCTGCCCGGTGGACGCCATCGTCGGCGGCGCGAAGCACATGCACACCGTGCTTCCCGCGCTGTGCACCGGCTGCGAGCTGTGCGTGCCCGCCTGCCCGGTGGACTGCATCGTGCTGGAGCCGGCCTAGCCTCCGTCGCAGGCGCTGCAGATGCGCTCGACGCGGTGCCCACGCGCGCGCAGCTTCTCGACCAGGCCGTCCTCCCCGAGCAGGTGCAGGGCACCGACCACCACCAGGGTGTCGTCGGTGCCCGGTGCCGCGAGCCGCGCCTCCAGTTCCGGCAGCCAGGCGTCGTTGCGCTGCACGTTGATGTGCCGGTACAGCTCGGGGTAGCGCGCGCGCATCTCGGCGCCGGCGAGCTGCCACACCTGCTCCGGGTCGCCGCCGCGCCAGGCGGCGTGCAGCCGGGCCAGTTCCTCGTTGCCGGCCAGCGCGGACTCGAGCACGTCGGCCAGATACTGCAACTGCTCGGTGCGCGCCATGCCGTCGAGGAAATCGATCTGCTGGCGCGCGGTTTCCAGCCCGGCGGTGGGCTTGCCGGCGGCTTCTGCCGCGCTGGCGAAATGCTGGTCGAAGCCGAGGTCGGCGGCATAGCCGGCCTGCACCATGTCCACCATGCTCACGGTCAACGCCACGAACCACGGCTCGAACATCTGCAGCATCTCCGGGGCCATCCCCTGCCCGCGCAGCACCGCGTCGTTGCGTTCGGTCCAGGCCCGGAGCTGTTCCCGCAGCGCGGGGGTCAGCTCGCTGTCCAGCGTGGTGCCGTCGCCGCGCAGCGCGGCCTGGCCCATCTGCAGCGCCAGCGTCGGCGAGGCCATCTCCTGCGGCGACATCTCGAACAGCAAGGCCTCGGCCTCGGCAAACGCTTCATCCACGTCGCGCGACAGCGGGTAGTCCCCGGGCAGCAGCATGTGGAACGAGCCGAGCAGGTACAGGCTGTTGTCGGCGTCGGACACCTTCCACAGCAGCGGCACCGGAGGTGCCTCGGCCCTGGCCGGGAGGGAGGCCGCGAACAGCAGCGACGCGGCGACGAGCGGGGACAGCAACTTGGTCAGGCGCATGGGCATCCTCAGGCTTGCGACGGCTTGGCGTAGGCCTTCTCGCCGGCGGTGATTTCAAGGTCGAGCCGGTTCTCCGGCGGCGGCAGCGGGCAGGTCGCGAACGCGGTGAACGCGCACGGCGGGTTGTAGGCGCGGTTGAAGTCCACCGGCACCAGGCCGTCCGCACCGGGCTTGGGCACGTACAGGAAGCGCCCGGCCGGGTAGCTGCCATGGCCGCTGGTGCGGTCGGCGAAGACCAGGAACAACTCCTCGCCGCCCTCGTCCAGCGCCTCGATGCGGTAGGCCTTGCCGTCGCGGGTGAACTCGAGCGCGCCGGGGTTGGGCACCGGGTCGGTGCCGCCGATGATGTTGGCGATCTCGATCGTGGTCCCCGGCGGATTCGGCACGAAACGCGCCTCGACCACCCACGACGGATCGGCGGGCCAGTACTCCAGCCCGGCGAAGTCCAGCCGCGAAGGTGCCCGTGCGTGCTTGACCCGCAACGCGAGTTGGCCGCGGCGCGCGATCACCATGGCCTGGCCGTCGCCGCCGTCGAAGCCGATGAGGCTGGGGCCGCCGGGGGCGCCGTCGTCGCGCAGCACCACCGCGCCCTCGGCCGGCGCGCCGTCCACGGTGACGTCGGCGCCCGCGGCCGGCTGCAGGGTGACGCGGTCGCCCTCCAGCTTCAGCAGGCCGAGCTCGGGCGGCCCCATCGCCAGCCGGATGCCGCTGTTCGCGCTGCTGCCGACGTAATGCGCCCCGGGTTCGATCCAGTGCAGCCCGACCAGGCTGGTCCAGCCGTCGGGCTCGAGCAGGCGCGCCTCGCGCTCGGCGCGCCACTGCGCTTCGGCCTGTTCGAACGCGGCGCGCGCCGCGGCCGCCTCCGCATCGGTGGCGTCGCCGCCACGCTGGCAGGCCACCAGCGCCAGTGCCAGCACCGCGGCCATGGCAGGGGATCGTTTCATCGTCATCGTCCTCTCAGGAACCAGCGGTCGATCTCGGCGAGCGAGAAGCGTGCCCAGGTCGGGCGGCCATGGTTGCACTGGCCGGAACGCTCGGTCGCCTCCATCTCGCGCAGCAGTGCATTCATCTCGGGCAGGGTCAGCCGCCGGTTGGCGCGCACCGCGCCGTGGCAAGCCATGGTCGCCAGCAGTTCATCGCGCTGTTCGGCGACGCGGCGGCTGGCGCCGTGCTCGCGCAGGTCGGCCAGCACGTCGCGCAGCAGCGCCGCGGTGTCGCCGTGCGCGAGCAGCGCCGGCGCCGCGCGCAGCATCAGCGCCTGCGGCCCCGCGCGCGAGACCTCGAAGCCGAGCTCGGACAGCGTCGCCGCCTCGCGCTCGGCGACCTCGGCCTCGCGTTCGGAAACGGCCACCTGCTGTGGCACCAGCAGCGGCTGGCTGCGCACGCCGGCGCTGTCGTGCGCGGCCTTGAGCTTCTCGTAGCCGATGCGCTCGTGCGCGGCGTGCATGTCCACTACCACCAGTCCCTCGGCGCTCTCGGCCAGGATGTAGATGCCGTGCAGCTGCGCGATGGCATTGCCCAGCGGAGGCAGGGTCGCGTCGCCGTCGTCCGGCAGCGGTTCGTGCGCGGGGCCCGGCCCGCGCTCGGCCAGGGCCGCGGGCGCCGAGTACAGCGCGGCATAGGCGGCGCGCGCTTCGTCGAGCTGGAGCCCGAGCCGCGCCTGCGGCGGAACGAACGCAGGTGCCGAGTGCGCGGCCGTGGCAGTGGACGTGGCCGGCAAGGCTCCTGCATCCGCCCCGGCGCGGGTCGCGGACAGCGCCTCCTCCAGCGTGCGCCGGGTGAATTCGTGCACCAGCCGCGACTCGCGGAAGCGGACTTCGTGCTTGGCCGGGTGCACGTTGACGTCCACGCCGCGCGGGTCGAGCTCGAGGAACAACACGTAGGCGGGGTGGCGGCCATGGAACAGCACGTCGCTGTAGGCCTGCTTCACCGCGTGCGCGACGTTGCGGTCGCGCACGCCGCGGCCGTTGACGTACAGGTATTGCTGGTCGGTGCTGGCGCGGTTGTACGCCGGCCGCGCGATCCAGCCGTGCAGGCGCAGCCCGGCGCCGGTGTGGTCGATGCGCAGGGCGTTGCGCGCGAATTCCTCGCCGAGGGTTTCCAGCAGGCGTTCCGGCGTCGCCTGCGAAGCGTCGTCGCCGACCAGGTCGGTGGCGCGATAGCGGCGCGAGGCGCGGCCGTTATGCGACACGCGCAGCTCGACGTCGGGCCGCGCCAGCGCCAGCGCGCGCAGCCATTCCTCGATGTGCGACAGCTCGGTGCGTTCGGTGCGCAGGAACTTGCGTCGCGCCGGCACGTTGTAGAACAGGTCGCGCACCGTGACCGTGGTGCCGCGGGGATGCGCCGCCGGCGCGACTTCGCCCACGCGCCCGCCTTCGACCTGGAGCGCGGCGCCGTGCGCGTCGCCGTCGCGGCGCGACTCCATGCGGAAGCGGCTGACCGACGCGATCGACGGCAGCGCCTCGCCGCGGAAGCCGAGCGTGGCCACCGCTTCGAGGTCGTCGAGCGAGGCGATCTTGCTGGTGGCGTGGCGCGAGACCGCCAGCGGCAGGTCCCCGGGCGCGATGCCGGCGCCGTCGTCGCGGATGCGCACCAGGCGCACCCCGCCCTCCTCCAGTTCGACGTCGATCCGCCGCGCGCCGGCGTCGAGCGCGTTCTCGACCAGTTCCTTGACCACCGAGGCAGGCCGCTCGACGACTTCGCCGGCAGCGATCTGGTTGACGAGGGTGTCGGGAAGCTGTCGGATCGTCACGCGGCCATGATACGGAATCGCGCGCAAGGCGCGCTCCCACAGGCCTGGCTCAGGGGCTGCCTCCGGAGGTCGCGCGCGAGGCCTCGGCGCGGGCGGCGTACAACGTGCCCGGCGGCGGCTGGCGCGAGAAGTAGCTGGTCACGCCGTTGACGATCGCGTCGGCCAGCTTGGCCTGGTAGGCCGGGTCGCGCAGCTTGCGTTCCTCGTCCGGGTTCGAGATGAACGCGGTCTCGACCAGCATGGACGGCACGTCGGGCGAACGCAGAACCACGAAGTTGGCGCGCTCGACGTGGCTCTTGTGGGTCTTGCCGATCGCCTTGAGGCCATCGAGCACGGCCGCGGCCATTTCCTCGGAGGCCTTCATGGTCGCGCTCTGCGACAGGTCGAGCAGGACCGAGGCGAGCACGTCCTCCTTGTCCTGCAGCTTGACCCCGCCGACCAGGTCGGCGGCGTTCTCCTGTCGCGCCAGCCACCTGGCCGCCTGCGACGACGCGCCGCGCTGCGACAGTACGAACACCGAGGAGCCGCTGGCGCTCGGTTTGGTGAAGGCATCGGCGTGGATGGACACGAACAGGTCGGCCTTGTTCTCGCGCGCCATCTGGTAACGGCGGGCGAGCGGGATGAACACGTCGGTATCGCGGGTCAGGTAGGCCTTCAATCCCGGGGTGGCATTGACCTTTGCCGCGAGCCGGCGCGCGATCTGCAGCGTGATGTCCTTCTCGCGGGTGCCGCTGGGGCCGCGCGCACCGGGATCCTGGCCGCCGTGGCCGGCGTCGATGGCGATGATCAGCGGACGCATGCCGGCGCGGCGGGCGATGTCGTCCACCGTCTTGACCGGGGCCTGCGCGGGGGCGGCCGGCGTCGCCGGCTGCGGGGCGGGCTGGGTGGCGGGCGGCTGCGCGGGCGTGGACGCCGCGGCACCGCTGCGCGCGCCCTGGGTCAGGATCGCGAGCGGATCGGCCTGCGGGCGCGTCGGCTGCGGCGCCGGCTGCACCGGCTGGGGCGGCGGCAGCGAAGCGATCAGGCGGTCGGTCGCGGAGGTGGACGCGGCGACGGAAACGGATGCCGGGGCCGGAGCCGCGCCGGTCGCGAGCGGACGCGCCGGGCCGTCACCGGGCCACTCCAGCACCAGCATCGGCCCGGTCGGGCCCGGCTCGAGCCGCGGGCGCAGGGTCGCGACCCGGTCGGAGAGGTCGAACACGATCCGGGTGGTGCCCGGCACCGGATGCCCGCTGCGCACGCGCTGGACCACGCCGGCGCCCGCGGGCAGCTCGATGCCCTTGGCCAACTCCGTGCCGGGGAGGTCCACCACCAGCCGTTCCGGGCCGGACAGGGTCAGCAGCTTGTAGCCGGCATCGGCGTCCAGCTGCAGCTCGGCGCGGGTGCCGGTGGCGCCGGTATCGAGCCGAACGCCCTTCAATTCCGCGGCATGCGCAAGGTTCCAGGCCACCGCGGCCAGCAGGGCCACGACGAGCAGGACTTGCTGGAGACTGGTCCCCTTGATGCGCATGGGCCGGATTCAAGCATCATGCTTGCCGCATTGCAAGCAATTTTTCCCTTTGTTATCCGGCACCTGGCGCAACTTCCTCTGGCCCCGATTCAGGAAAGGCCTGCAACTGGCCATTCAGCCCGCCCGAGGCCAGCCAGCGACGGCCCGCCTCGCTGGCCGCCTCGAGCCGGGCCATCCGTCCCTCGCCCGCCAGGGCCAGGTGCACGGCCAGGTCCGCCGCCGGCAGCGCGCCGGCGCCCCGCTCCGGCCATTCGACCAGCCACAGTTCGACCCCGGCGGTGTCGTCCAGGCCGAGGAACTCCAGCTCCCCGGGGGCTCCGATCCGGTACAGGTCGAGGTGCAACGCGCGGCCGCCGGACACCAGCGCGTGCGGTTCCACCAAGGTGTAGGTCGGGCTGCGGATGGCACCCTCGACGCCGAGCGCGCGCAGCCAGGCGCGGGCCAGGGTGGATTTCCCGGCGCCCAGGTCCCCGTGCAGGTGGACCACCGCTCCGGGCGGCTGGGTGGCCGCGAGCGCCGCGGCCAGGCGCGCGGTGGCATCGGGATCCGCGAGGTAAAGGGCGCGCATCACTGCGGGTTCGCCAGCCGGCGCAGTTCCGGCAACAGGTCGCCCGGGAGCAGGCCGCGCATGCCGCCGGCCGCGGCCGCGTCGCCCGCGGCTGCGTGCAACAGCGCGCCGCAGGCGGCGGCGTCGAACGCTTCCAGCCCCTGCGCGCGCAGCGCGGCGATGACGCCGGTGAACAGGTCGCCCATGCCGCCGGTGGCCATGCCGGGATTGCCCGCGGCGACCTGCACGCTGCGCCCGTCCGGCGCCGCGACCAGCGTGCCCGCGCCCTTGAGCACGACGACGCAGCCGAAGCGTTCGGCCAGGGTGCGCGCCGCGCCCGCGCGGTTGCCCTGCACCTCGTGCGCACCGGTCCGCAGCAGGCGCGCGGCTTCGCCCGGATGCGGCGTCAGCACCGCATCCGCCGGCGACACACCGGGCGCGCCCGCGAGCAGGTTCAGCGCATCGGCATCCAGCACCAGCGGCTTGCCGCTGCGCAGCGCCCCGTCCAGCAGCGCGCGCCCCCACTCGCCGCGCCCGAGGCCGGGCCCGACCGCGAGCACGTCGGCGCGCTGCAGCAGCGGTGCGTAGTCCTCGCCGGAGTCCACCGCGTGCACCATCGCCTCGGGCTGGCGCGCCAGCAGCGGGGCGACGTGCGCGGCGCGGGTGGCGACGCTCACCAGGCCGGCGCCCGTGCGCAAGGCCGCCTGCGCGCACAGCATGATCGCGCCGCCGCTTCCGGCGTCGCCGCCGACGCACAGCACGTGGCCGTGGTCGCCCTTGTGGCTGTCGTTCGCGCGCGGGCGCAGCCAGCGCGCGAGGTCGCCCGGCTCGAGGATGTCGTTGGGCTGCGGGTGCATCGCGCGATTCTATACTTGCCGGATGCAAGCTCCCGCCTTCGACCAGGCTGCGCTCGAGGCGCTCGCGCAACGGCTGAAGGCGCTGGCCCGCGAGGCCGGCTTCCAGCGCGCGGGCATCAGCGACGTCGTGCTCGGCGAGGACGAGGCGCACCTGCGCGACTGGCTCGCGCAGGGGCTGCACGGCTCCATGCACTGGATGGCGCAGCACGGCGACAAGCGTTCGCGCCCCGCGGAGTTGCTACCGGGGACGGTGCGCGTGCTCTCGGTCGGCATGGACTACGGCCGCGAGCCCGAGGAGGCCTGGGAGAACCTGCGCGCGCAAGAGCGTGCCTACGTCGCGCGCTACGCGCTGGGCCGCGACTACCACAAGCTCATGCGGCAGCGGCTGCAGCGCCTGGCCGACCGCGTCGCCAACGAGATCGGACCGTTCGGCTTCCGGGTGTTCGTGGACTCGGCGCCGGTGCTGGAACGCGCGCTCGCGCGCAACGCCGGCCTGGGCTGGATCGGCAAGCACACCTGCCTGATCGACAGGGACGGCGGCAGCTGGTTCTTCCTCGGCGAGATCTACCTCGACCTGCCGCTGCCGGTGGACGTGCCGGCGAGCAACCATTGCGGCACGTGCAGCCGCTGCATCGAGGTCTGCCCGACCCGGGCGATCACGGCGCCGTACCGGCTGGACGCGCGGCGCTGCATCTCCTACCTGACGATCGAGCACGAGGGATCGATCGACCCGGAGCTGCGCCCGCTGATCGGCAACCGGATCTTCGGCTGCGACGACTGCCAGCTGGTGTGCCCGTGGAACAAGTTCGCGCGGCGCAGCGACGAGCCGGACTTCCGGGTGCGCAACGACCTGGACCGGGCGACGCTGGCGGAGCTGTTCGCGTGGACGGAGGCGGAGTTCCTGCAGCGGACGGAGGGGTCGGCGATCCGGCGTTCGGGGTATTCGCGCTGGCTGCGCAACATCGCGGTGGCGCTTGGCAATGCGCCGACAACGCCGGAGACGGTTGCGGCGCTGGAATCACGGCGCGATATCGACGACCCCGTGGTGCGGGAACACGTCGAATGGGCGTTGGCGCGGCACAGGGCCTGATTCGCGCGCAAAAATCAAAAGCGGCGCCGCGCGCGAATGGCACATGGTGCCTGCACCATGCCGCATTCGCGCGAGAACCAACTCCTGTGATGCCGCCGCGAGGTCGTGAGCTTGTTCCCCACTCGGTCACGACCCAAAACCGCCGGCGTCAGGGTCCCGGGTCGGGTGGTGTGCCCGCCGAACGGCGGGTGCGCCGCCCGGCCCCCCTCAATCGCACTGACCCGGCTTCGCTAAACCCGCTGACCAAGCCCGTGCAAGTCACGCAGCCTGCGCAGGAATCGACGTGTTGGTGTGGGTCAGCGCGTTGTCGCGGTCCACGTAGACGAGGGTAGGTTCGAATTTCGCCGCCTCCGCCTCGTCCAGCGCCGCGTATGCACAGATGATCACCAAGTCCCCCGGCTGCGCCCGATGCGCCGCCGCACCGTTGACCGAGATGATCCCGCTCCCCTCCTCCGCCCGGATCGCATAGGTCACGAAACGCTGCCCGTTGTTCACGTTGAAGATGTGCACCTGCTCGTACTCCCGGATCCCGGAAATGTCGAGCAAGCGACCATCGATCGCGCACGAGCCCTCGTAGTGCAACTCCGCGTGGGTCACCGTCGCGCGGTGGATCTTGGCCTTGAGCAGGGTCAGTTGCATGGGGGTGCTCCTTCGTTACTGCAGTTCGAATTCGAGATTGTCGATCAGCCGCGTGCGGCCGAGGCGCGCGGCGGCCAGCGCGACCATCGCGCCGCGCTCGCCGGGGCCCGGCTCGGACAGGTCCGGGCGGCGGGCCACGATGTAGTCCACGTCGAAGCCTGCCGCAGCCAGCGTGTCCGCGGCGTTCGCTTCGGCCGTGGCCCGCTCCGTGCCGGCACGGAGCGCGTCGCGCAGGGCTTCCAGCGCCTGGTGCAGCCGCGGCGCGCGCGTGCGCTCCTCGGCCGAGAGGTACTGGTTGCGCGAACTGAGGGCGAGGCCGTCGGCTTCGCGGACGGTGTCGCCGGCGACGATCGCGACCGGGAACGCCAGGTCCGCCACCATGTGCCGGATCACCGCCAACTGCTGGTAGTCCTTGCGCCCGAACACGGCGATGTCGGGGCCGACCTGGTTGAACAGCCGCGCGACCACCGTGGCGACGCCATCGAAGTGCCCCGGGCGGTGCGCACCTTCGAGCACCGAGGTGATGCCCGGCACGCGCACCTGCACGGCCGCCTCGATGCCGAGCGGGTACATCGCTTCGACCGGCGGCAGCCACAGCAGGTCGCAGCCCGAGGCCTCCAGCGCGGTGGCGTCGTCCTGCGGCGTGCGCGGATAGCGCGCGAAGTCCTCGCCCGGACCGAACTGGGTCGGATTGACGAACACGCTCGCGACCACGCGGTCGCAATGCTCGCGTGCCAGGCGAACGAGGGAGCGGTGGCCTTCGTGCAGGTTGCCCATCGTCGGCACCAAGCCGACGCGCAGCCCGTCGCGCTTCCAGCCGCCGACGCGCGCGCGCAGCTCCTCCAGCCGTGACACCGTCGCGATCATCGGTAAGAGTGCGCGTCGTCGGGAAAGCTGCCGTTGCGGACCGCCTCGGCATAGGCGCGGAACGCGCCTTCGACCGAACCGCCCTCGGCGAGGAAGTCCTTGACGAACCTGGGCCGGCGGTGGCCGCTGTCGAGGCCGAGCATGTCGTGCAGCACCAGCACCTGGCCGTCGCAGTGCGGGCCGGCACCGATGCCGATGGTGGGGATCTCCAAGGCTTCGGTGATGCCGGCAGCAAGCGCGGACGGCACGCCCTCCAGCACCAGCAGGCTGGCGCCCGCCTCCTGCACCTCTTGCGCCTCGCGCCGCAGGCGCTCGGCCGCGGCCTCGTCGCGTCCCTGCACCTTGAAGCCGCCGAAGCGCAGCACCGATTGCGGGGTCAGCCCGAGGTGCGCGCACACCGGCACTTCGCGCTCCACCAGGTGGCGGATGACCTCGAGCTTGTGCCCGGCGCCCTCGAGCTTGGCCATCGCCGCGCCCGCCTGCAGGAACCGCGTGGCGGCGTCGAGCGCACGCTGCGGCGAGGCGTCGGCCTGGAACGGCAGGTCGGCCACCAGCAGCGCGATGGACAGGCCGCGCGCGACGCAGGCCGTGTGGTAGGCGATGTCGTCGACGCTCACCGGCAGGGTGCTGGTCCGCCCCTGCACCACCATGCCCAGGGAATCGCCGACCAGCACCAGGTCGATGCCGGCCGCATCCATCGCCCGCGCGAAGCCGGCGTCGTAGGCGGTGAGCATGGCCAGCTTGCGCCCGGCCTGCTTGGCCTCGGCGAGCATCGGCACGGTCCACGGCTTGCGCTCGGCGGTCACGGTCTGGTCCTCGGTCAGGCGGCGGCGCCCAATGGTACGCAGTCGCGCGCATCCACCGCGTCCAGCAATGTCGAAACCGGGCCGTGCCCGGGGACCCGCAGGCCCGGCGCGACCTGCGCCAGCGGCACCAGCACGAAGGCGCGCTCGTGCAGGTGCGGATGCGGCACCCGCAGCCCCGGCTCGTCGATCACGGCATCGCCGTACAGCAGCAGGTCGAGGTCCAGCGTGCGCGGGCCCCACGGCGGCGACGCAGCACGGTCGCGGCCGAAGCGCAGCTCGACCTCGAGCAGCGCGTCCAGCAAGGCCCGTGCATCGAGTTCGGTCTGCAGCAGGGCGACCGCGTTGGTGAAATCGTCCTGCTCGGTGTTGCCCCAGGCCGGCGTGCGGTAAAGGCTCGAGGCGCGCAGCAGGCGCGTGCGCGGCAGCGCATCGAGCGCCTGCAGCGCCTCGCGCAGGGTCGCGGCGGCGTCGCCGATGTTGCCGCCGAGCCCGATCGCGGCGGTGACCGGGATGGCCATCACCCCGTCCGGCCGTCGCTGCGCCGGCGCCGGCGGCGGCGGCGCGCGGGAGGCGCTCCCGCCTCGTCGTCCCCGTCCCCTCCAGCCTCGGTCGCGTCCTGGACCAGGTCGCCCTGGGCCTCGCGCCAGAACGCCACGTCCTCGGCGTGCTCCGGCGAGGCGACCTCGCGCAGGGCCAGGAAGTCGAACGCGGCGCGGAAACGCGGATGCGCGAGCAGGCGCCCCACCCGCTTGCGCTGGCCGAAGCGCGATTGCAGCAGCCAGATCTCCTGCATCGGGGTCGAGAACCGGCGCGGCAGCGCCACCACCTGCAGCTGGTGCAGGGTGACCCGGTCGGCCGCGCGGCGCTGCGCCTCGGCCGCATGCATGCCTTGCGCCTGCAGCGCCATCAGCTGGCGGCAGTAGGCCGGCCACAGCAGCAGCGCGAACAGGAACGCGGGCGAGACCGGTTCGCCGGCGGCGACGCGGGCGTCGGTGCCGCGCAGGCCCTCGACCAGCATCCGCCGCAGCGCGCCGCTGCGGTTGGCCGCGAGCGCGGCGGCGGTTTCCGGGAACAGCGCGGCCAGCAGGCCGTGCTTCTCCAGGCCCAGGAAGCTGGCCTCGGCATGCCCGGAGAGGAACATCTTGAGGCACTCCTCGAACAGGCGCGCCGGCGCCGATTCGCGCAGCAGGGGCGCCAGCCTCGGCAGCGGTTCGGCCGTGGCCGGATCGATGCTGAAGTCGAGCTTGGCGGCGAGCCGCACGGCGCGCAGCATGCGCACCGGATCCTCGCGATAGCGCGCCTCGGGATCGCCGATCAGCTTCAACACCCTGTTGCGCACGTCCTCGAAGCCGCCGACGTAGTCGCGCACCGAGAAGTCCTCGATCGCGTAGTACAGCGCGTTGGCGGTGAAGTCGCGGCGGACCGCGTCCTCCTCGATGGTGCCGTAGACGTTGTCGCGCAGCAGGCGGCCGCCTTCGTGCAGCTCGCGGTCGCCGCTGCCGTCGTCGGTGTTGGCGCGGAAGGTCGCGACCTCGATGATCTCGCGGCCGAAGACCACGTGCGCGAGCCGGAACCGGCGCCCGATCAGGCGGCAGTTGCGGAACAGCGACTTGACCTCCTCGGGGGTCGCGTCGGTGGCGATGTCGAAGTCCTTGGGCTTGCCGCCGACCAGCAGGTCGCGCACGGCGCCGCCCACCAGGCAGGCGGCGAATCCTGCGTCGCGGAGTCTGTAGAGCACGCGCACGGCATTGGGGCTGATGTCCTTGCGCGAGATGTTGTGGCCCTCGCGCGGGATCACCTGGAGTGCCACGGGCGCGGAGGCTGGGGATGGCGGGTCTTGGATGGGCATCTGGGCGGCTTGGCCGCGGTCCGGGAAGCGTTGCCTTTCGGCAGGTCAGCCCCCTATACTAGCAAGCCAACCTGCTCCCTTCGTCTAGAGGCCTAGGACGTGGCCCTCTCAAGGCTAAAACACGAGTTCGAATCTCGTAGGGAGCGCCAAATCCAGGAGCCCACGCCACCCCGCGTGGGCTTCGTCGTTTAGACTTGCGGCATGCCCTTCGTCGTCACCGAAAACTGCATCAAGTGCAAGCACACCGACTGCGTCGAGGTGTGCCCGGTGGACTGCTTCCACGAGGGGCCGAACTTCCTGGTGATCGACCCGGACGAGTGCATCGACTGCACCCTGTGCGAGCCGGAGTGCCCGGTCAACGCGATCTACCCCGAGGACGACGTCCCCGCCGGCCAGGAAGTGTTCGTCGGCCTCAACGCCGAGCTGGCGAAGGAATGGCCGGTGCTGGCCGTGCGCAAGGACCCGCCGCCGGACGCCGCCGAGTGGGACGGCAAGCCCGGCAAGCTGGCCCTGCTGGAGCGCTGAGGCGCCTCAGCCGCCGAGGGCGGCCTTGAGCGTCGCCACCAGCTTGAGCGCCGCCGCCCCGGTCGCCGGCACCCCGCGCGGGTCCACCGCCGAGACGTACACCCCGCCCTGGCCGTCGCTCACGCGCACCAGGAAGTTGCTGCCCTCGTAGCTCACGTCGTAGGCGCCGAGCACCTGCGCGCGGCTGGCGATGGTCACCCCCTCGGTGCCCTCGAGCACGTCGCCCACGCGCGCGTACACCTCCTGGCGGTCGCCGGCGACGGTGAAGCCGCTCGCGACCTGGGCGGCGCTCGGCTGCCCCAACGACGAGCGCATCACCGAGGTCTGGCCTTCGCCCGGGATCGCCATCGCGCCCTCGGTGCTGGGCCGGTCGAGGTCCGGCGGGACTTCCAGCGGCCGCGCCTCGGCCGCCAGTTCGTAGGCGCTGTCCTTGCTGAACCAGCTGCAGCCGGCGACGGTGGCGGCCAGCGCGGTCGCGGCGATGGCGGGCAGGACGGTGTGGCGGGAAAGGCGCATGGGGTGGGTCTCCTGTCAGGCCGCGAGTCGGTCGCGGCACTCCTGTTCGATCTGCTGGATGCGGGCGGCGGCCTCGGCGGCCGCCTCCGCGTGTTGGTCGGACAACGGGGTCAGTGGCAGGCGCAGGCCGCGGCCGATGCCGGCGCGCTCGAGCAGCGCCTTGAGCGGGATCGGGTTCGGCTCCAGCGCGAGGAAGTCGAAGCACGGCTCCAGCCGCGCATGCAGCGCCATGGCCTCGGCCTCGTCTCCGGCGCGCGCCAGGTCGCACAACCGGCGCAGCGCGTGCGGCAACACGTTGGAGGCGACCGACACCAGGCCGTCCGCGCCGGCGAGCATCGCGCGCGCGGCGGTGGGGTCGTCGCCGCTGAGCACCACGAAGCCGGGCCCGCGCAGCGGCAGCAATTGCTGCATGCGGCCGGGGTCGTTGCGCGCCTCCTTGATGCCACAGACGTTCGTGTGCCCGGCCAGCGCGGCGGTGGTCTCCGGCAGCAGGTCGCAGCCGGTGCGGCCCGGCACGTTGTAGAGCAGCACCGGCACCTTGCTGTCGTCGGCGACCGCGCGGAAGTGCGCGAGCAGGCCGGGCTGGGTCGGGCGCACGTAGGGCGGCGTCACCACCAGCACGGCATCGGCGCCGAGACCCGCGGCGCGGCGGGTCCGGGCGATGGTCTTGTCGGTGCCGGACAGGCCGGTGCCGGCGACCACGGGAACCTTGCCGTTGGCCAGTTCCACGGCGCAGCGCAACAGGGTGTCGTACTCGACGTCGTAGAGCGTGGCGGCCTCGCCGGTCGAGCCGGCGACCACCAGCGCCTGGGTGCCGGCCTCCAGCTGCTGCTGCAGCAAGCGCCGCCAGGCGTCCAGATCGAGCTCTCCGGCGCCCGTGAAGGGGGTCGCCAGCGCAGTGATGCTGCCGGAAAGTCGCGGGGTGCTGGCCACCGCCCGATGTTACTTGCGGCGCTCGCGCACGGGCAAGTATGCTGGCTGCACGCGTTTTCCCCTGCAACGGACGCTTTCGCCTTGACCGATCCAGACCCTGCCAGCCGTCCGTCGCCCAACGAGAACCACCTGCTGATCAACGCCTACACGACGCATCCGCGGTCCCCGCTGCTGGCGGTGACCCGGCGCATCGCCGACAGCGGTTGCAACCTGGTGGACACCCGGCTGGCGACCGTGGGACGGGACGTCTCGGTCACCGCGCTCGCCACCGGTTCCTGGGACGCGGTCGCCAAGCTCGAGACCATGCTCGGCAAGCTCGAGCGCGAGGAGGACCTGAAGCTGGTCTGGTACCGGACCGGGCCGAAGCCGGTGCAGTCGAACCTGCTGCCCTACGTGGTCGAGGTGGTGGCCGCCGACAAGCCCGGCATCCTGTTCCAGCTCGCCGACTTCTTCGACCGCCAGGGCATCACCATCGAGTCACTGCACTGCTCGCGCTACCGCGCCATGCAGACCGGCGCCGAGATGTTCACCGCCCAGGTCACCATCGGCATTCCGGCGGACATGCACATCGCCGCGTTGCGCGACGACTTCCTCGAGTTCTGCGACCACCTGAACCTCGACGCGATCATGGACCCGATGAAGTTCTGACCATGGCGGACACCGGCAAGGCGCTGAGCAAGACGACCCTGGGGCTGCCGCTGGCACTGGACGACGGCAGCACCGCGACCCTCGCCGACTTCGCCGGCCAATGGCTGGTGCTGTACTTCTACCCGAAGGACTCCACGCCCGGCTGCACCACCGAGGGCAAGGACTTCGACGCGCTGCTGCCGAAGTTCCGCAAGCTCGGCGCCGCGGTCCTCGGCGTGTCCCGCGATTCGGTGCGCTCGCACCGCAACTTCAGCGAGAAGCAGGGCTTCCGGTTCCCGCTGGTGAGCGACCCGGACGAGAAGCTGTGCCGCGCCTTCGACGTGATCAAACCGAAGAAGCTCTACGGCCGCGAGTTCATCGGCGTCGAACGCAGCACGTTCCTGATCGACCCGGACGGGGTCGTCCGCGCCGCCTGGCGCAAGGTCAAGGTGCCCGGCCATGCCGAGGCCGTGCTCGACACCCTCAAGACGGAACAACGCACGCATGACGCGTAGCACCCGCATCTACGTCCTCGACACCAACGTGCTGATGCACGACCCGACCGCGCTGTTCAAGTTCGCGGAACACGACGTGTACCTGCCGATGCAGGTGATGGAGGAACTCGACAAGGCCAAGAAGGGCACCTCCGAGGCCAGCCGCAACGCGCGCCAGGTCAGCCGCTTCCTCAACGACCTGATCGAAGCCGACCCCAACCACGACATCACCGACGGCCTGCCCCTGCGGCAGCCGCAGGGGCTGCAGCTGCGCGGTGCGCGCAGCGCCGGCCGGCTGCGCTTCCAGACCCGCGACTTCGATTCCGGCAAGCGCTTCGGCGCCGCCGCGTTCGGCAGCGTGCCGCCGGACAACCACATCCTCGGCGCGATCCTGGCGCTGAAGGAGGACCAGCCCGACGCGCACGTGGTGTTCGTGTCCAAGGACATCAACCTGCGCATCAAGGCGTCGATCGCGGGGATCGTCAACGAGGACTACGAGAACGACCGCGCGCTCGACGACTTCAGCCTGCTGTACACCGGCGCCACCGCGCTGCCGGCGGACTTCTGGCAGCGGCACGGCGAGGGCCTCAAGAGCTGGACCGACAAGGGCCGCACCTACTACCGCGTCGCGCGCCTGCGCGACGCCGACGGCGGGGAGGAGCAGGCCTGGCACCCGAACCAGTACCTGTACCTGCCCGGCGACGAGGAAGCGGAGCTGAAGGTCGCGCGGGTCGAGGACAACGGCGTGGTGCTGCAGATCGTGGACGACTTCCGGACGCCGCAGCACGCGGTCTGGGGGATCACCGCGCGCAACCGCGAGCAGAACTTCGCGCTCAACGCGCTGATGGATCCGGAGATCGACTTCGTCACCCTGCTCGGTACCGCCGGCACCGGCAAGACCCTGCTCGCGCTCGCCGCCGGCCTCGCGCAGACCATGGACCAGCAGCGCTACCGCGAGATCATCATGACCCGCGCCACGGTCAGCGTCGGCGACGACATCGGCTTCCTGCCCGGCACCGAGGAAGAGAAGATGACGCCGTGGATGGGCGCGCTCACCGACAACCTGGAGGTGCTCACGCACAACCAGGAAGGCGGGAGCTGGGGCCGCGCCGCGACCAACGACCTGCTGGCCTCGCGGATCAAGATCCGCTCGCTCAACTTCATGCGCGGGCGTACCTTCCTCTCGCGCTGGCTGATCCTCGACGAGGCGCAGAACCTGACGCCGAAACAGATGAAGACGCTGATCACGCGCGCGGGTCCCGGCACCAAGATCGTCTGCCTGGGCAACGTCGAGCAGATCGACACGCCCTACCTCACCGAGACCACCTCGGGCCTGACCTACGCGGTGGACCGCTTCAAGGACTGGGCGCACAGCGCGCACGTCACCCTGCGCCGCGGCGAGCGCTCGCGGCTGGCGGACTACGCTTCCGAAGTGCTCTGATCCCCGCGCGCTGCGGCCACCGCCTCGAAGGCCGCCGCCAGCGTCCCGGCGTAGTTCGACGCCCCGTCCGCGCGCTCGACGATGCCGGCGCGCACGAGCTTGCGCAGCACCCGCATGTTGGCGCCGGTGAACAGCACGCGCACGCCGCGCCGTTCCATCGCGCGCATGGTGGATTCCAGGCGCTTGAGCCCGGTGGCGTCGACGAACGGCACCCGTTCCAGGCGCAGCACCAGCACCGACGGCGCCTCGCGCGACCACGACAGCGCGCGTTCCAGCGAATCCACCGATCCGAAGAAGAACGGTCCCTCGATCGCGTACACCGCGACGTCGCGCGGGAGCGCGTCGAGTCCGGCGGCGGCCAACTCCTGCTGCACGCTGGCCTGGTCCTGGGCGACCACCTCGACCGAGCTGCTCATCCGGCGCAGGAACTGGAACATCGCCAGGATCACGCCGATGTTCACCGCCACCACCAGGTCGGTGAGGATGGTCAGCGCGAAGGTGATCAGCAGGATCGCCACGTCGGCGCGCGGCGCCCTGCGCACCAGCCGCAGGAAGCGCGGCGCCTCGCTCATGTTCCAGGCCACCACCCACAGGATCGCGGCCAGCGCCGCCAGCGGCACCTGGCCGGCGTAGGGCGCCAGGAACACCAACACCGCCACCAGCAGGACGCAGTGGACGAGCGCGGCCAACGGGCTGGTGGCACCGTTGCGAATGCTGGTGGCGGTGCGCGCGATCGCGCCGGTGGCGGCGATGCCGCCGAACAGCGGCGACAGGATGTTGGCGATGCCCTGCCCCACCAGTTCCTGGTTGGAATCGTGCCTGGTGCCGGCCATGCCGTCGGCGACCACCGCCGACAGTAGCGATTCGATCGCGCCGAGCATGGCGATGGTGAACGCCGAGGGCAGCAGCAGGACCAAAAGGTCGAACGACATCTCCGGCACCTGCAGCGTCGGCAGCGCGCGCGGGATGTCGCCGAAGGTCGAGGCAATGGTGGCGACCCCCGGCGGGTTCCAGATCGCGACCACGACGGTTGCCGCCAGCATCGCCAGCAAGGGCCCCGGAACGCGTGACAGGCCGGGGATGCGCGGCCCCCACAGCGCCAGCAGCAGGCTGCCCAGCGCGAGCGCGGTGGTCGCCGGATGCAGTTGCGGCAGCGACTGCAGCATCTGCCCGGCCTTGGCATAGAAGGCCTCGCCGGTGGGCGCCGGCAGGCCGAAGAAGTACTGCCACTGGCCGATCCAGATGATCACCGCGATGCCGGCGGTGAAGCCCACGATCACCGGGTCCGGGATGAAGCGGATCACCGCGCCCAGCCGCGCCAGGCCCATCGCCACCAGCATGACGCCGGCCATCAGGGTCGCCACCAGCAGCCCGCCGACGCCGAACTGCGCCACCACCCCGGCCAGGATCACGATGAAGGCGCCGGTCGGCCCCGCGACCTGGATGCGCGAACCGCCGAACAGCGCCACCGCCGCGCCGGCGACGATCGAGGTGTAGAGCCCCTGCTCGGGCTTGACCCCGGAGGCGATCGCGAACGCCATCGCCAGCGGCAATGCGACCACGCCGACGATCAGTCCGGCAACGATGTTGGGCGCCCAGTGTTCCCGGCGCAGCAACCCCGCGCGGGCGGCTTCGACGATGGCGATCAAGCGCGGCTCCGTGGTGGTCCGGTGCAAAGGCAGCGGACAACGCCCATCATATCGCCATGGAAGACACCCGCCCGACCAGCGCGCTGACCATCGCCGGCTCCGACTCGGGGGGCGGCGCCGGCATCCAGGCCGACCTCAAGGCCTTCGCCGCGCACGGGGTCCACGGCCTGTCCGCGATCGCCGCGCTGACCGCCCAGCACACCCGCGGGGTCACCGCGGTGCACGTGCCGCCGGTGGCATTCCTGCGCGCCCAGCTCGACGCCTGCTTCGACGACTTCCGCATCGGCGCGGTGAAGCTGGGCATGCTGGCGACTGCCGAGGTGATCCACGCCGTCGCCGACGCGCTGGAGGCGCACCGCCCGCCGCACGTGGTGCTCGACCCGGTGATGGTGGCGACCTCGGGCGCGAAGCTGCTGGCCGACGACGCCCTCGACGCGATGCGCACGCGGCTGCTGCCGCTGGCCACGGTGCTGACCCCGAACATGCCCGAGGCCGAACTGCTGCTCGGCCACTCGATCACCAGCGGTGGCGACGCCGAAGCCGCGCTGGCGGAGCTGCGCGGCATGGGCGCGGCCGCGGTGCTGCTCAAGGGCGGCCACCTGCACGAGGGCGCGATGGTGGTCGACCGCTATGCCGACGCCGGATGCACGCTGCGCTTCGAACACGCGCGCCGCGACGTCGACGGCCACGGCACCGGCTGCACCCTCGCCTCGGCGATCGCCGCCAACCTCTGCCTCGGCCTGCCGCCACGCGAAGCCTGCGCGACCGCCACCGACTACATCGCCACCGCCCTCCGCACCGCCTACCGCCCCGGCCGCAGCAACGTCGCGGTCCTCGACCACCTGGCCAACCTCAAACAGCTTTAGCCTCAGATTTCACAGATTGAAAAGGATGAAAAACCAGGTTGCGGTCGAATCGACGGATCGCCGCGAACCCAATCCTTTTTTCCTCTGTGAAATCTGTGGCTGAAAAATGCGTCAGTCCACTGCGGCGCGGCCGAGCTGGAGGGTGAGCATGAGGGTGCGGCCGGGGGCGGGCTCGAAGGAGCGGCCGCCGCCGGCATTGACGATGACCGAGCCGATGGTGGCGCGGTCGAAGACGTTGTCCACGCGCAGTCCCGCTACCAGTGGCACGCCCCCCATGCGCCACTCGCGTTCGACGCCCAGGTCGACGGTGGCATGGCCCGGTGCCCATGCGCCGTTGTCGTCGTCCGCGTACACGCGGCTGCTGCCGCTCGCGGACGCGAACAGCGTGGTCCCCTGCGATGGCGTCCAGCGCAACTCGGCCCAGCCGGTGCGCGCCGCGGTGCCGGGGATGCGGCCGCCGCCCATCGCGTCGCCGTAGCGCGCATCGAGCGCGGTCCAGGCCAGCGCGTAGCGCCAGGCATCGCCCAGCGGGCCCGACGCCGACAGTTCCCAGCCGTTGCGGCGGGTCTCGGCGGCGTTGCGGTAGGTGCTGCGGCCGCCCTCGTTGCTGGCGACCACCAACTCGTCGCGGGTGTCGCTGTCGAACACCGCGAACCCGAGCGCGTGGCCGTGGCGCCGAAGGCGCAGTCCCGCTTCGAGGCTGTCGCTGCGCGATGGCCGCAGCGCGTCGTTGAGGCCGCTGGCGCCGTCGGGCCGGTAGGCAAGTTCCGAGGCCGACGGCGTCTCGTAGCCGCGCCCGGCATTGAGGTACAGGTCGAGCCAGTCGGACGGTTCGAACAGCAATCCCGCCACCGGCGAATCGAACCCGTAGTCCATGCCGCCGCTGTCGTCCGGATTGCCCGGCGCGACGTAGCGGTCGAGCGAGCGGAACGCGACTTCGCTGTGGCGCAGGCCCACGCTCGCCTGCCAGCGCGGCGCGAAGCGCCAGCGCGCTTCCGCGAACAGGTCGCGCGCGGTGGTGCTGTCGCGCTGGTCGCGGCGCAAGCGGCCGACGACGCCCAGGGTGTCGCCGGCGAAGTTCTCGAAGCCGAGGCGGTGTTCGCTGGACCGCTGCAGTTCGGTGCCAACGGTGAGCGCGAACGCACGGCCGGCGAGCAGGCCATCGAAGGTCCAGCGCGCATCGAGGCCGGCGTAGTCGCGATCGAGGTCGATCACGCCGCCGCCACTGCCGGGCGCGAGTTGCGCGGCGGCGGGAACCGACAGCATCTGCCAGGTCTTGCGCTGCCCGGCATGCAGGCCCAGCGCGAGCACGCCGAGTTCGCCGACATCCTGCTCGAGGCGCGCGCCGGCCTGCTGCTGGCGCACCGTCTTGCGGGTGTCGAAGGCCAGCGCGCCGGCGCTGGCCGCGCGCGGGTCCTCGCGTACCTGCGCCAGGGTGAGGCCCTGCGGATCCTGCGCCGCCAGGTCCATCGCGCTGGCCGTGAACGCGAAGCGCGTGCCCGCGGGGGACTCCAGCGTCAGCCGCGCCTGCGCGATGTCGCGGCGCGCCGCGCTGTGCCGGCGGAAGCCGTCGCTGTCCAGGCGGCCGGCGTCGAACCGGTAACCGCCATCCTCGGCGCCTCCGCCGGCACCCCACGGGCCGGTCCAGCTCGCGTCCAAGCGCCGCAGCCCGTGCGCGCCGGCGGAGGCATCGAGCCCGAACGCCATCTCCTGCCCCGGGGCCTTGCTGAAGAACTGGATCACCCCGCCCGCGGCATTGCCGTACAGCGCCGAGAACGGCCCGCGCAGCACCTCGACCGAGTCCAGCGCGGCCAGCGGTACGTGCGAGACCTGGCCCTGGCCGTCGGGCATGCTCGCGGGGATGCCATCCACGTAGATGCGCAGGCCGCGCACGCCGAAGGTGGTGCGCGCGCCGAAACCTCGAACGGTCACCTGCACGTCCTGCGCCAGGTTCTGGCGGTCGCGGGCGACGACCCCCGGGATCCTGCGCAGGGCCTCGGAAACACTGACGCCAGGGGCGGCGGGAATGGCGTCCGCTTCGACCGCGTCCACGGAAGCCGGGGTCGCATCGGGCACGTGCTGGCCGACGACGACGACCCCGGGCAGCGTGGTGGCGGACGCGGCTTCCTGCGCGTGTCCGGGCGATGCCGCGAGCGCGCCCAGCAGCAGTGCCGGCGCAATGGTTCCTTGCTGTCGCATTCAGTTGGCTTCCCTGTCCAGGCTCGCGCTTCTTCACTCCGAGGCCATGCCGCAGTGGGCTATACCACTGTACGCAACATTCTTGCTTCGAGGAGGGCACGACCGTGCGAAACAACCGGGACGAGAACCTTGCCAGCACCACGGTCGCCGACATGAAGGCGGTGGCACAGGACATGCTGCGCATGGGCAAGCACTGGACCCAGGCGGCGCAGGACTGGCTGGACCAGCGCCGCGACGACATGCGCGACGACGGTCGCCAGCGACGCACGCGGCGCGGGACGCGCGACTTCCAGAGCGACTACGGCGGCGGCGGTTACGACCAGGTGGACGACAGCCCGGTCTCGCGCCCCTACGGCAACTACGGCGCGCGCGGCTACCGCGGCGTGGGCCCGCGCAACTACCGCCGCTCCGACGAGCGCATCCGCGAGGACCTCAACGACCGCCTCACCGAGGCCGACGACCTCGACGCCAGCGACATCAGCGTGGAGGTCAGCAACGGCGTGGCCACGCTCACCGGCAGCGTCGGCCATCGCTGGATGAAGCACCGCGCCGAGGACCTCGCCGACGAGTGCCTGGGCGTGCGCGACGTGCGCAACCACATCCAGGTGCGCGACGCGCGCAGGAGCAATGCGCCCTCGGCCGGCGGCGTGCACGCCAGCGGCAGCGCACGCGTGGGCAGCGCCGAGGTTTCGGGCAGCCTGCACACCAACACCGGCAACAGCGCCGGCGGCACCTCGCCGGGCGGCCAGGCCGGCGGCGGCGCGACCAGCACCGGCACCGGCACGAACACGCACCAGGACACCGCAACCGGGCGTCCGGGCACGACACCCTGAGGAGACGACATGGACAGCACCCGCAGAACCCTTTTCATCCTGACGCTCGCGATCGCCGGCGCCGGGCTCGTCGCCTGCGGCAACAACGACGACAACGACGCGGCACCGGGCGACGTCGCCACGCCGACGGACGCCACCGCGGGCACGGATGCGATGCCTCCCTACGACGACGATGGAGCCGACACCATGGACAACGACACCAGCGCCGACGCCGCCTTCTACCAGCAGGCGATGCAGGGCAACCAGAAGGAGATCGTCGCCGGCGAGCTCGCGCAGCAGCAGGCGCAGGACGAAGCAGTCCGGAACTACGCCACGATGATGGTGCAGGACCACACCGCGATGGGCCAGGAGCTGTCCAGCGCGGCCGGCATGGCCGACGCGGCGACGCCCGCCCCGCCGCCGACGGCCCTGGCCAGCCTCCAGGACGCCAGTGGCGAGGCGTTCGACGACGCCTACATGGACATGATGGTCGCCGACCACGAGAAGACCATCGCGCTGTTCGAGGACGCCGCGCAGAACGCCAGCGCGACGCAGACGCGTACGCTGGCCGCGAATGCGCTGCCGAAGCTGCGCGAGCACCTGGAGCAGGCGCGGGAACTGCAGCAGCGCTGACCACGCGACGCAGGCAAGAAAAAAGGCCGGTGGGTCGCCCCATCGGCCTTTTCCTTTGTTGGCGCGCCCGGAAGGATTCGAACCTCCGACCCCCAAGTTCGTAGCCTGGTGCTCTATCCAGCTGAGCTACGGGCGCAGAAGCGCAATTGTGCGGAATCCGACGGGTTCCGGTCAATCCTTTTTCGCTTTCGGTGGATGGCGGAGAGTGAGGGATTCGAACCCTCGATAGAGCTTTTGACCCTATACTCCCTTAGCAGGGGAGCCCCTTCGGCCTCTCGGGCAACTCTCCGTGTCTCGCGCCGTCATCGCCCGAATGCGAGCGCGACAGGATACCGGCTCGCCCGTGCCGCGGCAATCCGATCAGGCCCCGGACGCATCCTCGGCATCCCCGCCCGGCGCTTCGTCGCCGCGCTGGATGCGCTGGTAGATTTCCTCGCGGTGCACCGCCACGTCCTTGGGCGCGGTGATGCCGATGCGCACCTGGTTGCCCTTGACGCCCAACACCGTGACCGTGACCGAGTCTCCGATCATCAGGGTCTCGCCGACACGGCGGGTCAGAATCAGCATGGGTCGATCTCCATTGGCGGCGGCCCGTGGCGGCGCTGCCGCAGCGCCCCCTCAGCGGGGACTGCAAGCGTTTCCGTAAACCTCCGAGGATACTACCCGGCATCCGCCTTCGGCGACCCCGGCCACAGGTCACGGCCGGGGAATGTTCAGTTGATCCTCTGCCCCACCCAGTCAGGAACGGCCGCCAGCGCGGCGACCAGGGCCGGACCGTCCTCGCCACCGCCCTGGGCCAGGTCCGGGCGTCCGCCGCCCTTGCCGTTCACCTGGCGGGCGACATGCGCGAGCAGCTCGCCGGCCTTCACCTTGCCGAGCGCGGCGCCGCTGACGCCCGCGACCAGCGCGGCCTTGCCGTCGCCGGCCCCGGCCAGCAGCACCACGGCGTCGCCGAGCTGCTGCTTCAGGCGGTCGACCGCGTCGCGCAGGGCCCTGGCGTCGAGGTTCTCCAGCCGCGCCGCGAGCACGCGCACGCCGCCGACCTCCACCGCCTGCGAGGCCAGGTCCGCGGTCGCGCCGCTGGCGGCCTTGGCCTTCAGCGCCTCGAGCTCGCGCTCGAGCTTCTTCTGCCGCTCGAGCACCGCCCGCAGCTTGTCCGCGACCTCACTGGAGCCGGCGCCGAGCAGCTGCGCCGCGACCTGCAATCGCTGTTCCTCGGCCGCCACGTGGTCGAGCGCGCCCTGCCCGGTCACCGCCTCGATCCGGCGCACGCCGGCCGACACGCCGCCCTCGGACAGGATCTTGAACAGGCCGATGTCGCCGGTGCGCGCCACGTGGGTACCGCCGCACAGCTCGATCGAGGTATCGCCCATGCGCAGCACGCGCACGCGCTCGCCGTACTTCTCGCCGAACAGCGCCAGCGCGCCGAAGTCCAGGGCTTCCTGCATCGCCATGTGATGCACCTCGGCGGCGTGGTTGGCGCGCACCTCGGCATTGACCCGGCGCTCGATCTCCGCCAACTCCTCGCGGGTGACCGGTTGCGGGTGGGAGAAGTCGAAACGCAGGCGATCGGGCGCGACCAGCGAGCCCTTCTGCACGACGTGCGTGCCGAGCACCTCGCGCAGCGCGGCGTGCAGCAGGTGGGTGGCGCTGTGGTTGAGCACGGTCGCGGCGCGCCGCTCGCGGTCCACGGTACCGACGACCAAGGCGCCGCGGCGCAGGCTGCCTGCCGCGACACGACCGACGTGGGCGTGGAACTGGCCGGCGAGCTTCACCGTGTCGGACACCTCGAAGGCCGTGCCCTGCTCCACCAGCACGCCGGCATCGCCGACCTGGCCGCCGGACTCGGCGTAGAACGGGGTGCGGTCGAGGATCACGATCGCGTCCTCGCCCGCTTCGACCACGTCCACTGGGCGCCCGTCGCGCAGCAGCGCCAGCACCTCGAGGCCGCCGGCGTCGAGCGAGTCGTAGCCGAGGAACTCCGTCGCCGGCAACTGCGACGCGAGCTCCGCGGGCAGGGTCGCGCCGCCGCCGAACTTGCCGGCGGCGCGCGCGGTCTCGCGCTGCCTGGCCATCGCCGCCTCGAAGCCGGCCATGTCCACGCCGAGGCCGCGCTCGCGCGCGATGTCGGCGGTCAGGTCGACCGGGAAGCCGTAGGTGTCGTAGAGGCGGAAGGCGTCGCCGCCCGGGATCTCCCGGGACGACTTCACCGCGTCGCGCGCGGCGACCTCGTCGAAGATGCGCATGCCGTGTTCGAGGGTCTCGCCGAAGCGTTCCTCCTCGGCGCGCAGCACCCGCTCGACGAAGTCGCGCTTGTCCGCGAGTTCCGGATAGGCCTCGCCCATGGTTTCCACCAGCGGCGCGACCATCTTCCAGAGGAAGTCGCCGCGCACGCCAAGCATCCAGCCATGGCGCAGCGCGCGGCGGATGATCCTGCGCAACACGTAGCCACGGCCCTCGTTCGACGGCAGCACGCCGTCGACGACGAGGAAGCTGCAGGCGCGGATGTGGTCGGCGATGACCCGCAGCGACTTGTTGCCGAGGTCGCCGGTGCCGGTGAGCCTGCCCGCCTCGGCGATCAGGTGGCGGAACAGGTCGATCTCGTAGTTGCCGTGCACGCCCTGCAGCACCGCGGCGATGCGTTCCAGGCCCATGCCGGTGTCCACGCACGGCGCCGGCAGCGGCAGCAGCGTGCCGTCCGGCTGGCGGTCGAACTGCATGAACACCAGGTTCCAGATCTCGATGAAACGGTCGCCGTCCTCGTCCGGCGAGCCGGGCGGGCCTCCGGGAATGTGCGCGCCGTGGTCGTAGAAGATCTCGGTGCACGGGCCACACGGGCCGGTGTCGGCCATCTGCCAGAAGTTGTCGCTGGCGAACGGCGCGCCCTTGTTGTCGCCGATGCGGATAATGCGCTCCGGCGACAGGCCGATGACGTCGCGCCAGATCGCGTAGGCCTCGTCGTCGGTCTGGTAGACGGTGGCGGTGAGGCGCTCCGGCGGCAGCTTCCAGACCTGGGTCAGCAGTTCCCAGGCCCAGGCGATGGCGTCGCGCTTGAAGTAGTCGCCGAACGACCAGTTGCCCAGCATCTCGAAGAAGGTGTGGTGGCGCGCCGTGTAGCCGACCTGGTCGAGGTCGTTGTGCTTGCCGCCGGCGCGCAGGCAGCGCTGCACGTCCACCGCGCGCGGGGCGACCGGTTTCTCGGCGCCCAGGAACACGTCCTTGAACTGGACCATGCCCGAGTTGGTGAACAGCAGGGTCGGGTCGTTGGCCGGCACCAGCGGCGCCGAAGGCACCACGGCGTGGCCGCGCGCGGCAAAGAATTCGAGGAAATCGCTGCGGATTTCGGAAGTGGTCTTCATCGGAGGGGGTGCCCGGAACGGCGGGGTCGCGAAGGGCTGCGACCGGAAGCGGCTAGGTTATCAGCCGCGGACCACGCTCCGCACGCAGTCGCCGTCGAATCCCCGTCTGTAGAGGAAGTCGGCGGCCTTGCGCTTGCCGGCCAGGGTGTCCATGCGGTCGCCGAAACGGCGGGCGACCAGGTCGCGGGCGCGTTCTTCCCAGTCGTCCTCGCCGGCCTCGGCCAGCGCGGCGAAGGCGAGGTCGATCATGCCCTCGCCGATGCCATGGCTGCCCAGCTCGGCCCGGATCCAGGCGGGGCCGTAACCGCTGGCCGCCCGGGAGCGAGCCACGCTGCAGGCGAAGCGCTGGTCGTCCTGCCAGCCGGCCTCGGCCATGCGCGCCACGGCTTCCGCGGCGTCGGCTTCGGCGACGCCGCGGCTCACCAGCTTGCGGGTGAGCTCGGGACGCGAATGCTCCCGCCGCACCAGCAGCGAGAGCGCACGTTGTGCCGGGCTCGGCTCCGGCCGCGGGCGCCGGGGCGCCCGCGGCTTCGCGGGATCAGTCCTTGTCGTCCGCCTCATCGTCCTGTTCGCCGGCCACCTGCGGCACGAACTTCTCGCGCAGCACGCCCTCGATCCGCTCGGCGATCGCCGGGTTCTCCTTGAGGAACTGGCGCGCGTTCTCCTTGCCCTGGCCGATGCGCTCGTCGTCGCAGCTGTACCAGGCCCCCGCCTTCTGGATCAGGCCGGCGTCCACGCCCATCTCGATCAGTTCGCCCTCGCGCGAGATGCCCTCGCCGTACAGGATTTCCGTGATCACCTGCTTGAACGGCGGCGCCAGCTTGTTCTTGACCACCTTGATCTTGGTCTGGTTGCCGATGATCTCGTCGCCCTTCTTGACCGAGCCGATGCGACGGATGTCCAGGCGCACCGAGGCATAGAACTTGAGCGCGTTGCCGCCGGTCGTGGTCTCCGGGCTCTGGCCGGGCATCATGATGCCGATCTTCATGCGCAGCTGGTTGATGAAGATCACCAGGCAGTTGCTGCGCTTGATGTTGCCGGTGAGCTTGCGCAGCGCCTGGCTCATCAGCCGCGCCTGCAGGCCGGGGAGCTGGTCGCCCATCTCGCCCTCGATCTCGGCGCGCGGGGTCAGCGCCGCGACCGAGTCCACCACCACCATGTCCACCGCGTTGGAGCGCACCAGCATGTCGGCGATCTCCAGCGCCTGCTCGCCGGTGTCCGGCTGCGACACCAGCAGGTCCTCGACGTTGACGCCCAGCTTGGCGGCGTAGGTCGGGTCCAGCGCATGCTCGGCATCCACGAACGCGGCGGTGCCGCCGTTCTTCTGGCACTGTGCGATCGCCTGCAGGGTCAGCGTGGTCTTGCCCGAGGATTCCGGACCGTAGATCTCGACCACGCGGCCCTTCGGCAGCCCGCCGATGCCGAGGGCGATGTCGAGCATCAGCGAACCGGTCGAGATCACCGGGGTGACCTCGGCGACGCGGTCGCCCATGCGCATGACGGAGCCCTTGCCGAACTGCTTCTCGATCTGGCTCAGGGCGGCGGACAGCGCGCGCTTCTTGTTCTCGTCCATGGTCGGGTCCTTGATGGGTGTCTGATGGGAAGGAAGGCTATCGGGCCGCCATCGCACGGACTGCGACGCCTCGGCACCACTCGAATCTGGACCACCCGCGGCGCCGGCCGAAGCAGCCGATGCCGCGTCCCGCTGTCGGGAAACCCTGCGCTTGCCCCGGGGCGGCAGGCTCACCGGTTGGGCCTCACGAGCCCGCAGTACAGGCCCTCGATGGCGAAGTCCTGGTCCGGCAGCACTTCGATCGGCGCGAAGTCCGGGTTGCGCGGCAGCAGCCGGATGCGGTCCTTGCCGACCTTGAGCAGCTTCACGGTGATCTCGTCGTCGATCCGCGCCACCACGATCTGCCCGGAGCGCGCGTCGGAGGTGCGGTGCACGCCGATCAGGTCGCCGTCGAAGATGCCCTCGTCGCGCATCGAGTCGCCCTTGACCTTGAGCAGGTAGTCCGGCGCCGGCGAGAACAGCACCCGGTCCAGGATCAGCACCTGTTCCTGCAGGCCGCCGTCGGCGCCGATCGGCGCGCCCGCCGCGACCTGCCCGAGCACCGGCAGGTGCAGGGCGTCGCCGTCGAGCTGGAGCTGCTGCTGCGGTGCCTCCGGCGCGCGCAGCACGCGGATGCCGCGCGCGCGCCCCGGGATGCGCTCGATCGCCCCGGCCGCCTCCAGCGCCTCCAGGTGGTACTGCGCGGCGCGCACGCCCTTGAAGCCGAAGGCGCGCGCGATCTCGGTTTGCGAGGGCGGCATCCCCTCCGCCTCGATGCGCTCGGCGATCAGGGCGAGGATGGCCTGCTGGGTGGCGGTAATCTCCATGTGGGTAGTATTACTACTAACGCCGCAGGCGGTCAACCACGACGTGTAGGAGCGGCGCTCGCGCCGCGATTTCGTCGTCTCCGGTCGCGGCGCAAGCGCCGCTCCTACAGGAGGGGCCCCAGGCCCTCTAGGGCCGCCGCCACCGTCTGCCGGCGGACCGCGTCGCGGTTTCCGTCGAAATGGAAGACCTGCGCGGTCGGATAGCCGCCGCGCCGCTTCCAGGCAATCCACACGGTGCCGACCGGCTTTTCCGGCGTGCCGCCGCCCGGCCCGGCGATGCCGGTCACCGCCACTGCGATGCCGGCGCCCGAATTCACCAGCGCGCCGGCGACCATCTCCAGCACCGTCTCGCGGCTCACCGCGCCGTGCTGCTCCAGGGTCTCCGGCCGCACGCCCAGCAGCCCCTGCTTGGCCTCGTAGCTGTAGGTCGCCAGCCCGCAGTCGAACCACTGCGAGGAGCCGGCGATGTCGGTGACCACCTTGGCGATCCAGCCGCCCGTGCAGCTCTCCGCCGTTACCAGCGACAGGCGGGCATCGCGCAGGCGACAACCCAGGGATTCGGCAATGGCCGCCAGCGCCGCGTCGTCGGGAGCTTGCATGGGGCCGATGGTACAGTCGCGCACCATGGAGAGCACCCGATACCCGGCCCGCGCGGACCCGGTCGATGTCGACGACGCCCAGTCCGCCCGCCTTGCAGGCCGCCTGAACTGGTTGCGCGCCGGCGTGCTGGGCGCCAATGACGGCATCGTCTCCACCGCCGGCATGGTCGTCGGCGTCGCCGGTGCCGCAGTGGACAGCCGGGGGCTGACGATCGCCGGCATCGCCGCATTGGCCGCCGGCGCGCTGTCCATGGCGGTGGGCGAATACGTTTCGGTGTCGAGCCAGCGCGATTCCGAGCGCGCCGAGATCGAGCGCGAGCGCCGGCAGCTCGCGGGCAATCCGGAGTTCGGCCTGCGCCAGCTCACCGGACTGATCGCGGCGCAAGGCATCGACCACGACCTCGCCCACAAGGTCGCCGTGCAATTGCACGCCGACGACCCTCTTGCCGCGCACGCGCGGCTCGAACTGGGCATCGATCCGGACGCCTTGACCAACCCCTGGCACGCCGCCCTGGCCTCGATGCTCGCCTTCCTCGCCGGCGGCGCGATCCCGCTGGCGGCGATCCTGCTGAGCCCGCGAGACATCGCCGTGCCGGTCACCGCGGTCGCCGTGGTCGTCGCCCTGGCCGCCACTGGCTCGGTCTCGGCGCACCTGGGAGGGGCGCCGAAGCTGCGCGCCATGGCACGCACCACCGGCGGCGGCGTGCTGGCGATGGCGATCACCTACGGCATCGGCGTGCTGGTCGGCATGCAGGCCTGAGATGTCCAGCGGCAAGACGCAGGAACATACGCCCCTGATGCAGCAATTCCTGGCCGCCAAGGCGGAACACCAGGACGTGCTGCTGTTCTTCCGGATGGGCGACTTCTACGAGCTGTTCTACGACGACGCGCGCAAGGCCGCGAAGCTGCTCGACATCACCCTGACCCAGCGCGGGCAGTCCGCCGGCAGGCCGATCCCGATGGCCGGCGTGCCGGTGCACGCCTACGAGGGCTACCTGGCGCGGCTGGTGGCGCTCGGGGAGTCGGTGGCGATCTGCGAGCAGGTCGGCGACCCGGCGACCTCGAAGGGGCTGGTGGAGCGCAAGGTGGTGCGCATCGTCACCCCGGGCACGGTCACCGACGAGGCGCTGCTCGACGAACGCCGCGACACCCTGCTGCTGGCGGTGGCGCGCGGCCGCACCGGCTACGGGCTGGCGTGGGCGGACCTGTCGAGCGGGCGCTTCCTGGTCGGCGAAGCCGCCGGCGACGACGCGCTCGAGGCCGAGCTCGCGCGGCTCGAGCCGGCGGAGGTGCTGGTCCCGGACGAGGAAGGCTGGCCCGCTTCGCTGGCGGAACGCGGCGGCCTGCGCCGGCGCGCGCCCTGGCTGTTCGACGCCGATAGCGGCCGCCGCCAGCTCCTGCAGTTCTTCAACGTCCACGACCTCACCGGCTTCGGCATCGAAGACAAGCCCACGTGCATCGCCGCCGCCGCGGCGCTGCTCGGCTACGTCGAGGAGACCCAGAAGCAGCGCATCCCGCACCTGACCGCGATCGCGGTCGAGGCCGGCGACGGCGCGATCGCGATGAACGCCGCGACCCGCCGACACCTCGAACTGGACACACGCGTGGACGGCGACACCAGGCACACCCTGCTCGGCGTTCTCGACAGCACGGTGACCCCGATGGGCGGACGCCTGCTGCGGCGCTGGGTGCACCGCCCGCTGCGCGACCAGGCGGTGCTCGGCGAGCGCCACCACGCGGTCGAGACGCTGCTGCAGTCGCGCGCCGGCGACGACGTCCGCGAAAGCTTCCGCGCGCTCGGCGACCTCGAACGGATCCTCGCGCGCATCGCGCTGCGCAGCGCGCGCCCGCGCGACCTGTCCACCCTGCGCGACGGCCTCGCCCTGCTGCCCGGCCTGCGCGCGCTGCTGGCGCCGCTCGACTCGCCGCGGCTGCGGGCGCTCGCCGCGCAGCTGGGCGAGCACGATGCGACCGCCGCGTTGCTGGCCCGCGCCATCGTCGAGCAGCCGCCACTGCTCGCGCGCGACGGCGGCGTGTTCGCTGAGGGCCACGACGCCGAACTCGACGAACTGCGCCGCCTGTCGACCAACGCCGACCAGTTCCTCGTGGACCTCGAACAGCGCGAGCGCGAGGCCACCGGCATCGCGACGCTCAAGGTCGGCTACAACCGCGTGCACGGCTACTACATCGAGATCTCCAAGGTGCATGCGGCGAAAGCGCCGACGCACTACACCCGCCGCCAGACCCTCACCGGCGCCGAGCGCTACATCACCGAGGAGCTGAAACAGTTCGAGGACAAGGTCCTGTCCGCGCGCGAGCGTGCGCTGGCGCGCGAGAAGCTGCTGTACGAGCAACTGCTGGAGACGCTGAACGAGGACCTCGAGGCGCTGAAGCGTTGCGCGGCCGCATTGAGCGAACTCGACGTGCTCGCCTGCTTCGCCGAACGCGCGCAGGCGCTGGACTGGTCGCGGCCGCGGCTGTCGCGCGACCCCGGCATCCGCATCGAGCGCGGCCGCCACCCTGTAGTCGAGGCGGTGCGCGAGGAACCGTTCACCGCCAACGACCTGATCCTGGACGAAGAGAGCGGCGTGCGCATGCTGGTGGTCACCGGCCCGAACATGGGTGGCAAGAGCACCTACATGCGCCAGAACGCGCTGATCGTGCTGCTCGCGCACATCGGCAGCTTCGTGCCGGCGGCGAGCGCGACCATCGGCCCGATCGACCGCATCCTCACCCGCATCGGCGCCGGCGACGATCTCGCCCGCGGGCAGTCGACCTTCATGGTCGAGATGAGCGAGACCAGCTACATCCTGCACCACGCCACCGACCGGTCGCTGGTGCTGATGGACGAGATCGGCCGCGGCACCTCGACCTACGACGGGCTGGCGCTGGCCGATGCCTGCGCCCGCCACCTCGCCTCGGTCAACCGCAGCTACACGCTGTTCGCCACCCACTACTTCGAACTGACCGCGCTGGCCGAGCCGGGCAGCGGCATCGCCAACGTGCACCTGGACGCGGTCGAGCACCGCGCCCAGGACGGCAGCGAGACGCTGGTGTTCATGCACGCGGTCAAGGAAGGCCCGGCCGACCGCAGCTTCGGGCTGCAGGTCGCGGCGCTGGCCGGCCTGCCGAAGGAGGTCGTGCGCCGCGCCCGCGCGCGGCTGGCGGAGCTGGAGGCGCAAAACCGCGACGCACCGGCGACGCCGCTGAGCGCGGAAGCGCTCGATGCGCCCCGCCAGATCGGCCTGTTCGCGCCCAGCAACGCGGCGGTGGAAGCCCTCGCCGGCCTCGACCCGGACGAGCTCACCCCCAAACAGGCGCTGGAAGCGCTGTATCGCCTGAAGGCACTGCTGTAGGAGCCGCCATGGCGGCGAGCTCTTCCCAGATCGCAGCGATCTTGTAAAAAGCTCGCCGCCATGGCGGCTCCCACAAGGCGGGGTCAGGTGGCGTCGATGTCGCCTAGCGCCCGGATCAGCCGGCGCGCGCGCTTGTCGGGCCTGCCCTCGGGCGGCTGGTAGCCGGCGCGTTCGGCCGCCCGGCGCGCACGCGCTTCAGCGCGCCGCTCGCGCGACGCGTCGGATTCGGAATACAGGGTCTGGGCGACGCTGGCCGGCCCGCGCGTGTCGCTGAGGCCGAGCACGCTCACTTCGAACAGCTCGGCCGCGCGCTCGACCTTCAGCGCCTCGCCGCCGCGCAGCGTGCGCGACGGCTTGGCCCGCTGGCCATCGACTTCGACCTTGCCGTGCTCGATCGCCTGGCGCGCGAGGCTGCGCGTCCTGTAGAAACGCGCCGCCCACAACCAGAGGTCGAGGCGCACCGCGTCCGTGGACTACTCCGCGGCGGCGGCTTCGGCTGCCGCGGCAGCCCGGGCCTTGGCGTTGCCGGCCAGGTCTTCCTTGATGCGCGCCTTGCGGCCCTCGAGGCCACGCAGGTAGTACAGCTTGCCGGCGCGGACCTTGCCGCGGCGCTTCACCTCGACCGAGTCGATCGCGGCGCTGTGGCTCTGGAACACGCGCTCGACGCCGTAGCCGTGCGAGATCTTGCGCACGGTGAACGAGGAGTTCAGGCCGGCGTTCTTCCTGGCGATGACCACGCCCTCGTAGGCCTGGACGCGCTCGCGGTTGCCTTCCTTGACCTTGACGTTGACGACGACGGTGTCGCCGGGGCCGAAGACGGGCAGTTCGCGGGTGGCCTGCTCGGACTCGAAGTTCTGCAGCAGGGAGTGGATCGAGGGCTTGTTCATCGGTGTGGGCCTTGTTGGAGTGCCTGGTCGCCTCGGGGCGCCGGGCTGTTGTAGCGCGAGTGCACGTGGACCCGCGTCTTGGCTGGGTGGAGCGAAGCCGGGAATTATAGCGGGTTTTCGGCCAGGAATTCATCCAGCAGGGCCCGGTCGCCGGCGGACAGGGCGTCCCGGTCCAGCAGGTCCGGGCGCCGGGTCCAGGTCCGCCCCAGCGCCTGCTTGCGGCGCCAGCGGGCGATGGCGGCATGGTTGCCCGAAAGCAGCACCTCCGGGACGCTGCCCAGGGCGTGCTCGACCGGGCGGGTGTAATGCGGGCAGTCGAGCAGGCGCAGCCCCGACGGGTCCTCGCCGAAGCTGTCCTGGGCGGCCGACTCGGCATCGTTCAGCGCCCCGGGCTGCAGGCGCGCCACCGCGTCCACCAGCACCGCCGCCGGCAGCTCGCCGCCGGACAGCACGTAGTCGCCGATCGAGACCTCCTCGTCCACCGCCGCCGCCAGCAGGCGCTCGTCCACGCCCTCGTAGCGGCTGCACAGCAGCACCAGGCGGTCGCGGCCGGCCAGCTCGCGCACCTTCGCCTGGTCCAGCGGCCGCCCCTGCGGGCTGAAATGGATGACGTGGGCCGGGGCCGGATCCGCGGCACGGACGGCCTCGAGGCAGGCCAGCAGCGGGTCCAGCAGCATCACCATGCCCGGACCGCCACCGAACGGACGGTCGTCCACGCGGCGGTAGTTGCCCTCGGCATGGTCGCGGGGATTCCAGCCATGCAAGGCGAGCAGCCCGCGCTCCTGCGCGCGCCCGACCACGCCGTGGCCGGCCATCTGGGCGACGAACTCCGGAAACAGGCTGACGACGTCGATGCGCATGCGGGCATTGTAGGAGCGGCGCTGGCGCCGCGACCTAGAACTCCGGATCCCAATCCACCGTAACGATGCCCGCCTCGAAATCCACCGAACGGATGTACTGCGGTTCCAGGAACGGAATCATCCGCTCGCGCTCACCGCGGGCGACCAGGACGTCGTTGGCGCCGGTCGAGAACAGGTGCGAGACCACGCCGAGATCCACGCCCTCGACGTTGACCACGCGCAGGCCTTCGAGGTCCACCCAGTAGTACTCGCCCGGCTTCGGCGGCGGCAGCGCCGAGCGCGGCACCCGGAGCTCCGCGCCGCGCAGTGCCTCGGCGGCGTCGCGGTCCTCGATCCCGGGGAGCGCCACCACCAGGCCTTTCGCGGCCGCCCGGCCCTTCGCGCCGGTGATCGTGGCCTCGGTCCCGTCCGGGCGCCGCAGCGTCCACGGCTGGTAGCGCAGGATCCCGCGCTCGGGGTCGGTGAACGACTCAAGCTTCAGTTCGCCGCGCACGCCGAAGGCGCCGTGGATCCGGCCCAGAAGGATCGACTTCTGCGCGGACGGCGCCTCGGGAGCCATGCTGTGTGGGGTCGCGGCGTGCGGCCCCGCGGCGTCAGGCCGCGGCAGCGCCTTCCGGAGCGGCCTTGGCGGCCTTGTACAGGTCGGCGACCTTGTCGCTGAGCTGCGCGCCCTGCCCGACCCAGTACTCGACCCGCTCGACGTTCATCTCGACGCGCTTCTCGGCACCGGCGGCGACCGGGTTGTAGAAGCCCACGCGCTCGATGTTGCGGCCGTCGCGCGCGCTGCGGCTGTCGGTGACGATGATGTGGTAGAAGGGGCGCTTCTTGGCGCCGCCACGGGTGAGGCGGATCTTGACCATGGTGTACTCGGTGGAGCCCAGCTGCCGGGATGGCAGGGTAAGCCGGCAATTATAAAGGGCTTTCAGGCCCCATGGGTAGCACCCCGGAGCGCGGACGCCCGGGCGTCCTACCTGAACGGCATCCGCCCGCCCATCATCCCCTGCATGCCGCGCATCATGCCCTTCATGCCGCCGCGGCCCATCTTCGCCATCATCTTTTCCATCTGCTGGTACTGCTTCATCAGCTTGTTGACGTCGGCGGGGGTCATGCCGGAACCGGCGGCGATGCGCTTGCGGCGCGATCCGTTGAGCAGCGCGGGGTTGCGGCGTTCCTTGAGCGTCATCGAGTTGATGATCGCGACCATGCGCGGGACTTCCTTGCCGGTCACCTGCGCCTTGACGTGGTCGGGGATCTGGCCGATGCCCGGGAGCTTGTCCATGAGCCCGGCGATGCCGCCCATGTTCTGCATCTGCTCGAGCTGGTCGCGCATGTCGTTGAGGTCGAAGCGCTTGCCCTTGGCGACCTTCTCGGCCAGCTTCTGCGCCTTGTCCTTGTCGACCTGCTGCTCGACCTGCTCGACCAGCGAGAGCACGTCGCCCATGTCGAGGATGCGGCTGGCCACGCGGTCGGGATGGAACACGTCGAGGCCGTCGGGCTTCTCGCCGGTGCCGATGAACTTGATCGGCTTGCCGGTGACGTAGCGCACGCTCAGCGCGGCGCCGCCGCGGGCGTCGCCGTCGGTCTTGGTCAGCACAACGCCGGTGAGCGGCAGTGCCTCGCCGAAGGCCTTGGCGGTCGTCGCCGCGTCCTGGCCGGTCATGGCGTCGACCACGAACAGCGTCTCGACCGGATCGACGGCGGCATGCAGCGCCTTGATCTCGGCCATCATCGCTTCGTCCACCGAGGTCCGGCCGGCGGTGTCGACGATCAGCACGTCCGCGAACGACTTGCGCGCGTCGGCGATCGCGGCGCGCACGATCGCCTCCGGCGCCTGCCCGGCTTCCGACGGGAAGAACTGCACGCCGACCTGCTGCGCGAGGGTTTTCAACTGCTCGATCGCGGCCGGGCGGTAGACGTCCGCGCTCACCACCATCACCTTCTTCCTGCGCCGCTCCTTCAGGTGCTTCGCCAGCTTGCCGACGGTGGTGGTCTTGCCCGCACCCTGCAGGCCGGCCATCAGCACCACCGCGGGCGGCGCGACATTGAGCTGCAGCTCGTTGGCGGTCGAGCCCATGACCGCGGTGAGCTCGTCGCGCACGACCTTGATCAGGGCCTGCCCCGGGGTCAGCGACTTGAGCACCTCCTGGCCGACCGCGCGCACCTTGATGCGCTGGATCAGGGCCTGGACCACGGGCAGCGCCACGTCGGCCTCGAGCAGCGCGATGCGGACCTCGCGCAGGGCCTCGGTGATGTTGGATTCGGTCAGGCGGCCGCGGCCGCGCAGGCGCTCGATGGTGCCGGAAAGGCGCTGGGTCAGGGATTCGAACATGCGCGCATTCTACCGTGCGAAGATTGGCGGATGCTGACCGTCGCCGCCATCGCCGCCTACCTGCTGGCCACCGGCCTGCTGCTCGCGGACCTGCGCCGCGAACCGCCCGAGCGCTGGACCTGGCTGGCCGCGACCGGCGTCGCGGTGCTGCTGCACGGCAGCGTCCACCTGCTGGCCTGGCGCGCCACCGGCGGCACCGACATGCATTTCTTCGCCGCGCTGTCGCTGGTCGGCCTGGGCATGGCTGCGCTGACCGCGCTGTTCGGCGCGGGCGCACGGATGGCTGCCCTGGGGGTGGTGGTGTATCCCCTCGCCGCCCTGCTGCTCGCGGGCTATGCGCTCTACGGCCACCGCATCGCCGAGCCGCTGGACTGGCGCCTGCAACTGCATGCCTGGTGCGCCCTGCTCTCCTACGCCACCCTGGCCATCGCAGCGCTGCTGGCGGTGATGCTGTGGCTGCAGGAGCGCGCCTTGCGCCGGCACCACTTCCACGCATGGCTGGGCGTGCTGCCGCCGCTGACGGAACTGGAGACGCTGCTGTTCCGGACCGTGGGCGCCGGGTTCGCCCTGCTCTCGGCGACCCTGCTCACCGGGCTGTTGTTCGTCGAGGACCTGTTCGCGCAGCACCTGGTGCACAAGACCGTGCTCAGCGTGCTGTCCTGGCTGGCCTTCGGTGGCCTGCTGCTGGGCCGCTGGCGCCGCGGCTGGCGCGGGCGCACCGCGGTGCGCTGGGTGCTGGTGGCGATGGTGCTGCTGGTGCTGGCCTTCTTCGGTAGCAAGGCCGCGCTGGAACTGGTGCTGCAGCGGGTGTAGGGGTCGCGGCGCGAGCGCCGCTCCTACAACGGCCTGCGGAAGCCGACGGTGATCTGTTCCGGGTGGCTGCGCAGCACTTCGAAGCCCGGGACCGGCCCGGGCTGGTCCCAGGTCGCGGGAACGAAGCCGGCGGCGGCGATGTCGTCGAGCATGCCCGGCAGGTCCAGGCCGCCCTGCGCGGACAGGTCCGGCGACAGCTCCACCAGCAGCGCCCTCGCCCTTCGCAACGCACCGCGCGCGCCCGCCAGCACCATCGGCTCGTAGCCTTCGACGTCGATCTTGATTGCGGCGATCGGCGCCTCGCCGAGGCCGAGGCGTTCGAGCAACGTATCGATCGCCTCCACCACCACCCAGTTGCCGCCGTGGCCATGGTCGGCGACCAGCGAGTGGCGGCCCAGGTTCGAGGCCTTGTAGCGGTGCAGCCGCGCCAGTCCCGCCCCGGCGCCGGCCGCGCAGGCGATGGCGTCGATGTGCTCGCCGAAGTCGTTGCGGCGGATGTTCTCCTGCAGCAGTGCGTGGTTGCCGGCATCCGGCTCGAGCGCCACCACGCGGCCGGCGCGCCCCGAGTGCGCGACCTGCAGCGAGAACCAGCCGATGTTCGCCCCGATATCCAGGAAGACACCCTGCTCTGCGCCGCCGTCGCCGAGCTCCCGCAGCAGCCACGCGGTCAGATCCGGTTCGTACGCCCGGCGCCGCAGGATGGTGCGGCCGACCACGTCGCGCAGGTTGACCCGGTAGGCCAGCCCGGTGTCGCGGTGGCGCGCCCAGGCCTGGCGCAGGAACGGGCGCAGCAACAGGTACTTCAGGGAACCGATGACGTCGACGGGTGCTTTCATCGGCACATTGTAGGAGCGGCGCCGCTCCTACAGCGCGTCGAGGGCGTCGGCGAGCCGCTCGGCGGCGATCACCTCCAGCCCCTTGAACGAACCCGACTTCGGCGCGTTCGCCTTCGGCACGATGGCGCGCCTGAAACCGTGGGTGGCGGCCTCGCGCAGGCGCTCCTCGCCGTTCGGAACGGGGCGGATCTCGCCGGACAGCCCGATCTCGCCGAACGCGATGGTCTTCTCCGGCAGCGGCCGGTCGCGCAGCGAGGACAGCACCGCCAGCAGCACCGGCAGGTCGGCAGCGGTCTCCTGCACGCGGATGCCGCCGACCACGTTGACGAACACGTCCTGGTCGGAGACGCCGACGCCGCCGTGCCGGTGCAGCACCGCCAGCAGCATCGCCAGCCGGTTCTGCTCCAGCCCGACCGCGACCCGTCGCGGGTTGGACAGCGGCGAGGAATCCACCAGCGCCTGCACTTCCACCAGCAGCGGGCGCGTGCCCTCGCGGGTGACCATCACGCAGCTCCCCGGCTGCTGCAGGCTGCCGCCGGACAGGAAGATCGCCGACGGATTCGGGACTTCCTTCAGCCCCTGCTCGCCCATCGCGAACACGCCCAGTTCGTTGACCGCGCCGAAGCGGTTCTTGAACGCGCGCAGCACGCGGAAGCGGGAGCCGGACTCGCCCTCGAAATAGAGCACCGCGTCGACCATGTGCTCGAGCACGCGCGGGCCGGCGATGCCGCCCTCCTTGGTGACGTGCCCGACCAGGAACACCGCGGTCCCGGTCTCCTTGGCGTAGCGCACCAGCCGCGCCGCGGACTCGCGCACCTGGCTGACCGAGCCCGGCGCCGCGGTCAGCGACTCGGTCCACAGCGTCTGCACCGAGTCGGCCACGATCAGCTTCGGTCGCATCTTCGCGGCGTGCTCGAGGATCCGCTCGACGCCAGTCTCGGCCAGGGCGTGCACCCCGTCCACGGGCAGGCCGAGGCGCGAGGCGCGGCCGGCCACCTGGGCCAGCGACTCCTCGCCGGTCACGTAGAGGCCCGGCAGCCCCGGCGCCATCTTCGCCACCGCCTGCAGCAGCAGCGTGGACTTGCCGATACCCGGGTCGCCACCGACCAGCACCACGGCGCCCTCGACCAGGCCGCCCCCGAGCACCCGGTCGAACTCGCCGATGCCGGTGGAGACGCGCGCGTCTTCCTGGTGTCGGACCTCGGAAAGCGCGGTCACCTGCGGCGCGTCCACCTTGCCGGCCCAGCCCGAACGGCGCGCGGCCGGCGACTTCTGCGCCGCGGCGCTCTCGAGCACGATCTCCGACAGCGTGTCCCAGGCGCCGCAAGCGGCGCACTGGCCCTGCCACTTGCTGTAGTCGGCGCCGCACTCGCTGCAGACGTACGCCACCCTCGCCTTGACCGCCTTGCCCGCTGTCTTCATGTCGCCATGCTAGCCCGCCGTGGTCGCACCCGCGGAGACCTCCGCGTGCGCCGGGGCAGGTTCGACCCGCCCCCATTCCTGGTACAGGTCGTACAGCGTGGCCAGGAGGATGATGGCGCCGGCGAGCCCGAACCACGGCCTGGCCACCGCGTCGGCGCCTTCGGCGAGGAAGATCGCGAACGGCTCGCGTCCGACAGGCGTCGCCAGCGGCGCCGCATGCGCCAGCAGCATCAGCCCGAGTCCGAGGTGGGCGACGATGCTCAGTCGCCTGTTCCAGCGCGGCCACCCGTTCCGTACCACCACCACCAGGTAGCTCGCAATCACCAGCAGCAGCCAGCCGATGGTCGCGATGCGCTGCCAGCTACCGAGGAATTCCTTCGTGAGGCCCAGCCCGTCGGCGACGCCCTTGCCCAACGTGGCGGCATCCCAGAAGCCCTGCGGCGAGAGGTACATGGCCAGGGGGAACACGCACAGCCCCAGCGCCGACGCCAGCGCCGGCCAACGCCCGCCGTGCGCCGGCATGTCCTGCGCGCGCGGGCGCCAAGAGAACCTGCCCTCCGGCTGCCGGCGGCGGCCCCAGCCGATCAGCGCGAACACCACGAACATGATCCCTACCCAGTGCAGCGCGCCGAGGAACTGTGCGTCCGCCGACCGGTCGTGCCCGAGCACGGCCAGCGCAAGGATGCCGACCACGGTCCAGATCGCGAAGTTGTGGTTGTCCGCCGGATCGATCAGCGAGTTGCGGGGCTGGTAGCGCGTCGCGACCTCCGCGGGCCGGCCGAAGCCCGCGAGCAGTTCCATCGCCATCCTCCGGTCGGGTGGCCTGCCCGCCATCCCGGCCTTCGCCTCAAGCTCGTCGTGCAGCAGCGCACGCAACTCCATCGCGACGTCGTTGCGCTTGTCCCGCGGCAGCAGGCGCGCGACATCGCGCACGTAGGACTCGATCACGTCATGCACGTCCATCAGGCGTCTCCCAGGAAACCGTCGATGGCCTCGACCTGGGCGCGCCAGGCCGCGGCGAGTTCCGCGAGGGCACGCTTGCCCTCGGCGTTGAGCCGGTAGTAGCGGCGCGGGGGCGCGGTCGCGGTGTCCCACTCGCTGGCCAGCAGGCCCTGGGCCTCCAGCCGCCGGAGCAGCGGATAGAGCGTGCCCTCCTCGACCGGCATGCCGCCCTCGGCCAGGGCCTGGCGCAGCGAATAGCCGTACTGGCGCTGGCGCAACTGGCTGAGCACGGCCAGCACCAGCACGCCGCGCCGCAGCTCGACCAGTCCCGCTTCCCGGGAATCCCCTCCACCCTTCGCGACCATGTCCCGCCCTCTACTGTTTGGCAGACAGTACATAGCGTCGCATACCATGTCAAGCACAGTATGGATCAGGACCAGAAAAGCAGAAGGCCCGCCAGTGGCGGGCCTTCAAAAGCATCCGGGATGGTGTTTGGCCTTCGGATGGGATCCCGCGGCGGTTGTCGTAGCGCGGGGTTCACGTGGTGCCGGAAATAGGATTCGAACCTACGACCTACGCATTACGAATGCGCCGCTCTACCAACTGAGCTATTCCGGCGTGGCCGCGAATTCTACCGCATGGCCGCGCTCAATCCACCAGTTGCAGGCGCAGTTCCTTGGGCAGCGCGAACACCATGTTCTCCGGTTCGCCCGCGAGGTCGCGCACCGCGCCGGCGCCGAGTTCGCGCAGGCGGTCGATCACGCCCTGGACCAGCACCTCCGGCGCGGAGGCGCCGGCGGTGACCCCGATCTGCTGGCGCCCGATCAGCCAGGCCGGATCGACCTCGGAAGCGCCGTCGATCAGGTAGGCCTCGACGCCGTCGCGCTCGGCCAGCTCGGCCAGGCGGTTGGAATTCGAGCTGTTCGGCGAGCCGACCACCAGCACCAGGTCGCATTGCCGCGCCAGTTGCCGGACCGCGTCCTGGCGGTTCTGGGTGGCGTAGCAGATGTCGTCGTTGCGCGGGCCCTGGATCGTCGGGAAGCGTTCGCGCAGGGCGGCGATGATGCCGCGGGTGTCGTCCACCGACAGCGTGGTCTGGGTGGTGAACGCGAGGTTGTCGGGCTGTGCGACCTGCAGCGTCGCCACGTCCTCGAGGTTCTCCACGAGGTGGATCTCACCGGCGCCTTCCTGCCGGTTCCACTGCCCCATCGTGCCCTCGACCTCGGGATGGCCGGCGTGGCCGATCAGCACCATGTCGCGGCCGGCGCGGCACTGGCGCGCGACCTCCATGTGCACCTTGGTGACCAGCGGGCAGGTCGCGTCGAACACCCGCAGCCCGCGGCGATCGGCCTCGGCGCGCACCGCCTGCGAGACGCCGTGCGCGCTGAAGATTACGGTGGCGCCGTCGGGCACCTCGTGCAGCTCCTCCACGAACACCGCGCCCTTCTGCTTCAGCTCGTCGACCACGTAGCGGTTGTGCACGACCTCGTGGCGCACGTAGATCGGGGCGCCCAGGGTCTCCAGCGCGCGCTTGACGATCTCGATCGCGCGGTCGACGCCGGCGCAGAAGCCGCGGGGATTGGCGAGCACGATGTCCATTCCGGCATTCTACTGTGGGAGCGGCCCTTGGCCGCGATCGCGCGCAAAGGCGCGCTCCCACAGGTTCAGGAACCCTTCTCCTGCTTCTGGAACAGGCCGAACAGGGCGATGCCGATCGCGCCGCCCACGATCGCGGCGTCGGCGACGTTGAATGCCGGCCAGTAGTGGTCGCGCCAGTGCCACTGGATGAAGTCCACGACGTGACCGTGGACCAGCCGGTCGATCACGTTGCCGAGGGCCCCGCCGATCACCAGCGCGAACGGCAGCGCGGTGCGCCAGTCGCCGCGCGGGGTCTTGGCCAGCCAGTACGCCAGCACCGCGCTGATCACGATCGCCAGGCCAATGAACAGGTACTGCTGCCAGCCCGAGGCGTCGCTGAGGAAGCTGAAGGCGGCGCCGGTGTTGTAGGTGCGGAACCAGTTCCAGAAGCCCTCGATCACCGGGATCGGCTGGTACTCGGGCAGGCTGGACAGCACCCAGGCCTTGCTCCACTGGTCGAGCACGACCACCACCACCGACAGCGCCAGCCACGGCAGTGCATTGCGTTTCGGGGCCCCGGCCATCAGAACCACCTCCGGGTTTCGCCCTGGCCATCCACGTTGGTCACGCAGCGGCCGCAGATCTCCGGATGCCCGGGGTGGCTGCCGACGTCGCCGCGATGCTGCCAGCAGCGGATGCACTTCGGCTTGCCGGTCGGCGCCGCCAGCACCGCGATGCCCTGCACGCTGTCGTCGGCGACCACGGACACGTCGCCGCTGATCAACAGGAAGCGCAGCTCGTCCTGGAACGGGGCCAGCCACTCGCACGAGGCGGCATCCGCGCGCAGGGTGATCTCGGCCTCGAGCGCGGCCCCGATCTCGCCGCTGGCGCGCATCGGCTCCAGCACCTTGGCGACCTGCTCGCGCAGGGCCAGCAGGCGGTCGAAGTCGGCAGGCGACAGCGCGCCGCCCGCCGGCATCGGAGAGAGGCCCTCGTACCAGGTCGCGAACAGCACGTTGCCGCCGCGCTCGGCGGCACCGTCGAGCGGCGGCAGGTAGCCCCACATCTCGTCCGCGGTATAGCTGAGGATCGGCGCGATCCAGCGCACCAGCGCCTCGGCGATCGCGTGCATCGCGGTCTGCGCGCTGCGCCGCCCGGGCGAGTCCTCCGGCATGGTGTAGAGCCGGTCCTTGGTCACGTCCAGGTACAGCGAGCCGAGCTCGACGCTGCAGAAGTTCGACAGCGCCTGCACGATCTCGGCGAAGTCGTAGCGTTCGCAGGCGTCCTCGATGCGCTGCTGCAACAGGTGCGCGCGGTGCACGATCCAGCGGTCGAGCGCGACCATGTCGTTCGCTGCCACCGTGTGCCTGGCCGGGTCGAAGCCATGCAGGTTGCCGAGCAGGAAGCGCGCGGTGTTGCGGATGCGCCGGTAGGCGTCCGCGGTGCGCTTGAGGATATCCTGCGACAGCGTCATCTCGTTGCGGTAGTCGGTGGACAGGATCCACAACCGCAGGATGTCGGCGCCCAGCGACTTGATGATCTCCTGCGGCTCGATGCCGTTGCCCAGCGACTTCGACATCTTGTGGCCCTTCTCGTCCACGGTGAAGCCGTGGGTCAGGCAGGCCTTGTAGGGGGCGGCGCCGTCCATCGCCACGCCGGTGAGCAGCGAGGACTGGAACCAGCCGCGGTGCTGGTCGGAACCTTCCAGGTACAGGTCGGCGGGCTTGTGCAGCGCGTCCTGCGGCCGGCGCGCGAGCACGCAGGCGTGGCTGACGCCGGAATCGAACCAGACGTCGAGGATGTCGGTGGCCTTCTCGTAGCGCGCGGCCTCGTCGCCGAGCAGCTCCGCCGGATCGAGCGCGTACCAGGCGTCCACGCCCTCGCGCTCGACGCGCTCGGCGACCTTGCGCATCAGCGCCGGCGTGTCGGGGTGCGGCTCGCCGCTCTCGCGGTCGTAGAACAGCGCGATCGGCACGCCCCAAGTGCGCTGGCGGCTGATGGTCCAGTCCGGGCGACCCTCGACCATGCCCGCGATGCGCGCCCTGCCCCACTCCGGCACCCAGCGCACGCCGTCGATCGCGGCCAGCGCGTCGCGGCGCAGGCCGGCCTGCTCCATCGAGATGAACCATTGCGGCGTCGCGCGGAGCACCACCGGCGTGCGATGCCGCCAGCAGTGCGGGTAGCTGTGCTCGATCGCGGCGTGCGCCAGCAGCGCGCCGCTGCCGCGCAGCGCCTCGACGATGGCGTCGTTGGCCTTCCAGATGTGGGTGCCGGCCAGCACCGTGTCGCCGGCCGGGGCCACCGAGTCGAGGTACACGCCGCGGCCGTCCACCGGGTTGATCTCGGCGGCGCCGTAACGTTCCAGCAGGCCGTTGGCGCGGCCGACCACGAAGTCCTCCTGGCCGTGCCCGGGCGCGGTGTGCACGGCGCCGGTACCGTCCTCCGCGGACACGTGCTCGCCGGTCAGCAGCGGGATGTCGCGCGAGGCGTAGAACGGATGCTGCAGCAGCAGGCCCTCGAGCGCGGCGCCCTTCGCCTCGCCGAGGATCGTGGCGTCGTCGACGCCGTAGCGCTTGAGGGCATCCGCGGCCAGCGCTGCGGCCAGCACCAGCAGCCGACGTTGCCCGCTCGACGTACGCGGCCCTTCGACCAGCACGTAGTCCAGTTCCGCACCGATGCTCACCGCGAGGCTCGCCGGCAGCGTCCACGGCGTGGTGGTCCAGATCGGCACCGCCACGGTGTCGCCGTCGCCGATCGTGGCGCCGAACACGGCAGCGAGCGCGCGCGGGTCCCGCGCCGGGTAGGCGACGTCGATCGCCGGCGACTGCTTCCCGCGGTACTCGATCTCTGCCTCTGCCAGTGCCGAGCCGCAGTCGAAGCACCAGTACACCGGCTTCACCCCGCGCGCGAGGTGGCCGCGCTCGATGATGCGGGCGAGCGCGCGCAGGATGTCGGCCTCGTAGGCCAGGTCCATGGTCAGGTACGGGTTGTCCCAGTCGGCGACCACGCCCAGGCGCTTGAAGTCGGTGCGCTGCAGGTCCACCTGCTGCGCCGCGTACTCGCGGCACTTCGCCCGGAACCCGGGCGCGTCGAGCTTCTGCCCGACCTTGCCGTGCTTCTTCTCCACCGCCAGCTCGATCGGCAGGCCGTGGCAGTCCCAGCCAGGCACGAACGGGGCGTCGTAGCCGGCCATCAGGCGCGACTTCACCACCGCGTCCTTGAGCACCTTGTTGACCGCGTGGCCGAGGTGGATGGCGCCGTTGGCGTACGGCGGGCCGTCGTGGAACACCCACTGCGGGCGGCCCTTCGCCTGCTCGCGGATGCGCGCGTACAGCCCCTCGCTCTCCCAGCGCGCCAGCGCCGCCGGCTCGCGCCTGGGCAGCTCCCCGCGCATCGGGAAGTCGGTGGCCGGCAGGTGGATGGTGGCCTTGTAGCGGTTGTTGTCCTGGTTGCTCACGCGCTTGCCTGTGCTGGTGTGCCGAGGATGGCGCGCGCCTGCGCGGCATCCCGCTTCATCTGCTCGACCATTGCCGGAAGGTCGTCGAACCGTTGCTCGTCGCGCAGCCGGGCCACGAACTCGACCTCGATGCAGCGGCCGTAGAGGTCGCCGTCGAAGCCGAACAGGTGCGCCTCGAGCAGCGGCTCGTCGCCGTCCACCGTCGGGCGCGTGCCGAAGCTTGCCACGCCGGGCCGGGGCGCGTCGCCGACGCCGTGCACGCGCACCGCGAAGATCCCGCGCAGCGGCGGCACCTTCGGGTAGCGGAGGTTGGCGGTCGGGAAGCCCAGCTTGCGCCCGAGTTGCGCGCCGCGGACCACCCGCCCGGCGATGGTATACGCGCGGCCGAGCAGCCTGGCGGCGGCGGCGAAGTCTCCGGCCTGCAGCAGCTCGCGCAGGCGCGTGCTCGAGACCCGTTCGCCATCCACCGACACCGGTGCGATCTCGCCGGCCACGAACCCGCAGGCCTCGCCGATGCGGTGCAGCGTCGCCAGGGTCCCGCCGCGCTTGCTGCCGAAGCGGAAGCCCGGGCCGACCCAGACCTCGCGCACGCCGAGCCGCTCGACCAGCACGCGGCGCGCGAAGGTCTCGGCGCTCATCGCCGCGAACGCGGCATCGAAGCGCAGCAGCCCGGCCAGGTCGATGCCGAGCTCCCACAGCGCCGCCACCTTCTGCCGCGACAGCATCAGCCGCGGCGGCGCCGGCCGGGCGAACACCTCGCGCGGCAGCGGCTCGAAGCTCAGCGCGACCGACGCCACCCCGAGCGCGCGCGCGCGGGCGGCCGCGTGCCCCAGCAGCGCCTGGTGGCCGAGGTGCAGGCCGTCGAAGGCGCCGATGCAGGCCACGCTGCCCTGCGGGCACAAGGGCCCGCCATCGACGTCGCGGAACAGCCGGTTCATGGAACCCCGCAGTATAGCGGCGCGGCTCCCGCTCAATGCCGCAAATCGCGCGGCCGGATGCCCTGCATCCACAGCGCCGCCGCGTAGCTCGCGCCGCCGGCGGCGACCACCGCCAGCAGGCGCCACACCCGCTCCCACCACGGCCAGGTGGTCCACGCATCCCACTCCGACAGGATCGCCAGCACCACCGCCACCATCACCGCCGCCGCCAGCAGCAGCTGGCGCAGGAAGCGCGGCCACCCGGGCTGGACCGCATAGACCGCCGCGCGCCGCAGGTACCACCACAGCTGGCCGGCATTGAGCCATCCGGCCAGGCCGATCGCCAGCGCCAGCGCCGCATGCGCGCCTGGCGCGCGGCCGAGCGCCGCCAGCACGTCGCCGCCGCTCGCGGCCAGCGCCGCGCGTCCGGCCTCGGTGAGGTGCAGGAAGGCCAGCATCAGCAGCACGGTGAACACCACGTTGCCCGCCACCGCGGCAAGCGCGGCCTTCACCGGGGTCTTCGTGTCCTGGCGCGAGTAGAACGCCGGCGCCAGCACCTTCACCAGCAGGAAGGCCGGGATCGCGGTCGCCTGCGCCACCAGGCTGAGCCGGGTCATGGCGGTGTCCTCGGCGGTGAACGCGCCGTGCTGGAACAGCGCCGCCACCAGCGGTTCGGCGCACAGGATCAGCCCGAGGCAGGCCGGCACGCCGATCAGCAGGCACATGCGGAAGCCCCAGTCGAGCGCCCTGGAGAAGCCTTCCGCGTCGGTCGAGGCATGCCGCCCCGACAGGTGCGGCAGGATCACCGTTCCGATCGCCACCCCGAACATGCCCAGCGGGAACTCGAGCAGGCGGTCGGAGTAGTACAGCCAGGTCACGCTGCCGCCGACCAGGAACGAGGCGACGATGGTGTTGACCAGCAGGTTGACCTGCACCACCGAGGCCCCGAACAGGGTCGGCACCATCAGCTTCATGATCCGGCGCACGCCGGCATCCATCGCGCCCCAGCGCGGACGCGGCAGCAGTCCCAGGCGCGCGAGCGAGGGCAGTTGCACCGCGAGCTGCAGCAGGCCGGCGACGAACACGCCCCAGCCCAGCGCCAGCACCGGCTCGTCGAAGAACCGGGAAAACACCAGCGCGGCCGCGATCATGGTCACGTTCATCAGCACCGGCGTCAGCGCCGGCACGGCGAAGCGGCCGTAGGTGTTGAGGATGCCGCCGGCCAGCGACGCCATCGAGATGAACAGCGCGTACGGGAAGGTGATCCGCAACAGGTCCGCCGCCAGCCGGCCCTGCTCGGTGCCGGCCCCGAAGCCCGGGGCGAACAGCGGCATGATCCAGGGCGCCAGCAGCACCGCCAGGCCGGTCAGCACCAGCAGCGCCGCCAGCAGGGTGCCCGCGACCCGGTCCACCAGCGCCTTCACCGCGGCGTGGTCGCCGCGCGCCTTGTACTCGGCCAGCACCGGCACGAAGGCCATCGAGAACGAGCCCTCGGCCGAGAGCCGGCGCATGAAGTTCGGGACCCGGAAGGCCACCACGAAGGCGTCCATGGCCGGGTTGACCCCGATCACGGCGGCATAGACCTGGTCCCGGACCAGGCCGGAGACCCGGGACAGGAAGGTCATGGCGCTGAACACGGCGGTCGAGCGCAGCAGTCCGGCGGCCTTCATCTATTGACCCAAGTGCATGAATCGCCCATACTTTCCGGTCTGCCCGGGCCGCAAGCCCGTGGCCGCTCCCCAAACCATCACCTTACAAGTTTCCAGGATCTTCCGTGGCCAACATCAAGTCCTCCAAGAAGCGCGCCAAGCAGGCCGTCGTGCGCAACGCCCGCAACGCCGCACAGCGTTCGATGCTGCGCACCTCCGTCAAGAAGGTGCTGAAGGCGATCGAGGCCAACGACGCCGCCGCCGCCCAGGCCGCCTTCGCCGTGGCCCAGCCGATCCTCGACCGCTTCAGCGCGCGCGGCCTGATCCACAAGAACAAGGCCGCCCGCCACAAGAGCCGCCTGAGCGCGCGCATCAAGGCGCTGCAGGCCGCCTGAGCACCACTCCCGGCAGGCATCTGCCAGGCAGGCAACGAAAACCCGGCCCACGCCGGGTTTTTTGTTGCCCGGGATTGTGGGAGCCGCCATGGCGGCGATCAGCCCGGTTGCCGCGGATCGCCGCCATGGCGGCTCCCACCGTCGTCGGTGGCCTCTTCCTTGAGCCGGTCGAGGAAGGCCTGCACGTCGAGCACCACCTGGCGGGTGCCCTCGCGCGCGATCGCCGAGACCAGGTACCACGGCCCCTGCCAGCCGAGCTCGGCGATGATCGCCTCGGCGGCCCCGCGGGCCTCGTCCTCGAACATCAGGTCGGCCTTGTTGAGCACCAGCCAGCGTGGCTTCCCGAGCAGCTCGGGATCGTGCTTGCCCAGCTCCTGCTCGATCGCGCGCACCTGCTCGGCGGGGCTGGCCTCGGCGCCACCGCCATCCATGGGCGCGATGTCCACCAGGTGCAGCAGCAGCCGCGTGCGCTGCAGGTGGCGCAGGAACTGCGCGCCCAGGCCGGCACCGTCCGCCGCGCCCTCGATCAGTCCCGGGATGTCGGCGATCACGAAGCTGCGGTGGGCCTCGGTGCTGACCACGCCCAGGTTCGGGTACAGCGTGGTGAACGGATAGTCCGCGACCTTCGGCGTCGCCGCCGAGACGGCGCGGATGAAGGTGCTCTTGCCGGCGTTCGGGAAGCCGAGCAGGCCGACGTCGGCCAGCAGCTTGAGCTCCAGCTTCAGCAGCCGCTGCTCGCCCTCCTCGCCCGGCGTGGACTGCCGCGGCGCGCGGTTGGTCGAGCTCTTGAAGTGCATGTTGCCGAGGCCGCCCTTGCCGCCGCGCGCCACCAGCAAGCGCTGCCCGTGCCGGGTCAGGTCGCCGATCACCTCGTCGGTGTCGACGTTGGTGACCACGGTGCCGACCGGCACGGTGACCACCAGGTCCACGCCGCCCTTGCCGTACATCTGGCTGCCCATGCCGTTCTCGCCGCGCTGGGCGCGGAACTGGCGCTGGTGGCGGAAGTCCACGAGGGTGTTGAGGTTCTCGTCGGCCTGCAGCCAGACGTCGCCGCCGTCGCCGCCGTCGCCGCCGTCCGGGCCGCCGAACGGGATGAACTTCTCGCGGCGGAAGCCCACGCAGCCGTTGCCGCCGTTGCCGGCGATGACGGTGATTTCTGCTTCGTCGACGAGTTTCATTTCGGCGCCAAGGGTAAAGGGTCGGGGATAAAGAGGGGAGCAGAAACAAGAAGCCCCGCCGAAGCGGGGCTCTTGCAAGCGCTGTCGCTTACGTCAGGCGGCCGGGACCACGTTGACGGTGCGGCGCTTCTTCGGGCCCTTGACGGTGAACTCGACGGTGCCGTCGACCAGCGCGAACAGCGTGTGGTCGCGGCCCAGGCCGACGCCCGAACCCGGATGGAACTGGGTGCCGCGCTGGCGGACGATGATGTTGCCGGCCTCGATGGCCTGGCCGCCGTACATCTTCACGCCGAGGTACTTCGGGTTGGAGTCGCGGCCGTTGCGCGAGGAACCTACGCCCTTCTTGTGTGCCATGACTGCGTCTCCTGCTTACTTCTTGTCGCCGGCGGCGATGCCGGTGACCTGGATTTCGGTGTAGTGCTGCCGGTGCCCCATCTGCTTCTTGTGGTGCTTGCGTCGGCGGAACTTGATGATGCGGACCTTGTCGGCGCGGCCGTGGCCGACGACCTTGGCGGTGACCGTGGCGCCCTTGAGCGCGTCGCCGACCTTGATGCCATCGGCGTCGCCGAGCATCAGGACGTCGCCGAAGGTGACCTCGTTGCCGACTTCCGCGGGCAGGAGCTCGACGCGCAGCGTCTCGCCTTCCATCACCCGGTACTGCTTGCCGCCAGTAACCATGACTGCGTACATGTTCGTTTCCTGAGTTCGTGGATCTTCTGTAGTTCTTCTTTGCCGTCCCCGGTGCCGGCTCGGGACGGATCTGTACGCGGCCGGGCCGGACAGAAGCGGAATTGTAGGGGTTTCAGTGGGTTAGGGTCAACAGGCCCAAAACCCTCACTCCGCGGACCCGGTCCGGGTCGGGCCGGGGGGGCCGGAATCCGAAAGCTTCGCGATTTCCGCCTTCAACTTCTTGATCTCAAGCAGGTTTAGCGCTGAGGCGAAAAGCGCCCCAAAGGCAACCAGGTCTGTAACGTTCACGTTTCTCGTCCCCTTGCAGCGAAGAGCGGGTGGCCGTCACTGGCCACCCGCCCCGATTCAATCAGAATCCGACGCGGCTTCGAAACCGCCGGCGACCGCACCGACAACGCCCAACGCCGCTGCGCCTACGAGCGCTCCGGTGGCAGTACCTACTCCCGGGAACAGGAATGTGCCCGCAGCAGCGCCAACCATGGCTCCAGTGGCAGCCCCGGCAAGGGCGCCCTCGATGATCCCGCCAATCACGTCGGCTGTATCGCGAGCATCCGTTTCGTCGCCCGCGCCACAGACGTAGCCGATTTCACTCAAAGCCAGTTCACGCATGATGGTTCCTCCTTGACTAGTTTCCCGAAGCCTGCTGTTCGCCACCGTCGGGTGGATTGCTGTCGGCGAATCCGGTGAGCGCCCCACCGATGGCGCCCAACCCGAGGCCCAGTCCGGCTCCGATGACCGCACCCGCCGGACCGCCGATAAATGCCCCGGCGGTGCCAAGCGCGACCGCGCCAGCGGCAGCACCACTGAGCATTCCTCCGATGATGCCCTCATGGGCAGACTCGTTGTCGCCTTCGCCGCCGCCGGAAATCGCGGCCAGCTCCGTTGCCTTCAATTCACGCATCGCGTGTCTCCTTCCATGGCATTGCGCAGCGCCCCTGCGCCCGGGTGGGTGCTTCCTGGCACCAGCGCCGACACTGCCCCCCACCCGGGGCCGTGTCAAAGGCGTGAACCCTGTTCACCGCGTCCGCGCACGAGGTGGAAAAGGCAGCCAACCTGAACGGTGCCCGGTCGCAGGGCCTGCGACGGGCCGGTGCGAGACTGGCGGATGGCCCCATTTGCCCCCAAATCGGTGGCTCGCTACGCTCACCTGTTCGCCGGTTTTTCCGGCACCCCTTCCGGCCCGGGACCCCACACACCGATGGCGATGGACTACATCCGCATCCGCGGCGCACGGACGCACAACCTCAAGAACATCGACCTGGAGCTGCCGCGCGACAAGCTGATCGTGATCACCGGCCTGTCCGGGTCCGGCAAGTCCTCGCTCGCCTTCGACACCATCTACGCCGAGGGCCAGCGCCGCTACGTCGAGTCGCTGTCGGCATACGCCCGGCAGTTCCTGAGCGTGATGGAGAAGCCCGACGTCGACCACATCGAGGGCCTCTCCCCGGCCATCTCGATCGAGCAGAAGTCGACCTCGCACAACCCGCGCTCGACCGTCGGCACCATCACCGAGATCTACGACTACCTGCGCCTGCTCTACGCGCGCGTCGGAATCCCGCGCTGCCCGGACCACGGCTTCCCGCTCGAGGCGCAGACGGTCAGCCAGATGGTCGACCAGGTGCTGGCGCTGGAGAAGGACCCGGCCAAGGCCGAGCAGCGCTGGATGCTGCTGGCGCCGGTCATCCGCGACCGCAAGGGCGAGCACGCGCAGGTGTTCGAGCAGCTGCGCGCGCAGGGCTTCGTGCGCGTGCGCGTGGACGGCGAGCTGCACGAGATCGACGCGGTGCCGCCGCTGGCGCTGCGCCAGAAACACACCATCGAGGCGGTGATCGACCGCTTTCGCGTGCGCGACGACCTGCAGCAGCGCCTGGCCGAGTCGTTCGAGACCGCGCTGCGGCTGGGCGACGGCATGGCCATCGTCCAGTCCATCGACAACGCCAGCGAGGCGCCGCTGCTGTTCTCCTCCAAGTACAGCTGCCCGGTGTGCGACTACTCGCTGCCCGAGCTCGAGCCGCGGCTGTTCTCGTTCAACGCGCCGATGGGCGCCTGCCCGACCTGCGACGGCCTCGGCGTGGCGCAGTTCTTCGACCCCGCGCGGGTCGTCGTGCATCCCGACCTGTCGCTCGCCGCCGGCGCGGTGCGCGGCTGGGACCGCCGCAACGCCTACTACTTCCAGCTGATCCTGTCGCTGGCGCGGCACTACGCCTTCAGCGTGGACACGCCCTGGCAGGACCTGGAGGAGTACATCCGGGACGCGATCCTGTACGGCAGCAAGGGCGAGGCGATCAGCTTCACCTACCTCACCGACGGCGGCGGCCGCAGCCAGCGCCGGCACAAGTTCGAGGGCATCATCCCCAACCTCGAACGCCGCTACCGCGAGACCGAGTCGTCTGCGGTGCGCGAGGAGTTGTCGAAGTACATCAGCGAGCGCCCGTGCACCGACTGCGGCGGTGCGCGCCTGAATCGCAGCGCGCGCAACGTGTTCGTCGGCGAGACCGCGCTGCCGGAGATCGTGGTGATGCCGATCGACGGCGCGGTCGCGTTCTTCGACAAGCTGTCGCTGCCCGGCTGGCGCGGCGAGATCGCGGCCAAGATCGTCAAGGAGATCCGCGAGCGCCTGAACTTCCTGGTGGACGTCGGCCTCGACTACCTGACCTTGGAGCGCAAGGCCGACACCCTGTCCGGCGGCGAGGCGCAGCGCATCCGCCTGGCCTCGCAGATCGGCGCCGGCCTGGTCGGCGTGATGTATGTACTCGACGAGCCCTCGATCGGCCTGCACCAGCGCGACAACGAGCGCCTGCTCGGCACGCTGACCCGCCTCAGGGACCTGGGCAACACGGTGATCGTGGTCGAGCACGACGAGGACGCGATCCGCCTGGCCGACCACATCGTGGACATCGGCCCGGGCGCCGGCGCGCACGGCGGCGAGGTGGTGGCCGAGGGCACCTACGCCGACGTGCTCAAGGCGCCGCGTTCGGTCACCGGCCAGTTCCTGAGCGGCAAGCGCCGCATCGAGGTGCCCAGGCAGCGCCACCGCCGCAACGAGCAGCTGGTGCTCAAGGTGAAGGGCGCGAGCGGCAACAACCTGCAGGACGTGGACCTGGAGATCCCGGCCAGCCTGTTCACCTGCGTCACCGGCGTGTCCGGTTCCGGCAAGTCCACGCTGATCAACGACACCCTGTACAAGCTGGCCGCGAACGAGATCAACGGCGCTTCGCACAAGCCGGCGCCGTACCGCGAGGTCGAGGGCCTGGACCTGTTCGACAAGGTCGTGGACATCGACCAGTCGCCGATCGGGCGCACGCCGCGCTCCAACCCGGCCACCTACACCGGGCTGTTCACGCCGCTGCGCGAGCTGTTCGCGCAGGTGCCGGAGGCGCGTGCGCGCGGCTACGCGGCCGGCCGCTTCAGCTTCAACGTGCGCGGCGGACGCTGCGAGGCCTGCCAGGGCGACGGCCTGATCAAGGTCGAGATGCACTTCCTGCCGGACGTGTACGTGCCCTGCGACGTCTGCGGCGGCAAGCGCTACAACCGCGAGACGCTGGAGATCCTGTACAAGGGCTACAGCATCCACGACGTGCTGGAGATGACGGTGGAGGACGCGCTGGAGCTGTTCCAGCCGGTGCCGTCGATCGCGCGCAAGCTGGAGACGCTGATGGACGTCGGCCTGGGCTACGTCAAGCTCGGGCAGAGCGCGACCACGCTCTCCGGCGGCGAGGCCCAGCGCGTGAAGCTCTCGAAGGAACTGTCGCGCCGCGACACCGGGCGCACCCTGTACATCCTCGACGAGCCGACCACCGGCCTGCACTTCCACGACATCGAGCACCTGCTGGCGGTGCTGCACAAGCTGCGCGACGACGGCAACACCATCGTCGTGATCGAGCACAACCTGGACGTGATCAAGACCGCCGACTGGGTGGTGGACCTCGGCCCCGAGGGCGGCCACCGCGGCGGGCGCATCATCGCCACCGGCACGCCCGAGGACGTCGCCGCCAACCCGGAGTCGCACACCGGCCGCTTCCTGGCCAAGGTGCTGCCCGCCGCCGACAAGCCGAAATCGAAGAGGAAGTCCGCAGCATGACCGACGACGCGCGCACGCCGCTGTTCCGTTTCCCGGTGACCCCGCGCTGGCGCGACCTGGACGCGTTCGACCACGTCAACAACTCGAACTTCCTCACCTACTTGGAGGAGGCGCGCATCCGGATGTTCGCGGCGCGCGGCAAGCCGTGGTTCGACGAGCGCACGGCACCGCTGCTGGCGGCGGTGCAGATCAACTACCGGGTGCCGATCCCCTACCCGTCGGAGATCGTGGTCGAGCTGTACGCCGACCGCGTCGGCAACACCAGCGTCACCGTCGGCCACCGCATCGTGGACGCCGCCGACGGCACGCTGCACGCCGACGGCCACGTGGTGATGGTCTGGATCGACCGCGCCAGCGGCAAGCCGACCGCGCTCCCCGAGTCCGTCCGCGAACTCGCACCGACCTGAACCCGTGGGAGCCGCCATGGCGGCGAGCTTTTCGCGGCGCGAGCGCCGCTCCTACATCCTGCGGACGATGAATTCGGCGCGGACCACGCGTCCGTCCGCCAGCCGGAATTCGACCGGGACCTTGTCGCCCGCTTCCAGCGGCCGCGTCGGCCGCATCAGCATCAGGTGCAGGCCGCCGGGCGCGAACTCGGCCACGGTGCCCGCGGCGACGCGCAGCTCCGGGACCTCGCGCATGCGGCTGATTCCGCCCTCGATGCGGGTGGCGTGCACCGTGGTCTCCTCGAACGCCGGGCTCGACGCCGAGACGATGGTGGCGGCGCTGTCGCAGGCGTTGTCGAAGGTGGCGAAGCCGGCGGCCATCGGCAGCCCGGCCGGCGGCACGCGCACCCAGCCGTCGCGGACCCGCGGGAGGCAATCGGCGGCACACGCCGCCAGTGACGCACTGCCCAATGCCAGCGCCAGCACGGCGCGGAAGACGCGTAGACGATCCATGCCTCTATGATACGGCCAAGCCACGACGGAGCCGCCGATGACACGCCTGCCGCCGACACGCGCACTGACCCTGCTGGCGCTTGCCTGCGCCCTCGCCGCCTGTTCGCGCTCCGAATCGCCCGAGCCGCCGAAGCCGGCGACCGCCAAGCCTGCCCCGGCGCCGCGCAGCGAGGCCGGCAGCGACCAGCGCGAGCAGTCCGGCGCCGGCACCCGCCTCACCATCTACAGCGGCGACTACGACCAGCTCGCCAACGCCGGCGAGCCGCCCGGCCGCTACACGCCCGGGTTCGCGCTGGTCGACAGCACCCTGCACTACAAGCTCGAGGCCGGCGCCAACACCATCACCCTGGCGCACCTGCCGCGCGCGATCGACAGCGCGTCGGCGACGCTGCGCGGCAACGGCGGCGTGCGCGTGGACGCGCAGCGCTTCCTGGCGCCGCCCGCTGGCGCCGAGGCGGTGCTGGCCGCGGCCATCGGCCAGCGGGTCGCGGTCGAACACACCTCGGGCGGCGCCCGCCAGGTCGACAACGGCACCCTGGTCTCGGCGGGCGAGGGCCTGACCCTGGCGCTGCCGGACGGGCGGACCAAGGTCATCCGCCAGTACGACAACTTCAGCCTGCTCGACGGCGAGCGCCAGCCGCCCGCGGAACCGACGCTGCGCTGGCAGGTCACTTCCCAGCAGGCCGGCGAGAGCAAGCTGGAGTTCTCCTACGCCACCGGCGGGCTGGCGTGGCGCGCGGAATACCTTGCGCGGGTCGCGGCCGGCGACGAATGCAGGCTGGCGCTGGAAGGCGCGGCGATGGTCGCCAACCGCTCCGGGGTCAGCTACCGCAACGTCGCCCTGACGCTGGTCGCCGGCGAGCCAAACCGCGTGCGCCACGACGCGCCCGAGCGGTTCATGGCCGCCCAGGCCGCGGCGCCGCCGCCGGCCCCGGTCGCGGACGTCGTGCCGCGCCGCTCCGGCGAGTATTACGCCTATCCGATCCCGGCGCGCACGACCCTGGCCGAGGCCTCGGTCGAGCGCGTGCCGCTGTTCGCGCCGCTGCCCGGCATCGCCTGCGAGCGCGGCTACCGCACGCACCCGGCCTCCAACCCGTGGATCCCGCCGCGTCCGCTGGTCGCCGCCGGTTACAACAATGAGAGCGGCCCGCAACCGGTGAACACCGCGGTGACCTTCGCCAACACCCGCGAGGCCGGGCTCGGCCGCCCGTTGCCGGCCGGCCGCGTGCGCGTGTTCGAGGACGGCGACTTCCTCGGCGAGTCGCAACTCGGGCACACGCCGGAGGGCAGCGACATCCACCTCGACGTCGGCATCGCGTTCGACCTCACCGCCGAACGCCAGCGCCGCAGCTTCCGCGTGGACCTGGGCGGCCGCAACATGACCGAGTCGTTCGCGATCACGGTGCGCAACGCCAAGGACACCCCGGTGACGGTGGTCGTGGACGAGCCGCTGCCACGCTGGAGCGACTGGGAGATCGTCTCCAGCACGGTGCCCGGCGACAAGCGCGACGCACAGCACGTCGAGTTCGACCTCGAGGTGCCCGCGCGCGGGGAGCGCGTGCTCGAGTACACGGTGCGCTACCGCTGGCCGGCCGGGATGACGCCGTGACCGCGCTGGTCGACCACGTCGTCCACGGCGACGCCCACGAGCTGCGCCTGGCGCGGCCGCCGGTCAATGCCCTCGACCCGGCACTGTGCGCCGCGCTGGCCGGCGCGATCGACGACGCGCTCGCGCGCGGCGCGCGCGGGCTGGTGCTGTCCGGCGGCCCGAAGGTGTTCTCCGCCGGCCTCGACGTCCCGTTCCTGGTCGGGCTCGGCGACGACCGCGCCGGCTTGCGCGCGGCCTGGGACGCCTTCTTCCGGGTCGCGCGCGCACTGGCCGCCGCGCCGGTGCCGGTGGCCGCGGCGCTCGCCGGGCACGCCCCGGCCGGCGGCTGCGTGCTGGCGCTGTGCTGCGACTACCGGGTGATGGCGCACGGGCCGTTCTCGATCGGCCTCAACGAGACCCAGGTCGGGCTGGTGGCGCCGGACGGCATCCAGCACCTGCTGCGGCGCGTGGTCGGGCCGCGGGTCGCGGAGCGCCTGTTGGTGGCCGGCGAACTGGTGCCGGCCGAGCAGGCGCTGGCGATGGGCCTGGTGGACGAACTGGTGGACGTGGACCACGTGGCCGTGCGTGCGCGCGCCTGGGTCGAGCAGCTGCTGGCGCTGCCGTCGGCGCCGATGCTGGAGACCCGGCGCCTCGCCCGCGCCGACCTGGTGGCGGCGCTGCAGCCGGAACGCATCGAGCTCGACCGCTTCATCGACGCCTGGTATTCGGACGACACCCAGGGCGCGCTGCGCGCGCTGATGGCGAAGCTAGGGAAATAACGTGTAGGAGCGGCGCTCGCGCCGCGACAGTAGGAGCCGCCATGGCGGCGAGCCTTTCCCCGGTCGCGGCGCGAGCGCCGCTCCTACAGTTCGCCGGTCGCCACCGGCCGCGACGGATCCGAAATCCAGCCGCTCCACGAGCCCGTGAACAGCTTCGCCCCGGGCAGGCCGGCGTGCTCCATCGCCAGCAGCAGGTGGCAGGCGGTCACGCCGCTGCCGCACATCGCGATCACCCGCGACGGATCGCGGCTGCCGAGCAGGGCGCGGTACTCGCGCGCGAGCTGCGCCGCCGGCTTGAAACGGCCATCCTGGAGGTTGTCCGCATACGGGCGGTTGCGTGCGCCCGGCACGTGCCCGGCCGCGCGGTCGAGCGGCTCGGTCTGGCCGCTGAAGCGCTCCGGCGCGCGCGCATCGAGCAGCAGTTCGCCGGCATCCAGCGCGCGCTGCACCTGCACCGGGTCGAGCAATCGCGCGGCGTCGAAGCGGCCGGCATAGGTGGTGGCGCGCGGCTGCGGCATGGCCGCCTCGTTGGGCAGCCCGAGCTCGGTCCAGCGCGCCCAGCCGCCGTCGAGCACGGCGACCTTGCGGTGTCCGAGCGCGCGCAGCAGGAACCACAGCCGCGCCGCGGCCAGGCCGCCGTCGCCGCCGTCGTAGGCGACCACCTGGGTGTCGGGGCCGATGCCCCAGGCACCGAGCCGCGCGGTGAAGTCGGTGGCCTCGGGCCACGGATGCCGCCCCTGCCCGCGCTTGCGATGGTCCGACAGGTCGCGGTCGAGATGCGCGTAGACCGCGCCGGGGATGTGCGCCTTCGCGTGCGCGGCCTCGCCGGCTTCGGGATTGGCCAGCGAGAAGCGGCAATCCACCACCACCAGCCCCGGGTCGCCCAGCTCCCGCGACAGCTCCTCGGCCGACACCAGCGTGTTCCATCCGCTCATCGCACCTGCTCCAGTCGTTGCCGCAGGTTGTAGAGGATCGAGGCGGTGGCGCCCCAGATCCGCGGTCCCTGCACGCCATGGTCAACGTATTCCAGCACCTGGCGCGGACGCCCCTTCCAGTCGAACGCGACACGGCGCAGGTTGCCGGTGCCCATCAGGAACCGCAGCGGCACCTCGAACACGCCCGCCACTTCGCCCGGGTCGGGGCGCGCGACGTAGTCTGCCGCGAGCGTCGCCACCAGCGGCAGCACGGTGAACCCGGTGACCGTGGCCAACGGGTCGAGCCAGCCCATCGGCATGATCTGCGCCGGCAGCAGGCCCACTTCCTCGTTCGCCTCGCGGATCGCCGCGGCCAGGGCGTCGCGGTCGGACGGCTCGACCCGGCCACCGGGAAAGCTCACCTGCCCGGCATGGTGCCGGAGCGTGTCGGTGCGCCGCGTCAACAGCACCCGCGGGCCGCCAGCGCGCGCCACCAGGCCGACCAGCACCGCGGCCGGCACCGAAGCGCCGGCGGGCAGCAGGTCCTCCACCTCGCCAAGGTTCCAGGCGCTCCCCGACGGCACCTGCGACAGCGGATGCAGCGCGTCGCGGACGGCCGCGATGTCGGGCGGAACGGGGGAATCCACGTCGCGAATATAACAACGCCGGCACTTGGCCGGCGTTGCGTGGAACCTGTCGTGGGCGGTTACTTGACGCTGACCAGCCGCACCTGGAAGACGACCGCGACGTTCGGCGGGAACGGGCTGCGCGGATCGGCGCCGAAGGCCTGCTCCGGCGGCAGCGCGATCTCCCACTTGGAGCCGGCCGGCATCTGCATCAGCGCGTTGCGGATCGCGGCCATCTCGATCTCGCTCAGCTTGGTGCCCGGCATCTTCTGCGGCGCCTGCGCCTGCTGCGGCATCTGGCCCCAGGGGAACGGACCGGCGACTTCCAGCTCGACGGTGCTGGCCGGCGTCGGCTTGGCGCCGTTGCCGTTCTCCATCACCTTGTACAGCACGCCGTTGGCCAGCGAACGCACGCCGGCGGTGGCCTTGTACTGCGCCAGGAAGCTGTCGCTGCGGGTCTTGTTCTCGGCGGCGGCCTTGTCATAGGCGGCCTTGGCCTTGGCGGTCATGCGCTGCTGCATGGCCTGGTAGGCGTTGCGCATGTCCTCGACGGAGACGACGGGGTCGCGCTTGGCGTAGCCGTCCTGCAGCGCCTTGACCATCGTGTTGACGTCGAGCGCCTCGCCGCTTTCGATGGCCTCGCGGCCCAGCTGGTAACCCAGCGCGTAGCTCAGCTTCCCCTTTTCGGAAGTGGTGTCCTGGGCGCTGGCCAGGCCGGCGGTCAGGGTCATGGCTGCCAGCGTGGCGACAGCAAGGAAACGCAACTTCATTCGATGGAACCTCTCTGGTGCCGGAAGTGGGACGCCGGGCGAACGCGGCGCGCTAGGATAACGGGTCACCGGGCCCGGGTGCCACCGGCAACCCCTCTCCGACCGCCCCGCCGGCGCCGAGTTCCGCGCCGGTTCCGGTCCCGTTCAACCTCTTGAAGGAACGCAAGCGCCAATGACCGAACCCGTGCTCCTCTCCAGCGACCGCGACGCCGTCCGGGTGCTGACCGTGAACCGCCCCGACAAGCTGAACGCCCTCAACGCGGCCACGCTGGATGCCCTCGACGAGGCCTTCCGCGCGGCCGACGCCGACCCGGCGGTCCGCGTGGTGGTGCTCACCGGGGCCGGGGCGAAGGCCTTCGTGGCCGGCGCCGACATCGCCGAGATGAACACCCTGAGCCCGGCCGAGGGCCGCGACTTCTCGCTGCGCGGGCAGCGGATGATGCGCCGGATCGAGACCCTGTCCAAGCCGGTCGTCGCCATGGTCAACGGCTTCGCGCTCGGCGGCGGCCTGGAGCTGGCGATGTCCTGCCACCTGCGGATCGCGGCGGACACCGCCAAGGTCGGCCAGCCGGAAGTGAACCTGGGACTGATCCCCGGCTTCGGCGGCAGCCAGCGCCTGCTGCGCCTCGCCGGCCGCGCGGCCACGCTCGAGCTGTGCCTCACCGGTGCGCCGGTGGACGCGGCCCGCGCGCTGGAGCTGGGCATCGTCAACCGGGTGGTGCCGGCCGCGGAACTGGAGCAGCAGGCGATGGCGCTGGCCACGCAACTCGCCGGCTCGGCGCCGCTGGCGCTGCGCGGGGTGCTCGACTGCATCAATTACGGCGGCGAGTGCGGCATCGAGGAAGGCCTGGCTTACGAGGCCGCGCAGTTCGGGCTGATGTTCTCCACCGACGACATGCGCGAAGGCACCGGCGCGTTCCTGGAGCGGCGCAAGCCCGCCTTCAAGGGACGTTAGCGCGATGGCCGCGCCCTGCCCCTGCTGCGCGTGCGACGCCGTTGCCGGCGCCGCCGCGCACCGCTTGCGGGAGGCCCTGGCCGACGATGACCTGGACGGCGCGATCACGCTGGGCCTGCTCGAGGACCGCATCGCCTGTCCGGCGTGCAGCCCGGAGTGCCGCGCCGGGCTGGAAGCCGCGCGCCGGGCGCGCCAGCGCGCGCTCGCCGCGCGCGAGCGCTACCGGGCGCGCGGCCTGCGCCTGGCCCGGCGCCAGCGCGAACGCGCGGCGCGGCGGGCACCACCGGGCGAAGCGGCGCCGGATGGCGCGACGCCCACGGCGACAACGGCACTCCCGCCTGCCGCCGCGCTCGCGCTCGCGCGCGCCAAGGCCAGGGCCGCCGGGCGCAAGCCATGACCGCCGCTAAGCCGAAAGCGGCGCCGCGCAGGCGCCGCACGCGGTTGCGCCGCGACGAGATCCAGGAGCTGTTCGCGCGCCTGGCCGAGCTCGACCCGGACCCGAAGACCGAACTCGAGTACTCCACGCCGTTCGAGCTGCTGGTCGCGGTGGTGCTCTCGGCGCAGGCCACCGACGTCGGCGTCAACAAGGCCACGCGCCGGCTGTACCCCGTCGCCAACACACCGGCGAAGATCCTCGCGCTCGGCGAGGACGGACTGAAGCGCTACATCTCCAGCATCGGCTTGTTCAACACCAAGGCCGCCAACGTCATCGCCCTGTGCCGCCAGTTGCTGGAACGCCACGGCGGCGAGGTGCCGCGCACGCGCGCGGAACTGGAAGCGCTGCCCGGGGTCGGCCGCAAGACCGCCAACGTCGTCCTCAACACCGCCTTCGGCGAGCCGACCATGGCGGTGGACACGCACATCTTCCGCGTCTCCAACCGCACCGGCCTCGCGCCGGGACGCAATGTGCGCGAGGTCGAGGAGAACCTGCTGGCGGTGGTGCCGCCGGAGTACCTGCAGGGCGCGCACCACTGGCTGATCCTGCATGGCCGCTACACCTGCAAGGCGCGGCGGCCGGAGTGCTGGCGCTGCCCGATCGCCGACCTGTGTCGCTTTCCCGACAAGAATCTGTCACCGGACTGAAACCCGCGGCGGGCACGCTGTCCGCATCTCCGCTCCCTCCGGGTGACCCCTGATGAAACACGACCGCTTGACCCTCGCGCTCGCAGCCGCCTGCGTCCTCGCCGCACCCGCCGCGCAAGCCGGCATCGACCTCGGCACGGTCGCCGGCTCCGAACTCAGCTTCGAAGGCATGGTGCAGACCGACGGCTACTGGTACGACAGCGACGTCAGGGACCTGGACGCCGACGCCGGCGACGGCAGCGACACCGACTTCGGCCTGCGCCGCGCCGAGCTGGTGCTCAAGGGCAAGGGGCCGGGCCGCTTCGACTGGACCATCGGCTACGACGCGTCCGGCGACGGCAAGTTCCTCGACGCCTACGGCCGCTACCGGTTCGGTGGCGCCTTCTCGCCGTACCTGCAGGTCGGCCAGTTCAAGCAGCCCAACAGCATGGAGGAGCTGTCCTCCACCAAGAACAATGACTTCATCGCCAAGGCGCTGGTGACCAACACCTTCGCCGTCGGCCGCCGGCTCGGCGTCGGCAGCGGCATCTCGGGCGACGACTGGGGGCTGGCGGGCAGCATGTTCAGCCGCGAGCTCACACGCGACCGCGCGCACGGCGTCGGTTACGGCGTGCGCGGCTGGTGGGCGCCGGTCAACGGCGACGGCAACCTGCTGCACCTGGGCGTGTCCCACGTCGACCACGACACCGACGCCGACAGCCTGCGCCTGCGCGCGCGGCCCGGTGCCGACATGGCCAACCGGTTGGTGGACACCGGCACGTTTACCGATGCCGACCGCGTCGCCACCACCGGCTTCGAGGCGCTGTGGGCGCGCGGCCCGGTGAAGCTGCAGGGCGAGTACATGCGCTCGCAGGTCTCGCGGCTCGGCGCCACCGGCGACTTCACCGGCACCGGCGGCTACGTCAGCGGCGTCTGGAACCTGACCGGCGAGGACTGGGGCTACAAGGGTGGCGTGCCGGCCACGCCGAAGGCGACCGAGCCGGGCAAGGGCCTGTGGCAGGTCGGCCTGCGCTACGACACGCTCGACCTGGACGACGGCGCCGTCGCCGGCGGCTCGATCGACACCCTGACTGCCGGGGTCAACTGGTACTGGCAGAAGAACCTCAAGTTCGCGCTCAACTACGTCAAGGTGTCCAGCGATCGCGCCGGGGTCGCGGACGATCCCTCGATCATCGAGGCGCGGGTGCAGTTGCACTGGTAGCAGCAGGGCGCATCATCTCGTCGGGGGCCGGGACCGGCGTGCCATGCACGCCACCCGGCCCTTTTCGTTTCCGGCGCTGTCATCGTTCTGTCATCGAGCCTTAAAGGCGCTGTCACCCGCGTGCGTTGTCATGTGCACCAGCAACCACTGGAGCCCCTGATGAACGTGTCCCTCCGCACCACCGCCCTCGCCTTCGCCGTTGCGTTCTCGCTCGCCGCCTGCGCCCCGTCCGACGACGCCAACACCCAGGCCTCCGGCGCGGACGCCACCGCTCCCGCGGCCGCCGGCGACAAGGTCGCCGCGCAGATCACCGGCGCCGGCGCCACCTTCATCTTCCCGCTGATCACCCAGTGGTCGGCCGACTACCACGCCGCCACCGGCAACAAGGTCAGCTACCAGTCCATCGGTTCGGGCGGCGGCATCGCCCAGATCAAGGCCGGCACGGTCGACTTCGGGTCCTCCGACGCGCCGCTGTCGAGCGAGGAACTGGCCGAGGCCGGCCTGCTGCAGTTCCCGTCGGTGATCGGCGGCGTGGTGCCGGTGGTCAACGTGCCGGGCATCGCCGCCGGCGAGCTGCGCCTCACCGGCCCGCTGCTGGCCGACATCTACCTGGGCAAGGTCACGCACTGGAACGACCCGGCGATCGCGTCGATCAACCCCGGCCTCGCGCTGCCCGCGATGAAGATCAACCTGGTGCAGCGCTCCGACGGCTCCGGCACCACCTTCAACTTCACCAACTACCTGACCAAGGTCAGCCCGGCCTGGAAGTCGGCCATCGGCGAAGGCAAGTCGGTGCAGTGGCCCGACGGCGTCGGCGGCAAGGGCAACGAGGGCGTCGCCTCGTACGTGCAGCAGATCGAAGGCTCGATCGGCTACGTCGAGCTCGCCTACGCGCTGCAGAACGACATGGCCTACACCCTGCTCCGGAACGCCGCCGGCAACTTCGTCGCGCCGAATGCCGACGCCTTCGCCGCGGCCGCCGCGACCGCCGACTGGGGCAGCGTCCAGGACTTCAACCTGGTCATCACCAACGCCGGCGGTGCCGACGCCTGGCCGATCACCGCCACCAACTTCATCCTGATGTACGAGGAGCCGAAGGATCCGCAGCGCAGCGCCGCGGCCCGCGCGTTCTTCGAGTGGGCGCTGCACAACGGCCAGCAGCAGGCCGCCGCGCTGGATTACGTGCCGCTGCCGCCGGAGCTGGTGGGGCAGATCGAGCAGTACTGGGCGGCGGAGTTCAAGGGCGGCGCCGAGTAGTGAACGACCGGGTGTTCCGGTGGGTGCTGCTGGCCACGGTGGGGTTCGTGCTGCTGGCGCTGGCCTGCGCGGCGCTGTCCATGCTCTGGGGCGGACGCGCGGCGCTGCAGCTCAGCGGCCTGGACTTCTTCTTCACCGCGGACTGGAACCCGGTCGAGAACCGGTACGGGGCGCTGGTGCCGATCCATGGCACCCTGGTCACGGCGTTCATCGCGATGCTGATCGCGGTGCCGGTGAGCTTCGGCATCGCGTTCTTCCTCACCGAGGTCGCGCCGCGCTGGCTGCGCGGCCCGGTGGGCACGGCGATCGAGCTGCTGGCGGGCATCCCCTCCATCATCTACGGCATGTGGGGCCTGTTCGTGCTGGTGCCGGTGATGACCCGGCACGTCACGCCCTGGGCCAACGAGCACCTCGGCACGCTGCCGGTGGTCGGGCCGCTGTTCCAGGGCCCGCCGATCGGGATCGGCATGCTCACCGCCGGCATCGTGCTGGCGATCATGGTCATCCCCTTCATCTCCTCGGTGATGCGCGAGGTCTTCCTGACCGTGCCGACCCGGCTCAAGGAGTCGGCCTACGCGCTGGGCTCGACCAGGTGGGAGGTAAGCTGGGACATCGTGCTGCCCTACACCCGCTCGGCGGTGATCGGCGGCATCTTCCTCGGCCTCGGGCGCGCGCTCGGCGAGACCATGGCCGTCGCCTTCGTGATCGGCAACTCGACCCGCTTCACCGCGTCGCTGCTCGAGCCGGGCACCACCATCGCCGCGCTGATCGCCAACGACTTCGGCGAGGCCACGGAGACCTACCGCTCGGCGCTGCTGCTGCTCGGCTTCGTGCTGTTCATCGTCACCTTCATCGTGCTCGCCATCGCGCGGCTGATGCTGCGCCAGCTCTCGCGGCGGGAGGGGCGCTGATGGACCTGTACCTCCGCCGCCGCCTGGTCAATGCCGTCGCGCTGGCCGCCGCCTGCGCCGCGGCGGTGCTCGGCCTGCTGTTCCTGGGCTGGATCCTGTGGACCCTGGTGGCCAAGGGCCTGGCCGGCATCGACTGGGCGCTGTTCACGCAGGACACCCCGCCGCCGATGGCGGAGGGCGGCCTCAGGAACGCGTTCTACGGCAGCGCGGTGATGTGCCTGATGGCGATCCTGATCGGCACCCCGCTCGGCATCGCCGCTGGCACCTGGCTGTCCGAGTACGGCGCCGCGGCGCGGATCGCCACGGTGGTCCGCTTCGTCAACGACATCCTGCTGTCGGCGCCGTCCATCGTGCTCGGCCTGTTCGTGTACACGCTGGTGGTGCAGCAGGCCGGCGGCAGTTTCTCGGCGGTCGCCGGCGCGTTGTCGCTGGCCTTCATCGTGCTGCCGGTGGTGGTGCGCACCACCGACGAGATGCTGCAGCTGGTGCCGGTGCAGATGCGCGAAGCCGCGCTTTCGCTCGGCATCCCGCAATGGAAGGTCACGGTGCAGGTGCTGTACCGCTCGGCGATGCCGGGCATCGTCACCGGCGTGCTGCTGGCGCTGGCGCGCATCTCCGGCGAGACCGCGCCGCTGCTGTTCACCGCCTTCGGCAACCAGTACTTCACCCTCGACGTGACCCACCCGATGGCCAGCGTACCGGTGGTGATGTACCAGTTCGCCGGCAGCCCCTACACCTCCTGGCAGGACATCGCCTGGGCCGGCGCGCTGGTGCTGACCCTGTTCGTCCTGCTCACCAGCCTGGTGGCGCGCGCGATCGTCGCGCGCAAGCGGGTCAACCATGACTGAGCCAATGATCCAAGCATCGAACCCCAAGCTCTCGGCCCGCGGGCTGGACTTCCACTACGGCGACTTCCATGCGCTGCGCGGGATCGACATCGACATTCCCGAGCGCCAGGTCACCGCGCTGATCGGTCCCTCGGGCTGCGGCAAATCGACCCTGCTGCGGGTGTTCAACCGCATCTACGCGCTGTATCCGAAGCAGCGCGCGGAAGGCCGGGTGCTGCTGGACGGCGAGGACATCCTCGACCCGGCGTTCCCGATCAACCGCCTGCGCAGCAAGGTCGGCATGGTGTTCCAGAAGCCGGTGCCGTTCCCGATGACGATCTTCGAGAACGTCGCCTACGGTATCCGCCACCACGAGCGCCTGGCGAAGGCCGAGATGGCCGACCGCGTCGAGCAGGCGCTGCGCCAGGCGGCGCTGTGGGACGAGGTCAAGGACAAGCTCGGCCAGAACGCGCTCGGGTTGTCGGGCGGCCAGCAGCAGCGGCTGTGCATCGCCCGCGCGGTGGCCCTGCGGCCGGAGGTGCTGCTGCTGGACGAGCCGACCTCGGCGCTGGACCCGATCTCCACCGCGCGCATCGAGCAGCTGGTCGAGGAGCTCAAGCGCGACTACACCATCGTGATCGTCACCCACAACATGCAGCAGGCCGCGCGCGTCTCCGACTTCACCGCCTTCATGTACCTCGGCGACCTGGTCGAGCACGGCGCCACCGAGACGATCTTCTCCAACCCCTCGAAGCAGCAGACCGAGGACTACATCACCGGGAGGTTCGGATGACCCACCACGAGGACGAACGCACGCGCCTGCACGGCGAACTGCTGCGCATGGGCGGGATGGCGGCGGCCCAGCTCGAGGCCGCGCTGGACGTGGTCGGCCGCCGCGACGACAACGCCGCGCGCCGCGTGATCGAGAACGATGCCGCGATCGACCGGCTCGAGCAGGAGACCAGCCACGACGTCATGCGCCTGGCGCTGGGCGGACCGCTGGCCCGCGACCTGCGCGGCATCCTGGCCGCGATCCGGATCGCCTCGGACATCGAGCGCATCGGCGACTACGCCGCCAACGTCGCCAAGCGCTCGCTGGCGCTGAACGAAATGCCGCCGCTGCCGCATGCGCGCGGGCTGTCGACGCTCGGTGCCCTTGCGCTGCGCCAGCTGCGCGAGGTGATGCTGGCCTACCGCGACCACGACGCCGCCGCCGCCGAGCGCGTGCGCGAGTCCGACGCCGAGCTGGACGCGGAGTACACCCGCCTGTTCCGCGAGCTGCTCACCTACATGATGGAGGATCCGCGCAGCATCACCGGCTGCACCCACCTGCTGTTCATGGCCAAGAACCTCGAGCGCATCGGCGACCACGCCACCAACATCGCCGAGAACGTGCTGTTCCTGGTCACCGGCGAGGATGCCCTGCCCCCGCGCGAGAAGCGCGACGACACCACCCCGTTGTAGGAGCGGCGCTCGCGCCGCGACCCTGCCACGATCGGGGCCGCGCCGGAATGCTAGGCTTTCCCGATGACCGAAGCCCCCGCATTCCGCCCCATGGCCGAGCGCTTCCGCGGCTACCTGCCCGTGGTCGTGGACGTGGAAACCGGCGGCTTCGACTGGAACCGGCACGCGTTGCTGGAACTGGCGGCGATCCCGATCGAACTCGACGAGGCCGGGCGCTTCGTTCCCGGCGAGGTGGCCTGCGCCCATTTCGAGCCCGCGCCCGGCACCGAGATCGACCCCAAGTCGCTCGAGGTCACCGGGATCGTCCTCGACCACCCATTCCGCATGGCGAAGCCGGAGAAGGAAGCGCTCGACCACGTGTTCGCTCCCGTACGCCAGGCGGTGCGCCGGCACGGCTGCCAGCGCGCGATCCTGGTCGGCCACAACGCCCACTTCGACCTCAACTTCCTCAACGCCGCGGTCGCGCGCGTGCAGCACAAGCGCAACCCGTTCCACCCCTTCAGCGTGTTCGACACCGTGACTCTGGGCGGCGTCGCCTACGGCCAGACCGTGCTCGCGCGGGCGCTGCAGGCGGCCGGCCTGGAGTGGAACCAGAACGAGGCCCACTCCGCCGTCTACGACGCCGAACGCACCGCCGAACTCTTCTGCAAGATCGCCAACCAGTGGCGACCTGGCGACGTCACGACGCCAGCTTGAGTCCGATGATCCCGGCGATGATCAGGCCCAGGCTGATCATGCGGCCGGCGTTCGCCGGCTCGCCGAGCAGCACGATGCCCAGGATCGCGGTGCCGACCGCACCGACCCCGACCCAGACCGCATAGGCGGTGCCGACCGGCAGCGATTTCATCGCGATCCCGAGCAGGCCGAGGCTGATCGCCATGGACACGACCGTACCGACCGTGGGCCAGAGCCTGGTGAAGCCGTCGGTGTACTTGAGGCCGATGGCCCAGCCGATCTCGAACAGGCCGGCAAGGGTGAGGATGATCCAGGGCATGCGGGTCTCCTGTCGCGGCGCGGGCGCCGCTCCTACATCGCCTGTCGTTGCCGCACGGCCTCGAACAGGACCACGCCGGCGGCGACGGAGACGTTGAGGCTCTCCATGTCGCCCGGCATCGGAATGCGCGCGAGGCCGTCGCAGTATTCGCGGGTGAGCCTGCGCAGGCCCTCGCCCTCGCCGCCGAGCACCAGCGCGACGTTGCCGGTGAGGTCGAGGGCGTACAGCGACCCGTCCACGTCGCCGGCGAGGCCGTAGATCCAGACGCCGAGCTTCTGCAACTCGCGCAGGCAGCGCGAGAGGTTGCTGCAACGGACCACCGGGATGCGGTCGGCGGCGCCGGCCGAGGTCTTGCGCACGGTGGCGTTGACCTGCACCGCCTTGTCCCTGGGGATCACCACCGCGGTGGCGCCGGCGGCGGCCGCGCTGCGCAGGCAGGCACCGAGGTTGTGCGGGTCCTGCACGCCGTCGAGCACCAGTACCAGCGCGCGGCCTTCGGCGGCCTCGACCAGCTCCGGCAGTTCATGCTCGTCCCAGGTGCGGGCCGCTGCGTAGCGCGCGACCGCGCCTTGGTGGCGCAAGCCGCCGGCGACGCCGTCGAGCGCCTGCTGCGCCACCCGCCGCACCTCGATGCCGAGGCGGCGCGCGTTGCCCTCGATCTCGGTGATCCGCGGATTCCGCGCCCCCGCCTCGAGCAACACCTCGCGCACGTGCTCCGCGTCATGCTCGATCGCCGAAGCCACCGCATTGATCCCCGCCACCCACTGACTGTCCTTGCTCATCGCGACCTCGGGAGACACATTCTTTCAGCCACAGATTTCACTGATTTTAAAAGGATTTTTCCGCAGCCAACGACTTCCGACCCGCCGACGGGACAACGTCCGCCGCAGAGCCAATCCTTTTTTCATCTGTGGAATCTGTGGCTAGTATTTGCTTTTCTTGCGCTTGGCGGGCTGGCCGCGGGGCGGGGGTGTCGGGGGTTCGACGCGGCCGGTGTCGGCGACCAGGCGGAAGTCGATCTTGCGCTCCTCCAGGCTGGCCTTGAGCACGACGATGCGGACGCGGTCGCCGAGGCGGTACTCGCCGCCGCGGCGCTCGCCGGTCAGCGTCTTGCGGATCGGGTCGAAGCGGTAGTAGTCGTGCGGCAGCTGGGTCACGTGCACCAGGCCGTTGACCTTGGACTCGTCCAGCTCCACGAACAGGCCGAAGCTGGTCACGCCGCTGATGGTGCCGTCGAACTCGCCGCCGACGTGCTGCTCCATCCACGCCGCGCGGTAGCGCTCGTCCACTTCGCGCTGGGCCTCGTCGGCGCGGCGCGACCGCTCCGAGCACTGCAGCGACAGCGCCGCCATTTCGTGCGGCGAGTAGGTGTAACGGTCCACGCGCTTGCCGGTGAGGCCGTACTTGATCGCGCGATGCACCAGCAGGTCCGGGTAGCGGCGGATCGGCGAGGTGAAGTGCGCGTAGGCCTCCAGCGCGAGGCCGAAGTGGCCGATGTTCTCCGGCGCGTACACCGCCAGCGACTGGCTGCGCAGGATCACCGATTCCAGCAGCGCCGCGTCGGGCCGCTCGCGGATCTTCTCCAGCAGGTTGCGGAAGTCCTTCGGCTGCACCCTGCCCCACGGAGGCAGCCGCAGCTTGAACTCCTTGAGGAACTCCTCGAGGTCCGCGTACTTGGCCTCCGGCGGCTTGTCGTGGTCGCGGAACGGCGCCGGCACTTCCGACTCGAGCAGGTGCAGCGCGGCCTGCACGTTGGCCGCGATCATGCATTCCTCGATCAGCTTGTGCGCGTCGTTGCGCTGGATCATGCCGGCCTGGGTCACCTCCCCCTGCGGGCCGAGCACGAAGCGCACCTCGCTGGTCTCGAACTCGATCGCGCCGCGCTTTTGGCGCGCCTTGTCGAGGATGCGGTAGAGCTGGTGCAGGCGGTCCACCTGCGGCAGCAGCGGCCCGATCCTGGCCAGCGCCGCCTCGCGGTCCTCCTCCGGGATGCCGTCGCCGACCGCGTTCCAGACCTGGGTGTAGGTCAGGCGCGCGTGCGAGCGCATCACCGCCTCGTAGAACTTCGACTTCGTGGGAATGCCGTCGCGCCCGACCTGCATGTCGCAGACGAAGCACAGCCGGTCCACCTTCGGGTTGAGCGAGCAGATGCCGTTGGACAGGGTCTCCGGCAGCATCGGCACCACGTAGCCGGGGAAGTACACCGAGGTCGCGCGCTTCTGCGCCTCGTCGTCCAGCGGCGTGCCCGGGCGCACGTAGTGCGAGACATCCGCGATGGCGACGATCAGCCGGAAGCCGTCGCGGTTGGGCTCGCACCAGACCGCGTCGTCGAAGTCCTTGGCGTCCTCGCCGTCGATGGTGACCAGCGGCGTGTCGCGCAGGTCCACCCGGCCCTCGATCTCGGCCGGCTGCACTTCCAGCGGCACCGCGGTCGCCTGCGCGATCACTTCTTCCGGGAACTCGTGCGGGATCTCGTGGCCGTAGATCGCCGCCTCCACCGCCAGCGAGGCGGTCAGCTTGTCGCCCAGCACCGCGACCAGCTTGCCGATCGGGGGCCTGCGCGCGTCCGGCGGCTGGGTGATCTCTGCCACCACCAGCTGCCCGGGCTTCGCGTCCAGGTTGGCGTCCGGCGGGATCAGCACGTTGCGCTGGATGCGGGCGTCGTCCGGCTGCACGTAGCCGATCCCGGCCTCGACGATGAAGCGCCCGATCAGCCGGTTGAGCCGGCGCTCCAGCACCTCGACGATCACGCCCTCGCGGCGGCCGCGACGGTCCAGGCCGGTGACGCTGGCCAGCGCGCGGTCGCCGTGCAGCACCTTGCGCATCTCGTACGGTGGCAGGAACAGGTCGTCGCCCTCGCCGCTCTCGGGGCGCAGGAAGCCGAAGCCGTCGGGGTTGGCGATCACGGTGCCGGCGATCAGGTCCGCGCGCTCGGCCGGCACGAATCCGCCACGCCGGTTCTGCAGCAGCTGGCCGTCGCGCAGCATCGCGCGCAGGCGCTTGTCGAGTGCGTCGCGCCGCGTGGGGTCGTCGATGCCGAGGACATCGGCCAGCGCGTCGGCCGCCAGCGGACCGTCGTGCGCGGCCAGCGTATGCAGGATCATCTCGCGGCTGGCGATCGGCTGTTCGTAGCGCTGGGCCTCGCGCTCGGCGTGCGGGTCGGCTGCGGGCGTCGCGGGCGCCGGCGCGGAGGCGGGCTTGCCCATCGCGCGGGCCAGGCCGGGGTCGGGCATCCAGGAGGGAAGCTTCTTCTTGCCGGGTGCGGCGCGGTTTCCGGCGGGCTTGCGCGGCTTGCCGCCGCGTCCGCCGCCACGCTTGCTGGGGGGCTTGTTCATCGCGGCGATGGTACACCGCGGGCGTCGACGCCCCGTCTCCGCAATAAGGACTACCATCCCGGCCATGGCAACGCCTCGACCGATGCCGGCGGCGTTCCTCGGGCACGGAACCCCGATGAACGCCCTGGAGCGCAACCGCTACAGCAATGCGTGGCACGCCTTTGGCGCCTCGGTGCCTCGCCCGCGCGCAGTGCTGGTGGTCTCGGCGCACTGGTTCGTCAACACCACCGCGGTGACCGCGATGGCCCGGCCGAAGACCATCCATGACTTCTTCGGCTTCCCGCAAGCGCTGTTCGACGTGCAGTACCCCGCGCCCGGGCTGCCGGAACTGGCCGAGGAGGTCGCCGACGCGGCCAGTCCCGACTTCGTCGGCGCCGACCGCGACGTCTGGGGCCTGGACCACGGCGCGTGGTCGGTGCTGGTGCACGCCTTCCCCGACGCCGACGTCCCGGTCGTGCAACTCTCCATCAACGCGCAGAAGCCACCGGAGTACCACCTGGCGCTCGGCGCGAAACTGGCGAAGCTGCGCGACAGCGGCGTGCTGCTGCTCGGCAGCGGCAACGTGGTCCACAACCTGCGCGCGATCGACTGGCGCAACACCGACGGTGCGTTCGACTGGAACCGGCGCTTCGACGAGCACGCACGCCAGGTGATGCTGGAACGGCCGGGCGACGCCGCCGCACTGGTCGCACACCGCGACTACGCGATGTCCGCGCCCACGCCCGAGCACTTCCTGCCCTTGCTGTACGTCGCCGGGTTCGCCGCGGCCACGGACGAGACCCCGGAAGTCCTGGTGGACGGCTACGCGTTCGGCTCGCTGTCCATGGCCTGCTACGGCGTCGGCTGCGGCTGCGCCAGCGACGCCGGCGGCGGCGGCAGCGCGCCGCTGGCCACGGACGTCCCGCCGGAAGAGAGCAACATCTAGCGCGCCGGGCGCGCCGCGCTGGCAAGAAAAAACCCCCGGTTTCCCGAGGGTCGTTCCGTGACATCTGGTGCCAGGAGAGGACTCGAATCCACTCCCGAAAGCCGCAGTATACAAGGCTTCTGGGAGTTCGCTATCCAGAAGTACCCCCAAAAGTACCCCCAGCACGCAGTGGCTAGGCTACGCGGCGACTGGGAGACTGGACTCCCACTCGGCGATCTCTGATGCCCTCCAGGCAACGGCACGCTGCCCGAGCTTGCGGGGAGAAGGGAACTCTCCGGCTGCAATCAGCCGGTAGATCGTGCTCTTGCTCAGGCCGGTTCGAGCGATCACATCGGGGAGCCTAAGCAGGGTTCGTTGAATCGGAATTACGTTCTGGTCGGACATTGCTTCCAAAAAGAGGTGCGGCCAGCAATCAATGGCCCGCCCAAGGTGAAAGAGGGGGTACGGGGGGGTAACAGGCTGGGACGACCTGTCATATGGGCTCTCAGAAATTTGCGCTACACATTTGGCGACTGGCACCAACGACAGCAAAGGCCGACCCAGGGCGGAGCGCCAAGGAGACCGCTTCCTCGCCCTTGGGCTCGCCAAGCTGGCGAATGGTGCCAGCCTGTAGACGGCAGCGAACCCAGAAGCCTTTGGTGTTCTTGGAGAAGCCGCGGGCTTCCATCTCTTCGGGGCGTAGGCAGCGCCGCGGGCTAGCTGGATTCCCGTAATCGCCGCGGCGGTGGCGATCGAACACGGACGTGGAGTTGAAGTACTCGCCGCAGGCGGCGCACTGGCAACGATTTCCGGAGAGTGGGAGGGTTGGCTGGGTCATGGAACTCCTCAGTTGGTGACAGAAGGGCGCACGCGGCCCTGCCGAAGGAGACGGCAAAGAGGCGAGCGGGTGGATTGATGGCACCGCTTTGGCACCGTTTGGTGGAAACGGGCGAGAGACGGACGGGGGCTATGGCGGCCTGGGAGCGGGCTCAAGCAGGCCTTATGGCCCGATGGTGACAGGCTCTCGGTTCGGTGGAGCGTGTATCAGGAGGGCGAGATGGCATAGCGCCAGCGCCGCTTCCAAAAAGTGGCATTGGCACCAATCAGCAAAATGGGGCCACCTGGGTGACGCAATGGGCACCGTTGCCAACTCGCCCAAGCGTGCGGCGTTAAGCAAAACAGTGACAGTCCCTAGGGCCTACCTGGCACCCAGAGACCAAGCCCTTCCAAGCTGCCACCGCCGGAGCCCGTGGCTGGAGAGAGACCAGCCGTCGGGGACTCTCAGATTCTGGGCACCTTCTCTCCCAGGGGGGCAAGCTCCCCAGAGAGACCTGTAGTCGTCTGCGTAGGTCTCATCGGTAGCGGGGAGGTAGCGACCTAGGAAAGAGACCGCGAAGGGCTACCGGCCATCTCCCTCACCGAGTAGCACTAGGGTCACCCCCGGTAGGCACTGGGTCACATCAGGGCTACCCCTAGTCAACCTAAGTAACACTTGGAGAAGAAGATCTAATTCTTCATCGTAGAAGTCTTACCTAGGTCTTACCTAAGTCCCCTAAGTAGCCTTAAGTAAACCTTAGGTCCCTCCCTCCCCTATAGTCCCCTCCCTCCACAAGGGAGTCGTGGGCCAACGGTGTGGGGTCGGAAGTCCGTGGGTCTGATGGTGGCTTGTAGGAGAGAGGTCGCCAACTTCGGCAGCGGTCCAGTGCGTCTCTACCCTTATATTGCCCACTAAATTATCTTCGCCGAACGTGCAGCTAACGTGCCAGGATCGGCACTTGAGATTGGTCGTCGTTTCCCGCTTATGTTGACGACTTAATTCTCTGCCGGTTGTGGCGGGGCAGTCGGCCCTACTCGTAGTCGGTAGCGTTGAGGCTTGAGAAGAGGGCTTCCGCCGTCTCGGCCTTGGTCACGGCCTGGCGCACCTCCTTCCGGGTCATGTCGAGGCGGCGAAGCTTCCCGCCGGATGTCGCCACGGCCTCGATTCGTCGGTAGCTAGGCCCGTGAACCTCAGCGTATGCCGCCAAGCCTTTGAGCTTCGGAAGAGCGTCCGCCAAGTGGTGGCCATGGGGATCGACCAGGTCCACGACCAGCTTCCCGTGGTCCTCGACAAAGAAGAGGAAGTCGGGGCGGAGGACCTTCCATTCGTCCCCACTGTGATAGGCGATCCCCAAGGACGACTGCCCGGGTTGCTGCGGATTGCGATACCAGAAACGAGCTCCCGGACGGGCCATCTCGGTCTCGACCACCTCCTTCTCCCAATCGTTGAGTTGGGCGGGGTAGCTCGCCTTGTCGTCGCACAGGAGATGACCCTCCCACGTAGGGATCGGCGTGAGGTTCTTGCCTTCCTGGACCTTCGTCGCCTCGAAGCGGCTCTCGGGCCGTACCAGCCCAACGTCCTGCGGCTCCGCACTCATTTCGAGCACTTGGCGGTAGGACTCCTGTCTATCGTCGCTCAGTGCCTGAATCGACTTGCGATAGGTCTGCCACCACTCCCGTGCCAGCTTGTCGGCCGCAGCATCCACGGTGGACTGGAGTTCCGTCACCAAACCCATCGCCGCCACGGTAACTCGAGCCTCGGTGACCGCTTCAAGGAACGCCTCGGGGTCGTCCCGGTCCGCCTGGAGGGAAGCCAGATGGTCCACGTAAGTACGGGCAATGTCCGGACTGATGACACGGGCTGCGCGCCGGTAGGCATCGTCGATCACCGCCATGTCCGCATCTTCCCAAAACTGCTCGAAGGTCTTTTCCTTCTCGCTGATTTTGGCCACGACCGTCTCGCCATCGACCACCATCACGGACTGGGTCTTCTCGGCGATCCGCTTGCCTTGCTTCGTTTGGAATGCGTCCAGTGCCTTGTGAATCTCCGCGTGCGCCTTCGCACCGGCACCAGGAAGAATGTCGTCAGATGCCAGCTCATGCGCGAGCGCCGTGAGTCGCCGCGCGGGCTTGGCCCCCTTCTGGGGCCGGCTATGGGAGGGCAACGCTTCAAACATAGACCAGATAGCCGCGCTTGCTGCCGGGTTTGGATGGACTTCGACGTAGTCCACCAAAATGCGTCCCGTGGACGCCGGCAGCGTATCGTCGCCGCTTGTCAGCGTATTGACGACCTCCTCTACGGTCTTACGATTAAACCGTGGCAGCAGGCAATCTACCGCGTTGAGTCGATCATTGCCTGGAATCCGGCGCGCCAAAGGGGAACGGATCATGCGCCCGAGAAGTTGCGTGATGTGCGTGCGGTCGCTGGCCGGACGGAAGGAGACCATCACCTCCGCTCGAGGACAATCCCAACCAGTGCTAATGGCATCCTTGGCTATCAAGATGCGTACCCATGTGGACTCCTGGACACGCTGGGGCTCTATGTGGGGGACGTCGCGGTTCCCGAAGCGCAACGTCGTGCGCTCGCCGAGGACGTGGGCAACGCTCGCTGTAGGCAACCCCGGATAGCGCGAGAAGATGGTATCCAGCACGCGCCCCACTGCATCCGGATCAGGCGTATTGGGGACCTGCAAGACCATAAGCGGCACCACAGCATGAGACTCGTCTTGTTGCTTCGCGTATTCGGCCCAGGCGGCCGTAGACTCGCGCAGCTTGTCGGTCGCGCGGCGAACCAAGACAGTGTCGAAGTCGCCCACCTCGTCGGGAACATCGAGGAGAATCGTGTCCTTGATAAGACCGGACTCTTGTACCTTAGTTGCGTCGACTAGAACGTTGGGCAGCCTGATGTGCTTCCCCGCCGACTCAATGGCACGGTCAAAGCGCTCCACGGTGGCTGAGATACCCCAGACGACCGGTATCCCGGGGACGCTCCCGACACCGTTGATAAGCCGTTGAACAATCGTGCTCTTAGCAACCTGCCCGGCAGGGCTCATGGCACCCATCCCACGGTGAGCCTCATCCAGCACGAGATACAAGGTCAGGCCGGGGTCTTCGATGGTGCTACGAATCGTGTCCCAGATGGTGTAGGCGCGAAGGTCAGGGCGACTTTCCGGTAGCAGATTCCCGCCTTTGGCCTGTAGCTCTTCAGGGTCATGTCCACGCACCAGAAGGCTGTTTTTCCCCAGCTTCTGTGTGTTGAGAAAGTAGATCTTCCCGGCTTCGAACTTAGGGCGATTGAAGGTGTTCTCGACTACAACGAGATCAGTGTGGTTAATCCTGTCGCTGGCCTCCATGATGCGAAAGCGCGTCTGCTCGTTAAGCGACGGATCGTCACTGAACCATATAACCACAGCACCGGGATCAGCATCGAAATCCAGCTCGTCGTCCCCATGGAACAGCGCCTCGAACGCAGCGGTTGCCATGACTGTCTTACCAGCGCCAGTGGCGGCAGTCAGCGAGAATGCAGTTCTGTTCCGCTCCGTTTGCCACAGGCGTCTTGCCAGGCGAAGGTTCGCCAGAGACTCGCGGACAGCATCACGCTGGTAGTCCTTGAGAGTGAACTTCATGCTCAGTCCCCACTAGAGAAACTGAAGTTCGTCAGGTACGACTCGTAGAGACGCACCGGCTCGATGCCCTCCGGCAGTCGCTTAGCGATAGCCTGGAAACGACGGTCATCGTCAGTAACGATGAACGCCACGCGCAATGACTCGACACCGCGGACCGCGCTGATGAATGGCGTGGCTGCATCTACGTCTATGAGCAGCCCATACGAGTCAGCGACAGCCCACCCCTTCACCGGCAGCTTTTCTATCCGCTTCCCCCGCGCTCCAGCCCTCATCCACAGCAAAGGAGAAATCCGAGAGAACGCTAGATTGTGACTAACGGCGACAGGTGTTTCGTACGTAAGCGTAAAGAACTCCGCGTTTTCCTCGAACCCTTCGGCCGCGGGGAAAATATCCGTGAACTTGTACTCCCCCTTCACGGGCTCACCCTCGGGTGTCCTCCCCAAGATTGCAGCTCGAACTCTCGGCTTTGTGATGTAGTCGCAGATACCCCGGCTCTCCCAGCCCTCATCTCCGGGGCGAAGCCCCTTCTCTCTCAGGGACTTCTGCTCGTCGGCGCCAACTTCGTTATTAGTGACAGAGATACATTGCCGTCGGCCACCGTCTTGGCGGTTCAGGCGCATCACCGCATGGGCCGTGGTGCCCGAGCCGGCAAAGAAGTCTAGGACGACCGCATTTGGCTTCCACTTGATAAAGAAGCGAAGAGCATCTTCAACCGCAAACAGAGACTTCGGGAACGGAAACTTCCTTCCAGGGATGAACCTTTCAAGCAATCTACTACCATGCCATCCGGCGTCATGGGAGACCTTCGCCCACACCGTCATGGGCTTCATGCCCTTGTTTTGAAGGTGAACCCATTTCGGCGAGGTAACCGGCCCCACCCGTTTAATGCTTCCAGCTTCGGCGGCTTCTACATATCCAGAGGTGAGGTAGTAGATCATCGCCTTCTGATGCTTCTGTGGCTGGATCGTGCCGAATTTCACATACCCCTTCGGCACATAGTCTTCTAGCTTCTCCCTAGAGAGCCCCCAAGACATCTCCTGGCCGTTAGACAGAACTGGGAAGACTGCGACCGTTCCCTTAGGGGCTTGGACACTGTGTCGCGATTCCCCTTTAGAGAGCGGAGTTCCAGTGGAGTGAAACCTGCCATCTTCCGTCAGAAAAATTGGATAGAAAAGGTTCGCTGACCGGTCGCGGCGACCGTTAGCACCATTCCGCTTAAGGCGGCCCCACTCAACCTCATCGCCTTCTGTAGTTGTAGTCTCGTGAAGCATATCGTCTTCAAGAGCCAAAGGGGCAGCAGCCCCAAGCATCACGAAGAATATGTATTCATTGCAGCGCGAGAATTCTCCACTTCTCGCCGATCCCTTTTGGCTGATCACACTAGAGACCATTTGAACCCGCGCGTCAGGGAATACCTGTTCCAGGAGAAGTCCTAGCCTCAAGTACTCCTTCTCGTCGATCGTAACGATGACCACTGAATCTTCCTGGCGAAGCAGTTCCTTCGCTATCAGGAGACGACGCTCCATCATCGCCAGCCACTTGCTGTGGCGGTAAGAGTCGTCGCTTTCGACATAGTCGTTGTTGTACTTCCAGTCCCTCGCGCCCGTGTTGTAGGGGGGGTCGATGTAGATCGCGTCTATCTTGCCCCGGTGGGTGTACGTCAACGCCTTGAGGACGTGATAGTTCTCACCATTGATCACCGTATGAAAGGGCTTGTCTCCGCCGCGGACCACGCTGCCAGTACTAACGAGCCCTGGGTAAATCGTGTCGCGGAACTCCGCCACCACCACCAAGTCATTCAAGGGGGCAGTACGCACTTCGCCGTTGTCCGGAGATTCCAGCTCTGCGTTAGCTTGCACCTTGTTGATTCTCTGGACGACCCAGAGGCTCCTGTCGCCATCCGTGGTGGTACCGCGAGCGGGCAGGACGCGAACCTTGTCGCCTTTCCGTATGGGTCTCAGCGGCAGATCGACAACCTCTGGGCGATGGCGCTCAAAGTTCAAGCCGAACGGTAGGCGGGACGAGAGCACCTTGAACTCTTGTTCAAGCTCTGCGCCAAGTCCAGCATCTTTCGCCTTAGCTTCGGCGATCAGTTCGGTAAGTCGAGACACAAGCTCCCCTCTCGTAGCGCCCAATTTACAATGGGCGCGCCATGGCTCCCCAGCTGCTCCAGTCTACCGATTCGGTCAGCCAGGAAAACGACAGATAGCCACGCGAATGAACCAAATAACGGGAGCGAGCCGCCACGACTGTGGCCTGCCCCGTACGTTCAAGCAGCCTTCCTCCGGAAGGGAAGGACTTTGGCCGCCTTACCTTCTCGGACCTGGTCCAGGTAGTCGGCCCAGGCCTGCATAACCTCGCGGCGCTGCTCCAGGAACTGCGTGCGGTCATAGGCCTTCTGCACATCGCCCTTCTTGGAGTGGGCTAGCTGCGCCTCCAGAACATCCACATCGACCCCCAGGCGCTCGCGGGCAACCGTCCGCAGCATCCCCCGGAATCCGTGCGTGGAATGCCTCCCCTGGAAGCCCATATCCCGTAGCGCCTTGCTGAGCGTATCTCGGGCAAGGTGTTTGGACTTCTGGCGCGCCAGCGGCGGAAAGACGTAGGTCTGGCCCGCGGTGTACTGCTTCATGGCCTCAAGAATCTCAACGGCCTGACGCGGGAGCGGGACAACGTGGGCGTGCCGCTTCTTCATCTCGTCGGGCGGGATCGACCACTCGGCACTCTCCAGGTCGATGTGCTCCCAACGCGCGCTGACCACGTTGCCAGGGCGCTGGGCGGTCAACATGGAGAACTGCAGGGCCGCGCGGGTCACCTCCGAGTCGTACTCGGCGATGGCCTTCACCACTGCCTCCAGGTCCTTGAGGTCGGTCGCCGCCGGGATATGCCCCTTCTCGTACTTCGGGAGTGCGCCGCGAAGCATGAGCACCTTCCCGTCCTCCCTCAGCCTTGCCGGATCGCGAAGTCCACGAATCCCCGCAATGTACTGCCTGGCCTTGGCGGCGAGGGCCGGAGCCTTCTCGGCGCAAGCCTGGAGAACGTCCAGGGCTTGCTTCGTGGTCAACGTAGATACCGATTGCCTGCGTAGCGGCGGAATGAGGTAGGTGTCGAGCACGTAGCGCGCCTTTCGGGCGGATTCCGGCGCCCACCCCCGCTCCTTGAACTCCAGCCAGTCGGCGGCCACGGCCGGGAACAACGCCGACGTAGCGCGCCGGTGCGCTTCCTGCTTGGCCTGCTTATGCGCCTTGGGGTTGATGCCGTCCCTGAGAAGCGCCCTAGCCTCGTCGCGCCGGTGCCTGGCCTCCTTGAGGCCTACCTCGGGGAACACGCCGAACCGAAGCACGTCCTCGACGCCGCCAAAGCGGAACTTCATGCACCAGTAGCGGCTAAGCCCCCCGCTCTTAAGCGGTTTGACCAGCAGGTAGAGCCCGCCTCCATCGAAGTGTTTCCCCGCAGGCAACGACTTCAACTCAACCGCCGAGAGCGTGTTGATCTTTTGAGCCATTCGTAAGTACCCCCAGAACTGGGCACAAATCTAGCTCAGAGCAAAGTACCCCCTCAAGTACCCCCACTTGGGATAGGAAGTCATGAGACTTTGTGGAACGACCCGAACCCTTGAGGCAACAAAAAACCCCGCGATTGCGGGGCCTTTTGGGATTTCCCTGAACTGCTTGAGGCTGTTCGGGACTTTGTGTTGGTGCCCAGGAGAGGACTCGAACCTCCACGGTTTTACCCGCTAGTACCTGAAACTAGTGCGTCTACCAATTCCGCCACCTGGGCAGGTGCGAGCCGCGCATTTTCGCGGGCGACGGGTTCGTTGTCAATGCCGCTTCTCACCCCTGGGAGCGCGGCGTCGGGGTCTTCGCGGCGGTGGCCTGGTCGGCGATCCGCCACAGGTAGAGGCTGGCGTAGGTGCGGTACGGGCCCCAGCGCTCGCCGCGGGCGGCGAGCGCCTTCGGCGTCGGCATCGCCCCGGCCTTGTCCACGGCCTGGGCGCCCTTGCGGATGCCGAGGTCGTCCACCGGCAGCACGTCGGGGCGACCGAGCCGGAACATCAGCATCATCTCCACGGTCCAGCGGCCGATGCCGCGGATCGGGACCAGCGCGGCGACGATCTCGTCGTCGTGCATCGTGGACATGCGCCGCAGGTCGGGAATCTCGCCCGCCTCCTCGCGCCGCGCCAGGTCGCGCAGCGCCAGGGTCTTGTTGCCGGACACGCCGCAGGCGCGCAGCCCGGCATCGTCGATCCGCGCCAGGGTGTCGAAGTGCAGCCGCTTGCTGCCGATCGCCTGCTCCACCCGGCCGGTGATGGTGGCGGCGGCCTTGCCGCTCAGCTGCTGGTACAGGATCGCGCGCGCCAGCGCGTCCACCGGGTCGAAGCGCGCGCGCCAGCGCGGGTCGGGTTCGATCGGGCCGATCCGCCGCATCCACGCGCCCAGCCTGCGGTCCTTGCGCGCGAGGTAATCGCGGGCCGCTTCGGTGTCGAATCCGCGGGAGTAGCGTGGCACGGCTCAGCCCCGCCAGCGGTCGACGGCGAGCAGCACCCAGCCGCCGATCATGGCCATGCCGCCGAACGGCGCCAGCGTCGTCGCGGTGCCCGCGAACGCTACGCCGACCAGACTGCCCGAGAACAGCAACATGCCGGCCAGGATCAGCCAGAGCGCGACCCGGCCGATGCGTCGGTCGCGGGTGCCGGGCGACAGCGCGACGAGCGCCACGCCGTGCCCGAACGCAAGCGCGGCCGCAAGATGCAGCCGCGCCTGGTCCGGCCCCTGCGCCACATGGGAGGCAAGGGCCGCGAGTGCCACCGCGCCTGCGGCGGCGAGTGCGCCCGAGGCGCCGAGCCGGTCGCTGGCGCCGCGGGCCATGGGCTTAACGGAGGCGCCAGTAGACGTCGTACTCGCCCTCGGCGGTGAACGCCGCATCGATGCCGTTCTTGTAGACCTCGAACGACTGCGTCGCCTCCTCGTCCTGGGTCATGGCCCAGGCGCGGATCGCGTTGCGCACGTTCTCCAGCTCCGCCATGTAGCCGACGTAGGTGGCGGAAGCGTAGCGGCCCGGCTGGGTGCGCTCGTACTTCACCGGACCCAGCAGCTCGAGGCCTTCCAGCGGCTCGCCGGACGCAGCGGCGATCTTCGCCAGCGACTGCACTTCCGGCTCCGCGGCGGCCTCGCCCTCGGTGGCGGGCGCTTCGGTAGCCTCGTCGGCGGCGGCGGTCCCGTTGGCCTCGGTCCCGTCGCTCGCCTCGTCGGCGCCGCTGCCCTTGCGGCGCACCGGCTGGCGCACGCGGAAGGTGTAGTTCTCGCGGCCCAGCTCCAGCGACACGATCTGCATCGGGCCGGCCGGCTCGAGGTCGTTGGCGGCCATGGTGCGGCGGATCCACTCCATGTTCGCCTTCATCGAGTCCTTGATCTTCTGGTTGTTGCGCTCGATCGAACCGGCGTCGACCTCGAGCAGGTCCTGCGCCGGAAGCTCGACGATGGCCAGGTTGTCCAGCTTGCTGCCCTGCACGCGGTAATCCACGTTCGGCACCTGCGCCAGCATGTTCGCCATCTTCTGCAGGCCCAGCTCCATGTCGTCGCCGACGTGGCGCGAGACGTACAGGCCGGCGTAGCGGCCGAAGATGTTCCAGCCGTAGTCGACGTCGTAGGTCTGGGTGATCTCGACGTTGCGGCCGCCGCGGCCGGTCGGGCGCAGCGTGAACGTCATGGTCTTGTCGGTGCCGTACTGCGGGTTGGTCAGCTTGTAGGTCACGCTGCGGCCGGGCACGGCCTCGACGATCTCCCAGCTGCCTTCGCCGAGCTGCTTGTTGCGCGACTGGTAGTCGAGGCGCGCGCCGACGCCGGAATCGGGGCCGGACAGGTTGAGGTCGACGTTGGGGTCGCGCAGGACCAGCGGGTTCCAGTCCTCGAAGCGCTTCAGGCTGCTGATGGTGTCGTAGACGATGGTCAGCTTGCGGTTGGTCTCGACCTTTTCCTCGATGTGCCGGCTCGAGGGCAGCACCAGGCCGACCAGCAGGAACAGCGCAAGGACGATCGCGAGCGAAATCAGGATCTCGATGATGCGGGTCATTCAGGTTCTCCAGGTGCCGCCCGGCCGGCCGGTAGCCGGGGGCGCAGACCCCTAATCGTAGCAAGACATCCGGACGCGAGTCATGCCCCGTTTCGCGGTTTCCCTGCTCAGACCAGCTGCAGTTCGAAGGCCTTGAGCACGGCCCGGGTGCGGTCGCGCACGCCCAGCTTGCTGAGGATGTTGGAGACGTGGTTCTTGATCGTGCCCTCGGCCACGCCGAGCGAGTTGGCGATCTCCTTGTTGGAGAAGCCCGAGGCCATGAGGCGCAGGATCTCGGTCTCGCGGTCGGTCAGCGGGTCCGGCCGGTCGAGGCTGACGAACTCGTTGCGCATGTGCTCCAGGCCCGACAGCAGGCGCTGGGTCACCGCCGGCTGCACCAGCGATCCGCCTGCGGCCACCGTCTGGATGGCCCCGACCAGCTGCTCGAGCGACACGTCCTTGAGCAGGTAGCCCTTGGCCCCGGCCTTGAGTCCGGCCAGCACCAGCTGGTCGTCGTCGAAGGTGGTCAGGATGATGGTCGGCGGCAGCGCGTCGAGCCGCGCCAGCGCCTGCAGCGCCTCCAGCCCGGACATCACCGGCATGCGCATGTCCATCAGCACCACGTCCGGCTTGAGCCCGGGGATCATCTCCACGGCCTGCTTGCCGTCGGCGGCCTCGGCCACCACCTCGACGCCCTCGGCCAGCGACAGCAGCGAACGGATGCCCTGGCGTACCAGGGTTTGATCGTCGACCAGGCAGATGCGGATCATGCGGTTGCTCCCTGAAGCTGTTTCGGCGCGTCGTCCAGCGGCAACGCGATGTCGATCCCGAAGCCCTCGCCCGGCCGGGTGCGGATCTCCACCCGGCCGCCGTACGCCGCCAGCCGCTCGCGGATGCCGCGCAGGCCGTTGCCGGCCACCAGCTGCTCGGCGCCGCGCCCATTGTCGCGCGCCCGGAGCGTCACCGTGCGGCCTTCGAAGCGGTAGTTCAGGCGCAGCTCGGCCGCCTGGGCATGGCGCACGGCGTTGGTGATGATCTCCTGGGTGCAGCGCAGCAGCACGTGGCCGCGCTCGGGATCGTCGAGCAGGAACGGCTGCGGCATGTCGAGCACGATCTTCAGCCCGGCGACGTTGTCGGCCAGCGGCAGCAGGGTCGCGGCCATGTCGATGGCGTCGTCGGTGCGCAGCCGGCTGACCGCCTCGCGCACGTCGCTGAGCAGCAACCGGGCGATGGTGTGGGCCTGGTTGACGTGCTCGTGCGCCTTGCCCGAGACCAGGTGCCCGGCCACCTCCAGGTTGAGGCTGAGGGCGGTCAGGTGGTGCCCGAGCAGGTCGTGAAGCTCGCGCGAGATGCGGGTGCGCTCGTTGACCCGGGCGCTCTCGGCCAGCAGCGCGCGGGTGGCGCGCAGCTCGGCGTTGAGCCGGCGCTGGTCCTCGCGCGCCCTGGCCTGCTGCCGCGCCACCAGGCTGGTGACGAACACGAAGGCCGAGTAGCCGGCGTACAGCAGCGACTGCATCAGCGCCTCGCCCCAGGACATGTCCAGCCAGCGCACGTAGACCGGCACCACCAGGAACTCGCTGAACACCAGCCAGGCCACCCCGACCGGCAGCGGCAGCAGCCAGGGCAGCACGCAGGCGGTCACCATCAGCAGGATGCTGCCCAGGCCGCTGGCGCTGTAGTAGCTGATCGCCACCGCGCTGCCGGTGAGCACGAAGAGCAGCAGGTAGTCCAGGGTCCCCACCCGGCGGCCGCCCAGCGAGCGGGTCAGCCAGAAGTAGCTCAGCCCGAAGCCGGCATAGGCCGCCCAGGCCTTCCAGCCGATGTTGGCGACCACCACCGCCTGCTCGCCGAGCTGGCTGGGATCGTCGGCCGGGAGCAGGGACAGCATCACCAGCGGCATGCTGATCACGGCCCAGGTGAACAGGCCGGAATAGCGCAGCAGCTGGCTGTGGTCGAGGCGTCCGATCATGCCGCATCCTAGCCCGCCGGCGGGCCCCGCGGGCCCCACGAAAGTCATGCCGGCGTGCGATAATGGGGGCCTGCCCGCAGTCCAGAATTTCAGAGCCGGAGCCCGGAATGTCGATCTCCATCCGCGACGTGCGCGAGCACGAGCTGGATTCCGTCCTTGCCCTCAACAACGCTGCCGGCCCCGCCATCCTGCCGCTGGACGCGGCGCGACTCCGCCGCTTCTACGAGGAAGCCGACTATTTCCGGGTCGCCGAGCGCGATGGCATGTTCGTGGGCTTCCTGGTCGGGTTCGCCTCGGGCGCCGACCACGACAGCAGCAACTTCCGCTGGTTCGGTGAGCGCTACCCGGACTTCTTCTACATCGACCGCATCGTGGTCGCCAGCCGCCGCCGCGGCGGCGGCGTCGGGCGCGCGCTCTACGCCGACGTCCAGAGCCACGCCGAGCTGCGCCACCCGGTGCTGGCCTGCGAGGTGTTCCTCGACGCCGACAGCGACCCGGCGCTGCTGTTCCACGGCAGCATCGGCTTCCACGAGGTCGGCCAGCACGTGATGACCACGCCCGACGGCGCCCCGGGGCATCGCGCCTCGATGCAGGTCAAGCAGCTGTGCAGCTACCAGTGGGTGCACGACACCTACGGCGACGCCCTGCCCGACGTGCCCTGGATCCCTGCCCCGCGCAACCTGTCCGCGGCCCTGCCGCAGCGCGCCACGGGGACCTGAGGTGGCCGCGGCGAGGATGGACTACGAGCCCGCAGGGGAACTCAAGATCGGCCAGGTCGGCATCGCCAACCTGCGCGTGCGCACCCTCGACGTCGCCAGGCTCGCCGACGAGATGCGCGACCGGGTGGCGCGGGCGCCGAAGCTGTTCGAGCGCGCCGCGGTGGTGGTGGATTTCGGCGGCCTGCCGCAGACGCCCGACCGCGACACCGCCCGGGCCCTGATCGACGCCCTGCGCGAAGCCGGCGTGCTGCCGGTGGCGCTGGCCTACGGCACCAGCGACAACGACGCCCTCGCGCGCCAGCTCGGCCTGCCGCTGCTGGCCAAGTTCCGGGCCTCCTACGAGCCTGTGGGAGGCACCCGAAGCCCGGATGTGGGAGCCGCCACGGCGGCGAGCCCTTCCCCGGCCGAAGAGCTCGCCGCCATGGCGGCTCCCACAGAGGACACCAGGCAGCCCAGGCAAGCACCCCAGCCCCCACCCAAGGGCGAGCCCGGCCTGATGCAGGCCGCCCCGGTCCGCTCCGGGCAGCAGGTCTACGCCGACAACCGCGACCTGACCGTGCTCGCGGCCGTGGGCGCCGGCGCCGAGGTGATCGCCGACGGCTCGATCCACATCTACGGCGCCCTGCGCGGCCGCGCCCTGGCCGGCGCCCAGGGCAACGAGAAGGCGCGCATCTTCTGCCGCGAGTTCCATGCCGAGCTGGTTGCGGTCGCCGGTCACTACAAGGTGCTCGAGGAAATCCCGATGGAACTGCGCGGCAAGCCGGTGCAGGTCTGGCTCGACGACGGCCAGCTGCGCGTTGCCGCGATGGATTGAACCCTATAGCCTTCCGACCCAGCGCCGCCGCGCGCACAGGAGACCCACATTGGCTGAAATCATCGTAGTCACGTCCGGCAAGGGCGGCGTCGGCAAGACCACCACCAGCGCATCCCTCGCCTGCGGCCTCGCCCGCGCCGGCAAGAAGGTCGCTGTCATCGACTTCGACGTCGGCCTGCGCAACCTCGACCTGATCATGGGCTGCGAGCGCCGGGTGGTCTACGACTTCGTCAACGTGATCCAGGGCGAGGCCTCGCTCAAGCAGGCGCTGATCCGCGACAAGCGCTTCGAGAACCTGTACGTGCTGGCCGCCTCGCAGACGCGCGACAAGGACGCGCTGACCAAGGAAGGCGTCGAGAAGGTGCTGAAGGACCTCGACGCGGACGGCTTCGAGTACATCGTCTGCGACTCGCCGGCCGGGATCGAGAAGGGCGCCTTCCTCGCCATGTACTTCGCCGACCAGGCGGTCGTCGTGGTCAACCCCGAGGTTTCCTCGGTGCGCGACTCCGACCGCATCCTCGGCCTGCTCGCCTCCAAGACCCGCCGCGCCGAGAACGGCGAGCGCGTCGCCGAGCACCTGCTGCTCACCCGCTACAGCCCGTCGCGGGTGGAGACCGGCGAGATGCTCTCGGTCGGCGACGTCGAGGAAGTGCTCGGCCTCAAGACCATCGGGGTGATCCCCGAATCGGGCGACGTGCTCAACGCATCCAACAAGGGAGAACCCGTCATCCTCGACATGGAATCGCCGGCCGGACAGGCCTACGACGACGCCGTGGCCCGCCTGATGGGCGAGCAGCGGCCGATGCGCTTCACCCAGGCCGACAAGAAGGGCTTCTTCAGCAAGCTCTTCGGAGGTTGAGCATGGGCATGTTCGATTTCCTGCGGGCGAAGAAGAACACCGCATCCATCGCCAAGGACCGGTTGCGCATCATCATCGCCCAGGAACGCAGCATCCACGGCGGCCCCGACTACCTGCCGCTGCTGCGCCGCGAGTTGCTCGAGGTGATCCGCAAGTACGTCAACGTGGACGTCGAGGCGGTCAAGGTGGACCTGGTCAAGGACGGCGAGCACGACGTGCTCGACATCTCGGTGTCACTGCCGGACGGGCGCGCGGCGACGGCATAGGGAATCGTGGGGAAGGAATCGCGGCGCTAGCGCCGCTCCTACAGTGGACGTTCTGCGGCTGCGGGATATCTCGACGGACTCCGTGTCCGCGCTGCTGGCGCGGTACGGGGTGCGGCTGGCGCTGGTCGCCGACGGTGAGCCGATCCCGGGGAGCTACTGGGGCGAGCCCGAGGCCGGGCTCGTCGGCAGCACCGTGTACGCGCGCGGCGACACCCCGGTGCACTCGCTGCTGCACGAGGCCGCGCACCTGGTCGTGCTGCCCCCCGAGCGCCGCGCCGCGGTGCACACCGACGCCACCGATTCGATCGAGGAAGAGGACGCGGTCTGCGTGCTGCAGGCACTGCTCGGCGATGCCCTGCCCGGGGTCGGCGCCGCGCGCGTGCTCGCCGACATGGACGCCTGGGGCTACACCTTCCGCCTCGGTTCCGCCCGCGCCTATTTCGAGCGCGACGCCGACGCTGCCTGGGCCTGGCTGCAGCGCGCCGGGCTGGCCACGCCGGAACGCACGCTTGCGCCCCCCGCCACGCCCCTCTAGCCTCGCAGGCATTCCCCGACAGGATCGCGCCATGAAGTCCCTGCCCCGCAAGCCCAAGCACCGCACCGCCCTGCTCGCCGTCGCCGCCGCGGCCTTCGCGCTGGCGCTCGCCGGATGCAGCCGCTCGCCCAGCCCGGGCGACGCGGCGTCGCCCTCCACCCAGGCACCGGCGGACGAGACCGCCGACCAGTTCGTCGCGCGCGTCAACCGCGAGATGCGCGAGATCTACACCGAGCTGAGTTCGGCGCAGTGGCTCTCGTCCACCTACATCAACGGCGACAGCGAGCTGGTCGCGGCCAAGGCCCACGAGCGCTGGCTGACCCGCCTCAACGGCTGGATCGAGCAGTCGCGCCGTTTCGAGGGCCAGCAGATGTCGGCCGACACCGCGCGCGCCATCGGCATGCTCAAGCTGATGACCTCGATGCCGGCGCCGCGCGACCCCGCCAAGCTCGCCGAGCTCACCCGCATCGCCACCCGCATGGAGGGCATGTATGGCTCCGGCACCTACTGCAAGGGCGAAGGCGAGCAGAAGGAGTGCCGGCAGCTCGGCGAGCTCGAGGACGTGCTGCGCAACAACCGCGACTACGAGGCCCAGCTCGACGCCTGGCGCGGCTGGCACACCATCTCGGTGCCGATGCGCGAGGACTACGTGCGCTTCGTGCAGCTGGTCAACGAGGGCGCCAAGGACATGGGCTTCGCGGACGCCGGCGAGGTCTGGCGCTCCGGGTACGACATGGCGCCGGCGCAGATCGCGGCCGAGACCGACCGCCTGTGGAGCCAGGTCAAGCCGCTGTACGAGCAGCTGCACTGCTACGCGCGCACCCGCTTGGTGGCGAAGTATGGCCAGGACCGCGGCCAGGTCGCCGGCGGCATGCTGCCGGCGCCGCTGATGGGCAACATGTGGCAGCAGGACTGGAGCAACCTGTGGGACATGCTGCAGCCCTACCCGGGCGCCGGCAGCCTCGACATCACCGCCGCGCTGCAGGCACGGCACCGCCAGAACTACATGGAGGAGCTGGAGCGCCTGGCCGATCCCACGGACGGCGCCGCCCGGGTCGAGGCCGAGCGCGCCGCGCAGCGCGCCACCGCGGTCGAGATGACCCGTCGCGCCGAGGACTTCTACGTCTCGCTGGGGATGCCGCAGCTTCCGGAGAGCTACTGGGAGAAGACCCAGTTCATCAAGCCGCGCGACCGCGACGTGGTCTGCCACGCCAGCGCCTGGGACATGAACCTGGGCGGCAGCCCCGCGGGCGAGGGCCAGGAGGCGGTCGGCCCCGACGTGCGCACCAAGATGTGCATCAAGCCGAACGAGGAAGACTTCACCACCATCTACCACGAGCTCGGCCACGTCTATTACTACCTGGCCTACAACGCGCAACCGCCGATCTTCCAGGGCGGCGCGCACGACGGCTTCCACGAGGCCATCGGCGACACCATCGTGCTGGCGATGACTCCCCAGTACCTGGCCTCGATCGACCTGGTGGATGCCCAGCAGCAGTCGCACGAGGCGCTGATCAACGCGCAGATGCGCATGGCGCTGAGCAAGGTCGCGTTCCTGCCCTTCGGCCTGATGATCGACCGCTGGCGCTGGGGCGTGTTCGACGGCTCGATCACCCCCGACGAATACAACAAGGCGTGGTGGGACCTGAAGGCCCGGTACCAGGGCGTGGCCCCGATCCAGCCGCGCGGCGAGGAATTCTTCGACCCGGGCGCCAAGTACCACGTGCCGGGCAACACGCCGTACACCCGCTACTTCCTCTCGCACGTGCTGCAGTTCCAGTTCTACAAGGCGCTGTGCGACGCGGCCGGCTTCAAGGGCCCGCTGTACGAATGCAGCTTCTACGGCAACAAGGCCGCGGGCGAGAAGTTCCTGGCCATGCTCGAGCAGGGCTCGCACCAGCCCTGGCAGAAGACGCTGAAGGAACTGACCGGCGGCGAGCAGATGGACGCCTCCGCCGTGCTCGAGTACTTCGCGCCGCTGCAGGAATGGCTGCAGCAGCAGAACGAAGGCCAGAGCTGCGGCTGGACCGGCGCCGTGGCCACTGCCGACACCGACACCAACGCCGACCGGGAGCAACCCGCGCAATGAACTCCATCCGTGCCATCGCCATCGCGCTCCTGCTGCTGTTCGCGGCCTCGCCCGCGGCGCTCGCCCAGGCCACCACCGGCAACATCACCGGCGTCGCCAAGGCCGGGGACACCGTCGTCGTCGAGGCCACCCGGGGCGGCCTCGAGCGCGAAATCACCCTCGAGGAGGACGGCAAGTTCAACATCCGCCGGCTGCCCGTGGGCGAGTACCGGGTCTTCTACAGGCGCGCCGACGGCACCGTGACCGCGCCCACCGTCGTGCGCCTCAATGCCGGCGTCACCGTCCGGGTCGAGTAGTCCCGGACCCGGGCGCGCGGCCGCGGCGCCCGCCGTCGCCCTGGCCGCCCGCTGGTATTGCGACCCGGCCACCGTCGCGCTGGAACGCGCGGCCATCTTCGACCGCGGCTGGCACCTCCTCGCGCACGCCAGCCGGCTGCGCGCGCCGGGCGACCACGTCGTGGTGGACTGCGCCGGCCTGCCGGTGATCGCCGTGCGCGACCACGATGGCGCGGTCCGCGCTTTCCACAACGTCTGCCGGCACCGCGCCGGACCGATCGCCTGGTGCGACGGTCGGGGCGCCAGGGCGCTGCGCTGCCGCTACCACGGCTGGACCTACGGCCTCGACGGCCGGCTGCAGTCCGCGCCGGGGATGGACGCTGCCGACGGCTTCGACATCGCGTCCGTGCGCCTGCCCGGACTCGCCGTGCGCGAATGGCGCGGGCTGGTGTTCGCGGCCGTGGACGCGGAGCGCGCGATGCCCTTCGAGGCGCTGGTGGCCGGCATGGACGCGCGCATCGGCGACGCCCACCCGCTGCAGGACTACGAGGGCCACCACCACGCCGCCTACGAGATCGCGTGCAACTGGAAGGTGTACGTCGACAACTACCTCGAGGGCTATCACGTGCCGCACGTGCACCCCGCCCTCAACCGCATGCTCGACTATCGCAGCTACCGCACCGAACTCTCGGACTGGCACTCGCTGCAGTGGAGCCCGCTCGAGAGCGGCGACGGCCTCTACGGCAACGGCGACGCGCTGTACTACTGGCTGTGGCCTAACACGATGCTCAACATCCTGCCGGGCCGCCTGCAGACCAACCGCGTGGTCCCGCTCGGGGTGGACCGCTGCCGGGTCGAGTTCGATTCCCATTACCTGCCCGCGGCTGCCGACGGCGAGCGCCGCGCCGCCGACATCGCCTTCAGCGACGAAGTGCAACGGGAAGACCTGGGCATCTGCGAGGCCGTGCAGCGCGGGCTCGCCTCGGGCAGCTACCAACCCGGGCGCCTCCATCCGGACCGCGAATCCGGCGTCGCCCACTTCCAGGCCCTCCTCCGCACCGCCTACGGCGAAGAAGAGCAAAAGATTTGACGCTACAGCCGTTCGGTGGGTTCGAGGGCGGCGGCGTACTCGGGGTCGCCGGGGGGCATGCGCTGGCCGGAGCGCATCTCCCAGTGCCAGATCGCCCAACCCAGGAACGCGAACAGCACCGCGCCCGACGCCAGCCACACCGGGTGGTCGCTCAGCAACGGCGACAGCACGCCGGCGATCACGGCGTTGAACACCAGACTGGTGAACGCCTGCAGCGACGACGCGCTGCCGCGCTGGCGTGGATACATGTCGAGGATCGCCAGCGTCAGGATCGGGAACACCAGCGCCACGCCGAAGGCGTTGAGCATCATCGGCAGCACCGCCCAGGGCACTGCCGGCTGGTCGACCAGCAGGTTGTAGAGCAGGTTCGCCGCCACCGCGACGCCGCAGCAGGCGAAGCCCAGCCGCGTCTGCGTGGTCCCGCTGACGCGCCCGGCGATGCGCCCCGAGGTCCAGGCGCCGGCCATCATCCCGCCGATCATCGGCACGAAGAACCACGCGAACGCGTCCTGGCCCAGGCCGAGGATGTCGAGCACGAAGGCCGGCGCCGAGGCGATGTACAGGAACAGCGCGCCGAAGTTGAAGGTGCCGGCCGCCGCCAGCCGCTGGAAGCGCGGATTCAGGAAGATCCCCGCGTAGCCGCGGAGCAGCTCGCGCGGCCGCGGCGCCAACCGCTCCGCCGGCGGATGCGTCTCCGGCAGCGCCCGCCAGGTGGCCAGCAGCAGCGCCGCCGAGAACGCGACCAGGAACCAGAAGATCATCGGCCAGTGGCTCCAGCCGAGGATCCAGCCGCCGATCACCGGCGCGATCGCGGGGGCGATGCCGAAGATCATCGACACCTGGCTCATCAGCCGTTGCGCGTCGTCGCCCTGCAGCACGTCGCGGATCACCGCGCGGCCGACGATCAGGCCGACGCCTGCGGACAATCCCTGCAGCGCGCGGAACGCGAGCAGCGTCCCCAGGTCGGTGGACAGCGCGCAGCCGACCGTGGCCAACGTGAACACGCCGAGCCCGCCGAGGATCACGCGGCGCCGCCCGATCGCATCCGACAGCGGCCCGTGCACCACGCTCATCAGCGCGTAGGCGATCAGGTAGACGCTGATCGTCTGCTGCATCGCCAGCTTGTCCGCGCCCAGCGCCGCGCCCATCTCCGGGAACGCCGGGAAGATGGTGTCGATCGAGAACGGCCCGAACATGGCCAGCCCGCCGAGCAGCAGGGCCAGGCGGCGCAGCGGGATGGGCGGGGGGTTCGAAGACATGAAGGCGCCATTGTCCGGTGCCGGCGCGCTTCGCGCTATGGTGGCGTCCCCGCCGCGTGACGGCCGTCGCCCCGGAGGAGCCCATGATCCAGGAAGGCATGATCCAGCGCATCATCGAGCAGCGCCGCAAGGACCTCGGCGGCGGATTCGAGGTCGGACGGGTGCTGCCGGTGCGCGGCCAGCGCATGGTCGGGCCCTTCATCTTCTTCGACCATATCGGGCCGACCACCTTCCCGCCGGGGATCCCGCGCGAGATCGACGTGCGCCCGCACCCGCACATCGGCCTGTCGACCGTGACCTACCTGTTCGCCGGCGAGATGATGCATCGCGACAGCGTCGGCTCCGAGCAGCCGATCCGGCCGGGCGAGGTCAACTGGATGACCGCCGGGCGCGGCATCACCCACTCCGAGCGCTTCGAGCAGGCGCGCGCCCACGGCGGGCCGATGCACGGCATCCAGTCGTGGGTGGCGCTGCCGGAGCGCGACGAGGAGAGCGACCCGGTCTTCGACCACTACGACGCCGGCGTGCTGCCGCAGGTGGAGGACGGCGGCCTGCGCGCGCGCCTGGTCGCCGGCACCGCCTGGGGCCTGGCCTCGCCGGTGCGCACCCATTCGCCGCTGTTCTACCTGCACTGCGAACTCGACGAGGGCGCCACCGTGCAGCTCCCGGACGAGCACCCGGAGCGCGCCGCCTACGTGGTCACCGGCGCGGTCGAGTCGGACGGGCAATGCCACGAGGCCGGGACCATGCTGGTGTTCGGCCCCGGTCCGGTCACGCTCACCGCCGCCTGCGGCCCGGCCCTGCTGATGCTGCTCGGCGGCGAGCCGCTGGGCGAGCGCTTCATCGAGTGGAACTTCGTGTCCTCGCGCAAGGAACGGATCGAGCAGGCCAAGGCCGACTGGCGGGCCGGCCGGATGAAGCTCCCGGACCTGGACAACGGCGAATGCATCCCGCTCCCCGGCGACCCGGAACGGACCCCACCCGAGCCCATGTCCTGACCTATAATCCCCCTGCAGCAACCAGCCGGTGGGAGAAGCGGGCCAGACCCGCTGCCGAAGGCGCAACGCCCGTAATCGCTCAGGCCCCAGCACCACCGGTTGCGAAAACTCTGGAGAGACCGGTGGCTTCCTCGAAGACTGCCGGCGCCGAAGGTGCACGAAGCGCGATCCCTCCCCCGGCGCTTCAAACTCTCAGGCAAAAGGACAGAGGGGCGCCCTTTCCCAACTGCCGCCCGCCATGACCAAGACTCCTGCTTCCCTGCGCTCGCTCGAGCACCACGACGCCTTCGTCGAGCGCCACATCGGCCCCAACGACGCCGAGATCGCGCACATGCTGCGCACGGTCGGCCACGACTCGCTCGATGCGATGACCGACGCCATCGTCCCCGGCTCGATCCGCATCCGCGAGCCGCTGGCGCTGCCGCCGCCGATGACCGAGGTCGACGCGCTGGCCAAGGTCCGCGCGATCGCGTCGAAGAACCAGGTGTTCCGCAGCTTCATCGGCCAGGGCTACTACGGCACCCACGTGCCGAACGTCATCCTGCGCAACATCCTCGAGAACCCGGCCTGGTACACCGCGTACACGCCGTACCAGGCGGAGATCTCGCAGGGACGCATGGAAGCGCTGATCAACTTCCAGACCATGTGCGCCGACCTCACCGGCATGGAGATCGCCAACGCCTCGCTGCTCGACGAGGCCACCGCCTGCGCCGAGGCGATGACCCTGGCGCGCCGCTCCAGCCGCGCGAAGTCGAACGTGTTCGGCGTCTCCAGCGGCCTGCACCCGCAGTCCATCGAGGTGATCCGCACCCGCGCCGAGCCGCTCGGCATCGAGGTGGCGGTGGCGCCGGACGCCGACCTCGCGGCGATGGACTGCTTCGGGGTGATGCTGCAATACCCGGACACCTTCGGCGCGGCCCATGACTACGCCGCGCTTGCCGAGGCGGTGCACGGCCGTGGCGGCTTGGTGTGCGTGGCCGTCGACCTGCTGGCACTGACCCTGCTGAAGTCCCCCGGCGAATGGGGCGCCGACATCGTGGTCGGCAACACCCAGCGCTTCGGCGTGCCCTACGGCTTCGGCGGCCCGCACGCCGCGTTCATGGCCTGCCGCGACGCCTACAAGCGCTCGATGCCCGGCCGCCTGATCGGCGTCTCGGTGGACGCCGAGGGCCAGCACGCCTACCGCCTGACCCTGCAGACCCGCGAGCAACACATCCGCCGCGAGAAGGCGACCTCCAACATCTGCACCGCGCAGGTGCTGCTGGCGGTGATGGCTTCGATGTACGCGGTCTACCACGGCCCCGAGGGCCTGGTCCGCATCGCCCGCCGCACCCACCGCCTGGCCGCGATCCTGGCCGCCGCGATCCGCCGCTCCGGCGCCCACGTCGGCGACGACTTCTTCGACACCCTGTACGTGACCAACGTGGATGCCGCCGCGATCCACGCGAAGGCGCAAGCGCTGCGCATCAACCTGCGATCGATCGACGACCGCTCGCTCGGCATCAGCCTCGACGAGACCAGCACCCGCGGCGACATCGTCGCGCTGGCCTCGCTGTTCGGCGTGGACCTGGACGTGGACGCGCTCGACGGGGAGACCCCGGACGCGCTGCCGGCCGGCCTGCTGCGCGAGTCGAAGTTCATGCAGCACCCGGTGTTCAACACCCACCACAGCGAGCACGAGCTGCTGCGCTACATGCGCGCGCTGGCCGACAAGGACCTGGCGATGGATCGCACCATGATCCCGCTGGGCTCGTGCACGATGAAGCTCAACGCCACGGCCGAGATGATTCCGATCACCTGGCCCGAGTTCGCCAACATCCACCCGCTGGCGCCGGCAGACCAGGCGCTCGGCTACAAGGAGCTGATCGACGGGCTCGAGGCGATGCTGGTCGAGGTCACCGGCTACGATGCGGTCAGCCTGCAGCCGAACTCCGGCGCGCAGGGCGAGTACGCCGGCCTGCTCGCGATCCGCGCCTACCACCGCGCGCGCGGCGAGCCGCAGCGCGACGTCTGCCTGATCCCCGAGTCGGCGCACGGCACCAACCCGGCCTCGGCCCAGCTCTGCGGCATGCGCGTGGTGGTGACCAAGTGCGACGCCAACGGCAACGTCGACGTCGAGGACATCCGCGCCAACGCCGAGAAGTATTCCGACCGCCTCGCCGCGATCATGATGACCTACCCGTCCACGCACGGCGTGTTCGAGGAGGACGTGGTCGAGATCTGCGAGATCGTGCACGCGCACGGCGGCCAGGTGTACACCGACGGCGCCAACATGAACGCGCTGTGCGGCGTGGCCAAGCCCGGCAAGTGGGGCTCGGACGTGTCGCACCTCAACCTGCACAAGACCTTCTGCATCCCGCACGGCGGCGGCGGCCCCGGCGTCGGCCCGTGTGCGGTCAAGGCGCACCTGGCGCCGTTCCTGCCCTCCACCGCGCCGCGCGACGGCGAGCAGCTCGGCCCCGGCGTGGGCATGGTCTCGGCCGCCGCCTTCGGCTCGGCCAGCATCCTGCCGATCAGCTGGATGTACATCGCGATGATGGGCGCCTCGGGCCTGCACCGCGCCACCCAGGTCGCGCTGCTCAACGCCAACTACGTGGCCAAGCGGCTCGCGCCCTACTACGAGACGCTGTACACCGGCCGCAACGGGCTGGTCGCGCACGAGTGCATTCTCGACCTGCGCCCGCTCAAGGACAGCACCGGCGTCTCCGCCGAGGACGTGGCCAAGCGCCTGATCGACTTCGGCTTCCACGCCCCGACCCTGAGCTTCCCGGTCGCCGGCACGCTGATGGTCGAGCCGACCGAGTCCGAGTCGCTGGCCGAACTGGACCGCTTCTGCGACGCCATGATCCAGATCCGCGAGGAGATCCGCGCGATCGAGGACGGGCGCATGGACCGCGAGGACAACCCGCTCAAGCACGCCCCGCACACCGCCGCGCAGGTGTCGGCGAGCGAGTGGACCCACGCCTACCCGCGCGAGCTGGCGGCGTTCCCGCTGCCCTCGCTCAAGCTGCAGAAGTACTGGCCGCCGGTGGCGCGCGTGGACAACGTCTACGGCGACAAGAACGTGTTCTGCTCGTGCGTCCCGATCAACGAGTTCAAGGGCGAGATCGAGGCGTTCAGCGAACCGAACGTTTCCTGACCGGGCGCGCGGGGCTTCACGGCATGCTGAACGGGGCGGCGTGATGCTGGCCCCATGAAGCCCTATTCACCCGAGCAGCCGGAACGCAGCGAGATCGCCGCCCTCGCCGGGCCGATGGTGCTCGAGTTCGGCACCAACTGGTGCGGCTACTGCCGTGCCGCGCAGCCGCTGGTCGAACGCGCGCTCGCCGACTACCCGGGCGTCGGCCACCTGAAGGTCGAGGACGGTCCCGGCCGCGTGCTGGGGCGTTCGTTCCGGGTCAAGCTGTGGCCGACCCTGGTGTTCCTGCGCGACGGCCAGGAGCTGGCACGGGTGGTGCGCCCCACCAGCGCGGGCAGCCTCGCCGCCGCCCTCGACCGCATCACCGCCTGAGCATGCCCGCCGCGTCACCCGGGAAGTCGGCGCTGTTGATCGTGGACATGATCAACCCGATGGACTTCCCGGGCGCGGACCGGCTGCTGCGCCAGGCGCTGCCGATGCTGCCCGCGCTCGCGCGGCTCAAGCGCCGGCTCAAGGCGCGCGGGGTGCCGGTGATTTACTGCAACGACAACTTCACCCACTGGCTGTCCGACTTCCGCGAGCTGGTCGCGATCTGCAGCCAGCCGGATTCGCCCGGGGCGCCGCTGGCCGAGGCAATCCCCCCGGAACACGACGATTACCTGGTGCTCAAGCCGAAGCACTCGGCCTTCCTCGCCACCCCGCTGGAAATCCTGCTCGCGCAGCTCGGGGTCGAGCACGTGGTGGTGACCGGCATCGCCGGCGACGGCTGCGTGCTGACCACCGCCGCCGACGCCCACATGCGCGACCTGCGGGTGAGCGTGCCCCCGGACTGCTGCGCATCCATCACCCGCGCGCGCAACGATCGCGCGCTGCGCGTGCTGCGCGAGGCCATGCAGCTCGACACCCGCGCCTCGCGGTCGCTGTAGGGCGCGAATCACGCCGCCGACGCGTTGCTGAATGCTTCACGCGGTCGCGCGCGCCACGGCGCCCGAATTCACCTCTCGTCCCGCCTGCCCTGCACACTCTGTGGCCAGGCCGGAGCCTGTTCATGTCCGGCCCTTCCCCACTCCCGGAGACATGTCCCTGTCCGCGATCGCACCAGTACGACCCCAAGCGCCCTCCAGCCGCCTGCTGGCCCGCCTTCCGAAGGCGCTGTGCCTGCGCCTGGCGCCGGACCTGCGCCATGTCCTCCTCGAGGCCGGTCGGGTGCTGATGGAGTCCGGCCCCGGCAGGGACGAAGCGACCTGCGACGGCCACGTCTATTTCCTGCGCAGCGGGACCGTGTCCGTCCGCTACACCACCATGGACGGCGAGACCGGGGAAATCCTGAGCATCGGCAACGAGGGCATGGTCGGCGTGAGCCCGCTGACCGGGACCGCGCACGCCGCCACCCGGGTCGTGGTCCAGTCCGGCGGCGATGCGCTGGCGATGCGCGCCGAGGTGATGGAACGCGAGTTCCGGCTGGGCGGACCGTTCCAGGACATGGTCCTGCGCCACACACGTTGGCTGCTGGCGCAGCTCACCCAGGTGGCGATCTGCAACCGCCACCACACGATCGAGAAACAGCTGTGCCGCTGGATGCTGCTCGGGTTCGAGCGCCAGGGCGGCGGCATCCTGCGCGTGACCCACGAAGCGGTGGCCAACCTGCTCGGCGTGCGCCGCGAGGGCGTGACAGAGGCGGTCAGCAGGCTGCAGGGCGCTGGTGCGATCAGCTATGGCCGCGGATGGATCCGGCTCGACGACCGCGAGGCGCTGGAACTGCACGCCTGCGAGTGCTCGCGCCTGCTGCACGAGGATTACCACCGCCTGTGCGAAGGCCCGGCTTTCGCGTGAAGGCGGTGTGTGCGGTATCGCACTGAAGCCGTCGTTCAAGCGCGGTTAATGTCGCCGGCATGCGCGACCACTTGCCCCTGCCCGCGATGCTCGAGGCCATCCTGGATGCCGCGCGGGAGAAGTTCCCCGGCAATGAATGGCCGGAGGTGGAAGTCCACCTGCACAAGGCCTGGAACGCGGTGGCCCACGACACGCCGTGGGAAGTCGTGCGCGCGGGCGCGAGGCGTGCCTGGGAAGAAGCCCGGGAGTAGCGCGACGGCGGAGACGCAAAAGGCCCCGCGTATGTCGGGGCCCTTCGCATCCGGCGCAGCGGCTCGAACAGGGAGCCGTTCCGGAACGGCTTAGCGGCCGTCGCGGTCCGCGTCGCCCGGCACCGCGCGCTCGATGTAGTGCCAACCATCGCGCACCGCGCCCTTGGCGTCATTCCACGCCATCCGCGACTGCCCGCGCGCCGACTCCCAGTCGCGCTCGAGCTGCGGTTCGACGTCCTCGAAGCGCTGGCCCTGGTACTCGCCGTAGCGGTTGTAGCCGTACTGGTACGCCGGCTGGTAATCGTTCCAGTTGTAGCGGTCGCTGTAGTACGGCGTGCTCGAGTAGGTCTGTTGCCAGTGGCGGTCGTACTCCTCCGGGTTCACCGACTCGGCGATCGCGCCGCCGGCGGTATAACCGGCCACGCCGCCGATCACCGCGCCCGCCGCCGTACCGACCGGACCGGCCGCGGAACCGATCGCGCCACCGGCCACCGCGCCGGCCACGGCGCCCGTGCCCTTGCCTACGTTGTGTTCGTTCTCGTTCGCCATGGGGGAAACTCCTGTCGTTGGGTCGTGGCTTGATTGCCACGCCACAGGTTGCGCGAACGCACATCGTTCCAACGTGAAGCACGCACGCCGGAAGCTTGCCGATTCAGGTTTGCGCGCGCATCCGCGCGCACGCGTCAGCGCCCGAAACGCTCCAGGCGATACGGCGCCGGATCCAGTGCCGGTGTCTCGCCGGTCACGAGGTCGGCGAGCAGCCGCGACGTGGCGACGCTCATGCTGACGCCGAGCATCCCGTGCCCGGTCGCGAGCCATTGCCGGCGCCGCCCCGGAACCGCGCCGATTACCGGCACGTCGTCCACCATCATCGGCCGCCAGCCGTACCACTCCTCGCGCTTCACCGGGCCCACTGCTTCGTGCAGGTACTCGCGCGCCGCGCGCTCCAGCGCATCGAGGCGGCGGCGGTTGAGGGTGGTGTCGAAGCCGGAGAACTCCATCGTGCTGCCGAGCCGGTAGCCGCTCTCCCACACGCTCACGCAGACACTGCGCTCCTGCAGCGTCAGCGGCCGCTTCGGCGCCAGCGCCGGGCGGTCGTAGGTGATCGAGTAGCCCTTGCCGGGCTGCATCAGGCTGGCAAGACGCGGCAGCTTCAGGCTGCGCGCCAGCTTCGGCGACCAGGCGCCGACCGCCAGCACCACGTCGCCGGCCAGGAACTCGCCGGTGGTCGTGGACACGCGCACGCCGTCGCCCGATTCGTCGATTCCGCGCACCTCGCTGTATTCCACCAGCGAGCCGCCGGCCTGCTGCAGCGCGCGCGCCAGTCCGGCCGCGTAGCGGTCGGGTCGCAGGCTGGCGTCGCCAGGGAAGCGCACCGTGGCGACCACGCCCGGCAGCACCGCCGGTTCCTGGCGCTCGTAGTCGGCGCCGTCGATCACTTCGCTGGCGACGCCGATCCCGGCCAGCGCCTCGAGCCCGGGCAGGTAGTCCTGCAGCTCGCGCTCGGTGCGGAACACGTGGTCGGTGCCGGTCTCGGCGAAATGGCAGTCGATGCCGTGGCTTGCGATCCACTCGGGGAAGGCTTCGCGCGAGGCTTGCAGCAGCGCGATCCTGGCCGCGGCGCTGCGCATCATCATGTTGGCGTTGCAGCGCCCGGCGAAGCGCAGCAGCCACGACCAGAGCACCGGGTCGATGCGCGGCTTCATGTACAGCGGCGCGTCGGGGACCAGCATCCAGCGCAAGGCCTTGCCCACCGCGCCGGGCGCCGCCAGTGGCAGCGCATGGCTCGGCGTGAGCGTGCCGCAGTTGCCGTGCGAGCTGCCGCCGGCGATCCGCCCGGCGTCCACCACCCGCACCTGCTTCCCCCTCTCCGCCAGGGCCAGGCCACAGGCCAGCCCCACCACCCCGCCGCCTACGACGAGGACGTCATCGCGAGTTCCCATTTGCGAAGTGTAACGATCGCGCGGTCACGCGGGCAGTGCCTGGGCGCGTCGCATCGGCGGGAACCGGAGGTAGGTCGCGGAACGCCACAGCCATTCCACCGGCCCGTAGCGGAAGCGCCGCAGCCACCAGTGCGAGGCCGCCACCTGGGCCGCGAACACCAGCAGCACCAGCAGCAGCTGCGCCGCGCGGCCCATGCCCCACAGCCCCAGGCCGTAGCCGTGGAACAGCAGGATGCCGACCAGCGACTGCAGCAGGTAGTTGGTCAGCGCCATGCGCCCGGCCGGGGCCAGCAGCCCCAGTACGCGCCGCATCGGGCCGTGGAAGGCCAGCACCAGCGCGCCGATGTAGCCCAGGCTCGCCGGCAGCGCGCCGAGGGTGTCGAGCGCGAGCGCCAGCTGGAAGCGCGCGTCGTTGACGCCGCGCACGTGGGTGGTCTCGATCGCCGCGCCGACGAGCGCCAGGCCGAGGCCGACCGGGATCCCCACCAGGGCCATGCGCCGGAACACGGGCAGGTGCGCGGCCGGCTCGCGCATGATGCCGGAGCGGACCAGCCAGGCGCCGACCAGGAACACGCCGAGCACGATCACCGCGAAGAACGAGTTGATCGCGAGCTGGCGCGGCAGCTCCTGCAGGCGCCAGGCCACCGCGTCGCCATAGCTCCCGGCCTGCATCACTTCGGTCTCGCCGGCGATGCGCGCCTCGACTTCGGCGATCTGCCGGGCCTGCTCCGCCTGCTGTTCGGGGGCGAGCTGGAAGTCGCCGGCAAGCGAGGCCGCGGCCGCCGCCAGCATCAGCGCGAACGGCAGCACGTACAGCACCACGCCGGTGTTGCGGATGCCGCGCGCCGGCCCCTCGGCAAAGGCCCGGCGCCAGATCGCGTAAACGACGAGCAGCAGCAGCGCGCCGACCGCGTAGCTGTACAGGATGTCGCCGCCCCACAGCAGCACGAAATGCGCCAGCCCGAACAGGCCCAGCACCAGCGTGCGCCGCAGGTAGGGCCAGGCGAACGGGGCGCCGCGCGCCTCCGCCCGCCCGAGCATCACCGCGAAGCCCATCCCGAACAGCAGCGAGAACATGGTCCAGAACTTGCCGCGCACGAACACGTGCACGAACCAGGCGGCCCAGAGGTCGAGGCCGCCGGTGCCGGGCACCATGCCGCTGTCGAGGTCGGCCAGCGCGCGCCCGAAGAACTCGACGTTCATCAGGAAGATGCCGAGCAGCGCGAAGCCGCGGACGACATCCAGGGTGACGATGCGCTCGCCCTCGCCGACCGGCGCCAGCACGGTGGCGGCCCCGGCGGCCATGTCAGTGGTGGTGCCCGCCCTCGCCGTGCACGTGGCCGTGCTCGATCTCCTCGGGCGTTGCCTCGCGCACGTCGACGATCTCGACGTCGAAGTGCAGGTCCTTGCCGGCCATCGGATGGTTGAGGTCCACGTCCACCACGCTCATGCCCACCTTCTGGATGGTCACCGGGCGCGGGCCGAAGTTGGTGTTGAGCACCACCTGCATGCCGGGGGCCAGCCTGGCGTCGCGGAAGTGCTTCTTCGGCACGCGCTGGGTCATGCCCTCGCGCTTCTCGCCGTAGGCCTCGGCCGCGGGCACGTCCACCTCGAAGCGGTCGCCCGCCTCGCGCCCTTCCATCGCCTTCTCCAGCCCCGGGATGATGTTGCCGTGCCCGGCGAGGATCGCCAGCGGCTCGCGCCCCTCGGAACTCTCCACGTCGCCGCCGTCCTTGACGGACACGGCGTAATGGAAGCGGACGACGCGGTCTTTCTCGATCTTCATGGCTGGGCTAGGATCCTGCGAATGGGGACGCATTATCCGGGCAAGGCCGGCTGCATGCCAAACCCGCTCGCGCGAGGTGCGGCGGCGGCGTGCCTGCTCGCGCTGCTCGCCGGCTGTGGTGGCGGCGAGCGCGTGCGCGCCGCGGCACCCCCGGCAGCGGCGCGCGCCGACGCCATGCCCGCCGACCCCGCCGCCGCCAACGCCGTGCTGATGCGCGCCATCAGTCTGGTCGGCACGCCCTACCGCTACGGTGGCAACACGCCGGAGGGCGGCTTCGACTGCAGCGGGCTGGTCAACTACGTCTACCGCGACATGCTCGACCTGCGGCTGCCGCGTACCTCGCGCGCGCTGGCCGAGTTCCAGGGCCCGCGCATCGCGCCCGAGCGCCTGGCCTCGGGCGACCTGGTGTTCTTCGGCAGCGGGGGCAGCGTCACCCACGTCGGCATCTACGTCGGCGACGGACGCTTCGTGCACGCGCCCAGCACCGGCGGCACGGTGCGCCTGGACCGCCTCGACGGGCCGTATTGGCGCAGCCACTACAGCGGCGCGAAACGGGTGCTCTGACGCGCCGACTGCGTCTACATCACTGAATGCGCTGGCAATTTCCTGTCCTTTCTTCACGCGGCGCTAACGGAATCTGAACCTGTTCGGGCGCTGCGTCCGTCACCATCACGCCCTGCTCACCAGAGTCGACAGCGCGTGACGAAACCCGACCAGCGCACCGGCCGCCGCGCCTCCCGCCCAGGTTCCTGCCTCCTGTTCTGCCTGCTCGCCCTCGCCGCTTCGCCGGCGCTGGCCCAGGACGCCGCCTCCCTCGGAGGCGCGACGACCGCCCTGCAGGCCAACACCATCGCTGCCATCGTGCCCGCGGCGCTCTCGGCACCCGCGGTCCCGGCCGCGGCCGCCATTCCGGCGACGCCTGACGCGGACGCGGAGGCTGCCAGCACCGCTTCGCCGGCGCCCGCCACCGCGGCAGCCGCCGCGGTTGCCGAGCCGAAGGCCAAGGACGCGCCCGAGCCGGCGCGCATCCAGAGCGTGCTCAAGCGGGCACTGGCCCTGCTCGGCACGCCGTACCGCTGGGGCGGCACCACCACCGCCGGTTTCGACTGCAGCGGGCTGGTCGGCTACGTGTTCCGCACCACCCTGGGCATCGAGCTGCCGCGCGTCTCCCGCGACATGGCCAAGACCGGCCAGGTCGTCGAGCGTTCGCACATGTCCCCGGGCGACCTGGTGTTCTTCGGCCGCCGCGGCCGCGTGGACCATGTCGGCATCTACCTGGGCGGCGGCCGCTTCGTGCATGCGCCGCGCACCGGGCGCGACGTCACCGTGTCGTCGCTCGAGGATGGCTACTGGGGCCGCAAGTTCCTGGAGGCGCGTCGCGTCGCGGGAATCTGACGCCGCGCCCTAACGCGGCGGGCCGAACTCGCCGAAGGGCTCGAGCTGGCCGGCGATCGCGCCGCCATCCCCGACCACCACGATCGACTGCTGGCGCGGATCCCAGTACTTGCGCGCCATCGCCTGCACCGTGGCCGCGTCCACCTGGCGGATCATCGGCACGTAGCGGCCGAGGAAGTCCGCGGGCAGCCCCGACATCCAGTTGCTCGCCAGCGAGCCCGCCACCGCGCCCTGGAGCTGGTTGGTGATCAGGTAGCCGCCGGCGACGTAGCGCTTGGTGTCCTCCAGCTCCTGCGCCGGCACCGGCTCGTCGGCGAGCCGCTCGAACTCGCTGAAGAACTCCGACAGCGCCGCCCCGGTGACCTCGTTGCGCACGTCGGCCCCGGCCTGCAGGCGGCCGCCGTTGCGGGACGCGGCCAGGTAGGCGCTGGCGCCGTAGGTATAGCCCTTGTCCTCGCGCAGGTTCTGGTTGACGCGGCTGCTGAAGCCGCCGCCGAGCACGGTGCTGGCGAGCTGCATGGGCACGTAGTCGGGATCGGTCGCGGGGATCGCGGGCCGGCCGATGCGGATGGTGGACTGCACGCTGCCGTCGCGCTGCACCAGCACCCGCGCCGGCGGCGCCTCGCGCCTGGCGACGGGCGCCTCGGGCAGCGCGTCGCCGCTGGCCTGCCAATCGCCGAAGGCCTGTTCGGCCAGGCGCAGGGCGTCGTCGGCGCCGATGCGGCCGGCCACCACCAGCAATGCGCGGTCGGGACGGAAGCGGGCCGCATGCGCGGCGCGCAGCGCCTCCGGGGTGGCGGCGGCGATGCCGGCCTCGGTCGGCTGCGTGCGGGCGTAGGGGTGGTCGCCGTAGACAGCGGCCAGCAGCGCGCGCGTCGCGCGGAAGCCGGGCTGCGATTCGGACGCCTTCAGCTGCTGCAGCGCGTTGGCCTGCTGCAGGCGGACCTCGTCGGCGGGGAACGCGGGCTGCAGCGCGACTTCCGCGAGCAGCGCCAGCATCCCCGCGGCGTGCGACGGCAGCGCGTTGGCGCTCACGGTGATGCCGTCGGCGCCGGCGCCGGCGCCAATGCCGCCGCCGAAGCCCTGGGCGGTCTCGGCGATCGCGCGCGAATCGCGTCGCGTGGTGCCCTCGGGGAGCATTCCCGCGAGCATGTCGGCGAACCCGGCGGCGTCGGCGGGATCCGCCGCGTTGCCGGCGCCGCGCACGGCGAGCACGAAGTCCACGCGCGGCACGCCGTCGCGCGGCACCACCCACACGGTGAGGCCGTTGTCGAGCGTGCGCTGCACGATCTCCGGCACCGGCAGCGGCTTGTCCGGCGCGAACGGCGGCAGTTCCTTCGGCAGCGGTGCATCTTGGCCGGCGTGCGCGGCGGTCGCCGCCAGCAGCGAGAGCGCGCAGGCGAGCGCGGTGCGGCGCAGGACGGTGGTCGCGGTCTTCATGCTCATGGGGTCTGCTCCTGCTTGCGCGCGGCCAGCATGGCCTCGGGCACGCGGTCGATGACGGTGCGGTTGCTGCTCGCCAGGTAGGTGCGCGCCACGCGCTGCAGGTCGGCGGAGGTCACCGCCTCGATCCAGCCCGGGATGCGGTTGACCACGTTGGCGTCGCCCCACAGGGTCTGCAGCTTGGCCAGGCGGTCGGCGCGGCTCATGAAGAACTCGAGGCCGTCGTACCAGTCGGCGAGCATGCGGGTCTTGACCCGCGCGAGCTCGTCGTCGCCCACGCCTTCGGCGGCGACCTTGGCGATCTCCTCGTCCATCGCGGCGAGCAGCGCGTCGGCGGTGGCGCCGGGCTTGTACAGCGCGAACACGGTGAACAGGGTCGGGCCGTCGTAGGTCCAGGCGTCGGTCAGGCCGTACAGCGAATCCACGTTGAGCGCGAGCTCGCGGCCCTTGACCAGGCCCTGGTAGAAGCGCGAGGCGTCGCCGCCGGCGAGCACGTCGCCGAGCACCGCCATTGCCGCCTGGTCCCTGCTGCCGCGGTCCGGCATCTTCCAGGCCGCCGCGATCGCGGGCACCTGCGCCAGCGCGTCGCCCTGGACCACGCGCTTCTCTTGCGTGTTGAGGCCTTCGGCATAGTCGGGCTCGGGCGGGGTCGGCCGCGCCGGGATGCCGCCGAAGTACTTCTCGGCCAGCGCGAAGCCCTGCTCCGGGGTGATGTCGCCGGCGATGCCGAGCACCGCGTTGTTGGGACCGTAGTAGTCGCGGTGGAAGGCGGCCACGTCCTCGAGGCTGGCGTTCTCCAGGTCCTCGAAGCTGCCGTAGCCGTCGTGGTTGTTCTCCCACTTGGAGAACGCGTGCTGGCCGATGTCGATCCACATGAAGCCGCCGTAGGGCTGGTTCTTCACGTTGACCCGGATCTCCTCCTTGACCACGTCCTGCTGGTTCTTCAGCGTGACCGGGTTGAAGTCGAGGGTCTTCATGCGGTCGGCCTCGAGCCACAGGATCGACTCCAGCGCCGACACCGGCGCGACCTCGATGTAGTTGGTGAAGTCGGCGCGGGTGGAGCCGTTGTTGCGGCCGCCGCCGCCGGTGATCACGCGGTCGAAGGTGCCCTCGGGGGCGTTCGGCGTGCCCTCGAACATCAGGTGCTCGAACAGGTGCGCGAAGCCGGTGCGATCGCGCGGCTCCAGGCGCATGCCGACGTGGTAGACGACGCTCACGCCCACGGTGGGCGAACTGTGGTCCTCGGACACCACGACGGTGAGGCCGTTGTCGAGCGTCCGGACCGCCACCGGTACCGTCCAGTGGTCGGCTTCGGTGGCGCCGGCCGCCGGGGAAGCCGCCAGCAGTCCGGCCAGCAGGAAGGCGAAGTGCCGCATGCGCATGGGTCGATCCCCGTGGAAAGTGCAGCCACGCTAGCGCCCGGCCGCGCGCCTGCCCATCGCCCGGAAGTCATGCCCCCTCTCGCCGGGTGGCAGTGACGCTATGCGGCGTCGCGCACCGGATGCGACTCGGCGGCCTCGCCCTCGGCCACGCCGAGGTTGCTGGAGGCGGCCTCGTAGGTCTCGCGGTCGAGCAACCCGGTCTCGCGCGCCACAAGCACCGGCACCAGCATCTGACCGGTGACGTTGGTCATGGTGCGCATCATGTCGAGCACGCGGTCGATCGCGTACAGGTAGCCGATCGCTTCCAGCGGCAGGCCGGCCGCGCTCAGCACCACGGTCGCCATCACCACCGCGGTGCCCGGCACGCCGGCGGTACCGAAGCTGCCCAGCACCGAGGCCAGCATCACCACCAGGTACTGGTCGGCGGTCATCGGCACGCCGGTGTACTGGGCGATGAAGATCGCCGCCAGCGCCGGGTAGATCGCGCCGCAGCCATCCATCTTGATGCTCGCCCCCAGCGGCACCGCGAACGCGGCGTAGTCGCGGTCCACGCCGAGGTTGTGGGTCACGCTGCGCAACGCCGCCGGCAGCGAGGCGAAGCTCGACGAACTGACGAACGCGACCTGCATGCCGCCGGCGGCGCCGCGGAAGAACTTCAGCGGATTGAGGCCGTGCGCCACCAGCAGGCCGCCGTAGACGAACACGATGTGGATCGCGCAGGCGATGTACAGCGCGATCACGAAGCTGCCCAGCGGCAGCAGCTTCTCGAAGCCGTAGCTGCCGACCAGCGCGGCGATCAGGCCGAAGGTGCCGATCGGGGTCACCTCGAGCACGAAGCGGGTGACCTGGATCATCAGCTCGCTGGCCTCGCCGGCGAGCTTGCGCGCCATCGCCACGCGCTCTCCCAGCTTGACCATCGCGAAGCCGACCAGCGCGGCGATGAAGATCACCGGCAGGATCGAGCCCTTGCCCGCGGCCAGCACCGTCTCGCCGGCCGCGTTGATGGTCTCGCCGATGCCGGTGAGCGCGTAGAACGCGTTCGACGGCACCACGTCCATCAGCACCTGCACCGGATCCGGCACCGCCTTGGGCACGTAGTCGGAGGCGATGGTCAGCGCGCCGACGCCGACGCCGGGCTGCATCACCGTGCCCACCGCCAGGCCCACGCCCACCGCCAGCATCGCGGTGAACGCGAACCACGCGAACGTGCGCCCGCCCAGCGCGACCATGGACCTCTGCCCGTGCAGCGAGGACACCGCGTGGATCACCGCGAAGAACACCAGTGGCGCGGCGATGAGCTTGATCAGGGTGACGTAGAGGTCGCCGAACGGACCGAACCAGGTGTCCGCGGCGGGGCCGAAGGCCCAGCCCGCCAGCGCGCCCAGCACGAAGCCGGCTAGCACGCGTTGCCAGAACGGAATGCGGAACCACGCCTTGACCAGTCTCATCGGTGGAATGTAACGCAATGGGGCGATAATGCGCGGCACGCCACCCACCGGACCGATCGATGACGTCAATGCGCCCGCTCGTCGCCGCCCTGCTTGCAGGTTCGCTCGCCGCCTGTGCCGCTACCCCGGCACCCCGTACCGATGCCGCACCCGTGCAAGGCATCGCCGTGGACGTGCCGGACATCCGCCGCCCCGATGGCGAAACCGCGGCCTGGTGGTTCCGCGACGGTGCCGCGCAGGCCGCCGGCAACGGCGCGATGCAGGGACGCGCGCGCAACCTGATCCTGTTCGTTGGCGACGGCATGAGCCTGCCGACGGTGGCCGCGGCGCGCATCCTCGCGGGCCAGCGCGAAGGCGCTCCGGGCGAGGAGCACCGGCTCGCGTGGGAGCGCTTCCCGCACACCGCGCTGAGCCGGACCTACAACACCGACACCCAGACCCCCGACTCCGCCGGCACCATGTCGGCGATGGCCACCGGGGTGAAGACCCGCGCCGGCGTGATCAGCATCGGGCAGTCCGCGCGCCTCGGCGACTGCGCCGCCGCACGCGAGGCCGGCGTGCTGACCTTGTGGGAACTGGCCGAGGCAACCGGCATGGCGACCGGCGTGGTGACCACCGCGCGCGCCACCCACGCCACGCCCGCCGCCACCTTCTCCCATTCCGCCCATCGCAACTGGGAGAACGACGCGCAGCTGCCGGAGGCCGCGAAGGCCGCCGGCTGCACCGACATCGCGCTGCAGATGATCGAGACGCCGTACGGCGACGGCCCCGACGTGCTGCTCGGCGGCGGCCGCACGAACTTCCTGCCGGCCGGGATGCCCGACCCCGAGTACCCGGACAAGTCCGGCCGCCGCAAGGACGGCCGCAACCTGGTGGACGCGTGGCTCGCCCGCCACCCCGGCGGCCGCTACGCCTGGAACGCGGCGCAGTTCGCGGCCGCGCCGGTGGACGCGCCGCTGCTCGGCCTGTTCGAGCCCAGCCACATGCAGTACGAGCACGACCGCGCCGGCGACGCCTCCGGCGAGCCTTCGCTGGCCGAGATGACCCGCGCCGCGATCGAGCGCCTGTCGCGCAACCCGAACGGCTACGTGCTGCTGGTCGAGGGCGCGCGCATCGACCACGCCCACCACGACGGCAACGCCTTCCGCGCGCTCGGCGACACGATTGCGATGAGTGAGGCGGTCGCGGTCGCCGACGCCATGACTTCCGCCGACGACACCCTGGTGCTGGTCACCGCCGACCACGCGCACACGATGTCGTTCGTCGGCTACCCGGTGCGCGGCAATCCGATCCTCGGCCTGGTGCGCGAGCAGCAGCCCGACGGCAGCGTCGCGGTCGCCACCGACGACGACGGCCTCCCCTACACCACGCTGGTCTACGCCAACGGTCCCGGCTACGTCGGTGGCGAAGGCCGCCCCGACCTGGCCACAGTGGATACCGCCGCGCCGGACTACCTGCAGGAAGCGATCGTGCCGCTCGGCGCAGAGTCGCACGGCGGCGACGACGTCGGCATCTGGGCGCGCGGCCCGGGCGCCGGCGCGGTGCGCGGCAGCGTCGAGCAGAACGCGATCTTCCACTTCCTGCTGCAGGCCAACCCGCGCCTGCGCGAGGGGCTGTGCAATGCCGGCTACTGCGACGGCAACGGCGTCCCGGTCGAACTGCCGGATCCGGACGCCTTCCTGTAGGAGCGGCGCTAGCGCCGCGACCCCGTCAGAACGGCTTCGCCAGTACCAGCCACACGATCCCGGCCAGCACCAGCACCGGGATCTCGTTGAACCAGCGCAGCGCGCTGGCCGAAGGCAGCGTGCCGCCGCGCGCGACCCGCTTCAGCCAGCGCCCGCTGACCACCCACGCGGCGAACAGCAGCAGCACCAGCCCGAGCTTGGCGTGCAGCCAGCCGCTGCCCTGCGCCACCATCGTCGGGAAGTCCGGGATCACGCGGTAGCCCAGCCACAGCACCAGCCCGAGCACGAACGCCAGCCCGAACATGATGTGGCCGAAGCGGTACAGGCGCCGCCCCATGAGCAACAGGCGCTCGCGCACCGGCGCGACGTCGCCGGCCTCGACCAGGTTGAGCAGGATCCGCGGCAGGTAGAACAGCGCCGCCATCCAGGCGATCACGAACACGATGTGGGCGGTCTTGGCGATCAGGTAGGCGGTCATGCGGTGCTCCGTCGGCGCGGTGGGCGCCACGATAGGATGCCACCATGGCCAAACGCTACGACAAATCCTATTTCGACCGCTGGTACCGCGGCGGCGGCATCGGCGGCGCCCGCCGGCTCGCACGCAAGGTGGCGCTCGCGGTCGCCACCGCCGAGTACCACCTCGAGCGCCCGCTGCGCACCGTGCTCGACATCGGCGCCGGCGAGGCCGCGTGGCGCGCGCCGCTGCTGAAGCTGCGACCGGGCGTGCAGTACCTGGGCTTCGACGCCAGCGAGTACGCGGTCGGCCGCTACGGCCGAAGCCGCAACCTGCACCTCGCCCGCTTCGCCGACTTCGCGCTGCTGCGCCCATGCCCGCCGGCCGACCTGCTGGTGTGCAGCGACGTGCTGCACTACCTGCCGGCGCGCGAACTCGACAAGGGCCTGCCCGGGCTCGCCGAACTCTGCGGCGGCGTCGCCTTCCTCGAGACCTTCACCCGCGAGGACAGCACCGAAGGCGACGACGACGAGTTCCACCCCCGCCCCGCCGCCTTCTACCGCAAGCGCTTCGAGTCCCTGGGCTTCACCCAGCTAGGCAGCCACTGCTGGCTCTCCCCCGCCCGCCGCGACACCCCCACGTCCCTGGAAGTCCCGTAGTCAGACCTTCACCAACAACTGCTTCGCGATCCCCCCGTGCACCCGCCCGATCCCGCGCAGCAGGTGCAGCGTCGCGAACAGCAGCACCACGCCGCAGGCGAACGCGATCGGCAGTTCCCACCAGCCGAGCATCGTCGCCGGCTCCCACATGCTCGGGCCCCAGTAGCCGATCCAGCCGCCGGACAGCGTCCAACCGTCGAAGGCGCCGAACATCGCCAGCGGCGGCGCGACCACGAGCGCCAGCGACACCGACAGCAGCGTCACCGCGAGGGTGAAGTAGAGGATGCCGAGCGGCAGCATCAGCAGCATGTACAGCAGCGTCGACCAGGTGCGCGGATCGGTGAACATCTCGCCGATGCGGGTCAGCACCGGGCGGTCGCGGTCGGCGTACAGCGGCCGCCGCGGCATGCGTTCGCCGAGCATCACCTCGACGATGCGCCCTTCCACCAGCGACAGCAGCCGCACCGAGCCGAGGAACAGGATCAGGAACGGGATGCCGATGATGATCACCGCCAGCCCGAGCGACAGCGAGATGCCGGTCACCACCCAGGTGAAGTAGAAGATGCCTGTGGCCAGCGCGAGCACCGCGTAGAACATCGCGCCGTAGGTGCGCGGATCCGCGGCCACGCCGAAGAAGCGGCCCAGCGCCGAACGCCGCGGCGGCGGCGCCGGCGCGCGCAGCGCGGTCTGCACCGTGGCTTCGGTGTCGCGGTAGATATCGGCGACCTCCTCCGGCGCGCCGTAGCTGCCGGCGACGGAGGCGATCACCTCGGCCTCGGAGCGGCCCGGCTGTTCGGCCAGTTCCGAGCGCAGGTATTCCTCGGCGTCGTAGAGCGCGTCCTGCACCAGCGCGGGATCGGCGCCGGCGAGCGCGGCGCGCAGCTGCGCCAGGTATTCGGGGATGGAGGTCGGCAACGGACGCGACTGCTCGGTGTTCATGGGATGTCCCCCTGCAGGACGGAATCGACGGAATCACGGGTGGCGCGCCAGGCTCCGGACCAGGCGCGAAGGACGTTCCGCCCGAGGGCGGTGATGCGGTAGTAGCGGCGCGGCGGCCCCGCGTCGGACGGCTCGACGAAGCTCTCGAGCACACCCGCCGCCTCGAGGTTGCGCAGCACCGGGTACAGCGCGCTCTGCTTGCCGGCGAGCACGCCGTCGCCGACCTGCTCCAGGCGCTTGGCGATCTGGTAGCCGTACATCGGCTCGTCGGTGCCGGCGAGCACGCCGAGCAGGGCCAGCGAGACGGTGCCGGCGCTGAGTTCCTTCTGGAACTTGCGCAGCAGCGGCTCGATCGGGTCGGGGGCCTGGGTCATGGCCCGCACTCTATTGCCAAGTTCGATATAGCGAACGTGCCAGTAGTCATGCCGGCCCTAGAATCGGCGGCAGACGTCCACCCCGGAGCCGCCGATGCGCCTTGCCCGCACCCTGCCCCTCGCCCTGTCCCTGTTTGTCGCGTCGTCCGCGGCCCTGGCTGCCGACGAGGCTCCGCCTCGGTCGCCGCAGCAGTTGCTGGACGCGTCCGCGCCCTCGGACTGGCGCACGCCGGATCCGGAGAACCTGCTGTACATGGACCTCCCCGGCGGCCGGGTGGTGATCGAGCTGGCGCCGCGCTTCGCGCCGGAGCACGTCGCCAACATCCGGGCGCTGGCGCGCGGGCATTTCTGGGACGGCCTCAGCATCTACCGGTCGCAGGACAACTTCGTGGTCCAGTTCGGCGACCCGACCGAGGACGAGGCCGCGCGCAAGCCGCTCGGCGAGGCCCGCGAACACCTGCCGGCCGAATTCACCCGCGCCGCCGCCGGGCTGCCGTTCGACGCGCTCCCGGACCGCGACGGCTACGCCCCCGAGGTCGGCTTCGTCGAAGCCTTCCCCGCCGGGCGCGACCCGGCCACCGGCGAGGCCTGGCTGGCGCACTGCTACGGCGCACTCGGCGCCGGCCGCGACGTCGCCGCCGATTCCAGCACCGGTGCCGAGCTGTACGTGGTCATCGGCCAGTCGCCGCGCCAGCTCGACCGCAACATCACCGTGGTCGGTCGCGTGCTCCGGGGCATGGAACTGCTGAGCACGATCCGGCGCGGACCGGAACCGATGGGCTTCTACGAGGACCCGGCGCTGCGCACGCCGATCGCCTCGATCCGCCTGGCCAGCGAACTGCCGGCGGACCAGCACGTGCCGCTGCAGGTCCTGCGCACCGACACCCCGCTGTTCGCGCGGCTGGTGGAGATGCGCCGCAACCGCAACGACGGCTGGTACAAGGTCCCCGCCGGGCACATCGACCTGTGCAACGTGCCGCTGCCGGTGCGCGAGGCACCCTGAGGCCATCACGCGGCATTGGCCCCGGGCTGCCTAGGCTGCCCGCACCCCACCCCGAGACCTGTCCATGCCGATCCTCCGCATGCGCCTCACCGGAAGCGACGACGACGTCCGTGCCATTTCCAACCTGCTGCAGAGCCTGGACGGCATCGAGCACGTGGAGGAAGTGGCGGACATGATGGACCGCATGGACGACGCGGACTCCAGCTCCGCCGGGCTCAGCGAGAGCAACGGCCCGGACGCGCACGAGATCGAGGTCGAGGCCGGCAACGCCGCCACCGCACGCAAGGTGCGCGAGGCGGTGGAGGCGCTGGCCTTCGACATGGACGTGCTGGTGGAGTTCGAGGAAGAGGAAGACTGAGCCCCGGCAACGATGCCGGGCGCATGACCGCCGGCGGTTGCGGCGGGCGCCGTCTTGCAGCACCCTCGGGCATTCGTGTCACCCGGGGAACCACCAATGCCTTGCAAGCGAATGCTCCTGGCCTGGGCGCTGGCCGCCTGGCTGCCACTGGCCATGCACGCGTCGGCCGTGCACGCGCAGGCCGCGCCTGAGGCCGCCGCGCCGGAAACCACCGACGCTATCGCAGCGGAAGCGGCCGCGCCGGCCGGCGACTGTCCGGCGATCCCGCTCGCCGGCGCCGACGCCGCCGCGGTCACCGTGCCCAGCGCGCCGGACGCCTGGGGCGGCCCGCGCACCGGCGACGAGCCGACCCTGTCCGACCGCGTGGTGCGCTACGAGATCGACGCCACCCTGGACCCCGACAAGCACACCGTCAGCGGCCGCCAGAAGCTGACCTGGCGCAACCGCAGCGCGCAGCCGGTGTGCAGCGTCTACCTGCACCTGTACCTCAACGCCTTCGAGGGCCCGGGAAGCACCTTCATGACCGAGCTGCGGGAAGGCAACGACCAGTTCCGCAGCGGCGTCGGCACCGGTGACGGCGAATGGGGCTACATGCGCCTGGACAAGGTCGAGCAGGCCGGCCAGCCGGTGCAGTGGAGCTTCGTGCAGCCCGACGGCGGCCCGGAGACCGACCGCACGGTGGTGCGCCTGGACCTGCCGCAGCCGGTCGCCCCCGGCGCGAGCACCACGCTGGACATCGCCTTCTTCGACCAGCTGCCGCGCGTGGTCGCGCGCTCCGGCTACTACGGCAGCTTCCACCTGGTCGCGCAGTGGTTCCCCAAGATCGGCGTGCTCGAGCTGCCCGGCGAACGCGGCGCGACCGCGCCGCGCTGGAACGCGCACGAATTCCACGCCCACAGCGAGTTCTACGCCGACTTCGGCGAGTACGACGTGCGCATCACGGTCCCCGCCGGCTACACCGTCGGCGCCACCGGCGAGGAAGTGTTCGAGGACGGCAGCGACAAGCCGGTCGAGCGCGACGGCACGGTCACGCGCCGCTTCGTGCAGGACGACGTGCACGACTTCGCCTGGACCGCGGACAAGCGCTATGCCGAGCCGCTGGTCGGCCATTACGAGGGCCCCGGCAGCCCGCGCGTGACCGTGCGCGTGCTGTACACGCCCGAGTACGAGAACAACGCGCAGCCGGCGCTGGACGCCACCCTCGCCTCGCTCGAGTACTTCTCGCGCACGCTCGGCCCCTATCCCTACCGCACGGTGACCGTGGTGATCCCGCCCTACGGCGCGGGCGAGGCCGGCGGCATGGAGTACCCGACGTTCTTCACCGCTTCCAGCTATCCGGACGTGGCCGAAGGCACGCTGTTCCGCGACCTGCTCGACTTCGTCACCATCCACGAGTTCGGCCACGGCTACTTCTACGGCATCCTCGCCTCGAACGAGTTCGAGGAGCCGATGCTCGACGAAGGCCTGAACGAGTTCTGGGACCAGCGCATGCTGACCGAGGCCGGCCGCAAGGTGAACGTCTCCACCGGCTGGATGCGCAAGCTCGGCATCGACTTCAAGCTGCCGGTGTTCGGCTACGAGCGGATGGCGGCGATGACCGCTTCGCCGGCCGACCCGCTGGGCCAGAATTCCTGGAACCGCATGTCCGGCCGCAGCTACGGCACCGTGTACTCGCGCACCGCGACCGCCATGCGCGACCTCGAGGCGCAGGTCGGCAAGGAGGCGCTGGAGCGCGCGTTCAAGCTGTACTACGAGCGCTGGAAGTTCCGCCACCCGAGCATCGCCGATTTCCGCGAGGCGATGATCGAGGGCACCGGCCAGCGCGAGACCGTCGAGCGCCTGTTCGCGCAGCAGGTCTACGGCGTGAGCAAGGTGGACGACCGCATCGCCAGCCTGTCCAGCGTCGAGGTGCTGCCGCAGCCCGGTTACGCGATGCGCGACGGCAAGCGCGTCGAGCTGACCCGCGCGGACATCGACAAGGAGATCTCCGACAAGCGCAAGGCCTGGGCGCAGAAGCATGCCGATGCGAAGCCGGGCGAGGCCGGCCCCTTCCCTTACCGCACGGTGGTGCTGGTGCGCCGCGCCGGTGCCGACGTGCCGCAGCAACTGACGGTCACCTTCGCCGACGGCAGCAAGGAGACCGTGGAGTTCAGCGGCGATCGCCCGTGGCAGCGCTTCACCTGGACCACGCCCAGCCGCGCGGTCTCGGCGGTGCTCGATCCGGCCGGCAAGCACTACCTCGACGCCAACAAGCTCGACGACAGCCGCACGCTCGAGTCCGACGCGTCGGTCGCGACCCGCATCTCCACCCAGCTGGCCTCGCTGCTGCAGGCCTTCTTCGCTTTCATGGTGAGCCTATGAACCGCGCATCCCGACGTGGCGGCCTGGGCGCCGCCTTCTCCTCCCTGGGCACCGCGCTGCAGTGGCGCCTGCTGCTGTTGTGGCTGCTGGCCACGCTGGTGCCCGCGCTGCTGGTGGCGACGCCGCTGTGGACCTCGCTGCAGGCGCAGTTCGGGCACAGCGTGCACGCCGCGGTCATCGCCGCCGGCGACGACCTGCCGCTGCTCTTGGAAGGCCTCGGCGAGATGGGCGAGCACGGGCAGTGGCTGGCCGCGGCCCTGGGGGGAAGCGGGCTGCTGATGCTGCTGCTCGCGCCATGGCTGACCGGCATGGTCGTCGCCTCGCTGCGCGCCGGCCGCCGCCTCGGCTTCGCGGAACTGGCCGCGGGCGGGCTGTCCGAATACTGGCGCATGCTGCGCATGATGCTGTGGTCGGTGCTCCCGATCGGCCTGGCGATCCTGCTCGGCGGCATCGTGCTGGGCGCGCTGCAGGCCGGCACCGAGGACGCGATCCTCGCCTCCGAGGTGGAGTCGGCCACGCGCATCGGCCTCATCGTCATGGTGGTGCTCGGCGTGCTCGCCCACGTCACCGTCGAGGCCGGCCGCGGCTGGCTCGGCGCCGACCCGGCACTGCGCTCGGTGGTGCGTGCGTGGTGGCGCGGCCTCAAGCTGCTGCTGCGCCGTCCGCTGGCGACGCTGCTGGTGTACGTGGTGACCTGCGTCGCCGGCTTCGGTCTGGCCGTGCTGCTGGGCTGGCTGCGGCTCGCCGTGGACGGGATCGGCGCGGGCGCGGCGGTGCTGTCGTTCCTGGTCGGGCAGGCGATCGTGCTCGCGATCGCCTGGGGGCGGATCGCACGCCTGCACGGTCTGGCCGCGATCGCACGCTGAACCGCGGCGCCTAGGGCGGCCCCGGAGGCCGCCCGGGGGCCTAACGCGGGACCGGCGTCACGCCCCGGCCGCGCGTCCGACGCTAGGCTGTCCCCGGACAGGGGACCCAGATGCGACAAGGCGGCAGCCAGCCCGATACCGTGCACGACGCGCCCGGCGACAGTTTCGCCGCGGTGCTGCTGTCCGCGTCCAGCCCGCGCGAAGTGTGCGCGGCGCTGTTCGCGCAACTGCCGGCACTGCGGCCCGAGGCGGCGCTGTGGTCCACGCGCTGGCCCGAGGCCATCCAGGGCGCGCCGGACGCGGCCAGCGACCGCCTGGTCGCGCGTGCGGTCCGCGCGCACGCCGCCGGCGCCCGCGCCGATGCCCGCTTCCTGACCCTGTGCGACGACGGCGAGGGCGGCGTGGCCATGCTCTGCCTGCACCGCCACGCCGCCGGCGACACCGCCGTGCTCGCCGCCTGTGCCGCGGCCGGCGAACGCATGGCCGAACTGCTCGCGCGCGAGCGCCTGCAGGCCACCGTGGCCCAGCTCGAGAAGGCCGAGCAGCTGCAGCGCGCGCTCTACGCGATCGCCGACATGGCCGGCTCCAGCCTGGACATGCCGGACATGCTGAGCGGCCTGCACAGGATCGTCTCCGGCCTGATGTACGCGGAGAACTTCTACATCGCGCTGTACGACGAGGACCAGGACAGCCTGCGCTTCGCCTACTTCGCCGACACCGTGGACCAGGCCGGCCCTGCCCCGGACGAGGTGGTGCCGCTGTCGCGCATCGAGCGCGGCCTGAGCTGGTACCTGGTGCGCGACGCGCGCCCGATGATGGGCAGCACCGAGGAGCTGCGCGCACAGGCCTCCGGTCCGCTGCACCTGCACGGCGCCGACAGCACCGACTGGCTCGGCGTGCCGATGCTCCGCGACGGTCGCGTGATCGGCATCCTGGTCGTGCAGAGCTACCTCGAGGGCACCCGCTACACGCAGGCGGACATGACCCTGCTGGGCTTCGTCGCCGAGCACGTGCTGACCGCGCTCGAACGGCGCGACGCGCGCGAGCAGCTCGAGCGCCGGGTCGAGGAACGCACCCGCCAGCTGGCCGAGGCCAACCGCGAGCTGAGCCGCGAGGTCGCCGAGCGCCAGCGCGGCGAGCGCCTGCAGGCCGCGCTGTACAAGCTGGCGGCGCTGGGCAGCAGCGAGGACAGCAGCATCGCCTTCTACCGCCAGGTGCACGCGATCGTCGGCGGCCTGATCCACGCCCGCAACTTCTACATCGCGCTGCTGTCCGCGGACGGCAGCGAGGTCAGCTTCCCGTTCGCGGTCGATGCCTGCGAGACCGACTGGTCCACGCGCCCGTTCGGGCGCGGCATGACCGAATTCGTCCTGCGCAGCGGCACGCCGCAGGTGGTGGATCCGGCGCGCACCATCGAGCTGGTGCGCCAGGGCGAGGTGGACCCCCGCTACGTGGATCCGCTGGTCACCAGCTGGCTGGGCGCGCCGCTGGCCGGCGTGGACGGGGTGATCGGCGCAGTGGTGGTGCAGTCCTACTCGCAGAGCCGCGCCTACGACGCGCGCGACGCCGAACTGCTCAACTTCGCCGCCCACCAGATCACGCGCACGCTGCAGCGCCGCCAGGCGGCCGAGGCCCTGCGCCAGGCCAATGCCCGCCTCGAGGACCGCGTCGAGCAGCGCACCCGCGAGCTGCGCGAGCAGGTGGAGCAGCGCGAGCAGGCGGAGGCGCAACTCCGCCACCAGGTGCTGCACGACCCGCTCACCGGCCTGCCCAACCGCGTGCTGCTGCGCGACCGCGTCGCGCGCGCGATCGACCGGCGCGAGGCCGGCGAGGCGGTCGGCTTCGCGCTGCTGTACATCGACGTGGACCGTTTCAAGCAGATCAACGACAGCCTCGGCCATCTCGTCGGCGACGGCGTGCTCAAGGAGGTCGCGCGCCGGCTGGGCGCGATCGTCGGTGCGCCGGACGTGGTGGCGCGCCTGTCCGGCGACGAGTTCGCGGTGCTGTTGGAGGACCCGGACCCGGGCGCGCGCGCCACCGGCGTCGCGCAGCGGATCATCGACGCCCTGCGCCGGCCGTTCAGCGCCGGCGGCCGCGAACTGCAGGCCAGCGCCAGCATCGGCATCGCGGTCGGCGACGGCGGCCGCGCCTACACCCTGGTGGACGAGGTGCTGCAGGACGCCGACATGGCCCTGTACCGCGCCAAGGAATGCGGCCGCAACCGCTACGTGCCGTTCGACGACAGCCTGCGCCGCGCGGCCCGCGACACCATCGCGCTGGAGCAGGAGCTGCGCGAGGGCCTGGCGCGCGACGAGTTCGCGCCGTGGTTCGAACCGCTGGTGCGGCTGGAGGACGGCGCGGTGATCGGCCACGAGGCGGTGCTGCGCTGGCGCCACCCGCGCCGCGGCGTGCTCGCGGCCGGCGAGTTCCTGCGCGTGGCGGAGGACAGCGGCCAGCTCGCGGCGATCGACTGGCGCAGCTTCCGCCATGCCGCGCTCGCCGCCGCGCGCCTGCCCGGCGACGGCTTCGTCACGATCAACGTCTCGCCGCGGCTGTTCCGCGAGGGCGACTTCGATGCGCGCCTGCTGGGCATGCTCGAGGAGACCGGCGTGGACCCGCGCCGGCTGCGCATCGAACTGGCCGAGAGCGTGCTGCTCGAAGACCCGGGCGGCGTCGCCGCGGTGCTGCAGCGCCTGCGCGACGGCGGCGTGGAGGCGGCGCTCGACGACTTCGGCACCGGCGCCTCGTCGCTGGCGTACGTGCACCGCTTCCCGCTGCGCATGGTCAAGATCGACCGCAGCTTCGTGGCCCGCCTCGACGGCGAACAGGCCGGGCGCAGCCGTGCGGTGCTGGCGGCCATGGTCGCGCTGGCGCACGCGCTCGAGCTCGAGGTGCTGGCGGTCGGCGTCGAGACCGAAGCGCAACGCGACGCCCTGCTCGCGATGGGCTGCCGCCTGGGCCAGGGCTACCTGTTCGGACGCGCGCAGCCGCTGGCATGAGCGGCGCGACGGACGCCGGCACGATCCGCGTCGGCATCGGTGGCTGGACCTACGCGCCCTGGCGCGACAACTTCTATCCCAAGGGGCTGGTGCAGCGGCGCGAGCTCGAGTACGCGAGCCGCCACGTCACCGCGATCGAGGTCAACGGCACCTACTACGGCACGCAGAAGCCGGCGACCTACGCCAGGTGGCGCGACGAGGCCCCGGACGGCTTCGTGTTCGCGGCCAAGGCGCCGAAGCGGGTCATGCAGGCGCGGGTGCTGGCGCGCACCGGCCCGCAGGTCGAGGACTTCGTCGGCGGCATCGCCACGCTGGGCGCGAAGCTGGGACCGCTGGTGTGGCAGTTCGACCGCGGCGTGCGCATCGACCGCGACGACTTCGCCGGATTCCTCGCGCTGTTGCCGAAGCGGGCGGACGGCATCGCGCTGCGCCACGTGCTGGACGTTCGCGACCCGGCCTTCGTCGACGCCGACTTCCTGGCGCTGGCGCGCAGCCACGGTTGCGCCACGGTGTTCACCGATTCCCCGGAGCACCCGTCGTTCGCCGACCTCACCACCGATTTCGCCTATGCCCGGCTGATGCGCGCTCGCAGCGATGTCGCCACCGGCTATCCGACGGCCGAACTGGAGGCATGGGCGAGCCGCGCACGCGAGTGGGCCGAAGGCGGCGAACCCGCCGACCTGCCGCGGATCTCGGCCGAACCCGCCCCGCGACGCCCGCGCGACGTGTTCGTGTTCTTCATCGCCGCCGCCAAGGAACGCAATCCGGCGGCGGCCATGGCGCTGCTCGCCGCGCTCGGCGGCGACTGAGCTCAACGCGCCTTCTGGCTCGCCGCCACGCTGCCCAGGATCAGCAACGCGGAGACGCCCATGCTCCAGGTCGGGGTTTCGCCGAGCAGCATCCACGCCCACGCCACGCCGAACACCGGGATCAGGTAGGTCACGGTGGACACGCGGCCGGCGCCGAGGCGCGCGATCAGCCGGTAGTACATGACGAAGCCCAGCCCGGTGCACAGCACGCCGAGCAGCGCGGCGGACACCCACGACTGCAGCGGCACCGGTTGCGAGGGCCAGGCGGCGACCGCGAACGGCAGCAACAGCAGCGCGGACGCGCCGACGGTCGCCGCCGCCACCGCGCCGGACGGCAGGCCGGTGAGATGCCGGCGCACGAGGTGCAGGCCCACGGCGTAGAGGAAGGCCGCGGTTGCGCCGGCCGCCACCGCCATGCCGATGCCGCTGCCGGCGGCCCGGCCGCTGGCGAGCACCACCACGCCGGCGAATCCGACCACCAGCGCCAGCGCGCGCCGCCCGCCGATGCGCTCGCCGAAGAACAGCAGACCCACCAGCGCCGTGAACAGCACCGTCAAGGCGTTCGAGATCGCGCCGATGCCCGCCGGCGCGCGTTCCGCGGCCCAGGCGAACAGGATGAAGGGGACGGCCGCGTTGATCGCCCCGATCAGCGCCAGCTTCGGCCACAGCCGCAGCGGGAACCTGGCCCGCGCCCGCCACAGGAAAGGCAGCAGCACCAGCGCACCGAGCGCCAGCCGCACCTCGACCAGGGCCACCGGGCCGAAGTCGCTCGCCGCCACGCGCATGAACAGGAAGGACGCGCCCCAGATGGCGCCGAGCAGGAGGAGCTCGAGGGAAGCCAGCCGCTCCGGGGCCTCCAGGGAGGGGGTGGCGGGCAGGCTGCCGGCAGTGCTGGACATGGCGTGGCCTTCAAGTGGTTGTTGTCTGCGTGCCATTGTCCGTGGCGCCGGGGGGCGCACAAGCGCATACTTCTTGCGTCAGGCATCAAATCCATTGAGGTCTTGCCATGCTCCGTTCCGGATGGCTTCCGGCGCTGGCCGCGTTCGAGGCGGCGGCCCGGCACCAGAACTTCGCCCACGCCGCGGAGGAACTCAGCCTCACTGCCGGAGCGGTCGGCCACCACGTGCGCAAGCTCGAAGGCTGGCTGGGCGTGCAACTGTTCCACCGCCACGCGCGCGGGGTACTGCTGACCCCGGACGGGCGGCGGCTCGCCGATGCCGCCGGCAGCAGCCTGTCCGACCTCGACGAGGTCGTGCGCGGGATCCGCAGCGGCCGCGACGAGCCGCGGGTGCGCATCGCCACCCTGCACTCCTGGCTCGTCGCCTGGCTGCAGCCACGCTTGCCGGGTTTCGTCGCGGCGCATCCGGACGTGCGCATCGGATTCGAAACCGGCTTCGCGCTCACCCGCTTCGACGACGGCGGTCCCGACCTCGGCATTCGCCTCGGGGGCGGCCAATGGCCCGGGCTGAGCGCTCGGTTGCTGATGGACGAGGTCCTGGTGCCGGTGGCGTCGCCCTCGCTTCCCGGCTTCGACGGATTGCGCACCCCCGCGGACATCGCGGCCGGACGCCTGATCTCCGATGCCGGCCACCAGGGCTGGCACGACTGGTTCCGCTGGACCCGGGTGCGCGAGGCGCGACCCGACGAGCACTACCAGTTCACCGACTCCAACGCCGCGCTCAACGCCGCCGCCCTCGGGCTCGGCGTCGCGCTGGCGCGCGAAAGGATCGTGGCCCCGTTCCTCGAATCCGGCCAGCTGGCGCGGCTGCCGGTGCCGTCGATGCCCGCGCGCTGGAGCTACTACCTGATACATCCCTCGCATCGCCGCCTCGGCGCGGATGCACAGGCGTTCGCCGACTGGCTGCTGCACGAGTCCGCGCCGTACCGGCCCTAGCCCGTCCCGGCCCTAGAATGCGGCGATGCCGATGACCGACACCCGCAAGGCGTTCCTGCAGATCCACCTGTGCGTGGTGTTGTGGGGCTTCACCGCGATCCTCGGCAAGCTGATCACGCTGCCCGCGCTGCCGCTGGTGTGGTGGCGCATGGGACTGGTGGTGCTGGCGCTGGCGCTGGTCCCGCGGGTGTGGCGGGGACTGCGCGCACTGCCGCCGAAGCTGCTGCTGGCCTACGCCGGCATCGGCGTGCTGGTGTCGCTGCACTGGCTGACCTTCTACGGCTCGATCAAGCTCGCCAACGCCTCGGTCGGCGCCACCTGCATGGCGTTGGCGACGGTGTTCACCGCGCTGGCCGAGCCGAAGCTGGCCGGACGCAGGTTCTCGGCGCGCGAGCTCGGGCTCGGCATCGCGGTGCTGCCCGGCGTCGCGCTGGTGGTCGGCGGGGTGCCGGTGGACATGCGCCTGGGGATCGCGGTCGGCGCGCTGTCCGCGTTCTTCGTGGCGTTGTTCGGCTCGCTCAACAAGCGCCTGGTCGAACGCACCGATCCGCTGACCATGACCGCGGTCGAACTGGGCGCCGGGACCCTGGCCCTGACCGCGCTGGCGCCGTTGATGGCGGTCGCCTTCCCGGTGTTCGGCGGCGACGTGTTCGTGCTTCCGGACCTGCGGGACGGCCTGCTGCTGCTGGCGCTCGCGTTCGCGTGCACGCTGTTCCCGTTCGCGCTGTCGCTGGTCGCCCTGCGCCACATGAGCGCCTTCGCCGCGCAGCTCGCGGTCAACCTGGAACCGGTCTACGCGATCGTGCTGGCGATCCTGCTGCTGGGCGAGCAGCACGAACTCGACCCGGGGTTCTACGCCGGGGTGGTGATCATCCTCGGGGCGGTGGTCGCCTACCCCCTGCTGGTGCGGCCGCAGCGGATCGAGCACGTCGAGGTGCTGGCCACCGGCGAGTCCAAGGACGTCACCAGCGGCTGAGGGCCGGTCAATGCGGACCGGCCCGGGACCTTCTATGCTCGGGGCCGGCGCCGCTCCGGCGTCCTACCGCAAGGGGAAGACGATGAACAACCAGGTGGATATCGGAAAGCTGGTCCTGCGCGTCACCCTGGGACTGCTGATCCTGCTCCACGGCGTGGCCAAGATCCGCGGCGGGATCGACCCGATCGTCGGCATGGTCACCGCGGCCGGCCTGCCCGGCTTCATCGCCTATGGCGCGTACATCGGCGAGGTGCTGGCGCCGCTGATGGTGATCGCCGGCTTCCACGCCCGCATCGGCGCGCTGCTGATCCTCGTCAACATGCTGTTCGCGATCGGCCTCGCGCACATGGGCGAGCTCGGCCAGCTCAACCAGAGCGGTGGCTGGGCGCTGGAGCTGCAGGGCATGTTCATCGGCACCGCGGTCGCGATCGCGCTGCTCGGCCCCGGCCGGTTCAGCGTCAACGGCAAGTGACGCCACGGGTGTGACGTTTCGCGCCCCGGCGCGAATCATGGTTCCCGAGGGGCGCTCCGGCGCCCGCGACGGGAACCAGGATGGAAACAGCCGCCGCCATGCGACGCGACGACCGGCGCGCCTTTGCCGAGGTGCTCGAGCAGCACGCCGGCATCGTGTTCAAGGTCGTCAACAGCTACGCCAGCAACCCGGATGACCGGGCGGACCTGGGCCAGGAGATCGCCGCGCAACTGTGGCGTGCCTGGCCCGGGTACGACCCGTCCCGGAGCCTGACCACGTGGATGTACCGGATCGCGCTCAATGTCGCGATCTCGCACCTGCGCGGGCGCAGCCTGCGCGAACGCCACCACGTGCCGCTCGAGGAAGGCCTGCACGACGCCGCCCACCACGATGCCGACGGCGCCGGCGAACGCGAACTGCTGCTGCAGCGCGTACTGGGCGGGCTCGCCCCGCTCGACCGCGCGCTCCTGCTGCTCCACCTGGAGGACCGCAGCCACCGCGAGATCGCGGAAGTGCTCGGCCTGCGCGAAAGCAACGTCGGGACCCGCCTCAGCCGCCTGAAGCAGCGCATCCGCCAGCAACTCTCCCCCGACGCAGGAGCCTGACATGGACAACACCCTCGAACTGCACGAACTCCGCCAGGCCTGGAAGGAACTCGACCAGCGCCTCCGCCACCAGCAGGACCTCAACCTGCAACTCGCCACCGGGGACCGCGTGCGCCGCGCCAAGGCCAGGCTGTGGCCGCTGCTGGCGGGGCAGTCGCTGCAGGCGCTGGCCGGCGTGGCGATGACGGTGTTCTTCGCCCGTTTCTGGATCGCGCACCTGCACGAGCCGCTGGCGCTGGCCTGCGGCCTGCTGATGCATGCCTGGAGCGTGGCGCTGGTGGTCTCCGCGGTGGTCGAACTGCTGCTCGCGCTGCGGATCAACTACGCGCAGCCGGTGCTCACCATCCAGAAGTACCTGGGCCTGCTGCGCTACTGGCGCACGCGGGTGGCGCCACTGCTTGGGCTGGCGTTCTGGGTGCTGTGGCTGCCGCTGGTCGAGGTGCTGGCCAAGTGGGCGACGGGCGCCGACATCGGCCTGCGCTTCATGGCCTGGAACCTCGCGGTCGGCATCGCGGGTTTCGCCGCCACGCTGTGGTGGTTCCGGCACCTGCGCCGGCGCGCCAGCCGCATCGCCGATGCCATCGATGCCGACAACGCCGGTTGCGGAGTCCAGGGCGCGGAAGCGTTGCTGGCGGAGATCAGGGCGTTCGAGCGGCCGTGAGCGCGTCGTACTCCGAGAGCGGGCTCTGCTCCGGGCATTCCGGGTCGGGGAAGCCGAACCGGGCGCGCAGCGCCACCCCGCACTCGGCCATGGCGTCCACTTCCCCGCCCTCGTCGCCCGCGCACTGCTGCTCGAACGCGCGCACGAAGGCCTCCTTGCGGTGCACGAACTCGATGCCGCAGCTGCGCGCGAGCTGGATCCGCTCCAGGTCCTCCTGCGCGGGGTTGCGGCCGGAGATGCCGTAGCGGCGCAGTTCCTCAGGGGCCAGCAGGCGCAGCGCGCGGCTCGGCACGGTCATCATCATGTCCGCCACCGCCACGTCCACGCCGTTGCGCGAGAGGTAGGCCTTGATGTTGTCGTGCACGCCGCGCAGCTCCGCGTCGAGTTCGGCGCGGGTGGTGGCCTCGGACTGCAGGCGGATGATCCGGTGGATGCCCACGGGCCCCGCGACCAGCCGGTTGTCGCCGGCGGCGAGCACGAACACGCAGGCGCTGTGGCACATGTCACCCTCGCGCACCCAGATCGTCCAGTGCGACTCGGCGATCACGTCGCCGGCGCGGATGCCGTCCTCGACCATGCCGCCGGAGGAGTCGATGTCGAGCACGCGCCGCTCGATCTCCATGCGCTCGGCCATCGCGGTGGTGCGCTCGACCAGGTCGGCGAAGTCGCTGGTGATCTTGCCCTCGTAGCGCAACCGCACCACGCCGGTCTCGCGGCAGGGCGCGAGCGCGTCGAGCACGCTCAGGTAGCCCAGGTCCACCAGCGCTTCGCCGTCACCGTCCTCGACGTAGTCGGTGCTGCAGCTCACGTAGGCGTTGCCCGAGGACAGCTTCGCCGGCGGCCACTTCGTGCCCTCCAGCACGTCTTCCGCGAGCGGCCGCTTCTCGGAGGCCGGGGTGCTGATGGCGCCGCCGCCGTTGTCGGCGCTGGTCAGTACGGGCTGCGGCGGAGCCGGCGGCGGCTCCTGCCCGCAGGCGGCAAGCGCGAGGCACGCGCCCAGCAGGAGGATCGGGAACGGGCGGCAATGCATGCGGACAGTGTGGGCCAGCGGGATGTCGGTAATGCTAACGGGCGATGAACCGGACTGACAGGAACCGGACCTGATAGGGTTCCGCCATGACCAGGCCCTTCACCCATAGCTTACGCCTGCTGGTGCTGGCCGCCCTCGTTGCCTGTGCAATGCCGGTGGCCGCGACCCCGGCGCAACCGTGCGCCGACGCCAGCGCCGACGACACCCGCGCCGATGCCGACCGTGAGCGCCACGAGCGCCACGCGCGCGCGGTCACCATCACCCGCGACGACTGGGGCCTGGCCCATGTCCACGGCGCGACCGATGCCGACGCGGTGTTCGGCATGGTCTACGCGCAGGCCGAGGACGACTACAACCGGATCGAGCGCAACTTCCTGTTCGCGCTGGGACGCACCGCCGAGGCCGACGGCGAGGAGGCGCTCTGGCAGGACCTGCGCGCGCGCATGTACCTGCCGCACGCCATGCTGCGCCAGGCCTATGCCGACAGCCCGGCCTGGCTGCAGCGGCTGATGGACGCCTGGGCCGACGGCCTCAACCACTACCTGGCCACCCATCCCGACGTCCCCAGGCTCGCGATCGAACGCTACGAGCCGTGGATGGCGCTGAGCTTCACCGAGGGCAGCATCGGCGGCGACATCGAGCGCGTTCCGCTGCGCGCGCTGGCGGAACTGTACGGCGCCGATCCGCGCGTGGCGCTTGCGTTGCGTGCGCCCGCCGATCCGTTGCGCGAGCCCACCGGCTCCAACGGCATCGCGATCGCGCCCGCGCGCACCGCCAACGGCAATGCGCTGCTGCTGATCAACCCGCACACCTCGTTCTTCTTCCGCTCCGAGCTGCAGATGAGCAGCGACGAGGGCCTGGACGCCTACGGCGCGGCTACCTGGGGCCAGTTCTTCATCTACCAGGGTTTCAACCGGCACATCGGCTGGATGCACACCTCCACCGGTGCCGACAACATCGACGAATTCGTGCTCGACGCGGCCGAGCCGCTGGAGACCCGCGCCATCACCCTGCGCTACCGCAAGCCGGACGGCAGCCTCGGCGAACGCAGCTTCGACACCCTGCACTCGAAGTACGGGCCGGTGACGCGGCGCGGCGACGACGGCCTGGTGGCGACCGCGCTGATGGTCGAGCCGATCGCCGCGCTCGAGCAGAGCTGGCTGCGCACCAAGGCCGACGACCTCGCCAGCTACCTCGAGGTCGCGCGGCGCAAGGCCAACTCTTCCAACAACACGCTGTTCGCCAGCGACAAGGGCGAGATCGCCTACCTGCACCCGCAGTTCATGCCGGTGCGCGACGACCGCTTCGACTACACGAAGCCGGTGCGCGCCGGCGCGGCCACCGCCTGGCAGGGCCTGCACGCGATCGAGGACCTGCCCAACGTCATCGACCCGCCCAACGGCTGGGTGATGAACACCAACAACTGGCCCTACTCGGCCGCCGGCGCGCACAGCCCGCGGATCGAGGATTATCCGCGCTACATGGATACCTTCGGCGAGAATCCGCGTGGCGAGAACGTGCTGCGGCTGCTCGCCGACGCCGACGGCTTCACCATGGAGAAACTGATCGCCACCGCCTACGACCCCTACCTGGTGGCGTTCGCGCGGCTGGTACCGATGCTGGTCGCCGACTACGACGCACTGCCCGCGGACGATCCGCGACGGACGCGGCTGCAGGGTCCGGTGGCCATGCTGCGCGACTGGGATTACCGCTGGAACATCGCCTCGATGCCGACCTCGCTGGCGGTGTTCTGGGGCGACCAGCTGTGGAGCGACCTGTCCGACGACGCGCGCGCGGCCGGCGAACGGCTGCTGGACTACATGGAACGCGACGACGTCTCCGCGCAGCGGCTCGCGGCGCTGGCCACGGCGGTCGACCGGCTCGAGTCCGACTTCGGCAGCTGGGGCGTGCCCTGGGGCGAGATCAACCGCTTCCAGCGCCTGACCGGCGACCTCCAGCAGCCGTTCGACGACGCCAAACCCAGCATCCCGGTGCCGTTCACCTCATCGCGCTGGGGCTCGCTGGCGTCGTTCGGCGCGCGCCGTTACCCGGGGACCAAGCGTTACTACGGCACCAGCGGCAACAGCTTCGTCGCGGTGGTCGAGTTCGGCGAGCGGGTGCGCGCCCGCGCGATCACCGCCGGCGGCGCCAGCGGCCACCCCGGCTCGCCCCACTTCAACGACGAGGCCGAGCGCTACAGCACCGGCAACCTGCGCGAGGTCTACTTCTGGCCGGAGCAGCTCGACGGCCACGTCGAGCGCGTCTACCACCCCGGCCTGTAGGAGCGCCGCTCCTACGGGCGGCGGAGCGACCAGAAGCCGATGTCGGCGCGATGGCGGAAGCCGAGCTTCGCGTACAGCTCCAGCGCGCGCGTGTTCTCGTGGCTGACGTGCAGGAACGGCAGGCAGCCGCGCTCCAGGTTGTCGTTGGCCAGCATCGCGGTCAGCCGGCGCGCATAGCCGCGACCGGTGAAGTCGGGGTGGGTGCAGATCGCGCTCAGCTCGCGCGTGTCGGCGGTGCCCAGGCGCTCGCCGACCATTGCCGCCAGGCGGCCGTCCACGTAGATCCCGAAATAGCGGCCCAGGTCCATCGTGCGCTGGCGGAAGTAGTGCGGGTAGACCAGCGCGGTCAGGGCGATGGCGTCGGCCTGCTGCGAGGCGTCGAGTTCGACCATCTCCGGGCCATCGGCCACCGGGATCGGGGTCTCGCGCACCATCTGCGCGAGCGGGCGGAAGGCCTCGCAGTGCCAGCCGGCCGGCACCTGCGGCAGCACGCCCAGCAGGTAGACGGTTTCCCCTGGCGCGACCAGCGCCTGCAGCGCTTCGTCCACGCGCGCATCGGGAGACGGAACGCCCAGGAACGGCGCGTATTCGGCGGGGTAACGGGCAACGTCGTCGGCCAGCAGGGCAATGTCGCGATGGCGGGTCCGCAGCGAGGACCAGAACGGGTTGTCGAGAGCTTCATGGACCATGTGCCCATGATACGCAGCGCCCCCACCACGGAAACCAACCCGGGAAACCAGCCATGGCCAAGTCCAACCCCACCCGCCCCGGCGCGCCGCGCGACGAGAAGCGCGTCGACGACGGCAGCGAACTTCCCGACGCCGACGGACCGGCGCTGAAGGATCCCCGCTCGATCGCCGCGATGGACAACATCGGGGTCGACGACCAGGGCGACCTGCTCGACGAGAACCTCGACGACGGCATCGGCGATCGCGGCAACGGCCGCCGCGACTTCAGCGACGACGTGCGCAGCGACACCATTGGAGGCCTCCCCGACAGGCACCAGTAGTGGGTTTGCATGGGAAATAAAGATGCACTATCCTTTCATATGAAAGGAGGTCCCATGCCCAGCCAGACCGCCCGCCCTACCCCCGCCCCCGGCCTCGATCCGGGCGCGGTCCTGTCCAAGGCCGTGATCCGCGCCGCCGAGCACCTGCAGCTCTCGCGCGCCGCGCTCGCCCGCGTGCTCGGACTCAGCGCGGCCAGCGTCACCCGCCTGCACCAGGGCCGGCTGCAGCTCGATCCGGAGAGCAAGGCCGGCGAGCTCGGCCTGCTGCTGGTGCGGTTGTTCCGTTCGCTGGATTCGATCGTCGGCGACCGCGAGGCCGCGCGCACCTGGCTCGGCTCCGAGAACCTCGGCCTCAACGGGGTGCCGAAGGAACTGGTGCTGAGCCCGCAGGGCCTGGTCCATGTCGTCGATTACCTGGACGCCCACCGCGCTCGCGGCTGAAGCGCGCCGCTGGGCGGGCGAAGGCTGGCGGGTGGTCGAGGCGCAGCACGCGGCCGCGACCATGAAGCTCGTGGACAGCGTCGAGGAACAGGTCCTGCTCGAGGACCTGCTCGAAGCCGCCAAGCCGCCCCTGCCGGCCGCGACGCGCGGCCTGCACTACCTGCTCGCGACCCCGTTCCGCTATCCGCCGCTGCCGCGCGGCTCGCGCTTCCGCGCGGCCGGCGAGCCGGGCGTGTTCTATGCCGCCGAGCGCCTGGCGACCGCGTGCGCGGAGCTCGGTTACTGGCGCTGGCGCTTCCTGCGCGACGCCCCCGCGCTCACCCGCATCGACGCGGTCGCGCACACCGCGTTCAAGGCCGGCTTCCGGGTGCTGGCGATCGACCTGCGCAAGCCACCCCTGGTCCGCGACGCCAGGCACTGGCGCGACCCCGACAGCTACGCCGCCACCCAGGAACTGGCGCGGCGCACGCGCGATGCCGGGGTCGAGGCGATCCGCTACGCGTCGGTGCGCGATCCGCGGCATGGCGGCTGCGTCGCGCTGCTCACGCCGGCCGGGTTCGCGGCGAAGTCGCCGCGCGGCACGCCGCAGACCTGGTGGCTCAGCGTCCGCCCCGACCGCGCACTGTGGGTGCGCGGCGGGGAGCGGCACGAATTTGCCTACGCCTGACGCTCAGAAGAACCGCTTGTCCTCGCAACCGGCCTCGTCCGCCTGCTGCGCGTTCGCGGGATAGAAGTGGAAGTCCACGCGTGCGGTGTAGCTGGCCGGATCATCCGGATCGGCGCCTGCGCGTGGCAGGTTCTTGAGACTGCACATGGACTTCGGATTGGCCGGACAGGCCTTCCGGTAGCGCAGCACCAGATTGTTGGGTCCCACCTGCTGGCCGGCCTGCAGTCCCGCCTCGCAGAACTGCGCGAACTCCGCGACCGATACGCCGTGGTTGGCGATGCACTGGTCGGCCGTGACCGTGCCGCCCATCGGCTGCCCGTTGGGCCACACCGGCTGGGTCTTGCCGCTCAGGTAACACGCCCCCGAGGCCGGATCGCCGCCCACGGGTGGCTCGTCGGGCGGCAGGATCGGCTCCGCGTCGGATGGAGGCTGCAGGGCCTGCATCGCCAGTTTCAGGCAGGCCATCTGCGCATCGAGGCCCTTGAGTTTGGTGCACTCCTGCGGATCCGGCACGGCCTGCGACTGTGGTCCTGCCTGTTGTGGCGACGCGTGGATCCCAGTTCCCAATGCCACGGCCGCGATCGCGCAAGCCAGTACCGCCAGAGACTTCCAGCCCATGACTTCCCCCTCGCATCGGAACCGGAGTGGTTCCCCCAAGGGGGACAGTACTAGAGAAACGCGTCGCCGACGACGTCGTCCGCCGGCTGGCTGAAGTGGTCCTGCAGGTATTTCTCGCCTTCGTCGCAGAACAGCGTCACCACGGTGCGGAACTCCGGATGCTGTTCGCGCACGCGGCGCGCCGCGACCAGGTGCGCGCCGGAACTGGGGCCGCAGAGCAGGCCGTGCTCGCGCGCCAGCCGGCGCATCTCCGCGATCGCCTCGGCGCTCGAGACCGACAGGGTCGCGTCCACCAGTTCCGCGTGGCGCGCGAAGATCCCCGGCACGAATCCGTCGGAAATGCCTTCGATGTGGTGGGTGCTGACCTCGCCGCAGAGGATGGTCTGCGATTCCGAGGGCTCCATGGCGAACAGGCGCACCTTCGGGTTCGCCTTGCGGAAGGCCTGGCCGACGCCGATCAGGGTGCCGCCCGTGCCCACGCCCATGACCAGCGCGTCGGGCACGCGGTCGCCCAGCTGCGCCAGGATCTCCGGGCCGAGGATCTCGCGGTTCTCCTCGACGTTGTATTCGGATTCGAACTGGGCCGGCGCGAAATGGCCGGGCTGCTCGCCCAGGCGCTTCGCTTCCTCGAGCGCGGAGTTGACGTGGAAGTGGCCGACGAAGCGCACCTCCGCGCCGTACGCGCGCGAGATCGCCACGCGCTCGTTGGACAGCCCCTCCGGCATCACCACCAGCATCCGGTAGCCCTTCACCGCGGCAACCATGGACAGCGCGTTGCCGGTGTTGCCACTGGTGGCCTCGACGATGGTGTCGCCGGGCTTCAGCAGGCCCTGCTGCTCGGCCTTCTCGACCATGTACCAGGCGATGCGCGCCTTGATCGAGCCGGAGGGGTTCATGAACTCCAGCTTGGCGAACACGCCGTCGATCTCGAGCAGCGGCGTGTCGCCGATGGCGTCGAGGATCGTGCGCGAGATGCCGGCGTGGCGCAGGGCGGGGCCGGCGCTCATTCGGCCTTTTCCGGCCCCAGGGTCCAGCTCGGCGGGTCGCTGGCCGGGAAGCTCTGCTCGCTCTCGAAGTCGACCAGCTCCTGCTCGTCGACCACGCCGTCGCGGTTCTTGTCGCGAGGGTCGAACTCGCCTTCCTTCTGCTTCTGCTTCGGGTCGGGCTGCGGCTTGGTGTTCATCCATCCTCCGGCGACGGGACGACACACCCTTCATACGCCAATCCGCGTCAAGGCTCCAGCAGCGGCTCCAGCGCGGGCCAGACGTGGTCGAGCAGCTTCGGCTGCGCGGCGGCGGTGGGATGCAGGTCGTCGGCCTGGAAGGCGTCGGCATCGGCCGCGATCGGCGCGAGCAGGAACGGCAGCAGAGCGACGCCCTCGTCCTTCGCCACCGCGCGGAAGTTGGCCTCGAAGCCGTCGGTGTAGGCGCGCCCCAGGTTCGGCGGCATGCGCATGCCGACCAGCAGCACCTCGGCCCCGGCGCGTTTCGCCGCGCGCACCATCTTCGCCAGGTTGTCGCGGCTGGCCTGCAGCGGCAGCCCGCGCAGGCCGTCGTTGGCGCCGAGCTCGATCACCACCACGTCCGGGTCGGTGCGCTCGAGCACCTTCGCCAGCCGGGACACGCCGCCGGCGGTGGTTTCGCCGCTGACGCTGGCGTTCACCACCTTCCAGCCGGGCGCCCGCCGGGCCAGGCGCTTTTCCAGCAGCGCCACCCAGCCCTGCTCCGCGGCCATGCCGTAGCCGGCAGAGAGCGAGTCGCCGAACACGAGCACGGTGCGCTGCGCGGGCGCCGCGCTCGCCGGCGCGGCCAGCAGCAGCGCGGCCAGCATCGCCAGCAGCCAACCTTTGGCCCATTGCCTGCGCGCCGCCGCCACCGAATATCCGGGACAATGCATCCGTCCATTCTCCAACCTTCGCGGGAACCCCTATCTTGACCGACGCCACCCGATCACAGGCTGAAGCGGCCCCCATCCTGCAGGTGGAGGCGCTGGGCAAGCGCGTCCGCCTGCCCGCCGGCGAGCTGACCATCCTCGAAGGCCTCGGCTTCGAGGTCGCCCGCGGCGATACCGTGGCCATCGTCGGCGCCTCCGGTTCGGGCAAGAGCACGCTGCTGTCGCTGATGGCCGGGCTGGATCTGCCCAGCAGCGGCTCGGTGCGGCTGGCAGGCGTCGAACTGACCGCGCTCGACGAGGACGGCCGCGCCCGGGTGCGCGGCGAGCAGGTCGGCTTCGTGTTCCAGAGCTTCCAGCTGCTGCCCTCCCTCACCGCGCTCGAGAACGTGATGCTGCCGCTGGAACTGCGCGGCGACCGCGAGGTGGATGCGCCGGCGCGCGCGGTGCTGGAGAAGGTCGGGCTCGGGCACCGCCTCGGCCATTACCCGCGCCAGCTCTCGGGCGGCGAGCAGCAGCGCGTGGCGCTGGCACGCGCGTTCGTGACCCGGCCCTCGCTGCTGTTCGCCGACGAGCCCACCGGCAACCTCGACACGCATACCGGCGAGGCGATCATCGAACTGCTGTTCGCGCTCAATCAGGATGCCGGCACCACCCTGGTGCTGGTGACCCACGACGAGCACCTGGCGGTGCGCTGCGGGCGCCTGCTGCGGCTGGACAGCGGCCGCCTGGTCGCCGACGAAGCACGCGCGGTGGCGGCTGCATGACCGCCGCCCGGATGGCCTGGCGCCAGCTGCGCCGCGATCTCGCGGCCGGCGAGGTGCGCATCCTGCTGGCCGCGCTGGCGCTGGCGGTGCTCGCGATCACCGCGGTCGGCTTCGTCACCGAGCGCGCCGAGCGCGCGCTGGTGCTGCAGGCCAACCAGCTGCTCGGCGGCGACGCGGTGGTGCGGTCGCGCAGCCCGGTCGAGGGCGCGATCCGCGAGGCGGCCGCGGCTCCCGGCCTGCGCCACAGCGAGACGCTGGAGTTCAACACCATGGTGCGGGTCGGCGACGCCGACGACGCGCGCCTGCAGCTCGGCGACCTGCGCGTACTCGGCGACGGCTATCCGCTGCGCGGCAGCTACGTCGTTGCCGGCAGCGACGGCGTCGAGCGCAACGCCGAAGGCATCCCTGCGCCGGGCACCGCCTGGCTGAGCCGCGCCGGGGCCGAGACGCTCGGCGCCCGCATGGGCGACCGCATCGCGCTCGGCGAGGCCGAGTTCGAACTGGTCGCGCTGGTGGCGCAGGAGCCCGATGCCGCGCTCGACTACTTCAACGTCGCGCCCAAGGTGTTCATCAACCGCGCCGACCTCGACGCCACCGGTCTGGTGCAGGAAGGCAGCCGCATCCAGTACCGGCTGGTGGTCGCCGGCGACGCCGACGCCGTGCAGCGCTTCACCGCCCTCGCCGAGGCCAACCTCGGCGAGCGGCAGCGGCTGGAGACCGCGTCCGACGCCCGCCCCGAGATCCGCTCGGCGCTGGACCGCGCGGCCAGCTTCCTCGGGCTCGCGGCCCTGGTCTCGGTGGTGCTGGCCGCGGTCGCGGTGGCGATGGCCGCGCGCCGCCACAGCGAGCGCCACCTCTCCGGGACCGCGGTGATGCGCTGCCTCGGCGCCAGCCAGCGCACGCTGGTCTCGGTGCACGTCGGCGAACTGCTGCTGCTCGCGCTGCTCGGCAGCGCCATTGGCGTGGCGATCGCGTTCGCGCTGCAATGGGGCATCGGCGCGTGGCTGTCGCGCGAACTCGGGATCGAGATCCCCACCGCCAGCGCGCTGCCGGCCCTGCGCGGCTTCGGGATCGGCCTGCTGGTGCTGCTTGCCTTCGGCGCGCCGCCGGTGCTGGCGCTGCGCCGGGTGCCGGCGCTGCGCGTGATCCGCCGCGACCTCGACCCGACCGAGCCGAGCGCCTGGGTGGTGATCCTGCTCGGGCTCGCCGGCCTGGCCGCGCTGCTGTGGTGGCAGTCCGGCTCGGCAACCCTGGCGCTGGCGCTGCTCGGCGGGCTGCTCGCCACCTTCGCGGCGCTGGCGCTGCTGGCCTGGTGCCTGGTGCTGCTGGTGCGCCGCCTGCGCGCGCGGCTGCGCGGCAGCCTGCGCTACGGCTTGGCCAACGTCGCGCGCCGCCCGGCCACCAGCATCGCCCAGGTCGCGGCGCTCGGCCTCGGGCTGATGGCGCTGCTGCTGCTGACCTTCGTGCGCACCGACCTGCTCGACCGCTGGCAGCTCGCGCTGTCGGAGACCGCGCCGAACCGCTTCATCATCAACGTGCAGGACGACCAGGTGGACGCGGTGCGCAGGCACATCGCCGAGGCCGGCGTCGGCGCGCCGGTGCTGTTCCCGATGATCCGCGCGCGCCTGGTCTCGGACAACGGCGAAGCGGTCACCGGCGAGGACTATGCCGCCCGCGGCGAGCGCGCCCGGCGCATGGCCGAGCGCGAGTTCAACCTGTCCATGGCCGATGCCCTGCGCGACGACAACGAGGTCGTCGCCGGCACCTTCTGGACCGGGCCGACGACGACCCCCGAGCTGTCGGTCGAAGAGGAGTTCGCGCGCGACCTCGGCTGGAAGCTCGGCGACCGCATCGGCTTCGACATCGCCGGGCAGCCGTTCGAAGCGACCATCACCAGCCTGCGCACGGTGGACTGGGAAAGCTTCCGCCCCAACTTCTTCGTGATCGCCTCGCCCGGTTCGCTCGACGGCTTCGCCGCCAGCCACATCACCGCGGTGACGGTGCCGCCGGACGCGACGCGCTTCACCGCCGACCTGGTCGAGGCCTTCCCCAACCTGTCGGTGATCGACATCTCCGCGGTGCTGGCGCAGGTGCGCGACACCGCGGACCAGGTCTCGACCGTGGTCGAGGTGGTGTTCTGGTTCTCGCTGCTGGCCGGGCTGCTGGTGCTGATGGCCGCGGTCAGCGCCAGCCAGGACGAGCGCCTGCTCGAGGGTGCGGTGATGCGCGTGCTCGGCGGCAGCCGCGGGCAGATGCGGCTGGCGCAGGCCTCGGAGTTCGCGGCGATCGGGTTGCTGTCGGGCCTGGTCGCGGCGATCGCGGCCTCGCTGCTGGCCGGGATCATCGCGGTGCAGGTGTTCGAGCTGCCGTGGGAGCCGGACTGGGCGATGGCGGCCGCCGGCGCCGCGCTGGGCATGGCCGCGGCGCTGCTGGCCGGCCTGTTCGCCACTCGCCGCGTGCTCGACGCGCCGCCCTCGGTGACGCTGCGCGAACTCGACAACTAGTCGTCGGCGACTATTCGACGATCGTGACCGACTTGCGGTTGTCCGAAGGCACCTTGTCGATCAGCTTGTTGTAGGGATCGAAGCCGACGCTGTCCGGCCGTCCGTCGACGACGACCTTCACCACCTGTTCGGCCGCGTCCGCTCCGGCGGCGATCCTGCGCGGCTCGAGGTACAGCACCCTCTCGTCCTTCTCTTCGCCCGAGGGCCCGTCGGCGAACACGCCGATCTCCACCCGGTCGTCCATCGCGACCGCCGCCTCGCGCCCCTTGCCATCGGCGTGGAACTTGCCGGCGTGCAGCGTCATCGTCACTTCGTAGCGTCCGTCGGGAAGCTTCCTCGCGGTCGCGCCGGCCACCCGGTTGTCGTACAGGGTGATCTTCTCGAACAGGTCGGTGACCAGCTGCTGCCTGTCCGGTCCCGCTTCCTCGCGGATGTAGCGGAGCAGGTCCAGCGAGGTCGGGTACGGCGGCATGCCGAAGCGACGATCCACCACGAAGCGCGAGAGCGCGCGGTTCAAGGCGTCCTCGCCCATCTCCTCGCGCAGCCGGTAGAACACCAGCGAGCCCTTGTTGTAGTGGATGTAGGCCTGGTTCTCGGCGCGGTACAGCGGCAACTCCTCCAGCCGCTCGGTACCGCGGCCGGCGAGGTAGCGGTCCAGTTCGTACTTCAGGAACTGGCGCATGCGCGCGCGGCCGTACTCCTGCTCCATCACCATCAGCGCCGAGTACTGCGCCAGCGATTCCACCAGCACCGTCCCGCCCTGCGAGTTCGCGCCGGCCACCTGGTGCCCCCACCACTGGTGCGCGACTTCGTGCGCGGTGACGTAGAACACGTAGTCGATCGCGTCGTCGCGGGTCAGGTCGGCGATGAAGCCGATGGACTCGGAGAACGGGATGGTGTTGGCGAACGACTGCGCGAAGGACGCATAGCGGGGGAATTCCAGGATCCGCACCTGGTCGAACTGGTACGGCGCGAACGCCTCCTCGTAGTAGGCCAGCGACTTGCGCACCGCCTCGATCATCCGCTCCACGTTGTAGGCGTGCCGGGGGTCGTGGTAGACCTCGATCGGAAGTCCCTCGTAGTCGCCCTTCGCCACCGCGTAGCGCGCCGACAGCACCGAGTAGAAGTCCAGCATCGGCTGGTCCATCGCGTAGGCGTAGCAGCGGCGACCGTCCTTCTCGAAGCTGCGCTGCAGCTTGCCCGGCGACAGCGCGACCTGGTCCGGCGCGGTGCAGATCGTGGCCGAGTAGTCGATCCAGTCGGCATCGTCGGTCAGGTAGGTGGCCTGGCGCGCCGCGACGTCCTCCAGCTTCGGCATGCGCGTGGGCTCGCCGAGCCCGCGCTTGCGCCGCTCGTTGCGGTCCTCCAACTCCATGCCGGCGTCGTAGCCGAACCCGGGGAAATAGCTGCTGTTGAAGAAGGTGCCGTTCTCGACGATCGCGGTCTGCGCCTGGCCGTTGGTGATGCCGCGCGGGTGGTAGTCGACCGCGAAGCGCATCTCGCGTCGCTCGCCCGGCTGCATCGGCTCGTCCAGCCGGTAGATGCGGTAGCCGATCGGCTCGTCGTACGTCACCAGCTCCTGTCCGCCGAAGTCGATCGACTCCAGCGCCTCGGCATCCGCCAGGTGCACGTGGATATCGGTGATCGGCGTGTCATGGGTGTTGGCGATGCGGTAGGTACCGGTGGCACGCATCACCTGGGTTTCAGGACGCAGGTCCACGTCCACGTGCACCTTCTCGATCTTCGGCTGCGGCAGCCCCTCGTACTGCTTGTATTCCTTCTCGTAGTGCGCAAGCCGGTCGCGCTCGACGTCCGGCGCCACGTACTCGTTGCGGATGTTGGTGTTCCAGAACAGCCAGCCTCCAAGGACGACGAACCCGGCAAGGGACACCGCCAGCACCGCGCCGACCGGTCCGCGCAGGCGTGCGCGCATCGCCCGGATGCGCCTGCCCCAGCCAGTCTCGGTGCCGCGCACCCACAGCGAGGTCGCGACCGCCAGCAAGGCCACCATGAACAGCGCCCAGTACGCCTGGAACGACAGTTGTCCGGGGAGGAAATGGCCGTAGCCGTTCATGTCCGACCACGGCGCGTTCGGCGCGCCGCCGACGATGTACAGGTTGTGGCTGAAGTCGAGCGCGTCGAGCACCCCTTGCGCCAGCAGCACCGCGATCACCAGCGCGTAGCCGGCGAACTTGTTGTGGGTGATGCCCTGCAGGGCCAGCGCCAGCATCGCCATCAGCCCGAAGAAGATGCTGCCGTTGAGCAGCAGCTTGAGCCAGGTCAGCGGCTCCACCGGGATGCCGTGGGCGAGCTGGAACAGGATGCCGGCGATGGCGCCGATGGCCTGGAACACCACGATCACCAGGAACAGCGCGCCGAGCTTGGCCAGCACCGGCATCCAGTCCGGGGTCGGCATGGCGTCGGTCACTTCGTTGACGCGCGCCACCCGCGGCCGCGCGGCCAGTTCGCCGGCGTAGAACAGCACCACGATCACCAGCAGCCAGCTGTAGGCGCCCTGCAGCACGTCGGCCACCCGCGAGGTCACCGGATGGGTCGGCGTCCCGTACATGAAGTCCATCGTGAACAGCGACGGCAGGAAGTTCGCGAGCCCGAACAGCAACATCACGATCAGCGGCACGCTGCGCAGCACGCTGGTGGTGTCGAACCACAGCATGGAAACGAACTGGCGCGCGGTGACCAGCGCGCCCGTGTCCGGCGCGTGCACGGGCACGTGCGCGGGACCCGCGGCCGCGGCCGCTGGCGTGGTCGTGGCCGGCGCCGCCGGCTTCCGGCGCCGGCGCCAGCCCTTGCCGGTACCGGAGCGTTCGGTGCGGAACAGGGCGAACGCGGCAGCAACCAGCCCCAGCCCGACGGTCAACCAGAGCGCACGGTTGGCGAGGATGTACCTCGACAGCTCCGGGATCGCGTGGTTGCGCTGGTCGGTGGCCCAGTAGCGGATCGTGCGGCTGAGCGCGCGTGCGCCCAGCGGATCCGCCATCACCGCCATCCACACGTTGTCCAGGTCGCGCACCAGCGACTGGCTGACGGCCCAGCCGACGATGTAGCCGAGCAATCCGATGTACACCCAGAGGATCGAGCGGGTCAGCACCGCCAGCAGCCCGAGCAGGCCCAGCGCGAACACCAGGTTGGGAAGCACGATTACGCCCAGCGCCCAGGCATAGGCCCGCCAGGGCGTCGGACCGAGCCGTTCCGGATCGATCCACGGCATGTACTGCGCCAGCAGCATCGCCCCGGCGATGACCAGGAACACCACCACGCAGGCGAGGAACGCCGCGAGCATCCGCCCGACCAGGTAGTCCCGCTTGCGGATGGGGTGCGAGAACACGAGGTCCGCCGTGCCGAGCTCGAAGTCCCCGAGCAGTGCATGGCTGACGATCCCGGCGATGGCCAGCAGCCCGATCAGGGTGAACATCGCCAGGATGGTGATCACGACGGTCGGCGCGTTCTTGTAGACGCCGCCTGCGGCGCCCCCGATCTGCACCGCCTCGCTCGACATCGCACCGAACGCCAGCAGGCCGAAGAACAGCGCGAACATCCACAGCAGTCCGCTGCGCATCTGCTCCCGCCATTCGAAGCGCAGGAACTCCCACATCGCGGGCGCCGGCACCTCAGGCCGCCTTCTGCTGCAGGCGCAGTTGCCGGAAGTACACGTCCTCCAGCCCGGCATCGATGCGCTCGAAGCCGTCGCCAGGATCGGATTCGGAGAACACGTGGATGATCGGTTGCCCGCCGACCAGCCGCGTCGACAGCACCTGGTAGCGCGACTGGTACCCGGACAACTCGGCCTTGTCGACCTTGCGTCGCCAGACCTGCCCGGCGAGTGCCGCGATCGCGTCCGCGGGCTGCCCCGCCAGCAGCACCTGGCCCTTGTTCATGATCGCCATGCGCTGGCACAGGTCGGTGACGTCCTCGACGATGTGCGTGGACAGGATCACCGCCACGTTCTCGCCGATCTCGGCCAGCAGGTTGAGGAACCGGTTGCGCTCCTCCGGGTCGAGGCCTGCGGTCGGCTCGTCCACGATCACCAGCCGCGGCTGGCCGAGCAGTGCCTGGGCGATGCCGAAGCGCTGGCGCATGCCGCCGGAATAGGTCCCGAGCTTGCGCTTGCGCGCGTCCCACAGGTTGACCTGCTTCAACAGCCCCTCGACCGTCTCCTTGCGTGGCCCGCGCGCGACCAGGCCCTTGAGGATCGCGAAGTGGTTCAGCAGGTCCTCGGCGCTGACTTTCGGGTACACCCCGAAGTCCTGCGGCAGGTAGCCCAGCTGCCGGCGCACCGCGTCCTTGTCGCGCAGCATATCGATGCTGCCGCCGCTGCCGTCGTCCATCGTCGCGCAGCCGGCATCGGCATCCTGCAGCGTCGCCAGGGTGCGCATCAGCGAGGACTTGCCGGCGCCGTTGGGGCCGAGCAGGCCGAACATGCCACGCGGGATGTCGAGGCTGATGTCGTCCAGCGCGCGGACACCGTTGGAATAGGTCTTCTGCAGCGAGCGGATCGTGATCATGGCGCCTCCCTTGGACCGGGGGACGATATCAGCCGCCCGCCGCCGGAGGGCGCGCCCAAAGTCACCATGACGAATGGGGCAACCGGCGACTAATCCGCGTAGCGCACGACCACCAGCCGGTCGGTTCCCGACTCCGCGCCCCAGGCTTCGCCGTCGCGCCCGAGCATCTGCCGCACCGCGGCCGTGGGCCGGTCGCTGGGAAACGACTCGAAGCGTTCGGTGTCCGGATCGAAGCGCACGATGGCATTGGCGTCGAAGTCGGTGAGCCAGACCCTGTCGTGCTCGTCCACCCACACCGAATAGGTCTTCGGCTTGTTGCCCGGCAGCTTCCACGCACGCCAGGCCTTGCCTTCAGCGGCGGCGGGGTCGTAGACGCTGACCTGGCCCGACATCCACTCGCTGACCCAGATGCGGCCCTGCGAGTCGCTCCACACCCGGCGCGCGCCCTGGCCTTCGGTCGGCGGATCGATCGGCGTCGCCTTGCCGCTCTTCGTGTCGATGCGCGCGATGTGGTTGCCGGCGAGCGAGGCGTAGTACACGTCGCCGGAGGGCGTGGTGGTGATGCCGTACGGCCCGCGACCGCGCGGCGACTCCCACACCTCGACCTTGCCGGTCGCCGGGTCCACGCGCCCGTGGTAACCGGACTGGCCGGTGAACCAGAGGATGCCGTTGCCGTCGAAGGTGGCGGTGTTGAGGTTGGCGTACTCCTCGATCGGCAGCGGGAACACGTCGACCGCATGGGTCTTCTCGTCCACGCGCACGATCGCGTTGAGGCCGCCGTCGGTGACCCAGAGGTCGCCGTCGGGGCCGATGATCACGCCGTGCGGGCGCGAGCCCTCGCCCAGGGGAATCTGCAGGGTCTCGCCCGTGGCCGGATCCAGCCGGCCGAGCGCGCCCTGGTGCTGCGCGGTGTACCAGACCGGACCGCCGGGACGCGGATCGGCGGCGACGTCATGCGGATGGGCGCCCTTGGGCACCGGGTAGTACTGCACTTCGGCAGCGAGCGCGGTGCCGGCGAAGGCGGTGCCGACGAACGCGGCGGCAGCGAACAGCAGGACGGCGATGGCGTGGCGCATGGCAGGGCCTCCCTGTGTGGAGGCCCAAGCCTAGCGCGTCCGCGCGCGCGTTTGGGCGCGCTAGACCTGGGCGCTCTTCCAGCTGCCGCGGCTGAACAGCCACAGCGTGAACAGGCCGACCGAGGTCTCGGAGAAGAACACCGCCCAGAACACGCCGGACGAGCCCCAGTCCAGGTGCAGCGCCAGCCACCAGGCCAGCGGGATCTGCATGAACCAGAAGAACACCAGGTTGATCCAGGTCGGCGTCACCGTGTCGCCGGCGCCGTTGAAGGCCTGCACCGCGACCATCCACCAGCCGTACACGAAGAACGAGTACGAGATGATGCGCAGCCATTCGCCGCCGACCGCGATCACCTCCGGGTCGGGGGTGAACAACGCGATGATGCGGTCGTGGAAGACGAAGAACAGCACCGCGACCGCGACCATGTAGGCCATGTTGTACCAGCCGATGCGCCACACGGCGGACTCGGCGCGCTCCGGGTGCCCCGCCCCCAGGTTCTGGCCGACCAGCGTGGCCGCGGCGTTGGACATGCCCCAGGCCGGCATGGTCGTGAACATCAGCATGCGCAGCGCAATGGTGGCGCCGGCCACGGCATCGGAGCCGATGCTCGCCAGGATCCGCACAAGGAAGATCCAGGAGGTCATGCCGATGATCATCTGCCCCACCCCGCCGAGCGAGGTGCGCACGATGTTCCGGAGGATGTCGCCGCGCCACACCAGTTGCGAGGCGAGCACGCGGATGTGCTTGCCGCCGCGGAACAGGATCCAGAGCTGCATCAGCACGCCGGTGCCGCGGCCGATGGTGGTGGCGATCGCGGCGCCTTCCACGCCCATCGCCGGCACCGGCCCGAAGCCGAAGATCAGGATCGGGTCGAGCACGATGTTCAGCGCGTTCGCCACCCACAGCACGCGCATTGCGATCGCCGCGTCGCCGGCGCCGCGGTAGATCGCGTTGATCACGAACAACAACATGATCACCGCGTTGCTGCCGAGCGCCCACTGCATGTAGCCGACACCGTGCTCCAGCGTCCACGGGTCGCCGCCCATCAGCGCCAGCAGCTCGCGCGCCCACACGATGCCGACCACCGCGAACGGCACCGAGGCCAGCAGCGCGATCCAGATCGCCTGCACCGCGGTGACCGCCGCGGCCTCGGGCTTGTGCTCGCCGACCCGCCTGGCGACCGTGGCGGTGACCGCCATCGCCAGGCCCATCGCGATCGCGTAGAGCAGGAACAGGTAGGTCTCGGTCAGGCCGACGGTGGCCACCGCCGAGGGGCCGAGCCTTGCCACGAACCAGATGTCGACCACCGCGAACGTGGACTCGAGCACCAGCTCCAGCACCATCGGCACCGCCAGCAGGAACACGGCGCGGCGCAGGGGGATCTTGGTGTAGTCGGCGCCGGTACCGCGGATCGCGTCGCGCAGCTCGGACCAGAGGGAGGCAACGGGCGGGGCTGCTGTGGACATCGGCCGGTTTCCGCAAAGGGGGACGATACTACCGACGAACCGGCACCCCGGGAATCGACACCCGGGATGTCGATCCGGGCCCCCTCCGCGCGTCGTAGGGGGACACCCACCAGACAGGAGCAGGGCCATGGCCTACATCGACGGATTCGTGGCGGCAGTCCCCACCGCCAACCAGCAGAAGTACCTCGACCACGCCAACAGGGGCGATCCCCTCTTCGTCGAGTTCGGCGCCACCCGCGTGGTGGAGTGCTGGGGCGACGACATCCCGGACGGCACCCTCACCGACTTCCGCAAGGCGGTGCAGGCGAAGGACGACGAGACGGTGGTGTTCGCGTGGATCGAGTGGCCGGACAAGGCCACGCGCGACGCCGGGATGCAGAAGATGATGGAGGATCCGCGGATGGCCGACAATCCCATGCCGTTCGACGGCAAGCGGCTGATCTACGGGGGCTTCCGGCCGATCCTGGACCTCGGCGGCCGGAAGCCTGCCGGCTGACCCCCGGGTCAGCTCACCCGGAACATCGGCTGGCGCGTGCGCCCCGCGGTGTAACCGTGGTGGCGTGCGCGGCGCCTGCCCGGCGCTGCCGGACGGGCGTGGACCGGGACCGGCTGCGGGCCCGGGAACATCGCGGACGCAAGCTCCGCGGCAGAACTCCTGGTCTTCTTGGACTTGCCCCGGGGCTTGCGACGGAACAGGGACATGACCTTGCGTGCTATTTTGGGTGCCTCCTTGGTTTTTCCAATGAATACAACGGCTTACGTCGCGTATTGTAGCACACCGGGAGTTTTATGAACAGGGGGCTCGACCGGCCTCAGCCAGCGCTTGGCGGGGCCGGCGCGTTGCGCGCCTCCCAGGCCGCCAGCGCCGCCTCGTAGTCCTCGAGTTGCTGCTCGTAGACGTCGTTGACGCACATCGCGCAGCCGTCGCCGCAACAGTCGGACGGGAGCGGCTTCTCCGGCGGCACCGGCCGCGGATCGTGGGGTGTCGCGTCGGACTTCCCGGCAACCACGCTCAGCCCTTCCGCTTCTCCGCGGCGACCTGGCGCAGCGCCTGCTCGAACACCTCGGGCGGCTGCCCGCCGGAGATCAGGTGCTTGCGCTCGAGGATGATCGCCGGCACCGCGCGGATGCCGTGGGACTGGAAGAACTGCTCGCCGATGCGGACCTCGTCGGCGAAGGCGCCGGACGCGAGGATCTCCCGCGCCCGTGCCTCCGGCAGCCCGGCCTCGACCGCGATCGCCACCAGCGTGTCGTGGTCGGACACGTTGCGGCCCTCGCTGAAGTACGCGCGCAGCAGCCCGTGCTTGAGCGCACGCTGCTTGTCCTCGCCTTCGCCTTCCGCCCAGTGCAGCAGCCGGTGTGCGTCGAAGGTGTTGTAGATGCGGCTGCGCCTGGCCATGTCGAAGGTGAAGCCCAGCGCGGCGCCGCGGTCGACGATGACCTGCTGGTTGGCGGCGGCCTGCTCGGCCGACATGCCGTACTTGCGCTGCAGGTGGCCCTCGGCGTCCTCGCCTTCCGCCGGCATCTGCGGATTCAGCTCGAACGGCTGGAAGTGGATCTCGGCCTCGACCTCGCCGCGGGTGCGCTCCAGCGCCCGTTCCAACGACATCAGGCCCACGGCGCACCAGGGGCAGACCACGTCGGAGACGAAATCGATGCGCAGGCGGGTGGGAGTGGCGTCCATGCCGTTAAGATCGCACATCACGCGTCTCCCGGGAGTCGTCGCCATGTCCATGCGCACCGCCAGCGGTACTTTCGATGTCCAGATCGCGCCGCAGCAGCCCGACAACCCGCAGGCCGAGGCCGCCGGCCTGGTGCGGCTGTCGCTGGACAAGCGCTACCACGGCCCGCTGGACGCCACCGCCCAGGGCGAGATGCTGGCGGACAGCGGCGGCGGCAAGAAGGACGGCGCCTACGTCGCGATGGAACGCGTCACCGGCACGCTCGATGGCCGCAGCGGCTCGTTCGCGCTGGTGCACCGGGCCCTGCTGCGCGACAACGTGCCGCAGGAATGGACCGTCACCGTAGTCCCCGGCTCGGGCACCGAGGCGCTGGCCGGGCTGGAGGGCTCGCTGCGGATCAGCGTCCGCGACGGCCAGCACCACTACGCGTTCGAATACCTGCTCGACTGATGGTTGGTGACGCCGAGGCGCACCGTCATCCCGGCCACGTCCCTGTCGTCGACGAACCGGTAGTCCCCCAGGCCCTCGCACTGACGCCCCCCGGAAGTCAGCCCCCCGTTGACCCAGGTCAGGACGCCGCGCGCGTGCCGGGTGCATCCTAGGCGCGTCCCCCAGTGCGTGGAGCACGCCAATGCCGCCTCCAGTAGCTGTTCGCCCGCGACCGCCGTCGCGATGCAAGCTCCTTGCCGGACTGCTGGCAGCCGGCGGTCTCGCGACTACCTTCGGCGCGGCCGCCCGGTCCGCGGACCCCTCCGGCTGGCAATTCAGCGGCGACCTGCGCGGCGGCTGGTTCGCCAGCGAGCGCACCGCGCGCGACGGCAGCGAGAGCGAGCAGGACGCGTTCAACGCGCGCCTGCGCGTGGCCGCCGAACGCAGCATCGACGAGCGCTGGCGGGTTCGTGCCCGGGTCGCCGGCCGCTTCAGCAGCGACCAGGACGGCACCGACGTCTATCTGCGCGGCTACGCGCCGACCCGCTCCGGCGCCGCCTTCGGCGACGTCACCCTCGACGAGGCCTACCTCGGGTACCAGGCGCCGGAGGATGGGTTGCGCTTCAAGCTCGGCCGCTTCCAGACCGCGTTCGCGTTGCCAGGTGTGGCCTCGAAGGGCCTGGACCGCAACGACAGCCCGAACATCGACGTGCAGTGGACCGACGGCGTGCACCTCGACATGCCGGTCGCCGGCGACTGGCGTGCGCACCTGATCGGCCAGTATCGCCACCGCAAGGGCAGCGGCGGCGTCGCCCACGCACCGCTGGACTTCAGCGACGACGGCAGCCGCGCCACGCTGTTCCTCGGGCTGGAGAACAAGCAGCGCGTCGGGCCGGTCACCCAGCGCATGCTGTCGCTGACCTGGATGCCGGACAGCCTCGCCGACCGCGGCCTGGCCGATCCCTCGCGCTCGGACTACGTGGCCGTGGATGCGCGCATCGCCGCCGAGTGGCCGCTGCGCGAGGGCGGGCCGCGCTTCGTCGCCGGCGCCGAGGTCGGCTACGCGCTGGAGACGCCGCTGGACAGCGCCACCGACACCGGCGGTGCCGGCGAGACCGGCGGCTTCGCCTGGCAGGTGCTGGCCAGCGTCTACGACTTCGCGCCGAAGCACCACATCGGGATCGCGGTCGGCAGCGCCGACGCCGGCTGGCTGCTGTCGCCCGACTACCGCCCCAACGACCGCTCCGCGGAGATCCGGTACCAGTGGCAGTTCCTGCCGAAGACCTCGATGGAGGCGCGCTTCCGCGAGCGCACCGAACTCGAGCATCCGGTCGGCACCCGCGCACGCGTGGACCGCGATGTCTACGTGCGCATCACCCACAAGTTCTGATCCGTCCAGGAGGACACCATGAAGCTGAAGCAGACTTCCCTCGCGCTGGCGCTTGCACTGGCCGTGGGCGCGCTCGCGTCCGGTTGCACGCAGCAGCCGGCGGCCACGGACGCCGATGCGGTCGCCGAAGCCGGCGCCACCCATGATGCCGCGGACGCCCATGCCGGCGCCGACGCGCACGCCGATGCGGACCATGCGCACGCCATCGCGAATGCCGGCGGCACCGACTTCCCGGTCCCGGCCAACCATGTGCGCTGGACGCCGGACGCGCCGCTGATGGAAGGCATGTCGCGCGTGCGCACGGCGCTCGCCGGCCTGGAAGCCGAGTCGCACCCGACCGATGCCACCATCGCGGCGCTGGCCGCCGACATCGATGCCGCGGTCGCGTACATGTTCGCCAACTGCAAGCTGCCGACCGAGCCGGACATCGCGCTGCACGCGATCCTCGCGCGGCTGATGGCCGGCAGCGAGGCGCTGAAGGCGAATCCGTCCGACGCCTCGCCGGTGGCCGACATGCACGCTGCGTTGCACAACTACGCGGAACTGTTCGACGATCCGGCCGGCGGCCCGGGCACCTGAGGCCCGGGGTGCTTTCCGGCTACGGCCGCTGCCGCCCGACCCGCGAGCGGCGCCGACCGTAGGCGAAGTAGATGACCATGCCAGCCGCCAGCCACACCGCGAAGCGCACCCAGGTCAGCGTGGTCAAGTTGAGCATCAGGTAGAAGCACAGCAGCGCCGAGGCGATCGGCAGCACCGGTACGAACGGCACGCGGTAGGCGCGCGGCAGGTCCGGGCGCTTGCGCCGCAGCACCACCACGCCAATGCTGACCAGCACGAACGCCGACAGCGTTCCGATGTTGATCATCTCCTCGAGGATCTCGACCCGGGTGAAGCCGGCCAGCAAGGCCACCACCACGCCGCACAGCACCTGCAGCCGCACCGGCGTCCTGCGGGTGTCCGAGGTGACGCTCAGCCAGCGCGGCAGCAGGCCGTCGCGGCTCATCGCAAGCAGCACCCGCGCCAGCCCCATCAGCAGCACCATGATCACCGTGGTCAGGCCGACCAGGATGCCGACCGAGATCACCTGCGCCGCCCACTCCGCGCCGACCGCGATGAAGGCGGTCGCCAGCGAAGGATTCTCGGCCGCGGCCAGCACCGTGTACGGCACCATCCCGGTCAGCGCCAGCGACACCAGCAGGTAGAGCGCGGTGACCAGCGCCAGCCCGCCGAAGATCCCGCGCGGCAGCGTCTTCTGCGGATCCTTCACCTCCTCCGCGGAGGTGGCGACGACATCGAAGCCGATGAAGGCGAAGAACACCAGCGCCGCGCCCGACAGCACACCGGCGACACCGTACTTCGCCGGCACCGCGCCGGTGGCCCACGAGAACAGCGACTGCGACCAGACGTCGGCGTCGGTGCCCGCCGTTGGCGCCGACGGCGGAATGAACGGCGTGAAGTTCTCCACCCGCAGGTAGGTGAAGCCGACCACGATCACGAACAGCACGATGCCGACCTTGATCACGGTGAACACGTTGTTGACCCGCGCCGACAGCTTGGTGCCCTGCACCAGCAGCGCCGTGAACACCGCGACGATGAACAGCGGCCCCCAGTCCATCGCCAGCCCGAACACGCCGATGGTGGTCGGGATGTGCACGTCGAACAGGTCGAACACCGCCGCGAGGTAGATGCCCCAGTACTTGGCGATCACCGCGGCCGCGGTCAGCAGCTCGAGGATCAGGTCCCAGCCGATGATCCAGGCCAGGAACTCGCCGAGCGTGGCGTAGGTGTAGGTGTAGGCGCTGCCGGCGACCGGGATCGACGAGGCGAACTCCGCGTAACACATGATCGCCAGCGCGCAGGTCAGCGCCGCCAGCACGAACGACAGCGTGGTCGCGGGCCCGGCGAAGTCGCCCGCCGCGCGCGCCCCGACCGAGAAGATGCCGGCGCCGACCGCCACTGCCACACCGAGGATCATCAGGTCCCAGGCACTCAGTGAACGCTTGAGCTGGTGCCCCGGCTCGGCGGCATCCGCAATGGACTGTTCGATGGTCTTGGTGCGGGCCAGGCTGTGGAGGAAGCTCATCGATGTTTCCGATCACCGGGCCCAACGCCGTCCGTCCTTACTCTACTCCCATGGCCAGCAGCCCCAGCGCCATCGTCGTGATCGGAGTCGCCGGCAGCGGCAAGACCACGGTCGCGCGTGAACTCGCCGCGCACTTCGGCTTCGAATTCCTGGACGCCGACGACTTCCACTCGGCCGATGCCCGGTCTGGCATGGCGGCCGGAATTCCCCTGACCGACAGCGAGCGTGAACCGTGGGTCCAGACCCTGGCGGATGAACTGCGCCGCCATGCGCGATCAGGGCGTTCGACGGTCCTCGCCTTCTCGGGACTGCGCGCCGCGCACCGGCAGCGCCTGCGCGACAGCGGCGTGCCGATGCGGTTCGTGTACCTGCAGGCACCGCCACACGTGATCGCGGCGCGGCTGGCCACGCGCGAGGACCACTTCATGCCGCCCGAGTTGCTCGCCAGCCAGCTCGATGCGCTGCAGGTCCCGGACCACGAGCCCGACGTGCTGGCGCTGGACACCGACCGCCCGCTCTCCGAGGTGGTCGAGCGCGCGGTGGCAGCGCTGTCCGCGTCGTAGCGTCCTTCACCCGGATGCGACCCGCGGGTTCCTACCGTGGAACCAGACCTTCGCGGAGCCACGCCATGATCAAGTGGGCCATCATCTTCGCCATCATCGGGCTGGTCGCCGGCCTGCTCGGCTTCACCGGCATCGCCGGCGCCGCGATGGGCATTGCCAAGTTCCTGTTCTGGGCCGCGGTGATCATCGCGATCATCCTGTTCGTGCTGGGGATGACGGTGTACAAGAAGCTCACCTGAGCGTCGGAAGGGCGGTCACCGGCGTTACCCTAGCGGGCTCGCCACCGGACGCCGCCCGATGCCCAAGACACTGATCCTCGCCGCCCTGTTCGCCACCGCTTTCCCTGCCGCCGCCGCCGACCCGGTATTGCCGCAAGCCGAGGCCTACACCACGCCGGACAGCTGGCGGCAACCGGTAGCGCCGGTGCGGATCGCCGACCACACCTGGCACATCGGCACCGCCGGCCTCACCGCGCTGCTGGTGGTCACCGACGACGGCGCCATCCTCATCGACGGAGGCCTGCCGCAGGCAGCCGACATGCTGCTGGCGAACATGCAGCGCCTGGGCGTGGCGCCGGACGACCTGAAGCTGATGCTCTCCACCCAGGCCCACGGCGACCACGTCGGCCCGTTCGCCGCGATCGAGCGCGCCACCGGCGCGCGCGTGCTCGCCAGCGCCGAGTCCGCCTGGCTGCTGGCACACGGCGGCAGCGATGACATCCACTTCGGCGACGGCATCCTCTATCCGCCGGTGCAGGCTGACGCCATCGTCCGCGATGGCGAGGTCGTCGAACTCGGCGGCATGCAGCTCACCGCCCACTCCGTGCCCGGCCACACCCCGGGCAGCACCGCCTGGACCTGGACCGACACCCGCGACGGCCAGCCCGTGCGCATCGCCTACGTGGACAGCCTGACCGCCCCCGGCTACCAGCTGCACGACAACCCGCGCTACCCGCGCCTGGCCGAGGACTTCGCGCGCACGTTCGACGTCGTGCGCGCCCTGCCCTGCGACGTGCTCATCACCCCGCACCCGGACTTCAGCGGCTGGGACTTCGCGGATGCGAAGAACCCGAATCCGCAACCGAAGAGCTGCAAAGCGTATGCGGATGCGGCGGAGAAGGCGCTGGACTTGGAATAGGTACGCGCCGACCTGCTAGCGATCGTCCGCCATCAATGCGTCCAGGCCACGCGCCGCGTTCCAGATGCGAAGGACCTCCACGTGGTCCGGAAGCTCGATGTAATACACCAGGTACGTCTCGAACCCGCGGACCGGGAAGAACCGGAGGGGCTCAGGCAGGTCCGGCATGACTCGTTCGTGTCGAGGTGAACCGGACGCCGGGTAGCGACCGATCAGTTCCAGCGTGACATGCACCTGGGCAAGGAATCGCTCGCCCAACGCCAGGCCGCCTTTCCGCGCGTGCCACCGCGCGCCCTCGGCAACGTCACGCCTGGCGGCCGGGCGCCACTCAATCGGCTTCACGGGCCGCGTGTTCGCGCAATTCCTTGCGCATCTGCTCGAAGGTTTGCTTCGTCACCGGCTCGGCGGGCCCGGAGGCCAGGCCCTCGGCAATCAGCCGGCGTAGCAGCTCTTCGGCCTTGGCCCGCTGGCGCTGGCGGATCAGGTCACGCATGTAATCCGAGGTGCTGGCGTACCCACCCTCGCGGACTTCCTCGTCCACGAACCGCTTCAGCTGATCCGGCAGGGACATGTTCATGGTGGCCATTGGGACACCTCATGGCAAAGATTGCCATCAGGGTGGGCCGCGGCTGCCCGTCAGTCAAATCCGCATGGCTCTTCCGCCTTGCGGCCTCAGGCGGCGTGGCGTATGGTAAGGATTCCTTACCCTGTCGTCGCCCCGGCCATGCTCGCCAAGCTCACCAGCAAGAACCAGCTGACGCTGCCCAAGGCTGCCGTCGAAGCTGCCGGCAACCCCGAGTACTTCGAGATCGAGGTCCGCGCCGGGCAACTGGTGCTGACCCCGGTGCGCATCCAGCGCGCTGACGCCGTGCGTGCAAAGCTCGCCGAACTCCGGTTGGGAGACGACGATCTTGCCGAGGCGGTGGCCTGGGCCCGTCGTACCGAAGGCCGGCGCGTCGCGGAGCCCAAGGCCGGCTACAAGCCAGTGCGCAAGCGCAAGTCGTGACCGGCCGCGCACGCGGTGCCCCGCGCTGGGTCCTCGATACCAATGTCGTCCTGGCGGCACTGGTGAGGCCGGGCGGCACGTGCGGGAAGCTGCGACTCGCGTGGCAGTCGCGTTTGCTGATCCCACTGGCAAGCAGCGAGACGATCGCGGAACTCGTCCGTGTACTGGCCTATCCAAAGTTCCGGCTGGCACCCGAAGAACAACAGGACCTGCTTGCGGACTACCTGCCCTGGGTAAAAGCAGGCAACGCCGAGGCACTCGTGACCGGAGACGCAGACCTGCATGCGGCTACCCCGCTACGCGGCGTCGAGATCATCACGCCGTCGCAGGCGATCGGGCGCCTGTCCGATTAGCACGGATGGACTGGCCCGCTCAGGGGCAGGTCGTGACCTGGTTGGCGCAGGTGCCGGTGGTCCAGCCGCGCACCTCGCGGCCGAGCAGCGTGCCCTCGAGCAAGACCCAGTCGCCGCGGCAGTCGAGCAGGCGGGTGACCAGCGTCGAGTCGGAGCCCCACAGCACACCGTCCTCGTCCAGCGCGGCGAGCTTTGCGACGACGGCCGCCTCGCCCGACGGCTCCGCGTACAGGTGCACGTGGTTGAGCACCAGCCCGAGATGGTCGCCGGAGACCCAGCCATCGCCCTTGAAGACGATGGTCGGCAGCGTGTCCAGGATCGGGTTGTCGGCCATGGCCAGGGACACGCGGAACCAGCCGTCGCGCGCCTCGGTGATCGTCAGCGTGACGCGGAAAGTGAACCCCGCAAACTCGATCGGCGCCGGCATCGTCGTGATGACCGGCGTGTCCGCGCCCGGGCCGGCATGGATGCGGCGCTCGTCCGGGGTTGTGCCGGTGGACCAGGCTTCGAGGGTGCAAGGTGTCGGCTCGGCGGCATGGGCACCGAAGGCGAGGACCAGGGCTAGCGCGCAGGAGAAACGTTTCATGGGAGTGATTGATCCTCCGGACGCATATCCGTCTTTACGGAAAGCGACTCTCCGGAGTGCCGAAGGCCGGTGCCTATTCATGATGCGTCCAATGCGGCGGCGACCGCCTCGCAAGTCGAGGGTTCTCAAGCGCCGAGGTCACCCTCGCCTCCGATCAGCCACAGCTTGGGTTGCTCCAGCACGCGCACCACGAAGGCGTTGTCGGCCTCGACGCGCTTGCGCAGGTCGGCCCGCGAATAGATGGCGGGATTGATGTCGCGACCGAGTTGTTCGATCAAGGGATGCAGTGCGCCCACGACATCGGCGTACGTCAGCTCATCGGAAACCAGGAACAGATCGATGTCGCTCGCGGCCGTGTCGCTGCCCTTCGCCACCGATCCGTAGACGAACGCAGCCTTGATCCGGCTCGCCAAGGGTGTCAGCGCCTCCTGTAGCGGCACCACAAGGCCAAACGTCTTGCGGACGATGCCGACCAGCTCGTCGTGGATCGGGCTACCCGGATTGGCGCTGTACCGCTTCTGGTTGCCGACCTGCTCGGAGACCAGCAGGCCACTGCCGGCGAGCCGTGCGATCTCGCGTTGGACCGCACCGCTGCCGGCACCCGTGGCCTGGATCAGTTCGCTGACGCTCAACGCCCGCCCCGGCTGGCCGAACAGCAGCGCCAGCACGCGCTGCTGGGTCCGGGTGAACAATGCGTCGGACAGGCTGGCGCTGGCATAGAGTGCCGCCGCCTCACTGACGCGCTTGCCTGCTGTCTTGCCCATATCGGGCACGATAATGCCCAGAATGGGCAAGCGCAATTCCCCGGTGCCGCTCAGCGCCGCGCCGGCAGGAACCGCGGGTTGCGCAGCAGCGCCGCCGAGACCAGCGAGACCAGCACGCCGACCGGGAAGATCTCGACGAAGGTCATGGGCATGCGGAACATCGGGTTGGCGTACTGGACCTTGAGGGCCTCCATGTCCGCCGCGAGCTTGGTCAGGGCCGCTTCGGTGGCGCCCTCGGCGCGGGCCTGCTCCAGCATGGCGTTCGAGTAGGACGCGATGAAGTCCATGTCGGTGATCGCCAGCACCGCTTCCCAGGCGACCACGTAGAACACGCCGGCGATGAAGCTGATCGCCAGGCCCATGCCGAACGCCGGCCAGAAGCCGATCACCCCGCCCCGGTCCATGTCGCGATGGCGCTTGATGCCGACGAACACCGCGCTGAGCGCGACCAGCATGCCGGCGTAGCCGATGACCATGCCCCAGGGCATCGGCGGCATGTCGCCGAAGCCGAGGAAGGTGGCGAACATGAAAGCCGCGACGACCACGCCGGCGATCACGCCGTACTTCACGATGGTGTTGAACATGGAACTTCCCCCTGGTTGTCTGGTGCGGCCATCCCACCCCGGTTCGCCGGCCGCGGCAATCGCCCGAACGGGTGATTCCGGGGGAATCATCCTCTTTTCCGGCGCTTACGGCAGCAGGCCCAGCTCGCGGGCGCGGCGGATGGCCTCGGTGCGGCGGCGGGCGTCGAGCTTGTCGAGAACCCGCGCCACGTGGGTCTTGACCGTATTGGGCGAGACGTGGAGGCGCGCCGCGATCTCCTTGTTGGAGCGACCGGCGTGATCAGGCAGCGTGTTCCAACCGCTGGGCAACCGCTTCCTGGATCAGCGCGTTGAGACTCATCCCCTCGGCCGCAGCGACAAGTGCGGCCTTTTCGTGGATCTCCCGATCCAGGCGCAGGTTCAACCTGCCGGAAAAACTCCTGTACGGGGCAATGCCGCGCTCCGCGCAGACCTCGAGGAACGTCCGAAGCGAGCGTGCGCCCTCTTCCCGAAGCTCCGCGACGCTTTGCGCGTAGAAGTCGGCGCCGCCGTTCAGCCCAAGGAACTCACCCCGCAACAGGTTGGTGTCCGGGTCGAAGCTGACCACCGCGCGGTGGCCTTCGATTTCAATGATGTTGTTCATGCTCATGGGGTGATTCCGTTAGCCTCCAACCATCTGCGCACGGCGGCGACAGCACCCTTGTCGGTCTCAGGTCCAGGATGTGGACGGTGGAATACCTGGACCTGTCCCTTCCAGACGATCGCAACGCGGGAACCTTCGCGCTCTTCCCGCTCGGCTCCAAGCGCGATGAGGAGCGACTCGATCCCCGCCCAACGAATCGTTCCCGAAACAGGCCGGGCGAACACCGACTCCAGCGTTGCCTGATGCTTCCTTTTCAGTCGTGACTTCCGTGTCATGCGCACATGGTACTACTTTTCGGTACCATGTCAACATTCGTCAGGAGCAGTCAAGGGCCCACAGGCGGCCTTGGCCGCCCGTCGAACCACGGCAGCATCGCCTGGATCAGCGGGCCGATCAGCAACACGTAAGCCACCGTGCCCAGGCCCACGGTGCCGCCGAGCAGGAAGCCCGTGACCAGGACGCTGCCTTCGATGAGCGTGCGCACCAGGCGCACCGAGCGGCCGGTCCTGCGCACCAGGCCGGTCATCAGCCCGTCGCGCGGGCCGGGGCCGAGGTGCGCGCCCAGGTAGGCCGCCGTCGCCGCGCCATTGAGCACGATCCCACCCGCCAGCAAAGCCGCCCGCAGCGCGAGCGACGCATCGAGCAGGCGGTCGCCGATCAAGCCGTTGACGAGGTCGAACACCAGCCCGATCACCACTGCATTGCACAAGGTGCCGAAGCCCGGCTTCTGTCGCAGCGGGATCCAGACCAGCAGGACCACGCAGCTCACCGCGATGGTGACGCGACCCATCGGCCAACCGCCCTGCAGCGACAGCCCCTGGTGCAGCACGTCCCACGGCATCAGGCCCAGGCCGGACCGCAGCATCATCACCATGGACACGCCGTAGGCGATCAACCCAAGGAACAGCTTGAGCAGGCGGGACGGCACGCTCAGGCTGCCATCCGGTGCTCGTAATACGGGTGCCGGCGGTCGTCGAAGATCGCGTACAGCGCCGCGAGGTTGCCCGGCTCCGGGTTCAGCCAGGCGTCGATGTGCTCGGGCTTGATGTTGATGACGGTGCGGTCGTGGCCGGCGGCGGCGACCTCGGGCTCGGGCTCGTCGGTGATGGCGGCGAACGACAGCAACTCCGGCTCGCCCTCGCCGCCGGTCCAGCGCGACCAAAGGCAGGCGATCAGCATCTCCGAGCCGTCGCGCGGCGCGAACTCGAGGATCACGTTCTCCTCCTGCTCGCCCTCGCCCAGCTCGCGGCCCTCCATCCGGTGGCGCGACACGTTCTCGTAGAAGCGCGAGGCGACCATCAGCCCGTGGGTCAGGCCGAACGCGTCCTTCCAGAACCTCTCGAGGTTGTCGCGGCGCGCGTTGTAGGTGCCCGGGAACTTGCGGTCGAAGAACGCCGGCTTGCCCGCCGGCCGGCATTGGTAGCGCATCGGCTTGACCACGCGCCGGCCGCCTTCCCACACCAGCACCGGCGCATGCATGCCGGGGAAGATGCGGCTGTCGCGCGGCTCGGGGCGGGTGCGGCGCAGGTCCGCGAGCTTGCCCAGTGCCCAGTCGATCTTCGAGGTGGCGATGCGCCGGTCATCTAGCGCCTTCTTCGTGGTCTTCGTCTGCAGGGTGCGCTCGGCATCGGCGAGGCGCTTCTTCTGCTTGAAGACCTCCTGCTCCAGCTTGCTGGCCGCCTGCGCGTCATGCGCGTCGATCAGCGCCTTGATCTCGCGCTCCCTATCACTGGCCGGGGCCAGGAACGCGGCGTCCATGCCCTTGGGAATCTTCGCCCCGCTGCCGTGGGAGCGGTCGATGTACAGGCGCACGAAGGTGGCGATGTCGATGTCGGCACCGAAGGCGCGGACGTAGCGCTGGTAGCTGGCTTCTATTTGGGCGGAGTAGCACATGGGGGTCAGCTTACGGCGTCAATGCGCCACGTCGGCGACCGCGTCGTGAAAGTCCAGTTCATGCACCAGCAGAATCTGGACGCCCTTCCTCCTGAGACTCACAGCCTTCTCGACCTTCCGGCCATAGCAGGCATAGGTCCAACACGGGTTTCCGTCTGCGCCTATGACGAGATAGTCGGTTTTCGATGAAGGCGCAGAGCAACAATCGCCACCCAACTTCCGCACCGTTGCCTCCAGGTCTTTCCGACGACCGCGCGATGCGGCGCCTGTAAAGCAGAAGACCCGTCCTTCGAAGAGGATCTCTGGATCGACCGCACACAGTCCGGTGATCTTCCCCGCTTCGAGGATCGGCGGAGCTACAACCGTCATATCGTCCAACAACGAGACGAACTCGGAGAAGAAGGCGCTCAGCGCCCGGTGTTCTGCGTCATCGATTCGACCGTCCTGGAGGGTGCCAACGATCAGGCTTCCTATTTCGTCGAATGGCCAGCAGGAGCGCAGGTGCGAGTGTTCCTCCATCCAGTCCGAAAGCCCCCTGAGTTCCTGCTCGGAAATCCGCGTATCCGCCACGACCCCGCCGAGGATCGCATGCAGACGCTGCAGGTCCGCTGTGATCCGGTCGAAATATTCGCTTCGGGACAGCCTTTCGCATAGCCACTGGATGTCGGCGCGCTCCTCGGGGTCGAGCACGCCGTCTGACAAGGCCCCCTCGACAGCGGGAACCAGTTCGGAAAACGGATGCCGTTCCCGCAAACCCGCGTGCTCCGACAGCCACAGGCCGAGAAAGTCGAGCTCGCCCCGATTGATCCTTCCATCGATCGAAATGCCCTCGATGATCCCGAGCAACGAGTTGATGGATTTCTCCAGGCGGGCCGGCCCGGTAAACCTGTAGTAAGCCCCCAGATCTGCGTGCATTGCGTTCCCCTCCCGCTGGATCACTCCCCTCGTACGCTGGATCTCGCTTTTGCGTCGGCCGCCAAGTTGTTCAATTTGACTATGCAGCCTCGGCTGCCCATGTATCTGCGAGCAATTCCGCCTGATTGATCAGGAGTTCAGTGGCCCGAGGCTGCTTGTCAGGCGGGTACTTGTACTTCGCGAGCAAGACCTTGACCATCGCAACCATCTTTGCGCGGGATGACACCCGGTTCTGCCAGTTGATCGTTGCCGATTTACGCAACTTGTCGGTTAGTTCCTGCGCCAGCGCCCGAAGCGTGTCATCCGACATTTCGCGAACCGCGGACTCGTTTTCCACCAAGGCCTGATAGAAGGCGTACTCCTCTTCACTCATTCCCTGCGGCGGACGGGCTGCGTTGATCTCTTTCGCCAGTTTTATCAGCTCCTCGATCACCTCGACCGTCGTGATCGCGCGGTTCTGGTAGCGCGTAACCGCGTCCTCCAGACGCTCCGTGAACTCCTTGCCCTGAAGTGCGTTCCGTTGTCCCCTTGACTTGATCTGATCAGCGAGCAGCCTTTCCAGCAATTCGGCCGCCAGGTTCTTGGTGGGCATGTCGCGGATTTGCGCGAGGAACTTCTCGTCGAGCAAGGAGATGTCTGGCTTCCCGAGTCCCAAGGTGGCAAAGATGTCGTTGACACCTTCCACCAGCACGCCCTTGGCCACCAGCTGGCGCAGGGCGGCTTCCTTCTCCAGCCTGGAACGGGTTTCCCCCGCCCGCGTCAGTTTGATCAGGCATACGCGAACCGCCTGGAAGAAGGCGATTTCCTCCCGCAACGCCATGGCCTTTGGCCGCGTGCCAGCGAGGGCTTGGGCGCGGGTCAGCTTTGCGACTTGATCGAGGTAGGCGCGCACGCCACGGTTGCGGCCTTTCTCGTCAGGCTCCGGGTCCACCTGCAACACGTGTTCCATGGCGGGCCCGAGTAGCGCGAGGGCCTGCTTTGGGTCCTCGTATCCGGAGTAGTCAAGCCCATGGAAGAACTCGCGCCGGATCACGTCGATCGTATCCAGCAAGATTGTCAGCGCCTGCCCGGAAGTATCAACCGGTTCACGCCCTGTGCCTGCATCCTTGGTGTACTGGCGAATCGCCTTCTTCAGCTCCTCGCCGATGCCGATGTAGTCGACGATGAGACCACCAGGCTTCCCTTTCCAGATCCGGTTCGTTCGCGCGATGGCCTGCATCAGGCCATGGCCCTGCATTGGCTTGTCCACATACAGCGTGTGCACTGGCGGCACGTCGAACCCCGTCAGCCACATGTCGCGGACGATTACCATTTCCAGAGGGTCGTCCGGATCTTTGAACCGCTTTTCCAGCAGCTTGCGCTGCGCTTTGTCGGTCCGATGCGGTTGGAAATGGAGGGGATCCGCGGAACTGCTGGTCATGACGATCTTGAGCCGGCCCTTGTTGACGTCCGGGTCATGCCAGTCGGGACGCAGCTTGACAATCTCGTTGTAAAGCCGAACCGCACCCTCACGGGAAATGGCCACGACCATCGCCTTGCCGGCCAGCTGCTCGGTTCGCGCTTCCCAGTGCAGGACCAGGTCTGTGGCCAACGTGGCCAGCCGCCCCTCCGCCATGGCCAACGCTTCCAACCGCGTATAACGGCTGGCGGTCTTACCCTGTTCCGCGGCGTCCTCATCCACAGTGACCTCGAGGAACTCGTCCATCAGTGCCTGCTTCTCGGCCTCGTTGAAGCGCAGCTCGATGATCCGGCTCTCATAACTCACTGGCACGACCGCTTCGTCCTCCTGGGCGGCCACCATGTCGTAGACGTCAACGTAGGTCCCGAACACAGCCTCGGTGTCGCGGTCGTCAAGGCTGACTGGCGTGCCGGTCATTCCCAGGTAAATCGCGTTGGGCAGCGCATCGCGCATGTACTTGGCCAGGCCGTACTTGGTTTGGCCAGTGGCCGTATCCATCTCGGCCGTGAAGCCGTACTGCGTCCGGTGCGCTTCGTCGGCGATGACGATGACGTTGGACCGGTCCGACAGCACAGGCACCTCAGTCTCACCCTGCCGCGGCGCGAACTTGTTGATGGTCGTGAAGTAGATTCCGCCGGCGTGCGCCTCCCCCAACATGTCACGAAGGTCCTCGCGGCTGTCGGCCTGCTGCGGTGTAGCACGCAGGGACCAAGCGCAGTCGGCAAAGGTCTCGTAGAGCTGTCCATCCAGATCGTTGCGGTCGGTGACCAGCACGACGGTCGGATTCCCGAACTCCGGGCTGTCGCGCAGTGCCATGACATAGAACAGCGCCAGCAATGACTTGCCCGAGCCTTGAGTGAACCAGATCACGCCGCCCTTGCCGTCCTTGCGATGCAGCAGGGCATCCAACGCACGCTGCACGGCACGTTGCACGCCATGGAACTGATGCCATTGGGCAATGATCTTGAAGCTGGCGCCGCCATCGGCACCGCCGTAAGCGACAAACCCACGGAAGAACTCGAGCAAGGTATGCGGCTCCAACAAGCCGCGAATCAGCACTTCAAGCTCAAGTTGCGCCTTGTTCACCTTCTTGCCTTCCAGAAGCCGCCACCGCGAGTATCGGGACAGCGCTGCGCTGAGGGACCCGTAGCGCGCAACAGCACCGTCGGAAATCACACTCAGGAGGTTGAACCAGAACAATTGCGGGACATCCTCCTTGTAGGTCTGGATCTGGTGCCACGCGGATTCGAAGTCGGCGTTGAGGTCGGCCGGGTTTTTTAGCTCGATGACCACCAGTGGCAAGCCGTTGACGAAGAGCACGATGTCTGGCCGTCGCACCTTTGCGCCCTGCACGGTGAACTGCTGTACCGCCAGCAGGTCGTTGTCGCCAGCTTTGTCGCCGATCACCCGGGCCCGCATCACCGTCCGTCGCCCGTCGTCTTCCAGGCGCTCCACCGGCACGCCGTTGCGCAGCCAGTCGTAGACCTCGCGGTTGCCGTCCACCAGCGATTGCGCGCCGTAAGTGGCCAACTGGGTGACCACCGCATCAGCCTCGGCTGGCTTGATGCCTGAATTCAGGCGGTTCACAGCCCCCAGTAAGCGCGGTGTCAGCACCACGTCCGACCAGCGTTCGCGGGCATGCTCCTCACCACCCGGTGCCAATGCTTCCCCGCTCATGCAGGTCCAGCCCAAGCCCTGCAGCCAGGCTATGCACGCGGCTTCGAGATGGTTTTCCAGCATGGCTCCCCCCAACTGCCCTGTTAATGCGCGGTCGCAGCGACAGTGTCACCTTCCGGGCAGAACGGAAATGCCCCGCCCGGAAGACACCCGCTCTGCAGATCCATCGGCACCGCGTCCAGCCAAAGTCCGTCTTCAAGGTCGAAGCGGGCCAAAGCCTTGCCAAACGTATCGCACCGCGGAAACACCAATACCAGTTGTCCTGCTCCGTCCAGATAGCGCCGACCGTAGGCAAAGAGCTGGTAGAAATCGCTTTGGCTCAACCCGTAGTTGCGAGCCGTGTCGGTCTCGTCCAGAAGTTTCCACTTGGCATCCACGACATAGGTTTGCCCCTCGTACTCGATCAGGAAATCTGGCCTCAGCTGAAAGAGCCTCCGCTCCTCCTGTCGCGCCAGGTACCTGCTGGCGGCCTGCGTCTTGAGCGTCGCCCCGGATGGTAGCCGGCGACGCAGGCACACCTCCACGTAGCGCTCGAACACCCGTTCCATCGGGAACAGCAGGCTCCGGCCGGTCCAGTCGCCAAGCGCCGACAGGGGATTGCGGTTGCCCAGGATCAACTCGCACCACGGCCGGATGGCCCCGTAACGGGCCATGAGCCGGTCCGTGCTCCACCGTCGCAAGTCACCCGGTATGTCGGCGCTGCCGTCTATCGCGGCCAGCTGATGCTCTAGTTCATGGGCCAACCGCCAGTTGCCCGGCTCCCGGGTCAAGCTCGCCACCTTTCGTAGCGCGGTCGCGATGACCCGGTTCTCGGGTCGGTTGGCATCGAATAGCTGGTGCTCAACCTGAAACAGATGCTGACGTCCTGCCGGCTGCCGAACCTGCTGGCCCACGCGCAGCCGCCCGCGCAGGAATCGCACTTCCTCCTCGAACAGCCGGTAATCGAAGCACAGCCCGCGCCGTACCAGCCCGTCGAGTTCGACGAGGAACTGCTGGATGATCCACTCGCTCACCGGGCCATCGAAGGTCTGCAGTGCCGTTGGTCCCGAGTCCCGCACCGGCAGGCGCAGGCTGCGCCGCAGCATTTGCACCAGCACCTTGCGTGCCTCGGCTACTTGCGTCTCGCCCGATACATGCTTGGGCAGGATTTCGATGCGCGTACCGCAGGGCGACTCCAGCACCCCGACATAGTTGTCCAGCCGCAGCCAGCGCCGGTCCTCGATTTGCACAAGCGCGGCGCCGCCAGTGCGGTGCCGCTGTGCCTCGCGGCAGAGCCAGTCGAAAGCCGACGGCGGGATGCTGGCCACGTCCAGGCTCCCCGCCGGCACCGGGCCGGTGGTGAGCCTTGCGTGCTCGCGGACGGTGACAAGGTTCACTCAGTACCCGGCTGTGCCTTGATGATTCCCAGATATGCCGCCGGGTGATCGAACGCCGTGTCATTGACTGTCCACAGCCGTCCCTCGCCCGGCACGTCCACGTCGCTGCCGAACAGCTCGGCCATGCCCCCTTCCGTCTGCTGCAGGAACCGCAATGGCGAGGCCTTGCGGTGGTCGTTGAGTACCCAGGCGATCTTCTGCCAATCCTCGAAGAAGTACTCCTGCAGCAGCGGCAGCACCTGGCGACGGAATACTTCGGCCAGCACCGACAGGGTCGGCTCGTCCCGCAATCGCATGAAGTAGGCGTGCCCGAGCATGTAGTCCCGCCCCAGTAACACCTCAATGCGGCGATTGAGGGCGGCCAGCATCTCGTCCACCGGCACGCCCTCCACCTCCACGCCCTCCAGCGCGGAAGGCTCAGGCAGCATCTCGACGAACTCGAAGCGGCGGCGCAATGCAACGTCCAGCCCGGCCAGGGAGCGGTCCGCGGTGTTCATGGTGCCAATCAGGTGCACGTTTGCAGGTACGCTGAAGCGCTCCTTGGAATACGGCAGCGTTACCGATAGCGCTTCGGAAGCGCCCTCGCGCTTGGAGGGCTCGATTAGCGTGATCAGCTCACCAAAGATCCGCGACACGTTGCCGCGGTTGATTTCATCGATCACCAGCACCCGCGGCTCCGGCTCGTCCGGCCCCGCGTTGTCATCTCCCATCAGGGGATGGTTTGAAGGCGCCAGAAGGGCCGCAAGCCGGTCGAGATTGATCGAGCCGGGCTGCAGCTCGTAAATCGTGCGCATGCTGAAACGTCTTTCCATCAAGTCCGCGTACGGCCGTGGCGGGTCGTAGTGGCGGAGCCAGCGCACGGGGCGCGCTTGCACAAAATGCTCCTCGCCATCGTCTCGCGGCATGTACTGATAGCCACCGCTGACTACGCCGATAGCACGGAACTTGAGGTTGCCGTGGGTGACCACCACCAGGTCGCCGTCCTTCATGCGCCGCACGAACTGGTCGAGCGCCGTGATCGCGTAGTCTCCTGGGCCGACGTCTTCGCCGGTGGCGCGTACGGCTTCCAGAATGTCGTCGCGCGATGTCACGCTGCTCAGGTCGGCGCCAAAGCCAAAGCCCATCAGCGCAATGCCCTTCTCCATGCACTCGTCGAAGATGTGGCCTTCGGTGGCGGCGTCACCCAGAGATAGCTTCCAGACGCGCCGCCCCGTCACCTTGATGCCAGACTCGCTTGCCGCCACATTGCGGCTGCGTGCCGCTTCGCACAGCTGCTTGAAGACACCATCTTCGACCTCATACCGCAGGCTGCCCGATTCCTCGTCGGTGCTGGCGCGGATGCCCTCGACAAAGTCCTCATAGCTGAAACTCTGGTGGAAGGTGACAAAGCGGACTCGGCCGGCATGTGCCAGCTCGTCAAACCGCCGCTTCAGCATCTCCCGCCTGTCTTTGAACTCGTCAAGGAAGTCGGGGTCTAGGATCCGCAACGTTTCATTGATGGTGCTGTAGGTCTTGCCGGTGCCCGGTGGGCCGAACAGTATCTTGTTGATTGCATGTGCCATGGGCTCGATGTCCGACAGTGATGCCTTTGATTCCTGATCGCGCTCACCCGCGTCGTACCAGTCGCACAGGGCCGCCAGCTCCCCGAGGGTCGACACGCGCACCGCGTAGGCCCGCTTGCCCGAAGCAAGATCAGGTGCGTGTGCAGCCAAATGGTGATTGCGCGATTTCCCGGCGGGATACTCCGTCACAGCGTCGGCTGGAAAATCTGGCGGATAGCTGTCTACAAAGACCTGCAGCGTCGACTTCTTGGCCGGGTCTTTACCGGGGTCGAACGCGATCTGTCGCCCGGCTGGGGTTCGATAGGCCGCGATATGACTCGTTCCGCTGTAACTGGACGTGTACCGCTGGCTCAGGTACTCCATTGCCCCCCGCGCACTGAAGGGGCCCTCGCCGACGCGACGTACCGCGGTCTTGTGGGTACTGGTGGCCGCGGGATCGGCGTAGATCTCCCAAACACCGTGCACCGCCGGGTCGTAGACCTCGTAATAGGCGCCGCTACCAGCGCCGACCTTGAACAGCCGGTCGTAGCGGTTGCCGGCATCTGTGCGGCGCGGCTGGCTGCCGGCATAGTACGACGTCCGGGCCGGGGCATTCACCGCGACCGCGTTCAGCTCGGCCGATACCGTGCTGAAGGGAATGTCCGGCAGCGTGCGCTTCAGGTATTCCCAGACTTCGGTGCGGTTGGCCTTGCCGCCCAACGCGACCACGGCATCGGCGACCAGCTCCCACTGAGTCTTTTGAGGAAGATCATTCAAAGGTGGCTCCCCCCCTTGAAACGCGTCATGCGAGTGCTTCAACCTGCGCTTCGGCTTCCGGCAGGCGGAGTCTCCCGGAAATCAGGCGGGGGAGAAGGGTGTCGCGTAATCCCGCGAGCGTGCGCATCCCTCCAACGCCGGCTTGGATCCGAGCAATGATCGGTGCAACCACGTCGTTGAAGGCGGATGCACACGCTTCGTCCGGTATCGCGACCTTGTACGCCGCGAGATCGCGCCAGTTAGTTCGCGGCATCTTTGCACCATTCGAGAGTTGGGTTGCATAGGACACCAGCGGATCGCTGGAAAGGTGCATCGCCGTGAAACCGGACCACACTGGCGACCTCGTACGGATGACGAGAATGTCCGTGGAGCAGACCCCCTCATGCGGGGCAACTCCCACCTTGTGAAAGTACGGACGGAGCTTGCCGAACAGCACATCGCCTGGCTGATACCAGAACTTACCGCTCGCCAGACCGTCGGCCGAGCCCCACTCGGCGAGAGCGATACACCTACGCGGCATGTGTTCCAGTCCGATGTATGGCGTGTTGACATCGAGCGTTTCGGGTTTGGCTTGCTTCCTGATGTTGTCGCAGTGCTCACCAAGACCGCCAACCCGCCAGCCCTGCGGAATCGGGCCTAGTTCGGAGTCCTCGAACTCGCTGGGGAACAGGGCGGCGGTGGCGGCGTCCATGCCTTCCGGCTCGTGGCCTTCGGCCTTGGCACGCACGGGGTCGAAGTCCACGAACCAGGACTTGAACAGGGCTTGGGCGATGGCTTCGAAGGTGGCGCTGGTCTGGCCCAGCAGCGTTATGCGGTTCTCTATATCTTCGAGAAGCTGGACCAGGGAAAGAACTTCCGGTGCAGGCGGGGGGAGCTGATAGGCGAGGAAATCTTCGCGCGGCAGGCCCAGATTGGTCGTTCCCGTGGCGTGCGCACGGCAGTACGCCCGAAAACATGGACTTCTCAGCGTCCAGTACACCAGTGCTGGCGGATACGAGTCGTCCCGAAATTCAAGCTTAACCGTGTCCTGCGTCAGCCTGCCTAGCGCCACCTCCGTTGGAACGCGCGCAATAGAACCTAGAAGGTCGGCGGACTGAGTTACATCCTTCAGCGACACGAAGAGATCGCCGGGACGGAGAAGGATCTTTTCCTTCGACTCGCCGCCATACGTCTTCAGGGAGTCGCTGCGAAAACCCCCATTGCGTTGAATGCTCGCAAGCCCCAGCAGAACAGGCCCTGGCTGCCCAAGCAATGCGCTCTTGTAGGTGGTTCCGCGAACAAGCTTTACGACATCACCCAAAGTGCGACCCTCAGACGCCATAACCAAGCGCTCCCAGCTTCTCCTGGATCATGGCGTCCAGTTCCGCCCCCTTCGCCATCTGCTCGGCCAGTTGCGCGGCCAGCTGCTCCATCTTCTCGCCGAAGGCTTCGTCGTCGTCCTCCTCCACTTGCGCGCCGACATAGCGACCCGGCGTCAGCACGAAGCCGTGCCTTTCCACCTCGTCGAGTGACGCGCAGTAGCAGAACCCCGGCTCGTCGGCATAGGCCTCGCCGTCGCTGAAGTCGCTGCCGCGCCAGCGGTGGTAGGCCTGCGCGATACGCTGCAGGTCCTCGTCGGTAAACTCGACCTGGGTGCGGCTGATACGGCCGCTGGCGGCCTTGCGCGCATCGATGAAGAGTACCTGCCTGCTGCGGTCGATACTGCCGTTTACGCCCTCACCCTTGTCGCGGGACAGGAACCACAGGCACGCCGGGATCTGGGTGTTCGCAAACAGCTGCCCGGGCAACGCGACCATGCACTCGACCACGTCGGCCTGCACCATCGAGCGGCGGATATCGCCCTCGCCGCTCTGCTGCGAGGACATGCTGCCGTTGGCCAGCACGATGCCGGCGCGGCCCCGTGCCGACAGCCGCGCGAGCATGTGCTGCAGCCAGGCGAAGTTAGCGTTGCCCTTGGGCGGGATACCGTGCACCCAGCGCGGGTCGTCGGCCAGCTTGTCGCCGCCCCAGTCGGAGATGTTGAACGGCGGGTTGGCCAGCACGTATTCGGCACGCAGGGTCTTGTGTTGGTCGTTTGCGAAGGTGTCGCCGTAGCTGTCGCCGAGGTTGCCGTCCAGCCCGTGCACGGCGAGGTTCATCAGGCACAGCCGGCGGGTGGCGGCCATCAGTTCCTGGCCGTGGATGGCCAAGTCTCCTTTCTTCTTGCTGGCTTTCTGATGCGCGTCCTTGAACCGTGCGGACTGCACGAACATTCCGCCGGAACCGCAGGCCGGGTCGTAGATCTTTCCCTTGAACGGCGCAAGGATTTCCACCAGCAGATTGACGACGCTCTTGGGCGTGTAGAACTCGCCGGCGCGGGCTCCTTCCTTCAGCGCGAACTGGCCGAGGAAGTACTCATACACCTCGCCGAACACGTCGCGACTGTCGTGCTGCCTAGGGTTGAACTCCAACCGCGCAAGCAGACCCATCAGCTCGCCGAGTTTTCCTGGCTCGAGTTCCAACCGAGAGAACTCGCGGTACAGCACGCCCTTCAACCGCGGGTTGTCGGCCTCTATCAGGCCCATCGCCTTGTCGAGCCGCTGCGCAAGGTCCGGCGCGGAGGCCTGCGCGAGCAGGACGTTGAAGTGGGCGTCCGGTGGTATCCAGAAGACATTGTCGAGGTCGTAGAAGGTCTTATCGGCGGTGAAAGCCTGCTCGCTCTCCTTCCGGGTTGCCTCATCTTCGATGTAGTAGTCGGAGTGGGGATCGGCGATTCGCTGCCGGATCACGTCGGATTGCGCGTCGTACATGTCGGATACGTACTTCAGGAACACAAGGCCCAGAACTGGGTACTTGTACTGCGCTGCCGTCACAGAGCCGCGGAGCTTGTCTGCGGCTTCCCAGAGCGTTCGCTTGAATTCTTCGTCAGTCATGTTTCAGATTTCGCAAGTTGAACTGGCCCGACGTTGGCTGCGGAAAAAACGTCCTGCAGTTTCCCCAATACCGAACAAATCGCCTGCTCGGACTCGGAACAAAATTGAATACCGCCCGCGTGTTCGTTCACGTCCATGACAATCTCTGGGGCACAGGCGGCCACGACCGCTTCCGCCAATCCCTCCATTCCTGCATTCTTGAGATAGGCGAGCACGACCCGGAATCGACCATCAGAACGGAGCGTGACCACTCGGCGAGGACCTGATTCCGACGACAAGTAGAGGTTGGCGGAGCCCCGTGCCAAGCCGAACGTGAGTGCGCCTCTGCTGGCTGAGGCCATTGTCTGCATGCGTTCAAGAACTTTCTTAGCACTCCCGACCCGTTCCGGAAGCCTTGCCTCGAGTTGACCCAGGAGATCGTCGACGGAGGCAGCTTTAGGCTGCGAAACCGTCTGCGCGTCGTCATGAACGATCTTGTCGACCACGATCCGCGCCTTTGGTGACTCGCCTTGTACGACAACCCGCACGACCTGGCGCAAGTCGGACTGCACCAATCCAAGCAATTCAGGAACAAGGAGCAAGTCGTCTGGGGCGCCATCGGCCCGATACACGTTCAGATCCACCATGGCGAGATCCCATTCGCTGGTCAGGTGGCGGGCAAGCATCGAATTCGAAAGCCTCAGCGCCCGGGGATCCAGGGCGTCTCCTGCAATGATTAGCAGAAACCGCCCCGATGCCAGGCATTCCCCCAGGTCTTCCTCAAGTGGCGCGCTCGGCGAATCCGGAAGCGCGGGCAGATCCTCACGTTCCACATCCTGCAATGCCAGCGCGTAGTCGAGTACCTGCGCAACCACCTCACGCCTCTTCTGCGGGTTGTACGAGAGCTTGGTCTCGACAATCCCGATCCTTCCGTGGGAAGAAACCAGCAAGACGTCGATGGGGCCCGCACCAAAGTTGGTCTCGATCTTCCAGGGAATCCAGGTTTCGTCGTTGTCTACCCGACCGGCAGTCCGACAAGGGCCGATGACCAGTTCCGGTTCAGCAAAGATTGCATCCCGGAACCAGCTTTCCTGCAGTCCGAGGTCTTTCGCTGTAACCCGCTGCAAGCCCACGCTGGGAACAGGCGGGTGACTACGGTTGAGTTGGAACAGCTTCTCCCCGATCGACTTCATTGGTTCCCCTTCGCATCCATGGCAGATCAAGCCATCGGCAACTTCAACCCCATCTCCCCCGCACACTCCCGGGCGATGTCGTACCCAGCATCCGCATGCCGCATCACCCCAGTCCCAGGATCATTCCAAAGCACCCGCGCAATCCGCTTGTCGGCGGCCTCGGTGCCGTCGCAAACGATCACCACACCGCTGTGCTGCGAATACCCCATCCCCACGCCCCCGCCATGGTGTAACGACACCCAGGTGGCGCCACCGGCCACGTTGAGCATGGCGTTGAGCAGCGGCCAGTCGGACACGGCATCGCTGCCGTCCTTCATCGCCTCGGTCTCGCGGTTCGGCGACGCCACACTCCCCGAGTCCAGGTGGTCGCGGCCGATCACCACCGGCGCCTTCAGCTCGCCATTGCGCACCATCTCGTTGAACGCCAGGCCGAGCTTGTGGCGCTGGCCGAGGCCGACCCAGCAGATGCGCGCGGGCAGGCCCTGGAACGAAATCCGCTCCCTGGCCATGTCCAGCCAGTTGTGCAGGTGCTTGTCGTCGGGGATCAGTTCCTTGACCTTGGCATCGGTCCTGTAGATGTCCTCGGGATCGCCGGACAGCGCGACCCAGCGGAACGGGCCGATGCCGCGGCAGAACAGCGGGCGCACGTAGGCGGGCACGAAGCCGGGGAAGTCGAAGGCGTTCTCGCAGCCTTCATCGAAGGCCATCTGCCGGATGTTGTTGCCGTAGTCGAAGGTGGGGATGCCCATCCCCTGGAACGCGAGCATCGCCTCGACGTGCACGCGCATGGACTTCTTGGCTTCGTCGCGCACGCGTTGCGGATCGTTCTTCTGCGCGTCCAGCCACTGCTCGACGGTCCAGCCCAGCGGCAGGTAGCCGTGCACCGGGTCGTGCGCGGAGGTCTGGTCGGTCACCGCGTCCGGGCGCACGCCGCGCTTCACCAGTTCCGGCAGCACCTCGGCGGCATTGCCGAGCAGCGCGATGGACTTGGCCTGGCCGGCCTTGGTGTACTTGGCGATCCGCGCGAGCGCGTCGTCGAGGTCGCTGGCCTGCTCGTCCACGTAGCGGGTCTTGAGGCGGAAGTCGATGCGCGACTGCTGGCACTCGATGTTGAGCGAGCAGGCGCCGGCCAGCGAGGCCGCCAGCGGCTGCGCGCCGCCCATGCCCCCCAGGCCGGCGGTCAGGATCCACTTGCCGGTGAGGTCGCCGCCGTAGTGCTGGCGGCCCATCTCGACGAAGGTCTCGTAGGTGCCCTGCACGATGCCCTGCGAGCCGATGTAGATCCACGAGCCGGCCGTCATCTGGCCGTACATCATCAACCCCTTCCGATCGAGCTCGTTGAAGTGCTCCCAGGTGGCCCAGTGCGGCACCAGGTTGGAGTTGGCGATCAGCACGCGCGGGGCGTCGGCGTGGGTGGGGAAGATGCCGACCGGCTTGCCGGACTGCACCAGCAGGGTCTCGTCGTCGCCGAGGGTCTTGAGCGATTCGATGATCGCGTCGTAGCACTCCCAGTTGCGCGCGGCGCGGCCGATGCCGCCGTAGACCACCAGTTCCGCGGGGTTCTCGGCCACTTCCGGGTCCAGGTTGTTCTGGAGCATGCGGAACGGGGCCTCGGTGAGCCAGGACCGGCAAGTCAGCTCGGGGCCCCTTGGGGCGCGGATCGTGCGAGAGGGGTCGAGGCGGGAGGGGTTGTTGCGGGTGGGCATGCCGGAACCTGATGGTGCGTGGAGTCCCATTATGCCGCGCCCCTCATCCGTCCCTTCGGGGCACCTTCTCCCCGCTCGCGGGGAGAAGGGAGGATGCGGGTTTTCCCCGCGGGCGGGGAGAAGGGATAGGCTTGGGGGTCCTTGCCACAGGAGGCTGTTGCCATGAAGTGGACCCTTTCCCTCGTGCTTGCGCTTGCCGCGGCCCCGGCCGCCGCGCAGGCGCCCGATGTTCCCGATTACGTGTCTGCCGCCGTTGCCGATCCGGTGCGGGCGGAGGACGCGAAGGACGATGATCGCCGCCACATCGCGGAGATCATGGCGTTCTCGGGGGTGAAGCCGGGCGACACCGTGCTCGAGCTGGTGCCGGGCGGCGGCTACTGGACGCGCGTGTTCAGCGCCATCGTCGGTGCGGACGGCAAGGTCTACGCGGCGGTGCCGGAGCCGATGGAGAAGTATTCGGAGAAGACCAAGGGGCTGCCCGATGAACTCGCCAACGTCGAGTTGCTGATGCAGCCGGCCGACGCGCTGTCGGCGCCGACGCCGGTGGACGTGGTGTTCACCGCGCAGAACTACCACGACTATCCGCTCGACTTCATGGGCCCGACGGACCCGGCCGTGCTCAACAAGGCGGTGTTCGAGGCGCTCGAGCCGGGCGGCGTCTACATCGTCATCGACCACAGCGCCGAGGACGGTTCCGGGCTGCGCGACGCCGATGCCCTGCACCGCATCGACCCGCTGCTGGTGCGGCAGCAGGTCGAGGCCGCGGGCTTCGAGTTCGTGGGCGAAAGCGAGGTGCTGCGCAACGCCGGCGACGACCGCACGCTGAAGGTGTTCGATCCCTCGGTGCGCGGGCACACCGACCAGTTCGTCTACAAGTTCCGCAAACCCGACTGACCGCCGCTCCTACAGGTGTCATGGGGGCTGGTTATCATCGGAGGCATGAAGCATGCCGTCCGTTGGTCCGCCCCCCTTCTTGCCCTTCTCCTCGCCGCCTGCGCAGGCACTCCCGACGCTCCACCGCCCCGCCCCACCGTCCTGCTGGTCTCGGTGGACGGACTGCGCGCCGACGCCGTCGGCAGCGGCGCCATGCCGACGCTGGACGCACTGGCCAAGCGCGGGGTGCAGGCGCGGTGGATGACGCCGTCCTATCCCACCCTCACCTTTCCCAACCACTACACCCTGGTGACCGGGCTGCGCCCCGACCACCACGGCATCGTCAACAACACCATGCACGACGGCGTGCTCGGCGACTTCTCGTTGCGCAACCGCGAGGCGGTGTCCGATGCGCGCTGGTGGGGCGGCAAGCCGGCCTGGGTGACGCTGCAGGAACACGGCGGCATTGCCGCGACCATGTTCTGGCCCGGCTCCGAGGCGCCGGTGGCCGGCCGGCACCCGACCCACTGGCTGCCGTTCGACGGCGACATGAGCGCGCGCGATCGGGTGGCGCAGGTGCTGGAGTGGCTCGACCTGCCGCGGCGGCCGCAGTTGCTGACGCTGTACTTCGACAAGGTGGACCACGACGGCCACGGCCACGGGCCGCACTCGCCCGAGGCGCTGGCCGCGCAGCGCAAGGTGGACGACGCGCTGGCGGCGCTGCTGGACGGCCTCGAGGCGCGCGGCCTGCGCGAGGCGGTGGACATCATCGTCGTCTCCGACCACGGCATGGCCGAGGTGCCGCCGGGGCAACGCGAGTACCTGGACGACTGGCTGGCGGCGGCCGGCCTGTCCATCGCCGACGTCGAGGTGGTCAGCACCGGCGCGGTGGCCGGGCTCTCGGCGCGCGCCGGCCATGAGGCAGCGGTGGCCGACGCCCTCGTCCGCCGCCACGCCCACGCCGAATGCTGGCGCAAGCAGGACCTGCCGGAGCGCTGGCACTACGGCACCCATCCGCGGGTGCCGGCGATCGTGTGCCAGGCCGACGACGGCTGGATCATCGCCCGCCGTCCGCCACCCGATTCCGACTGGCGCCCGCCGACCCACATGACCGGCGCCCACGGCTACGACACGGCGTCACCGGAGATGCGCGCGGTGTTCATTGCCGACGGCCCGAGCTTCGCCGATGGCGCCACGCTGGCCCCGTTCGACAACGTGGACGTGTATCCGCTGCTGATGCACCTGCTCGGCGTGCCGGCGGAGCCGAACGATGGCGATGCCCGGACCTTCGAGGTGGTGCTCGAACCCGGGTTGTAGGAGCGGCGCTAGCGCCGCGACCCGCTTCCCCTGAACCCCTGTCGCGGCGCCAGCGCCGCTCCTACATCAGCTTCGTGATGGCTTCGCGGTAGCGGGCGGCGATGGGCTCGCGGTCGCGGTGGATGCCGCCGGACACGAGCTGCTCGCCGGCGACCCGGACGCTGTCCACCAGGTTGCGGTTGCCGCTGAAGATCCAGCGGTCGGCGAGGTCGGCGTCCTTCGCGCCGACGAGCTGCGGCGCCTCCATGTCCAGGGTCAGCGTGTCGCCCTCGCCTTCGAAGCCGGTGGCGTTGCGGCGGCTGTCGCACACCGCCTGCAGCAGGGTCTCGCCGACGCTCGGCGAGTCCGCGCTGGCGACGATGTTGCGGCGCCCCGTGGCCAGCCGCTGGCCGTATTCCAGCCAGCGCAGCTCCTCCACCGGCGACACCGAGATGTGCGAGTCGGAACCGATGCCGTACGCGCCGCCCGCCGCCAGGTAGTCGCGCATCGGGAACAGGCCGTCGCCGAGGTTGGCCTCG